>Ga0114979_10000001_pt1 | contig 861983 bp, 728 predicted proteins | sample S_140625_EF_Meta_FD_87315 | JGI IMG/M metagenome (GOLD analysis project Ga0114979, IMG submission 87315) | Freshwater microbial communities from Lake Simoncouche, Canada to study carbon cycling - S_140625_EF_MetaG | ecosystem: Environmental > Aquatic > Freshwater > Lake | place: Lake...
ACAATAACGCGCTAGGTGTATTCGCACTTGCAGCTAACACCACCGGTAGCAACAACGCAGCACTCGGATACAGCACACTCTCTAGCAACACCACCGGTTATCAAAATACCGCGATCGGTAGCTCCGCACTTGCTAACAACACCACTGGTATAAGAAATACTGCTATTGGATTCAATACCCTCTCCTCGATTTCAACAGGTAGCAACAACACCGCATTAGGACATGGAGCTAACGTCACAGGCGATGTCTCCAACTCCGCAGCAATCGGATACCAGGCATCAACTTCCGTGGCTAATACCATTCAACTCGGTAATGGAAGTATCGTAAAAGTAAATACATCGGGTGCGATTGTTACAACATCTGATATCAATGCAAAACATTTAAAAGGTAATTCAGGAGCATTAAGTATTGCAGCATCTACCGGTGCAGGTACTTCTCCTTCTGGATTAACAGTAACTGGTACAGACATGAGTGGCATTGTTTCATTAACAACTGGATCGAGTCCATCTGTAAATTCAGTATTAGCCACTATTACGTATAACACCGCTTATACAACTGCTCCAATTGTGGTGATTACACCAGCCAATGCGGCTACTGCAAGTTTAACTGCAGGACAGGCGGTTTGGATAGACATTTCAACCACTGGGTTTACTATTAATACAAATGCAACGGCTGTTGTTTCATCTACAGCCTATAAATGGAACTATGTTGTTATACAATAAGGTCGTTTTTGTCATTAGATAGTCATAAAAAAAGGGGTATTGTCTGTTCTACAAAACCATGACAATTCCCCTATTCGATTGTACCACATTTGCACCAGAAACTATTGCAGATGTGGTACCGAGTTGTTTTAGGCGTTTTACTATTTTTTACAGGTTCTGCACGTGCCCAAATGGCAAAACAAAACGCTATTGATACTATTTATGGTTTAGGAAATGAAATTGTTATAACAGCTACAAGAACCGAAAAAAAATTGGGTAATGTTGCTGTTCCAGTTACGCTTATTTCTAGCAAACAAATTGCACAAGCAGGGAGTGTAAGACTCGCCGATATTTTACAAGAGCAAACCGGTTTGTTTTTAACGACCGGTTTTGGTGCAGGTGTTCAAATGCAAGGGCTCAATCCAGATTATACTTTGGTATTAATAAATGGTGAACCACTTGTAGGAAGAACAGCTGGTATACTTGATTTAAATAGAATCACCGTTGGTAACATCAAACAAATAGAAATTGTAAAAGGACCTTCTTCTAGTTTATATGGAAGCGAAGCGATGGCGGGTGTTATAAATATAATAACTGCAAACCCGTTAAAAAATGAGTTTGATCTGAGTGCTAGATATGGAAGTTTTAATACTTCTGATATCAATGCCAAAATAGCGTTTACAAAAAATAAATTATCGTATCAAGGGTTCATTAATAATTATCACACCAATGGATTTAGTGTTCGCCCCAATAGTCAAACAAGTTTTGTATCTCCTATTAATAGGTTTACGCATCAACATCAGTTAGGGTACCAATATTCAGATAACACCAAACTATTGCTGTCACTACGTTTGAATCAAGAACGGATCACCAACGAAATATCTGTGGTAAACAACGGTGTTATTGTAAACTCTGAAGGAAAAGAAAAAAATGACGACGCAAATATTTCTGCTAGTTTAACGCACCGGTTTAACAATAGCATTAAAACCAATGCTAAATTCTATGCCACCACATTTACAGGTGAGCAGGATTTGGCTACTACTTCTGGAACGCCCTATACCGATTATTTTAGGCAACGCTTTTTAAAATATGAATCACAAACAGATATTAATGTCACAAAAAAAATAGAAGCTACCTTAGGGTCAGGTTATATATTAGATAGAGCCAATAGTACGCGTTACGATAATAAGGTAAGTACTAAAGAAAATCAAGTAGGTTATGCTTTTTTTCAAACAGAATGGAAGCCTACGCAACAATTAACAATTATTGGCGGTGCACGTTATGATCATAATGCTTTATTTGCTGCTGCATTTAGTCCAAAACTGGCGATAAAATATTCGCTATCTAATAACATTGATTTTAAGGCAAGTATAGGACGTGGGTTTAAGGCACCTGATTTTAGACAGCTTTATTTAAATTTTACAAATACTGCAGCAGGCGGCTATAGTGTGTTTGGAGCGATTGAGGCTCAAAAAATTATCACTGCACTCAGGATGATGGGTCAAATAGCAAGTATCGAATCTGATTATTACAATTTGGCTGCTTTACAACCAGAATTTTCTACTGGATACCATGCTAGTTTTGATTATCATTTGCCTAATAAAGCAACCCTTTCATTTGGGTTATTTTACAACAGTATCAATAATTTAATTGATAATCGGTTGGTTGCTTATAAACTAGGGGGTGCTCAAATTTTTAGCTACCTCAATGTTAAATCTTCATTTACCAAAGGGCTTGAATTAAATGCCGATTATAAAATCACAAAAAGTTTTTCAATCAGCGGGGGATATCAGTTTTTATTATCTGGTGACCAGTCTGAAATAGATAAAATAGCGCAAGGAAAAGTGTATACCCGTGATATAAATGGGTACAGTAAATTATTAAAAACTACAGACTATGTAGGGCTTCCAAATAGAAGTAAACATCAAGTAAATATTAAGTTGCAGTATCAACATGAGCGCGTATTTGCAACGCTTCGGGCACTCTATAAAAGCAAGTGGTTTGTTACGGATACAGATGGAAATGGAATCTTCAACACTAACGATGCGCATGCCAATGGTTTCGTACAACTTAATGCTACTATCGGACTTCCTATTGCAAAACAGTTTTCAATGCAATTGGGTTGCAATAACCTGCTCAATTACACCGACCCAATTAATATGCCAAACTTTATGGGACGTGCCGGATTTGTAAGTATCAATTATTCAATTAAACAATCAATCGAAAAATAAAAGGTCATGAAAAAAATCGTCTATTCAATTGTTAGTGTTTTATTATTTGCAGCTTGCTCTAAAGATGATGCAACTGGAACAGTAGATCCTGTTATTAGTGTAACTGTAACCAATTTACCTGCCGATACCATTATTGGTATTACGCCAGGTGCGCCACCTGCTGGCGGAATGCCATATGGAGCTGGTAAGTATACTTTTTTTAGTATTGAAAAAGGTGCGGTGGTTCCTGCTACAGATAGTGCTTCTACTAAATGGGATATTGCATTTAAAGGAACTACTATTTTAACCAATAGTGGTAATGGCGGACCTGGTATGGGCGGTGGGTTTGTTTATGTAGGTTTATTTTCAGACTTAAAAACAATCCCTACCGATTCAACATTTAAAACAGAAAACGCTCCTACATCTTATGCAATTACCACCGGAAGTAATAAAGGATGGTATGTATATGATGGGTTAAACAATTTAATTACCCCAATTCCGGGTCGTGTATTGGTTGTTAAAACAGCGAGTGGAAAATATGCAAAAATTGAAATTTTAAATTATTATAAAGGTGGTGTAACACCTGCTGCGAGTGCTTCTGATTTAATTAAAATGAAAGAACAACGTTATTATACATTTAGGTATAGTTTTCAGTCAAATGGCACCAAAGCATTTTAATTTTTTAGGTTAATAATTGAATCCCCCTAATGGAACCTGCATTGTTTGTGTAGGTTCCATTTTTTTTGTATTTTACTTACATGAAAAAAGGACTATTACTGTTGTTTGCTTTTTTTGTTTTTGCAAAACTTCATGCGCAAACGGAGCGGCCCAATATTATTTTATTTTTAGTGGATGATATGGGCTGGCAAGATTGCTCCCTGCCTTTTTGGGATAAGCCTACAAAACTCAACAGTATTTTTCACACCCCCAATATGGAGCAGTTGGCAGCAAAAGGCATGATGCTCACAAATGCATATTCAAATGCAGTTTGTACGCCTACTAGGGTTAGTCTTATGACGGGCATGAATGTGGCTAGGCATGGGGTTACCAATTGGACCAATGTAAAAATAAATACTCCCACAGATTACAAAGACAGCTTACTTAAACCAGCCAATTGGAATTACAATGGCCTTACTCCGGAAAAATGCAATTCAGAGGCGCTGCATCATACGGTAGTTGCTACACCCTTGCCTCAAATTTTAAATGATGCAGGCTATTTTACCATTCATTGTGGTAAAGCGCATTTTGCCTCTAAAGGTATGCCTGGCGCTTCTCCACTAAACATGGGATTTGATGTAAATATAGGCGGAAGTGCAGCGGGTAATCCAGGCAGTTTTTTGGCGTCAAAAAAATACCGACAAAACGACAAGGACACAAGTTGGGCTGTTAATGGATTAGAAAAATATTACGCAGAGGATTTGTATTTAACAGAGGCATTAACCCGAGAAGCAATTAGCACTTTAGAAAATCGACAGGCACAAAAACCTTTCTTTTTATATTTTGCGCAGTATGCGGTGCATTTGCCCTTTGATAAAGATGTTCGTTTTTATCAAAAATATATAGATGCAGGACTCACAGATACGGAAGCTAAATATGCAGCACTTGTAGAAGGAATGGATAAAAGTTTAGGTGATCTTATGGACTATCTCCAAAAAAAGGGGCTTGATAAAAACACGTATATTTTATTTACTTCTGATAATGGAGGACTTAGTTTAAAAAATGTAAGATCGGGTGAACCACAAACGCAAAACCTGCCACTTAAACAAGGTAAAGGGTCTTTGTATGAAGGTGGTATTCGTGTACCTATGATTGCAGCAGGACCGCATATACAACCAGGAACAAAATCAAAACAATATATTATCTCTGAAGATTATTTTTCGACCATTTTGCAGATGGCTTCTATTCAAAATCCGACAGTTCGCCAATTTGTTGATGGAAAAAGTTTTTTACCTGTTTTACAAGGAAAACAAAAAGCCATCGATCAAAAAAAGACGATCATTTGGCATTATCCAAATAACTGGACAAACATTGATTTAAAAGGCATTTCTTGGGCCTCTGCCATCAGGCAAGGTGATTGGAAACTCATTTATTTTCATAAACAACAAACTGTTGAGTTGTATCATCTTTCAAATGACATCGAGGAACTCCACAACTTGTCACATGTAGAGGTAGTCAAAACAAAAGCATTGGCAAATTTACTCACGCAAACATTAAAAGAACGGAATGCTCCCATGCCTACTTGGTTAACAACTAGTAAGTCAATTGCATGGCCTAACCAGATAGCATTATTATCCAATACTGATGAGGTAATCAAATAAGTTGGTATCGGTAGTAAGGTTTAATTTTTTGCGTAATCGATACCTGCTAATTTCTACACCCCTCACACTAATATTCATTAATTGTGCTATTTCTTTAGTAGACAAATTCATTCTTAGATAAGCACACAATTTGAGTTCGTTGTTGCTAATATTGTTGTGTTTATCTTTTAGTTTGACAATAAAATCGGAGTGTACTTTATCAAAGTGTTTGGTAAAGTATTCCCACTCCTGATCTAGATTTTCATCTTCATTTAAGGCCTTTACCATCTTTTTTAATTCGGTAATAGCGTATTCGTTGTCAATTTTTTTAATGATACTGCCAAGTTCACTTTTAATTTTAGTGAGCAGTTCCCCTTTTTTTACAATATGCATGGCAGAAGATGCGAGTTCAGAATTCTTAAATTCAATTTCAACTTCTAATTTTTCATTTTGAACTGTAACTAAATCACTTTCCGATTTATTGATCTCAAGTTCATGAATGTACCTAAGTCTTTGTTGCTCTTGCTCATATTTTTGTTGCTGCAACTTAAATTTTTTGCGTTGATAGATGTGTAATTTGTATGCACCAAATCCGATGGCAATAAAATATATTAAGTACACAAATAGAGTTCTATACCAAGGCGCATCTATGGTAAATTGGTAGCTTGAAATGGTAGATTCATTTCCTAAGTTGTTTCTCACTTTTACTTCAAACGTATAATTACCTGGAGCTAAGTTTGTGTATTCTTTTTCTGTTCTTTTTGTCCAGGTAGACCAGCTGTCTTCAAATCCTTTAAGCCTATAACTGTATTCTAAGTTGTTTTGATAACCAAATGCAATAGAGGTATAATCAAAATGCATAGTTTTAAAATTGTACGAAATATGCGGACTATTTTTTACATCCTGTAGCTGGATGTCATTGACATCTTTAAAATATCCGCCAAATAAAGTACTGTCTATGTTGTCAATAATATGTACTGATCTTATTTGAACATTTAAAACCGGCGCTTGTTTTTTATATTTCTCATAATTGATATGGTAGAAACCTTTTTCTCCGCCTAAAAAAATATTGTTACCATCAATGGCATAGATATATTCAAAACCACTGAGCATTTTAGCATTCAGCTCTGGTATATAAATAACTTGAGGCTCTTTGCCCGTATAGTCAATTACGCCCAGTACTTTTTCATGAATGAACCAAATGTTTCCTTCTTTGTCTTCTTTTAAATAGCGAATACTTTGATTGCCTATAAGAGATGCATAATTATTGGCTACTTCAAAAATGTCTTTTTCTGTGTTATACTCGTACACTCCTTTATCTGTGCCAACTACAATTCGATTTTTTATTTTGTAGATCTGGTTATTGAGTAAAGATGGGAGGCCTTCTTTTTTCTCGTATTGTTTGGTCGTATAAATGCCATTGCTATTTTTAACTATTTTATAAACGCCATGGTATGGATGTGATACCCAAATATTTTCTTCCGCATCGATGGTTACATACCTTGAGGATTCGTAAAAATTAGGAATATCAAGTGATTCAACAAGTTGATTTGTTTTAGCGTCTAAAAGCGTAAGACCTCTGTAAGTACCGCCAACAATGGTTGTTGCGGGTGTCATGTTGCCCAGGGGTGTAAAGTTCCAAAAACCAGGTTTGTTTGAAAACGATGAAGCGGTATTGTTGTTAACGTAAAAAGCACCTTCATGATGACCAAGTACAAGCTGGTTGTTGATCAGTGCTAAACCCCAAGATTGTCCGCTCGTATTTTGCACCAACGAAAAATCTCCTTTACTAAAGCTTAAATCTTTGATGGGTTGGAGTGCTACATTGTAAAGTCCATTTGAAGTACCAATATAGAGTTGCTGGTTTTGAATCATGGCTGTGTAACCCGATTCGTCCAATAGTTTGGGCGAAATATGTTTGATGGCGCTATTGTAGGCGATAAAGTCGATGCCATTATTGAGCCCTAACCATAAATTTTGTTTTTGGTCTAAAAATATGCTGAGGATATTATTACTCTGAAGGCCTTCGGTACTTGAAAACTTTTGAATGATTTCGGCTTTGTTATTTATAATATATGCCCCACCGCTACTTGTAGCTAGTGCTATCCATTCTTTATTGATTGCAATGGCGCTATAAATTCTTTGGTTTTGAAAATCACCAGATGCTCCTGTCGTAATGGGTTGTATGGAGTTATTACTATAATAGAATAGGCCATTTTTGAGGGTTGTAATGATGGCGCCTCCGGCGCTAGGGATCATCCCAGTTATTGGATCTGTTTTTGAGAAGCTATAATTGGCATTAATTGGTTGCCAAGCATCATTTTCAAACGACATGAGGCCCGTTTGATAGTCGTGTGCGTATAATTTTCCATTGCAACTGGTTAAGTAAGCCCATTCGGAAGGGGCCTTAAATACGGTTATTGTGCCTGCGTTGTATTCAAAAATTTTATTGGGAGACCTAAAAAATAGGGATGATTTGTAGGATATAATGTCCCATACGTCTTCAAATGACCTGAATTTGGCAGGAATAAGGTTTGTTAGGGAGTGATATATAAGGTTTCCGTTGGTATTGGGGGCGAAATAGCCAAGTTCGTCTTGTCCGCCCACGTAAATCTTATTGTCTACTCCAATTTCTACCGATCTAACGATGGTTTTATTGGGTAAGGGATAGATTTTCCAGTTCTTGCCATCAAAACTTAATAGGCCTTCATTGTTAGCGAAGTAAACAATTCCGTTTTTATCTTGTTTAACATCCCAGTTCTGGAGTCCTGCATTATAGGATAATTTAGAATAATTTATAATGTCTGGAAGTCCAATTGTGTTTTGGCCTTGTGCCAAAAATGGAATAAGGAGTAAAAAGAGTATTTTTTTCACTGCTCAAAAATTTTATGAATCATTAAATATATGAAATAATAGTTGATGTAGTATTGTAGTATTTTACATTATTGACAATCAATTAGTTATAAATACTGATGTAGTATTGAAGTGCTAGTTGATAATAATTTTGTAGTGGTGCATACTACTTTTACGTTGCCAAAAATTCACAATTTTTCTTTAACACAAACGATTGCATTATGAAAATAAGATTTAGTCTTATGTGCCTTGTTTTGATGCTCGGGCTTGGCGTACAAACGCTATATGCTCAGTCAATTGCCGTTACAGGTAGAGTCAAAAACAAAAATACTGGCGAATTGCTAGTAGGCGCTTCAATTTCTATTCAGGGCAAATCAGTAGCCCTTACCGATGCCAATGGCCGGTTTTCACTTAACACATCTGTAGGTTCCGTTCTAGAAATTACCTACACTGGCTTAATTGCTACCAAGGTTACGGTGGCAAAAGCCGGTGACTTAGAAATTTCTTTAGAGCAAAATCCTGCTAACACGCTTGGTGACGTAGTAGTTATCGGTTATGGTACTCAAAAAGTTACCAAAATATCGGGTGCTATTTCTACCGTTAAAGCAAGTGATATTGAAAAATTAAAGCCCGTAAGAACGGAAGAAGCTTTACAAGGTAAAGCGTCAGGTGTTAACGTAATTCAATCTGGTTCACCAGGATCTAAGCCAACTGTACTTATTAGAGGCATTCCTTCTTTTTCTGGTACAGACCCTGTGGTGATTATCGACGGTGTGCCTCAAACATTAACCGATCTTAATTCAATCAATGCTTCAGATATTGAGTCTATCAACGTTTTAAAAGACGCTGCTACCACTGCCATTTATGGTGTAAAAGGTGGTAATGGTGTTATCGTTGTAACTACTAAGGGTGGACGTAAAAATCAAAAAGCTGCTATCAGTGTTGCTAGTAACTATGGCGTACAAGAAGTGATGAACACCATTGGTGTTTTAAATGCTTCTGAATATGGGGCTATGATCAATGAAGGTAGCACAACAGCTGGCGGCCCCATTGTTTTTCCTAACCTATCATTATTAGGCGTAGGTACAGATTGGCAAAAGCAAGTGTTTAAAACTGCTGCTATGCAATCTCATACCATTGCTGCGCAGGGTGGTGGCGATAATATGACCTACTTTTTATCTGCGGGTTATTTAACCCAAGGTGGTATTGTGGGTGGTAATGATAAGTCTCGTTTTGACAGAGGGAACTTTTCTGCCAACTTAACTTTTGACATTTCTAAGAAACTTAAATTCTTATTAAATACAACAGCGGTTACTTTAAATTCTAAAGGCATCCAAGAAAACTCTTTCAATAGTGTTTTAGGAAGTGCTTTAAATTTTGATCCTACGGTTGCTATCAATAATAATGTTCCTAACACAGTTGGTAAAAATGGTTTTAGTAATTTATTGTTATCAGAAATCTTTAACCCACTTACTAAATTAGAGAACACCTATAACTCAAATGTTGGTTCTAAAATTTACGGCAAGTTTGAACTACAATACAATGTGGTTAAAAATCTTACTTTAACTTCTCGTTTTGGTTACACAAAATATGACGGTAATGCTAAAAGCTTTACCCCACTTGTGTTTTATGGCCCACTCAACGTAGACAATTCAATGAACGCAGACGGCTCTACTGTAACTGGTAAGCACAGCAGCGTGGCTCATGAAAAAGTGAGTAACTTCAATTACACTTGGGAGTCTTTTGCAAACTATAATTTCAAATACAAGCAAGACCATAATTTTGAAACTGTATTAGGTTTATCTGTTGCAAAAGTAAGCGGTAACGCAGCCGGTGCTTCACGTCAAGATGTACCATTTAATAGCTGGGAATTTGCAGATTTTACTGCAGCAACTGGTAACAACTCTGCAACCAATACAAACGCATTAGCTGGTTACTACTACCAATATTTTAGAAGAAACCTTTCTTACTTTTCTCGTATCAACTACGATTACCAAGATAAATATTTAGCTTCTTTTACTGCACGTAGAGATGGTTCTTATGCATTTGGTACCGACAACAAGTTTGGTAACTTCTTCTCTGGATCACTTGGTTGGGTAGTATCAAAAGAAAAATTCTTTAAAGCTGATTTTGTAGATCAATTTAAAATCAGAGGAAGCTATGGTACCATTGGTAATGAAAACGTAAATCCTCAATTTGTGAGCATTGTTACAGGTGGCCCTAGTTATGGCTCTACTGCAAACAGTAATGGTTACAACTTTAGTGATGTTTTCTATCCAGGTTCTACCGTTGCTTCTGCAGCTAACACCACTTTAAGATGGGAAAAACAAATTCAATCTAACGTAGGTTTTGATTTAGTGGTGTTTAAAAATAAATTCTCTTTAACTGCAGATTATTTCCAAAAGTCTGTGGATGGTTTATTATTTACACCTTCTGCTTCTTTGTATTTAGGAACTGTACCAAGCCCAATTGCTAACATTGGTTCTACCAAGAGCAGTGGTTTTGACTTCACCTTAAATTACAATGAATCCATTGGTAAAAACTTCAAATTCAATACAGCTTTAACCTTTACAACATCTACTAACCAAGTAACTGCAACCAACGATGATGGTACTGCAAAAATCTTTGGTGGTAACTATTTTAATGGTCAATCTCAAAGTGTAACAGTTTTTGAAAAAGGATTTACACCGGGTTATTTCTACGGATATAAAACGGCGGGTCTTTTCCAAAATGCTGCAGATGTAGCTGCTTCTCCTAAGCAAGCGGGTGCACAACCTGGCGACATTAAATATGTAGATGTAAATGGAGATGGTGTTATCAATGCATCTGATAAAACAAATATTGGTGATCCATTTGCTAAGTTCACTATGGGTTGGAGCTTAAATATGTCTTACAAAAACTTTGATTTCAATGCATTTGTATATGCGTCTGTTGGAAACGATATCTATAGAGCTTATGAGCGTAATGCTAACTACTCTAACAAAGAGCGTTCTGTATTAGCACGTTGGACTGGCGAAGGCACAACCAACGATGCGCGTTATCCTCGTTACTCTTTTGTAGATGCGAATAGTAATATTAGAGTTTCTGATCGATATGTAGAAGATGGTTCATTTATCAAACTTAAAAACATCCAATTGGGTTACACTTTCAATGGTGGTAATGGCAAAAAGTGGTTTAATAAAGTACGTGTCTATGCACAAGTGAAAAATGCTTTCACCTTTACTAAATATACTGGCTATGATCCAGAAATTGCGGGTGGTATCTTAGATACAGGTATTGATCGTGGTGCATATCCACAGGCCAGAACCTATTCATTTGGCTTTGATATTAAACTATAATCTTCACTACTAAAAAATACAATTATGAAGATCAATTCAATAAAAATAGTAGGCCTGGTTTTAGTTATTACCATGCTTGCCTCTTGTAAAAAATGGGTGGACTATAATCCCCATGAAGATTTTGTTATCACAGAACAAGATTATTTAAAATCAGAATCTGACTACCGTAATATGTTGGTGAGTGTATACACACCACTACAATGGATCAATCAAGTAGTTCCAGTTGGCGATATCGCTTCTGATAACGCGGTATCAGGTGGAGAAAATGCTTCTGATGTACTGTCTTTACAACAAATAGACGACTATACCCATACCCCTGTAAACAGTACACTAGCAGAAATTTGGCAAACGGCTTACGAAGGTGTAAACCGTGCTAACTACATGACCCAATATAAAGCTGCCAATTTAGCCGGTGAAAAAGTTGATTTTGCTGGTAAAGAAGCTTTGTATGGCGAGGTAAACTTTTTACGCGCGTACTACTACTTTACACTTGTACGTATGTTTGGTGATGTGCCTCTTTTTGCAGACAAGCGTTTAAGTCTTGCAGAGTCAAAAAGTTTAAAGCGTTCACCTAAAGCAGACGTTTACAAACAAATCGAAACAGATTTAACAGCTGCCATTACAGTATTACCTGCAGTACAAACACAAAAAGGTAGAATTACTAAATATGCTGCACAAGCATTACTTGGTAAAGTATATCTGTATCAAAATAAATTTGATGCTGCTGCTGCCATGTTAGACAATGTAATCAACTCAAATGCATTTACACTCGTATCTGATTTTGGTTCTATGTTTTTAGCAACTGGCGAGAATGGCTCAGAATCTATTTTTGAAATTCAATACTCTAATGTATCTCCTTATTATAACTGGGGTGGTGCAACACGTGGTCAAGGTAACTATGCCATTCAACAATGTGGTATTAGAGGTTTAAATGGTTCTGCCCAAATGCCATATGCGGCAGGTTGGAGTACTAATTTACCTAGTCAAAACCTAGCAGCAGCGTATACAGCTGGTGATAAGCGTAAGGCGGTTACAGTACTTGACATTGAAGCTTATAAAACAGCGAATCCTTCATTTAATATTACTTACCAAGTAGCGCCATATAAAAATACTGGCTTATACAATCAAAAGTATTTACCTCGTAAAGGTGAAACTTCTGGTCAAGTAGAATTAAACTACTTAAACAACTTTAGAATTATTCGTTACGCTGATGTTTTATTAATGGCTGCTGAAGCTTACAATAGAGCTACAACGCCTAACGATGCTAAAGCGCTAGGTTATTTAAATCAGGTAAGACAAAGAGCTTTTGGAAATACTTCTAATAATATTACTGCAACAGGTGCTGCTTTAAAGCAAGCTATCTGGGACGAACGCAGATTAGAACTTGCTATGGAAGGAGATCGTTTCTTTGACCTAGTAAGAACAGGTCTTGCAGCAACAAAAATTACTGGCTTTAAAGCTGGTAAGCATGAAGTGTTCCCTATACCTCAACAAGAGGTTGATATTTCTGGTTTAACCCAAAATGCTGGATATTAATCTCATTGTAAAATCTATTGAATTAAATAGTATGAAAACATTAAAATACATATTGAGTTGCTTGATACTCATTTCTACATTCTCAGGATGTAAAAAAGAAATCAATGAAGATGTTTCGTTTGTTCAAACGGCGGCTACATCTACTAAATTGGGTGCTATGTTTACCATTACCCAAGACAATACAGGGCTTGTAACCATTACTCCTGTTGGAGAAGGTGTTGCAACTTTTGAAATTGCGTATGGTCATGGAACGGGTGCTCCAGTTAAAGTATTGCCTGGTGGAAGTACTTCTAAAATTTATCCAGAAGGCGTATACGATGTTAAAATTACTGGTACCAACGTTGCTGGTGTTTCAACAACAGTTACCCAAAAGTTAACGGTTACTTTTAGAGCGCCAGAAAATTTAGAGGTAACTGCGGTAATTGATCCAACTAATAAATACAAAGTGAATGTTTCTGCTAAAGCATTGTATGAAACTTTCTTCCAAGTTTATTTTGGAGACGTTACCAATGAAGTGCCTACTAACTTTTTAGAAGGACAAACCATTTCTAAAGTCTATGCAAAAACAGGTACCTATACAGTAAGAGTAGTAGCCTTAAGTGGTGGCGCTGCTACAACTACTTTTACCAAAGTAATTACTATTGTAGATCCGGTATTACTCCCAATTACATTTGAATCAACTACCATCAATTATGCATGGAACGATTTTAGTGGAGGTAATGTAACCGTAGTAGCTAATCCACAATCTAATGGCATCAACACTTCAGCAAAGGTTGCCAAAATGGTAAAAAATGCTGGTGACCCTTGGGGTGGAAGTTGGATTGGTCTTGGTGGTCCAATCGATTTTTCTGTAAATAAAGTTTTCAGAATGAAAGTGTTTTCTCCAAGAGTAGGCGCTAAGGTTTTATTAAAAGTTGAAAATGCTGGTAATGGTTCTATCTCTTTTGAAAAAGAAGTAGTAACAACCGTTGCCAATGCCTGGGAAGATTTAGCATTTGATTATAGAACAATCAATGCCACAAATGCATACCACAACATTGTAATCATATTTGATAATGGTACACCTGGTAATGGATCAGCTAACTATACGTTCTTAATGGATGATATTAGATTAACAGATGCGATGCCAAATTCTCAAATAGATTTACCTGTGACTTTTGATGTGGCTGGTGTAAACTATACCGTTACAGATTTTGGTAACAACCAAACTGTAGATGCGGTTGATCCTACCAATGCAAGTAATAATGTTAAAAAAACAACCAAGTTAAATGGTGCAGAAACTTGGGCAGGTACAACTATTGGTACATCTGCTGGTTTTGCTACTGCTATTCCTTTAACAGCTGCTGCTTCTCAAATGAGTGTTAGAGTGTATTCTCCAGCTGCAGGTTTAAAAGTATTATTAAAAGTAGAAGACCGTGCCAATAACCAGCGTTCTGTAGAAACATTTGCAACAACAACAGTTGCGGGTGCTTGGGAAACTTTGATTTTTGATTTTAACAATCAAGCACCGGGTACTGCTGCATTTAATGCAACCTATACCTACAATATGGCTTCTATTTTCTTTGATTTTGGAAATAGCGGAACGGGTAAAGTTTTCTATTGGGATGATGTTAAAAAATTAGCAACCAACTATGTAGAAACTTTAGGTCTTCCATTAACTTTTGAATCTAGCGCACTTACGTATACTTGGAATGATTTTGATGGTGGTGTTGCATCTGTTGTCAACAATCCTCAGTCTGGTGGTATTAATACCAGCGCTAAAGTGGGTAAGATGGTTAAAAATGCAGGTCAAATTTGGGGTGGAAGCTGGATTGGTTTAGCTGCTCCAATTGATTTCTCAACCAAAAAAACTTTTAAAGTAAAAGTGTTTTCTCCAAGAGTTGGTGCAAAGCTTTTATTAAAAGTAGAAAACCAAAGCAACGGTGGCATTAGTTTTGAAAAAGAAGTAACAACAACGGTTGCAGGTGCTTGGGAAACATTAACGTTTGACTACAGTGCTATTAATACATCTAATACCTATCAAAAAATCGTATTGATTTTTGATTTAGGAACTGTTGGTGATGGCTCTGCAAACTTCACGTTCTTATTTGATGATATCACCTTAAATTAATTTGATAAAACCTACAATTATGAAAAATAATTTAAAATATATTGTTGCGGTTTTGTTTATCACAACCATTGGGTTTGTTTCTTGTAAAAAAACCGAATATAGTTTTGGTAATATTAAAACGCCAACAGGCTTAACACTCACTACTGCTGTAGTTGGTGTAGATGCTACTAACCCTAATGGTAATGGAACAGGATCAGTAACCATTGCAGCAAAAGCAACAGATGCTTTAACGTATAATGTTGATTTTGGAGATGGTAAAACACAAGTGATTCCTTCTGGTACCATTACGTATAAGTATGCAACACCTGGTGTTAATGATTATACCATTACTGTGCGTGCTGTTGGTACGGGAGGTGCTGTTTCTGTGCTTAGTAAAAAAGTTACTGTATTTGTTGCTTTTACAATTCCGCAAGCAATTTTAGATGCACTTACTGGAACAGGTTCTCGCACTTGGGTGACAGATCAAGATGCTCCTGGCCATTTTGGTGTAGGTCCTTCTGATGGCTTTGGTCCCATCTGGTATGCAGCTACGCCTAATTCTAGAGAAGCTTGTGCATATGATGATGAAATCACTTTTTCTAAAGATGCACTCAATAATATTTCAATGGCCATCAACAACAAAGGTCAATCATTTTCTATTGGTGCGGCTAGTGCGTTTTACGGATTTAGCGGTGGTGATGCATGTTTTAACATTGTTACGACAGGTACAAAAAAATTAGCTTTTATGGACGCTACTTCTGCTTCTACACCAGCGGTATCAACTAGAATTCAATTTATGGTTCCGGGTAATGGTATCATCAATTTTGGAACTGGCGGTACGACTTATGAAATTTTGAGCGCATCAGCTACAAATATTCATTTAAGAAATATCGGAGCAGACGGTAACTCTTGGTATCAAAAATTGAAGGCAAAATAATAATTATAAAGTGCGTTTATCTTCTTTATTGTTGAGTTTATTAATAGGTGTATCATTTTTTGGGGCATGCTCAAAAGGTGATGCGCCTGTTGTAAATCCGGCGCCTACTAATTTAACAGTAACTGCAACAGTTAGTGCTGACAATAGTGGCAATGTAAATTTTGTAGCCTCTGCTACAAATGCAACAACATATGAGTATGATTTCGGAAACGGTATTTTTCAAACGGTACCTAGCGGGACTGTGATGTATAAATATCCTGCTTCTGGTAATTACACCGTTAACGTTATTGCGAAAAACACTGCGGGACAAACGATTTCAAAATCAATTGATGTTGCAGTTACAGTAGCGCAATCGTTAATATGGTCCGATGAATTTGATCAGCCCGGTGCACCCAATCCTGCAAAGTGGAATTATGACCTAGGTGCTGGCGGATGGGGTAACCAAGAGTTGCAGTATTATACCAATAGAACGGATAACGCTATTGTATCTAATGGTACTTTAAAAATTATAGCAAAAAAAGAAAACTATGGCGGAAGTGCTTACACATCTGCTAGGCTTTTAACAAAAGACAAGTTTTCATTCAAGTATGGTAAAGTTGAAGTGCGTGCAAAAATGCCAGTAGGTGTTGGTACTTGGCCTGCCGCATGGATGCTGGGAGCTAATATTAATACGGTAAACTGGCCAAATTGTGGTGAAATTGATATCATGGAACACAAAGGAAGTGACGTCAATAAAATATACGGAACCCTGCATTATCCGGGCAATTTTGGAGGTAATGCAGTAGGAGGAACCAAAGTTATTACTGGGGCCAATAGTGAGTTTCATGTGTATGCTTGTGAATGGACAGCGGTTTCTATCAAGTTTTATATTGATGGGGCCCTTTTCTTCACTTTTGCAAATAATAGCACGTTGCCTTTCAATCAAAACTTTTTTGTGCTTTTAAATTTAGCCATGGGCGGAACCTTTGGTGGGCCTGTCGATGCTGCTTTTAGCACTGCCACTTATGAAGTGGATTATGTGCGTGTTTATCAGTAGCATTTTAATACAATAATTTATGTGTACGTTTCGAAATATAGGGTTGATTTTATTGTTTTCATTTTTTGCTATTGCTTCGCAATCGCAAAAAAGAACTTACAATAAACTAGTGTGGCAAGATGATTTTTCCGTTAGCGGATTGCCAGATTCTACAAAATGGGGTTATGATATTGGCACCGGTTGTCCTCGCATTTGTGGATGGGGAAACAACGAACTGCAGTATTATACAAATGCGCGCAAAGAAAATGCACGTGTAGAAAATGGACATTTAATTATCGAAGCACGCAAAGAAAAATTTGAAGGTGCGAATTATACCTCTGCCAGACTTGTTACAAAAAATAAAGGTGATTGGAAGTATGGTCGTATGGTGATAAGGGCTAAAACACCTACTGGTAAAGGGTTGTGGCCTGCTGGATGGATTTTACCCACTGATAAAGTGTATGGTGAGTGGCCTAAAAGCGGAGAGGTTGATATTCTAGAAGCAGTTGGCTTTGCGCCAGACTCTGCGTTTGGTAGTGTGCACACAGAGCGTTACAATGGTATGATTGGAACACAAAGAACAGCAACATTAATTGTTCCAAATTTATCTACGCAGTTTCATGATTATGAAATTGAATGGACGCCAGAAAAAATTGATTTTTATATTGACAACAAATTATACAACAGTTTTAAAAACGAGCATACGGGTTCAGGTGCTTGGCCTTTTGATCAAACCTTTCATATGATATTAAATATTGCCATCGGTGGAAATCTCGGCGGCAAGTTTGGAATAGACGATGCCATTTTCCCAGCACAAATGAGGGTAGACTGGGTGAAAGTGTTTCAATAAATTATATCCCCCCAAATTTTGTTTAGGTCTGTTTTTGGTTAATGCCGGATAATAATCCGGCATTTTTTATGTAGTAAAAGAATTTTTCTATTAAAAATCAACCAAAAACATATATAAAAAAAATAAATAGGATTACTCCTCGTTTCTACATAAACGAAAATGAGTTAAATTTACTTCGTGTAAATATTACACATTTGGTGTACGATACCAAACTAACGCTTGTTTATGAGAATTTTTGTACTGCTATGCTGTTTGATAGCCGCTGTGTCGGCACATGCACAATTGTTGCGTACATCACCTGCGTTTAATACAGAGACAAGTTCTTCTATCACCATTTTTGCGGATGCTACAAAAGGAAACAAAGGTATCATAAATACTACCGGTGACATCTTTGTGCATATTGGCGCCATTACTTCACTGAGCACATCAAGCAGCAACTGGAAATATGTTCCAGTAAGTTGGGGTGTGGCTGATAATAAAGTAAAATGTACGAAGCTCGCTAACAATGTTTGGTCTTTTACAATTAATGGTGGTCTTCGTAATTTTTTTGGCATGACAAATGCCTCAGAAACCATTCAAAAAATTGCCATTTTATTTAGAGACGCTGCGGGATCACAAGTGCTGCGCAACGCAGATGCTTCTGATATGTACATTCCGGTGTATGATAATAATTTAGCTGTTCGTATTGATTCGCCACTAACACAACCTACGTTTGTGCCTGTGTTAGAGCCTATTGCAAAGGCTGTGGGCGATACCATTTCAATTGCAGGTGTTGCAAGCGCTTCTGGGGCATTATCCCTTTTTGTAAATGATTCACTCATTACTTCAACAACAGGAACAAGCATTGCACATAAATTTATTGTACAAAAAGTAGGCACTCAAAAAGTGCTGCTGCAAGGTGTGAGTGGCTCTGCAACAAGTAAAGATTCTATTTCATTTTTAGTGACAGGTGCTACGAACCTTGTTGGACTTCCTGCTGGTGTTAAAGATGGTATTAATTATGAACCAGGTGATACATCAGTAACACTTGTTTTGTATGCGCCTAAAAAATCTTCTATCACCGTAGCTGGTGATTTTAATAATTGGACACCCGGACTTTCGCATGTTATGAAAATGACGCCCGATAGTTTGCGTTTTTGGGTTCGATTAACAGGCTTAACGCCTGGTGTAGAATATGCGTATCAGTACATTATTGACGGTGCTTTAAAAGTAGCAGATTATAATGCAACCAAAGTATTGGATCCTTGGAATGATCCATTTATTGCTGCGTCTACCTTTCCAAACTTGAAACCTTACCCAACAGGTAAAACCACCGAAATTGTGGGTGTCTTGCAAACTGCACAGGCAAAATATACATGGAACGATGCAAACTTTGTACGTCCCAACAAAAAGAATCTTGTAGTGTATGAGCTTTTGCTCCGTGACTTTGTGGCCACGCATGATTTTAAAACACTGAAAGACACCTTGCCGTATTTAAAAAAATTAGGCATCAATGCAATAGAGTTAATGCCGTTTTCTGAATTTGAAGGCAATAGCAGTTGGGGCTACAATCCTAATTTCTTTTTTGCTACCGATAAATACTATGGGACACCCGAGGCTATCAAATCATTTATTGATGCCGCGCACCAACAAGGTATTGCTGTCATTATGGACATGGTGCTCAACCATGTATTTGGTTCTTCGCCACTTGCTAAAATGTATTGGGATGGCACCAATAACAAACCTGCTGCAAACAATCCTTGGTTAAATCCTGATGCCAAACATCCTTTTAATGTGGGCAATGATTTTAACCATGAATCTATGGCAACCAAAGAACTTGTAAACAGGGTTACTAAATATTGGCTTCAAGAATTTCATATTGATGGATATAGATGGGATTTATCTAAAGGATTTACGCAAGTAAACAATCCAACCAATGTTGGGGCATGGGGTACTTATGACGCATCACGCATTAAAATATGGAAAGCAATTTATGATACCATGCAAGCGACCAGTGCTGGTAGCTATTGTATGCTGGAACATTTTGCCGATAATTCTGAAGAAAAAGAATTAGCTGACTACGGTATGCTATTATGGGGTAATGCAAATTATAGTTTTGCAGAAGCAACCATGGGTTATACATCTACCTCAAATTTTGGGACTAGTTTTTCGAATGCAAGAAATTTTGCACAGCAGCATTTGGTCACTTATATGGAAAGTCATGACGAGGAAAGACTTCAATATAAAAATGTAAACTTTGGAAATGGTTCTGGTAGTTATACTACAAAAACGCCGGCAACGGGTTTAAAAAGAAATGAAATGGCGGCTGCTTTTTGGGCGCTTACACCGGGGCCTAAATTAATGTGGCAGTTTGGTGAACTTGGTTATGATTTTAGTATCAATACTTGTACCAACTTAACGGTAGATGCCAACAATTGCCGTTTGGCAGAAAAGCCAATCAAATGGGACTATTTACAAGACGCCAATCGTAAAGGCCTGTATGATGCCTATGCAAAATTTTTAAAATTACGCGCAACCCCTGCTTATACAAACGATTTTGGATCTAATAAATACACCGTTAATACGGCTGGCGCTTTAAAGTCCATGCAACTTAATGGTGACTCTATTAAATTAGTAGTTGTTGGTAATTTTGATGTTACACCACAAACAGCTACCGTTAGCTTCCCAACAGATGGTTTTTGGTATAGTTTGTATTCTAATAAGTACCAGCTAGTTTCTGGTGGCTCCGCAAGTATTTCTTTACAGCCAGGCGAATATTTTGTGTATGCTAACAAAAACTTAAATAATGCCGTTATAACTTCGCTACCTAATACTAGCTTACCCATCTTAAACACAACAATAAGTATATCCCCAAATCCGTTATCACAAGCAGCGATTGTCAAGTATCAATTGCCTGAATCAGGAAAGGTGTCTGTTAAACTTTTAAGTCAGACCGGTGTTGTAGTGGATGGCCTATTTAATGGATGGCAAAATAAAGGGCAACAACAGTTGATAATCAATAAGAAAGGACTCCCTCCGGGTGTTTATCACATATCTATTCAATCAAATCAAAAACAAAAAACACAAACATTTTTAATCACTAATTAGTATTTATTCAAATTGAAATTGTAATTCTATGAACATTAAAAAAGCACTTGTTGCAATGCTGATGATGCTAACAGTTTTCTGTTTGCCATCAATTGCGCAAGATCGTACGGTTACTGGTAAAGTAACCAATGCAAAAGATGGGTCGCCGTTAGCGGCTGCCAGTGTCCTTGTAAAAGGATCTGGTGTTGGAGCACAAACTAATGCCGATGGGTCATTTAGTTTGAAAGTTTCTGCTAACGCAACTACACTAGTTGTATCTTCTTTGAATTTTGAAACCAAAGAAGTAACCTTAAACGGTAACACCGTAACAGTCGCACTTTCACCTGCTGTTGATCAGCTAAGTGATGTTGTGGTAATTGGTTATGGTAGCGTTCGTAAAAAGGACTTAACTGGATCTGTTGTGAATGTGTCTTCAAAAGACTTCAACAAAGGTGTTATTTCAACACCGGAGCAACTTATTCAGGGTAAAGTAGCGGGTGTACAAATCACAAGTAACAATGGTGCACCTGGTTCAGGAAGTACTATTCGTATTAGAGGTGGTGCATCATTAAATGCAAGTAACGATCCACTTATTGTTGTGGACGGTATGCCAATCGATGGTCGTGGTATTTCTGGTCAAGCAAATGCGCTTGCCCTTATCAACCCTAACGACATCGAATCTTTTTCAGTTTTAAAAGATGCTTCTGCAACTGCTATTTATGGTGCAAGAGCGTCGAATGGTGTTATCATCATCACTACTAAAAAGGGTAAGTCTGGTGCACCAAAGTATGCATTTAGCTCTCAATTGAGTGTTTCAAATGTTACTAAAAAAGCGGATGTTTTTTCTGCTGATGAAATTAGAGATATCGTAAAAACAAAAGGCCCTAGTTATGCTTCTTTATTAGGTAATGCATCTACCGATTGGCAGGATGAAATTTATCAAACAGCACTTACTACAGACAATAACATTTCTGTATCTGGTGCTTATAAAAAGTTGCCTTACCGCTTTTCACTCGGTAATTTAATGCAATCAGGTATTTTAAAATCTGATAAATTAAACAGAACAACAGTTGGTGTAAACGTAAGCCCTACGCTTTTTGATAACCACCTTACTGTTAACATCAACTATAAATTAGCAGCAAGCAAAACAAACTTTGCAGATCAAGGTGCAATTGGTGCGGCTACTTATTTTGATCCTACTAAACCCGTTTATTCTGGTACGCAAGCATACAATGGATATTGGAACTGGTTAGATGCAACTTCATCTAATGGTCTTCGTGCTTTAGCACCCAAAAATCCACTTGGTATCTTATTAGATAAAGATGATCAAAGTAATGTTACAAGACATATTGCAAATGCATTAGTTGATTATAAAGTACATTTCATTCCTGATTTACACCTTGTTGTAAATACTGGTATGGACGTTGCTGAAGGTAAAGGTACTATCGTGATCAATGATCAAGCTGCAACTACGTATATGCGTTTTAAAGATGCAGCAGGTAAGTTTCATAGTGGGGTAAACAACCAATACCGTCAAACTAGAAACAATACGTATTTGAATGCTTATTTAAATTACGCTAAAGAAATTCCTTACTTATCTACACGAGTTGAATTTACAGGTGGTTATGAGTATCAAAATTATTTAACAACTAACTACAATTTTAGCGATCAAACCTTTAATGGTACTGTTGTTAATACACCAAATTTTGAATTTGACAAACCTGAGTACCGTTTAAGTTCTTACTTAGGTAGAATGAACCTTACAGTAAAAGGTAAATATTTATTTACTGCTTCTGTGCGTCAAGACGGATCTTCTAAATTTAATCCGGACAACCGTTTTGCGGTATTCCCTTCAGGAGCTGTTGCTTGGAAGTTAAAAGAAGAAAACTTATTCAAAAATGTGAAGTCATTATCTGATCTTAAATTACGTGCGAGTTATGGTGTAACTGGTCAACAAGATGGTATTGGTTATTATGACTATATCTCTTATTACAACCTAGGTTCAAATACTGCTCAGTACCAATTTGGTAACACATTCACACAAATTTCTCGCCCTAATGGTTATTATTTTAACCGTAAGTGGGAGCAAACAGCAACTACCAACTTAGCATTAGATTTTGGTTTTGCTGATAATAGAATTACTGGTACCATTGAAGCCTACAAAAGAGAAACTTCTGATTTGTTAAATGAAGTAAACCAGCCAGCTGGTACTAACTTTAGCAATAAGATTGTTGCAAACGTAGGTACGATGGAAAATAAGGGTATTGAATTTACTTTAAATATCCAACCTATCCGTAATAAAAACACAACTTGGGATATCGCGTTCAACGCAACTTATAACCAAAACAGAATCACTAAATTAACGATCTCTGACGATCCTTCTTATGCAGGTGCTCGTTTTGGTGGTATTAGTGGTGGTACAGGTAACTCTATCTTAATTCATTCTGTAGGATACCAAAGAGGCGCGTTCTTTGTATACAAGCAAGTATATGATGCTAACGATAAGCCTATCGATGGTTTATACGCAGACTTAAACAGAGATGGCGTGATCAACGAAAGAGATTTATATCAGTATAAAGGTATAGATCCTCAAATGTTTTTTGGTTTAAGTTCAAGTGTTACGCACAAGAAGTGGAATGCTGGTATCGTAATGCGTGCTAACATTGGTAACTACTTGTACAATAACATCGCTTCTAGTTCTGGTACTTTAAGAAATATCTTAAACCCAATTGGTTATATCAATAACGGTTCTAGAGATTATTTGAAATCAGGATTTAGTGGTAATGGTTCTAACTATTACTTATCTGATTACTATGTACAAAACGCATCTTTCTTACGTATTGACAACATTAACTTAGGTTACAATGTTGGTAAAGTATTTAGCGATAAAGCTTCTTTACGTATTAATGCAACTGTACAAAATGTATTAACAATTACTAAGTATACTGGTTTAGATCCTGAAATGAACGGTGGTATAGATAATAATTTTTATCCTCGTCCAAGAACCATTGTATTGGGTATAAATCTTGATTTCTAATTCAATCAATAGTACAAAAAAATATAACAATGAAAAATAATCTATACAAACAAATCATAGCCACAGTTGGAGCGATTGTTGTATTGGCATCTTGTAACAAAACTTTAGATTTGTTACCTACGAACGATGTTACATCAGCAACTGTTTATGCCGACGCAAATGGTTATAGGCAAGCTTTCGCAAAAGTATATGCGAGCTATGCTTTAACAGGTAATGCTGGACCTGCAGGTAACGGAGATATTCAAGGTATCGATGAAGGTACTTCTGATTTCTTACGCTTGTATTGGAAAGCACAAGAATTAAGTACCGATGAAGCTGTTGTTTCTTGGGGAGATCCAGGTATTCAAGATTTCCACAACATGAACTGGTCTGCGAGCAATCCAATGCTTACTGGTCTTTACTACCGTTGTTACTATCAAATCACTTTAGCAAACGATTTCATTCGTCAATCTGCTGATGCAACTGTTGCGTCAAAAGGAATTACGGGTGTGGATGCTGAAGCCATTAAAAAATACAGAGCAGAAGCAAGATTTTTACGTGCTTACCAATATTCAATCTTAATGGATTTATTTGGTAATATTCCTTTTGTTACGGATGCAGAAGCGTTAGGTTCTGTATTGCCAAAGCAAAGAACGCGCGGAGAAATATTTTCTTATATCGAAACAGAACTTAAGGCTATCGACGCTAGTTTAGTAGATGCGCGTAAAAATGAATATGGTCGTGCAGATAAAGCTGCAGCATGGGCATTACTTGCTCGTTTATACTTAAATGCGCAAGTGTATACAGGTACTGCTAGAAATACAGATGCTGCTACCTACGCAAAAAGAGTATTAGACGCCGGTTATTCTTTAATTACCGACTATACTAAGTTAATGCGTGCAGATAATAATGTAAATACCTCTGAGTTTATTTTAACCATTAACTATGATGGTTTAAAAACGCAAAACTGGGGTGGTACTACCTTCCTAACACACGCACCAGTAGGTGGTAGCATGGTTGCTGCTCAATTTGGTGTTGATGGTGGATGGGGTGGTTTAAGAACTACTACTGGTTTATCTAACAAGTTCCCTGACTTAACAGGTACTGCCGATAAGCGTTCACAGTTTTATACCACTGGTCAATCTGCAGATATTAGTGACTTAACTAAATTTACAGATGGCTATGCGATCACTAAATTTAGAAACATCAATATGAATGGTACACCAGGTAAAAATTTAACTTGGGTAGATATTGATTTCCCTATTTTCCGTTCTGCAGAAATGAACCTAGTATACGCCGAAGCGGTATTAAGAGGTGGAACTGGTGATGCAGGAACTGCTTTAAGCTATGTAAATGCTTTAAGAACAAGAGCTGGTGCAAGCACTATTACTGCTGCTCAATTAAATTTAGATTTTATTTTAGACGAGCGTGCAAGAGAATTATATTGGGAAGGATTTAGAAGATCAGACCTTATCCGTTACAATAGATTTGTAGAATCAACTTATCTATGGCCTTGGAAAGGTGGAGTTAGAGGTGGAACCAATGTAGATGCATTCAGAAGATTGTATCCAATTCCTTCTGCAGACATTTCATCTAATCCTAATTTAGTTCAAAACGCAGGTTATTAATACTGTCTGAAACATTTAAAATAAATTGTATGAAAAAAATAATTCAATCACTAGTTTACGTGAGTCTTGCGATCGTATTCTTTGCTGCTTGTGAAAAAGACGAGGCAAAAGATACTTACATTAGCGGTACGGCTCCTGTGCTTTCTGCTACTTCAAGAGATAGCATTGCACTAAACTTTTTAACAGAAGAAAATTTAGGTGTAACCTTTAATTGGACCAATCCTAATTATAAATTTGCTTCTGGTGGAAGTTCTCAAAACGTTAATTACACTTTAGAAATTGATACTGCTGGTGCTAATTTTAAAGGCGCTAGAAAAAAGTCTATATCTATTAGTAAAGACTTGTCTGTATCGTATACGCAAAAGGCGTTTAATATTGCTATTTCTGATTTGAATGTAAAGCCAGGAAGAGTTGCAAGACTTGAAGTACGTATTATCGCTACTTTAGGCGCTGCGCCAACCGAGTTAATTTCAAACGTGCTAGCATTTAAAGTGTTGCCATATGCGCCGCCGCCAAAAGTTGCAGTACCAACTGCAGGAACATTATGGGTAACGGGTAATGCATTTGCATCTGGTTGGTCTAATCCACTTGGTGCTCCATTTGTTACTTCACAGCGTTTGGCTAAAGTTTCTGAAACTTTATATGAAGGTGTAGTTGCTTTTGTAGGTGGTGGAAACTATAAGATGATTCAAGAAAATGGTGTTTGGGGCACACAGTACAAAAAATTAACTGGCGATGCTTTTTCTGGCACACTAGAAAAGAAAGATGCTGATCCAGGATTTGATGGTCCATCTACTCCGGGTAATTATAAAATTTCAGTTGATTTCCAAGCAGGAACTTATACTGTAACCAAACAATAAGAACAACAACTAAAATAGTAAACAATGAAACAAATTTTAAAAACATTGCTTTTCACAGCCACATTTGCAGTTGCACTTTGGTCTTGTGAAAAAGTGGCACCTCTTACTGTGTACGAGCCTGGAAAGAGTGTTGTATTACAAGCTTCTACAACAACAATTGCTACTAAAACAGCAGATTCATTAAGTACTGCGGTGTTGTTCTCTTGGACCAACCCAAAGTATGCAACAAATGATAATACTGTAAAATACATTTTACAAATCGATTCTTCAGGAAGAAGCTTTTCTAAAGCTGCTTCTATCGTATTAAATGGTAGAATGAGTTATGCATTCACTGGTAAAGAACTAAACACAGTATTACTTGGGTTTGGCTTTAGCTATAATGTAGCGTACAAAATTGATGCACGTATTATTTCTTCTTATGGAAACAACAATGAGCAATTAACGTCTAATGTATTGACGCTAACTGCAACTCCATATGTGATTCCTCCAAAAGTGCAACCACCTACTTCTAAAAGATTATTTTTAGTAGGATCTGCTACCATTGGTGGTTGGAACAACCCTGTTCCAGTTCCTACTCAGGAATTCACTAGGGTAGATTCTGTTACTTACCAGGGTACTTTTTACCTAAAAGGTGGTCAGCAGTATTTAGCATTACCAGTAAATGGTGATTGGAGTAATAAATATGCTGTTGCAAATAACTCTGTAACTGATTTAAACTTAGGTGGTGATTTTGGTTTCAATTTCAACGATAACTTCCCTGGTCCTTCAAAGACAGGTATGTATAGAATTCGTTTAGACTTCCAGAGTGGTAAATTTACCGTTACTGCCGTTCCTTTTGGAATGCTATTTGTAGCAGGTGGTTACCAAGGTTGGTCTCCAGACAAAGCACCTTCACTTGGATCCATTAAAAATGACGAAGACTTCCACGGTTTTGTAGACTTTGGTGCGTCTGGTTCTGAATTTAAATTCACAAGTCAACCAGATTGGAATGGTAACAACTATGGTGGAACAGCTACAACCATTAGCACAAGCGGTGGTAACTTAAGTGTTGCTGCAGGTGGTTACTATTTAGTACGAGCCAATACTAAAAACAGTACTTGGTCTAACTACTTAGTAACTGGTGTTGGTATTGTTGGTGGATTTACAGGTTGGGGTGGTAATCCAGACGTTACACTAACATATGATAGCGGTAACAAAGTTTGGAAAACAACTTTTACACTGGGATCAGATTCTGAACTTAAGTTTAGATTCAACAGCTCTTGGGATGTAAATCTAGGCGATAGCGGTGGAGATGGTGTACTTGAATTTAATGGTGATAACCTTGCTATGAAAGCTGGTACATATGATGTTGTACTTAATCTTTCTAATGGTGGGTACTATACGTATTCATTTACTAAAAAGTAATACCATAGATTTTATAAAAAAAGGGCGAACTACGGTTCGCCCTTTTTTTATGCATGTAAACGAAAGGATTATTTATGTTTATCTGATAGTTCGCCTGCCGTCACCTTAAATAGCAATATGTTTTGCTTTGGTGGAATGGGACAAGTTGCAAAAGCGGTATAAGCACAGGGTGGATTAAATGCTTTATTAAAATCAATAAAGGTATTGCCATTACTATCTGGCCTTGACACATACATAAATCTACCAGTATGGTAGGTGTTAATGCCGTTAGTAGCATCGCCAAATACCACAAATAAATCACCGGGGCCTTCACTAATGGCGTCTAGTACATAATTTTTTCCTTGGTACTCGAAACTTATTTTACCCGCATAATCTTGTGCAGTTGTCTGACCTAAAACATTGGTGATAAAAAGTCCACTTGTGTTAGGCGGCAATAATTTTGCTGGCAAATTCCATTTTTCATGAATGGCGAATCTTTTGTTTCCTTTAAAGGCCGTAAGTGCTGGATTTTTTAAATCTCTAAAACGAACACCAATTTTATCTTCCCGAATAATAACACTCCATACAAACTGCTTAAAATAAATACTCGTATCCGTTTTATTGCTCGGATCAAAAAGTACTAGTTCTCCGGAGTAATCGCTTGGGAATTTACTAACCGCTTTGTCAAATTCAAAACTAACCCTGCTTCCTACTACTTTAAACTTTCCAAGTGATGCTGGCATATTTTTATGCTTAAATACGAGTGTGTTGTTTGCGGCACTTCCAAACGTATTGTCACCTGGCTTTAGCCAGTAAAGGCCTGCTAAATTGAGCCATCCATTTTGTTCCGTTAAAGCTTTGACACGTAAACTATCAAAATGCTTAATCGAAGCGGTATATGCAGCAGAAGTTTGACCCTTAACATGCGTAAGCAAAAAGATAAAATAGAACAGAGATATTAAAAAAAATTTCATTCCTGTGTTTTGCGTAAAGTTAAGCGGGTATTTGACTTAATTATCATCAAAGGTGCTTAATATTGTTACATAATAATCACTTTATGCGTTTCATTTCTATACAAAAGTTTTCGCTTTTCATTTTTTTGGTAGCTGCTACACCTTGCTTTGCGCAAAAACAAACAAAAGCACAGTTCATTGGTTCTCTAATGACAAAAATGACCCTACAAGAAAAACTGGGTCAACTTAATTTAATTATCCCGGGTGATGGGTCTGTAACAGGTACCGTTGTAAGTAGCGATGTTGAGGGAAAAATAAAACGAGGTTTAGTGGGTGGCATGTTTGGTATTGCCGGTCTAGAAAAAATTAAAAAAGTGCAAGAGCTAGCAGTACGTGAATCGAGGCTCCATATTCCGATGTTATTTGGTTCCGATATTATTCATGGGTATAAAACTGCTTTTCCCATTCCACTCGCATTGTCTGCTAGTTGGGATTTGCCACTCATTCAAAAATCGGCTCAAATGGCTGCACTAGAAGCTACTGCCGATGGTTTAAACTGGACATTTTCTCCCATGGTGGATATTGCGCGTGACCCACGTTGGGGAAGGGTTGCAGAAGGAGCAGGTGAAGATCCTTTTTTAGGAAGCGCTATTGCAAAAGCTATGGTAGTGGGGTATCAAGGTGGTGTAGGTAATGCAAATCTCGCTAGCGGTTATTCACTACTTTCTTGTGTAAAACATTTTGCGCTGTATGGTGCGCCAGAAGGAGGTAGAGATTACAATACTGTAGATATGAGTAAGCTCAAAATGTACAACGATTATTTTCCGCCATATAAAGCGGCAGTGGATGCAGGCGCTGGTTCTATCATGACTTCTTTTAATGATGTAGATGGTGTTCCTGCTTCAGGCAATAAATGGTTACTTACAAGTGTTTTAAGAAATCAGTGGGGCTTTAAAGGTTTTGTTGTTTCTGATTATACCTCTGTTACTGAAATGATCAATCATGGCATGGGCGATACAGCTGCGGTATCGGTACTTTCACTAAATGCCGGACTTGATATGGATATGGTGAGTGAAGGTTTTTTAAATACGTTACAAAAATCTTTACAAACTGGTAAAGTATCAATGGCTTCTATTGATGCAGCTTGCAAAAGAATTTTAGAAGCAAAATATGATTTGGGTTTATTTGAAGATCCATTTAAATATTGCAAACAAGAAAGAGCTTCGGAGGTTTTAAGTGCAGACAAACGTGCCTTTGCAAAAGAAGCGGCGATGCGTTCATTTGTGCTTTTAAAAAATAACAATCAAGTGTTACCGCTAAAGTCAAATCAAAAAATTGCACTCATTGGGCCACTAGCCAATGACCGTTCCAATATGCCAGGTACATGGTCGATTAATGCCGATGCTAAACAGGCTATTTCTGTATTGGAAGGGCTTAACAATAGACCAGGTATTGGTTCAAAAATATTGTATGCAAAGGGGGCTAATATTTCTGACGATCCTGTTTTTGCAGCAAAAATCAATGTGTTTGGTGAAAAAATTTCAATTGATACCAGAAGTTCTCAGGAATTACTTGCAGAAGCGCTTACTGTAGCTGCTGCATCAGATATTATTGTTGCCGTAGTGGGAGAAGCAAGTGAAATGAGTGGTGAAGCAGCAAGTAGAACAAGTTTAGATATTCCTACAAGTCAGCAAAAATTAATTGAGGCCTTATCTAAAACCGGTAAGCCACTCGTGCTCGTACTCATGAATGGCAGACCACTAACCATTGCCAATGAATTAAAATCCGCGACGGCTGTACTTGATGTTTGGCATGCTGGCACCGAAGCAGGTAACGCGGTAGCCGCTGTATTATATGGTGATTACAATCCGGCCGGTAAATTAACCATGAGTTTTCCGCGTAATGTGGGACAAATACCTATTTACTATAGTGTTCGCAATACGGGCAGACCCAATGGTGGCGATGTTTTTGGAAAATACAAATCCAATTATTTAGACGTAGAAAATTCACCCTTATTACCTTTTGGATATGGATTAAGCTATACTACATTTAGTTATGGCAAACCGGTTTTGTCTGCTCCAACCCTTACTGCTGCAAAAGTAATTACAGTTTCTGTAACCCTTACCAATACTGGTAATTATGATGGTGAAGAAGTTGTACAATTATATATTAAAGACGATGTGGCAAGTATTACAAGACCCTTAAAAGAACTGAAAGGTTTTCAAAAAGTATTTTTGAAAAAAGGAGAAAGTAAAACCGTAACATTTACAATCGATGAAAAGTTATTGCGCTTTTACAACGCAGATTTAAAGCAAATAAGTGAGAAAGGAAGTTTTCAAGTTTATGTTGGCACGAATGCCGCAGTTGAAAATTCAGTTTCTTTTCAATTAAAATAATTTAAATACTATTTATATGACCAACCGTCGTCAATTTGTACAAAAATCTTCACTACTAGGCATGGGTTTTTTACTTCAAAAAGCCACAGGCTTTGCAATGCCGCCGCTTACACAAAACTTTACCAGTAATAGACCTGCCGTAGCTGACAGAAATTTTAAAAGTGCAGCTGTAGAGGCGGTGATTGAGCAAGTTAAAAAAGACCTACCCAATAAAGAGCTTGGTTGGTTGTTTGAAAACTGCTTTCCTAATACATTAGACACCACAGTCGATTTTGAAATGGTGAATGGTAAGCCAGATACCTATGTAATTACTGGTGATATTGACGCCATGTGGCTCCGAGACAGTACGGCGCAGGTTTGGCCTTATTTACCACTTACTAAATCTGATAAGCCACTGCAAACACTCATTGCAGGTGTTATCAATAGACAAACAAAATGTATTTTACTCGATCCATACGCCAATGCATTTTATAAAGACGTCAATAAAGTAAGTGAGTGGAAAGATGATCTTACAAAAATGCAACCTGGAATTCATGAACGTAAGTGGGAGATTGACAGTTTATGTTATCCAGTTAGATTAGCCCATGGCTATTATAAGCAAACGGGGGACACTTCTGTATTTGATGCCGATTGGAAAGCGGCTCAAAAATTAATACTAGATACTTTTATCGAGCAACAGCGCTTTAATGGGAATGGACCTTATACTTTTCAGCGAACCACCGCTTGGGCCACAGATGGTGTGCCATTAAGTGGTTATGGCTATCCAGTAAAACCATGTGGTTTAATTGTTTCTACGTTTAGACCTAGTGACGATTGTACCTTACTTCCTTACCTGGTGCCTAGCAATATGTTTGCGATTAATATTTTAGGAAAAATGTCGGAGCTATTACAACTCCCTACTGTTAATGAGCCAGCGCTTGCTAAAAGAGCACTAGCATTAAAAGCGCAGGTAGAAGCTGCATTTAAACAACATGGCATTATACAACACCAGCAGTTTGGAAAAATTATTGGTTTTGAAGTAAATGGTTATGGTAGTTTTCATATGATGGATGATGCTAATGTTCCTTCATTATTATCGCTTCCATACCTTGGTGCTATTGATCCTAACAATCCGCTCTATTTAAATACGCGTAAATTAGTACTATCAGAAAACAATCCCTTCTTTTACAAAGGGAAAGCTGGCGAAGGCATTGGAGGTCCGCACACAGGTGCCGATACTATTTGGCCAATGAGTATTATTTTACGCGCGATAACAAGTGTTGATGATAAAGAAATTACACACTGCGTTAGAAATCTAATGCAAACGCATGCGGGCACTGGATTTATGCACGAATCATTTCATAAAGATGATGCTACCAAGTTTACCCGTAAATGGTTTGCTTGGGCCAACACTTTGTTTGGTGAACTGATTTACAAATTACATCAAGAAAAGCCTGCTTTATTAAAGCAAATTTAGGAGACTAGTAATTTTTATACTGCGCTGGATCTAATGCTGTTTTAGTCCAGTGCTTATAAAACTCCATCACAAGTGCTTTATTGTAGCCTTTGTCTTTTTCTAAGTAAGCACTGTTTTGTGTGTGTAAACGGTTGCCTTTAGCATCTAGTATAATAAATACAGGAAAGCCAAATCTTTGCGGATACCCTAGCTTGGCTAGTGTTTTACTATTTTTATTTTCGGAGCTGTAGTTCAGGTGATAGACAATGTAATTGGCATTAACGAGTGAATCTATTTGAGTGTCTTTGGTTACAAATTCGTTGTAACGAGCACACCATACACACCAGTTCCCACCAATCTGAATAAATACATGTTTGTTTTGTGCAGTAGCTTTTTTATATACTACTTGTAGTGCCGAATCTACATTTTGGTAGGGATTGTACAAATTAAATGCTTTCATGTCTTGCGCAGCAACAACTGTTATGCCAAGGCTTAGTACAAGCGTACATAAAATTTTATTCATGTGTTATAGATTTAGTTGAAAACCAGCAGCAATCCACCTGCTTGGCATGATAGCGCCGAGTAAATCGGAGTATTTTGTATTTGTAAGGTTACTCACTTCCACAAAAATAGTTCCTTTACGCTTCGTTGTAAGGTAAGAAAATTTACTATTCACTAAAAAATAACTTTCTGAAAGTGCCGCATTAATGGCAGATGCAGTTTGTGCATTTCTAATTTTATAGACACTGTTTACCGATAGCTGTAACTGGCGCGCTCTAAAAACAATTTGCTCATTCCATAAAAACTTGGCATGCGATGAAATATAAAAAGATGGTGTTTTATTTGGGCTATTAGAAGAAAGCCATACTAAGCCTGTACTGAGGTTTAATTCGTAATCTTCTCCCCATTTTTTGTTGTAGGTTAGATCTGTTTCTATTCCTTTTGTTTTTACTGATGATACATTGGTAGCCAAAGAGTAATTGCCTGTTATCACTAAATTTGATTGGCGCGGCATCATGGGATACGGTGTAGGGGTCCAATCAATTAAGTTATTTTGGTCTCTTAAAAATACGGTAGCACCCCATTTAAAATTGGATCCGATTCTATAATCGGCACCGAGTTCATAACTCCAAGATTTTTCTGCTTGTAAATAAGGATTACCCATGCTGCCCCCAGTTACTATGCTTTTATTATAATTGTTGTAACGCTCTGTAAAATCGGCGTCACGAACTCCTTTGCCAATCGATGCACGCGTGGTAAGATTCCCATTTACCCATGATCCGTTTAGCTGCGGGATAATAATCCAGCCATAGCTTTGGTCCCAATCAATGCGTAGGCTTTCGTTGATGAATATATTTTTATGAAGTTTATGGGTAGCTATCAAAAACGCAGCCCCGTGTGCCAGCTCATGATTGCCTCTATCGTTGGATCTAATTTTTTTATGGATCCACTGTGCACCTGTAACAATTTGATGATTGGGGTTGCGTGTAAATTGAACTGAACCCTGCGCAACAAAAAGTGAGGTTTTGTTTTCGTTAAAACTACCGGCCGGATTAAATCTAAAACGGTCAGATAAGTTTTTATAGGCCACATCAAATTTTACTATTTTATGGGTGTACTGTTTTGACAAACCCATTTGCGTCCAATTGCTTTTTACAATTTCAGAAGCAGTGTCACTTTTAAAAGTCGTATAAAAATTTTGCGCATTAAAATCCCTGCTATCATTTGCGAATAAAATGTGAAGTTTCCAATCAGATGTAAACGTGTAATTAAAATTAGCAGCGTAAAATGAATTATTATAATAGCCTGTTGTGCCTCTTAAATTTTCTCCATCTGCTTTATTTTGCTGTGACGAAACACTGAGTTTCCATTTCTCTTTTTGTATGCCCCACCATACATTATTGGAACGCGAATTGTAACTGCCCCATTTACTCCCAACACTCAATTTGTGGTTGTTTTTTTGTTGTAGCCAATTGGTGATAATGTTTACAACGCCTCCAATGGCATCAGAACCATAAATAGCAGAAGCAGCTCCTTTAATAATTTCAATTCTATTGATATCTTCTGGGTGAAGCGGTATATAACTATTAAAGTGACCCGTGAGCGGATCGTTAATTCTAATGCCGTCAATAATTACGAGTACTTGCTGAAAGGTGCCCCCTCTAATGATAATATTGCTTTGCGTGCCAGCTGGTCCACGTTGCTGGGTTTCAATACCGGGTAAATATTTAAGTAGTTCGTCTATGCTACTAATGGGCAAGTTTTGTAAGCTGGAACCTTTGATGCTCACAATATTGCGCCCAGTTTCTTTTTCTTGTTGTGGTAGCATGCTTGCTGTAACCACCACTTCTGAAAGTTGGGTATTTTGAGCCAAAACGGATACGCTCAAACTACATAATAAACTTGCTAGCAGCAAACGCATCATTAGGGGTGTTTTTTGCAAAGGTAAGGCGCTATCGTACATGGTTTTTACGAAAAAGGATTAAATTGAAGCATGAAAAACTGCTTGACCCTTTTGTGTATTGTTTTTATGGCGTTTAGTGCTGGTGCACAAACAAAAACGGTGTATCACGATATGCAGGAATTTACCTTGTTAGGAAGGCCTATGCCAAATGCAACGGTGTATCAACGATTTCCGGAATCTTTACAAAAGTTACTTCGTAAACCTGTTTGGGATTTGAGTAAAAATCCAACAGGGTTTGCCGTGTATTTTGAAACCAATGCTAAGCAAATTTCTGCCAAATGGAAAACCGGATCTTCGGTTGTTTTTCAGCACGTGGCGGGTACGCTTGTTAAAGGACTCGATTTGTATGGACTTGATAATGGCACTTGGTTTTTTGCGGGTGTAGGAAAACCAAATGGCCCGGTATACCAAGAAGCCAATTTAGTAAAAGACATGGATGGCCAAACACGCCAATACCTGCTTTACCTTCCTGATTATGAAACCTGCGATTCACTGTTTATTGGCATAGAAGAAGGCGCTACTATTCATACACCACAACAAAATTATTTTGAGGGCCAAAAGCCGCTGGTTGTATACGGGACATCCATTGTGCAAGGTGCATCTGCAATGCGCCCAGGTATGGCCTATCCAGCACAGCTAGAACGCCGGTTAAAACGTGAAACCATTAATTTAGGTTTTAGCGGAAATGGACAACTCGATTCTATGCTTGCCGTTATTATGTCGGGCATCGATGCTTCTATGTATGTGATTGATTGTGGGCCTAATTTAACCCCTGCTATGGCCCTGGAGAAAACGGTTCCCTTTTTGCGCCAATTACATGCATTACAACCAAGCATACCCATTTTACTCGTCGAAAATATTTTGTACCCCACTGCTAAATTTAATTTGGTAACCAGGCAAAAAATTAATGAAGTCAACCAGATATTTAAGCATGCATACGCGCTATTAAAAAAAGAAGGGATGCATCATTTGCATTATTTAGAAACCACAAATTTGATTGGGCAAGATGGTGAAGCCACCGTTGATGGCGCCCATATGACCGATTTAGGATTTTATAGAATTACATTGGCCATCGAACAAAAAATTAGATCCATTGAAAAATAGTTGCTTGCTTATTGGATTGTTTTTTTGTGCTTGCGCTTCAATAAAAAACATGCGACCAGCAGGGGTACAGCATGCAGTAGATAACGATGCACGTACCGGCGAAGCTTTTTTTAAACAAGCCGTAAGTTATAATTGGGCACAGCGTGATTCTTTAGCCCTTGAATATGCAAAAGCCGGACAAGTGCCTGATTTTTATTTTCATTTTGTACCTGTTACTATGCCTTTTACAATGCCAGATGGCAAAAAGCTCAAAGTTACTTTGTATGTAGCCCCCGATTATTTTATGGTGGGTAATAGTAGTAATTGGGCCCGGGTTCCCATCACACCTATGGCTGCGCAAAAAATTGCGGATGCGTATGGATGTTTTTTGCCTACACCGTTAATGGTTGATGCGATCTATAAAGCCAGTGTCGTAAAATTAGCACCTGTACCTATGTATGCATATCGGGATAGTTCTATTACGATGTGGCAGCATCATTTAATGATAGAGGGACAACGAAAAAACAAAAAAGGCCTTATTAGTGGAATCAAAAAAGATGTTGTTTTAAGTAATAAAGTGCTGGAGCACGAAAAATCCAATAGGGTTGCTATTTATGGATGGCATTTACTTGATGGAAAGCCTATTCAGCCTGTATATGCAGGGCATGTAAACTGGTATGTCGATTACAGCCATGGTATAAGGCTCATTGCTAAAAAAGTTAAAATTGATGGCACTTGGGTAGATTATACTTTTTTATTTGGTGAAGGGGGTGGAACAAAAATGCTGCGGTATTAAATTACTTTTCTGCAGGTTTAAAAATATTAGAATAGTTTAGGCGCTGCTCGCTACTATAATTTTTATTAATAATTTCGAGCTGTTGTAGATATAAATCTTTTAGTTTTTTGGGCCCTACAATTTTTACATTTCCCATCCATCTAAATATCCAGCCAAATAATTCTCTATTAATTCCGCAATGCATTTTCATACGGTAGTTTCCGTTTTTTAATGTTGTAAAGGTTTGTGTTATATGCCAATTGTAATGACTGATAAATTCGCCGGTGATGCTTGCAAATTCTAATTCTATTGCATAGATTTCATTGTCAATATTTGCGGTTAAGCCAAATCTTTTTTGTAATTCGGCTTTTGCAAGTGGAAGTGATTCTTTATATGCAAAGGTTTGATTGGTAATATTATAGGCAACAATTTTTGAGAGGTCAATGGTGATAAATATGTTTTTCTTTACAATAAACCCTGCCATGTAATAGGCGCCATTGTGGTAAACGAGTAGCAGTGGCTTTAATTTAAAGGGGTAAGTGATATCTGATGATACATTGGTTGCGTCTCCATATATATTAATAATCTCGATAATTTTATTGTTTGCAATCGACCAAATGATATCTTCTGACATTTGATTAAACGCGGTGGTATATTTTCTTTCAAAAAAGTGTGAATTAAAATTTTGTTCAATTGGTAAAGCAGCATATTTGGTTTTGCTTAAGTGCATAATTTTTTTTGCTACGATATCTCTAAATTTATTGATTGATTCGCCACGCACTTCTGTAATATAAGTAGTCATGGAAAGTCTACTCAATTGATAAGAGTTTACGTCAAATCCTGTAACTGGTATTGTGATGTCTGTGTATAGGAGCCTGTAGGTTTTTTGATTGTATTGACCGGTTGTAATTTGGAGTTGTTGATTTTTTCGTAAATAGTTTTTTTCGAGTTGCACTAGGTCGTTGTAGATTTGTCTACTAGCAGTTGTAAAACCTTTCGTAGCGAGTTCTTTGCAAATGTCCTGTACCGTGCGCGGTTCAATTTCTAGAAGTTGGTATATAAAATGAAGCCTTTCCAGTTGATTCATAGGTTGCAATTTAATTGCAAACATAATGATTAATTGTTTAATTTTTATGTAATTGTGCTATATTTATGTTAGACACTACGTTATAAATCGGACTAATCTGGGGGGAGAAGTTATTGATTTAGAGCGTGGTGTTTTTTTTGCCCTGCCTTATTGTATTTTAGGGGAATAAAGTATTACGTATGTTTTCAAAGAAAATTATAAGCTTTCTCTTTGTTTCCTTTTTAATTGTAACTGTTTCTCATGCACAGTGTAAAATTTATCATGGCCGTTATGCTTCTGGAAGCCCAGTGGCCGTTTTTGAAAATGGAAAAATATACCAGGGTAGGTATGCATCAGGAAGCCCTATTGCAGTAATAGAAGGAAATAAAATTTATAGAGGTAGGTATGCTTCTGGAAGTCCTGTGGGCGTAGTTGAAGGGAATAAAATTTATAAAGGAAGGTATGCATCAGGTAGTCCTGTTGGCGTGATTGAAGGGAATAAAATTTATCAAGGCCGTTATGCTTCTGGAAGCCCTGTGGCCGTTACGCAAAGCGGGGGAGGTGCTTGTGCATTTGCAGCTGCTGCTTATATGTTGTTATTGTGATGTTTTCTAGTTTTATTTAAATCTGACATATTCACCTGCAATAAGGTCTATGTGCTTTTTTATTTTTTCATAATTCTTTTGCTTAAATAAATAATTATCTATTTTAATTTTTGCAATTAACTTATTTGAATAAAAATCAATTTTTAAATAGGCAATATCTTCGAATTCGTCATTTCTCAAACACCAGCCATAATCACCCCCACAAACCGGCATCACATGACTAAACATCGAAAATCCATCTTTATACGATATACTTAAAGATGGTCGATTTCCGCCTTTGTTTTCGAAGTACTTAATTACAATATTTGATGTGGATATACTTTCGCCTTTTTTGACAAAAGTTTGCGCCATCAAATTAGAAGAAGTAAGTAAAGTTGAAAAAAGAATTAAAATGATAGCTTTCATTTTATAATTATTTGGTGCAAGCGTTTTATTTAAATGTATAATCTGCTTTACTAAAACCTGAAACAAATAAAGAAAAAACGCGCTTCTCGATATCATACGTTAGCAAAATAGTATTCTCTTCTTCATCAATGTAGTCGCCCACAGTAAAGCCTAATTCGGATTCTTTTAACGCTCTCTCTAGTAAAATTATCGCTTTATTGTCAACATCATTATCTGAAAAAGGTGCTGTTATAATTAATTTATTTCCTACGTAAAGTTGTAGGGATAAATCTGGATGTAGAATCAATTTCATAGTATTTAAACGAGATAAATCTTGGGCTGAAATTGTAATCTTATATCCTTCTCTCATTCCTCCGTTAATAGAAGAACCTGAGGCTGTCCATTTTCCGTTTTTTTTCTCGTAGTCATATAATGCATTTGCCCCAGCAAACCCAGAAATAGATTCGAGGTAGTGTTCTCCAACCAGCTTGCTTAAAATCTCTTTTGTTGAAAGGTTGTTTGACTGAACATTTTCAAGATCTGCTTTTTTTATATATCCCCGTGTAATGGTTCCTTTTGAGTTTTTATAAGAAATATAGATCCAGTTTTCATTTTTGTCTTGGCAATTGATAGCAACCTGATCTCCCAAAACTAAAAAAGCTTTTCTCTGTGTAAAGCTAACTTTGCCATTTAATGCGGTGCGATCATGAAAAAAAGCCCTGTCGTTTTTTACATTTAGTATGCATTGTGATGTTTGGCTTGATGCGGTTGTGAAAGTAAAGAAGTAAAGAGCTGCTATTAACAAGTATCCTTTGATTTTTTTAATTAACATAAATAAATATTAAGGGTTTGATTTAAATTTATCCAGTATAATAATTAATCCAAAAGCCTACCATCTTTGCAATACCATTTTTTACTGAAAAAATAACTACAACAAATTCATCTGGATTTTCTTTTTCACTGGAAAGGCAATATATGTTTTTTGTTGAGCCAAAACGTTTTGTGATTGCTTCTTTAAAGAAAGGTTTAGCCAAAAAGTCATAAACTTCGAATGAAGTTGATTTATATTTTGCCATAGAACTTGTCGCATAGTTCATTAATGTCGAAAGGCCATTTACTGGTTTTTCGGGAAGTGCCATATGAAAATTCATATTATCTATTTCCTCTACATCTTGATCTGACTCAGGTTGATATAGGATTGGCCAATCTGTATATTTCCCATCCACATCAAAAGTGCTGATATTACCGCCACTTTTTGGCTTGTATTTTAATAGAACCTTTGCCCAAGTTGATTTTAATAACATATCAGTACTAGCCTGACTGTAAGCCAAGGATGTAAAGATCATGAAACATAAGAAGAATATAATTTTTTTCATAAAAACACTTTTAATAAAGTTATAATATTAAATTGGGTATTCCAAAAAGTCTATTTTATTCCTTTCAACCATTTTTTGTAAATACCATCGGGTAAACATCTAAAACCTCCATCAAATTTAACTTCAATTATATTTTTTGAAATAATATAATTAAAAATAATTTTTGATTTATCAGAATCGCCTTCATCCACCATTCCAAAAGCGACCGTATTACTTCTGATTTTAGCTCGACCAGAATAAGGATAAGAACAAGTTTCGCTTGCTACAAAAATTTCAAACTCAAACTCTCCATTGACATCTGGGATTGAAATGTTTAAATCTTTAGTATAATTTTTGCCATTGAGAATATAGCTGCCTTCCCACCTTATTTTTTGGTTTATTTTATTATTGAAATCAATCAATGATGTATTTCTTGATTTTTCAATTTCAAAATCTGAATTTTTTATAAAACCGCGTGTAATAGTCCCTTTTGAATTTTGAAAAGAAACATAAATCCAATTTTCAGTTTTGTCTTGACAATTAATAGCAACCTGATCACCAAAAACTAGAAAAGCTTTTCTCTGCGTAAAACTAACTTTGCCATTTAATGTAGTGCGGTCATGAAAATACGCCTTATCGTTTTTTACATTTAATATGCACTGTGATGTTTGGCTCGATGCGCTTGAAATAATGAGTAGGTGCATTAATAAACCAACTCCGAAATGTTTAAATTGGGCGTTAAATGTTTTAAGTGACATTCTGTTTATTGATGTATTGATTTAAATCTACACTTTGTTTTTTATACAAATCGCTTTTTTAATATAAAAAACGATTATTATATAATAAAAATATAATATTTTACATTAAATTTAGTAAGATAATGTATTAGATTGTTTTCAATAACAGAAATTCATATAAGTCCATCAACTTAATTAATAATACAAAATATGAAGTATTTTTTTTCTCATTATTATTGACGATTTCTTGTTCTCCAATTGTCACATTGCACCCACTCTCTGATAATAAAAATGATTTTATTTTTAAAAGTGAATTGATGGGACAGTGGAAGACTTCAAAAGAGGCAAAACCAATCTTTTTTATAGATACAGTATCTTCAGATAGTGGTCCCGTATATCATATTTTAACGCCAAATCATAAAACCTTAGGTAAAAAAAGTTTTGATAATAAATTTTGGTTTTTTGCAAAGCTGATAAAACTTAATAATGATTATTTTTTAGATACCTGGCTTGATATTAATCATTTAAATGTAGATACTACCAATTACATTTTACCAAATAATGAAGAAACGGATTATAATCCCTTAATATATCCTGGACATCATATCATTCATTTAAAATTTATAAATCCTAATCAATTACAATTTCAAATTTTTGATTGGGAAAAAATTATAAAATTACTTAAAGAAAGGAAATTGAATCTAAATTATACAACCATAAAAAATCCTTCAAGTGATGGCCCTGAGTCAATTATTTTGTTAGATAAACCTAAACGTCTTCAAGATTTTCTAAAACAATCTATTAAGCTGGGCCTATTTATTGATGATAAAGATATTTTACTAAAAGTAAGTGAGGACGGGATTTATACGGTTTTTGAATCAGAACCATACATTAAACCTTTAAAAAACAATAATTGAAATATGAAAAAATTAATTTTCTTAATCTTATGCCTTATTTTACAGGCGCAATCTTTTTCACAAAGCTTCAATAATCTAGAATTTCGATTTCCTGATGATTATGAATCAACAATTTTCCCTTACGGCTATTCATATGTAGAAGGAAATGGGAGTGATAAATTACACCTATTTGCAGATTTTAATGGGGACAATAAAAATGATCTAGCTTGCATTTTAACAAATGACGAAACAAGTGAAACGATTTTATTCATTGCACTCTCTGGAAATACATTTAATTTAAATTATTGTGATTGGAGTAGCTATATGCACCATAATATTAATTTTAAAGGTGGAATTCTGGAAATATTTTCTGATAATGGATCAATTAAAGTGTTTGGAGGGCTCAAATTAAAATATGATCGAACCAAAAAGAAAATGATAATTATTTCATCTGAGGGAGTTGAAAATATACGTTTTAAAAAATGGGTGCCTGTTGCAGGTTAGATATAATTTGAAACACGAGATTTTTCAAATCTCCATGCTTCGCAGGACTGGCATTCTTCGAATAGCAATCCCTGATGCTTCGCAGGACTGCCAGCACTCGCTGCGCTCGGCTGTCTTCCGCTTGCATTGAACAAACCCAAAGCATTGCAAACAAACACTTCGTGTTCGTTTGGCTTTTTTAACGCTCATTCGCTTAATCAAGCAAGCTTGTTTCGCGACTTCGCACTAAAAAAGCCCATCAACTTCGTTGATAGGCTTTGTGGTTCCGGCAGGAATCGAACCTGCATTTAATGTTTAGGAAACGCTCGTTCCCACTATTTAGGATTATCACCGATTTCAAAATCATCAATCTGCTACACACTTTTGCTACACACTTTACAAAAATCCAGTCCTGTATGAAAAAGGGTAAAAATAAAAATCCTTGATAGACAAGGGTTTCAAGAGTAAAGTGGTCCCGCCAGGAATCGAACCTGGATCTAAAGTTTAGGAAACTTCTATTCTATCCATTGAACTACGGGACCATCCCTAAAAGGGTTGCAAAAATAATAGATAATCCCGTACCGCCACAAAATGCTTGTGGGTTGGCCGCTTTTAATAAAACCAATGTATCTTAGCTGCTCAAATTTAAAGGGATGCAATTCTACAATATCGTTATCAAATACCGTTTCTGGCTCAGCTTATTGCTGTTGGTGCTGGGTCTTGCGTTAAATTTTACCGGAACTGGTTTTTGGCCAACTTTCCCAATATACCTTGTTTTTATCATTGGTATATTGAGCCATTTTTTTATTGGCCCACTTCGTTTGATTCAAGAACCCATGGAGCAGGGTAATGTGGAAGAGGTAGAAAAAATATTAAAATCTGTTTGGTTTCCGGGCTTACTCTATAAGCCGGTACGTTCTACGTTTTATACCATTAAAGGAAATCTTGCCATGATGACGCAAGATTTTGACAGTGCCGAAAAGCACCTCAAAATGAGTAACGCGTTAGGTTCGCCCATGCCAGAAGCAGAAGGTGCAAATAAATTACAGCTTGGTATGATGTCGATGCAAAAAGGGGATCTTAAGCAAGGTGAATCTTATATTAGAGCAGCCATCAGACTTGGTATTCCTGATAAAGAAAGTGAAGCGGTTGCTTATTTAACCATGTGTCAAATTTTTATAAATAAGCGTGAGTTTAGAGCAGCTAAAGATTTTTTTAGAAAAGCAAAAGCTTGTAAGCCAACTACAAAACAAGTGCTTGACCAGGTAAAAGAAATTGAAAAATATATTTCTAGAATGCCTGGTTAATTGCAGATGCTATTACCCATGTTAGACATTCAAAAAGTTACCACACAAGGTCCTGCATTAGAATCTGTAAAAGATCTTTTTAAAGCATATTTAAACGAGCTCAATGAAGACCTTTGTTTTCAATCTTTTGATAGCGAAATCGACAATCCTTTGTATAAATACAGCGCGCCTACCGGCGCGCTTTTTATTGCATACTATAACGCTACACCTGTTGGCTGCATTGCATTACAGCCCTTGCAAGAAGCGCAAACTTGTGAAATGAAAAGGTTGTATGTAAAGCCCGAGTATCGAAGTTTAAAAATAGGTGACGCACTTGTAAAAGTGCTATTAGAAGAAGCAAAAAAACTGGACTATACCCTCATGAAATTGGATACATTAGAGAGGCTACAAGCCGCTATAAAACTCTATCAAAAATTTGGTTTCGAAACAGTTAATGCCTACTACGATAATCCACTTCCGGGTGTGGTGTATATGCAAAAAGAGCTGCGCTAAAAACGGGGCGCTATTTATAGTTTTCCTTCAATCACATCTTCTATCACGCGTGCAAAATGCAAATGTTCTAGTGCATGTACTTTGGTAGCAAGTGTGTCTGGCGTATCATTTGCATCAACTACACAAGAAGCTTGAAACAAATGTTCGCCTTCGTCGTATTGTCCATTTACATAATGAACGGTAATGCCAGATTCCTTTTCACCTGCAGCAATCACTGCTTCATGAACATTTGATCCATACATGCCTTTGCCACCATGTTTTGGAAGTAATGATGGATGAATATTTATCATGTGTCTTGGAAATGCGTTTAAAAAAGCTTCAGGCATTTTCCATAAAAATCCAGCAAGTATGATATAGTCAATTTCATATTTTGAAAGTTCTTTCACATACATATTGCCATGTTCAAAGTCTTTCTTTTCAATCATAAGAACAGGCACGCCAAAATCAGCAGCTATTTGTATTACACCAGCGCTAGGCTTGTTGCATACAATGAGCGATACCCTGATAGAAGGATGACCCTTAAAATGTTCTATGATTTTTTGTGCGTTAGAGCCCGCACCCGAGGCAAAAACGGCCAAATTGCGCTTTTTGATGCTAAAACTCCCATTTTGCGGTTTTGGTGCCTTACTTGATACCCCAAAAATGGTTTGACTCATTTTTCGGAGGTAATTTCTAAAAAATCCAAATTGCCCCATCGGAATACTTACAACGATGACACATAGGGGCCATAATAAACACATTAAAACAATATATAGTGTATAATAAAGCAGTCCTGAATCAAGCCCAGTAAGCGTTAGAAGCTTTCTGCCTAGGTACCCGCAACTACTACCACCAATGGCAAATGTGCTAAATACGAGTACAAAAGAAGTCCAACTAATTTTCCATTTTTCCTTCAATCGCTTAAACATAGGTCAAAATTGCATAAAAAACCCGACAAATACTTGAAACTCAATATTGTTTTGAACAAAAAAAAGTCGCTTACTATTCGAAATTGTCAGGTTCCTATAGTATTTTTGCGCGCAATTAAGGATATTTTTCCACTACAGAACCCGTTTGTGTATATGACATCTTTTAGACGCAACACAAGTCGCATCGTCAAGAACTGCTTATTTAGCGCAGTTTTCTTGTTGGGCCTTTTAGTTACAAATACCGTTACTGCCCAAGACGGAAAAACCTTGTTTAATACCAATTGTGCTTCCTGTCATCAGGTGCATAAAAACTCTACAGGCCCTGCGCTTGCTGGGGTTGAAGGCCGTTGGGAAACAAAAGAAAAGCTGTATTCTTGGATCAAGAATAGCGCTGCCTTTTTAAAAACAGGTGATGCATATGCGAACAAATTATACCTCGAGTATAACAAAACCGCAATGAACCAATTTCCAAATTTAAAAAATGAGGAAATTGATGCCATACTTAAGTATGTAGCTTCTGTGCCTGCCCCAGGTACTGCCGTTCCAGGTGGTGCAACTGCAGACGCCCCTGCCCAAGATGACAACTCATTGTTGTTTGGAATTTTATCGCTGGTTTTAGCAGTGGTTGCCGTTATTCTACTTCAAGTAAATGCAGGATTAAAAAAACTATCAGATGCCCGTGAAGGACATGCGCCAGAAGTGCCTGTACCATTTTTTAGAAACAAAAGATACCTAGCGTTTTTAGCGGTTGTATTTTTTATAGTGGGTGGTTATCAGGTTTCAAAAAGCGCAATGGGCTTAGGCAGAAGTAAAGACTACCAACCGGTACAACCTATCTACTATTCTCACAAAGTGCACGCTGGTATCAACCAAATTAACTGTCAATATTGTCATACCGGCGCTTACCAAGGTAAACAAGCAACCATCCCTTCTTTAAACGTTTGTATGAACTGCCACTTGGCCATCAACGAATACAAGGGAGAAAAAATGTTTACAGAAGATGGTGAAGAAGTAAACGGTACACAAGAAATTGAAAAATTATACAAATACGCAGGTTTCGAACCAGGTAAACCTTGGGATCCTTCTAAAGCAAAACCAATTGAGTGGGTGCGTATCCACAATTTACCGGATCACGTTTATTTCAACCACGCGCAACACGTTAAAACTGGTCAAGTAGCTTGTCAAACATGTCATGGTGAAATCCAAAAAATGGGTGAAGTAAAACAACAAAATGACCTTAGCATGGGCTGGTGTATTAACTGTCACCGCGAAACAAAGGTCCAATTTAAAGACAATGGTTTTTATAGCATCTACGAAAAATACCACCAAGATTTAAAATCTGGAAAAATGGATAGTACCAAAGGTGTTACAGTAGAAAGTATTGGTGGTACTGAGTGTCAAAAGTGTCACTATTAATAACAACATTATACCCGATAATAAATATATCATGGAGCAAAAAAAGTACTGGCAAAGTTTTGGAGAAAAGAATCAGTCTGCTGCTTACATTCAAGAAGTGAAAGATGAGTTCAAAGAAGCGCTTCCTTTTGTTGAAGACGAAAGCAAAGGTTTTCTCGAAACTGCTGCACCTCGCAGAGACTTTTTAAAATATGTAGGTTTTAGCACTGCAGCAGCAGCTGTTGCAGCAAGCTGTGAAATGCCTATCAAAAAAGCCATTCCGTTTGCAAACAAACCTGAAGATATTGTTCCAGGTATTGCTAATTATTATGCAACTACATATGTGCAAGACGGTGACGTTGTGAGCGTTGTAGCTAAAGTGCGTGATGGTCGTCCTATTAAAATTGAGGGTAACGATTTAAGCTTGGTAACAAAAGGCGGTACGTCTGCACGTGTGCAAGCGTCTGTATTAGATTTATATGATACTGCACGTTTACGTTTCCCAACGATTGGCGGTAAAGAAGTAACTTTTGAAGCAGCTGATAAAGCGGTTGCTGCTGCTATGGGTGGTAATATTGTGGTGGTGTCAAGTACCATTACTTCTCCTACAAGCAAAGAAGTGATTGCGCAATTTTTAGCAAAGTATCCAGGTAGCAAACATGTTACTTATGATGCTGTTTCTTACAGTGCTTTAATAGAAGCAAACGCTGCAACAAATGGTGTAGCTGCTATTGCTGATTACCATTTCGAAAATGCAAAAGCCATTGTTAGTTTAGGCGCCGATTTTTTAGGTACCTGGTTAAGCCCTGTTGCTTTTTCTAAGCAATACGCAACGGGTAAAAAAATCAACGAAAAAAATCCGAGCATGAGTAAGCACATACACTTCGAAAGTGTAGCGAGTCTTACAGGTTCAAATGCGGATGAAAAATATTTACACCGTCCTTCAGAAATAGGTGCTATTGCAGCTGCTTTATTAACCGCTGTTAATGGTGGTGGTGTTACAGGTATTAACGATGCTACCCTTAAAGCTGGTATCCAAAATGCAGCAAAAACTTTATTAGAAAACAAAGGCGCTGCACTTGTAGTAGCTGGAAGCAATGATGTGAATATTCAAATCATTGTAAACGCAATTAACAACGCAGTTGGTGCTGGCGGTTCTACCATTAACTGGGCTGCACGCAACAATACCCGCGCTGGTGTTGATGCAAATTTTGTTCAATTGGTTAAAGACATGAACGCAGGTAGCGTTGGTACTTTAATTTTAGTAGGCGCAAATCCTGCATATTCTTGGCATGATGCTGCTGGTTTTACAGCAGGTCTAGCAAAAGTAAAAACGACTGTTTCATTTGCTACGAAGCAAGACGAAACGGCTGTGCTTTGTAAGTTTGTTTTGCCAGATCATCACTACCTAGAAAGCTGGGGTGATGCCGAAGCAGTTTCTGGTCACGTTTCATTTATTCAACCTACTATATATCCTTTATTCAAAACACGTCAGTGGCAAGACAGCTTATTAAAATGGAGTGGTAACGCTTCAGATTATTTAGCGTTCTTAAAAACGAGCTGGTCTGCTAAATTAGGCGGTGTTACAGGTTGGGATAAAGCACTACAAGATGGTGTACTAGCTTCAACACCTGCAGCATTTAGCGCAGGAAGTTTTTCTAGTGCAGCAGTTGCAAATGCAGTTACTGCAGCAACATCAACTAAAAAAGGTGGCGCGCTAGAATTAGTGTTGTATGAAAAAGTAGGTATCGGTGCAGGACAAGGTGCAAGTAACCCATGGTTACAAGAATTACCAGATCCGGTTACACGTGCAACTTGGGACAACTATGTTATTGTTTCTCCTGCTCTTGCAAGAACATTATTAAAAATTGATTTAAATAACGGCGGTCAAGCAGATGCTTACGAAGTAAATCCTCCAAAGCCTGTTGTAAAAGTGACTGTTGGTGGTAAGACCATCGAACTTCCAGTATTAATTATTCCGGGCACACACCCTGAAACCATTGGTATTGCAGTAGGTTATGGCCGTTCAGAAAATATAGGTAAAGCAGCAAGCGGCGTAGGTAAAAATGCGTTTGGTTTAGCTTCTTTACAAGGCAATAACATTTCATATACAAACACAAGTGTAGAAATTGCTGCAACTGGCGAAAAATATCCAGTGGCATTAACGCAAACGCATAGCCGTTACGATACCGAGCAAGGTAACCGTACCGAGGTGATGAAAGAGTTAACACTTGCCGAATACAAACATCATCCAACAGAAATTCGTGATGAGCGTGCACATGAATTAAAAGGTCAAATTTCTGGTGGCGAAAAATTAAGCAACGAAGAAGTACTTCAAAAGTTTGAAGGTACTGGAACATTATATCCTGTATTCGATAGACCAGGCATCAAATGGGGTATGAGCGTAGATTTAAATGCTTGTACAGGTTGTGGCGCTTGCGTGGTAGCATGTAATGCAGAAAACAACGTATCTGTTGTTGGTAAACCAGAAGTATTACGTGGTCATGAAATGCATTGGTTACGTATTGACCGTTATTACAGCGGTGATATGGACAATCCAAACGTCGTATTCCAACCACTCATGTGTCAGCATTGTGACAACGCTCCTTGTGAAAACGTTTGTCCAGTAGCTGCTACCAACCATAGCTCAGAAGGTTTAAACCAAATGACGTATAACAGATGTATTGGTACACGTTATTGCGCGAACAACTGTCCTTACAAAGTACGTCGTTTTAACTGGGCCGATTACACAGGTGCTGATAGCTTTGGTGACAACCAAACAGGTCACGTTAATGATGTAGTACTAAATATGAATGATGATCTTACACGTATGGTGTTAAATCCAGACGTTACCGTTCGTTCTCGTGGTGTGATTGAAAAATGTTCTTTCTGTGTTCAACGTTTACAAGAAGGAAAATTAAAAGCGAAAAAAGATTCTCGTACTTTAGAAGATACAGATGTAAAAGTTGCTTGTCAACAAGCTTGTCCTACAGAGGCTATTACGTTTGGTAATGCAAATAGCAAGCACAGTGCAATCACTAAAGTACGTTTAGACAATCCAAATCGTAGCTTCTATGTACTCGAGCAGTTACACGTTTTACCTGGCGTTACTTACTTAGCCAAAGTGCGTAATACAGAAGAAAAACACGAAGGTGCAAAACACGAAGAGAAAAAAGTATAATTAAAATAATTGAAATAGAATAAGATGCATTTAAAGTACGAATCACAGCTTAGGGAACCATTGGTTAGGGGTAATAAAAATTACCGCCAAGTAACCGAAGATATTGTTCGACCTATCGAAGCTAAGCCAACAAGGTTATGGTACATCGGATTCTTCATTGCTGTTGCGCTTTTATTATTTGGTGTGTACAGTGTATACCGTGAGGTAACTTATGGTATTGGAGAGTGGAACTTGAACAAAACAGTGGGTTGGGGATGGGATATCACCAACTTCGTATGGTGGGTAGGTATTGGTCACGCTGGTACCCTTATCTCTGCAATCTTATTACTATTCCGTCAAGGATGGAGAACAGGTGTAAACCGTGCTGCAGAAGCAATGACCATCTTCGCTGTAATGTGCGCAGGTCAGTTCCCTATCTTCCACATGGGTCGTGTATGGATGGCATTTTTTGTACTTCCTTACCCGAACACACGTGGTCCATTATGGGTGAATTTTAACTCACCACTTTTATGGGACGTATTTGCCATCTCTACTTATTTCACGGTATCATTATTATTCTGGTACTCTGGTTTAATTCCAGATTTTGCGACCGTTCGTGATAGAGCTTTTACAAAATTGCGTAAGCGTTTATATGGCCTTGCTTCATTTGGTTGGACAGGTTCTACCAAGCACTGGCAGCGTCATGAGAGTTTATCTTTGGTACTTGCTGGTTTATCTACACCACTCGTATTATCGGTACACACGATTGTATCTTTTGACTTCGCAACTTCAGTAATTCCTGGTTGGCATACGACTATCTTCCCTCCCTATTTCGTTGCGGGTGCCATCTTCTCTGGATTTGCGATGGTGCAAACCCTGATGATCATTGTTCGTAAAGTATTTGCAATGGAAGATTATGTGACACTAGGTCACATCGAAGCCATGAATAAAGTAATTGTACTTACAGGATCTATTGTAGGTATCGCTTATCTAACAGAATTATTTATGGGTTGGTACTCACAAAATAAATATGAAGGTTATACTTTCTGGTATTCTCGTGCTTATTTATTTAGCCCGTATGGTTGGAGCTACTGGGGTATGATGGCTTGTAACGTATTAAGCCCTCAAATTTTCTGGTCGCGCAAAATGAGGAGAAATGTATTTGTTACTTTCTTCATGAGTATCATCGTTAACATTGGTATGTGGTTTGAGCGTTTCGTAATTATCGTAACGTCTTTATATAGAGATTATCTACCGTCTAGCTGGTCTGTGTATTACAGTCCTACTATCTGGGAGATTGGTTTTTATGCAGGAACGTTTGGACTATTCTTTACATGTTTCTTCCTCTTTGCAAAATACTTCCCAGTCATTGCAATTGCAGAAATTAAATATGTATTAAAAACAACCGGCGATGGTTACAAAGAGCAAATGAGTGCGATTGAAGCGCAACCTTTAGAAGCATTTGTTAAAGATCAAACCCATCATCACTAATCATTTACGTTGAACCAACGATAAAATAGAACACATGGCAAAAAAGAAATTTGTAGTAGGCTGTTTTGAGGATGAAGCGGTGCTTTTTCCAGCAGTTAAAAAAGTGCGTGCTGCAGGATATAAAATTCATGACGTGTATACGCCATTTGCGGTGCATGGTCTAGATCATGCATTGGGCTTAAGAGAAACAAGCATACACACAGCAGGATTTATTTATGGTATTACAGGTACTACAACGGCCTTAAGTACCATTAGCTGGATCTTTACAAAAGATTGGCCTTTAAACATTGGTGGTAAACCTCACTTTGCTTTACCAGCATGGATTCCTATCATATTTGAGCTAACCGTTTTGTTTGCTGCGGTAGGAATGGTTTTAACGTTTTGCTACTTGTGTCAATTAGCTCCAGGTGTTAAAAAACATCATTTCCACCCACGTGCCACTGACGATTTATTTGTAATGGCTATTGAGTGTACTGATACAACAAATACCGATGACTTACAAGCATTCTTACAAAGCAATGGCGCTATCGAATTAAGTGTTCAGGTTGCCGAAGAAGGATGGTGGTTTGGTCGTTACGACAACGAAAATATTCCTTTTCAAAATAAAGAAATTGTTGCAGCATAAATTATTGAATAGAAATCCGATGAAGAAATTATCTATCATACTCGTTCTTGCCATCACTGCGATCATTAGCAGCTGTAATGGTGTTAAGCGTGAACCAGGTTCTATCTATATGCCAGATATGGCGTATAGTCGTGCATATGAAAGTTACGCAGACCATAGTAACCTAACTGAAAAAGGAATTAACTACACCGCAATGCCTGTTTTAGGCACGATGCCACGTGGCGCTGAAATGCCTTTTCATATCGAGCAAGATGCACCTGGTGATACCACCAATTATTACGCATCACGCGCCGTAAAAAATCCAATTGATTCTTTATCTAAAACAGATAACGATGAGGCGGAGCGTTTATACCTGATCAACTGTGGTATTTGTCATGGTAAAAATTTAGATGGCAATGGTCCTCTATGGAAAAATGGAGATGGTCCTTATCCATCTGCACCAAAAAATTTAGTGGCAGATCCTATTGTTTCAGTAATGCCAGAAGGACAAATGTTTTATTCTGTTACCTACGGTAAAAACTTGATGGGTGCTTATGCATCTCAGTTAAGCCGTAAGCAACGTTGGATGGTAATGAAGTATGTAAAAAACAAACAATTGGCTGCAAAAGCTGCTAAATAAAACTTTTTAAAAGAGTAAAGATGGCTTCTATTAAAATGCAATTTGAGGTACCTGCAAAGATGAAAACTTGGTCACTGGCATTAATTGCTGTTGGTCTTGTAGCTTTGATTACAGGTTTAGTGACCAAAGGTTTTAGTGCAGACGAACATGAGCAAACTCAGTTTTGGGGAACACTTATGTACAACAGTATTTTTTGGACTTTGGTGTGTAACGCTGCCATGTTTTTCATTGGCGTAACGACTATGGCAATGGGCGGTTTCCAACAATCATTCCGTAGGGTTCCTGAGGCAATCTCTACCATGGTACCTATTTTTGGTGCCATTACTTTTGCTGTTTTAATGTATGTAATTTTTGGCCATAAGCACCATATCTACCATTGGTTAGATACGGAAGCGGTTGCCAATGATCCTATTTTAAAAGGGAAGGCTGGATTTTTAAATCCTGTATTTTTTGTTATCTGGACAACCCTTACAATTGCTTTATGGAGTTTGTTTGGATGGCGCATTCGCAAGCTCAATGAGCAGGCCGATGGCGAGCCAATGACTGCAGAAGAGGGCGCTACCTTTATTTATAAGAATACGGTACGTGCTGCTACATTTTTAGTGTGGTTTGGTTTAACAGTTGGTTCTACGATTCCTTGGTTATGGATGATGAGTATTGATCCACATTGGTACTCTACGATGTATAGCTGGTACACATTTGCAAGTTCATTTGTGTCTGGTATGAGCTTAATTGCACTTTGGGTAATCTATCTAAAAAATAAAGGCTACTTGGAGTTAACAACTCAGGAGCACTTACATGATATTGGTAAGTTTATGTTTGCCTTTTCTGTATTCTGGACGTATTTATGGTTCTCTCAGTACATGCTTATTTGGTATGCAAATATTCCTGAAGAAACAGTTTACTTCAAACATAGAGTACAAGGTCCTTACAAAGGCATTTTCTTCTTGAATTTGATCATAAACTTCCTTTGTCCATTAATCATATTAATGAAGCGTTCAGCTAAAAGAAACTATACCCTAGTTGCTTTTATGGCGGTCTTAATTTTATTTGGTCACTGGATCGATTTTTACCAAATGGTCATGGGTTCCTTATCTAAAGAGCACGTAACACTTGGTTGGTTAGACTTTGGTATTTTAAGTTTATTTGTGGGCCTTATGATTTTCTTTGTGAGCCGTGCGTTAGCAAGCAAGCCGCTGATACCAAAGAGTCATCCATTCTTAAAAGAAAGTATCATACACCAAGTATAATTATTTAGAGGATTAATATTTAGAATCAATAAAATATTGATAGCATATGACAATGTTTTTAACAATAGCCGTAGTAGTTCTCATTTTTGTAGTCATTTTTCAGATTGCAAAAGTTAGTGAGTATGTGTCTGTATTAAAAGGTGAAGAAGTAAGTCGCAAGCAAAGCAATAAAATCAATGGTTTCTTGATGGCTGCGTTTTTAGTTTTGGGTTTAGTGGGTGTTTGGTATTGCAACAATTTGTTGTTTGACAAAACATTACTTGCCCATGATAGTGCAAGTGTTGAAGGCGCTAGAGTTGATAGTATGCTATGGGTAACACTCGCCATTTCTGGAATTGCGTTTATAGGAACGCAAGCGCTTCTTTTTATATTTGCCTATAAGTATCAAGAGGATGCCAATCGTAAAGTGGTGTTTTTTGCACACAGTACTAAACTTGAATTAATCTGGACAATTATTCCTGCCATTACTTTAACAATCTTAGTTGTTATTGGACTTCGTAACTGGTTTTTATTTACAGGGGAGCCTCCAAAAAATGCAATGGTAGTAGAAGTTACCGGTAAGCAGTTTGGTTGGATTTACCGTTACCCAGGAAAGGATGGTTCATTTGGTAAAAAGTATTATAAAAATATTGACAACGCTAGCAATAGCTTAGGTCTAATTTGGGATGATGAATTAGCGCATGACGACATTGTAATGGAGCAAACTGTTTACTTAATTAAAGGAAAGCCGGTTAAACTTATTTTAGGATCTCGTGATGTAATTCATGATGTGGGCTTATCGCATTTCAGGTTAAAAATGGATGCGGTACCTGGTATACCAACTACCATGTGGTTTACACCAAAATATACCACCAAAGAAATGAAGGAAATGACTGGCAATCCAAATTTCGTATATGAGATTTCTTGTGATCAGTTATGTGGTAATGGCCACTATTCTATGAAAGGTATTATTGAGGTGATTGATCAAGAAGAGTTTGATGCAGTAATGGCTAAACAAAAACCATATTACTACACAGCGTTTCCTGAAAAAGACCCAAGTGCAGCAGCAGATACAACAGTTACTGCAGCAGTAATAAAAAAAATAAATTAAAAAAGAATTCACTTTTATAAATAAATAGGTATGAGTCACGAAGCAGTTTTACATGGAGATGCACATGGACATGATGATCACGGTCATCACGAACACCATGATACATTCTTAACTAAATATGTATTTAGCCAAGACCATAAAATGATTGCGAAGCAATTCTTAATCACAGGAATGGTATGGGCAGTTTTAGGTGGTTTAATGAGCGTACTATTTCGTTTACAACTCGGTTATCCAGATTCAACTTTCCCTTTCCTAGAAGATCTTTTAGGAAAATGGGCTAAAGGCGGACGTATCACTCCAGAAGCATACTATGCACTTGTAACAACACACGGTACCGTACTTGTATTCTTTGTATTAACTGCAGGTTTGTCTGGTACATTTGCCAACTTCTTAATTCCACTTCAAATTGGTGCACGCGATATGGCGTCTCCGTTTCTGAATATGTTGAGCTACTGGTTTTTCTTTGCAGCTAGTATTGTGATGTTGTCTTCTATGTTTGTAGAAACAGGCCCCTTTAGTGGTGGTTGGGTAGCATACCCTCCTTTATCTGCACTAGGTGACGCTTCACCAGGTTCTAAAACAGGTATGGATTTATGGTTGATTTCTATGTCACTGTTTGTGGTTTCTTCTTTATTAGGAGGCCTTAACTACATCGCAACAATCTTAAACATGCGAACCAAAGGCATGAGCATGACGCGTTTACCTTTAACCATTTGGGCGTTATTCTTTACAGCGGTACTTGGTGTATTATCATTTCCGGTATTGTTGTCTGGTTTTATCTTATTAATTTTTGATAGAAACTTTGGAACAAGTTTTTACCTATCAGACATATTTGTAAATGGTGTTGGAGCCTTACCTAACGAAGGTGGTTCTGCTATTTTATACCAACACTTATTCTGGTTCTTAGGTCACCCAGAGGTATACATTATATTATTACCAGCCTTAGGTATGGTTTCTGAAATTATATCTATCAATTCGCGTAAACCAATTTTTGGTTACATGGCGATGGTTGGATCATTATTTGCAATTGCAATTCTAGCATTCTTAGTATGGGCACACCACATGTTTGTAACGGGTCTTAATCCATTCTTAGGATCTGTGTTTGTGCTTTTAACTTTATTAATTGCCGTTCCATCTGTAATCAAAGTATTTAACTGGTTAACTACTTTGTGGAAAGGAAATATTAGGTTTACCCCAGCTATGCTATTTGCTATTGGCTTTGTAAGCTTATTTATCTCAGGTGGTTTAACGGGTATTTGGTTGGGTAACTCCGCACTCGATATTCACTTGCATGATACCTACTTTGTGGTTGCACACTTCCATATTGTAATGGGAGTTGCATCTATGTTTGGTATGTATGCAGGTATTTACCACTGGTTCCCTAAAATGTATGGCAAGCAGTTAAACAACACACTTGGTTACATTCATTTCTGGGTAACTATTGCAGGTGCTTATATGATTTTCTGGCCAATGCACTACGAAGGTTTAGCAGGTATGCCACGTCGTTATTACGATTTTAGTATTTGGGAAAGCTTCAAGCAGTTTGGTGAGCTTAATAAATTCATCAGTCTTGTTTCGATGATTGTGTTTATGGTTCAATTATCATTCTTGTTCAATTTCTTCTATTCCATATTTAAAGGAAGAAAATTAATAGACCCTAATCCTTGGAAATCGAATACTTTAGAATGGACAGCACCAATTCATCCGGGTCACGGAAACTGGGTAGGTGAAATTCCAGAAGTGCACCGTTGGGCATATGATTATGGTAAAGATGGCGTAGACTTTATACCACAAACAACACCTGTTGGAGCAGACGAAAGTCAGCACTAAAATGGATAACGAAAACAATCGTAGCGTTTCTTTTGCCACTAAAGCCAAAGACTACTACCAGCTAATTAAATTTACGCTGAGTTTTACGGTTGTGTTTTCTTGTGTCGTTTGTTACTTACTTGCGCCAAATGTAAAAGCGTTTGATTGGTGGATGATTGCTATCTTGTTTTTGGCAGGAATGCTAGTTACAGGTAGTGCAAATGCCATCAATCAAGCAGTAGAGAAAGATACCGATGCCATGATGAAGCGCACGGGGTCAAGACCTGTTGCAGCTGGCAGGATGTCGCAACAAGAGGCATACACATTTGCAGTAATTGCTGGCATTGTGGGAGTGGGCATGATGTGGTACTTTTTTAATTTGTCATCGGCACTTTTATCGGCATTTAGTTTGTTTTTGTATGCTTTTATATACACACCGCTTAAAAAAATAAATTCTATTGCTGTATTGGTGGGCGCTTTACCTGGCGCACTACCTTGTTTGATTGGTTGGGTGGCAGGCAATGATGATTTTAGTTTGGGTGGTTGGATTTATTTTGGCATCCAATTTTTGTGGCAGTTTCCGCATTTTTGGGCAATTGCTTGGGTGGCGCACGAAGATTATAGTAAGGCAGGATTTAAGTTGTTACCCGCCGATAAAGGGCCAACTAAATTTACGGCGATACAAGGTATTATGTATTCAGTACTTATGATTCCCGTGGGGTTCTTACCTTATTACTTTGGATATACAGGTTTTGTGAGTGCAATTGTTGTGATGGTTTGTAATGTATTTATGGTCGTACAAAGTATCAGGTTATACCAGCAAATGGATGTTAAGTCAGCAAGACGCGTTATGTTTAGTAGTTATATTTATTTACCAATTGTGTTACTTGCATTACTCGCAGATAAAATAAAATAGAATTAAGTATTTAAATTAATTGAGTATGTCTACACTTACGACCAACGAGCCTCAAAGAATTCATCCACACCGTTTTATTATGTGGATTGCTATCGGAAGCATCGTTATGATGTTTGCAGGTATGACCAGTGCTTACATTGTTAAAAAGAATCAAGGAAATTGGCTAGCTTTTGAGTTACCGGTTGTATTCTGGTACTCTACAGCTGTTATACTTGCAAGTAGCATAACACTATATTTGGCTAATGTAGCCTTAAAGGCGGGCAAGCTAATCCCCTATAAATTATTGATTACAATTACCTCCATTTTAGGGGTTCTTTTTGTAAAAATGCAGTGGACGGGCTTTCAAGACCTGGAAATGAGGGGTATTGCGCTTATTGGCACCCAAAGTAATTCGTCTTCCAGTTTTTTGTTTATTATCACTGGGATGCACATGCTCCACGTGCTTGGTGGTGTGATTGCCTTAATTGTTCTATTTTTTAGATCATTTTGGATAAAAAAAGACCAAATAAGCCTTGTACCTGTCCAAACAGTATCAACGTATTGGCATTTTGTTGATATTCTTTGGATTTACCTATTTATATTTTTTCACTTGATTGCCTAATTCAAATAAAAAGTTACACAGAAAACGTCTTTTTTGACTGATAGCCAATATTTTTGCAACGAAATTTTTAATAAGACATGTCAACAGCAACAGTAGATACAACAAAGTCTTGGAGTGGTGGAAAAAGCCCATTTAATGTCGAGTACGGCAAATTAATGATGTGGTACTTCCTAATGAGCGATGCCTTTACATTTGGCGCATTCCTAATCTCTTACGGAACCATTCGTTTTTCTACCAATGGATGGCCTGACCCTAACGTAGTGTTTAAAAGTTTTCCATTTGCACCAGAAGGTGTAAATGCGCCACTTGTGTTTGTGAGTGTGATGACATTTATCTTGATCGTGAGTTCTGTTACCATGGTACTTGCTGTAAAAGCAGGTCAGGAAATGGATAAAAAGTCTGTCGTTAAATACATGATTTGGACCATCATAGGTGGTATTGCGTTCTTAAGCTGTCAAGCTTGGGAGTGGAATCACCTACATCACGAAGGTGCATGGTGGGGTCGTAATCCATTTATTAATGCCGATGGAACTGCTTCTTCTACCAACTTTACCAATTACTTTTTTACAATAACGGGTTTCCATGGGTTCCACGTATTTACAGGGGTGGTTATCAATATCATTATGTTGATTATGACGCTCTTGGATAAATTTGAACAACGTGGTCATTACCTTATGATCGAAAAAGCTGGATTGTACTGGCACTTTGTAGATTTAGTTTGGGTATTTGTATTCACTTGCTTCTACCTAGTATAATTTAATTTTTCAACAACATTAATTTAGAATCTGATGTCACATACTGCGCACCACGAAGAAAACCACGGAACTGGAGAAATAAAAAAAGTCACCATCATTTTATCAGTATTAACCATTGTAGAATTAATACTTGGTTTCTGGATGATTGGTATTACTTCAGAGGCTTTAAGGCTTGCTATTAAAGGCACGATCATTATTTTAATGTTGGCGAAAGCCTTTTATATCGTTGCTTATTTTATGCACTTGAAGCACGAATTAAAAAACCTAATCATGACGGTTGTAGTGCCTCTAAGTCTTTTTGTATGGTTCATTGGTGCTTTTTTAATTGACGGTAATTCATTCAAAAACCTGCGTAACACCTACGACCCATATTTTAAAGAGCGTTCTACGATTAAGGTAGAAAAAAAGGCCGAAGGTCATGGTGGTAGTCATGCCGCTGGGGCAGCGCACGGAGCAGCAGATACAACAGCCCATACTAAAGATACTGCTGCGGTAGAGAACAATCACTAAATGAAATTGTTATCAAATAAGTAAAACCACCGACCTTTGTTTGGTGGTTTTTTTATACGAACCCTGATACCATGAGTAAAAATTCAATTCTAGGATTATTAATCGCTTTAGGCCTTCCTTTAGGATGCTATTTATGGCTAAAAACAGCCAGTGAAAATGCGGTAAATATGCCACGTAAATATTTACTAGATACGGTATTAACAAGGGTAGAAAACGGGAAGGAAATAACGGACAGTGTATGGCATAAAACAGCAAATATCCGTCTTGTAAATCAATTAGGGGATACCGTAAGTATTTATGACAAAAGTTCTAAAATTATGGTGGTAGATTATATTTTTACCAGCTGTAGAAGTATTTGTCCTAAGCTTACCCATAATATGCAAAAACTCCAGTACTCTTTTAAGCTGGGAGGCAATGTGCGCAAAAAAATTGATACTGCTGTTGTTCAATTCGTTTCATTCACAGTAGATCCAGAGCGTGACGCTGTTCCGGTTCTCAAAAATTATGCCGATATTTTTGGTGCTAATCATGATAACTGGTGGTTTTTAACTGGCAACAGAGACAGTATTTACAAATTTGCATTTGAAGAATTACGGGTTGATAAATTTAGCGAAGAGCCCATCAGTCCTGACTTTGTGCATACTTCAAGATTTGTACTTCTCGATAAAGACCGCTATGTGAGAGGGTATTACAATGGACTCGACTCAAGTTCGGTGGCAAAACTAGCTAGAGATATTGGACTACTGATGCTTGAAAAAGATAAGAAAAATAAAGGCGCTATTTTCAGAAAAATACTTGACCTATCTTGGCTTTGGTTAATTATCATATCTGCCATTTTATTTTTTGTGTTGTATATGCGTCAGCGCAGAAAAATTAACGGATAAAAATATTATTTAAAAACGATACTATGTTACAAGCATCTATTTCAAAAAACGACAAACTTGCTAAATGGCTTATTGGAATTTTTTCGGTAGTGGTATTTACGGTTGTCGTATTACTTAGTAAATTTAAATTGGATGTTGACCTAGGTTTTGATGTACACATTTTTGCAAAAGCCAATGCGGTGATTAATTCAATCATTGCAGTATTACTAGTTGCTGCACTGGTGGCTGTTAGAAATGGTAATTACCAGTTACATAAAAAAACGATGATGGCTGCACTTGTTTTATCAGTGCTTTTTTTAGTGTCTTATATTGCCCATCATTTATTAGCAGGTGAAGCAAAGTTTGGTGACACCAATCATGATGGATTATTAAGCGAAGCTGAAACTGCTGCGGTAGGTTCTTTTAGAACGCTTTATCTACTTATTTTAAGTACCCATATATTTTTGGCAGCAGTTATATTGCCGTTCATTTTATTTACAGCGTATCGTGCGCTTACTGCCGAGTTTGCTACGCATAAAAAACTAGCTAAAATTACTTGGCCATTGTGGTTTTACGTAGCAGTAACAGGCCCGGTGGTATATTGGTTTATTGCGCCTTATTACGCGTAATGTAGTGGGGTTTAAAAACCAAGTTCTCGCGTTGGATCCCAAAAGTGGTTGCTAAAATTTTGGATGGTTTCATCTATTACTAGTACACCTTCTTTTTCAAGTAACTCCTGCATGCGGGTAGGTGTTTCAAAATGTGCTTTACCACTTAACATGCCATTTCTATTGACAACTCTTTGTGCAGGCACTTTTGGTTGTATAAAATGTGCTCCATTTAATGCATAGCCCACAGCTCTGGAACTTTGCTTGCTTCCTAAATAAGCGGCAATGGCACCATATGTTGATACACGTCCTTTGGGAATAAGCCTTACCACCTGATACACCAGTTCAAAAAAACTAGGGGCGTCTGCAGTTTTAATGGCGTTTGCGTTTTTTAAAGCGGCAGCGTTTGGAGGTGTTTTTTTATTGCGGCTCGCGGAATTCATGAATTTCTTTGTTAAGCAGCATTTGTTTGCGGGGCTCTGGAACAGCTTCGTAGGTATAGGGACAGTGCCTGCAACCATGACCGCAACAGTAACCTTTAGCTACATGATACGCTTCTGTAAATACAAAATTACCAGAAGGATCCGTATAATAGTCTATGTCTTTAATCAGGTTCATGTTCACTTAATAAACTTTTTAATTGCGCATCTAATGCTAGCGGCAATTCTTTGTTAATGGAAAAAGCCAGGTAATGAATACGGTTACTGCCTGCAATGTCTAAACCCTCGTAATGCGTTTTAATGTGCAATTCAGGTTTAGTATTTGTGCCTGCGTATACATTGTCCATATCTTCTAACAAAGGAAGTTCAAATAAGTTGATAATAAGCTTGGTAAATTGGTATAAATCTGGGCTATCTGTCTTTAAATGAATAATACCACCTGGTTTTAGTATTTGCTGGTATAAACGCAAAAATTTAGGGTGGGTAAGGCGTTTTTTTGCCCGCGCCCCCTTTAATTGTGGGTCAGGAAAGGTGATCCAGATTTCCTCAATCTCTTGAGCGTCAAAGTAATCCGGTACTTTATCAATATGCGACCTAATAAACGCCACGTTTTTAAGGCCCTGTTCTAGTGCATTTGTGGCACCTCTCCATATCCTGTTTCCTTTAATATCGATGCCTATAAAATTGCGGTTAGGGTGCATATTACCTAGGCCAACTGCATATTCTCCTTTGCCACAAGCTAATTCTAGCGTAATGGGATTGTTGTTTTTAAAAACCCCGTTCCATGTGCCTTTAGCGTTTACTGGGTATTCAAATACATTTTCAAATCCTTTAATGGCTTCAAACCTAATTAGCTTTTTTTGTCCCATGGTGCAAAAGTAAGCCAATGTGTAAATTCGCTAAAATATTTATAAATTACTGCTTTAATTAATCCCTTATGACGCGTGCTTTTAAATACATACTTCCATTTACGCTCTATGGACTCGCGATTTTGGCATTTATCAAAACCGGGGTGTTTACCTGGTTACCGCTTGTGTATGCATTTATATGCATTCCTGTACTTGAAATAATGGTAAAACCAGCAAACAATAATTTGTCTGCAATAGAAGAGGACATACTTAAGGTTAACCCTGTTTACGATTATATTTTGTATGCCGTTGTTGTTTTTCAATTTGTTGCATTATGGCTTTTTTTAAAAAGTATGTTGGTTACAGAAGTATCATTATCTGATACAGTAGGCCGTGTTATTGCTATGGGATTATTGTGTGGCATTTTTGGTATTAATGTGGCGCATGAACTTGGGCATCGGGTAAATTTTGTAGAGCAGCTTTTTGCAAAATCACTTTTGCTTACGAGTTTATACATGCATTTTTTTATTGAACACAATAAAGGGCACCACAAGCATGTTGCTACACCAGATGATCCTAGCACAGCAAAATTAAACCAAAGCTTGTATCGTTTTTGGCTGCAAACCTTGCCTGGGACCTATTTGAGCGCATGGCATATTGCAGTAGCGGATGCTATTAAAAAAAATAAAGTATTTCCAAAACTTAATAATGAAATGGTTTTGTTTCAGGTCATTCAACTTGTATTTGTAATGGCGGTGTTTTATTTTTTTGGCATGAAGGCAATGGCAGGATTTTTAATAGCAGCCTCTATTGGCGGGCTTTTACTTGAAGCCGTTAATTATATAGAGCATTATGGACTCCTCAGAAAAATAAATGAAACAGGAAGGTATGAGCGTGTGCTGCCCGAACATAGTTGGAATAGCGATCATATTTTTGGCCGTTTATTATTGTTTGAATTGAGTAGACACAGTGACCACCATTATTTAGCATCCAGAAAGTACCAAATTCTTAGAAGTATGGATCAGGCTCCTCAAATGCCTACGGGTTATCCGGGCATGATATTACTAGCGCTCGTTCCTTTTTGTTGGTTTGGCGTTATGGACAAGCAACTAAAAAAGTACGCACCGGTACAGGGTGTTTAATGGATTACTATTTTTCGTATTTTGTTGATTCAAAAGGTATCTATGGCAAAGCAAAATATTTTTGATGCAATTGTAGTAGGCTCTGGTATTTCTGGAGGATGGGCTGCTAAAGAGTTAACAGAAAAAGGACTCAAAACAATTTTATTAGAACGTGGCCGTAATGTGGAGCATATTAAAGATTACGAGGGAACCGAAAAAAATCCGTGGGAGTTAGAACACCGCAACGGTACAACCCAAGAAGATAAAAAAAATTCACCCATACAAAGTAAGTGTTACGCTTACGATGAGGTTTCAAAAAAGTTTTTTGTAAACGATAACGATCATCCCTACAATCCAGTAAAACCTTTTGATTGGATTAGGGGCAATCATGTTGGTGGTCGTTCACTGATGTGGGGCCGTCAAAGCTACCGTTGGAGTCCACTCGATTTTGAATCCAATGCAAAAGATGGTCATGGTACCGATTGGCCTATTCGTTACAACGATTTAGCACCATGGTATAGTTATGTAGAAAAATTTGCCGGTATCAGTGGCAATAGAGATGGCTTGAGCATGCTTCCTGATGGAGAGTTCATGCCTGCTATGGAAATGAACTGTGTAGAAAAACTAGTTGCTGGTGAGTTAAAAACAAAAATGGGTCGTCCTATGATTATTGGACGCTCTGCCAATCATACGGCAAAAATTGGAACGCGTGGTCCTTGTCAATTTAGGAACAAGTGTCATCAAGGCTGTCCATTTAGTGGATATTTTAGTTCCAATGCAGCTACACTTCCTGCAGCTTTCGCAACAGGAAATTTAACGCTCCGTCCAGATGCCATCACCACCGAAATTCTATATGATAAAGAAACAGGCCGTGCAAAAGGTGTGCGCATTGTAGATTCGAACACCAATTTAACGGAAGAGTATTATGCAAAAATTGTTTTCTTAAATGCATCTACTTTAGGCACTTCTCATATTTTACTCAATTCAGTTTCGGAGGTTTTCCCAGAAGGTTTTGGCAACAGTAGTTTACAAGTAGGCCACAATTTAATGGATCATCATTATGGTGTGGGTGCTTCTGGAACTTATGAAGGATTTTTAGATCAGTACACGTATGGCCGAAGACCCAACGGTATTTATATTCCTAGGTTTAGAAATTTAGACGGAGGTTCGTCGGCAGGTTATGTACGTGGATTTGGTTACCAAGGTGGCGCCGGTAGGGGAAGACAAGAGGGAGAAGGGGTTGGTCAGGCATTTAAAGAAAGCATCACAGAAGCAGGTAACTGGTCTATGGGTATTGGCTCATGGGGTGAGCACTTACCATATTATGAAAATAAAGTAACGCTTAGTAAAGATAAAAAAGACAAGTGGGGCTTGCCGTTACTTGATATAGATTGCGAGTTTAAAGAAAATGAAATGAAGATGCGCGTGGACATGAAAAATAGCGCAGCAGAAATGTTAGAAGCAGCGGGTTTAAAAAATGTTTCTACCTACGATAGCATGCCAGCTCCCGGATTTTGTATTCACGAAATGGGAACGGCGCGTATGGGTAAAGATCCTAAAACCTCTGTGTTAAATAAATGGAATCAAATGCACGATGCAAAAAATGTATTTATTACAGATGGTTCTAGTATGGCATCATCTGCCTGTCAAAATCCTTCCTTAACGTATATGGCCCTTACTGCAAGAGCCACCGATTTTGCAGTAAGTGAATTAAAGAAAGGGAATTTATAGTTTGCGCTAACAACTTGGTTGACAATCAAATAAGGCTAAATTTATATAATTTATTAAACTTATATAAATAAAACTAGATTTGTGCTTCAATCCTATTGAATGCATACTTCTAGGAAGCAGTTTTTATTTGTATTACTTATTTTATCCTGCTTGTTATGGTCTTGCAAAACGGTGCAACCTTTTGTTTCAGTAAAAGGGAAAAACAAGATAGAAGGCGAGTCTTTTTTACTCGCTGATACAACTTCATCTAATTTTTTATATACATCTATTGTAAAGAGTTCGGTAAGGTTACGTAGTACGTATTTGCCTTCCGATTCGGGTTCCATCATTTACCAAGAAGGAACCGATTATACGATCAATTATAAAAATGGCACTATTGCAAGAACAGTAAATTCCCGCATACCTAATTATGCAAAGTATACATTGTTTGGGAAAACAGATTTTGATCAAAATAACTTTTCAAACTACAGCAACAATCCCTATTTTATTTGGGTCGATTATACAACTAAACAAAATGATTTACTAGTTGAAACAACTGATCAAAGCAATTATTTAGCTGAGTTTAAAAATAAATTATTACGTGGAAGCCCTGTAAATATTGTAAGCTACGGGAATAGCATATCTGCAGGAGGCGAGGCAAGTGCTCAACAATATAGATTTCAAAATAGATGGATTGATTATTTAAAACAAACCTATAAAGCAACTAATATTAGTTGGGAAGACGCTTCATTACCAGGTTATACAACAACTGAAGCTATTTTAAAATGGGATGCTACTGTGGGTCAAAAAAATCCAGATTTAATACTGCTTGGCTGGGGTATGAATGAAGCAAATGTGGGAGGTATAACACCAAGTGAATATAAAAATAACCTTATCGCTTTAGCACAAAAGAGTAAGCAAAGTAAAAATGCAGAAGTAATTATTTATTCCTGTTTTAGACCCAATGAAAATTGGCATTATGCAAGCCACAAAATGGAATCATACACCCAGGCTGCTAAAGAAGCAGCAGCTGCCGCTAATTGTGCCTATATAGATGTGTATGGCGTTTTCGAAAAAGTATTTGCACGCAAGGATCAACCTTCGTTACTGGCAAATAATATAAATCATCCCAATAACTTTGGACACTGGTTGTATTATAAGGCTTTTACAAGCCTCAGTTTCAAAGATTTAAAATAGGGAGGTAGCTAGCCTGGAAAAATAGCCTTTTAAGTGAAATTATATTATGTTAAATTCATATATTCGAGTATATTTTTAATTCTATGAAAAAAATACTCGTTTTAATCTTGAGCATGAATTTGTTTTTTCAAATTTCTATTGCTGCTCCAACTCAAAATAACGCTTATATATTTTCATATTGTGAGGCTGAGTTTGGAAAATGTTCCAGAAAATGTACAGTAACTGTAATTGGTCGATCTAGTCTTACATTGGGTAGTTATGTGAAAATTTATATCGGTAAAAATTTGATCGGCGAAGGATATGTGTTGAAACATAAAAGTGGAAGTACGTATATATTAAAGAATAAAAAAGATATAAATAATTCAGAAATTCATGGAGGATGCGCAGATGATATATTGGAGATAAATCTTAAAGGGAAGCAAATATGGGGTTGTTAGAATATATATAATTTAACTTATTTTATTATATATAATATAAAATTATTATATAATTTCTCTAGTCATTGAAGTATCAATTAGCCCTGATACAGTTAAGACTAAATGATTCGTGTTTTGTGATTTTCTTTTAAATATATAATATAATTTGTATATTTATTTTAATATTCAACAAATTTTAATAGAATGAAAAGGCTCATTTTTGTTTTTGTAGTTATCATCTTTTTACCATTGTCAAATTTTGCTCAGGATTTTGTTCCTTCATACCCTGAAGTAGTTAAAAACTTTTTTCGTTTGTATAAGAATGAAAGCTACACTAAAATAGAATTTGCTAAGAAAAAAGAAGGCTGGTTTGTAATTAAAGAAGATTCTTTAAATGCTGAACAATTATTTTGGGATAAATCAATATCCAATTACTATGAGTTGCAAAATTTTGAGCAAGTTGAAAATGAAGCAATTGCAAAATCAGCAGGAATTGATTATCTGAATTCTAATACTCTAAACAAATATATGTTTGAGCGTTGTAAATATTATGGGTATGATGGCTGGGCCGAAGATATGATCAATGAATTTGAAGGCAAATCAAATTTAAATGATACGATAATGGAGGGTTTAGCTCGTGCTTACACCAATTATGCAGATGGGTTTCTTTTGAATCATTCTGGTTACAGTAAGCATACAAAGTTATTGGCAAATTCAGATTATTTATCTACAGAGCTTCCCGAACACAAAGTACTAGATTATTATGAACTTCCTTCAGATCGTCGAATACAGTTGGCAATAAAATACATGAATGAAGGTATATCTATATGGGAAAAATTATCAAAATCAAATCCAAAATATCAGACTTTAGTTGGTAATACCAGAATGAAATCTTTCAACGATAAAATGTATGGTTATTATTATATGCTTATTTGCAAAAAAAATGTAGAAGCTAGAAATTTTTTAAATAAAATTGAATTTGATGAGAGTATTGAGCGAATTGGAAAAAAATACTTGGATGCTTGTCCACAAAATTCAATATTGATAACTTTTGGCGATAACGATACATACCCTTTGTGGTATCTGCAACAGGTAAAAAATTATCGAAATGATGTTATTGTCATTAATAATGGGTTGCTCGCAAATCCACATTATGTTGATTATTTAAAAAAATCAAAATTAGTTCAGTTTAGAACACCTGAAAACTTTTATAGCAAAAGTGAATTTTCCTATTTATATTTCAAGGAAGAAGAAAATATTAATTCTAATCGACCTATTTCTTTGTTTGATTTTTTATCATTTTGTTATAATGATAAGTTTAAGAAAAATACAGATTCAGATAATAAAATTAAAAACTATCCCTATTCTCAAACCAATTTAATTATTGACCCAAGTAAATTCTTATCAATTTCAAAGCAAAAAAATCTCACTAATTTTTTAAGTTTTCAAAATGGGGACTATTTAGCGCTAAATGAGTTGTTGCTTTTTGATATTATTGAGCAAAATATCAATACTCGTCCAATTTTATTTACCTCTATAGATGAAAAATTTAAGAATTATTTGCAATTTGATGGCATTTTGTATCAACTTTTACCTATTAATGAGAATGACAGTATTTCAAATGAAACGTCTATTTTTAATATGGAAAAAAATCTGAATAATAAAATTCAAATGTTATCATATAATTTAAAGGATAATTTAAGTTTTTACGCAGATACCTATATTATCAATTACTACAACTTAATAATTTCTTTTTATTTAGAAAAAGGAGATAAGGCCTCGGCATTAAAAAGAGCAAAAGAAGCTTTATCAATAATTGATAAAATTCAGATTGATCTTAATTCAAACTTAATATTATTTTCAGAATTGTTGCTTAAACTCGATCAAAAGGATTCTGCTGTAAAAGTGCTTCATTTGTTAATCAATTCTATGGTTGATAATTGGATTTATCCGAGTGCATTGAGGTATGAAATCAGAAGTGAGTGGACTGAATATTATTTAGAAGAAATTAAGCGTTTAACTAAAACATATTCAATGCCTAATTTGTTTCAGAAATAATTGAGAAAATTTAATTACACGTAATCGGGTTTAATCTTTAATACATCTAAGATAATAACCGTGACTTTTTTCTGTTGTTAATGACTTTCAGGAACTAGGTCCAAAAGACAGGGTCAAGTTTTACTGTGACTTGCTAAACTACAATTTACCCAAGGTCCAATCTATTCAAATGGAGACGGATTTCAATATGCTTACAGATAGCCAATTAGACACTATAATCAAAGAGTTAAGAGATGTTGAACAAGTTTACTAGAAAGGAGAAATTAAGCCTCTTAAATGCTATTAAAAACGGCATTATTTCGATTAGAGATATTGGGACCCCGAAAGTTTATGTTTTTACGCCTATTTCAGGGAAAGAAGGGTATTATACTATGAACGGAGACGAATATAGTCCAATTGAATACGAGGCGTTTTGCTGTATATTAGACCAGAAGAACCAGCGTTTAAAAGCCTGTAGCGGGATGTTCCCTATTATCAAGGAGGACTTGGTTATTACGATTGTATATAAGCAAGGCAAAACAATATTGTGATGTTACCTAATTATCAAAATCTGTTAAGTTAAAAATATACTGTAGTTTTATATTAAATTAATTATAACTATGAAAAAGTTATCGTTCTTACCTCTGGTGCTTATTGCTAGTTTTTGTTTTGCTCAAGATGCAAAAGAGATAATTGGTAAGCCATTTAAAATTGGAAATCTTCTTGTTGCAGAAAATGATTTTCCTGAAGCAATGAATTGGGATGATGCTAAAGAAGCGTGTCGTGCTTTAGGAAAAAGTTGGCGATTACCATCCAAGACTGAGTTGAATATTTTATATAAGAACAGAAAAAAAATTGGCGGGTTTTCAGATTACTTTTATTGGAGTTCAACGGAGCCCATTAGAGGGATTGTCTGGCAGCAATATTTCTATAACGGCGGTCAGTCTTTAGAAGATATAAGATATGGATTAGCCTCCGATTCTCCTCCTACACTCTATGTTCGTGCTGTTAGGACTATTAAATAGTTGAAAGTCCTAAAAACTAAAAATGAGAAAAGTTCCAAAATCAAATATCAATGCTATTTATTTATGTTAGCTTTATTAAAATTTGAAATCTAACTATTGATTAATACATTCATTAAAATGAATTAGTGTTCTCGATTGAAATTATATTAAGAGAAACCGTAGATTTTTAATTGTAGTATTATCGACCGCAAAATACTCTTTGTGACGTAAGTGTGACGTATTTATGTAGGATTGGGAGATTATTATAAGGGGACAAACCTTGAAATAGTTCCCCTAATAAGTTCCCCTATTGCAAATAAAAAATCCTTATTACATTGATTGACAATATAATAAGGACTAATAGTTGCTGTAGGGGGAGGACAGGAACTTATTGATATTGGCTATCTTTTTAAAAGATAATTATAAAATAAATAATTGATAATCAATATAAATATAATTTTACTATCATTTTAAATAGCAACGGAATTCAATTTTAGTGTCACCTATAGTGTCACCTAATATGAATTTAATTCGTACCTTTCAAAAAAGGAAAGGAACTATGTCACGTAAACCACAAGTTAATTTTAGATTAAAGCCAGAAGGGAAAGATGGCTTCTCAAACATTGTTTTAGACTTTGCTTATCAAAAGCGTAGGTTAAGATATGAGTTTGGACAATCAATAAAGCCTAATGATTGGAATCAAAATAAACAAAGAGTTAAGAACAAGCTAACAACAACCAACGATGGTAAGTTTGCTTTAAATGACATGCTTGATAATTTAGAGAATGCTTGTTTACGTGCCTATTCAGAAGCGTTAAAGGATGGTATTCCTGACCCTATTATTTTAAAACGAACCCTTGATTTACTTATTGACAAGAATCATAACAAGGCAAGTGATCCTAATAAGCCAACCTTATTTACGCTTGCTCAAAGATTTATTAAAGGAGAAATCAAGTTTAAGGGTAAAGATAAGAGTAAGGAAACCTTAGATAATTATGCTGCTGTAGCAAAACACCTTAAAGAATATCAAGAATATTCTAAAAGTAGGGTAGATTTTGATACCATAGATTTAGACTTCTTTTATTCCTATGTAAACTATTTAAAGAACACGAGAAAGCTAAAAGTGAATACTGTAGCCAAAGATATTGCCATAATAAAAGTGTTTATGGGAGAAGCTGTAGACTTAGAGTATACAGATAATATGAAATTTAAGCACAAGAAATTTTCATATAATGAGGAAGATACAGAGCACGTGTATTTGACAGAAGATGAACTCGCTAAATTATATGCTTTAAAGATTGCTAATAAGAAACTGGATGAAGTACGAGACCTTTTTATATTTGGTGCATGGGTTGGATTAAGGTTTTCGGATTTTAGTAATATAAAACCTGAAAATATCATTCAAATAGATGGTGACTATTTTATAAAGACAATTACACAAAAAAGTAAGGAGTTGGTTATAATACCATGTAATCCAGATATTTTGGAAATTTTCGAAAAATATACCGACCGCCCTAATAAGCTTCCTAAAACAATAAGTAATCAAAAATTTAATGATTACATAAAAGACGTTTGCAAATTAGCTGAGTTTACTGAAGTAGGCAGGATTAGTGCAAGGCCAAAGGATATTTTAGCAGATTTAGTTTCAAGCCATACTGCACGTAGGTCATTTGCAACCAACTACTATTTACAGGGATTTCCAACTATTGACTTAATGAAGATAACTGGACATAGAACCGAACGCTCATTCTTGAAATATATTAGGGTAAGTAAATTAGATACTGCTAAAAGATTGAGTGAACATATAAAGGCCAATTGGAGCAAGAAATTGTTTTCTGTAGGCGCATAGTTTTTTATAATTAATCAGTCAATTATTCAATATTTTTTAGTCAAGGAGGGGGGGGCTAAAATTTAGTCTGAAAATGTAAAGTTTATCAAGTGTCAGCTATACAACATTTATTTTAGCATAAACGTCAGCTATTGATGCGTTTTCTAATGCAATCCCATTAAATACTTGAATTGCAGGCTTGTCTTTTTGAGGTATTTCTCTTTGAACAAAAGCTGTGTCAATTCCGTGAACTACGCCATCAGTGTCAAATACAGGTCCGCCACTCATTCCATTTAAAGAGATGTCTTGTGTCATAAAACCTATATAATTTTTTCCGTTATCTGCTACTGTCACAGCATCAATTATATAGGTAGGTTGCCAATACTGTCTAACAGCAATTACATTTATAATTCCGTCTGGATTTATGGAAAGTTGTGCAAGTGGGTAGCCACAAAGACAAATTGATTTTCCTGCTTTTGGTCTGTCATGAACAGATGCTACAGGAGTTGTATTTGAAATGTTTAATTTGCCGAGAAAAATATCTCTAACTGGGTCACGATAAATTTCGGAAATCAGTTCAGGTGGATTAATAATATGATCAGGAATGTTTCCACGATATTGAAAAACTGAATTTGCTGGAGCTTCAGTAATTACGTGTAATGCTGTCAGGAAATGTCCTCTGTCGTCTATGAAAAATCCTGTTCCAATAACTCCCATTGTTGTATTTTGTCCTTCTGTCGAAACAAAGAATATTGGGAATATTGATTTCTTGATTTTTTCGATTGCTGATTGATACATATAGTGTTATTAATTGTTAATTTTTCTGTGTTGTTTGTTAAGGGTGCTGTTAAAATGTTTAATTGCTCTCCTTCAGTAAAATAAAAAAGCTCATCAAAAAATGCTATATTATATTAGTTGTATCTTTTTTAAATTTTGAATGTTCACTTAATTACTATTTAATTAGAACTGTAGATTAAAATATCAGATGAATGGTGGCATATAGCAAAGTCAATAAATCTATTTTGTCTTAGTCTAAAATAAGTTTTTGTATTGCTTGTCATAATGTTAAGTGATAAAGACTTTTTATTAACCATATTTTTAATTTTATTAGTAATATATTATGTAAAATATTTTACTTAATTAAATCTTCTCACTGCAAACTTAATCCGACATAGTCTACTATTAATGCGTATAAATACTCGAAATTGCAAAAAAAATGTAGGCAGTATTTTTATCTTAGATGAATTATTCACTTTGTGCTGAAATGCCTAACAGGTATAGTTTACATCTGAATTAGCTCAATAACAAATAAATCCTGGATTTCTTAAAATTGCGTATTTATACGCATTATTCATTTATTGTCATTTGATATTTTCGTTCCTGATTAATATCATTTGCTCTACTTCTATTTATAATTATTACCTGTTAATTCGATTGTAAACAATTGATTTTCAGTTAATGAATTTTGATTTTGGAGCTACTATGTTTCTGATAATTAAATAGTTAATTGTATTTATTATACAAAAAAAATAAAAATGCGTAGAAAATTAGCAGTAGTTGTTTTTATTTTAAGTTCATGTTTTTCGGTGTCAGCTCAAACTAATATTACCCCAATTTATTATTATCTAATTTTCTTTTTTATGCCTGACGATTTTGATAGTAAATCTCACGATATCTTCATATTAACTCAACCAAAATAGCTATTTGATGGAAAAAGAAAATGTCTACAAAACCTCTCTATACACTATTTTCATCCCTTTAGAAAACGACACAAATGAATGGATGATTGTACATGGGTACACTGGGGCTATTGATATTGTAAATAATGATATAGCTCAGTTTTTACGAAAAGGTGGCTTGATTAACGAAGTTATAAATGAATCTAAATCATACCCATTCAGTAAAAATTCTTTGGATAAGCTTGTTAATCGCGGTTATTTAACCAATAAAAAGCCAATTGAAGAGAAACAATGGGTTAGCGAGGTTGCTAATCTTCTACATGGAAGAAGTAAGGGTGGTGCAGGTTTTTGTATACTAGTTGCGTATGATTGTAATTTCAGGTGTCCATATTGCTTTGAAAATGGTATTTCGAAAAATGGCAAAGGTTGGTCAAAGAAAACTTTTACAAAAGATTCAGTTGACCGGGCTTTTAAAGCAATGCTCGAAATACAACCAGAACGGCGCAAAATCGGCAATAGTATTACGCTTTATGGGGGAGAACCATTGCTTGGTAAAAACAAGGGGTTGATAGAATACATTGTTCAGAAAGGTACTGCGGATGGGTTTTTATTTAGTGCAATCACTAATGGATATGAACTAGAAAATTATGCGCATCTATTAAATCCTAAAATGATTAGTAGCCTTCAAATCACTGTTGATGGGCCTAAACGAATACATGATACCAGGAGGACGCATTTTCAGGATGGGTCAACTTTTGAAAAAGTTATGGAAAATATTAAATTATGTCTTGATCAAAAAGTACTCGTATCTATACGTGTCAATACTGAGGTTAATAATTTTGAAAACCTATTTGAGCTCAACGAGGATTTTAAAAATAGAGGTTTTTTTAATTATAAGAATTTTAGCGTTTATTCAGGTCTAATTCACGGTGATGATGAAATATCTTGTAACGTTGTCATGGCTCCCGCTAAAGGTATAGAATCAGAAACGAAATACAAAAAAGCTTTTAATAAATTGGATGTAAAAGATAATGGAGTATTTGATCCCGATGCACAGTATATTAATTTTGAAGCAGAAGAATCAAGATATGATGGCGATATTAAATTTCATTATGAAAATGACAGTGAGCAACAAGAGAATCGTGAAATAATTCGCACCATGAACCGAGGGGAATACATGAATAAATTCAGAAAAGCGATAGAAAATGATCCTAAATTAAAAATATCTTGTCAAGATTTTGGTTTACAATCAAAGATCAAACATGTTATTTCAGGGAATAATCTTTTTAATTTCGTTTCCACCTTCTGTGGTGCACAAAATGGCATGTATATTTTAGATCCTTGTGGTGACATTTATGCTTGCTGGGAATTAGTTGGACAAGAACAGTATATAGTTGGAACATACAAAGAAGAAGTTAAATTTGATGAAGATGCACTTGCAAAATGGATTGGTAAAAATATTTCAAAAGTTGATGCCTGCTCAAAATGTAAATACGCTTTTTTTTGTGGAGGTGGATGTATGGCAGGAGCATTACGAGAAGGCAGGGGGTATAATTCACCTCATTGCGATGGATACCCTAAACTTTTTCAAGACATTGTTCCGCATACTTATTTTAATTACCTAGAAGAAGTAGAAAAAGTTAAAAATGGTGAAATAACTGAAATATCTCAGAGTGCTACAATCCAAGTAATGTAGCATAATCTGATTCAATAACTACAACAAAACACATCAAATGGGATCCAAAAAACTTCTAACAAATGAACATGAAACCGAAATGCATTCAACGAATGAAAACATTTACGATATGTTTTCACTGGTGGAACTTGAACAAAGACTACAAATGAGTGAAGCGGGGGTATGGTGTGACACAAAATGTGGCACGGATTGTAATCCGGTATGTTCAACAAACAACCAATCATGTGGTACTGATGAATTATGTACATCTATTATTTGTACAACGATCTGTCCTAGTTTAAGTTGAGCCTAATGTGGTAGAGGGCAATTATGAAATCATAGTTGCCTATTTTTTACTGGTTTATAAATTGAATATGAGGAATCAGGACATACTATTTGAAGCGGAAGTTCATGAAGTTTCTGACATGAGCAAATCTTCTAAAATTACATTATCCTATCAACACAGGATTTTCGAGATAAATCAAATAACAAAAATGCTTGTTGGTCTGATCAAGGAACATACGCCTAATGATATTATTGCCGCAAAGCTTTCCAAACAATTTAATTATAAATTAACTGAAGAGGAGATTGTCTCTATAAAAAATAGGTTGGTTGAGAACATGACAACAACTCAACATTCGCAATTGGATAGTATTAAATTTAAATTGCAAATACTTCGGCCAGAATGGGTACAAATTATTACTAAGCCCTTAGTTCTTTTTTACGATAAATACTTGTTCATTTTTATCCAAGTACTTTTCCTTATTTCGGTAACGTACACACTCCCTAATTTTTTCAAATCCGATTTTCTAATACATCTCACTGATAAATTTAATGCTATTACTTTTCTGAAAGCAAATATACTTTTACTAGCAATTGTCCTATTTCATGAATTAGGACACGCTACAGCTTGCCGTAAATTCAATGTGGAAAATGGAGCCATTGGATTTGGTTTATATTTTGTTACGCCTGTTTTTTATAGCGATACTACCAAGGCATGGAAATTGAAAAATACACAAAGACTAGTGATAGATTTTGGGGGTATCTATTTTCAAGCAATCATTCTAATTCCTTTATCATATTATTATTATTTAACAAAAGATCTGCTAACTGGCTATTTGATCTTCCTCAACTATATAATTATCTTATCCAATCTTAACCCATTGATTAAATATGATGGTTATTGGATTGTATCTGATCTTTTTGACATTTCCAATATGCGGCAAAAAACCACACAACTTCTTGCCAATTTCACCAAATCAATTTTTCTAGGCAAAGGAATTAGCAAATGTTCCATTAAAATATATTCCAAGAAAGTAAGACTCTTTATTATTACTTACACAGTTGTTGCCAATATTTTTTTCCTTTACTTTTTTTGCTGGTTATTGCCAGGAATAATTGCGAGTCTTAGTATACAACTGACCAATGATGTTGTTAGATTGCAGCTATTTATGGATTCTTCCGATACTTTTTTGCGTAAAGAATTTTTCAATTTTGTATTTACTATTTTCTTAAATTCTTTTATTTTATTCTCACTTACACGTATTATTTATTTGCTTCTAAAAAAGATTTATACATTTCTAAAAACTATATACGATGAACGATATAAAGGTAAAGCGAGTATATTGCTTGAAATCCATTGATTCTCAAAAAGAAATAATAGAAAGTATGCCAATGTATACACAAATGTTTCATGATTGCTATTTCAACAACTATAGTATCGTTGCAGTAAATAAAGACCTTTCACTTAAAGAATATAAAGATGATACAGGACATAAAATGAGTGCCTTAAATGATGCCTTTTTTATTTTAGAAAAATTCTGTGAAACATGCTTTGATAATTATGAAAAAAATATTCAGCCAAAAGGGGAATATGAACTTACATTGCTTAAAAAAATGCGGATCGTTGCAGAAGACTGGCGTGCGAAATATATAGCTGGTTCATCATTTTTAGCAGTTAATAATATTCATTTTATTGTTGCAGGATTAAGGAGGCTTAATTATCCTTTTTTAAATACTTTGCATGACAAAAAAAACAATAATGTATGTAGAGGCATGTTATCCTTGGCATTACCATATAAGGCCTTTATAAAAATCGATATATATGTAGATTTTGAAATGTTGTACGATTTTTGTCATCTCTTTATGCAATTACTTAACCAAAATCCTAATTTTCTTGTAATGGTTGAAAGAGTTGAAATTGCTAAGGAAGATTTTCCGAAAACTATTCTTCAAAATGACAGCAATAAAAAACCATTTCCTACTATGAATATCTTTCTCAAAAAAAATATTATTTCAGTTCAGAATAAACATATAAATGAATTTTCGAGAAAACTTGAAAATCTATTAGAGAAATTTTCACCAATAATGGTCGATGAGCTATACACAAAGGTTTTAGCAAAGAATTTAACAATAGCACAGGGATTTAGAAATTATAAAAAAATATTAGCTTATTGTGATTTACTTGAAAATGTATATGATCGGAAAACAAATTACGCTTTATTAAAAAATTCTACTGTGTTTTAGGAATTTTCTTCAAGTATTCCAGCTTTTCTTATTTCAAGAAAAGCTTTTGAAATATAGCTCACTGTGATGGTTTTTGAACTATAAGGGTCATTTATTCGCGGTTTTATAAAAGGGATGTTGTAAGGCTCATATAAAGTTATATTTGAAGCTTTTAAAAGATACCGGTAACCCTTCAGCACTTGTTTACGTATTTTTTCTTCTTTACGTAAATTATAAATGTTTAGTATTGTTAAAACAGCTAATGCAGAATTTAACAAATCACTTTTGTTGTTTTTCATGCTCCATCCACCATCTTTTTGCTGTGATGTCTCATAGAATACGATTGTTTTGTTCAAGGATTTATATAAAAAATTAGTACTTGCTGTTGCATCTTTTTTAAGTACATAGATTATTAGCCGAATTATAACATAGGTTCCATAATACGACCCATAATACCATTTACTTTGCCAACTTCCATTGGAATCCCTATGTGAAATTAGATATTTACAGGACTTTACAATTTGCTTATAATACAATTTGAAATCATAGAGGCATAATCCATATACAAGGTTGGCCATCACTTCGACATCTGGGCCAGTCCCCCACATATTATTATATTTTTCTTGTCGTAAGTGAGTAATATTACTAGATTTTTTTGGAATGATCCAAGTTTCAATTCCACCATCTCTATTAGTCCTTTCTTTTAAGAGAATATCTAGCGGTTGGCTAATATACTTTTGTATGTATATATTTTTGCCTGAACGTACAAACAATTGGAGTATTTGTCCAAGATCGTCCGCGTCCGCCGCAATCTCCTTTATTTTAGGATAATAGCTCCACCCGCCGATTGTATCTCTTTGTCTTTTTTTGACTAAGTACATGGTTTCATTTTCTAACATTCGACTTAAATCGATATCTAAAATATCTCTGCAATCACATAGTACATCACTAATTATTGCCCTTTGAAAAGTGTCATTTACGTGAATTTCTTTTGTGGTCGTCAGGCCTATATTTTTATTTAAATAAATAACATGTTTTAATTCTCCATATCCATGATCCGCCTGTTCGAACAGGAAAGAAATTGTATCTTGTTCTATTTTATGCAACTTCTTAAATACAGCAGCCGCAGTTAGCAAGCTTTTATATGAATCTGACCTTGTATTTTTATTACGAGTAAGGGCATCCCTTATTTTAATGCATTTTATAAACCCATTCATATTATGCAATTCCTCGCTAGCAAGCTTCCAAAATTTATCTAAAGCATAAGTCCAGATGTCAGCATTTGTTTTTTTTGACAAAGCGATACCAAATTCTATTTTACCCAACAAGTGTTTGTATACTTTTTTATACATTCCTGAAAGGTAGAAGTACTTTATTTTCCGATCAATAGATTCTTCTAAATTAGCCTTTCTGCTATTATTGAGTTTTAATAATACGAAATTTAACTGTTTATTTTCATAGTCTTTTTTTATATCTTTTATATCATCAAGTATCTGATATGCAATGGCAAAATTGTTATGAATAGCAGAAAGAGTTTGATATTTGTGTTTCCCATGGTTATTCTGAAGATGATATACTGCAGTCAGTGCTATAAGTCCGACTGCATTACGATTCATAGCTATCTGGTTATACATTTCTTCGTCTATTCTTTTTCTTGATTTTATTTTATTTTCTTTTGCAATATTGTCATAATATGTCTGGTGTAAAGAATTCCAGTTTTGCCAAAAAGGAGATTGAATCGAAAAAAAAGTAGATAGGATTTTAATAGCCTCTTCATGGGACTTCAAAATAAACATCATTACTTTCTCACCCATTCTTGTGGATGCTACGTCAAACAAATCATCTATTTTGAGCATTGAATAAAAGTAAAGATACCCAGCAATTGTAATCTGTTTAATTTCAGGAGTTGTATACTTTATATTATAAGCATCTGCAAAAAGAGCGGGATAACAAAGGAATATTTTATTGGACTCAAATGCATTTTCACTTAACATATTATCAAAAAGAATGTCAGTATTTAATGGTTTCAAGTAATTTATTACTTCTTGCTTTAAAAGCAAAAACATTTCATCATCGATCATAGTTAATACTTGGCTTTTAACATCAATGAAAGTTCGTAGTCTTTATTCTTAAGCCAAGCTGTTTGTGGAAACCACTTGTAATGCAAAACACCTCCTTTGTGGCCTGTTATATGTACATTATTGCCTAAATCCGTATCTGCGATTGACTTAGACCTAGCTATAAGTTCAAGACTGAGAAATATTTGCGGATTGTCAGAAATATAAATATTAAACTTTGACAGATCATGATCACTAATTCCATCTTGCTTTGTCACTTGCAAAATAATATTCCCAGTTAATAATTCATTTCCAGGGTATCCATTCTTATATTCTCTGATATGTAGCCTAAACCATACAGTATCGCATCCTGTAAGAATGTAGAATGAAACCATATCTATCTTATATTGATTAGTACCAATAGTGAAAATATTTCCGAGCTCACCGCCTTTGCCGCTGCCACTCCATCCTGAATTTAAGTTTCGCTTTTTACTAACCGACCCAAAAATTCTTTCATTTTTGAATGAAGCAATACTTATTTCTTTTAGTAGATTAGCAGTTGGTTCTAAAAGAAAATCTTTTTTTGTTATAAAATCTTGCAAGCGTAATTTTTTATCTATGTATCCTATGGAACTGATAACCACTGTGTCATTATAATCAAGATTTTTGGTCAGTTCAAATATAAAATATCCACTTGAGTCCGAAATGCTTCCCACATTTTTTCGAAGTATTCCAATGGATGCATAGGGAATGGGGTTTCCATTTGATACGTTTTTGATATTGCCATTAATTACATTTTGTGCAACTATTGGGCGTGGTAAAAATAATAGTATCAAAAAGGTAATAAAAATTATATTTATTAGCGACTTCATTATATATGATATTTAATTTAATCTAAACTATCTGATTTAGTGAATTTGAATAGTCATTTTCAGGATTCTTTTCTTTTAGTATTATACAAATGATAAAAAAAATATAAATTACTTTGTTTTAAAAAAAAATATTTATTTTACTTATGCGATAATACTTACACTTCGAAAAGAAATAATTATATTTTTAATTGAAGTGGGAACACTTTGACAATGATCATATTTGAAAAATATTTTTTCTTTTGGATTAGCGCTATGGTAACATATACCTAAACTTAGCTTAGGGAAATAAACATGTGCTAAGCCAATTCTAAAAACATCTATTAATAATATTTTTCATCCGGCGTTAATTTAATTGGAGTATTTGAAATAAAATAGACAATTCTTGAAAGCATTGATACACCAATAGACAACTTGACTTAATAAATTACCACTCAATCAATTGTGGAAAATAATGACAAGGTAATTGAGATTGTTAATCTATAATTTTTGTTTTATCAAATAATATTTTAGATTGAATGCTAACTGAACAGTGAAGTGAATATTACATCCATGTAAGACCAAATGCCTCACTCTGTTTTGTACCTCCGTCAGGATTTAATTAATCCAGTTCCTTAAATTACTTCCCACTAAAAGTCTAATCCAAAATGATCCAAAAATAATAGGGATCTTATATAATAGCTCCACAAATCGTGGTGCAAACTATGGAAGTGCATAACTGATCAGTAGTACAAGTCTGGTCATTAGTATTGCAGATAGGATTACAATCAGTTCCGCACTTAGTATCACACCAAACACCGGCTTCGCTCATTTGAAGTCGTTGTTCCAGTTCGGTTATTGAAAACATATCATATATGTTCTCGTTTGCAGAACATATCTCCGAATCCTTTGAACCAATAAGATTACTTTTCTTTTTCATTTAGGTGATTTTAGTAATTAATAAATTTTGTTATGCGATCAGGATATTTTAATACTTAATGTTAATACATTAAAATCATTGTGGTTAATACTTTTAAAAAAATAAAAGAAAATGTCAATATTTACTTCCATATGTAAAAAGGGTGCCAAAAATTAAAGTCAAAATATAAACTTCAAAATGATGAAATATTAATAAAATTTATACATTTTTTTAACTCTTTAATAACTATAATCCAATTACTCTATTCCAATCTGAAATATACATATAAATCCTATTAAATTCAGTTGGCAAAAGCATCCTATTATGTGCAATGAAATTTCTTGTTTTCTCCAATTCGTCCATTCTTTGTTTTAACCAATGTTGAGAAGGGATGACATTGCTAAAGAAAACCCACTTTTCAGTTATTATATTAGATAGCATTCCAAAGTCAACAAAACCAAGTAAATCTGATTTTTCACCCTCAAGCCAAGAATCTTTGAGGGCAGTTGTTTGCCTAGACTCTGCATGTGAAATTATTTTTTTAGATAACTTTGACCACCAATCTATACCTTCGTTCTCAGTTAAAGTATCTCGTATATATCCTCTGATTTCGTTTTCAAAGCAGAAAAGAACAGAATATAATCTTGCCATTTCAAGTGCGTTATTTCTTAGACTAATATTAAATGGGGCAAGTGATTCACTTAATAAGCTTTCCTCAATGTGAGAAGAATTGGCTCCGATTTCGATTCCCGCACTTTGGAATCTTGTTGCCTCTGATTCAAACATTAAGCCTCTGAAAAAAAAATCTCTTATATTTTTTTTATTACTCAATTAAATGATCTTTTAATGATTTAAAAATTGCGTTATAAACTTCCAGGTCTTTTGTTACAGGTAAGTGAATTTGGATATTATAATGAAGGCCTAGGTTTTCATTATCTTTTATTTTCAAATCTTTAGTATTTAGTGATTCGTTTTTTGAATCCATAGGCATTTCATATTTTTCAATTTTTTCGCTAGTATTGAAATTGTTATTTATATCTGCTAATTCTAAAAGTGAATAAAAAGTTTTGGTCATTAAGTTAGCTACAGTTGGACTTGCATTATGAAAACTTTTAAATTTTCCTTCAATTAATAACTTATCACTTTGAGTTGGCTTTTTTTTTATTAGAAATATATCTGAATAAGCATCTCTTAATGCATTTGCCATAATATTAGATGAAACAGAATGGTTTCGATATTCATGGTATCTTTGAGTAGGTGAGCCATCTGCTGTTAAAAATCCTAATGCTTTTAATAAAGGGATAAAGGCCCTGTGATTATTTGACTTATAACCCCAGTCTTTGAGTAGTTGTTGTGTGAATTTTTGTGGAGCTTGTGCATCTCTTATTTTATTAAAAAAATCCTTTAATTTTTTAGACTCCTGAGTGTATGTAGTTGGGAGTGACATTTGTTTCTATTTATTTTTTCGATTAATGTGGATTTCGATAAATTATATATAAAATAATTATTTGGCTAGACCTTGTATAACCCATTTTTAATAGCATATTTTACAATTCCTATTGAATTTCTCACATCAAGCTCATTTTTGATTTTTATTCTTATGCCATCAATAGTTTTTTTGCTTAAGTACATCTCTTTTGCAATCTCGTCAGAATTTAATTCTTCACATAAAAAATTAATTATCTTAATTTCTTTATCATTAAATGATATTAACTTTTTATAATGGTTTGTGGATCTTTTTGTTTCAATTAAATTTATTATACTACTTTCTACTCTTTTACAATAATAGTCATCGCCATTCATTACTGTATTAATTGCTTTAATTATTTCTTCTCTATCGGCACTTTTTAAAATGTAACCATTGGCGCCGGCATCCATCATTTCCATAATTGAGCTTCTTTCATCATTCATTGTCAATGCAATAACTTTAATATCATTGAAATGTGTAGCTATAAAACTAGTTGCATCTATGCCATTTAAAATTGGCATATTTATATCCATAAGAATTAAATCTGGTTTAACAAATTCAAGTAATTTTAATAAATTATCACCGTTTTCAGCCTCTGCAATTATTTCAAATCTGTTATCTAAGTTTAGCATAGTTTTAAGACCATCTCTAAATAGAGGATGGTCTTCAGCAATAATAATAGTTATTTTATTTTCCATCTGAAATAGGAATTTTAATTAGATATTCTAACCCTTTTCCTTTAGGGCTTATTATTTCGATTATTCCATTTAATATTTCAACTCTGTTAGTAATATTAGTTATTCCATTCCTTTTACTAGAATCTAAATCAACTGAAATACCAACTCCTTCATCTTTAGTTCTTATAAAAAGGTGATTTTTGTTGTGTGCGAAATTTATATCAAGTTTATCAGATGTTGAATGTTTAATTGTGTTGATAATTATCTCTTTTAATATCCAGTAAATTTGCGCTTTTGATTTTTGATCAAATAAGCTATCTATCTCAATATCATCTATATTAGTTGTAGTCTTTATTTCAACCCTACTAAAATTTTCGTATATCATATCCTTTATGGCGTTATTCAAATTATTTTTGTTTAATGCACTTGGGTATATATCATTTGTTATTTTATGTAATGTATTCAATCCCTCACTTACTGCGGTTATTGTTTTCTCTAAAGTGTCACTGTCAAAATTGTCTTTATTTAACGTAGATAGATACATTTTAGTAGTAGATAGTAATGCACCAAATTCATCATGAAGGTCCTTTGAAATACGTCTTCTTTCCTCTCCTCTACCTAAATACTCTGCATTTAGTTTTTCTAAAAAAAGTATTCTATTTTTTTGATATTGCTTGTATACCAAATATAGAAACAAGATAAGTACAAAGAATAACCCAGTTGCTATTATTAAAATGATGATATAAGTCTCTTTGTGTTCTTGATGCATGTTAGGCAATAAATGAATAAAATATTTGTCATAAAATTAACTAATATATAAATATTCGCGATTGATTTTAAGACATGTATATTTCCATCATAATTAGAATATAAGAACTCAAATATTAGTCTGAAGGATAAATTTAACAAAAGCGAAAGAATAATTATAATATTTGCTTCTCTAAAAAACGATCTATAGTTTTTATTTAAATTAATTACTAATGCGTAAGATATTTGTCCGAAAAGAATAATAGCCGATAGGGCATTAAAATACTTTTCAGCCTCATAAATTTTATGTAATAATGTATTTTCAATTACCCAAAAAGCAATAATAGGTAGTATAAATAATTTATTTATTTTTTTGTAACCCAATATTTTTGTAATTAAAAGTATTAATAATATTAATTCTAACAAGAAATATAAATTTGCAAGAGTATTTGCAAATTTAAAATACTTTGCATTAATCATTCTATTTGTAATTACTTCAGTTATATAACTTGCAATTATATATAAATAGAATGTTAAGTAAAACCTTTCGCCTTTATATAATTTAATCAAACTAAATATTGAAGAAATAAGTCCAATTTGAATTAGTAAAAAGACAATATTTATATTCAATGTAATTTTTTTATAATTTGATCATTTTCTGGAGGGCAAATCGGGGGGCACCTAGTACTGACTTCAATAACATATTCATCTTCCGTATTTATATTGCTTGAAACACTCTGTCCTTTAATCGTTACTTCGTTTCCATTAGAATCTACTCCTACAAAAATTGCACATATCTCTTTATTATTATCCATACCATAATGTATTCTAATTTTTACGCAATCAGGTTGGTTAATTAGTGCTACAAAAGCTTCTGCATCATATGTTTCAGTATTAGGTAATGTAAATTCTCCAGTAAATACCTTTGATTTGTATTCAAGGTAGGTTTTAACCATTAATTTACCTTCAGATAGGGGCATGAGATTTTTCATAAAATATAATTTTCAGCAATTATACTTATATATTAATTTACAAAATGAGTATAAATACTGATTTTATACTCTTTTTGAAACGCTTTCTTGTAATATTGTAAATTTTTCTTTCTCTGTTTTAAGAAGCTCTTCGTACAACCTTTTGTTTTCCTCAACTGCTTCAATATATTTTTCCAGTGGATTAAATGTACACTGATAGTTAAATGCACTTGCGTCATGGAATGTATTAATGAAATTATTCGCTGCATCTTCAGTCATTCTTTCAATAATATCCTTAGAAACATTCATTGCTTTAGCGATATCTATTAAAAACCTTTGATCAATGATTTCTTTTTGCTCTAATTGACTTATTGCCTGTTGTGACATATCAAGTCTTGTTGCTAGTGTTTCTTGCTTCATACCTATAATTTCACGAATTTTTTTAATGTTTTTGCCTTGATGAATGGTTTGCATAATCTTAGTTGTATTTAACAAGTAATTTAATGTAAAGTACAAGAATGACTTGTGAAAATTACAAATAATTTTAATCCCTCTAATACTTGATATTTCAACATGAAACCAACTAAGAAAATTGCAAAGTCGCCAGATTTGAGAGAATTGTATCATCAGAAAGAAGTGTTGGCCATTCTTAAACTTTGGTTGTTTTATTCCAGTCAATCAAATGAAAAACTTGAAATAGAGAAATTCAAGCTATTTCATCTACAACTTTCCAATTTTATCAAAGAAAACTGGTAAATTAGAAATATATTTCTCTTTTACTGATAAATTCAACAGTTTAGTCTAAAATTTAACTAAATTGGAAATATATTTCTAATAATGGTATAATTATTAGAAAATATCATTAATTTAGATAAAATTAGAAATATATTTCCAATGAATAATCAACTAATTGGCAAAATCATACAAGAAAGAAGGGATTATTTGAATTTGACACAAAAAGATGTTGCTGAAATGGCAGGTATCACTTTTAAGTCAATATCTGAAATTGAATTAGGAATCAGAAATCCCACTTTAAATACCTTAAAAGGTGTTTTAGACGCTCTGGGACTAGAATTAACAGTTCAGATTAAATCCATGATCTAATGAAAGCAGGAGTTTATAATAATGGCAATTTAGCAGGTATATTGGAAAAGCTATTAGATGGCAGCTATGAATTTGAATATGATGAAGGGTATTTGCAAAATGATAATAACCCTTCAATTAGCTTAACCTTACCGAGGAGCATTAAAAGGCATGAATCTCAAAAGTTGTTCGCTTTTTTCTTTGGTTTATTGTCTGAGGGGGTAAATAAAACCATTCAATGCAGGTTATTGAAAATTGATGAAAATGATCATTTTGGCAGATTATTGTTAACGGCACAGGAAGACAATATTGGTTCCATTACAGTAAAACCATTATAAGATGAAATGCTTAGGATGCTATAAAAAAATAGAGAAGAATGAATATTGCCTATCATGTAGAAAAAAACTATTTGATGGGAAGCGTGTACCTACTGTATTAGATTTTGATAAGCCAAAGGCAGAGAATATGAAAATGTATAACGAGTACTCAAAAAGAATGTCAATTTCCGGAGTGCAGTTAAAGTATTCACTCAAATTAGTAGGGAACAAGCTTGCGTTATGTGAAACCAAAAGTCAATATATTATAAAGCCAATACCAACAGCAGACCATTTAGAAATGATGGAAGATACACCAGAGAATGAGCATTTGACCATGCAAATTGCATCACAAATTTTTAATATCAAGACTGCGCATAATGCTTTAATCTACTTCAAAGACGGCACACCTGCCTATATCACAAAAAGATTTGATGTAAAAGGAGATGGGACTAAATACGTACAAGAAGATTTTGCACAAATAACAAACAGAACCAAAGAAACCCATGGCGAATCATACAAATATGATGGTAGTTATCTTGAAATAGGTGAGCTGATAAAAAAATATGTGCCAGCATCCATGGTAGCCATTGAAAACTTCTTTAAGATAATTGTATTTAATTATATTTTTTCAAACGGAGATGCGCACTTAAAAAACTTCTCATTAATCAGAAACGATTTTGGTGAAATGGAATTATCCCCTTCTTATGATTTAATGAGTACAATTATTCACACACCAGGTGAGAGTGATACAGCGTTAGAGTTATTTGATAAAGACTTTGACTTAGCGTATTATGCCACTTATGGACATTATGGTCGAATGGAGTTTGTTGAATTTGCAAAGCGACTTGGAATAGTTGAGCTAAGGTATTTAAGAATTATAGAAGAATTTTTCGAAAAAAAAGCACAAGTATTTCCGATGATAGAAGGTGCTTTATTATCAAATGCGGCCAAGCAATTTTTGTTGAAAAATTTACAATTTAGACTTAAGCGATTACAGTAATAATTTTGATTACTTATTATCTGCATTTAATCTGAGGACATCTTTTTAAGATTTATAGGCGTGATTAGTATAAATACTAAAAATCATGTCGCTACCTATATTTAGTATTTATACTCATATAATATTTTTATTTCAATTTTAAATTTACATATTACTAGTAAATATTTAATCCATAATTAATCATTAAAATTTATCTGATGCCCATATTGTAATTACTGGAGTAATTGATTAGAACGCTAGAATTGAAATTGTTACGCTTACATACTCTGGCGGTTATGACAAAAGTATATTATTAGATTGGTGCGATTGAAACTGTAATTTATATAAAGCAATTCCAACTTAATCAGATGTATTTTAATATTATTTATTTTATCAAAATTATCTTTTATTAAAATTGAACTAAAATGAAAATTCTAAAACCTAATGAATATGTAAATATTCAAAAATTTAAAATCTGTCTTCTATTATGTTCTCTTACTTTATTATTGAGTAACTGTAAAAAGGAGAATATACAATTAAATCAAAGCCAACCAAAAGTTGTAGATCTTTCAAAGGTTTATAAATTGCCATCTACACCAAGCGAAATTAATTTAGTTAATAATTTAGCTAAGGTTACTGAGGTATTTAAAGAATTGTATAAGAATAATTCAAATTTAAGGCTTGTAAATGCTGCTATATATTCAAAATTGTATAAAGATGAATCTATCTTACTTAAAGATTTAATTTTTCCTCAAGAAAGTAAACTCATTCAGAATAAAAAATTTAATATTTTAACTCAAAAATGGAATACTTCATTAAATTCCTTTTCAAATAACTTTTGGGAAATTGTAAAAAAGGATAATGACAAGAATTTTGAATTATTTCTAAATAATTTAAGTAAAATAAGGACAGCCTTATTGACAACTGGAAGTAATGATAATAATGAATCACAGCAGGTTACAATTTATTTTCCTTATTCTGAGGTTTTTGTTCTTCCCAATGATGGTTATGTTGAGCCATTAACAAGTATTGTTACTGCAACAGCTGATGCAGATGAAGGCTTTGGTTATTTGCCTTATTTTGATAATTTTGGCAATTTCCAATATTATATTCAGGTTTTGGTGAATGATGATTATGCAGCTGCAAACCCAACTCATATAATTGGTGTCAATGGAATTGAAGGAGAGACTACTTTATTTGAAGCACCTCCGATGCCATCAACAAGCACTGGGATGAGTAGAGTATATATTGGAGAAGTTATTTGTAAAAATCAATATGATAAATTGATAAGTTTTACAGGTAATGGAGGAGGATCAGAAATAAAATTTTGCAGATTAAGTGGTTATCTAAAACCTGTAAACGGACAGGTTACTACTTTTGAAGATATTATTTCTGCAGATATAAGTAGATATAATATAAGAAAGGAAAATTGGCTTAGGTTATTTGCTGTTTGGGATGCCAGTTGGAATATAGAAAATAACGAGCAAGTGCTTGCTATTTACGAAGAGGATAATACTAATAGCGTCACATTTAATGGTTCTTTAAGTACTACGTTGGGAACAGGTAGTAATGGATCTAGTGGAGGTGCATCTGTTACTGGTACTATTGGTTATTCAATCACTAGACAGTCGCAAGATGATATAATTAGACAATTGAAATTGTCTCGTTCTTCTTATTTTTTAGGTGCTTTTTTAGATCAAGGGCATGGATTTAGCAGTGATGCTACATTTTTGCCACTACCTTTCACCCATGGTTGGCCTACTTACGATGTAGGTTATTCTTCAAAAGCAGGTGCTAATGTTGGATGGACTTGGCCTTACCAGTTAAATTAATATACATACCCATAGACTAACAGGCAGCATTGATAATGTTGTCTGTTAGTCTAAAATAAATATACACTCCCATGAAATTTTATTTTATTTTATTTATAGTATTTCTTACTTGTAGTATAACGAGAGCACAAAACAAGTTCAGTCTCGAGGTTAATTACGGAGCAAATGGAAATTTCTTTGTAAGCGATAATACCGAATATGCTCCATGGCCTTTAAAAACATTTCTTAAAAAAAATTTTATTGGAACTATCGGTGGGATAGAAGGTAGGTATGTATTAAATTCCAAATCAAGTATTGGTTTTGGTTTTTCTAAATCTCATAACCAAAAAACTATAAACTACGATAATGGTTATAATGCACGTCTGAGTGACTTTAATATTACACATAAAAATTATTTTTATGCTCTGGATTATGAACGTTCTTTATCAAAAAAAATAAAAAACCTATCTATGCAATTAGGGTTATATTATTTGAGAATGAATCAACAAGAGTTAACCTTTTCTCCATCTGGAATACTCGCGGAAGAGCGTAATTACGATAACAGTAACTTAGAGGAGGCTGGGGTACTTTTTGGTCTTCATTATTTTAAAAGAATTGATGCCAAATTTGATTTTGGCGTCAAAACAAGGATTTATTATACTTTATCAGTTACTTCTTTGGAGGCAATTACTATAACGCCCACTTTGAGGTATAATTTTTGATATGTATCTAGCTTTGAATTATTTGTCAATAAAAATCGTTTATTGAATGCTAACTATTGTAATTATAAAATTCTAATTATTGATGGAATCTTTTAGGAATATATTCATTCCAGCTAATTTTATCTCTTGGGCTTTTATCCCCAGTAATATTTTTTGCCAGTGACTCTAATGCAATTTTTGAATTAAGGGCACTTTCATAATCTTCAATGTAATTTGCAAAAAACAATACATAATCCTTTTTGTCTCTTTGTGAATAACTATTTATACTAAAGAACTTATATATAGCATAATCTATAATCTTTTTTGGAAACCTTGGTGGTATTCGAAGTTTTAACTTTTTCTGTAACGGTTTTGCAGGTATTAATAATCCATTAGAAAATATCAAATCAACTTCCTCCATTGTTAAAAGTGTTTTAAACTCATCATTACTGGACTTTTCAATTTTTTCTTTATATAAAAAAGAGAAGAGGTGTCTAATCTCATCAATTGACATTTTACCATCAATTATTTGATTTTTCTTTGTTTCCCAATAGTCTACTAAAGTTTCAGAAATTTTATCTTCGTTTTCTATTTTTATGTCTTCTTCATTTTCACTCAGGTCTATATTTATTTCATTTACTTTTATCCATTGCTGTAATTCCTTAGCAATTGATGGTAAAAGATAGGAAATGCTGTCTTTTGCCATCAATTGGTGAAGAAAATATCCATACCCCTCTTTATTGCCATTATAGTTATCATATAATTGAAAGTCTATAAATTCTTTTAGATTAATTTTTGAATAGTGTATTTCTATCAATTTTAATGCAAAAAGAATCTTAAATGTTTCATCATTTACATAGGATCTACTAAAGTTAAGATTCCTATCCATGTCATAAAAGTCGCCTTCATAATTGAAGAAGTCTGGAAGCATATTACTTGACTTGTTTTCTTCCTCCAACCTTAAGTATTTATCATAATAACCATCTGTTTCCTGTATAGTTGGTTTTTTTAAGAAAGGCGCAACTTCAGAATTTATCACAGCTTTTTTTAAAGTATCGAATATATGTTTTGCATTAATTGGTATTACCTTACTTTCAATCAATTTGTTTGCATAGTTTTTTAACGCAGATAATTCTATATGGTAGTCAATCTCTTGTGGGTAATTCATACAGGTATTTTAATAACAAAAATAGTGATAAACCACTTCAAAAAGGGCACATCTACTTCTTTTAGTTACATGTTATTTTAAATGGAATTTGATATTTTAGAAAATATCAAGTAATTAAATGTTATTTTCTAAAATAATATTTTATCAGCAAAAGTATACGTCGACGACGTACACAACGTATACGTTTCTTTGATAAAAACCAATGATATCAATGGTTTTGTTAGCACGTATAATTAGTTTTGCCTAACAAATCAAATGATATGAAAATTGATGAAATAAGATTGTGTGAATTTTGTCATGGAGTTATTCCAGACGCACGCAACAGGAATAGTAAATATTGTAGCGATACCTGCTACAGTAAAAACAAGGCCGAGCTGGCTATTGATATACAAAAGAAGAAGGTACATGCTCTACTGATTTTAACGAATGATGAAATTATACATGACCTGTATTTAAAGTATGAGTCAAAATTCTATATCACAGCAAAGGAATTAATAGATAGAAACTTCAATTGGACAATATATAATGCAGCAATTAACATTAACAATCTTCCAGCCAAATTCCTTATTCGTTATGGCTATACACTATTTAATAATCAAACCGTACAACTATGGAAACTTTAAGTACACTACTTTCAAATGATATTGGCTACCTAAATGCCCTTAGGCATGCACCTCCTGTTCCTCCAGCAGCACCTTTGGTAACAGCCCCGGCAGATATTAAGTTCCCGACTACAAAGTTTAAGATTCCAACCTGGGGATGGATTATGGCAGTGGTTGGTGTGGCAGCTTTCGGGGTTTATAAATGGAAGGTATATCAGGACAAGATAAACTCCAATAATTTTTAATATTTGGATATTTCGAATCAAATATTATTAAGTGGTATTAGTCCCAATCAATTGGTTGAATTATTACGTCCAATGATTAGGGAAGAGGTACGCCTTGTAATGGCAGAACAGGAGGAGAAGCTAATTTCACCTGCTGAAGCTTGTAAGCTATTCAAGCCTGCTATAACCAAAGCAACATTAGCTTCATGGACAGTAAAGGGTTGGCTACAGGAGCATAGAATTGGGGGAAGGGTATTTTACCTCCAGTCTGAGATATTGGCCAGTACTTTGAAGCTAGGGAAGTATAGGGGTCTTTGTGCTTAGAATATATTAGAATCTATTCAGTATTAGTACTGATTTATAAAACTCAAATATTTTTTACTTTGCAATATAATTACAAAATATATCCTGAAAGATGACAATTCAAGTTTCAGCCAAGTTGTATTTTCTCATTCACCAGACAGAATATTGTTGGCAAATGGATTATAGAAAAGCCCTTAAAATTAGTTCAAATGCCTCATTCTGAAAAAGCTTTTAATACATTGTATAATATTGTTTCTTATAAACCAGATCTTTTAAGATTAGAATATATCAAAAATTTCAATCTGCTATTAAAAAAAATCGGCAATGATATTGGCTATGAAATTCTTTAACTATTTGGTGACGCTTTCGCAAACTTTGACACCAAAACTGATATTGATTATTATAAAGCAATTATTATCCTGACAGAGTATTAAATCAACTAGACGGTTTCGAAGTCGAAGAAGAAATTCACGGAATAATTTATCCAAACGTTCCGTGTTCATTTCAAGAGAATAATATTGTATTAAAGCCTTCATCAGTTGACATTAAACTTAAGTTTTCAAGTGCTGTATCGTCCTAGAAAAATCTTTTATTAATTGAATATGCTAATTATTTCAATTCATTGCGAGACATAAATTCTATAACAGCTTCCATCATGTTCTCCACTTGCTCTTTATTATACTCATTATATCTTCCATGTGCTGCCTTATTTCTTAAATCCAACCATGATGTTACACTTTTTTGATCAAGTTTATTGTAAATTAATTTTGCAGAAAGATCTGTATTTAACAATTCAGCCTTTTTATATTTTTCATTTGAATTTAAAATTTCAATCCCATTAATAATACAAAGTTGTCTCAAATGCTCTTCTAATACACCGCCAATTATTACTGCTGCAGGGTCTTTATACCCCTCTACCAAAAGATATTCTGACATTTCAATAAAGTCTGTAAATATTTCTGCTGAAACAAGCCCCCTTAATGAAACAATCCAACCATTTTGAATTTCAGTTTTTACAGAATTTAAGATTCCTATTGCAATTTCAATCTCATAAGCATGACCTAAGTGTACTTTTCTATCAAAGTCAGTATAATAAGGATGATTTTCTTTGTAAAGTCGCCTGATAAATGACAAGGATGAAGATCGCAACTCAGAGAATGTTTCAGTTTGAACTGAGTCTGCACCAATATGTACATCACTAGAGTACCTAGTTTTACTTACTTCTCTTGCCAAATCAATTAATTGAACTACCCTTTCAAGATTTGATTTCATAGTCTATAATTTATAAGAATTCAATAAAAGTAAAATTATTATAAAAGTTCTAGTGTATTAATAATAATTGACTCCAAAGATGGATGATAATGAGCTGCAATTTAGATCAGAATAATGTTTTTTGAAGTTACAAAACTTATTTGCCAAATTATTTTCACTAGAATAATGAAAGTCAGATGTTTTTTCAAAAAATTATATAACTTCATTTAAAATCACTAATCAAACTATGTTTTTTCTAATTGTCGACAGTTTAAAAATGATAGATAGTTTGAATTTGTTAATTCAAACTCAAAAATCTAACAGTTTAAATAGTTTTTGGGGTACTCTTGGAGTTGGTATACTGGGAAGTATGATTGCTTCATTTATATTTATTTTCTTAATTCTTTGGTTTTTTAGACCTAGGATAAAGATTAGTCCTTTTATATGCAAGGATTATCTTCCAGGAGAATCCGATGTAAAATATTACTTTATAAAAGTTGTAAATAGATCTTGGTTCAGTGCTTATCAGGTAAGCGCCTCTTTAAATAATAGAAGATCATACCCAACTCCACCTACAGGGATGTCAAATAATAGAATAACCCCATTAACACTAGTACGAGATGAATTAAAACATTTATTCCCATTTAGGCCAAAATTTTATAGAAAAGAGGCAAAACATGCATTTAGATTCCGTACTACTGTTGATCTTTCAAGTATAATTGACGACCCAAATAATAGTATTTTGTTTGAAATTAAAGCAACTCATGGCTTAACAGGGATTACAAAGGTTTTCGTTGAAGAGTATTCTCATTCAAGTCAAATCAAAAATGGTCAATTTACATATGGAACCAAATTTGATGTATTAACTTAACTTTTTGATTTGGTAATCTAAAAGTTACTATATTTACTATGGTTTTAACATTTAAACTAAGATATATGAGACTATCAAAACTAAAAGATACTGATGTTGGTTAATTATAAAATTAATCAGTATACACAACAAAAGCCGGCTCTAAAGGTCGGTTTTTGTTTTTACAGCTTCTTAAGTTTAGCATCCAAAATAGACCTGACATCCTCAGTAAATTCTTCCAAACGAACAAGCAATATTTGTTTGGAAGAATTTTGGTAAGGTGCCCACCGAGAAAGCCGTTTTGAACTAAGTGAAAAACGGCAGCGCTGTCCTGCAATTATTCCTGTCACTTTTTCTGTGCTATTATGATTCTAGAATTACTGGATAAGGTATATCCATTCTGTATTTGATTTCTTTTGGAAAGCAGCATATAAATTATCAATACTATCTATGGGAGTTAAGTCCTTTTTATGTACTAATATTTTATATAATGAATTATGACTTGGGGTAATACCATAACCACCTTTAGTTTCGTCAACTCTAAGGCTAGTATCATTGGGAACTATAAAAGATGTGCTTAGTTGTGCGGAATCAAAAACATATGACAAGCCGGAAGTTTCATTGATGTTATTAATTGACAAGAAGACTCGCTTTTTATCATGAACAAAAACGCTATCAAAATAGGGCTTATTAAATAAAACAGTCACTATCACTGTGTCTCCAGAATTATTTGTGATGTTCGAGACGACATTATAATCCATAGCGCATTGCAAGAAACAAATTGAAAAAAAGAAAGATATTATCTTTTTCATTTTAGTTTATTTTGGGTAATAAGAACTTAAAGCGATTACAGACGATTGTCCAAAAAAGCTTACAGCCTTTCTGTTAGCATCAACCTCTGTCCAGAAAAATCTGTGACCAAAAGGATTTATTGCAGCTGATTTTAAACTAGCAGGAACTATTTGCAGGTAATAATTGAATTTACCTAATTCAAGCGCTTGAAGATAATGACCATATTCATGTTCGATATCAGCTATACCATTATTATTAAGACTTAGATGAATGCCTCCATTTGCTGTTGTAACGCCAGCAGCGTTTAATACGCCAAAATCAGTAATTGTTACCCCAGGCAATATAATTTGTACTCCAGTAGATTTATGTGTAAAAATTGCTTTTTTGCCACCGACATCATTGGTGTAATTTTGTATACTTCCATCAATGTAATTGTAAATAATTCCATTTTTCCTATATCCTTGGGAGTCCCTAGGACCATCTGATAAAATATCGTAAGCAGGGAAAGGTATATTATCATATTCTTCAGTTTCCCAATATCTTCCAAGACTATTTGCGTAGAGGGTAAGATTTTGTTCTGAAAAAGGATCGTCTTCTAGTTGATTTAGTACTTTAGAGTAATTTGAAGTGGAATCAAAATAATATCTGCCAAGAGTACTACTTGATGGCGGTGTTAATAAAGACCAGTTACTGCCACCTGTTGTTGGAATTGGATCAGGGCCAGAAATTGGAAAAATTACACCTGCCAAAAAAGCTGGCCAGTTAATGCTTTCATTATAATTAGCTTCAATTTCGGAATAAGTTGAATTTTGATTAAGGCTACTTGCATTTTCCCCACCTAAGACCCAACAATTATTCCATTCGCCAGATTCATCTTTTGCTGGTACAGAAATAATATAATGCGACAAACAGAATAATAATTGATTAAACCAACTATTATCTAATTGACTCGTTGGTATAGACTCATTTATTGACTCTTTAATTGTAAAAGACATTTTACGCATGCCGGTTGTCGGTTTGTTTCTAAAAGATAAAAAACTGTAAGTAAACTTGTTTAAATCTATGATTTCAAATTCTAGATTTAACACTTCACCTGTAATATTATTTTTTGTACTAAGTTCTCTAATAAACACAACTTCTAAATACTTATTTTTTGCGAAGTACACATTGCCTGTACTATTTATTACTGGAATCCTGATATAAAACTGGTTATTAAAAAAGCATTTTTCAGCTAGCTCTAATTTTAATTTTGGCGGATTTGGGAATGTTTTCTCAAACCAACTATACCAACTAACTATTTCAGAAATTTGGATATTTTCTTGTTGTTTCCTTAATGAATCATCAATATTCTTATTACATGAAAGTGCAAATATAAATATTGTTAAATTAAGCGTTAGAAATTTTAAACCTTGAGTTCTTTTTTTTATTATCTTTTTCAATAGCAATAGTTTTATTGTCGATACATAATATTTATAATCTAGTTTTTTATAATTTCACGAAATTTGAAGGAAGTCAATAAGATAATAAGCTCAATTATTTTTATAATTTGAATAGTTTTTTATACAAAATCAAATAATTCAAAGTTAAATTCTTTTTTACATGAATGGGTCAGTATTTATACGCAATTAATCATATGAAATTTTCACAATCTTAGGCGAAAAAACATCCTATTGACAGAGAATAAATCGAATTAAACCAGCTACTATAATTTTGCTCCTTATAGAAGTAACAGTAGGGATAAGTGCAGTTTTTACAAGAATGTAACAAAATTTATAAAAAAACGGTAACCGGCAAGAAGAACATTGCTTTCGAAAAAGGGTTATCGACATTACTTAACGATAGACTCCATTTTCAATTTCAAAGTTGACTTCTCCTGTAGTGCTTGAATTCTTCGACTTTATGAATATTTTCGCGAACAAGTCCTCTGACCTCTGGTTTACTTCGTACCAGAACCTGGCACCCGATTTGTGTAGCGAGTACTTGGAAACCCTATTGTTTAGGACACTAACAAGCTGAGCACCTAAGTGAAGCTGCCATTTGGTCTGGCTATGGTAACTCAGAATTTCTAGGACATGAATTATAATATATTGTTTTAAATCATTTACATTGACTCTACACAACTCAATATCAATTTTAGATTCAAAACAGCTATTATATCCCTTATAAATTCATTCTATCTTTCGCATAAAGCTGATTAACAGCTGTTATTTTAAAAACTAATAAATAAATGTTTTCTATTACCGGTTCTTAAGCTTGGCATTTAAGATCGCCCTAACATCAACTGCAAATTCTTCTAAACTCGCTCCTATGTTAGCTACAAACTATTATTTTGTAAAATAAAAATGAATTATTTTATGTAGGTTTTCAAGATTAACATCTAAAATTTCCCTAACTTTTTAAGCAAATTCTTTCAAGCACACTGATATTGACTACATAATGTCTTATTTTAGATGAATAATAGTTTTTGTTTATACTCATTCTCATGCTTAGTTTATAAACCCAGCTTGACATCCCTATTAAAACCTTCCAAAATCAGTCCTATGAATGCTAGGAACTGCTATTTTGTATTAATTTCTTGTATCATATTATACAACTCGTCTTCAATTTCAATCTAACTCATCCCAGCAAAGGGCAGGTTTATTATTATGCTCATCTGACAATGTTACACTAAATTTGTTTTAGTGTCACCTATAGTGTCACCTAACAAAAAAAAAATCTCCTAAAACATTTAAAATCAATGTAATAGGAGCTTTTTGTAGCTGTAGGGGGAGGGATCGAACCTCCAGAAGGCAGTTAGCTATAACACAAAGTTCAGTGGTCGACCCTGGTCGCTTATTGCTAAGCGGCTCTATGTTACGTTTATCCCGTTATCCTCACCCTCGAGACAAGAGGGCATGTTTGCCTAATATTTCATCACCCCACAATAGATAAGAACTGTTTTGTTACTCAGTAACAATGCAATGTTAAAGCATTAGGCCTATTCGTTACAAATATTTCAATCAATAATCCAAAAGTTTAGAAAAATATCAATAAATTGCTTTTATATTAAAATACTACTAAAAACACGATCCAATATGAACCCAAAATTGAATCTTGACAAACTCGATTTACAGATTATTCAGGAAATGATGGAGGATGCAGAAATTTCCTACGCCGATTTAGGTAAAAAACTCTTTGTTTCTGGAGGTACTATTCACGTGCGCATTAAAAAATTAGAAGAGATGGGTGTGGTGAAGGGCAAAAAACTATCTGTCGATTTAAAAGAACTTGGTTACGACGTGATTGCTTTTATTGGTATATACCTCGAAAAAAGTTCTTTGTATGATAGTGTTGCCAAGGAGTTAAAAAAAGTACCACAAATTGTTCGCTTAAATTATACGACTGGAAACTATAGCATGTTTGCAGAAATTGTTTGTAAAGACATTCAGCAGTTACGATATGTTTTACATGACGAGTTGCAAAAAATTAAAGGCATTGAAAGAACCGAAACATTTATTTCACTTGAAGAAAGTTTGGTACGCAGTGTAGTCGTTTCTCCACCTTCGGAATAGTTATTTTTCGCGCACATTAAATGCGTCTCTCAATCCGTTTCCTAGTAAATTAAATGCTAGCACAAGTATCATAATGGCAATGCCAGGTGCTAATGCAAGTGCCGGATTGTGCGTAATAATAAAATTATAATTTTCTTTAATCATAAGGCCCCAGCTAGGTTGTGGCGGTTGAACACCCACGCCTAAAAAACTTAAGCCTGCTTCTATAACAATAGCAGATGCAAAATTACTTGCAGCAATTACCAAAACGGGTCCAATAATATTGGGTAAAATATGAATAAAAATTGTACGCATATCGGAGTAGCCTAGTACCCTGGTGGCTTCAATAAATTCTCTATTTTTAATGGCCATTACTTGTCCACGCACAAGCCTTGCAACATTCACCCACATAGTTAAACCAACGGCTATAAAAACCTGCCAAAATCCTTTTCCTAAAACAAGTGTAATGGCAAATACCAAAAGTAATGTTGGGATGCTCCAGATAACATTGATAAACCACATAATGCATTCATCTACCCAGCCTCTATAAAAACCGGCTAATGCACCCAGTAAAATCCCAATAGTTAAGGATAATAAAACAGCAATCATACCAACGCCGAGGCTTACCCGAACGCCAATAATAAGGCGGCTTAACATATCTCTGCCAAACTTATCAGTGCCAGCGTAATAGGTTTGTTTAATCACTGGTTCTTTAGCTGTTAAACTTAGCGGCATAACACCTAGTTCTGTAATGCCTTCATCAATATATTTCTGGTAATAAATAGTATCACCTTTTATATTGTAAGAGGTAATTGGGATAAAGGTATTCGTGTCTTCTTTGCCTCCAATAAGCCTATCAAAAAATGAACCATTTGGCTTTTGTCCAATTCGTTTTACTTGGAGTAATTGAATCGTAAAACCAGGCTTCATGCTTCCTATTTCAGGAATCATGCGGTTGGCGTTTGGCGAATGTTCGGGTGCAATAAAATAAGCAAACACGGCCATTAAAAAAGCAAGAACAACAATATATAATGAAACGCTCGCAGGTTTATTTCGTTTTAGTTTTCTAAAAAAACTATCTGGTTCATTTTTATTTACGGTGCGGCCTTTCCATTTGTAAGATCCAAAAGTGCCAAACCATCCAGCCACCACCGTATATAATATATGAAACGGTTGCATGAACAAAAACCAAACCAACAATTTTTGTTGTTTAAAAAATGTAGCAGCTGTGTACATGAACGGAAGTTCAATGATTGTTTTACAGCTAATTAAAACAAGCCAGTTATTGATATTGCCAGATTCTATAAGGTTAGCTGGGAGGTACACCAGTAATGAAAAGTTTACGAGGTACACAAGTAGTAATATCCAAAAAATAATTTTGTCTTGATACCCCAAAGCCTTGCTAGACCAGCGTATCCGCTGTTGTATAAATAAACCTAGCGTTGAACTTGGTGCCGTAGTAACCACTGCGTCCTGCGCGTATAAGTAGCCAATTTTTTCTTCAAATGATTCTTTCATTTTATGCATCAGTAGCATATCATCGCCACTGGGTAAATGATCAATACCACTAAATTTCCCAACGCTTTCAAAAGCTTCTTTGCTATAACATAAATTAGCACCGTTGCAAAGTGTATGTGAACCAGAGCCAACAGCTGCTGCCGTAATACCTTGTAAACTAATAAAATCTAGTACTTGAAAAATAGATAAAAAACTGCCTGTGTTTTTATAGGTTACTGGCGCTGCTACCATAACACAGTCATGTTCCTGAATGTAAGCATCGTAGGTAGCTAACCAATTATTTGTAAAACTGCAATCAGCATCTGTTGTAACAATCCATGCATGATTTGCCTGTTCAATAGCAATTTCTATCGCTCTTTTTTTATACGCGATAATATTTTCATCTTTTGTAAAATCCCCTAAGCGGAGTAATCTTACATTGCTATGTTGTAAAGCGAGTGATGCAACAATGTTTGCGGTTTCATCTTCCGAAAAATCATCAATTACAATCACTTCAAATAAATGCGCTGGGTAGTTTTGCCCCAAAATACCCGCAATGCATGCCTCGATATTTGCAGCCTCATTGCGGGCCGGAATTACAATCGAAAACTTAGTTGTGGGTGATTTGCCTTCAGCCACAAAAGCACGCATGCTCCAGTACCCTCTTGTGTACAAGGCCATTAATACGCCGTAGGCGGCCAATAAGCAAATGGTTACCGTAAAAAGGTACATCTAACAAAGAAAATCAATAATTGGTCAGTTTGAACGGGTGCCCCTACCATTTCAGAATTTTTCTTGGTTTTTTACCAAAAACAGCCGTACTTTGAAATAGTTGCATAACTAACTATATGTCAAACAACCAATTTAAAAGAGGCGAATTATACAGCGTTATTAATGGTATGGCGTCTACCGCTGTAGCCAGACGTTTACAAAAAAACTTCAGACTCGCAGGGCTCGAAATTACCATTGAGCAGTGGAGTGTGCTCTATCATTTGTGGAAACAAGACGGCCTGAGTCAGCAAGAACTTTGCAATAGAACATTTAGAGATAAGCCAAGCATTACACGTTTACTTGACAACCTAGAAAAGCAAAAGCTTGTTAAGCGTATGCCTTCTAAAGATGATCGACGCATTAATTTGGTGTGTTTAACAGAGTCTGCAAAATTATTGCAAGACAAAACCATTGAGCTAGCCAATCAAACCATGGATGAGGCACTCATTGGAGTTGGTAAAAATGAAATTGAAATAGTAAAGCAAGTTTTTCAAAAAGTGTACGACAATTTATTATAAGTAATGCTATTAAAATTATAGATATGGAAACTACAAATCAAAAGCCGTTACTCGGTGGTGAGTGGATCATTAAAGAAAGCACGCCAGAAGCAACTTTTATTCCAGAAGAATTTAATGAAGAACAACACATGGTAAAAGATATGTGCGATCAATTCATCGACACAGAAATTTTGCCCATTGTAGATCGTATCGATAAACTAGAGGCTGGTTTAATGCCATCACTCATGGAAAAAGCAGGTGAGCAGGGGCTTTTGTCTACTTCTTGTCCCGAAGAATATGGCGGACTTGGTAAAGATTTTATTACTTCTACTATTGTAAATGAAGCACTGGGCGGCGGCTATTCTTTTTCGGTGGCCATTGCTGCTCATACAGGTATTGGAACGCTTCCAATTTTATATTTTGGTACCGACGAACAAAAACAAAAATACATTCCTAAGCTTGCAAGTGGTGCGTGGAAAGGTGCTTATGGTTTAACAGAACCTAATAGCGGCAGTGATGCACTCAGTGCTAAAACAACTGCGGTGTTATCTAGTGATGGCCAGCACTATATTTTAAATGGACAAAAATGTTGGATTACCAACGGCGGTTTTGCAGACGTTTATACGGTGTTTGCAAAAATTGATGGCGAAAAATTTACTGGATTTATTGTTGAAAGAGGTACCGAAGGTTTTACGCAAGGTCCCGAAGAACATAAAATGGGTATCAAAGGATCTTCTACCGTTCAGTTGTATTTTCAAGACTGCAAAGTGCCTGTAGGTAACGTTTTGGGCGAAATAGGCAAAGGTCATATTATTGCCTTTAATGTACTAAATATTGGACGTTTAAAATTATGCGCGGCAACACTTGGTGGTGCAAAAAGAGCAACTACAATTACTGTGCAGTATGCAAAAACAAGAGAACAGTTTAAATTACCCATTGCAAAATTTGGCGCCATCAAACATAAAATGGCAGAAATGGCCATAAAAATGTGGGTGTGTGAGTCAGGTTTATACCGCACCGCTAAATGGATTGATGATAAGGAACATGCTTTATTACAAGAAGGAAAAACATTTGCAGAAGCCTTACTTGGTGCAGCAGAGGAATTTGCTATTGAGTGTGCAATATTAAAAGTGTTTGGTAGTGAAGTACTTGATTTTGTGGTAGATGAATGTGTGCAAATTCATGGCGGTAATGGCTTTAGTGATGAGTATCAAATTTCAAAAGGATACCGCGATAGTAGAATTAACCGCATTTACGAAGGTACCAATGAAATCAACCGTTTACTAACCGTAGATATGGTTTTAAAGCGCGCGATGAAAGGAAAATTAGATTTAATGACACCTGCAATGGCAGTTCAAAAAGAACTAATGAGTATTCCAGATTTTGGTGATACCGATGATGCGGCTTTTGCAAAAGAAATTAAATACATCAAAAACTTTAAGAAAGCAATATTAATGGTGGCAGGTGCTGCTGTACAAAAGCTCATGATGCAACTTGAAAAAGAGCAGGAAGTATTAATGAACATTGCAGATATGGCCATTGAGGTATTTCATACCGAGAGTGCACTACTTCGTGTAATGAAACTTGCTCAAAAAAATGGAGAAGCAGCTACAAGTATTGAAACAGATATTATGCGTACTTATTTATATGATGCCGCAGACCGTATCAATAAAGCAGGTAAAGATGCACTCAATAGTTTTGCAGATGGTGATGAGCTTCGTATGATGCATATTGGTCTTAAGCGTTTTACCAAAGTTGACCCCTATAATACCAAAGAGTCTCGCCGTAGAATTGCAGACAAATTGATAGCAGATGATGGCTATAAGTTTTAATTGAATTCTATTTTTTGTATCTTGGCTACATGAATTATGTAAAAGCCATCTTATGTATCGCTATCTTTTTTGTGCAGTCAGTTGCAGCGCAAAACACCGGCTACACTGGTTTTTGGGCCAGAACGGCGGGTAAATTACCGGCTTTAGCATATGGCCTTGGTGAAGACAGGCTCGGAGGCGCAAAAATGGGCTATCTCGATACGAGCGTATTGCTTAAAGTAGTTGATACGGTTAAATCCATGTTTCAGGTGCAGCTTTCAAAAAACCGCTTCGCCTACATCGACAAACAATTTATTGTTGTAGACACCAACGCGCTTGACAAGTCACTTACACCTTTCCCTCACACCAGTAATTCCATTCTTGCAAAAGGTGATTCTTTATTTGATTATGTTTCAATTCGGTTACCTGAAAAATTACCCTATCAATCTTGGATGGATATCAATCCGTCTAAAATTATCATTGAAATATTTGGTGTTGCTGCCAACACTAATTGGATTACACAACTTTCTAGTTTGCAGGAAGTAAAAAATGTTTATTACCATCAAGTAGATGATGATATACTTCGTGTTACTGTCGAATTAAATCATAAACAGCACTGGGGTTATTCGTTGCAATACAGCAACAAAGGGCTTGAACTTATCGTTAGAAGACAACCCCAAGATTTGGACTTAACCAAAATGGTAATAGCTATTGATGCCGGCCATGGAGGAACTAATTCAGGTGCCGATGGTATTCGTACAAAAGTGAAAGAAAAAAATGCAACATTATTATTTGCAAAAGCATTAGAGAAACATTTACGCGACGCAGGTATCGAAAATGTTATCATGACCAGGCAAAACGATACATCCTTTGATAACAAAGACCGCATATTATGGTTGCAAAGTCAACTTCCACATGTGCTGATTAGCCTGCACTTGAACTCTAGTGGTAACACTCAAGTTAAAGGCACTAGTACCTATTATAAACATGTAGGATTTAGACCCCTAACTCAAACTATATTAGCACGTATGTTAGAATTAGGGCTTAATGAATTTGGAAATATTGGCAGTTTTAATTTTGCATTGAGTCAACCAACTGAGTTCCCCAATTGTTTAGTTGAAATAGCCTTTTTATCCAATTTAGATGATGAGCAAAAAATTATTAGTCCCGAATTTCACAAAGACGTGGCTAAAAAAATTCATGCCGGGATGCAGGATTGGATCAGAAGGATGGACCGTTAAATCATTTTTAAAAAATTTCAAATGGATAATTCAATACAAGAGTTTAATGATTACCGTCAAAAAATGAATGACGTTATTTTAAGTAAAGACAACCTCGTTTTAAAGCGTTTGTGGAATTTAGATACCAATACCTACGACGACGGTGCCATCGATAAAAAAACAAAAGAAATGCTAGGTCTCGTAGCAAGTATGGTACTCAGATGTGATGATTGTATCAAGTACCACCTTCAAAAATGTCATGAGTTAGGCCTTTCTACAGACGAAGTGTATGAAATATTTGCAGTAGCCAACATTGTAGGCGGAACGATTGTTATACCACATACCCGCCGAGGTGCCGAATTTTGGGAGGCGCTGGTAAAAGGGTAAAAATTTTGTGTTCATTATTAAATTTAGTCGGACCTTTAGGGCTCGAATCATTCAAATAATACCAGATGTCTACAGATACTATTACCGAAGCGCCTATTTTAACCGCTAAAGATTTTGCAACAGATCAAGAGGTTCGTTGGTGCCCAGGTTGTGGAGACTATTCTATTTTGGCACAGGTTCAAAAAGTGATGCCAAATATTGGTGTTCCCAAAGAAAATATTGTCATTATTAGTGGTATTGGTTGTAGTAGTCGTTTTCCTTATTACATGAATACATTTGGTATGCACTCTATTCATGGACGTGCTACGGCAATCGCTAGTGGTTTAAAAGCCACTAGACCTGAGTTAAGCGTTTGGATTGTAACTGGTGATGGAGATAGTTTAAGTATTGGCGGTAACCATACCATTCATTTATTACGTCGAAATTTTGACGTCAATATTATGATGTTTAACAACCAAATTTATGGTTTAACAAAAGGGCAATATTCACCAACTTCCGAAGAACATAAGATTACAAAAAGTACGCCTTACGGAAGTATCGATCATCCATTTAATCCAGCTGCATTAGCACTTGGTGCCGATGCAAGTTTTATTGCGCGCAGTATGGATCGTGATCCTAAGCACCTCCAAGCGATGCTTACACGTTCACATCAACATAGGGGTGCTTCATTTTTAGAAATTTATCAGAACTGCAACATCTTTAATGATGGTGCTTTTGAAATATTTACTGAAAAAGCAACCAAGCAGGAGGAGGCACTATTTTTGGAACAAGGCAAGCCGCTAATTTTTGGCACCAACGGAAATAAGGGTATCAAATTTGATGGATTAAAACCTGTTGTTGTAGAACTTGGTGAAGGTGCTAGTACCGATGATTTATGGATCCACGACGAAAGAGATTTTTATAAAGCACAAGTGTTGGTTCGTTTATTTGATTCACCTACTAAACCGGACGGACATTTCCCAAGACCTTTTGGTGTTTTCTTTGAAACGGATAGAGCTTGTTACGAAGACGTCATGGCCATGCAAATTGAAGAAGTGATCGCTACAAAAGGAAAAGGCGATTTGGATAAAATGCTACGCGGCCGCGAAGTGTGGGAGATTCTATAATATGTTATTAGAAATACATCCTAACAACCCCAACCCTCGACATATTGCTACCGTAGTAGACTGCCTTAAAAGTGGCGGTATCATTGCGTATCCTACCGATACTATTTATGGATTGGGTTGTGATATATTTCATCCCAAAGCCATTGAAAAAATTGCACAAATAAAAGGGATAGACCCTAGTAAGGCGCAATTAAGTTTTGTTTGTGCCGACCTTTCCGATTTAAGTAAATACGCCAAGTCTATTTCAACGCCACTATATAGGCTGTTAAAAAATTATTTACCCGGTCCTTTTACTTTTATTTTGCCAGCGAGTAAGCAAGTGCCAAAGCTTTTGCAAAATAAAAAAAATACCATCGGACTACGAATACCGGATAATAATATCGCCAGTGCCATTGTTGCTGCACTCGAACATCCTATTTTATCAGCTTCTTTACCTGGTGAAATGGTAGAAGACTATACCGATCCTTATGTGATTCATGAAAACTTTGAAAACCTCGTTGACATTGTTATTGATGGTGGAATTGGTGGCATGATTCCTTCTACCATTATCGATTGCACCACCGATGATTACACCGTTATTAGAGAAGGTGCGGGGGTGTGGGAAGGATAGCAAAACTTTTTCTATGGTGCTCACATAAACCGTGAACCTCAATAGCTGCCCGGTGTACAGCCGTTCCGTATCCCTTATTTTTATTCCATCCATACATAGGATATGCCTTGTGCAGTGTATCTAAATAGGCGTCTCTATGTGTTTTTGCTAAAATACTGGCAGCAGCAATAGATGCATATTTTCCATCGCCTTTTATAATGCAGGTATGTGGTAATTTTTTGTAGGGCTTAAAACGGTTGCCATCAACAATTAAATATTTCGGCTTTTTTTTGAGTGCAGCTACTGCGAAATGCATTGCTTTAATAGAAGCTTGTAAAATATTGATCTCATCAATTTCTGTATGTGATACACTTGCAACGGCCCACGCGATTGCTTCGGCTTCAATGATGGGTTTTAAAATAGCTCTATTTTTTTCTGTCAATTTTTTACTATCATTTAAAAGCGGGTGGTAAAAATTTGGCGGTAAAATAACAGCTGCTGCAAATACCGGTCCTGCATAACAACCCCTGCCGGCTTCATCAAGTCCTGCTTCTAATAGCGCTGTTTGATAGTTGTTCAGTAACATGGTTTATTGTTTCCACAATTTGATGCAAAATAGGTAAAAAATAAGATGCATCTAATTGCTATCTTTGTACTCAAATTTTGGTGCCATTTAAAACTCCATTCATGCATTCTGCAAATCGTTCCAATAAATTAGTAGCAAACTGGCTTTTAGTGGGTGTCGTCATGACGGTCATTCAATTTGTGCTTGGTGGTGTTACACGTTTAACAGGCAGTGGGCTTTCTATTACAGAGTGGGAAGTAATAACGGGTGCACTTCCGCCACTTTCAGAGCAGGCATGGTTAATTGAGTTTGCGAAATACAAACAAACCCCACAGTTTCAATTATTAAATTTTGAGTTTGATCTAGAAAATTTCAAATACATATTTTTTTGGGAATGGTTTCACCGTTTATGGGCCAGAATTATTGGTCTTGTTTTTGCGGGTGGGTTTATTTGGTTTTTACTAGCCAAGCATTTTAAAAAAGAAATGATTAAGCCACTGGCGGTACTCTTTTTTTTAGGCATCATGCAAGGTGCTATTGGTTGGATTATGGTAGCGAGTGGATTAGAAGGTGACGCCGTGTATGTAAAGCCTACGCGCCTCGCACTGCATTTTATTTTTGCATTAGGTTTACTCTCATATACATTTTGGTTTGCGCTGCAACTCCGTGTTCCAACAACAGCACTACAAATTTCTGCTGACATGCATCAGGCAGTTAAAAAAGCCAAGTCATTTAATTTGCTAATACTTGCGCTAATAGTGCTACAACTCATGTATGGCGCCCTTATGGCGGGCCACAAAGCAGCAATGGTAGCACCTACTTGGCCAACCATCAATGGCGACTATCTGCCTAGTAATTTATTTGCTGACCCTAACTTTTTCTTAAACTTTATAGAAAACAAAATTCTTGTGCACTTCATGCACCGAGGCATCGCCTATATTTTATTGGTACTCATGATTTATTGGACGGTGAAACTATACCGTATCAATGGAGGTTCATTTTTTAACCGCATTAAAATACTCCCCATCTTACTTGTTGTATTGCAGGTACTACTTGGTATTGCAAGCTTACTCTATGCGCGTAGTATTATACCTGGCGTATGGGGTATTTTTGAATGGATGGCACAAATACACCAACTAGTTGGGATGAGTTTACTACTTAGTGTAGTAGCTACTTATTTCGTGATGCGGGCACAAACAAAGTAAAATATCCAGGCAATACTTTTATGGAAAGTGTTTGAGCAGTAGCCACGGCTTCGCCATCTATATGTAATGGTGCCAATTTTGGGTTGCTAATTTCTAAACTAGGCGTTTGAAAGTATACAATGTTTTTGTGCTCCATGTCCTGGACTAGCCGCTCCATTTTATTGTTACCACTTAATTGTTTTAAAATGGCGTAGGGTAATTTTACTTTGTGCATTTTTTGTACCACGATAACATCTAACAGTCCGTCATTTAGTTTTGCATGCGGCGCAATGGTTACATTATTGCCAAATTGATTGCTATTGGCGATGCTAATTAAAAAAGCATCTGTAAAAAAACTAAAGTCAGGTAGTTTTATTTCAAAACCATACGGCTGTGCTTTAAAAAAATGAAGCAAACTTTCTTTGGTATAATTGAAAAAGCCGCGTTTTGCTTTTCGTGCAAAATTATGTGCTACTTGTGCGTCAAAGCCAAGCCCACTAAGCATACAGGAGAACATTTCATTAATTGTAAACGCATCTACTGGCATGGTATGGCCATCAATAATTACTTGTAGTGCTTTTTTGATTTTTGTAGGTATGCCCGCAGCTCTTGCAAGTCCATTGCCTGAACCTACTGGTAAAATACCAAAGCGAACGGGTAAGGATGCAAATCCCTGAACCACTTGATTCACTGATCCATCACCTCCAACTATTATAATGTCTGTAATACGTTTTGAAACCACGTCTTCATTTAGAAGTGTATAATTACCAGTCGCGTTGGTGAACTCGATTTCAAAAGAAATATTTACTGAATTTAATTTATCGGTTATAAAACCAATGAGTTTTTCTTTCTTGCGTGTACCAGAAATAGGGTTTACTAAAAATAGCAGCTTGCGTTCTATCATACTTACCATTTAATGAGCGCACTAGCCCATGTAAATCCACTTCCAAATGCTGCTAAACAAACAAGGTCTCCTTCTTTAATTAAATTTTTCTCATACGCTTCACATAGTGCAATAGGAACAGATGCAGCTGTTGTGTTACCATACTGCATGATATTATTGTACACCTGATCATCACTAAGGCCTAATTTTTGTTGTACAAACTGAGCAATGCGCAAATTGGCCTGATGTGGTATCAGCATGTTTAAATCGGAAGGCTCGTAACCACTCGTGTGTAAGGCTTCTAATATTACTTCCGGAAATTTTATAATCGCTTTTTTAAATACCGATGGGCCATCCATGAATGGAAAGTTTTCTGCGTTGTCAATCATTTTATGACTCAAAAACATCTCCCCAATGGCTGCTTCGTCAAAACTTGCATAGTTGCCCCAATGATTGGCATGCGTTCCAGGGTTATACATCGCTAATATTTCTGCAGCCGCACCGTCACTGTGTAAGTGTGTACTTAGTATCCCTTGTCCAGCATTTGTGGCGGGTTGTAAAACAACGGCGCCAGCGCCGTCTCCAAAAATGACAGAAACATTACGACCCCTAGTGCTAAAATCAAGTCCAAACGAATGTTTTTCACTACCTATTACAAGTATGTTTTTATACATGCCTGTTTTTATAAATTGATCAGCCACGCTAAGTGCATATACAAATCCACTGCACTGATTTCTAATATCTAGTGCACCAATTTCTTTCATACCCATCGCTCTTTGTACAAGTACGCCACAGCCCGGAAAATAATAATCGGGAGAGAGGGTCGCAAACACAATAAAATCAATGTCTTCAGCTGTAGTGCCTGCTCTTTCGATGGCAATTTTAGCAGCTTCCACCGCCATGGTTGTGGTGGTTTCTTCGGTCCGGTGCGCGTACCTTCTTTCTTTAATACCTGTTCTTTCAACAATCCATTCGTCACTGGTTTCCATATAGGCAGCGAGGTCTTGGTTGGTTACCACATTAGAAGGTAAGTATTTTCCAATGCCTGCAATTTTACTACTTAACATACATTACTTTTTTTAGCTGCATTATTTGCTCCAAAAATAAAGCAGTTTCTTTTTCTACACTAACTATATCATTAGACTGAATAGGAGAGGCCATAACATGATTGCCCGCCTCCGGAATTGGTACCATTCTTTTTAAATTAGTAGGTGTAGCTATAGATGCAAACATTTCTTTCATCGACGAAACTTTTACCACAGGGTCCTGATTTTTTTCATCCTTAAAATAATAAAGCGTTAGTACCGGACATTTTATTTTATTAAAATGACTAGGTATCATGGTGGTTTCAAGTAATTCTTGTAACTCCACAATGGCTTCTAAACGGTAATGATCGTTCCAGTATTTTTTAAACTCAGGTGGTTTGTTTTTTATGATATTTTCTTTTCCACCTGTCACCATTCTTGCTATTTGTAAGCCCCATGGGTTGTTGCTTAAAAATGCAAGCGGGTTATTGATAGCAATATTGGGAGAATACAAAACTAGTCCGGCTACATCTTCAAAATTAGACGATAGTTCAAGCGCAACGGTTCCGCCCGTAGACGTGCCCATTAAAATTACTTTCTCCCCTAATTGTTTGCCAATGGCATACGCTTCTTTTGCAGACTCCCACAAACTAGTAGCGGTTATATTTATAAGCGGATCTATCGTATCAATACCATGTTCCGATAACCTTGCTAGGTACATATTGCACCCAAATTGTTTGGCAATATTTTTATGTACAGGATTGCCCTCTTCCTGACTGGCGCTAAACCCATGCAAATACACAATTACAAAAGGCGTTTTGGCCTTAGTACTGTCGTTGGCCCAAACAATGCGGGCCTCATTATCTGGCTTTATCTTATGTTTTGCTTCATTACCGGCAACATAGGCTTCCAAAGCACTGGCTTCAGCGGGCACTTGTATTAAGTTATTGTTATAATTGGGAGCTGCCGGCTTAGGGCCTAAAAAATAAACAACGGCAAGCACCGCAACCACTACAGTTATAATTTTGAGGAAACGTTTCATAGGCAAATATATAGGCGTAAATATCTTGTTTTAGCCTGATATTAGGGTAAACTAAGCGTTAATTATTGGCATTCTGGCCCATCCTTTGCTTTTCTAGGGTTTCTTAGCTTATAATCCCTACCTTTGCAGCCTTAAAAAAGCACATGGAAATAAGAAACATCGCCATTATTGCGCACGTTGACCACGGTAAAACGACCCTAGTTGACAAAATTTTACACGCAACAAAGGTGTTTAGAGACAATCAAGAAACTGGTGACCTTATCATGGATAGCAATGAGCTAGAACGTGAGCGCGGTATCACCATCTTAAGTAAAAACGCATCGGTAACTTATAAAGGCGTAAAAATTAACGTTATTGACACCCCAGGTCACTCTGATTTTGGTGGTGAAGTAGAACGTGTATTAAAAATGGCCGATGGCGTTTGCTTGTTAGTAGATGCTTTTGAAGGTCCGATGCCTCAAACAAGATTTGTATTACAAAAAGCTTTGCAATTAAATTTAAAGCCAATTGTAATTATTAATAAGGTAGATAAACCAAACTGTCGTCCTGACGAAGTGCATGATGCAGTATTCGAATTATTCTTTAACCTTGATGCTACTGAGGAGCAATTAGATTTCCCTACTTTTTATGGTAGCGGTAAAAACGGTTGGTTCAATGATACCTTAACAGCTTGTGATAATATCGATCCATTATTAGATGGTATCTTAAAATTTGTGCCACCGCCGGATGCAAAAACAGGTGCTACACAAATGCAAATTACGTCACTCGATTATTCTACATTCCTTGGCCGTATTGCCATTGGAAAAGTAGAGCGTGGTGTGATCAAAGAAGGCCAAAACGTAGTGTTGGTGCAGGCAGACGGCTCTATCAAGAAAAGTAAAGTGAAAGAGTTGTATGTGTTTGAGGGGATGGGTAAGCGTAAAGTAACAGAAGTAGTTTCTGGTGATTTATGTGCTGTGGTTGGACTTGAAGAGTTTAATATTGGTGATACCATTGCTGATCCTGAAACGCCAGAGGCTTTACCAGTCATTAGCGTAGACGAGCCTACCATGAGTATGACTTTTAGTATAAACAATTCTCCTTTCTTTGGTAAAGAAGGAAAGTTTGTTACCTCTCGTCACATTCGTGATCGTCTCATGAAAGAAACAGAAAAAAACTTAGCACTTCGTGTAGAAGAAACAGATAGTGCTGATAGCTTTTTAGTATACGGTCGTGGTATCCTTCACTTAGGCGTATTGGTAGAAACCATGCGTAGAGAAGGGTATGAGTTGACAGTGGGCAATCCGCAAGTACTTGTAAAAGAAATCGACGGAAAAAAACACGAGCCTTTTGAAATATTAGTAGTTGACGTGCCTTCCGAATTTAGTGGTAAGGCTATCGACCTAGTTACACAAAAGAAAGGCGAAATGCTAGTGATGGAATCTAAAGGAGAAATGCAACACCTTGAGTTTGATATCCCTTCTAGAGGTCTTATTGGTCTTCGTTCTCAAATGTTAACACAAACTGCTGGTGAAGCTGTAATGGCACACCGCTTTAATGAATACAAGCCTTGGAAAGGACCAATACCTGGTCGTAACAATGGTGTACTTATTGCTAAGTTTGGTGGTACCACTACTGCTTACTCTATTGATAAGTTACAAGACAGAGGACGTTTCTTTATTGAGCCAGGAGACGAAGTTTACATCGGGCAAATTTTAGCGGAACACATTAAACCAGGTGATTTAAACATCAACGCTGTGGAAATGAAAAAGCTAACCAACCACCGCGCAAGTGGATCTGATGATAGCGTTCGTATTACACCAAAAACACAATTTACCCTAGAAGAGTGTATGGAGTACATTCAACAAGATGAGTGTATCGAAGTAACACCTAAATCTGTAAGAATGCGTAAAACGCATTTAGATGAAAATGATCGTAAAAACGCATCAAGATCTAACGGGTAACATCTAAAAGTTATATTGTAAAAAGGCCTCCGCAAGCGGAGGCCTTTTTAATGCAAAAAATTTTCGTGCAACAATCAAGCGCAATAATCTACGCGCAACTTTCGCAAAACAATAATTATTTATTAAGCGTATCCCACAACAAATCTTTGAGTGCACTTAATCCTGTGTTGGTCACAGAAGATATAAATATGTGTGGTACATTTTTTGGAAGTTCTTTTGCGATGGCTTCTTTTAATTCATCGTCTAGCATATCAGATTTGCTAATCGCAATAATAAATTCTTTTTGAAGCATATCGGGGTTATACTGCTCTAATTCGTTGCGCAGTATATCAAATTCTTTTTTGTGGTCGTCGCTATCAGCGGGAATCATAAAAAGTAAAATGGCATTACGCTCAATATGCCTTAAAAACCGGTGCCCTAGCCCTTTTCCTTCGGCGGCACCTTCAATAATACCAGGTAAATCTGCTATACAAAAAGAGCGGGAGTCTCTATATTCCACCATGCCAAGTTGTGGCGTTAAAGTGGTAAATGCGTAATTGGCAATTTTAGGCGTAGCTGCTGTTATAGATGATAGCAACGTTGATTTTCCAGCATTTGGAAATCCAACAAGTCCTACATCGGCAAGTACTTTTAATTCTAAAAATTTGTAGCCTTCAATTCCTTCTTCTCCAGGCTGTGCATGATCGGGCACTTGATTGGTAGGGGTTGCAAAATTACTATTGCCTAATCCACCTCTTCCGCCCTTTATCCAAATAATTTCTTGACCGTCGTATAATATTTCGGCTTCTACATTTCCTGTTTCTTCGTCTTTTGCAAGGGTACCTAGTGGAACTTCTAGAATAATATCTTTTCCATCATGACCGGTGCAATTATTTTTGCTGCCGCCTTCGCCATTTTCTGCTAATACGTTTTTAAAATAACGCATGTGAAGGAGCGTCCAAAGTTGGGCGTTGCCTTTTAATATGATATGGCCACCTCTGCCACCATCACCACCATCGGGTCCGCCTTTTGCAGTGAGTTTATTGCGCATGAGGTGTCTAGCACCAGCGCCACCATGGCCGCTGCGACAAAAAATTCGGATGTAGTCTATAAAATTATTTCTTTCAGACACTTGTTTCGTTCAACACGTATTTTGTGAGAGGACAAAGGTACAAGGTTATACGGTTAACCCGCCTACTAAAATGGTCACCATATTTTCTTCTAATGCGGCAGCCGTAATTTTTTGTTTAGAACGGTGCCAGCTCTCAATACCACTGATGGCGTGTAATAAAATCAGAACAGCTGTTGCGGCATCAATAGGTTTGATCTCTTTGTTTTTAATACCGGTTTCAATAATAGCTGCAAGGCGTTTGCGATAAATGCGTCGTTGGTTTTGAAAATTAGATAGGTAAGGGTCATTCAAATGTTTCCATTCTCTATCACTTACATATACTTCTTCGTAATTGTTTACCATTTCAACAATATGAAAACGAAGTATCTTTTCAATTTTCTGAATCGCCGGTATAGGTTCCGATTCTATCTCATCCAACTTTTGTAAAAAACGGTTGGCAACACTAAAACATAGTTCGTGTAGGAGTTCTGTTTTAGATTTAATATGGTTATATAAGCTAGCTGCTTCTACACCCACCGATTCGGCGAGGTCACGCATGCTTGCTGCTTTAAAGCCTTTTTCTCTAAATAAAATAGCTGCTTTACTAACGATTACATCTTTGCGGGTCGTGTTTTTTTCTGTTTTAATCCTTGCCATATCCTTGTATTTGCACTAACATGTGTTAGCGGTTTATGCTAAGTTATTAGTTTTTTCTGTTAGTTTTCCCATTTGTACCCAAAAAGCCTATTTTCGCACCCGTAATAAATCAAATTATATGTCATTAGTTGTAGTAGGTTCGATGGCTTTTGATGCTATTGAAACACCGTTTGGAAAAAGTGATCGAATTATTGGTGGTGCGGGCACTTATATTGCCTGGTGTGCTTCCAATTTTACCCCAGTAAAACAAATTTCTGTGGTTGGTGGTGATTTTCCGGAATCGGAACTAGCGGCGCTTACTGCTCGTGGCGTAGACCTCGAAGGTGTTCAAATCAAAAAAGACGAAAAAACATTTTTCTGGAGTGGCCGTTACCACCTAGATATGAATTCACGTGATACACTTGAAACACAGTTAAATGTGCTTGAAAATTTTGTACCTGTTGTACCAGATAGTTTTCAGGATTGCGAATTTTTGATGCTTGGCAATTTAGTGCCTAGTGTGCAAAGCAGCGTAATCAAGCAATTAAAAAATCGTCCAAAGCTAATTGTCATGGATACCATGAACTTTTGGATGGAAATAATGATGGATGATTTATTACACACGATTAGTTTAGTAGATGTATTAATGGTAAATGATAGTGAAGCGCGTCAATTAAGTGGTGAGTATAGCCTTGTAAAAGCGGCTAAAAAAATCATAGCGATGGGTCCTAAATATTTAATCATTAAAAAAGGAGAGCATGGTGCACTTTTATTCCATGGAGACCAAGTGTTTTTTGCACCAGCACTTCCATTAGAAGAAGTGTTTGATCCAACAGGAGCTGGTGATACTTTTGCGGGTGGCTTTATTGGACATATCGTTCGCACCAAAGACATTTCTTTTGAAAATATGAAAACTGCTATCATTGTTGGTAGTGCCATGGCTTCTTATTGTGTAGAAAAATTTGGTACCGAGCGTTTAAGAGAAATTAGTAAAGCAGATATTAGCGACCGTATCGCCGAATTTGTAGACCTCGTAAACTTTGATATCAAGCTGGTGGTTGAATAGCTTGAGCAACAAAAATAAAAAAGATGAAAGTAGCAGTCGTAGGGGCAACTGGCCTGGTAGGTACAAAAATGTTACAAGTACTTGCCGAACGTAATTTTCCTGTCACCGAAATGATTCCAGTAGCATCAGAAAGATCTGTTGGTAAAGAAGTACAGTTTAAAGGTAAAGGGTATAAAGTGGTAAGTATGGAAGATGGTATTGCCGCTAAACCTGCTGTTGCTATATTTTCGGCGGGCGGAAGTACGTCACTCGAGTGGGCGCCCAAATATGCTGCTGCTGGCATACGTGTCATTGATAATTCTTCGGCATGGCGCATGGATCCAACAAAAAAATTAGTGGTTCCAGAAGTCAATGCTTCTGTATTAACGGCAGATGATTATATCATTGCAAATCCCAATTGTTCTACCATTCAAATGGTGGTGGCCCTTCAGCCATTGCACGAGAAATATAAAATTAAGCGTGTCGTAGTTAGTACTTACCAAAGTGTTACTGGAACTGGTAAACAAGCCGTTGATCAGCTTTTTAATGAGCGTAAAGGTGTCGAAACTGAAATGGCGTATAAGTATCAAATTGATTTAAATGTGATTCCTCAAATCGATGTTTTTTTGGAAAACGGTTATACCAAAGAGGAAATGAAAATGGTGAAAGAAACTTGTAAGATTATGAGGGATGACAGCATCAAAGTAACAGCTACCACCGTTCGTATTCCAGTTGTGGGTGGACATAGCGAGAGCATAAACGTAGAGTTTGAAAATGAATATGATTTAGCAGAAGTAACAGCTTTACTTGCATCAGCCCCAGGTGTTGTGGTTCAACAAAATGACAATGAACAACTCTATCCAATGCCATTATGGGCACACGAAAAAGACGAAGTTTTTGTTGGAAGATTGCGCAGAGATGAAACACAACCTAAAACATTAAACATGTGGGTGGTAAGTGATAATTTACGTAAAGGGGCTGCTACCAATGCAGTACAAATTGCCGAATACCTTACTAGCGTTGGTATTTTAGCATCTTAAAATTAGCCGTTTAAGCTTAGGCCTCAAGGGCTTCGTTCAAAAATGAAATCAGTGGTTGTAAATATTCAAACGCTTTTGTAAGCTGCGTTGCAAGGTTTTTATCTTGTAATGCAGTATCGCTTAGCGGAGTGGTAGCAACCCAACTTTTTAGTTTTAAATACGCTATTGCAGGGTTCTCTTTTTCATAGCCTTTGGGTTCTCTTACCAAACTCATGCCCTCCGAAAAATCCAGTCCACCATACTGCGCTACAAACTTTTTGTTTTGTACGATCTTTATAAATTCGGCGTAATTATAATCTATTTCTTGTCTTATTTTTCCAACAATACGCGCATCCGGCATATAGAGGCCACCGCCTACAAAACTCTTGCCTCCTGGTTCCAAATGAATATAATAACCAGCTACCAATGATTTTTTTCCACCGGCTTTGATGCTTGCGCCCATATTGTTTTTATAGGGTGCTTTGTTTTTACTAAAACGCACGTCTCTATTAATTCTAAACACACATTCTTTGGGTTGTAATAGTGCAATCGATGGTTCTTTTTTACCAAACTGCGTAATCACTTGTCCTGTAAGGTTTGCAAAATCTAATTTAGCGGCTTCGTAGTGTTTACGGTTTTCATCAAACCAAGCTTTATTATTGTTTTTATCTAGTTTTTTTAAAAACTGTAACGTGCTAGCTGCAAGCATGATTATTGTTTTGAAGATTCAATTAACTGAATAAATTCCGCTTCCGACATAATAAGAATAGTGTTGATTTTTTTTGCTTTTTCTAACTTACTACCTGCGTCTTCACCTACTACTAAATAATTTAATTTACTACTTACGCCACTCGCAATAACGCCGCCCAAATCTGCGGTCATTTGCTCTGCAGCACTGCGTTTGAGGGTAGGAAGGGTGCCAGTAAATAAAAAGGTTTGGCCTGTTAATGAACTCCCAACAGGCGCCGCTTTTTTCTGATTTTTTAAATCGAGGCCTAATGCTTCCAGCTTTTGTAAGAGCTCAATATTTTGTGCATCACCAAAAAAGTCAACAATACTTTTTGCCACTTTAACCCCCACGTCTTCAAGTGCTAGTAAATCAGCTTCCGACTTTGTTGTAAAATCTAGTAAGTGATCTACTGCGTTTGCTAATGTTTTAGCTGTTGTTTCCCCAATAAACCGAATGCCTAAACCATACATTAAACGGTAGAGTGGTTGTTTTTTAGAAGCTTCAAGTGCTGCTTGTAAATTATCAATACTTTTTTTACCAAAACCTTCTAATACTCCAATGCGTTCAAAATCTAAACTGTAAATACTAGGCACATCTGTAATAAGCCCTAGCTCGTAAAATTTGCGCACGTTAGATTCGCCAAAACTTTTAATATCGAGTGCATCTTTAGATACAAAGTGTATTATTTTTTCTACTATCTGTGCTTCACAGGTAGCACTATTACAACGCCATACCGCTTCTGTTTCTTCTTTGCTTAAAGGCGCATTGCAGGCAGGGCAATGTGTGGGAAAAATAATGGACATTTCGGTTCCGTCTCTTAATTCAGCTAACGATTTTACAATTTGAGGAATCACATCACCGGCTCTTTCAATTAAAACGGTATCCCCAATTTTTAAATCTTTTTCTTTAATATATTCTTCGTTGTGTACCGAAATACTAGATACCGTTACGCCACCTACACTTACCGGTTGTAGTTTAGCAACCGGTGTTACCGCGCCGGTACGACCTACCTGAAACTCAATGCTGCTAAGCTTTGTAGAAGCTTGTCTGGCTTTAAATTTAAACGCAATCGCCCATCTTGGATGGTGCGAAGTCATGCCCATTTTTTCTTGTAATGCAATATTGTCTACTTTAATCACCATCCCATCAATTTCGTAGGGGAGGTTGTCTCTACCTGCTTCAAATGACAAACAATAATCTACCACAGCATCAATGCCGGTCACTGCTTTTTTTTCTTTTTTAGGCGATCTAAAACCTAGGTCCCAAAGCATATCAAGCATGCCATTATGCGTGGTTAATGCTGGATGAAGTGGCGCTGTGCTATCAAGTTTTGTATAGTAACTAATATGGTATAAAAATGCGTCTAAATTTCGTTGTGCAACTTCACGCGGATCCTTCATTCTAAGTGCCCCAGCTGCTGCATTGCGCGGGTTGGCAAGGGGTTGTAAATTAGCAGTAGCAAGTGTAGCATTAAATCCATCAAATGCTTTTTTATGCATGATTACTTCGCCTCTAATTTCTACAGTTTGAAGTCCATACATCGAAAAATTAGCGTGTAGTGGAATGGATTTAATTTGTTTTATATTTTGTGTGATATCGTCACCCGCAACACCATCACCTCTTGTGGCAGCTCGCACCAGCTGGTCATTTTCATATATTAATGATATACTTGCGCCATCAAATTTTGGTTCTATCGAATAATCAATGGTATCAAGCCCAATAAAGCCCTTAGCTTTTCTGTCAAAATCAATTAAATCGGCGGCATTATAGCTATTGTCTAAACTTAGCATGGGCACCAAATGGGCTACTGTTTCAAACTGTCCATTTAAACTACTACCCACTCTTTGTGTAGGGGAATCGGGTGTTATTGTAGAAGGATTCTTTTGCTCACAGGCTTCTAGTGCTTTAAATAACTGATCATATTCGCCATCGCTAATTAAGGGTTCATTTAAAACGTAGTAGCGGTATTCATGAAACCGTAAAACCTGCTGCAAGTCAATTATTTCTTGCTCGCTGTAAAGTAAACCATGACTTGCCAAGCCCTCTAATAATTGACTCGTTAAAGCTTGTAAAATGCGCAAGTTTTCGGGTGTGAACATAGGTCTAATTTGCAGTCGTAAAGTTAATGTTTACGGGTCTAGTTACCTATGGTTTGAAACGATTTATATACACTATTCCTAAACTTTGTATATTGCCAAACCACAAAAAAGGGACAGCCCTTGTAGATTACCTTATGAGCACAAAAAAGTCAGCCCCAGTTACGAGCAATGCGCAGGTAAACGATGCGGTTCAATTAGTCGTTTCCTACCCTAAAGTGCCATTAACGGTGGATTGTGTGATATTTGGTTTCGAAGAAAATAAGCTTAAAGTACTACTCATTAAAAGTGACTTGGCCATTTATAAAGGGAAGTTTTCACTGCTTGGCGACATCGTAAAGGATAATGAAGAACTAGATGACGCCGCATACCGCGTACTTCAGGAAAGAACGGGTATGAAAGATGTTTATCTCGATCAGGTAAAAACATTTGGCCGCCCCACACGTCACCCTGGTGGAAGGGTTATTACGGTTGCCTATTGTTCGCTCCTTAATATCAACCATCATTCTTTGGCAATTACAGCAAATGAACTGCATTGGCATAGTGTTGAAGATTTAGAAGAAATGGCATTTGACCATAAAGAAATTGTAGATGCAAGTCATGCTTGGTTGCAAAAACGAATTCAGGAGCATCCGCTTGGTTTTAATTTGTTACCCGAAAAGTTTTCACTCCGCGAACTCCAAAATTTGTACGAAGCTATTTCTGGTTTAACCCTTGATAGACGTAATTTTAGAAAAAAGTTTGCATCCATGAAGCTCTTAATTGATATCAATGAAATAGAACAGGATGTACCACATAGGCCGGGTAAGCTCTATAAATTTGACTTTAAAAAGTACGAGCAAAGCAAACGCAAGTGGGTGGGAATTGATTTTTAAAAAATAAATAATTACTATGTTATATTCGATGACAGGATACGGTAGAGCCGAACAAACCATTGGCGACAAAACTTTTTTAGTCGAAGTGCGTTCGTTAAATGGCAAACAGTTTGATCTTCGTATCAATATTCCTGCTTTGTTAAAACCATTTGAGTTTGAAATTCGAAATATGCTCAACGAAGGTTTACAAAGAGGAAGTGTAGAATGTTTTATTACCATCAAACAAAATGGAACGGGCAAGCCTGTTTCTATCAATACCGATTTAGCAAAAGCTTATTATGAGCCGGTGGCAGCTCTTGCTAAAGAGCTTGGATTACCGGAGGGGGATATATTAAGTACCTTATTAAAACTTCCAGAAGTAATCACAGCTTCTTCCGAAACCGTATCTGACACAGATTGGGAAGGTTTTCAAAAAGTGTTAAAAGAAGCTATTCATCATTTAAATGAACACCGTAAAAATGAAGGCTTGTCTTTAGAGGCTGATCTTTTATTACGTGTAACTAATATTGAAAAGCACCAAGAAGCCCTTACTGTACTAGCACCTAAGCGCCGTATTAAAATCAAAGAAGGCCTGGTTAAACTCTTAGAAGAGCAAGTAGGCAAAGAAAATTATGACGGTAACCGTTTAGAGCAGGAACTTATTTATTACATCGAAAAAATTGATATCAGTGAAGAGCAAGTGCGGTTAAACAACCACTGTGCTTATTTTAGGTCTATACTAGCTGAAAAGGAAATTAGTAAGGGTAAAAAGCTCTCCTTTATTTTACAAGAATTTGGTCGCGAAATCAATACCACCGGATCTAAGGCCAATGACATTGAAATTCAGCAGCTCGTAATTTTAATGAAAGATGAGTTAGAAAAAGCCAAAGAACAAATATTGAACGTTTTGTAAGATTGTGTGTACAAGTGTGTAATTTTATATAAATTTTAGCGGTGAAAAAATATAGCTCTTTACTACTTTTAACAGGATGCTTTGTAAGTGCAATAGCATTATTTTCATGCAATACCATTGATGTTTTTGAAAAATTCGAAAGTTTTCCAAAAAATGAATGGCATGTATCGAAGCAACCTTCTTTTTCATTTGAAGTAAAAGATACCTCGGTGCCTTACCACATTTATATTGTTATAAGACACACCGATGCATACAAGTATAATAATATTTGGGTAAACATCAACACGCAATCTCCCCTTGGCACTAAGCAAATGCAACTTGTTAATATAAATCTCGCCGACAATGCAAATGGTTGGTTGGGTGCTGGCATGGATGATATATTTGATAGTAGAATTAAAATTACCAAAGCACCTGTTGCTTTGAAAGCGGGTGTATATACTTTTACCATTGCGCAAGCCATGCGTGACGAACCACTTGCTGAAGTATTGAGTGCTGGCATTCGGGTTGAAAAAGCAATGCCTTAAGGATGAAAATATTTAGCCCAAAAATCAATCAAAAACTGACGGCCGTAAAAGTAGTGTATTGGGCCATGCTCATTTATATGATTGCGGCACTTTTCTGGTGGTTTATTGCGCTTGTAAAACAAAATGATACCCTTGTTGCTGTTCAGTTACAGCAAATTACGCAAAAGCCCGGCACCACTGTTATTCCAAAACAAACAGCAGAGCAGCTTTTAAAAATGCAGTCTCGTAAAAGGGTTCAATACATAGCCGAAGGGCTCACGTTTTTAGCCCTTATTTTGATAGGCGCTGTTTATGTATTTAGAGCTACGCGCCGGCAAATTAGAGCCTCTGTTCAACAGCAAAATTTTATGATGGCTGTTACCCACGAATTAAAAACACCTATTGCGGTAACACAGCTTAATTTAGAAACGCTACAAAAACGCAAACTAGAACCTGCGCAACAAGATAAAATGATTGCAAGTACATTACAAGAAGCCAACCGCTTAAATATGCTCTGCGATAATATTTTATTGGCATCTCAATTAGATGGTAAAGCCTATCAAGAGTCACGTATCGAAAATAATTTATCAGACCTCGTAGAAGGATGTATTGATACTTTTAAGCAGCATTACCCTTTGCGTCTAGTAACCGAGCAAATAGAGCCAACGCTTTATTTAGATGGTGAAACGCTTTTGTTACAGATGCTCGTGAACAACCTACTCGAAAATGCACACAAGTATGCCCCGCAAGACACAGAAATTAAGGTCATACTAGCAGCGTATGGTAAACATGTAAAACTTGAAGTAATGGACAGCGGCAAAGGTATTCCCGACACCGAAAAGTCTAAAATATTTGAAAAGTTTTACCGTATCGGCTCCGAAGCCACCCGCAATACCAAAGGAACAGGCCTTGGGCTGTATTTGTGTAAAAAAATTGCTGAAAATCACAATGCAAACATTTCTGTGACAGATAACAAACCACAAGGCAGTATTTTTGTTGTTACATTTAATAGCTAATGCCAAATATTAAAGCATCCATATTACTAGTAGAAGACGAAGAAAATCTCCACGAAACCCTCAAGCTCAATTTAGAGATGGAAGGGTACGAGGTAACTTCTGCTTATGATGGTGCAGTAGCGCTTAAAAAAATTTCCAACGAGTTTTTTCATCTGATCATCATGGATATCATGCTTCCAGAGCTCGATGGTATTGCTGTTACCGAAGCGGTTAGAGTAGCCAATAATGAAGTGCCTATTTTAATGTTGAGTGCTAAAAATGCAAGTTCAGATAGGGTGATGGGGTTAAAAAAAGGAGCAGATGATTATTTAACCAAGCCCTTTAATTTAGAAGAATTACTACTACGCGTAGAAAAATTAATTGATAAAAATAAACGGATACAAGATAAAAATACCATTGCAGATACCTATGCTTTTGGTAGCAATACCATCGATTTTAAAGCCCAAACAGCTACTTGTTACACTGGCGACAATGTTGAGCTTAGTAAAAAAGAAGTGATGCTTTTAAAGCTACTCATCGAAAATAAAGGCGAAGTGGTGACCCGTGAAAAAATACTGCAAGTGGTTTGGGGTTACCAGGTGTATCCAACCACCCGAACCATCGATAATTTCATACTCAGTTTTCGTAAATATTTTGAAGCCGATAGCCGCCATCCTCAGTACTTTCATTCGGTAAGGGGGGTGGGTTATAAGTATACAGAAATCTAAGATTCGGACGCAATTTTAAGGCTGGTTACACGTTATAGTGACACAAATAACTAGCTATGTCAAGTTCCTCTTTAGATTCTATGTTTGATTTTCTGGAGCCCGTTAATATTGCTCAATTAACAAATGATGAGGGTTTCAAAGACACACAATTAGGAACACATATAGCGGTGTACGATCAAGTTTTCCCGGATCTAGAAAAAGCAGATATTGTTTTGGTGGGTTGCGGTGAAATGAGAGGCGCAGGTATTGAGTATACCAACACAGACGCCCCCAATGCCATACGCCTTGCTTTTTATAATTTATACCACTGGCATACAGCTGTTTCCGTGGCAGATATTGGTAATGTAAAATGTGGCGCTACGCTTCAGGATAGTTATGCAGCACTAAGGATAGTGATCAATGAACTAACTGCTATTGGGAAAAAAGTGGTGATACTAGGTGGCTCACATGATGTTACCATGGCACAGTATCAATCTTATGTGCATGAAAATAAAATTATTGATGCGGTTTGTGTTGATGCGCGCATTGATATGGATATGGAGAGTGTGTTACCTGCCGATAATTTTTTAGTAGAATTATTTACGGGTATGCCCAATCACTTAAAACACTACAATCATATTGGGTTTCAAAGTTATTTTATGCATCCACAAATGCTTGAAACCATTGATAAATTCAGGTTTGATTGTTACCGCTTAGGTAAGGTTAAAGAAGATATTTCAGAAATGGAACCTGCTATTCGCAACGCACATTTATTTTCATTTGATATTGCTGCCATACAGCATGGACATGCGCCTGCCAATCATTTATCGCCCAACGGTTTTAATGGAGAAGAAGCTTGTACCTTAACACAGTATGCCGGTATGAGTCATACTTGCAATACCATTGGCATTTACGGTTATATACCAGAGCAAGATGTACATCAAATGACAGCGAAGCAAATTGCGCATATGCTTTGGTATATCATGGACGGGGTTAATAGAGGAAAAATGGAAGCATCACTTGCCAACCGTAGCGAGTTTAATGAATTTACCATGGCTTTTGCCGAAGTACAAACGGTGTTTTTGCAAAGTAAAAGAACAGGCCGCTGGTGGATGCAATTACATGATGGTGAATTTGTAGCCTGCAGCTTAAAAGATTATATCCATGCCGGAAAAAATGAAATTCCGGAGCGTTGGATGCGCGCTGTAGAAAGATTATAGCCTTATATTTAGGGTACAAAATAACAATTCATGAAAGGTATGGTTCGAATAGGTAAAGCAACTGCGCTACTCATTGCTGTCTTACAATTTAGTGCATGCGCTGTGCAACAAAAATTACAAAAAGCAGCCAATCAAAATATTTTAGAGGTTAATTATTTATCTGGCGCTCATATTGGCATCCATGTGTTTGATCCAAGTACCAATACCAATTTGTTTTCTTATCAGTCCAATAAATATTTTGTTCCAGCAAGTAACACAAAAATTGTTACCTGTTTTGCTGCATTGCAATATTTAGGTGATAGCGTACTAGCAGCTCAAATAGCTTCCACCGACTCAGGTATTCACGTATACGCTAGTGGCGATCCTACTTTTTTACAACCAGAATATGCCACACATCCATTATTCAATATTTTAAAAAATTCCAATAAAATTTATTTGCATACACCAAGTTTTACAGCAAAGCCTTTTGGGCAGGGCTGGTCTTGGGATGATTATGACGCCTCATATATGCCTTCGCGTTCTGCATTTCCTATGTATGGCAATGTGGTGCGCGTAGCAAAAAATGCGGGTCAATTATCAGTAATACCTTCGTTTTTTAAAGATTCTACAAAAGGGATAAGCGCTACTATTAACAAGGGGTTTAGCGTGTCAAGGCAAATGACGAGCAATCAGTTTGAGGTACAAGCTGACACTTCTAAAACAAAGTTCGAAGAAATTCCATACCGTACATCAAATTGGACAACTGCTACATTAACACTCGAAGCATCACTTTTATCTGAAGCGCTTGGCGGCACAAAAGTTATTGCGTTAGATGATGCGCGTGAAAATAATGCGCCTTCTACAGCTGCCAAAATTTATTCACGTCCACTAGATTCTTTATTAAAACCACTCATGCACCGGAGCGATAATTTTTATGCAGAGCAGGCGCTATTGATGGTTGGTAAAGGATTACATCAAAGCTTTGATGATAAAAAAACCATTGCCTATTTACTCGCCAATGATTTAGCAGATTTAGCACAAAAGCCAAATTGGGTAGATGGAAGTGGTTTAAGTAGGTATAATTTATTTACACCTGAAAATTTTACGAGCATACTCCATAAAATGTACAAAGCCTATTCCTTTGAAAGACTGCAAAACATTTTTCCAACAGGTGGCGAAGTTGGCGGTACGCTAAGTAGTAATTATAAAAATTTAAATGGTAAAATTTTTGCTAAAACAGGTACCCTTAGTGGTCAAGTAGCGCTTAGTGGTTACTTAATTACCAAAAAAGGGAAGACCCTTATATTTTCGGTACTTGTAAACAACCATACCACTACAGCATCTAATGTGCGTAAGTCGGTAGAGCAGTTTATTCAAGTATTGTACAATAAAAACTAATTCTTTAAAGCGCCGCAATAATATATTGCGCGCTTACTTTCCAAAAAGCTGGTCGAGATGATCTTGTTTGTATTCGATGTAGGTAGGGCTTCCAGCAGGAGTTACACCGGGTGTAGTACATGCAAAAAGAGATTCTATCAATACTTGCATTTCTTTTTGACCAAGCGTTTGCCCTGTTTTAATGGCTTGTTGACGCGCCATGCATCTAATTATTTTTTCGCGTCTGCTAAAAGTAATATCGGAACTATAATGTTTGTACTGCTCTATAAGTAGTTCAATAGCATTTTTTTCGTTACCGGGTTCAACGTCTGCAGGAATACCTTGTATCACAAAACTATTGTTACCAAAGGGCTCTACCTGATAACCTATTTGTTGTAAATCAGGAAGTAGTTCACTTAATATAGCTGTGTCAGAAGCGCCCAATGAAAGCGTAACCGGAAATAAACTTTTTTGTGTAGGTATTTGTGCTACTTGTGCCGCAATCACCAATTTATCATACACCACTCTCTCATGCGCGAGTTGTTGATGTATAAGCATAAAACCATTGTTTGTAGATGCAATGATATAGGTTTTGTGTATTTGTATAAAGGGGGTATCTGCTAAAATTTCTACACTTGGTTTTTTAGGGGCAAGTGTTTCACCTTTAGACGGCATTTCATAAAAATCTTTCCAATGCTCTAAATTTCCTTTGTTTTCTCTTTCAATAAAATGCGCTTGGTGCTTTTGTGTAAACGTTTGGTACAAAGAGCTTGAAGCGGTTGCTTCCTTTTTTTCGGTGGTAAATGGTTTATTTACCGCATCTAAACTTTGTATATCAGCGTTTAAACTAAAATCCAATGATGGAGCAACGCTAAATTGTGCTAGCGCGTGTTTAACAGCCGCGCCCACAAATGCATACATGATTTTTTCATCCTCAAATTTAATTTCCTGCTTGGTTGGATGCACATTAATATCTACTTGAGAAGGATCAAGGTCAATAAATAATACATAACCTGGAAAAGAATCTTTCGGAATTAAATCGGCGTAGGCAGCGTTAACAGCGTGGTTTAAATAAGCACTTTTAATAAAGCGGTTGTTTACAAAAAAATACTGGTCACCCCTGGTTTTACGCGCCGTTTCTGGCTTGCCAATAAAACCATAGATATTCATATAGTCGGTGTGTTCTGTAACACTAACCAGTTTTGATGTGTAGGTATTTCCTAAAATTTGAACAATGCGCTGTTTGATATTGCCGGGCGCTAAATGAAAAACTTCTTGACCATTACTTGTTAGTGTAAACAAGCGGTCGGGGTAAGCCATGGCCACTCTAATAAATTCATCAATAATATGTTTGAGTTCGGCGGCATTGCTTTTTAAAAAGTTGCGTCGAGCAGGCACATTAAAAAATAAATTTTTCATGGAAATATTAGTACCTACTGGAGCGCTACAAGGTTCCTGTTTTTGGACAGTACTATTTTCTATATCTACGCTTGTTCCTAATTCGTCTTCTGCTCTTTTTGTTTTGATGGTTACCTGCGCAACCGCTGCAATGGACGCCAGTGCTTCGCCTCTAAACCCCATGGTTTTAATGGCAAATAAATCTTCAATGGCTTTTATTTTACTGGTGGCATGACGCTGAAAAGCCATGGCCGCATCCGCCTCACTCATTCCTTTGCCATTATCTATTACTTGTATCAGTGCTTTTCCGGCATCCGATACAATGAGTTGAATGGAGGTGGCCCCTGCGTCTACTGCATTTTCCATCAGCTCCTTTACAGCGCTAGCTGGGCGCTGAATGACCTCACCAGCGGCTATCTGGTTTGCGATGTTATCGGGCAGTACATGAATAATATTAGCCAAAGGGTCCTGTTTTTTACGGGTCGACAAAAATAGGGCAAAGCGAGGCAGCTTTGCAAACTTTTACAATTTTAGAAGCAATTTTGAGGCTACTTTTGTGCCTCAAACCGAACGATTATGACTTTAACCGCCGATATCCAAAAAATACCACGTACCTATATGCCTGCTGGCTTTTTACTGACCAATTGGGAAAGTCTAGAGCCCTATTTTAAAGAATTGGTGGGCAGGCCTATTGGTTCTATCCAGGATTTAGAGCTTTGGCTTAAAGATATGAGTGAGGTGGAAGCTGTTATTAGTGAAGATGCTTGTTGGAGGCAAATTAAAATGACCTGCGATACGACCAATCCGGCACTTGAAGAAGCCTTCAATTATTTTTGCCTAGAAGTTCAGCCTAAAATGCAGCCCTTTGCGGATCAACTCAATAAAAAATTTATTGATTGTCCTTATACTGCAGCGTTAGATAAAGACACATACTATACCTATATCAGAAGTGTAAAAAAGAACATTGAATTATTTAGAGAAGCCAATATTCCACTGCAAGCCGAGTTAAGTGTGATGCAACAGCAGTATGGAACAATTGCTGGAAAAATGACCATAGAAGTAGAGGGAAAAGAATACACACTGCAACAAGCGGCTAAATTTTTAGAAAACGAAGACCGCGCAGTAAGAGAATCGGTGTATAAAAAAATACAGGATAGAAGGCTTATCGATAAAGATGCGATGCATGATTTGTATTCATTACTTATTCAAAAAAGACATCAGGTAGCATTGAATGCAGGGTTTGCAAATTATAGAGATTATAAGTTTGTAGAACTTGGCAGGTTTGATTACACCAAAGAAGATTGTTTCCAATTTCACGAAGCCGTAAAACTACACGTGTTACCTCTTATTGAAAAAATTTATGCGCGTAAAAAAGAAAAATTAGGTCTTGATGTTTTAAAGCCTTGGGATACAGAAGCAGAGCCAGCAGGGGTTTTACCGCTTAAGCCCTTTACAAACGGACAAGATTTATATGAAAAAACAGTTACCTGTTTTGAACAGCTAGATCCATTTTTTGCAGCATGTCTTCGTAAAATGAATGAACTCAAACATTTTGATTTAGAAAGCCGAAAAGGGAAAGCACCGGGTGGATACAACTGTCCATTAGCAGAATCTGGCGCACCCTTTATTTTTATGAACGCCGCTTCTCAAATGAGTGATGTAACAACCATGGTGCACGAAGGTGGACATGCGGTCCATTCTTTTTTAGCGCATCATCTAGAATTGAGTGCGTTTAAAGAATACCCCATGGAAATTGCAGAAGTGGCTAGTATGGCTATGGAATTATTTTCTATGAATCACTGGCAGGCATTTTTTGATAACGACGCAGATTTAAAACGCGCGCGTGAACATCAACTAGAAAGAACCATTACCATTTTCCCTTGGATCGCTATTATTGATAAGTTTCAGCACTGGGTATATGAAAATCCGGCGCACACGGTAGCAGAAAGAACAACAACATGGACGGCTATTTTAAAAGAATTTTCTACAAATAGTATCGATTATACGGGGCTGGATGCGTATCGTGAAATAGGCTGGCAGCGCCAGTTACACCTATTTGAAGTACCTTTTTATTATATCGAATATGGTATTGCACAACTGGGTGCCATTGGGCTTTGGATGCAGTATCAGAAAAATCCAAAACAAGCACTTCAAAATTATATCAATGCGTTATCGTTAGGGGGCACAAAAACCTTACCTGAATTATATAAAGCGGCTGGGCTTGAATTTAATTTGTCGCCAGATTATATCAAAACCTTAATGGAGTTTACGGCTAAAGAAATGTAAGGAAATTACATTCTGCAAAAACGGCTGTATAATTTTTCATACTCCGGAATAATTTTACTGATGTCAAATAAACAGGCCTGCTCATAAGCGGCTTGTTTCATTTGCATGAGTTTATTTTCATCCGACAAAAGTGTAACGGCATATCCACTCATGGCAGCAACGTCTCCAACAGGCGCCATATAACCGGTTTCACCCTGAATATTGATTTCGTGTAATCCTCCCGCATCGGAACTAATCACTACGGCGCGCGCGGCCATCGCTTCAAGTGCTGCTAAACCAAAACTCTCATATTCGGAAGGTAATAAAAACACATCTGTTACGGCTAAAATATCTTCAATTTGTTCTTGCTTGCCTAAAAAACGCACATGTTCTTCGATACCTAAATTACGCGCTAACTCTTCTGCAGCATGGCGTTCAGGCCCATCACCTACCATTAATAATTTGGCTGGAATTTCCTTAATGATGTTTGCAAAAATATGCACCACGTCGTTTACTCTTTTTACTTTTCTAAAATTGGAAGCGTGTGTAATTATTTTTTCGTTGTTGGGTGCGATTACTTTTTTAAATGCTTCATTCGGTTTTTTATCAAAACGTGCAACATCTACAAAATTATAAATCACGTCAATTTCTTTGGTGATCTTAAAAGTTTGGTACGTAATGTCTCTTAAATTATTTGATACCGCTGTAATAGCGTCACTTTCATTGATAGAAAAAGTAACCACGGGTTCGTAGGTTTTATCTCTACCCACAAGTGTAATATCGGTACCATGAAGGGTTGTAATAACAGGGATATTTCTATTTATCTTTTGCTTTACAATTTGCTTAGCCATATACGCAGCAGATGCATGCGGTATGGCATAGTGCACGTGTAATAAATCAAGGTCATGGTTGATAATAACATCTACCATCGCAGAAGCAAGCGCTACCTCATAGGGTGGATAATCAAAAAGAGGGTAAGTCGGCACCCTAACTTCATGGTAAAAAATATTGGCATTAAATTCATTGAGCCTAACGGGTTGTTGGTAGGTAATAAAATGTACCTGATGTCCTTTGTCGGCCAAGGCCTTTCCAAGTTCGGTGGCCAAAACACCGCTTCCACCAAAAGTGGGGTAACAAACAATCCCTATGCGCATAATAAAATAAATGGGCTCTAAAATTGACCATTTCCTATGCAAGTAACAATTAATTCGGCATTCTGTTTATTTAAGCATGCTTTGGCGGGTTATTTTTTAATTAAATTCTTAACTTGAGCCCTATGAAAAAGATCATCTACCTCCTTTTATTGGTTCCTTTTTTTGCTTTGAGTCAGGCTACTGAGCCGTCTAACGCAGACGCTGCTTATATAAAAAAATTATCTGATGAAATCTTGACAAATGGTAAGGCTTACGACCTGCTTTACGAGCTAACCAAAACAGTAGGGGGTAGAATTGCTGGTTCTCCAGCCATGTATCAGGCAGAGGCTTGGGGTGTAAATGCGTTGCAGCAACTTGGTGCACCTGCAGTAAGTAAACAAGCTTGTATGGTGCCTAGGTGGGTGCGTGGCAGTGGTGATTTTGCAAAAATCACGCGTATTGATGGTAAAAAGCAAGTACGCGCATTAGACGTATTAGCACTTGGCAATTCACTAGGGGATGGGAAAAAAGTGGAAGCCACACTACTTGCCGTCCAAAATTTTGACGAATTAGAAAAACGCAAAGATGAAGTAGAAGGGAAAATCGTTTATTTCAATAATAGTTTTGACGCGACCCTTGTAAAAACCTTTGAAGCCTATGGTAAGGCCGGGCAGTATCGAAGAAACGGAGCCAGCCAGGCAGCAAAATATGGCGCAGTAGGATGCATTATTCGTTCACTTACTAGTTCTACCGCCAACGATCCACATACAGGTGGTATGGCTTACAACGATTCTTTTCCAAAAATTCCGGCACAGGCAGTGGGTCCGCGCGACGCGGATTATTTATGGTCTCTTGCTAAGCAATCGAGTACGGTAAAAGTGAGTATGGCCACGCACGGTAAATTTTTACCAGATACGACAGGGCATAATATTATTGCAGAAATAAAAGGGTCTCAATTTCCTGAAGAAATTATTACCATTGGTGGGCATCTAGATAGTTGGGATGTTAATGAAGGTGCACATGATGATGGCGCTGGTGTGGTGCATACCATAGAAGTGATGCGTGCATTTTTAGCAGTTGGTTACCAGCCAAAGCGTACTATTCGTTTTGTACTTTTTGCCAATGAAGAAAATGGTTTACGAGGTGGCACGGCCTACGCTGCTGCTGCAAAAGAAAAAAATGAAAAACACATTTTTGCTTTAGAGAGTGATGAAGGTGGTTTTACACCCCGTGGTTTTAGTTTTACGGCTGCTCCAGAAAAAATCGCAGCCGCTCAGCGCTGGCTACCACTATTAAAACCTTATGGCACCTCAAGCTTGGATGATATTGGTGGCGGTGCAGATATTGGTCCGCTGAATAGAAATTTAAATACACCACTTTGTGGTTTTTTGCCGGATTCGCAGCGTTATTTTGATGTACACCATGCACGTTCCGATGTGTTTGAAAACGTAAACAAGCGTGAGTTGCTTTTAGGTGCTGTAAATATAGCTGGACTTATTTTCCTTGTAGATAAATACGGATTTTAATCTAGGCTATTACAACGCAGTGCGCTTAGGCTTGTAGTAAAAATATAGCGAGGCGTTTATGTATATCTACCGTTTCTTTTTTCCACTGCGCAACCGTTTTGGTTTTAATCCACTGCGTTGGTGCGGTTATATCTACGGCAATACAAATTTTTGTTTGCGGATGGCAATATTGTAACAAGTCTTTAATAAGCTGATTGTTCCTATATGGTGTTTCAATAAAAATTTGCGCTGTGTTTTTTTTATGTGAATCTTGTTCTAATTGTGCAATGGCTTTTTTCTTTTCCAACGAATCGATAGGGAGGTAGCCATGAAAATTAAAACTTTGTCCATTCATACCACTCGCCATCAGTGCTAGTAAAATAGAATTGGGCCCTACCAGTGGGCAAACTTCAAATCCTTTTTCCTGGGCTGCAGCTACGAGTATTTGGCCAGGATCCGCTACACCAGGGCATCCTGCTTCACTAATGATGCCAATATTTTTTCCTTGCTTTAATAGACTTATAAACTCAGTCACTACAGCAACTTCTGCCTTATGAATGGTACGCCACTGGTAATTGTCAATAACCATTTCACGCCAATATTTTTTTAAATACCTGCGCGCTGTTTTTTCATTTTCTACAAAATAGGCATCACATAATTTGGCCTGCTCAATAACATAAGAAGGAATGCTATTGTCTGCATCTTCATGTAAAACGGTAGGTATTAAAATAACTTTTCCTACGGCCATTATTCAATTTGTTTTTTAGGGTCCAAGCTAAGGGTGGCAGCAATTACAGCATAGCATGGCGCAAATAACCAACCAATAACTGGAATAAAATGAAGCATATAAAATATAATTCCATTGCCAATGGCAAGGCCTTTATTGCTACCTATAAAAAAGATGCTTTCTTGTGCTGTTTTATTTTTTCTTTCCATACTATAATCGAGCATAGAAAATCCTAAGTAATAACATTCAATAAGTAGCACCATAAAAGGCGTAAACCAACCAACAATTGGAATGAGGCAAATAATTAAAATCGTAAGTAGGTATACGGTTTGCCATAAACTGTTTCTTACTGCGATATACATGCCTCTTATGGCCTGCTTAATAAAGGTTTTAAATACAAATGGGTATTCTTTCCCTTCTAAAATGTTAGCTGTTTTTTCAGATAAATATGCAAATAGTGGAGCGCCTACAATTAAAAATAAATATTTGAATAGCGAGAAGTAAAAAAGTAAAATCATGAACCAAACCAGGGTGCTACCCACCACAAATAAAAATCCGGCAAAACTGTTGGTAAGGCTATCCATCCAGGCTTTTAGACCCGATTTTAATGTCATCCAAACAATAAAATCACTTGCCGTGCTGGTAAATAAATTGAGTGCCACAAAAAAGAGTACGGTATAGATAATGCCTGGAATTAAAATCCATTTCCAGAGTTTATGTTTTACGATAAACTGGTGGGCTTTAATGTAGGAAACAAATGCTATGATAAGGTCTTTAAGCAATAGAGATTGTTTATTGTAAAGTTAACCAACTACAATTAAAACTTCGGACAAATAATGGGTTTATCTGTTCTGGGTCTTCTGGTATAAATAAGTGAAAATTCGATGCCCCCCATTTTTTGAGATGCCGTTTTTAATAAGCTATTATTGATGTCATAGGTAGCACCAATTCTAAAATCATTGAATTCGATCCCTACATAAGGGATGATGGCGTCTTTTAAACGCATCCAGCTGCCAATATAAATACTAGGAGCTCGGTCATTTTCTGGATCGCTACTTATTTGTAGTGCACCACCCATAATGGTTTCTTGCGTACCGCCTTGCATTTGGTGAATAGCGCTAACATGCAGGGTGGCATTAGTTCCCATATAAAAATAACCACCTCCATGTACCGTAAAACGTGGACTTACACTATAATTGGCGCCTAAAAATGATTGTTTAGGTCTATTCAGGTGGTACATACTAAGCCCTATGTAATAATTATTTTGTTCGCCTATAGTTCCGTTGAGTAATAGCCCCGCATTAACTGTTGTATAATTTGCAGTAAGCGATGGAGCGCTAAATAATTCGGTAGTGATACCTGTAAAGCCAGCGTTTGTTAATTGGTCTTCAAATTTAATTTGATTGGTATTCACCAGCATATTCGCCTGCGTTATTTGAAAGCCAAAACCAATTTGTGTATTGTTGTCTTCATCAACACCTTTGTGGTAAGCGGTAGAAAAACTGGCGTAATTAAATTTTAATGCACCATTTGCATGGTTGTCGGAATAACCTGTAAAGCCAATACCCCAACTATCATTTTCGTTCAAACTTTTTTGCAACAGTTTGGCATCAAATGATCCAGTAGTGGTTATAAATGCGTTATTAATGGTTGGCCACTGGTTACGGTGGTTGGATGCAATTCTATAATTCCCATCAAATTTTCCAGTGAATGCTGGGTTGATGGTAAGTGGTGATGCAAAAAATTGCGAAAAATGGGGATCCTGCGCGCTTACGGAGGTAAGCGAAAAACAGGAACAACAAACAATTGATATGAAAATTACGTACCGCAATGTATCTGCAAGTTAACGTAAACAATTAATTCTTAGGCCTGACTTTTGGTGCCAAATGCTAAATCGCCTGCGTCGCCAAGCCCTGGAACAATGTATCCCTTTGCAGTAAGCTCATCATCAATATCGCCGCACCAAATTTTAACATTTGTACCGCAGGCAGCTTCGATGGCTGCAATACCAACGCTACTGGCAATGGCTACTACCACATAAAAAGCTGCAGGGTTACCTTCGCTTTTCATGTGCTCAATGGTTTTAATAATGGAAGCGCCTGTTGCAAGCATAGGGTCTGCAATAATAACAATGCGGTTATCAAGTGAGGGGCAACTCATGTATTCTAAACAAATTTCGAAACTACCATCCGGGTGGTGTTTGCGGTATGCCGAAATAAAAGAGTTGTCTGCCTTATCAAAATAATTAAGTAGGCCATTATGCATGGGAAGGCCAGCTCTTAAAATTGTTGCAAGCACGGGTTGCTGTGCAAGCACTTTGCTCTGGTGCGTACCAAGTGGTGTTTTTGTTTCTACTACTATAGATGGTAGTTCTTTACTGATTTCGTAGGCAGCAATTTCTCCAATACGTTCTAGGTTTCTTCTAAAACGCATGCGGTCGTTTTGTACGTTGACATCTCTTAATTCAGCAATCCAATTGCTTACCAAACTATGTGCTGCACTTAAATTTACTACCATGGGTCAAAGGTATTTGAAAGCTTAAAATATGTCAAAATTAAAATCGTCGCCATTAAATAGGCCTTTATCGCTCAGTTTTAAATGTGGAATCACCAGTAATGCCATAAAACTAAGTGTCATAAAAGGTGCCACTAGTAAGGATCCTAGGGCTTTGGCTTCTAAGTCTATTTCGGTATACATAGCGGCAACTTCAAAGCCATCGGCGGCGCTCATTAAACCCGCTACCGGAAGTGGTAGTACTTTGCTCGAATCTGTTTCCATTGCTCCAGTAAAGACACTCACACCACCTCCTGCTTCAATCACCAAATTGATGGCAGCTGTAATACTTTCATCATCTACACCCACCGCAACAATGTTATGGCTATCGTGTGCTACACTCGATGCAATAGCGCCTTTTGTACAACCAAAATTTTTGATAAATGCTTTTGCAATGGGAGCCGGATGGTATCTATTGACTACTACTATTTTTAAAATATCATTTGTGGTATCCGTTACCCAGTTGCCATTTTGTAAAGTGCCGCTAAGCATTAATTTGTTCGTAATGAGTTGCCCATCGAGCGCTTCAATAACAGGAATAAGACCGTTTTTATTGGGGTACTCATTTTCTGGAACTACTAATGTTGCAGGTTTAATTTTTTCGCAATCAAAATTATTAATAGCTGTTGTAGGGACACTATTAATTTTTGAAATGCCATTCTCAGCAACTAATTCGCCGTTAATATACGTACTACTTACTTCAAAATGTACAAGGTCTTTTACCAAAATAAAATCGGCGGGATCAGCCGGGTTTAATAAACCTACTGGAAGCTTGTAATGCTTTACTGGATTGATACATGCGGTTTGCAAAATATTAAAAAGATCAAGTCCTTTTGCTACCGCTCTTGCGCAAATGGTATTGATATGACCTGCAGCTAAACTATCTGGATGTTTGTCATCACTGCATAACATCACTTTGTTTGTATGCGTATCAATAATTGAATAGAGGGCTTCAAAATTTTTGGCAGCACTTCCTTCTCTAATTAAAATGTGCATACCGTATTCTAATTTTTCTAAAGCCTCTTCGATGGTAAAACATTCATGATCGGTACTGATACCGGCATCAATATATTTTTTTGCAGCCTCACCGCTTAATCCGGGTGCATGACCATCTACTGGCTTATTGTGTTTTTGTGCCGCTTTTATTTTTGCCATCACTACCGGATCGCTATGTAGTACGCCCGGAAAATTCATCATTTCAGATAAATAATAAATTTCCGGTCTTGATAGTAATGCGTCCACTTCATTTTCATTCACCTCGGCACCAGCCGTTTCAAAAATAGTAGCAGGCACACAACTTGGTGCGCCAAAGAAAAATTTAAAGGGGGTTTCCTTTCCATTTTGAATCATGAACTCCACGCCAGCTACCCCACAAACATTGGCAATTTCGTGCGGGTCGCTAATGGTCCCAATGGTTCCATGGAGAACCGCGAGTCTGGCAAATTCGGAAGGCACGAGCATGCTACTTTCTATATGCACATGACTATCAATAAATCCGGGCATGATATAGGGTAGCGCTGGGTTAACAGGCTCACTACTAGCCTCAATACGCTTGATATGGCCGTCTTCGATCCAAAGGGTTGCCCCGTAGATCTGCTTATTAGGGATGTCTACTAGGTTGCCGGTAATGGAATAGGGTTGGGTACTGCTCATGAGGGCACTAAGGTACAATAGAAGCCTAAGCTTTAATCCTTACTCAATTCAATTTTTTGGTAAGGAAAATGAGTAGTAAATTACTCATCCAATTTAAACGTATATGAAAAAACTACATTTTGTATTAGCGGCCATTTTGCTGATAGGTTTTAGTACCACAACAGCGGTGATTGCCCAAAAATCCACGACAAAAAAAGCGGCTGTTACAAGCCCTGTTGCAACTACGCAAAGTCCAGACTCTATTTTATTTTCAGAAGTAAAATATAGATTAGTTGGACCTTTTAGAGGTGGTAGAAGTGCTGCTGTAGCTGGCAGTTATGTAAATAACAATACCTTTTATTTTGGGGCTACCGGTGGTGGTTTATGGAAAACCGTTGATGGTGGTAGTAACTGGAAAAATTTGAGTGATAAAAAAATTGGCGGAAATATTGGCGCTATTGCAGTAGCACCTTCCGACGAAAATATAATCTATGTAGGAGAAGGTGAGAATACCATGAGAGGTAATGTGGCAGAGGGTTTGGGTGGTATGTGGCGTTCAAATGATGGCGGAAAAACATTTACCAATATTGGTTTAAAAGAAGGCCGTCATATTATTAGAGTGATTGTACACCCGCGTGATCCAAACACGGTTTGGGCAGCAGTTGTGGGTCATTTATTTGGACCAAACCCTGAGCGTGGTGTTTATAAAACCACCGATGGTGGTAAAACTTGGAAGCAAGCTTTATTTGTAAACAACCAAACGGGTTGTTCCGATTTAGTGATGGACCCAGGTAACCCATCTGTACTATATGCGGGTATGTGGCGTGTGCAAAGAACACCACATAGCATGGAAAGTGGTGGTGAAGGATCAGGTTTATACAAGAGTACCGATGGTGGTGATACTTGGGTAAATATATCGCAAAACAAAGGCCTTCCTAAAGGTGTTTGGGGTATCGTAGGCGTTGCAGTAGCGCCTTCTAATACCGATAAATTGTATACGATTGTAGAAAATGCGGCAGGTGGTATGTTTGTAAGTAATGACGCTGGCGCAACTTGGACATTAACCAGTAGCGATAATAATATTCGCCAGCGTGCATGGTATTATAGTAAAGTATTTGTGTCGCCTACCAACGAAAATTTAGTGTATGCGCTCAATGTAAATTTTATGCGTAGTAACGATGGCGGCCGAACATTTTCGGGCGTAAACACACAGCATGGCGATCACCACGATTTATGGATTGATCCAAAAAATCCAAGCCGTATGATTGTAGCTGATGATGGTGGTGCGCAAGTTAGTTTTGACGGCGGTAACAATTGGAGTACCGAAAACAACCAACCAACTGCTCAAATTTATAGAGTGAGTACTGATAATTCATATCCGTACCGCATACTTGGTGCGCAGCAAGATAATTCTACCATCAGAATAAAAAGTAGAACATCTGGCGCTGGTATTTCCGATAAAGATTGGGAATCTACAGCGGGTGCAGAGAGTGGATTTGTAGTTGCAGATCCTTTAAACCCAGACGTGGTGTATGGTGGTAATTATGGCGGCTATTTGTCTCGTCTGGATCACCGCACCGGAGAAAACAGAGCCATCAATGTGTGGCCTGATAATCCAATGGGAGCAGGGGCTGACGTGTTAAAATATAGATTCCAATGGAACTTCCCTATATTTTTTAGTCCGCACAATCCTAAAAAATTATACACGGCGGGTAACCATTTATTTGCCACAGAAAATGAAGGAAAATCTTGGGATATGATTAGTCCAGATTTAACCACCAACGATAAAACGAAGCAAGGACCAAGTGGTGGTCCCATCACCAAAGACAATACATCAGTAGAATATTATTGTACCATTTTTACAGCTGCAGAGTCGGTGTTGGAAAAAGATTTATTATGGACAGGTAGTGATGATGGACTTATTCACGTAAGTAAAGACGGCGGAAAAAATTGGGAGAATGTAACACCGGGGGAAGCAGGAAAGCAAATGATGTGGAACTGTATCGAAACAGATCCGTTTAAAAAAGGTACTGCTTATTTTGTGGGTACGAAATACAAGCTAGACGATTACGCACCGTATATTTTTAAAACAGAAGACTACGGTAAAACTTGGAAAAAAATTACAGCAGGTATCGACCCAATGCATTTTACAAGAGCTCTTCGTGCCGATCATAAGCGTGCCGGTTTATTATATGCAGGTACCGAGTTTGGTATGTATATTTCTTTTGATGATGGTGCCAATTGGAAAAAGTTTCAGCTTAATTTACCTGAAACACCTATCACCGATTTAACCATCAAAGAAAATGATTTGATTGTGGCTACCCAGGGTAGAGCATTCTGGATCATTGATGATTTAGGCCTTGTTCAACAACACCAAGTAGCTAATTATGCTAAAAATATCCATGTTTTTGATGCCAATCCGGTGGTAAGATCGGAAGGTGGTGGTAGAAGACGTGGTGGCTTTGGTGGTGGTATGGCAGCCAATATGGGCGCCAATCCAGCACTTGGATCTGTAATACATTACTATTTAAAAGGTGTAACCGACAGTAGTAAATTTTCTGTTGCGGTGTTAGACAAGAAAAATAAAGTGATTAGAACGTTTAGTAAAAGCGCAAAAGACCCTCAAGATAAAATTGAATTTACGGAAGGTATCAATCAGTTTGAATGGGATATGAATTATCCTGCAGCAGAGCGCCTAGACGGATTAATTTTATGGAATGGTGGCGTTGGTAACGTTAAAGCGGCTCCTGGAAAATATACTGCTCGTTTTGTATTCCAAAAAGATACGGTGCTGGTTCCATTTGTAATTAAGCCCAACCCTAATTATGCAGCGACAGAAGCAGACCTTGATGATCAAACTGCCTTCTTATTAAGTGTGCGTGATAAGTTTTCTGAAATTCAAAAAGCAATTAAAGATATTAGAGCTGTGCGTACCCAAGTAAATGAGTTTACTGGAAAATTAGATGGACAAAAAGAATTAAAAGCCTTTGCTGATTCGGTGGTTAAAAAAATAACTGGTATCGAAGAAACTTTGTACCAAACAAAAGCAAAAAGTGGTCAAGACGTACTCAATTATCCAATTCGATTAAATGATAAAATTGCAGGACTCTTTAATGTGGTGGCAAGTGGTCAAACAGCGCCAAGCAAACAAGCTAAAGAAGCATTTGCAGATTTAGCTGCGCAGTCAGATACCGCTTTAAACAGTTTAAAAGCAGTGATGGCTTCTGATCTTAAAGCACTCAATCAAATGATTCACGAAAAAATGGTGCCAGTAATTGGCATCAAATAAATAAAAAAAAATTAAATTATTCATCTAACAAATCGGGGCGGCGTGCTTTTGTACGCTGCACCGATTGTTCGTATCTCCAGGCTTCTACTTTTTTAGGATCACCTTGTAAGAGAATATCTGGCACTTTATCACCTCTAAATTCTGAAGGTCTGGTATATACCGGTGGTGCTAATAAATTATCTTGAAAAGAATCGGTGAGGGCCGAAGTTTCGTCATTTAAAACCCCTGGAATTAAACGGCCTACTGCGTCTACAACTACTGCTGCTGCTAGTTCTCCACCACTAAGTACATAATCACCAATAGAAATTTCCTGTGTAACGTACTGTTTTCTGATACGTTCATCGATGCCTTTGTAGTGACCGCAAATAATTAAAATATTGCCTTTCATTGATAATTGATTGGCGGCACTTTGGTTAAACCTAGCACCATCGGGTGTCATAAAAATAATTTCATCGTAAGGTGCAGGTGCTTGCAATTCGTCAATGGCGTTGGCAAGTGTTTCGCATACAATAACCATGCCTGCACCACCGCCATACTGATAGTCATCTATTTGGCCATGTTTATTAATGGCCCACTTACGTAGGCTATGCACGTTTACTTGTAACAGTCCTTTTTCCTGTGCACGTTTTATAATACTGTGCGCAAAAGGACCTTCCAATAATTCAGGCAGTACCGATAAAATATCAATTTTTAACATGCTTTATTTTTTATTCCATAAAACCCTCAATATCCCTGCGTTGTTTTTTGGTAGGTCTTCCTATTTTACTCAAACGTTTTCCGGTTTGATACGAAGCCGCTTGGTAGGCAACGTGGTCTAGTTCTTCTGGAGGTGTTTGATCTTCATAATGTAAAATAGCTTCGGGGTATTGTACTCTTTTTTCTAATAAGCCTGTTACTTTTACCACCCACCTGCGCGCTTCTGTTTTAACGTCGTATACATCACCTAGGTTTACCACTTTGGCTGCTTTTACATTATCTCCATTACATTTTACTTTACCCTTACTGCAAGCATCACCCGCTTGGCTTCTTGTTTTAAACAACCGAATAGCCCAGAGGTATTTATCAATACGTAATTTTTCTTTACTTGCTGCTTGCATAAAACTGGTGAAAGTAAGGAATGGTTTCAATGCCTTTGTAAAAATTGACGATGTCAAATTTTTCGTTGGGACTGTGTAAATTATCACTGTCGAGTCCAAAGCCCATGAATACAATTTTAAGGCCTAGTTCTTTTTCAAACAATGCACAAATAGGTATGCTACCTCCACCTCTTACAGGAATAGGCTCTTTGCCAAACGTTGCAGTAATCGCACTTGCAGCAGCTTGGTATGCTGAAGAATGGATAGGTGTCATATAAGGCTCACCACCATGGTGTTCTGCTGCTTTTACAGTTATACCTGCTGGCGCAATAGACGTAAAGTAGTTGATAATTTTTTCGGTAATTTTTTGTGACGATTGATTGGGAACCAGTCTACATGAAATTTTTGCAAATGCTTTTGAAGGAAGTACTGTTTTAGCACCTTCACCAGTGTAGCCACCCCATATGCCGTTTACTTCTAGTGTAGGTCTAATACCCGTTCTTTCATTACTGCTGTATCCTTTTTCACCCCATAGTTCGGAAACGCCTAAATCTTTCGCATATTCATTGGCATTAAAAGGGGCTTCCGCCATTTTAGCTCTTTCAATATCTGATGATTCAACAACGTCGTCATAAAAACCAGGAATGGTAATATGGTTGTTTTCGTCGTGGCAAGAAGCAATCATTTTAGAAAGCATGGTAATAGGGTTAGCAACAGCGCCACCATATACACCACTATGTAAATCTCTATTAGGTCCTGTTACTTCTACCTCAATGTAACTTAATCCGCGCACGCCAATATCAATAGATGGATTTTCCATACTTAGCATAGATGTATCACTAATTAAAATAACGTTTGCGTCAAGTAAAGCTTTATTGGCTTTTACAAAAGTGGCCAAATTAGGACTGCCTACTTCTTCTTCACCTTCTATCAAAAATTTAATATTGGTCGTAAGTGTTCCCGTTTGCACCATGGTTTCAAGGGCTTTTACGTGCATGTAAAATTGTCCTTTATCATCGGCAGAACCACGTGCATAAATTTTACCATCTTTGATAACGGGGTCAAAAGGTCCGCTGTTCCATAGTTCTAGCGGATCTGCAGGTTGCACATCATAATGTCCGTAAACAAGTACGGTAGGAAGTGCAGGGTCAATTATTTTTTCGGCGTACACAATCGGGTGCCCCTCTGTCGGATAAATAGTTGCTGTTGTAGCGCCTGCATCTACTAAACTTTTTTTAACAGCTTCCGCGCAGGTAAGCATGTCATCTTTATTTTCGGTTCTAGCACTTACACTAGGTATGCGTAGTAATGCTAATAATTCTTCTAAAAAACGGTCTTTGTTTTTTTCTTGATAATCTTTCCAAACTTGCATATGATGTGTTTTCTAAGTTTCTAATTGATGTTTTTTATCTGATAAGATGTTATCGAGGGTCCAAGTTAGTTTCTTTTCAAATGTGGCCTGTCTTTCGGGGCAATTTTTATTGCAAATGCCACAGCTAATTGCAAGGCACCCATCGGTATGGACAAATAATTCAATGGAGTCGCCAAAATGTGATTTGATCAAATCCGATAGGCTGTCTATTTCGCGGTGTGCTTCGTGTACATTCAAGTACCAAGGCACGGTTAAATGACAATCGATGTGTAATAGGCTGCCGTATTTAATCACGCGTAAGTTATGTAGGTCAATCCAGTTTTCTACTTTGTTTTTATTGAGTACCGCAATAAAATTATTTAATAAATCGAGGTCGGCTTCATCCATGATACCTGCAAACGAAGACCTTAGTATTTTGTAGCCGTTGTAAATAATAAGTAGGCTCATGCCTAGTGCAATAATTTTATCTATCCAGTATACTTTCCAAATAAGCATAGCAGCAATGCCCGTAACAATGGCAAGGGTAGAGTAGGTGTCAATTTGCAAATGCTTACCACTTGCTTGAAGCGCCAACGATTTGTTTTTTTGACCAATTTTAATACATACAGCTCCAGCAAAATAATTGATAACAGCTGTTGCGCTCACTAGCCATAAACCAGTATCTAGTGCATGTAAGGGCTGGTTGGTAAAAAAATTTGCGAGGGTTTCGTAAATGATTAATAAACCCGCTGCAATAATTAGCGTGCCTTCTGCGGCTGCCGAAATAAACTCTGCTTTGCCGTGCCCATAAGGGTGGTCTACATCTTTTGGTTTAGCCGCCACATATAAACTATAGAGGCCAATAAAACCGGCTACTACATTTACAATGCTTTCTAGTGCATCTGTTAATACCGAAAGTGAATGCGTAACAAAGTAGGCCACTGTTTTTACAGCTAGCAGCAGCATGCCTAAGCTTGTAATGAAAATTTGAACTTTAAAATTCTCTTTCGCTAATTTCACAAATGCGTTTTTAAAACCTATTTAAATGCGTTCTAGGGTATAATGTATGGGACATGTTTTAGCGAGCATCGCAGAAACGCCACAATACTTTTCGTGGCTTAAACTTACGGCTCTTTTAAATTGATCTAATTGTGATTCATCTACATCTGCTTTATAGACCATGTGAATCACTGAAAATACTTTTGGAATGGTGTCTGTTTGTGCTGCAGAAGCTTCGATACTTAGTTTTGTAAAAGGCACTTTCATTTTGTTGAGTATTTCAACAACATCAATACCGCTGCAGCCACAAAGTGATGCCAACATTAATTTTTTTGGGTTCATACCTGAATCTAAACTTCCATTTTCGATAGTAGTGTCTAGTCTTATGGTTTGTCCCGTTTCTGAACTGGCATCAAATGCCAAATGACTCACCCAATTTGTTGTTACTTTCATTGTTATCTATTTATTGTATGGCTTTTTCGTATCTGGCTGCTACAAAATCCCAGTTAACTAGGTTAAACCAAGCGGTAATATAATCGGCTCTTTTGTTTTGATATTTTAAATAGTAAGCGTGTTCCCAAACGTCGATGCCAAGTAATGGAAAACCTTTAAAAGTACTTACATCCATGAGTGGGTTGTCTTGATTGGCGGTAGAGCCAATGGCTAGTTTTTTATCAGCGCCAACAACAAGCCATGCCCATCCACTTCCAAATCTATTTTTTGCAGCGTCTGCAAACTGCGTTTTAAATGCTTCCAATGATCCAAAGCTATTATTGATAGCGGTAGCAAATGTTCCTGTAGGAGCGCCACCTGGGGCGGCTTTCATGCAATTCCAAAAAAGCTCGTGGTTATAATGACCACCTGCATTGCTGCGCATTTTAGCAGAATAGCCACTTATTTTTTGTAAAACATCTTCTAGATTGCTATTGGTGTTTACGTTTTCGGCAGCAGCTGCGTCTTGTACATTTTTTGCATAACCTGCCGCATGTTTGCTGTAATGAATTTCCATGGTGAGCGCATCAATAAAAGGCTCTAGTGCAGTATACGCATAGGGTAAGGGAAGTTGTGTAAACGATGTGCCAACAACTACTGGCGATACGGCAGGCGCTAATATTGGCAATACTTTATTAGTGGAAGCTAGGGCGTTTAACTGACTACCCGTTAGTGCAGTTACCATAGCTGCTTTAACCGTGGTACCAATAAAACTTCGTCTAGAATTTTTGTTTGATTCTTGCGCTAACATGGCATTAAAATTTAGGTACCTAAAGTTACTTTAAAACTTGCGGGTATAGGCACGAATTTTGGTAAACAGCCTGTAGTAATATTCTTGGTTAAACAGTTGTGCGTCTGCCATTGCTTTTACCACTAAAAAAATGCTGATCGGAAGTAAAATAAAGGTAGAAAGCCACATGCCCATAAGTGGACTTAGTTGCGCCGATTTCACAAACTTTTCTCCAAACGTATTAAAGAGGTGGAAAATCACAAAAAAGATAATGGCAAAAACGAGTGGCGTACCAAGACCACCTTTTCTAATAATGGAACCTAGTGGCGCGCCAATTAAAAAAAGTACGAGGCATGCCGCCGATAAAGTAAACTTCCGGTGCCATTCAATTTGATGGAGTTGTAGGGTGGTTTGACGTTCTTGATAATCAACGGCTAGGTAGTTCACATTATTTTTAATACCTGTTACTTGATTGGAAGCGCCTTCGATGCATTCGTTTTGTATAGAATCGGGGATGGCTTCATCAAAATCTTTATAATTTTTTTTGATACTTGCTTTTGCTGCTGCTTTTAGTGTCCATCCGGTATCGGTGGTATAGCGTGTAAAACGGATATAGGGGTTCACTTCTTTACGGGTTCTGGCGGTATAGATGCTATCAACGTTATTGATAGAATCTATGGCCGTATTAAGCTGTCTTACGCTTAACATTTTTGGATCGTAAAAACTACTATCGCCACTTTTTTTAAGCTGAAAACTTTTAAGGTCAAATATTTTTTTATAGGTTTTAAAACCGAGTCGTATAAATTCTGTTTTTGGCGTGCCTCTCACGCCTCTCTCTTCGTAACGCCATCCATTTTTTAAAATAAACTCTAAATATTTTTTATCTTTTGTAACGCGCATGATCCCGCTTTCGGCAAAGAGTACATTATCTTGTAAACTGTAATTTTTTTCAAATAAAACAATGTCATGAATAACACTATCATTTTTTTCTTTTCTACCTAATTTGATAACGTAGCCATCAAGCTTATCATAAAAAACGCCTTCTTTGATGTCTATGGCAGGCTTTGCTACAATGATATCAAATTTGAGGGTCGCTAATTTTAGCTGTGTTACGGGAATAATATTATTGGCAAATAAAAATGCAAGGCCACTTAAAAAAACAGTGATAACAACCAGTGGGCGCATAAACCGAACGAGTGGAATGCCAGCTGCTTTAATCGCCACAAGCTCAAACGACTCTCCTAAATTTCCAAAAGTCATGATGGAAGAAAAAAGGAGTGCGAGTGGAAGTGCCACGGGCACCCATGATAAGGTAACAAGGCCAATTAAATAAAGTAGGGTAGGTAGGTCTAATCCTTTACCCACTAAATCATCGATGTACAACCAAAAAAATTGCATGGTGAGTACAAACAATGAAATTAGAAAAGCACCAATAAACGGTCCAATAAAAGAACGAATAATGAGTATGTCTAATTTTTTAATCAAAGCGCTGCAGGGTTCTTGATAAAATAACTTTTGATACGAAGCAGGCGCAGGGAAAATGGAAACCTAGGCACCTAGTCTGTGAAACAGTTCTTTCACTTGGTATTCCCAAAGTTGACTTTGATCTTTGATTTCATTTTTTTCAGCGAAATCTTTGATAGTCAAAACCGTTTGGTTTGAAATTTCTGTTTTTTCTATTCTGAATTCGAAGTATTCATTTTTTTCGGAATGAAGCCATTGGTACTTTATAAATTTATCTTGCTCCTTTTCAATGACTTGTGCTTTATCTGGTTCACCACCACCCCATGAAAAACTAAATTCACCATCCCATTCGTCCACTTTGTCGGCGAACCACTCTTGTAAACCGGTAGGCGTTGATAAAAACTCGAATAAAATACCGGGAGAACATCTCACTGGAAATTCTATTGAAAATAATTGCTTCTTACTCATTTCTTTCTCTATTTTACTACCCTTGTAGTCACGCAATAATATTAAATAATCTAACCCCGCCAAATGTTTTTTTATACCACGCGTGTATATCTGCGGTAAATACTTGATAGCATTCCTAAATTATTGTATATATTATTGATAATCAATTAGATGTAATAATATCTGGCCTGTGTAACTTTTGCAAATACTTGTCAAAAAATGGTTAAAATTAGTTTCAGTTCAACCTATATTTGCAGCCCGAGCCATTATTGGCAGGATTTATCAGCGAAAATCAAACTGTTATGTTTCAAGGATTATCGGAAAAATTAGAAAGTGCATTTAAGAATTTAAAGGGGGAATCGCGCATCAATGACCTCAATATTGCGAATACCATTAAAGATATTAGACGTGCGCTTATAGATGCCGACGTTAACTTCAAAATAGCCAAAGAGTTTACCGAAAAAGTAAGGGACAAAGCCGTTGGTCAAAAAGTAATCAACGCAGTGAGCCCTGGACAATTGATGGTAAAAATTGTGCAAGATGAACTCACCGAATTGATGGGCGGAGAAGCTGCAACATTTAATGCAGTTGGCAATCCAGCAGTAATTTTAATTGCCGGTTTACAAGGTAGTGGTAAAACAACTTTTACTGGAAAGCTTGCAAATCATTTAAAAAATAAATTAGGTAAATCTCCCTTACTTGTTGCAGCGGATGTATATCGTCCAGCGGCCATTGATCAGCTCGGTGTATTGGCAGCACAAGTGGGTGTAGAATTATATTCGGAAGTAGGTAATACCGATCCTGTTGCCATTGCAAAAGCGGCCATTGCGCACGCAAGAGCAAACAATAAAAATGTTGTTGTAATTGATACGGCGGGCCGTTTAGCGGTAGATGAAGCAATGATGCTAGAAGTGGCTGCCATCAAGGACGCCGTGAATCCTACCGAAATTTTATTTGTAGTAGATTCCATGACCGGACAAGATGCTGTAAACACTGCAAAAGCATTTAATGACCGACTCGATTTTACAGGTGTAGTTCTTACTAAATTAGATGGTGACACAAGAGGTGGTGCCGCACTCACTATTAAATACACGGTTAACAAACCCATTAAGTTTGTAAGTAGTGGTGAAAAATTAGATACGCTCGATATCTTTTATCCTGACCGTATGGCGCAGCGTATTTTGGGTATGGGTGATATTACGTCACTTGTTGAAAAAGCACAGGCACAATTTGATGAAGTCGAAGCAAAAAAATTAGAAAAGAAAATCAAAAAAAATCAATTTGATTTTCAGGATTTTCTAACGCAGTTGCAGCAAATTAAAAAAATGGGTAACATTAAAGATTTGATGGGCATGATACCAGGTGTTGGTAAAGCCATCAAAGATGTAGACATTAACGACAACGCATTTGTGGGTATTGAAGCCATGATCAAATCAATGACTCCTTTTGAGCGCGCCAATCCCGATTCCCTCACGCCAAGTAGAAAACAGCGGATTGCAAAAGGTGCTGGCAAAGATTTGGCCGAGGTGAACGCCTTTATGAAGCAGTTTGATCAGATGAAACAAATGATGAAAACGATGAATAACATGCCAATGGGTGGTCGTTTTCCGGGTATGAAAAGGTAGTTTTAACCGAATTTTAGGTCATTTTTAGGTTTTTTAGCCTCAAAATCAGTCTAAATGCCTATATTTGCAACCCTTAACAATATTTCTTAACGCCTATAAATTTCTATTTAACATGGCAGTAAAAATGAGACTACAAAGACACGGTAGTAAAAAAAGACCGTTCTACTTCATCGTAGTAGCCGATGGTCGTGCACCAAGAGACGGTAAGTTCATCCAAAAAATTGGTACTTACAATCCATTAACAGTTCCAGCAACAATCAGCTTAGATCGTGAAAAATCTTTAGATTGGTTAAACAAGGGAGCTCAACCAACAGACACAGTACGTCGTATCCTTTCTTTTAAGGGTGTACTTTATTTAAAGCACTTATTACGTGGTGTAAAGCTTGGTTTATTTGATGATGCAACAGCGATGACCAAGTTTGAAGCTTGGCACAATGAGCATGAAGCAAATATTAGCCGCAGAAGCGATGCACACAAATCAGAAGTTCGTGCTAAAAAAGTATACGTTCCTGTTGTTAAAAAAGTAGAAGAAGTAAAAGTAGAAGAAGCTCCGGTTGCAGAACCAGAAGCAGTAGTTGAAGAAGTTGTTGCTACAGAAGCTCCAGCTGCAGAAGTGGAAACACCAGCTGCGGAAGCTGCTCCAGAAGCACCAGCTGAAGAAGCTGCTCCAGAAGCACCAGCTGCGGAAGCTGCTCCAGAAGCGACTCCAGAAGCGTAGCTCTATTGAAACATTATAGCGAAACGCCTGCAACGCAAGTTGCGGGCGTTTTTAGTTCGGTAATATCCCAATTAATAAATAATTTGCAGCCATGAGTGAATACGTACACATTGGAAAATTGGTGGCCACGTTTGGTGTGAAAGGAGAACTTATTTTAACGCACGGGCTTGGTAAAAAAACAAACCTTAAAGACGTGGAAGTGCTCTTTGTAGAAGAACAAAAAGGTTCTTACCTCCCATATTTTATTAGCGGATCAAAAGCAAAAGATGAAGCAGAGATGTATGTTCAATTTGAAGGCGTGAACACCAAAGAAGCAGCGGCCCGTTTTGTATCTCGTCAGGCATGGTTGTTAGATAGCGATTTTAGAAAATTAGCGGGTAAGTCGGCACCGATTGCACTCTTAGGTTACGAAGTAATCACCGATGAAGATGAAAACCTAGGACCTATCGAAGAAGTGATTGAACAGCCGCACCAAGTATTATTAAAAATTTCGGTGGAAGGTAATGAAGCACTCATTCCGCTCCACGCCGAAAGTTTAGATTCTATTGATCACGATGCTAAAAAAGTATACGTGATTTTACCCGACGGATTATTAGATGTGTATAGGTCTTAATTACCATGCAAACGCCTCAACGTTATATTGCCCATTTTGATTTAGATTCTTTTTTTGTAAGTGTGGAAATGCTGCAAGATCCGTCACTACTAGGTAAAGCAGTAGTTGTAGGAGGCAGTAGGGATAGAGGTGTTGTTACAACCTGTAGTTACGAAGCAAGAAAATTTGGGGTACGCAGTGCGATGCCTATGCGAAGGGCCATGGAGTTATGTCCGCACGCTATTATTGTAAAAAGTTCGTACGGGCTTTATGCAAAATACTCGGCCTGGGTTACAACTATTATTGCGGCCAACGCACCCCTCTACGAAAAAGCTTCTATCGATGAATTTTATATTGACTTAACGGGCATGGATACTTTTTTTAATCCATTAGAATGGACCATTCGCCTTCGACAAACCATTATGGATGAAACGGGACTTCCTATTTCGTTTGGACTTGCTACCAATAAGTTAGTTGCAAAAATTGCTACTGATGAAGCAAAACCAAATGGTTATTTATTTGTAACACCCGGAAAAGAAAAAGAATTTTTAGCGCCACTACCCGTCGAAAAATTAGGCGGCGTTGGTAAAAAATCACATCAAACCCTTTTGGTGCTTGGTATTTACACCATTGGTGATATTTTAAAGTATGATGGGGTGCTATTGGAAAAAGCACTTGGTAAATGGGGAACGCAACTCATACGGCAAGCGAATGGTTTAAGTGATTCGGTGGTTTCACCACACCGCGAATCAAAATCTATTTCTGCCGAAAATACATTTGAAGAAAATACCTTAGACGTTGATATTTTATTAGCGCAACTAGTAGGGCAGGCGGAGCGCGTGGCGTATGAACTTCGACAAGAAAAAAAATACGCTACATGTGTAGCCATCAAATTTCGAAATGCAAATTTTGAAACAACTACCAGACAAATCACCATTCCTGCTACCATCGCAGATAGCGATATCATAAAAGCGGCCACCGATTTATTTACCAAACTATATGTGCCAGGCACTTTGGTAAGACTGCTGGGTGTGCGTCTTGCGGGTCTTACAGACACCGGCGCTCAAATCAATTTGTTTGATAACAAAACGGAGCAACATGCACTCTACGAAGCCATTGATTCAGTAAAAAATAAATTTGGAAAATCTGTGTTACGCAAGGCGCGCACCATTAAAAAGCCCGAATAATATTATGCATCCCATTTACGAAGCTGTTGAAGTAGTGCACGTAAATCTTTAGGAACAGGCGCCTCAAAATTAAATATTTCGCTTCCTAACGTAAAGGTTAATGTATGTGCATGTAATGCTAGTCTTCCCATAATAGGGCGTTCTTCATCTTCTGCTTTCGAAAGTTTAAATTTCTTTTTTAATGAAGACAGTAAAACAGGTTCGTTGTTGCCATATAGTGGATCACAGGCAATGGGGCTTCCAATATGTTGCATATGTACACGAATCTGGTGCGTTTTACCCGTATGAATTTGTAATGAAAGCCAAGCGTATTTTTTAAATCTTTCTACTACTTTATAATCCGTTAAAGCAGGCTTACCTTTTACGTGCGTAACCATTTTTCCATTCTTTCCCGGATGCTCCATAATAGATGCATCTACACTTCCTTCATCATTTACGGGATTACCTAATACTAGACCCACATAAAATTTTTCTACATCTCTTCCTTCAAATAATACAGATAATGCTTGGTGCGCTTCTTCGGTTTTTGCAAACACAATAACACCACTGGTGTCTTTATCGAGGCGGTGTACTGTAAAAATATTGCCAAACTGTTGTCTGAGTATTTCTTTTACAGAAATATCTATGCCAAACCTATCCGGAATACTTAATAATCCAGAAGGTTTGTCTATCACAATAAATGCGTTGTTTTCAAATAATACAGATAAGCGCATTGTAGAATTTTTCTAAAATAAAATAAGGTAAAAATTATGCTTCTTCTTCTTCTTTTGATTTACGAACAAATGACTTGTTCATAAACTTAAGTAAGCGCACTTCTTTTTCTTGTAAGAAACGGTATTTGCCGCGGTCTACATTCTTTTTAGTGAGGTTGGCAAACATAACACGGTCTAGGCCACGAACGTCATAGCCTAAATGTTCAAATATGCGGCGTACAATTCTGTTACGTCCACTATGAATTTCAATACCTATTACGTTTTTATCTTTCGCGTTGGCATAGCCACAAGCATCGGCTGCCACAAATCCATCTTCTAGTGTAACACCAGCTAGGACAGCTTCTAAGTCTTTTTTAGCAACAGGTCTATCAAGTGTAACCTCGTATATTTTTTTAATTTCAAAAGAAGGGTGCGTTAATTTTTGCGCTAATTCTCCATCATTGGTTAATAACAAAACACCAGTTGTGTTTCGGTCTAAACGGCCAACAGGGTAGACCCTATCAGCGGTAGCGCCCTTAATAATATCTAATACTGTTTTGCGTCCTTCCGGATCATTTGCAGTAGTAATATAATCTTTGGGTTTATTGAGTAAAATGTAAACAGCATTTTTTTGCAAATACACCTGCTTGCCTTTAACGAGCACTTTATCTGTTGGGGCTACTTTAAAACCAGGTTCAAATATTTTATCTCCATTTACTACTACTTTACCACCTTTTACAAGTTCGGCTGCTTCTCGACGTCCACATACACCTGCGTGTGCAATAAATTTATTGAGCGGCATTTGCTCTGCGTTTTTTAACGCAATAGGAACGGGCATACCTGCAACGGGTGCAGCTTGCGCTTCTTTACCACGTGAAGTTTTAGCGGGGGTAATGGGTCTTGCAGATCCAGTAGGTCTTGTGCTAGACTCACTTGGTCTTGCAGCATCTGCTCGTGGTGCGCGTTCGTCTCTATCAGATGGGGCTCCTTTGCGCGCACCCGGCTTTATCGATTTTTTTAGTGGCTCTGTTACAAGCCCGCGCATTTTATCTTTTTTACGTTGGCGCATTTCTTCACCAGCTGCTCTTGCTTCTATTTTATTTTTTTTCTTTTCTTGTCGGAAGGCTTCTTTTAACGCGCTCCCTTTTTTCTGATTAGCAAATTTGCTAAAGTTGTCAGTTCTTTTTTGCATACAATTGTTTTGCTGTTTTTCAACAGGATGTTTGGTAATTATTTACCCTTATTGGCTAGTTGTCCACAAGCCGCGTCAATATCTTTACCCCTGCTTTTTCTGAGGCGGGCGTTAACGCGGTTTGAGTCTAAAAAGTTCATGAAATCTTCTATGCCTTGTTCGTCTGGCTTGGTCATGTGAAACGAATCGATAGGGTTGTATTCGATAATGTTTACAAGGTCTGCGGGCACTTGACGGAATAATTTTACCAGTTCTTCTGCATCTTTTTGAGAATCATTAAAATTCTTAAATAAAATGTATTCGAACGTGATTTCGTTTCCAGTTTGCTTATAAAAATAATTCATGGCATCCACCAAAACCTTGATATTATTGGTTTCGTTGATAGGCATGATTTCATTTCTCTTTTTGTCGTTGGCAGCGTGTAACGATAAGGCCAATTTAAAACGCACTTTATCATCACCTAGTTTTCTAATTTGTTTAGAAACACCAGCTGTAGAAACAGTAATTCTGCGCGGGCTCATAAATAAACCGTCTTCGGCAGAAATACGTTCAACTGCTTTTAGCACATTGTCGTAGTTAAGTAGGGGCTCACCCATACCCATAAAAACAATATTGCTTAATTTTTTTTGAAAAATTCGTTCGCTTTCTTTGTTGAGTAATACGACCTGATCATAAATTTCATCGTAGGTTAAATTTCTTTTGCGGTCCATGGTACCTGTTGCACAAAACTTGCAACTTAAACTGCAACCAATTTGAGAAGATACGCAGGCAGTTTTTCTTTCTTCGGTAGGAATTAAAACGCCTTCTATAAAATGCTTGTCAAATGTTTTAAACCTAGATTTTACAGTACCATCTTCGCTAACCTGTGTTTTATCGATGGTTAAAGCGGGTAAAATAAATGTTTCGTTTAATTTGGCACGTAGCTCTTTGCTCAGGTTGGTCATGTCATCAAAAGAGTGCGCATGCTTTTGCCAAAGCCATTCGTGTACCTGTTGAATTCTAAATTTTTTCTCGCCCAGCCCCTCAAAATATTCCGTTAGCTCGCCTAGGCTCAAATGCCTAATATTTGGTAAATCCGTGTTCATAGCTGCAAAGATACCTTTAAAGCCCTAAAAAGCCCGATTTGAAGTAGCTTACCATACTTAATTGCGCATTTTTTGGGCTGATAGCATAAAATTAACATGATCCTCGACAACAATTTATAGTCTTGATGGTTATATTTGAAATAACATTTAAAAAATCCCATGAAAAAGATCCTTTTATTCAGCACATTATTACTCGGTGTTTTTATAACTATTCAAGCGCAAGACACTACCCTTACGCAGTTTACTGGTAAGTTTAAATTTGCCGAAGGTAGCCCCGTTCAGGAGGTTGTGATTAATGCAGACAATGGCACACTTGTTGCTACTTCTGCGATGGGTTCTTTTGTACTTCAAAAAACAGGCGAAGACCAGTATTATATTGCTGATTTTCAGGCACCAGTTGTATATAAAAGAGACAGCAATAGAAAAGTAATTGGGCTTACCATTAGTGTAAGTGGTATGGTGTTAGAGGCCGTAAAAGTAGAAGCGGTATCTTTTGTAGATGAAAAATTTTACTACCTCACGCGTTAATTGGCGCAATTTATTTTATTACAACACGCTTAAAATAAATAGGTAAGTAGCGCTTCATTAGCGATGGTTTCTTGCGTACCTGTTGTTAGATTTTTAACAACACAGGTACCTGCAGCCAATTCATTTTCGCCAATAATTACTACGTATCCAATATTCTTTTTTTCGGCGTATTTAAATTGCTTGTCAAATTTTGCATTTTCATGAAAAATTTCGGCAGCAATACCTCTATTTCTAAGTTCTTGTAATAGTAAAAAAGCACGCGCAGTTTCGGCGGCGCCAGCATTAAAAAATAATACTTTGGTACTGCTCTGAATAGTATCTGGAAAAGCGTTTAATTCTTCTAGTACATCGTAAATACGGTCTACACCAAAACTAATGCCAACACCCGGGATATCCTTGACACCAAAGAGTCCTGTTAAATCGTTGTAGCGTCCGCCACCCCCAATACTGCCGATGCTAACACCCAGTGCTTTTACTTCAAAAATAATACCGGTGTAATAATTAAGGCCTCTTGCTAATGTAAAATCGGCTACCAAATTAACATTCGGAAAAGCAGTAAAATGTTCAAGTAAAGTATTGATTTCAAGTAGCCCTTCTTTACCTTCTGGAATTTCGCCAATAAGCGCCGTTAACTGATTTATTTTTTCGGTGTTAGAGCCGCTAATTTGTAAATATTTTTCGATGGTAGCAACTTGATTTGCGTCAAGACCGCGTCCACTCAATTCTTCTTTTACTTTTTCAATACCAATTTTATCCAGCTTATCAATAGCAACAGTAATGTCAATCATTTTGTCTGCACCACCACATAGTGCGGATAATGCTACTAAAATTTTTCGGCTATTGATTCTAATTTCTACCGGTAGTTTTAATTTTTCAAATACCGATGCGTAAATATGTGTGAGTTCTAATTCATTTAATAAACTGCTGCTACCTACCACGTCTGCATCGCATTGGTAAAACTCACGGTATCTCCCTTTTTGTGGACGATCGGCTCTCCAAACCGGTTGCATTTGATAACGCTTAAATGGCATGGTTAACTGTGCGTGGTTCATAGCCACATAACGCGCAAATGGAATGGTTAAATCGTAGCGGAGCGCTCTCTCGGTGAGGTCTTTGGTGCTCTTTCCGGTCAATACTTTATCAAAAGCAGCAGTAGCTGCTTCATGTTTAGCTGGGTTGTCCAGCCCGTTATTTAAAATCTTAAAAATAAGTTTGTCGCCCTCTTCGCCATATTTACCCATTAAAGTCTCCAAATTTTCCATGGCAGGTGTCTCAAGTGGTTGAAAACCATATAGTTCGAACACTTTTTGGATGGTTTGGAGGATATAACTCCGTTTATGAACAACAGCAGCACTAAAATCTCGGGTACCTTGGGGTAGGGAAGGTTTGCTCATAAAATGGGTTGGTTATGGGCCCAAAGATACTCAATCTTGTAAATTGGTCTTCAATTAGTGGTTGGTTCCAACTAAATCTTATCCTATCTAGTTATGAATCAGCCGATTTATTCAAAATTGAGGCTAAAAATAGCGGGGCTAAATAAAATAATTAAGTAAATTGCTCATCCCATTAAAAACTTTTTGTTAAATGGATAACGATTATAGGTCTAAACACGAGAAAAGTTATATTTTGATGCGAAGAATCTATGATTTTTCGATGTCATTATTAATTTTAGGGATGGCTGTAGTGATGTTTTTTGGTGCAAAACTTGGCATCAAGCAGTTCATAGATGTAGACCCTTTATTTAGGTATCTATTTGGAAGTGTTTGTTTGTTGTATGGTGGTTTTAGATTGTACAGAGGAATCTATCCAAACTACTAGGCTAAAAATAGTGTGTATGAAAAAGAAGTGGCAAAATTGGGTAATTGTAATCATTGTTTTTTTTGCAATGGCGTGCAACAACGATGATATTAAAATAACTTCGGAAGATTCTCCTACTGCAGGTACCATTCATATCAGCGTAGATGAGAGTTTTAAGCCGGTAATGGAGCAGCAAATTAAAGTGCACCACTCGTCTTTTCCGAATACAAAAATTGAAGTTTCTTACAAATCGGAAGCGGATTGTTTTAGAGACTTACAACAGGATAGCACCCGAATGGTGATTGTAGCTAGAGGGCTCAATAAACAGGAGGATAGGTTCTTTGAAAATCAATTGTCTTACCCCGTTCAATATGGTGAACTCGCTTATGATGCGGTGGCTATTATTGTAAACAGGGCAGGAAAAGACAGTGTATTTACTTTTGAAAAGTTGCGTAAAATTTTAAGTGGCCAAACTTCTACTACGGTCGTAATGGATGGCAATTCGGCAACTAGTACCGTTCGGTATTTGCGCGATACTATTTTACATGGTACTCCATTTGGACCCAATGTAGTAGCCGCAAAAAATAGCGAAGATGTTTTAGCCAAAGTGGCCCAAAGAGCTGATGCTATTGGCTTTGTGGGACTTAGCTGGATTGGCGATTCTTACAACGCAACGCAACTTGAATATTTAAAAAAAGTAAATCTAGGCCTTGTAGAATGTACCAAGTGTGCAGAAAAAGGCTTGTATGCCAGACCTTCGCAGGCAACTATTTCGAGAGGTCAATACGCACTTTCACGTCCGGTGTATTATATTTTAAAAGAAAATGCAACGGGGCTTGGAACTGGATTTATGAATTTTATGAGTATGGAAAGAGGACAATTGATTTTTAGGCGCGCAAGTTTGGTCCCTGCAAAAATGGGATTTAGCAGGCGAACCGGAACGATAAAAAATATAGATTAAAAAACAACTATAAAAACCGACAAATGAAGAAGATCGTTTCTTTGATGGTAACAGCATTATTAGCTGTTCAGTGTTTGATGGCTCAAGTTTCGGAAGGAATTAGACATCTCGATTATGAAAAATACAAGAGTGCGCGTACGTCACTAAAAGCGGCGTATGATGCCAATCCAAAAGATCCACAAATTGTCTATTGGTATGGTCAATCACTCATTGTTTCTGAGGTAGGTGAAACGCCAAAACCAGAAGATGTAAACAACGCAAAAGCAGTGTACCAAAAAGGTATTCAAGACATCCCTAACGATCCATTAATTATTGTAGGGTTTGCACACATAGAGCTTTTGCAAGGTGGCGATATCAATAGCATTAAACAAAAGTTTGAGCAGGCTATTACCACTGCCACAGAAACTAAGGGGAAATTTAAGGGCCGTGTAAATGGCGGAGTATTAAATGCCATTGGTCGTGCTAATGCAAGCGTAGGTGCTGACCAAGGCGATCATGTATATGCCATCGAAAAACTAAAGCTTGCTGCAGAGCAGGAATTAGCCCCTGCCGATATTTTTGTAAATATGGGTATCAATCATTTGAGAATGGGTGGTGAAAACGGCGGAGAAGCGGTAAAAGCATTTTCCGAAGCAGCTGCTCGTGATACAAAAAATGCACGTGCATTGTATAGAATTGGTAAAATTTACCAATCACAAAACAACAAAGAATTATTTGAAGAATTTTTTAATAAAGCCATCGCTGCGGATCCTAATTTTCCGCCAGTATACTATGCGCTTTATCGTTACTACGCTGATAAAGATGTAAACAAAGCAAAAGATTATTTAGACAAATTTGTTAGCACCGCAGATAAAGATCCACGCAACGAAATTTTATTTGCCGATTACTTATTTAGAGCTGGTAAATATGCAGAGTCTTTAGCAAAATTAAAAGAATTGGAAGCAGGACTTGGTATGTCGCAAGTACCACGTATTGCCGTTGTATATGCTTACAACTACGACCGTTTAGGTGATTCTGTTCAAGCAAAAACCTATATCCAAGGATTCCTTGATAAGGCTGCTGCCATTGACATTCAGCCCGCCGACTATGAATTAGGTGTAAAAGTATTAACCAAGTTTCCAGGTAGTGAAGTGCAGGCTTCTGCTTATATAGACAAAGCAATTTCCTTAGATACTGTTAAGCAAAATAAAATGGCTTACATGAATACTGCTGCCGAAATTTTTGGTCGTGCAAAAGTATACAGTGAGCAGTTAAAATGGATGAAGCGTCAATTAGAAATGAAAGGATCTTTAACAGAAGCCGATCATTATAAATTGTCAAATACAGCATTTAGTGCAGGTGCATTTGTAGAAACGCTTGAGTATGCAAGAGCGTATATGGCTGCTTTTCCGGACAAGCCACAACCGTATGGTTTCTTTAAGCGAGCTGCTATGAAAAGCACCACCGATACCGCTCAAATTGTAACCTTACTGGATGAATTAGATGCGGTGTACACAAAGATTGGGGTAGACAAGTATAAAAAAGAGATTTTTGTGAATGCTTACTTTAAATTGGTTTACTATGTTGGTGCATTTAACAACCTCAAAAAGAACCCAGATTTTAAGGTAAAGTCTGATGGAACACGTACGGCGGTTGTTGACCAATTTTTGTCAATTTGCCAAAAAGCATTAAACATTACAAATCAAATGATTACGTTATATCCAGACGCCGCAGATGAGAATAATAAATTTGCATCTGAACAGCGCGTTGCCATCCAAAAAAACATTGATTATTACGCTAAACCACAAGGCAAACCAGCGGCTGCTCCAGCTAAAAAAGGCTAATCCGCAATTTCCTTTAAAATAATGCTAAAAAAGACTCCCCAAATTGGGGAGTTTTTCGTTTATATCCCTACTGTGGTGTATTTTTGCGGCGACTAAAACAAGTATATGACTTGGAGTACCTTTTTGATGGATGCATCTGCTACCAATCTCGCCTCTAACTACCTCCCAATTGGCATACAATTAATTTTTGCTGCTGGCTTTGTTGCCACCATGATTGCTTTGTCTCAGTGGGTAGGTCCTAAGCGTAATACTTCGGATAAACTAGAAAACTTTGCGAGTGGTATTGAAACACATGGTGATGCAAGGCAACCCATGGCCATCAAGTATTTTTTAGTGGCTATTTTATTTGTTTTGTTTGATGTAGAAGTTATTTTCTTTTATCCGTATGCAGTAAATTTTAGAGAACTAGGATGGGCTGGATATAGCGCTGTGCTCATGTTTGTTGGCTTTTTCTTAGTAGGATTTATTTACATTATCAAAAAGGGTGCACTTACTTGGGAAGATTAATTTTAATATAAATAATATGTCACGTCCAGTACGATTTAATACCACACCTATATTAGCTTCCACTGCAGATGCAGTAGGTGCGATAGAAGCGCCTCCAGGATTTACAGGAGATGGTTTTTTTACCGCACAGCTTAGTACTGTAGTGGGTCTTGCACGTAAAAATTCGATATGGCCTTTACCATTTGCCACTTCATGTTGTGGCATTGAGTTTATGGCGACCATGGGCTCACATTACGACCTTGCTCGATTTGGTTCTGAGCGTGTGGGTTTTTCGCCGCGCCAATGTGACCTTCTAATGGTGATGGGCACTATTGCTAAAAAAATGGGTCCCGTACTTCGTCAGGTATACCTACAAATGGCTGAGCCACGTTGGGTAATTGCCATTGGAGCTTGTGCTTCAAGTGGTGGAATATTTGACACCTACAGTGTGTTACAAGGTATTGACCAAGTAATTCCGGTAGATGTATACGTTCCAGGCTGTCCGCCAAGACCGGAAGCTATTTTAGATGGCTTTATGAAAATTCAGGACTTAGTGGGTGAAGAAAGTATTCGTCGTAGACATTCTGAGCAGTACAAAACATTATTAAACTCTTACGGTATTCAATAATCAAGTATGGCACTTACCAACCAATACATTAAAGAAAAGCTGCAAGAAAAATTTGGAGACCTTGTTTCTAATTTTGAAGAATCGTATGGCCTATTGAGTTTTGAAGCAACGGCTACTAACAATTTAAAAGTGTTGCAGTTTTTGTACGATGAACCTAGTTTACAATTTCAATTTTTAACGGATTTGTGTGGTGTAAACTTTCCAGATGATGCTGGTCGCGAAATTTCTGTGGTGTATCATTTGCATAACCTAACAGAAAATGTGCGCCTTCGTTTTAAAATTTTTGTTCCTGTAGCAGCGCCAGACGTTTTTACGGCCTGCAATTTATTTTCAAGTGCCAATTGGATGGAGCGCGAAACCTACGATTTCTACGGGGTTAATTTTGTTGGTCACCCTAACTTAAAAAGAATTTTAAACGTGGATGAGATGGATTATTTCCCACTCAGAAAAGAATATCCTTTAGAAGATCAAACAAGAATTGACAAAGACGACGAAATGTTTGGAAGGGGATAATCACAAAAAATTAAAAGACATGTTAGCGCATCAACAACATCATATCACACTGCCTGAAGGCTCTATAGAAAAACAAACGACTACTTTAAACGTAGGTCCCACGCACCCTGCCACGCACGGCGTATTCCAAAATATTATGGAACTTGATGGAGAGCGTATTGTTTCTACAGAGCAAACCGTGGGATACATTCACCGTGCATTTGAAAAATTAGCAGAGCGCAGACCGCTGTATCAAATTACACCGATTACCGATCGTTTAAATTATTGCAGTAGCCCTATCAATAACATGGGATGGCATTTAACCTGCGAAAAGTTTTTAGGGGTGCAAACTCCAAAACGTGTCGATTATTTGCGCGTGATTATTATGGAGCTTGCGCGTATATCGGATCACTTAATTTGTAACTCTATTGTGGGCGTGGATACAGGAGCTTATACCGGCTTTTTGTATGTGATGCAATACCGTGAATTAATCTATGAAATATATGAAGAAGTATGTGGGTCCCGCCTTACTACTAATATTGGGCGTATTGGCGGCTTTGAAAGGAATTTCACTAATACAGCGTTTGAAAAACTCGAAAAATTCTTAAAAGAATATCCAAAAGTTTTAAAAGAGTTTGAAAACCTTTTTGCACGCAACCGAATTTTTATGGAGCGCACCATTGGTGGTGGCGCCATTAGTGCAGAGCGTGCATTAAACTATGGCTTTACGGGTCCTAACTTACGCGCAGCCGGTGTAGATTATGATGTGCGTGTGCACCAGCCGTATAGTAGTTATCAAGATTTTGATTTCACTATTCCAGTAGGTAAAACCGGCGATAATTACGACCGCTTTTTAGTGCGTAACGAGGAAATGTGGCAGAGCTTAAGCATTATCGAGCAGGCCTATAAAAAAGTACAAGAATTTAAAGGTACTGACGCAGATGTTTTCCACGCCGATGTTCCAGAATATTACCTTCCTAAAAAAGAAGACGTCTATACAAAAATGGAATCTTTGATTTGGCATTTCAAAATTGTAATGGGTGAAGTAGAAATGCCTAAAGGTGAAATTTACAACGCCGTAGAAGGTGGTAACGGTGAGCTTGGTTTTTATTTGGTAAGTGATGGTGGAAGAACACCTTTCAGACTTCACTTTAGAAGGCCATGTTTCATTTATTATCAAGCATATCCAGAACTTATTACGGGCGGCATGTTAAGTGATGCGATTGTAACAATGAGTAGTCTTAATTTAATTGCGGGCGAGTTAGACGCATAAAAATAATAACACAATGGTAAAATTTTCTGAAGCACAATTAGCAGAATTTAACAGGCTTGTAGCCCGTTACCCAGAAGGAAAGCAGAAGAGCGCCTTACTGCCTGTTTTGCATTTAGCACAGGATAATTTTGGTGGCTGGTTAAGTTCTGAAACGATGGATTATGTTGCGGAGCTATTAAGCATTACACCTATCGAAGTGTATGAGGTAGCAACGTTTTATAGTATGTACAATACCAAACCAGTTGGTAAATATATGTTTGAGGTTTGTCAAACCGGGCCTTGTATGTTACGTGGCAGTGATGACATTATCGCTTATATCGAAAAAACACTAGGTATTAAACCTGGTGAAACAACCTCTGATGGTTTGTTTACTTTAAAAACAGTAGAGTGCTTAGGTGCTTGTGGTTATGCACCTATGATGCAACTTGGTAAACATTACCGCGAACATTTAACCAAAGAAAAAGTAGACGCTATCATTGACGAATGCAAAAAAACTGCAGGCGTACTCAACTAAAAATATATGGGTGTAAAATTATTATTAGCAAAAGCACATGTTGAGGGTATTAGAGGTTTTGACGTGTATAGACGTGAAGGTGGTTACCAAAGCGTAGAAAAAGCGTTGAAGCAAATGAGCCCCGATAGTATTACAGAAGAGGTTAAAAAAAGTGGCTTGCGTGGTAGAGGTGGAGCGGGTTTTCCTGCAGGAATGAAATGGAGTTTTATTGCAAAGCCAGAAGGTGTTCCTCGTCACCTCGTGTGTAATGCCGATGAGAGTGAGCCAGGTACTTTTAAAGACCGCTACCTCATGGAATTTATTCCGCATTTGTTAATTGAAGGTTTGATTGTATCAAGCTTTGCACTTAATAGCAACGATACCTACATTTACATACGTGGCGAATATGCATGGATCGTTGATATTTTAGAAGACGCGATTAGTGAAGCCAAAGCAAATGGCTTTTTAGGAAAAAATATTTTAGGCACTGGCTTTGATTGCGAAATTCACGTACATCGTGGCGCAGGTGCGTACATCTGTGGTGAAGAAACAGCCCTAATCGAATCATTAGAAGGTAAGCGTGGTAACCCGCGTATCAAGCCGCCGTTCCCAGCTATTCAGGGTGTATGGCAAAGACCTACCATGGTTAACAACGTAGAAACACTTGCTTCTGTTGTTCCTATCATTAATATGGGTGGAGAGGAGTATGCTAAAATTGGTGTTGGAAAATCTACGGGTACTAAATTAATTTCTGCATGTGGTAATATTAATAAGCCAGGTGTATACGAAATTGACATGACTATTTCGGTAGAAGAATTTATTTACTCCGACGAATATTGTGGTGGTATTGCAAATGGCAAGAAATTAAAAGCATGTATACCGGGCGGATCATCGGTGCCAATTTTGCCAGCTAACTTATTATTAAAAACAGCAAAGGGTGAAACGCGTTACATGAACTACGAAAGTTTAAGTGATGGTGGTTTTGCATCAGGCTCTATGATGGGTTCTGGTGGCTTTATTGTTTTAGACGAAGACCAGTGTATTGTGCGCAACACATTATCATTGGCGCGTTTTTATAGACACGAAAGTTGTGGACAGTGTTCACCATGTAGAGAGGGAACGGGTTGGATGGAAAAAATATTACACAACATCGAATATGGTAAAGGCAAGATTTCAGACATTGACCTTCTTTGGGATATTCAAAGAAAAATTGAAGGCAATACCATTTGTCCATTAGGAGACGCTGCGGCATGGCCGGTAGCAGCTGCTATTAGACATTTTAGAGATGAATTTGAGTGGCATGTAAACAATCCGCTCGAAGCACAAGAAAAAAATTATGGTTTAGCGCATTATGCAGATCCTATTCATGTGCCAGTAACCGCTTAATAAAGTAACGTATGTCCGAACAACAACTTTTTAAAGTAACCATCGATAACATTACCATTGAAGTGCCAGCTGGTACTACAATTTTAAATGCTGCTAGACAAATTGGAGGCGACGTTACGCCACCGGCTATGTGTTATTACAGCAAATTAGAAGGTAGTGGTGGTAAGTGTCGCACCTGCTTAGTAGAAGTAAGCAAGGGTTCTGAAAAAGACCCACGCCCAATGCCTAAGCTTATTGCATCTTGCCGTACCACTGTTATGGATGGTATGGAAGTAAAAAATATTACCAGTGAAAAAGTAATTGATGCGCGTGCTGGTGTTGTTGAGTTTTTATTACTCAACCATCCACTTGATTGTCCAATTTGTGATCAGGCAGGTGAGTGTCATTTACAAGATTTAAGTTACGACCATGGTAAAGAAGGAACGCGTTACGAATTTGAGCGTCGTACTTTTAAAAAGCATGATATAGGTCCATACATCCAATTACACATGACGCGTTGTATTTTATGTTACCGTTGTGTGTATACTGCAGACCAACTTTCTAAGCAGCGTTCTCATGGTGTACTCGATAGAGGGGATCATTCACAAATTGCAACCTTCATCGAAAAAAGTTTAGACAACGAATTTATTGGTAACGTTATTGACGTTTGTCCAGTAGGTGCGTTAACAGATAAAACATTCCGTTTCAAAAATCGTGTTTGGTTTTTAAAACCAATGGATGCGCACCGCGATTGTCCTACCTGTTCTGGTAAAGTAACACTTTGGAATAGAGGAGATGAAGTATACCGCGTTACAGCGCGCAAAGACAAGTGGGGTGAAGTGGAAGATTGGATTTGTAATACTTGCCGCTTCGAAACTAAAAATGCATCAGACTGGGTTATTGAAGGACCACGTGAAATTGATAGACATTCTGTCATTGCACAAGGACACTACCAAGGTTCTTTGGGTATGCATACGCCTACCGAAACATTTGCGGCAGTAAATGCAGGTCGTGCGCCACATTTATTAATGGATATTCATAGTGTGAGTGAAGTAAACAAAGATTCATCTTTATAAATTAGATCAAGACATGACATTACTTGCTGTAGATTGGCTTTTAATCATCGAAAAATTAGTACTCATTGCAATTATTGTTTTTGCTAGCCTCGGTATTGCACTATATACCACTTTTGCAGAAAGAAAAGTGGCGGCTGTTTTACAAGATCGTCCAGGACCTAACAGGGCTGGCCCTTTTGGATTACTCCAACCTTTTGCAGATGGATTAAAACTAATCATGAAGGAAGAAATTATTCCTACAAATTCTAATAAAGCATTGTTTGTGTTGGGTCCGGGTCTTGCCATGACAGCAGCGCTCATGACTTGTTCTGTTATTCCATGGAGCAGTCATGTCGAAATTTTTGATCGCAAAGTAGATTTACAAATTGCAGATATCAATATTGGTATTTTATACATTTTTGGAGTAGTAAGTTTGGGTGTGTATGGTATGATGATTGGTGGTTGGGCGTCTAACAATAAATTTTCTTTAATGGCTGCACTGCGTGGTGCGTCACAAGCCATTAGTTATGAACTTGCGATGGGCCTTTCACTTATTGCAGTGTTAATGCTTTCAGGATCCCTTAGTTTAAAAACAATTGTAGACGGTCAAATGGCTGCAGGCAGCTACTGGAATATTGTGTACCAGCCACTTGGTTTTATTATCTTTTTTGTTTGTGCACTTGCAGAGTGTAACAGAACTCCTTTTGATTTACCAGAAGCAGAAAATGAATTAAACTTTGGTTACCACCAAGAGTATTCTTCTATGAAACTAGGCTTCTATTTGTTTTCGGAATATATCAATATGATCATGAGTAGTGCGGTTATGGCTTCATTGTATTTTGGTGGATTTGATGTTCCGTTTTTAGATGAAAGCACACTGGCTCCAAACATTGCCGCACTAATTGGTGTAGCAGCATTACTTACTAAGATTGCCATTTTCATTTTTGTATTTATGTGGATTCGTTGGACGGTTCCACGTTTTAGATATGATCAACTCATGAATTTGGGTTGGAAAACAATGATTCCACTTGCACTATTTAACATGCTTGTTACAGGTGCACTTATATTATTAAAAGCAGGGGTTTAACATAAATCATTAATTGAATTAGCTATGCAAGCGTTAACCAATAGAGCACAGGAAGTATCCAGAAAGCCCATGACATTCATGGAGCGCTTATACATTCCTGGTATTTTAAAAGGAATGGCTATTACATTTAGCCATATTTTTAAAAAGCAACCTACTATCCGTTATCCGGAGCAAAAACGTGAGTTTAGTCCGGTGTTCAGAGGGCTTCACGTTTTAAATAGAGACGAAGAAGGGAGAGAGCGTTGTACGGCTTGTGGGCTTTGTGCAGTGGCTTGTCCGGCCGAAGCCATTACCATGGAAGCTGCAGAGCGTGAAGTGGGTCAAGAAAATTTATACCGCGAAGAAAAATATGCAGCCAAGTATGAAATCAATATGCTGCGTTGTATTTTTTGTGGTCTTTGCGAAGAAGCTTGCCCTAAAGATGCTATTTATTTAAGTGAAACTTTTGCGCCTGCTAATTTTACACGCACTGGTTTCATTTATGGAAAAGATCATTTATTAATCCCAAATCCTGTTACGGAACCTGAAGCATACGCTGCAGCAAAGGGTCAAAGAAATTAATAACGAACGCATGAGTATTACACAATTCTTATTTTATTTTTTAACGGTACTTGCACTATTTAGTGCAGTGATGGTGGTGGTTAGTAAAAACCCGGTGCATAGTGTACTTTGGTTGATTGCTGTATTTTTTGCAATCTCTGGCCATTACATTTTATTAAACGCACAGTTTTTAGCCATCGTTAATATTATCGTTTATGCAGGTGCGATCATGGTGTTATTCCTATTTGTAATCATGCTTATGAACCTCAATGCATCTACAGAGCCTCAAAAAAACAATTGGTTAAAACTAGCAGGTATTATTGCGGGTGGTTGTTTTTTAATGGTGCTGGTATCACTTGTAAAGCAAGCAAACGAATTAAACAATATTGCTGTAACGATGGGTACCGGTGAAATAGGACTGATTAAGAATTTAGGAAAGGCGCTCTTCAACGACTTTGTAGTGCCTTTTGAAATTAGTAGTGTGTTGTTTTTAAGTGCCATGGTTGGCGCAGTTGTCATTGGTAAAAAAGCATAATTAACATTAAAGTATTCGCATATGCCTATTCAATATTATATCTACCTCTGTCTTGCTTTATTTAGTATTGGCATTGTTGGGGTTTTAACGCGCAGAAATGCTATTATCGTTTTCATGTGTATCGAGCTCATGCTAAACGCTGTGAATTTATTACTCGTTGCGTTTTCAAAAGTGCACAATACCATGGCCCTTGCTGGCGATAAAACGTCGATGGCTGGTATAGAGGCGCAATTATTTGTGTTCTTTATTATGGTAGTGGCTGCTGCAGAAGTGAGTGTAGGACTTGCTATTATTGTTATGATGTACCGAAATGTACACAGTGTAGATATTAACTTCTTGAATAGATTAAAAAACTAACTAGGATATGAGTAAGCTTGTTTATTTAGTGCCCCTTTTTCCGTTACTCGGTTTTCTGGTTAACGGACTTCTCAGAAAGTCATTGTCTAAATCTATGATTGGTATCATTGGATCTGGCGCCATGCTTGCTTCTTTTGTAGTGAGCTTATTGATATTCTTTGATGTTAAAAATGGCGGCGGTGCAACCGTGCAACTTTTTAATTTTATTCATGTTGGTACTTTAATGATTCCTTTCGAATTTTTGGTAGATCCATTGTCATCGCTTTTCTTACTTATTATTACGGGTATTGGATTTTTGATCCATTTGTACTCTACTGCATATATGCAGGAAGAAGAGCCGATGCATTTTGGTAGGTATTTTGCTTATTTAAATTTGTTTGTGTTTTCGATGTTGTTACTCGTATTAGGAGGCAATTATGTGGTGATGTTTATAGGTTGGGAAGGCGTTGGTTTGTGTTCTTATTTACTCATTGGATTTTGGTTTAAGAATAACAATTACAATGCAGCTGCTAAAAAAGCATTTATCATGAACCGTATTGGTGATCTTGGTTTTTTACTCGCTGTATTTTGGTTGATTTTTAAATTAGGAACTGTTTCTTATGCATCTGTTTTTGCTGCTGTAGCTCAGTTATCTACCACAGATATTACCATCATTACGACATTGCTATTTGTAGGTGCGATGGGTAAGAGTGCTCAAATTCCTTTGTACACCTGGCTTCCAGATGCCATGGCGGGTCCTACACCGGTGTCTGCGCTTATACACGCGGCTACCATGGTTACGGCTGGTATTTATATGATTGCGCGTAGTAATATTTTATATACCATGGCACCTGCAACACAAAGCCTTGTAGCGATCATTGGTTTATCTACTGCTATTTTTGCTGCAACCATTGCGCTCAAGCAAAATGATATTAAAAAAGTACTGGCTTACTCAACCGTAAGTCAGCTCGGTTATATGTTTTTAGGTTTAGGTGTTGGTGCCTATACAGGCGCCGTGTTTCACGTTATGACACACGCATTTTTTAAAGCCCTTTTATTTTTAGGCGCTGGTTCTGTCATTCATGCCATGCACCACGAACAAGACATTACTAAAATGGGTGGACTAAAAAGTAAGCTACCAATTACGCATCTTACCTTTTTACTTGGGTGTATTGCCATTGCGGGTGTGCCTCCTTTTTCAGGGTTCTTTTCTAAAGATGAAATTTTAATGGCAGCCTATGCCACCAACCCTATATTCTATTATGTAGGTATGGGCGGTGCACTTTTAACTGCATTTTATATGTTCAGGTTATATAGCCTTACTTTTTTAGGAAACTTTAGAGGTACTGCGCATCAACAGGCGCATTTACACGAAAGTCCAATTGCCATGACCTTACCACTAATGGTACTTGCATTTTTTGCAGTAGTGGCAGGATTTATTGGTATTCCTGAACTTTTTGCACCCAATGCACATGCACTTGAACATTTTTTAGCCCCTGTATTTGCGGGTTCAAAGGCCCTTTCGCATGCGCACCACCTTGAGGCTTCTACCGAATGGATTTTAATGGGTACGGCAACCACCATTATTTTAATGGTGATTGTGTATGCGATTACCAAGTTTAAAAAATATGAAAAGGCGGAGCCTAATACGGGTATTGCTACAATATTAGAAAACAAATGGTATGTCGATGAACTCTATGATACGGTAATTATAAAGCCGCTTTATTGGTTTGCATCGTTTCTAAAAAATAGTGTTGAGAAATTTGTAATTGATGGCGCCGTAAATGGTGTTGGAAAATTAGTGGGGTATGGAAGTCGTCAATTTAGACTGTTACAAAGTGGACAAGTGGGTAGTTATATTTTAATGATGGTTATGGCACTCGTGCTCTTTATTATTATTTGGTTTAACGACAACACCATTATGCATTTCATTCGTAAAATATTTTAGTATATTATTTTAACCGTTCTATTTACGTTAAATAAAAGATATGATTCCTGTTTTATTACTTTTTATTCCGCTGGTTGCAGGCATTTTAGGGTTCTTTATTAAAGACCAAAAGGCAGCAAGTAACTGGGCAATAGTAGCATCGGTAATTACTTTACTAACTGCTGTAATTGGTATCTATGCCATGCCGGCATCTATGCATCAGTATCAAGCTACTTGGTTGCCTAGTATTGGCGCAAGCTTTAGCGTAGCACTTGATGGTATGTCTAAAATGCTCGTGCTATTAACTGCCATTAGTATGCCGCTTATATTAATTGCTACCCGAAATAACAATTATAGTAATCCAGGTGCCTTTTATGCGCTGATGTCCCTCGCGCAAGTAGGATTAATAGGTGTGTTTGTTTCAATGGATGCCCTTTTATTTTATTTCTTCTGGGAACTTGCTTTAATACCTGTTTACTTTTTGTCTTCTATTTGGGGTGGAGAAAAAAGAATTGCAGTTACGTTTAAATTTTTCATTTACACATTTGTAGGTTCTTTATTAATGCTTGTAGGTATCTTATTTGTTTACCTGCATACCAAGGATCATAGTTTTGCATGGTCTTCTTTTACCAACACTGATTTAACCAGTGGTGAAGAAGCCCTTCCTTTCTTTTTATTTTTTATAGCTTTTGCCATCAAAATGCCCATCTTTCCTTTACACACTTGGCAGCCCGATGCTTACGAACAGGCGCCAACTGCTACTACGATGGTGTTAAGTGGTGTGATGGTTAAAATGGGTTTATTTGCAGTGATTCGTTGGGTGTTACCACTCTTTCCTTTTGCTGCACATCAGTTTGCGATGCCAATTATTATATTGTCTGTTGTGGGTATGATATACGCTTCTTTAATTGCCATCAAGCAAGATGATATCAAGCGTTTAATTGCTTATTCTTCTATTGCACATATTGGACTGATGGCCGCTGCTATTTTTGCTGGCGGTTCACTTGGATTGCAAGGGGTGCAAGTACAAATGTTTAACCACGGTATTAACGTGATAGGTCTTTGGATTCTTGCTAATGCTATCGAAAATACACTAGGTACTAGAAAATTATCTGAACTAGGCGGACTGGCTACAAAAGCACCTACCATGGCCATTTTATTTGTAGTGCTTGCATTTGCAAATATTGCACTTCCATTAACCAATGCATTTATTGGTGAATTCTTATTATTTAATGGACTTTTCCAATATAATATTTGGATTGCCGCTGCTGCCGGTGTGGGCATTATTTTAGGTGCTGTTTACACACTTCAGATGGTACAAAAAGTACTCTTTGGTGAAGTGTCTGCTATTACAGCAAATGCAACCGAAATAAACTGTTACAGCAAATGGGTACTTATTGTAATTGTTGTTGCTGTTATTGCGCTAGGTGTATATCCGCAACCATTGATTGATTTAACCAAAGATTCTGTTAACGCTTTACTCGTTATAAAATAATTTCTTATGAACGCAATTATTGTATCGGCTTTACTGGGTGTTGTGATGATGTTTAGTGGCATTTTTACCACCAATAAAACAATCATCAAAAACATTGCAACTGTGGGGATGCTTGTATTACTCGCTGCCAATTTAATGGAAATGAATAATTTATTTTCATTTGATATTAATACGCATGATTTAATTGTAACCCAGCGTTATGGCTTGTTTTTTAACTGTATCGCATACGGCGCAACATTTATATATTTAGTATTAAGTGGAAATGACATTACAGAAGTGGGCGTGAATGTGGCAGAGTATTTTGCACTTATCTTTTTTGTGCTTTGTGGTGTTGCTATATTAAGTTCATTTAATGGACTCCTCATGTTGTTTATTGGCGTAGAAATTTTATCGATACCACTTTATATTTTAACTGGTTCCGATAAAAGAAATTTGAAAAGTAACGAAGCGTCGCTGAAGTATTTTTTAATGGGTTCTTTTTCGACAGGTATTATGCTTATGGGTATTGCGCTTATGTATGGTGCAACGGGTAATTTTGGCATGGTGCATGGCGCTGGCTTAAGAGGCGTAGTTACTGCTTCTCAGCAACCTCCGTACTTGCTTGTAGCAGGTGTCATCTTGTTGTTTGCTGCTATGTCTTTTAAAGTATCAGCTGCTCCTTTTCATTTTTGGACACCCGATGTATATGATGGCGCACCAAGTGTGTTTACTTCTTTTATGTCTACCATTGTAAAGGCTGCAGGTATGCTCGCTTTTATTCGCGTATTTGAAAATCAGTACACGATACTTGGACCTACTTGGCATATCATAGTTGATTTTGCCATTGTATCTACTTTATTAATTGGAAATATCACGGCTGTATTTCAGCAGAGCGTAAAACGGATGCTCGCTTATTCTAGTATCGCGCAAGCAGGCTTTATGCTTTTTGCACTCTATGCCAGCAATACTGAAATTGCTAAAGAAGGTATTTTATTGTATGCAGCAGCTTACAGTTTAGCAACCATTAGCATTTTTGCGGTGCTTATTAAATTGCATGATTATACCTTAGATGGATTTAACGGCCTTGCTAAAAAAGAACCGGTTCTTGCTTTTGCAGCAACTGTTTCATTATTATCATTATCTGGTATTCCATTAACAGCTGGCTTCTTTGCTAAATACTATGTATTAGCGGGTGCATTGCAAGCGGGTGGCGCACTATGGCTTATCATTGTAGCCGTACTTTTAGCTGCCGTGAGTGTCTACTATTACTTTAGAGTGATTCAGGCGATGTATTTTAAAGAAGGAGATCCGCAAACCTTGCCTATTACAGGTGGTTTTAAAGCGGCATTGATTGCTGTTGCGGCACTCATTGTGCTATTGGGTATTTGGCCTTCTCTGTTATTAAGCTGGCTTTACTTTTAGTTTTTTACCATACTTATGGGTCCGCTTACCGCTCCTCATTTTTTTGAGGCCCTCTGTTTAGGGGCTGCCTAATCTGTGCTATCTTTACAGCTATAATGCTACTATTATGGCAGGAATGACTTCATTAGATTCTTTATCAATTGCTTGGCGTACGGTTCGTGCCAACAAATTACGTACAAGTATTACCGTAGCCATTATTGCATTTGGTATTATGGCACTGATTGGAATTATTACGGCGATTGAAGCCATGAACCAAAGCCTTAAAGAAAGTTTTTCTTCGATGGGTACCAATGCCTTTAATATTAGGTATAAAAATTCGCGGGTAAGAATGGGCGGAAATAATTCGGATGTTGCAAAATCCATACGTGGTCAAAAAGAAAAGAAATCAAATTTAGATAAGCCCATTCGCAAAGAAGACGCCGAGTTTTTTAAAAAAACATATAGCTTCCCAAATGCTTTTGTAAGTATTTATAGAAGGGGTCCGGGCGGTCAAGAAATTCATTACCAAGATAAAAAAACCAATCCGCAAATTGTTCTCATGGGTGGCGACGAAAATTATTTAGCGGTAAGCGGTTATACTTTGATTCAGGGTAGGAATTTAAATGAACAGGATTTACAAAGTGGGCGTAACGTTTGTCTTTTAGGAAATGCTGTTGCAGTCACTTTATTTGGTGATAAGCCAGAGCGTTGTATTGATAAAGTTGTGCGGGTTAGCGGCGCGCCCTACCGTGTGGTTGGACTTTTAAAAGCCAAAGGATCTAGTGCCATGATGCGTCAAGATGATGTGATTATTACGACCTATAATAATATTAGAAAGTACGGGAATGCCAGTAACTCTTATTTGATGGGTGTTATGGTAGCCAATGTAAAAGAAATTGATCCTGCTGCGGGTCAGGCCACGGCTTATTTTAGATCTATCAGAAAATTAATGCCTACCGAAACAGATAATTTTGTGATTGAAAAAAGTGACAAGTTTGCCGAATTGTTTATTGGCTTTTTAGGTAGTATTACAGGCTCAGCGGGTGCTATTGGGCTTATTACACTCATTGGTGCAGCTATTGGACTTATGAATATTATGCTTGTGGCAGTAAACGAAAGAACCAAAGAAGTGGGACTCATTAAAGCCATTGGTGGGAAAAGTAAAAATGTGCGTCAGCAGTTTTTATTTGAGAGTGTTATTATTAGTTTATTGGGCGCCTTTTTTGGTATTTTATTAGGTGTTGGCGTAGGAAATATTTTTGCCATTTACTTAAATACTGGATTTATTATTCCATGGGGATGGGTCATTACAGGTATCATTATATGTACCGCTGTTGGTCTTGGTGCCGGTATTTATCCTGCCATGAAAGCAGCTAAACTCAATCCAATTAACGCACTTCGTTACGAGTAGGCTTGTAATTTTTTAGCTGTGCATTGATATAATACACTAAATCTTCTTTGGTAAGATTGGATCGTAACCAAGCGTTAGAGGGTCTATACGTTTGCATAAATGTTTGTAATGCATCGTCTTTAAATCCGGTTAGGGAAGCCACTAATTCTGGGGTAAAACGGTAATTGATATAAGCTTCGTTTTCATTGGATTCATAAAACGAATAAGCTCTTCTTTTCTTTTTTTCATTTTTAGAAAAACGGTCAATGTTAAGTGCGATACCTGCGCCTGAATTTGCTTTGGCAACGGCTGGTATCATATAACCCGCAATACCTTGTAAAAATTCTTTGCGGCGCTCCATACTATCTAACTGATATCTATTAAGTCCTTTGCTACTTACCGTTACATTTCCTAAATAAGCGCCTAATGGGTTTAAATAGGCGGCGATTATGGCTGTACTATTTTCTGAATCTACGCTTAGCGTATCAAAATAATAGCCGACAGCTGCAAATGATAATATTTCTTTGGGCTTTGCTGCAATTGAAAATTTACCAGCGCTACTAGTCATTACTGTTTCGCGGGTTGTTAAATTGGTAACGCTTGCAAGCACGATGGGCATTTGCGTAGCGCTGTCTTTTAAAAAGCCCGTTCTTTTCTCATTTTTTTGAGCAAAAGAATAGCTGCTTGTTGTTAAGCAAGCAGCTATTACAAATATGATTAGGTAAAACTTTTTCATACCTTAAAGGTACGTTAGTGTGTTTAACTAGTCTATGATAATTACTTTTTGGGTGTATGTTTTTTTGTTATGCTCAATTTTTAAAAGGTAATACGCCGAGCTTGGTTTTCCAATATTGATCTCTTTACTGTATACGCCATTAAAATTAGGTGTCGATTCGGTAAATACTTTTTGGCCACTGGCTGTTAAAATATCAATATTTAACGGCGCCCTATTTTTAACTTCAAAACGAAGTTGAAATTTACCATTGTTAGGGTTAGGTGATACGGATAAATTAATTTCTTTGGCTACTACTTCTGGTGGTAAAGCTGTTACCACGTGGTTGATAATATTAGATGTTTGCGAACATCCAGTGGCATCTGTAACCACAACCTTATAGGCACCCGATTGTCTTAACTTGGTTTTTTGTCCTGTTTCACCTGGAATAGAGGCATCGTTAAAATACCACTGGTTACCAGTTAATGCACTACTAGCAAGTGAATCTGCCACTTTTGTTATGGTTGGTGCTGCAACGTTTGTAGCTACAATGGTTGCCTTATCACTTACGCAGCCAGCCTGCGTTCTAATTTTCATGTTATAAAAGAAATAGTAGAACGGATTAGGATCGTTGGTAGAACCCCAGTTAACACTGTTGCCTGTAATACTAAACACACCAGGAACAGCCATAGGATAGGTGGCGCCAAGGATGTTGTTGTTTCTAAAAATAGTAGCACCATTAGAACAGGTTACCATTAATACGTGATCACCAGGGGTATTTACTGGAAGGTTTAATTGGTAAATAGCACCGGTATCACCTGCTGGGTTACCAGTTACAGCTCCGCCTGTTGGTGTTGGGTGTGTAGCCGTTACATTAAATGTAACGCTGCTTAATGGATAGTAGGTGTAGCTACCATTTGCATTTAAGGTTCCTAAATCGGCAAGCATTACTTGCACGGTTCCAGGATTACCAATATATAATCTTACGCTTTCAATGATTACAGGAACTGAGTTATTGATGCGAACAAAGTTTCCGCTAAAACTATTGTAACCACCGTCGGGGTGTACCATTTTGTTAGGAAGGCCCACCGTTGTTTTCATTTCTCTTCCAACATAATAGGTTTTATTAGCAGGAATGGTGTTGGTATTAAATGTTGGACCGGCAGCAAGGGGTGTGTTGCTAGTGGCACTACTATACCAGAAATAATTAGCACCAGCTTCTGGGTTATTTACTTTTAAAATGGCATTGGTGCCGCAAATACTAGCAACCGCATCCGGTGTTCCTGATTTGCTGCTAATTGAAATATCATTACTTAGTGCATTATTGGAAGGATTTTGATCGCCGGTAAAATTAACAGTAACTGCTACTTTATAGGATGTATTTGCTTTGGTTAAAAATGGTTTTTGTAAGGTTAAGCTTGCGTTTGTTTGGCCCGGAATTGTTCCAGGGTATGGCGCATTGATGTTACTAATTACAGTATTGCCTTCTTTAATGGCAGCAGTAACGCTTACATTATCTGCAGGTGATGAACCATTGTTTCTAAGTTGTACGGTTAAATATTGGGTACTGTCTTCGCACTCTAATGAGCTTGGGCTTGTTATATTTGTAACAGACACGTCGTTGGATGGATTCACAACGAGTAAACGGTAATCTTGCGTTTCACCTTTACCATACGTGCCACAAGCATTCACATCTGCTGCATTTGAAGTTTCCTGTAACACAATACGCATTCTTAAATAGTTGCCAATGGTTACGGTGTTAGGAATTGTAATACTACCTGTAAATGTACCTGCGTTGGATAAGTTACCACTTGTTGCAACAAGTTCATTGTCGTCAGTAAAGGATCCGTTATTGTTATAATCGATAAATATTTTTCCAATTTTATTTACGTTGGTAGCATCCGAACTAGCTGCACGAACATAAAATGGAACGGATTGTAATGGCTCAATTTGTGCCACCATTTTTGTATTGTCTGTGTACGTAGTTCCGCCAGTAGGATTCGAATAACGAATGGTTCTAAAACTTACGCTATCAATTTTTCCGCCAGCATTTGATGAGGGTGCAGATGCGCAATAAGCTGTTCCACCAACACCACTTACGAGTAGTGAGTAGGCTTGCGTACCTCTTTGTAACGTATTTTTATACGTAACTGTTACGGTGTAAGACTGTCCAGGAATGGTACTATCTACATCCACGACTTCAACGTTATCTAGTACGTTATCGCCGGGAGAAGGATCACTACTTGGGCTTGAAGGAATCATAACCCATGGTCTATACACTTTTGCGCTACCATTTGTTGTAACCCTTACGTCTAAATCATTTACAAGTTTTGGTGTACGGTCATTTAATACATTTACTGTTTCTACATTTCCTTTTGGATCTGTCCAAGAAATAGTCGCTTTTAATTGTCCTTTACCTGAAGCAATCACGTTGGTAGAAAAAGAAGTGGTTGTAGTATTAAAAACATTTTCAAACATCAAATGCTCACTACTTGCGTTATTATTATTAGCCACTGATGCCGAAATAACGGCAGCCGCTTTTTCTACGTTCAAAAGTCCAAAACCAAATTTATAATCGGGGCCTGGCGCAATACCAGCTTCACTAGCTGTGTGTATGGCAAGCCCTTTAATAGTTGCTGCTCTTAAAAATTCACCATTTTTTAAACGCGCATATAATTCTTGTAATAAAATAAGTGATCCTGACGCATTAGGGGATGACATAGAAGTACCACTAAGGCTAGCATAACTTGTATTGGAACCAGAAGTGCTCGATAAAACAGCAACACCATTGGCTACAATATCTGGTTTAATACGACCATCATCTGTGGGGCCCCAGCAGCTAAAACTACTCATTACTACATCTTCTGGTCTACTGTAAATAGAAGATATTCCATTAACAGCACCCACAGTTAAAATATTTTTTGCATTACCATCCCAAGAAACAATTTCATAACCATCGTTGTTGCTGATACCATCTGGTCTATTACCAGCAGCTGCCATTGAATTACTAGCATTGTATCTGAAAAAAGGCTGACCAACCGCTGGTCCATTTTGATTTCTACTATTACCCGCCGATTTTACATACAAATAATAAGGGGCATTGTATGCAATAGAATCTAGTAACTGCGTGTCGTTGCTGTAGTAACCAAATTTATAATCTTCGTTGTCGGTGGAGCGGCCATAAAATTCCCATCTACTTTGTGATGAGTTGTAATTCCATCCTGTAATGGTTCCATAGGAGTGATTGGAAACTAAAAGATTGGCTGCTTCTGATGCAACTTCTGCTTTGTCACCACTAAAATCATACGCAATAATACCTTGTAAACCATACGCCATACCTTTTGCACTTGGGTTTACACCGCCCGCAATCATGGTGCCCGTTACGTGAGTGCCATGATCAGAAAGTACTGAGGAGTTGTCTTTTTGCGTCACTCTATTTATAAGTTCTACGTGCGTGGTTAAAATTTTACCACCATCCCAAATACCTAATTTATTTTTTACAGAAGCAGATGATCCAGATAAATTAAGACCCGAAGATCCACCTGGCCATAGTTGATTGGTTCTTGTAGTATTGGCTGCAATGGCATTATTGTGCGCGATATAATACTTGGGTAAATTAAAACCATCTACACCTACTAGCTTTCCTACATTTCCTTCTTTGTCGGTAATGGTTAATGCCCAACCTTTTTGTTTGGCCAGCGATAATGCTTTGATATAGTTTTCTTTATCTGCAATTTGCAATCCTTTTGCAGTACGCTCTAAAATTGCGGGCTCAGTTGTCGTTTGTGCAATACTATTTGTAACTAATAAAGTACAAATGAAAATGGTTGCAAAAAAATGAGCGGTTCTTTTAAACTTGATTGTTTTCATATATCTTCACATTATTGCCCTTGGGGCTTTTGTCGTGAACTAAAAATACTCAATTACCTTTTAAATTTGAATTATGAGACCGGTTCTTTTTTATGTATTTATCCTGATTTTTTTGGGTATTTCTTGCAAGACGCCAAAAACATCGGCAGAGGCTTCAGAAAATGCCAGTAATAGTGCATCCCAGATCCAAGGTATTGTTGGCGAAGTGACAGAAATGATAGGTAATCAAATGCCTATGGTTGGGGCGCCAGCCCCTGCTCCAAGGCCATTAAAGGCTACTGTTTATATATATGACTCTACCCATATTAGTAAGGTTAAACAAATTGGGGCCAGTCCGCTTTTTTCTATGGTGAGCACGCGGTTGGTACAAAAACTAGATACCAACGAGGCTGGGCAGTTTAGCGCTGCACTTCCGGCGGGCACTTACTCCGTTTTTGTACTAAAAGGCGAAGCCTTTTTTGCCAACCAATTTGATGAGAAAAACAATATTGGGATTTGCAGGGTAGAGGTTGGCAAGCAAACGCGTCTTCAAATAACCGTAAATACGGACGCGAGTTACTAATCTGCTGCTTTTTGGGGGTTTGTTTGGGCGCGCGCTGGTTCCCGATCTGCGTTTGCGATAGGGATCATTTATTTCATCAGCTCCTTTTTGGGGACTCTTTGGGGTCGGTTTCATTATCTTTGCGCCGGAGAATACGTTATGAATTTGGATGTGTTGCTAGCGCAGTTTAATAATGCCCCCCACCTCAATCAATTGGTGAGCAGCCTTCTATTGCCCCAACCCCAAAAAATATATTTAAAAAACCTCCAAGGCAGTAGTGCCGAATTTTTTGTGGCCAGTGTTTTTGCGCACACACAAACCGATACGCTTAATCATATTGTAATACTTCAAGACGCAGAAGAAGCTGCTTATTTCCACAACACACTCGAAAATATTTCCAAGGCACTTGATGTGTTTTATTTTCCTTCGTCATTCAAAAACAGGAAGAACTTTAAATTGTTAAACAGTTCTCATGTGATGCTCCGGACCGAGGCGCTAACGAAGTTAGCGGCGGGGGGTAATAAAAAAATGTTGGTGACGTACCCCGAAGCTATTTTTGAAAAAGTAGTCCTCTCGGAAACCCTCAAGTCCAATATTATTTCTATAAAAACCAATGACACCATTAATAGGGAGAGTTTGCTAGAACTCTTTGTGATGTATGGTTTCAAGCGTTCTGATTTTGTGTACGAGCCCGGTCAATTTGCTATCAGAGGTGGTATATTAGATATCTATTCTTTTGGAAACGAAAAGCCATACCGCGTAGAACTTTTTGGAAACGAAGTAGACTCTATTCGAATTTTTGATCCCGAAACGCAGCTCTCCGAACGCAAGCTTTTACAGGTCAATATCATCCCCAATGTAGAAACGCAATTTACCACCGGCGAAAAAGTGTCACTCTTTGAATTCTTAAAAGAAAACACGGTGGTATGGACCAAAGACCTTTCTTTTATTGGGGAAAAAGTAGACCAGCAATACGAAGACCTCGAAGGCTTTGTATCGTTATTAGATAGCGGATACCGTATGCAAAATAGTGACGACGAAGACGATACACGCGTCATGCACGACGTTACCCTTAATGATTTTGTTACTTCCAGTGATATTATGGCGTCCCTTGCGGGCCGCCATAATATTGAGTTTGGCATGCATCCAAAAAACGCAACACTCGAAATTGAGTGCCATATCAAACCGCAACCTTCATTTAATAGACAGTTTGATTTACTCATCAAAGATTTAAAAGCACATGAAAGCGCTGGCTTTTCGTTGTATATTTTTGCAGAGCAAGTAAAGCAGTTAGAGCGTTTACACAGCATTTTTGTAGACCTTAAAACAGAAATCAATTTTGTTCCGGTTCCTACTAGTATTCATGAAGGTTTTATAGACAACGATTTAAAAATTGTTTGTTACACCGATCACCAAATTTTTCAGCGTTACCATAAATACAAGGTGAAGCAGGCCTATAATAAAAATAAAGCCATTACGCTCAAAACCTTACGGGACTTGCAACCTGGCGATTATGTAACACATATAGATCATGGTGTGGGGACGTATTCGGGGCTTCAAAAAATTGAGGTAAATGGTAAAACGCAGGAAGCGGTCCGCATCATTTATAAAGAGGGTGATATTTTATATGTAAACATTAATTCATTACATAAAATATCAAAGTATACGGGCAAAGAGGGCACGGTGCCTAAAATTAATAAGCTAGGTTCCGATGTATGGGCAAAGCTCAAAGAAAAAACAAAAGTTAAGGTTAAAGAAGTGGCTTTTGATTTGATTAAATTATATGCGGAACGTAAATCGCAGGTTGGTTTTGCCCATGCCCCCGATAATTATTTGCAAACAGAGTTAGAGGCTTCTTTTATTTACGAAGACACGCCCGATCAGTACAAAGCAACGCAAGATGTTAAGCGAGATATGGAGTCTACATCGCCCATGGATAGGCTGGTTTGTGGTGATGTGGGTTTTGGTAAAACAGAAGTAGCGGTGCGCGCGGCATTTAAATCGGTGGTGGATGGTAAGCAGGCCGCCGTGCTTGTGCCTACTACCATTTTAGCGTTTCAGCACTATAAAACCTTTAAAGAAAGACTATCTGATTTTCCGGTTACCGTAGATTTTATCAACCGTTTTAAATCGGCGAAAGAAAAAAAGGAAACCCTGCAAAAATTAGCAGAAGGAAAAATTGATATCATTATTGGTACCCATGGCATTTTAGGCAAAGAGGTTAAGTTTAAAGACCTCGGTGTTATGATTATTGATGAAGAGCAAAAATTTGGGGTAGGCCACAAAGAAAAATTAAAGACCTTAAAAACTAGTGTAGACTGTTTAACGCTAACGGCTACGCCTATTCCGCGAACCCTTCAATTTAGTTTAATGGGTGCGCGTGATTTAAGTATTATGAATACGCCACCGCCTAATAGGCAACCCATTCAAACGGAGGTTCAGGTGTTCAATGACGATTTTATTAGAGACGCTATTTATTATGAAACAGAGCGGGGCGGCCAGGTATTTTTTATTCATAATAGGGTGCAAGGTTTACCAGAAATGTGTGCCCTTATTCAGGGCTTCTGCCCCGATTTAAGCATTGGTTTTGCACACGGGCAGTTAGAAGGCCATGAATTAGAAGAACGCATTTTGGATTTTATTGATAAAAAATACGACGTACTTGTTTGTACCAATATTGTAGAGAGTGGGGTAGACATACCAAACGTAAATACCATTATCGTAAACAACGCGCATCATTTTGGTTTATCAGATTTACACCAATTGCGCGGGCGTGTTGGGCGTAGTAATAAAAAAGCGTTTTGTTATTTACTAGCACCTCCTATGAGTACGCTTCCTTCCGATTCACGCAAGCGTTTACAAACCCTCGAACAGTTTACCGATTTAGGAAGTGGATTTCAAATTGCGATGCGTGATTTAGATATACGTGGTGCTGGTAATTTACTCGGTGGTGACCAGAGTGGCTTTATGGCTGAAATTGGTTTTGAAATGTACCAGAAAATTTTAGAAGAAGCCGTGCGCGAATTAAAACGCAGTTCTTTTAAAGATTTATTTAAAGATGAAATTAGTAAGCAAGACGATTTTGTTAAAGACTGTACCATCGATACTGATTTGGAAATTTTAATTCCAGATTCTTATGTAGAGAGTATTGCTGAGCGCCTTAGTTTATATACACGCCTCGATAATTGTGAAACAGATAAAGACCTCGCCGAATTTAATACCGAATTGATAGACCGCTTTGGCGCCCTGCCACCGCAGGTTACCGATTTATTTACAACCGTGCAGTGCCGCTGGCTTGCAGTAGATGTAGGTTTCGAAAAAATGACCTTAAAAGAAAATACACTGCGTTGTTATTTTATCAATAGACCCGACTCTCCATATTTTGAATCGGAACTATTTAAAAAAGTACTCGACTATTTACAAACGGGCACCAACAAAGCGCGCCTCAAACAAGTAGGTAAATTATTTATGCTGGTGGTAGATCAAGTAAATGATATGGAATCTATGCTGCGCTTTTTACAACGCATGCACCAAGGCGTTATTCCGCAAGCCGACACCGCCAATTAGTCTGCATAAAAAAACCCGCCAAATGGCAGGTTTAATTATATTTTCTATGGTAGAAAAAATCTAAACTAGAATCCTTTTGTAGCAACGCCATCAGCAATTGCTTGTAAAGCTTTTGCTTCACCTAAGATAGCAGCCATTTTATTTCCTTTGCCATCATGACCAGCAGCCATGTATCCACCACGAGCAGTTTTAGTAACTACTGCATCTTGCATTGGAACGTTTTTTTCTTTAGTCTTAAGGCAATATGCTTTAATCATTTTTGAAGTGTCCATTTGTTCAAATTTTGTTGGGTTAGTTAATGAGCAACCGAATTGCTACCAAAGCTAGCTAATTTCTACAATCTAGCCATAAGTTAACAGGCTGTATTGTGCAGATTTTAAGCTGGTTTATTCACAATTTGGCGGGTTTTACACGTCTATTTTCGCATATTTAGCGTGCGTTTCAATGAATTCGCGGCGTGGAGCCACGTCATCACCCATTAACATGCTAAATACACGGTCTGCTTCTGCAGCACTTTCGATGGTTACTCTTTTAAGCGTTCTGCGGGATGGATCCATGGTTGTTTCCCATAACTGATCGGCATTCATCTCACCTAAACCCTTGTAACGCTGGATAGTAACACTGTCATCTTTTCCTCCACCTAGTTTTTCGATCCACATTTTACGCTGTTCTTCGTTGTAAGCGTACTGCTGGTCTTTACCCTTTTTAACAAGGTATAAAGGGGGTTGTGCAATGTAGATATAACCTTGTTCTACTAATTCTTTCATATAACGGAAGATAAAAGTTAGAATAAGGGTAGCGATATGCGAGCCATCTACGTCGGCATCGGTCATAATAATTAACTTATGGTAACGAAGTTTTACAATGTTTAATGCTTTAGGATCTTCGGGGGTACCAACGGTAACACCAAGTGCCGTATACATATTACGGATTTCTTCGTTCTCGTAAATCTTATGCTCCATTGCTTTTTCTACGTTCAAAATTTTACCACGTAATGGTAAAATAGCTTGGTAGCTTCTGTCACGACCTTGTTTAGCCGTTCCACCTGCAGAGTCTCCTTCCACTAAGTATAGTTCACATCTTTCTGGGTCACGCTCTGAGCAATCCGCTAGTTTACCTGGCAAACCACCACCGCTTAATACGGTTTTACGTTGTACCATGTCACGTGCTTTTTTAGCAGCAACACGGGCCTGAGCGGCCAATATAATTTTAGAAATTACTTGCTTTGATTCACGAGGGTTTTCTTCTAGGTAAGCTTCTAATGCACGTGCAACGGTTGTTTGTACTACACCACTTACTTCAGAGTTACCAAGTTTTGTTTTTGTTTGTCCTTCAAATTGCGGCTCCGGAACTTTTACAGAAATAATAGCACTTAAGCCTTCTCTAAAGTCGTCACCTTCTACGGCTACTTTTGCTCTTTCAAAAAGACCTTCTTTGTCTCCGTAACTTTTAAATACACGCGTTAATGCTTGTCTAAAACCAGTAACGTGCGTACCACCTTCGATGGTATTGATATTATTTACGTAAGAAAAAATATGCTCTTTAAAATCGTCGTTGTAGGTTAATGCAACTTCTACGGCTACATTGGTTGCTTCGTCCAAACCCTCTACATACAAGGGTTTAGGGATAATGGCGTTACGATTTGCTTGCTTGTCTAAAAGTTCTACAAAATCAATAATACCACCTTCGCTGTAAAATTTACTAACGAAAGGAGCACCGTTTTCATCAAGTTCTCTAAGGTCGGTGAGGGTAATGGTAATACGCTTATTTAAAAATGATAATTCGCGTAAACGACTTTCTAAAATCTCTCTTTTATAAACTCTTTCTTGAAAGATTGTTAGGTCTGGCCAGAAGTGAACCTTAGTTCCTGTAATAGCACTTTCTCCAATTTCACGAACCGCATATAGTGGTGCACCAATTTTATATTCTTGCTCAAATATTTTTCCTTCTCTGTGAACAGTTACTAAAAGTTTAGTACTTAATGCGTTTACACAACTCACACCCACACCGTGTAAACCACCCGATACTTTGTAGGTATTTTTATCAAATTTACCACCCGCGTGTAACACCGTCATTACGACTTCTAGTGCCGATCTTTTTTCTTTGGTGTGCATGGCTGTAGGAATACCACGTCCATCATCTTGAACACTAATAGAATTGTCTTCGTGAATGTGTACAGCAATGTTATTGCAATAACCAGCTAGGGCTTCATCAATAGAGTTATCAACCACTTCATATACGAGGTGGTGTAGGCCTTTAACGCCTATATCTCCAATGTACATGGCGGGTCTTTTTCTTACCGCTTCTAAACCTTCTAAAACCTGAATACTGTCGGCACCATAATTCTTATTCTGTGCTTCGTTGCTATCTAATTGTTCTTGGCTCATAAAATGCTTGTCTATCCTGAGTTTAGATGAAATGTCAGAACTGGTCAAAGCTACTTAAAATAAGCTGTTTTTAGGCCCAAAACGGACCCGTGTTTTCCACATAAATTTGACAGTTCCATGACCGATTTTAGGGTCATTTTGAGGCTAAAAAACCCCTTTGCCATCAAACAATTTAGAAGGGTCTGTTGTAATGCATTAAATTTGCAGTTGGATGGTACAAGTAATGGACATATTAAAAGTGGCAAACCAAAATGTATTGGAACCAGGTATGAGCCTGATTTATAGCCAAGAACAGCAGGTTCCAGGCTCCATTGAGTATCAATTGAAGCGTTATTATGCCCTTCAGCCATGGACTGGATCAGACACCGGGATGCTTATTTACCATTACGACGCTAAAAAACCCCTCAATAGTTATTTGGAACTTCGTTTTTGCATTTCGGGCAACCGCTTCTGCGAAGAAAAAAGTTGTGCACAATGCGCGCATTCTCCCGCCAACAATTGTTTTGGAAAACACGAAACCGTAGACACGTTTACTTTTCATTTTACATCCACTTTTTTACGCCCTTACGTACAAAATGTAAAGGTCAGTAATTATAAAGATGATGTACTTGCCTTTAAACATCCCAACGCATTTACAAAAGTATTTCCGCTCTGTAGTAGAAAGCGGAGTGTCCTAGATACTTTATTAAATCATAGTTATACGGGGGCCCTCGAAAATATTTTTATCAATGCCAAAGTGCATGAGGTTTTGCTTTACAGCCTGGCCTGTTTAGTGGATGAAAAAGAAGAAGGATTTACTTGTAAATTTTTAGCAGATCCATCCGGGAGAGAGCGGATTTATGAAGCCCGTGAAATTCTCTTACAACATATTGGAGACCCTATTACCATTAAAGAATTAAGTCGTAAGGTGGCCATGAATGAGTGTTACCTTAAAAAGGGGTTCAAAGAAATTTTTGGCACTACTATTTTTGATTTTTATCAACAACAACGCATGGAGCATGCCAAGTATTTGCTCTATGAAAAAGGCCTCAGTGTTACAGATATTTCTGCACTTCTTGGTTACTCTTCTATATCGCATTTTTCGGCGGCTTTTAAAAAGCATACCGGACTAAAGCCTTGCGAATTACTAAAATAAAAACTATCTTTCCTTTTATAAATGTATCCTATGCGCATACGTATATTGTTTGCTACCACAGTTTTTGCAATTGTATTCACTAGTTGCGGCGGTCCTAAAAAAGTAGATACCTTAGTTGTTAATGCGGTTATTTATACCGTGGATAGTAGTTTTTCTACGGCACAGTCCATGGCCATTAAAGATGGGATCATTGTTGCCACGGGAACCGATGCAGAAATACGCGCAGCCTATACGGCGCCAGAAAAAATTGATGCAAAAGGGCAGGCCATATATCCAGGATTTATAGATGCGCATGCGCATTTTGTGGGGTTTGGTAAATCATTATTTCAGGTAGATTTATTTGGTACTACAAGTTGGGAAGAAGCGGTAGAACGCGTAAAAGTTTTTGCTGCAGCGCATCCAGAACTCACATGGATAGAAGGACGTGGATGGGATCAAAACAAATGGCCGGGTAAAAAATACCCAACCAACGCACTTTTAAATACTTTGTTTCCAAACACGCCTGTTGTGTTACAACGTATAGATGGTCATGCAGCTATTGCCAATCAAAAAGCGTTTGATATTGCGGGTGTAAAGCCAGGTCAAACCATTTTAGGCGGTGAGGTTGAAACAAAAAACGACGTGTTAACAGGTGTATTAATTGACAACGCAAAAGGCCTCGTATATAATTCTATTCCGGCGGTAAATAAAAAAACATATACGCAGTGGTTACAAGCGGCGCAACAAAATTGTTTTGCGCAGGGGCTTACCACCGTCACCGATTGTGGTTTAGATATTAGCGATATTAATTTTATTGATACGCTACAACAAGAGGGTAAAATTAACATGCGCCTTTTTGCAATGCTTAGTGACAATCCTGAAAATTTAAATGCGTACTTAAAAAGAGGACCCTATAAAACCGACAAGTTATTTGTAAACGGTTTTAAAGTATATGCCGATGGAGCCCTTGGTAGCAGAGGCGCTTGCTTATTACACAATTATGAAGATCGTAAAGATTGGTCCGGATTTTTACTCGCTAATATTTCACATTACGACTCACTAGCATCGGTACTTGCAGCTTCTAATTTTCAAATGTGTACGCACGCTATTGGCGATAGTGCCAACCGTCAAATTTTAAATATCTACAATAAATATTTACAAAAAGGAAACGATAAACGCTGGAGAATTGAACATGCGCAAGTGGTGAACCCGAACGATTTTAATTTGTTTGGCGCCGCTGCTGTAGTACCATCGGTACAACCTACACATGCAACAAGTGATATGTATTGGGCCGCAGAAAGACTGGGTAACGAGCGTATGAAAGGCGCCTATGCATACAAACAATTAATGGATCAAAATGGTTGGATACCACTAGGAACCGATTTTCCAGTAGAAGACATTTCTCCATTTAAAACATTTTTAGCTGCTGTTGGAAGGGTTGATGCCAAAGGGTTTCCGGAGGGTGGCTTCCAAATTGAAAACGGATTAACGCGCGAGCAAACCATTAAGGGTATGACTATTTGGGCAGCTAAAGCTAGCTTTTTAGAAAAGGAAGTGGGTAGTTTAGAAGCTGGTAAAAAAGCAGACTTTATAATACTGGCACAAGACTTAATGCAAGTGCCAGTAAATAAAATATTGGATACTAAAGTAGTCGCTACGTATAGTGGCGGTAAAAAAGTATTCTAGACTTTTTATTATTAGAAGCCTACCATCTCTGCAGGTATTACCCATGCATCAAATTCTTCTGGTGTTACATAACCTAATTTGACAGCCATCTCTTTTAAGGTAGTGCCTTCTTTATGTGCTTTTTGTGCAATTTCGGCTGCTTTGTAGTAGCCAATTTTTGTATTGAGCGCAGTAACAAGCATTAAAGAATTATCGACGTACTTTTTAATGTTGGCTTCAATAGGTTCAATACCTACGGCACACTTATCATTAAAGCTTACACAACCGTCGCCAATTAAACGTGCAGAGTGTAAGAAATTATAAATCATTACGGGCTTAAATACATTTAGTTCAAAGTGTCCGTTGGCACCACCCATATTAATGGCAACATCGTTCCCCATTACCTGAACCGCAATCATAGAAAGCGCTTCACACTGTGTAGGGTTTACTTTACCTGGCATGATAGAAGAACCTGGCTCATTGTCTGGAATAAAAAGTTCACCAATACCACTTCTTGGTCCAGAACTTAACATTCTAATATCGTTGGCAATTTTCATGAGGCTCACAGCTATGGTTTTAAGTGCGCCATGTGCTTCTACAATCGCGTCGTGTGCAGCAAGAGCTTCAAATTTATTTTCGGCAGTGATAAATGGAAGGCCTGTTAAATTAGCAATATGCTTGGCAACATTTTCGGAATAACCTTTTGGCGTGTTAATACCCGTACCTACTGCAGTACCACCTAATGCGAGTTCCGATAAATGTGCTAAGGTATTGTTGATGGCTCTAAGACCGTGGTCTAGTTGAGAAACATAGCCACTAATTTCTTGACCAAGTGTTAATGGGGTAGCATCCATAAAATGGGTACGACCTATTTTAACCACATGCATAAAGTCTTTACTTTTTTGCGCCAGCGTATCTCTTAATTTTTTGATACCCGGAATAGTGGTTTCTAATACTATTTTATAGGCTGCAATGTGCATCGCCGTAGGAAATGTATCGTTCGAAGATTGAGATTTATTAACATCGTCGTTGGGATGTAAAAACTTTTCTTTGTCGGTTAAGCTACCACCTTTAAGTACGTGTCCACGGTATGCAATTACTTCGTTCACATTCATGTTAGATTGTGTACCGCTTCCTGTTTGCCAAACGACTAGTGGAAACTGATTGCTGTGGGTGCCAGTTAAAATTTCGTCACAAACTTGACCAATGAGTGCACATTTATCTTGGGGTAAAACGCCTGCATCAAAGTTGGTAAGTGCTGCTGCTTTTTTCAAATAGGCAAAAGCGGCTATAATTTCTTTGGGCATGCGGTTGATGTCCTCGGCAATTTTAAAGTTTTCGATACTGCGCTGTGTTTGAGCGCCCCAATACACTTCTGCTGGTACTTTTACTTCCCCCATTGTGTCTTTCTCAATTCTAAATTCCATATTTGGTGTTTTAATATTATTTGTAATTCAATTATTTCCCAGTAAAAACGGGCTTTCTTTTTTCTAGAAAAGCAGTGGTACCTTCAACCATATCAGTGGTATCAAAACAGGCGCTAAAAGCATTTAATTCTGTCTCGTAACCATTTAATGATTCGTTGTGCACTGCGTTAGCGGCTTCTATACATTTTGCAACAGCAACAGGGGCCTTGCTTTGTATTACGGTCGCTATTTCTTTTGCTTTCGTAAGTAACTGATCTTGCGTTACAACATGATTTACAAGACCTGATGCAAATGCTGCAGAAGCGTCAATCATTCCACCCGTAAGCATTAATTCGAGGGCTCTACCTTTACCAATGAGTTGAACGAGTCTTTGCGTACCACCATAACCTGGCATGATACCTAGGTTTACTTCTGGTTGACCAAACTTTGCATTTTCAGAAGCGATTCTAAAATGACAAGCCATGGCAAGTTCGCAACCGCCACCAAGTGCAAAGCCATTCACACATGCAATAATAACTTTTGGACAGTTTTCGATTTTAAAAAACAAATCTTGGCCACGACCTGCCAGTGTTTTACCACCCGCGGATCCTGCACCTATAAATTCAGAAATATCGGCACCAGCTACAAAAGATTTTTCGCCAGCACCTGTAATTAATACGGCTGCAATAAATGCGTTGGTATACACTTCATGCATGACAGCCTCTAACTCTGCAATTACTTGACCATTTAAGGCATTTAGTTTTTCAGGTCTGTTAATGGTGATGGTAAAAATACCATTCTCGTTATTGGTAAGTAGTGTTGTGTACATGGTTAAAAATTTCGGTGTGTAGCAACCCATTCTGATATGTAAGATGCAATGGTTGTAGTTGGTGTACCTGGCGCAAAAAGTTTACCTACGCCAAGTTCTTGTAATGTATGTATATCTGATTCAGGAATAATGCCGCCACCTGTAACAAGTACATCATGCATTCCTTTTTCTTTTAAAAGACCCATAATTTTTGTGAATACCGTATTGTGTGCACCACTTAAAATGCTTACGCCTATCGCGTCCACATCTTCTTGAAGTGCAGCATTCACCACCATTTCGGGTGTTTGTCTGAGACCGGTATAAATAACTTCCATACCCGCATCACGCAGTGCAGTGGCTATTATTTTAGCACCTCTGTCATGTCCGTCAAGGCCAACTTTGGCAACTAATACACGAATGGGACGTTTGGTTTGGCTCATAGATTGCAAGTTATTTATTTTAATTCAATCCTACATTTAAAGTAAAGTTAATGCATGTTTTATGCGGGCTACAGCCTCTGAAATACCAATGGTAGCAGCTATTTCAAATACACCAGGTCCAAATTTACCACCCACTAACATGATGCGCATGGGTAACATAAGTTCGCCCGGTTTTAACCCATGGGCAGCGGTTAGTGCTTTAAAAATATTTTCTAATGCTAGTGGATCATTTGTATTTGAATTTTCAAAAGATACGCAAAGGGCTTCAAAGAAATTCTTTTTATGATCATCCCATTTAGGTGCAATCGATGCTGTGTCTATTTGTGTAGGGGCAGAAAAATAAAAACCAGCTTGTGTAATAAAATCGGGGAGTAGTGTGCAACGCTCTTTGGTGATGCCAATTATTTTTTGAAGGTATGCTGGGTCTTTTACGACAATACCCGCTGCGTCAAAATAAGGCTGTACAAGGCCTGCTAAATAAGCATTATCAGCGTTTTTAATCCATTCAGCGTTAAACCATTTTGCCTTTTCGTAATCAAATTTGGCACCGCCTTTGTGTACACGGTCTATCGAAAATTTTTCAATTAACTCCGCCATACTAAAGATTTCCTGATCGGTACCATCGTTCCAACCAAGCACAACTAATAAGTTTACAAATGCTTCTGGTAAAAATCCACGCTCTTTAAAACCTATTGCTTTTTCATTTGTTTTTGGATCGGTCCAGTCCATGGCAAATACTGGAAAACCTAAACGGTCTCCATCTCTTTTGCTTAATTTTCCGTGTCCATCGGGCTTTAAAATAAGTGGTAAATGCGCCCACTCCGGCATCTCGTTTTGCCAGCCTAAATATTTCCAAAGTAATACGTGTACCGGTGCAGAAGGAAGCCACTCTTCTCCTCTAAAAGCATGACTAATTTTCATGAGGTAATCATCTACTACTACGGCTAAGTGGTAGGTAGGCATGCCATCTGCTTTTAATAATACTTTATCATCTACTTGCGAAGTATTAAAAGAAACTTCACCTCTAATCATATCTGTAAAAGTCACATCTTCGTTATCAGGCATTTTTATCCGCACGACATAAGGTGTATTAGCACTTAATAATGCTGCTACTTCTGCTGCATCAAGTGATAAAGAGTTGCGCATTTTAGCACGAATCGCATGGTTGTATTGTGGCGAAGGATTTTCGGATGTTTTAAAATGATTACGCATTTCTTCCAACTCTGTGGGCGTGTCAAATGCATAATAAGCATGGCCCGCGTTTATGAGTGCAGTCGCGTACTGTTTGTAACTTTCTTTTCGCTCGCTTTGTCTATAAGGCGCGTAAGGGCCACCCACCACAGGGCTTTCGTCCGGTATCATACCACACCAATTTAGTGTTTGTACAATATAATCTTCGGCACCGGGTACAAATCTTGATTGGTCAGTGTCTTCGATACGTAATATAAAGTCGCCACCATGTTTTTTGGCAAACAAGTAATTGAATAAAACGGTTCTTACCCCACCTAGGTGTAAGCCTCCGGTTGGGGAGGGTGCAAAACGGACACGTACTCTTTTGCTCATAGCGCAAAGATAAGATTTATATTTGCCACATGTACCTCGTAAAAACACCTTGGTGGCTTAGGGTAATCTACCCTTCACTTGTTTGGCGGATGCCCAATAGGTCCAAAGTGTTGTACCTCACATTTGACGATGGTCCGCACCCCACTATTACCCCTTTTGTACTAGATACACTTAGGGATTATCAGGCAAAAGCCACATTTTTTTGTATTGGTAAAAATGTAGAATCCTACCCCGGTATTTATGCGCAAATTATGTTTGAAGGGCATGCGGTAGGCAACCATACCCAGCATCATGTGAATGGTTGGAAGGTTACGGACGAAGTCTATTTAGATGATATTATTACCGCCGCAAAATATATTAAGTCTAATTTATTTAGACCGCCTTATGGCCGAATAAAAAGAAGTCAAATAAAAAAAATAAAACAGCAATTTCCTGATATGCGCATTGTTATGTGGGATGTGCTTAGCGCCGATTTTGATACCCGCTTAAACGCAGATGCCTGCCTTGGTTATACGGTATACCATAGTAAGAGTGGATCTATTGTTTTATTTCATGATAGTGAAAAAGCGTTTCCACGCATGCAAACAGCGCTCCCTAAAATGCTGGCCCATTTTGCTGCAAAGGGTTATACATTTGAGGCCATAAAATTTAATGCATAAAAGATATTTTTGTACAATGGCGCCTATATTAATTGATACGCACACGCATTTATATTCCGAAGAATTTACTGGCGATATTGACGCTGTTATTGCGCGCGCGCAACATAACAATGTGCAAAAATTTTATTTGCCTTCTATTGATAGTAATTCGCTAGAAGACATGCTGGCACTAGAAAAAAAATATCCGGGTGTATGTATTTCAATGATGGGGCTACATCCTTGTTATGTCAAAGAAAATGTAAACGAGGAGCTCGCTATTGTAGAAAAATGGATTGCTGCAAGGGACTTTGTAGCGATTGGAGAAATTGGACTTGATTTTTACTGGGACAAAACTTTTGTAGAACAGCAGCGCAAAGCTTTTGAAACACAAATGGAGTGGGCGCTTGCAAAAAACTGGCCCATTGTTATTCATACTAGAAATGCCATGCAAGAAACCATAGAAATGGTAAAGCCTTTTGCAAAAAGAGGACTCCGTGGTATTTTTCATTGTTTTAGTGGATCTGCGGAGTCTGCCAAACAAATTGTAGACTTTGGTTTTTATTTAGGCATAGGAGGGGTGATCACGTATAAAAATGCTGGACTACCAGAGGCGCTTGAAAATATCTCGCTTTCACATTTGGTGCTCGAAACCGATGCGCCTTATTTAACGCCCGTGCCTTTTAGGGGCAAACGCAACGAATCTGGCTATCTACTCTATATCGCTGAAAAATTAGCGGAGGTCAAGCAAACTAGCTTACAAGAGGTGGCGGAAGTAACTACTGCCAATGCCCAAAAAATATTCGGTTCCTGAGCGCCGAACCTTTATTTTTGCCCTCCCAATAAAAACGGGGTTCATTCATATAATTAGAGAGGTGTCCGAGTGGTTGAAGGAGCACGCTTGGAAAGCGTGTATACGGCAACGTATCGAGGGTTCGAATCCCTTCCTCTCTGCGAAGTCTTTTAAAATGCGAAGTTGCGAATCAAGCTTGCTTGAATGAGCAAATGAGCGTTTTAAAAGAGAAACAAAAGTTTCACTTTTGTTTCAAAGACTTTGGTCAAAGAGACCTTCTGGGATGCTGGAGCGGAGCGACAGCAATCCATTTCGTTAGGATGACAATGCGCAGCATTGGCAATCCAGTGGAACACGCGAAGCGTTTGTTTCAAAGAGACACTCAGGGATGACAATGCTTCGCATTGGCAATCCACAAAAAACTTTCTTTACCTTTGAGTTCCAATCTAAATTATATGCGTTTATCGTTTGTTCTTTTTTCATTGTTATTATTTATTTCAAATGCTTCTAAGGCAGGTGAAACGAATATGATTGACATAAAAGACAGTATAATAGCACCCTCTACAAAAAACCCTTTTTTTAAAAACGCGGACACACTCAATGTAAAACGCTTTGCATTTGTAAACGGAACTTCTCTTTTAGCGTTATATGGAAGTTATCATTATATTAACAATGCCTGGTGGGCCGATTCTAAAAAAACGTTTCATTTTGATGGGGGTGGTTCAAATATTGCGCAAGCTTTTGATTTTGGTAGAGATGCCATTTATGCAAAGGGCTTAGACAAAGTTGGCCATTTTTATGGCGCCAGAATTACAAGTGATATTTTCGCAAGAGGTATAAGATGGTCTGGCAAAACCGAAGCTCAATCACTATTGTGGGGCGGTTTATTAGGTACTGCGGTGCAGGGTTTTATTGAAATCAAAGATGGCTATTCGCCAACTTGGGGTTTTAGTATGTACGATTGGATGAGTGGTTCTATTGGCAGTTTTTATCCCTACTTTCAGTCTAAAAGTAAATTCTTAAAAGCACTGGATATCAAGTACAGTTATTATAGAAAGGATAATTACTATTACGATTTTATTAAGCGTGAAAGTAATTTTCAGGACGACTATATGAATTCAACATTTTGGTTTACCTATAATCCTAACAGGTATAAGCCATCAGGTAAGTGGCCCAAATGGCTCGGTATTTCAGTTGGACTTGGCGTAGATTACACCCTCAATAATTATTATATTAATATGCCTGGCGGAACTTCAGATTGGGGTAAAGGTGGGTATGAATTTTACTTAGCTCCCGATATCGATTTTAAAGGCTTGCTTCCTAAAAAACCTTTCTGGCAAAGCCTTGCACACATATTAAATTACATTAAAGTGCCAACACCTGCGCTTAGGCTAGGTAAGAATTCAAAACTCATGCCCGTTCATTTTTAGTAGGAGTTTACTTACATGCATTTATAACTGCCAATTGATCGAGAGTCCAAATGCACGCCCCATGCCATATATGCCAGAACCGTGTGTTTTATATTTCTCGTTCAGTATATTAATGGCACTTGCATGTAATGCTATATGTTTCCATTTGATGCCCGCGTCTATTTGAATGGTATTCCATTGAGCGGTACCCAACATACCTATTCTGTTATCATCTATATCTCCCTTTGCAAGTCTAGTTTGTTTGCCGGCAAATTGGTGTCTAATAGCAACTGTTTTGTTTTTAGAATGCCAGCTTAACTTGTTTTGACCAAAAAATGGGGGCATCCTTCGCATAGGTTCATTTTTGGTTACATTTTGACCATACGTATAAGTTGCATTTGATTGTAAGTCAAAATGATGATTGATTTGATGCGACACTGAAATTTCTGTCCCTTTGATATAAGAAGATTCTATATTTTTTTTGGCATATACTTTATACCCATTAATAACTTGACCATCTACAACAATTCTTGCAATTACATCTTTCAAATTCATGCGAAAAAGAGAAATAGAGAAATTGGTTTTTACAGCATTGTATTTGTAGCCTAGTTCAATATTTTTTGATTTTTCTGGTTTTAGGTTGTAGCTAGGAATTTCATACCTGAAATCCACAATGCCAAGCGTGCCTAAGTCGTCTATGTTTGGAGCCCTATAGCCTGTTGAAATAGAGCCAAAAATAAAATTATTTTTATTTAGTTGGTAATTGATACCGTAATTGGTAACGAGTGCCGATGGTTTTAATATAACATTTCCAAGTGTCGTGTCACTAATACGAATATCCAAAAAATTATAACGAATACCTGCAATGACACTCAGTTTACCAAGGTTTAAATAATGGATATTAAATAATGAATTGTTGTTATAAATAGATCCGTTGGGGTATAAGCCTCTTTTTTGTATTTGAATACTTGTGCTCGTGTTTGTTTCAATAGTATTGCTATTAACCAGGTCCGAATAGATATCTACACCTGTGTTGCTTGTCCAGTTCTTTGTAGGCTTTACAATAATTTCGGCAGTTAGGCCGGTAGTATGTATGGTATCTCTTTCTTTTCTTAAAAGTGTAGCGTTATTTTTTTGATTGGAACGGTTTTCGATAGATCGTTGCTGTGAGAGCGTTACAAGTATTTCAGAAATTACTTTGCGGTTGCTTGCATACCTATATTTTAGGTAGTTTAAATTGTGTACCTGTTTGTCAACTTGATTTATTTTAAAATTCTCTAAAACTATTTTATGGTAAATAGGAATATCCCGTTGAATTGTATTTTGTGTTGAAAATGTAATTTCTTGGTTGCCACTTAGTTTTACTTTTGCTTTTATATCATAGTTTTTTTCTCTGTAGCCAGTGGGTGCTTGATTGCCTATCCCTTCACCGCCAACAATGTCTCCAAATCTTTTGATGCTTAATCCACCTAAAATGGTCCAGTTATTGGTGGCATAACTCATCTCTGTTCTATTTGTCTTTTCCATTTGGGAAGACAAAAATTTGCTGCTATTGCTCAGTTTAAAATCTTTGAAACTGCTTGTGTTTACTTCTTTGGTCGTAAGATGAATAACGCCGCCCATGGCATCGGAACCATATTCAATAGCACCTACGCCTTTAAATACATCTACCTTTTCAAGCGTAAACATATCAATGGTATTTAGGTACTGATTGGGGCCATAGCGGTAGGTTGCATTGTTTAATCTAATGCCATCTATCACTAAAAGCGTTTGATTGCCCGTAAGTCCTCTAATAAATGCAGAGCCGCCCCCATGGTTTGTTTTTTGTAAAAAAACGCCTGCTACGCCAGGTAAAGCTTCGGGTGTTGTTCTTGCGTTGGTTTCTTTTATTTGATTTTGATCAATAGAACTAATTACATACGGCGTTTTTACCTGACTTGTTTTAATATTTCTGCTCGTTACAACTATCGAGTCTAACTGATTATAAAGGGTATCTCTATTTTGAGCCGCCGATGGCACAACAATAAATAGTAACACCCATAAAACCAATGTAATTATCTTAATCCCCATAAAACCAACGTCTATTTTATTTTTGAATGATCGTGCCGGATGTTTTATAATGCTCTGTTCTTTGCTCATCTTCATTATCCATTTTAGGCCCTTGCTTTATTTTACGCCAATCAATTGTTTGATTGTATTTTTTCATGGCTTTATCCCAATCAAATACTTCTTGGCTTGGAAATTCAAAATTGTAGGGTGTAAAGTCTGGGGTATTGGTAAAAAAGTCAGATAATAATGTTGCTGTTATATCATATTGGTTTACATATGGAATCCCCAATATGTTATATACTACTTTTAAAATAGAACCAAAGTTAGCGTGTGTTTGTGATATGTAATTCTTTTTTACATAAGGGCCTGCCATTAATAACACACTTCTGTGCGCATCTATATGATCCACACCACCCTGAGGGTCATCTTCTGTAACAATCACAAGCATATCTTTCCAATAAGGCGTTCTACTTAAAAAATGAAGGGTTCTGCCTAGTGCTAAATCGTTGTCTGCCACATAAGAAGCACTAAACGGGTAGCCATCTTCTGGTCTTGGTCCTGCTGTGTGGTCGTTAGGAAGCATCATGGTAATCAACTGCGGTAAAGTGTCTTTTCCGTTGAGCCATTTTTTAGTAAATTCTTCTTCAAATTGCTTCGCTCTAAATTGATCTGGAATATTGGTATTATAACCAGCAAAATTATGTGAGGTTTTTTCCCAAACACCTTTTTGCATAGGAACCATTACAATATGCCCAGCACCTGTTGCCGTGTCATTCCAATCTTCTCTAACATGCGCAGTTTCATTGGCCTGACCAAAATTGTAGTAACTAATTTTTTTTCTATCCAAGGCTTCCCATAAGCCACCAATTTCTGCATAATCTTCTGGGTCCATACTTCCGGTTGAGCCAGGAAAACGTCTGCCTGGGGCTGTAGAAAAATAGTCGGCCTTTTTATCGGTACTTGAATTGGCTTCCACCCATTCGTTAGGGATAACGCCCATCATCCAGTGGTGCCCATGAATAGACGCATCGCTGTCACAATAAAAATTATCACTTAACGAAAATTGTTTTGCAATTTTTATATGATTGGGCGAAACATTTACATTTTTTACAAAATCTTTTTGGCCGTATACATTTACATCTAGTCCAAATCTAGCAAGGCTATTATCTCCTCTTACTGTATTCATTTGACCAAATACTTCATCAAATGTTCTGTTTTCTTTGGTGATAAATACAATATGTTTAATAGGGCTTGTTTTGCTTCCAGGTAATACAGGAAGCGGCAAGCTATCTATTTGTGTTTTTGTAATAAATGTATTTTCAATTACTTGCTTTGTGTAGGCTTGTAATTTTTCGGTACTAGGGTTTGCGATTTTTTGAAAAGTACCTAATTGTATATCTCCGATATAAGTTCCTTGTACTGGAATTTTAAAATTTTTACCGCCGTTAGGGCCTGCACCTAAACCTCTGCATGAGGTTACAAAAATGGTTGAATCATTGCTGGATAATTTGACCCTTGTTGTGCCCCAGCCTGTTGGGATAAGACCTACTGTTTTATCAGTAGCCAACTCAATTTTAGCAACTGCATTAAATCCAAGTAGCGCTACGTATAAGTGTTTTTCGTCTTTAGAAATATCAATACCAAAAGGAAGTAATCCTCTTAATTTATCAATGCGCTGATCAACTTTAATAGGAATATGCTTTACAATTCGTCCCTTTTTGTAATCAATTACTGCTATATTATCATTGGTAGCGTTTGTAACATAAGCATACTTGCTGCTTACTACAATTGAGTTGGGGCTGGCGCCGCCAATTACCTCTGCGTCTTCAACAAGCTCACCCAGTAGCATGCCTGTTTTTAATCTAGCGGCAACTTTATTGGTTGCTAAATCTATACAATATACACTCATAGCTTCTGGTGCATTTGGGCTACCTAGTCCAGGAATTTTTTTGCCATCAATTTCAGTGCCTTCTATCGATTCCTTGGTGTTATTGCCGTAAGGATGCCAATTAATATATTGTGTTTTTATATTTTCTTTGGTTGTTCCTTCCACTAAAGGATAAGCGTACATCCCAACGTTAGCTACTAAAACTGTTTTTTTATCTGGTGATAGGGCTAGTCCAAACGGCTGTCTGCCAGTGGGTATAGAGGCTGTTATTTTTTTCTGTGTGAGGCTATAGCGTACCAATCTAAAATTGCCTCTATCTAATATAAGTAGTTCATTTTTTGGAGCATTGTAGATTAAATCACTTGTAAAGCTACCTTGGTATTTTACCCCATTAAATAAACCATCTAAATAAATTGAATCTACTTTCTTGTAGTTGACATAATCGTATACAATGACTGATCCTTCGTCTCCACCACTTAAATACACAAGATTTTTTTGTGTATCAAATGAAACACCCATAAAAGATCCTTTGATTAAGGGGCTTTCTTTTTTATTATAATATTCAGGTATTCTTTTTTGTTGCATCGTAGCTATATCGATTATAGTTATAGCATTTTCGTGCATGGTGATGGCTACTTTTTGATCTGGCGAAATGGCTAGTCCAAAAGGGTCGTGGGTAATGCGAATCATTTTTTCTGCCGGCGTTACATACCTGCCACTTGGAAGCACAGAATGCCCAGCTGGGTCTATGTTGGCTAACTCTTTAAAGCCAGGAACAGATAAATAATTTACGGGTTGTGCAGCTGCCGAAAACGTAACAAATGCCAAACAAAATAAAAATATATAATTATTTTTCATATACGATTAGGTTTAAACAAACCTATGTTTTTAAATGAAATTTTGGGCTTCCTGCTAATTATTAATTTGTTACCAAATAAGGCGCTATAATCCCCTGCCATATTTTGTAGCCTGCTGCATTCATGTGCAGCTTATCCGATAAAAATATGTTAGTAAGGATTTTGCCGTCTGCATCATACATACTATAGTAAACATCTATGTAAGCAGCTTTTTTTTGCTTTTCCATAAATGTTTTAATTAGCTCATTTCCTTTTTGCATGGTTTCCAAATACTTTTCTCTACTTGGGCTTGGCTTCATCGAAATGTAGGCGATAGGTACTTTTTTATACCGAGATCTTATAAGGGCGTATAGTGTTTTTAAGCGTTCAAAAACAGTGTCTGCTGTAATTAAGGGGCCGCCTGTTAAATCATTTTCGCCGCAATAAATTAGTATTTGTTTAGGGTTGTATTTAAAAATAACATCTTCAGCGTACATGATCAAATGTGGTAGTGACGAGCCACCAAATCCTCTATTTAACATGGTGTGCTCCGGAAAGTATTCTTGCACGTCTTTCCACTTTGTAAAACTAGAGCTGCCAATCAATAAAATGGCGTCTTTTGCTGGCGCCTTTATGGAGTCAGCTTTTCTGAAAGCTTTTATTTCATTGATAAAGGGTTGTGCAAATGTGCTTGTGCAACATAGGATTGATACAAATAAAAGTATCGGATTACATATTAATTTCATTTTTATAAATTAAGATTCATTGATAGCATAATGTAAATAAATATCATTGTCAAACGGCATAGAACTTAGTAGTGTTAGCGGTATCTCTTGGTCTAATACTATATTTTTTGAAACCGCAGACCCCGTCACTGCTTGATTGTCAAGTAATATTTTACTACCAATAAAATAATCTAATTCGTCAACCCATTTTTTTGATAGTAGGTAGGAACTAAATATTTCACCTGCTTCTACTAAAACACTATATATACCTTTTTCAAGGAGTTGCTTTCCTAAAATTGTTACATCTATTTCTTTATTCGAATTAAATGTTGTTTCAATGATTTCTATATTACTAGGTAATGGCTTAGTAGGAGCAATTGTATTAGGTGCAGTTACAATGTAAATTTTTGTATATTTTCTTTGGTAAAATATTGGCAGAGATGCGTTTTCTGCCTTTAGTATGGATCCTGTTCTATCAATAATGACCGCATTAACTTCTTTGCTGGGGGCATTTTCAGTTCTAATATTTAAGGTAGCCTGGTCGTCAATAACTGTTTTTGCAGTTGATAAAATTGCGTCTACTTCCGTTCTGATATTTGAATGTACATAGGCTCTACTTACTGTATTTGTTATCCATTTAGAATCAGCTTCATATTCTGCCATTTTCCCGGCTATTGTTGCAGCAATTTTTAAACGTACAAATGGTCTTTGTTTTTTTTGATTTGTAAAAAAAACTTTATTTAATTGCAGGGCTTCTTTTAATTCAATCAACACAATGTCTATTCCTTTTTGTTTAAGTAGCTGAAATCCTGATACTTTATGATTTGGGTCTAATGAGCCAATAAAAACTTTTTTGATACCTGATTTTATAATTAAATCGGTGCAGGGAGGGGTTTTTCCATGGTGCGAACAGGGTTCCAAGGTTACATATAGGCTGCATTTTGTTAAATCTGGAGTATGTGCTAAGGCTTCCTCAATAGCATATACTTCGGCGTGTTTTTCACCCCATATTTTGTGGTATCCTGTACCAATAATGCTATTATTTTCATCAACAACAATAGCGCCCACAAAAGGATTTCCTTTAATATTTTTCCTTTCTGCTTTTTGGGCCAAACTTAATGCTTCTATTAAGTGTTCTAATGTTGTCATTGCTTATCTTTGCACCTCAAATTTAAAGAAATCAATCCATGTTTACCGGAATTGTTGAATCGGCTATTATTTCAAGCATCGACGTTCAAGAAACAGGCTGGACCTTAGGTGTTACCAGTGCTTCTGTGGCTGCCCGTGTTAAACTGGGAGATAGTGTTGCCATTGACGGCACCTGCTTATCGGTCATTGCTATCATGAGCGATACGATGTCTTTTTTTGTATCCACCGAGTCTATTTCAAAAACAATTATCAAATATTACGTAACGGGCACTAAGGTTAATATTGAACTTCCTTTACAACCTACTAGTTTTTTAGGTGGACACTATGTACTAGGTCATGTAGATGATACAGCACTTGTGCAAAATATTGTAGTGTCTGATACTGCATGGTTTGTAACCATCGCTTTTGAGTCTACCTTTTCTAAATATGCGGTGTATAAAGGTTCTGTTACCATTAACGGTGTTAGTTTAACAGTCAACAAAACAGAAGGCAATTTGTTAGAACTATGTATTATACCTATCACACTTGAAAAAACCAATATGCGTGTATTAAAAATTGGCGATAGGGTGAATATTGAATTTGACATTTTAGCTAAATACACCGAAAAGTTGTTATCAAAATAAGTATGAGTCATTCTTTTAGTTCTATAGATATTGCATTAACTCATTTTACAAATGGCGGGGTGCTTGTTGTGGTGGATGATGAAAGTAGAGAAAATGAGGGCGATATTGTTTTTAGTGCCGCCGCTTCTACACCTGCAAAAGTTAATTTTTGTGCAAAAGAAGCGAGGGGTCTTATATGTATTGCTATCTCAAAAAACATTGCGCAAAAATTAGACTTACATCCGGTACCTAGCAATGCAAAAGATCCTTTTAGTACTGCATTTCATGATTCTATAGATGCTACACCGGATTTTGGAATCACTACAGGTATTTCGGCAAAAGAACGTTCCATTACAGCTGCGTTAATTGCTAGTGATAATAGTAAGCCTGATGATTTTATTAAACCCGGTCATTTATTTCCAGTTGTTGCCAAAGATGGTGGCGTTTTAATAAGACCCGGACATACAGAAGCGGGCGTTGATTTATGTTTATTAACCAATCAACCAGGTGCTGCTGTTATTTGTGAGATTATGGATACTGATGGTAATATGATGCGCCGTGATGGACTCTTTGAATTTGCGATTCATCATCAACTGCCTATCATAACTATACAGCAATTAATTGATTACCGAAAAAAGATACAATAACATGGAACTTATTTCGGAAGCGCAACTCCCAACAAAATCTGGAAATTTTACCATCAAGGTTTTTAAAAACCCAAATAGTTTGGTAGAACATTTTGTGCTACAAAATAGTGACATGGAAGCGGTAACACCCATGGTGCGTATACATTCCGAATGTGCTACCGGTGATATTTTTGGAAGTTTACGTTGTGATTGTCAAGACCAACTTCATCAGGCACTAACGCTTATTGCAGAAAATAAAAATGGTGCCGTTATTTATTTAAAAAATCAAGAAGGAAGGGGTATTGGTATCTCTAATAAAATTAAAGCCTATCATTTACAAGAGCAGGGTTTAAATACCTACGAAGCCAATGAAGCTTTAGGACTTCCAGCAGATGCTCGAAATTATGATGATGCTACTACTATTTTAAAAGTACTCGGATATACAGCCATTACACTTATTACCAACAATCCATTAAAAGAAGCAGCTGTTAAAGCTGCAGGCATTACATTTACTACGCATCATGTAAGTACTGCTGCCAATGTGCACAACCAGGCTTATTTAGATACTAAAATAAATATTGGAAACCACCACACTAAATAATAAGTTATGATTGCAGTATTACAGGCAACTTTTAATAGCGAAATAACTGATTTACTAACTACAGGTTGCATAAACCAGTTAAAAGCTACCCAAACGCCGTATGTGTTATTACAATGCCCTGGTGCTGTTGAGCTTGTAGGTTATTCCAAAAAATTAATTGACATCTATAAATACTCAGCTATTATAGTAATTGGTGCTGTCATTAAAGGTGACACGGATCATTACGAATATGTTTGTCAATATGTTACAGAAGGTATGGCTATGCTATCTACCAAATCCACGACCACTATCCCACTTATATTTGGCGTTTTAACTACGCAAACCGAAGAACTTGCTTATGAGCGCGCTGCCCTCGATAAAATGAACAAGGGCAAAGATTTTGCCGATACAGCCATTTTTATGATAGATGCCTACAAAAAGGTCAAATTGTTTACATTTTGATAATATAACATCGATATTATATTCAACAGGAAAGTGCAGTTTTACGCCGTTCAACGCAGCTGTTTTATATAAATCGCCTATATGTATATTGTACTTGATCCTCAAAATGCCCCTGTTGCCTTATTAGAAAACATGATGATTTTGGATTACAATAACAAAACTGTTATTGGCATTATCATTGGTGATTGTTTTTTTGGCAAAAAAAACCATGTAATTGGTAAAATATTTAAGGAACAAGCGTATTTAGTAAGCGGTGAAATTATAGGAAAGGTAAAACTCAATGACAATTACGTTACTACAGCCCCAACAAAAGAACAAGTAGCTGCTGCTTGGGATATTTTATCTGGTATTAGCAAACATACTTCCGACTGGATTACCGAAACAAATAAGTGGGCGAGTATCTCTTTTAAAGAATCACTATCTTAGGTATTTATAAAGTTTTATTATGTTTCGGATTATTCTAGTGCTTTTGTGTTCACTACAATTAGCTACTGCGCAAAATAAAAAGGTTTTATTTATTATAGCGGATGGCATACCTGCCTCTGAATTAGAAAAAGCAAATAAACCTGCATTTGACGACATTATTAATAAGGGAGCTTATTTACCTTGTTATGTGGGTGGAGAAAAAGGAGGTGTTACGCAGTCGCCAACTATTTCTGCGGTAGGCTACAATTCACTACTTACGGGCACTTGGACCAATAAGCATGGTGTGGTAGACAATGCTATCAAAAATCCCAATTATAACTACCCCACTATTTTTAAAGTATTTAAAGAAGCCTATCCCAGTAAAAAAATTGGTGTATTTAGTACCTGGCTTGATAACCGAACTAAATTGGTAGGAGATGGCCTCGCGCAAACAAATTATTTACACGTAGACTACCATAGAGATGGATACGAATTAGATACGCTTCAATTTCCACACGATAAAAAAGCCTATTACATTCATTTAATTGATGAAAAGGTAGTTGCAGAGGCTAGTCAGGTTATTAAAGATAGCGCACCGGATATGTCTTGGGTGTATCTAGAATACACCGATGATATGGGGCACCGGTATGGAAGAAGTCCACAACTAGATACGGCTATTTCTATGCTTGATAAGCAAATGCAAAAAATAATGCAAGCGGTTTCTTATCGTGAAAATAATTTTAACGAAGAGTGGCTTATTATTATTACCACCGATCATGGCAGAGATGCTCAAACAGGAAAAAATCATGGTGGACAATCAGATAGCGAGCGTAATACCTGGTTAATCATGAATAAAAAGCCTGCACAGGAAGTTGTAAAAACAGCCATTGTAGATATCTTCCCTACTATTGCAACTTATTTAAATATCAAATTACCAATACCTGTTGCTCAGGCTTTAGAGGGTGTTTCTTTACTCCGAAAATAGACGATTGCCAATACGCCTAAAATTGTAATTAAAACGCCAATTATCCACGCGGTATTTGTAAAAAATGGTAACCAATTAAATCCTTTGGTACCATAGTTTTTGTACAATAAAACTAGCACGCTTCCAAAGTATCCTACCGAATCTGATATGTACATCAGGTATCCAAGGTTTCCTTTGTATTTAAAAAAGGCAATCCATCTTTCAAATAGTATCGTGTGAAATATTAAGTAAGGTAAATACATTAATAAGCCCATGAGTATCATCCAATAAATAGGATTAAAGAGTTTAGCTTCAAATAAAAAGGTGCTTATTAAAAAGAAAATCCCTGCTACGATACATAGTGTAATTGACAAATAAAATGCCTTTTTATTATTTTTAATAAGTATCATGCTACCAATGATAGCCAAAACAATAATTGCAATAGGTATTTCTGCAAACACAAGTACCCACGGTGTTTTTAAATAACCAAGTTCTGTCCAAAGTTCAACTGCAAAATTATCTCTAAGGTCTCTAAAAACAGTAAGGCCCACATAAATTGCAACCACTAAAAAAATACCGGGCCAAAACAGTTTAAAAAACTTTATTCTATTGGCTGCATCCATTGGTACCCTTTCTGTTCTTAATGAAATGTCTTCTTGATTAGGTTCTGGAATACAGCTAAGCATCCAAATGCCAACCATTAAAATTGGAATAAACACCAAGGCTGCAAAAAACGGCATCCATTGTTCACTCACCGAAAATTGTTGTATTAAAAATAGCCCAATAGACTTTACAATGCCGGATGCTATCATAAAGGAACTTGCCATAAACGCGCCTAATATTTCTGTAAACTTCCGACCCTCTAAAAAACTAAAAACAACCCCCCAAATTAAGCCAAGTGGTAGTCCGTTTAATAACATAAACACCGCATTGTACGGATAGGGGACTAACCCAAAGCCAAGTAAGGACAAAAACGCTAGACCCATTAGTACAATTAAAGTTTGTACCCTTTTTTGTGGTGTGAGCTCTGCTATTAGCTTAATACCTATAAATTTAGATAGTGCATAACCAATTAGTTGTAAAATAATTAACGCCACTTTATAATCTACTCCAAAAAGACTGAGTCCTTGGTAGGTGCCAGCAGTAAAGGGTTTCCTAAATGCATACATACTGCAATAGGTTAAAAAGGCAGCACTACTGCAAAAGAAAATAAATACTGCGGGCTTTGATTTAGTCAGGTAGTTTTGTACTTTATAAATGGCATTCATGATGATACTTATTTTAGTGATATGCCAACCCTATAGGGATGTTCTTCTATTGCATAATCAAAAGCTAATTTGCAAGTTTCCAAGGTGAAGCCTCCTTTTACTAAAGTTGAAATCGGATATTCTTGGTAGTGTGATTCAACAAAATGTACAGCTTCTATAAGGTCTGATTCATTGTAATTATGGAGTCCCTTTATCGTCCAAATATTTCTGACAATTGTTTCTGCATTTATGGTAATATTTTGTTGCGGATACGTAGATCCAATAAATACGGCAGTGCCGCCAACACTCAGTTGTTTTAGTAGTATATCAATGGTTGTAGGTTCTCCGCTAAAATCTATAAAACAATCTATTTGTAATTTATTATACGTTAGCCAATTTGAAAAATTTTGAAAACTATTGATGGTATCGAGGTGAACCGTATGGGTAGCGCCAAACGAAGTACTCATTTTAAGTCTTTCATTTTCTATATCTATTGCAATAATATTTTTTGCACCCTTCGATTTTGCCATGGCACATGCAATAACGCCTAGCATACCAGCACCTGCAATCACTACGTTTGCGCCCTCTATGTTGCCCGCAATTCTGATGGCGCCAGCAGCTGTAGCAACCGCACAATTTACAATCGTTAATATTTGAACTGGAACGTCTACCAAGGGTTTAATGATTGGTGTATGGGGTCTTAAAATAATGTATTCACTGAGTCCGCCATGTAAGTGACTGGTTTCAGTGATTTCTTCGTGTCCATATTTAAACAATCCTGCTGCTTTTTGTGGTATTCCTTTTAAAGACATGGCTTCCAAAGGATCGCTGGCATAAATTGCCCAGGTAATTAAATCGCCAACTGCAATGTTATTATGTCTACAATCTATTTTTGGCGCCTTATTGCCAAAGGCAACAATGGTTCCACAAATTTCATGTCCTAAAATGGTTGGATTTTTTTCTTTCCTTTTGCCTGTGTAGGTTAGTATGTCCGATTTACATAAAGTAGTATAGGTTACCCGAACTAATATTTCATAGTCTTGAAGCGCCGGAATTTCTGTTTCCTTAATTTGTAACGACATCGATGCGTTATCAAAAAAAGCATATCTAGATGTGGACATGAGATAGAGATATTGATTAGAATTTGATAAGAAAGATACTGCCCTTTTTTTACATACATGTATACTTGTATTACCAAATTATAAACAAATATTTGGAATACATCACATTAGCATAACCTTTCGTTAACAATCCCTTCACATTGTAAAAGTAGTTTTGGCATTCGAAAAGAAAACTAAAACCCTGTTTATGAAGCAATCAAAAAGAAACCCCTTTCGTTTACTGATTTTGGCTTGCACATTTTTGTGTGTAGCATTTCAGTCTAACGCTCAAACCCTTACTGTGTCTGGTAAAATTACAGATGCAGTGACTCAAAAAGCTATTGAAGGTGCTACAATTACTGCTGGCAAACTAAATGCTATTTCTGCTGCTAATGGAACTTATACTATTAAGGCAGATAAAGGCACTAAACTTGTTGTAGCATCAGTTGGATACCAAAACTTTAGTGTTACTGTAAATGCTGCCACATTAGATATTAAATTAGCAGCCTCTACTGATAACTTAGAAGATGTTGTTGTAACAGCACTTGGTGTTAAAAAAGAAAAAAGAAAACTAGGTTATTCTACACAAGATATTAAAGGGTCAGATTTAGTGAAAGCTAGAGAAGTGAACCCTATTAATGGTTTAATTGGTAAGGTTGCTGGTTTAACTGTTGGTATTAACCAAGAATTATTAAGAGCGCCAAACCTTGTATTACGTGGTGGTCGTGTTAACTTAATTGTAGTGGATGGTGTACCTATCAATTCAGATACTTGGAATATTAACCCAGATGATATTGAATCTTACAACGTATTAAAAGGACCAGTTGCCTCTGCATTATATGGTTATAGAGGCCAAAATGGTGCTATTATCATCAATACTAAAAAAGGAACAAAAGATAAAAGAGGTTTCTCTGTAGAATTTAATAGTTCTACGCAAGTTCAAAAAGGATTTATTGCTTTACCTAAAACTCAGGACGAATATGGTCCTGGTGATCACGGCCGCTATGCGTTTGGTGATGGTTTAGGCGGTGGAACTAACGATGCCGATTATGATGTTTGGGGACCTAAGTTTGAGGGTCAATTAATTCCTCAATATGATAGTCCTGTAGATCCAGTTACTGGAAAGCGTTCTAGTACACCTTGGGTTGCTCGTGGTAAAGACAATTTAAAAAGATTTATTGAAGCGGGTGTATTAAATACCACCAATATTGCTGTTGCTTCTTCTACCGAAAAAGCTGATTTGCGTTTTTCTGTGGGAAATACATACAATAAAGGTATCATTCCTAACACTGGTTTAAATACTACGAATATTAATTTAGCTTCTACATTACGTTTCAATTCTAAATTAACGTTAGATGCTAATATCAACTACAACAAACAATTTTCAGATAATTTTCCGGATGTAGACTATGGTCCTAACTCAGTAATTTATAATATTACAATTTGGGGTGGTGCGGATTGGAACATTGATGACATGCGTAATTACTGGCAGCCAGGTAAAGAAGGCGTTCAGAGTATTTATGCCGAATATCAAAGATACCATAACCCTTACTTTATGAGTTATGAGTGGACTAGAGGTCATTACAAAAATGATATTTATGCCTACACTAGCTTAAAATACAAGGTGAATCCTTTTGTGGATTTATTTGCTAGAACTTCTGTTACTACGTATGATTTATTAAGAAATGAAAAAATGCCTTTTTCTGCTCACCCTTATGGTAGAGAAGAAAACAAAGGTGATTATAGAGAAGACAGAAGATCACTTTTTGAAAGCAACTCAGAAGTTCGTGCCGATTTCAAAACACCTGTTGTTGCCAATTTCTTTAAGGCAAGTGGTTTTGCAGGTGCTAACTTTAGAACATTCAATTACAATTCATCATTTACAACTACCAACTACTTAAACGTTCCTAACGTTTATACATTTGCAAATAGTAGAAATCCAGTGATTGCTTACAATTTTGGATCTGACATGCGTGTAAATTCACTTTTATACTCGGTAGATCTTGAAGGTGGTAAGTATTTTAACTTAAACGTTACTGGACGTACTGATAAATTGTCTGCGCTTAAAAAAGACAATAACACGTTCTTTTATCCTTCTTTAAACTTAAGCACTGTTTTAAATGATTATGTATCATTACCTAGTCAAATAAACTATTTAAAATTAAGGGCTTCTTATGCGAAAGTAAGAGGTGGTGGTAGCTTTGTATCTGATTATATTGGTGCAACGCCAAACAATGCGTATCCTCTGGGATATGGTCAACAATATTCATCTACCTATGGCGGTCCTACTTATACCTATGCCGATGTGTATTCTACTGGTATTGGTTACAACAATACTACACAAGCATCTTTCACAAATACACTTGTTGATGCAAACGTTCAACCAGATGATAGAACTTCATTTGAGTTTGGTGTTGAAGCAAAAGCATTTAACAACAGAGTTGGTATCGAAGCGTCTTATTACCAATATACCGATGGTCCGCAAATTTTCTCTAAATCTATTTCTCAAACATCAGGTTACGCTAGTTACGTAGTTAACGGAACTAAAACACAGCGTACTGGTTGGGATGTAACAATTAATGGCGCGGTTATTAAATCTACAAAAGGTATTTCTTGGGATGCAACACTTAACTTAGGTGCCTTTACAAATAAGTATAAAGAGTTACCAACTGGTCTTTCTATTCTAAATACTTTCTATAAAGTTGGATCAAGAACGGATGAGGTTTGGTTTAGAATGATGGCTAGAACACCAGATGGTCAACTTATTAATGACGCTGGTGGTCGTCCAATTTATTTACCAGTTGCTCAGTACGTAGGTAATTCAAATCCTGATTTAGTGTGGGGTTTAAATAATAAGTTAACATACAAAGCATTCACCTTTAATTTCCAAATTGATGGTAGATTAGGTGGTGTAATGGAAGATTATGTTCGTAAAAAAACTTTCCAAGGTGGTCGTCACATAGAAACTGTTCAGGGTGCTATGGGTGAAGCCCGTTACCAAGATTATAAAGGTGTTAAATCTTATGTTGGTGAAGGTGTAGTAGTTGCCTCAGGTACCCCAGTATTTGATCCAGTAACTGGAAGAATTACAAACTATAGTGCACTAACATTTGCGCCTAATACGACTAAAACTTTCATACAAGATTATATTAGCCGTGTGCATGGTAATCCAGAGCCAAATATCATGAGCAAAACATACATGAAGCTTAGAGAAGTTATGTTAACCTATGAGTTACCGCAAGCACTTGTACAAAAATCAATATTCAAAAAAGCAACGGTTTCTTTAGTAGCACGCAATTTACTCTATTGGATGCCTGATACTAAGTTTAACGATGTTGACATTGATCAATATCCTGGTGAATCAAGTATTGGTTTACAAACACCAACGACAAGATCTTACGGAATTAACATCAACTTTATATTCTAATCCTACAAAATATTTATTATGAAAAATATTATTAAAATATTTACATTCATCCTTTTGATAGGATCATTAGGAGCATGTAAAAAATCATTTGACGCATTGGAGGCAGATCCAAACAGAGCAACAAGTGTACCTGCTAACCTAATTTTTAACAACGTTTTAGGAGGTCTTAACAAGGGCGCTTTTAATGGTACGCAACGTGCCAATCAGTTCTATGCTTGTAATTATGATTATTATGGTAACAATGAATACAACTGGACTGGTTATTCATTTAACAACTACAATATTTTAAAAAATATTGTAAAAATGGAACAAGAGTCTACTAAGTCTGTTCCTTCACCAAACCCGTATACTGCACTCGGTAAGTTTTTAAAAGCGATTTATATTTATGAATTGACAATGAACTTAGGGGATGTGCCTGTATCAGAAGCACTTAAAGGTTTAGAAAATGTAACGCCTAAATATGATTCTCAAAAAGATGTATTTAAAGCGATTTTAACTTACCTAGAAGATGCCAATACCGAAATGGCAACAGTTGTTACCAAAAACTATGTATTAGCAAATGACTATTATTATGGTAATAATTTAGCTAAATGGCAGAAAGCTGTGAATGCGTTTAAGTTACGCGTATTAATTCAGTTAAGTAATAAAGAAGCGGATGCTGATTTAAATATCAAGCAAAAATTTGCAGACGTAATTAACAACCCAACAAAGTATCCTTTGTTTGCAAATGCTGCGGATCAAATGCAATTTGTTTACAATGCGCAGTTTAATAAGTACTCTACAAGCCCGGACAACTTTGGTTTTGATGCCACTCGTTACAACATGGCTGCTACTTACTTAAATACACTTGTGTCTTTACAAGATCCAAGAACATTTATGGTTGCTGAGCCTGCTGCTGCTAAAGTGGCTGCTGGTGCTGCTCCTAATTCTTACGCCGCATTTGTGGGTGCAAGCAGTGGAGAGGATTTAGCTACCATGAGTAAAAATGCAGGTGTTGGTCAATATTCTTTTATCAACAGAAAGCGTTACTATCAAACCTATACTGCAGAAACTTCAATCGTAATTGGTTATTCTGAAATGTGCTTTAACATCGCAGAAGCAATGAATAGAGGTTGGATTCCATCTGCAAATGCAGAAACTTGGTACCAAAATGGTATTAAAGCATCATTGGCTTTTTATGGCGTAAAAGATGGTGTTAATACAGTTACTTTCCAAAAGCCAGGTGGTGGTTTATTTGAGTCTGTTAATTATGATGTTAACTTCTTGTATGATACTTACTATAATCAAACGGATGTTAAGTACAAGGGTAATACTGCTGATGGACGTAATCAAATTTTACTACAAAAGTATTTAGCCTTCTATCAAAACTCTGGTCAAGAAGCATATTTTAACTGGAGAAGAACAGGCGTTCCTACATTTTTAACAGGTGCTGGTTCTGGTAACAGTGGAAGAGTAGCTTTAAGATATCAATACCCAACTGCAGAAAGAGCCAACAATAAAACAAATGTTGAAGCTGCCATTTCTGCTCAGTTTGGTGCTATCGATGATATCAACGCAAAAATGTGGATCATCAAATAACACTCATAAGTTTGGTTAAATAAAAAATGAATTGTGGCAAGCAATCGTTTATAGCGAAGTCTTTACAGGCTTCGCTTTTTTTTGTATATTTATTTATTAATTTGTTCCGTTATGTTACAGCAAAAAGCAATTGTAGTAGGTGCAGGTATTGTAGGATTGGCAACAGCAAGGGCACTTGCCATCAAAGGATATAAAGTTACAGTTATAGATAAATCCCAAGAAGCCATTGGAGCTTCTATTAGAAATTTTGGGATGCTTTGGCCGGTTGGTCAACCAGATGGTGCCTTGTACGAAAGAGCAAAAAGAACCAAGCAAATTTGGATGGAGTGTTTAGATGGCATGAAACAGTCGTATAATCCATGTGGAAGTATTCATTTGGCTTATTTTGATGACGAATGGGCCGTGCTAGAAGAAATGCATGAAAAATTTATTGCAAATAAACGTCCGGTTCATTTATTAACGCCTGATCAAATTGCAGATAGGTTTTCGGGTATTAATCAGCGTAAATTAATAGGTGGATTATACAGTGATGATGAAGTCATTATTGATCCACGATCTGCTATTAAAGGATTACCTGCTTATTTGACGGCAACTTATGGCGTAGAATTTATATGGGGTACGGCTATAACGGGCGTTACAAAACATAAAGCGAGTTCATTTGATAAAACCTTTGAGGCAGATATTATTTGTGTTTGCTCTGGTGCCGATTTTGAAACACTTTTTCCATCGGTATTTGCTGCACAGCCCATCACCAAAAGCAGGTTGCAAATGATGCGTTTTAAGCATGAAAAATCAGACTATACAATTGGCACTTCGGTTTGTGGTGGCTTAAGTTTACTACATTACAAGAGTTTTGCAGTGGCGTCGTCATTGGAGGCACTTCACACCAGAATACATCAAGATATGTCTGAGTATGTAAAGCACGGCATACATGTAATGGTATCACAAAATGCACAAGGTGAATTAACAGTTGGAGATACCCACGAATATGGATTGGATTTTGATCCATTTGACAATCATTACCAAAATCAATTGATACTTGATTATTTAAAGCAGCTTATGCATATTGATGATTGGCAAATTACCCAAACCTGGAATGGTATTTATCCTGTTATGAAAAATGGAGCTACCGACTTATTTATAACCATTGAGCCAGGTGTATATATTTTAAATGGGATTGGTGGACATGGTATGACGATGTCTTTTGGATTTGCTGTAGAAATGATAAATACAATTTAAGGATATGACACAAAAAATTATTGATTTATTCAATCAAAAAGGACACTCATTGTATGGTGGGGAGGCTGTAACGCAATTAGAGCATGCACTACAGGCGGCTACGTTTGCAAAAAATAACCATGCCTCTGCTGCTTTAATTACAGCCAGTCTTTTACACGATATAGGCCATTTATTGCATGAGCTGCCAGACAATGCACCAGATCATGGCGTAGATGATTTACATGAAGAGCTAGCTGCCCTTTTTTTAGACAAATATTTTGTAAAAGAAGTGGTTGAACCGGCTAAATTACATGTGCAAGCAAAAAGGTATTTATGTTATGTAGATGAAAATTATTTTAATACACTAAGTGAGCCGTCACGCCAAAGCTTGGCTTTGCAAGGTGGTATTATGGACGCAAACGAAGCGCAACAATTTGAAACCTATTCAAACTATAAAGAAGCGGTTTTATTAAGAACTTGGGACGATTTAGCCAAAGACCCTACTATGCAAACAGAGCCTATAGAATCTTTTGCATCTTATATTTCCGCCTCACTTAAACCTTAATGATATGCATATGACTTCAATGGTTGTTTTTGATATGGCAGGTACAACAGTAGATGAAAACAATGTTGTGTATAAAACATTGCACGCAGCTATTGTAAACGCAGGCATACCCGTTTCATTAGATGACGTTTTGTTACATGGTGCTGGTAAAGAAAAATTGCAAGCCATTAAGGATGTATTGGCATCGAAACATCATAAAACGACACATGCACAGGAGATCTATAATTATTTTATTGTTGCATTAGAAAATGCGTATCAAAATTTGGAGGTAACGCCTTGCGCTAATGCAGAAACAGTTTTTGCCTTACTTAAAAAGCAGGGAATTAAAGTTGTTTTAAATACAGGATATAACAGAGCTACAGCTACCGGTTTATTAAGTAAATTAAACTGGAGTGAGGGAGAAGATATTGATTTATTAGTAACAGCATCTGATGTTTCTCATAACAGGCCATCGCCTGATATGATTGATTATGCCATCAAACACTTTGCCATTACAGATCCAACAACAGTTATAAAAGTGGGAGATTCTGCGATTGATATAGAGGAAGGGAAAAATGCGGGATGTGGCAAAACTTTTGGCGTAACTACCGGTGCACAAACAAGGGAGCAAATAGGCGTAGCAAATCCTACTGCAGTATTAGATGACCTGTTAGAAATTTTAGATAAAATTTAATCAGTTGCATAAACAAAATTTTTCGATACAAGATTTTGGACCTGATTTTAAGTGGGGTGTGGGGATGGCTGCACCGCAAAATGAAGGCGCCGCTTTTGAAGACGGCAAGGGCCTTTCTGTGTGGGATGTTTTTGCACGCAAAAGAAATGTGATTAAAGGTGGTGCGCGGCCCACAGTTGCTGCCGATTTTTACCACCGCTATAAAGACGATATTTTACTCGCCAAAGCACTAGGGTTTAAAGTGTTTAGGTTTTCTATTGCATGGAGCCGCGTATTACCCGAAGGAATAGGTAAGGTAAATAAATTAGGCATTGCATTTTACCACAACGTTATTGATGAGTGTATTGCAAATGGGCTGGAACCTCTTGTAACTGTATATCATTGGGATCTGCCGCATGCACTTGAATTACAAGGTGGATGGACTAGCCGTGATATGGTTAAATGGTTTTCTAAATACGTAAAATTATTAACCGAACAGTATGGCAAAAAAGTACAACAGTGGATAGTGATGAATGAGCCTTTTGCATTTACGGCGCTTGGCTATATGATTGGCATGCATGCCCCTGGAAAAATGGGCACAGCAAATGTATTTCCAGCTATTTATAATGCAGCATTATGTACTGCCGAAGGCGGTAGAATTATTAGAGAATACTGCCCACATGCAGTGATAGGCACTAGCTTTTCTATTTCTGAAACCAAACCATTTACCATTAGTGATAAAGACATTGCTGCTGCAAAAAGAGCTGATGCGCTTTTGAACCGTTTGTTTATTGAGCCGGTATTAGGGATGGGTTTTCCGCAAATGGATCAATTTGATTTTTTAGATAAGTTGCATATTGCCACAACGGCTTGGCGCTTTATTGATAAATTAAAATTTGATTTTGATTACATTGGGTTACAAAATTATTTTTCGGTGACCATCAAGCACAACCCTTTAATACCTTATGTTTCGGCCTCCGAAGTGAGTGCCAAACAAAGAGGAAAACCGCATACTGCTATTGGATGGGAAATAGATCCCCTAAGTTTTTATGGAATGCTTAAAAGGTTTGGTTCTTACGATGGTGTTAAACAAATAATTGTAACAGAAGGGGGTGCCTGTTTTAAAGATCATTTGCATGACGGAGTGGTAGACGATATAGAACGCATTCAATATTTTAAAGCGTATATAGGGGCAGTATTGCAAGCAAAAAAAGAAGGTGTTCCTATTGGGGGTTATTACGCTTGGACACTCACCGATAATTTTGAATGGGCTTATGGCTATTCCACGCGTTTTGGGCTGGTACATACCGATTTTGAAACGCAACTTCGCACCGTAAAAAATTCGGGCTATTGGTTTAGAGATTTTCTAAACGGCAAAGCTGTTTAAGCTTTCATTTTCTGTGCTTTGCTGGTTTGATGGGCTTAATGCCTTTGCTTGTTCAATGACCTTTTGTACCAGTTGATAGGTGCTATAAGTAAGTTTTAAAGGCGAAGGTGCCGGTAAATCATACCATTTTGCGATGTCCACAAAAAATGTTGCATGCATTTTGTTTACAACAGGTACACCCAGTTGTTCTAATGCCGCAGCATTACAAAGTTGCTCATATTGGCCCCTAATAGGAAGGCATATTAATTTTTTACCCAAATACAAAGCCTCGGCGGGTGTTTCAAAGCCTGCACCGGTAATTACACCAGCACTTTCAATCATACTTTTGGTAAAACCTTCATTAGAAATAGGCATGAACCTAATATTCTTGTCGATGGTTTCTATTTTTACATCTTTGGTAAAAACTTCAAACCTGATACCGGGTGCTTTATGTAGTTGGTTGGTAATTACTTTTTTTGAATAGTGCGAAAGGTAAACGGTTACATGACCATTATTAATACCCTTCGCCGCAATAATATCTGCTTTGATAACCGGATTATAAATGCCGTTATCATAAGCGTTAAAGTGTAAGCCAAAGTAGCTGCTGGCGGTTGCATAGTTTTTTAAAATCCACTCGCCAATAAATTCTCTCTTTTTAGGCCTTGGTGATAATGGACTTCTAAAACTTGCTTGGTGGCCAAATTGAATACTCGGTTTATTTTTAAATTTACACGCCAGTGAAGTAATACATTCAAAATCATTGATCACAATGTCGTAATCCTCTACTGGAAGGGCTTTAGCTTCTTTCCATATTCTGGATATAGAAAACTTCTTCCACATTTTATAGTAGTTTAAACCACCTCTGTTACCGTAAAATAGGGAAACGCCTTTACTTTTGTATTTAACAGGCAAGGTTGTAGGTAAATGACAATTTTCGCCGCTTAAAAAAACGTCTACTTGTCCATACTGCTCCAAATAGGGTAGTAGTTCTACAGCCCTACTTATATGTCCGTTTCCTGTTGCTTGTACTGCGTATAAAATTTTCAATTACTGTGCCATTAAACTATTAAAAAATAAAGCAACGTCTTTAGTAAGTACGTTGAGTTCTGGTAATTTATTTTCGCTGCTTGAAATAGGGATCACTTTCGCTGCTTCCTCTTTTTCATTGTATTGGTGGATATTCCACTCCCCATTTACATATTCAAGTGACGTTAAATTTTCTATCCAATCGCCACTGTTTAAATACATAACAGAACCATGTTCGTTGGTTACCATTCTTTTTTGTGGCTGGTGTATGTGACCACAAATCACATAGTCGTAACCCTGTTCAATGGCAAGTTCTGCAGCGGTTTGTTCAAAATTACCAATCCAAGACACTGCTTTTTTAACGCTATTTTTTACTTTTTTGCTAAAGCTCATTTTTTCTTTGCCCATTAGTTTAAGGGCCCAGTTAATGGCGCTGTTTAGCATAATTAATAGGTCGTATCCATGGCCGCCAAGCTTTGCAATGATTTTGGCGCTGCCTTTGGTAGTGGCATCAAAAATATCTCCATGGAAAATCCAAGTTTTTTTACCATCTAGGTCCAGTACCACTTTATCTGTAAGGGTAAAACCACCCATTTCGAGGTCTGTGTACCGGCGAAGGGCCTCATCATGGTTACCTGTAATGTAGTAAACCTTAGTTCCCTTACTTAGCAAACTAAAAATTTGCTTGATTACTTGCATGTGTGCAGCCGGAAAATAGTGTTTCTTAAACTGCCAGATATCAATGATATCGCCATTTAGAACCAATATTTTTGGAGCCACACTTTTTAAATAAGTTACAATGTCTTGAGCGTGGCAGCCAAATGTGCCGAGGTGTAAATCACTAAGTACGAGAACATCAATGTCTCTTTTTTCCATTGTGGTAGTTTGTCAAAGTAATAACTCTAATATGAACAAATCTTTACGCCTATGTTAACAAATTGTAACTTTAGATGTAGCTGGTGTAAGATGGCTGCCTAGTTTTGTAATATCGCAAAGTTAAAATTGTAATGATTTATGCCTAAGTATTCCTACATACCTCGAGATTTAAGTTGGTTAAGTTTTAACGGAAGGGTTTTGCAAGAAGCCAATGACTCGACTGTACCTTTAAAAGAGCGTATCCGATTTTTAGGCATTTTCTCTAACAACCTCGATGAGTTTTTTAGGGTGCGTGTTGCTACTTTAAAGCGGATGATTGAATTTAAAGGAAAGGGTAAGAAGCTTGATATGCATTTAGAGCAGCACTCGCAAAGTATACTCGATGAAATCCAAACCATTGTTTTAGAGCAGCAAAATGAGTTTAATCGAATTTGGAAAAATATTGTTCGTGATTTAAAAAAAGAAAATATTACCCTGGTAGATGAAAAGCATTTGTCTAAAGAGCAGCAGGTTTTTGTAACGAAGTTTTTTGACGAGCAGGTGCGTGGCAATGTAATACCACTAATGGTTGAGTCTATCAACGAAATGCCTTATTTGCGTGATAAGAGTATTTATTTAGGTATTGTGATGCGCAAAAAAAATAGCGCCTACAAAAGTAAGTATGCCTTAATTGAAGTACCTGTGTCTGTGGTGGGTCGTTTTGTAGAGCTTCCTACAAAAACGGGAGGCCATCAAATTATATTACTAGAAGACATTATTAGGTTTAACCTCCCTCTTATTTTCTCTTATTTCGATTCTGATTATTTCGAGTCTGCTATTTTTAAAATTACCAAAGACGCAGAAATAGATATCGATAATGACCTTGCGAGTAACCTCATCGAAAAAATTGAAAAAGGTTTAAAAAATAGACGAAAGGGAAAGCCGGTGCGGTTTGTTTATGACAGAGAAATGGATGCGGGCTTACTCGATTATTTAATTAGACGGTTACAGCTTTCTCAAAAAAGCAATATCATACCAGGAGGCCGTATTCATAACTTTAGACATTTTATGGATTTCCCAGACCTGGTTATGGAAAAAAGTGTGCGTAAAGCATCTTTAACCCATCCAGAACTCAGTAAAAGCTTGCGCGTTACAGATGTGGTGTTAAAAAAAGATGTGATGCTGCATTTTCCGTACCATAGTTTTAATTCGGTTATTGATTTGCTCAGAGAAAGTGCGATGGATCCGGATGTGTTATCTATTAAAATAACCGCCTACCGTTTAGCACCAGCTTCAAAAGTGATTAACGCGCTTATTAATGCGGCGCGCAATGGTAAAGACGTAACGGTGATGCTAGAAGTAAAGGCAAGATTTGATGAGGAGGCTAATTTGGAATGGAAAGATGTATTGGAGCAGGAAGGTATTACCGTATTATATGGTATACAAAACATGAAAGTGCACGCCAAAGTTTGTGTAATCAAAAAGCGTGAAAAAAATAGAACGGTACAATATGGTTTTGTAAGTACGGGTAATTTACATGAAAAAACGGCGCGTGTATATGGTGATCATTGCTTACTTACCAGTAACCGAAACATCATGGCCGATATTAATAAAATATTTCAATTTTTAGAGCATCCCGAAAAAGGATACGGTCCATTAGAGCGCTGTAAAACGCTTGTGGTGTCACCTATTTCTATGCGTCCAACTATTGTTGGTTTAATTAACCATGAAATTAAAAATGCTAAAGCGGGTAAGCCTGCAGCTATTACGCTTAAATTAAATTCATTGAGTGATGTGGATTTAATTAAAAAACTAAATGACGCTGCAATTGCAGGTGTTAACATTCATATGATTGTACGAGGTATTTTTTGTGCCTCTATGGACCATAAAAAAATGAATGCCAAGCCACGTGCCATCAGTATTGTAGATGAGTATTTAGAGCATGCACGTGTGATGATTTTTAATAATGGCGGCAATCCAAAAGTATATATTTCAAGTGCCGATTGGATGGTGCGTAACATTGATCACCGTGTAGAAGCAGCAGTTCCTATACTAGACCCCGCCATTAAAAAGGAATTACAAGATATTATCCACATTCAGTTGCAGGACAACGTGAAGGCAAGGGTGTTAGATAGTGCCTTATTAAATAACTATGTACCTTTGGGTTCTAAGAAGAAGATTCGATCTCAAATCGAAACTTATTTATACCTCCAACAGAAAACGAATAGTAAAAAGTGAAGTTAGCCGCCATTGATATTGGAAGTAATGCCGCCCGTTTATTAATTAGTGAAGTTACCAAACAGCCAAAGCAGGATCCCGTATTTAATAAAATTAATTTAGTACGTGTGCCATTAAGGCTAGGCTTCGATGTGTTTGAAACCGGAGAAATTTCCAAGGCTAAGGTTAAAATGCTGATGCAAACTTTAAAAGCCTATCAACATCTATTAGAGGCCTATGAGATTAAGCATGTGTACGCTTGTGCTACCAGTGCCATGCGTGATGCTAGAAATAGTAAAGACATTATTAGAAAAGTAAAGCTAGAAACCGGTATCGAAATTAAAGTGATATCGGGGCAAGAAGAGGCTTCCTTTATTTATGAAAACCATGTGGCCGAAAATTTAGATTCAGATCATTCTTATTTATACATTGATGTGGGTGGTGGTAGTACCGAACTTACTTTTTTTGCCAACGGGGCGCTTGTTTCCAAAGAGTCCTTTAATATTGGCACCATTAGGCTCCTCAAAAATCAGATCAAGGAAAAAACTTGGGATGACATGAAGGATTATGTTAAAAAGCATATTAAAAGTGAGCTTCCATCTATTGCCATTGGAAGCGGCGGAAATATTACTAAAATATTGTCTATGAGCCGTTTAAAAGAGGGAAAACCGCTTAGTTTAGACCTCTTAAAAGACTATTACAAAGAATTATCAAATGTGACCATTGAAGACCGCATGAATTTGTATGGGTTAAAGGAAGACCGGGCCGATGTAATTGTGCCTGCATTACTTATATATGTACAAATAATGAAATGGGCTAGTATTGATGAAATTTATGTACCTAAAATAGGCCTTGTTGATGGCCTCATTCACCACCTCTACGATCAGGTTGGTAACATTGCGGTAACATAGAGGTAACATTGCGTTAATACTACGGTAACATTACCGTAACATAGCCAAGGTAGTTTTGCCTCATAAAAGTAATACCCAGTGAAGCAATTATTATCTATCCTTTTTTTACTTGTATTTAGTGCAACGATATCTGCTCAAAAATCTAGAATTGTTGGTCAAGTTACCAATAGTAAAAATGAGGCCTTAGCAAGTGTTACCGTTAAATTATCAGGTGCTGCAACTGCCATGACCAGAACAGATGTTGAAGGTCGTTTTAGCTTTGTTGCAGAAGCGCAAAAAAAATATACACTTACTGTAAGCTACGTTGGTTACCAAGAAAAAATAATCGACGACGTAACTGTTTCAAAAGCAGGCGAAGATGAAACCGTTAATATTATCCTTAATGAAAATAGTAAAGTATTATCTGATGTATCTGTTAAAGCTACCACCAGAAATGCTACTGCAAAAGGCGAAACCGTTAACGCTTTAATTACGTTTCAAAAAAATACAAATACAGTAGCATCTGTAATTTCTGCCGAAGCCATTAAGCGTTCTCCTGATAAAAATACTGGTGAGGTGATCAAGCGTACCCCCGGTGCGAGTATTCAAGAAGGAAGATTTTTGATTATTAGAGGTTTGGCCGAGCGTTACAACTTAGCCACTTTAAATGGTGTACAATTAGGTAGTACTGAGCCGGATAGAAAAGCGTTCTCATTTGATTTGATCCCTGCTAACATGATTGATAATATTGTTATCAATAAAGCATTTGTACCAGAACTTCCGGGTGAGTGGGCAGGTGGTTTAATTCAAGTTAATACAAGAGATATTCCTTCTAAAAACTTTTTTAATATTCAAGTAGGTACAGGCTTTAACTCACAAGCTGTTAAAGGTAGTTTCTACGAAAATAAAGGTGGCAAAACAGATTACTTAGGTATTGATGATGGTACGCGTTCATTGCCTGCTACCTATACAACAAAATCAAAATTTGATGCGTTAACCAATGCTGACAAAACTTACATTGGTTCTACCATGCAAAACAATTGGGCGCCAATTGTTGCGAATAAGTCTAATTTAGTAAATGGTCAATTCCAAACCAGTGCTGGTTTTGTAAAAGAGTATAAGAACAACAGAAAATTAGGTGCCATTTTTGCGCTTAATTATAACAAATCTGTACGTTTAACAACGGGTACTAATAGTGGTTTTAACTTTATTGGTAATGGTAGTTTTACGCCTGACTTTAATTACACAGACAATAGATACAGCACCGACCTTTTATGGGGTGGTCTAGCTAATATTTCTTATCAGATCAACAGCAATAACAAAATTTCTGCCAAAACCTTATTTAACGTTACCTCTAACGATTTCACTACTCTAAGAACAGGTGTAGAGGGTAATGGTAACCAAAAATTAGATAGCGCGCGTGGTTATGAATATGGGTTTAAGCAAAATACTTTTTGGAACTCACAAATTAATGGTGAACATAACATAAAGCCTAACGTGCTTAAGTTTAAGTGGCATGGTTCATTTACTTTGTTAGATGGATATGTACCTGATCAGCGCAGATTGTACTACTTAAAAAATAATGATGTTGCAACCAATAAGTATGTAGCATTGTTATCAAATACTTTATCTCAAAAAAGCGGTAACCGTTTTTATCAAAACTTGAATGATTATATTTACAGCGCTGGTGCAGACTTAGCTTATACATTTAATGCTTTTGGTAGCAAACAAACATTAAAAGGTGGTTACTTATTTCAAGTAAAAGACCGTTTGTTTGATGCGAAACCATTTTCTATTTATTTACCAAGAGACAATGCTGCCATTCGCGCACAAGGACCAGAAACCATTTTTGCGCCAAGCAATTTTGGTAGAGGTGAAGTATACAGCACGCAACTTGCTTTTGATGCGATCAAAGGAAATTTATACCGCTATTTAGCCAATACCATCTTAAACGCTGGATATCTTCAATTCGATAACCAATTTAGCAATAACTTTAGATTGGTATGGGGTGTAAGAGTAGAAGATTACGATCAGTTGGTGGGAAGTGTTTATAAGAATGATCCACGTCATAATTATACTAAGGTTACCGACTTTTTACCTGGTTTAAATGCTACTTTAAAATTAAACAATCAAACAAATCTACGTTTCTCTGCTTCTCAAACAGTGGTAAGACCAGAGTTTAGAGAGCTTGCTACATTCCAATATTACGACTTTGATTTAAACGCTTCTGTACAAGGTTTGCCTAGTATCGAGCGTACAAAAATTACCAACGTAGATTTACGTTATGAGGTATATCCTGCTTCTGGTGAGGTAATTACTTTTGGTGCGTTCTACAAGTACTTTGATAAGCCTATCGAAATGATCTTCAACTTTGGTTCTGGTGGTGCAAGTACTTTTAACTTTGCAAACCCTGCAAGTGCAACTGCTTATGGCGTAGAGTTTGAAATCAGAAAAAAATTAGATTTCTCTGAGGCACTTAAAAACTTTACTGTTCAAGCGAATGGTTCATACATTAAGAGTCAAGTAAAAGATAACAACTTAATGTTAGATCGTCCACTTCAAGGACAATCTCCATACTTAATTAACTTTAGTGCACTTTATGATTTGCCATCAAAAGGTATCACAGCAACCTTATTGTACAACCAAATTGGCCGTCGTGTAACGTTTGTGGGTAGCCTTGATCAACCAGATATTTACGAATCATCACGTCCTGTATTTGATTTTCAGTTAAGCAAAAAGTTTGCTAAAAACAGAGCAGAATTAAAATTGAACGTACAAGACATTTTAAATAAGACATTATATTTCTACCAAAACCCAGATGGCAACACAAATTTGGATAAAGCAAAAGATCCATTCCGTTTAAGCCGTCAAACAGGTACAAATATTGGAATCAGTTTCTCATACTCTTTATAATACTTTATAAAAATTTTTAAAAAAAAATAAAATGAAAAAATCGGTTTTGTTAGCAGCAGCTTTCGTTGCATTAATCGCTACAAGTTGTAGAAAAATTGAAATGGACGGTGGAGGTTCAACAGTTATTGCCCCGCCTACCACACCAGGTGTACAAACTATTGTTCTAAAAGGTCGTATCGATAAGGATACGGTTTTAAGAGAAGGTAATAACTACATTCTAAGTGGTCTTGTCTATATGGTTAATAATGCAACCATGACAGTTCAGCCAGGTGTTACTGTAAAAGGTGACTACACAGGTGCAAACGTTGCGGCCCTTGTTATTACGCGTGGTGCTAAATTAATTGCAGACGGTACACAAGAAAAACCAATTGTATTTACATCTAACTCTCCTGTACCTCGTTCTGGTGACTGGGGTGGTATTGTATTACTTGGTAAAGCAAGTGTAAATACTGCATTTTCTGGAACCGGTGGTGGTGCTGGCATCTATCAAGCAGAAGGTGGTATTGACAACTCTTTTGGTGATGGTTTAGCTGGTGGTGGTACAACGCCAAACGATGCTGACAACTCAGGTATTTTACGTTATGTAAGAATTGAGTATGCAGGTTATGCATACCAACCCGATAAAGAACTTAACAGTTTAACCATGTGTGCTGTTGGTAGCGGTACAATTATCGATTATGTTCAAGTTACTTATGCAAAAGACGATGCGTTTGAGTGGTTTGGAGGTACTGTAAACTGTAAGCACCTTATTGCTTACAAAACACAAGATGACGATTTTGATACTGATAACGGATTTAGCGGTAAAGTACAATTTGGTATCATTTTACGTGACTCTACTATTGCGGATATCTCACGTTCAGAAGCTTTTGAGTCTGATAACGATGCAAGTGGATCAATCAATAGCCCACAAACTAGAGCGGTTTTCTCAAACATTACTGCGATTGGACCAAGAGCTACTTTAGCTAATTCTGGTAACAGTTTATATTTAACGGCTGCTCAAATTAGAAGAAACTCTGGTATCTCTATTTTTAACTCAATCTTTTTAGGCTGGCCTTCTGGTTTATTAATTGATTCTAGAAATGGTCGTGCTGTTGAATTAAACATAAACGATAGTACTGTACGTTTCAAAAACAATATCATTGCAGGTTGTGGACCATTATCTGGTACAGATGTTACTTCTATGAACTACATCGGAACAGCTACTACACCTTGGGCTACCAGTGGTGTTGATTCTGTAAAAACTTTCTTTGGTACTACTGCTTTTTCAAACAAAGTGCTAGCCAACGTTTCTGATTGTAAAATGATTGCTCCATTTAGCTATTCTGCTCCTGACTTTTTACCATTTGCTGGTTCAAACGGTAACCAAGATATTTTAACTGGTGCTAGCTTTACTGATTCTAAATTAACTTCTGGTTTTAATGTGGTTAAATTTAGAGGTGCATGTGACGCTGCTGGTGTAGATGCATTCTGGTGGAAAGGTTGGACTCGTTTTATTAATAACTAGTTCTGATTAGATTTTTATAAAGTTTGTTTACTAAAGAGGCCCCGAATTTTCGGGGCCTCTCTTATTTTTTCCAATCTGGATCGTAGCTTACAAACAAGCTGAGCCATAAAGAGCGGGATAGCCGCATGAGGAGGGGCTGCACGGCAAAGAGCAGCACAAAAGCCGTTCCCATCCAGTAAAATATGCGGTTGTCGTCTATGTCAAATGTCATGCCTATTAAAACCTTCCAGGCTACAAAAGTGGATACAATAAATGCAACTGATAAGGCGTAGCTCATGTAGCCCGTACCATAATAAAAACCTACTTCTATTTCGGTGGGTTGCCCACAAACCGGACAGTGCTCGTGCATGTCTGTGTTGGTTTTAAATTTATAGGCTTGTTGGCTTTTAAAAATATTACCTTCTCGGCAACGGGGGCATTTATTGGCAAGTGCAGCGGTTAAAAAGTACTTTTTTTTATTGGTAGCCATAATACTGCTTATTTAAATAGTGGTGCAAAGGTAAATTAATTGTGACCTTCTTAATTTCTGATAGAACAGCTTCCACCGCCGTAACCACAGCCCGTTTTTGTTTTAGATGAATAGATGCCAATAACTATCATGAGTACACCAAAAATGGCGGGTATCCAGTCTTTAAACTGCCAGGCAATTACTAAAAACATACCACCCATTATTAATCGAATAACGAGTACAAAGTCTATTTTTTGAAGTAAACGTATCATAAGTCTTATTTAGAATACAAATATCGAGCCAATTATTTCCTTGAAACGTGACTTTTGTTACGCAGCTGAATAAAACTGGTTGGGGTTACTAATATTTTATAACCCATACTTCGTTTTTAAATATTGAGTTTTTGCCTTTTTCCAATCTGTTTTTTCTGAAAATTTTATTCTTTAGCAGTCCACTTAATTGTTTAACAACCGATTGCTTTTTTTCTTTGTTGCTACTAGGGCTGGGTTTGGTATTCATGCAAATGGGTTTGAACTTTAATGTACGCATAAAATACAAAACATACGTATATGGGTTAACACCATATCTATTTCAACTATATTTGTTACACTTAAAAGGTAGGCGCATGAGCATTTCAGCTATTTATGATATTTACTTGCAGTATCCGAGTGTGGTAACGGACACCCGCAAGCTAAAGGAGGGTGACTTTTTCTTTGCTTTAAAGGGTCCTAATTTTAATGCCAATACTTTTGCTTTTAAGGCATTAGAAGCCGGTGCTGCTTACTGCGTAGTAGACGAACCACTTACTACCATTGCAACTTATTATGAAGGAAACAACGAAGCGCAAAAAGAAGCCGCGCTTTCAAAAATGATTGTGGTAGATGACGTGCTAACCACATTACAAGCACTTGCCGGTCACCATAGAAGCACTTTTAATATTCCATTTATTGCCATTACAGGAAGTAACGGAAAAACCACGACCAAAGAACTGGTGTATGCGGTACTTTCTAGTCATTTTAAAACATATACCACACAAGGAAATTTAAACAACCATATTGGTGTGCCGCTAACCATCCTTAGCATTCAAAAAGATGCGCAAATGGCGGTGATAGAAATGGGCGCCAATCATCAAAAAGAAATTGAAGGTTATTGCGTGTATGCAAGGCCTACGCATGGTGTTATTAGCAATTGTGGCAAAGCGCACCTAGAAGGATTTGGTGGCGAAGAAGGCGTTAAAAAAGGCAAGGGCGAACTCTATACTTTTTTGCGTGAGCATACGGGTACTGCATTTGTATACACTGGGTACGATTATTTAAATGAGATGAGCGCGGGCATACAAAACATTGTGCCTTATATAAACGGAAACATACAAAGTAGTGAGCCATTTTTAACGGTAGCCGCAAAGATCAACGAAACCACCACCACCGTAAATTCTCAGCTAGTAGGATCGTATAACCTTCCTAATATTTTGTGCGCTTTAACTATTGGAAAATATTTTGGCGTGCCGGAAAATAAAATGGTGGATGCCATTGCAAATTATACACCTTCTAATAGTAGATCACAACTCATAACTAAGGATACCAATACTATTATTTTAGATGCTTACAATGCTAACCCGAGTAGTATGAAAGTGGCCATCGAAAATTTTGCAAAATTAGCAGGTACTCATAAAATTGTTTTGTTAGGTGCTATGATGGAACTAGGCGAGCACTCGGCAGCAGAGCATTTAGCGCTACTACAATTAATTGCCGAATATTCATTTGAATCAGTAGTATTAGTAGGAGATGATTTTTTAGCGCATCAACATGCGTTACCTCAGTTTATATATTTTAAAACAACCGCCGAAGCTAAAGTGTGGTTAGTAGCGCAAAATCCAACGCATGCGCAGCTTTTAATTAAAGGATCGCGGAGCATGCAAATGGAAACAGTACTTTCATAAACGCGCCGCATGCGCAACACGTGCGCATAAAAAAACCACCACTAAATGAATAGTGATGGTTCTCTTTTATTTTCCTTTCCTTTCCTTTTTAACGTTTGTTCTTTTTTGTTGGCATAAATATACCAGTTTTTGCTTTTTTAGAAGTGCCTTCTGAAGAACCGTAGTGGTTCATCGCGCATCTAAAACCAATGGAGCTGGTGCTTTGGTCTTCTTCTAAAAATCTTCTTGCACCTGGGCTTAACCAATATGCGCGGTCGTTCCAGCTAGCTCCTTTAATAACACGAGACTTATCTGAAATGAGCGTTGTTTGACCGTAGTTGTAACCCGCATTACTTGCAGAGTCGCCATCTAGGTGGTTAACGGCATATCCTTTTTGATAGTTTCTGCGGTTCTTTAATGTTGAATCAGCTTCTGTCTTATAAATAATACGTCCTTTTTCATCTCTTAAATTACCAGCGCCTCTATCAAAATCAATTTGCTTAAATTCGTTACCTCTAAAAATATTATAATCGTCTCCATCAACAGCTGTCATTGGGCGGTATACATCGGCAACCCACTCACTTACGTTACCAGACATATTGTAGAGTCCGTATCCGTTTGGCGTGTAGGTAACTACTTCGGCAGGGATGGCAGCGTTATCGTTTAGTCCACCAGCCACACCCATGTTATCACCGGCGCCACGCTTAAAGTTAGCAAGCATAGAACCTTGGTAAGAACCTTTTTGTGTGTAACGAACGTTATCGTAACCGTTATTTTTCCAAGCATAAATTTGCTTGTTAGAAACTAATTCTTCACCGCGTTTGTTGCTCTTAGATTTACGTTGCGGATTGCTAGCGATATATCCATACGCAGCATATTCCCACTCAGCCTCTGTTGGAAGGCGGTAGTCGCCAAATAAAATACCATCTTCAAAACTTACTTTGGTACGTGGTTTTCCTTGTGCGGTTTTTAATGGATTACTTTTGCTAGTAGCATTTTTACCAGGGGTTGCTTGGTATTCACCTAACAAATAAGCTCTTGTATTAAAGTTATCTTGACCTGATGCGTTTAATCCTTTTTGGATTTGATTTTTAGGATCTAGGTAGCTGCTTTTCATGAGGGTTAATTCATTTACGCGGTCGGTACGCCAGATACAATAATCAGTGGCTTGTTTCCAGCTCACACCTACTACAGGGAAATTGTTGTAAGAGGGGTGACGGAAATAATACTCTACCATTGGTTCGTTGTAGGCAAGTTCTGAGCGCCATACGAGTGTGTCCGGTAAAGCTTCTAATACTACGGCGTCCATACCAAATTTAGATTGACCCGGTGTTGTTCCTTCTGGAAACACATTATTAAGCCAATATAAATATTCGCGGTAGTGAAGGTTGCTTACTTCTGTTTTGTCGATGAAAAACGAATTGACCGTAATTCTGCGTTGGATATTATTCCAATCGCCCATTACGTCTTCTTGTCCAGCGCCCATGGTAAAAGTACCACCTTGTACGAATACAAGTCCTGGAGCTGTTTTAATGTCTTTAGGTTTTGGTACGTTAAAATTACCCATCGTTTTGTCGTTGTAATTCCATCCTGTAGCCGAAGAAGTTTGTGGCTTCTTCTTAAATGGATTACATGAAACGGCAGCACCTGTAAGGGTAGCTAGTAATACCAGATTGCGTATTGTTTTTGTGAACTGCATATGCTTATAAATTCAATAAAAAATTGATAGTAATTTACCTCTGCGAATATATAAGTTTTCCGTCAACTAAAGGGGGCTTGAGGGTCTGATCTTGTTACAAAAAACTTAAGATTTGGTGCCATGGGGGTGATTTTGACCCTATTTTATGATTTTTTTAAGGGAAAGGCCTGCCTGTGGCCTGCTATCTGTAGCTTTGGCATCAAACTTTGTTATACTTGTATTATGGGTAAACCCGGGCGCTATATATGGTTGATGTTGGGCCTTTTTTTAGCAGTTGGCTTTAAAAATACGGCGTTGGCGCAGGGGGGTATTTTTAGTAAAGGCGCTTGGGGAAAGGTTGGCGTTACCGTTAGGGGTGTTTATAAAATTGATGTAGCCGCACTTAATAGTATGGGGCTTTTGCCGGCGGGCGGCGTTATTGCAACGGACAAAATCAGACTATTTGGAAGTGGGGGTGCTATGTTACCGGAGGCTGTGGGTGCAAAAAGGCCAGGGTCCTTTACCGAGCATGCACTCATGGTTTTTGATGGTGGCGATGGAATTTTAAGTGGCCAAGATTATTTTATTTTTTACGCGCCGGGTCCGCACCAGTGGCGGTATGATAGTGTGGGTGCGCGGTATAGTTACCAGCATAATTTATATTCTGATACGGCATTTTATTTTATTAATGTAGACGGAAGTGTTTCGAGTACTGCTAAAAGAGTTGATGTTGGTAATGCGGCGCATGTTAACGCCAGCGCGGCTTTACGGGTTAATCGTTTTACCCATTACTGGGTGTATGAAAAGGATAATATCAATTTGTTATCGTCTGGAAAACTCTGGTTAGCCGACCGTTTTTCTGTGGCAGCAGGAGGTACGAGTGCAAGAAATTATACTATTGATATACCAGATATAGTACCTACAGATAGTGTTAGGTTTGGCGTTTCGTTTGCATCGCGTAGTATTGGCGTGCCTGCTAGTTTTGCGGTTCGTGTTAATAATAATCTAGCGCAAAATATTTCGCTACCTGCGGTTAGCGGTGGCTTTTTAGATAATTATGCAACTAATGTAAATAGTTTTTTTAGTGTACTACCTAGTTCTAATAATTTGCAGTTAAATATTCAGTTTTTGCCGGGCGCTGGTGGCGGTAGTTTAAGTGCCGAAGGTTTTTTAGATAAAATAGAATGCGCAGCTACAAGAGTGCTTAGGATGAATAGCTCTGGTGCTGTTGGCGAATCTGTTGGCGCGCTTTTTTTTAGAACTGCCCCGCAAAGCATTGCTACTAATGCATCTGCGGCGGTTGTAATTGATGCTGGTGGCGTTCCAAACTTTGCAAATACAACGGTACTTGATGTAACAGATTTTACGTCGCCTACAAAAATGGAAGGAAGTTTTACTGCTGGCGCTGTGCCAGAATTTGTTTTTAATAATAACGCAGTTGCCTCGCGTGCGTATATCGCTTTTACGCCCGCGCAGGTTTTGGTGCCTGCATCGTTTGCTACAGCACCAAATAATAATTTGCATGAACTAGCAACTAAAGCAAGTGCTAATTATTTAATTGTTACGCACCCTAGTTTACTTACTGCTGCTAATAAGTTAGCTGCTTTTCATGCACAAAATAATGAAGGTATTGCGCCCCTTGTTGTTACTACAACGCAGGTGTATCAGGCTTTTGGTAGTGGTGCACCTGATATTACAGCTATACGCGATTGTATTGCAGCGTTTGCACGTGCCTATGGTGCGGTGGGTGGCTCAAATAATAATACTGCGCCAAAATTTTATGCGCTACTTTTTGGTGCATCTAGTTATGATTATAAAAACCGCATAACAAATAATGTAAACCTCGTGCCGGGTTATCAGTCAAGTGCATCACTAGATCCTTTAAGTAGTTATACGAGTGATGATTATTTTGCGCTGCTGGACAGCAGCGCAAACATTGCTACCGAAGCGCAGCAATTTAACAATGCTGCAACCGCATTATCTGTTAACCTAGGTCGTATTCCTGCAAAAAATATTACAGAAGCGAATACGATGGTCGATAAAATTATTAATTACCATAGTGCTGCAAGTCAGGGCCCGTGGCGCTTACAGCAGCGTTTTATTGCCGACAATAAAGATTTTAATTTGCATGTGCAAGACGCAGAAGCCGTGTCTGGCGCCGCGCAAAAAACAAACGCATTATTTAATCAGCAAAAAATATATTTAGATGCGTATCCGCTAGTAAGTGGTAGTGGTGGTGGTAGGTATCCGGCTGTTAATGAAGCGGTGGTTAGTGCTTTTAATAGTGGATCATTAGTTATCAATTATAGTGGCCACGGCAATTATTTGCGCCTCGCCGACGAAGCTATTTTTAGTAGCACCGAAATGCCACTTATAAATAACGCAAACAAACTTCCGTTAGTGGTAACCGCTAGTTGTGATTTTTATCCGTACGACGATCCTACCAAAAAATCATTGGGGCAAGAGTTGCTTTTTGGTGCGGCCTCAGTTGGTGCTGGAAGTGGTAGCGGTGATGGCGGCGGCGGAAACGCGGGTATTAGTGGTGCTATTGCGCTACTTACTACGCCACGCCTCGTGTTTGCCTACAGCAATAAAATTATCAACGAAAATTATTTTGTAGCAGCGCAACAGCCTAATGCAACAACGGGTATTTTGCCAACACTAGGAGAGGCGGTTACAAACGCTAAAAACCTTACGGTTGTTCAGTCTCGTGATTTTATCAATACCCGAAAATTTGCCCTATTAGGAGATCCTGCCATGCGCCTTGCGTATCCTAAAAATAATATTGTACTGGATAGTGTAAATGGTACTCGCATCGGAATGAGCGATACACTGCAATCTGGCAAGCTCTACACATTTAAGGGGAGCGTTATGGCGCCGCGCAGCGGCGCCATAACAAGCATAGCCAGCAATTTTAACGGCACCCTCTACTTCACCCTCTACGACAAACAAACCACGCGCACCACACTCAAAAACGACCCGGCTACGGCGGCAGCAAACTTTAATGCGCAGGAAAATATTTTGTATGCGGGGCTAGTGAGCGTAGCGAACGGGAAGTTTACAGTTTCGTTTGTATTACCGCTAGATATTAGTTTTGCGCCAGGCAAAGCAAAAATTAGCATGTATGCGCAGCAAACTATGAATGCATCAACACCACTCCAAAACTTACCCGATGCAGCAGGGGTAGACACTAGTTTTTATACTATGGGTAGCGGTGCTGTTATTTCAGATAAAGTGGGTCCTGTCATTGAGCTCTTTTTAAACGATTATAATTTTAAAAATGGCGGACTCACGCACTCCGAGCCTTTACTACTTATTAACCTGCAAGATGTTTCTGGAATAAATACTTCTGGCAGTGGAATAGGACATGATATTATTGTAACACTGGATAATAATCCGGCCACTACGCGCACGCTCAATTCATTTTACCAGGCCAATATTAATACCTACCAGTACGGCACGGTTAGGTATCAGCTTCCAACATTAACCCCTGGGCTACATACACTTCAAGTAAGGGCGTGGGATAATGTCAACAATTCAAACACCAGAACATTAGGGTTCACTGTGGCCGCAACGGCCGGAACACCAGCAAACGGCGGCGCAACACCACCACCAGCGGGCACAAGCGACATGTCCCCACTGGTGATAGACAAGCTTATGAACTTTCCTAACCCATTTACCCAAAGCACTACTTTTTCGTTTGAGCATAATTTTCCGGGCCAAAACATAGCAGTAAACCTGAGTATTTATACGCAAAATGGCAAACTGGTCAAACAAATTAATAAAACTGTTAATACAAGTGGTACCCGAAATGTGCAAATAACTTATGACGGTACCGACGCTATAGGTAGCAGAATTGCGAGAAATGTTTATATTTACAAAATACAAATAAGTGCCGCCGGTACTAACTATCAAAGCTCCGGAAAACTTATTTGTTTGTAACCCCCCTTTTGTACTAAATGTTTTGAATGGTTTAAATTTTACTTTAAAATTTCTTACTGGATTTTCACAAAACATTTAACTATGTCTACTCGTTATTTCAAGCAGGTTTTTTGCGCAGCAATTGCAATAAGCGCAATAACCACAATCAGCACCAAAGCAATCGCACAAGCCGACTCTATTAACATCGTTTCTACGGCGGTTCCATTTTTGCGTATTTCTCCAGATGCACGCGCGGGCGGTATGGGTGATGTTGCTATTGCAACTTCTGCAGATGCCAACGCTTCTTTCTGGAATATCTCTAAAGTAAATTTTGCAAAAAGACGCAGCTCTATTGCAGTAAACTATACGCCTTGGTTAAAAGATTTAGGATTAAACGATGTGTATTTAGCAACCGTTGCAGGCTATCGTCAACTCGATGATGTGCAGGCTGTTACCGGATCGCTTCGTTTTTTTAGTTTAGGAAATATTCAATTAACAGATTATTCTGGTAATTTATTAAACTCGGTAAAACCTTCGGAGTTTGCTATAGACGCGGGTTACACGCGAATGCTCAACGATAAAATGAGTGTGGGTGTTGTACTTAGGTATATCAATTCACGCCTTGTAGTAGGGGATGTAGGAACCGGTGTTTTATACAAAGCGGGTAACGCTGTTGCTGCCGACGTTTCTGTATTTCATGATGGTACCGACGAAGGCGAAGGCTTACGCTGGGGTGTGGTACTTTCTAATTTAGGAAGTAAAATTGGCTACACCAACGACGCAAAAAATAAAGATTTTATTCCTGCAAATTTTGGCGCAGGTGTTTCTTATACCAAAGATCTAGACGGAAGTAACAAAATTACGTTTGCCCTTGATATGAATAAACTACTCGTACCAGCGGCACCAACTGCAACGGGTCTGTACAGTATAGACTCTGCCAATTTATCGGACTACCGCACGGGTGGTGTTGTTTCTAGTTGGTTAAAATCTTTTAGTGATGGAACGGGTGTTGCAAAATCAATGCAATTTAGTGTAGGTACTGAATACGCTTATAACGATCAATTTTTTGTACGTGCCGGTTATTTTTATGAAAATAGAAACCGTGGTAACAGAAAATACGCAACCGTAGGAGCAGGGTTTAAACTAGATTTTATGGACATTAACCTTTCTTACTTAGTGCCTTCTGGTGCAGGTATTACGCGTAATCCACTCTCTAATACCATGCGCCTTGGTGTATGTTTTAAACTTGGTGAATAAGACAAACGGCGTGTGCCACAAGTCCTTCTTCTCTACCAACAAATCCCATGGTTTCGGTGGTGGTGGCTTTAATAGAAACGTCTTTAATGCCAATACCTAAAATGCCCGCGATCGTTTCTTGCATTTGCGTAACGTAAGGTTTAATTTTTGGTGCTTCTAAACAAAGTGAAGCATCGATGTTTCCTATAGCATATCCTTCGGCCTCAATTAACGAGCGTGTTTTAGCGAGTAAAATTTTACTATCAATATTTTTAAATTCAGCCGATGTGTCTGGGAAGTGAACACCAATATCTCCAAGGCATGCGGCGCCAAGTAGTGCATCACAAATAGCGTGTAATAAAACGTCAGCGTCAGAATGTCCTAGTGCTCCTTTATGGTGTGGGATGGTAACGCCACCAATTACAAGGTCTCTCCCTTTTACTAGTTGATGAAAATCTATGCCGTAACCTATACGTAGCTTCATGTATTTCAAATTGTGTTTCAAAGTTACGTTTTTATATCTTTACCATTCTTATGAACAACGCACCTCTTATTGCAGTTATTGGACTTGGGTATGTGGGTCTTCCACTTGCCACTGCACTCAGTGCGCATTACCCCGTTATTGGGTATGATAATAACCCTACACGCATTGCGCAGCTATTGGCGGGGATAGATATTACGGCCGAAGTTACGCCCGTGCAAATAAGTGCGGCACAGCAAAACAACAAGCTTTTATTTTCTAATGATGCATCAAGCATAGCTACCGCCACTGTTTTTATTGTTACGGTACCAACGCCACTTACCTCAAATAATTTACCAGACCTCAGCTATTTAATTGCGGCCAGTGAACTTATAGCGAGTTGTTTAAAACCAGGTGGGCTTGTTATTTACGAGTCTACGGTGTATCCGTGCTGTACCAACGAAGTGTGTGTGCCTGTTTTAGAAAAGCATAGTGGGCTTGTTTTTAATCAAGATTTTTTTGTGGGCTATTCGCCGGAGCGAATAAATCCGGGCGATGCCACCAGGTCATTAACTAGCATTGTAAAAGTGGTTGCTGGAAGTACGCCAGCGGCTACACAAATGGTTGCAACTATTTACCGTTCTATTATTGAGGCGGGTGTGTATGAAGTGTCAAGTATTAAAGTGGCAGAAGCAGCCAAGGCTATCGAAAATGCGCAGCGCGATGTAAATATTTCTTTTATGAATGAGCTAGCGCTTCTTTTTGATAAGCTAGATATTGATACGCAAGAAGTGTTAGCGGCTGCTGGTACTAAATGGAATTTTTTACCTTTTAAACCCGGGCTAGTAGGCGGGCACTGCATTAGTGTTGATCCGCATTACCTTGCATTTAAAGCCAAGCAGGTGGGTTATCAACCGCATGTTATTTTATCGGGTAGGGCGGTTAATGAAAAAATGGGTGTGTTTGTTGCCGAAAAAATTATTGCAGCACTCGCTAAAAAACACCAAGGAAATATTGCACAAAAAACAGTGTTAATTGCTGGCTTTGCCTTTAAAGAAAACTGCCCTGATACGCGCAATACCAAAGTGATTGATATTTATACAACCCTTGCTGCTGCTGGTTTACAGGTAAGTGTGTATGACCCAGTGGTGGATGCTGTTAGTGTTAAAAATACTTTTGATGTAGATATGATAAGTAAAGAAAATTTAGCGCATCATTACGACGCAATTATTTTAGCGGTCCCGCACCAGCAAATACTTTCAACTATCAGTTTTGAATCCTATAAAAACGCGGGTGCTTTTATTTACGATGTTAAAGGGGTGCTACCTAAAGCCCTTATTGATGGGCGGTTGTAATAATTTTATAGTTCTATAGAAATGAGTTCTTGTCCTAATTTGTGTAATGCTGACTGAATTTTTTTAGCATGAAGGGTGCGTGGTTTTTTTAGTCCAGTAGCATAATGCTGAAATTGTTTTTGATTAATTCCTGTGAGTCTTTCTAGTGCTGCGTTTGTAAATATTCCTTTATAATATTTTAGAAAGCTTTCTGCATCTAGTTTATAGGTGATTGAATACTCCTGCTTTTCTTTTTTATTGTATTTGTCATATAGTTTTATAGAAGTTAAAATAGAAGATTTAGCTTCATCAATAGTGTCGCCGCCTCCATAAATACCTTCTGCATTTTCTGCATAGGCCGTATACATATCTTTTGTTTTTTCAATAATTATTTTAATATTTTTCATATCACTCTATTTTAGTTTCATCTCTTTTACAATCTTGTGTAATATTCCCAATCCTACTTCTTTACTACCATGATAAGGAACAGGGTACCTTCGTTCTTCTTTTTCATAGATGTAATGACTGCCTTCTGCTTTTAGTAGCTTCCATTTGTTTTTCAAGATTTTGCGGTGAAGCTCTGATGATTTCATGTGAAATAGGCTTTACCGTTCTCAAAGGTAGTAGTTTTACTACCTTTGAGAACGTATATTTGGGTTAATTTCCAAAACAAAGTGTTTCTGGTCTTGTAAGGTCACCTATTTTGTTGCCTAAGCAATCAGAGTCGATTAGATCTGCGGGAACTTCACGTACATCTTACTTGTTAAACAAAACACCCCTGTATTTCAAACACAAATACTATTTATTTTTAATAAGTTTTTTCGCCGTTTTTTAATTGACTTTCACTGATTTAGCTTTATATTTGCATCAGTTACGTTAACAAAGCAATTTTACCCCCCCCCATTGCTTATTAATCAACTGTAAATCAAATAGTTAAGCGTGTAAAAATTAACCTATCCCCCCAGTTAATGCTGATATCGAGGATAGGTATTTTATTTTAAGGACTAAATGATTTGCAATAAACTTGGTCTAGACTATGGTTCCGAACAAATTGACGGATTATATCTGTGACTGAGAGTGGCGGAGCCCTGCGCGGTTCGCAACAAAGCATAACATAAACCAACAAAAGCGCTACAAAACAAACTCAACAACCCCCAATATTTTCAAACACAAATTTTCATGCAAATACAAAAACTCATAAAAAAAGCGGCCTTCATTATTTTCGCAATAATGTTAGTTGCTTCAACTGCTACTGCGCAAGATTTGCTTAAGGGCAATAATTTGGCAAATGTTAGAGTAGATCAATTAGCCGACGCTGACATTGCAAAGCTTAAAGCACAACTTAGTGCACAAGGTATGACCATAGACCAAGTTGAGCCTATGGCCATTGCAAAAGGCATGAGTGCTGCCGAGTTTGCAAAACTTAAAGAGCGCGTTGGTGGTGCCGCTAAAGCAGGTGGTCCAAAAAAAACAACACCAGCAAACGGTAGAGAAGCAAGTGCATCTGATACTGCAGACACAGAAAAGTACGCCGAAAAACTTCCTAAGCCACTTATTGATCCACTCATTTTTGGATCTGAATTGTATAACAGTGTGGCGCCAAGTTTTGAACCAAACATGTCATTAGCTACGCCGCTCAATTATGTGCTTGGCCCTAACGACCAAATTGCCATTAGCGTGTATGGTGTGCAAGAGTATAGTGGTGATTTAACTGTGAGTCCAGAAGGAAACATTAATGTGCCTAACGTTGGACTAATTAGAGTTGCTGGTTTAACAATCGAAGATGCTACACAAAAAATTAAAAACACCATGGGAACGGTATATTCTTATCTCCGCAGTGGTGGAAGTAAAATTTCTGTAACCCTTAGTAAAATACGCACCATCAAAGTAACCATTATTGGTGCCAACAGGCCAGCCACTTATAGGCTATCTAGTTTAGCAACTGTATTTAATGCACTCTATGTGAGTGGCGGTCCAACAGCTTTTGGATCTTTTAGAGAAATTGAACTCATGCGCGATAACAAACTATTTAAAAAAATAGATTTGTACCGCATGTTGTTAAACGGAGACCAGTCGGATAATATAGGATTAAAAGACAATGACGTTATCAGAATTCCGAGTTATAAAACAAGGGTTTCATTACAAGGGCAAGTAAAACGTCCAGGTATATTTGAAGTATTACCTGGCGAAAACTTTGCTGGCGTATTAGCTTTTGCATCTGGCTTTACAGATACTGCCTATCAAGCTAGCGTTAAAGTGTTTGCGCAAACCAGCAAAGAAAGGCAAATTAAAGATGTAATGCAGGAACAGTATAATAGCTACGAACCACAAACGGGTGATGTATTTGTAGTAAGCAAATTATTAAACCGTTTTAGTAACCGCGTAAAAATTGAAGGTGCTGTATACAGGCCCGATGTTTTTGAACTTACACCAAACTTAAAAGTTGCCGACCTTATACGCAAAGCTGATGGTTTAACCGAAGACGCTTATACAGGTCGTGCACAAATTATTCGTTTGCAAGAAGACCTTACCAAATCGATAGTAAGTTTTGATGTGGCTAAAGCCCTTAATGGTGATGCAACAAATAACTTGGCACTACAAAGAGAAGACGAAGTAGTTATTACTTCTAAACAAGCATTAAAGGATTCATTTAACGTATTCATACAAGGTGAAATTCGTAAGCCTGGTACTTTTGAATATGTGCAAGGCCTAACCTTAAAAGATTTAATAATTCAGGCAGGTGGGTTTACAGACGCTGCTTACAAGAGTATAGAAATAGCGCGCCTTATAAAAAGGGATAGTATTGAGCAAAAAGATTTTAGAGCCGCCGAAATTATCAATACCGAAATTGACGGTGATATTAGTACAGCAGCCGCTAGCATTCAACTCAATGCTTTTGATGTGGTAACTATTAGACGCAAAGCAGGGTATACACTTCCAGAATCTGTAAAAATTACTGGGCAGGTGCAATACCCTGGGCCTTATGCGTTAAGTGCTAGAAACGAAAGAGTAAGTGCCATTTTAAAACGCGCAGGTGGTTTTACCGCCGATGCATTTGTTGAAGGGGCATACCTTGTTCATAACAAAACCGCCGAGGAAAAAAAGAAAGAAGAAGAAGCCATTGAGCGTTCTAAAAAAATAGTAAAGGATTCTAGTGGTATTGAGGAGTTAGAAAAAGAAAAAACCATCACGTTTATTAAAGTGCCTTTAAACTTAAACGGTATTTTAAATAACCCAGGGTCTGAAGAAGACATTGTTTTAAAAGTTGGGGACGAAATTTTTATACCTAAATACGATGGTCAAATTAAAGTGGGCGGCGCGGTACTTTTAACTACACAAGTGCCGTATAGTAAAAATAATAGTTTTGACAATTACATTACCGCAGCAGGTGGTTATAGTGCCGATGCTATCAAACGCAAAGCCTATATTGTTTATGCCAACGGTGAAGCTAGTAGGTCTAGTAAGTTTTTATTTTTTACTACCCGTCCAAAAGTACGTCCTGGCGCAGAAATTATTGTTCCTAAAAAGGAAGCTGGTAAAAAAGTAAGTACCGGCGAGTTAATAGGCATTAGTAGTTCTATTGCCAGTTTGGCTGGTTTAATTATCGCCCTGTTAAGATTATAAATTATCCACATGCAAAATAATATTCAAAATATAGAACAAGACGAGATTTCTTTAAAAGAGCTCATCTTAAAAATAAAAGACTGGTACCGCTTTTTATTAACCAAGTGGCTTGTAATAGTAGCAGCTGGTATTATAGGTGGTGCCATTGGCGTGGGCTATGCTTTTATGCAAAAGCCAGAATATACTGCTAGTTTAAGTTTTGCGCTGGAAGATGAAAAACAAGGTGCAGGTGGTTTATCTGGTGCATTAGGCCTCGCTAGTAGTTTAGGAATCGATTTAGGAACGAGTGCCGGCGGTGCTTTTAGTGGTGCTAATTTAATTGAGCTCATGAAAAGCCGCAATATTGTAGAAAAATCTTTATTGAACCCTATTACGGTTAATGGTAAAACACAAAGTTTTGTGCAGTACTATATTAATTATAATGAACTAAACAAAGATTGGGGTTCTAACCCATTATTAAAAGGAGTTGTATTTGCACCAGATGACGATAGATCTAAGTTTACACTTCAACAAGACAGTATACTAGGTAATATTTATTCAAGTGTCCTACAAATGTTAACTGTTGGCCAAAGGGATAAAAAGGTTTCCATAATCAGTATAGATGTAAAATCTACTAACGAATTCTTTAGCAAGGCATTTGCTGAAAATTTAGCTTACGAGGTTTCTAGTTATTACATAGAAATTAAAAGTAAAAAGGCCAAACAAAACATGGAAATTTTACAACACCAAACCGATAGTATTAGAGCCGAACTTAATGGTGCAATAGTAGGTGTTGCCGCTGCCGCAGATAATACATTCGGGTTAAACCCAGCCATGATGGTGCGTAAAGCACCAGGTACGCGCAGGCAGGTAGATGTGCAGGCTAATACGGCCATACTTACCCAGCTGGTTACCAATTTAGAAATGGCCAAAGTAAGCCTACGTAAAGAAACGCCACTTATTCAAGTAATTGATAGGCCCATACTTCCGCTTAAAAAAGAGAAATTAGGCAAATTAAAATCGTTAATACTTGGCGGATTTTTAGCTGGCTTTTTAACTGTTTTGGTTTTAATATTTAAAAAATTATTTGCTGGTATACTAGCAGATTAAACTATACATTTTTCATTAATAGCCCCCACTATTATGCTTACAACCAATAAAAAATTTATGCTAAACAAAATAAATATCGTTCCTCGCTGGATCATATTTGTAATTGACCTGGGTGTTACTACTACGGCATTATTACTTGCATTTATTGTAAAGCAAAATTTAACGCTTGTGGGTGTAAACTGGGAAAGTTTACTTACAACGGTAGCTATCATGCTTATTGTAAATGCGTTTGTATTTACAACCATTAAAACATATGCAGGAATTGTTAGGTACACAGGCATGCAAGATGCGCTGCGTATTGCAGTATCGGTGTTGGTGTCAAGTCTGGTACTTTATTTGTTATCTATTATTAGTAGCCCTATACAAGACAACTTGGTGTTAAACAATGTGGTTATTATTGTTTACGGTATGTTTAGCTTTTTAGCACTTTTAACCTACAGGGTAGCTGTTAAATTTGGTTTTTCTTATTTGCGTTCTTATAAAATGAAACGTAAAACGGTGGTTATTTTTGGAGCTGGTGAAGCGGGCGTAGCAACCAAAAGAGTATTAGAACACGATGGTCAAAATCATATTAGCATTTTAGCTTTTGTAGATGATAACCGTAAAAAAACAAAAAAGGCGCTTGATGGTATTAAAATACTTTCCTTTAATGATCTTGCTGCACTAGCACAAGAAGAACCTATCGACGAGCTTATTATAGCTTCTTTTACCATTACCGCAAAACGTAAAAATGAACTAGTAGATTTTTGTTTAAACCATGAAATTAAAGTTTTGGTGGTTCCTGCATATAGCAACTGGACCGAGGGTAGTTTTTCTAGTCGTCAATTAAGGTCTATTAATATTGAAGAGTTATTAGAGCGTGACCCTATTCATATTAACAACAACCAAATACGTGCTCAAATAAAAGGCAAGCGTGTACTTGTTACCGGTGCAGCCGGTTCTATTGGTTCAGAAATTGTAAGACAACTCTTAAACTACAATCCTGAGCTTATAGTTTTATGTGATCAGGCTGAAACTCCGCTACATAGTTTACAACTAGAGTTGCAAGAAAGTGGTAAAAAAGTAAACTGTATTTCTTACCTAGCTAATATTACCAACGAATCTCGTATGCGTCAGGTTTTTACCGATTTTAAACCGCATTATGTTTATCATGCAGCGGCATACAAGCATGTACCTATGATGGAGCTTTGCCCTACCGAGGCGGTACGTAACAATGTAATAGGGACAAAACTTATTGCAGATTTAGCAGCCGAGTATAACGTGGAGCGTTTTGTAATGGTAAGTACTGACAAGGCTGTTAACCCTACTAACGTTATGGGTGCTAGTAAGCGCCTTGCCGAAATTTATGTACAAGGTTTAAGTAAGCATATAAACCATACAAAATATATAACCACTCGTTTTGGTAATGTATTAGGTTCTAACGGATCTGTTATTAATAGGTTTAAGCAACAAATAGAAAAGGGTGGGCCAATAACTGTTACGCATCCTAACATTACGCGTTATTTTATGACCATCCCAGAAGCTTGCCAACTGGTATTAGAAGCTGGCAGTATGGGTAATGGCGGAGAGATATTTGTTTTTGATATGGGCCAGCCTGTTGCCATTGCCGACCTTGCTAAAAAAATGATTCGTTTATACGGCCTTATCCCAAATATTGATATTGACATTGTATATAGTGGACTCCGCCCTGGTGAAAAGCTGTACGAAGAGCTTTTAAACGACGGTGAAAACACAGGTAATACCTACCACGATAAAATAATGATTGCAAAAGTTAGAGACATTGCATTTGAAGAGATAAAAGATCATTTTAACGCGCTAGTTGCACTTATTAACCAGGCCGAAAGTGAGATGTACCTAGTAGCAAAAATGAAAGAAATTGTGCCGGAGTTTGTGAGCAACAATAGTGTGTTTGAGAAGCTTGATATGGGTGGGAAAGTGGTAGGGATGGATTAGTGTGGTCCATTGTACCGATAGTACTCGAAGTAAGAATTAAATACGAGTTTAGATAAAAATTAAATACAAGAACTATTTGATTTTTTGTTAAAAGAACTCAGATTTTACTAACAATAGTCACTCGCGAGCTGCGCAATAATGTGCATTATAAAATAACTAAAAAATAGTATAAAATTGAAAAAAGCAATTATTACAGGAATCACTGGACAGGATGGCGCTTATTTGGCAGAGTTTTTATTGAACAAAGGGTATGAGGTTCATGGTATTAAGAGAAGATCATCATTAATTAATACCCAAAGAATTGATCATTTATATGAAGACCCTCAAACACCTAATAGGCGTCTGCATTTGTATTATGGAGATTTAACTGATAGCACTAACCTAACTCGTATCATACAAGAAGTTCAACCTGATGAGATTTATAATTTAGCAGCAATGAGTCATGTTGCAGTGAGTTTTGAAGAACCAGAATACACCGCTAATGCAGACGGTATTGGTACACTTAGAATTTTAGAAGCTGTTCGATTATTAGGGTTAACAAAAAAGACAAAAATATACCAAGCATCTACCTCAGAATTGTATGGTTTAGTACAAGCTGTTCCACAATCTGAAACCACTCCTTTTTATCCTCGTTCTCCTTATGCTGTTGCAAAATTATATGCCTATTGGATTACAGTAAATTATAGAGAAGCTTATAACATGTTTGCTTGTAATGGGATTTTGTTTAATCACGAATCACCACAAAGAGGTGAAACTTTTGTAACACGAAAAATCACAAGAGCAACAGCAAAGATTGCTTTAGGTATGGATAGTTGTTTGTACTTGGGAAACTTAGATGCAAAAAGAGATTGGGGTCATGCTAAGGATTATATAGAAGGAATGTATTTGATATTACAACAAGAAAAACCTGAAGATTTTGTTTTAGCAACAGGCATTACTACTACTATTCGCGACTTTGTGAAAATGAGTTTTGCAGAATTGGGAATTGAATTAGGATTTAGAGGAAAGGATGAAGCAGAAGTAGGGTATGTTTTAAAAAATACTGGTGAATACAAACTTGAAGAAGGCAAAATTGTAGTTAAAGTAGATCCCAAATATTACAGACCAACAGAAGTTGATTTATTAATTGGAGATCCAACAAAAGCAATGACTAAATTAGGATGGAAACCTAAATATGATTTAGCGGCTTTAGTAAAAGAGATGGTTGCGAGCGATATTGAATTAACGAAAAAAAATCTTATCAAATAAATTATGGAAAAAAAGGATAAAATTTATGTTGCGGGTCATAGCGGGATGGTTGGGTCCGCAATAGTTAGAAAGCTTAAAGTAGAAGGGTTTGAAAATATTTTAACAATATCTTCAGGGGACCTGGATCTTAGAAACCAAGAGCATGTAAACCAATTTTTTATTAAAGAAAAACCAGATATAGTAATTCTTGCAGCTGCAAAAGTTGGGGGAATTATAGCAAATAATACATATAGAGCTGACTTTATTTATGATAATTTGATAATGGGAGCAAACGTTATTCATGCTTCATTTGCCAATAAAGTACAAAAATTATTATTTTTAAGCTCTTCATGTATTTATCCTAAAATGGCACCACAGCCATTGAAAGAAGAATATTTGTTATCTGGATATTTAGAAAATACAAATCAACCATATGCTATAGCTAAAATTGCAGGCATTGAAATGTGTGAAAGTTATAGGAAGCAATATGGTTGTAATTTCATTTCCGTAATGCCAACAAATATATATGGCACAAATGACAACTATCATCCCGAAAACTCTCATGTACTTCCTTCATTAATTAGAAAAATATTTGAAGCGAAAAAAAATAATGAAAATTCTATAAATGTTTGGGGAACAGGAAGTCCTAAACGTGAGTTTTTACATGTAGATGATTTAGCAGATGCTTGTTATTTCTTATTAAAAAATTATAATGAAGCTGGAATAATAAATGTAGGATATGGAATAGATATTTCAATAAAGGAACTAGTGAATTTATTGGTAAAATTAATTGATTATAATGGTGAAATAATATTTGACGAAAGTAAGCCAGACGGCACACCCAAAAAACAATTAGATATTACTAAGTTAAGTAATTTGGGCTGGAAGAGTAAGGTTGAATTTCAAGATGGCCTTAAAAAAACTATTTCAGAATTTAAATCAAAATTTAATTATGCTTAATCTGAATAATAAAAGTGTATTGATTACAGGAGGAACAGGGTCACTCGGTAAGGAGTTAACTAAAACTATTTTAGCTAAATGGCCTGAAATCAAAAGGTTAGTTATTTATTCTAGAGATGAACAAAAACAGTTTTTAATGTCTCATGAGTTCCCTGAAGATAAATATCCTTCAATTAGATTTTTTATTGGGGATGTAAGGGATTTAGACAGAATGAAAAGAGCTTTTACAGGAGTTGATTATGTTATTCATGCGGCTGCTATGAAACATGTTCACATTGCAGAATATAATCCAGATGAGTGCGTAAAAACAAATGTAGGAGGTGCTGAAAATGTAATTAAGGCAGCATTAGCATCTTCAGTAACAAAAGTTGTTGCTTTATCAACTGATAAGGCATGTGCTCCAATAAATTTATATGGCGCAACTAAATTAACATCAGATAAACTTTTTATTGCTGCAAACAATATTCGAGGTGAAAAAAATATTAAGTTTTCTGTTGTTAGATATGGTAATGTTATGGGATCAAATGGATCTGTAATCCCCTTTTTCATTAAAAAAAGAGAAGGAGGAGTTATTCCAATCACAGATTCAAACATGACTCGTTTTAATATTTCACTTAAAGGAGGGGTTGAAATGGTTTTACATGCACTAGATGTTGCATGGGGCGGAGAATTATATGTGCCCAAAATTCCTTCATATAGAATAATGGATGTCGCAAAAGCTATTGCTCCAAATTGTGAACATAAGATTATTGGAATTAGACCTGGTGAAAAAATTCATGAAGAAATGATTACATCATCGGATTCATTCACAACTTTTGATATGGGGAAATATTATGTTATACTGCCACAACTTACAAATTGGAATTTAGAAGAATTCGTTTTGGAGTTTAATGCAAAAAAAGTGGAAACTGGTTTTTCATACACTTCTGAAAATAATAAAGAATGGGAAACTGTGGAATCGTTGCGAAAACTTATTAAAGAGCATGTTAGTTTAGATTTCGAATAAATATTATATAGTATGATTCCATATGGAAAACAAAATATTACAGATGAAGATATTTCTGCAGTAGTAAATATACTAAAATCTGATAATTTAACTCAAGGGCCCACTATTAAAGAGTTTGAAAATAAGTTTGCTGAATATATTGGATCCAATTATGCGGTAGCTGTAGCAAATGGCACAGCAGCACTTCATTTATGTACATTAGCATTGGGTGTGAAAGAGGGGGACAAGGTTATTACTACGCCAATTACCTTTGCTGCGTCTGCTAATTGTATTCGCTACTGTGGAGGAGAAGTTGTTTTTGCTGACATTGATCCTTCGTCATATCTTTTAGATATCGAAAATGTAAGAGAGTTATTAAAAAGTTCGCCAAAAGGTACTTACAAAGGAATTATTCCAGTTGATTTTGCTGGTCAAGCTGTTAATTTGGAAGCATTTCGTAAACTTGCAGATGAATATGGACTTTGGATTATTGAAGATTCTTGTCATTCACCAGGGGGCTATTTTATAGATAGATTCAACAATCAACAAAACTGTGGGAATGGTAAATTCGCTGATTTAGCTATTTTTTCTTTTCATCCGGTTAAACATATTGCTACTGGTGAAGGTGGCATGATTACTACTAATGATGAGATACTTTACAAGAAATTATTAATGCTCAGAACACATGGAATTTCAAAAGATGAAGGAACTTATTTAAACGAGATCTCAACGGCATACGGATTATTTAATTCCGAAAATATTGAACAGTCAAAATATCCCGGATGGTATATGGAGATGCAAATGTTGGGCTACAATTACAGATTAACTGATTTTCAGGCTGCATTAGGACTTAGCCAACTTAAAAAAGCAGATGTTGGAATAAAAACGAGATGTGAAATTGCTCAAGGTTACTTTGAAGCATTTAAGGACAAACACTTTATAAAAGGTCAATCAGGTGTTATATCCGGTCATGCTTACCATTTGTATGTAATTGAAGTTACCGAACGTGCCGGACTATATGAGTACCTGCGAAAAAACAATATTTTTGCTCAGGTACATTATATACCCTGTCATTTAATGCCATATTATAGGCAATTAGGTTGGAAAATAGGTGACATGCCATATGCGGAAAAATACTATTCTCAATGCATAAGTTTACCCATGTACCCAACATTAACCGCAGAAGAACAGAGATTTGTTATTCAAACAATATTTGAATTTTATGAGTAAGTTAAAACAGAAGGATGTCTTTTTAAATTCAGAAGGTGACAAATGGTTCTACAGAAATAAAGAATCTCTTGAAAATAACAGTTTGGAAAATGATTATTTATTTAAGGAAATAGTTTCTGTTTTTCCTGAAATCGAAACTGAAATAAATATTCTTGAGATAGGTTGCGGTAATGGTAAACGTTTAAAAGAATTGCAAAAACGAGGATTTACAGTTACAGGTATTGATCCTTCCAGTGCCGCGATAGAAGATGCAAAAAAAAATGGTGTAAATGCACTCGTTGGTACAGCAGACGAATTAAAATTTCAAAAAAAAAGTTTTGATGTTATAATTTTTGGATTTTGTCTTTACTTGTGTGATCGTGAGGATCTTTTCCAGATTGCCTCAGAGGCAAATAGGGTGTTAAATGATAATGGACATATATTTATCCTTGACTTTTATTCGAAACGTGAAATTTCTAATAATTATCATCATTTAGAAGGAATAAAAAGTTATAAAATGGATTATAGAAAACTATTTGAATGGCATCCCAATTATTTATTGATTAAGCATAATGTGGGTTCACATCAAGGCTTCAGGCCAACCAATGATGAAAATGAATGGGTTGCAATAAGTGTTTTTCAAAAGTTATAAATTAATGTTGCAAAAAATAGCATTAGGCACAGTTCAGTTTGGGATCCCGTATGGAATAAATAATCATAATTGGGTACTTAGTTTTGAAGAAATTGAAGAAATACTAAGAACATCAGCTAACGCAGGTATTACTCTACTTGATACTGCACCAGTATATGGAGATGCAGAAGAAAAAATAGGGAGATTTTCTGAAGGTAGCTTTAAGGTAGTTACCAAGTTACCCGCTCGCGAAATAGGGCATCCTTATTCTAAAGAGTGGCTTTATGATTCAGTACGTGAGTCTATTAAAAGACTGAATGTAAAAAAAATTTATGGACTTTTATTACACAAGCCCGGAGATTTACTTGAAAAGGATGGAGAGATTTTTTTCTCGGATTTGCAGAACCTTAAGCAAGAAGGTCTTGTTGATAAAATTGGAATTTCAATTTATGAACCTTCTGAACTTGACGTACTTTTCGAAAATTATTTTTTTGATATTGTTCAAGCACCATTTAATATACTAGACAGACGAATGATTGATTCAGGATGGATGGACAGGCTTTACAAAAAGGGTATAGAATTTCATGTACGTTCTGTTTTCTTACAGGGTTTGTTATTAATGTCACCTCATATTCGCCCTTCAAAATTCAATCGTTGGGACTCTATTTGGACTAAATATGATGCATGGCTAGTTGAAAATAAAATTTCGGCTTTACAAGTGTGCTTAATGCATGTTCTTTCTTATAAAGAAATAAATAATATAATTATTGGTATTGATAGTTTGGATCACTTACAAAAAATACTTCATGCTTCAACACTTAAGGGGCCTATAATTCCTTCGGATATATCGACTAATGACACAGATCTATTAAATCCATTATCCTGGTTAAAATTTTAGCAATGATTAGTTCAATTTACCTCAATGAAATAAATATTGAACGGGAGGCTAGAATAAAAGGCAGAATGCTTGCTGATCCCAATGCAATGATTCTATGGAATCGAGCAATTAATGATTTAAATAGCATAGAAGAAAAGGATACACTAATAAAAGCGTTTAATTTTGCTAAAGGAATTAAGTACCAACATGAGGGGTTGGCTAGCGACATTTATTTTGCCCACCCAATTCGCGTTGCTGCTCTCTCATTACTTTCACAAAAAAGTATAAATATTGACACGGGTATTATCGGACTCTTACACAATGTTTTTGAACTTTCTAATACTCCTGTTGATTCGATTAGTATGCAGTTTGGAGAATCAATTGCACAGCAGATAGTTGATTTAACAGTAAACCGTGATTTACAATGGGATCAAAAATATAAAGAATCATACTACACCAAAATAAATTCAAATCCATTAGCTTGTAGAATTGTAAAAATATTTGATAAATTGGATAATATATTTTTGTTGGATTTGAATCCCGATGAAGAAACAAAACAAAAATATTTGATAGAAATAGAAACATATATTTTGCCTATGAGCAAGAGAGACATGCCGGAGGTGTATAACTATATGCAGAAGATGATCCAGAATTACCATATTAATAACTTAAAAAAGAGAAATGAATCTTAAGATACAAGGTAAGGTTGCCTTAGTTACAGGCGCAAGTAAAGGAATTGGATTAGCAATTGTTAAAGGGTTGGTTTCAGAAGGGGCTATTGTATTACTGATTGCACGTGATCAGAAAGTACTCGATGAAATAGTATTAGGAATACGAAAGGATGGTGGTGATGTTGAAGGAATTGCTGGGGATGTTGCCAGTTCTGATCTAGCTGAAATTGCCGTAAAATTTGCAATTGATAAATGGGGAAGAGTTGATATTCTTATCAACAATGCTGGTGGTCCACCGGTTGGTTCTTTCTTAGAACATAATAGCTCAAATTGGGAATCTGCAATTCAAACAAATCTTTTAAGCGTTGTTCGTTTTTCAAAAGCGGTGGCACCTCATATGAAAGAAAGCAAATGGGGAAGAATTATCTCTATCACTTCAACCATCGCGAAAGAACCGTCTCCTGTTATGGTACTTTCTGCAACGGTTAGATCGGGAGTAGCTGCATTCACAAAAGCTATTTCAACGGAACTGGCTCCGTTTAATATAACTGTTAATGTAATATGCCCTGGGGGGGTTTTAACAGAAAGACTGACAACTTTAATTAATACCCGAGCTGAAAGAGAAAAAAGATCATATAATGATGTACTAACTGAAAGTGAGTTAAGTATTCCCATGCAAAGATTTGCCTCACCAGAGGAAATTGCAAACTCGGTTTTGTTTTTAGTTTCGGAACCGGGTGGTTACATAACAGGAGTAAATCTAGCAGTTGATGGAGGGTTGGTTAAATCCTTTTGATGAAAACTGAATTTAAGCCTGATATTTTTTCCAATAATATACCTGTTTGGAATCTTGCCGGGAATGAAATTAAGAATGATATTATAGGAATAACAAAGTTTATTCCTATCGAGAATATAAATTTTACCAATTTCATTGTTGAATATTCTGGTGCGTTTGAAATTAATTCAAGTAATTTAAGGATATCTTTTGGGAATTATCAATTCCTTTTGAAACGCTGGTCACCAAAGGTTGATAAAAAGCAATTACAAAATCTTCTGGAAATGATGGAATGGCTAGCAGGAAAAAATCTGCCTGTGCCCACTCCTCAAAGATTCAAAAAAGCAAACTTAATGGTCTTTTATAAAGGTCATTTCTGGAGTTTTTTCCCATTTGTTGAGGGAGTTTATTTTTCAGGACAATCAAACGAGTTAGATGCACTGGCAGAAATGACAGGAATATTATCTGAAACTTTAAGGGAATTACCAAGCAAATTACTTCCAGGTTCTGGCCCCTCACATTTAACAGATTCTGACAATAATATTATAAAAAACATGGAGTCAGAACGAGATAATTGGATTGAAATATTCGGGCCTCAATACGCTACACTATTAATTAATCAATGGGATGAATTAAGAGGAGACTGGGATAGGTTGCGAAAGGAAAGATTTGATGCTGGTCCTATAATGGCCTGCCATTTCGATCTTCACCCTCATAATGTTTTAGTGAAAAATAGTAAAATATCAGCTTTACTTGATTTTGAATCATGCAAAATGCTCCCGATTGGATATTCCTTTGGGTTCAATGCTCTGAAACAATGTAGGCAAGCAATAGTTGCTATTGGAAATAATATTGATGCTCATGAAATTGGTGATAATTATCTTACTATATTATCAAATAAGTTTCCGGTTATTAAACCATATATAAAAAATACATCAGACTTAGCCATTATAGAAGTTTTGAGAAGATTATGTATTATTTTTAGATTGAATATTGTAGAGAGAGAAAAAATCTGGAATCATGTTTTGCCTATACAATTAAGTCATCTTCAAGAAGCTAAAAAGCTCTTTAGTTAAGTAGGTCTTTTCCTGATACTTTAATTAAGCAAAATATTTTATAGTGTTTTTTAAATTTATAAAATGAAGATTGTAGCACTAATTCAAGCAAGAATGGGTTCTACCCGTCTTCCGGGTAAAGTAATGAAAAAGATCATGGGTAAACCCATGATTGAATTACTACTTCAAAGAGTAAACAATGCATCTTTAGTAGACAAAATAGTTGTAGCAACATCTATTCAACCTGAAAATGATATGTTAGCTTCATTTGTAGAAAGCCTGGGCTATTCAGTTTACCGGGGTAGTGAAAATGATGTATTAGAAAGATTTTACAATGCTGCACAATTACATAATGCAGATGCAGTTATTCGCATAACAGCTGATTGTCCGTTGATAGATTCAGAAATCATTAATCAAATTATTACTGAATTTAAAAACCGAAAGGTTGATTATGCAAGTAATGTTTTGCCTCCTACTTTTCCTGATGGTCTCGATACTGAGATTTTCACTTTTGCGGCATTAGAAAAAACGATGAAGGAAGCATCCAAACCACTGGAAAGAGAGCATGTTACTCCATATATTCGCGAATCAGGTTATTTCAGCATTGTTAATTTAAAAAATGAGTCTGATTTATCAAAGGAAAGATGGACGGTGGATGAACCTGCCGACTTTGAGGTTGTTGAGGGGGTATTTAAACACTTTTTCCCAAATGTTAATTTCAGTTGGTTAGATGTAGTATCACTATCTGTTACAAATCCCGAAATTTTTAAAGCAAATAAAAATTTAATACGAAATCAAGGCTATATGAAAAATAAATTTGAAGAAATAAAACTTCGAGAGATAACTAATTTCGAGGAATCTAATAAGTACAGGGAAAAAATCCATACACTGATACCTGGAGGGGCTCATACCTATTCGAAAGGAGATGACCAGTTTCCTCTTCTTTCTCCTGCAGCCATAAAATATGGTAAAGGATCCCATTTATGGGATATTGATGGTAATGAATATTTAGATTGTTCCATGGGATTAACTTCAATTAGTCTGGGACATGCTTACCTGCCTGTACTTGAAAGGATTAATGACGAACTTCAAAATGGAGTAAATTTTCAACGCCCATCGGTGTTGGAAAAAGAAATGGCTGAGAATTTTTTGAGTCTTGTACCTCAACACGATATGATAAAATTTGCCAAAAATGGCTCTATTGTTACAACAGCAGCTGTAAAGCTGGCAAGGGCAAAAACAGGTCGTAAATTGGTCGCTTTTCCTGGAGATCATCCATTCTACAGTTATGATGACTGGTTTATTGGAACTACACAATGTAACAAAGGTGTTCCAAGTGAATTTTCTGATTTGTCTGTAACATTCAAGTCATGTAACATCAATTCTCTTCGTGAGTTGTTTGAAAAATATCCCGGCCAGATTGCTTGTGTGATTACGGAGCCTGAAAAAAATACATGTGGCAATGGATGTAATTGCAATACAGGTGTAGAACAATTTTTAAAAGAAGCAATTGAATTAACACATCAACATGGCGCCCTTTTTATTATCGATGAAATGATAACTGGGTTTAAAACCGGCTTTCCAGGAACAATTTCAAAATACAATCTTGAACCGGATATGGCTACTTGGGGAAAAGGTATTGCGAATGGCTTTTCTTTCTGTGCATTAACTGGAAAAAAAGAAGTAATGGAATTAGGAGGGATAACTCGAAACGGAGAGGAAAAAGTATTTCTAATTTCTACAACACATGGAGGAGAAACAAATTCAATGGCTGCTGCTCTTGCCACAATTAAAGAATTTGAAGAAAAAGATGTTATTGGGCATCAAAAAACTATAGCATCAAGACTTATTGAGCTTTGTAATTATCTGATAACTAAACATGAATTAAATTCAGTAATTCAATTAATTCCTTGTGACTGGATGCCGGTATTTGTGTTTAAAAATGCAAAAAACGAAGTTTGTCAAGGATACCGAACATTATTTATGCAGGAAATGATTAAACGAGGTGTTCTTTTTCAAGGTTTCTTTGTTCCCTGCTTTTCACATACCGAAGATGATGTTTATTATTTCAGTAAGTGTTTTGATGAATCATGTAAGGTGTACAAAGAAGCTCTTGAGGTAGGTTATGAAAAGTATTTAATTGGAAACCCTGCGAAGGCGGTATTTAGAAAATTATTGTGAAACAGGACGTCTTTATTAGGGTAGATGGAAGTCTTAAAATCGGACTTGGGCATTTAATAAGATGTATTGCTCTTGCACAGATGCTTAAGAATGAATTTATTGTTACGTTTGTTTATAAAGAAATTCCAGAAGAGTATAAAAAATTTATCACAGATGAAAATTTTTTATACCTGGATATAGAGGGCGAAAAAGAATTTCTAATACGATTAGATAAAACTAAAATCGTTGTATTGGATGGGTATGATTTTCATATTGATTTGCAAAATCAAATAAAACAAATTGGTTGTAAATTGGTCTGTATTGATGATTTGCATGACAAAAAAATTAATGCCGATTTAATCATTAATCATGCACCATCTGTTAGTCCTAAAGATTATCAAGTGACGTACAATCAGACTGAATTTGCTTTAGGAACCGAGTATGCACTGTTAAGACCTTCTTTTTTAAAACAAAACCGAACTACTCGTACTATTACCGAGGTTAAAAACGTGCTGATTTGTTTTGGAGGCGCTGATTATTTAAATCTCACTTTACAGACACTAAATACAATTATTTCATATCCATTTTCAAAGATAATAGTAATTACAGGTGCTGCATACGAATATACCGAGTCTTTAAAAAAGAATATTCAGAGTGACCCTCGAATTGAACATTACCATTCAGTATTAGAGGATGAATTGCTAGAGCTAATGCTTAATACAGATCTAGCCGTTATCCCTTCAAGCGGAATTCTTTTAGAAATGATGATAACTTCTGCAAGAATTGTTTGTGGGTTTTATGCAGATAATCAAAAAATATTTTTCGAGAGGTTCCTTAAAAAAAATATTTTTTTCAGTGCATACGATTTCTCTGAAATACCACTAAAAAATGGTATTGAAGCTGCCCTCATAGGAAAAGATATTCAGCGAGAATCATTAGATGGTAAATCTGGCGAAAGGATTTTAGAAAAGTTTATTGACCTCACTTTTTCAATTCGAAAAGTGGCTTATGGGGATGCAAAACTACTATTTAATTGGGCCAATGATAGATCTGTAAGAAAAAATGCAATTTCTGCTAATAAGATATTATGGGAGGACCATATAAAATGGTTTAGTGCCAAATTAATGTCTTCTGATAATGAAATGTATATAATGGAAAAAGTAGGGAAGCCAGTTGGACAAATTAGATATGATAGAAAAGACGATTATTTTCTTATTGATTATTCAATTGATCAAGAATATCGGGGCATGGGTTACGGAAAGAAGATACTTAAAAAAACATTGCCTTTTATAACTGAATCCAAAATGAAAATAAGGGCTATCGTTAAATCATATAACTTAGGATCAATCAAGGTATTCAATGCACTTAATTTCAAATTTGTAAAAAAATTATCTTTAGATGATATTGATTATCATCTATTTGAATATTAGTAAGTCTTGTAATAACAATTAAATAAATTACGTATTCAAAATGAAATCAGTCAATACAAAATTTTATAAAATATCAAAGAATGATCCATGCTATATCATTGCTGAAATCGGAAGTAATCATAACGGCAACTTCGATCAGGCATGCGAGATGATTGAAAAAGCTGCCGATGCAGGAGTTAATGCTGTTAAATTTCAAACATTTAAAGCAAGTACCCACTACTCAACAAAAACACCTGCAATAAGTCTATATAAAGAAAGTATTTACAGCTTAATTGAAAAGCTTGAAATAGATAGAACTTGGCATGCAAAACTTTCAAAAGTATGTTCACAAAACAATTTAGATTTTTTAGATTCTCCTTGTGATTCAGAAGCAGTTGCTCTGGCAGTTAGTGTAGACATGCCAATTTTGAAAGTAGCATCTTTTGATATGGTGGATGTTAGATTAATTGATGAAATAAGCAAAACCGGAAAAAGCGTTATGTTTTCTGCCGGAATGAGTACGTTATCTGAAATTGAAACTGCAGTAAATATCTGTAGAAAGAATAACAATAATAACATCATAATTCTCCAATGTACATCAATCTATCCTGCTCCGGTTAAACTTTCGAATCTGAATGCCATGCATACTATCGAAAGTGCATTTGATGTGATTACTGGATATTCTGATCATACTCTTGGCGATCATATTGCTTGTGCTGCAGTTGCTTTGGGGGCAAGTGTAATTGAAAAACATTACACCCTTGACCGGACAATGTCCGGCCCAGATCATGTATTTGCAATTGAACCCAGAGAATTGAAAAATATGGTTGATAAAATCAGAGATATTGAAGCAGCTAAAGGGGATGGGATGAAAAATGGTCCACGGGCAGAAGAAATGGAGTTTTATAAAAATGCACGTAGAAGTGTTTTGGCTGCCCGTGATATTGCCATCGGTGAAATAATAAAAAATGAAGATTTAATAATAAAAAGACCTGGCTATGGCATTCATCCGTCAATGATAAATTTGATTATTGGACGAACAGCGAATCAAAATATTGAAGCTGATAGCCCTATAACCTGGGAAAAGATATAATTATGAAACTATTGATCTCTGGATTGGGAGGCTCTTTATTCCCATACTTGCATGAAAAACTGAAAAATGATTTTGAGCTTTTTTACGTGGATGGCGACGAACAGTTGAAACACCTGTATAAGGACTTGAATTTTTTTCTTAGTCCGTTGGTGAAAAATCCCTCTTATTGGGAATTCATTAAAAAAATTATTGACGAATGTAAAATCGATTTCTATATTCCTTTGATTGACGAAGAGATTGTAAATGCCAAAATTAAAATTGAGGGTTATCATGGTGTTTGTGTTATAGCACCAGCGGCACAATTTTCTGAACTCTGTTTGAATAAGTTTGATTTAATGAGATTCTTACAGAAAAATGAAATTTCAAATGTTGAATCCTATACTGCAAATAACTATAATGGAGAAATTGAAATGCCTGTTTTTGTTAAGCCTATATCAGGACGTGGTAGCAGGGGGATAAAAAAGATAGAAAATATTGAAGAACTGAACGCATATTATCTTTTAGAAGGGTATGAACAATCAGATATTTTAATTCAACCTTTGCTTTATGGAACAGAATATACTGTTGGGGTCCTTACAAATAATTTAAATGATTTTATAAGTATAAGTTGTAAAAAAATTATTCGGAAAAAAGGAATCACTCAAATTGCTGTAACAGAGAACAATGATTTTATTGAATCAGTAGCAATAAAAATTATTGAACAGATGAAACCTTGTGGACCATTTAACATCCAATTAATGCTTACACCTGAAAATGAGGTTAAAATTTTTGAGATTAACCCACGATTTTCAACTACTACTATTTTGGAGGTTGAGGGCGGAATTAATCCGGTTTTATTATACATAGAAAATTTCGGGAAAGCTTATACAGATAGAATACTAAAACCTACAACTAATCTTGTGATTCACAGAAGATGGGAAAACGTTTTTTATGGAGTTTAAAAAAATATTGCTGGTTGGAGGTACTGGTTATTTAGGTCGACATTTAACTTCCTTTTTAAAGAAATCATCTTGTATTGATGTTTTTATTACAGGTTCTAAAAAAAGTCAGCAGGAAGGGTATTTTCAAATTGATTTTGAGCAAAAGGATACGTTTAACAATATTCAAAAACTTAAGTTTGATCTTGTAATTATTCTGGCATCAAAATTAGGAGCCCTTGGAATTAAAAGCCTCAATCACCCTGATTTAACCATTAATACTTTAGGGTATGCTGTTTTTCTGCAATATTTGTATGATAACCAGATAACTCAAAAAATAATTTACACCTCATCTATGACAGTATACGATTCTAATAATAGTATACCAGTTAAGGAGGATGATAAAATTGCTCCGGTAAATACATACGGACTTAGTAAATATCTAGCAGAAGTAATTACTAATTTTTTTTGTTCACAAAATAATTTAAAAGGGGTAATTCTGCGTTTGCCAGGTATTTATGGTGGGGATAAAAATAATGGTTTTATCTATAATACAATAATAAAAGCCAAAGACAACCAATTAATAGAGTTGGATACACAAGGATTGGTTTATTGGGAAACAATCTTTATAAATGACTTGTGTGAAATGATTTGGGCCTTTTTGAAACAATATCAATGGGAACTTCCTTCAGATATTTTTAATGTTTCATATGGATGTGAAACAGATTTTAATAATACAGCAGAATTCATTGTAGAAAGCCTTCAGAAAGGAAACCTTAATATCAAAAATGAGAAAAAAGGATATGTTCCTTTTTATCTTTCCAATGATAAGATAAGCAAATTAATAGAGGTCAAAACTGACTATTTTGGACAGTTGAAGAAATATGTAAATGATATGGTTCTATGAAATTTGTAATTGGAGATATACATGGGGAAATATCAAAGCTTAAGAAACTAATTTTACATATTACATCAATTGATAAAACCCCGGATTTAATTTTTATTGGTGATTACCTTGATAAAGGGGAGGATGTAAAACAAACACTGCTTTACCTAAATGAACTGAGCAAAAGGTATTCATGTACTTTCATTTTAGGAAATCATGAATATTTATGGATGACACTTCACGAAGCTTTTCCGGAAAGTTCTGAATATTTGATTAAATATGGAGGTCTTCAAACTGTAAATTCTTTTAATTGTAAAGATATTGTGGAAACACAGAAGGTTTTAATGAACGATTTTGGTGATTTCTTTTCTAAATTATTGCCCTATTGGATGGACGAAAAGTATATTGCTGTGCATAGTGGAATATTGCCCGAAAGGTATAATAATGATATTAGCTCAATTCAAATCGAAAACCTTTTATTCAATAGATATGATTTTCTATCTATTGAAAAACTTTATCTAAATAAGTTTCGGGTGATTTTTGGACATACAGGATTTTACTATCCATATTCTAATGAATATAAAATAGGAGTCGACACTGCTGCATGTTTTCTTGAAACCCAGCCTTTAACTGCTTTTTGTATCGAAAATAATTCATTCTACAATTCTGACAATTTGATTTATTCAGAACATAGTTTCAATATAAACACTTGTCCAAATATTATTAGAGTAAAACCCTGGAGATATGCTAAATAATTTATTTGTTAATAAACGTATAATGCTTGTTGTTGCTCATCCAGATGATGAGCTATTAGGTCTTGGAGCTTCAATGAACAGATTAATCAGAGACTTCGGTGCAATAGTTCATGTTGTAATTCTAGGAGAAGGTATCACATCCAGAGCAGATAAAAGGGATACTCAGGCTTTTAAGGAAGAATTAGAGGTTCATAGATCTAATATTATGTCTGCTGCTAATAATATTGGCTTTCAATCTAATAGAATTTACGACTTTCCTGATAATAGATTTGATACCGTTGCCCTTTTAGATATTATAAAAGTTGTGGAAAAGGAAAAAAATGCATTTTCTCCTGAAATCATCTTTACCCACCATGGAGGTGATGTTAATATTGACCACCAACGTACTTTTGAAGCTGTAATTACTGCGTGTCGTCCCATGAAGAATGAAATTACAAAAACAATATTCACTTTTGAAACACCTTCGGGAACTGAATGGCGTGCATCCTCTGACCCACGAACGTTTGTCCCTAATTTTTTTATTAACATTAATGAACAAAATCTAAATGCAAAAATTAGTGGTATGGAGTGTTATGAGTTTGAAAAAAGGGAATATCCACATCCAAGATCTCCTCAAGCTTTAAAAATCCAAGCCCAGCGATGGGGGGTGGTTGTAGGTTCAGATTTCGCTGAGGCTTTTTGTTTAATAAGGTGTATTTTTTAGTTAATTATTTTCACTTTTTTTAGAATAATAATTTGTAACAAGGCAGATTAAAATAATAATATGGCATTATTAAATTCGTTTGGCAGGAAAGAATTTTATTTTACTCTAGGTAGATACCTTGTGTATGCGTTTCAAATTGCCAAAGGGTTTGCACTAGCTTATGTTTTAGGTCCTTTCTTTTTTGGTATCTATGGTTATATAATGTTATATCAGCAATATCTTGTCTATTCTAATCTTGGTATTCAATATGCATTAAACGCAGAACTATCCATTAACTCTAACAGTGAACAGAGCGTTAAAAATAGAATTGAAAATTCAGCATTTTCAATGACTGTATATATTGTATTGGTTTTATTTATCCTATCACTATTTGTTTATTTTTTTAAAATTGAAATTTTTCCTTACAAGGATTCATATAAATATGTTTTTTTGCTATTAATCTTAGCTTGTCTTGGGCACTTCCAAGAAATTTTTGTTAATATATTTAGGATAAATAAAAATCTACTCCCCATTCTTTATTCAGATTTATTTATTGCGATTGCAACCATTTCTGTAATCCCATTCTTTAATGGAATTAATCTTATTGATGCAGTTTTATGGTCTTGGGTTATTTCATTATCTTTTACTATGTTTATTTATAAAATTTTATATAAAAAAAGAATAAGATTTGATAACAGCTATATAAAATCACTTTTTAATGCCGGACTCCCACTTCTACTTTTTATTTTTAATTACAATTTAATGGGGTTAATTATAAGGACTTTAATTAGTTTATATTATGATACAACGGCAATGGGTTTATTTTCATTTTCAAATAGTCTAACATCTGCAATTATGTTAAGCTTTAATTCGATTACATGGTTAATGTACCCGGCTGTGATATCCAAGCTAAGTGATTATGATTTAAAAGGTATTGAACTAGAGGATTATTTAATTCGATTTTCAAAAAAACTTATTTTTATTGTTTTTGCTATAATATGTATAGCTATAATAACAATGCCCCTCTTATTTATTTTTCTACCAAAATACGAGCCTATTAAAGGGGCACTGATAATTTTATTACTTAATCAGGTTGTTTTTAATGCAGGATTTGCATTTGTATCACTGGCTATTGGAAGGAAATCTTATTATCAGATTGCAGCTATTAGTTTATTAAGTGTTATTGTTTGTTTTTTGTTTGGCTCTGTTTTTAGTTTCTACAAACTGCCAATTGAATGGTTGGCAATAGCAAATATATTAGGCAGCTTCTTCTTTTTGAACTTTCTTATTTTATTCATTGCTAAAAAATATGAACTATCATATGTGAAAATATTAAGTGGATTTGAGCCTATTTTACAGATAATAATTGTTACTTGTTGTATTGCAGCAGTTCTAGGTTTTCAATCATTAGTCATCTTTTTAATAATTGCCGCACTAATTATTAGGCGCAATGATTCTAAAGACTTGTATTATCAAATCAAAAAATTTTAATTAAAAATTAAGTTTTGATTAGAAAATTATATTTTTTTACTGGTAATCAAAACGATTAAAAAAAGTATTAATGTATTTTAAAGGGTATAATATTTACGATTTAAATTATGAACACTGTTCACAAAAACTTAATCTATTAGAATTACCCGAAGGCAACTTGCCTAAAAAGGGAATTTTATTAAGAGTCATAGTATTATTAATCTCAATTGTAAAAAAAAATAGGCAAAATAAAAGCAAAAAGAATACAAAAGTTAATACAAAGGCAAATATTTTTTTTGTAATTAGTAAGAATGAAATGGATAGTATAAAGCCAATTGCTTTGAGAATGGAAAATTATTTTTTATTGGGTAACGATTCATTCGAAAATGGTTTTCCAATGAAAAAAATTTATTGGAAAAGCATTCTTTTTATACCAATAGTTTTTTTAGAATATTTGAAATGTACAAACAAATATCATAAAGAATCTTTTAGATATGCATTTGATAATTTTTGTCTGTCATATTCGGCGATTTCAGTTCTACCAAAATATCTAAAAAAATTAAATCCAAATCAAATAATTATTTCCAATCATACTTATTTTCTCCATAGAATTCTAATACAAGCAGCTAAAACAAATAAAATTACAACCATCTATATTCAACATTCTGCAATTAATGAAAAATTTCCATCACTAACTGGTATTTCTAAAGCATTTTTGGAAGGGAATGATAGTCTTATAAAGTATCAAATGGCTGGCACGGAAGACGTAGAAATTTATATTATTGGTATGCCTAAATTTGACAAATATTATAAGGATATTAAAAATGATAAAATCCTAAGAAATATTGCAATATGCACTAATGGTATAGATAGAATTGATTTTTTTGAAAATTTAATTGTTTTATTAAAAAAAAGGTACAATAATTATAATTTTTTTCTAAGACCTCATATCGCTGATAGAAGATTAGATAAATGGATGCAAATTGCAAATAATAACAAAATAGATTTTTCTAGTAGTGAAAAGGAAAATGCATTTGACTTCTTAAAAAAAATAGATCTTCTTATTGCTGGAGAATCATCCATTCATTTAGAAGCTGTATTATGTAATGTTACTTCTATTTTTTTAGATTCGAATACCAAAGAGATTGACTGGTATGGATTTTATAAAAATGGGTTAGTGTATAAAACTAGTACTATAAGTGATGTTATTAGATTAATTGATAAATTTTCATTTAAATTAGAATCAGTCCGCCATAAAGCAATTTTTTTTATTGACACTATAAATACGAAATTTGATGGAAAAAGTTCAGAAATTGCAGAAAAAATTTTAGAGAAGAGTACTGATTTAGACCTTTTTTTTACTAAAATTCAAGACAAAAATAAAAATATTATTAATCACTTAAAAATAAGTAAATATGAAAATTAACAAAGAGTTTTTTGATAAAAACGGCTATGAAATTGTTAGAAATGTTTTTACAAATAATGAAGTTGAGAACCTACGGGAACTTGTTTATCAATCTTTAGATCAAGATATTAAAAATGGATATGCATCAAAAGTTGTCTCCCCTAATAATGCAGAACGTCATAAAAATGTTTATTATACGATTGGCGATTTGTTGATCAAGCCTATTTCAAAATTACTTTTAGATACAAGAATCTTGGAAATAGCAAAAGTAATACTCGGTGGGAATCCAACATATTTTGGCGAAAGCAATTATCAAGTAGGTGTAGGTGATCGTGGATTTCACAGAGATGGAGTAGACAGAACATTCCCTATTGGCACTGATTGGGAAGAAGATTATAAAATAGTTAGAATTGGGGTTTATTTACAAGACCATGATAAATGTAGTGGTGGTCTTAAAGTGCAAGAGGGTTCGCATAAAAAGGCTAAAGGGAAAAGAGTACTACTTGATTCACGTGCTGGTGATGTTGCTGTTTGGGATCTTAGAACATACCATTCAGGTAATTCCGTTAGGTTAAAATTATTTCCAAATATTCCACTAGGTATTAGGATTGAAAATAGACTACCTAATTACTTAATTATAGAGGAAGAGAAAGAACGAATTGGCTGTTTTATGGTTTTCGGACTTAACAACAAGCATTTACTAAAACATATAGAAAAACATTATAAAGTTAAATTTAAAGAATATATCGAAATTCAAAAATATTCACCAGATATTATTGAACAATGTAAGAATGTGAAACTTGAAATAATCATTCCAGAATTATAATAATTGAAATGAAGAAAGCATTAATACTTGGAATAAGTGGACAAGATGGTTCTTATTTAGCTGATTTGTTATTAAAAAAGGGATATAAGGTTTATGGTGGGTCAAGAGATGCTCAGTCTACAATATTTGATAATTTAAAATTATTAAATATAAATAATGAAATTGAGAAGGTATCAATTTCATTAAATGATTTTCGGAGTGTTTTGCAGGCTATAATGAGAATAAAGCCTGATGAAATATATAATCTTTCAGGTCAAAGTTCAGTTTCTTTATCTTTTAGTCAACCTGTCGAAACCTTGGAAAGTATTGTAATTGGGAACCTCAATATCTTAGAATCTATTCGTTTTTCAAATATTGATATTAAATATTATAATGCTGGGTCAAGTGAAATATTTGGGAATTCAGAAATAGAAGCTAACGAAAACTCTATATTTTCACCAAAAAGTCCGTATGGGGTTTCAAAAGCTGCTGCGTTATGGCAAGTAAGAAATTACAGAGAATCTTATAATTTGTATGCATGTACAGGTATATTATTTAATCATGAATCTCCTTTCAGAAAAGAACATTTTGTAACTGCAAAAATCATTAAAGCAGTCTGTCGAATTGCAAATGGGAAACAAGAAAAATTACATTTGGGTAATTTAGATATATGGAGAGATTGGGGTTTTGCGCCAGAATATGTTTTTGCAATGTGGAAAATGTTACAACAAGAATATTCAGAAGATTATGTAATTGCTACAGGAGTCACAATGTGTTTAAAAGATTTTGTCAAATTTGCTTTTGAATATTTCAAATTAAATTGGATCGATTATGTACAAATTGATGAAAGTTTACTAAGGCCTTCTGATATTGGAAAAGGGTTCGCAAATGCATCTAAAGCTAAGCAAAAAATTGATTGGGAAGCAAATCTGAAAGGAGACAAATTAATAGAAAAACTAATAGATTGTGAACTTAACTCATTACAATATTAAATTATGATATATTTTGACGGTATCATATTTTCATTACAAAAATTCGGAGGGATATCTACTTATTTCAGAGAATTAATTAGGGGTATAGAACTAGATAAAGAATCTAAAACTTTACTGTATTCTGAGGAGAATATCAATAATTTTCAAAATCCTATTTTTCTAAAAAGAAGAATTTTAGAAAGATATCGGAACGTCACACTACCAGAAAACGCAAATATATTTCATAGCAGTTACTATAGGATAACAGCCAATAAAAAAATTAAAAATATCATAACAGTTTATGATTTTACTTACGAAAAATTTGAAAAATTCCCAAGTAAGACAATTCATTCGATACAAAAGAAAAATGCTATAAAAAAAGCTGATTCAATTATTTGTATATCTGAAAATACAAGAGAAGATTTATTTGAGTTTTATCCCCAAATAGATAAGAATATAGTAAGTGTTGTTCATTTAGCAGCATCAGTAGAGTTTCAGAAATTATTTATACCATTTAATCAAAAAATAAATATAGAACCATTTGTACTTTTTGTAGGAGCAAGAGCAGGCTATAAAAATTTTGTAACTGCCGTTCAAGCATTAAGAGATTTGAGAAGTCTTCGATTAGTTTTTGTAGGAGGTGGTGAATTGTTAGATCATGAACTTTCTTTATTGAATAAGATAATCCCAGATCGATATAAACATATACCTAGTATAAATACTCAAGAATTGAATGTGTTATATAATACAGCAATTTGTTTATTATATCCATCATTGTATGAAGGTTTTGGCATCCCAATTTTAGAAGCGATGGCTACGGGTTGCCCTGTCATTGCTGCAAATATTTCCTCAATACCCGAAGTTGGCAAAGAGGCAGCGATTTTGTTAAAAGACATTTCCCATGAACAAATTACAGCTGCGATTTGCAAATTACTTAATGAAGAAGAAAATAGATACTATTCAGAATTGGGGTACTTAAATTCTTTGAATTTTTCTTGGGAAAGGACTGTATTAGAAACAAAAAATATTTATAGCTCTTTTGTTTAATTAATACTTAGAATGAAAAAAATAATTATTTTAATTTTTACTATAGCATTAATTCTTTTCAGTTACTCTTTATTTTATGATTTTTCTAATACATTAATAATTTTATTAGTCCCATTCCTAATTTTAATTGTTACATTAACACCATTTCTATTAACAAAGATTTTCGTTTTTTCACCTTGGGCATATTTGCTTTATTTTACTTTTTTAAATGTCTTTTTAAGGGCATTTTGTATTTTGTTTGACTTTCCAAATAAAATTGTAATTGATGATTATTTTTTACTTGGGCAAGGAAAAATTACACTACTATTCCCATCTATTATTGTATTTTTTGGGTATTTAATTATTACTGTTATTTTTATTATTACTAATAAATTTCGTTTCAAGTGGCAATCTAAAATATTAAATTCTTATGACTGGAATAAACAAAAACTAATCAAAGTATCAATTTTAATTTTATTTATTTCAGTACTTTGTTTTTATAAATTTATTATTATTTCTATATCAAGTCTATCCTTGTTAGATTTAACAAATTTCTCAAATTACAGAGGTGTATCAACTGATTTGACTGAATATAATTCTAATGGCTATTTAAGATTTGGAATTCAATTAGCTGAAATTATATTATATATTAATTATATTTATGTATTAACATATAAAAAAGGTAATTCCTTTATAAATTATTTTATTATAATACTTTCTATAATTATTGCTGCATCGTTTCATGTATTTGTTCAAAGTAGAAGTGGGGTTTTAATGATTTTTATCAATCTGCTAATTTTTAGATACATTTTTACAAAAAATAAGATTTCAAAGTTGGCAATTGTCTTAATTTCAATATTTTCTTTGTCAATTTTTGGTTTTTTGACCTCAGTTAGACAAGGATCCGGATATAAAACAGATTCTATAAGTATAACTTATCCTTTAGAAGCACTCCAGCCGTTTATTGTTAACAATGGAGGTATAGATATAAGTAAAACAGGAAAAATTTTAGAATATGTGAATAATAATAATGATTTCAAATTCGGATCTAGTTTAACCTGGAATTTAATTGCATGGATTCCTAGAAGTTTTTGGAAAGATAAACCAGTTAATATCGATACTGAAGTTGGTTCAAAAATATATGGTGCTACAGCATTTGGTACAGGTGCAGTACCACCTGGTTTATTTGGAGAAATGTATTGGAATTTTTCTTATTTTGGAATATTTTTTGGTTGCATATTAGTCGGATTTATATTAGCTATAACACAAAAATATTTCAATGAAAGATTAAGTAGTGTTAATTCTACTATGATATATATACTTTGCTTTTCTCAAATTTCTGTTGGCATACTTGGTAGTTCATTAACTTCAACAATAACTGGTATATTATTTACCATGATTCCTATACTAGCAATAAATAAATATATTTTAAAAAGAAATATTAAATGAAAATAGTTGTTTTATCATCACATAGTTGTTTTGAAGGCGTGAGTTTATTAATGAAAAATTTAAGCTTAGAGTTAGATTCGGAACTAGAATTTTTATCTATCTTTTCTGATGAAGAATATAGAAAAAAGAAAAATAAATTACAACAAATTTTCTTTAGATTAAAAAACTATTTATTTTTTCCTTTATTAATTTTATTTAAATATAAATATATAAAAAATAGGTTTGATCTAATTATCTGTATCACAAATCCTTTCTATCTTCCCTATTTAGTTACATTTTTATTCCCAAGTAAGAAAAAAATAATTTGGCTATTTGATTTGTACCCTGAAAGTCTAGTTATACATAACATTATAAGGAGAGGAAGTAAAATCGAGAATCTGTTATTAAAAATGACTAGAGATTGCATTAAAAAATCAGATGCTGCTATTTATGTTTTAAAATCTCATTTAGATTTTGGTATCTCTAAAAATTGGAAATCTAAAATCAATCAAGCAATTCCACATGTATCAGGTATGCCATCACATTTGAAACAAATTGAATATCCTAATGATAAAACTGTAATATTGTATTGTGGCACATTAGGATTAATGCATGATTATTCTACAATGTTTAGCTATTTTAAAAACTTTAATATTTCTAATTCTATTTCATTTCAATTTTATACTAGCGGCAGCAAAAAAATAGAATTCGAAAATAAAATTTTAAATGAACTATCAGATAATGTAAAAAAAGAAAATATAGTTTTATCAGATAGTCTATCTTCAGAAAAATGGATAAATAAAATGAGCGAGAGTCACGTTGGATTAGTATTTCAAAGTAAAGGGGCTGGACATGTTATTTTTCCGAGTAAGTTCGTAAGTATAATTTCAATGGGACAAGCCGTTTTAGCAATTTGTGAATTAGATTCTGAATTAGCTCATCTCATAACTAATTTCAATTGTGGTTGGGTTGTTGAGATTAATAATGTAAAAAGTCTTGATTTAGCAATGAAAGAAGTTCAAGAAAGAGATTTATTATATGAGAAAAGAAAAAATTCACTTAAACTATATAATGAAATATTTTCAAATGAATCTATAGTCGGATTATGGAAAGATGTTATAAATAGAATTTATAACTAATTATGGAATATATCAATTACAATAACAATCCAGAATTAAAAATATCTAGAATCGGGTTTGGTTGCGGGCCTTTAGGTAATCATGGTTGGTCAGGATTAGATATGGTGGATTTGATAAAAAGCGTTCCAGATGCAATAGAGTTAGGAATTAATTTCTTTGATACAGCTGATTGTTACGGTTTAGGTGAATCTGAAAAGAATTTAGCGATTGGTTTAGGAAGCAATAGAAATGATGTTTTCATTTCTACAAAGTTTGGTGTTAAAATTGATAATAATGGAGATTCTTATTATGATAACTCTTCTAAACATTTAAATCTTTCTTTAGATAATAGTTTAAGGAGATTGAAAACTGATTATATTGATTTATATCAAATTCATTATCATGACGGTGTTATCCCAATAGAAGACACTTTAGATCTTCTTGCCAAAAAGCGATGCGAAGGTAAAATTAGAAATTTTGGGGTTACAAATTATCTAACACCAATTAACTTCGATAAAGATGGTTTTATTTCATTTTCCAATGAATTTAATATGGTTCAAAAAGAAAATGAAAATTTAATTAACGATCTACTTAACATTAATACTAATCTTTTTTTTATTGCACATTCAGTCTTAGGTCAAGGAATTTTTTCTGGGAAATATGATACAAAATCTAAATTTAATCAAGAAGATCGCCGATCAAAAAAGTCATATAAAAATTTTCATAATAATCTTCCATTAATATTATCTTTTTTTGAAGATTTAAAATCAAACCATATAATTAATGATATGGACTCTTTACCAATTTTAGCTATGAAATATGTACTTAAGAAAATTGAAAAATCATTAATTCTTGTTGGCATTTCTTCAAGAAGTCAATTAAATACATTTAATAAAATTGATGATTTTAATTTATCAAATGATAACATTAAACTGATTGATTTATTGTGGAATAAATACATACCAAATGAGATTTAAGTATACATTTGATTTCATTTTTTCCTTATTTATTTTGCCATTTATTTTGCCATTTATTTTGATTGCAATTATATTAGTTTTTATCGAAGATTTTTATTCTCCTTTTTACTTTTCTAAAAGAGTTGGTAAAAATTTCAAAATGATTAATATTATTAAAATCCGAACAATGAAAAAAAATGCAGATAAAATTTTAATTAGGACATCTACAATAAGTGATTCTCGTCTTACATACTTTGGTTTTTTTTTAAGAAAGTATAAAATTGACGAGCTACCACAGTTTATTAATGTTTTAATTGGGGATATTTCAATAGTAGGACCAAGACCAAATGTTAATGAAATTGGCGTTGAATTATATAATAATTTAGAAAAAAAATTATTATCTGTTCGGCCTGGGATTACCGACTTCTCATCTATATTGTTTTCAAATCTTGATGTGATAGCAGATAAGTCTAAAAATCCCGATTTGTTTTATAATGAAAATATACGTCCTTGGAAAAGCAAATTAGGACTTTTATATATTCAAAATAGCACTCTTAGTCTCGACTTATTATTAGTATTAATAACTTTTATTTCTATTTTCAATAAAAACTTTGCAAAAAAAATGGTTTTATTTAACTTAAAAAATAAAATGCAATTAGATGATTTTACATCCTTAAACAAATTAATTTATTATGGAACTACATGAGTTAGCTAAAAAAATTAGACTACATGCACTAGAAATGACAAGCAATGGGGGCAGTTCCCATATTGCTTCTGTATTTTCTATTGCAGATATTCTTGCTTGTTTATATGGTAAATTATTAAATGTAAAGGCTGACAACCCAACTTGGGATGTCAGAGATAGATTTATTTTAAGTAAAGGACACGCTGGAGCAGGAGTTTATGCAGTTCTTGCTGAAACAGGATTTTTTTCTGTTGATTTATTGAAAACACATTATCAAGATGGATCAAATTTAAGTGGGCATGTATCACATAAAAATATTCCAGGAGTTGAATTGTCTACAGGGTCATTAGGACATGGCCTATCTGTTGGTGTTGGTATGGCTATTTCTTCTAAAATGGATAAGAGAGAAAATAAAGTTGTTGTATTATTAAGTGATGGAGAATGTGATGAAGGTTCAAACTGGGAAGCAATAATGTTTGCTTCTCACCATAAACTAAATAATTTAATTTGTATTATAGACTATAATAAAATCCAAAGTCTTGACTTAGTATCAAATACTTTAACTTTAGAACCTTTTTTAGACAAGTGGAAAGCATTTGGCTGGAATGTATTAGAATGTGATGGACACTCAATTGATGAAATTTGTTCAAATTATGATAAAGCTGCAGAAAATCCTATTCTACCTACGTGTATAATTGCTCATACAATAAAAGGAAAAGGAGTTTCTTTTTTTGAAAACAATGTTTTGTGGCATTATAGAACCGCAAAAGGGGAAGAACATCTTAATGCTAAATATGAATTAAATAATAATAAATAAAATAAAATGAAAAGATTTAGAACTGAAGAAGAACAACAGGTAGGAAAAGTTATAGAAAATATCTTTAACAAAAATCCAGATTCAGTAGAAATAAAGTTAGAAAATTTTCCGAAATATGTTAGAAGACAACATTTAAAAAGATTCCTTACTTTATATGAGATATATAAATTGCTTTTACCAGTAAAGGGTTCAATTGTGGAGTTAGGAGTTTTTAGAGGCTTTAGTTTAAGTACTTGGGCAAAGCTAAGTGCTATTATGGAACCAGAAAATTTGATTCGAAAAATTTATGGATTTGACACTTATGAGGGTTTCCCAAGTCTACACGAGAAAGATAGTACTTTAGAATATGATCACAAGGTTGGACATTTTTATACCAATGTACATGAAGAATTAGTTGAATTGAATGATGCTTTTAATAGAGATAGATTTTTAGGTCATATTAATAAAGTTGAATTGATTAAAGGTGATTGTACCAAAACAATCCCTGATTTCTTAGATAAGAATCCGCATTTACTTATCAGTATGCTTTTTATTGATCTCGATTTATATGAGCCCACTAAAGCAGCGTTAGAATATTTTTTGCCAAGAATGCATAAAGGATCAATTATTGCATTTGATGAACTAGATAATCCACAATGGCCAGGAGAAACATTAGCATTACTTGAAAGCATGAATATTAAAAATTTAAATATTCAATCTATACCAGGAGACCCATATATTGGCTTTGCTGTTTTAGGATAAATTAAATAAAATAAAAACGTGTATGAGAGACCATTTTGTGGCAGCACTAACTGAAATTGTTGAAGAAAATTCAAATATTATTTTAATTACTGGTGATTTAGGTTTTGGTGTTTTAGATAATTACTCAAAAAAATTTCCGAATCAATATATAAACGCAGGTGTAGCAGAGCAAAATATGACAGGAATTGCCTCTGGCTTAGGAATAGATGGAAAAACTGTTTTTACATATTCTATTGGTAATTTTAATACTTTAAGATGTTTAGAGCAAATACGAAATGATGCTTGCTATCACAATGCGAATGTTAATGTAGTATCTATTGGTGGAGGCTTTAGTTATGGTGCTTTGGGCTATTCTCATCACGCTACTGAAGATATTGCAATTATGAGAGCTATCCCCAACATTAGAGTTTTTGTGCCATGTGATTTTTGGGAAGTTCAAGAAATTACAAAAAAAGTTATTGAATTAGGTGGAGTAAATTACATTCGTATAGATAAATCATCTGCAAAAAACTCTAATGCAGATGATGAAAAATTTATTGTAGGTAAAGCAAGAACTTTGACTGAGGGAAATGATCTGTCTTTGATTGTTTCAGGTGGGATTGCTGAATTAGCTCTTATGGCTCAAACCAAAATGAAAGAAGAAGGTATATTTATCCGAGTAGTAAGTATGCATACAATCAAACCAATTGATCGTGATATCATATTAAATTGTGCCATTAATACTGGTGGAATAATTTCACTTGAAGAACATTCAATTATAGGGGGGCTGGGGAGCGCAATTTCTGAGGTGTTAATGCAAGAGGGAGTGTATCCTAAGAAATTCAAAATGATGGGATTAGAGTCTAAATTTTCGACAATCGTTGGTTCTCAATCTTATTTGAGAACTATAAATAATATAGATTTAGAATCTATTATTTTAAATATAAAAAAACTACTTAAGTAGTATAAAAATTTATAAACAGTTAACAGATTTTTAAACTTTGATTTTTAATTCAGTACAATTTGTTCTCTTTTTTATAATTATAACTTGTTTATATTTTATAATTAACCATAAAAATAGATGGCTTTTATTGTTAGCGGCAAGCTGTTATTTTTATATGGCTTTTGTTCCAGTTTATATTCTTATATTAGGATTCACAATTGTTATCGATTATGTTGCTGGAATCTTAATCGAAAATAGCACAGGTAAAAAGAAAAAATATTATCTTTTATTCAGTTTAATTGCAAATATCGGAGTGTTATTTGTTTTTAAATACTACAATTTCTTCAATGTAAATCTAACATTACTATTTGAAAAGTTTAGTCTATCAAATCCCTTTCCTTTTTTAAAAATATTATTACCAATTGGCTTGTCTTTCCATACTTTTCAAGCTATGAGTTATACTATTGAAGTATATCGGGGTAAGCAGAGGGCAGAAAAACATTTTGGATTTTATGCTTTATATGTAATGTTTTATCCTCAATTAGTTGCAGGTCCTATTGAAAGACCTCAAAATATATTATCTCAATTTAGAGAGAAACAATTTTTCAAATATAATAGAGTTGTTTTAGGATTAAAATTAATCGCTTGGGGCCTTTTCAAAAAAGTTGTGATAGCTGATAGATTAACTATTGTAGTTGATAATGTGTTTCATGATTTAAGAAGCTACAATAGCTTAAGTATTTTCATTGCAATATTTTTTTTTTCATTTCAAATTTTAATTGATTTTTCTGCTTATAGTGATATAGCAATTGGATCTGCTAAAGTAATGGGTTTCAATCTCATGAAAAACTTCAATAATCCGTATCTATCTAAAAATATTAAAGAATTTTGGAGCAAATGGCATATCTCACTATCAACTTGGTTTAGAGATTATCTTTACATACCTCTGGGAGGAAATAAAACTGGGTTATTCCGTTGGTTTTTAAATATAGTTATTGTGTTCATTTTAAGCGGAATTTGGCATGGTGCTAATTGGACATTTCTAATTTGGGGAATGATTCATTCTTTTTATTATATATTTTCAGTCCTTACAAAAAAATTTAGGTTTAACATTTCAAATTTATTTCATTTTCTTAAGTCCGACTATCTGAATATAATTTTTAATTTTTTATTAGTAACATTTGCATGGATTTTTTTTCGTGCAGAAAATATAACCTCCGCATTATATATTATCAATCACATTTTTAATTCAATTATTAATTTTAATACATCTTTAATAGGAGGGGAATTTTTAATTCAATATCTTGGCATTTCAAATTATTATTTATTATTCTCTATATTTTTAATAATTATTTTTCAAGTAATTGATTATCTTATTTCTTTAAAACATACCTATAAATGGTTTATAACAAGACCTTTTTATGCTCGTTGGTTTTGTTACTTTACTTTAATTTTTGGAATTATATTTTTTGGAATATTGAGTAATAAACAATTTATTTATTTTCAATTTTAAAGTGAAAAAATTTAATATTAAAATATTAATATTAGTTTTTACCACATTATTTATTCTATTTTTTTTAGATAATACAGCAGATATATTTTTACACGATGGAAAATACTATAAGATTAATAAAAATGTAAATATTTTAATTGTCGGACATTCTCATCTCGAATTTGATTTAAATGATTCTATTATAAAAAAATCAGTTAATCTTTCACAGGGTGGCGATTCTTACTTTTACATATATTATAAACTTAAAAATATTATAAAATCAAATTCTCAGGTTAAAACCATTATTTTAGTAATATCTAACAATATGTTTTCTGATGATATAGATAATATATGGATTTATGATAAAATTCATATGGAATATAAATATCCTAAGTATTCAAATCTTATTCCTTATAAAGATAAATTAGTTTTTATCAAAAAGCAACCAACTAGTTTTTTAATCGCCTCTATTTATAGCTTAAAAGCAAAGATGAACTTCATAATTTCAGGTAATAATAGTTTAATCAATAAATTCGAATGGGGCGGATATAAATATTCTTCAGAAAATAAATTAAAATCAACCAGTCACCAAAAGGAATTAAATATAACTTATAATAAATCATATAAGTCTGATTTAACATCAAATATTTTTTTTTTAGATAAAATAATTGATTTTGCAAATAAAAATAACATCAAGCTAATTTTATTAAGAACGCCATTACACCATTTCTATAATAGAGAATATGAATCTAGATTAAATAAATTTATTTCTAAAAATCCTGAAAAATTTGAATACTGGGATTATGCAGATTATTTTATAAAAGATGAAATGTATATAGACTATTCACATCTCAATTATAAAGGAGCTACTAATTTTTCTAAAATTATTAATACTAGAATTAATTTAAATTAATAGATAAATTAGACTTTTTGTTTCGTTTTTACACTAATCATATCACCTTAAAAGGAATTTCCTGAATTCCATTGTTTCTCAAAGAGTTTTTTTGCTCTATACATATGAAAAGCCAATGTTATAAGTATTATTCTATTACTTGGGCTTATTAATTCTTTTACAGCCACTGCCTCGTCTGCAGTATTCTCCACGTCCTTTGTGACTAATATGTTTTCACTTGGTATACCGTTTGAAACTGCATATTCTCTTAACACCTCTCCCTCGGTTTTCTTTGCTCTATTCCATGGCATTTTACCTCCAGTAAATACAAGCTTTTGAGCCTTATTTGCTTTAAATAAAGCTATCCCTCCAAAAAACCTATCTGGGTCTCCCCATTCTACATAGGCTGAATCTTCCACTTCATTTATTTCCAACATTCCACTTAGTACTACTATTGCATCTGTACTATCTATAGCGCTTATTGGCTTTCTGTATTCACTACCTTCTACTAGTTTAAAGAAGTTGTTTGAGAATATAGGGGTTGATATGATATATAGTACCCCAATTGCTATATAGATTAGCTTTTTCTTATTCTTGATTAATCCTATGAGTATTACTATTATGACCAGCATGATAGGAAGAACGAATGAGGGTAGTATTTTGTGGAGGTAGATCATATCTTACTATATTATCAATATTAAGCTTAATTTTAATTTCATTCTATAATTGCACTTTATAGACTATATGTTATCTAAATATACAAACAAGGTCTTATACCTTCTGCTAGTTATATGTACTATTAATCTATTGTTTGGTACATTTTATTTACTATATCTTGGTCGACCAGTGTTTTATTATGAGTACTTCTTAATCCCAGTTGTTTTTAGCTTTTCACAAAAATACCTTTTTAGATTTATTGCAATTTTGGGTTTGCTAATTTCGGACTTACTCATAAGTATTTCAAAGATATATTATTTTGACACCTTTAATTTTTTGCAGAAGTTTAGCTCCATATTTATTTCAAACTTTAGCCTCAAATTTTGGATAGTTGTCTTAGTTTGTTTTGCGGTATTTTTTTTGTTAATTCATATGCTTATTACGAAAACCATTTTACGTAGTATAGGTACATTTAAAAATGACAAGAAATTCGGAGTTCTTTTCTTAATTCTTTGTTTTACGGTAGTTTACGGGATTGACTCACTTTTTGGTAGTTCATCTTTACAATTCAAGCCAAACGGGAAGGTGAATCTCAATATTTCGCAGTCTATAGTGGTGCAGTATGTTAAGGATGCTAGAATTTATCTAAAAAAGTATCTTCCGGTATCTAAAATCGAAAATTTCGAGAATATCAGTAATGGAGAATCGGTAAGTTATAGGTATTTATTAAGAGATAGCTCAAAAAAGCAAGCCTTGATTATCCTTGAGAGTTGGGGGCTAAATAATAGTGTACAAGAAAGAATGGAGCAAATAAGGCCTATTATTCTCCTAAATAATAGTGGTTATAGTGTACATCTAGATTCATCTTTATTTTATGGAGGTACATCTCAAGCCGAAGTTAGAGAATTATACAATAAATCTGGAGAAGCATACTTTTCGGTAATTCAACATGGCTTTTCGGATACAAAAGGCATTACTCAACAAAAAAAAATAGTAGGGTACAATACCATCGCTTTACAGTCTTTTAGTGGATTTTATAGCAGTGGATTTCATTTTAGAAAAGCGTCAGGGTTTAACCAAATCAAGGACTTTTCTTTTTTCAAGAAGTTATCTCCAGTAAATTACAATAACCATTATATATCAGTAAGTGACGAAGCTGTTTTCGATTATGGTTTTAAGCAGCTAAGTATAGAAAACAAGGCTTTTTTATATATACTAACAATTAATTCCCATTTGCCATTTCTTACTCAAAGCGGCGAATCCGAATTAGAGAGTCAGTACAATAGGATTAAAGAACAGTTTAGCTACTTAGCGGCACTTCTTAAAAAGTACCCAGTAGATAAGCTGGTAATAGTAGGGGATCACCCTCCACCGTTCCTATCAGAATCTGAAAGAAGCCATTATTCTTCTAAATTTGTTCCCGCATTAATAATTGAAAGGCTACCTCATAAAACTGTTCATTAACTTACTGTTACACGGAGTTAGTTAAAGTGTCAGTACTTTAAAGAAGTTCACCATCACAAGCAACAAAGCCCATAAAATTGTATGGGCTTTGTTGCTTAATAAATCACCGTAGATCACAATAATTCATCATTAAAGTCAAATTTTCCCTCAAAAAAGAATTTTAAAGGCGTTTGAAAATGATTTAAAACTATTTAAACTGTGCGTGAACAGGTGCGTATCTAATTAATGCTTTAAGCATCCAATGGGTACCACCCATATTCCATCTTTGCGTTGGTATGCATTTTGTCCTCCAGTAAGTATCATCAAAAAAGCGGCCTTTCCCATTTTTTCTTCATTGACTTTTTCTTTAAGGGACAATAAATTTTTGGCAGCCTCCTCAATTTGTTTGTTTCCTAGTTTTACTTCAATAGCAGCCCAACGTCCATCATGGAGTCGAATAATTAAATCGGCTTCTAATCCATTTTTATCTCGATAATGAAATACATCTCCATCATTTGCTTGTGCATAAATTCGTATATCACGTGTGCACAATGATTCAAACAAAAATCCAAAATAGGAGAAGTCATTTAGAACGCCTTCTGGGTTTATACGCATAACAGCTGTTGCGATTGAAGGGTCTACAAAATGCCTTTTTTCAGTAGTTCTAATGGCCGTTTTTGAACGTAATGATGGCGCCCATGCTTGTAGGTCTTCCACCACAAAAATTCTTCGCAGTGCATTGATATAGGAACTAATTGTTTTGTCTGAGATACTTATGTCAGTTGCTTCGATATCATCTTTTATTGTTTGATAAGTAGCTGTAGTAGCAATATTGCGCGCTAAGGAGCGAAGTAATAATCGCACTCTTTCTGGATTTTTTTCTATACCATCCACCCGAGATACATCCTGATTAATTATAGCTTCAACATAATCCATTGCCATCCGTAAACTAGGTAATCCTTTAAGATCAATACTTGCTGGCCATCCACCTCGGCATAAAACATAGGCAATTTTTTCAATTGTTAATTTAGATATTGCTCCATCATCTACCTGATTCCCTTCAAATAATGCACGTAATGAAATTTGACCGCTTGACTCTTTGGATTCATACAAGCTCATTGGTCGCATCTTTAATCGAGCTATACGACCTGTTCCAGTATGGGCTGTTTCATTTTCAGGAGGAACTGCAGAGCCTGTTAAAATAAATTGTCCTCGTGCTGATCTTTGATCTACTTCAAACCTAACAGCATCCCATAAAATTGGAGCTACCTGCCATTCATCTATAAGCCTTGGTGTTGCACCTTTAAGAAGTAAAGAAGGTTTTGTATCCGCCATTGCATGATAGGAACTAGCATTGTCTGGGTCTTGCATAAATACCATACTTTCAGCAGCATTACTTGCAGTGCTCGTTTTCCCACACCATTTGGCCCCTTCTATGAGTACTGCACCCGATGATTCTAGTGCTAGCTTTAATTCTGCGTCACATAGCCTTGGTAAATATGGCTTTTTACTCATTTTTGCTACTTTAATTAAGTAAATGTAAGCATAATTACTGACTTTGGCGCTATTTTACTTCCGACTTTGGCGCTATTTTACTTCTGACTTTGGCATAATTATTTTAATATGATGTACATTTTTCTATTGCTCATAAAGTCCGGAACGGAGCAAATATTCACTATTTTTGCCCTACCCCCGCAAAACACCCTATCACTCAATACTTTAAATAGCACACCCTGGCACATTTACCTAAAATATTCGTTTTGTTGGTGCTTGGGTTCATATCTACTAGGCTAGCAGCGCAGCCATCGTCATTTATCATTAATAGCAAATACCAAACGGCCAAAGAATACCAGTTTATTACCGGTAAAGATACTACAGCTTCTATGGTCATACAAAGTGGTGAGGCCGATGTTAAAAAAAGTATAGTATTACCTATTACCCTTACCACCCAGTACAATAGCCACCATCCATACGGTTACAACGATGGTTCTTTTATTCCGGCCAGTGGCTTACAAACACAGCTAAGTTTTGGGGTAGCGTTAAAAGCAGGGCCTGTTCATTTAAACCTCCAACCCGAGCTAATACAAGCCTCAAACCCCACATATCAAACCAATGGCGGTTACGGATACAGTACTGGTAAACCATACACGAAGTTATATGCTGGGCAGTCTAGCCTAAGTGTACGTGCAAGTGCTTTTAGTGTGGGTATATCGTCGGCCAATAAATGGTGGGGGCCAGGTAATACGAGCGCGCTTATTATGTCTAACAATGCGCCTGGTTTTGCCAATATATTTATTAAAACACATAGGCCTGCAAAAACACCCATTGGTAATTTTGAATTTGAATTAATAGGTGGCCGCCTCGAAACAGACAGCTTACTCCCTTACGAAAATTTTCATCTAAAATCAAGCCCAAATTTGCGTAATAGTTGGCGATATATTAATGCCTATATATTAAGTTACAACCCAAAGTGGTTACCAGGGGTGTATGTAGGTTTAATACGATCATTACAAAAGTATGGCCCTGGTATTGCAGATGGCAAAGGATCCTTTACCAATAAATATATTCCTATAGTTACCAAAACATTTCAGAAAAAAAATGATTGGGGAGATGACACTTTAAGTATAGATCAGGTTGCTAGTTTTTTTGTGCGTATTACTTTTCCAAAATCTAAATTGGAACTATATGTAGAATTTGGCAAAAACGATTACGGCGAGCGTACTCGAGATTACCTGATGGCACCCACACACTCTGTAGCGCATATAGTAGGTTTTAAAAAAATAGTAACCCTTAATAAAAACAAATACCTAAACCTGGGTATAGAGTTTACACAAATGAGTCAATCTCCCGATGCCATACTACGTAGTGCTGGTAACTGGTATGTGCATGGCCAAATAGGGCAGGGATACACCAACTACAATCAAATTATGGGTGCAGGCTCGGGCTTTGGTGCCAACAAGCAAATAGTAATGGGTACTTATATAAGCGGTAATAATAGGCTAGGAATATTTATAGAAAAAACAAATAGAGACCCCGAAAATCGCAGTATCCAGTGGACCGATATGGCCTATGGCATTGCACCGCAGGTTACTATAAAAAATATAGTGCTAGCAGCTCAGTTTGTATTTATTAATAGTAAAAACTACGCTTGGGAAAAGGACAACAACCTATTAAACTTTCATGCAAAGCTTGCAGTAAGTTACCCCATTAATGTTTCCTCTAAAAACACAAAAAACGAATAAATGAAAAAGAGTTTTTTGTTCATTGTTTTTTGTGTGAGCCTTCAATTTGTAATGGCACAATCTGAATCTCTGTTATCAGATGGCGTATCGGATTATATTAGAAGATCGCAACTAACCGGGGAGCTAAACCGTAATAACAGCCTACTCATTAATAGTTTTGCGCAAAACCTTACACACTTAGATAGCCTACAAAAAAACAAACCGCTGCTACTTGCAAAAACTAAAAATAATTTTTTAAAAGTGAGTTTTTTGCCGGTGTCACGCACTGCACAATTTAATAGTGACCTGGCACATGGGTTTAATGATGGTGGCATGATACCATCTGCTGGTATGCAGTGGGTATTTAGTGGTGGTGTACACCTAAAAGCTGGCGGGTTAGAAATATTAGTAAAGCCCTCTTATATAACAGCGCAAAACAGGGAGTTTGAAACATTCCCTACCGAGCATTACCCTGTGTTTTGGAAAACCTATTACCGCTGGCTTAACACCATTGATAATCCAGAAAATTTTGGTTTTAACACCTACAAAAAATTGTTACCAGGGCAATCGGCTATTAAATATTCGTATAAAAATTTCACCCTTAGTTACGGTACCGAAAACCGTTGGTGGGGCCCTGGGCGTTACAACGCACTTATATTTAGTAACAACGCAGCAGGTTTTGCGCATGCAGCACTTACTAGCAATGCACCTATAAAAACCAAAATAGGTAACATAGAGTTTCAGGCAATAGCAGGCACATTACAAAATTCAAATATCCTCCCTCCTGATCATTACAGATACGACGAGGGTGTTTTATTGCACAAACCTAAGCCAGAACAAAACAGGTATATCCGTGCTGCCACTGTAAGCTATAATCCGGTGTTTGCACCTGGTTTATTTGTAGGAGCAACCGCAGTAGGGTATGGTTACAATGGCAATAGCAGTGCTGAACAAGCAACTATGGGCTCTTTGTATGCACGCTATGTAATGCCAAAAGATAGAGCAGAAGTTTACATTGAGTTTGGCCGTAACGATAAATCGCCAACGCCTTTAAATATAGTTATCGAAAATAATTACCCACGTGCATTTGTAGCTGGCTTTAGAAAGCTAGTACCTATTAACAACAAACAACAGTTTATTGAAATAGCTGCCGAGCTTACACAACTGCAACTGCCTACAACACCCTTAACTTTTGAGGGTAAAAGTTGGTACACCAGTTCCAAAGTACCGCATGGTTTTACGCACCAGGGTCAAATACTCGGCGCTCATATTGGGCCAGGTAGTAATAGTCAAATAGGTTCTATTAGTTACGTGCATTGTTTTACCAAAATAGGGGTAGAGTTTGAGCGCCTCGTGCACAACAACGATTTTTATTACAATGCATTTATAGTAACCCGTGATCCCACCAGACACTGGGTAGATGTGTCTACAACACTAGTAGGTAATTATGCCTATAAAAAATTAATGGTATCTGGTAGAGCTGCTTTTGTTCGCTCACTCAATTACCAGTGGTATATACTAGAAGGCCTCGGGTATTTTAAAAACGGATACGACCGCTTTAATTTTAGCGCTACCTTATCTATTGCTTACCGCCTGTAATAAATAAATAAAGCGCGGTAATAAACTTGCCAATAAATGCGCCAGCAAGGATCGCTAAAAGCCAGCTTACTTCATTTTTTTTAAGGGGCATTTCGGGCGTATCAACAACCTGTATAGTAGGTGTTTCTTGTAAGAGCGCTGTTTTACTAGCCTCTAAATTTTTAGTAAGCTCACCAAATATAGCAGCCTGCACCATTTTATCTCTCCCCGAAACTTCTACCTGCATTTCACCACCTTGCGCAAAAGCAGGGTTGGCATCCAATAATTGTCTGGCGGCACTAATAGCGGTATAAGTTTTAGTATTTAAAACGGCTTTAATGCTATCTACTCTTTGTTGAAGTCTCTCTACATTCCCCCTTACTCTTTTTGTTTTGGTATCAATATAAAAACTACTGGTTACAGCAAGTAAGCGCTGGCATAGTAATTGACTCAGTTGTTCGTTTCTAGTGGTAATTTGTAACGAAAACAAACTCAGTTTTTTATCAGGTTTAGATATCGATAATTCTTTTTCGGTAATACGCTTTAGTATCACGTGAATTAAGCTATCCTCGAGCCTAGTAAATACCCCTTTTTTACTGCTAAAGTTTACAACCCGCCCCACTTTATCGCTAGTTGCCCATTTGCTAGTATAGCCATAAGCACTAGCATACGCATCGGCTAATGTTAAGGTACCTGCACTGTCGTAATTAGTAAGTAATGCTTTTTTAAGTAAGCTATTGCTTTTTAAAAGCTCTAGCACATTATCGCCTTGTAAAACACCCGACCCACCCGATAATCCACCAAGGTCTAATCCAAACTGTCCAGCAAGCGCAGAGGCAATCCCACCTCCACTACTTTTATTATCCTCCACCACAAATGTAGTAGCTGCTGTGTAGGTATCTTTTTTTATAAATGCATAGCCAATACCTAGTAGTCCGCCAAGCGTTCCCATGATAAGCAGTATGCCCCAGTGTGCCATCAAAAAAGCAACACGCTTTTTAATACTGCCCAGTAAATCACTTATAAAATAACTAGCTTCTTCTTGTTTATCTAAACTTGACATACAATATAAATTATCGGAGTACGCTGATTAAACTAATGATAGCAGATAATGAACCGGTAATGGCCGACAGTTCAATAATAGAAAGTCCTTTTTTAGCCGTTTCTGTTTTTGCTGGAACAATTATTTTACTGCCAGGATAAATTTTTGGATAGCTTCTAAAAAATAAGAAGTGATTTATTTTTTTGCTAATGCCACTAGGATATTCTACATAGGCCTTTTTTAAATTGCCTTTATCGGTAGTGCCACCTGCGTTAGAAATATAACTTTTAAAACGGGTAGAATGGAAGCTTAATATTTGCGGATTAAATACTTCTCCTTTGATTTCAACAAAAGGTTCTTGGCGTGGAATAAAAACGCTGTCAGATGGTCGTAATAAAAAGGATGGTATACCATCTTTACTTTCGGATGGTGTACCTACGCGCAGTCCGTTTCTAAAAACTTGTACATCTTTTATAGAGGCATACGGTGATACGCCACCTGCTTTTTGTAGCAGTTCTTGTAAGGTTTCGTTTCTTTTTTCTAATGCATACACACCAGCGTATAAAACTTCACCTCCTAATTTAACTGCGCCTAGGTTTTGATAGTTGAGTAACCTAGGCACAAAAATATAATCGAGTGGCTCTAGCGCATGCTTTGTACCTGCTGTGTTTAAATTAGAATCTACCGCTACCACCAGTATTTGCATGAGTTGGTTGGTAAGGGTATCGGCTCTGTTTTTGCTCAGGCGTGAAATTTCAACCTTATGATTCGCCGCTTCGTTGTTAAAACCACCGGCCATAAGTATTACATCTTCTAATTGCATGCCCCTACGGTAAGGGTAAGTGCCCGGGTTTTTAACAGAACCAGCAAGGGTTATCGTTAATTTATTTTGTATCCCATCGGTACTAGCAATGGTAATGGTATCGTTTTTATAAAGTGCAATATCCAAAGCGGCACCGCTTACAATTTTTTGCACATCAAACGACAACAAGGTAGGCTCGGTACCCGGGATATTTCTTTTAATGGTACCTCTGTTTAAAAAAGCATTTTCAATAACACCATCTGCTTTTTTTAACAAGGTAGCTACACTTAAATTACTAGTAAGCTCGTAACTGCCAGGCCTGTATACAGCGCCTTCTAATACCACCCTGTTGCTATAAATATCTAAAATTTTATCTACATGCACAGAGTCTCCATTTTTTGGTAAAATGGTTTCAAAATCGGCGGCAGCTACATCTTTAAGCGACATGGTTCTTACATCATACCTAGCAAGCTTTGCTACATCTTTAATAGCAGCGGGTTTAAAACCACCCGTAAAATTGATTGCGGTAGCTAGGGTTTCGTTGTCTAGTAGTTCAAAAATACCTGGCCTTATCACTTCGCCACTAAATATAATACGTTTGGTTACAGGTCTAAACCTTATAACGTCTTGGTCTTGTAGTCGTATGTTTTTATCGAGTAAACCCTGTTGTAAAAAGCTGTAAAAATCGATACTATCAATAATTTTATTATTACGTATTAAATCAATTTTACGTAGTGATCCATTAATGGTAGGTCCATTGGATAAATACAAAATATTAAAAAAGCCCGCCTGTGCCGTTAACACATAATCGCCCGGAAATTCTGCCTCACCTATTACAGTAATTCTGATAGATCTAATATTAGCTAGTGTTACACTTAATTTGCTACCACCGCTATTAAGTGCTGGGTAAATGCGTGCTAGTGAACTTTTAATTTTACTGGTAGCTTCTTCAAGCGTTAATCCACTCAGTGATAAATAGCCTGTATACTCCAGTAATATTTTACCCTCAGGGCTAATGCCAGCACTCATTTCCTTTAAATTAGCGCCCGTGATACTAATAGATAAAACATCGCCTGTACCCAATACATAATTTTGCGGCGTTGCCACTTTTACATTGGGTTGTAAAATAGGGTAAGGGTTACTAAAATAATCGAAGCCATAATACCTGCTTCTTTTTTTAAGCCTTGGAATTTCTTCTACCCAAGTACTGTCCTGCATAAAAAGGGCAGAGTCAAGCACAAGATTTTTAGCACCGCTATTGGTTGTTTTTGCAATCCCCTGAATTCTTAATAAGCGCTTTTTAAATCCGTTTACTTCTTTAGGGTCAAGTCCCATGCGAACCAACTGGCCAATACCATCCGCCTCAGAAAGTCCATTATTTTGTCCTTGCATCCACATTTGCATGATTTGTTGGTCCGACATCTTATCTAATTTTAAATTAGGTAAGCCGGTATAGTTGCTTTGTGCCTCTGCACTTAAACTAAGTACAAAAACTAAAAAAGTTGCAATGCCAAATTGCAAAATGGGGCGTATGGTAAATTGGTTCATCTTCAAATTTAAAATATAACAAATATACGGTTAAAGGCCATAGCTTACACCTAACGACCAGCTGCTACCAGTGGTATTCCAATTACTGTACCAGCCATTGAAAGTCAGGCCATTCAATAGCTCATAATGGGCGTTCAAATAAATTTCGTTTCGGGCTTTAAAATCACCTTCAAATAATGCAGGTTGAGGCTGTTGCAGGTACTGATCTACAATAGTGCCATCGTCACCTTTTCTGATGGCCTGATAGCGCACCATGCACTTAAGCCTTGGTAGTGGGGTGTATTTTAAGGAAACCAATAATCTGTCGGCGTTACTGCCCATCCAATCACCCATAAAATAGCTATGGTTGGTATAGGTTTGAGCAGGAATGATATTGTTGTACACAAATGGGTTAATGCGGGTGTACTCGGCATTAAAAGTTAAGTACGGCACACCAATATCGGTTACTGATCCGCCCAGGGTGTAGCCAAGTTGGTTTCTGCTTTTCGCCCTTACAAAAACAGTGCTCATTCTTATTTCATCAATAAAAACACTGGTGTACAAGTGTGTGTTTTTAAGTTGGTTTCTGCTACTAACATTAAAAAATATTTGCGCGTTAGAGCCTGCCTGTATATGAGAATTGTTAACAATATTGTCATACACTTTATAAAACATCACAGGTATTAAATAGCCCACATCGAGGCGGTCACTATATACCACCGATTCTCCAAAACTTACATCAAGCCCTTTCATGGCTTTAATTAAAACGCTATGCGTCGATAAAAATTTAGGAATAAATACTTGACGCTCGCCTCCAAACACACTATTATCTGTGCCATACGTGCGTGCACTATCCACAATTTTTGAATTTAACCAAGCGTGCGTGTTGTTAAAACGCAGCCAACTAAAGGGGCTATAATCAAAACGTAGAAATGGAAAGTTAGGCGCTTTATCAGATAGTATGATACGGCCATTTTCGCCATAGCCATTCAGTAAATGATCTTGCCCTAAAGCAATGCTACCATTTTTAAAAGCATAATTAATGCTACCTCTAAATTCCGAAAAGTTTTGACTGGTAATTACAGAGGTATCTTTTCTAATAATACCCGTGCCCGAAACGCCTTGCCTCGTGGTATCAAAGCCTTTACCTTGTTCATTTACGTCGCTAAAAAAAAACTGGAAGCCTACGCGTTTGCCCGCCGTTCCCCAAAAATGTACACCCGTACTTCTTGTTTGGTAATTGATATTTTCACCCATGGTAACCGCACCCCTAATAACAGGATCAATAAATAATTTGGTGTTATTATTAGCGGTATAAAAACTACGCCATCTACCTACTTTATCTTTTTTAAAAAAAGCAGGGGTAGGAGATAAGTTTACAGCTGATACGGCATTAAATTCTTGTTGGTAAAAAGTAAGTTCCTTTTTTTCGGTAACAGTTAGCTTATTGGATTTGAGGGCAATAGTATCTAAACAGGCGGCTAAATAGGTTTTGCTTAGTGGCCTAATATGATCTTCAAAATCCAAAAGACCCTTTTGTGCCATACGGCCAATATAATTGTAAATTTCTGACCTATGGTTTTCATATACTTCTTGTGCACTAAGCTGAAATGCAAAGGCAATAAAAAGTATGCTTAAAAAGCGTTGTTTATTTTTCATAGGTAAAAAATTGGCAGTATTATTTAGTAAGCATTTTGATCACCTCTTATTAAATTAATAATGGTTTGCAGGATAATTTGACAATCCAGCCAAAAAGTCCAGCGGTGTATATAGTACAGGTCAAAATTTACGCGTTTTTGCATAGAGCCAGGCGCCTTGGTTTCGCCCCTGCAACCATTTACCTGCGCCCATCCTGTAATACCAGGCGTAACAATATGGCGCAACATATAATTTTCGATGGTGTGCATAGAAGCCACATTCAGTGGTGTTGGGTGCGGGCGGGGTCCTACCACACTCATATCGCCCAAAAGTACATTCCAAAACTGAGGTAGTTCATCCATATTGGTTTTACGCATAAAAGCACCAATGGCTGTAATGCGCGGATCATTTTTAGTGGCCTGGTTGTAATTACCCGCTTCGTCTATGTCATTAGAAGAAGACACCATAGTTCTAAATTTATAACAAATTATTTTTTCGTTGTTAATGCCCCATCTTTCTTGTTTAAAAATGGCTGGCCCTCTAGAGCTTAATCTTATCAGTAAAGAAATAATAGGCAGTAACCACCAGCCTAATAAAATAAAAAATAGGAGTGAAAAAACAATATCAAAACCGCGTTTTAAAAATTTATTTTCTGATTTATCAAGTGGTAAAGACCTAATATTAATAACTGGAAGTAGTCCAATATTATTTACTTGTACGCTAGCGTCTACATATTGTTGTAAATCAGGTACAATGCGCGCCTTTGTTTTGTACACATCACAAATAGCTAGGCAGGCCTTTATTTGCATGGTATCTGAAGCAGGCAACGTAATCATTACCTCATCTATATTATCTTCTTTTAATAAAGCTTCTAATGCATCTAATTTGCCCAGGTACTTGCTGCCATTTAGTTTGGTGGCCGTATCATCTATAAAACCATAACATTTGTAACCGTAGTAATAATAGCGGTTAATGGTTTCGTAGAGTTCCATGGCGCTGGGTGTAACACCTACAATTAAAACGTTTTCTACAAACTCACCAACAAAAATGGCGGCATGTAATAATTTTCTGATAATGTATTTTGCTATGGCCGCAAGTACAAAAAGTACCGATATAAAAACAATAAAAAAGAGCCCGCTAAAAGCAAGGTAGTCTCTTAAAAAAAAGGCACTAGACGTAATTAATATGCCAAATAAAATAAGGGAGTAGAATATAAAAACAATTTCTTCCGAAAATTTATTGGACCTACGCTCGGCGTACAACCTCGAAAAAGATCCGGCCACATACCAAGTGGTTACGGCAAGTAGTGCAAATAAAATAAGGGATACACTATAAAAATGACCGCGGTGTAGATCTAATAACCACAATGAAATAAAAAAAGACGCCAAAACTACAGGAGCGTCTATGATATATCTTAAAAGGGTATACTTATGTGTGGCTTTTGCCATTACGAATCAATGCTTTAAAAACGGTTACATAGGCCTTGGTAACTTCATCCCAATTGTATTTTTGAGTAATGCCGTTACGGGCTTTTGCTTTTAATGTTTCTACAGATTGGGGGTTATTTTCTGCCTGTTGCAAATATAAGGCAACAGAGTCAGAGGTTTTTTGAAAAAACCACCCAAATTCACCATTTTCAAGCATTTCTCTATTAAAAACCGTGTCTAAAGCAAGTATTGCAGTCCCATAAGCCATGGCTTTAAGCATGGTAGGGTTGGTTCCCCCATATTCGTGGCCATGGAGGTAGGCATAAGATTGATGGTACAGCTCGGCAAGTACCTCACTATCAGTAACATAACCTAAAAAAAGTACTTGATCGCTGGCATGGGCTTTCATGCGCTGCGCATAAGTATCTTGATAGGGGACATCGCCCACAATCACCAGTTTTTTATTTGAATTGGCTTTTAGGTAGCCCTCTAGTAGTATGTCGGAATTGTTATCGGGTATAAGCCTACCCACAATTAAATAGTAAGAACCTGGGGTTAGGCCAAATAGGCTTATTAGTTCCGGGTTTTTAGCATATCTAATATTTGCGCCGTAGGCAATAACCGTCGAATCTGTGTTAAAGGTGTTGAGGTACACCTGGCGCATGGCTTCGGCGTCGGTAATAATGGTATTGTAAAAAAGGGTAGCTAGTTTGGCGGCAAATTTAAAATATACCTGGCCAAGCCCCTTCCATTTTGGACGCAACCATTCTAGCCCGTCTACATTAATAAGTGTCTTTTTTTGAGCCAGCAAACTAATAAGACCAAAGGGTCCGTTGGCGGCGTTTACTACAAGTATAACATCTGCTTTACTAAAGCAGGCATGCAGCATAGAAAAAAAAGAATGCACCAGTTGGTTTAAACTTTTTGTTTGCACGGTTGGCACGTAAATAAGATCTACGCCATTAACATTTTTAGGAGTTTCGCTAAATAAATGTTTTTGACAATACACACGTACACCAATATTTTGTTGCACCAGCCTTTCACTTACTTCTTTTACAAAAGTTTCGTAACCACTATAAACAATAGGATACCCTCTAGAGCCAATAATGGCAATGGTAAAATCTTTTTTGATTTGCGCTGTTGTATGGTTATCACTGCTTTTCAATACCCGCCATTATTTGTTCGTTAAATTGCGTTCTTGAAAACTTTTCTTGTATGCGCGTTTTAGCCTGCGCACCCATGTTTTTTCGGTATGCTTCTTGGATAATTAAAGGCTCGATAATTTTTGCGGCCGCAGCTGCATTGTTAATGGGAATGAGTAAGCCCGATACATTATTTTCTATCATTTCCATAGCACCACCTTGCGCTGTAGCTACTACTGCAAGGCCTGCTGCCATGGCTTCTGTAACTACTAGAGGTGCAGGGTCCGGAAGTAAAGAAGGTAAAATAAAAATATCTAGTGCGTTGTAAACATTGGTAATATCAGCTCTAAAAGGGAGTTGCGTTACATGTGCTTGTAAATGATTTGCAACAATGAGTGTATTAATATTTTCATGTAAATATTCGTATCCTGCAAATACATCGCCTACAATTAAAAAATGAACATTTTTATGCTGTTTAAAAAGTTCACCTGCAATTTTCACAAAATAATCTTGGCCTTTCCAAAAATGCACACGTCCCATCATGCCTATTAAAATAGTAGTTGGGCTAATGTTTAGTGTTTGGCGTAAATCACTGTTTGTGTTTTCAAACAACCAGTAATCGACACCGTTATACAGCACATCAATTTTATGGGGTGTTACATATTTTGTCCAATGTGTTTTTACCGCCTCAGATACCGCAATAGCCTTGTTGTTTTTTGTATTTATTAAACCGGATAAAATTCTAAAAAGTAAATACGGCTTTTCAATAATTTCATGAACATGCCAGATATGTCTGATGCCCAGTTTTGATGCTACAAAAACGCCCACAACAACACCCGTAGTATTGGAATAAATGAGGTCAATTTTCTCCGTTTTGCAAAGCCTAGTAATTAAACGGTAGGCTTTGTAATTGGCGACAAGCCTGTTAAGTATACCTGCAGGGTTTAGGTACTGCCTGCGTAAAATACCCAAATCGGCAAGTATCACTGTGGCGCCTAATGCCTTTAATTTAGATGCCAAGGGCCCATCTTCCGACAAAACCACCGTACACTGGTGTCCTTTTTTTAAACATAGCTCATTAACCGCCAGTATTATTTTGCTGGCGCCGTATAAATCGGATGAGCTGTGTAAAAAAAGGATTTTCATCTATTATTTAATTTCTTGATTTTATAACGGTAGCCGGTATGCCTGCAACAACGCTAAAAGGAGGCACATTTTTTGTAACCACCGAACCCGCCGCCACCACAGAACCTTTTCCAATGGTAACGCCCGCTAAAATGGTACTGTTAGAGGCAATCCAACAATCATCCTCAATCGTTACAAACGAAACAGTAACACCCTGTTCTTTCATAGGTATACTTGTGTCAGAAAAATTATGATTTTCGGCGTAAATGCTCACTCCCGGCGACATCATTACATTGTTTCCAATCGTAATAAGCCCAGTGCAGCCAATATAGGCGCCTGGTCCAATATTTGAATTGTCCCCAACTATTAAGCCGGCCCCAATGCTGCCACCATACATATTAGAGGGTCTGATAATGGCGTTTTTTCCAATGGTAACGCGGTTGCCAAGTTGTATACCATCTGTACTTAAGCAGTTTATTTCGGCGCCATCTTCTATAATTAAATCTTTACCGGCACTTAAATAATGCGCATACCTAATAGATGCGTTTTTACCAACCAGTACAAGCCCACTTGATTTTTTAAAAAACAAGCGCTCGTAACTGCCTTTTAGTGCAAAAATGAATAGGCGCAGCAGTGTAATAAAAAGATCTCTCTTTTTCCACGAACCCCCAAATCTTGATTGTATGTGTGCGATTAAACGGATGCTAAAAATTTGCAGTAAATATAGGCAAACCTTTTAATAATGGTAAACAGCTACCTATTTATACTGCGTTGAAACACAGCTTCTAATGCATCCAGCGTATTGTTCCACGAAAAATGTTTGAGCCGCTCTGTACCCTTTTGTTTTAAATCTTGAAGGGTACTTGGGTCGGATAAGGTTTGTGTGATTAAAGTACCCAGCCCTTGGGCATGTAAAGGGTCAAAGCCAATGGCGGCATTTCCGGCAACTTCCGGGAGGCAAGTATTACCCGCAACAAGCACCGGAACCTCATGCGCAAAAGCTTCTAATATTGGAATACCAAAACCCTCATTCACAGAAGGGAAAACATACAATGCTGCATGTTTGTATAGCTCAGCGGTTTGAAAATCGGGTAAAAAACCGGTAAAAATAACACGCTCTTTTAATAGGCTTGATGCTGCCACCATTTCAAAAACAGCATTGTCTTGAAGTGTTGGCTTATTACTTTTTTGACCTACAATGATTAAATATATTTCTTGTTGGGTACTAATAATATGTTGTTCAAATGCAGTTATAAGTGTAGCAAGATTTTTTCTTTTTTCGATGGTACCAACATGTAGTATGTATTTTTTTTGTAGCAACTGTTGCCAGTTGTTGTCACTAGAATGTGGGTCTATTTTTTGTTGTGGTTCTGTAATACTCGATTTAGGTCCAATATGTATGGGAATAATTTTTGCTGCATCAATGCCCGAATATGTTGCAATTTGCTGCTTAGCATAATTTGTAACAGTTACAATAGCGCTTGATTTTTTTGCAGCGCTAACACCTAGTGTATTAAAAAACCAAAGCCAATATTTATTATAATGCGCTGGATATTCCCAAAAAAAAGCGTCATGAAAAACCGGAATAGTGGTAAAGCTTAGTTGTGTGTAGGGAACAAAATAATCGGTACAAAACACAAGCCTACAGCCGTTTAGCCATGCTTTTATGGGCAGTGTAACCTGTTTCCAAAAAACATAATTTATTTGCTCCCATAATTTTCCAATTTTATGGCTGCCGGTATAAATAGGGAGGCGGGTGTCTAAAAAAACGTATTGGAACTGTAGAGCTTGCTTATTATTGATGGCTTTGCACAGTTCACTCAAATAGGTATGTGCACCCGTTTTTGCAATTTTTAAATCGCGGATATCAATACCTATTTTTTGTTTTTTTACCTGCATATACAAATTACATTTTAATAGCAGTATAGGATTTTGGAATACCAAATAATGTTTCTACCTGTATAGTAGCGTCCGGAAAAATTTGCTGAAATCTTTTTTTAGAAAACATGAGGGTAGACCTTGATACCGCTAATGCCTCATTGTATGTTTTTTGTTTTGGAAAATAGTTGATGTTAAATAACATAATTAGTACAGCTCTAACTCGGTGCGGGATGAACTGAAAAAGTGGAAGCAAACTATGCGGCTCTAATGGAAACCACAAGCTTGGTGTTTGAATGATGTATTTGCTGCAAACCCTGTTTACCTCCGATGCAAAAAGGGCTTGATTTTGGTAGCTGCCTACATGTTCAATTACTGAGTTGGAAAATAGTACATCAAAGTCGCCAGCATGGAAGGGTAAATCTAGTGCGTTGCCTTGTACCCACACAAAACCATTGTTGTCTCCACTGCATGCCGCAATGCGATCTTCTAAATTTAAGAGATAAATGGTGCAACGTTCATTTTGCCAGCCCATATGTTTCCAAAAATCTATTTCGCCGCCAATATCTAAAATTTTAATGCTTTCTTTTTGCTCCAGTAACTGCTCTATATGTTGTTGTTGCGCCGCAAACCTTTTTTGCCTAATTCTATTTACAAAAGAATCTTTTTTATGGTGGTTTACAAATAATTTAAATACGCTCATCTCTAACTTTCTTATTTGATAGACGGTTCTAAACGACTACTCATACTCATAAGTAAACCCGTTAAAATCCATGTAATATAGCTGATGTAAATGTATGACTCTGCCTCCGAAGTAAAAAGTGGGATAAGCATACCTACTTTTATTAGAAATATAAATAGTGCCAGTCTTCTAATTTTACCCGTTTGGGTTTTAAATAGCTGTAATGCCTTTCGCATCACCATTATGTACATTGCAATGTAAATGCCTGCTGTTATAATGCCCGTTTGAACGCCAATAATAATAAATTGATTTTCCCCCCCCACATTGTATCCCGAAAATCCCGAAATACGACCTGCATTACCTAGCCCAATACCTAATGGATCTTTAACCATCGATTCAAATCCATTGGCCCACTCAATTAAGTGTCCAACACTTGAAGCGTTGGTAAAAGTGATAGAGTTGATAATGAAATCTACAAAATCGTTATTAAAAGAAATCAGAAGAAGTACAGCTCCTGCAGCAAGTGCTGCAGTATGTATAATTTGTAATAATAATTTCTTTTTAGTGAGAAGTGCATATACGTATAACATAATACAATAGCTCACCAGCGAAGCCCTCGAAAGCGCAAAGCTGATACAAAACATACTTGCCACCAGTGTAAGCGTGGTAAAAGCGTTAAGTTTTATTTTATTGTCACTTGTTGTAACCATGGCGGCCACTGCTGACAACGAAATAAGTGATGCTGCTGCAAGTTCTAATGGGGTAGAAAACAAGCTGGCAAATCGTTTCATGCCATTTTCAATTTCAAAAGTCCAGGTAAGGCCATACGTACCAGAAGGGTCTTGATCAAAAAAATGTTCATTAAAACTAGCGTAGCCACTAACTGATTGTATATGTGTGTAGGTCAAAAATTCTATAAATAATACTCCGCCTACAACGACAGTTAGTATACCTATCAGCATATAAATTTGCTGTAAGTGAATAGCGTCTTTTTGGAGCAGCCTTCCGGTAAAATATACGAGCGGGAAAAAGCTTAAACTTTTGAGTGCAAGGAGTCTTTCAAAAAAAGTATATGTACCAATGGGTAATAAGGCATACAAGATATTAATGCACAAAAAAGTAAGCATTAATTTGTCAATACTGGTCCAGTTATTATTAGCTTTTAATTGACTAATTGCATAGAGTAAAAAAAATACAATACTTATTTCCTTAAAAACTTGAAAAAATGGGATTAATTTTTCAAGTCCATACATGTAAGCCACCGACAATGAAATGGTGTAGATAGGAAGCCCAAAAATGATAAATAAAAAGATGCCTTGTTCTCTTTTTTTATAAAGTGCATGAATTGCCGCAAAAAAGGCACTGCAATAAATTAAGGGCAAAACAAACATATGGTGCAATTTAAAAAAATATGCGCATGCGAGCTGTTATTTTTTGCCAATTGGCATAACCTGGCCCAATTGTTTGGTCACCCATTTTTTTACTTTGTCTAAAGCGGTAAAATCGTTTCCTACATTGATATAGTGGTGTAAACCTGAATGCCTATAGGCCGCTTGTAGCCCCTCCCCATAAAGCACCGTTACTGGTTTTTGTAGCGCAGCCGCAAGGGTTCCGGTGCCGGTACTTAAGCAGTAAATCGCTTTTGCCGAATAGAGTAGGTCGCAAAAGGTAAAAAGGTCTGGCGTAGATGCTCTGTTACTACAATCAATTTCTATGGCCCTACCCCCCAGCACTTTCATTTGCGCATCTGGTTCAATACCCGCATGTGTAAACCAGTTTTGAATGGTTTTGGAGTATTTGATATCTCCGGTATAGGATATGAAGTTAGGGTCGTAAATGGTTTTATGAATAAATGCCTCTACTAGTTTAGGCTTGTAATAAATTTCAGGCTCATGGTTTCTTTTATGGTCATCGAGCCCGTAAGCAAGCATTAAATGATCCAACAAATTTTGGCCCGCTTGTATATTTTCTGAAAAATAAAAAATGCCAGCTTCGTTTGTAAATCCGTCTAGGTAGGGGTTTAACTCCCACACTAATTTTTTAGTATCAGGGTTTCTAAAAATTGAATCATTAGAAATATATACCTGATTATAACCGCCGTATTGTTTGGCAATGCGTGGCAAATGACTATAAAACAAATGGTCCCCAAGTCCTCCTTTTTGTATGGATATGATGAGTGTTTTCAAGGGTTACTTGTTGGATTGTAATAAAGAATGCTTCCAATTTTTTAATTGATGCACCAGCTTTTTTATAAAAGGCGACTTTTTGTTTGGGCTGTTTACTACATACTTACAAGGGATGGCTGCAAAAGCTTCAAAGCCACGGCTCATAACATCTTGATGGTACTTATCAAAAAGTGGCGTTATGTCTTTTCTATCCGAAAAGCTAAACCTGTTTTGATATTTAGAGATGGCGTATTGTTTATGTAAATCATATCCACTAAAATGATAAAAGACAAGCGCGTGATCGCTATTAACCATATACGCGCCCGCATCGTTTTTTGATAAACTCCTTTCTTGTAAATTCCAGTAGGCCATATTATAGCCTGGGTTGTCTAATACAAAAACCTCCTTATAAAATAACGTAGCAAAGTTGAGCCATAATTGATCTACAAAGAGTCCATTTTCAAAATCTATTTTACATAAATGAGTAAGTCGATCTTTCCACCAATTAATAAGTGCTAAAGATTCGTTGCCTCGCTTTAGTGCAATAAAACCTAAATTATAAATACCGGCATTCAAAAAATCAGTTTCGGTAGGATATTTATTGTCGTTGATAGGCTTTGTAATATGCGGCGTCAAAACAATTTGATTAGCCAACAAATGCTTTTCAAGTACTTCAAAAGAATGGTAAACAAAAATGTCAGGGTCTAAATACACGATACTTTCAACCGCTTCATTTTTTTCAAATAAATAAGAAAAATAAAATGGTTTAACGGCCGTATTTAGTTCTGTAATATTGTATTGTGCACAAAACGCATTAAAATTAGGAATGCCAATTTCCTTGATCGGAATAAGCGTATAGTTGGTTGAATGAACAATTGGGTATGCTTCATCAATTTCATCTACAAGTCCAATGATAAAATGATACGTTGGATTGTGCACAAGTAAAGAATCGCCTAGCGCAAGCGCCTGCGCTACATAATTTGCAGAGCAAATTGTAAATGCAATCTTTTTACTTGGATGGCTCATTACTCGTTTATGCGTTTAAACAATAGTGATTTAAAAACCTCAAAATTTTTAAAGACAAAAAATTGAAGCAGTGAATAGCTGGCAACGCAAGTAAAAATAGATAAAATACAAATAACAATATTGTTATCCGAGGTTAGCCGAACTAGTAATATAATTGGGATAAATAATAAGCTAGAAAAAATTGTTTGAAAAACTAGTCGCTTATTGATTGAAATAGTACGTTCAGATCTAAGATAGTAATAGTATGCGGCGCAAACGATGCATTCGGTAATAACAGTACTTATGGCAGCCCCCTTGTCTAAATAAATTGGGATGAGCAATAAGTTGGATAGCATGCTTACTACCAGCCCAACAAGCATGGCTACAAATACGGCTTTATTTTTGCCAAAAGGAATGAGCCATTGAAAAGATAGTAAATGTCCAATGCCAATAATAATGGGCAGTACCGACATAATTTGCATCGATAAAATACTTGGCGAAAACTCTTTTCCCGCAAAAGTATCAATGAGTTCTGGAGCTAGTGTCATTAATCCAACCGTTACAGGTATCGTAATAAAAATGGTTACATCCAAAGAGCTGCGCAAAAATGTTTTTGCTTGATCAATTTGTTGCTTGTTGTAGTAGTAAGAAATGGTAGGAATTAGTGCACCACCAATAGCTGTAATAACCGGAATAATGAGTTTGGTAAGCTTGGTGGAAACCGTATAATAGCCAACAATTTCTGGACTCGTTAAAAAGTATAAAATAATGGTATCCCAAAGGGTGTAAATACTAGACGCTATAGTAGCACCAAATATGAGAAGTAGTGGCTTAATATGTTCCGAAAAACTAAGTACTGGCTTTTTAATTTCTAGATGTAAATAAATGTCTAAGAAATTATACACCTGATTACCCAGAATAGAAAAAATAGAAATCCAGAGATAATTATAGATGTCGCTGCTGGTTTTAACAAACGTATAGAGTAGGGCAAGTGAAATAGATTTAACAACAATGGATCTGATGGTAATTTTATGAAAAGCCTCAATGCCACTATAATACCAGTCTGTGTAGCTGAAACTTAAAAAAATCAAAATGCCGGCTATAATATAGTAGTGTTGATTACTTGAAAAATAAGGATGTAAACCAACGATTAAAAAATAGATGCAGGTCACTGCCACACTTGCAATAAAAAAAAGGGTACTTAATGATAAAAAAGTACTTGATAGCTTTGAAGCATCATCTCTAATTTTCGCAATGGCCCTAACGCCGTAAATAGGTATTCCAATGGCTGCAAATATGGAAAAGTACTGCGCAAAAGACATTACAAATTGTACTTCTCCAATGCCTTTAGGGCCTAAAACCCTTGCTGCGTATGGAAAGCTTATTAATGGGAATAAGATATTGGTAAATGAAAGTAATATGTTGTAAACGATATTTTTTCTCATGCACCACTAGTTTTTGAGGGCAGAGATTTTTAAATTATCGATGGCCCAACTTCTAGCACAGGTGTCATTTTTATTGCCACCTGCATCGCTCATGGTAATTTTTATAGTTTTTGTAGTGTGTTGTAAACTATGTACAATCTTGTATTTGCTGGTTCCCTTTTTATCGTCTTTTAAACTACAAACGCCGGGCAAATAAATTTCCTGTGCCTGGTTGCCTGCCGGATAGGTAGGCCCCGAATGTAACCAATTAGGATAGGCTTGTTGGATATTGCTATTGTTAGAAAATCCAGTTAACAAACGGTTGTGGCCGTCAATATTTAAAATCCATAAATCGTTTTTCCAGTTGTCATGCAAATACAAATCAAATTCTACTTTTATAATCGTGTGTTCAGGAAGTTTATCTACATCGAGTTCTATTCGGGTATTGTTAAATACCCCCAACATCTTTAGGTTTTTGTAGTTGGTAATTTTATTAAAAGGGAATATACCAAAAGCAAAATCGCTTAGCCAGCCTGCTGTTACAATCCCTTTAGGGTCGCTATTATTAAAATTGTTCTCATAAACGACAGTAACATCGGTTAGGTCTTTGGTGCAACTACTTAAAACCATGAGTATGCCGCCTATTAATGTAAATAAGTGTTTATATTTAAAATACTTCATATTCATGCCAATTATACTCAAAAATAGCCAACCCGTCCCATTTTAACCCTTTTTTTTGAAGCCTTGGTGTACCTTTGTGCATCAATACCAATTTATGCCTCAAAGCAGTTCAAATTCATCGGTGGTTGTTAAAATAGTAAATGAGTCGGGGAACCCGCTACCAGCCTATGCAACCGAAGGATCTGCGGGAATGGATTTGTGTGCACATTTGCACGAATCCGTGGTATTGGAACCGCTTGAGCGTAAGCTGATTCCTACTGGATTATTTATTGAATTGCCTACTGGTTTCGAGGCGCAAATACGTCCGCGCAGTGGCCTGGCATTAAAACAAGGCATTACCTGTTTAAATTCGCCAGGAACCATCGACGCCGATTATCGAGGTGAAATTGGTGTAATACTCATTAATTTGTCTAGTGAAATGCAGGTCTTAAACAGTGGCGACCGTATCGCACAAATGGTCATTGCCCCCGTTACACAAATTAGCTGGGAGCCAACTAGCGCCTTAACACCTACAAATAGGGGGACAGGCGGGTTTGGAAGTACCGGTAAATAAAACACACTTAACACGACCACATGAAAATAAAATTACTTGGAATAACCGCTACAATTTTACTCCTTTCCGCCTGCGGAACAGTAAAAAAAGTACAAGGTATTCAAGAAGCACTTACTAAAAAAGACACGGCTCAAACCGTTGTGGTCAATCAAATGCCGGTAATAGACTCGGCAGCTATTGTTAGAGACATTATGGGCAAAGTGGCGCAGCAAAAAATTAACTTTAAAACCTTTAATGCTAAAATAAAAGTAGACTATGAGGGTGCCGAAAAAAAGGACAACTACACCGTGTATTTAAGCATGGTTAAAGATTCTGTTATTATAATCAGGGTTAAAGGTACTTTTTTAGGAATCGCTGCAGAAGGCCTACAGGCAAAGGTTACAAGAGATAGCGTAGTGCTGGTGCAAAAGGTAGGCGATAAGTCGGTTACTAAAAGATCTATTGCTTATTTACAAGAGGTAACAGAAATCCCATTCGATTTTATGTCGTTACAAGACCTGCTTATTGGCAACCCTATATTTTTTAGTAACAACCTAGTTTCATACAGGGCCAACGACAACCAATTGCTGGTAACCATGGTGGGAGAGTTGTTTAAAAACCTGATTAACATAGACAATACAACCCAGCGTATTTTATTTTCTAAACTCAACGACGTAAATGCACTGCGCAACCGTACTTGCGATATTACGTATGGTAACTTTCAGCCCCTGGGGAGTTACTCGTTTGCCGCAGACCGTAAAATATCCATGTCGGAGAAGTCTAAACTGGACATCTATTTGGATTTTAAGGAGTTCTCGATTGACGATCCTATAAAATATTCGTTCGAAATCCCTAAAAATTATAAGAAAAAGTAATTTCTGGCTCATTTTGCCGTTAATAAGTAATTGGACCGTTTAAACCTTATGCTCATGACCCTGCAACGCTTTGTTTTTTTACTACTTTTTTTAATGACTGTGTCTGGCGCTACGGCACAACAGTCTAGAGAAGAGCTGCAAAAAAAGGAGCAGGACCTTAAAAAGGAATTGGCAGATTTAAACAAGCAGCTCTCCGAAACACAAAAAAATAAGAAGCTATCCTTAAATGAATTAGCACTTATTAAGCGTAAGGTGGCCAAACGTGAAGAGCTTGTGCGCGGTATTAACAATCAAATTAACGAACTCGACAATACGATATTTACAAATGAGGTTGATATCTACCGCCTTCGTAAAGAGCTCGATACCCTTAAATTAAAATACGCCAAGAGTATTGTTTTTGCTTACAAAAGTAGAGGCAGCTACGAGTACCTTAACTTTTTATTTTCGGCCCGTAATTTTAATGACGCCATAAAGCGCATGGCCTATTTAAAAAGTTACCGTCAAAATAGAGAAACGCAAGCAATTGCTATTGCGCAGTCACGTGTTATGCTCACGCAAAAAGTAGACGTGCTCAATACCAATAAAAAAGAGCGCATGGTAACCCTGACGTCGCAGAGTGAGCAACTTAAAGTATTGCAGGAAGATAAAAAGGCGCAGGATAAAGTAGTAGCGGATTTAAAAGGACAGGAGTCTGCTATTGCTAAACAAATCAAAGACAAAGAAAAGCAGCGTGTAAGAATGCAACAGGCTGTAATGGCTATCATTAAAAGGGAGATAGAAGAGGCAGCACGTAAAGAAAAAATCGCCAAACAAAAAGCCGCCGATGATGCCAAAAAAAATGCGGCAGCTGCTAACGCAAAAAATAACACCACAGATAATTCGACAAAAAATAATACAGCCGCTAATAGTACTAAAAACAATGAGCCCATTGTACTAAACAAAGCCGGCGCACGACCTTATTCCCCATTTGAATCTACCGAGGAAGGCCGTGAAACCTCCATGCATTTTGAGCAAAATAAAGGACGCTTGCCTTGGCCCGTAGACCGTGGTAATGTGTTCATAGAATTTGGCGTATCAACCGTTCCAGGAACCAAGCTTACACAAAAATCAGATGGTATTCATATTGCCTTACCAGAAGGTTCGGTGGTAAAATCTATTGCCGATGGTGAAGTATCTTATGTTGGTGAAGTAAATGGCGACCAGGTAGTAATGGTGCGTCACGGTAAATATTTTACGGTATACCAACAACTTTCTAGTGCCAGTGTAAGTGTGGGTAAAGTCGTAAAAGCAGGTTCTATGATTGGCCGCTCTGGAAAAAGTATTGATGGTGAAGGCAGTATTATTTTTACCATCAACAACGAACGCGGAGTGCCATTAAATCCAGACCAGTGGCTTAGAGCGCGCAGATAAATTAAACTGTTGCGTCTACACTTGCCGCCACCGCCCCGTTAATGGCTTTTTTCCATCCCATTTTTAATGCATCTGTTGCTTCAGTAGATAATGCTGGTTCAAATACTTTTTGTATTTGCCACTGTGCGCTAATATCATCTAATGAGTTCCAATAACCTACCGCTAGGCCTGCTAAATAAGCGGCACCCAGTGCTGTGGTTTCTGTAATAGTAGGCCTGATAACTTTGGTGTGCAAAATATTAGATTGAAATTGCATGAGCATATTATTGGCAGTTGCACCACCATCTACACGTAATTCTTTAATGGTAATGCCCGAATCTTTTTGCATCGCATCTAATACATCCATGGTTTGATAGGCAATACTATCTAGTGCAGCGCGCGCAATATGTCCTCTACTTGTGCCACGTGTAATACCTACAATGGTACCCCTTGCATGTTGGTTCCAGTAGGGTGCACCAAGGCCTGCAAAAGCAGGCACTACATATACGCCATCTGTGCCAGGTACTGTGGCAGCAAGGGTTTCAACCTCTGCAGATGTTCTAATCATTTGTAATCCATCACGTAACCACTGCACGACAGCCCCTGCAATAAACACAGATCCTTCTAATGCATAATGCGTTTCACCATTAATTTGCCAAGCAATGGTGGTAAGCAAATGATGATGTGAGGTTACCGCTTTCGCTCCTGTATTCATGAGCATAAAACATCCGGTGCCGTAGGTATTTTTTACCATGCCTGGCTGTATACATTGTTGGCCAAATAAGGCAGCTTGTTGATCACCTGCAATACCTGCAATAGGAATGCTATGTGATGCCAAAATATTACTAGTATGTCCGTATATTTCTGAACTACTTTTTACTGTTGGTAATATGTTTTTTGGAATGTTTAATAGCCCCAATAATTCTTCATCCCAACTAAGGGTATGAATATTATATAGCATCGTACGCGATGCATTTGAAACGTCGGTGGCGTGCACTTTGCCGCCTGTTAATTTCCACAACAACCAACTATCAATCGTACCAAAACACAATTGTCCTGCAGCTGCTTTTTCACGTGCACCATCTACGTTATCTAGTATCCATTTTAATTTGGTGCCAGAAAAATAAGCGTCAATAACAAGTCCTGTTTTTGCTTGAATATTTTTTGCGTGACCCTGTTTTTTTAGTTCATCGCAGTAATTTGCAGTGCGACGGTCCTGCCATACAATAGCGTTATAAATAGGCTGCCCCGTTTGTATATCCCACACCACCGTTGTTTCACGCTGGTTGGTAATACCTATTGCTGCAATTTGCGAAGCGTCAAGCCCAGATTGCATAATAGCTTCTGAGGCAACACCAATTTGTGTGCTCCAAATTTCGTTGGCATCATGTTCTACAAGTCCGGCCTCCGGAAATATTTGTGTAAATTCTTTTTGTGCAGTGGCTAAAATTTCGCCGGCCTTATTAAAAATAATGGCCCTGCTAGAAGTAGTGCCTTGGTCTAAGGCTAAAATATATGTATTCATAAAAACCGTTAATGATATTTGCGAAAAATTAAGCGAGCCACATATAAACATAGGCCGCGGCAACTGCCCCAATAATAGGTCCTACAACAGGTACCCATGCATAACCCCAATCACTGCCGCCTTTATTTTTAATGGGTAAAATAGCGTGCATAATGCGCGGTCCTAAATCTCTAGCGGGGTTAATGGCATAACCGGTTGGGCCACCCATTCCTAGGCCAATACCAAGTACGAGTAATGAAACTGGAAGTGCGTCTAATGCCCCATTTGTTTGTGCAGGTGCAGCAATGTAAAAAACGCCTAACATAAATATAAAAGTGGCAATAGCTTCCGATAAAATATTATGAAAAGGGTCTCTAATGGTGGGAGAATTACTAAAAACCCCCAGTTTGGTAGCTGCATCGGCGGCCTCATTAAATTGTTGACGGTGCGCTAACCAGGCTAAAAAAGCACCTAACATGGCACCTAACATTTGTGCCAGAATATAGGAGGGCACTAGGTCCCAACTAAATTTGCCGGCTACGGCTAATCCAATGGTTACGGCTGGGTTTAAATGCGCCCCGCTAATGGTTGCGGTAGCATACACACCTACAAAAACAGCTGTAAACCAGCCAAGTGTAACGGCTAAATAGCCTTCTTGGTTCCCTTTTGTTTTAGGCAATGAAACGTTGGCAACAACGCCTGTTCCAATGGTTAAAACGAGGGTAGTACCTACTAATTCTGCTAAAAATGGGGACATACACTTGAATTTTCGACAAATTACAAATTTTAGTCAATTTTTCCTTTTTTTCTCAACCCCTAATCCTTACCTTTGCGACAATTTTAAAACCCTATATATACTTCCTAGTATGGCTACAAACGGTAAAATTAAACAGATCATTGGTGCGGTAGTTGACGTTCATTTTCCGGACAAAACATTACCAGAAATTTATAACGCACTTGAAATCACCAGAGAAGGTGGTGAAAAGTTAGTTCTCGAAGTGCAACAGCACCTTGGTGAAGACAGCGTTCGTACCATTGCGATGGACGGAACCGATGGTCTTGTAAGAGGTATGGCAGTAGTAGATACAGGAAAAGCCATTGCAATGCCAGTGGGTGAGGGTATCAACGGTCGTTTATTTAACGTAACCGGCGATGCAATTGACGGTCTTCCTCAAGTTAGCAAAGAGGGTGGACGTCCTATTCACAACAAGCCGCCATTATTTGAAAACCTAAGTACTGCAACAGAAGTGTTGTTTACGGGTATCAAAGTAATTGACCTGATTGAGCCATATGCAAAAGGTGGTAAAATTGGTTTGTTTGGTGGTGCGGGTGTAGGTAAAACAGTATTGATTCAAGAGTTAATTAATAACATCGCAAAAGGACACGGTGGTTTATCTGTGTTTGCGGGTGTGGGTGAAAGAACACGTGAAGGAAATGACTTATTACGTGAAATGATTGAAGCAGATATCATGAAATATGGTGATGCTTTCAAACATAGCATGGAAGAAGGTGGATGGGATTTATCTAAAGTAGACATGAACGAATTGAAAGAGTCAAAAGCTACTTTCGTATTTGGTCAAATGAACGAACCTCCAGGAGCACGTGCGCGTGTGGCCTTATCAGGTTTAACGGTTGCCGAATATTTTCGTGATGGAGATGGTACCGGAAAAGGTAAGGATATCTTATTTTTCGTAGATAACATTTTCCGTTTTACGCAAGCAGGTTCTGAGGTATCGGCGTTATTAGGTCGTATGCCTTCTGCGGTTGGTTACCAACCAACACTTGCCACTGAAATGGGATTGATGCAAGAGCGTATTACTTCCACTAAAAATGGTTCTATTACTTCGGTACAAGCGGTTTACGTACCTGCCGATGACTTAACGGATCCAGCGCCAGCAACAACGTTTGCGCACTTAGATGCTACTACGGTATTGTCTCGTAAGATTGCCGATTTGGGTATTTATCCTGCGGTAGATCCTCTAGATTCTACATCTCGTATTTTAACGCCAACAGTAGTTGGTGCCGAACACTACGATTGTGCGAACCGCGTTAAATTAATATTACAACGTTACAAAGAACTTCAAGATATTATTGCAATTTTAGGTATGGATGAATTATCTGAAGAAGATAAAATGACCGTACAACGTGCACGCAAAGTGCAACGTTTCTTATCGCAGCCTTTCCACGTTGCAGAACAATTTACAGGTTTAAAAGGTGTATTTGTAAGCATCGAAGATACCATCCGCGCATTCAATTCAATTATGGATGGTGCTGTAGATGAGTATCCAGAAGCAGCCTTTAACTTAGTTGGTACGCTAGAAGATGCCATCGAAAAAGGTAAAAAATTAATGGTAGCTGCTAACGCGTAAGCATCTTTAAAAAAAGGATATGCAATTAGAAATATTAACACCCGAGAAAAAATTGTACAGCGGCGAAGTGTATGGTGTTCAATTACCTGGTGTTTCTGGTTTATTTGAAATACTTGACAAACACGCACCGCTTGTAAGTGCACTCGGAACAGGAAATATTAAGGTATTAAAAGACAAATCAGCTACCGAAAGTTATACCATCAAAAGTGGTTTTGTAGAAGTAGCCAATAACAAAGTAACCGTCCTTGCAGAAGGCGCTGCGGCAGTTTAAATAGTCTTGTTTAACATAAATGTATGGTAAAGCACTCCACAACTGGGGTGCTTTATTTTTTTTGCCCGATATTTGTGTTCTCATGAAACGCAGTTTCCGAATCATCATTGTTTTAATTGGGCTTTCTATTGGAGGTCTCTTTTTGTTGCAAGCATCTTGGCTTAGCAACTTATTAGAGATCACCGAAGTGCAGCTCGTTGACAAAGTAAACGAAGCGGGCATCAGTGTAGTAAATGATATTAAAGCGCGTGTTTATACGGGCCAGCCGGTTACACTTCCAAAAACGGGAGGCCTTGGTTTTAATCCAGATTTACATTTGCATTTTATTAAGCCAGTAAGTGTAGATGATTATTTTACCAAAGCACAAATTAGTGATAAAATTGCTGCAGCATTTAAAGCAGTGGATCTAAAAAAATTAAATTTCGAATTTGCCATCACTAGTATGCGTGACGAATATGAAATGCTGTCTTCTAACTTTAAAACCGAATACTGGGACACCATTAATAATAAAATTACCTACATCGCTATTATTCCCGAAACAGGAACCGATTATGAAGGCTTTAGTTCTTTCGAAAAATTAATTATTGTTATCCCTGATTATAATAGTCAAGTATTGGCTTCTTTAAAATGGGTATTACTAGGTGCTATCACATTTATGATTATTATTCTAGCGGCGTTTTTTGTTACGATACGTTCACTACTCGTTCAGAAAAAACTTTCTGAAATCAAAAGTGATTTTATCAACAACATGACCCACGAATTTAAAACACCTATTGCTACCATATCGCTTGCAGTAGATGCCCTCAGAAATGAAAAGGTACAAGCCAACCCCGAAAAGATGGCCTATTTTAGTGGGATTATTAAGGATGAAAACATACGTATGAATAAACATGTAGAAACCATACTACAGGCGGCTCATATGGATAAAGAAGATTTTGAATTAAATTTAGTGCCACTGCATTTGCATGAGATCATTAAGGGTGCTATGGACAATCATCAGCTACAACTAAAAGACAAGGACGGCGAAGTTATTTTGCATTTAAATGCAAGCAGCGATGTGATTGACGCAGATGAAATTCATTTTTCAAATTTGATTTCTAATTTAATTGACAACGCCATTAAATACGCGGCTGCTGCGCCTATCATTACTATTTCTACGTACCTGAAAGGGAGTTCTATTTATGTGACCATCGCAGATAATGGCATTGGTATGACCGATGAAATACAAAAACGAATTTTTGAAAAGTTTTATAGAGCGCACACTGGTAATTTACACAACGTAAAAGGTTTTGGCCTGGGTATGAGCTATGTTAAATCTGTTATTGATGCACACAAGGGCAGTATCAGTGTTGCTAGTAAACTAGGAGAGGGCAGTGTGTTTACTGTTCAAATGGATCTAGCCAAATAAGGCAACCATCTCCATAACTTAAAAATCTAAAATCATTTTCGAGGGCGTAATCGTACATGGGTTTCCATTGTCCGTTGGTAATACCGGCTACCAGTAATAGCAGTGTAGATTGTGGCTGATGAAAATTGGTGATAAGACCTTCAATAATTTTAAAACGGTAACCAGGTGCAATAATAATTTGTGTTTTAGCAATGAGCCGGCTCAAATTGGTTTGCTCCATCCAGTTACTAAGTGCGCCAAGGGCTGCAGCTGTTGATGGGAGCTCGTTTTGTGGCATTAATTCGTAAGGGTCCCACTGTACAACGCTCATGTTTTCTATTGTAAGATTTGCAGAATTGTTTGCGGCAATTATTTTGGCACCCATCCAATACAAGCTTTCTAGTGTGCGCAGTGATGTAGTACCAACTGCAATCACTTTTTGTTCACCTGCTAAAAATTGATCACGCAGCATGTCAATAAAACTTTTTTGCACATCAATAAATTCGGCGTGCATTTCATGTTCTTCCATGCGCGCTGCCTTAACGGGTTTAAAAGTTCCAGCGCCAACATGTAATGTTACAAATGCTTTAGTAATATTTTTTGCAATGAGTTTTTCAAACAGTCTAGGCGTAAAGTGTAATCCTGCAGTAGGGGCTGCTACAGAGCCTTCTGCCACTGCATATACCGTTTGGTAACGCTCTTTATCATTGGCTTCCACAGCTCTATTAAAATAAGGAGGCAGTGGAATATTTCCTGCTGCTTCTAATACTTCTGCAAAACTTTGCGCCTCGTTATCCCACTCAAATTTTATCAAATAACTATCTGCAAGTGTTGTATGTTTTGTTGCAGTAAGTGTATGGTTGTTTCCGTATTTAATGTGCAGTGGTCCTTCTTTCCATTTTTTTGCGCCACCAATTAAGCAACCCCATAACACTTCTTTTTTTGTGAGCATTGCAGTAGTAATGTCTTTATAAATGCCCGCTGGTTCCAAACAAAAAATCTCAATAACAGATCCGTTTTCTTTTGTAAAAAATAAACGCGCTGCCACTACTTTGGTATCGTTGTGAACGAGTAATGTGCCACTTGGAAGTACTTGATCTAGGTTAGCATAGGTCGTTTCGGAAATTTGCCCCTTTTCAACGACCAACAATTTGCTCGCATCCCGCTCTTCGAGCGGGTAACTGGCTATTTTACTAGCTGGCAAATCGTAGGTGAAATCTAGAATAGAGATTTTTTTCGGGTGCATTTGGCAGCAGTTTGCTGCAAATTTGAGGCTTTTTAAGCTACTATCCACACAAAACCCAGGTTATCCACAGTTATTAACATCATTTTTAGCTAAAAACACCCCCTAAATCCCTACAAGCCAATCGTAGCAAACCCTTTGCCGCTGTATAATTCTGTGGATTAAATGTGCGTTTTTGCTTTTGGGTTGAAAGTGGGAAAAAGTGTTATTTTGTGTCAACAAGTGGTAATTATAAACCAAAGTTATTAACCAATGAACGGATTTCACGGAGAATATGAAGCAACGGTCGACGCAAAGGGTCGCTTCCTTATTCCGGGTGGGCTAAAAAAACAGCTACCGGAAGGGGAGGGTCGCTTTATTTTAAGCCGTGGTTTTGAAAAATGTCTCACGTTATATCCGATCGCTAGTTGGGAAAAGATTGTGGCCAAGATTAGCCAATTGAATGATTTCGACCCTAAAGTACGTCAGTTTCGCAGACAGTTTTTGGGTGGTGCAACAGAAATAGAGCTAGACAATGCTGGCCGTATGTTGCTTCCTCCATCACTTCGCGAATTTGCCGGGCTTGCTAAAGACATTGTTTTAGCAGCTGCACTTGACCGTTTTGAGATCTGGGATGCTAGTAAGTACAAACAGCTCTTTGAGGATTTCTCTCCAGAGGCCTTTAGTGAATTGGCCCATGAAGTGATGACCAGTAACGACAAAAAAGATTAAGGATTTATGGAAAAGGGACATACCAATCAAGGTTACCACATTCCTGTCCTTTTTCATGAAACCTTACATGGCTTAAACATTAAGCCAGATGGAATTTATGTCGACTGCACTTTTGGGGGTGGGGGTCATAGCGCAGGTATTTTATCTCAACTCAATGAAAAAGGTAAATTATTTGCATTTGATCAGGACACCGATGCAAAACGCAACGTTATGGATGACGCGCGCGTTGTTTTCATTCCAGAAAACTTTAGTAACCTCCAACGCTTTTTGCGTTTACACAAAGTAATTGGTGTTGATGGCATCTTAGCCGATTTAGGCGTGAGTAGTCATCAATTCGATAAAGGTGATCGTGGATTTTCTATTCGCTTTTCTGGTCCGCTAGATATGCGCATGGATCAACGACAAACTATATCAGCCGAAAACGTTGTTCGAGATTATACCGCTACTCAGCTACATAAAATGTTTGAGCAGTACGGCGAAGTAACCAATTCAAAAACACTTGCAGCACATATTGTATCTGCACGTGCACACGTATCGGTTACCACCATCGAACAATTTAAATCGCTCATTGCGCCAGTGGTAAAGGGAAATCCCAATAAGTATTTGGCTCAAGTTTTCCAGGCCTTAAGAATGGAAGTGAACAACGAAATGGGGGTTTTAGAATCAATGCTCAGTCAGGTCCCTGACGTGCTCAACCCCGGTGGCCGCGTGGCTATCATCACTTTTCACTCGATAGAAGATAGGATGGTAAAAAACTTTTTCCGTCAAGGGAGTTTCGTAGAAACACCTAGTCACCCCTTTTTGCCTGACAACAAAGAGGATGTGTTTAAGGTGATGACTAAAAAGCCAATTACTGCAACCGAAGAGGAGTTAAAAAATAACACAAGAAGTAGAAGCGCCAAATTAAGAATCGCAGAAAAAATTTAAAAGAAAGCCGTGAGCGAACAACCTGTAAATAATTCAAATAGCAATAAAAATCCGCTGAAAGGATTATTGAATTATCAGTGGATAGCGAATAATATTCCTTTCTTTTTATTTCTATCTGCATTAGCGGTTGCCTATATCGCAAATGGTCATATGGCCGACCGCGCAATTAGAAGTATTAATACCACCACCAAACAATTAAAAGAGTTACAGTTCGAATACAAGACCATTAAGGGTGAAGTGATGTTTAAAAGTGAAGAGAACCAAGTGATAAAGGCCACCGAACCATTAGGTTTAAAAGTTGCTAAAGAATTACCACAAAGATTACAAGTAGAAAAATCTCTAGAACCAACCAAAAAATAACGCGCCAAGTGGATATCAAAAAAGACATATTATGGAGGGTTTATTTAAGCTTTGTTTTTGTTGTGATTGTAGCTGCAGCTATTATTGGGAAAGGTTTTTATATTCAACAAGTACAGGGTAAGTACTGGAGAAGCATGAGCGATAGCCTTCACCAACGTATTGCCGATATTGATTCGGAGCGTGGCACTATTTACTCCGAAGATGGTCAGATGTTAAGTACCAGTATTCCGCAATTTGATATTTACATGGATTTTAGAGTAGAGCCACTCCATGTAAACAATGGATACTTATTTAGAGAGCACATTGATTCACTGAGCTACTACATGGCAGATTTATTTAAAGACCAATCTGCAGCTGACTACAAGTCGATGTTTGCGCAAGCTTATAAAAACAAGGAAGGATACTTTTTACTAAAAAAGAAAATCTCATTTAGAGAATACCAAAAAATTCAAGACTTTCCTCTTTTCGAATTGGGCCGTTATACGAGTGGACTGATCGCCGTAGAAAAATCAATCCGTTTAAATCCATACAAGTCTTTGGCCTACCGTACTATTGGGCTCGCGCGTGATAATAATAAAGTTGGACTTGAATATAGTTATGATAGTGTACTTCGTGGTACTAACGGAAAGCAGTTAGTGCGCACCATTATAGGTGGTGTAGGTGTTCCACTGGAATCAGGTACCTACGAAATTGAACCAGAAAATGGGAAAGATATTGTAAGTACGATTGATGTATTTATACAGGAGGTAGCAGAAAATGCGCTTCAAAAAATGATGATTAAAAACGAAGGGGAATATGGAACTGCGATTGTTTTAGAAGTTAAAACGGGGAAAGTAAAAGCCATTGCCAATTTAGGTCGTGGAAACGATGGCAATTATTATGAAAATTATAATTATGCTATTACCCCATCGGAGCCAGGGTCTACGTTTAAACTAGCTACTATGCTTGCTTTATTGGAAGATAAAAAAGTAGGGCTCAACAACATCGTAAATATTTCTGGAGGAACTTGGAAAGTAGCTGCTCAAACCGTGAGGGATAGCGAAAATCATGGAAGCTCAGATGTTACGGTGCAGCATGCTTTTGAACTAAGTTCCAATGTTGCCATGGCTAAAATGGCGGTACAACATTATAGCAATAACCCAATGCAGTTCATCAACCACCTTAAAAAAATGGGGATGGACAATCCAACTGGTATTGATTTATCTGGAGAGGGTCGCCCACTAATTTATAAGCCAGGTGATAAATTATGGGGACCCAGTACAATTCCATGGATGGCTTTTGGTTACAACCTACTTGTGAGCCCTTTACAAACCGCTAACCTATACAACGCAGTAGCCAATAATGGTAAAATGATGAAGCCATATTTGGTTTCGGCTATCAAAGAAGAAGGTGTGTTGTTAAGAGAAATCCAACCTATAGTAGTAAGCGAAAAAATTTGTAGCGATCAAACATTAGCTGATTTAAAAACTTGCTTAGAAGGTGTGTGTATACAAGGAACTGGAACGACACTTTTTAAAGGCTCGCCTTATAAAGTAGCTGGCAAAACTGGAACTGCACTTATAGCAAATAATAATAAGGGCTATGCCGATAAAATTTATCAGTCTTCTTTTGCTGGATATTTCCCTGCCGATAATCCGCAGTACACCTGCATAGTAGTGATAAAAAACAAGCCCCATGCACCTGTGTTTTATGGCGCTGCTGTTGCCGGTCCGGTATTTAAAGAAATTGCAGACCGCTTGTATAGCGCTTCTGTAAAACAAGGTCCAATTGCCAAAACGTCACCTAAGCCTGATAGTAATGTGTATGTATACAAAGGCTATAAACAAGACGTTGCACGTGTTGCCAAAAAATTGAAACTGCCTTTTATAGATTCTAGTTTATTTGTAGATGAATGGGCTACCATTTCTCATGCACCTGCTGCTGGTTTACTAAAGAGTAGCAAACTAGATACTAAATCTATGCCATCTCTGTTAGGGCTTGGTTACAAAGACATGATATACATCTGTGAATCGGCGGGATTAAAAGTATACGCACAGGGCCGCGGAAAAGTAGCAGCACAGTCTATTGCTGCGGGTCAGCTTATTGCAAAAGGTCAACAAATTCAAATCACACTTAACTAATAAATAACCATGCATATTTTACAAGACATTCTATATAAAGTACACCTGCTAGAAGTAGTAGGCGTAACAGATATAGCGGTGTCTAGTATTGCTATTGATTCACGCAAAGTAATAAAAGGTACTGCCTTTGTTGCTATAAAGGGTGTGGCGCAAGATGGGCATGATTATATCACAAAAGCCATTGAACAGGGTGCGAAAGTTATTGTGTGTGAAAATATGCCTGCTTTGCTTACTGATGGTGTTACGTATATTAAAGTAGCAAATGCACAGGAAGCGGTGGCGTATATGGCACATCAATTTTATGATGCGCCTTCTACCAAAATAAAATTAGTAGGGGTTACGGGAACCAATGGTAAAACCACTATTGCAACATTATTATTCAAATTATTTTCTTCACTGGGTTATACCTGTGGGCTTGTGTCTACCGTGCAAAATCAAATTGGAGATCAAATTATTCCGGCTACACACACTACACCCGATGCAGTTAGTTTAAACGAACTGCTAAACACGATGGTGGATGCGGGTTGTACGCATGTTTTTATGGAGTGTAGCAGCCACGCTGTGCACCAACACCGTATTACTGGTCTTGTATTTACGGGGGCATTATTTAGCAATATCACACATGATCACCTAGATTATCATAAAACATTTGAAGCGTACATCGCTGCTAAAAAAGGATTCTTTGATGCGTTACCAGCTACTGCATTTGCAATTACAAATTCAGATGATAAGCGGGGTGAAGTAATGCTTCAGAACACAAAAGCCAAAAAACTTTCTTACGCATTAAAATCTAGTGCCAATTATAAGGGTAAAATTTTAGAAAATGCACTTACAGGTCTTGTAATGCTTGTGCATGAAATTGAAGTTCATTTTAGACTCATTGGCGAATTTAATGCGTACAATTTATTGGCCGTATATGGTGCCGCTGTAAACCTTGGTATCGAAAGTAGTGTTGCGCTTACCAACTTATCCATGCTAGCAGGTGCAGAAGGTCGGTTTGATTATATTATTAGTGATAAGCAGGTTATTGGCATTATCGATTATGCACACACGCCAGATGCTTTAGAAAATGTGTTAGCAACTATCAAAAAATTACGTAAAGGCTACGAGCAAGTAATTACCGTGGTGGGGTGTGGCGGTGACAGAGATAAAACCAAGCGTCCAATTATGGCTCAAACTGCATGCGACTTAAGTGACCGCGTTATTTTAACTTCTGACAATCCACGTACCGAAGATCCTGCGGGAATTATTGCGGATATGGAGGCAGGATTAAACACCGCAGCTAAACGAAAATACATTTCAATTATTGATAGAAAAGAAGCAATTAAAACAGCCGTTGAATTTGCAAAGCCTGAAGATATTGTGCTTGTAGCAGGCAAAGGACACGAAAAATACCAAGACATCAATGGGGTTAAACATCCATTTGATGATAAAGCCATTTTATTAGCATTCTTTAACAATAAAGATTAATAGAACCTTATGTTATACCAATTTTTTACATGGCTCAATCAAGAATTCAATGTACCAGGTGCTGGTATGTTTCAATTTTTGACATTCAGAATTGCGATGGCGGTTTTGTTGTCTTTGATTATTGCAACTGTATTTGGTAAAAAATTAATTGAGTTTCTGCAAAAAAAGCAAATTGGTGAAACCGTTAGAGAACTTGGTTTACAAGGGGAGCAGCAAAAAAAAGGGACGCCTACCATGGGCGGTATCATTATATTGTTAAGTATATTAATTCCAACCTTATTATTTGCCAACCTCGATAAAGTATATATCCGTTTAATGATTTTATGTACGGTATGGCTAGGTATCATTGGATTTTTAGATGATTACTTTAAAATCAAATCACGCAGAGACGCTCAAAAAAAGGGTGAAGCTTATAAGAAAAAAGACAGTGATGGACTTGCAGGTATCACTAAAATAATTGGACAAGTAGGCCTGGGTATCATTATTGGCGTATCACTATATTTTAGCAACGCAGTTACGGTAGAAAGAGAAATTGTTCCGGCTTCTGCTGTAAGCACAGGTGTAGTAGCCCTTCAAAAAGGAGAGCGGTTGGCTAAAGATTCAAATATAATTGTTCGTACAATTAATGGGGTAGAGCGCCGTTACGTAAAAGTAAAAACACCTATTACTTCTATTCCATTTGTTAAAAATCACGAATTTAATTATAGCAGGCTTATAAGTTGGATAGGTCCGGGTGCCGAAAAATATACTTGGATCATTTACATTTTTGTAGTCACTTTTATTATCACTGCAGTATCCAATGGTGCTAATATTACAGATGGGTTAGACGGGCTAGCTGCAGGCGTAAGCGCTATTATTGGCATGGCGCTGGGCGTATTTGTTTACGTGAGTGGTAACTATGTTTTGGCCGATTATTTAAACGTCATGTACATACCTAACCTAGGTGAGTTATCCATTTTTGTGGGTGCTTTTGTGGGAGCGTGCATTGGATTTTTATGGTACAATGCATATCCAGCACAGGTATTTATGGGTGATACCGGAAGCCTTGCATTAGGCGGTATCATTGCTTCCCTTGCCATTATTGTTAGAAAAGAATTACTCATTCCTATTTTTTGCGGTGTGTTTTTAATTGAATTATTAAGTGTAATGATTCAGGTAAGTTATTTCAAGTACACCAAGAAAAAATTTGGCGAAGGTAAGCGGGTGTTTTTGATGAGTCCATTACACCATCATTACCAGAAAAAAGGATTTCATGAAAGTAAGATTGCTGTGCGTTTTTGGATTATAACCATTTTATGTGTGGTACTTGCCATTCTTACTTTAAAAATGAGATAAGCATGAAGCATTTTCTAGTGGTACTTGGTAGTGGAGAAAGTGGTGTAGGTGCGGCTATGCTAGGAAAGCAAAAAGGTTACGATGTATTTGTTTCTGATGGAGGAAACATTGCAGCGCGTTACAAAAAAGAGCTCATTGACAACGGTATCGAATTTGAAGAAGGACAACATAATGCTGCGCGCATTCTAACGGCCACAGAAGTAATGAAGAGTCCGGGTATTCCTGAAAAAAATGAAATGGTCAAAGCGATCAGAGCAAAGGGAATTCCGGTGATAAGTGAAATTGAACTGGCTTTTAGATTTAAAGGGGACAGTAAAATTGTGGCCATCACAGGTAGCAATGGAAAAAGTACCACCACAGCGCTTATGTTTCATATCTGCAAAACGGCAGGATTGGATTGTGCGATGGTAGGTAACATTGGATACTCTTTTGCAAAACAAATTGCCGAAGCACCCAAGGCCCTGTATGTCGCAGAAATAAGTTCTTTCCAATTAGACGATATCAAAACGTTTAGACCCGATGTAAGTGTTTTATTAAACATTACAGAAGATCATCTAGACAGGTACAATTATCAATTTGAAAATTATATCAAAAGCAAATTTAAAATTATTGAAAACCAAACCAATCAAGACTTTTTCATCTATTGTGCAGATGACGATATCATTACTAACCATTTATCCTTACTAACCTTTCACCCTAACCCATTACCATTCTCTATGAAACAAGAAATTAAAAAAGGCGGCTACATCAAAGGCGATCAAATGATGCTTAGAATACAAGAAGAGCGCGTAAGTATGAGCATTTATGATTTTGCATTAAAGGGTAAACACAATCAATACAATACCATGGCAGCAGGCATTGCAGCAACAACCCTTGGCATACGCAAGGAAAAAATTAGAGAAGCGGTGAGTAATTTTCATAGCCTCGAACACCGTATGGAGTTTGTAGCGATGGTGCGTGGCGTTGAGTTTATCAACGACAGTAAAGCAACCAATGTAAATAGCACATGGTATGCGCTGGAAAGTTTAACCAACCCTACTGTGCTTATTTTGGGCGGTGTAGATAAGGGCAATGATTATACTTTAATTGAAGAGTTGGTAACTGATAAAGTAAAAGCGATTGTGTGCATGGGTACCGATAATAAAAAAATCATCGAAGCTTTTAAGGGTAAAGTAGCAGTGATTGAAGAAGCTAATAGTGCTTCTGCTGCGGTGCTTATCGCTTTTAAATTGGCTGTAAAGGGAGATGCCGTTTTATTAAGTCCGGCTTGTGCAAGTTTTGATTTATTCAAAAATTACGAAGATCGTGGAACACAATTTAAAGACGCTGTAAAAGCATTGTAATCATTTCGAATAAAGACCGCAAACAATAACATGCTCAATCAACATTCAGATACTTTATTTTCTCAAATCCCTACTGTAGAAGGGGTAAAAACACAACTTGTTACAAAAACGAGGGGTGATAAATATATCTGGGGTATTGTAGTGCTTCTATCACTCATTTCTATTTTGGTGGTATATAGTGCTACTGGTTCTCTTGCTTATAAAATGTACAAAGGCAATACCAGTGTGTATTTGTTTAAGCAAATTTCTTTTACAATGGTTGGGCTAACACTTATTTATTTTTTGCACCGTGTCAATTATTCAGTGTTTTCAAAAGTGGCCACTATCTTATATTTTATTTCATTGCCATTACTCTTATATACCTTGTTATTTGGAGCGCAAATTAATGATGGTAGTAGATGGATTAAACTTCCAATTATTAAACTCACCATTCAAACCTCCGATTTTGCAAAGCTGGCGCTCTTTATGTTTATTTCTCGAACGCTCAGTAAAAAGCAGGATGTTATTAAAGATTTTAAAAAAGGATTCTTGCCTGTTATTTGGCCAGTATTGGCTACTTGTGCACTGATATTACCAGCTAATTTATCAAACGCTTTATTAACGGGCGCTACCTCATTACTACTTATGTTTATTGGGCGTGTAAGCATGAAGCATATTTTATTGGTTATAGGTGTGGCTTTGATTCCTGCCATTATGCTAGTATCAGCGGCTGTTATTACGTATACTGGTAAGCCTAAAGTAGATTATACCATTCCGGTTAGTAAATTTGAAAAAGAAAAAGTTAAAGACAAAAGCATTTTTGTTCGTGTACAGACCTGGGTTATCCGTATTCAAGATTTTATTTACGCCACTGATGCGCAAACACCGTATCAAGTACAACAGGCAAAAATTGCTATTGCCAATGGAGGGATACTTGTTGGATTAGGGCCTGGTAATAGTAGGCAACGTAACTTTTTACCGCAGGCCTACAACGACTTTATTTATTCCATCATTATTGAGGAGTATGGATTACTAGGTGGGGCGTTTATGATTTTTATTTACCTCGTATTTTTATTTAGATGTATTCGAATATTTAGAAGGTGTCCATTTGCCTTTGGTGCATTTTTAGCAGTGGGGTTAAGTTTTACATTGGTGATCCAAGCGATTGCTAATATGGCGGTAAACGTAAACTTACTTCCTGTAACAGGTGTAACCTTGCCACTTGTTAGTATGGGTGGTAGCTCTTATTTATTTACCTGCTGTGCTATTGGAATTATATTAAGTGTGGCCCGAAACGTAGAGCAAACAGAAGGAAAAATTGTAGATCCATTTGCAACACCAATTCCGGTGCCTGCTTCACCTTCAAATGCAACTGCGTAAATGAAAATGAAAGCAATTATAGCAGGCGGTGGAACGGGCGGACATATTTTTCCGGCCATAGCCATTGCAGCAGCACTAGAAAAACAAGTGCCTGGTATAGAGCTTTTATTTGTTGGTGCATCTGGTAAAATGGAAATGGATAAAGTGCCTGCTGCAGGCTATAAAATAATTGGACTTACTATAGCTGGATTTAATAGGAGTAATATATTTAAAAATATTACACTGCCGTTTAAATTAATCAAAAGCTTTTTTCAGGTTCGTAGTATACTCACTTCATTTAAACCCAATTTTGTTGTGGGTGTAGGTGGGTATTCTACTTTTCCGGTGCTTAAAATGGCACAGACAAAGGGTATCCATACATTTATTCATGAAGCCAATTCTTTTGCAGGTAAGTCCAATCAAATGCTTGCAAAAAATGCAACGGCTATATTTACCGGCACAGGTGGTATGGAAACTTTTTTTCCAGCAAATAAATTATTTGTTACCGGTAATCCAGTTAGAGAAAATATTATTACTGCGTCTCATACTAGAGAGGAAGCACATTATTTTTTTGGACTCAATCCAAGTAAAAAAACAATTTTAATAGTAGGCGGTAGTTTAGGTGCCAATTCTATCAATGAAGTAATATATAATAACTTAGATGATTTTGCAAGTTTAGACATACAGTTAGTATGGCAAACAGGTAAAACAAGTGCTACTAAATATGCAAATGCTGCCACTAAATATAGCAATGTGTGGGTAGGCGCTTTTATTGCAGAAATGGATATGGCCTATGCAGTAGCAGATGTTGTGATATCAAGAGCTGGCGCGATGTCTGTTGCTGAAATATGTGTAGTTGCTAAACCCGCTGTTTTTGTGCCTTATCCATTTGCCGCCGAAGATCACCAAACGGCTAATGCCAATTATTTGGTTACAAATAATGCGGCTTTATTGGTGCCAGATGCACAGGCTGCTGCTACACTATTTAATACGGTTACTAAACTCGCACTTGATACAGCGCAGCAACAAACATTTATTAAAAATTTGCAACCACTTGCTATTACAAATGCAGCAGAAGTGGTAGCAACTAAAATACTAGCATACATACGTGCATAAATTAGATACCATAAAAAATATTTACTTCATTGGTATTGGAGGCATTGGTATGAGTGCCCTTGCACGTTATTTTGTGGCTAAAGGATGTGTTGTTAATGGCTACGATAAAACCAAAACTATTTTAACGGAAGCTTTATCGGAGATTGGTATTAACATTCATTATGAGGATAGTCTGGATCTTTTAGATAAAAATGCATCTGTGGTGGTGTACACACCTGCCATACCGGAGTCGCAAGTAGAGCTTACTTATTACAGAGCTAACGGTTACGAAGTAGTTAAACGCTCCGATGTTTTAGGATGGATAACAGAAGGCACCGTTAATATTTGTGTAGCAGGTACGCATGGTAAAACAACCGTGAGTAGCATGATAGCGCATTTGTTAAGGGACACGGGTTATGGTTGTACTGCTTTTTTAGGCGGCATTGCAGCAAATTACAATACCAACTTTTGGAGTAGTGATAATAATGTGGTGGTTGTTGAAGCCGATGAGTATGACAGAAGTTTTTTAAAGTTACATCCGTCTGTTGCCGTAATTACCTCCATGGATGCAGATCATTTAGATATTTATAAAACACCAGAAGCGTTTGAAGATGCTTTTGTTAGCTTTTCTGAAAAAATAAAAGAGGGTGGTTTACTACTTGCAAAAAAAGGACTCGTTCGTGAACCATCTTTTGACGCATCAAAACTGGTGACCTACAGTTTAAATGGTCATGGTGCCAGTATTTTTGCAAAGGATATTAGCGTTGTTAATGGCGCATATTGTTTTACAGCAGTGGGTCCTAACTGGCAAATTGAGGGGATGTTGTTAAATATGGGTGGGCTGCACAATATTGAAAATGCACTTGTAGCTATTGCTGTTGCTGTGCACCTAGGTATTGAGTTCGAAAAAATAAAAATAGCACTCGCAAATTTCGCTGGCGTTAAAAGAAGGTTTGAATACCTCGTAAAAACAAACGAACAGGTTTTAATTGATGATTATGCGCACCATCCAGCAGAGCTAGCTGCACTCATAAGTGGCGTTCGTAGTTTGTATTCGAGTCAAAAATTAACCCTTGTATTTCAGCCACATTTATTTAGTAGAACACAGGATTTGTGTGATGGATTTGCTGAAAGTTTGAGTGTTGCAGATGAAGTGGTGTTACTGCCTATATATCCTGCTCGTGAACTACCAATACCGGGGGTTACTTCTGAAATGATCGCCCTCAAAATGACCAATAAAAATGTGGTATTGCTTGAAAAAGAAGCGGTGAGTGACTGGGTAAAAAAACATCAGCCCAAACTTTTAGTAATGGCAGGTGCTGGAGATATTGACGTACTTATTAGAAACATCAAAAACGATTTATAAAAACAAGACCATGCGAAACCTACCCTGGAAAAAGATTTTAATGCGAACACTCTGGATCATGCTGGGGGTTGCTACCATGGTACTTTTTGTAATGGCCTGGCTGGAAAAGGATAAAAAAACAATCAAAGACATTCAGATTCAAATTGCTGGGGAAGAAACCCAGCTGTTTATTAATGAAAGTGATATCAATGAAATGCTTAAAGCGGGAGGAAATATCATTGGTGCTAAAATGTCGTCACTTAATTTAAGTGCCATTGAAAAAAAGGTAGCAGGTAATCCTTGGGTAAAAAAAGCTCAAATTTATTATACCAACAAGCAGGTGCTGTATGTGTTAATTGAAGAGCGTATTCCGATGGCCCGCATATTTACCCCAGGTGGCGCATCTTTTTACCTCGATTCTACTGGACTCAGACTACCACTTAGCGAAAAAGTAGTAGCCAGGGTCCCAATGTTTACGGGCTTCCCATCGGATAGACCCATTTTATCTAAACCTGATAGCCAGTTATTGAAAGAAGTAGTTACCCTTGGCAAGTTTTTGCATAAAGACTCTTTATGGAGCGCGCAAATTGCTCAAATTGATATTACGCCGCAAGCAAATTTTGAACTCGTTCCCGTAATTGGTGATCATATTATTTCACTTGGTAAAGCCACAGATGTAGAGGCTAAGTTTTTACGCTTACAAACTTTTTACAAGCAGGCTTGGATGCAAAAAGGGGTACGTTATTATGAGCGCATTGATATCCGTTACAAAGACCAAGTAGTTGCCATTAAGCAAGGAACTGCAAAGGCGCAAATTGACTCGGCTCAATCGGCTCTTTTAATTCAGGGACTCATAGCCCAGCCTGCACTAGATGCAGCTGCCGCCACGGATACGGTGGGCGTAAAACCTGCCGTAAAGCCTGCTGCAAAAGCGGCGACAAAACCTGCCGCAAAAGTTGTTGACACTGTGAAACAAAAAGCAGTTCTCAAACCGGTTATTAACATTGACAATAAAACGATAATAGCTCCGTTAAACAAGAAGGCTAAACAGAATTCTAAAACAAAGAAAAAAACGAACAACTAAAACACACCGTTATGCATCACAATGAAGCACCGATCATTGTAGGTCTAGACATTGGAACTACTAAGATTGCCGCCATCGCCGGCCGTAAAAATGAGTTTGGAAAATTAGAAATCCTAGGTTTTGGACGCGCCAATTCAAGTGGCGTTCAGCACGGACAAGTTTTAAACATTGACCAAACCATCAAAGCCATTCAGCTGGCTTTAGTAAATTGCTACGAAAGTAACCCCGAGTTAGAAGTGAGTGAAGTGTATGTGGGTATTGCAGGCCATCATATTAAAAGCTTGCAAACACGTGGCGATATTGTTAGACAAGACCCCGATACAGAAATCATGCGTTCGGAAATTGATTTTTTGATCAACAACCAACGTAAAACATTTATTCCTGCAGGCGATCAAATCATTGATGTGATTCCGCAAGATTTTCATGTGGATAATAACCAAAATATTAAAGATCCAGTAGGGTACAACGGTGTTAAAGTAGGTGCCAATTTTCATATTATTACTGGAGATAGAAATGCCATCCGCAACATTAATAGGGCCGTAGAAAGAAGTGGTTTAAGTACCAAAGATTTGGTGTTGCAACCACTAGCCTCTGCAAGTGCTGTTATGAGCGATATCGATATGGAAGCCGGTGTAGTAATCCTAGATATTGGTGGTGGTACTTCTGATTTAGCTGTTTTTAGTGAAGGAATTTTAAAGCATACTGCAGTGATTCCATTTGGTGGAGAAAATATCACACAGGATATCCGCATGGGACTCGGGGTATTAAAAAGCCAAGCAGAAGCTTTAAAAGTTCAATTTGGTAGTGCACTTGCAGATGAGGCACAAACCAATGCTTACATCACCATTCCTGGATTAAAAGGGATGCCCGCTAAAGAAATTAGTGTTAAAAACTTAGCACAAATTATTCAAGCGCGCATGAGTGAAATTCTAGATTTTGTTACCTATCATATTAAGCAAGTAGGACTTGATACACGCTTATTGAATGGTGGTGTAATCTTAACAGGTGGCGGTTCTCAATTAAAGCACCTCATTCAATTAACAGAATATACAACAGGGTTAAATGCAAGAATTGGTTTACCAAATGAGCATTTAGCACCCAATCATATAGATGAACTCAAGAAGCCAATGTACGCAACTTGCCTCGGTCTTATCTTAAAAGGTTACGCCGATTATGATATGAAGCACAAAGAGTTTACCGAAACATTTAAACGTGTAGAAGTGCCTCGTGCTTTAAAAGTAGTTACGCCAGAGCCAGAAGTGGAGCTAGTAATTGGTGAAGTTGCGGCGGGTACAGCACCTAAGCCAGGAAATGGAGAAGATCGTGTTAAATTCTGGGAGAAATTTAAAAACAACCTTATCGATTTATTTAAAGATGAAGATGAACTTTTAAATAAATAAAAATAACCTTTTACGATACCCATTTCATTCTAACTTTCTAAACTCGTTTATATGATTCACTTCGATCTTCCTAAACAAAAATCTTCTATCATTAAAGTACTTGGTGTTGGTGGAGGCGGAAGCAACGCAGTTAACTTCATGTTTGATCAAAATATTGAAGGTGTTGATTTCATTATTTGTAATACAGATGCTAAAGCCATTGAGCAGAGTCGCATTCCCAATAAAATTCAGTTAGGCCCACACCTTACCCAAGGTTTAGGCGCTGGCGCAAATCCAGAAGTTGGTAAATTAGCCACCGAAGAATCGCTTGAAGAAATCAAGCGCATTTTAGAAGTGAATACTAAAATGGCTTTTATTACTGTTGGTATGGGAGGTGGAACTGGTACTGGCGGAGCACCTATCATTGCACAAATTTGTAAAGACTTAGGCATTTTAACAGTAGGTATTGTTACAACACCGTTTGGTTTTGAAGGCCCACGTCGTTTGCAACAAGCGCAAGAAGGTATTGCGCAGTTAAAGCCACACGTAGATACGTTACTTGTAATTAGCAACGATAAATTACGTATGCAATACGGTAATTTAAAAATGAAAGAAGCATTTGGTAAGGCTGACAATGTATTAGCCACTGCTGCTAAATGTATCACCGATATTATTAATAGTAGAGGTCATATTATTGTTGACTTTGCAGACGTTTGTACCGTAATGAAAAATGGTGGTGTTGCTATTTTAGGTAAAGCAGAAGTAGAAGGAGAAAACAGAGCACAACTTGCTATCGAAGAAGCCATTGCATCTCCACTTTTAAATGATAGCGATATCAAAGGCGCTAAATGGATTTTAATTAATATCAATAGTGCCGAAGGTGATCATGAATGCACCATGGATGAATTGGAAATTATTAATAATCACCTACGCATGCAAGCCGGAGAAGATACGGATGTAATTGTGGGAATGGGTTACGATAATACGTTGGATAAAAAAATTGGCATCACACTTGTTGCAACAGGATTTGAACATAAGGATCCATTTGCAATAAGTCCGGCGAGTACAAAAGCGGTTCCTCAAGAAGAAAAAATTGTAATGACGCTTCAAACTGAGCAAACTGCTCAGGCACCTGTGATTAGTTTTGTTGAACCAGAACCTGTTGTTGAAGAAGTGGCTCCTGTTGTAGAACCAGTTCTTGCACCTGTTTTTGAACTTCCTACCATGCAAGCGCTTGTGCAACAATCTTTACCGCTTGAGCAAAACGATCCTTTTATGATGCGTCCAACATTTACAGCACCTGTTGTAGAAGTAGAAGCACCAGTAGTAGCGTATGTTGCACCCGTAGAAGAAATTGCGCCTATCGTTGAAGAACGCTATGTACTTCAATTTGAATTAAGCCCAGAAATTACTGAAGAAGTTGAACTACCAGTAATAGAAGTGGAACCAGAAATTGTTGTTCCACCTGTTACTGCATCAGAAGCTTTGCTTCAGTTTACAGTAAACGATACACCAACGGCAACCGCATCAAGTGCCGCTGCATTTACGGGTACTATTTTAAATAAGCCTACCAATATTTATGCAGAAGAAACGCAAGCGCCTGCAAAGGTAGTGCGTGTGCAAGAAATTGCGCCACAAGAAATTGCGCCGCCAGAAGTTGTTGTACCCGTTACTCCAATTGCTGTAGGTATTGCATCATCTGTCGCTTATATCGCTCCAAATCCAATGACAGCGCAACCTGCATCAGAAGCGCCTGTACAACAGTCTTATAGAACATCATTTGGCGAGTCGTTGAATGAGTTAGAAGAAGATGCGGAGTTAGGACTTTGCGATATGGAATTAATTGAAAAACCTGAAATGCCTTCTTATAGTCAGGCCACCAATATGGCAGCTCCTGCTTCTTTTATTGATGACTCGATGTTTGATGATGCAGAAGAGCAAAAGCGCAGAGCTGCAGAGCGCATCCAAAAATTACGCAACCTTTCTTTTAATATGAGTAGCGGTGGTGCAGATTCTGGTAGTGAATTTGACAATGTACCTGCGTATGTTAGAAGAAATATGGAACTTTTTGGAAGTACCCTTACTACTGTAGAAGATTTTTACAGTAAGTATACGGTAGGTAAAGACGAAAAAGATCAAACACAAATATCAACGCTGAATACCTTTTTACACGGTAAGAAGCCCGATTAATAGCATGTAACTTTGTTTTAGCCTGGTGATTTTAGTTGTAGATCCCAACCTTTTGGTTGGGATCTTTGTTTATACACTATTAAGCTTAATTTACAGATATGGCGCGCGTATTAATAACAGGAGGGACAGGGCTAGTAGGAACGGCAGTTAAAAATTTACTCTTGCAAAAAGGGTACGAAGTCGTTTTACTTACAAGGTCTACTATGTCTGACAAGGGCTATGCCCACTGGGATATTAATGCCGGAACTATTGATGCTACTGCTATTGCAGCTGCCGATTATATTATTCATTTAGCAGGTGCTGGCGTTGCAGATAAGCGCTGGAGCGTGGCGCGTAAGCAAGAAATTTTAGAAAGCCGTACAAAAAGTAGTGCAGTACTTGTAAAAGCTTTAGAAGAGACGCCCAATAAAGTAAAAGCGGTTATTAGTGCATCGGCCATTGGATGGTATGGTCCAGATAAAAATAGTCATAGTAATAACGCGCATAACAACGATTTAGCAGCGCAAGGTTTTGTAGAAACAGATCCTTCCTATCCCGATTTTTTAGGAACTACATGTGCCGCATGGGAGGCATCAATTGCACCCGTTACCGCAAATACAAATGGTTTACAAAAAAGGTTGGTATGCCTTCGCACAGGTATTGTTTTAAGTAAACACGGTGGTGCCTTAAAAGAATTTTTAAAACCGTTGGCGTTAAGAATGGCTGCTGTATTAGGTAACGGTAAGCAAATGATTAGCTGGATTGATGTTAGAGATTTAGCAAAAATGTTTGTGTATGCCATCGAACATGAGAATATGAGCGGCAGCTATAATGCAGTGGCACCAGTACCTGTAAGCAATAAATGCCTTACGCAAACCCTTGCAAGCGTACTTTACGGCAATTTTTATATGACTGCGTATGTACCTAGTTTTATATTAAAAATAATGCTTGGTGAAATGAGTATTGAAGTACTAAAAAGTACTACGGTATCTCCACAAAAAATACAAGACGCCGGTTTTGTATTTGATTATCCTGAAATTTCAAAAAGTTTATCGACCCTCGATTTATAAATTTCCTTCCGCTATTTATAAAATCCCATCAAGGTTTATAAATCTTTTTTGCGGTGTAGGAAAAAGCACAACACCCAAATAGCTGTTGTAAGTAAAAGTGATAATGCAATTTGTGATGGCACTTCCGACAAAGATTTTTCGTAAGCTGTTTTTATATCTTTCCCAAACCTACCTATAAACGCAGGAGCCACAATCATTCGGTCCGAAATTTCGAAAGGTAAATACCTGCCTATATCGCCACCAATTTTTGCAGCTTTTACTTTTAAATAGCCAGTAGCAATATTTTCAACAATGAGGTAATAAAACAAAAAAATACCGAGTGCGATAAACGCTTTTTTAATAAGATAGCCTAGTAAAAAAGCAATAGAAAGCTGCGCAAAGGTTTGCAAGAAAAAAAGCCCAATATAATAAGATTGCTCCCACATTTTAGTTGCATCAAATGTATCTGCATAGATGCTAAAACCAATGGCAACAAGGGCGTAGAGCAGGGTAGTGATAGCGCTAACAATGAAAACGTCAATTAATTTACTGGCCATAAATTGACCCCTAGTCCAGCCATCAATAACATTTTGCCTTTGTGTTTTGTACTGGTACTCATTGGTTACCAGCATAATAACAAGTATCGAAGGTAGGATTACAAAAAACGATGAAATATATGCTACCGTATGCCAGGTTTCAGGAAACGCAAAGGGGTTGCCTAAAAACATTTTTGCCAGCATCTGTGTACCTTTTTGCGTTGTAATGTCTAGGTATACATTATAAAACATGAGGTTGGCAGCAGGGTAGGTAAGAAGCACAATAATAAGCATGGCCCAAAAGGCTGGATACTTTTTAATTTTAAGCCATTCTATTTGTATGAGTGAAAACATAATGTTTGCGTTAGTCGTTGGTTAATTCAAAAAATTTAGTTTCTAAACTTTTCTTTTTGAGTTGTAATTGTTGTAGCGTAATACCTTTGTCAAAACAGTATTTATTAATATGGTCTAGTTGCGCTGTTCCGACTGGGTAAAATAATTGGAGGCAGCTTGGGTGTTTTTTTACTTTGGTAAAACCGCCCATATCTTGCACCATATTTTCAAGCGCATCATTATCAGCAGCTGCAATTTCTACAATATCTTCCTGTGCGAGTACTTCATCTACTGGGCCTGCTGTTAACAGGTTTCCTTTTTTTAAGATGGCCACGTGGGTGCACACTTTTTCCACTTCGTCTAGTAAATGGCTGGCCATAATAATGGTTTTACCAGATGCTGCTAACGATTTTATGAGCTCTCTGATTTCGGCGATACCTACCGGATCTAATCCATTGGTAGGCTCATCAAACACAAGTACATTGGGGTTCCCAAGCAAAGCGGCACCAATGGCAAGGCGCTGTTTCATACCTAAACTGTAACTGCTAAACTTACTGTTTTTGCGCTCATATAATTTTACAATGCGTAACACTTCATCAATATCTGCGCTATTACCCCTGCCACTGATGGCTTGTGTAATTTTTAAATTATCTACAGCAGAGAGGTAGTGGTAAAAATTAGGCGTTTCTAGTAAAGAGCCAATTTGTTTTCTGTTATTGGTTTGTGGCGAATTGCCAAACCAACTAAACTTACCCGTATCGGCGTGGAGTACATCTAAAATAATACTAAGTAGTGTGGTTTTACCACTGCCGTTAGGCCCTAGTATACCAAACACAGCACCAGCAGGCACTTCAAAACTCACGCCATCAAGTGCCGTAAGTTTACCGTAGTTTTTTGAAACACCGGTAATCGTTAAAATAGGATGCATAGAAAAAATTAATTTCTGATGGGTCTACCGCTTTTTAAAACACTTTGAATGCGCTCTAGTGTTTTTTTCTCGCCGCATAAACTTAAAAAAGCTTCTCGCTCTAAATCTAGTAAATATTGTTCAGATACCAGGCTTTGTTCGCTAAGGTCGCCACCGCACATCACATACGCTAGTTTTTTTGCAACAACTGCATCATGTGCAGTAGCATAGCCTGCTTTTTGCATCCCATTGATACCTGCAAGAAGTGCGCCTAGCGCAGATCTTCCTAGTACTTTTACATCTTTGCGTACAGTTGGCATGGTATAACCTTGTGCATGTAAATCCATTACCGACGATTTTGCAGTAGCAATACGCCTACCCATATTCATAACAATATGATCTTGTCCTTTTCTTAAAATGCCCATATCAAAAGCTTCTGCAGCTGATGTTGCTACTTTAGCTGTTGCAATGGATAAGAATCTATTTTTTAGTGTAATGGTTTCTGGTTCTTCGTCGTGCATTTCATCACCGGCGCGTAACACAAATTCTTTGGTGCCACCACCGCCTGGAATAAGTCCCACACCCAGTTCTACAAGTCCTATATAGGTTTCTGCTGCAGCACAAACAACATCAGCATGAAGGCTCATTTCGCAGGCGCCACCAAGCGTTAGCGCGTGTGGCGCAACAGCTACCGGTATACTAGAATAACGCATACGCATCATGGTGTTTTGGAACATTCTGATGGCCATGTCTAACTCATCGTATTCCTGCTCAATAGCAAGCATAAATATCATACCTACGTTAGCACCCGCACTAAAGTTGGGGCCTTCATTGGCAATAACAAGTCCATTAAATTTTTCTTCCGATAAGGTAATGGCTTTATTAAGTCCTTCAAGTACTTCTCCACCAATGCTATTCATTTTTGAATTCCACTCAAACCCAGCGATACCATCACCAATATCATATAAACGACAAGCACTATTTTTCCAAACCAGTTTGTCTGCTTTATTTTTTAATACTAAAAATGCATCACCACCAGGGAGCGCTTTGTAAACACCCGACGCAACATCGTAACACAATTTTTTTCCGTTTTCTACTTTGTAAAAACTAGTAATGCCATTTGCTAGCATGGTGTCTACCCATGGCGCAACGGCGTGCCCAGCGGCTTTCATGGCTGCTACTGTTTTTGTAACACCAAGTGTGTCCCAACTTTCAAAGGCACCAATTTCCCAACCAAAACCAGCCATCATAGCGTCATCTACACGGTAGAGTTCGTAACTAATTTCTGGAATGCGGTGTGCAATATAAGCGAACAAACCATAGTGAAATGCTTTGTAAAAATCGCCAGCTTTATCTGGTGACGCTTGTAATAATTGAAGTCTTTGTTTTAAATCCTCAATGGGTTTAGCGGCTTCTAGGCTTGCAAATTTTGGTTTATTGCGTGCACCGTATTCGAGTGTTTGTAAATTGAGGGTTAAAATTTCTTTGCCTGCTTCACTTTTTAATTTCTTAAAAAATCCTTGACCCGTTTTATCGCCAAGCCAGTTGTTTGTAAGCATTTTTTCTAGCCACGTTGGAATATTAAAAATGGCGCGCGCCTCATCTTGTGGGCAGTTGTCTGCAACACCTTTGGCAACCTTAACAAGTGTATCAATACCTACAATATCTGCGGTTCTAAATGTTGCCGATTTTGGACGTCCAATAATAGGTCCCGTTAGTGCTTCAATTTCATCGATGGTTAATCCTAATTTTTCCATGCTATTAAAAATGAGCATGATGCTAAACACCCCAATACGGTTGGCGATAAAGGCAGGTGTGTCTTTACAATGCACCGTTGTTTTTCCTAAAAAAACGTCTCCGTATTCCATTAAAAAATCTACTACATCAGGGCTGGTATGTGGTGTAGGAATAATTTCTAATAAACGCAGGTAGCGTGGTGGATTAAAAAAGTGTGAACCACAAAAATGTTTTTTAAAATCTTCAGATCTTCCTTCTGCCATTAAATGTATTGGAATACCAGAAGTGTTAGAGGTAATAAGTGTACCTGGCTTTCTGTACTTTTCAATTTTTTCGTACATCATTTGTTTGATGTCGAGTCTTTCTACCACTACTTCAATAATCCAATCTACGGCCGCTATTTCTTGTAAGTTATCGTCAAAATTTCCAGTCGTAATTTTTTTAGCTGTTGCTTTTGTATAAACAGGAGAAGGATTACTTTTTAATGCAGCTTGTAAAGCATCGTTTACGAGTTTGTTGCGCTCTGCTGGTTTGTTACTTTCCATGGCTTCTTTTGGAACCATATCAAGTAGTAAAACATTGACTCCAATACCTGCAAAATGACATGCAATACGGGAGCCCATTACACCGCTTCCTAAAATGGCAACTTTTTTAATACTACGCTTCATAAAAATGCTTTGCGTAAAATTAGTTAGTTATGCAACTATTTTAATCAAGGGGGCCAACTATTTTTTCAACATACCGTTATTTTGGGCCTTGATGGAGGATATTTACCTTTTAACCATTTTCGACCTAAATTGCCCCTCAATCTGTTATTTTTGTAGTGTATGGAAGTTACCCCTCAATTAATTGACCAATTAGCCCATTTATCCAGGCTTTATTTTACCGATGAAGAAAAGGCTTCGGTACAGCAAGACCTGCAAAAAATGGTGGCTTTTGTGGAGCAGTTAAACGAAGTGGATACGACAGGCGTGGAGCCATTACTTCATATGGGCGGCAGGGTTAATGTTTTTAGAGAGGATGAAGTCATACAAACCATCACAAGGGAAGAAGCGCTTTCCAATGCACCCGGCGCAAGTAATGAATATTTTAGCGTACCAACGGTGATAAAAAAATAAATAACCTATGTCTGAAGCGATTATTAAGTTAGAGGAAATTAAAAAAGATTACTACATGGGTAGTCAGGCTATTACTGTTTTAAAAGGTATCACCCTCGATATTTTTAAAAATGAATACGTAGCCCTCATGGGTCCGTCGGGTAGTGGTAAATCTACCCTCATGAACATACTAGGTTGTTTGGATTCTCCAACTGGTGGCAAATATATTTTGAATGGCAAAGATGTAAGTAAAATGCCTGACGATGATTTAGCCGAAGTACGTAATTCTGAAATTGGATTTGTATTCCAGCAATTTAATTTATTACCTCGTTTATCTGCCGCAGAAAACGTAGCACTCCCATTAATTTATGCAGGTGTAAGTAAAAAACTGCGTATCGAAAGAGCACTTGAAGCACTTGATAAAGTAGGCTTAGCTGATCGTAGCCACCACAAATCAAACGAGTTAAGTGGCGGTCAAATTCAGCGTGTGGCCATTGCTCGTGCCCTGGTAAATAACCCAGCTATTTTACTTGCCGATGAGCCTACCGGTAACCTCGATTCTAAAACTTCGGTGGAAGTCATGGAAATATTTGGAAAAATTAGAGCGGCAGGTAATACAGTTATTCTTGTAACCCACGAAGAAGACATTGCTGCTTACGCTCACCGCGTGGTTCGTTTGCGCGATGGTATGGTAGAAACAGATATCACGAAATAATCCCTTCCATTTTGAACTTTTAGATTTTTTGTTTGTTAAAGAAACAAAGACAGTAATAGCGCTATGGCACAAAAGATATATACCAAAACAGGAGATCTAGGTTTAACCTCATTAATAGGCGGTACTAAAGTGCCCAAAAGCCATATTCGCATTGAAACCTACGGAACGGTAGATGAACTTAACTCATACATTGGGTTGGTGTCTGATATGTTTGCGCATGCGCATACCCGTATTTTATTAAAAGAAGTACAAGACCGTTTGTTTACGGTTGGATCTTCACTTGCATGCGACCCAGACAAGGAGCCACTTATGAAAATACCGGATTTAAAAGAAGAAGATATTACTTTATTGGAGCGTGAAATAGACGCCATGAATGAAGTACTTGTTCCTATGAAATCATTTATTATTCCGGGTGGTGATGTCGCTGTTTCACATGCGCACGTTGCAAGATGTATTTGCAGAAGAGCAGAGCGTGGTTGTGTAAACTGTATCGAAAACGAATTATTTGTAGAGCCTCTTGTGGTTAAATACTTGAACCGTTTATCGGATTATTTATTTACGCTAGCCCGCTTTATTTCGCACACCAATGGTGCACAGGAACTAGCCTGGAAGCCACGCTTATAAGTTTATTGGTGCTATTGGGCTTCTACTATATATCCATCCTTCATATGTACCACACGATCACTCATTTTTGCGAGTGTTTCATTGTGCGTTACAATTAAAAATGTTTGCCCGATTGTTTTTTGTAAATGCAAAAACAGTTCGTGTAACTCTTTTGCATGTTTGCTATCTAAATTTCCGGTAGGCTCGTCTGCAAAAACAATATCCGGATTATTAATGAGTGCTCTTGCTACTGCAACCCTTTGTTGTTCTCCACCAGATAGTTCCGATGGCTTATGTGAAGCCCTGTCTTCTAGTCCTAATATTTTTAAAAGTTCAAGTGCCCTTGCTTCTAATTCATTTTTATTCGTGCCCGCAATCCATCCCGGAATACATACATTTTCAAGTGCTGTAAACTCCGGTAACAAATGATGGAATTGAAAAACAAAACCAATATGTTTGTTTCTAAATTTTGCGAGTTCCCTTTCTTTTAAAGTGTCTATGCGCTGGTTGTTGATCCAAATTTCGCCCGAATTGGCCCTGTCTAAACTGCCCAAAATATGCAATAAAGTGCTTTTTCCGGCCCCCGAGGAGCCTACAATACTTACAATTTCCCCCTTATTGACAAAAATATCTACGCCTTTTAGCACCGAAAGGCCGTTGTAATTGCGGGTAATATTAGTAGCTTTTAGCATGGATATGAGTGTGTTATACAGGTTTAAAGGCCTAAATGTTACTACAAACCTACATTAGTACGGGTTAAATTTAGCGAATATTAATAATTTGTTTACACCTGGTGGGCAACTCCAATTTGGTAATTTGATAGATACGGCTACATTTGCAAAAATATTAAACACTGCATTATGTTTTGGACTTTAGAATTAGCCAGTTATTTAGAAGAGGCTCCTTGGCCTGCTACTAAGGACGAATTGATCGATTATTCTATTCGTAGCGGTGCGCCTATCGAGGTCGTTGAAAACCTTCAAGAACTAGAAGAAGAAGGTGATGTATTTGAAAGTATTGAAGACATTTGGCCAGACTATCCTAGCCAAGATGACTTCATGTTTAACGAAGACGAATACTAGCACGTAGCACATGATACTTGATGAGCTTACGCAACTAAATAAATATGTAAAGGTCCACCCAAGATTTGAGGTGGCCTTTGCTTATATATTAGATACCAATTTTGATACTATGCCAGAAGGCAAGTATGAAGTAGATGGGAAAAATATAATTACCATTATCTCAGATGGGCCCGGTGTTCCAATCTTAGAATCTTGCCAGAGTTTTGAATGTCACAATACCTATATTGATATTCAAGTTTGTTTGAGTGGTATCGAAACAGTAGGTTGGAAATCGCGTAGCACTTGTTTAGAACCAAGGGGCGAATACGATGCAAAAAGCGATGTATTATTTTTTGAAGACGCGCCAGATCATTTCTTTAAATTATATGCTGGTCAGTTCGGAATATACTTTCCAGACGACGTACATGCACCCATGATAGGTGAAGGAAAAATCAGAAAACTAATTTTGAAAGTTAAAGTAGCTTGAGCTAGCTTTTCTTAAACGTGAGTTTAAAATAAAGTAGTACAAGTGACAATAGCATTACAATGGCGTTTGCAGCTATAACCGGCCCGCTGCCCGTGCTAATGCCATAGTACAACCATATAATGGTACTTAGTACTACAATGAGTATCATATAAATACTTAAATCACCAACACTCTTTGTTTTATAAGCCTGCCATACTTGTGGCATAAAAGTAATGGCACTTAAAAAGGCGCCGATATATCCAATAATTTCGTTCATAAATTTTGTTTGTGCTTGCGTAAGATTTGTCTGTTGCGAATTATTCTTGAATGCCTAATTTTTGCATCACTTCGTTGCTTACACCTGTCATTGAAAAACCACCATCGTGAAATAGGTTTTGCATGGTAACCATACGTGTAAGATCAGAAAATAAAGTAACACAGTAGTTCGCGCAATCTTCGGCAGTGGCATTACCTAGTGGTGCAATAGCATTTGAATAATCGTAAAAATCACCAAAGCCTTTGATGCCCGTACCTGCAGTTGTTTTTGTTGCCGATTGAGAAACCGTGTTGATACGTACCTTTTTTTCTAGACCATAATGGTAACCAAAACTACGCGCGATAGATTCAAGCATTGCTTTGATATCTGCCATATCGGTATAAAAAGGGAAGGTTCTTTGTGCAGCCATATAAGAAAGTGCAACAACGCTGCCCCATTCATTAATCGCATCTAATTTTTTTGCTACCGATAACATTTTGTGAAATGACATGGCAGAAACATCAATGCCTTTCATGAAGTAATCGTAGTTAGACTCGGTGTATGGAACATTTTTTCGGATGTTCACGCTCATACCAATTGAGTGTAGTACAAAATCTATTTTACCACCGAGTATTTCTTGAGATTCGGTAAATAATTTAGTAAGGTCTTCGATACTGGTAGCGTCGGCAGGGATAATTTTTGAATTAGTAGCTTCTGCTAATTTATTGATTTCACCCATACGCATTGCGATAGGGGCGTTGGTTAATACAAATGTGGCGCCTTCTTCGTGCGCTTTTTCGGCGACTTTCCAGGCAATCGAATTGGCGTCTAATGCACCTGTGATAATTCCTCTTTTTCCTTTTAATAAGTTGTAAGCCATAGTTTGTTGTTTACGTATCGTAAAAGTAAATAAAATAGATTAAACGACCCTTATTCTTCCACCATTTCTGTGGCAGTAGCAATAGCGGCTGATGTAGGTTGTTCGCCACTCAGCATTTGAGCAATGGCATTAATGCGCTCATTTTTACTGAGGCGTTTGATATGTGTAGCAATACTATTTTCTTTGGCCTGCTTGTACACAAAGAAGTGTGCGTTTGCTTTACCTGCAATTTGTGGCTGGTGTGTAATACAAATGATTTGTCTATTAGCGGCAAGACCCTGCATAATAATACCCACTTGCTTGGCCGCTTCACCAGAAATACCCGTGTCTATTTCATCAAATATAAGCGTAGGTAAATTAACGGATGTGGCCACCAATGATTTAATACAAAGCATGAGTCTACTTAATTCACCACCACTCGCTACTTTTTTAATAGGCTCGTATTTGCCACTTTTATTGGCATCAAATAAAAATTCGATTTGATCGGTACCAGAAGCATTAAGATGTGTATTTGTAATACTTACTTGAATACTTGCATTGGGCATACCTACTTGTGTCAGTAATGTGTTTACTGCTTTTTGTAAAGGTGCCGCCTGCGCTTTACGCGCCGCAGAAATTTTTGTTGCAATATCAGTAGCTGCTGCAAGTGTTTCTTTTTCCTGTTTACTATGCGCTGCAATTGCGTCATCAATATTTTGAACCGCTAATAATTTTTCGGCTAAAGAGCTCCAAATGTCTAATAGTTCCTGTGTTGTAGTAACGCTATGTTTTTTTAAGAGCTTAAAACCTGCAGCCATACGCTCATTAATCGTATGTAGTCTTTCTTCATTGGTAGAAATGGTATTTTCTAAACGCGAAAGTTCCGATGCAATATCTTGAAGTTCTATATGGGTAACTTGTAAACGGTTGATCAGTTCCGAAACGCCCTCATGTACGTTGGTAAAGGGTTGTAGCTGTTGTAACATTTGCTTTACAACGCTTACCACCGGAGTTTCGGCGTAGGCGAGGGCATGACTGGTGCCAGCGAGCGCCGTTTTAATTCCTTCGGCGTTGTTTAATAACACGAGCTCCTGCTCCATTAATTCCAGTTCGTTGGTTTGAAGTTGTAACTCTTCAAATTCATCTAATAAAAACTGATTGTAATCGGCTTCTTTGGTAAATGCTTCTTTTTGTGCAAGTAGTGCCGCTAATTTTTTTTGAGCCGATAAATATGCTTGGTAACTATTTGTAAAAGATGATAATAAATTTTCGTTGCCTGCAAGTGCATCAATAACGGTGCGCTGAAAATCGGTACTACCCAGTTCGAGTGTATCAAACTGTTGGTGCAGGTCTACCAGTAACGACGCCACACCACGCAGTGTTTGTAAACTTGCCGGTGTATCATTAATAAATGCACGCGATTTACCAGTTGGTGCAATTTCTCTACGCAGCACTAGTTCTGACTGGTCGATGTCCATGTCTTCTTCTAGTGATTGTAAATAGGTAGCAACGGCTTTGTTGCCAGTGATAGAAAAATAACCTTCAATAAAACATTTTTTTTCTTTGCTTACAAGGCTGCTGCTATCGGCGCGCTCCCCTAAAATTAAACTTAATGCACCCATCAAAATACTTTTACCCGCCCCTGTCTCGCCGGTAATAATATTGAGCTTATCAGAGAAATCAATTTCGATTTCATCAATGATGGCATAGTTTTTTATGTGGAGCTTTGTAAGCATAGTTCTAATCTGCTGCAATTTAGGTAAAACAAACTATTTGCAGCGCGCAATACCCGCTTTGGCACGCTGGTCCAACGAGTTTTTATAACTATGTTCTTCCATGGCCAAACACTGCTCATAAAACAAGATGGCTTCCTTTTTTTGACCGCGTTTTTCTAGTATTTGGCCTGCTTGAAGCGCAGCCCTTGCCGCAAAATAAGCCGTTTGGTTGGCGCCCAGTTTGATGGTTTCTTTATAAAAAGAGATGGCTTCTGTTTCTTTACCGAGGTCTTCATAAATGCGGCCAATACGGTATACATATTCTAGTTTATCTGCGGGGCTTGTAAATACTTGTTGTTTGCCTTGTAAAATGGCCAGCGCTTCTTTGGTATAACCACCATCGGTTAATAGTCTTGCCTTTAGTAGCAGGGGATTAGGCCAAACACCCAATTTGGCTTCTTTTAATGCTTGTTTGTCTGCGTCCGTGTCTGTGCCGCCGCGTAAAAAAATTTGCTTGCGCGCCGCCTCGGCGGCGCGCATATCGCCCTTCAAAAAATTTGCCCAGCTCAGTTTTTGAAGGGCGTCTTTAATATAAAAGTTGCCTTTAAAATTTTGAGTGTATTTGGTCAATAGCGACGTAGCACCGTCCAAGTCTAATTGATAGAGTTTAGCGCAGCCCAGTTCAAAATCCCAAAAGGGAAGTACTACATACTCGGCACTTTTATTTCTGTTTTCGATAATGCTTTTGGTGGTGGCGCTGGCTTTGTGGTTTAAGGCTAAGTTAGCCGCAGTCCAGGCGTGCAAATGATTGTTAACGAGATCTAGCTTTTTTTCTTTAATAAATGCAAGTGCTGCATCTTTTTCATTTTGTAAATGAAAAAGCAGGTACGGATAAATAAAATGTGATTCGGGGCTAAATAATTTGGCCCAAACATCGGTACCATTGGCAAAATTAGCTACTAGGGCCATGCCTTGTTTTTGCGAGCCGCGCATGCCCAGCATATTCGTTAACCACTGATAGCCCTTTGGCACCGTTCCTACAATACTTTGGAGTGCACCGTAGAGTAAATCATCACCGGTAAAAGCTGGAAATTTTTTATGGTTTTCCGCTGTAAGCAGGTAGGACCTTCTAATATCCCATCCAGCGTCCCAGAAGTGCCCAAATTTAAACGATACCATGGCGCGGTGGATATATACATTGCTCAAACAGTAATTGTACAGCGGGTTGTTTTTAGGCCCATTTTCGAGTGCGTCAATGCTGCGTTCAAAATTTTTAAACCGGACTTTATAATCGGCTGGATTTTCTAGTAAAAACAGCACATAAAAATCGGTGTAGGCGTCTAGTAAAACAGGCACTAAATTTTGCGGATTTTGCTCCTTTGCTTTTGCAATAAGCGCAGTAGCCGGAGCAATTTTTAATTTATTAACTTCTTGGTAAGCCTGAATGCAAGTGGCATTAAAATCATACACTTTTTGCGCGCAAACGTTGTTAGAAAAAAACAACCCTACAAAAAACAGCCCCCATAAAAGTAGGCTCGTAAATAATATATGTGCGCTGCACTGTTTCATCTTGTATGAATATACCAAAAATAAGAAAGGGCAGCCGTTATAGCTACCCTTTACTCTAATATTAATACCTGTTACGGATTATTTTTTGTTTGAACCATCAAGGTTCGCGTCTACTAAAATACGACCGCAGTTTTCACATACGATGATTTTTTTGTGTAAACGAATTTCTGATTGACGTTGAGGCGGAATAGAATTAAAGCAACCACCACATGCGTCTCTATCAACAGCAACAACGGCTAAACCATTGCGGTAGCTGTTACGGATACGGTCGTAGCTGTACATTAAACGCTCGTCAATATTACCACGCGCATCTGCACTGTTTTTATTTAATCCTGTTTCTTCTTTTTCTGTATCAGCGATGATTTTTTCTAACTCACTTTTTTTGTGGTTAAGCACGCCTTCTTTAGAAGCCACTGCTTTTTTAGCAAGGTCTAATGCCTTGATTTTTTCAGTTAACTCTTCGTTGGCATCTCTAATGTGCTTTTCACACAATTTGATTTCAAGTTGTTGGTCTTCAATTTCTTTATTGATGGCTTCAAACTCACGGTTGTTTTTTACGTTCTCGCTTTGCTTTTCGTATTTAGCAATAAGCGCTTCGCTGTCTTTCACCATCGATTTTTTTCCTTCGATGAATTCAGAAATACCGTTGATTTCCTCTTCGATACGCGTTTGACGTGCATTTAAACCAGTGATCTCGTCTTCAAGGTCACTTACTTCCATGGGAAGTTCACCTTTTAAAACTTGAATTTCATCTAGCTTACTGTCTATCTTCTGAAGTTGAAGAAGGTTTTTTAATTTGTCTTCTACAGAGAAATCTTTAACTGATGCCATACTATAGGATTCTTTTGAAGTTTAATATTTGTGGAACCGGGTCCTGCGCCTTAAATGAAATACCCAACCGGATTGGTTTTTGTATCTGATTTGAGGACGGCAAAGGTAGGGAATTTAGGTTGTAAAAGTTCAACTAAAAGCGCTACCGTGTATTGTTCGCTCTCAAAGTGCCCAAAATCGGCTAGTAAAAGCTGCCCGTTGGCATCAAAATAGTCGTGGTATTTGAGATCAGATGTTACAAAAGCGTCTACCTCCATTTCTAGTGCTTTTTGGGTCAAAAAGGCCCCAGAACCACCACAAATGGCTATTTTTTGAAGATTTTTGCCTAAAAATGGGCTATGTTTAATAGTAGGAATTTTAAATATATGAGCCAAATTTCGTAAAAAATCGGCCTCTGTTACAGGCGCTGATAAATGCCCTATAATGCCAGCGCCAATACCCGGTCCGGCGCCTGGTTTGGGATCTAATATCTGAAGCTCAGTTAAACCTATTTTTTGGGCTATTTTACCGTTCACCCCACCAATAACATTATCGAGGTTGGTATGTATGGCATAAATGGCCATATCATGTTTGATGGCAGCTAGTACCGCCTTTTCTATATAGGTAATACCGTTTATTTTTTTAAGACCACTAAATACGATGGGGTGGTGCGCTACTACCATATTGCAACCTTTGGCTACGGCTTCTAGTATTACAGCTTCTGTTGCATCTAGGGTGCAAAGCACGCCGGTGCAAGTCATGTCTGTGGTTCCGGTTAGTAAACCACAGTTATCGTAGGCTTCCTGTAAATGAAGGGGAGCTATATTTTCTAAGTGGTCAACTATTTCTTTTACTCGCATGTTTGTTATTTGGATTCCGCTAAATTACCTTCATTCTATAATTAATCCGATGTCTTCAACCGATTTTCTTTTTTTAGATGGTCATTTAGTTCGTCAAGATAAGGCCAACCTATCGGTTAACAACCGTTCTTTTAGGTATGGCGATGGTTGTTTTGAAACCATTCGGGTCGTGAACGGACAAATTAAACTAGCGCCACTTCATTTTGAAAGACTTTTTACAAGCATCGACGCACTAAAATTTAACAAGCCCTCTTATATGAACGCGGAGTGGCTTCAAAAAAATATATTAGAGGTCGTACATAAAAATGGCCACCAAAAATTAGCGCGCGTAAGGGTTATGATATTTAGGGGTGATGGCGGACTCTATGATCCTGAAAATCATTTTCCGCACCACCTTATTCAAAGTTTTGAACTTGGAGAAGCTACGCAAGAACTCAACCAAAACGGACTCACGCTTGGTATTTACGCAGCAGCAAAAAAATCTTCGGATCAATTTTCAATGATTAAATCCAATAGTTATTTGCCGTACATAATGGGGGCACTTTGGGCCAAAGAAAATAATTTAAACGATGCTATTTTATTAAACCATGCTGGTAATGTAGCAGACACAACCATTGCCAATTTATTTATTATCAAAGACGGCACCATCAAAACGCCCACCATTACAGAAGGTCCTGTTGCTGGCGTGATGCGCCGCCACCTCATTAAAACGCTTCGTGCACATGATTATGATGTGCAGGAAATAACAGTAACAGTGGCAGATGTATTAGAAGCTTCCGAAGTGTTTTTAACAAGCGCCATTCATGGCATTAAGTGGGTCAAGCAAATAGACAATAGCCAGTACAACAATTCGCTGACCACTGTGTTATACAAAGAGTTTATACAAAATTTATGAAGCCAGTAGTATCTATCATGTGGTTCCGAAGAGACCTTCGTTTGCACGACAATGCAGCGCTCTCGCATGCCTTACAAACAGCGGGCCAAGCTAATGTTCAAGCTGGTGGCGCACCTGTTTTGCCCATCTTTATTTTTGACAAACAAATTTTAAATAAGCTAGAAGATACATCAGATAAGCGTGTTGTATTTATACATGAGGCATTGCAAAAAATGCAATCTCAATTAGAGGCAGTTGGTAGTGGACTTACTGTTTTGTATAGCACACCGCTAGAAGCGTTTAAAACTTTATTAGCAAAGTATACGGTAGCGCGTGTTTTTACCAACCATGATTATGAGCCTTATGCATTAGAGCGCGACGCTGCTATTGAGCAGTTATTAGCTACGCAAAAAATAGGCTTCTCTACTTTTAAAGACCATGTGGTTTTTGAAAAATTTGAAGTGGTAAAAGATGATGGCAAACCTTACACGGTATTTACGCCTTATTCACGCAAATGGAAAGCCTATCTCGCCAATAACCCCGTAAAGGTTTTTGAAACAAAAAAATATTCAAAAAATTATTTTCAGTATACTGCTACAGCTTTACCAACGCTGGCTTCTATGGGTTTTACAGGATCAGCTGCCACTAGTTTTCCGGCCGGTATACTCGATGTAAATATTGTAAAAAAATACACCGATAACCGAAATTTTCCTGCCATCGAAAACAGTACATCAAAAATGGGTGTGCACCTTAGGTTTGGAACCGTGAGTGTGCGTGAAATTTTATTACAAGCGCTTCCTTTAAATGAAACGTATGTAAACGAAATTATTTGGCGTGATTTTTACCAAGCTATCATGTTTCATTTTCCAAAAGTAGGTAAGGGAGAGTCGTTTAAAAAAGAATACGATTTTATCAAGTGGCGTAACAACGAGTCTGAATTTGAACATTGGTGCAACGGAACAACTGGCTATCCAATTGTTGATGCGGGTATGCGTGAATTAAACGAAACTGGTTTTATGCACAACCGTGTGCGTATGATTACGGCTTCTTTTTTGTGCAAGCATTTGTTAATTGATTGGCGCTGGGGGGAAGCTTATTTTGCACAAAAATTATTAGACTTTGATTTAGCTTCCAATAATGGTGGATGGCAGTGGGCAAGCAGCAGTGGCTGTGATGCAGCACCTTATTTTAGGGTATTTAATCCCACACTACAAACTCAAAAGTTTGATAAGGACCTTGTGTACATAAAAAAATGGATACCAGAACTTAATGAGTTAAGGTATCCAAATCCTATAGTTGTGCATGAAATGGCGCGTAAGCGGGTGTTAGAAACCTACGCAGAAGCGCTCAAATCAAAATAATATTTTAGATAAAACTAATCAGTTCCACATCAAAAATAAGTGTGCTATTGGCTCCAATTTGCGCACTTACTTGACGGTCACCATAACCTAAATGTGGTGGAATAAAAAAGCGCCACTTGCTACCGGTTGGCATTAACTGTAAACCTTCTGTCCAACCTGTAATCACCATATTTAATGGAAAAGAAGCGGGCTGTCCTCTTTGTACAGAACTATCAAAAATAGTACCATCAATAAGTGTACCATGGTAATGGCAGGTTACTTCATTGTGGGCAAGTGGTTTTTCACCAGCACCAACTGTTAATACTTCGTACTGTAAACCAGAATCTAAACTGGTTACTTCTGGTCTGTTTTTATTTTGGTCTAGAAAATCTTGACCTGCTTTTAAATTTGCTGCTGCTTTTTCTGCTTTCATTTGTGCTAATTGATCGGCTACGCCCATGGTTATTTAATTTTATTAATCGTTTGCGTAAGAAGAAACGGGTTCGCAAGTGCAAATTAAATTTCTATCTCCGTGTGTATTGTTAATTCTTGCTACAGTTGGCCAAAACTTATTGAGTACCACATACGGTAATGGAAACGCAGCAGTTTGTCTAGAATAGCTGTAGTTCCATGTTTCTGCACATACCACGCCCTGCGTGTGTGGTGCATTTTTTAATGGATTGTTAAGCTTGTCTATTTTACCTGTTTCAATTTCATTTATTTCATGGTAAATGGCAATCATCGCATCACAAAAACGGTCTAGCTCTGCTTTGTCTTCACTCTCAGTTGGTTCAATCATGATGGTGCCCGCTACCGGAAAACTCATGGTAGGTGCATGGAAACCATAATCAATTAAACGCTTCGCAACATCTTCTGCTTCTACACCAGCTGTTTGTTTAAATGGTCTTAGGTCTACAATAAATTCATGTGCACAAGTGCCGTTTTTACCAGCGTATAAAATCGAATAGTATTTTTCTAAACGCGTTTTCATGTAGTTCGCATTTAATATCGCATACGCTGTTGCGTCTTTGATACCCTGTGCGCCTAACATTTTAATGTACGCGTAGCTAATTAATAAAATACTTGCAGAACCATACTGCGCAGCACTTACAGCGTGCTCAGGATTGCCTGTTTGGTGATGTCCTGGTAAGAAAGGTGCTAATTTATCATTCACACAAATAGGGCCCATGCCAGGTCCGCCACCACCGTGTGGGATGGCAAAAGTTTTATGTAAATTTAAGTGACACACATCTGCGCCAATCATACCTGGGCTGGTTAATCCAACCTGTGCATTCATGTTGGCACCATCCATGTACACCATGCCTCCGTTTGTATGTATGAGTGCACAAATGTCTTTGATGGTTTCTTCAAATACACCATGTGTAGAAGGGTAGGTAATCATCAGTCCACCAAGTGTGTCTTTGTATTGTGCTACTTTTTCTTGTAAATCGTTCATATCAATATCACCTGCCACATCACATTTCACCACCACTACTTTAAAGCCTGCCATTACTGCACTTGCAGGGTTGGTGCCGTGCGCACTAATTGGAATGAGTACAATATTGCGGTGCTCATTTTTGTGTGCTTTATGGTAAGCACGAATGGTTAAGAGTCCAGCGTATTCACCTTGTGCACCACTATTGGGTTGTAAACTACAAGCGGTAAATCCAGTAGCTTGACATAAATAATAAGATAACTCTTTTAAAATTTCTTGGTAGCCTTCTGTTTGATTGATGGGTACAAAAGGATGTAGTCCACCAAATGCAGGCCAGCTTACTGGCATCATTTCGGTGGCCGCATTTAATTTCATGGTACAACTACCTAGTGAAATCATCGATGTATTTAAAGACAAGTCTTTGTTTTCTAGTAATTTAATATAACGCATCATCTGACTTTCTGAGTGGTGCGTATTAAATACAGGATGCGTTAAATAATCGGTGCTTCTTTGTAAACCTTGTGGGATATGTGTTGGAACGTCTTGGATAGCAGCAGCTGTTAATGTAGTAGTAGCTTTACCAGTTGTTGTTGCAAATACAGCAAGTATGGCATTGGCGTCTTCAACACTTGTCGTTTCGTCGATGCTAACAATTACTTTTTCGTCGGCAGCATAAAAGAAATTGATACCCGCTTTTTCTGCGTTCACTTTTAAAGTGGCAGCGTCAACACCACTCAATGTGATGGTGTCAAAGAAAAATTTATTTTGTTGAGATAGTCCCATGGCGTTTAAACCATTTGCAACCGCTACTGCAATTTTGTGTACGCGTGATGCAATATTTTTTAAACCCTTAGGTCCATGATACACGGCATACATGGCAGCCATATTGGCTAGTAATGCTTGCGCAGTACAAATATTGGAAGTTGCTTTTTCTCTTTTAATATGCTGCTCTCTGGTTTGTAATGCCATGCGGAGTGCACGGTTCCCTTGCGCATCAATACTTACGCCTATTAAACGGCCTGGCATACCTCTTTTAAAATCGTCTTTGGTAGCAAAAAAGGCAGCATGTGGTCCACCAAATCCCATCGGAACACCAAAACGTTGAGCGCTACCAAGTGCAATGTCTGCACCAAGCTCGCCTGGAGGTGTAAGTAGGGTAAGTGCCAATAAATCAGTGGCTACAATAACGAGGCCATCAACAGCATGTATTTTATCAATAAAAGCACGTTGATCTTCAACGCCGCCATTGCTGTTTGGATATTGAAGCATCGCGCCAAAATAAGTTTCATCGATAGCAGCCGTTAAAAAATCACCCACTACAATTTCGATGCCAATTGGCTCGGCGCGCGTCACCAACACATCTTTTGTTTGCTTGAATATATTTTTATCTACAAACAATTTTGGTTTTGTAGCAACGTCAGATTTATTGATGTGGTGAAAAGCAAGTGCCATTGCTTCTGCAGCAGCTGTTGCTTCATCTAACAACGATGCATTGGCAATAGGTAAACCAGTAAGGTCGGTAACCATTGTTTGAAAGTTGAGTAAACTTTCTAAACGGCCTTGCGCAATTTCTGCTTGGTAGGGTGTGTACTGTGTGTACCATCCTGGGTTTTCAAAAATATTTCTCAAAATAACACTTGGTGTAATAGTGCCATAATAGCCCTGACCAATGTAGTTTTTAAACACTTTATTTTTGGCAGCCACTTTTTGCAAACTGGTTAGGTATTCAAACTCCGAAATAGGAGCTGGGATATCCAACAAATGATTGATTTTAATAGCAGCAGGTATTGTTTTATCAATTAACTGATCTAAACTGTCAGCGCCAATCACATCTAACATGGTTTTGGTGTCTGCTGCATTAGGGCCAATATGACGACCCGAAAACTCCTGTGCTTGTTGTTCAAATAAGTTTGCCATAAACTAAATTATAATCGTGTAGTAAAATTCATCCTTAATGGCCGCAAAGGTACGGGCACAAGGCCTCAATTTGGAGCTTTTGTGGAACCCGTTGATAAACTGTGGATGAATTTCTGCACAAATCGTCCTAATCTTGTAGTATGAATGAGATTTCACTTGAAAACTGGGAAAAAACAGCCGCCGACCACGAGAAAAAGTACAAGCAGTTTCTCCAAAAGCCGGATAAAAAGAGTCTTTTAAAGGTCCTTCCCGACCTTCATGATGAAGCATTTGAAAAAATAGACTGTTTAGACTGTGCGGCCTGTTGTAAAAACTATTCGCCTCGTTTTAAAGGACCAGACATTAAACGCATTAGCAAGCATATGGGTATGCGTGAAACGGAGTTTATTGAAAAGTATTTAGTGATGGATAATGATGGGGATTATGTAGCCAATACAAAACCATGTCCATTTTTAGGTTCCGATAATTTTTGTAGTATTTACGACAAACGTCCTTCCGATTGTGAACGTTTCCCCTACACCGATGAAGACGTGTTTTTTAAACGCCCTGCCATCACCTTAAAAAATGTTACTTTTTGTCCAGCAGTTTTTCATGTATTTGAAAGGCTCATCGAAAAAAAGTAAGCCTACTTTGTTACGTGTAAAATAAATTTTTCGTGAAAATAAGGCTCAGCAAATAAGCGGTACACCGGAACCATTTTAGGCCTTAATAAACTTTCAAAAATTTCTTGTGCAAGGTCGCCACCTTTTAAACAAATAAGTCCATTCGGGATTTCTTGTTTGTGTCCCTTTTTTAAAAGGGGTCCCGCCCACCCCCACAAATCTTTTAAGGGTGCAACGGCTCTGGAAACGGCAAAGTCAAATTTCCTGTTTTTTATTTCTTCGGCCCGGCAATGTTGTGTGGTTACATTGGTGAGACCAACGCCTTCTGCAACAGCTTCCACTACTTTTAATTTTTTAGCAATACTATCTACTAAATGAAACTTTACTTCTGGAAAAAATATGGCTAATGGAATGCCCGGAAATCCGCCACCACAGCCAATATCAATCACTTCGGTACCCGGTTCAAAATTAGCCATTGCTGCAATACTAAGGGAGTGGAGTACGTGGTGTAAATAAATGCTTTCAATGTCTTTACGGGATACCACATTGATTTTACTATTCCAATCTTTGTATAGTTCCTCTAAGCCCGCAAACTGTGCCGTTTGTTTTGGCGTAAAGTCACTAAAGTACTTTTCAATTAATCCCAATTTTTCCGGGGTGCTTTCCATATGGCGGGTAAGGTAAATAAGTAATAAAAAAACATAAAAATATCAAACACAATGAATAGCGGCCAGAGGTCTAGTTCGTTTAACTTTTTCATCCCTTTATAAAATACAAAGGCTTGAATTAAAAAACGAACACCAAATACAGCAAGGCTCAACCACCAGCTGTAAAAAATAATAGAAACAATAAGTAGTGGATATAATAAAAATTGTGAACTGCTATAAAGGCCTAATAAAAATTTGTGGCCCGGCTTATAATAACGGCTGGTGGTGTAGTGTCTATACTTTTGTGCCATCCACTCGTTCCACGTAGATTTTGGCTCACTTAAAGTGTGCGTTTCTGGGTCAATACAAACAGCGGTATTGCGCGCTGTGGCTACCTGATTGATAAATAAATCATCATCACCGCTAGGCACCTGATTGATAGAAGAGAATCCTTTGTTGCGTAAAAAAACTTGTTTTTTATAACTCAGGTTTCTGCCCACACCCATATAAGGGTTGCCGCTTAGGGCATAGGTTAAATATTGTAGCGCTGTGTGAAAAGTTTCAAAACGAATGAGTTTATTTAAAAAACTAGGCTTTTTTCGGTAAGCGCCATAGCCTAGTACAATTTCAATATTGTCTGTGTATGCTGCTTGCATTTTTTTAATCCAGTGTTCCGATGCTGGAATACAATCTGCATCTGTAAGTAAAACAATTTCATACTTAGCACTTTTAATACCCATCGAAAGCGGAAACTTTTTTCCTGCAATCATTTTTGCTTCCTGTGTTAACAAAACATGGTTGATGTTTTTAAACGCTTTTTTAAATTCATCAATTAAGTACTTGGTATCGTCGGTAGAATTGTCATTTACCAGTACTACTTCAAATGTGCTTTTATAATCTTGTACTAAAACAGCGGGCATCGTTTGCACTAAATTGTGCGCTTCGTCTCTTGCACAAATCACCACTGATATTGCATGCTCCATTTGCTCCGTGGGTGTAACCTGCTTATAAAAAGCCAAACGAATAAAAAAGTAGAGGTAATAAAAGAGTTGAATGGCTACTACCGAACAAAAAATATAGAAAATGAGGGTCCAAATGATGGGAGCTATGTTCATGAGCGCAAAAATAGTGGTTTTGTGCTACTTTTGTAGTCATGGCTGCACTTACCTTTCAACTTCAAAATACCGCTACTGGCACAGGCGCAAGAGCGGGTGTGATGCAAACCGATCATGGTGAAATACTAACCCCCATTTTTATGCCAGTGGGCACTGTTGGGACGGTTAAGGCGGTTACGCAGCAGCAGCTTTCATTAGAAATTCAAGCTCAAATTATTTTAGGGAATACCTATCATTTGTATTTACGTCCGGGTACCGAAGTATTAGAGGCGGCAGGAGGCCTCCATAAATTTAATGGATGGCATAAACCCATCTTAACAGATAGCGGTGGGTATCAAGTTTTTTCTTTGGCCGCAAAACGTAAAATAACTGAAGAAGGTGTGTTGTTTCAATCGCATATAGATGGTAGTAGGCATCTTTTTACACCAGAGTCGGTGATGGATATTCAGCGCAGTATTGGTGCCGATATTATTATGGCTTTTGACGAATGTCCGCCATACCCTAGTGAATATTCTTATGCTAAAAAAAGTATGGAACTCACGCACCGCTGGTTAGAGCGTTGTATCAAAAGACTTGCCGAAACCCCTGATAAATATGGGTATACACAAAATTTATTTCCCATTATACAGGGCAGCACCTTTAAAGATTTACGTGTTGCCTCTTCGGAATTTATAGCATCTACTAACTGTGCAGGTAATGCTATTGGTGGCCTAAGTGTGGGGGAGCCCGAAGAAATGATGTACGCGTATACATCCCTTTGTACCGACAATTTACCTGCCAATAAACCCCGTTACTTAATGGGCGTTGGAACACCTTGGAACCTACTCGAATGTATAGATAGAGGGGTTGATATGTTTGATTGTGTCATGCCTACCCGAAACGGCCGAAACGGTATGTTATTTACGTCAGAAGGCGTGATTAATATCAAAAATAAAAAATGGGCATCCGACTTTTCTCCAATAGACACAGGCATTCCATGTCATTCTAGTAACTATTATTCTAAAGCCTATTTGCGCCATTTGTTTGTAGCTGATGAAATATTAGGGCTTCAAATTGCAAGTATTCATAACTTGGCCTTTTACTTGTGGTTGGTGGGAGCGGCTAGAAAGCAAATTCTAGACAATAATTTTGCAACTTGGAAAGCGCAAATGCTGCCCATTTTAAAACAGCGTTTATAATTATTTTGTAGGTACATGAAAATACTTGACTGGTACATACTTAAAAAATTCTTGTTCACTTTTTTCTTTGCAATTTTTTTATTTGCAGTGATTGCTATTGTTATTGATGTAAGTGAAAAAACAGATGATTTTGTGCGTTCTGGTTTGGGTATAAAAGATATTATTACGAGTTATTATTTTGGATTTATCCCACACATTATTGCGCTACTATTACCACTTTTTGTTTTTTTAGCGGTCATTTTTTTTACGTCAAAAATGGCTGGAAACTCCGAAATCATTGCTATTTTAGCCAGTGGCACTTCTTATAATAGATGGCTTCGTCCATACTTAGTGGGTGGTGTCATGCTTGGTATGGTGTTGTGGTTTGCCAATCAATACGTGGTACCAAAAGCCAATCAAATTAGGGGAAGTTTTGAAGCTACCTACATCGATAAAAACAGTTCTTACAATGCACTTGTAGGCACCAACTCCAATATTTATTTGCGCATCGATTCATTTACGTATGCAGGGATCTATGCATACGATACAGCTACAAAAAGAGGGGGTCCATTTTTTGCATACACGTTAAAAAACAACAAGCTAGTGCGCAATATTAGAGCCGATCAGATCACTTGGGATACGGCTTCCAAAAAATGGAAACTTGAATTTATTATTGATCGAAATGTGTTGCCGCTCAAAGAAAATGTTGCATATACCACCCAGCAATTGATGGCTTTTAATTTTGGTCCGCTCGATTTAAGTAGGGATAAATACACCAAGGATAAATTAACCACATCCGAGCTCAACCGCTTTATCGAACTTGAAAAATTAAGGGGTTCCGAAGGGCTTAATGCCTTAAAAGTGGAGCGCTATAGGCGCGATGCCACCTGCGTAACGGTTTTACTACTTACTATTATTGGAGCCATTGTTGGTGGCCGAAAAGTGCGCGGAGGTAGTGGCATGCACCTGGCTGTTGGCTTTATAATTGCCGCATTATTTATTATAACCGACCGTTTTTCTACCATTTTTGCCACAAAAGGCAATTTACCCCCCTTAATGGCCGCTTGGATACCCAATTTTATCTTCCTTTTTGTGATTCTATACCTATACAGGAAAGCCCCTAAATAATTTCTCCAATAACCCCCTGTTAATAATTTAAACTTCTTTCATATTCTTTTGTTATACACGTCAAGTTGTACTTACCTTTGCGCAAGATTTTTTTTAAATAATGTAGCATGGAATTACTGAAAGAAAAGTTTAAGGCAAAAGCAGAAGCTGCTGGACTTGAAATCAAAGAAATTATTAAAACCCACGGGGCAAAAAAAGTGGGTGAAGTAACACTTTCACAAGTGTACCAAGGTATGCGCGGTATTACCGGACTCGTTACCGAAACTTCACTGCTAGATGCGCAAGAGGGAATCAGGTTTAGAGGTTATTCTATTCCAGAATTACAAGCGAGGTTACCAAAAGCACCAGGTGGTGGGGAGCCACTTCCAGAAGGACTTTTTCATTTAATGTTACTCGGCGAACTTCCAAATCAAGAAGACGTTGAAATGATCACTAATATTTGGCAGCGCAGAAGTCATGTACCCAATCATGTGTTTGCAACCATTGACGCACTTCCAATTAACGCACACCCAATGACCATGTTTGTTACGGGTGTGATGGCACTTCAAACCGAAAGTAATTTTGCAAAAGCATACGCTACTGGCATCAATAAAAAAGATTACTGGAGTCCAGTTTTTGAAGACGCCATGGATTTACTTGCACGCCTTCCGCGCATTGCTGCATACATCTATCGCCGTAAGTATAAAAACAGCGAACATATTCATCCAAACGGCCTACTAGATTGGGCTGGTAACCTTGCGCACATGATGGGTTACAACGATGAAAGCTTTAAAGAACTCATGCGTTTATACATGACCATTCATGCCGATCATGAAGGAGGTAACGTATCTGCGCACACCACACATTTAGTAGGTTCTGCTTTAAGCGATCCTTATTTAAGTTATGCTGCTGGTATGAACGGCCTTGCTGGTCCATTACATGGTCTTGCCAATCAAGAAGTAATCAAGTGGATTTTTGAAATGCAAGAATCACTTGGTACCGATGCGCCAACTTCAGAACAAATTGCAAACTATGTGCAAGCAACACTTAGTGCAGGTAAAGTAGTTCCTGGATATGGTCATGCCGTGCTGCGTAAAACAGATCCACGTTTTACAGCGCAAATGGAATTTGGTAAAAAACACATGCCAGATGATAAGTTGTTAAACACGGTTTGGAATATTTATGAAACAGTGCCACCCATTTTACAATCACTTGGTAAAGTAAAAAATCCTTGGCCAAACGTAGATGCACATTCTGGGGCCTTACTAGTCCATTACGGCATGGTAGAAAATGAGTTTTATACGGTGCTATTTGCCGTGAGTAGAGCACTTGGTGTTTTATCTAGCCTTTGTTGGGACCGTGCATTAGGTTTTCCACTTGAAAGGCCAAAATCTGTAACCACAGATTCGGTGAAGCAATGGTTGGAAGGAAAAGCAGAGATCTGGGAAGGGTAATGTTCGTTTAATTTCATTGTTAATTGTAGTTTTTATATTCAAATTAATCTATATTTAAATAGTATATATTTTTTACCCAATCATAAACATTATTATGGAAGCATCATCTATCTTATTAATTGCCCTCTTGATTATTGTTTTTACTGGTTTATTAACAGTAAGCCAAGGAACAATAGCGGTAATAACCATGTTTGGAAAGTACAGAAGGATACTTACTCCAGGATTAAGATTTAAAATTCCACTTGTAGAAAGTGTTTACAAGCGTGTTAGCATTCAAAATCAAAGTTTGGAATTAGAATTTCAGGCTGTAACCATTGACCAAGCCAATGTATATTTTAAGAGTATGTTATTGTACTCTGTGCAAAACTCTGCCGAAGAAACACTTATTAAAGTAGCATTTAAATTTATAAGTAATAAGGATTTAATGCAGGCTTTAGTGAGAACAGTAGAAGGAAGTATTAGAGCTTTCGTAGCCACCAAAAAACAAGCCGAAGTATTAACGGCTAGAAAAGATATTGTAGACTATGTTAAAGACCAAATTGATCATAGTTTAGAGGAATGGGGGTATCATTTACAGGATTTACAAATTAACGACATCACTTTTGATCAGCAGGTAATGGATAGTATGAGTAAAGTGGTAGCAAGTAATAACTTAAAGGCTGCAGCAGAAAACGAAGGACAGGCTTTATTAATTACCAAAACAAAATCAGCAGAAGCTGAAGGAAATGCAATAAAAATATCTGCACAAGCCGAAAAAGAAGCTGCTCAATTAAGAGGTCAAGGTGTTGCATTGTTTAGACAAGAAGTAGCAAAGGGAATGAGTGAAGCCGCTGAAGAAATGAAGCAGGCAAACCTTGATACCAATGTAATTTTATTTAGTATGTGGACAGAAGCTATCAAAAACTTTGCAGAGTACGGAAAGGGTAATGTTATATTCTTGGACGGTAGTCCTGAGGGAATGGATAAGAATCTTAAACAATTGATGGGGTTGATTACAAATAAAAACAACGAGTCTGCAAAAAAGTAATTTGCAATAAATAATTCTTCCCAACATGTAATTTATACGTATTTGGGTTTGGGGAATTAGCTCAGTTGGTAGAGCGCTTGCATGGCATGCAAGAGGTCAGCGGTTCGACCCCGCTATTCTCCACACATATATATTAAGGCTTTCAGCATTTTTGTTGAAAGCCTTTTTTATTTGGTTTAAACATGGTTTAAACATATTGTTTTGCTAAATTTGGTTACAATATCCATAAAATGAGTAACCAAACAGTATTAAGTTCAACTAAAAGAGGTAATAGAAATAGTAATAATTCAGTAAAAAAATCCTTTTTAAAAACAGAGTGTATTGTATGTAATACCTTATTTACAAAGCCACGTGTAGGAAAAATGTATTGCTCAAATCGTTGTAAGCAATTTGGTTATAACCATAAAGGTTCGGAAAAAAAGATCAATTTTTTAAATGAGGAGCCAAAAGCGGTTAAGAAGAGAAGAATAAACATTAATGAATATTTCTGTTATCGAGAGATTGTTGAACAAATTAAACGTTTCAAAGAACTTACAAGACGAAATTGCAGATTTGAGGAGGAAGATATTAAGATACGTTTAAGGGAAAATATGGGTATTCTACAAAGTCCAGAATCAATAATTCTTAATAATGTTTGCCAATTAAGAGAAGATGAATTAGATGAACTAGAAATATTGAAAGACAAAGTTTCTAATTTTTCAAATTTTGAAATTCAGAATTTGTCTTTAGAAAAGTGGAGCTTTTTTAAGATAATGAATCCGAAATTGGATTTTGAAAATTTATTTAAATTGATTTGTCAGTTTAGTAGCGAATATATTAGTCAACTAAATTTTATCGCGTTAGATCCTGATGAAACAGTTGATAATTTAGGGATTAAAAAAAAGTATATTGAACATTGTAATGCAATAAATGACGGCGGTATAAAATTTTATAATAAAATTCAATAATATTTTCCATTACTAATTGACCGCTATGCGGTTATTGCAAATAGGTAAATTGATAAATATTTAAAAAGTCCTTACAGCCCGAACCATGCAATGTGCGAACTCGTAGCCCCAGTTGTATTTTTGTTCGCCGTTAGTGAACCGCTGAGTCCACGCGCTGTTAATACCGCTCTCGGTGGAACTCCAATAGGTACCCCATCCTATTTTCTCTTTGTTTTGATATAAAAGATTCAATTCATCTTTGTCAGGTAGTCTCCAACCTTCACCTAATTTAGCACATGCAGCTTTAGCATTTTCAAAAGTCAAGCTTTTTGGAAAATCATATTCTGCAACTTCTAGGTTATCAATTTTGAACGGTATTCCAATTATTTTATCATAATCTGTATTATTAGTTGGTGCCTTAGGGTCAATGCTATTGTCACAGCTTGCAAATATTAACGAGTATAATAATATTGGAATAATTAATAACTTTTTCATATTTTTTTTAATTTTATCAAAAATATCATTAATTATTGTTATTCAACCCCTTAAAAGTGAATTTCCTGAAAGAAATTGTACATTATTTGTAGCATAATAAAACGGCAAATAGTAGGGTCTTAAAATCAGGTTGTGACGTAACGCAAAATATAAAATAGACTTATTTTTGCAACCCTTTGATTTTCATATTGCTTGGTGTGTAAGTAAATTGAATTGTAGACAACATAAAAAGGGTTAAGAATATTTTTTGTGATGATAAAGTGCTTTTAATATTCTTTGTGTTAAGAAGGTGGGAACTTCTTTGTTAATTTATTTGTCTGTCGTAAATTATACGTCTGATTTTAATAAAATTAAGTATATTTATTATATGTTTTTAGGCACTTAATAAATCCTTTCAAATGAAAAATAATAAGATATTTATTTTAATTTTTATTCTATCCAATACATTTAGTGCCTATGCGCAAGTTGTTAAATCAAATAATAGTTTATTATATAATTGGAATGATGATCCAGGTGATTTAAAATATACTTATTATGAAGATCTAAAAACTGGCAATTATGTAAATCATGGAAAATACACATTTAATTTAGTCCAAGGTACTCATTATAAAGAGTATGCTAATGGCAATTTTAAAAATGGGAAAAGAGATGGAGCATGGGAATATAGAATTACAAGATTAGATGACTTGGCATTTGATGTTAATTGGACTGGTGCAATACAATTAACTTTTAGCTATAAAGATGGCAAGCCAAATGGATTGTGGTTTTATGAAAATAAACAAAAATATAGAACGCGTAGTAGAGGAGTTTGGCTTCCATATGAGTTCTACTTTGCACCAAATGAAACATTAAGTGTAAATTTTTCAAATGGCCATCCAGCTGGTGTTTATAATTATTCAAATAATAACATAAATAATAAATCCAAGATTACCGGACAATTTAATGCTAATGGACTAATAAATGGCACATGGATCTTAAATACAAGTGATGAAAAACAAGAATATATTTTTACCAATGGAGTGCTAATAAAAAAAATAATCAGGTCAATGCCAAACGGTGATGTTACAAATAGCTATACTAGAAGCGTAGAAGAATTAAGCTTAATAAATTCTTTTTTGACTGGAATGCTTAAAAAAGAAGATGTAAAGAAATATAGAATACAAATAGATACTGTATCAGCTAGTGAATATATAAGCTTTGATTCTAGAAAAGAAATCTATAGTAAATTTTTTAATTGGGAACGTATTGGCGGAGATGAATTGTATCTGTCAAAAAGAGGCAGCGATTTAGGGGGGCTTGCTATTTCAATAGAATTTAAACCCCAATTAGATTTGGAGAAAATTAATGAATTTAATGAAATGAAAAACGTATACACTAAATATCATTACAGTAAATCTTACGATACAAGTTCTTTGAATCAAGACTTTAATAATTTTATTGCAAAATATGCCATATCATTAACAGATGATGATTATAATAAAGTATTAGAATATAAAAAAGATTTCACATCAATTATAATTAAAAGAACTGACAGCGTAGCTGTAGAAAATAGACGTCAATACTTATTAAGTGAGTTTCCTTTTTTAAGAAAAGTGAAATTAACAAATGAAACAGATCCAATATATATTGAGTTTGAGAAAAAAATGGGGCTATATAATCAATTTAAAATACGGTCAGAATACAATGCAGAATATAAGAAAGCCAAATCTGAAGTGGATTCCGTGTGGAACGAAAATGTATTGTCAGTATACTGCGATTCTAATAGAGCTTTAAAAATCAATGAAGTTTCTAAATTAAACTTTGAAGACAATTATCCAGACTTACATCCTCAAGTTCAGCCTATAATTAAAGCAATTTTAGTAAGTCAATATCTCCCAGCCCTAGATAGTTTAAAGAATAAAAAAGATTTTTGCGAGGCAAATAAATTAGTTGAAAACTTTCAAATACTTTTAAAAAAGGTATTAATATGGGATAAAAATGTATCTAGAGATCTTTCGAAAAAGCACTATTATAGAGCTACCAATGTTTATGCACCTTTAGTAGAAAATAAAGAATATAAGACACCTGTATTTACCAAGATTGATAATTTGAATAATATGGAGGAACTGGTAGCACTTTTAATGTCATTAGATCCAAACGAATTTTAAATAAATATTTTGTCCACTTTATGCTGACGATTTATACCAGACCAGGTCATTGATCATATTTTTACCTCTTCTCATTTTACGGTTAGTAGGTGGGGCGTGTTAACGGATTCATACAATGGTAAGTTTCCATCGGATCATTTTCCGGTATTAAGTCGAATTACCCTTAAATAAAGGTTTTGTGGGCCTAGGGCCGTTATTTAACGGCCTAATTGTGCAAAAGCTTTCTTAAATAACGTGGCTTTAGCATTTTTATTCACAGGGCATTGCTTCTTTTGTAGAACCGACTAATTTTAAGGTAATCAAATCCATTGTATGTTTTATTTATTACAAACAGACACCATTCAAAAAACACTCAATACAGTTACTGCAAGTACGCCAGAAAAAATTTCTATGCTGAGCTTATTGGAAAAGGGTGGTTGGATAATGTATCCTTTATACTTTTTGCTTGTTGCGGCCATTTATGTTTTTATAGAACGTTTGTTGGCTATTAACAAAGCCTCTAGGATAGAACCTAATTTCATGAATATTATTAGAGATAATATTGTAACGGGTAATGTGCAAGCAGCACGCAACTTGGCTAAAAACACCAATAGTCCTGTAGCACGTATGATTGATAAGGGTATTCAACGCATTGGAAAGCCACTTGATGCCATCGAAAAAAGTATGGAAAATGTGGGTCGCCTAGAAATGTACAATATGGAAAAAAACCTTTCTATTTTATCACTCATTTCTGGTATTGCACCTATGTTTGGATTTTTAGGAACTATTATTGGAATGGTGCAATTGTTTTATGGCATTGCATCTACTGGCGAGTATACACTTAACACAATTGCTGGGGGTATTTATACAAAAATGATTACATCGGCCACGGGTTTAATTATTGGACTCATTGCGTATGTTGGGTATAATTTTTTAAGTACCCAAATTGATAAGACCGCCAACAAAATGGAAGTAGCAAGTTCAGAGTTCATTGATATTTTACAAGAACCCACTCGTTAATTAACTACAATGAATATCAGAAAGCGTTTAAGATCTCATCCAGAAGTGCACACCGGTGCCTTAAATGATATTCTATTTATATTACTATTATTTTTTCTAATTGTATCAACTCTTGCAAATCCAAATGTCATTAAAGTGTCTAATCCAAAGGCAGCAAGTGATACAAAAGCCAAGCAAACAGTGGTGGTTACGGTAGACAAAGACCAGCAAATTTATATTGGATCAAAGCCTATTGTACTTGACTCATTAGAATCTGAACTTTCTGTTTTTTTAGCGAAAGAAACTGATAAGCCGTCGGTGGTTATTAATGGCGATAGTACTTCACATTTAGGAACAGCGATTAAGGTAATGCAGGTGATAAAAAAATTAGGTGCAACGCCTGTAATGGCTGTAGACAATAGCCAATAATCATAGTCATTTACAAATCAGGGGCCATTATAATTTTGTAGCCAAAATCATCCGGTCATTATCAAACATGTCTTTTTTAAGCACAGTTTTGTAGTTGTTTTGTACAAATACGTCCTGCGTTTGAAGCCCCATTGCTTGATTGATTTCTACAAAAAGTGCACCTCCTTTATTTAAATATTTATTGCCAAAACTAGCAATGGCGCTATAAAAAATAAGTGGATGGTTGTTCGCAACAAATAGGGCTGTATGCGGTTCAAAGTCAAGTATATGTTTTGCCATATTTTCTTTTTCAATCTCCGCTATATACGGTGGGTTTGAAATTACAATATCATAAATACCAAACTCCGGCCAGTTTGTTTCGTCTAAAAAATCTAGTGTAATACATGAAATAGCTGTGTTATTTGCTAGTGCATTTGCAGAAGCTACTTTGATGGCTTCATTAGAAATATCTACTGCTGTAATATGTGCACCCGGCAGTTTTTTTTGAAGTGCAATGGCAATACATCCACTACCTGTTCCTACTTCTAAAATTTTTAATGGTGCATCATTGAACCTATTTGCTTTGGCCCAACTTGCACATAGGTTTACGAGTTCTTCGGTTTCGGGCCTGGGAATAAGGGTATGTTCGTTCACCGCTAAACACATGCCTGCAAACCATGCTTGCCCTAAAACGTATTGTACGGGCTTGCCCGATAATAGCTCGTTGGTATACTGTTCCAGCTGCTTCACATCTTCTATAGAAAGCGGTTCGTTTTTTTGAAGCCAACGGTCCATTTTTGACCTCCCCGTAATAGATTCCATCACTATACCTGCGATGGTAGCCGCCTCTCTATCATCATAGAGGCCATTCAGTGCAGTAGTAAGGGATTGTTCAGCGGCTTCAAAAGTCATGATGCAATGTTAGTATCATTTAGGTTATTTTTGCGCCAGTCCTTCAATTTTATTTATCCATGCAAAACGCAGATCATTACTTTACTATCGAAAAGCCATCTATGGCTGAGTTTAAAGATAGGGGGAGTAAATTTTTAGGGTATGCATTTCCAATTATCACTGCGGAAAATTTTAAGCAGCATTTACAAGATCTAAAAAAAGAACATCCAAAAGCAGTTCATCACTGTTTTGCATACAGGCTGGGATTGAATAACGATTTATTTAGGGTAAGTGATGATGGTGAACCCGCTGGAACTGCTGGTAGGCCTATACTTGGACAAATTGATAGTAGCGGCGTTACCAATACCGCCATAGTTGTAGTTCGTTATTTTGGAGGTACTTTACTAGGTGTGCCTGGGTTAATTAATGCCTATAAATCTGTGGCCTCAATGGCATTACAGTTAACGCCGTTTGTACAAAAAACAATTGAATCTTATTACGAACTTTCTTTTGACTATACCCAAATGGGAGAGGTGATGAATGTTGTAAAGCAATATGGATGTTCCGTTTCGGAACAGTCTATGCAACTTTTTTGTAACCTACGTATTGGTATTCCTAAAGCAAGGCTTGATGAAGTGTTGTATACATTTAAAGACTTACACACCGTAGGTATAAAACCCTGCGCCTGATTTTACGCCTAGTTTTTTATCTGCTACCATACTTACAAGAAGTGGACAGGGTGCGTATTTTTCTTCCTTAAATCCTTCGTATAAAACTTCTAGAATGCTAAGGCAAACATCGAGTCCAATAAAATCGGCAAGTTGAAGTGGCCCCATCGGATGCGCCATGCCAAGCTTCATAATCGTATCTATTGATTCTTTGGTGGCAACGCCTTGATGTAATGCATAAATAGCCTCATTGATCATGGGCATTAAAATTCTATTGGCAATAAATCCTGGAAAATCATTGACCACACATGGCACTTTTAAAAGCACTTTACTGAGTTCAACAATGTTGTCGGAAGTAGCTGCGCTGGTCTCTTTTCCATTGATGATTTCAACAAGTTTCATGATTGGCACAGGGTTCATAAAATGCATACCAATAACCTGTGCTGGTCTTTTGGTAACGCTTGCAATTTCAGAAATAGAAATCGAAGAAGTGTTACTTGCTAGAACTGCATGTGGTGGTGCGGCAGCGTCTAGTGCTTCAAAAATGGAAAGTTTAATAGCTTTGTTTTCGGTCGCTGCTTCAACTACTAAATCGGCATTAGATACACCTGTAGCAAGGGTTGTGCTTGTTGTTAGGTGTGCAAGTGCTATTTCTTTTTGAGCGGCCGTAATCGTTTCTTTTGTAACCAAACGGTCTAAATTTTTATGAATGGTAGCAACTGCTTTTTCAAGTTGCGCACTGTTAGTATCTAATAGCGTTACATTAAACGCATGGGTTGCAAATACTTGTGCAATACCATTACCCATGGTGCCTGCACCAACAACGGTAACATTTTTTATAGTAGACATAGAACTATTTTTTTCGCTTATAATCGCCACGTTTCCACGACTGAATAAAGTCGGCCCAAGCTGCTGGATTTAAAATATTCATTGGCGGAATTTGCCCAGCATAATAATATTTATTGGCTTGTTGACGTAATTGATAATTTACTGCTTCTCTACCATCCGATGGTAAGGAGTTGAGTAAAATTCTATTGCGCGCTTCGTCTGTATTTTTTCTAGCAACCTCGTACATGTCATCGTTTACTTTGTTATTTACAAAGTCTCTTTCAAACTGTTCACGTGTAGGTCTTGGTTTTAAAATAGTGGCGGGTAAATAAACGGTATCACTTACCATGAGTTGAATAACACTGTATTGGGTTTCTGTGAGGCTGGCAGGAATCTCAATGCGTCTGTCTTTAAAACCAACACAAGAAAAAGTGATTTTGTCACCTTTTAAAACAGCGATAGAAAATACGCCATCTGGGCTCGTAATGGTACCTCTTCCTTTGCCTTCTACGATAATACTTGCAGAAGGGATAGCTCTTAAGCTGTCAGCGGTCATCACCACACCATAGAGTTGCACAACCGAGTCTCTGTAGGACGTATTTTGTGCCTTGGCCTTGTTAAGGCCACAAAAGGCTATTCCAATAAGAAGGATGCGTAGCATTTTATTCATCGGCTCAAAAATACGAATGGTTTTGACAATAAAAAGGCAATAAATGAGTCTGTTTATGGCAAAGTAAGGGCTACAGCAATTAACTTTGCACACTTCTAGCTTATTTTAACAAAAACTTGCGTGACCATGACCGAAGAAGCGATATTACAGGCCCTTAGTAATGTACAAGAGCCCGATTTAGGAAAAGACCTTGTCACCTTAAATATGGTGAAAGACGTGCAAATTAATGGCAACGATGTAAGTTTTACCATTGTGCTTACAACGCCAGCCTGCCCCATGAAAGACATGATGCGAACGGCCAGTGAAAATGCAGTTAAATTGCTTGTTAACAAAGAGGCTAATGTGCAAGTAAACTTTACAGCCAATACCACTTCTACCCGAAAAGAAAATTTACAAATATTAAGTGGTGTTAAAAATATTATTGCAGTAGTAAGTGGTAAAGGGGGTGTAGGAAAAAGTACCGTCTCTGCAAATATTGCACTTGCCCTTGCAGAAGGTGGCGCAAGTGTAGGACTTATGGATGCCGATATTTATGGACCTAGTGTTCCTATTATGTTTGGTGTGCGTGGTGTACGTCCACTCATGAAAGATATTGATGGTAAAGGATATATTGTGCCCCTCGAAAAATACGGTATCAAATTAATGAGTATTGGATTACTTGTTGATGAAAAAAATGCAGTGGTATGGCGTGGTCCAATGGCAAGTAGTGCCATCAAACAATTTGTTACAGAAGTAGATTGGGGGCCACTCGATTATTTAATTATTGATATGCCGCCGGGTACTGGAGATATTCATTTAACGCTGATGCAAACCGTACCGGTAACGGGTGTGGTAATTGTTACAACACCGCAGGCCGTTGCACTTGCCGATGCTAAAAAAGGTATTGCGATGTTTGGTCAGGCACAAATTAATGTGCCTATTATTGGACTCGCCGAAAACATGGCTTATTTTACGCCAGAAGAATTACCCAACAATAAGTATTATTTATTTGGAAAAGAAGGTGGCAAGAAATTAGCCGAAGAATATGACCTTGCATTTTTGGGACAAATTCCGCTGGTGCAATCTATTAGAGAAGGGGGTGATGAAGGCGTTCCGTCCATGATTGGCACCGATGAAATTAGCAAGCAAGCTTTTAGAAATATTACGGCGCAAGCAGTACGAAATATTGCCATCAGAAATGCGGGTGTACCTGCAACGCAAGTGATTAAAACAGAAGTGTAAGCATGAAAAAAATCATCATTACTTTAGACGGATATTCTTCATGTGGCAAAAGTACCCTTGCCAAACAAATGGCAGCGCATTTAAATTATGTGTTTATTGATAGTGGTGCGATGTACCGTGGTATTACACTTTATTTTATCAGGCACGGTATTGATGTAACAAATTCGGATGCAGTAATAGAAGCCCTTTCACATATTCAATTGTCTTTTGTGCTCAATGAAAAAACGGGTAGGGCGGATATGTATTTGAACCATGAAAATGTGGAGGAAGAAATTAGGGGCTTAGCCGTGAGCAATCGGGTGAGTCAAGTGGCAGCACTCGAGCCAGTGCGCATTTTTAGTTTAGCGCAACAGCAATTAATGGGCGCGCAAAAAGGCATTGTAATGGATGGGAGGGATATTGGCACGGCCGTTTTTCCGGAAGCCGAACTTAAAATATTTGTAACGGCTTCTCCTGAAGTACGCGTAGAACGCCGTTACCAGGAGCTGGTAGCTAAAGACCCGGCTATTACAAAAGCCGAAATAAAGGCCAATTTAGAAATGCGGGATCATATCGATTCTACCAGGGAGTTTAGTCCATTAAAACAAGCAGATGATGCACTTGTTTTAGACAACAGCAGTTTAACAAGAGATGAACAACTTGAATTGGCACTTTCTTGGGCCAAAGAGCGAATCGAAAGCGCTTAATTGATTATATTTGACATGCCTATGAAAAAAAATGGTCCCTCCGTGGAAACGGAACGACCTTTTTTACGATTGCTTGCCATATGAAAACCTTTGGTACAGCTTATAAATAATTTGTACCTATATTTTTAACAGGTAACCCTGTTTGTTTGCTTGCTTTGTTAATACAAATATACAGCGTTTGTAGGCCGTTCAAAAACAACTTAGTGTTAAGGATATTACGCTTAAATGTATCTTTGTAGCCGCAAAGCCTTGCTATTACTGAATTTTTTTGTAAACCAGATATGATGTCCAACCGTTTAGTGGATCCTTTATTTCAGTTAATTCACTCCCTCGAAAAGGCGGAGAAAAGGCATTTTAAGTTGTATATCAAACGAAATTCAGCTAAAGAAGACCTCAAAATCATTCAATTATTTGATGCGATAGCGGCTTTACCAGATTATGACGAGCGGATTTTACTCAAAAAACTAAGCTCCATTGAAAAGCCCCAATTGGCCAATTTAAAAACACATTTGTATAAGCAGGTACTCGCTAGTTTGCGCCTTTTAAAAAGCACTGATAGTGTAGATCTTCAATTGCATGAGCAATTAGACCATGCGCGTATTTTATATAGCAAAGGGTTATACCACCAAAGTTTAAAAATTTTAGACAAGGCAAAACTATTAGCACATCAATACCATCAAGATAGTTTTTTAATTCAGATCATTTCACTGGAAAAAAAGATTGAGACCTTACACATCACAAGGAGTATGACAGACCGTGCAGGTCAGTTAACCCTCGAGGCCAATCAGGTAAATGAAAAACGAAAAATAATTACGCAGCTTTCTAATTTGGCTTTACAACTGTACAGTTGGTTTGTACAAAATGGTCATGCACGTAATGAGGCCGATGAAATAGGTATTAAAACCTTTTTTAAAGAAGCGTTGCCTGCTAATGCCGCGAAGCTCACCGGATTTTATGAGCGGCTTTATTTATACCAGAGTTATTGTTGGTATGCATTTATTAGGCAAGACTTTATCATGTATTATAAGTATGCGCAGCGTTGGTTTGATCTTTTTGAAACCAACAAAGAAATGATTGAGATTGAAACAGGGCATTATATTAAGTCGATGCATATTTTACTCAATGCACATTTTGACCTACGTAATTTTGGCAAGTTTGATAAGGTACTAGCGCATTTCGAAAAATTTGCTTTGTCGGAACTCCCCAATAAGCACGATATTTTTAGGGTCAATTCATTTGTATATATCAATAGTGCCAAGCTTAATAATCATTTGATGCAGGGCACGTTTAAAGAAGGATTACAGCATGTACCAGCTTTAACAAAACAATTGAAGGCACTTGAAATGTATTTAGACCAGCACCGTATATTGGTGTTCAATTATAAAATTGCCACCCTGTATTTTGGCGCTGGTGACTATGCCACTTCTATTGATTATTTAAGGCGTATTATTAATGATCATATTGATTTAAGAGGTGACTTGCAATGTTATGCACGTCTACTTCATATGATGGCGCATTATGAACTTGGGAATATTGAACTCATCGAAAGTTCACTCATAAAATCGGTATATCGGTTTATGGCAAAAATGGAAAACCTAACTGTTATAGAAGAAGAGATGTTTACATTTTTGCGTGGTTCTTTTAAAGATCCGTCTCGTAAAGTGACACAGGCATTGCAAGAGTTTTTAGCCAAGGTTAAAAAGTACGAGAAGTCTAGATTTGAAACACGTGCATTTGCCTACCTCGACGTTATTTCTTGGTTAGAAAGTAAGGTTGAACATAAAACGATGAGTGAGATTATTTATGCGAAGTATTTGAAGAGTCCTCACCGTTAGTAATTTAGCTTGTGGTAGGCGTATAGGCAATACTGCCGCCAACCCATGTTTCGTTTTGGTTGTAGCCAACCCCAATCATTTTTCCTTTACTGAGCCTTGCGATGTTAATAGCCGGAAAAGGCCTAGAAGCGCCGTCTTCCCACAAATAGAGTAACCTGATTTCTACCTTAGCCGGCGTAGTTGGTGTTTTAATAATGGGGGCATAGTTTACTTTTTTTTGAAGCATCCAATTTGCTGGATCTGGCAGGCTTTCAATATCATTATTAGTTACATCAATGATAACGCCCGCTCCCGCAAAAGAAAAGAGTGGCTTTAGTACATAGTTTTCTAGATCTTCTGGAATGCTTACTAGTTCGTTTACATAATAGCTAGTAGGAATATTTGGGTGTTGTAGTAAAGGCATGGTGTATTTACTAATCCGGTAAAACCAGTTGGGGTGTCCGGCCCATTCTACGTTGAGGTTTTCAAATAAAATACTTCCTGCTTCCCTAATCTCTGATGGCATTTGATCTAGTTCATCAAATATGATTCGGTTGTAAATTCTTTTGATATCTATTTTTTCGCCGTCACTATTTTTATAAAATAATATGTCTCCTTCCTGTATAATTTCTGTGATGCAAACAATAGTGACGCCGGTGAAGGCTGCCGTTGCGTAAAAGTCGATTTTGGTTTTTTGTGTATGCGGTTTTATTTCAAGTAACACCACATGTTTGGGATCATGATTTCCTACAATAATAGACTGTAACTTTTGTAGGTAAGAAGTTTTGTTGAGGCCACTATAATACGCCGAGAAGGGTGCAGGTATATCGTAAATGGTGCGAGTGGCATCGTCTAGTAGTACTTGATATCCATAAAGGCTTGGAAAACCTTGCATTTCTATAAGTTGTGGTACAATTTCATTTTTTTCATTCATGCAAATGCCAAAATCAAACGCTAAAAAATGAGGATGTGCCGTTTGGTTGGGTACGTTTTTGTTAGCTGGAATTGCGGCATCCGTTAATGCCTGAAAATTTGAATGTGTAATGGTATCAATGATGTAATCACAAGTATCGAGCATTTGCTGATTGCATGGTGCATCAATAAAAACCGGTGTTTCTGCTACTCTAAAATCGATGGCACCTACAAAATCTTTATTTAATTCGGATAATAACTGCTCGTATTTCTGTTCCGAAAAATTTTGATTGAAATTATTTCTTTGATCAGGCATCATGGCTTTTGAATTTAATGAGCAGTCGCATCAAGAATCGCCTGGTTTAAAAAATTAGGCAAAATAGTATTGTAAGTAAGCATAATTTTTTCTGGATCAAGTACCTGGTCCACCATAGATTGCCACTTTTGTTCGCCATGGTTTAGGGTTACAATATTTTTTTTGTCTTCTTGTAGTAAATACAAATGCATACCTGCTGCGTCTACTTCTGCATGAAACTGTGTCCCCACAAAATAAGGGCTAAAACGCATGGCCATAATTGCTCTTTCGTATGGCACGTGCGGGCGGTCTTTTTCGATGGCAAGAATAGAAGCGCCCATGGCTTCTATAAGTTCGTCGTTGGGTTCAATTACCTGAAATTCCCTGCTGTCAACGCCATAAAATGGATTGTTTAATCCAGCAAAGAGTGGGTCTGAAATGCCCGCTGTTGTTGGGTGTACCGGAAACACACCAAAGGCCGTTGAGTTTCTTTTACAAACCGTACCTACATGATAATATTTGCAGGCGAGCTGAAAACTATGGCATATAAAAAATACATGCTTGGGTTTTTCATTGTCGCTATTCCAAATTTCCATGCTCTCTAGCCAATCAAAATATGAGGTCTCCCATTTGGTATCATTAGAATCAAGTGGAGAACCGGGTCCTCCACTTGAAATATAAATATCAAAACTAGTGTCCGGTGTTTCTAATAACTGTCGTACATCAAATACCTGATACGTGAGCCCTAGATTTTTATGTATTGCCCATTCATTTACAAGTGCTTCAATACAACGCATGCCTTCATTGACATCGCCATCATATAAATCGAGTACCGCAACCTTAATTTTTTGATCCATATTTTTATTTACGCGTTATAAATAGCTCAGGTTTGTTTTTGGCGTAAGCGTTAAAAGCGTGTGGTACATGAGTTTGATGGTTTCTTCAATATCATCGTGGTGGATCATTTCTACGGTAGTATGCATGTACCTGAGTGGCATAGAAATAAGTACCGATGGACAACCATCATTGGCATAGGCAAAACTGTCGGTATCGGTTCCGGTACTTCTGCTCAGTGTTCTAAACTGTACTGGGATTTTATTTTTTTGTGCAACCTCTTCTACCACAGCTAATAGTTTATTGTGAATCGCAGGCGCATAAGCTAGTGAAGGGCCTTTGCCACACTGGATATCACCTTCCACAATTTTACTAATCATTGGGGTGCTGGTATCATGTGTAACATCTGTAATGATGGCAATATCTGGTTTAATACGGCGGGCAATCATTTCGGCGCCACGTAGTCCGATTTCTTCTTGTACAGCATTTACAACATACAACGAGTAAGGCAATTTCTTTTTATTTTCTTTTAATAAACGCGCTACTTCTGCAATCATAAATCCACCAATGCGGTTGTCAAAAGCGCGTCCAATGTAATAGCCGTTAGCTAGTTCATCAAAGCCTTCTTCATACGTAACTACAGATCCTATATGAATACCTAAATCTTCTACTTCTTTTTTTGTTCTTGCGCCGCAATCTAAACATAGGTTGTCTACTTTAGGTTGTGGTTCTTTGGTGTCAGAGTTGCCTAAACGCGTATGAATAGCGGGCCATCCAAACACCGCTTTAACAGGTCCTTTTTTTCCATGAATCCAAACTCTTTTGGCAGGCGCAATTTGGTGATCCACACCACCATTTCTTTTTAGGTAAATAAGACCCTGGTCTGTGATATAATTTACAAACCAACTAATTTCATCGGCATGTGCTTCAATCACTACTTTAAAAGGAGCGCCTGGATTAATAACACCTACTGCAGTGCCGTAAGGATCCGTAAAAATTTCGTCGGTATATTTTTTGATATACTCGAGCCATACTTTTTGTCCACCCGTTTCAAAACCAACCGGAGATGGGGTATTGATATAATTTTTTAAAAACGCCATGGATGCTGCAGTAACGACTGCATCTTTTTTCTGCTTCTTCGTTTTTGTGCTTGGTTTTTTTGTTGCCATAATATTTAATTTCACTTTATTGTATAGAAAATAGTAGGGTAGCGATGAGGCCGCAGACGGCTTTCACTACAATGAGCCCGTCAATGATTGCAATATAATAGAGAATGCTTTTACGTTGGTACATTTGGTAGCTTACACTTATCAACAAAATAAGCGGGATTGTGTTTAATAAAATTTGGTATCCAGTAAATCCGTGCAAATAGCCATAGCGAAGGGTTGCTATTAAGATTAACGCACTCATGGGTAAAACAATCCAATTGATGGTTTTAGTAAGTCCCATGCGTACCACCAAGGTTTTCATTTGTTTATTGGCATCCGATTCAAAGTCTTTGATGTCAAATAACAAGGCGATAATGCTGATGTAAAGGGCGTTGGAGATAAACAAAATAGGCATATGCGCCATGCCCTGATAAGTCTGATTGGTTAGTTTTAAAAAGAGGTAAGGCGTAAACACACCAATACCTGCCCATATAGATCCAATAACTAAAGGCTTTATAATGCCATAAGACCGGAGGTTGAGCCAAGGATATTTTTTGGTATCAAAATAATATAAAAAGGCTCCAATGCCAATGAGGCAGCAATAGAAAATATCGTAGGGTTCAAGTAACTCTATACCTGGTTGTAATGTAAATAGTTGATAGCTACCACCTCCAATTATAAAAGTAAGCAGCAACCACTGTATTTTTTTAATCTGCCCCGCATGTTCACGCACCCAATTATTTCTTTGGTTAGGGGTGCTATCATAACTTTCTAAGAGGTAAGAATGATTGTAATAATAAACTGTTGCTGCTGCGGCAATTGCTATAAATAAAATAGGTATGTGACGGTGTCCTAACTGCGCAAAGCTGCATAGGCAAAGGCTTACCATGCATACGGCGTAAAAATAATTGCCAAAGAAAAAAGAAGTAAAGCGATGTTCAAGAAAAATACGCCACCGAATAAATGTATCCCAGTTCACGTTTAATTCACGATAATGATGTCGGAAGATACTACGGTGTCACTTTTATTTTTTGCTTTATCAGAAGCCCAAAATCTAAAATAACAAGTATCGTTTTTGCCGCATTTAGGAATGACAGTATAAATGCTGCCCGGAATAAATCCAGTATTATAACCCACTTCAAAAACGCCCCTTAAATTAGGTGTTGCTGTAAATGCGGGAATTTTTACACGGTCACTAAAATTATTACAGCCTTTAGTTTTGGTTACTTTTTGCACCCAAATGCTATCTGAAATATCGCCTTCGGCGTCTGTAAACTCCATTGAAAAAATGATGGCGGAGGCGCCCGAAAAAACCTTTCCATTCACCGACTTAAAAGTGAGCTGGGGTTTTGTGGTATAGGTATCTTTATTGCAAGCAAATATGGTTACAATAATTGCCGTTAATATCAATAATTTTGCCTTCATTCGTGTAGGTTTCTGCTCAAATTTAGTAAAACAAACCAATCATTTGCTGTGTTGCCCATAGATGTTAACAATATTTTCTCTAGCGATCCTGGTTTGTTTAACCAAACAGCGCTAGACCTCTTTGCGTATCAGTATGCTGAGAATGCGGTATATAGGCGTTGGTGTGATCTTATTGTTCCGGCGCAGCATCCAAAAAATGCAGATGGAGTGCCTTTAATTGAGCATTATACGGGCATTCCGGCCATGCCCATTGGATTATTTAAAACCGAAACGGTGCAAACCGGAAGCTACGTGCCTGCCCTTTTTTTTGAAAGTAGCGGTACCACCGGAACGGAGCAAAGCAAGCATTATCTCAAAGACGAAGCCGTTTATCAGCGCAGTTTTATAACCGCTTTTGAACAGGTGTATGGGCCGATTTCAAACTGGTGTATTATTGGACTGTTACCTGCTTATTTAGAGCGGCCGCATTCGTCGCTGGTATATATGGTGGAGCATTTGATGAAAGCATCTAACCATGCGCGCAGTGGATTTTATTTATACGATCATGAAGCATTATCACAAACATTAAATGTCAATGAAGCAGCGGGGCAAAAAACTTTATTGATTGGTGTGACGTTTGCATTATTAGATTTTGCCGCGCAATTTCCAGTGCCATTACAGCATACCACTATTTTAGAAACAGGTGGTATGAAAGGTAGACGTAAAGAATTAACCAGAGCCGAAGTGCACGAAACATTAATGGACGCTTTTCATGTGGCCACGATTCATGGAGAATACGGTATGACCGAATTATTATCGCAAGCCTACGCCACCGGAAATGGCATATACAAATGCCCGCCATGGATGCGCGTGCTTGTAACCGAAGAAGAAGATCCACTAACCGTGAAAACCAGTGGGAGAGGCACTTTGCAAGTTATTGACCTCGCTAATATCTATAGCTGTTCCTTTATCGCCACAGAAGATGTGGGCGCCGTTTACGAAGATGGTAGCTTTGAAGTTTTTGGCCGAATGGATCATTCGGCCCTACGCGGTTGCAGCCTGATGGTGATCTAATTTTTTTGCGCGCACGCAATAATTATTTTACACACTTACATTAAAATCACGAAGTGCATCGTTTAAACTTGTTTTTAAATCGGTGCTTGCTTTACGCTGACCAATAATTAATGCACAGTTTACTTGGTATTCACCAGCGTTAAACTTTTTAGTAGTTGTACCCGGAATTACTACTGATCTTGCTGGTACACGTCCTGTATATTCTTCTGGCGTTGATCCACTCACGTCAATAATTTTTGTTGATTTTGTTAATACCACATTGGCACCTAATACCGCTTCTTTTTCTACAATGACACCTTCTACCACAATACTTCTGCTACCTAAAAAACAACCGTCTTCGATAATAACAGGGCTTGCTTGTAATGGCTCTAATACACCGCCAATACCCACGCCACCACTCAGGTGTACACCTTTTCCAATTTGTGCGCAACTACCTACTGTTGCCCAGGTATCTACCATGGTACCCGCATCAACGTAGGCCCCAATGTTTACATAACTAGGCATAAGCACCACAGAGCTAGCAATGTAAGCACCATAACGCGCCACAGCTGGAGGAACGGCTCTAACGCCTAATTCTTTGTAGTTACTTTTCAATAACATTTTATCGTAAAACTCAAAAGGAGGGAGCTCCCATGTTTGCATATGTTGAATACCAAAATACATCAAAATAGCCTGCTTAACCCACTCGTTTACCACCCACTTATCTCCTTCTGGAGATGCTACACGCAAACGACCTTTGTCTACATCTTCAATCACGGCTCTTACGGCATCACTGTAGGTTGCTTCTTTTAATAAATCTCTATTTGACCAGGCTTCAAGTATTAAATTTTGTAAAGACATGCTTATTTTTTTGCAAACATATGAAACACATCTATAACTACCATTATCTAGCTAAATTCTCGTTAACAATTTGTAATTTGCCTGCGTGACCCCTCTATTTAATGCAGATATTGAAGCTTGTTTGACCGTTTTAGAAAGCGGCGGGCTTATTTTGTACCCTACCGATACCATTTGGGGTATTGGCTGTGATGCAACCAATGAAGACGCTGTTGCAAAAATATTTGCGTTAAAAAATCGCCCCGATAGTAAGGCGCTGATAGTGCTCATCGCAGACGAGCGTTCACTACTTCAATATGTGGCGAGTCCGCACATCGAAGTGTTTGATTATATCCAGGGTGTATCTAAACCCACCACTATTATTTATGAAAATGCCATTGGACTTGCGGGTAATTTACTAGCCGAAGATGGCTCTGTGGGTATTCGTATTTGTGCTGATGAATTTTGTAAGCATTTGATTAAGCGTTTTAGAAAACCCATTGTAAGTACCTCTGCTAATGTATCTGGCTTCCCGCCACCCAAAGTATTTGCTGATATTGACATTGCTGTTAAGGGGGGTGTGGATTATGTGGTCCATTACCGTCAAGATGATATGACACCAGTAGAGCCTTCTGCTGTTGTCAAATTCAATAAAGACGGGCGTTTCACAATTCTGAGGCCGTAATTGGTTCCTTTTGTTTCCTTTTGGTTATTTTTGCATCATGCATCGCATACTTGTTATTCAAACTGCTTTTATAGGAGACGTTGTGCTTGCAACAGCACTGCTACAAAATTTGCATGCAGCTTATCCGGAAGCAACAATTGATATTTTAGTGAGAGCCGGTGCCGAGGAACTTTTTATACATCATCCCTACATCCATCAGGTGCATGTTTGGGATAAAAAGAAAAATAAATACCAGCATCTTTTTCAAATCATACAAACCATTAGGCGCATCAAATATGACGTTGTTATTAATGTGCAGCGTTATTTGGCTACTGGCATTATCACCGTTTTGTCGGGTGCTAAAAAAACAATTGGTTTTAATAAAAATCCACTCAGTTTTTTATTTTCGGAAGTAGTGAAGCACGCGTTTGGGACAGCCGCGCATGCGGTTGGGCGCTCGGCTGAACAGGATTCAAGCACAACATCCATACACGAAACCTCGCGCAACCATGCACTGCTTGCTTCATTAACAACAGCGCCTGTTGCAAAGCCAGCACTCTATCCATCTGCTGCTCATTTTATAGCGGTACAAAAATATCAATCGGCGCCATATATATGTATGTCGCCAGGGTCGGTGTGGGAGACCAAAAAAATGCCAGCAAAAAACTGGATTGATCTCATTAACGCAGTGCCAACTAATTATACCATTTATTTAATGGGTGCCCCTAATGAAACAGCATTATGCGCGGAGATATTGTCGGCTACATCGAGAGGGGGCGTAATCAATATTGCTGGAGAGCTAAACCTGTTAGAAGCAGCGGCACTTATTAAAGGCGCCAATTTAAATTATGTAAACGATTCGGCGCCCATGCATTTGGCGTCTGCAACTAATGCACCTGTAGTAGCTATTTATTGTTCTACCATTCCAGCATTTGGTTATGGTCCATTATCATCTGTGCAGTTTGTTATCGAATCCACAGCATCATTGCCCTGTAAGCCTTGTGGCCTGCATGGAAAAACGGCTTGTCCACTTGGGCATTTTAATTGCGGCAATACCATTACAACGGCGCAATTACTAGCGCCTCTTTCGCTTATATAAATGAGCAAAGCGCTACATTTGCAAAGCATGGAAATTAATTGTTCACCACTCGAAACCCAACTCTTTAAAAAAATAGGTGCTGCAGCAGATAAGCTGGGAGTGCCTGCTTATTTAATTGGTGGATTTGTGCGTGATAAAATTATTGGACGTCCTACCACCGATGTGGATGTGGTTTGTATTGGTGATGGCATTGCATTAGCGCATGAAGTAGCTGGATTATTTTCCCCAAAGCCAACGGTTGCATTTTTTAAAAACTTTGGAACCGCGCAAATAAAAATTGATGATTTTATTGTTGAATTTGTTGGTGCCCGCAAAGAAAGTTATGCTTCAGATAGTAGAAAACCAAGTGTGAGCCCCGGCACTATCGAAGATGATCAAAACAGAAGAGATTTTACCATCAATGCACTAGCTATTGGGTTGCATGAAGGAGCTTTTGGACAACTGGTAGATCCATTTGGTGGCTTACAAGCCATTCAGGATAAAATAATAAAAACGCCTTTGGCGCCGCATCAAACATTTAGTGATGATCCGCTGCGCATGTTAAGGGGTATTCGTTTTGCGTGTCAACTAGGCTACACCATTGTGCCTGAAACCCTAGATGCTATTGCAGATAGTGCACACCGCATCAGTATTATTTCGCAGGAGCGTATCACCGAAGAGCTTAATAAAATCATGCTTTGCGATAAACCATCGGTAGGGTTTGATTTACTTTTTAAAGTAGGCCTACTACATAAAATATTTCCGCAGCTCGTAGATTTATACGGCGCCGAAAATATTGATGGTATGGGCCATAAAGATAATTTTTACCACACACTTCAAGTACTTGATAATATCGCGGATAGCACGCCAGACTTGTGGCTTCGCTGGGCAGCATTATTACATGATATTGCAAAACCCGCTACTAAAAAATTTGAAGAAGGTTTTGGATTTACGTTTCATGGTCACGAAGTTGTGGGTGCGCGCATGGTGCCTAAAATATTTACCAAACTAAAACTTCCTTTAAACGAGAAAATGAAACTCGTTCAAAAATTAGTGTTGTTACATTTAAGGCCCATAAGTTTAACCAAAGAAAATATTACGGATAGTGCTATTAGGCGTTTAATATTTGACGCTGGCGAAGACATTGAAAGTTTAATGCTTTTGTGTAATGCCGATATCACCAGTAAAAACAAGCAAAAAGTAAAGCGCTATTTGCAAAATTTTGAAATGGTTCGCCTTAGAATTCAGGAGGTAGAGGATGGGGATAGACTCCGTAATTGGCAGCCGCCTGTAACCGGCGAAATGATCATGGAAACCTTTGGGCTTGCACCTTCCAAAGAAGTGGGACTTCTTAAAGATGCGATTAGAGAAGCTATTTTGGATGGCATTATTCCCAACGAACAGGAGGCAGCTACTAAATTTATGCTTGAAAAAGCAGCTACTTTAGGCCTGCGTCCCGTATAAATAATTGTATTTTAGCAAAATAAACAAAAGAGCATGGCTGTTTTAAAATTTAGGGTGTATTTAGAAGAAGATGACGCGGTGTACCGAGATATATGCATTAAGCATACACAAACTTTTGCGGAACTACATTACGCTATTTTAAAAGCGTATGAATTTGATACCAAACATCAAGCTACTTTTTATCGAAGTAATGATAAGTGGTTACAAGGCCGCGAATTAAGTTTTGAAGTGTACGATAAAAATTATCAGGCACCACCACTTCTCATGGCAGAAACAGCTATTGGAACAGAAATTATAAATACCAATCAAAAATTTGTGTACGAATACGACTTTGCAAAAGTTTGGTTGTTTTTAATTGAGCTGATCCATGTAAGCAAAGAAACAGATGCAACACTTACCTATCCGCTCGTTACTCGTACCGAAGGCATCGGTCCACAACAATACGGAACCAAAAGTTTACTGGGCAATAAATTTGCCGACATCGAAGAAAAGTATGATTTATCAGAAGCTGCAGATGGTTTTGGTGAAGAAGGAGAGGAAGAAGACGGCGTTAGTGATGATGCAGAGGCAGAGGCAGATGACGACATTGTAGACACGCAAGATGAGGATGGACAAGAAGAATATTAATAAGGTTGTAGCGCTTCTTGCTGCAAGTGATTTTGAATCAAAGACACCCACGGTTATTGTTATAGTAGGTCCTACGGCCGTAGGTAAAACAGCTTTTGCAATAGCGCTTGCACATCATTTAAATACCCAAATTATTTCTGCCGATTCTAGGCAGTGTTACAACGAACTAAATATTGGTGTAGCAAAGCCAACCGCCGCAGAACTTGCAGCAGTAAAGCATCATTTTATCTCGTCGCATTCAATAAATCAAGAAGTTAATGCAGGTGTTTTTGAAAAATATGCACTAGACGCTGCTGCTCAAATTTTTAAAACCAATGCAACTGCAGTCATGGTTGGCGGCACTGGCCTTTACATCAAATCTTTTTGTGCAGGTATAGACCTTATGCCCGCAATTGATGCAGCTATTAGAAATAGATTGATTACAGACTATGCAATAAATGGACTCGAATGGTTGCAACAAGAAGTAGCTGCTAAAGATCCAATTTATTGGGAAAGCACACACGAAAAAAACAATCCCCAGCGCCTCATGCGCGCGCTTGAAATAGTACTTGCAACCGGAAAGTCCATTACTAGTTTTCAATCAGCACAAAAAGTTGCCAGGCCTTTTAATATTTTAAAAATTGGTTTATCGATGCCCCGTGAAATACTCAATAACCGCATAGGTGATAGGGTAGACGCGATGATGCAAGAAGGGTTACTCGAAGAAGTAAAAGGGCTTTTACCCATGGCACATTTAAATGCATTACAAACAGTAGGGTATCAAGAAATATTTGCACACCTCCGCGGAGAAATTTCTTTACAAGATGCTGTAACGGGGATCAAGCAACATACCAGACAGTATGCCAAACGTCAAATGACTTGGTTTACAAAAGATGCTTCGGTAAACTGGTTAGAACTTGAATCCAAAAGTTAACATCACTGTTCCTCTCGATCCTGCTTGTGAAGCAAACGTATTTGGTTTATCATTTAAGCGGTATGCAAATTGAACGTCTCTGTTCATGATGTGCGCATAACTTAAGTCAATAAATATTCCATGGTCCCTGTAGCCAATGCCGCCTGTAGCAAGCATTCTGCTAGCATCTAATGCATCGTCGGCGTATGGGCTACCATAATAAGCACCACCCAATCTAAACATAACGGTATGGAATTTTATTTCACCACCTAGCTTTAGATTAAAGTTGCCTTTGTAGTTTTCTTTAATGGCTTCGTTTACTTGTGTGTAATAATTTTTTAAACCCATATCGGTAGGGTCAGCTGCAGAAAATCTTGAGCCTTTGTAATTTACATACTCAATATCGGCACTTAAAAAAGCACGTTGTTTGCGGGTGTCTTTCACTTCTCTAAATACATAACTCGCACTAGCAGTTGCTCTCCAAGGCGTGACTAACGTATAATTACTTTCACCTGCTTTGCCACTATTGAGTGCATCGCTATTTGCAGATCTGGTGCGTGCATACGATTCGGTGTTGGCAATTAAGGAAGCCCTCACTTCATCTTTAAATCCAATAACCTGTGGTGTGTGCACCGCAAAGCCAACACGCCAAAATTCGGTGGGTTTATAAATGGTGCCTAGTTTTAAACCCATACCAATACCTCTTGAACTAAAACTTTCTTGAAAAGTGAAACTCTCAAATTGATTATTGGGGTTAGTAGTAGCGTCTTTTTCGGTGTAGGTAAGTTCACGATTGTAATTGATGATTGGAATGGTTATACTTCCCCCTACATACATTTTGTCTTCCATATTGCCTGCAAGACCAAGGGCCAATTCGTGGTAACCGCCATTTGTGTTGGCGTCATAACTTTGGTTTACACCTGTAGATATAGGCACCATGCTCTGGTAACCATCAAACCTACCTTGTGCATTATTAGACGTGTCAACTAAAAAAGTTCTGAACGCTAATGAGGAACCAAAAATATAATTGCTTAGTGCAGCATTGGTATCTGCTACATCACGGGTTAATTCTTCGAGGTATTGCTCCGAAAAAGAACTCATATTATTAAAGCCCTTAAACGTTACCCTGTTGTTGTAATTGGCTACTTGATTGATAGAAACCGCAATAGCATTACTGGTCCACTTGCTTTTTTTATTGTTGCTAAATCCAAAAATAAATCCACTTGTTCCGTAGAGCATATTGTTTTTTGAGCTGGTGGTATCGGAACCTCTATAATTTAATTTGTTGTTGTTGAAGTTCATACCAGGCGACATTACAAACTCAGATGTTTTAAATAATCCAAGCCCGGCAGGGTTTATGTGGTTGGCCGTAATTTCACCACCTAGTGAACCCATCACACCACCGGTTGCTATATTTCTAGCAGAACCATTTTGTGTAAACCAAGCTGTACGAAGTGCATAGTCTGGTTGTTGTGCAAATAGGGTTGTAACAAATAATGTTGCAACAGCAAGTATCGTTAGTTTCATAAATATTAGATTGAATCCTTAGAACTAGTTATCTCTTCCGCCTCTGCCAGTGGATGTGCTAGTGCCAGTACTTTTTACACCGCCGCTATTGCCACCTGCATTACTTGATGGCATTGGTGCTGCGCCACTGCTAGAATTCGAAAAACTTCTGGAAGCTCTGTCCCAGCTATTATTGTTTACAGCGCCTGCAACACTTGTTGCGGTAGAGAATACTCTTTTAACAAGGTTCCCAAAACTATTGTTGTTGGTTCCTGTTTCATACGCACCCGTTTTTGGATTGCGGTAGCCTAAATTAACGTTGCCGTATGTTTTATTTTTAAATGCAGTAACATTAGACCCTGCACCTCCGCCAATATTTACCCTTGGATTTTTAAAAGCAATGACACTACTAATAGGGTTTCTAAAACCATTACCCCAGCCGTAGCCAAGTCCTAAATTAGAACCAAAACCGAGGCCAGGATTAAATCCAAAACCAGGCATAAACCCATTATTACATCCACAATTATAATTGTATCTGAAGTTGTTGAAATTGTTATTGAACCTATTGCCCATAAAATCAAAACGGCTATCGTACCAATAACTGTAATCATCGATGCAGTTAAAGCGGTAGCGGTTGCTTAGTTTAAGACGTAAAAAACGGTCTTCTTGTAGCTCAGTATAACGCTCATACTGATCCTTGGCTTCTTCTTCACGTTCTAATTCTTTTTTATTGACGCCATTAGCCGGGGAATAGTAAACGTCGTCGGGGGTTTGCCCGGCTTCGTAAACGGTGCCGCAACTTGTTGCAAAAACGAGTAAAACTGCTACTGATAGGAGGTTAGTTTTCATGGCACATGGGTATTTAGGTATACTATTATGCGAAGTTACATACATTTGCGGTGCAGGCAACTACAATTAAAGGTTTGATATCTGATATCTAAACTAACAATTGTAAGTCTATTATTTTGTTAAGAATATTGTAATTCAATTATGAGCAAGGAAATAACCCCAAGAGCGCAAGATTATTCGCAGTGGTACAACGATTTAGTGATTAAAGGAAGCCTCGCAGACCATAGTGCGGTTAGAGGCTGTATGGTGATTAAACCCTATGGTTTTGCACTATGGGAAAACATGCGTGATGTACTTGACAAAATGTTCAAAGACACGGGTCACCAAAATGCATATTTCCCGCTTTTTATTCCTAAAAGTTTATTTGAGGCCGAAGAAAAAAATGCAGAAGGTTTTGCAAAAGAGTGCGCTATTGTTACGCATTACCGTTTAAAATCAGATCCTAATAATAAAGGAAAATTAATTGTAGATCCAGAAGCAAAACTAGAGGAAGAACTAGTGGTGCGTCCTACATCGGAAGCAATTATTTGGAATACCTACAAAGGATGGATTCAATCGTATCGCGATTTACCGATACTCGTAAACCAGTGGGCCAATGTGGTGCGCTGGGAAATGAGAACGCGACTTTTTTTACGCACTGCCGAGTTTTTATGGCAGGAAGGACATACGGCGCATGCTACTAAAACAGAGGCTATAGAAGAAACTACTAAAATGCTAGATGTGTACGCCGATTTTGTAGAAAATTGGATGGCACTTCCAGTAATTAAAGGGGTAAAAACGGCTAATGAACGTTTTGCGGGTGCCGAAGATACCTATTGTATAGAGGCTATGATGCAAGATGGTAAAGCGTTACAGGCAGGTACCTCACACTTTTTAGGCCAAAATTTTGCGAAAGCTTTTGATGTTAAATTCTCTGATAAAAACAACAACCTAGAATATGTGTGGGCTACTAGTTGGGGTGTGAGTACACGTTTAATTGGTGCACTTGTAATGGCGCATAGTGATGATCAAGGTCTGGTGTTACCACCAAAAATTGCACCACTACAAGTTGTGATTGTTCCTATTTTTAAAGGAGACGAACAAAAAGCAGCGATCGATGCAAAAGTAACTGTGATGATGGCCGAATTAAAAGCACTGGGCGTTTCTGTAAAATATGATGATAGTGATAATGCAAGACCAGGATGGAAATTTGCAGAATATGAAATGAAAGGGGTGCCTGTAAGAATTGCAATTGGGGCAAGAGATTTGGAACAAAATATTGTAGAAGTTGCGAGACGTGATACCAAAGAAAAAGCAAATGCTTCGATTGATGGTATTGGACTTCACGTAAAAAATTTACTAGACGAAATTCAGGCAAATATATTTAATAGAGCCAAGGCCTTTAGAGATGATCATATTACAGAGGCTAATACTTGGGACGAGTTTGTTCAGTTACTAGATAACAAAACCGGATTTATATCTGCACATTGGGACGGCTCACCTGAAACGGAAGAAAAAATTAAAGAACAAACCAAGGCTACCATTAGATGTATTCCTTTAGATAATAAGCAGGAAGCGGGCACTTGTATTTTATCGGGTAACCCTTCTACACAGCGCGTTTTATTTGCGAGGGCTTATTAATCTATGAAGAAGCAAAAAGAGTACCACCCATCTATGCAGCCCTACCTTGATGGGCAGGTGATATTAATTGATAAGCCACTTAAATGGACTTCATTTGATATCATTAAAAAAGTACGTTACCAAACACGCATTGCAAAAGTGGGTCATGCCGGAACCCTAGACCCACTGGCTACAGGGCTTCTTATTGTTTGCACGGGAAAATTTACCAAGCAAATCAATGATTATATGGGCATGGAAAAAGAGTATACCGGTACCATTACACTCGGTGCCACAACGCCCACTTTTGACTTGGAAAGTGAGCCTACGAATATTACTTCTTTAGAAAATATTACGCCGCAAAAAGTGTTGGATGCAACCGCACAGTTTACCGGAGCTATTATGCAAATGCCACCCATGCACTCAGCTATTAAAAAAGATGGACAGCGCTTATATTTAGCAGCGCGTAATGGAGAAGAAGTAGAAATAGATCCAAGACCTGTTACGATTTACGCATTTGAAATCACAAATATTGAATTGCCCATAGTACATTTTAGGGTTGCCTGTTCTACAGGAACTTATATTAGAAGCTTGGCCAACGATTTTGGAGCAGCACTTGGTGTTGGCGGCTATTTAAGTAGCCTAAGGCGTACAAAAATCGGATCATTTTTAGTAGAAGATGCTATGCAAATAACTGCATTTGAACAGCATATTGTAGCATTAAAAGGGGAGACCAATTCCAAACTGTAAAGCCAGGTTGTTTACTTTTAAACCGGAGGCACGCGTTTCTGTGATCGCAAAATTATTAAAACTCATCCATCCATTGTTTTGTTGACGTGCAGGGTCTTTAACGCGGTAGGCTAGATCAAAACGTAATAAAAAATAGGAGAAGTCAAACCTAAGTCCAGTACCTAAACCAACAGCTAGGTCTCTTCCAAAATTTTTAAATGTAAAATGTGCATCTGGTTCGGTGGCATTTTTTTTAACGTTCCAAATATTTCCAATATCTGCAAATACAGCGCCACCAATTTTTACAGATGAAAAATCGGCAATTGTAAAACGGTATTCAATATTTGTTTCGAGTTGCATGTCGCCAAAACGGTCTCTATAACTTGAGTTAACTGTATCGCTAAATACAGAACTTCCAAGTCCTAACTGTCTGAGTCCCCAAGCACGCATGCTATAAGGCCCCCCTGCAATAAATTGTTTGAAAAAGGGTAAGCTTTTTCCAATAACGGGATCGGAACCATAGTTGTACCCAAAGCCAGCAAAAGCACGGTACGCTAGTTCAGATTTTGGATACCTATTTAATTGACGGTATTCGGTTTCTGTTTTGATATACCGGTATACATTGTTTTTAATACTTGGGAAAATTTCAAAAATGGCACCCGCTTCTTCGGCGCTGATTCGGAGGTAGTGACTTCTATTTTTGTGCTTGACACTATTCACCGTTCTAATAAATGAAAAGCTTTGGCTAAAAATATTGCCCTCATTAAACGATGCTTGTAAAAACGGATTGTTTTTAATAAGGCTATCAAGTCCTGCAAGTCTAGAAATACTATAGAGTTCAAGATTGAGGGGTTTGTACAACCATATATTATCGCCGTTCTTTTTTTGTTGATGCCACTCGTAACCAATACTTGTTACCAGTGATTTTATTTGGTAATAATCTCTTCTATCCACATAAGAGCCATTGATAGAAATTAGCGTACGCCCGTTGTCCAACGCTTTTATTTTTTTCCAATTTTTAAATGGCTGCATGATATGCGGAATGGCATAGGTATGTCCAGCATTGATTAAAAAAGTTTGTACAATATTGTTGTCTGTTGCACCAATTAAATTTAATTCTACCCCTGTTCTAAAACTTGTAACAGATTGTATAGCCTGTTTCCAAACGTTGCGGTTGGTATAGTTCAAATTGGTAGAAATACCAAGTGTGTTACCGGTAACAATATCTGCAGAGTTTCGGCTACCTTCTAGATCTATGGAGGCACTTTGTTTAGAAGCAGGTACTAAAAACAAATGAATGTCCAAGCTGTCTTTTGCTGTTTTTAAAATTCTGGCATCTACCTGTTGCCAAGCACCTATTTGCCCAACGGTATTGAGTGTTTTATAGTAAAACCCTTCGTTGTAAAGGGTTCCAGGATATAAATAGTTATGTTGTAAAAGCGGTTTACTACTAAACTTTCCAGTTTTATTGTGAAAAAGAATTTGCTTACTATACGTGTTGGTTAAAAACTGATTGTCAATTAAAGTATCAGGCGATTCGTAAATACTTACTTCTGGATAAAAGTGAACGGCTCTAATGGTAAATGGTGTTGTTTGAAAAGTGTCTAAGGCTTTTTTATTTTTTATGAGAATATTCCAATTAATATTTGATTGTTGTTTGGCCTGGATGCTGTCAATCCTGCTGATTTGTAAAAAAGGATTGATAACAATTTCTAATAATTTGGTATCTACGGTATCAACCTCTGCTACTAAATTTTCTTTGTTAAAACCATAGTAACCATTGTTACGATATAAGCCCGTTAAACGGTCCAAGTCTTGACTGATAGATTCTTTGGTATAAACGCTGCCTTTTACTAGGCGACTTTCTTTGTTGTGTTGGTTGGTAAGCGCTTGTAAACTGCTATCCTCGATGGCGTAACCCACTTTGTTAACAAGTGTTTTACTGCCTGGCGTAATACGAAGTACAATATGTGTTTGTAATTGATCGCCAATAGTGTCTACTCTAATTGAATCTGTAAAAGATGCTCTATAAAAACCCCTCGTTTGTAAATAAGCGTTCATGAAGCTAATTGAACGCTGCAAATTATTAGGTTCAAAAACGGCTGGCTGCTTTATTTTATAGAAAAAGCCAAATTTTTGAATGCTTCTGATCCGAATACTATCGTCCCAATAATTATCTAGTTCGGTAGTTAATTGTTTTTTCTCATCTTTGGACCCTGTACCGGCAATTTCAATTTTATTGTTGTAGACAAAAGCATTGTTAATAGGGTAGTTGATAACCGTTGTTCGGCGTTGTTCGGAACAGGCAGATAACACACAAATCACTACAAAAGTGGCAAGTGTACTGGCTAATTGATTAAAATTGCTTACTAAACGCATAACGATGGTAACGAAGTCTGAGCTCAAATATATTCAATCTTTGTCCGACAAAAAAGTTAGACTTGAAACCGGATGTTTTATTGCCGAAGGCGTAAAGCTAGTAGGTGAAATGATTGCTGCAGGCTATCCTTTAAAAGCCGTGTATGCACTTGATAGTTGGGAATCGCCAGATACTTCTATTGGAGTAACACGCATTGAAGCATTTGAACTTGAAAAAATGAGTATGCTTCAAACACCTAATCAAGTATTGGCTGTTGCCATGATGCCCCAACAAATAAAGGCACTGGATTTGACGGGTCAATTAACACTTGTTTTGGATGGCATTCAGGACCCTGGGAATATGGGCACCATTATTAGAACTGCTGATTGGTTTGGAATAAGGCAAATTGTTGCTAGTGAAGACACTGCCGATGTGTACAATCCAAAAGTAATTGGTGCAACCATGGGTAGTTTTATGCGCGTATCAGTAACCTATAAACATTTAGCAGACTGGATGCCTACTGTAAAATTACCAGTGTATGGTGCTTTATTAGCAGGTGAAAATATATTTACAACCAAAGCACCTAATGGGGGGTTGCTTGTTATTGGTAGTGAAGGAAAAGGTATTCGTGAAAATATTTTAGACCAGATTACCCATCCGGTTACCATTCCTAAAATTGGCGGTGCAGAGTCTTTAAATGCGGGTGTCGCTGCAGGTATTATTATCGCGCAGTTAACGCGCTAAATTTTATTAAATGTTGTGGGGCTTATTTAAATTCAATGGCTTTAACCGGACTTATTTTTGGAATCAATAGCGTTGGTAAAAACAGGGAGATAAAACATACCAAACTGGTACCAATACAAACGGCAGCTACCTGCCAGCCAATAATTTTTACGGGTGCCACTGAAATATAATAAGACGCTTCATCGAGTGTGATAAATCCGGTAGCTTGTTGTAAGAGACAAATGCCAAGCCCAGTTATAAGACCAAAGCCAACGCCAGCAAGGGTTATAAAGGAAGCGTATACAATAAATATTTTTTGAATGGTCCAATTAGTGGACCCCATCGATTTTAACAGGCCAATCATATTGGTGCGTTCTAGCATTAAAATGAGTAGGCAAGTAATTAAATTAATGAGTGCTACAATGCCCATTACAATAAATACAACATTACGGTTTACGTCTTGAATGTCTAGCCAATCAAAAATATTAGGGTACACTTCTTTGATGCTTTTGCTCATCCATTCTGAAGGTAAGGCATTGGATAAATTACTGCTTACTGCATCAATTTTTTGATATTGATCAATAAAAACTTCGTAACCCCCAATTTGATTGGGTTCCCAATTATTAATGCGCCTGATGAGGTTGATATCTGCTATCATAAAAAGTTTATCATACTCATCAATGCCGGTATGATACAATCCTACCACCACTAATTTGCGGTAGGTTTTTTGTGCATCTGCATTTGTAGAAACGAAATGCACTTTTATCGTATCATTAATTTTTATTTGCAGTCCCTTTGCAACGGCGTCCGAAATAAGGGTTTCTTTACTGTACAAACTATCGGTATATTGTATCCACCTCCCAGCTACTAAAAACTGCTTGAGTGCGGTATGGTTTTCATTTTTTTCGATGCCTTTAATAAGCACGCCTTCAATACCCGTTTGCGATTCTAATACCGCAGATTTTGTGGCAAAACTGTTGTAAGAAATTATACTGGGTGTGGTTGATATATTTTTTTCGACTTCTTTATTTCTGATAAGTGGAAGCTCTTCAGATACCAACGACTTGCCCGCCTCATATTTTTGTACCCTAATATGCCCCCAAAAGCCAAAAATTTTATCGGCTACTTTTTCTTGAAAACCATTCACAAAGGCCAGCGTAATAATCATGGCTGTAATGCTTACGGCAGTAGCCACCACAGAAAGCCGGATGATAAACCGGGAAAAGCTTTGCTGCTTATTGAAGGCGATGCGTTTGGCAATATGGTAGGATAGGCCCAAAAAGGTTGTTTTGGTAAAATTACGAATAGTATTTTTGTAAGCATGAATCTATCCCATAAATATTGGTCCGTCTGGCTGCTACTACTCTTTGTTTGTACAACTGCCCCTATGGCGCAGCGTGCTCCGGACCAAATTTATATGTCAAATATTAAAACCCCCGTTCTTTTTCAGCAAAACGATCAATTTTCAATACCTATTATTAGGCTTCAATCATCTGATGCATTAGAACTGCATTTTGATGATTTGTCTGGTGTACCTAAAAATTATTTTTACAGCTTTCAACTTTGTAACGCAGATTGGACACCCGCCATGTTAAACCCATTTGATTATATAAGTGGCTTTCCTCAAAATAGAATTAGCATGTACCGTGTATCAAGTGTTGCATTAACGCGTTATGTACATTATCAAGTGCTCTTACCAGAAAAAAATTGTATACCTACAAAAAGTGGTAATTATATTTTAAAAGTTTTTTTAGATAACGATACTTCTAAACTTGCGTTTACAAAAAGGTTGTATGTGCTGGATGAAAAAGTAACGGTAGGTGCTGGTATCACACAACCTTACGGTTCTGATATTATGCGCACGCACCAAAAAATTCAAGTCAATGTGGGGACCAAAGATTTAAATATTTTAAGCCCAGGACAGCAAACAAAACTACTTATTGTACAAAATAATAAATACACGGGGGCTGGTTTTATAACACAGCCTACATTTATTAGAGGAAAGAATTTTGAATATTCTACAGAAGATGTGCAACAAGTATTTGAAGCCGGAAAAGAATACCGCTGGGTGGATATTCGAAGTTTTAGATTTGAGTCGGACAGGGTTGTTAGAACCGATAAATCAACAACGCCATTAACCATTGTTGTGAAACCAGATTTCACAAGAAATGATCAGCGCAATATTTTTTACATGGATGCCAATGGCTGGTCAACAACTGCTACGACCGAACTTATTAATCCTTGGTGGCAAGGCGATTATGCAAACGTAAATTTCACGTATATACCTCCCGGATTAAAACCGCTTCTCAATAAAGAACTCTATATGGTAGGGGCGCTTACCGGAAATAGGATAGGGGATACGTCAAAAATGGAATTTGACGCTCTAGTAGGCGTCTACACCAAAACGCTGCTCTTAAAACAGGGCTTCTACAATTATACGTACCTTACTAAAGATAAAGGGGCTCCTTTATCCACTTCTTCTTTTGCCCTAACAGACGGCAATTTTTGGGAAACCGAAAACGATTATACCATTTTCTACTATTATAGGACACTTGGTGGCCGTCATGACGAGTTAATAGGCTTTGCCAAGGTGAATTCGCGTAATCAGCTCCGAACCAGATAATTTGGTGTATTTAATGGCGTAAAAATTAGGGAGAATTGAGGGCAAACCTTACTTTTGCACCGGCAGGTCTTACACGACCAGCTCCTGCAGAACCTCCCCAGGGTAGGAATACAGCAAGGATAAGCGGTTGAGCGGTGCGATGTGAGTAGCCTGCCATTTTTTTTATTCCCCGTCTATTTCGGGGAATTTACTTTTAACAGAAAAACCATGAAGTTTTTTATTGACACGGGCAACCTCGCTCAAATTAAAGAAGCCTACGATTTAGGCATTTTGGATGGTGTAACGACCAACCCTACGTTAATGGCTAAAGAAGGTGTTAAAGGCGAAGCAGCCATTGCCAACCACTACAAAACAATTTGCGAAATGGCAGATGGTGATGTTAGTGCTGAAGTTCTTTCTACCGATTTTGCTACCATGGTAGAAGAAGGTAAAAAGCTAGCTGCGATCCACCCAAATATTGTGGTTAAAGTACCACTTATTAAAGATGGTATTAAAGCAATCAAGTGGTTTACTGATAATGGAATTAGAACCAATTGTACACTTGTGTTTAGTGCAGGTCAAGCTATTTTAGCGGCTAAAGCAGGTGCTACTTATGTGTCTCCATTTATTGGAAGAATTGACGATAGCTCTTGGGATGGTATGGAACTGATTGGACAAATCAGACACATTTATGATATCCAAGGTTTTAAAACAGAAATATTAGCAGCGTCTATTAGAAATGCGCTTCATATTGTTAAAGCTGCAGAAGCAGGTGCCGACGTTTGTACCTGTCCGCTTGATTCTATTTTAGGATTATTAAAACATCCTTTAACAGATATTGGACTTGCTAAATTTATTGAAGACGCTAAAAAAATGTAGTGGACAAAAATTTTTAGACCCGCCAAATGGCCGCACTTGTGCGGCCATTTGTATTTGGTTTATTTATTGCACGTTTAGATACACTAATTTATAACGCTACCACTTGTTTTGTTTCGTGGCTTTGTTTAGCAGCCACTAGCACTTTCATAATGTTAATGCCTTCTTGTGGTGTAACAGGTACTGGCTTATTTTCTAGAATAGCTGCTGCTACTGCCTCATAGTATTTTCCATAATCACCACGCTCACTTTCAATGGTAGTAATCGTAATGACGCCATCTGTAGCGGTGCTTAGCGTTCCATAATTTTTTGGATCTTCTTTACCCCAGTTGTCACCTCCTGGTTTGTGTCCTGCTAATAATAAATCTTCTTGCACATCGGATCTATTTTTTATAAAGCAACCCTTGGTACTATATATTTTATAACCAGGCCCTACTTGCATAAACACCATACCACTAGTAAGTAATATGCGGTGGGTAGGGTAGTATAATAGGAGTGTGAAATAATCATCCACTAACGACACCGATCTTGTCATGCGAAGGTCTGCAAACACAGCAGTAGGCATACCCGAAAGTTGAATGGCCTGATCTACTAAGTGTGGTCCTAAATCTAGTAATACCCCAGCACCCGGTGTTGGTTGCTCTTTGTGTACTTTAGGACTTAAGGTGGTTCGGTAACGTTCGTAAGAAATTTGAACGTCTAATAATTGTCCAATTTTATTTTGAGCGATCAGTTTTTGTATCGTTAAAAAATCAGCATCATAACGTCTGTTTTGATATACCGTTAATACTTTTTGCTGCTGCACCGCAAGTGCAGCGAGTTCTTCCGCTTCTTCTACAGTAACGGTAAATGCTTTTTCTACCACTACATGTTTACCGGCAAGTAAAGCTTGTTTGGTATATGTAAAGTGCGTGTCGTTGGGGCTATTAACAATTATTAAATCAATACTAGGGTCGGAAAGTATTTCATCGTAAGATGCATAGGATGTAACACCTGGGTAAACGGCTTGTATGTTTTTAGAAGAGCGTTCCCACGCACCTGCTAGCACAAAATTTGGATTCAAGTTTATAAATGGCGCGTGGAACACGCGCCCACTCATACCAAACGAAACTAGGGCTGTTTTTATCATAGCAGCTATTTATCCAGCAACTTGCTTTCTAATAATATTTAACGCACCACCCGCTTTAAACCACTCAATTTGTTGTTGGTTATAGGTGTGGTTTGCTTGAATAGCGTCAGTTGATCCGTCTTTGTGTGTTACCACTAAAGTTAACGGCGTACCTGGTGCAAAGCTTGTTAAGCCCACAACATCGATACTATCATCTTCCTGAATTTTATCGTAGTCTGCTTTGTCTACAAAAGTTAAGGCCAACATACCTTGTTTTTTAAGGTTTGTTTCGTGGATACGTGCAAATGATTTTGTTAATACCACACGCACACCCAAATGACGTGGCTCCATGGCAGCATGCTCACGAGAACTACCTTCTCCATAGTTTTCGTCACCCACTACAATGGTACCAACACCTGCAGCTTTATAAGCTCTTTGGGTATTAGGGACGGTATCAAAAGATCCAGTTAATTGATTTTTTACGCTATCTGTTTTTTCATTGAAAAAGTTAACCGCACCAATGAGCATGTTGTTAGAAATATTATCTAGGTGACCACGGAATTTTAACCAAGGACCTGCCATAGAAATATGATCTGTGGTACACTTACCTTTTGCTTTGATTAAAAGTTTTAATGATTTTAAATCGGTGCCTTCCCATGCAGCAAAAGGATCTAATAGTTGTAAACGTTTAGAGGCAGGATCCACTGCAACAACAACGCCCGAACCATCTGCAGCAGGAGCTTGGTAGCCTGCATCTTCTACGGCAAAACCTTTTATTGGTAATTCGTCACCAGTAGGGGCGTCTAACATTACTTGTTCGCCTTTATCGTTGGTTAAGGTATCTGTTAATGGATTAAAAGTTAAGTCACCCGCAATCGCAAGTGCTGTAACAATTTCCGGACTCGCTACAAATGCAAATGTATTAGGGTTACCATCGGCACGCTTTGCAAAGTTTCTATTGAAAGAATGTACGATGGTATTTTTTTCTTTTTTCTCTGCACCTACGCGCTCCCACATACCAATACATGGTCCACAAGCATTTGCAAATACTTTCGCACCAATTTGACTAAACACGTCTAAGAAACCATCTCTTTCGATTGTGTATCTAACCTGTTCAGAACCTGGTGTAATCATGTATTCGGCCTTTGTCGTAAGTCCTTTTTGTGCTACTTGTTTAGCAAGGCTAACTGCACGGCTAATGTCTTCGTAAGAAGAGTTGGTACAGCTACCAATTAAACCAACTTCAACATTTGTAGGCCATCCGTTTGCAGCAGCCACTTCTTTCATTTTAGAAATTGGTGTTGCTAAATCTGGTGTGAATGGTCCGTTTAAGTGTGGCTCTAAAGTATTTAAATCGATTTCAATTACTTGATCAAAATATTTTTCTGGATTTGCATACACTTCTGCGTCTGCAGTTAAATGTTCTGCAACGGTATCAGCTAATGCAGCAACGTCGGCACGTCCAGTAGAACTTAGGTAACGGCTCATGCTTGCATCGTAACCAAATGTAGAAGTGGTAGCACCAATTTCGGCACCCATATTACAAATGGTTCCTTTACCTGTACAGCTCATGCTTGTTGCACCTTCACCAAAATATTCTACAATCGCACCAGTACCACCTTTTACAGTTAAAATACCAGCCACTTTTAAAATCACATCTTTAGGCGCTGTCCAGCCGTTTAACTTTCCGGTTAATTTAATACCAATCAATTTAGGCCATTTTAATTCCCAAGCAAGTCCAGCCATCACATCACATGCATCTGCACCACCAACACCAATCGCTAGCATACCTAAACCACCCGCGTTAACGGTGTGTGAATCGGTACCAATCATCATACCACCTGGAAATGCATAATTTTCTAAAACTACTTGGTGAATAATTCCTGCACCTGGTTTCCAAAAACCAATGCCATATTTATTAGAAACAGAAGCTAAAAAATCATACACTTCTTTACTCTCTGTTGTTGCTACTTGTAAATCTTGTTTGGCTTCTACTTTTGCAGAAATTAAGTGATCACAATGCACGGTACTAGGTACGGCAACTTTTGGACGACCGGCTTGCATAAATTGTAACAATGCCATTTGTGCTGTTGCATCTTGCATCGCAACGCGGTCTGGTGCAAAGTCTACATAAGAACCACCTCTTTCAAAATTACTTGGAGATTGATCACCATGTAAATGTGAAAAAAGAATCTTTTCTGATAGGGTTAAGGGTCTGCCAAGTGCTTCTCTTGCTGCATTAATTTTTGCAGGCATTTCTGCGTACACTTTTTTGATCATTTCAATGTCAAAAGCCATAACATTAGGTATTTAAAGTGGTTGAATTGGTTGTTAAAAATCTGCTGCAAAATTACGAAAAAAAGAGGGGTGCTCAAAAGAGTTTCTTTAAGAGAAATCCCCTAAATTGCCCTATACTTCTTAAAAAAGTACCGTTATGATTCAAAAAGTAAGGGAATTTCTAGAATTAAGGGCTTTTGGCGTTTGTAACGCCATGGGGGAGCGCCTCGGCATAGCTACCTCCCGCATTAGAATGTGGTTTATTTATATCTCCTTTTTAACCCTTGGGTCACCGGTTATTATTTATATGGTGCTCGCTTTTTGGATGAACATCAAGCGTTACATTTTAGCGGGTAAAAGAAACCCATTAAATAATTGGTAAACTTTTTTTTAGCGTTAAATAACGGCCTCTCTTAATCTCACTAATTTTTCTAGTAACGGCTCTAGTACATGTAATGGTAGCATATTGGCGCCATCACTTTTTGCAACAGCAGGATTCGGGTGTGTTTCAATAAACAATCCGTCGGCACCGGTAGCAATAGCAGCCTTAGCAATCGTTTCAATTAAATGCGGGTTGCCACCTGTTACGCCACTTGTTTGATTGGGTTGTTGAAGTGAGTGGGTGCAATCCATAATAACTGGCACATTGTTTTCTTTCATGGCAGGAATGTTTCTATAATCCACCACCAAGTCTTGATAGCCAAAAGTATTACCACGTTCAGTTAACATAATATTGTTGTTGCCCGCTAATTTAATTTTATCAACTGCAAATTTCATAGAAGCACCACTTAAAAATTGTCCTTTTTTTACGTTTACAATTTTACCTGTTTCGGCAGCAGCAACTAATAAATCTGTTTGGCGGCAAAGGAATGCAGGAATTTGTAAAATGTCGATGTACTGAGCAGCAATAGCAGCTTCGTCGTGTGCGTGAATATCTGAAGTAGTAGGTAAGTTATACGTAGCGCCTACTTTTTTTATGAGTTCAAGCCCATTGTCATCGCCAATGCCGGTAAATGAATTGGCGCTTGTTCGGTTGGCTTTGCGGTAACTAGCTTTAAACACATAGGCAATACCAAGGTTTTTACAAATGCCACTTACTTTATCCGCAATTTCCATCACCAGTTCTTCACTTTCTACCACGCATGGTCCGGCAATTAAAAAAAACTGATTTTTATTGTATGATTGATTTTTAAATAATTCTGTTAAGAAGGGCTGATTCATGTTTATTTATTTATAGTCCTAAAACTTCTTTCATTGAAAAAATTCCTTTGTGTGAAGCCGCAAATTCGGCAGCTAATACGGCGCCTCCTGCAAATCCTTTACGGTTGTGCGCGGTATGTGTAATTTCTATGGTATCAATAGGGGAAGCATACGTAGTGGTGTGTGTGCCAGGTGCTGGATCTATGCGCTCCGAACTGATTACTAAATCAGACGCTACACCAGACGCTTCATTCACCCATTTAGTTTTATGCGGGATAGCGTCAAGCACCTGCTCTGCAAGTGTTATAGCTGTCCCGCTAGGGGCATCTTTTTTTTGTGTGTGGTGAATTTCATGTAGGCTTACCTCATAATTCGTATGTTTTGCCATGAGGGCAGCGAGTGTTTTGTTGACCTCAAAAAATAAGTTTACACCAATACTAAAATTACTTGCATAAATAAGGGTGCCGTTTTGCGCCTCGCAAAATGTTTTTGCTTCTTCGTATTTTTCTAGCCAACCAGTAGATCCGCAAACTACCGGAACACCTAATGATAAACATTTCATGACATTGTCAAATGCACTATGTGGTCCTGTAAATTCAATGGCAACATCGATGCCTACTATTTTATCTGCGCATAAATCTGCGGCATTATCGAGGTCTATTTTTAATCCAATGGTATGACCATTTGCTATTGCAATTTCTTCTATGGCTTTGCCCATTTTTCCGTATCCAACGAGTGCAATATTCATGCTTACTTTATTTTGTCGTAAATATTTTTTTTGACGGCTCTTTAAAATTAAAAACGAGTCCAAGGCCTGGTGTTCTGGTATTTGGGTTGAACTGTGGTTTTAATTGTAAAGATAAATCATCAGAAACATCAAATTGTTTGAGGTGCGCAAAAACAGTAGCATCAGCTACTTGAAGACCCCAAGCCAATATAAAATATAAGATGGAATAGTCTCTATCTCTTCTAAATGTGTTGCGGTAAGATTGTAAAGAGGCAACTCCTAAATTTTTTAATTGTGGATCAATGCCTGCAAGTCCCGAACTATCTAGGGTAGGGGCTTGTGCTTTAAATTTTGCCTCGTAGGCGTATTTTGTTTTGTTGTACCAGCTGTCATTGTAAAAATACAAAGCACCTGGTATTGCTAAAACGCCATATACAATGGGGATTTTCCAATATTCTTTATTGGTTGCTTGACCCCAGCCTGGTAAAATGGCAGATCTACGGGTAGCTATTTGCGGACGAAAATTTAATTTGACAACAGTATTACTTTTTATAAGTGCGCTGTCTTTTTTCATAACGGTGTTATTTTTTCGTGCACTAGTATCTTTTTTTTGAGCACTCAACTCCGTGCTGCAAAAAAGGATGCAGCCAATAAATAAAAAGGTCAACTTTTTTGCACCTATCATTTTAATTTACCGTTACGTTCATGGCATCCAGTATCTTATTGAGTTCGTCCAATGAAAAATACTCGATGGTAATGCTACCCGTTCCTTTTTTAGAATGGGTCATTTTAACTTTTGTAGAAAAATGTGAAGATAAATTATCTTCAATTTTTTTATAGGCTGTTGGAAGGCTAGATTTATTGTCTTTCGCACCTGCAGGTTTTTGTGCGAGGTACATTTTGCGCACCAGTTCTTCGGTTTGTCTAACGCTTAAACTTTTTTGAATAATTTCTTTGAAAACAAAAAGTTGTCTGTCAATGGTATCAATATTTACTAGCGCTCTTGCATGACCCATTGATATTTTGCCACTTCTAATAGCAAGTTGCAAATCGGGCGGTAATTTTAAAAGACGAATGTAATTTGAAACCGTACTTCTTTCTTTACCCATGCGCTCTGCTACCTGCTCTTGGGTGTATGAAAGCTCGTCCATCATGCGCTTATAGCTGATACCAATTTCAATGGCATTTAAATTTTCTCTTTGTAAATTTTCAAGTAAAGCCCACTCTAGTAATTGCTGGTCGTTGGCTTGTCTTACATATACCGGCACTTCTTTAAGACCTGCCATTTTAGAGGCTCTAAACCTGCGCTCACCTGCAATTAGTTGGTATTTACCAGATGCTAATTTAGAAACCGTTAATGGTTGAATAACATCATGAATTTTAATAGACTCAGCAAGTTCATGTAATGCTTGCTCGTCAAAATCGCGGCGTGGTTGCTTGGGATTGATTTGAATATCTGCGAGTGCAATTTTGCTGGTGGCAACGGCTTGTTGCGCAAGTGCAGGCTCTACCTGTCCCTTTGGGGTTTTGTATTCTGCGTCTATATTTGAAAGCAAGGACCTAAGTCCTTTGCCAATCATTTCTTTGTTATTTTTAGCGCTACTCATGTTATTCAATAATTCTTTCTTCGTTAGAAATTTTTGTCATGCCATTGTTTTGTAAAATTTCTTTAGCAAGGTTTAAATAATTGATGGTACCCTTACTATCGGCATCATACAAAATAACCGGCTTTCCTACACTTGGAGATTCACTCAATCTGGTATTGCGGTGAATAATGGTATCAAAAACCATTTCATCAAAATGTCTTCTCACTTCGCTTACCACTTGATTGCTTAAGCGTAAACGGCCATCATACATGGTCATTAAAATGCCTTCTATTTGAAGTGCTGGATTTAACCTGCTTTGTACAATTTTGATGGTATTTAATAATTTACCCAATCCTTCTAGTGCAAAAAATTCGCACTGTACAGGAACGATAACGCTATCAGAGGCAACTAATGAATTAACAGTGATTAATCCGAGTGAAGGCGAACAGTCGATAATAATAAAATCATACTTATCACGAACGGCATCTAAAATGCCTTTCATCACATTTTCTCTGTTCGGATAATTGATCATTTCAATTTCGGCACCCACTAAATCTATATGTGAAGGGATTAAATCTAGGTTGGGAACTTCGGTTTTTAGAATCACATCATTTGCCGTTGCATTGTTCACCATGCAATCATACAAACTGTTTGTAATGTTGTGCAAATCAAATCCAACACCCGTGGTGCTATTTGCCTGCGGGTCGGCATCTACAAGTAGTGTTTTAAACTCTAAAACAGCCAAACTTGCCGCTACGTTGATAGCAGTCGTTGTTTTGCCCACGCCTCCTTTTTGATTGGCTACGCCTATAATTCTCGCCATAATATTTAATGCTTGTGAGTTGCCAAAAATAAGCTTTCAGCTACATCTTTTGAAACAATCTTATCCATACTTTGTTGTAGCATTAACCCCTTGTCAAATTTCCCTAAAAACGGCTAAAAAAGGGCTAATTTTGCCTTTTTCCAACCGATTTTGGCATAAAATCACTCAAAAAACCCAAACCTATGCGCAGTGCAACAAGCTGGTGGATCATCGCTCTTGTCATTTTTTTACTGGATTTATACGTTTTTCAGGCGCTAAAAACAGTAAGCCAGCAGGGGTCCGAAAGGGGGCGTCAGGCCATTTTTATTACCTATTGGGTGGTTTCTTTTTTTACCATTGTTACCATGCTATCTTTTCCTTACCTCCAATTTTTGCAAACCTCTAAAATTTTTCGAAATTATGTGTTTGCCATTTTGATAGGACTTTTTTTAGCAAAATTAATTGGCTCTCTATTTTTTGTAGCAGATGATATTCGAAGGGGTGCACTTGTGCTCATGAATAAAATTTTTCCATTATCAGGCGCACAATATATGGGTCCAGAGGGGCAGGGCATTCCAAGATCTACTTTTTTAAGTTGGTTAGGACTTGGACTTGGTGGTACTTTATTTGGAACTTTACTATTTGGGTTTAGTAATAAATACAAGTATCAAGTTAAAAATATTAAACTTCAGTTTAAAAATTTACCAGAGGCGTTTAGAGGGATGCGCATGGTGCACATAAGTGATATTCATAGTGGAAGTTTTCAGGACATCGAGGCAGTTAATAAGGGTATCGATTTAATCTTAAAACAAAAGGCCGATCTCATTGTATTTACTGGTGATTTAGTAAACGATAGGGCAACAGAAATGGAACCTTATCAAAATTCATTTGGCCGGATAACCGCACCATTAGGCGTATATTCTACACTGGGTAATCACGATTATGGTGATTACGTGCAGTGGCCAACTCCACAGGAAAAAATAGATAATTTAGAAGCGCTTAAAAAAGTGCATGCTAATATGGGTTGGCGATTATTAATGAACGAGCACGTGGTGTTAGAAAAAGGGGATGAAAAAATTGCTTTATTAGGCATCGAAAATTGGGGTTCGAAAGCAAGGTTTCCGAAGTATGGGAAAATGGATCTTGCGCATGTAGGTACCGAGGATATTAAGTTTAAAATTTTATTAAGTCACGACCCTAGCCACTGGGATGCGCAAGTGTTACCTGAATATAACAGTATTGATTTGATGCTTTCTGGCCATACCCATGGTATGCAGTTTGGTCTCGAAAATCCTTATTTTAAATGGAGTCCTGTGCAGTGGATGTATAAACAGTGGGCGGGTTTGTATGAGCAAGGGGCACAAAAACTATACGTGAATAGAGGGTATGGATTTATTGGTTATCCAGGTAGGGTAGGTATACTTCCAGAAATCACGGTTATAGAATTCGTTTAGATATGTTATAGTTCAGCTATTTAACAATAGGTTGGTATTTTTTTCGTTTTAAATACAAGAACTTACTGTAATAAAACTTTCGATTATGAAAAAGACGTTTATTTTATTTGGACTTGTTGTTTTTTTATCAATGCAAGCAGTTGCTCAAGGTGGATTTAGACTTGGTGTAAAAGGTGGTTTAAATTTAAACAAAGTGAATGGCCAATCTTTTAATGATGTTTTTGATATGGGCTATATGGCTGGCGCTTTTGCAGAAATTGACATCAATAAATTTATTGGTATTCAACCAGAGCTATTGTACAGTCAAACCATGACTAAACGTTCTAGTTTTTCTACATTATACAATACTAGATTTAGCCAATCTTTTTTAATTGACAACGCCTATACAAGACTCAACTATTTAAGTATCCCTATTTTACTCCGCCTTAATTTAGGCAAGCTTATTACATTTAATGCAGGCCCTCAATATGGCATACTTATTGGTCAAGATAAAAATGTTTTAAACAACGCGCAAAATGCGTTTAAGTCAGGCGATATATCTGCAGTAGTGGGTGCGCAATTAAATTTGAGTTCTTTCAGAATCTATGGAAGATACGTAGCGGGCTTGCAAAATATTAATGCCATTGATGACATGGAAACATGGAAAACGGCTTCATTACAACTTGGTATTGGACTTAAATTCTAAGTCGTTATAAAAGTAGTCCTTGGAGGAATAAATAGGCAAAGCTAAAATAGATAATGAGCCCAGTTACATCTACAAGTGTAGCAACAAATGGTGCCGAAGAAACGGCTGGGTCAAATCCTAAACGCTTTAAAAAGATGGGTAGCATAGAGCCTGATAAGGTACCCCATAACACAACGCCGATTAATGAAAATCCAACGGTAAATCCAATCATCATCCAGTGTTCACCATAAATATTGGGGAAGATAGAATGCCATACACCTACGCGTATAAAACCAATGATACCAAGTACAGTGCCCAGTAACATGCCGCTGGTAATTTCTCGGCGTAGCACGCGCCACCAATCGGTAATGGTAATTTCACCAACGGCCATAGCCTGAATAATAAGGGTAGAAGCTTGTGATCCACTATTGCCACCACTAGAAATAATAAGTGGTACAAATAATGCAAGCACAATGGCTTTTGCAATTTCATCTTGGAAATAACCCATGGCAGTAGCTGTGAGCATTTCACCAATAAATAATACCACCAACCAGCCCACTCTTTTTTTGAAGAGTTTTAGTAAAGGGATATCTAAATAAGGTTCATTTAAGGCTTCGGTACCACCCATTTTTTGCATGTCTTCGCTGAACTCTTCGTTGGCAACCCAAAGCATATCATCGATGGTTACAATACCTAGTAAAATATTATTATCATCCACCACCGGAAGTGCCACGCGGTTGTTCATTTTAAACACTTGGTTGGCGTGTTCCTGGTCGTCATGTACATTTAAGGAAACAATACGACCATCAATAATTTCATCCATTCTTTTATTGGGTGCCGCTAAAATAACGTCTCTAATTCTGATGTCATCCACCAGTTCGCCATTTTGATCAATGATATAAATAACATCGATGGTTTCAGAATTTTTTCCAAACTTTCGGATGGTATCAAAAACTTCAGTAACGGTATTGTAAGCGAATACATAAACATAGTCGGGGGTCATTAAACGGCCCACACTATCCTCGGGGTACCCAAGCATGGCGAGGGTAATTTTTCTTTCTTCGGGGTCGAGTAATTTAATTAAATCACGAATGGCCGCTTTAGGAAGTTCCTTCAAAAAGTCGGTACGGTCATCGGCGGGGAGCTCATTTAGTAACTCGGCAGTTTTTGAAGAAGGCAGTTCTTTTACAATGTCTTTTTGCTGGGCAATGTCTAAAATTTTGAATACACTAGCCGCCCTATGAATGGCCATGTTTGCAATAATTTGGGCTTCGTACTCAGGATATTCATTGATAAGCTCCGCCACATCGCTAATATTTTGATCATCTAGAAACTCTTTAATTTCCAGCTTATCTTCCTTAGCGATGAGCAGTTCAAACTGTTCATTGATATTTAATTGGTCTAGCTCCAAAGACATGGGCGCAATTTAGTCATCATTTATGATTCGTCCATATTAATTGATATGAAAAGAGGCTGTATCTTCATATCCGACATTGATTTATATGATATTACCCATTTTAACCATTGCCCCATCTGATCAGCGCGGAAGGGGTGTGTTTGCCACCGAAAGTATTGAGGTGGGCACTACGATAGAAATTTCGCCGGTGTTGGTGGTGAGTCCCACAGAAAGGGCTGAACTTGAAAAGACAGTCTTGTATGATTATATTTTTGAATGGGGTGACGATTTATTGTCGGCCTGTGTAGCGCTTGGTTATCTTTCTATTTACAATCATTCCTATGCAGCCAACTGCGTATATGAAATGGATTTTGATAACGCCACTATTTCTATTACAACCGTAAAGCCAGTTGCTGCTGGTGACGAATTATTTATTAATTATAATGCAGAGCCTGATAACACAAAACCCATTTGGTTTGAGGCTACATAAATATATAACTATGAAAAAAAATATGTTTAGTGTTGTTTTATTATTAATGTTGAGTGGAAGTTTATTTGCGCAAAGTGATAGTGCGCTATCTGTTAAGACTGCTTACATAACCCCGCTTAACACAGAGATTCAATTGCAAGATGAAGAAGAGGAAGATCAATTTGTACAAGGAGCTCCTACGTATTACAACTGGAAACAAGCTAGTAAGCAAATTCATTTTTTTGTAAAAATCAGAAAGGCCGGGGAGTTGCGCGTTCAGTTGCAGTTCAAAAATAAATGGGCCCAGCCTATTCAAGTAAGTGTGGGTGCTACTGTATTTAAAGTGACGCTTCCTGCAACGAGTAAATTTACAACCCTTAAACTGGGTAAGGTTTCAATAACCGACACAGGCTTTGTTCAAATCACTTTATCAGTGCCTCAAAATACGGCGCGTATGCAGGCGTCTATTGCGGGAATTTTGCTGGGCGGCACAGCGGTGGAACAAATGCATTACAACCACAAACCTAGGCGCAATGCGGCATCGGTGCATTTAAAATACCCGGTTTCAGATAGCATTAAAACAGTTTCATTTTATAATGAAATAACCGTCCCTGCTGGCTTTGATCCAATTCATACCTATTATATGGCCTGTGGTTTTGCACGTGGTTATTTTGGTATTCAGGTAAATAGTGAAAAGGAAAGACGCGTTATATTTTCGGTGTGGGATGCGGGTAACGAAGCTGTAGATCGTAATAAAGTAGAAACTGATAACAGGGTTGTGCTACTTGCAAAAGGGGACAGTGTAATTACCAATGATTTTGGTAACGAAGGTACAGGAGGGCATAGCCATTTGGTGTACCCATGGAAAACCCAAACCACGTATAAATTTTTAGTAACTGCATTAACCGATTCTGCTTCTCAAACAACTATTTACTCGGGTTATTTTTATTTACCAGAAAAACAAAGATGGAAATTAATAGCGAGTTTTTCGGCATCAAAAGATGGGAAGCCTTTACGAGGCTTATATTCATTTAGTGAAAACTTTGTAGGTATTAATGGTCAACTAGAAAGAAAAGCTTTGTTTGGAAATCAGTGGATTCAAAACGGTGCCAATGGGCAGTGGAGTGAGTTAACAGAAGCGCGTTTTTCTTATGATGTGACTGGTAAAATGGGAGACCGAATCGATTATGGTGCGGGCGTTACTGCAAATGGTGCATTTGAACTTTGGCATGGCGGGTTTAAAAATGCCACAGCAAATTATGGCCAATCCTTTACGAGGCCAGCACTTTTAAATAAACCAGTTATTGATTTTACAAAAGATGCCGACTCTTTGAGTTTGGCACAAAAAGATATTGCGCAAATTAAAGCAGCTGTTGCAGCAGGTATTATAGATACTACAGGAAGTGTTGGTGGCGTTTATTATCAGATTGTAAAAGAAGGCAGTGGTGAATATGTAAATGTAACCGATACAGTCACTGTTTTTTATAAAGGAACACTTTTAAAAGACGGCTCTATTTTTGATCAAACAAAAGATAAGCCTGCACGTTTTCCTTTGCAACGATTAATTAAAGGTTGGCAAATAGGAGTGCCTAAATGTAGGGTAGGTGGCACCATAAAAATTATTATTCCAGCGGGTATCGCTTATGGTATGCGCACAAGAAGTAAAGCCATACCGCCCAATAGTGTGTTGGTATTTGAGATTGAGGTAGTTAAAGCAGCGCCTGCCAAAAGCTAGTTTTGTGGAGGGTTTTAGGTTATTTGACGGCTAAATTTCAATTTTATTTGCTCAATGCCCACCAAGGCGCTATTTTTGTACTCTAATGAAGCAATTTACACATAACCACCATCATCATTTCTTACCAAACGGGTAGGCTGTAGGTGTTTGTGTCATAATAAAACATTGAAGAGGCTTACCATTTGGTAGGCCTCTTTTATTTTAAACTAAGTATATGAAATTAAGGTTAGCGATTCAAAAAAGTGGGCGATTGCACGACGATTCTATTAAACTTTTAAAAGAGTGTGGGATTGATATTAGTAATGGCCTAAACAAGTTAAAGGCAGAAGCTTCTAATTTCCCCATCGAAGTTTATTTTTTGCGTGATGATGATATTCCTCAATACGTTGAAGATGGTGTTGCAGATATTGGTATTGTAGGAGAAAATGTAGTGTATGAAAAAAATAAGCCACTAACAGTACTCAACAAATTGGGCTTTGGCAAATGTAGGCTTAGTATTGCTGTGCGTAAATCTGAAAATTATACAGGCTTATCATTTTTAGAAGGTAAAAAAGTGGCTACTAGCTATCCAGTTATTTTATCAAAATATTTAAAAGACAAGGGTGTAGCTGCTGAGGTGCATGAAATTAGCGGAAGCGTAGAAATTGCGCCTAGTATAGGTCTTGCTGATGCTATTTGCGATTTGGTAAGTAGTGGTTCTACTTTATTTTCGAATGGATTAAAAGAAGTGGAAACCATTTTGGTTTCGGAAGCTGTGCTGGTAGCAACCAACTTAATTAGTGCCGAAAAGCAGGCCATCATTGACCGTTTATTATTTAGAATGGAGGCTGTAAAAAAGGCGCGCAACACCAAATACATTTTATTAAATGCACCCAATGAGAAACTATCGGATATCATTGCATTATTACCTGGTATGAAAAGCCCTACGGTTTTACCTTTAGCAGAACCAGGTTGGAGTAGCGTGCATAGCGTACTCAATGAAAATGATTTTTGGGAAATTATTGAGCAGTTAAAAGCAGCTGGCGCGCAAGGAATTTTAGTAGTACCCATAGAAAAAATGGTGATATAAAAATATTGTATGAAAATAATTGTAAACCCTTTAGTAGAGTCGCTTCCGGAATTACTGCAAAGACCAGTAATGGATCATGCTGCACTGCAAACTGTGGTACAGGGTGTTTTAGATGCGGTACGCACAGGAGGTGACAAAGCGGTAGCTTCCTACACAAAACAATTTGATGGTGTTGACATTGATAATCTGCAAGTTTCTACTTCAGAAATAAATGAAGCTACGCTATCACTTGCACCTGCATTAAAAGAAGCCATACTGCTTGCTGCAAAAAATATTCGTTGTTTTCATGAAGCGCAGGTAAATGGTCCAGTATCAATAGAAACGATGCCAGGTGTGCGTTGCTGGCGTAAAACTGTGGGAATTGATAAAGTGGGGCTTTATATACCGGGTGGATCAGCGCCATTATTTAGTACGGTTTTAATGCTTGGTATTCCTGCCGTAATTGCAGGCTGTAAAGAAATTATTTTATGTACGCCTCCATCAAAAGATGGATCAGTGCATCCTGCAATTTTATATGCAGCATCGGTGGTGGGTATCACGTGTATATATAAAATAGGTGGTGTGCAGGCCATTGCGGCTATGGCATACGGCACCGAAACGGTGCCGCATGTGTATAAAATTTTTGGTCCGGGCAATCAATATGTTACTGCGGCAAAACAACTGATACAACAATCAGGCGTGGCTATTGATATGCCTGCAGGACCTAGCGAAGTTTGTGTATTAGCGGATGAAACTTGTAACCCAGGTTTTGTGGCTTCTGATTTATTGTCGCAGGCAGAACATGGGCCTGATAGTCAGGTGCTACTTGTAAGTACGAGTAGCAAAATAGTAGATGAAATTAACGAAGCTTTAGTATCGCAATTAGTGTTACTCCCTCGAAAGGATATTGCGCAACAGGCACTTGAAAATAGCACTGCTATTGTAGTTGACTCCATGGAGCAGGCTATTTTTATTGTAAATAGTTACGCTGCAGAGCACCTTATTATTGCTTGCGAAAATGATGAAGTAATTGGCGAACAAATAACCAATGCAGGTTCTGTTTTTTTAGGAAATTACAGTCCAGAATCGGTGGGCGATTATGCGAGCGGCACTAACCATACATTACCTACAAGTGGTTATGCAAGGGCCTACAGTGGCGTGAGTGTAGATAGTTTTGTAAAAAAAATAACCTATCAAAAATTAACGCCTGCAGGCCTGCAAGCCATTGGAGCAGCAGTAGAAACCATGTCAGCAGCAGAAGGATTAGACGCACATAAAAATGCAATCACCATTCGTTTGCAAACATTATAAATTCTTGAAAGCATAAATACAGTAGCATGTTTGATGTTCAAAAATTAGTGAGAGAAAATATTAAAAACCTGGCACCGTATTCATCGGCGAGAGATGAATTTAGTGGTACTGCTAAAGTGTTTTTAGACGCCAATGAAAATAGTTTTGGTTCACCACTAACCAAGTGGTACAACCGTTACCCAGACCCGCATCAAGTGGCTATAAAAGCTGCTTTATCTGTGATCAAATCGGTTCCAGCGGAGCAAATATTTATTGGCAACGGAAGTGATGAGTGTATCGATTTATTGTTTAGAAGTTTTTGTGCGCCAGGCAAGGATAATGTTATTATTTGTCCGCCAACTTATGGCATGTATGAAGTGAGTGCGAACATCAATGATATTAAAATTAAAAAAGCGCCCTTACTTCCTGATTTTCAATTAGACCTGATACATCTAGAAAATTTAATTGACGCCAACACTAAAATAATATGGATTTGTTCGCCTAACAATCCCACAGGAAATTCTATGGAACGTTCCTCAATAGAAATGGTACTTAATAATTTTAATGGCCTCATCGTTATTGATGAAGCGTATATCAATTTTTCAAAACAAAAATCTTTTATTCAGGAGTTGCAAGACTATCCAAATTTAGTGGTCTTGCAAACCCTTAGTAAAGCATGGGGACTTGCTGGATTAAGACTCGGTATGGCTTTTGCTTCTGAAGCTATCATAGGCATTTTAGATAAAGTAAAGCCTCCCTATAATATCAATACCGCAACCCAAGAACTCGTGTTAAAAGCCCTTGAAGAAGTGGGTCAGGTAAACGATATGATTAAAATTATTGTAAATATGCGTGAGGCGCTAGCGAATGTGTTTAGAAAAATGCCTACCGTAGAAAAAGTATACCCTTCTGATGCTAACTTTTTACTCGTTAAAATAGCAGATGCCAGGGCGGTATATGACTTTTTGTTAACACAGCAAATAGTGGTTAGAGACCGGAGTAGTGTGGAACTTTGTGAAAACTGCCTCCGAATTACCATTGGCACCGAAAAAGAAAACACGTTGCTTGTAGATGCCATGCAGGCCTGGTACAACAAGTAAACAAAATGACCATCACGTTTAAATAATAATTATATTAGGGTTCTATTTATACACCAATTTTTATACCATGAAAAAAGTTACTCAATTTTTAGTTTTCTCAAGCTTATTTATTTCGATGTTGCTTGCGCATGTTAGCGTATCTGCACAAAATATTAAGCCCGATGAAGATAATGCAGGCTTAACATTACCAAAAGGATTTGCTGCTTTAAAAGTAGCAGATAATTTAGGTCGTACAAGACATATTGTAGTAAACAAACAAGGTGCTATTTATGCTAAACTTGAAAGACTTGATAATGGCAAAGGCGTTTTAGTTTTAAAAGATACCGATGGTGATGGAAGAGCAGAAACTAAAACATCATTTGGAAATTATACTGGTACAGGTATCGCTATCAAAGGCAATTATTTATATGCTGCTTCTAACAAAGAAGTATTTAAGTATGCGTTAAATGATAATGGTGACATTGTTGATGAAAATGCAGCAGCTACTATTGTTACTGGGCTCGTTGATAAAGGACAACACAACTCAAAATCTATTACACTAGATAATGCAGGTAATATTTATGTAAACGTTGGTGCACCGTCAAATTCATGCCAAGAAAAAGACCGCACCAAAGGTTCGATGGGTATGATGCCTTGTCCAATACTAGATTCGGCAGGTGGTATTTGGCAGTTTAAAGTAGATCAGTTAAACCAGAGCTACGCTTCAGGTGTGCGCTATGCAACTGGACTTAGAAATGTGGTAGGACTTGATTGGAATAATCAACTTAATCAGTTGTTTGTGACACAGCATGGTAGAGATATGCTTAATAATTTATTTCCTGATTTATACGATACTACAATTAGTGCCGAGCTTCCTTCAGAAACAATGTACGCTATAAAAAAAGGCGACAATGCAGGCTGGCCTTATGTTTACTACGATCATATAAAAGGCAAAAAAATGATGGCGCCAGAATATGGTGGTGATGGTGTTAAAACAGTGGATGATAAATACATCAATCCAGCGATGGCGTTTCCTGCGCACATGGCACCTAACGGTCTTTTATTTTACACCGGTAATCAATTCCCTGCTCGTTATAAAAATGGTGCGTTTATTGCGTTTCATGGCTCATGGAATAGATCACCGCTTCCGCAAGAAGGCTATTATGTTGTGTTTGTACCTTACGAAAACGGTAAGCCAACAGGTAAGTGGGAAGTATTTGCAAACGGATTTTCTGGAAAATCAGTGGTTAAAAATCCACGTGATGCACAGCACCGTCCTTGTGGTTTAGCAGAAGGTCCTGATGGTTCTTTGTACATTTCAGATGATGTGAAAGGAACGATTTATAGAATTATGTATCAAAAATAAAAAAACATGCAGCGTATTTATTTAACGTTTGTTGTTCTATTTCTATTTATTGCTGGGGTATCTGCGCAAACCAATAATAAACTGTTGGCAGCAAGTTTTGCGCGCGGGAAAACAGTTTACCTACAGCGTTGTATGGTATGCCATCAAGCAGATGGAGGCGGTGTTCCAAAACTCAACGCACCATTAGATGCATCGAGTGCCGTTAATGGATCTGACGTATCTAAACTGATAAAATATATTGTAAAAGGTTTTGCAGACCGCGTTGAAATTGATGGTGAACTCTATTCCAATGCCATGCCTGCCGCCGCAGATCTAACAGATCAACAAATTGCAGACGTACTCACTTTTATAAGAAGTCATTGGTCCAATAAAGCAGGTCCTGTATCAACTTTGCAAGTAAAACAAACAAGAAGCAAATTAAAATAGCGTATAATAATCTGGCATGAAGCGAATTTTATTTATAGATAGAGACGGTGTGATTTTACAAGAGCCGCCACAAGATTTTCAGGTAGATAGTACAGATAAAACAAGCTTTGTACCGGGCGCTATTGTTGGACTCTCAAATATTGCCGCATCACTAGATTATTATAAAGTAATTGTCACCAACCAAGATGGACTTGGTACGACATCCTATCCAGCAGATACTTTTTATCCCTACCAAAATTTAATGCTTCGTACACTTGAAGGGGAAGGGTTCACGTTTGATGAGGTGATGATTGACAAAACATTTGCACACGAAGATGCGCCTACGCGTAAGCCGGGCACAGGCCTTCTTTCGCATCTGATGAATAATCCGGCTTACGATTTGAGCAACTCATTTGTTATTGGCGACCGCTACACCGATATACAACTAGCTAAAAATTTAGGGTGTAAAGCCATTTATTTTAAAAGTGATTTGCACCCGCTTACTCCCGAGCAGGATCAAGACTTACGCGGTACCATCGCGCTTGAAACAAGTAGCTGGCAGGAAGTGTATAGTTTTTTAAAACTAGGCATTCGAAAAGTGAGCCATGCGCGAAACACCAACGAAACAAAAATTCAAGTAGACATTAACTTGACAGGATCCGGTATTGCCAACATACATACCGGTCTCGGATTTTTTGACCATATGCTCGAGCAAATTGCGCGTCATGGAAATATGGATCTAGCCATCACCACAAGTGGTGATTTACACATAGATGAGCACCACACGATTGAGGATACTGGACTAGCGCTTGGCGAAGCGTTTGCTTTGGCGCTGGCCGACAAGCGCGGGATGGAGCGTTATGGCTTTGCGCTTCCAATGGATGAAGCAGAAGCAAAAGTACTCATTGATTTTGGTGGTCGAAATTGGTTGGTATGGGATGCAAGTTTTAAAAGAGAAAAAATAGGAGAGATGCCTACCGAAATGTTTTTCCATTTCTTTAAATCCTTTTCGGACGCAGCAAAGTGTAATTTAAACATTAGTTGTGTTGGCGATAATGAGCATCATAAAATAGAAGCCATCTTTAAAGCATTTGCAAAAGCGATTAAAATGGCGGTTAAGCGCGATGCTTTTTCCAATCACTTACCCACTACAAAAGGGGTTTTGTAAAACCCAGAATTATTGTAGGATAGCTGTATTGTTGATTTTGTCTAAAATTTTATGCGCCACTTCCATCGCTAAATAACCATCAATTTCACTTACCACAGTAGGCTTATTGTTTACAATTGCATCTACAAAAGAAGTAAGTTCTAGTTTAATGGCATTTAGTGGTTCGATGCTTGGATTTGCAATAGCAATTGTTTTTTTGCCATTAGGCGTATCAATATCAAAAGAAAATGCATCAACATCTTCAGGTTGTTTTAACTTAATGATTTCAGTTTTCTTTTCTAACAAATCAATACCAATGTAGGCGTCTTTTTGGAACAGCCTTACTTTGCGCATTTTTTTCATTGAAATGCGACTACTTGTTAAGTTGGCTACACATCCATTGTTAAATTCAATTCTTACATTGGCAATATCAGGCGTGTCGGTCATAACGGCTACGCCACTTGCTGAAATTGATTTAACATCAGATTTTACGAGGCTTAAAATAATATCAATGTCATGAATCATTAAATCTAAAATCACACTAACCTCTGTGCCTCTTGGATTAAATTGTGCTAGCCTATGCACTTCAATAAACATAGGGTTGAGGTTCATTTCTTTTAAGGCTAAATAGGCAGGATTAAATCTTTCTACATGACCCACTTGCATTTTCACGCCAGCTTCTCTCACCATGTTCACTAGATCTTTACCTTCTTGTAGGGTGTGGGCTAAAGGTTTTTCAACAAATACATGTTTACCTTTTCGGATGGCCATCATACAAACTTCGTAATGCAAATCGGTGGGCGTGATAACATCGATAACATCACAGGCTTCAATTAATTTTTCTTCATCAGAAAATCTTTTGATGCCATGTGTATTAATGATTTCATTGGCGTTGTCATTATTAGGATCAAAAAATCCAATAATTTTTACGCCTTCAATTTCTTTCCAATTTGATATATGAAACTTGCCGAGGTGTCCAACGCCAAAAATCCCTACTTTAAGCATGTATGTATTTATTTGGCGTAAAGGTAGGCAAACGGGATCCTTTAACTATCTAGGGGCATCTTATGTGGATATTTTACTTCTTTTTCTTAACAGGCGCTTTTTTGGTAGGTGCCTTTTTAGGCGGGGCTTTCTTTGATATAGGTTTCTTTCCAGTAGTAGCCTTTTTCTTAGCAGGCGCTTTTTTAATGGACTTTTTCTTTTTACTACTTGATTTTACGCCTTTTTTAGACTTTTTAGATATGCTCGTTGGCCTTTTTCCTATATTGATATTGTTATTTGTAGTTGGATTTCTGTTATGAATTATATCGGTTTTATCAAAAATGACCATCTCTGATTTAAGTTGCTGGGTTGTTATATCAATTAACAGTTGCGGGTCTATTGGTATACCATTATATCTTGTTTCAAAATGAAGGTGTGGTCCTGTGGAGTGTCCTGTTGAACCACCTAAGCCAATAAATTGTCCACTTTTTACGTATTGGTTTTCTACTACATTAATGTTGTTTAGATGCCCATATAATGTTTCTAATCCATTTTTATGTCTTATAACAATACAATTACCATACCCTCCGGTATTTGGTTTGGCAAAGCGCACCACACCATCAAATGCAGATACAACAGAGTCTCCAAAATTTAAGTTTAAGTCGAGGCCCTGATGTTGTTTCCCCCATCTATTTCCGAATGCCGAATTCATTCTACCATACCATGTTAGTGTGAATTTTTCGTCATCTTTAATTAGGTTGAATAAAATTTCATCTGTCGTATCCGGTATAGTTTTTTGTGTAAACAAACTAGAGTTAGACCAATCTCTGATAAATATAGAGTCATTAGAAAGTAGATGTTTTGCTAACTGTTGTGCACTATCTTCGTCTAAGCCCGGTTCAGTGATCCATGTTTTTTTACTTCTATTAATTACTACAGGATATCTATAGGTTTTACTTGATTTAGATCTGCTTTTTTTCTTACCGCTTGTTGTCGCTTTCTTTTTTTTAGGGGTATTTTTTTTCTTTGTTGTTTTACTTTTGCTGCCTTTTTTTGATTGTGCAATACTTTCAGGCATAACAACAAATAATGCAATTAATATACTTAATACATAAAAGGCTTTGCGTAAAGTGGATGTAAGTAGCATGATCATCTTATTGATATCTAATTAGGGTTACGTTGCCTTGTCTTATAACAGGTTTATTGTTGTAGTCAAATCCTTGTATGATCCAAGTGTATGTTTCCATGGGTTGATTTACGCCATTACTTGTGCCATCCCAGTATTTACTCATATCTGAAGTAGTAAATACTTCGTGACCAAACCTGTCATAAATTTTAAAATATTTAATAGCGGTAACTCCCACATAAATTGGTTTAAATATGGCATTGTCTCTATTATTACTTGAAGGTATAAATGCCCTTGGTAAGAATATGTCTGTTCCTGGGAATCCCCATATTTCTTGTCTATCTGTTATGGTACAACCTGCCGAATCGATGATCGTAATTTTGTAGGTTGTTTTTGGATGTTGCACGTTAATGTTAACACATCTGCTATCAATTGGATTGATATCGGTGCTTGGAGACCATGTATATTTATCGCCACCAGGGACTGCACATAAACTTTGTGATACATTGTACTGTAAGTATTTGATAGCATACACAGAATCTCTTCTTCTATCAATAATTTTCAATGGCACTGTAATTGAATCTTGCATCGATGGACAAAGATTTCCACCCACAATTAATTGAACAGGGAAAGTGCCAATATTCTTATAAATATGAACGGGACTAGCAACACTATTAAAAGAGTTGTCTCCAAAATTCCATTTCCATGATCCAACTTTGTCTGCATAGCCAGCTATACTAGAATCCTTAAAGAAAATCGGGGATTCGACACAATAGTTTACGATGCCAAATTTAGCTTTTGGATAGCCGATAACAATGACCGAATCTACAAAAGTAGAAGTCAGACAAGAACTATCTGATCTTACAGTTAAGCGAACCTTAAACGTTCCAGCAAATTTAAATCGGTGCGTAGGGTTAGCTGTGTAATTGAGCGGAATTCCATCACCAAAATCCCAAGTGTAGGATATGAATCGTGTGCTGCCATATCCAAGCGAAGAGGTGTTTACAAACGGTATGGAGTCTGTTAAACAAATTTGTTTAGGCATAACAAATGCTGCTTTTGGTGGACCAAATACAGTCAATTTTTTTCTAGTTGGTAATGATGAGCAACCTTCGTTATTGGTAATCACCAATGATATTGTATAAGTACCTGGTTTGCTATAAAAATGCGACGGATTTTGACTACTAGAAGTAGTGCCATCACCAAAATCCCATAACCAACGTATGATTGTTTCAGGTGTTCTAGGAATCGATTCATCTTTAAATTTGATCGTAATAGAGTCGATACATGTAGTTGTATCGCTCATACTAAACACGGCGGTAGGAAGTGCTTTGGCGTCTAATTGAACAATAGCTGAGTCTACGCAACCGTTAACGGTTGTTGCTACTTGTTTAATATAATAGCTCACTAAATTTCCGGTAATATTTGGTGGCACTAGTACTTTAGGGCTTATTGCTGTTGCAGATGGGAAAAATAAAAGCGGGTTTCCGGTAGGCGATATGTATGACCAAACTTTGGAAGTTGGAACATTACTTGTTTGATCCGTTAACTGCAAAGTATTTTCACCACAAACAAGTGCATTACTAATTGTAAATTTAACATTTGGTCTTCTATACAATGAAATGTTGGTTGTTGTATCAGCTTTACATCCATTGATTGAAGTTGCCGTTAATTTTATAGCATAAACCGTATCTATATTGCCAGGATTATCCCCAAATTGGAGTTGGAAACGTTTGTTGATACTTGTTGGCAATACTTGTATTCCAGATGGTTTATTGAGGGTTACATTTGTAAGCGCCCATGTTGCATTGTAAATATTATTTTTTGCAATGATACTCTCGGTTACAAAGTTTTTGAATCCAACCGGATTTCCGCAAATTTCTTTAGTTGTAACTGTAAAGTTTGGAGCAGGAGCCGGATAGATCGTTATCTTTTTTGTGACACTATCGTTACAGCCAGTACCCGTATAGGTTGTAACTAGTTTGACGTACAAGATGGAATCCAAGACATTTGAATTATTTCTAAATGTAAACGTAGGACTATTTAGACTCGTGACTTTGCTGTCATTTACATACCAATCATAAATTAAGCCTGCCGTTTGATTGTTATTGCCGTAATAACTTGTATTTGTAAATGCAAGTGGTAGGTTTGCGCAAATAGTAGAATCGGCAGTAACATTTGCTTTTACACTATTTGGCCTAGTTATTACTTGTCTTGAGAAAATATCTTGCGTACAGCCCCATTTGCTATAAGCAATGAGTTGAAGTGTTACCGTATCACTTTCATTTTGTATGATATAGTCTGGCGCAAGCACTGAGCTATCGTAATTACCTTGTAAAAATCCAAACCTGTCATAAATACGCCACTCATATCTCCAAATATCATTCGCCCCCGGGAAGTCTTGTACTTTAATATGATCTCTAATTTTAAATGGAGCACAGCCTAAAGTATCTGTGTTAAAGAAGGCACGAGCATTTGGATGCACTGTTATTTGTTGTAGCGCAGTTGTATCTAAACATCCCTGCGGATTACTTACAAATAATCTAACCGTGTATACGCTATCAACCACACCCGTATTTGTAAACGTATAGGTTAAATTTTGTGCGCTGGTATTTAATTTGACAATATTATCTTTCCTAACTTCCCATCTAGATGTAATCGCGTTTATACCCAATCCATTTTTAGGGTCAGATGTATTTCTAAATGTTTTGGTCCAAGGTCCACAACTATCAATTTTCCCAACCGTAAATGAAGCTGTTGGTTTGGGATGAATGGTAATAAATCTATATAAGGAGTCGATACAATCATCGAACCCTTTCACTGTAACAGATTGCTTAACCTTGTATGCAATTGAATTTGCTGTATTGTTTATTGGGAATATAATATTAGGGATATTAGAATTTGCGCTAAATAATGATAACCCTCCTGTAGGTAAAACAGTCCACTGTCTATTTAGCGAATCGTTAGGGAAGTTGATGGTATTGTCTGTTGGATTTACAATATATATTCCACAACCTTCTACTGGTATCGTAAAGTTTACATTAGGTCTTCTTCGAATTTTGATTGATTTTGTAAGTGTATCGATACATCCGTTTACAGTGTAAATCATCATGTTGATATTGTAGCTAGTGTCTACCGTACCTTTTGCGTCTTTAAACTTAAAGTTAGGTTTAGCTGCAATAAATGGCGCAGTCGTAGAATCGATAATTATCGCTTTTGCCGTATCATATAGATTGTTGTACGTAACAGACCATTTGTATTGAGGTACTGTTCCATTTTTAAACAAGGAGCTATTATTGATACTAGAATTCACCCCGCTGATTGTGGTACAAACTTCATCTGCTTTATCAATCGTAAATATTGCTTTAGGTTTTGGATACACGACTAGATTACCAACACTACTACTGTCTTTACAGTTATTAATTGTTTCAGATACCACTAATTTAATGGTGTAAATAGTATCTCGGGTGTTGCTATTATTGATTAAATTAAAAGTTCCTGGAACGCCCGCATTGCTTAATAAAGAACCGTTTGCATACCATGCATATCTAAGTGTGCTAGTTGATCTGTTAGGCCCAATGTAGCTGGTATTTAGAGCTTGCGTACTTAACATGGTACAACTGTTTTGTGGTGCCACCGTAAAGTTTACAATTGGGTTTTGATAGGTGTAAACAATTCTGTTTACAGAGTCAGGTCTACAACCATATAGGCTATTTACTTTTAGTGCAATGTGTAAGGTGTCATCTGCATTTGTTATCGTATAATTTGGTGGAGTTGGACTTACCGTGTTGGATAAAATATTTCCACGCTTGTCTCTAATAGTCCATTTATACGATGAGAATAAATTGATGGTTGGATCTGGTGAAGGGTCTGTTTTATTTACAACATTTAAGGAGTTGATCGCGTCAAATGGTGCACAAGCAGCTATTGTCCCAATTGTTAAATCAATACGTGCATCTGGATGAACAGTAATGGTATCTCTATACGTGTTTAAGCAGCCATTTGGCGATTTTGCAGTTAGGAAAATAGGGTATAAGCTATCTCTGATACCCGTGTTTGTAAATGTATAATTTACCTGTGTTGTATAGTTTGTGTTAATTAAACTATATACAGGGACTGAGCCTCCATTTCTTAAAATATCAATTCCCCAAGTAAATGTTCCATTAGTTAGTGGGCTGCTATTTACAGAAGAATTATTAATAAATGTTCTTGTTATTGGACCACAGTCTGCTCTTACGCCACCAATATTAAAGCTAGCAATTGGTAGGGGGTCAATCGTAACTGAAATACTTTGTTGATTTGTACAACCATTTGCGGTCAGTGTAAACACATAATTTACAACAATTGGATTTGGTGAGGTATTTATAAGTGTTTCACTAATTGCACCACTGCCATTTGCTGCTGGGTTAGAGATCCCTCCAATGTTTGCTCTTGTCCAAGTATAGGTTGTTCCAACTGTTGCACTGGTTGGGTTATAATAGAATGGTGTTCCACTACATTGAGCAGGAAGGGTTAGTAAACTTGTTAATTGTGGTGTTGGATTCACAATTACATTTACTGTCTGTGTGTTAGGACAACCATACGTTGTTAGTGCAAAGGAATATGGAACTGTAATTCGGTTAGGCGTTGTGTTAATGAGTGTTTCATTTATCACACCTGTTCCAGTACCTGCTGTATTGCTAATACCGACAATCGTATTTCTTGTCCAAATCCAACTAACACCATCTGTTGGGCTAATAGGGTTGTAGCTAAAATTGGTTGCGTTACAAATAGCAGGTGGCGTTAGTGTAGAAGTTAAAATTGGCTTAGGACTCACCGTAATTTCTACATTAAATGGAGCACCAACACAACTACCTGCTGTGCCAGAAGTTGGTGTTACAACATATGTTAATAGCCCTTGTGAATTACTATTGTTGGTGAGTAGTTGTGAAATATTTGAAACCGAACTTAATTGTGCAGCACCTCCAGAAATCGCACCTAATGGATTGCTTGTTGGAGCAGTATTCCAAGTGTAGGTTGTACTTGCTGGCACAATCAAATTACCGCCATTTACAGGCGTAATCATAAATGTTGTATTGCTACAAATCGTTTGCGTTTGTGTTGTAATAACAGGTTTTGGATTAACAGTTACGGTTACCAAGAATGTTGCACCAATACACTGGCCTGTAGCACCAGATTTTGGCGTAACGGTATAGGTAATTTGTTGGGCAACGTTGGTATTATTAGTAAGCGTTTGACCAATTGATGATTGACCAATAGTTACATCTGATTGTCCCGTAATGTTATTGTTGTTTGTACTTACAAACCAAGTGTAGGTAGTACCGGATGGTATGATCGTTGAACCACCATTGGTTAATGCAACACTAAATGCGCTACCACTACAAATATCTCTTGTCTGATTTCCAATTACTGGTTTTGCATTTACAGATACTACAACATTAAATGGACTTCCAGTACAATTACCCGCGGCGCCAGATTTTGGTATTACACTATAGGTTAGCGTTGCTGCTGCATTGGTTGTATTGGTTAATTGCTGGCTAATATTGTTAGATGCTGTTGTTTGTGCTGACCAACCTGTTATTGCACCAACAGGGTTACTTGTAGGATTTGACCAAGTGTAGGTTGTATTGTTTGGTACAATACCATCGGTACTATTTAATGGTAAAACGGTAAATGTTTCTTCACTACAAATAGTTCTTGCTTGCGCATTGATATTTGGTTTAGGATTAACTGTTATAACAGCTGTAAAGTTTGGTCCAGTACAACTACCTGCTATTGGTGTTACTGTGTAAGAAATTGTAGCTGGTGCATTGGTAATATTATTAAGTGACTGACTTACCGAATTTACTGCTACTAATTGTGCGCTCTGTCCAGTTATGGATCCTACTGGATTGTCTATTGGATTAGCCCAAGTGTACTTTGTATTAGAAGGCACAATGCCATCAGTACTATTTGCAGGAGCGATGTTAAATGGAGTACCACTACATACAGTTTGTGCTTGCGCTACGGATATTGTTGGTTGTGGATTAACGAGTACCGATACCGAAAATGTATTTCCTGTACAAGCTCCTGTTTCCCCAGAAGTTGGTAATACTGTATAGGTTACAGTTTGTGGCGTGTTACTGGTATTGACAAGGGTTTGACTGATATTAACAGAACCTGTTGTAACCCTTGACTCTCCAGTTACATTTGGATTGTCTGCAACTTCCCAAGTATACGTGGTATTTGCTGGAACAATTCCGTTTGTACCATTTACTGGAACTGTTGTAAATGTTTCACTACTACAAATGGTAGCAGACATCGCAGTTATAGCTGGCTTAGGATTTACATTTACGATTAATTGATAAGGGGTTCCTGGACAACTATTTGCAGAAGGTGTAACTGTGTAGGTTAGTGTTGCTGGTGCATTGGTATTGTTGGTAAGTAGTTGTCTTACCTGTGTTTGTGGCGATGTTTGTGCAGCGCCTCCTGAAACCGCACCTACCGGATTGCTTATTGGTGTAGTCCAAGTGAAAGTTGTTCCAGTTGGAATAATATTGCCGTTACCATTGGTTGGTTGATTGGTAAAATTAATGCCACTGCAAATAGTTTCAGATTGTGATGTAACAGAAGGCTTCGGTTTTACAGTTACGTTTACCGTAAATAGTTGTCCAACGCAATTACCATCAACACCAGAAATTGGTGTTACAGTATACACTACAATTTGATCTGTGTTGGTTATATTGGTTAGTGTTTGTGTGATTGCAGATGTAGCAACGCTGACATTTGTAGCACCTGTTACATTACTATTTTGTACAACAGTCCAAGTGTATGTTGTACTGCTTGGTAAAATGTTTCCGCCACCATTAGATAGTGGCACACTAAATGCTGTTCCACTGCAACTCGAAACATTTTGTGTATTTATAAATGGTCTAGCATAAATAGTTGCTGTTGCAAAAAACGGCGTACTAGAACATCCATTTGAATTTGCAATAATACTGTAGGTTGCTGTTTGCAATGTATTAGATGGATTTACTAAAGTTCCACCAACACCAGCTTGTACACTTCCTGTGGTACCACCCGTTAAACCACCCGTTACTGTTGGAACTGATGACCAAGTGTACGTAGTTCCTGTTGGAATAATATCTGATCCGGCACCATCTAATAGTGTAAAAGTGAAAGCATCATTACTACAAGCGGTAGTTGCTTTTGTTGCAATAGTTGCTTTTGGCTTTATAGTTGCAACAACTGTAAATTCTGGACCAGTACAAGTGGTACTACCCGGTACAGATGGAATTACGGTATAGGTTGCTGTTTGATTAACACTAGTTGGGTTGGTTAAGTTGCCAAACACGCTTAGCGCAGCATTACCTGCAGCTCCGCCAGTCATGTTTCCTGTTACAATTGGCGCAGACCATGTATAGGTAATACCATTTGGTACGATATCACCATTGATTCCATTTGTAATGATGGTTGTAAATAATTCATTGCTACAAGCGGGTAGTGTTTTTGCACTAATTAATGGTTTAGGATTCACAGTAACAGTAATTGTAAATGTTGGCCCTGTACAATTACCAACATCGCCTGATACGGGTGTAACAGTATACAATACTGTTTGAACCGAGTTACTATTATTGGTTAGTGTTTGACCAATTGTATTTCCCGTAGTGTTACCATTTGATTCGCCAGTAATACTTGCGTTGTCTTGAACAGTCCAACTATAGGTTGTATTGGCAGGAACAATTTCTGATCCTGCATTAGCGGGTGTTATACTAAATGCAGTTCCACTACAAATTGTTTGTGTTTTGTTTGCAATTACTGGTCTTGCATTTACGTTAACAACAATTGTAAAATTATTTCCATCGCAAGGACCTACTGGTGAAGTAGGTGTTACGGTATAGGTTGCTGTTTTTTGTGTATTTGTTGTATTGGCTAAATTGCCACTAAAGTTTGTTTGACTCGAAGATGCTGCACCACCTGTAACTGCACCAGCTGGGTTACTTACTGGAATAGACCATGCATAAGTAGTATTTGCAGGAATAATATTTCCGTTGGTGCCATCGGTTGGTGTAAATGTAAAGGGAGTACCACTACAAATGTTTAAATCAGCAACTGTAATACTAGCTCTAGGGTTAATTGTAACGGTATAAGTAAATGTTGCACCATCACAACTTCCTGTTCTTGGTATAACCGTGTAGGTGGCTGTTTGTGGGGTATTGGATGGATTTACAAGGGTTCCATTAAGCGTAGTTTGTGCTGTTCCAGGTGCACCACCCGTTAATCCGCCTGTTATGTTTGGTGCATTCCAGCTAAATGTTGTATTTGCTGGAACAGTAATGCCGCCTCCTGTTGTGAGTGTTCTTGTAAATGGAGTACCACTACAATATGCATTTGATTGGTTATTTATTATTGCTACAGGATTAATTGTAACAGAGCCTGATGCATCACTTGCTTTTATACATCCGTTTGAATTTGTAACTATTACATAATAATAAAGTGAACCTACAGTGTTAGATGCAGGTGTGTAGGTGTTTGTAGTTGAAGACGTTGTATTGGCAGCTACAACTGACCATGAAACTGGCGTGAGACTCGTTGTTTTATACCAGGTATAGGTATTAATATTGCCACTACCTGGGCTTGCACTCACTGTTAAGTTTGTGGTTGCAGTATTTAAACAAGCTGTTTGATTACTGGTTGAAGGTTGTAGGCTAATACTTGGTAAATCATTTACTGTAAATGGTGCAGAAAGAGCACTTGTAATTTGACATCCGTTAGTATTGTAAACAATCACATAATAATATAAAACCCCACCGCTAGCAGAAGAAGGGGTGTAACTATTTGTTAAAGCACTTGATGCGTTGTTTGCAACAAGTGTACCACCGGTTGTGCTATTAGTTGTGTTGCTATACCATTCATATTTTGAAATAGATCCACTTCCTGCTGTTGCAGTTACAGATAATGCAGTAAATGTTTCGTTTAAGCATTTTGTTTGTATGTTTTGTGACGGCTGACTTGAAATTGTAGGTAATGGATTAACGTTTATTGAACCAGATACAATTGTAGTAGTAGTACAATTAAATGAATTGGTTATTTCTGCAAAATAGTATTTAGTTCCTGCCACGTTTGTTGGCGGTGTGTAAGTATTTGCATTTTCACCAGACAATAAGGTGGCACCGGATGTACTTGATGTGTTGTTGCTGAACCACTGGTAACCAGTAGTTGATATAGTGCCAGTTGCAGTTGAAGCTGTTACACTTAAATTAGCAGGTGTAGCATTTAAACAAATTGATTGCGTACCTAATGAAAAAGCATTGATTACCGGTAAATCACTTACTAAAATCACTACTGCATTTGATGCTAGTATACTGCAGCCTGAAGCGCCACCGCCATTATTAATGTTTACATAATAATACCTAGTTCCAACTGTTGAAGTAGAAGGTGTATAAGTGGTACTTGTAGCACCTGTTATTGGGGTACCCCCAGCATTGGTATTGGTTGTATTACTATACCACTGATAGGTTGGCGAACCTAGTCCACCAGCTGTTGCTGTTACGCTCAATGCTGTTGCAGTTGTATTTTGACAATACGTAGCGCCTGTTGGTTGTGAATTAATAACTGGAGCAGCATACACATTGATAGCGCCCGAAACAAGAGTTTTTGTTTTACAGCCCCAACTATTTGTGATTTCACAGAAATAATAAGTGGTTCCTGTTGTTGAAGTTGGTGGGGTGAAAGTTGCATTTGTTGCACCATTTATTAGCGTACCACTTGCATTAGAAGAAGAAGTATTGCTATACCATTGATAGCCTGATATAGTTCCAGTTGTTGTGGTTGCAGAAGCAGTCATACTTGTTGCAGTACTACTAATACATAAACTTTCAGTTGCAAAAGTGCTTGAAGTAATAACTGGTAAAGGATGTACCGTAATGGTTGCGATGGCAGAATTTAAATTATTACATCCGGATGCTCCACCTGTTGCTCCGTTACTTACATTGGCAAAATAATAGGTGGTTCCTGCAGTAGTAATTGTAGGGGTGTATGTTGAAGTAGTTGCGCCTGCAATTGTTGTTGCGCCAACTGTTGATGCAGTGGTATTTGAATACCACTGGTATGTTGCAGTTCCATAACCGCCAGCTGTTGCGCCAGGTATAGATAGCGCTACAGGTGTTGCTCCAGCACAATAAGTTGCAGACACAGGATCTGTTGTTATTGTAGGTGTTGCATACACTTTTATTTCTGTAAAATCAGAGGTACGTGTATTGCAATCTGATGAAGATGTTGGTCCGCCATTGGTTACAACTACATAATAGTATTTAACTCCAACTGCTGTAGTTGGCGGTGTAAAGGTAGTATTGGTTTCGTTTGGTATAAGTGTTGCTCCTGAAGTAGATGATGTTGTGTTGCTATACCACTGATACGTTAGTGTTCCGTAACCTCCATTTAAAATTGTAGGAGTAAGTGTAGCCGCAGTTGCATTTATACAATAGCTTGTTGTAGTTGGTAATGCAGTTATTGTAGGTTTGCCAAATACTTTAATGCTACCTGATACATTACTTGTTGCAACACATCCGTTGTTATTTGTAACGGTTAGGTAATAATATAATTCACCAGCGTTTGTATTAGGTGGTGTAAATGTGCTTGATGTTGACACTGCTGTTCCACCGCTAGTTGATGCTGATGCATTACTATACCATTGATAGGTGCTAATTGTTGTAAAGGTTGTCGGTGTTAGCGTTGTAATGCTTGGCGGCGTTAAATTTAAACACAATGATTGGTTTGTGTTTGGAATACTTACTGTTGGTAATGCGTGTATAGTAACTGTTTCAGTTTTAATACAACCATTCGTATTTTTATATGAAATAACAGATGTTCCTGCGCTAATCCCTGTAATAAGTCCAGTATTGCTAATTGTTGCAACGCCTGTTGATGCAGATGACCATGGTGTTGTTGCATCTGCAGTTGCTGAACCCGTTAATTGTGTTGTGCTACTAACGCAAGCACTTAATGTGCCTGTAATTGTAGGAAGCGGATTGATTGTAATTACTGCAGAACCTGTTCTATCTCCACTGGCAGCTGTACAATTTGCATCTGATAACGAAGTAACTGTATATGTTTTGGTTGTCGCTAAAGAAACAGAAAATGTATAGGTAGAAGAACTTGTTGTGACTGATGTAGAAGTTGTCCCATCTGAATAAGTAATACTCCAAGGAGCTGTTCCGGTTAGTGCAATTGAAATTGTAGCTGGCGTATTTGCACATACAGTAGTTGATCCGCTAATTACACTTGTGGGTCTTGGATTGACGGTTAGTGTTACTTCTGGTGATTCATCATTTGGAGAACAACTTCCGCTTACAATAAGCTTGTATTTGTATCCATGCATGCTTAAAGTAACTCCAGTGATACCTAGCGATGCGGTTGTTGCTCCTGAGTATACACCTGTATTGGTTACATCTGTATAAGTTGCGCCATTAGCTGTTGTTAGTACCTGCCACCTATATGCCAAGTTGGAACCAACTGCTGTCGCAGTAAATGTAGTATTTAGCCCATCACAAACAATTTTGTTGGTGGGATCCACTGTTATTTCTGGTCGCTCAAGAACAGTAATTTTCCTTGTAAATGCAGTAGAAGTTCCACAAGGATTAGAGACAGTTAATGTTAATGTATAATCACCTTTTAATAATAAAGATGGAACAGTAAAGTTTGGAGAACTTGCGCTAACTGTAGAATTGATTTCTGTAAAACCCAGAGGTCCAGTTAGTTTCCAATTATAGTTTAAAGTGCTACAATATGAACCAGTGGTTAGTGTCGAAGATTTATTAACTACTAAAAAAGGATTATTTGTAGGGCAAATTGTGGTATCTGCATTTCTGATATTATCAGTATCAATTAATGCAAATCTTGCTGCATCTGCTGGAGGAGCAGCTTCGATACATACAACTGTTTCGTAAGGAGCTGGAGTGCAACTATATGTTGTCCCGCCAGTAAAAGGAGCGAGTTGAATTGTATGATTCCCTAGTGATAAAGAGCTTGTGGTAAAGTTAGTTGAAATTGATTCCTGAACGCCATCTACAAACCAATAATATAAAACGTTTGGAGTACTACAGCCTGCAACTGTTTTCGATCCTTGTGGACTAATAATTGAGGTATTGGTAAATGTTAATGCAGTTCCAACACAACCTTTTGTAGGTCCTGTGTAACTAATTTTAGGTTTTGGAAATATTTGTATAGGGGTGAGTGCTTCTTGGGTTTGAGTACAATTTGATGGCTCAGCAACAGTCATCGATGGACCAAAGGAATTATAAATAGTTTGGCCGGAAGCAACTACGTTTTTCCCGCATGAACTTTCTGAGTAAGGATGTGTCAGTAGCCCAGATTTGTCAATGATATCTTGAATTGACGTCACATAGTTTGCTGTATTATCATCCCATTTTGCGGTGTATATATTTCCAGGGTAGTTAAAATAAGCACTTCCGACCCTTGTTGGGTCTACATCGGTTTTAAAAGTAAAAATACCTGGTGAGCCTAGGTCATAACATACAACATTTAACAAGGCCGAAAATGGCGCAGATAAATCATTGTTCATGAAAAAATAAGCCTTCGTAGAAATGGTATTTGATTGAGCTGCATCTGTAATTGTTTGAAAAAAGCGATAATGCACTTTTTGAGGGCTACCAGTTAATTTTAATTTTTGATTTGCTGTTACAGTTACATTTTGATTTTGTGAAACAAACGCGTCATTATTATAGGCAGGAATTGTTGTGCCATCAAATTCATTTTTAACAGAAAGTGAAACCGAAGTGCTCGTATTATTTTGAACATATACATCATCTGATGAAGCAACACACCTTCCAAATAATCCAATACTACTATTCATACTGTAACTTATGAATGGACTTGCATCTGCAGGAGACGTGAATGTTTGGCTTGTGGCGTTTCCGTTTGTTCCCGTAGTATTTTGAATATTAATTGAAAAGGAGCTTGTTGCCGTTGCTAAAATACCTCCAGAACCATCAAATGCTGTGATTTTTAATTTGTATGTATTTGCTGCGGTTGCGTTGGCTGGGATTTGTCCATTTATGAAAGTTATATAGTGTGTTTGTGCGGATCCAATTGCTGTATTAGATGCTGTTGAGTTAAAGTTCCCGTCAGGATCAGATAAGTATAGGTTGAATCTTGTATTATTAACTGGAAATACTCCAGCTGGCGTAAAGAGAGCTGCAATGGATGAGCTTTGTCCATATGCGCCTGTTGGAATTGTTTGAAAAGTTATTGAACGGGTTTGCGCAAAAGCAAACAATGAAATCAGCATTCCAATAAAAAATAAACTAGACTTTTGTAATGTCTTTTTCATTCAGCACTATATTAAATTTCTTAAATAATAATTTTTGGATGGTGTATTTTACCACAAAATAAATCGGCACTTTAGCTTTCTCAATTGATCATTGTTTGGATCATCAAACAACATCATTTTTAAATTTAGTTCTAACGAGCCTGCACCTGCTCTAGCAAGTCTTAATTCGGAGGTGGTAATGTCATAGTTTAAACCCACTGATAAGTTTCCTTTTTTATATCCAACGTAAGGCGCAAAAGAATCTTTGAAACGCATGAAAGCGCCAATTTGAAATTCATCTCCATCTTCATCGATATATCCATTAATGTTTCTGCCATATACGATACCAAGTGTTGTAAAATTGCTCGCTTCTGATCTTGTGTGCGCAAATGAACCATACAAGCGGTTTTCATTTTTATCGCTCAAAGAGATGCCCCCGTGTGCAGTAAGACCTGGAGGTATGCTAAATGATAAATTATTATTTTTGCTAGTAGGTCTATTTAAATGGGAACCCGCAATGCCAATATAGTAGCTAAAGTCTTGTTCTAAATAGGAGAGCAATAAGCCAGCGCTATAGTCAAATATATTTGACGAAAATCCAAAACCTTCGCCACTTGGTATACTACTATTATATCCAATGTATGGGGCAAATTGAGATTGAAATGTTAGTTTGGTATAGTCAAGTAAATAGGATCGGTAGCTCATTTGTGCGCCAAACCCAAGTCGTAAACTTCCTGATTGATCAATGGCTTTATGAAAAGCAAAGTTTCCACCAATTTGTGTTTGCTTAAATCCGCCATCGTTGGATTTGTCATAAACCGCCAAAAGTCCAACTGCGGCAATATCATTTGCGCCAATGAAATTGTCTAAAATTCGGGTCTCTCCATTAAATACACCGGTCACATATGGATAGGCAACATTGCCCCACTGACTTTTAAAATTTGATTGAATACTTGCGCGACCATTAAACAAACCATTGGTTGCTGGATTGACCATTAATGGTGCAGAATAATTCTGTGTAAACGGAATCATTTGCGCACTAGCCAACTTGAAATTCAATAAAAAAAACACAAAGCAATATTGCTTCAAGTGGGATAACTTGATACGTTTATTCATACTTACTTTTTTTGTTTTGGGTTGTCCATCCACAGACATAGCCCAAACAAATAATTGAAACTAGACCGGTTGGTGGGAATAGATAGCCAGCAGTTCAATTTCCTGCCATTAAAAATAACAGATTTTACTCTAATTTAAGTATAAATACCCTAGAAAAAGCTCGTATTTGCCGTATGAATTAGGTAAATATTGCATGTGTTAAGTCAAATCAACCAAAAAGTTACAAAAACTGCCAATTTTGCAAACATTTGACGAGGCAGTTTGTTTAGTTTCTATAAACCAACGTTTTATGAAAATTGCACAAAAATCAGCTTTTTTTGTCTTCCTTTTAGGTCCACTTTTTGTTTTGGGGCAGACTACTGGAAAATTGAGTGGTACTATATACAATAAAAAAACACAGCAAAGAGTGCTTGGTTTAACGGTTCAGGTAATTCCCGGAAATACCAAAACAGTTTCTGATAGCCTTGGCAATTTCAGGTTCACTCAACTAAAGCCTGGACCTTACACTTTGGAAATATCGGGGGTTGGTTTTAAAACAAAACAACTTAACAATATACCCGTTACAACTGGTAATGAAAATAACATTCAAATAGAAATTGAGGAGCTTGTTAATCAATTATCAAATGTGACCGTAACTAGTCGAAGAAGTTCTGCTAAAGCGGCAACACTGGAAAGTCCGTTAAGTATTCAGCGCTTAACTACTGAAGATATTAAAAACAACCCTGGTGGTTTTTTTGATATCAGCAAGGTGATACAATCACTTCCAGGTGTTGGTGGCGGTGCTGCAGGAGGAACATTTAGAAATGATATTATTATTAGAGGAGGAGCCCCGAGTGAAAATGTATTTTATTTAGACGGAATAGAAATTCCAATTATAAATCACTTTGGTACACAAGGAAGCGGCGGTGGCCCTGCTGGAATTTTAAATGTACTCTTGATTGAGGATGTAAAGCTAAGTACTTCTGCATTTGATGCTAGGTACGACAATGCGCTTAGTAGTGTATTTCAATTCAAGCAAAAAAATGGTAACCCAAATAAATTTCAGGGTAATGTGCGTTTGAGTCTTACAGAAAGCGCCTTAACATTTGATGGGCCGCTTTCAAAAAAAACAACTTTTATTGCGTCTGCTCGTAAGAGTAGTTTAGGTATACTTGCCGGGTTACTCAATTGGTCTTTTTTACCTAACTATTCCGATTTTCAGTTTAAAACCACCACGCGTATTAACGATAAAACAACCTTAACATTTCTTGGTGTGGCAGCTGTTGACAGGTTTAAATTTATCACACCCGATAGTTTAACTGCCGAAAATCAGTACATATTAGGTAATAGCCCCACCATTGATCAAAATAGTTACACGGTTGGTGCTACCCTTAAAAAAATTATACCAAATGGTTATTGGAATTTGAGTGTTAGCAGAAATTTTTTAGACAATCAGGCCAACAAATTTGAAGACAATAAAAATCCTAACGAGCAGCAGCGCATACTAAAAATAAATAGTATTGAAGCTGAAAATAAAATTAGATGGGATGTTACAAAAAACTACGACAACATTACATTGAGCTATGGCTTAACAGGGCAATTGGTAAGATTCGATAATGATTTTTTCCAGGTTCTAAATAAGTCTACTAATCCACTCATCTATCCTTCATTGATTATTAAAAGCAAAACCAATACAAATTTTTTCCGTTACGGCGGATTTGCTCAAATTGGTACACGTGTACTAAATGATAAATTATCGCTCAGTGGTGGACTCCGTATGGATGCTAATAATTTAAGCAATAGTGAATCTAATCCATTACAACAATTGAGTCCAAGACTCAGTGCTAGTTTGGCTATTTCAGATGTGCTTCGATTTAATGCGAGTTATGGTATTTACTACCGCCTGCCTACTTATACGCAATTAAATTTTAGCAATAGTAGTACGGGTGAAAAAACAAATCCGGGTCATTACATTAAGGCTACGCATTATGTGGCAGGATTGGAATATTTGCCAAAAAATACAACAAGAATAACAGTTGAGGGTTTCTATAAAGCCTACAATAATTATCCTGTTAGTATTAATGATGGTATAAGTATTGCAAACAAAGGGTTAGAGTTTGGTGCGATTGGTAATGAGCCTATAGCTCAATTTGGAAAAGGTCGCGCTTATGGTTTTGAGTTTTTTGCACAACAAAAATTAACCAAAAACTTTTTTGGTGTTTTCAGCTATACTTTTTACAGAAGTGAATTTACAGGACTTGACAACAAATTTGTTTCGGCAAGTTGGGACAATCGTCAGCTTATTAGTATGACAGCTGGATATAAACTTCCAAAAAACTGGGAAATTGGTTTGAAATTTAGATACCAAGGTGCTGCTCCATTTACGCCTTATAACGAATCATTAAGTAGAGCTAATTATTTAGCCATTGGTTCTGGTATTTTTGATTATTCTCAAATTAACTCTATGCGACTTTCTGCATTTAATGCAGCAGATATAAGAATCGATAAAAAATGGAATTTCAAAAAAACTACATTAGATTTTTACATTGATATCACTAACTTTTACGGTTCAGAAGCCAAGGAAGCAGATTTGTATACCTTCAAAAGAAACGAGGCAAATACAGCATTTGTAACAAGCGATGGAAAACCTTTAATGCCAGACGGCAGCAACGCAGTACCGGTGTATTTAAAAAATTCTCAATCAACCATACTACCAAGTATTGGACTTATTATTGAGTTTTAAAAATCTAATTTCCAGAGCTGATCGTAGTAGTCGATACCTGGGGTAGAAGAACCTACAACATATAATTCGGAACCTGCTGTTATTAAAATGGCAGGGCCAATTTTTTTATCTAAAACACCAATATACCATTTGTCGTTGAGCGAATCGTAAATGTCAAATCTGGTTTTATCATCGCCGCTGTCAGGTAAGAAAACAATATAGTTGCCAAGTTTTCCCATGCTGTTGGTACTAAAAGATCCGGGCTGAAACAAGCAATGAAAAGTAGTTCCTTTTCCACCGAGTAAATCTAGCATTTCTACTTCATTGGTGAGGCCATTGTCTGTCATTCCTCCTGCCCAAAGCGCTTTACCCCTTAATCCAATAGAGGCGAGTGCATATTTTGCTTTACTCATATTCGATACACTCCAACTATTTGTTTTTGGTTCGTACATATCGATATTGTTAAATGGTGATCCACCCACATTACTTGTAGCACCTCCAGAAAAATAGACAATGCCCCCAACACTCGTTGCAGCAATACTTACCCTAGGTTGGCTGAGCGTTTTACTGCTCCATTTTTCAGACAAATAATCATACATGTACACCGCAGTTCCTCCAGCAAATAAAACTTTATTACCCTGGGCAATGGCTGTGTATTGTCCAGCTTTAGGTAGCTCTGTAGTTGACCATTTTTGATCTACTATATCATATATATCTACCCTTGTAGTTGCAGATGCATTGCCCTGCAGCGCTGTACCTCCTCCAAAAAATACTTTGTTACCAGCAACTGCTGCTGCAACACCCCATTTTTTTTGACTAAGTTCTGAAGTAGACCAATCTTTTGTTGCAATATCATAAATATCTACTCTCGACGTAAAGTTGGGTCCAGGTCCAGCAGGTGGATATCTTCCTCCAGCTAAAAATATTTTATTGCCTAAAAAAGCAACGCCAGATACTTTTCTTTTTTCAGAAAGTGATCCAACAGGGGTTAGCCTTGCTTGTATGAGTTGCCTATTAGTTGCAATAATATTTAATTGTGTTGTGTCTTTTTTTACATTCCCATCATTGTCTGTTACACTCAGTTCGAAAATATATTTCCCTGCTAAAAGTCCAGTAACGGATGCTTGTGCTTTGTTTGGATTAGTGATTGCAATACCAGCATTAATTGGAAAAATAGTTTGCCAATTGTATTTTGTTAGGGTGCCATCCGGATCATGAGATTCGGATCCATTTAGCGTAATAATTTCCGGGCTGGTACTGCATTTTGTTAAATCGTAAGGTATGTTTTGATTGCTGCCTGCATTAGCTATGGGCGGAACGCCAGGCGCTTCATTTACCTGAACCAAAACAGTGTCTCTGTCAATAAGACCGGTAGCATCTGTAACCCTAAGTTCAAAAACATGACTCCCCGCATTTAACTTAGTGACATCTGATATAGCGTTTGCTGGAGAAGTATATGTTGGGTTGCCTGTGCCTTTAATTCTTGTCCATAAATAATCACTAATGTCGTTGTCAGGATCTGTAGAAGCACTTCCATCAAGTGTAACTGAGTTATTAGGGAGTTGAATGGTTTGATCAGATCCTGCTTCCGCAATAGGCGGCCTAGCTATTTTTGTTTTATCTACATAAATGGTAAGGGTATCTGTTGCGGTTAGTTTAAAATTATTGGTAACCATTAATTCAAAAACATATGTGCCTTCTGTTAGTTTTTTGATCCATGTTGTTTTAGATGAAGCGGCTATTATATTATTATTTGCTGGACCACTTAATTTTGTCCATTTGTAATTTGTAATGCTACCATTGTTATCATATGATTTACTACCATCTAAATAAGCAGAATCTTGGGGTAAAACAATAGATTGATCTTTTCCCGCAACAGCAACAGGGGCGGTTTTTATGGTGCTGCCATCTTCGTAGGAGAGGTCTTTGGCGCAACTATTAAACATGAGCCAGCACAAGCATACCCAATAGTAAAATATAGAAGCTGGCTTCTTCATTGATTTAAAGGTAATAAAATCCATAGATTATATTAAATTGCTTCAAATACCAGTTATGCGGATACTTATTTATATACTACTTACAGTTTGCTCGAGCTCATTATTTGCGCAACAAACAACGGTTTCAAATAAAACGAGCACCGGAAAATATGTTTTGGTCATCCATGGTGGCGCTGGTACACTCAATAAAAGCCAGTTTACACCAGCACTTGAGGCTAAGTATAAAAGTGGACTAGATAGTGCACTTTTAGTGGGTAATGCCATTTTAGAAAAAGGTGGAACCGCATTAGACGCCGTTGAAGCTACTGTTAAAGTACTAGAAAATAATCCGCTTTTTAATGCCGGTAAAGGAGCTGTATTTACAAGTGAAGGCGTTAATGAACTCGATGCAGCAATTATGGATGGAAAAACCTTAGCAGCAGGTTCTATTGCGGGTGTACGAACCATCAAAAATCCAATTACTGCTGCAAGGGCTGTGATGGAAAAATCAGAACACGTTTTATTAAGTGGAAGAGGCGCCGAAGCATTTGCTGCCGCGCAAGGAATTGAAATTGTTGACCCTTCTTATTTTTATACACCAGAAAGATGGAAGGGTTTGCAGCGTGCAAAAGAGCGCGACTCGATAGATCAATTAAAAAAAGTAAGTCAAACGGCTTATAATAGTGAAATTGATGAGCAGCGACGCAAAGACAAATATGGAACTGTTGGGGCAGTAGCATTAGATACCTACGGTAATTTAGCTGCTGCTACAAGCACTGGTGGTATGACCAATAAAAAATGGGGTAGAATTGGCGATGCGCCGATTATTGGAAGTGGGACCTATGCCAATAATAATACAGTGGCAATTAGTTGCACCGGATGGGGCGAATATTTTTTAAGACTTGTAATGGCAAAAAGTATTAGTGATCGGATGGAGTTTGGTGGTCAAAGTTTAGCACTCGCTTCTGAAACACTAGTAATGAAAGAACTTCCAGCACTTGGTGGCGATGGTGGACTTATAGCTGTTGATAAAAATGGAAATATTGCAGTTCCGTTTTGTACAGAGGGTATGTATAGAGGCTTTATCAAAAAAGAAAAGCAAGGTGCTGCTATTGTAAAAGATATTTTAATTTTCAAATGATATTTCCAGTAAAAGTTCCATACACGGTTGGGCCAGATATTGTAAAATATGAAGGAGCTGCTTTTAATATTCAGCCGGATCCTGCATATCTACTAGAAAAAAAGAAGGAACTTGAATTGCATGGAAGTCATATTTGCGGAAGTACAGGTAATGATTATCTACATCACCTCAATGCCTTTTGTGGCTTTGATGCAATTACCACACTACCAGAAATTTGTGTTGGGTTAGAAGAAGACATTGCTATTTTAAAAGACGGGCATTTACATACAATTGGTTTTTGTTTTCCGAGTGGATTTTATCCTACTCAAAAATTAGGTCTTTCATTTTTTGATATGCACCTACCGGTAGGAGATGGAGAAAGCTTAAGACGCTCTAGTGAAAAAGTGTCGGCGCTGATTTCAAAACAAGATGCCATGTTTAGAAGGTATGTTTGGACACTTACATCGCTACCTTCTTTAAGTCAATTGCCTAGTTATACTAAGCCAACGCCTCAATCAATTAATGATCTTTATTTTAGAACTGAAACTCAAACAACAGTTGGGGTTGGAGGAGATATTTGTTTGTTTTTTGTAAAAGTAGACATGCATCCATTGATGCATGTATGGGATGATCCTGAAAAGCGAGCATTGATTGTTGAAAGTGTAAATTCCATGTCTGAAACGGTGTTAGACTATAAGAATTTAGCACACATTAAAAAGATTGTAAGCCAGAAACTATAATACAATGTTTTTCAATGGTTTAAATGGATTATGTTTTAACCGAGGCCCTTTAATGTATGAATTAAATATTACATATTCATATACATTTATTTGTATATTTAGAATAATTTAATTGTGACCAAAATAAAAACATAACCATTATGAAATCAGTAAGAATTTTTTTTATTTGTTTATTGGGATTATTGTTAGTCCAGGTAAATATTTTTGGCCAAACACTGCTTGATTTTAAAATGTATTTGGAAAAAGAAGAAGTATCTAAGTTTAAGGTTCCAAAGAGCAAAGATAAAATTGTATTAAAAAATCACTTTGGTAAATACACGGTTTTAAATCCAGAGAACATAAAATTAATTAAAGGTCAAGCTGTGTATTCTGTAGAAGTAGTGTACACTGACTATCCAAAGGGATTGGATTTTGACTTATTAAATAAAAAACGTCTTGCATCGCTCTTTCAACTTGCGCCAGAGCTGTTTTCCAATAATATGATTTCATGGAAGTTTGTTAAACAAACCGGTTGTAAAGAAGGTAGTGAGTATGACTTTTTTCATGGTATTGTTATTACATATCGACCCGCTTCTACATCAGCTGGATTAAGAGGGGAAAGAGACTATTTAAAAAATGTTTTACAGGGTAAAAATCAATTAAGCGATTCTACTTTTATAAAAGTAATGGCTAGAAATAAATGGCAAGATATTGCTATTGTAAATGATTTTACAGGAAGTATGTCGCCCTATATTGCAGAGGTTCTCGTATGGCATTCTCTAAATTTACAAAATCCAAAAACTAATATCGTTGGTTATACATTTTTTAATGATGGTAATTCTACACCAGATTTCAATAAAATTATTGGAAAAACAGGTGGAATCTATCATACAGCTTCTCAAAAGTTAGATTCTGTTCTTAACACAGCCGTTAAAACAATTGAGAACGGAGGTGGCGGGGATACAGAGGAAAATAATGTGGAAGCATTAATTGAAGCCCAAAATAAGTATCCAAAGGCAAAAAGTTTAGTGATGGTTGCTGACAATTGGGCAAATATGAGAGATGTGTCTTTAATTGGTCAAATTAAGCTCCCTGTTAAAGTTGTATTGTGCGGAGCAAATTCAAGTATCAACACTGAATATATAAACCTTGCGTATCGAACTAAAGGCTCAATTCACACTATTGAAGAGGATATAATTGACTTAAATAAAATTACTGAAGGAAAAGAGATAATTATAAATAAGAAGAAATACCGTTTGTATAATGGATCGTTTATTAGCGTTCCTGAATAATTTTTTAACAATTTTAAAATTTACTAGATGAAAACTTTTTTAGTGATTGCACTTTTGACTTTTACAGTTCAATTGAATGCAGGAAATATAAACGATCCATATCAAGGGTATGAATATAAGATCTATGTGAATAGTCAGCGCAATTTTATGATTAAATATCCTTCATTTTTAACTATGGGAAGGTCCTCTGAAACCAATGATGGACGATCCTTTACTGCAAATGGGGGTGCGGTGTATGTTTCGGCCACTTCTTCCTATTTTACCACTTTTGAAGGGTCAATGCAAAGCAGGTATGCCGATGACTTGAATGACAGAGATTACTACATTACCTATAAAAGACCGTTGTCTTCCAATTGGTATGTGGTAAGTGGAATAAAAAGAAGTAATAATAAGGTGTTTTACAAGAAAGTATACTTAAGCAAAAGTTACAATGGTACTCAAATCAGAACTATGTATTTAGAATATCCAAATAGTTGGACTACTATCTTTGATGAGGTATTGCCGGTAATGTTAAGGTCATTCAAGGATACTGACTAATGGTTCTCAGTTTGCAGCGCTATAGGGGGGATCAGTTTAAGCGTTTTTTCACTTTATTATAATTTATCTTAATTTGCTGAAACCCTCGAATATTAAGGGTTTATCTTTATATTCTTCTCATCTAAACAGGTCTAAATTGACTAAAATAGGGGGTAGTAGCCACACATTCTGCTACATCGTAATTAAACTTTCTAAAAATATATTCCTGGATATTACTCCCATTTTTAAACTATATCCTTGGTAAACATTGGATTTATTTTGAGTATCTTTTACTGTGATATTTTTTGAAGAAAATAAGTATCACAATGGTTAGGGGGAGTATTAACCAATACAAGTTGAATGCGTTTGAACGAGTTTCACTCATTTTTCGAAAATTAAATTTATTCTCTGTATTTAGGATATAAGTTATTTCTTTTTCTGTTTTACTGACAATTTTCAATAATGTAAAATGGTTATATAGTTTGCTAAAAGCGGTAAATGAAATTGCTGTTGGCAAAAAATGATCATTATTTATATCAAAAAAAATGCTTGTTTCATGTGTTAATTGGACTTTATCATTTATAAGTTTTAAATTATCATCTCCATTAATTTTCAAATTATTTTTAACTAAATCCAGGATTAACTTTTGCATTTCAAATGGACTTATACTGTCCAAATTCATATCAGGGTATTTTTCTTTAATAGCTAATTGACATGTATATAGGGGGGCAGTTATAAATACAGACCATTTTTTATTTTCATTTTGAATAATGGAAATAGTGGATACCTGCGGATTATGGGCATGTCCTTTTGCAACAAATAGTATCAATATAATAAAACACCATATTTTAAGCATGTGTGTTTATTTTATTACAATGTAACTGAAAATGAGCCTGGAACACCTCTGAAGCTATTGATAAAACTATTTGATCCAGCTGTTGCAACATGATAATGATAGCCTCTTTTAGAATCATAATGACCTCTACTTGCATCAAGACCTGTACTTTCTTTTCCTGCTTCATCTAAATTTTCAAATAAACCATAGCCATCCATTGCATAGCCAATCATTGCTGCATGCGCATCGGATTGTTTTATTTTTGTAGATTTTCCAGTTGCAGCATGATAATGATAGCCAGTAGCTCCGTTTACATGTCCTCCTGCATCATCAAATGGCGCTAAAGTATAAGCACCTAAGATGGCTTGCGTAGGAGCAGGTGGATCAAAATTAATACCATTAAATGCAATACCTACAACACCACCCATTCCCATAATAGCTATTGTGTTTTTCGATTTAATAGGTTTAACTGGGATATAATATGTTTTTTTAATTCCCGGGAAATACGAGGGAAGACATTGAACACAATAGTTTTTATACATGGGATCCACATTGGGTCTTGCAGCTGCTTCACATGCTGCCTTTGTATCGGTAACATTGATTGCGCCAGTAGTTGTATTGTATAGCTTCCAAGTAGTATTTGAATAAAAGGTGGCTAGATTTTTAATAAATGGACCATCAACATCATATAATTTACCACCTTCAAACCAAATGCCGCCTTTATCAATGCCATCATTTATATTGGTTGGACACCAAGGGCCTTGGGTATGATCAGTGGGGATATTATTTGAAACAATTTTATAACACATTACGGTTGATCCATCGGCTAGTTTTTGATTTACCTGAGTAATACTTTCAGTTAATCCAGCTGTTAAAAAATGAGTTGGATTAACCTCTATGACAACTGAATCTTCGGTTGTTGTTGCAGTAGTAATACTAGTGTTGTTACTTGATTTATTACAGGCAAATGTGAAAAATGCTATAAATAGTAGCATTAATCTAGATTTATTAAAGATCATTGGGGGTAGAATTTTTATTTGGACTTATCAAAGAATAAAAGGTTTAAAAAAGGGGGTAGTATTTTAGCTGTTTAAAATGTAAACTATATAAAAATAAGCTAAAGAACCGCCGTTTGCTAAATCTTTAGCTACATAAATAGAAAAACCCCCTGAAAATCAAGGGGTTGATGCGGACCGGACGGGACTCGAACCCGCGACCTCCGCCGTGACAGGGCGGCATTCTAACCAACTGAACTACCGATCCAAACCTCCAAAAACAGCCTTTACAGGTCGTTTTCAGGACGGCAAAGATAAGGGTAAACCCTTTTCATAAACAAATCTTTTCAGAAAAATATTTGAACCCCTAATTTTACCGAAATTCGCACTCATTATGCCACAGTACCCGAATAGACAATTTTTAGAATTCGAGCAGCCCATTAAGGAATTATTTGAGCAAATTGAGGATACTAAAAAGTTACAAGAGAAGAACCCCAAAATCGATTATAGTAAAACGCTTGCACAACTAGAAGCATCCATTCTTGAAAAACGAAAAGAACTGACTGTTTCATTAACACCATGGCAGCGTGTGCAATTAAGTAGACATCCGGACAGGCCGTATACTTTAAAATACATCGACAAAATGTTTACCAATTTTGTTGAATTACATGGCGACCGCAATGTAAAGGATGACAAAGCGATGGTGGGTGGTTTTGCGCAACTCAATGGTGAAACCGTGATGGTGATTGGTCAGCAAAAAGGGGCTAATACAAAAATGAGACAGCTCCGTAATTTTGGAATGGCCAATCCGGAAGGCTACAGAAAAGCATTGCGTTTAATGCGCCTTGCAGAAAAATTTAATAAGCCAGTTATTGCACTCGTAGATACCCCAGGCGCTTTTCCAGGTCTTGAAGCAGAAGAGCGTGGACAAGGGGAGGCGATTGCCAGAAATATTTATGAAATGATCCGCTTAAAAGTGCCGGTGATTGTGGTGATTATTGGCGAAGGTGCGAGTGGTGGTGCTTTAGGAATAGGTGTGGGAGATAGGGTGCTGATGATGGAAAACACATGGTATACTGTAATTTCTCCAGAAAGTTGTAGTTCTATTTTATGGCGTTCATGGGATAAAAAAGAACTTGCCGCAGAGCAATTAAAATTAACGGCCACAGACATGAAAGGTTTTGGTCTTGTTGATGAAATTGTACATGAACCTTTAGGTGGAGCACACTGGGATTATTCCGAAGCTGCCGAACTTTTAAAGACCGCTATTGTTAAAGAACTAGAGGTAATAAAACATATTGCCCCACAAGACCGAATCAACCAGCGTATCGATAAATATTGCAAAATGGGATTCTGGGAAGAAACAACCGCACAATAATATATAAATGACAGTACAGCAACAATTGAGAGGAACAGGGGTAGCGCTTGTAACACCATTTGCAAAAGATGGTAGTATCGATTTTACATCTTTAGGTAAAGTTATTGATCATGTAATTAATGGTGGTGTTGAGTATTTAATTACACTTGGTACAACTGGTGAAACACCTACCTTAACCAAAGAAGAAAAAATTGAAATCATCAATTTCACTTTTAGCCATGTTGCTGGAAGGGTGCCTATTATTGTTGGTGTGGGTGGTAATAGTACCGCCGAAGTGGTAAGTGATTTACAAAAGTTTCCATTAGATAAAGCGGTTGCTGTTTTAAGTGCAGCACCTTATTATAACAAACCCTCTCAAGAAGGTATTTATCAGCATTACAAGGCGGTTGCGGCTGCTAGCCCTAAGCCAGTAATTTTATACAATGTACCTGGCCGAACAGGACGTAATATGTCTGCTTCAACTACCATTCGTTTGGCAAAAGATTGTCCAAATGTAGTGGCCATGAAAGAAGCAAGTGGTGATATGGCGCAGTGTATGGAAATTTTGCGTGATGCGCCTGCTGATTTTGTGGTTGTTAGTGGCGATGATTTATTAGCACTCCCTCAAATTGCTTGTGGTATGCAAGGCGTGATTAGTGTTGCAGCTAATGCGTATCCACTTGAGTTTTCAAATATGGTTCGTGCATGTTTAGCGGGCAATTTTGTAGAAGCAAAAAAAATCAATGATCCTTTAATTGAAGGATATGATATTATGTTTGCCGAAAATAATCCTGCAGGTGTAAAAGCATTTATGCATGAAATGGGATTATTGGAGAACGAAGTTCGTTTACCAGTAGTGCCGTTAAGTGAACCTGTTTACAGCCGCGTTAAAACCTATTTGGCGAAGTAATTATTTTAGCAAAGCCTTAATTTCATTGAGTTTCATAAGTGCTTCAACCGGCGTTAGCTGATTGATGTCGATACTATTGAGCGCTGTTCTAATGCTATTAAAAGTAACGGTATGCTCATCAAAAATAGACAGCTGCACTTTAGTTTGTTTGGCCCCAGATGCTGCTAGTTTTTGTGTTGTTGTGTTTTCTTGTTGATGTTCTGTTTTGGCTTCTAATAGTGCCAGTATTTCATTGGCTCTATTAATGAGTGCAGGAGGCATACCCGCCATGGTGGCAACATGAATACCAAAGCTGTGCGTACTTCCACCAGCTGCCAATTTGCGTAAGAAAATTATTTTATTACTAACTTCTTTGTGTGTTACGTGAAAATTTTTGACACGGGTTAATGAAGTTTCTAATTCATTTAATTCGTGGTAGTGGGTGGCAAATAATGTTTTTGGTTTTGCGGTAGCGCCATGTAAAAACTCTACAATACTCCAAGCAATAGAAATACCATCGTAGGTGCTGGTACCTCTTCCAATTTCATCCAGTAGTATTAAACTTCGCGCCGAAATATTATTGACAATACTAGCCGTTTCATTCATTTCTACCATAAATGTAGACTCACCACCGCTTAAATTATCGCTGGCACCTACACGGGTAAATATTTTATCCGTTAAAGGGATTTTAGCTGCCGCGGCAGGCACATAAGAACCCATGTGTGCAAGAAGTGTAATAAGCGCCGTTTGTCTCAAAATGGCACTCTTACCACTCATATTGGGTCCGGTTAAAATAATAATTTGCTGTGTTGTATTGTCAACAAAAATATCATTTGAAATATAGGGTTCACCCGGTGGTAAATTTCTTTCAATAACAGGGTGTCGGCTCTCTGTGAGGTGCAGGTCAAAACCTTCGTGGATGCTAGGTTTGCAATAATTTAATTGAACCGCATTTTCTGCAAAACAACACAGGCAATCAAGTTGTGCAATGACCTGTGCATTTAACTGAATAACCGCAATATAATTTTGAAGGGTAGATAATAGGCTGTCAAATAATGCAATTTCAATCGCAATTATTTTGTCCTCGGCGCCCATTATTTTTTCTTCGTATTCTTTGAGCTCGGGGGTAATGTACCGCTCGGCATTGGCAAGTGTTTGCTTGCGAATCCAAGTATCAGGTACTTTGTTTTTATGTACGTTAGTTACTTCTAGGTAGTAGCCAAAAACGTTGTTAAAACTTATTTTTAAAGAAGAGATACCAGTAGCAGCTGCTTCTCTTTGTTGAATATTTACTAAAAAATCTTTGCCGCCCGTTGCAATGTTTCGAAGAGTATCAAGCTCCGTATGAAATCCATCTTTTATAACGCCACCTTTGTTTGCAGCTACCGGTGGGTTTTCTGCAATTAGCTGGTAGATGGTTTCAACAATACTTGGTATAGGATTTAATAGGGCAGCAGCATCCGTAATTTTTTTATTGTTACTTTTTGCAGCCGCTTCTTTTATGATACTAATTTGTTCAAGTCCTCTTGCGAGCTGAACAACTTCTCTTGGATTGATCTTTTTTAATGGCACTTTACTTACCAGTCTTTCCATATCGCCACATGCTTTAATCGCAGCAGATAAAATGGTACGAAGGGTTTGGTCGTTTATGAGTGTTTCAACGGCGTCTAATCTTTCATTGATGGCCGCAGTATTTTTTAATGGAAAAATTAACCAGCGGCGCAGTAGTCTGGCGCCCATGGGGCTTACCGTATTATCAATAACTTTTAATAAATAATTTCCTTGGTCTACACCAGCACCTAGTAATTCTAAATTACGAATAGTAAAACGGTCCATCCATAAAAAATCTTCACGTTCCATACGCTGCACACCTGTAATGTGCTGTAGGTTTGGATGTTCGGTTTCTTTTAAATAATGTAAAATGGCACCAGCGGCGGTGATAGCTTGTGGTAGTGATTCAATACCAAATCCTTTTAAAGAATGGGTATTAAAATGTTTGAGTAAACTTTCGGTTGCAAAAGCTTCATCAAAAATCCAAGACTCCATGGTATAGGTATAAAACTTTGGACCAAATTTTTCAACAAATTGTTTTTGAAAATTGCGTTGAAAAATAACTTCGGCAGGTTTTAATCCTTGTAGTAGTTTATCTATATATTCTGTGTTGCCTTCTGCAACAAAAAATTCGCCGGTAGAAATATCTAAAAACGAAGCACCTAAACTGTCTTCTTTATCTGAAAAATGTACAGCAGCTAAAAAGTTATTACTGCCCTGCTCTAATAATTTATCGGAAGTGGCAATACCCGGTGTAACCATTTCTGTAACACCTCTTTTTACAATACCCTTTACCGATTTTGGATCTTCTAATTGATCACAAACCGCAACGCGGTGACCCGCCTTAACCAGTTTGTGTAAATACGTATCAAGCGCATGGTATGGAAAACCAGCCAATTCATTTTCTGAAGCGGCACCGTTATTTCTTTTGGTAAGCGTGATGCCCAATACTTTTGAGGCAACAATGGCATCTTCACCAAATGTTTCGTAAAAATCGCCTACTCTAAATAACAAAACAGCACCAGGATATTTTTGTTTAATAGCCCGGTGCTGTTGCATTAAAGGAGTTTCTGAAGCCGCTTTTGCCATAAGGGCAAATATAAGAACCTACGGCTAATTTTTACCTTTTCTAGGTAGCTTAGCCTCTCTTTGAGCGGTATTATAAGCAAAGGCGGCTACAATGGTCGCAATTTGCTTTAAATCGTCTTCTATAAGGTGGTCGTACACGTCCATATTGCTATGGTGCGTTCTGGTATTGTACTCGATAGGGTCTTGTATAAATTGAAAACCAGGAAGGCCAATACCATCAAATGATTGGTGGTCGGTTCCGCCTGTGGTACTAATAGTAACGGTAGAAGCACCTAGGTCTTTAAATGGCGCTAACCAACTACTAAAAATGGGTCCACAAGCTTCGTTGCCTTGTAAATAAATACCTCTAATTTTTCCGGTACCATTGTCAATATTAAAATAGCCCGAAAATTTTTCGGCTGCAGCTGCCTGATCGCCGGTAAATGTTTTTTTAACGTAGCCTCTAGAGCCTAATAAACCTTGTTCTTCACCACTCCATAAACCAATACGAATGGTACGTTTTGGATTAATTCCAATAGCTTTTAAAATGCGCATGGCTTCCATCATAACGGCAGATCCTGCTGCATTATCTGTGGCACCTGTTCCTGCCTGCCATGAATCTAAATGCGCGCCAATCATAACAACCTCATCTTTTAAAAGTGGGTCGGTACCTTCTATTTCTGCAATGACATTATAGCCTTGTAAATCTTTATCCTGAAAACTAGATTTTACATCGAGGTCAAAATTTACAGGCGTTCCAGATTTAGCAAGTCTTAAAAGTGTGTTGTAATCTTCTACGCCAACAGCCATGTCTAAAAAGTTAGCAGGATCTGTTCCTTTATAGGCGCCGCCGCCTTGTGCAAAAATAGTTCCGTCATGATTTCTGGTAGAAGTTGAAAGCATGGCGTGTGCGCCTTCTTGTATGGCCATTGCTTTTAACAAAGCCATTACGCGTGCTGCACCACCGCCGCCACCTGCGCGCATGGCATCACGCATTCTGCGCTGTGCTGCAGTATCGGTTGTAGCCGGTGCACTTCTTGGTGCTGCTGGTTTTGCGGCTGCCATAGCAGCTAATTCTTCATCGGTATATCTTTTAGCATCGGCAGTAAAACTATGCTTGTAGATATTTTGCTGATCTAGTATAATTATTTTTCCTTTGAGTTGTCCGCGGAAAGCTTCTAGTGCCGCAGAATCTTTTGCATCCACTAAAAGTAAAGTTCCTTTTTTTAATCCTTTGGTTCCTGCGGTCCATGTTTTAGGCCAGGCCATTAAGGGTTTATAATAAGGCGCTGTTACTGCGAAATACATTTTTTCTAATTCCCAACCTTTACCAAATTCACCCCATGGTTCAATGGCTGCTTTTGCAACACCCCAATTTGTAAGTGCTTCTTTTGCATAATTAGCGGCTCTACTAAAACCTGCCGAATTGGTTAAACGGTTACCACTTTTATCGGTTAAGTTAAAAGCGATATCCATGACTTTAGAATGTTGTAATCCTTCGGTTCTAATTTTTTGCATCATGGCCTGGTCTACCGTTTCTTGTGCGGTGCCCGCAAATGGAAAGGCCAAGGCAACAAGGCAGCCAAGTTTAATAAGTTGTTTGTTCATGTTTTGAGTTTAAAGGTTTGCAAATAAACTAGTTTCAATATAAGCAATCTTGCGCTATACATTCACTTCTCTATTTGAGCGGTTAAAACTACCTTTGTGGCATGCGAAAACTAAGCATGGATGAGTTAGGCCGGAAATCCCTAACCGAATTTAAAGCAGCTGAAAAACAGCCCATTGTAGTGATTCTGGATAATATCAGAAGTATGCACAATGTGGGGAGCGTTTTTAGAACTGCAGATGGGTTTTTATTGGAGGGTATTGTGCTTTGTGGATTTACGCCGCAACCGCCGCACCGCGATATTCAAAAAACAGCACTTGGCGCCACCGAATCGGTAGATTGGTGGTATGTGCAAAATACACTCGATGCAGTGATTGATTTAAAAAGTAAAGGGTACAAAGTGTATGCGGTAGAACAGGTCCAGGGCAGCATTTCGCTTGAAAAATTTTCTGGCATGAACAATGCGCCTGTTGCACTTGTTTTTGGTAATGAGGTAGAAGGCGTTGCCACAGAAGTGATTGCTGCCTGTGATGCATGTATCGAAATTCCGCAAGAAGGCATGAAGCACTCTTTTAATATTTCGGTGGCAGCAGGTATTGTGCTTTGGGAAATGGTGAGAACGAAACAATCAACAATTTAACATAGGGATTCCGATGGTAAAAAAATATTTAAGTCTTGTAAAATTTTCGCATACCATTTTTGCGTTACCATTTGCATTCATTGGATTTTTTATGGGCGTATTTTTTGTTGCGCAACAAAAAAGCGTAAAAATGTTTGAAGTGATTTTGCAAAAACAAATGCTGCAATTATTTTTATTGGTACTCATATGTATGGTTACGGCGCGTAGTGCTGCCATGGCTTTTAACAGGTACCTCGACAGGCATTTTGATGCAAAAAATCCGCGCACAGCCATTCGGGAAATACCGAGTGGTGTTATAGCTGCATCAAGTGCGCTGAGGTTTGTAATTTTTAATACAGTCATTTTTATCGCCGCTACTTATTGTATCAATCCTATTTGTTTTTATTTATCGCCGGTAGCCCTTTTTGTTATTTTATTTTATAGTTACACCAAACGCTTTACAGCGCTGTGTCATATGGTGCTTGGACTTGGTTTATCATTAGCCCCGATAGGTGCCTATTTAGCTGTTACAGGCACGTTTGCAATACTGCCAGTTTTATTTTCATGTGTTGTTATTTGTTGGGTGAGTGGTTTTGATATTATTTACGCCATGCAGGACGTGGATTTTGACGCATCTCAAAATTTACATTCTATCCCTACTTATTTAGGGAAAGAAAATGCATTAAAGTTGTCGGTACTCCTGCATATTGTTGCTGCGGTATTGGTTATTGTAGCTGGTGTGATAGCAGGTTACGGATATTTTTACTGGGAAGGCGCGCTTGTTTTTATTGGGATGTTATATTACCAGCACTCGATTGTTTCATCCACTAATTTAACCAAAGTAAATATTGCCTTTATGACAGCCAATGGTATCGCAAGTGTTATATTTGGTATTCATGTGCTGGTTGCTTTATTTCTTCAATAAAATTCATTACTACTTTGGCTAGAATACTTTGCATCGACTACGGCGGAAAAAGAACGGGCTTGGCCGTTACCGATCCACTGCAAATTATTGCAACGGGCTTAACAACTGTTGACACCAAAGACTTGCATGCTTTTATCAAAAATTATTTAATAACGGAAACTATAGAGCTCATTTTAATTGGCGCGCCACTTAGTTTAGACAATACACCTACGCATGCAACGCCACTAGTAAAGGCGGCTATTGGACAGCTTAAAAGAACCTTTCCTGCTATTCCCATTCAAACCGTAGATGAGCGTTATACCTCAAAAATGGCGGTTAGGGCCATGGTAGATATGGGCATGAAAAAAAAGGACAGACAAAATAAAAAAATGGTTGATGAAATAGCTGCTACCATTATGTTACAGGAATATTTAGCAAACCGTTAAGGTCTATTTTTGTTGATTGGCATAATTGGGGGTATTTTTGCACCTTAATAGCCATTATTCAACAACTCAATTGTCATGATTCTTCCAATTGTAGCCTATGGGGCCCAAATTTTAAGAAAGGTTAGTGCACCTATCGATGCTTCTTATCCGTCACTTCCTAAATTATTGGAAGACATGTGGGAGACCACATACTCTAGTAATGGGGTAGGACTTGCTGCGCCTCAAATTAATAAAGACATTCGGTTATTTGTAATCGATAGCGCCCAAATTTTTGAAAGTTTGGAGCCACACGAAATTGGAAAATACCCAGATGCGCCAGGGGTTAAAAAAGTATTTATCAATGCAAAAGTAGTTTCACTGGATGGAGCTGTTTGGTCATACAACGAAGGTTGTTTAAGTATACCTAATATTAGAGAGGACGTGCCTAGGCACGAAATTGTTACAATAGAGTATCAAGACGAAAATTTTAATACCCACACCGAAACATTTAATGGTATAACAGCACGTGTAATTTTACACGAGTATGATCATATCGAGGGTAAATTATTTATTGATTACCTGAAGCCACTTCGTAAAAAATTATTGCAAGGAAAACTTAACGATATTAGTAAGGGCAAGGCCCGTATCGATTATAAAATGATTTTTATTAAATGATAAAATATACTTGGTTATTACTCTTGTTAATGAGTGGGTCTTTGTTTGCGCAAGACACGACCATTGCTATCAACAACCAGGCATTTACATTATCTGAAGTAGTGGTTCGAAACAATTTTGATTACAAAGAGGTACTCGCTACCATCAAACAAGACACTACTTTTTACAAGGCGTTCAGAAACCTTCGTATCATTGGATTCTCATCCTATAATAGCATTCAAATGCTCGGTAAAGATGGGGCAGTTAAAGCTTCTTTAAATAGTAAAACGCGTCAAAACCATATTGGTAATTGCCGAACCATGGATGTTTTGGAAGAGCAAACCACTGGTGATTTTTATTCTGCTACTGGCAAGTACAATTACCTAACGCCAGAATTGTATGCAGGTTTATTTTTTACCAAAGGAAAAATTTGTGGCGAAAATAATATTGTGAAGGGCCGTAACTTATTAACGAGTAATAAGTCTGGTATGGAAAAGCACAAGGACCAATTAAAAATGCTTTTTTTTAATCCGGGTAAAAAAATCCCTGGCATTCCGTTTATTGGTGATAAACTCGATTTATATGACGAAGCTGCACATGAACTCTATGATTACCGCCTAGATATTGTGGATTATAAAGGAACGCTCTCTTATTTATTTTCTATCAAGCCAAAAGAGACACTCGGTTATTTTAAAAGTGACCGCGTAGTAGTTGATCAAATGAATACTTGGTTTGACTTAAAAACCCTAGAAGTACTCGGTCGTAATTACGCCTTGAGTTATAAAGCAGGCGTATATGATTTTGATGTTGCCATGGAGGTGGAAATGACTAAATTTAATGGACTCACGGTTCCTAAAACACTCAGATACAAGGGTAACTGGGATGTGTTGTTTAAAAAACGGGAACGCGCTATTTTCACGGCTACATTATTTGACTACAATTAGGCGCACTCATTGTAGTTAGGCTAAAAACTGCTCGTGGATATAATCCACCACCTCAATAAAGCTGTTGTTTTTATGGTAAACAGCTAGTTGCCTATCCGCCCCAGTTCCTGCCTTAAATAATTCGCCAATGGTAGATAATGTATCTCTGCTACCTAAATCATTTAGCGTATCATCTACAAAGTCCAGTAGCTCATAAATAAGTGCTTTGGTTTCCACTTCTGTTTCTTTCCCAAAATCAATCAGTGAACCTTCAATCCCGTACCTACTAGCCCTCCATTTATTTTCATTGATCAGCGAGCGTTGGTAATTGATGAAATTTAAATTTTGGTGACGGAGCTTATAAATTTTAGCACAAATAGCCTGAAACAACGCTGCTATTACAGTGGTTTCCCTGATAGTTAATGGAACATCACAAATCCTAAATTCTACGGTATTAAAAACAGGATGTACTCTTACATCCCACCATATTTTTTTAGCGTTGTCTATGCAATTTGTTTTGATCAGGAGGTTGACATAGTTTTCGTAATCCTCAATCGTTTCAAAATAATCGGGGATACCTGTTCTTGGAAATTTATCAAATACTTTTGTACGGTAAGATTTATAACCGGTAAGCCTGCCTTCCCAAAAAGGAGAGTTGGTGCTAAGTGCATATACGTGGGGCAAAAAATACCGAGCTGTATTGGCAATATGCATGGCCATTTTTCGGTCCTGCATACCAACGTGTACATGTAATCCAAAAATTAAATTACTCCTAGCAGCATCTTGTAATTCATTCACAATTTGATTGTAACGAACATGGTCGGTAATGAGTTGATTTTGCCAATGGCTAAATGGATGTGTTCCTGATGCGCCCACCCATAAGTTTAAATCACCCGCTATGGTGGATACAATTTGTCGGAGCGAGGTAACCTCTTTGTGCGCCTCTTCGATGTTTTTGCAAATGTCGGTACCTACTTCTACAACTGCCTGATGCATTTCGGCCTTTACCTTGTCTTTGAGTAATTTTTGCCCTTCCACTACAATACGCTGCTCATGGCTCGTTAATTCTTTGGTTATTGGATCTATAACCATATATTCTTCTTCTACACCAAGTGTAAAGAGGGAAGGCGATACGCTAGACATGTTGTTTTATTTTGTGAGGCAAATGATGCAACTAAAAATACCTTGTTTTTCTCATAAAAAAAAGGTCGAATCAATTAAGATTCGACCTTTTTAGTGTCTTGGTATATTGTAATACTAGAAGTTAAAACGTAAACCAATTTGACTGATCCATCTTGCAGCGTATGCAGCATTTGTACTGGTGCTTACACTCCATGGAGTTTTGATGGTTGGGTTGAATCTGAAGTTAACAGGTGTTAAATCTGTAGCACTTGCATAACCTCCAAAAGTAAGTAGCGTAAAGCTATCATTTCCTTGGAAGTAGTTTCTACCCCATGTTCTGTTGATCATGTTACCAAAGTTAAACACGTCATATGTTAACTGGAATTGGTAACGCTTGGCACCTACTTTAATGTTAAAGTCTTGTGCGATTTTTAAGTCAACAATATTTGTGAACGGAGTACGAGAACCATTTCTTTCAGCAAACTTACCACGGTTATTTCTTAGGTAAGGATTAGATTGAATAAATGCTTCAAACGCATCTTTTTGTTGTTGAGCAGAGTAAGTAACACCAGAAACAGTGTTCGTTGCAAATGACATAGCAGCTAATTGCGCCTGTGTAGGGATGAAAATCAAGTCGTTTGTTTCACCGGTACCATTATTGTGATCTCTAACTGGTCCACCAGCATAGGTGTAACTCATTGGAGAACCTGATTGACCAGTGTAAGCAAGTGTAATTGTTGTAGCTAAAGTTTTCTTAGCATATTCAAACTTCTTACTTACGTAGGTGAAAATTCTGTGACCAGCGCCGAAATCTGAATTTGAACGCGTAATATAGTTACGTCCGTTTACAGTTTCCATAAAACGCCATTGGCTATAGTTTACAGAACTTGTACCGTCGTTAACCGCTACTGCATTACCAAAGGTGTAGTTTACATCAAATGCAAAACCAGTATTGGTACGCTTGCTAGCAGTTAAAGTAAAGCTGTAAGAATAACCAGTTTTACCTTGGTTATTGCTTAATAATACAGCGTTGTCATAAGGGTTAGAACCGTCAGCATTTAAAGGAATACGACCAAGGTTTGCAGTTGGGTATACATTTCTGCTACCAAAACCATTTGAAACACCCATTGGAGGTAACAAGTTGATGTTGGTATAGTAAATTTCATTTAAGTTTTTACTGAAGATACCCTCTAAGGTACCAGACCAACCATTACCAAATTTCTTATCAAGTGCAATTGAAGTTCTAAATAATTTAGGTGTGCTAAATTCAGCAGCAACTAAGTTAAGTGGTCCTTTTGTAACACCTGCACCAACTTGCGCTGGAGTCCATTGGTTGTTAGGATCAGGTCTGAAACGAACAGTATTTAATTGTGTAGCGTTAGCTGAGTAACCACCCACAAAAATACCATTGTTGTTGTATAAGCCACCAGGCCATACCAACGGAATACGTCCAGTAAAAATACCTACACCGCCACGTACAATTAAATTTTCTTCAGGGATTTTGTACGTAAAGCCAAATCTTGGAGAAATAGCGATAGGTACTTTAGGTGTTAAACCTGATTGTGCACCTTGTAAATCGTAGTATTGAGCAAACTTAGGAATCGCAACATTATTGGTATAATCGTCTGCCCAAGGTTTGCTTAAAAACTTATAGTAGTCTGCACGGATACCATAGCTTAAAGTTAAGTTTTCAGAAGGTCTAACTTCATCATTTAAGAACATAGAACCTTTTGCAATTTTAAATTTAGCAGCTGCGTCAGTTGCGTCACCTTTACCATTGTCAATCTGAGAAAAACCATATTGGTATGCCTGTGGTTTTGCATTGGTTAAAAAGTCATTTAAAGTAGCATAGGTATAGTTACCAAATGTGTTTTGAATGAATGCATTGTAAACATCATTGTACTCATAATCAACTCCAAACTTGAGCGCATGTTTACCAAGTGTTACTTTAAACTCGTCGTAAAAAGACCAGTTCTTTTGAGTCAATAGGTTCACAGTTGAACTGTTATCTGGTCCAAAAACGATAGCACCAGAACCGTCATTGATACGAACTCTTGGAAAATTTTGTCCGAGTGGACTACGATCATCCGTAACGTCTGTATAAGTTACAAGCATTTTATTGCTTGCATTTTTACCTACTAAACTTTTCAATTCCGCAGAAGTTGAGTTTGTTGTTGTAGGGAATTGGAAACCATTGTTATAAAAGTTGATGGTACCAGAACTAGATGAAGTGGTATTTAAACGCTCACCTTTTGTATATCTGTTCGATAAAGATAGCTTATGTCTATCGTTGATATTCCAGTCTAATCTAGCAGTAATACGATCTGCATTTACTTCTTCGGTGTTATCCAAAAATCCACCAGCTTCGTAGTTATAGTTAGCTTTTAAAGTAGCTGCTAAACTATTTAATACATTGATGTCTTTGGTGTTACCATTGTATTGACTAAAGTCAAATGGTTGAGGACGAACGTCTCTTTGTAAATCAACGTTTACAAAGTAGAATAATTTATTTTTTGTAATAGCTCCACCAAGTCTAAAACCGTAGGTTTTTTTGCTGAAGTTATTAAGTCTTACTGCATTTTCTTTTAAACCAGTTGGTGTTTTACCAGCTAAATCTTGGTTTTGTAAGAAGTAGTAAACTGATGCAGAAGTTTTGTTAGTACCTGATCTTGTAATCGCATTGATACCACCACCTGTAAAGTTACCTAGTGATGCATCAAATGGAGAGATAACAACTTGGAACTGATCAATCGCATCAATAGATAATGGAGCGATAGCAGCTTGACCACCGTTGGTACCAGAAGCTGATAAACCAAATACGTCGTTGTTGATTGCACCATCCACATAGAATGCATTGTAACGGTTGTTCTGGCCTGCAATAGATACAGCACCTTCTGAACCGTTTACCAATTTAGCTTGTGGAACTGCACGTAGGTAGTCATAAATATTACGACCTACTGTAGGTAAGTTCGCCATTTTATCACGACCAATTGTAGTTTCAGCACCACCTTTACCAGAAGTTTCAGTAGTCTTACGTAAAGAACTTACTGTTACGTTTCCGAGGTTATTTACTTTAGAGGCAAGCGCGAAATCAACTTTTAAAACATCACCTAAGCTAAGGTAGAGGTCAGTCTTTTTTTCGTTTGCATAATTTAAGAAAGAAACTTCAACAATGTATGGACCACCAGGGTTCATATTGCTGATGTCAAAACGGCCACCTGAACGGCTCTGTACACGGTAGGTTGTACCGGTAGGCTCGTGGGTTGCTGTTACGGTTGCGCCAACTAATACCTCACCGGTATTTGTTTTAACAGAACCACTCAGGCTACTGGTGGTATTCTGTGCTAGTGCAAATGCTGGTAGGATGAATACCGCAAGTACAAATTGCAAGAGTTTTTTACTAAGCATATGTTTGATTTTTCAGTTGCAAAGAAAACGAATATTCTGCTACTAATTTCAACAGAGTATTAACAAATCGGGACTTTTTGGTAAAAAACCCACTTTTTTACAAAAAAACCCCCTTTTTGAGGGGGTTAGAATCTAAACTTGGTGTCGAAGGGGTCAAAATTGGCTATCTTTTGCCATATGCTTCCTCTTCTTTTTCATGTTCTTTGTCGTAAGCCTTGATAATGGCTTTTACGAGTTTGTGCCTAACTACGTCTTCTTCGGTAAGGGCTATATGAGAAATTCCATCAATATTTTGTAAAATTCGGCTGGCTTTTTCTAATCCGCTGCGCATATTTCGGGGTAAGTCAATTTGGGTAGGGTCGCCCGTAATAATGGCTTTTGCACTAGCGCCAATCCGCGTTAAAAACATTTTTAATTGCAAATCATTTGTGTTTTGCGCTTCATCCAAAATGATAAAAGCATTGTCAAGTGTTCTTCCACGCATATAAGCGAGTGGTGCAATTTCGATGGTTCTTGTGGTCATATAATATCCTAACTTTTCGGCAGGAATCATATCGTCAAGTGCATCATACAAAGGACGTAAATACGGATCAATTTTTTCTTTTAAATCGCCGGGCAAAAAACCTAAATTTTCACCCGCTTCAACTGCAGGTCTTGTTAAAATTATTTTTTTAACCAGTTTGTTTTTTAATGCACGCACTGCAAGTGCAACAGCGGTGTATGTTTTACCCGTACCGGCTGGTCCGATTGCAAAAACAATATCGTTTTTATCTGCAGCTGCTACCATCTTTTTTTGGTTTGGTGTTCTGGCCCTAACCGTTTTACCATTGGGTCCAAAAACCAATATATCATTTGGGTTTTTGTCTGCAAAGTTGTCGGTCGTTTCTACGTCATCACCGCCTAATATTTGCTCGAAATAATCTTCACTTAAGTGTCCATTGCGCTCTAAATATTGCAACACTAAATTTACTTTTTCTACTGCAGTATCTATCTGTTCAGGGGCACCACTTAATTTAAGCTGGGTACCACGAGATAAGATTTTTAGTAGCGGGAATTTCTTTTTTAAGACGTCTAGTTTTCCGTTGTTTACGCCAAAAAATTCGATGGGGTTTACGGAGTCGAGGCTGATGATTGTTTCTGTCAACTTGCTTGGTTTTAGTGAGGTGGTTAACCAAATTTAACTGATTGGACACCACTTTTCCAAGCCTTATTTATGAACAAATTGTGAATATTTTTTTAGTACATCTTTTATAGCGCCTTGAGTGCTGCAATGGTTTGTGTAGGGTTTTCCGATTTAAAAACGGTATTTCCTGCAACAAGCACATCTGCGCCAGCGGCTAAAATTTGAGGCGCGTTTAAAAGCGTAACACCACCATCTATTTGAATCAGGGTGTTTGTGTTTTTTTGCGCGATCAGTGCTTTTAATTCAACAATTTTTTGAATGGTTTGTGGAATAAATTGTTGACCACCAAATCCTGGATTTACGCTCATCAAACATACCACATCAATATCTTGTATCACATCAACGAGTGTTTGAATAGGGGTGTGTGGATTGAGTGCCACACCGGCCTTCATACCTAGTTGCTTAGCTTGTTGTAAATTTCTATGCAGGTGCGGGCATGCTTCTATGTGAACGGTGTAAATATCGGCACCTGCTTTTTTGAATGCTTCGGCATATTTTTCTGGCTCTAAAATCATAACGTGCACATCGCAAATTTTTGATGTTGCTTTTCTGATTTGTTCTATAATTGGAAGGCCAAAACTAATATTGGGAACAAACCTACCATCCATAACATCCAGGTGGAACCACTCGGCCTCGCTGTTATTAAGCATATCACAATCTTTTTGAAGGGCTAAAAAATTGGCACTTAAAAGTGATGGAGCGATGATTGGCATAGGTAGGTTTTGTACAAATTTCTGCTTTTTTAAGGTACCGGACTACTTTTTTGCAGCTTTTATTCTTGAAATCGCTTCGGCGGCTTCACCTAAACTGCTTTCTAAATTAAGGGCTAGTTGGTAGGCGTTCAGTGCCTCTTGTGGTTGCCCTAATTTTTCGAGGCATTTGGCTTGCCAGTAATGCGGAGCTGCCTCTGTGGGCTTTATAGCAACTGCTTTTTCAAAAAACCCTTTTGCTTTGTCAAATTTTTGTTGGTCAAAATAGATCCAACCAATTTCCATATAAGCGTCTATATAGAAATAATTATTTTGAATGCAGCTGTTAAAATTGTCGATTGCAATTATAGCATTACCTGTATTTACAAAATAGAGACCCATAATATAGTAACTATGTGCAATGTAGGTTCTGTCTGGTTTTTGTACAATAATGTTGTTGCACAATTCAAGTGCTAATTTGTTTTTTTGAGCAGCATATAAATTAGCAAGTGTCAATAAAACATCAGGGTTAGAATAGATCTTTGCAGCAGTAGAAAAACTTTGAATGGCAAGTGTTGTATCAGCCATTCGAATAGCTAATTCACCTTTTCTAAACCAATTTCCATAATTGCCTGGTTCTCTTGCTATTAGTGAGTCCATTTGCACAACGGCCTCTTTCATTAAAAAAAGGCTATCCATGGTATCTATGAGTTGTACGCGAAGCTCGGTGCTGTCAGGAAAACGATCTATTTCTTTTAGTAAGTCAGTTACATAACTAGGATATGGGTTAGTTGTCTTTGTAGGGGTCGATTTGTCCTGATTGTTGTTACATGCATATAATAGGGTAATGCAAAAGAATAGTAGAATTGAGCGCATCATCAAAATAACGTCATTTTTTTAATCTCCTGACACAACACTGACATAAAAACATTAAAACATACCTACTTTTGCATCCTCTTAACGAACAATTATGAAATTATCTACCGCTTTTTATTTGATGTTGTTGACGCTATTTGTTTCACCTGTGCTTGCGCAGTATGCAACCCAAGACACGGTGCACTTTGCCGGTGAAAAGTATTTCAATAATGTTAGGCAATTAACCTTTGGTGGCGATAATGCAGAAGCGTATTGGAGTTATGATGGAAAATCCATTGTGTTTCAAAAAACAAATCCAAAAGAAGGCGTTTTTTGTGATCAAATATTTGTGGGCAAAGTTCCTGTAACGAATGCACAAAAATTTACGCCAACAATGATTGGTACTGGAAAGGGTAGGTCCACCTGTGCTTATTTTTTACCAGGTGGTAAACATATTATTTATGCATCTACACATTTGGGCGCAGATACTTGTCCGCCAGTTCTAGACAGAGCAAAATATGGCAATAAATACATTTGGCCACTCTATAATAGTTACGACATTTTTATGGCAGATATGTCTGGTAAAATTGTAAAACAAATGACCAGTGCTAAGGGATATGATGCAGAGGCAACGTTATCTCCAGATGGTAAAAAAATGATTTATTGTTCCGATAAAAGTGGTGATTTAGAACTCTATGTAATGGATTTAAAATCCGGGAAAGAATTGCGCGTTACCAATGAATTAGGGTATGATGGTGGTGCATGGTTTAGTCCCGACGGAACCAAAATCGTTTGGCGTGCTAGCAGACCAAAAACACCAGAAGCTATAAAAGAGTACACAGAATTATTAGCACAAGGTATGGTAGCACCAACCAATATGGAAGTGTTTGTTGCCAATGCAGATGGTTCTAATGCCAAACAAATTACAGCCCTTGGTCAGGCCAACTGGGCACCTAATTTTACACCTGATGGCAAGCATATTATTTTTTGTAGCAACCACGAATACAAAAGAGGATTTCCTTTTAACATGTACCTCATTGATTTAGAAGGAAAGGGTCTCGAAAAAATTAGCAGAGACAAAGGCTTTGATGCATTTCCAATGTTTAGCCCTGATGGTAAAAAAATAATTTTTGCTTCTAACCGAAACAATGGCGGCACAAGAGATACCAACTTGTTTGTAGCAGACTGGGTTGAATAAACCCAAATCCACTATATTAGCATTATAAAATCAAACACTATGGCAACTGGACTTTTACATCTAAATAATTTATTGCGTTGGATTATCCTTCTTTTACTAATTGTATCTATTGTAAAAGCATATACTGGTTGGCAGTCTAAAAAAGAGTTTGCTGCAGCAGATAAAAAAACATGGCTCTTTACAATGATTGCAGGACACATCACTTTGCTACTAGGATTGTATCAAGTGCTAGCAGGTCGTATTGGTATTTTTACAACAGAGCTAGCGGCTGGTACGTCTGTAATGAAAGATAAATTTTACCGTTTTTATTGGGTGGAGCATCCAGTAACTATGATTGCAGCCATTGTTTTTTTAACACTGGCACATGGCGTCGCAAAAAAGAATTTAGATAGTACCACTAAGTATAAAAAAGCATTTTACTTTTTTGTGGTTGCGCTGGTATTAATTTTAGCGGGCGTGCCTTGGCCGTTTAGAGGTATTGAAATTGCGCGACCATGGTTTCCGGGCATGTAATTGTTGCTATTAAAGCGCTCTATACCCTTGTTTCTAATTCAATAATTTGACAGTTTTTAATGTCTGTCCCATCAATATCTATTTTGATGAGGGTTTTAATTTTATGCCATCCCTGCTTACCAGCTGCTCCTGGGTTGATGTGCAAGCAAGCCATTGCAGGGTCGTAGATCACTTTTAATATATGGCTATGACCGCTTATAAATAACTGTGGCTTATAGGCTGCAATGATTGGCTTTGTTACTTTATTATAATTAGGCGGGTAGCCACCAATATGAAATAGCATCACCCTGATGCCTTCAATTTCAAATTGCAAGCACTCGGGAAATTCGGATCTAATATCTTGACCGTCAATATTTCCATATACACCGCGGAGCGGCTTTATAGACCGGAGTTCCTTTGCTACTTCATAGCTTCCAAAATCTCCAGCATGCCAGATTTCGTCGCAATCGGCAAAATGATGCGCTACTTTGGGGTCTAAATAGCTGTGGGTATCTGAAATAAGGCCTATCCGTTTCATGTATCGATGTTATCCGCGTGCAAACTACTCAATATTGGCATGTTGGAACCTTATTTTTATTCTTGTAAAGGCTTTTGTATATTCGTTACCATATCGTAATCGAAAAAATAAACCATGAAAAAATTAGTACTCGCTTTATTGGTGCTTGCATCATTTGCTACAAATGCACAAGAAGCCCAAAATTTTACCGTTAGCGGTACCCTTAAAAACATAACACTACCAGTTAATAAGGTATATTATTCTTATAGAGCCGACGGTGTAACCGTAAGAGATAGTGTTGCTCCTACCGATGGGAAATATAGTTTTTCAGGTAAAATAGCGGAACCTTTAATGGTGACCATTTTTGTACGTTATAAAAATGATGCAGAAGGGAAGCCTATTAAAATGCTTCAACCCCGCGACTATGCTTCTGTATTTGTAGTGCCTGGTACTATTCAGGTAAGTTCTGTAGATTCTTTTAGCAATTTTAAAGTGAAGGGTTCTACGGCACATGATGCTTTTTTGTCATTGACTGAAAAAACAAAACCAGTTAATGATAAAATGCAAGCGGCTAGTAAAGCTTATAGCGCTGCTTACCAAGCTAAAGATTCTGCGGCTATGAAAACCTTGGATGCCACTTTTGATGCACTCGATGCCGATATGAAAGGAGTATACAAAGGTTATTTAGCAACCAATAACAATTCTCCCATTGCAATGTATGCGCTAGGTCAGATGGCTGGTTGGGATATCAATCCAGAGGTAGTGGAGCCTATTTACAAAGCGTTGTCTGAACCTGCCCGCGCCACCCCAAGTGGAAAGGCTTTTGCGGAAAAAATAGTAACGGCTAAAAAAACAGCGGTAGGTGCGATGGCTATGGATTTTACCCAAAACGATACGTTGGATGTGCCTGTTTCTTTGGCTAGCTTCAAAGGCAAATATGTATTAATTGATTTTTGGGCGAGCTGGTGCGGTCCTTGCCGTCAAGAAAATCCAAATGTGGTAAAAGCTTTTCAGGCCTATAACGCAAAAGGCTTTACTGTTTTAGGTGTTAGTTTGGACCAACCCGGTGCTAAAGACAAATGGATAAAAGCCATTCATGACGATCAATTAACTTGGACACAGGTTTCGGATTTAAAGTATTGGGACAATCAAGTTGCTAAACAATATGGTATTCAAGCAATTCCGCAAAACTTCCTCGTTGACCCTGCTGGCAAGATCATTGCTAAGAATATTAAGGGGGAGGAACTGTCTACCAAGCTAGCAACCATCTTTAAATAGCCAAATTATACATTGAAAATCAAGGAGTTACGTAATTTTTGACAAATTCTGTAAATTTTTCCCCGTTTTCTTCGTATTTCGGTTGCATTCTAATATCTTTGCAGCCCCAAAAATTGTATGTCTAAACAACCGTTGATCAAACAAGATGGAGTTATTCTAGAAGCGCTGAGCAATGCTATGTTCAGGGTTAAGCTAGAAAATGGCCACGAAATATTGGCTACCATCTCAGGAAAAATGAGGATGCACTACATCAGAATTTTACCTGGCGACAAGGTCGGCGTTGAGATGAGTCCATACGATTTAAGTAGGGGTCGGATTATTTTTAGGTACAAATAACCGATAAAATAAACCGGATCACAACCAGACTAAAACTAAAGAGATGAAAGTTAGAGCTTCAATCAAAAAGCGTAGTACAGATTGCAAGATTGTTAAGCGCAAGGGTAAACTTTTTGTAATCAACAAAAAGAATCCTCGCTTTAAGCAACGTCAAGGATAAAACCAGTGGGGGTGCGCATTTGCACCCAATTGTTTTTTCAATCAGTAACTATAAACAGTAAAATAAAATTTAAAAAAAGCATATGGCTCGTATTGCCGGTATTGACTTACCAAAAAACAAAAGAGGCGAAATTGGTCTGACCTATATTTTTGGTATTGGTCGTTCAACTGCACAGTATATCTTAACCAAAGCAGGTATTGACTTTAATAAAAAAGTAAATACTTGGGATGATGAAGAACAAACTGCTATTCGTAACATCATCAACAGTGAGTTTAAAGTAGAAGGTGCTTTACGTAGTGAAGTTTCTATGAGTATTAAGCGTTTGTTAGACATCGCTTGTTACCGTGGTCTTCGTCACAGAAAAGGGTTACCTGTTCGTGGTCAACGTACTAAAACAAACAGCCGTACCAGAAAAGGTAAGCGTAAGACAGTTGCTGGTAAGAAAAAGGCACCTAAAAAATAATTAATTTGGTAAGAGCGGTTCATCAACCGCTTTTACCATTTTTAATATACAAACCCAAACGCTATCGGATCGCCGCCTAATTGTATTAGTTAGGATAGCAGGAGAAGCAGTTGGTACCCCGGTTAACACTAGGGTTATTTTTTAAAGACTACCTCAAAAAACAAAAATGGCTAAACCACAAAAAGCGCAGAACAGTGCAAAAGCTGCTGCCAAAAAAAGAGTTGTAAAAGTAGACGCTACTGGTGAAGTACGTATTTCTGCAACTTTCAACAACATCATCATAAGTTTTACCAACAAAACTGGTCAAGTAATTAGCTGGAGCAGTGCTGGTAAAATGGGCTTCAGAGGTTCAAAAAAGAATACTCCATATGCCGCTCAAATGGCTGCTGCCGATGCTGCTAAAGTAGCTTCTGATGCAGGTCTTAAGCGTGTAGATGTATTTGTTAAAGGACCAGGATCTGGCCGTGAAGGCGCTATCCGTTCTATCGCACAATCAGGTATCGAAGTAACTTCTATCAAAGACGTAACGCCAATGCCACACAACGGTTGTCGTCCTCCAAAACAAAGAAGGGTTTAATTATTTTATTATACAGGGTGTATCATTCATTTTAGATTTTTAACAATGATACATCGTCATTAAAAAATCACAAAAAAGGTCCGCAGCCTCAAAAAAATTGCGTTTTAAAAAATGGCACGTTATACAGGTCCAAAAACAAAAATCTCCAGAATCTTTGGAGAGCCAATCCTCGGAAATGGCAAATGGTTGGGAAAAAACAGCAACCCTCCAGGTCAACACGGCGCAGCACGTAAGCGTAAGAGCTTAGGTGAGTACGCACTTCAATTACGCGAAAAGCAAAAAGCGAAATATACCTATGGTGTATTAGAGCGCCAATTCCGTAAAACATTTGAAGAAGCAGCACGCTTAAAAGGTGTTACTGGTGAAAACTTGATCAAATTATTAGAAGCTCGTTTAGATAACACAGTTTTCCGTATGGGTTTAACAGCTAGTCGTCCAGAAGCACGTCAGTTGGTTAACCACAAGCACGTAACTGTAAACGGCGAAATCATGAACGTTCCTTCTTACACATGTAGGCCAGGTGATGTGATTGGTTACCGTCCAAAGAGTGCTCACAATTCTGCATTAACCAGCAAGAGCCGTGGTAAAAATCCTAAGTTCGGTTGGTTAGATTGGAACGAAAATGAAAAGAAAGGAACCTTCATCACTTTCCCAGAAAGAGAAAATGTTCCTGAAAACATTAAGGAGCAACTAATCGTAGAATTGTACTCTAAATAATACGTACTAAAACCCAATTTCCGGTTTCAATATTGACCCGGACAAACTAATAAAAAACAAGTTTTAATATGGCCATATTAAGCTTTCAAAAACCAGACAAAATTGTTCTACAAAAAGCAACAGAGTTTGACGGACAATTTGAATTCCGTCCTTTAGAACCAGGCTTTGGTTTAACAATCGGTAATGCCTTACGCAGAGTATTACTTAGCTCACTGGAAGGATATGCAATTGTAGGTATCAAAATCGAAGGTGTAGACCACGAGTTTGCTACAATTAAAGGTATTACAGAAGATGTAACTGAAATCATATTAAACTTGAAGCAAGTGCGTTTCAAGAAAAATGTTGACCATGAAGTTGCAACAGAAAAAATAAACTTATCTATCAAAGGTCGTACCGAATTTAATGCAGGTATGATTGGTGAATTATCTCAACATTTTCAGGTAATGAATCCTGAGTTGAGCATTTGCACCATGGATACAACTTCTAAAATGGATATCGAATTAACGATTTCAAAAGGTCGTGGTTATATCCCTGCAGAAGAAAACAAAGTTAAAGATGCTCCTTTCGGATACATCGCAATTGATTCTATTCACACGCCAATCAAGAACGTTAAATACGCTATTGAAAACTACCGTGTAGAACAAAGAACTGACTACGAAAAATTAATTTTAGACGTAGCTACCGATGGTACCATTCATCCAGAAGATGCTGTAAAGCAAGCTTCTCGTATTCTTATCCAACACCTTATGATCATTACGGATGAAAACATCACGTTTGATAATAAAGAAGATAAGAAAGAAGATGTTGTAGATGAGCACGTATTACAATTACGTAAAGTGCTTAAAACACCACTTGAAGATTTAGATCTTTCTGTACGTGCGTTTAACTGTTTAAAAGCAGCTAAAATCAATAGCTTAAGTGAACTTGTTCAATACGAGCAAGAAGACCTTATGAAATTCAGAAACTTTGGCCAAAAGTCATTGTCTGAAATTGAGCAAGTCTTAACAGAAAGAGGCCTAAGCTTTGGTATGGACTTAGGTAAATTAGGTTTAGATAACCTAGATAATTAATAAAAGGGCGTAGCCCATTATTCACGCCTTACAATTCCTGACACGGTGTAAGGATTAAAAACAAATGTCATGCGTCACGGAGACAAAATCAACAACCTAGGCCGTAAAAAAGCACATAGGGAAGCATTGTTAGCCAACTTGGCTAGCCAGTTAATTACGCACAAGCGTATTGTTACTACTTTAGCAAAAGCTAAAGCTTTAAGAACATACGTTGAGCCGTTAATTACTAAAACTAAAAAGAGCGATAACAAAGAAACAATCATGCACCAGCATAGAGTTGTTTTTAGTTACCTACAAGACAAAGAATCTGTAAAAGAACTATTTACAGTAGTTGGTCCTAAAGTAGCAGGTCGTCCGGGTGGTTATACACGTATCCTTAAATTGGGCATTCGTCCGGGGGATAACGCAGAAAAAGCAATGATTGAACTAGTAGATTTCAACGAAATCTATGGTAACTCGGTTAACGCAGCAGCTGAGCCAGCTAAAAAAACACGTCGTAGCCGTGCAACAACCAAAAAAGCGGATGTTGCAGAAGCAGAAGTGGTAGCTGAAACACCAGCAGTAGAACCAACCGCAGATTCTTCAACTGATAAAGCAGCTGAATAATTTGAAACGGTAATATGATATAAAAGGCAAGGCTTTCGTCTTGCCTTTTTTTATGTGTAAAAAAAAATAAGGAGATACAAGAGAATTGAACTTTTTTTGTACCATCAAACAAACCGAAAACTAGTATTACAATGACGCTTCAAGCCAAAAAGCCCGCAATCTTAATTCTCGCTGACGGACACGTATTTCATGGTTATGCTTTTGGTAAAATAGGCACTACCACTGGAGAAATTTGTTTCAATACCGGAATGACGGGTTACCAAGAGGTTTTTACAGACCCTAGTTACACGGGTCAGGTTCTAATCATGAACAGTGTGCACATAGGTAACTATGGCGTAAAAGATACCGACGTAGAAAGTAGTACTGTAAAAATTAGAGGTCTTATTGCACGTAATTTAGAAGAGCAGTTTAGTAGACTTCTTGCCAACGGCGATTTAAACACGTATTTGGTCAACAATAATTTAGTGGCCATTGATAATTTAGATACCCGTGCACTTGTGGCGCATATTAGAGAAAAGGGTGCCATGAACTGCATCATTTCTTCTGATGATTTAGATATTGACTCGTTGAAAAAGAAATTAGCCGCCGTGCCTAGCATGGACGGTTTAGAATTAGCGAGCACAGTAAGCACCCAATCTGAATATGAAATGGGTGATGCTAATGCTGCTATCAAAGTAGCGGTTTTAGATTTTGGTGTTAAAAAACATATTTTACAATGCTTGGTGGATAGGGGCGCGCATGTTAGAGTGCATCCTGCAAAAACACCTTTAAGTCGTTTAAAAGAATTTAATCCTTCTGGATATTTTATTTCTAATGGTCCTGGTGATCCTGCTTCTATGGATTATGCCATTACAACGGTTAAGGCTGTTTTAGAAGAACAAAAGCCCGTGTTTGGTATTTGTTTAGGACATCAATTATTGGCGCTTGCAAATGATATTCCAACATTTAAAATGCACCACGGTCATAGAGGACTCAATCATCCTGTAAAAAATATTATTACGGGTCAGTGTGAAATTACCACGCAAAACCATGGTTTTGGTGTAGATCCTGAAGCCGTAAAAAACCATCCTAATGTAGAAGTTACGCACCTGAACTTAAACGATAATTCTGTTGAGGGTATTCGCTTAAAAAACAAGCCTGCATTTAGTGTACAATATCACCCCGAAAGCACGCCAGGTCCACATGATAGCCGTTATTTGTTTGACGATTTCATTCAATTAATAAAAGCACAAGCATAGTATGAAACTTGTAATCATCAATGGCCCCAATTTAAATTTATTGGGTAAGAGAGAGCCAGAAGTATATGGCACTGCTTCTTTTGATGATTGGTATCATGTGTTGGTAGCTCAATATCCAAATATCGATTTCGAATATTTTCAATCTAATATCGAAGGCGAACTCATCAACGAATTACAACGCGTAGGCTTTACGGCTAACGGAATTATTTTTAATCCAGGTGGTTATACCCATACTTCTGTAGCGATTGGCGATGCTGTGTCTGCTATTACAACACCTGTTGTTGAAGTGCATATTAGTAATGTGCATACAAGAGAAGATTTTAGAAAAATTTCGCATGTTTCTGCAAAAGCAGCTGGTTCCATTGTTGGACTTGGATTAAAGGGGTATCAATTAGCAGTTGAATGGTTTGTTAATAAGGGCGCTTAATTGTCTTAACTATGTTAAAGACGTATTCTCAAAAAGTATATCTACTTATTTTTTTTGCTGCAATTGCTAAAATTATAGCAGCGCCATTTTTTGAACTCGGCAATGACGAAGTTTATTACTGGACCTATGCGCTGCAACTAGATTTTAATCATTTTGATCATCCGCCACTTGTAGGTTTTTTAATTCGTGCATCTACTTTAAATATGCACTGGGTATCTGAACTTAGTATGCGATTAGGAGCTATTATTAGCGCTAGTATTGGCTGTTATTTAGTTTTTAAAACAACTACGCATCTATCCAACGAAAGAGCAGGATTTTATGCTGCACTGCTTTATCAGGCTGGTATATATACCGGGTTTATTGCTGGTTTTTTTATTTTACCGGATAGTGCGCAACTCATTTTTTGGACGGCCTCCTTATATGTAATGTCGCTACTCTTATTTGCAAATCCAAAAAAACAAATTGGCTATTGGATATTGCTAGGCTTACTTGTAGGACTCGCCACACTCTCAAAAGTGCATGGATTATTTTTATGGGCAGGCGTTGGTGCTTTTTTATTGTTTACAAATTATAAGCGCTTATTTAGTGGGGGCTTTATATTAGCTGTATTTGTTACACTACTTTGCATGGTTCCCATTGTTTACTGGAATATTAGTTACGATTTTATAACGTACCGTTTTCATTCGGAACGTGTAACACATACAGGTATTAATATTGCTAGTTTTATAACTGAAATAGGAGGTGAGTTTTTGTACCAGAATCCACTGGTTTATATTTTGATGATCGCTTCTATAATGACGTATAAAAACATTTCATTTCAACATAAAAATATTGGCCGCTGGTTATTATGGATGAGCGTGCCGCTTATTTTAATTTTTTGGATGGTAGCACTTTTTAATCCTACGCTTCCTCACTGGTCAGGCCCTGCATTTATTCCATTAATGATACTTGCTGGTATTTATATCGATCAAAAAAAACAAAACTGGCCAGTCTATTTTGTTAGAACTGCACTGGCATTGGTGTTTACGATTTTACTAGTACTGGTTGTTATCGTACAAAAATATCCAGGCAATTTTGGTAGTCAACAAAAAAATAATTTAGGCGAATATTGTCCTACACTTGATTTAAGTGGGTGGAAAGATTTTAGTACCTCTTTTAAAACCATCGCAGCTCAGGATCAATCCAACCATGTGATGGGTAAAGCGCCTTCTATTATTATAGGCAAATGGTTCCCGGCGGGTCATCTAGAATTTTATACGGCGCGTACAACTGGGCTGCCACTTATTGGTGTAGGTCCACTACAAGACATTCATAAGTTTGCATGGTTAAACAACGAGCGTCCTGCTTTAGCACTTGGCGCCGATGCATATTGTATTGTGCCTTCTAATGTGCCATTTGATGTTGCTAATGCCTACGGTAGTTATTTTAAAACTATAGATGCGCCACAAATAATCAATCAAGTAAGAGGTAGTGTTGTGGTAAGGTATTTTTTAGTTTACCGCCTGCATAATTGTATCAAATTGCCAACAACTGCATTATCCCAAACACCCTAGAATAGCTTTTCAAAATCTCTTCTGTAAGAAATACTAGCACCAAAACGGTTGCGTCTACCAAAGCTAGATCCGCTAATGTCCAAGCTGTTTTTATTAAATAAGATAGCCCTTAATTTACGGTCCTGGGTAAGAATGAATTCTATATTTAAATCGGGAAGCCATTGCAAATTGCCATTTTTAACACTCGACGAATTACTCAAATTAAAATCTAAGTCGCCACCAAACGTAACTACAATTTTATCTTCAAAAAAGCTTTTACCTACTTTAAAATTTACGCGTGATCTGTTAATGCCAGTATTTGAGGCATTTGTATTGATGCCGGAAGCGGCCCCTAAAAGATCGGCATTACTGTATAGCGATGTACCTACATCAAATCGTAAACTCTTGTCACCAGTAAGCTTGTACAGCATATTGGAGAACATTTTATTAATCTCTTTGGTTAGTATCTGAGAAAGTGTATTTACGCCAATCGTTGCAAACATGGTATTGGTATTGCCGTTTCCTCCATTTCCAATAGTTGGGGGAGCAAATGAGTTGAATACAATTAAAAATGAAACCTGTTTTAGAATTTCATTGTCGTCTTGCTCAAGTCTGGCTAAATATTGCACCAGTTCATTATCTGTTTTTATGGGGCTGCCTTGCGGGAAATCTAAAGCGAAATTAATAGATGGTTTTGTTAATTTATCCCTAAGCTGCGCAACTACATATACCGGTCCACGGTATCCCTTCACAGCACCACTCATATTTAAATTACCTACTAAATCATATAATGCAACTTGCTCTGCGGTATACTGTGCATCAATTTTAATATTTGCTTTGTTTGGGTCGCCTGTCCATTCGATATAATTTCCTTTATTGGGAATCAGTTCAAATGGTTTTTTGATAATCGACTGAAAGCTAAAATCATAATTTCCTTTGTCAATATTGTATCGCCCTCTAATAGTAAGCGGCTCTGTAGTACCAGATCTAATTTTTAACCGGCCACTTCCATTTGCTTTAATAATATCGCCCGATATGTCATCTAAAATAACATCAATTTCCGCTTTGTTATTGGCTGTTAGGTCGAGATCTACGAGTAAATTAAAATCGGAATTTTTATTTTCCGTTTGAATTTCGGTACCGTACTTTTTATAGGAAATAAAATCTGCGGAGGCCGATTCTTTAGATACCGCGTTGGGTAAAACAATGTGTGAACTATCTGTAGATTCTGCTACAAGTGTAATTTTTGCATTTGTTGAAGGTCCCTTAAAACTAAAGTTAGCCTTGCCTATAGCTTTACCATAAAATACTGAATTGTCTTTTGCCTTGGTATCAATGAGAAGCAAGTTGTTGGTATTAACGTCAAAATCAAAAGCCATGTTCTGAAACTGCTTTTCATACAATTTACCAGATCCGGTTGCTATGTTATTGTATTTATCTTTTACGGTGAATTTTCCGAAGTCAATGCCGTCTTCTAAAAATTGAATTCGTAAGCTGTCAATTTTATAATCAACCTGTGTGTAATCAACTTTTAATGTTGCATTTTGTACCAGTACTTCTCCTAGTAGTGTTGGGCTTGTTGGGTTTCCTTGTATACTTAGCTGCCCTGTAGCCCTTCCATCTACATCAGAAAAAATACCTGTTAAAAACTGTTCAACAAAGTTGATACGGGTATCGTTTAATTGAATATTGGTGTAGAGTGGTTGCTGAGAGCTATCAGATAGGTTGTAAAAGCCTTTTGCGCGTATTGTATAATCTTTGTTATCAGATTCTACAAAAAATGGGAGGTTCCCTGTTTTTGCATCGTAACCAGCAGTAATATTTACAAGTCCTACTGAATCATTATCTACCCGAAGCTGACTGGTGTTAATTCTTGCATCTGCTTTTAAATCAGAAAAAATGTTTTTTAGTGTAATATTTCCATTGGCAATACCTTCAAATCTTGGTTGCTGAATCAGCAAATTTGTAATATCGCCAATTACAAGGTTATTGAGCTTTATGTTTAATTGATTTGTATTTCCTCCGTCTTCCTCCTCGGTTTGAATGAATACTTCTTGTGTACCTTGTATAAATTTCACATTACTGGCATGAACAAAATTCTTGCGAAGCACCAGTTCCCCTTCTTTTTCGAGGGTCCATTTTTTATTATTTAGGGTAAAATTAGACGGCTTCCACCCGATTCGGACGCCATCTTGCAGGGTATATACTTCTGCTTCTAAATTAGCATCATTAAGATTACTAGATGCACTGGTTTTTACTTGAACAATTGATTTGTCGTTTTTTGAATCTATAGAAATGATAGAATTAGGGAAACGAATACTGTCTCCAATGCCAAAATTATCAATATTTGTTAATAGGGCCAGGTTGTTTTTATCACCCTTTGCTTTTATTCTAGCACCCGTTATAGCATAGTCATTGATTTTTCCATATGGTATATTGGCTGTTGCACTTAATTGATAGGTTTTGGTATTTATCGTTCCTTCAAACGACAAGTCATTAAATCCACTCCAATTTTTATTATACAAACTTATATAGGGGTCTATATAGTTGGCATTTGCTTTAATGGTAAAGTTCTGGTCTGCGCTGAGTTTCCCGGGAGCCTCTATATAATTAGGATAGTAGTGGTGAAAAAAAGATTGTATGCTTTTTGGCAAGTCGGCGACATTAAATTGACCGTTAATACTTGCATTAAAATCGTTGCTGTTTATTGTAATTAATTTTTCGTTTCCAACCAACGATGACTGAAGCGCTAGTGAATCAAAATTTAATTTGGTGGTTGAATCATTTATATTTGCGTTCAAAAACTTAGCGTTTCCTATAAAGTCATCTAAATTACTCCCTGTAAAATTGGCATCTAGTAGTCCTGTAATTTCGATAAACTTTGGATACAGTTTAAGGGCTTTTAGATTTGAATAGGCAAGATCCCCTACAATGTTAAATGCAGGAATGTTTTGGTTGAAGTTAATTTCGACAGAGCTCGTGAAATTTAAATTAGGGTCATTAATGATAATATCGCCACTAAAATATTTTTTCTGAAAAGTACCATTTGTTACGATACTTTTATAATTGTAGTTTTTGTACTCAATAGCTCTTATATCTCCACTAATACTTGTTTTTAATTTTTCAAGATTAAAACTTGAGCCTTCGATACTACCTTTAAAATCTATGGCACCTAAATCGGCATTATTCGTGAATTTACCCAAGTTAAATGCAAGAGTCTCTAAATTTCCTTTGTAACTGGCTTCTCCTTTTTTAGGAAGTTTTAAATTAATATCTGTATTAATACCCCCCAGCGCCGAACTAAATACCCCTTTAGTTACAAAATCAAACGTAGTACCCTTAAAATCTCCTCTGTATAAAATGGTTCCTAAAGAAGCAAAGTTTGGGTTTTTGATATTTTGTATCGCAGGAATAAACTGGGCTAGGTCTTTGTAATTGCTTTGCGCAAAACCTTTTTCTAAAGTAATTTGTGTGGTCTCAATTGCTGGTAAACCCTTCATCGAAAAGGTACCTGTTAAAACACTATTACTTCCAGTTTTTAGTTGAAGCTGATTGACTGTGAAATTTTCAACAGTGCCTTTGTAATTACCAGAAAGTAATGCCTTTGTTTTAAATATAGACATAGCAGGTGCAAAAAACGTAATATCGTCTGTATGAATAGTAGATTCTTTGATATTGGCAACCATTACAACATTAGAGTTGTAGTTATTGAAGTCTTCATTAAAGTTTGTAAACTTCATGGCATAGTAGTTACCAATACGCGACCTGTTGGTTTGAAGGTCTAAATTGGAAAACTCCATGATGCTTGGATTAAACGTAAAGGAAGTGTTTAATTTTTTTACGACAAGGCCGGATCTTTCTTTAGCCGAAAGTGAAATGATGGCTTTTATTTCTTTTTCTGATACAAATACATTTTTTATAGAAGCGTTGATTCCAAAAAAATTAAGATGTGTGCCATCAAAGTTTGGGTATGGGTTTTCAAAATCGCTATCAATGGCAAGTGCTCCTTTGTTGATTATAATTTCATCAGCGTTGATATTGAGCGGATTTTTTTTTGATGGAGGCGTATTTACTTCTTTGGAATTACTAGGTTGTAGGGCAGGAATTACTTTCATTACAAAAGTAGGTTGATCCAAACTGACAGTCCCAAGTTTAATAAATCCTGTTGTACTATTTATTTTTTTGCAATCAGCTACTAGGCTAACAACACTGGCTTTCATATAAGATCCTGTCCATTCGTCTTTTTGTTCGAATCGTATAGACTTTAGATCTATCTTTTTGATATCGTAGCGGGTACTACCACTTTTGCTACTGGTATCATTACTGTTAAAATAGGTTGTAATAAAATCGTAATTCCATTTTTTTGTTTTCCTATTTGTTTTGATTACCGCATCTTCTATTCCAATGTAACTAAGCGTTGCATTTTCTTTCAGGAAAAACCAATCTGTAATTCTTATTTTGCACAAGTTGGCAAATAGGAGGGTATCTTTATTTTGATCACGTATTAAAACACCCTCGATATTTAATTTATTAAATGGTGAAATAGAAACTTTTCTAATACTTACCTGAGCGCCTATTTTTTTAGAGATCGATGCGGTTATTTTTTGCGCAATATAATTTTGTACTGGACTTGTATTTAAAAGTAGAAGCACTAAAAAGACACCCGCAATAATTGCAAGTAAAACATTTCTCGTTATTTGTAGTTTTCTTTTCAGTGTATTTAATATTCAGACATCCATGATTAGTAACCTGCTACAGCGTCATCTCCTCTTTTATCTGCAACTGTAATTCTTTTACCTGTGGGTCCAATAAGGATACCTTCAGTTCTACCAATGCTGCCTCTATTTTTGATTCGGTAGCCCATTTTTTCAAGTTCATATTTAGTATCTTGGTTAAATGTTTTTTCTATACTTACATCATCAGGGAGCCATTGGTGATGAAATTTCGGACTATTAATAGCGTCTTCTAAACCCATATTAAAATCAACGAGATTAACAATGGTTTGAAATACCGATGTTGGTATGGTGGTGCCCCCAGGTGTGCCAACTGTTAAAAATGGCTTTTTATTTTTTGTTAAAAGTGTTGGCGTCATAGAGCTAAGCATTCGTTTATAAGGTGCTATTGAGTTTGCTTCTCCGCCAATAGCGCCATACATGTTGGGGCTACCAGGTTTAGCACTAAAGTCATCCATTTCATTGTTTAAAATAAAACCAGCTCCGCCTACAACCGTTTTGTTGCCATAGCCTCCATTAAGCGTTGTAGTTACTGCAACCATATTGCCCTCTGGGTCAACAATACTAAAGTGTGTTGTTTCTTCAGAAGTTGATGTATTTCCAGCTCCGATTTGTTCACTAGAACCGGCTATGCCTGGCTTATAATCCAACATTCTATTTTTGATATAAACGCTATTTAGTAGTGTTTTTTGAGGTACTTTGTAAAAATCAGGATCTCCGATATGCGCAGCTCTGTCAGCGTATGCGCGGCGCTCTACTTCGATCATAAGCTGCACGGATGCTGGTGTTTGAAACCCCATTTTTTGAACATTAAATGGTTCTATCATTTTTAACATCTGACCAATTAAAATGCCACCACTACTTGGAGGCGCAAAACTAATCACATCGTATCCTCGGTAATTAAATACAATGGGTGTTCTGGATTTTGCCTGGTATTTTTTTAAGTCTTCAAGTGATATAATACCACCACCTCTTTTCATTTCTTCAACAATAAGTGCTGCGGTTTCACCTTCATAAAATCCTTTGGCGCCCTCTTTTTGAATTCTTACAAGGGTATTAGCGAGTGCTACTTGAATAAGGGTGTCTCCAACTTTCCATTTTGTTTCCTTGACAAATGCAGAAGGCCTCGTTGAATATTGTATAAAATCTTTTTTTGTTCCGTTTAAACTAGAGGCCTCTTTTTCTGTGATTACAAAACCAAAACGGGCTAAATCGATTGCAGGCTGAATGAGGAGCGCGAAAGGAAGTTTAGCATGTGCGTAGGTGGCAAAAATACCTGCCACTGCACCTGGAACACCAGAAGCCAAATGTCCATTTTGAGATAGTGCGTCTTGTGCATTTCCAGCTGCATCCAAATACATATCTCGGGTGGCTTTTTCTGGTGCTGCTTCTCTATAATCGATGCCAATAAGGGTGCCATCTTTTTTTCTGGCAAGTGTAAATCCGCCCCCGCCAATATTGCCTGCTCCCGGGTATACAACGGCAAGTGCAAATTGTGTTGCAATGGTTGCATCAAATGCATTGCCACCTTGCCTCATAATTTCGGCACCCACCATGCTTGCAAGCGGGTGTGCACTTGAAACACTTGCTTTATTAAAAGCACCTGATTTTACAACGCTGTACTGGTATGGATTTACAGCTTTTGTTGGGCCAACAATCGTATTTTCATATTGCCCTATAACACTGCTGTAGATGCAAAATAAGAGGAGTGTAAAGATTGTTGATTTCATGGTTGAAAATTACTCAATTTTTGGGTAAATCTGGGCCATTTTTTGTTACATTCACGCATTGTTTAACAAACTGTTCTTAATTCAAATGACAGCCCTAATAGGCCTTTCAACAGCTATGAAAAAATGTTACTTTTTTGCCCTGCTCATATTCATGGGGTTACAGTTTTTTAGTGGTCATATAATTGCTCAGCAAGTAAGTCAAAACAATGGTGGCGTCATGTCTAGTGGTTCCATTTTGCAGTCTTTAAGAAAGCTGCAAGTATTAGGTTCTGTGTTATATGTAGCTGCCCACCCCGACGATGAAAACAATAGCTTTTTACCCTATTTAGCCAAAGAAAAAATGTACCGAACAGGGTATTTGAGTTTAACAAGGGGTGATGGTGGTCAAAATTTAATTGGCCCAGAGCAAGGGATAGAACTTGGTATGATTCGAACCAAAGAGTTATTAGCGGCCAGAGAAATAGATGGGGCCGAACAATATTTCACCAGTGCTTACGAATTTGGTTTTAGTAAAAGTATGGATGAAGCACTTCAGGTATGGGACCGAATAAAAGTATTAGCAGACGCTGTTTGGGTGATTCGTAATTATAAGCCTGATGTAATTATTGCGCGCTTTCCTCCGGACGCGCGCGCAGGTCATGGCCACCATAGTGCATCTGCACAAATTGCAAGGGAAGCATTTATTGCAGCTGCAGATCCAACTCAATTTCCGGAGCAGCTCAAAAATGGTGTTACTATTTGGCAGGCAAAAAGGCTCTTATGGAATACGTTTAATTTTGGAGGCGCTAACACAACAAGTAATGATCAATTTAAAATGGATGTTGGCATTTATAATGCACTGGAAGGAAAAAGCTACGGAGAAATTGGCGGTGAAGCGCGCAGCATGCATAAAAGTCAGGGCGAAGGTAGGCCCCGCCGAAAAGGAGAAGTACTAGAATATTTCACGACCGTTTTGGGAGAAGCGCCCACGCAAACTTTGTTGGATGGTGTAACGCTCGATTGGACCAGGCTTGGGCAAAATGCTACAAGTATTTCAACTTCAATTGATGCTACAATTACTGCATACAATCCGTTGCAGCCGGCATTATCACTGCCTCTACTCGTAGATGTTTACAAACAAATAAAAGCCCTTCCTGAATCGGTGTGGAAGTCTCATAAGTTGCAAGCTGTGCAACAAATTATTGAAGCAGCAGCAGGCTTGTCTTTGGAGGCATTTACAGTTTCAGAAAAAGCGGTTCAAGGCGATTCAATTAGTTTTTCTTGTGCTATTAATAACAGATCTACTGCTAGCGTTTCGTTAGAAAATATTGTTGTAACAAATCAAGCGTTTAAAAAGCAGGTTGGACAACAATTGGTTCAAAATAAAAATTACAATTTCGCGGTAAGCCTAGTTCCAGTGGTTGCAAAAAATCAATTTCAACCATACTGGTTACAAGATCCTAAAAAAACCGATGGTATGTTTGAAGTTACAAATAACCAGGTGTTAGGGAAGGCATGGAATGAGCCTACATTGTCTGTTCAGTTTAATTGTACGATTGAAGGTGTTTTTTTTACAATAACCAGGCCAGTACAATATAAATATGTAGACCTTGTTAAAGGTGAATGTGTACAGCCATTTATTCTTATTCCGCCGTATGAGCTCGTTGTAAAGCCTACTGTGGTTTTAACAAATGTACTTTCTGAAAAAGGAAAAAAATACCAAGTTACACCGTTACAGCTTACTGTGTTATCAAATCAAAATAAAAGGATAGACGCAAGGGTTGAGTATCGTTTACTTGATCAAAAGTTAGCCAAACAAGTCTATCAAAAAAGTGTCGATTCGGCGTTTAAAAATTCAAAAATAAACACCATTGAACTGCCACTTGCAGCATTTTATGATCAGGCTAAACCGGTACCGTCGCTTCATGCATCTGTTGCCATTACAAATAATACAGGAACGCAAACGTATAGTGAACATGTTCGAAAAATAACCTACGATCATATACCAAATACGCATTATCTAACTCAAGACCTTGTGAAAATAGTGGATGCCCCAATTCGTGTAAAAGGTAATAGGGTAGGCTATATTGCGGGTTCTGGTGATTTAACAGAAGAGGCACTTGTGCAACTTGGATACCGTGTAGAAAAAATTACAGCAGCTAATTGTACTGCCGAATATTTGGCGGGATTTGATGCGGTTGTTATAGGTGTAAGGGCGTATAATGTCAATGGATTTTTAAATGAGGGATATCAAGTGTTATTAAAATATGTGGAGCAAGGCGGAAATTTAATTGTACAATACAATAGGACGGGAACAAATGGATTAGCACCGCCAATAGGTCCTTATCCATTTACAATTAGTGGTGGATCTCGGGTAACAGAAGAAAATGCAGAAGTCGTATTTGAGGTTCCGTCGCATCCTGTTTTGCAATCACCCAATGTAATTACCTCAAGTGATTTTGAAGGTTGGATTCAGGAGCGTAGTACCTATCAAGCTACCGCAATAGATGCCCGTTATGAGGCGCCACTTTCTATGCATGATAAAAATGAAAAATCCTCTAATGGATCTTTAATTACTTGTTCATATGGAAAAGGCAATTTTGCATATGTGGGTCTAGCACTTTTTAGACAATTGCCAGCAGGTGTCTCTGGCGCGTATAAATTATTAGCGAACTTAATTGCTTTACCAAAACGATAATTATATGTCATTAATTGATTGGGTTGTTTTGGTGGTTACGTTTATACTTATTATTTCTTATGGTTTGTATAAAAGTAATGCAACAAAAAATTTAGAAGGTTATTTTTTAAGTAACCGATCTATGCCATGGTATTTGGTATTATTAGGTATTATGGGCACACAGGCAAGTGCTATAACTTTTTTATCGGCGCCTGGTCAAGCCTACACCGATGGTATGCGTTTTGTGCAATATTATTTTGGTCTACCACTTGCTATGATTGTAATTGTTGTATGGTTTGTGCCGGTGTTTAGTAAATTAAAAATTTTTACAGCCTACGAATTTCTCGAACAGCGGTTTGATTTAAAAACTAGAACCTTTACTTCTTTTTTGTTCTTATTATCTCGTGGGCTTTCTACGGGTATTAGTATTTATGCACCCTCCATTATTTTATCGTCTCTACTAGGATGGGATATTTATTGGACCAATATTGCGATGGGCGGGATGCTCACTTTGTATACCGTAAGTGGTGGTTCTAAGGCAGTTGCTTATACCCAGCAGTTGCAATTTGTGATCATATTTATTGGCATGGTGGTGTCGGGTTATTATTTGGTGCACCTGCTACCAGATGGTCTCGGATTTTCGGATGCATTAAAAGTTGGCGAAGTGTCTGGTAAATTAAATGTAATTACGACAGGTAATTCGGGCAGCGGGTTTGATTTTAAAGACCGGTACAATATTATTAGTGGAACCATTGGCGGCTTTTTTTTAGCACTCTCTTATTTTGGTACCGACCAATCGCAAGTGGGCAGGTATATTACTGCAAAAAATGATCGTGAAAGTAAATTAGGGCTCTTATTAAATGGAGTTGTAAAAATACCTATGCAGTTTTTAATATTGCTATTAGGGGTTTTACTATTTACATTTTATCAGTTTAAGGAGTCTCCTATATTTTTTAATAGAACCGTTGAAACCAAAGCCTGGTCTACACCTTACAAAGATTCATTGGCTTCCATTCAAGATCAGTTTAAGGCCGCACAGGCTAAACAATTGGAATTGAACACGACTCTTGTACAAACTAAAAAAACAGATACGGCACTTGAGAGTAAAATTCAAAAAGGGGCCGCTTCGTTAACGGCATTACAAAAAAACTATAAAAATGTAATTGCAACTGCTGTACCAGGAGCAGACGTAAATGATACCAATTATATTTTTTTACGTTTTGTAGTTGATTATTTACCCGTAGGACTTATTGGCTTATTAATAGCCGTTATTTTTTTAGCGGCATGGGGTTCTATTGCAGCGGCACTGAACGCGCTTGCCTCTTGCACCGTTATAGATTTTCATTTGCGGTACCGGTCAAAATCAATTGATGGATCAACGCTTGCACAATCTGCCACAGATTATAAAACCTCTAAATGGTACACCTTGGCTTGGGGTGTATTTTGTATTTTAACGGCACAGTTTGCAACGGGGATGGGGAGTTTGATAGAAGCCGTTAATGTACTAGGCTCCTTATTTTATGGTGTTATTTTGGGTATTTTTTTAGTAGCCTTTTATGCTAAAAAAGTAGGCGGTACAGCTGTGTTTTGGGCGGCTATTGTGGGTGAAATATTTGTTATTGTTTGTTTTTTATTAGATAAGTATAATATTGTGGGTATTGGATTTTTGTGGTTAAATGTAATTGGTGCTGTCTTCGTTTTTCTTTTATCTATCTTGTTTTCTAAATTAAATAGGCATGCCATTTAAAGCCGTTTCTTGGTCGCTCGGTGCAAATATTTACGAGGTTAATGTAAGACAGTATACCAAAGAGGGGACCCTGGTTTCATTTGCGGCGCATCTTCCAAGATTAGCAGATATGGGCGTTACTGTTTTATGGTTCATGCCCATTACACCAATAAGTTTAAAAGGTAGGCAGGGTACTTTAGGTAGTTATTACGCCTGCAGTAATTACACGGCTATTAATGATGCGTTTGGAACGCCTCAGGATTTTAAATCACTTGTTGATGCTGCCCATTTGCTTGGCATGAAAGTTATTATTGATTGGGTAGCCAATCATACCGGTCAGGATCATGTTTGGACGATTTCAAATCCAAACTTTTACATGCAAGACGTCCATGGAAATTTTACAGAAAGAAACGGATGGACTGATGTTATCGATTTAAATTATGATAACCGAGATATGCGTGCCGCCATGATTGATGCCATGCGTTATTGGATTGATGCTGCTGGTATTGATGGTTTTAGGTGTGATATGGCGCATTTGGTACCACTTGATTTTTGGGTAGATGCAAGACAAGTACTTGATAGTATAAAGCCTCTCTTTTGGCTAGCAGAGTGTGAAGACCCGCGTTATTTTGAAGCCTTTGATACCACCTACGCTTGGGCTTTTATGCATGCAAGTGATACTATTGATAAGCAGGAGCCCAACTTAAATCCGGTATTGGTACAACTTGAAATGTATGCAAGCGAAGGACCAAGTACACAAAAATTATTTTTCACGTCTAACCATGATGAAAATAGTTGGAATGGAACCGAGTATGAAAAGTATGGTGTAACGGCTAAAGCATGGGCTGTATTTACAGCTACTTGGGGCGGGATGCCACTTGTTTATAGTGGTCAAGAAATTCCCAATCATAAACGGTTGTTATTTTTTGACAAAGATGAACTAGACTGGTCACCGCAAACAAAACAACCAATGTTGCATGCTTTTTATAAGGCGCTTTTAAGCCTCCGTTTACAAAATGACGCAGTTGTATTTGGCCAAAATCAAATGCTTCAAACGCCATACCCAAACAGCATTATAGGCTATATAAAGAAGTACCAAAACAATGTTGTTTTGGTACTTCTCAATATTTCGGAACATAACAGATTGGCTTTTGAAATTAGCCATCCTTTGCTATCTGGTACTTTTGAACAAATATTTTCAGGCCTGCATTTTTCATTTTCTGGCAATGAAAAATTTGAGCTACAAGCGGGTGAATATTTGGTGTATCAGCTTATTCCTCACTTAGATTAAGCGGATAGGTGTAGCTTCCTTCAAACCCAGGATAAAATCCTTCAAGTCTTACTACGCCAGATTTTATTTTTGCTAACATTTCATTTAATGCTTCTAGGCTTTTTACTTCAGATCCATTCAAACTAATTATTACAAATCCATCCTGCATTCTACTTTTCTTGAGTAATCCTTCGCCTACTTTTTTAACCACAACACCACCTTCTACTTCATTGGCTGCTGCTACTTTTTTATCTAGGTTCTCAAATGTGCCACCTAATTTTTCAATGATTGACGTATTTTTAACGATATCGGTGTTGCCCACTTTATTTTTTAATGTAAGTGTAACGGCATTTTCTTTTCCACCACGTTTGTAGGTGATGGCTACTTTATCTCCTGGCTTATGTTTGGCTACTTGTTCTTGTAGTTCTGGGCCAGATGTAATATTGACCCCATCAATTTTTGTAATGATATCGTATTTCTTAATGCCTGCTATTGCAGCTGCTCCACTTGCGGGTACATCTGTTACAAAAACACCTTCACCTTCTTTGATACTGATACCAAACTCTTTTTCGTACGCAATTTTTTGTTCGTCTGTAATATTCTCAGGTAAAAAGTTGATACCAATATAAGCACGTTGAACTGTTCCAAATTTTACAATATCGGTCACTACTTTTTTTACAATATTTACAGGAATTGCATAAGAGTAACCGGCATATGAACCAGTAGGAGATGCAATTGCAGAGTTAATGCCAATAAGTTCACCAGTGGTATTTACGAGGGCACCACCACTATTGCCTGGATTAACTGCAGCGTCTGTTTGTATAAAGGCTTCTACCGGTCTGTCACTTTGTTTTCTGTTGATATCAATAGATCTTGATTTAGCACTAATAATACCTGCTGTCACAGTGGCATCTAGAGTTAATGGATAGCCAACTGCTAAAACCCATTGACCTAATTTAGCTTCATCACTATTGCCATAAATCAAATAGGGTAATCCTTTTGCTTCAATTTTAATAACCGCAATATCGGTGCTTGGGTCTGCACCAATTAAAGTTGCTTTGTAGGATTTTTTATTGCCAAGTGTAACGTTTATTTCATCGGAACCATCAATCACGTGGTTGTTGGTTACAATGTATCCGTCCTCTGTAATAATAACACCACTGCCGCTTGCGCGCTGTTCGGGCATTACGCGAGGACCACCACCAAAAACATCGCCAAAGTCGTCGCCAAAGAAATCGGAAAATGGATTTCTTCCACGTGGACTTCCGCCACTAATTTGTTTTTCCTTAGTTTTTGTTTTGATATGAACTACAGCTGGAACCGTAGTCGTAGCTGCTGGGGTAAAATCTACAGCAGCAGCAGGCGCATTGTTGTTATTGAATCCTGCATAATTAAAAGGTAATTTGTTGGGGTCCTGCCAACCGGCCTGTTGGTATGCATTAAATTTGCTAAATCCCCAAACACTTACAATTGCTGTTGTGGCGCTAATGGCTACCATTGTGGCCACCGTTTTGAAATTCATATTCATCATTACTTGTTTTAAAAGATTCTACAATTTACATGCCTTTACGGTACAAAAAAACAAAGCTGCAATTTTGTCTGTACGCCGCCTGTCTTATTTAACATTTTTTTACGCAAAGGGTTTACAAAGTCTGCAAAAATGCCAGCGTGTCTGTGCCATCGGCATAGTCTGTTAAAGAGGGGGCTTGTGCCTTACCAAAAGGTATATAGCCATGACCCACAATGCACTGTATATCTGTATTTTTGGTTAAATGACTCAAACTCTCAGGTGAACTGTAAAATTGATAATGCACCTGGCTAACCGGGGAAAATGGGCTTTCGTTTTCGGCAAAAACAAGCGAATCGTTATTCATATAATATTTATTGCCCATAATTAAGAGCGCCAAGTGGTAGTCATAATTGTGCTTGTACTTATGAAAATCTAGGTAGTATTCGTATTTTTTTAGCGCCGTTAAAAGTGGTATAAAATCATAGTTGGTAGGGACATATAACTGGGTAACATTTCTACAACCAAGGCCAAAATAAGTTTGCATATCATCTGCTAATACATCAAGCTCTGCGGCTGTTTCGGTGCCATCTATAATAGCTACCGATGTTCTATTGCGTCTAATGATGTTTGGAAATTTTCCAAAATAATAATCAAAATATCGGCTACTATTATTACTTCCAGTTGCGATGTATGCATCGAGTCCAGCAAGTTGTGGTGCAAAAAATACCATGCCCGAAACACGCTCATCCATTTTTATGAGTTCCGCAACAATATGTTTAATCAAAATTTCATCTTTTGAAGATGGCTTGATTACGGCGGTATGCCCTGATATAAATACCGATAAAAAATCGTGGAAACCTACTAACGGGATATTGCCGGCCATTACCAATCCCACTTTTTTAGGCTGGCTTTGCTGGTCTGGAACATGATACTGAGCTGCCCAGTTGGTTAGCAATTGGGGGTCCAAAAAGCTATTTGTGATCGAATGCACAGCTTTTTCTACAAATTCGGGGGCAAACCAGGGGTTTTCACGTGCAGCTCTTTCCTTTGCTTCGGCCCATTCTGGCTCATTTCCGGCCATATAGGCACTTAATTTGTTAAGTATTTCAATTCGTTCTTGTAAAATCATTTGTCGGCCGTATTTTTGATACTGCAAATGTAAATTCAGTAACCCAAACAAAACCATTTAATATGGCTATTAAAATTACAGACGAATGTATCAACTGCGGGGCATGTGAACCCGAGTGTCCAAATAACGCAATTTATGAAGGTGGGGTAGAGTGGGCCATCGCTGATGGAACTTCTGTAAAAGGGAGTTTCACATTAATGGATGGTAGTGCTGTTGCAACAGATGCCAGACTTTCTCCAATCAGTGTTGATACGTATTATATTACCCCTAATAAATGTACCGAATGTCAAGGTTTTCATGAAGAACCACAATGTGCTGCGGTATGTCCTGTAGATTGTTGTGTACCTGATGAGTTGTACAAAGAAACGGTAGAAGAATTGCTTTCTAAAAAAGGCAAGCTACACCTCTAATTTTCTTTTAATAGTGTAGGGTTTATGAAAAAAAAAGTAGCACTGGTTACCGGTGGTTTAAGTGGTGAAGCGCAAATTAGTTATAAGAGTGCTGTAACCGTAAATGGTAATTTAGATCGAAATAAATTTGAAGTGTATCAAATTGACATCAATCCAACGGGTTGGTGGTATACGCCAGAAAATGGCACGCCTGAAAAAGTTAATAGAGATGATTTTTCTATCACCGATGGCGGCAGTAAAATTAATTTTGATGTGGTGCTTTTATGTATTCATGGAACGCCCGGCGAAGATGGAAAATTACAAGGCTACTTTGATATGTTAGGTCTCCCGTATACAAGTTGCGATGCGGCTACTTCTGCATTAACTTTTAACAAACGGTATACGGTTGCTGTGGCTGCATTTGGCGGCATATCGGTGGCTAATTCAATACACTTATTTAAGCACACGCCCGTTTCTCCAGAAAATATATTAGCCAAATTGCAACTACCTGTTTTTGTAAAACCCAATAACGGTGGAAGTAGTATTGGCATGAGTAAGGTCACTACTGCTGATGCTTTAGCGCCTGCGCTAGAAAAAGCTTTTAAAGAAGATACGCAAGTACTGGTAGAAGAATTTATTAGTGGTAGAGAATTCACCATTGGCGTATTTAAAACAAAAGAGGCATTACAAGTATTACCTATTACTGAAATTGAAACATCCAACGAATTTTTTGATTTTGAAGCCAAGTACCAAGGCAAGAGTGTTGAAACAACACCTGCTAATATTAATGCCACCATGCAGTCTCAATTAGAAGCTGCTGCTAAAAGAGTATACGAAGTTTTAAATTGCAGGGGTGTGGTGCGTGTCGATTTTATTTACAATGAACAAAAAGGCTTGCCTTATATGTTAGAGGTAAACACGGTGCCGGGCCAGTCTGCGGCTAGTGTGATTCCGCAACAAGTAAAGGCAATGGGCCTGAGCTTACAAGATTTTTATACTTCTATTATCGAAGAATCGATCAATTAAAAATGCATGAAAAACCTACTACAAAATATAGTGCAAAAGCCGCTTTGGCAAAACATTCTCATTGGAATTGGGTTTCTCTTTCTTTTATTCATTATATTTTTTTTATCACTGGGTTGGATTACAGGTTATGGAAAAACAGCCAAGGTGGGTTCTGTAGTTGGGCAAAGTTATATTGCCGCCCAGCAGCAATTAGAAAAGGAAGGATTCGAAGTAGTGATACTTGATTCAATTTATGTAGACAGCATTGCTAAACTTGCTGTTATCAGACAAACGCCAGAAGCAGATGAAATTGTAAAAGCAGGACGAACTATTTATTTAACCATTAACCGAATGGTGCCTCCACAAGTTGAAATGCCATCACTTGTTGGTTTTTCACTTAAAAGTGCCGAGCTGTATTTGCAAAGTTTACAGCTTAAGCTAGGTGCTATTACATATAAGCCAGATTTTGCGCGAAATGCAGTTTTGGATCAATTATATAATGGTGTACCTATTGCACAAGGCGTAAAAATTCCGCTTGGTTCCAGTATTAGTTTGGTTATTGGAACCGGGTTGGGTGGAGAAGAGACAGAAATGCCAAACCTAGTGGGGTTAACCTATCAAGAAGCATTAAACCAACTTTCATTGCAGGGTATTAATATTGGATCTGTTTTATCTTTAGAAACCATAAATGATTCTGCTGCATCTTTTATATTTAGGCAAACGCCGGGTTATTTGTCTACTAGATTAGACTCACTAACAGGAATGCCAATTCCAAATAAAATTAGACAAGGTCAATTGGTAGATTTATATTTAAGTAACACGCCGCCGCCTAAAGATTCTATTAGCGGTCCACCAATTAAAAATTAAATAGTTTTTATATGCAAACAATAACTGTAGAAGCGCTTAAAGAAATATTGGACGCTGGTGAAAAAATTAATTTAGTGGATGTGCGTGAACCACATGAGCACGCCGAATTTAATATTGGCGGATTGTTATTGCCACTTGGTCATGTTCAAAGTATGCAAATTGATGAAATTGAAGATCTGAAAAACCATAAAGTTTACTTCTATTGCAGAAGTGGTAATAGAAGTGGGCAAGCATGCTTACTGCTAGAAACAATGGGCTTTACAGACGTTGTAAACGTAACAGGCGGCATGCTTGCTTGGAAAGAAAAGTTCTAAAATTTTATAGTTAATCCTATTAAATAATTTATGGTTGCCATTGGGTAGTAGCCATTTGCTATAATAGTTTCGCCTCCATATACATATGCGTAGCTATAACCATTTGGTATGTATCGTTGGTTGCTAATATTATTTACCCTTGCTGTCAATAAAAAAGAACGATTTACTTTTTTTGCAAACTCGTAACTTGCACTAATGTCTTGATTGGCAAATGCTTCTAATGATCTTTCTTGTAAAGCACTATTGTCTAAATATTGTTTCCCGACCCATTTAGTTTGCAATTCTATGGTAAACTGTTTAACGGGTTTGTACGCAAGGGTAGAAGCAGCAATAAAATTTGGTGAAAACGCAATGTCAGTATTGTTTCTTGTAATGGCATCTTGATTGCCAGTATCATAGTTGTCTATAAACTCCGTAAATGATTTTATTTTATTTCGGCTAAACGTTACATTGCTAGATAACTGTAATTTACTCGTTAGTATCGTTGTGTGCATGAGCTCAATGCCTAGTCTGTAAGAATTTGGCACATTCATTCTGGTGTATGCGCCCACATCATTGATTTTTCCTGTTAACACCAACTGGTCTTTGTAGTGCATGTAGTAAAAGTTAGCAGTCCATGTTGTTTTTTTATTTCTTTTTTCGAGCCCTATTTCTAGGTCTTGTAATCGTTCACGGTTGGGTTGTGTTGCCGCGCCCGCTTCAAAATCATCTCTATTGGGTTCTTTGTGTCCTATGGCATAGCTCGCATAATGTACCCATCCATTTTTATTGTATTGGTATCCAATTTTAGGATTAAAAAATCCAAAACTTCTATTGATTAATAATGTTGGATTGTTTTGAAATCCATCCATTTGGTGTCTTATATTTCTGTATTGAAGATCTATGTAGCTGCTAAAATTACTAGCCCAACTATGCTGCCATTTTGCATATAAGTTGGCTTCTTTTTTTATGGCAGGCAAATCGTAATAAGTGAAAGGTGCTGGTAAAGTAATTTTTTCTATCCATTTTACCCTGCCAAAATGCCTTCCTGTATAAGTGCTCCATCCGCCACCTAACGAAATTTCTTCCTCCTTTTTTTTGTACTGTAGCGAAATGTTTTGACCGTAAAAATCATTGTTTAACCAGCGTCTTCTAATGAGGTCAGATTGAATATTGATGGGCGGGTAAATTGTGATTCTAGGGATGTTATACTTTGATAAATTTTGTCCTGCTTTATATTCTTCATAATAACCAGCTCCTTTGGTGTAATAGCTTGATACCTGCAAATCTAAATTTTTGGCCACTTGATGGTTAAAAAATAATTGATAGTGCGTTTGCGTATAATTATCGGTTTGATTGTTGTAAGGCTTACCCGATTTTTCGGTACCTGCTGGATTAAAAGTTCTGTTGTTTTCTAAGTCACTGGCAGATACGCCATACCATGCTTGGTATGTTTTTTCTTTTCCTGAAAAAGTAGTGAAACGAAGGCTTGTTTTACCTTTAATATAAGCACCGCTTACATAGTAAGAGCGTAAGTCACTAAAAGCTCTATCTATATATCCATCACTTTTGATACTACTAATTCTTGCATCTACTGTAAAATATTTATTGATGAGGCCGCTTCCAAATTGAATGGTGTTTTTTATAGTTCCAAAAGAGCCTGCGCTATTGCTGGTACTAAAATAGGCTTTCTCATTTAGTTCGTGTGTACTCAAATTAATGCTAGCACCAAATGCACTTGGGCCATTGGATGAACTACCTACGCCTCTTTGAATTTGTATGCTACTAACTGATGATGCAAAATCGGGTAGGTTCACTAAAAAAGTACCCATACTTTCTGCATCATTATAAGCAATACCGTTAATGGTTACATTAATTCTGGTCGCATCGGTCCCTCTAATTCTAATGCCTGTGTAGCCAATGCCATTACCTGCATCTGATTGCACCACTACTGATGGTGTTTGGTTGAGTAAGAAGGGAAGGTCAGGCCCTACATTATTTTTTTGAATGTCGCTCTTTGTCAAATTTTGTTTGGCAAAGGGCGCTCTTTCGGTAGCTCTAATGGCTCTTACTTCTAGAGGGGGGAGTTGGACGCTGTCTTTTTGTTGTGATTGGCCAAATGAGCATTGGCAGAATGACAGCAATAACATTGTTCCCAAAAACTTTTTCATCTTTTTTGTTTTAAAGTTTATAAATGGGAACAGGGAGAAAGCTATGGGAGGCACTAAAATGTGAACACCTTCCCTTCGCAGGCATTACCCTGTTCAGGTTCTACGGGTATTTTCTCAGCCTATGGCGTTTGCATAAGCACCCCGAGGAATTGTTGACACAAAACTAATTGTAAAAATTGTTGCAACCAACTGTAACTTTATGGAGGCCCTTACGTTTTACGAAAAAAATACCCATGATGTTTAAGAAACAATCCCTTTTTATAGCCTTTATTTTGCTCATTGTTGCAAGTGCTTGTGCGCAAACGACTAAAAAAATGGTTGTTGATGGTGCTGCTGAGGATCGGAACCTGTCCGGCTTTACTTCAATCAATGTAACAAATGCTTTTGATGTGTATATTTCTCAGGGTACAGAAGATGCAGTGGCTGTGAGTAAAAGTGATGCATCTGGTACAAGTAATATTATAACAAATGTTTCGGGTGGGGTGCTTTATGTTAGCTATCGCTACAAGGGGTGGAGTTGGTCAAGCCTTAGAAACAATAAACTAAAAGCCTACATCACGGTAAAAGATTTGCAAAAGTTAACGGTTTCCGGCGCTTGTAATGTTTCTTTTGTAGACCCTATTACATCTGATAGGTTGCTTGTTAGTATTTCAGGAGCTAGTGATATTAAAGGACCTGTAAAAGTTAACAGCTTAAAAGTAGGCGCTAGTGGTGCTTCCAACATTAGTTTGTCGGGCACTGCCACAGAAACAGATTTTAATATTTCAGGGGCATGTTCGATAAAGTCACTAGACCTTATTACAGATAATTGTGCTGTGGTAGCTTCAGGTGCATCTAGCATTCGATTAACTATCAATCAATCTCTAAAAGCCAACATTTCTGGTGCTAGTGATATCAGGTATAAAGGAACCGTGAGCATGTTTAACTCCAAAACTAGCGGGGCTTCATCTATAAAACCGCTATAAAACGTTGAAATATATTTGGTGAACTTGCCTTCTAGCGCTATCTTCGCCGTCCAAATATCGCGAGGTAGAGCAGCGGTAGCTCGTCGGGCTCATAACCCGAAGGTCGGAGGTTCGATCCCTTCCCTCGCAACAAAAAAGACCTCAAATCGGGGTCTTTTTCTTTTAGTAGCTACCTTTAAGGTGCTTTAAACAAGTTGTAATGAAAGCTGGATTTGTAAATATTTTTGGAAGACCCAACGCCGGCAAGAGTACCTTGCTCAACGCCCTTATAGGCGAAAAAATGGCTATTGTGTCTCCTAAAGTACAAACCACCAGACACCGTATTAAGGCTTTTTTAAATAACCCAGGGGAGTACCAGATCATTTTTTCTGATACGCCTGGTATTATTGATCCACGTTATAAGTTACACGAGCGTATGATGCACGCGGTTAAAACGGCACTCGAAGACGCAGACTTGGCCCTTTTAATCGTAGACGCCAACGATAATTTTGAAGAAACCAGCGCCATTTTTGAAGCCCTCAAGCTAAAAGTACCTGCTATTGTGGTGCTCAATAAGATTGACGCTGCTGCCAATGGTAAAATTGCCGAGGCTACCGAGTTTTTTGCTACCAAGGCTTATTGCAAGAAACTCGTAAAGATATCGGCCCTTCAAAAAGTGCATTTACAAAAGCTACTCGCAGAGGTGTTGGCATTTTTGCCGGAAGGTGTGCCTTTTTACAACGAAGACGATTTGAGTGATATGCCCACCAAGTTTTTTGTGGCCGAGCTTATCAGAGAAAAGATCTACCATTTGTATGGTGATGAAATTCCTTACCATAGCGCCGTACTTATAAACGAGTTTAAGGAAAAGGAAAATATCATTAAAATTCAGGCCGATATTATCGTGCACCGCGAAACCCAGAAGGCTATTATTATAGGGGAGCGTGGGACGATGATTCGTGAAATTGGTATCCAGGCCAGACAGGATATTGAAGCGTTTGTGGGACAAAAAGTGTTTTTAGAACTCTTTGTAAAAGTGCGTCCTAAGTGGAGAGATAATGATCAACAATTAAAAGAATATGGGTATCAATAAATTGATTTACAATTAATTAGGTACTATCATTTGAATATTTATTTTAACTATTTTACAATTATATTATGAGCTATACAGTCGCAATTGTTGGAAGGCCAAACGTAGGTAAGAGTACGTTTTTTAACCGCCTGTTGGAGCAGCGTAAAGCCATTGTGGATGACATTAGTGGTGTCACCAGAGACCGTCAGTACGGGGTAACAGAGTGGAATGGTAAGAGCTTTAACTTAGTAGATACCGGTGGATTTGTACCTGATTCTTCGGATATGTTTGAAACCGAAATACGTAAGCAGGTAAAAATTGCCATGGAAGAAGCCAACGCCATTATTTTTATGGTAGACGTTGCTACGGGTATTACTGATTTAGATGATGCCATGGCGGACATGTTAAGGCGCACGCCCAAGCCGGTTTATGTGGTGGTAAACAAGGTAGACAATGGAACGAGAGAGTTAGAAGCCACCGAATTTTATGGTATGGGTTTTGAGCACAACTTTTTTGTGTCTAGCATTTCAGGTAGTGGTACCGGAGATCTAATGGACGCTATTTGTGCCGGAATTAAGCCAGATGACGCCGAAGTTGAAATTTCAGGGTCCGATGTTCCAAAGTTTGCCATTATTGGTCAACCCAATGTAGGAAAGTCGTCTTTACTAAACGCACTTGTAGGTGAGGAGCGTACGATAGTATCTGATATTGCTGGAACAACCCGTGATACCATTCATACACATTATAATTTATTCCAGAAAGAATTCATATTAATAGACACGGCGGGTATTCGTAAAAAGTCTAAAGAAAAAGACGACCTCGAGTTTTATTCCATTATTAGAGCCGTTAAGGCCATGGATGAGGCCGATGTTTGCTTTATTGTGATTGATGCCCACAAGGGTGTTACCGGACAGGATATCACCATCTTTAGCTTGGCTGCCCGCAAGGGAAAGGGTGTAGTTGTACTTGTAAATAAGTGGGATCTCGTCGAAAAAGAGACGAATACAGCACGTGATTACGAGAAAAACTTAAAGCAAAAATTAGCGCCATTTACAGATGTCCCTATCTTATTTGTTTCGGCTAAAGAGAAAACAAGGATATTTAAAGCCATCGAAAGTGGGTTGGAGGTTTTTGAAAGCAAGCGACGCAGAATACCAACATCTCAATTAAATGAGGTGATGTTAAAGGCGGTGGCTGCCTACCATGCACCCGTTGTTAGAGGAAATACAGTAAAAATTAAATATATAACGCAGTTGCCTACACCGGTGCCTTCGTTTGCCTTTTTCACCAATTATCCAGAAGATATCAAGTCGCCGTATCGTAATTACCTCGAAAATCAGCTCAGAAACAGCTTTAATTTTAAGGGGGTGCCCATTCGCATATACTTTAGGAAAAAATAAAATATAGGGCAAAAAATTTGTCAATTTGAATCTTACCCCTATCTTTGCGCCCAATTATTAACTCAAAAAACAAGTACAATGAAAAAAGTATTCGCAATCTTAGCTGTAGTAGCTTTCGTAGCATGTAACTCAGGTGAAAACAAAGAAGCAACTGGTGACAGTACAGCACCTGCACCTGTTGTAACTGAAACAACTTCTGGTGATACATCAAATGCTGGTGGTGATACAACTAAAGCTCCTCAATAGTCGTATTTGTTTTAAACATATACTTCTTGCAAGAAGGTCCTCACGACAAAGTCGTGAGGATTTTTTTTTGTGCCAGTTTGTACCGGATTTCTAAGATTATACCAGCTTGGCATCAATATTGTTTAGTTCTATGTGCAATAGATTAGAGACGGGCCTCCGGCCCGTTGTGACAATTTGACCCAGATATTATGATAAAAGAGAGCATGTTTTTTAGATCAGAGGAAGATACCGACTTTATGCCCATCATCCCCATGAATGAGCAGGAGTCTGAACAGGATAAAAATATGGTGATACCAGGGGAGCTTGCCATTTTGCCACTGCGCAACACAGTATTGTTTCCGGGGGTGGTGCTTCCTATTACGGTGGGGAGGGATAAAAGCATAAAAGCGGTGAATGATGCCTATAAAGCAGACAAGCTGATTGGGGTGGTGTCCCAAAAAGACGCTAATATAGAGGAGCCGGTGGCCGAAGATTTGTGTAGCGTGGGTACTGTGGCTAAAATTATTAAGCTTATTAAGATGCCCGATGGCGGCACTACTATTATCATACAGGGTAAAAAAAGGTTTGAGTTGGTTTCGATGCTCACCGACGATCCTTATTTTAAGGCAAGCATTAAGTTATTTGAAGAAGATGCAAACCCAGAAGGGGATGATTTTGCGGCTATTGTAAGCAGCATTAAAGACCTTGCTGCGCAAATTATTCAGCTGTCGCCTAACCTTCCAACCGAGGCTGGCATCATTTTAAAGAGCATCGAAAACCCTTCTTTTCTCATTAATTTTGTAAGTAGCAACTTAAATAGTGATATTTCAGAAAAACAAAAGTTGTTAGAAATCAATGATATAAATGCAAGAGCTGAAAGTTTAATTTTAATTCTGCAAAAAGAGCTACAGTTTGCGGAGCTTAAAAATAAAGTGACCAATAAAACCAGAACCGAGCTGGATAAACAGCAGCGTGATTACTTTTTACAGCAGCAATTAAAGAGCATCAAAGACGAGTTAGGAGGTGATACCAATGAGCGTGAAATAGCTGATATGAAAAAGAAGGCCGAAGGCAAGAAATGGCCGGAAGCTGCAAAAACTGCATTTGATAACGGGGTGGCAAAATTGGAGCGTATGCACCCAACCACCCCCGATTATTCGGTGGTATACAACCACCTCGATTTAATGCTGGACCTTCCATGGGACAGTTATACTTCCGATAATTATGACCTTAAAAATGCCAAAAAGGTACTAGACCTAGACCATTATGGCATGTCTAAAATAAAGAGCCGTATACTTGAATATTTGGCGGTGTTAAAGCTAAAAGGCGACATGAAAAGCCCCATTTTATGTTTCTTAGGCCCTCCGGGTATTGGTAAAACCTCACTTGGTAAATCAATTGCACATGCCATTGGGCGTAAATACGTGCGTTTGAGCCTGGGTGGATTACACGACGAAAGTGAAATTAGGGGTCACCGCAAAACCTATATTGGTGCCATGCCTGGCCGTATTCTTCAAAATATTAGAAAATGCAAGTCATCTAATCCGGTTATGATTTTAGATGAGATAGACAAAATAGGTGCCGACCACAGGGGCGATCCTTCATCGGCTTTATTAGAAGTGTTGGATCCGGAGCAAAACAGTAATTTTTATGATAATTACTTGGAGCTCGAATACGACCTTTCAAAAGTGTTGTTTATTGCTACCGCCAACAATATTCAAAATATTCAGCCGGCCCTTCGTGATCGTCTAGAAATTATTGACCTCAGTGGCTACGCCGTAGAAGAGAAAGTTGAAATTGCTAAAAAGCACCTCGTGCCTAAGCAAAAAGAAGCCCATGGCCTCGAAAAAATAAATTTTAAAATAGCCGACAAAGTCCTTGAAAAAATTATTGAAAACTATACCAGAGAAAGTGGTGTGCGTGAATTAGACCGTCAGCTTGCATCGGTGATGCGTTTTCAGGCTAAAGAATATGCTACTAAAAACAAGGTTAAAACGACCTTGACGGCGCCAGATATTGAAAAAATACTCGGTCAAGCGCGTTACAGTAATGAAATATATAAGCTGGCCAATATGCCAGGTGTGGCCGTGGGTCTTGCCTGGACCTATGTAGGTGGTGATATTTTATTTATAGAAACCATTTTAAGTGAAGGCAAAGGTGAATTAAAGCTTACCGGTAATTTGGGTAATGTGATGAAGGAAAGTGCTACCACTGCGCTAAGTTATTTGCAAGCCAACGCAAAAAAATACGGCATCGATCCTCAAATTTTTGCAAAGAAAAATATTCACGTGCACGTACCAGAAGGGGCCACGCCAAAGGATGGTCCTAGCGCGGGTATTACCATGCTTACTTCTTTAACCTCTGCATTTACAGGGAGAAAAGTAAAGCCTTATTTAGCTATGACTGGTGAAATTACCCTGCGCGGCCAAGTGCTTCCAGTAGGGGGCATTAAAGAAAAAGTATTAGCAGCTAAAAGATCTGGTTTAAAAGAAATAATTATGTGTGCCCAAAATGAAAAAGATGTCAACGAAATTGACAAGACATTTATTAAAGGGGTAACTTTTCATTATGTAAAAACAATGCAACAGGTTGTAGACCTTGCGCTTGTTTAAAACAACAGAAAAATTTCTTTTATGCGCGTACGTTTACTCTTTGTTTTTTTATGGCTTGGAGTGCTGCAGGGTTTTGCGCAAACACAGGGAGGCAATCCAGTTTTTAGTTTTATAAAAAATCCGGCCACTGCAGAGGTGGCAGCCATGGGTGGTTCAAATGTTTCACTGATTGGCAACAATGTAGCAGCCGGTTTTTCAAATCCATCATTATTGAGGTCAGGGCATCATGGTCAAGTCGCTACTTCTTTTTCTAGTTTACTCGCAGGCATTAACCAGTATACTGCTATGACAGGTTATCACTTAGGTGGGCAAACACTTGGACTTGGCGTTCAATATATAAATTATGGTAGTATTGATCAAACAGATGCAGCTGGTAATTTATTAGGTATGTACCGGCCGTCCGATTTGGCGGTTCAAATAGGAACGAGTAAGCAATACAAAGAAAAATGGTGGCTGGGTACTGCAGCAAAATTTATTCATTCTAATTACGGGCAGTACCGCTCTTCTGCACTTGCCCTAGATGCATCTATTACTTATTTTGATGAAGCATCTGGTATACAAGCTGGAATGGTGGTTAGTAATATGGGTATGCAATTAAATGCTTATGCAGGCGCTGTAAAAGAAGAACTTCCTTTTGAAATTAACGTTGGTGTTTCAAAAAAATTGGCCGATGCGCCACTTCAATTTTCACTTACATTACAACAACTACAACGCTTGAATTTATTGGGGTCGGATACTAGTTTTATTGTTTCTGAATTTGGAAAAAACTATTCAACTTTTGATAAGATGATGTCGCATGTAGTATTGGGGGCGCAATTAACACTCGCCCAAAATATTAATTGTAACTTAGGGTACAATGTGCTTAGGCGTCAGTCTTTAAATGGATACAATATCACCAATGGATTAAATGGTGTTACTTTTGGAGTAGGTGTTTTACTCCCTAAATTGTATATCAATTATGCTACTGGTTTTTACCAGCGCAATATGTTTCATCAGTTGTCGCTTAATTTTAATTTTGTAAATAAAGCGCTTTAGTTCCCACCGCTTTTTTTTGGAAGTACCGCTTTTGGTTTTTCTTTTGTTTTTTCTATTGGTTTGTTTTCCGGTTTTGTTACAACAGCTGCCGGTGGCGTTGTTTGTTTTTTAGAATCGGAAGGTTTTGGATCTGTAGCTGGTTTTGTATCGGGCGTTTTTTGCGACTCTGGGGCAATATCGTCGGCTTTAATATTGTCCGGTATTTCATAATCATCTTCTGTGCCTGTTCCAATATTCTCACTTTCTCCTCCTAATAAAGGTGAGAAATTATTCAAATAATCCAACATAATTTCATTGTCAATAATTTCAGGTTTTGTAAATGAAAGTTTTGTATCAATCCCACACATTTCATCTTTAGCTGCTTTCCCAAAAAAGTATCCCCAAATTGGAAGTACGGCTTTGCCACCCTGTCCCCAAACATTTGATTTATCAAAATGAATAAATCTATCATCGGCACCAACCCATCCACCTGCAATAAGTTGTGGTGTATAACCAATAAACCAGCCGTCACTATTTTCGTTGGTGGTTCCTGTTTTTCCTGCAATAGCCATCTCAGGAACATAGCTCCAAACACCACGTCCTGTTCCTGCGCGCATAACACCTTCCATCATTTTTGCGATAGAATAGGCGGTTAGTTCACTAATTATTTCTTTTCTTTTTGGTGTAAAAGTAGCAAGTACATTTCCATGACGATCTTCAATGCGCGTTATATACATAGGTTTTACATTAAAGCCTTTGCCAGGAAACATGCTATAGCTTTGCATCATTTCAAACAATGAAATTTCACAGGAACCTAGTGCAATTGAGGGGTACGGTTCAATCTTTGATGTTATATCAGTCTTTTTTAAATATTCAATAAGTCTTTTGGCGCTGTTATTACTTTCTGTGTCTAGTTGCTTTAAAATATAAGCAGATGCACAGTTTCTAGATTGAGCCAGTGCAGAAGCCATACTCATAGATTGGCCAGTACATGTTCTACTCGTTGCAGGAACTAAGCCATATCCAGTAAACTTTTGTTGTTGATCGTACACTGTTGTATTAGGGGTAAAACCGGCTTCTTCAATAGCTAAACTATAGAGTAGGGGCTTCATGGTAGAGCCCACTTGTCTTTTTGTGTTAATATTAACATGATCGTATTTAAAGCTCTTATATCCAATTCCACCTACCCATGCTTTTACTTCACCTGTTAAAGGATCCATTACCATAAAGCCTGCCTGTAACATTTGGCGGTGGTACTTAATGGAGTCGTAAGGCGTCATTAAAGTGTCTTTTTCACGTTTATCATTCCATGCAAAAATGCGCATGTTTGTCTTTGCATAAAATGTTTTTTCGATGTCTTTTTCATCAACGCCTTCTTCTTCTAAATTATGCCATCTATCAGATTGCTTCATTGCATGTAAGAGAACATTTTCGTGTCCTTTCCATATACTACCGTCTTTGATATTTGCTTGTGTATTAAAAATCTTTTGCAAATAGTTCATATGCTTGCCCACAGCTTCTTCCGCGTATTGTTGCATACTAGGGTTTATGGTCGTATAAATTTTCAAGCCATCTCTAAATAAATTATAATTATCGCCATTTTGCTTGGTGTTTTCTTTGCACCATTTTTTTAGATCTTCTCCAAGTATCATTCTAAAGTATGGACCAAGACCAGCATATTCATCCATTTTTTTAAAGTTGAGCTCAATTGGATTTAGTTTAAGTTTATCAGCCTCTGTTTCAAGTAGATAGTTGTTGCGAACCATCTGACTTAATACCGTATTTCTCCGAACAAGCGCTAATTTTGGATTGCGTCTTGGATTATAAAGCGTTGTCCCTTTTAACATGCCAATAAGAATAGCAGATTCTTGCACATTTAAGCGGTCTGGCTCTTTTTGAAAAAAAGTTTTAGCCGCGTTTCTAATGCCAAATACGTTATCACCAAATGAGACAGTATTTAAGTAAAGTGTGATAATTTCTTCTTTGGTAAATTTTCTTTCAAGTTTTATAGCGATAACTGATTCTTTTGTTTTTTGAATGATTCTTAGTAAAATATTACTTGTGTTCCAGTTGTCGGTAAATAAATTTTTAGCGGTTTGCATGGTAATGGTACTGGCGCCTCCTTCACTTCCTAAAAAAAACAGCGCCCTGCCTAATGAGCGTGGGTCTATACCTTTATGATCATAGAACCGTTCGTCTTCGGTGGCCACAAGCGCATTTACCACGTGCTTGCTTATGTCTTTATATTTTACATTGATACGGTCTTCTAAATAGTATTTACCCATGAGGGTTCCATCCTGTGCATATACCTGACTCGCAAGTGATGCCGTTGGATTTTCGATATCATCTATAGAAGGCATGCTACCTAGCCAACCAAAATTGATCATCAGTAAAAAAAGCCCTAGACTTCCTAAGCCCCAAAAAATGATGCGCCAAAAGACACGAACAGGTTTTGACATTTTCATAATAAATTTATTTAGTATAAAACACCTTCTTCTTTTTTAGCAGGCTGTTTATTGATTTCTTTTTCTATTTTCTCTCTTTGCTTTAATACCTCAAGTATTGCTGCGGCTTTTTTTGCAATAGCACTTCCTGGGTAATTGGCAGTAATTTTACTTAATTTTATTGCAGCAGTGCTATCTTCTTTATTTTTCATAAGTAGGGTAGCTTCCATAAACAAAAACTGTGGCGCCCAAATATCTTTGCCATACTTGTTTGTTACTTCCTCTTTTAATGCGAGTGCTTTTTCGTATTCTCCCTTAGAAAAATATTCATAAATAATATGGTAGCTGAGGTCGGCACTAGTACTGTTGTTGAAGATAGGTTCTTTTTTCACCAATAGCTTACTGCTTGGAAATGTAACTTCGAAAAGTTTTTGTACCGAATCCGCCTTATTTTGATTGCCTATAACACGGTAGCAAAGTGCTAAGTTGTGGTATACAATGTCTAGTGAATTATTGGTTACAAATTTGCTTGTATAGAAGCTGTAGGCTTTGATGGCCGAAGGATAATCTGATAAAGTTAGCTGAAAAATTTGTGCATTATCAAGTAGCGCCTTCGCCCATTTTTCGTTGGAGGCTTCTAGTTGTTTAGGTCCTGTAGGAATCGATTCCGCTAGGGCGTCAAAGCTAATAGCACTGCTACTATCTTTACTGGCAACATCTGAAGTGGCAGCCGTAACATTTACGTTACTAGCCCCAATGGCCGCATCAAGTGCTGCTTGTCGTCTCCAATTGTCTGAATTTTGTCTATTACCCCAAGTTGTTTTAAACGTTGTTAGTCCATTTGATCTTTGGGCCTTGTTCAAAAAATAAAAATCGGTGTTGGCGCCACTACTAAATAAATCAAAAGTAGCGCCTGCGTCTGCTATTTTATCTGTACCTGTATCATCTTTTTCTTTGCGTAATTGTTTGTATAATTTTCTCAAAAATACAGTTCGCTCAATTTCCGGTAGTGCTGCAATTTTTTGTAAGCTATCTTCTAATTCTATAATTATTAAATTAGTATTTATCAGTTGTAAGGCCGGTTTCCTAGTTTCAATTTTTTCTTTTTGAACGACTTCTAAATTTTGCAGGTTTAGACTATCATAATATTTAAAAGCGGCTCCATATTTTTTTTGGTCATAATTGATATCGCCTAGTAGCAAAAATGATGTTTGTTTTTGCACTTCGTTTTCACCACTATTTTTTATACTTTCTAATAAATAGGTTTGAGTAAGGGTATAATTCTTTTTTGAAAGTTCAATAGAAGCTGCTGCAAAATAAATAACGTCTTTGTAGGCTTCGTATTTATCTCTTTTCGCCATTAGTAAGAGTGCTTTACTATCTGCGCCTGTAGATACGGCGAGTCTATTTAATGCAACGTTGGCATAAATCTCTAAATAAGGATCTTGCGCTATATCAATGGCTTTTTCATAGTATTGTTTCGCCTGGTTATTAAGTCCGCTTTTTTCAAATAGTTGCGCAGTTAGGTAGGCTTTTCTTGATTTTTCTTTTTTACTCGCTGCAAAGGGAATTGTTTTTGCTAAAAAAATAGCCGCTTGTTCGTAACGTTCTCCTTTGTAATTGCTATAGGCTGTTAATTCATCGAGTGCTGGAATAAGTCTGGTTGGGAAAATTTTATCTGTTCTTAATAAAGCCATTAAACCAGCAGCTTCCGATTGTTTATTTTGCTCGAGGTAGGTTCTTATCATCCACAAAAAACTTTCGTTTCTGCTTGGAAGGGTAGTGGTTATCTTTTTCCAGATATTTCTTTTTTCATCGGTTGAAATCGTAAATATGCCATTTGCATTACTGATATTACTTCCAATAGGAATATCAGAGCCTTCATCTTTAGGTGCAAAAGCATAATTGACATACTTAAAAACACCAAGGGCCGAATCATAATCCTGACGGTGTAAATACGCTTTCCCTAAAATGATATATAAATTATCCACCCAATCACTGCGTAAATCATGTAACAATATACCGGCCGTACATTTGTAAATGATGGTATCAATTTCGTCTTTGGCGGTGGTTTCTAAACTATACGGATAAAAGGGAAGTATCGTTGCATAATTTTCAATTTGTTTTTCAGTGGCTCTTTCAATAATCCCATCTAGACGCATGGTTGCATTAAAAACATAATTATACCTGGTAACCGTATTGTTAAATATTCTTTTAGGTAGCCTGAACCCTTTTTCTCCTGTTTTTTCGGCAGGGAGCAGTCTTTCGGTGTAGGGTTTATTTTTTTGCAAACTTATGCCCGTATAGGGTTGGGCAACTGATTCTTTTGCCAGGCCAACCATCAAAATAAATACCAGTACATAGGTTTTCATGAATCTTAAAAATAGGCCTTAAAAATACATTTATTTCTGTTTTGAGGGCGTAATAAAACAACTTTAAGGGCTACCTTTATGCTTATTTAACAATATGGAGCCGATACCCGCTAAAAACGAGCCTACCCGCCTAGGGACCCATTACCGGTTGGTTGTAATGGACGATGACACTTTTGAAGAAGTTGTTACCCTCAAACTCTCTAGAACCAGTGTATATGTTGGTCTAAGTACCCTCTTTGTGTTTCTTATTGGTATAACTATTGTTTTTATAGCATTTACCCCACTCAAATATTATATCCCTGGCTATGGAACACGTGAAGGGCGTGCAGCACTTCAAAATTTAAAAATCAGAACCGATTCATTGGAGCAGGTTATTCGTTATAATGAGCAATATTTTAATAGCATTAAAAAAGTGATGGAAGGAACTGATAAAGGTATGCAATTAGATACTGTTCCGCTAGACATGCCAAAGGCAGAAGTGATTAACGATTAAATGTTTGTACGATTAAATTATCCGATGCCTCAAAAAAATCAAAATTCATTTTTGCAATATGCTAGTGTAGCAACGCAACTTTTGGTGGCGTTTGCATTTGCCGCCTTCGGCGGCAAATGGCTGGATCTCAAATTTTTTTCTCGAACCCCCATATTTATCTGGATACTCCCACTACTTGTAGGTATTGGAATGATTGTAAAAGTGATCAAAGACACCGACAATAAAAACGGCGCCAATAAACACACCGACAATAAATCAGACACAAAAAAATAAACGATGTTTCAAAAAGTAAAACTGCTGTATCCGATAATTGCGCTATTCATGTTTGTAAATGCAGCCGTACTCTTTGGTGAGCAGGAACTTATCAACTATAAATTTGTGCCCAATGTTTTAATGGCGGCAAATTTAATACTGTTTGCCGTTACGCTTATTGGATTATTGTCTCTTATCAATGCTTCTAAAAACGCTAACCCCAATGTACTAGTGCGCACCGTCATGGCTGGGATGGGGCTTCGTTTAGTGGGCATTGCTGTAGCAGTGCTTTTGTATATTAAAATGTCAGGCGCTGGCATTAGTCCACGCTCTGTATATGCTGGCTTTGCGCTGTATCCACTCTACACCTGGCTTGAAATCAGACTCTTTTTAAAATTGAATGTCAAAAAGTAATGCCCATTAACGAGCATCCGATGCAGGCGTTGGCTGGTTTTTTACCAGACAAAAGTTTTGAGCAGGTACTTGCGTATTTGCATGAATACCGGGTGCATTTAACCATTACCAAACAGCGTAAATCGGTACTTGGCGATTACCGTCATCCGGGTAGGGGCGCCAACCACCGCATTAGTATCAATGGTAATTTAAACAAGTACGAATTTCTTATTACGTTTTTGCACGAGCTTGCGCATTTATTGACTTTCGAAAAATTTAATGGCCGCGTAGAAGCACATGGCAAAGAATGGAAATTTTGTTACGGGCAGTTGTTGCAACATTTTGTGGCGCAACAAATTTTTCCGACCGAAATTGAAAAAGCACTTCAAAAATCTATTTTAAATCCAGCAGCTACTGCTGGTGGTGAAACCGAATTATTGATGTTACTTCGCGGCTACAACGAAAAGCAAAAACCTGGGTATGCACTGGTAGCAAGTGTTGCAGAGGGTTCGCTATTTGTAACAGACAATGGCCGGGTATTTTGTAAAGGGCCACTACGCCGCAAACGTTACGAATGCGTTGAGGTTAAAACCGGACTACGATATACCTTTAGCGCGCTATCAGAAGTGAAGCCTATTTCAAATCCGCAATAAAAAAGCCCCCAACAGGTTGGAGGCTTTTAAAATTTTTCTATTCGTTAATTAAGCAACTGCTTTTTTAACAAGGTCTGCAGCTTCGCTTAATTGAATCGCCGATTGAACTTTAAGTCCACTCTCATCAATTAATTTTTTAGCTTCTACTGCGTTGGTTCCTTGTAAACGCACAATGATCGGAATATTGATATTGCCTAATTTGTTAAAGGCTTCAATTACACCAGCAGCAACACGGTCACAACGAACGATACCGCCAAAGATGTTAATTAAAATAGCCTTTACATTCGGGTCTTTCATGATAATTCTAAAACCTGCTTCTACGGTTTGGGCATTAGCCGTACCACCTACGTCTAAAAAGTTAGCTGGCTCACCACCACTTAATTTAATCATATCCATGGTAGCCATCGCAAGTCCGGCACCATTTACCATACAACCTACGTTACCGTCTAGTTTTACAAAGTTTAGGTTAAACTCGCCTGCTTCTACTTCGGTAGGATCTTCTTCAGATACATCGCGCATGGCTAGTAAATCGGGGTGGCGCATCAGTGCGTTGTCGTCAATATTCATTTTACAATCCACCGCAATGATTTTTTCATCCGATGTTTTGAATAGTGGATTGATTTCGAGCATGCCGCAATCTAGATGTACGTATGCATTATATAAGTTGGTTACAAACTTGACGCAGTTTTTAAAAGCGTCGCCAGATAGGCCTAGGTTAAAAGCAATTTTACGTGCTTGAAAACCCTGAAGTCCACCACCTGGGTGTACCCACTCTTTAAATATTTTTTCTGGTGTGTTATGCGCTACTTCTTCAATGTCCATACCACCTTCGGTACTGTACATTACTACATTCATACCTTTTGAACGGTCTAATAAAATAGACAAGTAAAATTCTTTTACTTCGTTAGGACCAGGATAATAAACGTCCTGTGCAATTAATATTTTATTAACGAGTTTACCGGCAGCACCAGTTTGAATGGTAACTAGGGTTCCATCGAGTAAATTACCCGCAATTGTTTTTACATCATCTTCGCTTTTAGCAACCGCTACACCACGCTGCTCATTTCCTACAACCTTACCCTTGCCTCTACCACCTGCGTGAATTTGGGCTTTAATGACCGCAAAATTATTGCCGGTTTGGGCCTTTAAAGTGGCATAAGCCGCAGCTGCCGCATCTACTGTTTCTACCGCTACACCTTCCTGTACGGGAACGTTGTATTTTTTTAGAAGTTCTTTAGCTTGGTACTCATGAAGATTCATACAAAAAAATTTTTGCGAAGATAAGCGAAACGGCTTTACATTAAAACCCTTAATTTTACCTTAATTAATCGCATAAACACTTAAAATTCAATACAATTATGAAAAAAGTTTCCTTTTTCTTATTAGGAGCCGCATTTTTAGCGAGTTCTTTGGCTTTTGTAGCCCCAAAAAATCCAAAAGCGCCTATCACCCTAGCTGTTCAGTCAGATAAGAGTAGGGTAGACTTTATTGGTTCAAAAGCAGGCGATTTTCACACTGGTACCTTTGCTGTGAAAGGTGGAAGCGTTCAAGTAGAAGGTGGTAAATTAGTAGGTGGTTCTTTTGTTATTGACCTTGCTAATTTAAAAGTAACTGATGCAGCTGGTGAAAAACTTGCAGGTCACTTAAAAAGCGCCGACTTTTTTGACGTAGCAAAATTTGGAGAAGCAACCTATACTATTTCTTCTGTAGATTATTCAAGCGCCACTGCTTGCACCATCAACGGTACTTTAAATGTTAAAGGTGTTGGTGTTCCAGTAAGCTTCGCTTCAAATATCAGAAGCGCTTCTGAAAAAGGTCTTTTTGGTCAAGCTTATTTTAGCCTTGATCGTACCTTGTTAGGCATTGCTTATGCAGGTCCTTCTAAAGACGTTCAAATTGCTGTGCATTTGTTTGCAAAATAATTTTTATACCCCCTTCGAGATAGAAAGCTCCAGCATTTTTTGTTGGGGCTTTTTTATTGATTGACCATACTGTTTGCTAGAACAACCGCGTTGTATGCATTCACAATACCGCCTGTTTTTGAGAGGGTGTTAAATGGAACAACTATGCTGCTACTGCCAGGTTGTAAACAGGGTGCAGTTGTAGTTGGCGTGAACACTGTTTTTTCTAATATTGTTTTGACCTGTTTGGCTGTTAAGCTAGGGTAGTAGGTACGTAATAGTGCAGCAACTCCAGTTACAATAGGAGCGGCCATACTAGTACCGTCTTGATTGCCATACGTATTTCCGCCAGGTAAGGTTGAGTATATTTTTACACCAGGTGCAAAAAGGTCTACATTTTGTTTGCCATAGTTACTAAAATCTGCGGCGATACTAGCTTCGGTAATAAGGGGGTCACTACTCGCACCCACCGTAATAAAATTAGTAGCCGTTTTTTTAAATGGCGCTAAATAACCGTTTGGATATACGGTAGTGCTATCTAAATTATTATTTTCATTGCCTGCTGAGTGCACTAGTAAAACATCTTTTTGTTCGGCGTATGCAACGGCACTATCCACCCAATATTTTTCGGGCGAATAGGCTTTTCCAAAACTCATATTAATCACTTTGGCACCATTATCTACTGCATATTTAATGGCAAGGGCTACGTCTTTATCATATTCATCTCCGTCGGGTACCACACGCACCATCATAATCTTTACAGCATCTGCAACACCCTCTATACCGGTAGCATTGTCTCTGCTCGCTGCAATAATACCACTAACATGCGTGCCATGGTTGGGCGTAGGTCCCATAACATCGTTGTTGCCATAAAAAGCGTCAGAAAAATTATAGTAGTTGTCTCTAACAATGAGGCTTCTTTCGTCGTTGGGTAATTTTTCTTTGGCTCCAAATGCAACATTTTTACCTTCGATGTATTCATCCATTTGCGCAATGGTATATGTGTTTAATTCAGTTTCATCCAATTGCATAAGCCTATGAAGTGATAGGAGTCCTAACTTGGCTTCTTTACCTATAATGCTGGTGGGGATGAACTTTGTAAGTGCTTCTCTATTGTAGCTCACTACATTCATTTCTTGTTTTAGTACTTTGTCATGCTTTTTAAAAGCACTCGATAGCATTTCAACATATTTTAGTTGGTCTTTTTCTTCGTCGCTATAATTTAATTCGTTTTCTGTTTTTTTCCAAGTGACATATATCACTTTATCTGAAGCGCTAAGTGTATTGGTATCCAATAAAGGGTTTAAAAATTTTGCTTTATATTTATGGTAAATTCTGGAACGCTCATCTGGCGCTCTTTTAACGCTTTGTCCATTTTTGCCGCCTAAAAAATTCCATCCGTGCACATCGTCTATGTATCCGTTTTTATCATCGTCAATACCATTGCCAGGGATTTCTTTGGTATTGGTCCATAAAATATTTTTTAAGTCTTCATGTGCGGTATCGATACCTGAATCTAAAACTGCAACAATAATGGGAGTGGCTTTTTTATTTTTGCTACTTAGATAATCATATGCTTTTTGTAAACTAATACCTAATACCTTATCGGAACTGGGGTCTAGTGCTTGCCAGTTTTTATTGGTCATTTGCGCCTTTGGAGCGTTGAAACTGCAAACGAGTAAAAAGATAGATCCAATGGATTTTACAATGGGGAAGCGTATTTTCATAACGCTAAATTACATGTTTCTGAGGTTTAATTGCAGGCGTCATTTCTTAATAAAACGATAAAAAAATGGAGCGATAAAGCTTGCATATTAAACGCGCGGATTATTTAGCTTGGCTATGCGCTAATAACTGATCATAAACGCTTCCGTAGCTACTTCCAATAGGTATTTCCTTTTCACCTACCCAAATTTTACTTTTACTAAACCGGTCAATTTTAGAAATGGGTACAATGTAGGAGCGGTGCACCCGAATAAAGTCTCGAGGCGGTAATTTTTCTAAAATACCCTTGAGTGTCATTAAGGTTAAAACAGGGCTCGGTTTTGTATAAATTTTAATGTAGTCGTCTAGTGCTTCAATTAGGTCAACGTCTTTCAAATTGATTTTCATAATCTCATAGTTCACCTTCACAAAAATTGAATTGAGTTGAACTTCTTGCGCACTTAAAAAATCGGTATATTCTTTAACCTTATAGGCAGCTTTTAAAAAGCGGTCGTATTCGAATGGTTTTAATAAATAATCTACGGCATCTGCATTAAATCCTTCTACCGCAAAATCTTTATAGGCAGTTGTAAAAACGACCATTGGCTTGTTGGGTAGGTTTTTGTAAAATTCAATGCCAGTAATATCAGGCATTTGGATATCTAAAAACAAAGCGTCTACTTTATTTTCTTTTAAATAGACTAAAGCTGCATCCGTGTCACTAAATGTTTGAACAAGTTGTAAGAACGATATTTTCGAACAGTATTCTTCAATAATTTTTAGTGCAAGCGGTTCGTCATCTATGGCAATGCATGTAATCATTCAATTAGCTATTAATTTTTAAAGAAACTTGGTAGGTATTATCTTGGTTGCTTATGTTGAGTTGATAATTGCCCGGGTATAAAAGTGCTAGCCTTCTTTTAGCATTGTTAATGCCAATGCCCGTACTATCCAAATGGGTTGAAATGTTGGTAGCCACTGTATTTGTTGCATTAAATTCAATTTGATTACCCGTTGCATGAATTTGTATGTCAATAGTTGTAGCTTCTTTTGTACTTACGCCATATTTAAAGGCGTTTTCTACAAATGGAATAAAGAGTAGGGGCGCAATTTGTAAATCATCGGTTATGCCACTTGTATTAAATGCAACCGATACTTTTTCGGTTAAGCGCATTTGTTGCAACTCAATGTAATTTTTTGTAAACTCAATTTCGTTGTTGAGCGGCACAAAATCTTTTTCAGTTTCAGATAAAATATACCGCATAATGGACGATAGTTTCATTACGGCAGGTGCCGTTTGTTCGCTTTTTACAATGGCTAAACTGTAAATATTATTGAGTGTATTAAAAAAGAAGTGCGGATTGATTTGCGATTTTAAAAATGACAGCTCGGTATTTAATTTTTCATTTTCTGTTTCTTTTTTATTTCGTTCGGAGCTCAACCAGCGCTGCGTTACTGATATGCATGTTCCAAAAGATAAAACCAATAAAAATAAAACAGTATTGTAGGGATCTGCCAGTCTTCTAGACATTCTTGGTGTTCTGGTCATTTTTTTATCGCCTTTAAAGGATGGATTGATAATATAATTTCCATTTTGTTCAATGTATTCAGGCGTCGCAAAAATGGTAGCTACTTGTTTGGGTGTAAACAAGTAAATGTTTAATGAAACAACCACAGATAAAATATACAACCACCATTTTCTATTGATCAGTAATGCAGGTACTAAATATTGTGTGTTGAGGTAATAAAAAAATATAATAAATACGTAATTGATAATAATGGTAGCCATCATATGATCGCTCATATTAAATTCACGCAGCCTTGGAAAGAAAACGAGGTAAGGCACCGAAAACAAACAAATCCAAGCCACTAAGTGGGTAAGGAGGTTCAGTATTTTTTTATTTTCTTTCAAAATGGAATCAATTAAGTGGTATAAACATAATAAAACTAATAGCCCTAACTTAAACAATAGGCACAACTGGGTGAAATAAAAGGCTTAATCGGTAGATAGCTATTTATGAAAAATGCGCTTTGATTTGTTGGATTGTGCCAGTTGTCGAAAATCCTTCTACAATCGGGTTAATCACTACACGGCCACCTGATGTCATCACTTCTTTGGCGCCCACAATTTGATCCGTGGTATAATCGCCCCCTTTAACAAGTACATCGGGTAAAAGGGCGGTAATCAATTCGAGTGGCGTTTGTTCATTAAAAATCACAACAGCGTCTACGACTGCTAAGTTTCTTAATATAATGGCACGGCTCTGCTCGTTGTTAATGGGTCTTGCATCTCCTTTTAACTGTTTTACACTGCTATCACTATTAAGTCCTACTATTAAGTAATCGGCTTCTTTTGCTGCTGCACTTAATGATGCAATATGCCCTTCATGTAATATATCAAAACAGCCATTGGTAAAGGCAATCGTTTTACCTGTTACACGCCAAGCAGCAACCTGTGTTAATAGCCTTTCTACAGAAAATTCTTTACGTTCAATAGCCTCAATTGCTTTCATGGGAATTCTTGTTTTTATTATAAATAGGTAAGACAAGTAAGCAGATGCTTCCAACAATAAGAACGATTATAAATTGTGCAAACCATTGCAAGGTTCCATTGGCAAATCCAATTTCAAAGGGCACACCCATTTTCTCTACAATTTTAGCAATGAAATACGCATAAGCGCCAATACCACCAGGGGTTACAATCATACCAATACTACCAAATGCAAGTGCTGCAAGGGCTGCATTAAAGCCTAGGCCAGCAGTGCCAGCAGTGGCACTAAGTCCTACCCAGGTTCCTACGATATACAACACCCAAATAGTAACACTGTAAAAAATAAATAAGCCTTTTTGTTTAAGGTATCTAATGCTTGATACGCCTTCCCAAATGCCCTTGATAATTTTTTTGGCAGACATTACAAAAGGGAGGTGACCATATTTGCGACTCCAAATTTTTAGTAATACAACGAGTAGCACAACAGCACCTACTACAATCCCAATTTTTTGCATCGAAAATTGCCCCGACTTGTTTTCAAAAAGTTGTCTAAACAATTCTAAACCATATGAGGCAATTAAATTTGTTTGTGTAAGAAGTGTAATGATAAAAACAATAGCTAGCGAAATGACATCAACAGCTCTTTCTGCAACAATGGTTCCTACCAATTTTTCGGCAGGTACTTTTTCATATTTGGCGAGTAGGGTACATTTTAAAACTTCGCCTAAACGCGGAATAGCAAGGTTGGCCAAATAGCCAATCATTACTGCAAAAAAAGTATTTAGGATGCTTGGTTTATAACCCATCGGTTCCATAAGTATCCGCCACCGTAAAGCGCGTACAATATGACTAAGTGATAAAATCAAAAACACGGGAACCATGAGCCAGTATTTTGCACCTTTTAACGTATCTATGAACTCATCCCATTTATTAACTGGAATTTGTCGCAAACTCCACCAAACCAAAAAAAGGCCTAGTCCAAAAAAGAAGGCATATTTAATAATAGCGCTGATTTGCTTTTTCATGGTACTTAATAAGGTCGAAACAAATGTAAGGCCTTCTACCTTTTAATTGAATACAATTTTTATCATATATATTATGTAAATAAATAATATATAAACTTGTCACGAATAGCTAAATTTATCAATTTTTTTGGTCAAAGCATTGTGCTAGCTCGATTCCTTATAATTTTCGTACCTTTGCCCTCTTAAATTAGGCTCTAGGTATAAAATTGGGAACTCATGTCTACAAAGAAAAGAATACTGTTTATTGCTACCGAGATGTCTCCTTACTTGGAGTTGACAGAGTTTGCAGAAATCATTACCAAACTAGCCATTAAAAGTAATGATAGTGGTTTAGAAGTTCGCTGTATCATGCCGCGTTTTGGGGTGATCAACGAAAGAAGACATAGGTTGCACGAAGTGGTTCGTTTGTCGGGTATCAATGTTTCTGTAGATGAAGACGATTACCCATTACAAATTAAAGTGGCTTCACTTCCAAATGCAAGACTTCAGGTATACTTTTTAGAAAATGAAGACTTTTTTAAGCGTAAGCAAGTATTTCATGACGAATCTGATACATGGTTTGATGATAACGCATTAAGAACTATTTTCTTTTGTAAAGGCGCCCTAGAAACTGTTAAAAAGTTTGGTTGGCCTCCCGATATCATTCATTGCAGTGGCTGGATGACCGGCCTCATCCCTGCATTCATTAAAACAGCCTACAAAAAAGAACCTGTTTTTGGCAATAGCAAAGTCGTTTTTACCATTGGTCAAAATACCTTTGAAAATGAATTAGGGCCAGATTTTATGAAACAGGCACTGATCAATGTAAACGTAAAGGAAAAAGATTTGGATGCTTTTAAAGCAGCCAATAACACCGCCCTTTTTAAAGGAGGTGCTAGCTTTGCCGATGCTATTTCCTTTGGTTCCGATCAAATTGATGCGAGCTTGACAGCCGAATTTGCGAAAGTAAAAGGCAAAAAAGTGGTTCCATTTAAAGGATGGGATTCGGATTTAACAGAGTATTTAGAATTGTACAACGACCTTGCGGGCAAGTAATTAGACAAACATGTATTCAAAATTTACAGTACGTAATTTTATAGGTTTTTTTGGTTTGATGTTGATGGTTTTCATGAGCTGTACTAAAGTTCCTTCCACCGAACTTGGTGCTGGTTTAATTCCAACAATTGATGGAGTAATTACCAAAGACACCATATTAGAAGTGATCACAGATACTTACATGGACAACGATTCTGTGCGGGTGTATAAAAATGACAACCATGTTTTGGGTGCCATTTCCAACGACCCTTTATTTGGAAAAGCTGCAGCCTCCATGTATTTCGAGCTTGCACCGCCGTTTTTCCCATATGCAATTCCGGGCGCAAAAGATAGTATTCGTGTAGACTCTGCCGTTTTAATTTTAAGTTATAAATATGCATATGGTGATACTGCTGCGCCATTAAAATTGACCGTTTCAGAAATTGATCCTACAACACCTTTAATTTCCAATTATAATTATGCAGCTAACTATCCATCTGCATATAATATAAGAACCAAAGGAACACTTGCAGATCCAATAAACATTTTTATACCACGTTTAAAGGATTCTGTGAACAATAGGTATGAGCGCGCAAGCCATCAAATTAGAATTAAATTAAGGTCTGATGTTGCTAGGCGATTTATTAATACCTACGACACAACTAATGCATATCGTACCGATTCTGCATTTAAATCTTTGTTTGCAGGTTTTGCTTTAACCGTAGATCAAGCTGCGCCAACAAATGCGCTTATTCATATTAACCTCGCAGATACCAACACAAAATTTGCCCTGTATTATAATTCATCTTCTGCAGGTGCAACGGTAAGAGATACTGCTGTTGCCTATTTTAGATTTAATTCTTTTTCTGGCGGTAGTGCTAATCTAATTTCTCGTAATAGAGTAGGAGCAGAAATAGCAAAATACACAGCCACTACAAATAAGTCAGATTCTATCGTATATGTGCAATCGGGTCCAGGCGCTTATGTGCGTGTGCGAATTCCGGGTCTTAAAGGACTCAGCAATAGAATTATTCATAAGGCCGACCTTATTGCAGAGCAGGTTCCAGACGATGCCAATTTGTTTACTACTGACAACTATATGAGGCCTCCAAGGTATTTATTGTTAAGTGCTATTGATACTGTTGAGAATAGGAAATACAATATCCCCAACGACTATATCTTTTCACCCAACCAAGGCCCCAACAAATCTACTTTTGGCGGATCTGTTTTATCTAAATCGGTTCCTGGATATTCCAGCATTGCAGCTTATTCTTTTGACATGAGTAGGTACATTCAAGGTATTGTAACCAGAAAAGATCCTGTGTATACGCTTCGCATATCGGCACCAACGAACGATTCAATTTTATACAGAGAGCCTTACCCACAAGTATCAGCGGTACAGATATATTACCTAAGTCCTCAAGATGGTAATGATGTTGGTAATGGTCGGGTAAGACTAGGTGGCGGTTCGCATACCCGTTTTAGAATGCGATTACGTATTATATTTTCTAGAATATAAGTAACTAATTACTACTTATATTTGTGTTTTATTATAAGCTATAAACAAAAATTCATGCCTTATTTATTTACTTCTGAGAGTGTTTCTGAAGGACATCCAGACAAAGTAGCGGATCAGATTTCTGACGCTTTAATCGACAACTTTTTAGCATTTGATCCACAATCAAAAGTGGCTTGCGAAACTTTAGTAACTACAGGTCAAGTTATTTTGGCTGGTGAGGTAAAATCTAAAGCATATTTAGACGTTCAAACTATTGCACGTGATGTGATCAAGAAAATTGGTTACACCAAAAGTGAATATATGTTTGAAGCGGATAGCTGTGGTGTATTAAGTGCTATCCACGAACAATCTGCAGATATCAACCAAGGGGTGGATAGAAAAAAGAAAGAAGAGCAGGGTGCTGGTGATCAGGGTATGATGTTTGGTTATGCAACCAACGAGACCGATGATTTCATGCCATTGGCACTTGACTTAGCGCACAAAATCTTAATTGAACTTGCTGCATTAAGAAGAGAAAACAAGGCTATCAAATATTTACGTCCAGATGCAAAGTCTCAAGTAACACTTGAGTACAACGACAAAAATGAGCCTGTACGTATTGATGCGATTGTGGTATCTACGCAACACGACGATTTCGATAAAGAAGGCAAGATGTTGGCTAAAATCAACAAGGATATTGTTGAAATTTTAATCCCTCGCGTAAAAGCAAAGTACAAGAAGTACGCAAAATTATTTAACAAGGATATCAAGTATCATATTAACCCAACCGGTAAGTTCGTAATTGGTGGACCACACGGTGACACTGGTTTAACAGGCCGTAAAATCATCGTAGATACTTACGGTGGTAAAGGTGCACACGGTGGTGGTGCTTTCTCTGGTAAAGATCCTAGTAAGGTAGACCGTTCTGCAGCATATGCAACGCGTCACATTGCTAAAAACTTAGTAGCTGCTGGTGTAGCTTCTGAAGTACTCGTTCAAGTTTCTTACGCGATTGGTGTTGCTAAACCAACATCTATTAACGTAAATACCCACGGTACTGCGAAAGTAAAATTAACCGATGGTCAAATTGGTAAGTTGGTAGAATCGATTTTTGATATGCGCCCTTACTTTATTGAGCAGCGTTTAAAATTAAGAACACCGATGTATAGTGAAACTGCTGCTTATGGTCATATGGGCCGTAAAAACGAGACTGTTACTAAAACATTTACAACCCCAGAGGGTAAATCAAAAACCATGAAAGTGGAATTATTTACTTGGGAGAAATTAGATTATGTAACAAAGGTTAAAAAAGCCTTTGGTTTAAAATAATAGAAGTCTTAAACAAAAAGCCCCTGCTAATTTTAGTGGGGGCTTTTTGTTTAGTAATATATTTGACGCGCGTAACAATTCATATGCATCAAAAAAATCCTTGGACCATAAAAAATAGCAAACCCATTTACCAAAATGCGTGGATTGATGTCACTGAATTTGAAGTGCTTAATCCGGCTGGTAATCCGGGTATTTATGGTAAGGTTCATTTTAAAAATATTGCGGTAGGTGTTGTGCCCATTACACCAGATATGCATACCTATTTGGTAGGGCAGTACCGCTTTACGATAGATGCATATAGTTGGGAAATTCCGGAAGGGGGCTGTCCGGAGGGCACAGATACACTCGAGGCAGCCATTCGGGAATTGAAAGAAGAAACAGGACTTGTAGCTGCAAAGTATAAAGAGCTAATGCGCATCCATTTATCCAACTCTGTTTCCGACGAACTCGCTATTATTTATTTGGCTACGCAGTTAACGCAGCAGGAAGCAGAACCTGAAGAAACAGAAGCTTTACAAATTAAAAAAGTATCTTTATCGGACGCTTTTGGCATGGTAGCAGACGGAACAATTACCGATGCCATGAGTGTGGCTGCACTTACTAAAATAGAGTTATTACAAGTGCAGGGGCTTCTTATCTAATTTAATTTCACATGGCAATCAAACAATCGACATTAATTATTGGACGTCAACCACTCGTAGAAGCTTTGCAGTCGGGGAGGTCTATCGATAAAATTTTATTTCAAAAAAACATTTCTGGCGAAGCCATTTTGCAAATTAGGCAGTTGGCGCGTGAATACAATGTACCCATTCAACTCGTGCCGCCCGAAAAATTAAATGGATTAACAAAGGCCAATCATCAGGGCGTGGTTGCCATTGCGGGTCTTGTGCAATATTTAGATTTACAACAAGTAATTGATCATGTGGTAGAAAAAGGGGAAGCGCCATTATTTGTTATGTTAGATGGCATTACAGATGTACGCAATATTGGAGCCATTGCAAGAAGCGCACTCTGTTGTGGTGCGCAGGCGCTCATTATTCCGGACAAGGGTGTTGGTGCCCTGAATGCCGAAGCTGTTAAAAGTAGTGCCGGTGCACTTGAGCATATTCATGTATGCCGTGTTAATAGTTTAATTAAGGCAGTTGATACCCTGCATTTAAATGGCATACAAGTATATACTTCCGAGATGCGCGCCGATAAAAAAATATACGAGCTTACTTTAACGGATCCATGTTGTGTGATTATGGGCGACGAAGGAAAAGGCGTGCAGCCATATTTAGCAAAAGCAGCAGATGCATTTTTTACCATTCCTATGGCCGGCACTTTTGATTCTTTTAATGTGGGTGTTGCTACAGGTATTGTATTATATGAAGCTATGAAACAGCGTTTATTACAAGCTTAATATTTACTGTATGAAGTTTCATTGTGAATTTGATATACCGGCACTTCAAAGTCCTATTGGGCATAGGAGTCATACGCTCATGATTGGTTCTTGTTTCACAGAAAATATGGGTGAAAAATTAGCGAAGCATTTGTTTCATGTATTAGAAAACCCAAATGGTGTTTTATTTAATCCAGTGTCTGTTGCAGAAGCACTCACTCAATATATCGATGCGCCAACTTTTACCAGCAATGATTTATTTTATTTTAATGAAGCATGGCATTCTTGGAAACACCATAGCCGTTTTTCAGGTACGACACCAGAGGAAGCGCTTGATAAAATAAATGAAGCCACTGCTGCGGCGCATTTGTTTATAAAAAAAGCATCACACTTATTTATAACACTCGGATCTGCCTGGGTGTATCAGTTAACAGATCAAGCCACCGGATATGCGCCTAATTTTGTGGCAGCCAATAACCATAAAGCACCGGCTAGTTGGTTTACAAAAAAACTATTAACGCCAGCAGAAATTGAAGCGCTTTATATACCACTTGTTGCACGCTTACGAAATTTAAATCCGGGTTTACAAATAATATACACCATTAGTCCGGTGCGTCATGTGCGTGAAGGCATGGTGGAAAACAATAGGAGTAAGGCGGCTTTAATTCAGGCGGTCCATAGCCTTGTGGAAGCGGATGCTCATAGTTATTATTTTCCTGCTTACGAAATTGTAATTGATGATTTACGTGATTACCGTTTTTACAGTGAAGACATGGTGCATCCCAATTACCACGCTACTGAATATGTTTGGGAAAAGTTTTTACAGGCATGTACAACACCAGAAACTAAACATCTAATCAAAGAAATTGCTGCTATTAATTTAGCTGCTGCACACAAGCCTTTTTATGTGCATTCTAATCAGCACCAACAATTTGTTCATAAAACAATTGAAAAAATTGAAGCTTTGAGTGCGCAGTATCCTTATTTAGATTGGAGTAAACAACTTGAATTGTTAAAGGCGCAACTGCTTCCTTACATTATTTAGTGAATACGGTCGCCTCTAATTTCCATCGACTCCATCACTTCTTTTTCATACGTCAACCATTCGCTCCAACGACCCAAGGTTTTTTCTTTTCCAAAGTATAAGTTAGCTAGGTCAATAAACAAGGTGTAATGGCCTGCTTCGCTTTCCATAAAACGTCTATAAAACTTTTTTAAATACGCATCGGAAAGGCCCTCGCTTAATCTTTTAAAACGCTCGCAACTTCTAGCTTCTACAAGTGCCATCATTAATAATTGATCGAGTAAGCGGGTAGGTTCGTCACCCCCTTTTTTTTGAAATGCGATGAGTGCATTGACGTATTCATCTTTTCGCTGTTTGCCTAGTTGTAAACCACGTTTGTGTAGTTCTTGCAACACCAATCTAAAATGGCCCCACTCTTCGGTTACAATAGGTGCTAATTCTTTAACGAGTTCTACCCGGTCGGAGTAGCGCTGAATATAGGAGATGCAGGTTAACGCTGCTTTTTGCTCGCAATAAGCGTGGTCTGTTAAAATAGCTTCAATGCTAATGGCTGCAAGGTCAACCCAGCGTGGATCAGTGGGTAGTTGAAGGCCTAATATATTCTTAGTATCGGTAGACAATTCCATATGCAAATATCCACCATCGGCTTCAATTATAAAAACCTTTGTTACGCCACATAAAAATCTTAATTTCAGTGTTCAAACAGTTGTTATGCGTATTGTTCCTCTAATTATTTCTGCGGCCCTTACTACAGGTCTTGTTGCAGTGCTCAACACTCCACTTTCTGTAGGTAAAACCAAAACACCAAGGCTTGGATATTTTTTATCGCCGCAACAAGGTTTTTGGCAAAATGCCGAACCCGAAAACAAATCTTTCGATGCCAATATTGTGGTAGATGGTTTGCAGGATAAAGTAGAAGTGCTCATGGATGAAAGACTCGTGCCACATATTTATGCAAACAATGACAATGACGCTTATTATACACAAGGTTTTTTGCATGCCAAGTTTAGGCTCTGGCAAATGGAATTTCAAACCTATGTAGCGGCCGGCAGGTTAAGTGAAATTGTAGGCCCCGACCGTATTGCTACCGATCGTTTTTTTAGAAGACTAGGTATGTTAGAAGGTGCAGAAGCCACCATGAAAAAAATGGCCAATAATCCAACACTACAAGCAGCTGTTTCGGCTTATGCAAATGGTGTGAATGCGTATATAAAATCATTACAGCCTTCTCAAATTCCATTCGAATATAAATTACTCGATTATAAACCTGAAGCGTGGACGCCTATTAAAACCTATTTGTTTTTCATGTTTATGTCTTATGATTTAACAGGAAGAGGCACTACCACCGATCTTCAAATGACCAATTCAAAAAATTATTTTGGCTACGAAGATTTTAATAAACTATATACCAATGTGCAGGATTCTTTAGATCCTATCATTCCAAAAGGAACGGAGTATGAAAAAGCTTCTGTTGCTGTCATAACGCCAGCTTCACTAGACTCATTATATTTTGCAAAAACAGGTTCTGTTGCGCCAAATGGTTCCGAAGCGCCCGATAAAAACAATGGTTCCAACAACTGGGCTATTGCTGGCACTAAAACTAAAAGTGGTAAACCTATTTTAGCAAGTGATCCGCACCTTGGTTTAAACTTACCGTCACTTTGGTATGAAGTACAAATTACCACACCCACCCATAGTACCTATGGGGCTAGTTTTCCAGGATCTCCTGCCGTGATTATTGGATTTAATGATAGCATTGCTTGGGGTGTAACCAATGCTGGTAGAGATGTACTTGATTATTACGATATCAAGTTTAAAGATTCTACCATGGGCGAATATTGGTTTAATGGCGCATGGCAAAAATCGGTGATTAAAGAAGAAATTATAAAAGTTAAAGGCCAGGCCGACTCTGTTGATAGGGTTGCTATAACAGCACTTGGTCCAGTTATGTATGATAAAAGTTACAATGCCAATGGTTCTGATGGAAGATGCCTTGCCGTAAGATGGACCGCTCAAGATGGAAGCAGTGGACTTCAAACATTTTATGAATTAAACAGGGCTAAAAATTTCGATGATTACTTGAGCGCTATTAATCATTGGACTTGTCCAGGACAAAACTTTGCATTCGCAAGTGTAAGTGGTGATATTGCGATTAAACAACAAGGTGCTTTTGTTGCCAGATGGAATAGACAAGGTGATTTTATCATGCCGGGTCAGGATAGTAGTTATTTATGGCAAGGAATGATTCCCGCTTCCGAAAATCCGATGATAAAAAACCCAGAGCGTGGTTTTGTTAGCAGTGCCAACCAGATGTCTACCGATAGCACCTATCCTTATTATTTAGGGGCAGCCAATGCATTTCCTTTATACCGTGGTATTATCATCAATAAAAAGTTGAATGCGATGTTTGGGATTACGCCAGCAGATGTGCAGGCGCTTCAAACAAATAATGATAATATTTTTGCAGAAATGGCTAGGCCAGCGCTCTTTAAATTTTTAAATGAGGCAACATTAAATGCAGCAGAAAAAAAGTATGTAGGGTATTTACGCAGTTGGAATTTGCGCAATGACGTCAATGAAAAAGGAGCGTCTGTATTTAGAGCCATTTGGGATAGTTTAAAAGTTGCTGTTTGGGCCGATGAATTTAAAAATGCAAAACTTCCATTACAATGGCCCGAAGAGTTTGCACTGCTTGAGCAAATGTTAAAAGATTCTGTCATTCTTTTCCAAGATAATATTACAACCCCAAACGTGCGGGAGACAATGGTTGATGCTGTAACAGAAGCTATTAAAAAAGCAACGCCTCAATTACAGCAAATGGAAAAAGAAGGAAGGCTTGCTTGGGGAGCCTACAAAGACACGCGTGTGAGTCACTTACTAAAAATACCATCGCTTAGTAGACTACATTTACCAATTGGCGGTGGAGAGCATATTATCAATGCAACTAAAGATAACCATGGTCCAAGTTGGCGTATGGTGGTTCACCTTGTAGATGGAATAGAAGCGTATTGTGTGTATCCGGGTGGTCAAAATGGAAATCCAGGAAGTAAATATTATGACAGCTTTATTGATAGTTGGGCTGCTGGTAAATATTACCGCATTTTATTTTTACCAAAAGAAGCGGCTAAGCAAAATAGCCAAATCAAATGGCGTTTAACCTTTACAAATTCTTAATTTAACTTTTATGAAATTTATAGTAGCGATTGTATTGCATGGTTTTTTAGCTTTTGCTGTGGGTTTATATAGTCAGTTTCCATGGTGGCTTTTTGTGGGGACATCTGGTATTGTGGCTTTTTTTATCATGGATTCGCCAGCTAAAAGTTTTTTTGCAGGATTTTTGGGTGTAGGTGCCTTATGGTCAGGGTTAGCCTTTGGTAAAGACTTGGCCAATGCACATTTGTTGTCTAGTAAAGTAGCGCAAATATTGCCACTTGGGGGTTCCTATATCGCGCTTATCGTAGTTACGGGTGTTGTGGGTGGATTGTTGGGTGGTTTTGCAGCCCTTACTGGCGCATATTTTCGTAGTAAATCTACCAAGTAAACATTAATTTTTACCTTTTAACAAATAGGTAGCATCTATTCATAAGAAGCTGCCTATTTTTGTTTTTATGCGTCTTTATTTTTATTTGTTACTTATAGCTTCGGTTTTCTTTTGTGGTAAAAATGTACATGCACAAACCGTTGTCACGGGATCCATTACCGATGCGTCCGGCAAAAAGCTTGCACACGCTTCTGTTTTAATCAAAGGCACTACTAGGGGCGTAACGGCTAATGCCGACGCAAAATTTTCATTGTCATTAGTAGCGGGGTCATACACCATAGTTTGTAATTATGTAGGTTTTGAAGCAGTAGAAAAGAAAATAAAAATTGCGCCAGGTCAGGATACGCTTTTGTTGCCATTTGTACTATCCAAACAAGTGTACCTGCTAAATGATGTAATGGTCAATTCAAAAGGGGAGGATCCTGCTTATGCAATTATTAGAAAAGCCATTAAAAAAAGGCCTGATTATTTAAATGAAATTAAAAAATTTAGTGCTGAGGTTTACATAAAAGGACAATTGGTTTTAAATGATTATCCAAAATCATTTTTTGGAAAGTCTTTAGCACCTGGCAATTTTGATACGGTTAAAAACCGGATTTTATTTTTATCCGAAACAGTTTCTGATTACTATGTAGACGTTCCTAACAAAGAACGTATTGAGGTTAAGTCTTCTAAAGTAAGTGGCAGAAGTAATGGATTTGGACTTAGTAATCCGCAAATCATTTCTTTTTATCAGAACAATATTGACCTCGCTAACGGACTAAACCCCCGTGGTTTTGTGTCTCCTATTGCAGATGGTGCGCTTGGTTTTTATAATTATAAATTCGAAGGCACTTTTTACGAAAATGGCATTGAAATAAGTAGGATTCGTGTACTACCCAAACGTAAATACGAGCCACTTTTTACAGGTATTATTAATATCATCGAAAATGAATGGCGTCTTCATAGTGTTCAACTGAGCTTGTTTAAAGAACAGCAAATGCAGCTTTTGGATACCCTTCAAATAGAGCAGATTTATGTTCCTACAAAGCAGGGTTGGGTTATAAAAAATCAAGTTATTTATCCAAAGGGTAAATTCTTTGGTTTTGCTTTTTCTGGAAGCTTTGTGCAGGTCTATGATCAATTTAATTTAGCACCTCAATATGGTAAAAAGTTTTTTGGCAATACCTTTTTAAAATACCTAGATAGTTCCAATAAAAAAAGTAGTGCATACTGGGATAGTATTAGGCCAGTTCCACTTGGTATTGCAGAAGCTAAAGATTATGCAAAAAAGGATAGCCTAGAAAAAATTAGACAAAATCCTAAATACTTAGATTCTCTAGACCGTATTCGAAATAAATTTAAATTATCTGGTTTTTTATTAACAGGACAAACGATTAACAAGCAAAGTAAAAAAGTACGGATTCAATTTGATGCTTTAATTGGTTCTATTAATTATAGTACCGTCGAAGGGTACAATGCCACTTTTTCACCACGTTGGACAAAACGATACACGGGCCGTAATAGTGTATCTGTGGAGCCTTCACTTCGTTATGGATTTAGCAATACTAGGTTGCAGCCCTCTGCTACTGTCCGGTATAATTTCGGCAAAAAATATTTCAATAACATGGGTGTTGGTTTTGGTAGAAAAATGTTTCAATTTAATAATGATATTGCGATACCAGAGTCTCAAAATACCATTCAAACTATTTTGTATGAACGTAATTTTTTAAAATTATACGAGGCTCAGTATGTTAATATTGGCTACGGTGCAGGCCTAGGAAGTGGACTTAATTTTAGGGTTAATTTTCAATATCAAAATAGATTGGCACTACCTAATTTAAATAAGCCACTTATTTTTGTAGATCATATCAATAGGCGTTATTCGCCCAATACCCCATCACCTGCATCAAACGATCATTTTGAACAACATCAGGCTAGCACTTTAACGGGGGTTTTAACTTGGCAACCGGGCGGTAAATACATCGAACTTCCTGAGCAAAAAATTGGGGTGGGCTCCAAGGCGCCTACATTTACACTTACCTTCAAAAAAGGTATTTCCAATTTATTAGGTAGTGATATCGATTATACTAAATGGTCACTAAATGTGTCTGATGATTTGCCCCTTGGACTTGGTGGTACTTTTCAATACCGGGCAACCATGGGTGGTTTTGTACATGCCAACAAATTATTTGCCCCCGATTTGCAACATTATTTTGGTAACCAAGCATATGTTACAATCGAACATTTAAAAGGATTTCAATTGCTGCCTTATTATCAGTTTAGCAACCAGTCTCGTTTTTATTCCACTGTTTTTGCCGAATATCATTTAAATGGGCTTCTTACTAATAAAATTCCAGGTTTTAGAAAATTGAATTGGTTTTTAGTGGGTGGGGTGAGCTATTTGCACGTGAATAATATGGTTGATTATACGGAGGCCATTATTGGTATCGAAAATATTTTTAAAGTAATGCGTGTAGACCTTATCAATGGCTATCAGAAGGGAGAGCCCACAAGAAACGGGGTTCGTATCACGGTTCCTATCGTGTTTAAATAATTTGTCTATTTTTGCGGCACTATGGCAGTTTTACATAACCGGGTCTCCAACGAGGAGTTAAAGGCGCTTATGATGGCGGAAACTTTTCACCGCATCACCATTAGTTTTTATGCGTATTTCCCAGTCCAAAACCCTGCCGTTTTTAGAGACGATTTATACAAAGCATTATTTCCTTTACAAGTTTTTGGTAGAATTTATGTAGCTAATGAAGGTATCAATGCCCAAATAAGTGTGCCTGATTTTAATGTTGAAAATTTCAAAGCACATCTTTATTCGATAGAACATTTACATGGACTTCGTTTAAATGTTGCGGTAGATGATGATGGTAAAAGTTTTTGGGTGCTTAAAATAAAAGTACGTGATAAAATTGTTGCTGATGGCATAACTGATCCAACATTTTCTATGGAAAATAAAGGAAAGTATGTGAACGCTGTTCAAATGAATGAACTCCTACAAAAGCCGGATACCATTGTTATTGATATGCGCAATCATTACGAGTATGAAGTTGGGCATTTTAAAGGCGCCATCGAAATTCCTTCGGATACTTTTAGAGAACAACTACCCATGGCAGCAGATATGATGAAGGGTCATGAAGAAAAAAATATTATCATGTATTGTACGGGTGGCATCAGGTGTGAAAAGGCAAGTGCCTATATGCTACACCAGGGTTTTAAAAATGTATTTCATGTAGAAGGTGGGATCATTAATTATGCGAATGAGGCCGAAGAGGCGGGTATCGAAAAAAATTTTATAGGAAAAAACTTTGTATTTGATAAACGTTTAGGGGAAAGGATTACAGCGGATATTATTGCTGCATGTCATCAGTGCGGAACGCCTGCAGACACGCATACCAATTGTTTAAATGACGGATGCCATTTGTTATTTATTCAATGCGAAACTTGTGCTAAAACATTTGAAGGGTGTTGTAGTAAAGGTTGCCAAGACACCATTCATATGCCACTTGAACGTCAAAAAGAATTACGCAAGGGTATACGACACGGGCAACACATTTTTAATAAGAGCAAAAGACTTCGTCCTAGACTCAATGAACCTGATCTATAAATAGTATAACTAATCGGTGCAAAATTTTTCAAAAGACACTGATACTGCATGCATAATTTGTTCATCTGTAAAAGTGGTAGGTACAAAAGCTTTACCAGTTACTTTTTCATATAGTTCAATGTAACGGTTACTAATTGTTTGGATCCACTCGTCTGACATTGCAGGAACGGTTTGTCCTTCTTTGCCCATAAAATTATTTTGGATGAGCCACTCGCGCACAAACTCTTTACTTAGTTGTTTTTGTTTTTCACCAGAAGCTTGCCTGTCTTCAAAACCATCTGCATAAAAGTAACGAGACGAATCAGGTGTATGCACTTCATCCATTAAATAAATAGTGTCACCAATTTTTCCAAACTCATATTTAGTATCGGCTAAAATAAGCCCTTGTTTACCTGCTATTTCTTTACCTCTGTTAAATAAGGCAAGTGCATATTTCTCTAAAACGGCCCAATCCTCCGCACTAACGAGTCCAGTAGCAATAATGTCTTCTTTCGAAATATCCTCGTCATGACCTTCAGATGCCTTGGTTGAAGGGGTAATTATGGGGCTAGGGAAAAAATCATTTTCTTTTAAACCCTCGGGTAATGATACCCCGCAAAGCGTTCTTAACCCAGAAGCATAGGTTCTGGAAGCATGCCCCACCAAATTGCCGCGAACCACCATTTCAATCTTAAAAGGGGTACATTTTTTGCCCACCGACACGGTTGGGGCAGGGGCGTCTAAGAGCCAATTTGGACAAATGTCTTGGGTTTGACCCAACATAAATTCCGCTATCTGGTTGAGCACTTGTCCTTTATATGGTATAGTTTTTGGTAATATTACATCAAAGGCAGAAATACGATCGCTGGCTATCATAATTAGCCAGTTGGTACCTATGGTGTACACATCTCTTACTTTTCCATGGTAAATGGCTGTCTGATAGGGGAATTGAAGGCTTTGCATTCCCAAAAATAGCACCTAAATTAACAAAAAGGAGGGATTCAAAAGCCTTTTTCTCAACACTCTTAATATGTGTTGGTAGAAATTAAATTTTTGCAAAAGCTTAACTTGTGCTATTTTGCCCTCAAATTATAACCAAATTTTGCCAAAATGAGAAGACTCTACAGCAAATGTTTATTTGTGGCCATGGCTGCTACTATAACAATTAGTGCTAGCGCCCAAAATTCAACTACCGTATCTGGTAGTGTAAAAAATGCTAAATCAAAAGAACTGGTTTCGGCTGTATCTGTAACCGTAAAAGGAAGTTCTGTTGGAACTTTTACAGATGATAAAGGTACTTTCCGTTTTTCATCCATCAAGAATTACCCAGTTACATTGGTATTTTCTTCTGTTGGATTTGCAAACAAAGAAGTAGCCGTTAATGCTGCAAACACTGGTCTAGAAGTTTCATTAGAACCTTCTTTCACACTCGGTAATGAAGTAGTTGTTTCTGCTTCAAGAGTACCAGAAAGAATTTTAGAATCTCCAGTATCTATCGAGCGCGTAAGTACCGCTACGATCAGAAATACTGCAGCATCTAATTATTATGATATCCTTACCAATTTAAAAGGTGTGGACGTTGTAGCTGCTAGTTTAACTTTTAAATCTGTGGGAACGCGCGGATTTAATAGTAGTGGTAACACCCGTTTAAACCAATTAATTGATGGAATGGATAACCAAGCCCCAGGTCTTAACTTCTCTGTGGGTAGTGTTATTGGTTTAAGTGAATTAGACGTAGACAATATGGAACTACTTCCGGGTGCGTCTTCTGCATTATATGGCCCAGGTGGTATGAATGGTACTGTTTTAATTAACAGTAAAAACCCATTCAAATACCAAGGTTTAAGTTTCCAAATTAAGCAAGGTATCAACCACGTTGATGCTGCACAGCGTCCAACATCTGCCTACAATGATTGGGCAATTCGTTGGGCTAAAAAAGTAAATGATAAATTCGCTTATAAAATTACCGCAGAAAACATGACTGCTCAAGATTGGTTAGCGAATCAATCTAATAACTATTCTAGAGGTACTGGTTCTCCAAATGGTGTTACCATTCCAGGATGGAGAGATATTGACCCTAACTATGATGGTGTAAACTTTTATGGTGATGAAACTTCTCAAAGTCTTAGTTCTATCGCAAATGCAGTTATTGCAGCTTCAGGTGTTCCATCTGCTGCAGTTGGATATTTCAATGCATTTTTAGCGAGTAACCCTACAGCAAATCTTGCTACTTACAACGCTGCTTTAACATTAGGTGGTTTAGGCGCTTTAGTGAATTCTGGTATGTCTCCAATATTTTATGGTGCTGCAAGAGGCATGTTTGGTAACCAAATGGTTAGTAGAACAGGTTATGCAGAAAGTGATGTATTAGATCCAACCACTTCTAACTTTAAACTTACAGGTAGCTTAAACTACATGTTAACTAATAAAATAGAAGCTTCTTTCTCTACTTATTTTGGAACAGGTAATACTGTGTACACGGGTTCTGATCGTTACTCTTTAAGAGATTTACGAATGGCTCAATTTAAGTTTGAGTTAAAGCATAAAAACTGGTACGTGCGTGCTTTTGCTACGCATGAAAACTCTGGTAACTCATTTAATGGTACCATTGCAACCCGTACATTTAACGAGGCTTGGAAGCCAAGTGCTTCTTGGTATCCTCAATATATGGTTGCTTACGTTTCTGCAATGCAACAAGGAGCTCCACAATATATGTCTCACATGGCTGCTCGTAATTTTGCAGACCAAGGAAGACCTACTGGCTTTATTGGTAACCATCCTTTATTCCAATCAATTGTTAGAACACCGATTGGTAAAAAAGTGGCAGGCATGAATGGTTTAGAAGGTGGTCAATTTATGGACAAGTCTAGACTCAATGTAATTGATGCACAATACAACTTGACAGAAGCCTTAGGTCTTGCTAAAACAGGTACCGATTTTTTAGTTGGATTTAACACCAAGCAATATCAATTGAATTCTGAAGGAACTATTTTTGCAGATACATTAGGCGCTATTAACATCAATGAGTTTGGTGCTTATGGTCAATTATCTCAAAAATTATTCAAAGACATCGTAAAAGTAACTATCTCTGGTCGTTACGATAAAAACACAAACTTTGCTGGTCGCTTTACACCAAGAGCTTCTGCTGTTATCAAATTAAAGCAAGACCACAACTTACGTTTGTCATATCAAACTGCTTACCGTTTCCCAACAACTCAAAACCAGTGGATCAACTTACTTGTAGGTGGTGGTACTCGTTTAATGGGTGGTTTACCTCAATTACGTGATTACTACAACTTTAGTGGTAACCCAGGTTTTACTTTAGCTAGTGTGCAAGCATTTGGTGCAAGCGCAATGGCAGGTGCTCCAAACCCAACTTTATTAAAGGCACAAAATTTTGGCGAATTCAAGCCAGAGTCTAGTACTTCATTTGAAGTTGGTTACAAGGGTTTATTTGGAAAAGTATTATTGGTTGACGCTTATATGTACAACTCTAGATACCAAAACTTTATTAGTGGTGTAACTGTAATTCAATCTAGAGGTTCTTACAACCCAATGAATTTGTTGTTTGAATCTTCAAGAATTGGTTATAGCATTTCTACCAATGCGCCAGGTGAAGTTACTGTTAAAGGATGGGGTGCTTCTGCAGACTTCCTATTACCTAAAAACTTTACCATTGGTGCTAACATCTATTCTGATGTAATTGGTGATTTGGCTCCTGGTTTTGTATCTTATTTTAACACTTCTAAATACCGTACCAATATTACGTTTGCAAATTCTGGTTTTGGTACCAATAACAGATATGGCTTTAACCTAGTTTACAGAAATGTAACTGATTTCTTCTATGAAGGTACTTTTGGTACCGGTCAAATGCCAGGTTACAAAACATTAGATGGTCAGGTTAGCTACAAATTCCCAGGCATTAAGTCTATGGTTAAAGTAGGCGGAACCAACCTTCTTAACAAATACTACCGTACAGGTTGGGGTAGCCCTGCCATTGGTGGATTGTACTATGTAAGCTTTGCTTATAACGTATTTTAATCTAACCGGTACGTCTTAAAAAATTAAAGCCCCTTACACTGTAAGGGGCTTTTTTTATCACTAATTATCTCTATTTTTGCATCTCAATTAATAACCATATACCTATGCGTTCAATAGCTTTTAGAGAGGCGCTCAGAGAGGCCATGCAAGAAGAAATGAGAAGAGATGAGCTTGTGTTTTTAATGGGTGAAGAAGTAGCACAGTACAATGGTGCTTATAAAGTAAGCCAAGGGATGCTTGCAGAGTTTGGAGAAAAAAGAGTGATTGATACCCCAATTGCCGAGCTTGGGTTTACAGCTATTGCAGTAGGTGCAGCACAAAATGGGTTAAAACCAATTGTAGAATTCATGACTTGGAACTTTGCTGTTTTAGCAATGGATCAAATTTTAAATACAGCATCAAAAATGCTTGCGATGAGTGGTGGACAAATAGGATGTCCTATCGTATTTAGAGGACCTAACGGAAGTGCGGGTCAATTAGGTGCACAACACTCAACAGCGTTTGAAAGTTATTATGCCAATATTCCAGGTATTAAAGTGGTGTCTCCATCAAATGGTTACGATGCGAAAGGTCTTATGAAGCAGGCTATTCGTTACGAAAAAGATCCGGTGATGATCATGGAAAGTGAAGTCATGTATGGCGATAAATGTGACATTCCTGATGATGAATATTATATTCCACTAGGTAAAGCGGATGTTAAAAAAACGGGTAGAGATATCACTATTGTTTCTTATAATAAAATGATGAAAGTAGCGCTTGGTGCTGCTGAAGAATTAGAAAAAGAAGGCATTAGTGCTGAGGTTGTTGATTTGCGCACGGTTCGTCCACTAGACTGGATGACCATATTAGATAGCGTTAAAAAGACCAATCGTTTATTAATTGTAGAAGAGCAGTGGCCGTTTGCTTCTGTGTCTTCAGAAATTACATACCGTATACAAAAAGAAGGGTTCGATTATTTAGACGCACCTATTCGCAGAATTACAAGTGCCGATGCACCGATGCACTATGCGCCTAATTTAACAGCACTTGCAATTCCTGATGTTTCAAGAACAGTGAAGCTTGCCAAAGAAATGATGCACCAAAGAAAATAATTACAATGTGCCCAGGCTACTATAGTATAAGGCATATTTTGTTTTTTATTGGCTGTATTGTTTTTAATGGTTCCCTCGCCCAAAAAAAATTTGATACCACACAGGTCGGTATACTTGACAGTGTGGTTGTTACTGCTTTTCGCATACAAGTAAAGGGGCAAACGATACCTGCATCGATTGCACAAATTTCTCGTAAAACACTTACACAAGAAGTTAATGGAACATTACTGCCTGCCTTTAATTTAGTAGCAGGCGTTCGTATGGAACAGCGTTCAGAAGGAAGCTACAGGCTTGCCATTCGGGGTAGTTCATTAAGGTCTCCATTTGGTGTACGCAATGTAAAAGTCTATTGGAACGATGTTCCTTTTTCCGATCCAACAGGAAACACCTACCTCAATATTATACCTTTTGCGTTAATCAATGGAATCGATATCATTAAAGGTCCTGTTGGAGCCGCTTATGGCTTAGGAACAGGCGGTGCGGTTTTACTGCAATCCAATTTTGACACAGATTCGGCGATGCATACAAATGCAACAATTCAATTACGCGCGGGAAGTTTTGGATATTTTGGTCAAGATCTTCGTGTTACACTTCAACAAAAAAACGTTCAGCAAACTTTTTTTGTTTCTAATGAAAAAATTGATGGATGGCGCGATCAATCTGGATCTACTAAAAAAAATATTACCTGGCTTGGCACACTTACAAAAAATAAACACAAAATAAAAGCCATGCTTTTATTTACGGATCTCATGTATCAAACACCTGGTGGCCTTACGCTCGCTCAAATGCAGCAAAATCCTCGCTCAGCTAGACAAGCAACCACCACGCTACCTAGTGCCGTTACGCAACAAACAGCGGTGTTCAACAAAACCTGGCTAGGCAGTATTCACCACAATTTCCAACTCACAAAAAATATAGATTGGCAAAATTTTATGGTAGGCGCTAATACTAATTTTAAAAATCCATTTATAACCAATTACGAAATAAGGCATGAAAAAAATGCAAGCTTTGGAAGTCATCTGATGATGCGCTTTCAAAAACCAGTGGGCGATATAAAAATTGTTATAGGTGGGGAGTGGCAAGTGCAGGATGCAGACATCAATAACTACGGTAATAAAAGAGGGGTACGTGACACGTTGCAATTTGCCGATCAAATAACTACAAAGCAAGGTTTCCTTTTTGCAAATGCATCGATTCGTTTGCAACAAAAATGGCAGATAGAACTTGGAATAAGTGATGCGTATATGGGCTACCGGTATTCCCGCAATACTAATTTATTAGAAATGGCAGGTTCGAAATCCAATCAAGGTTTATTGGCTCCTCGAATAGGCATTTCTTATACAGTGGCCAAAAATACCAATACTTACCTGCAAATTTCTAAAGGATTTTCGCCACCCACACTTGCAGAAATAAGACCTTCCGATGGACTATTTTATAAAAATCTTTTACCAGAGTATGGTTGGAATTTTGAAATAGGTCTAAAAGGAACGGCTATACATGGTAAGCTGAGGTATGAATTATCAGCCTATCATTTTGGTGTAAAAGATGCAATTGTTAGACAAAATAATAATGCGGGTGTTGAGTATTTTGTAAATGCAGGATCTACTAGGCAGGCCGGTGCCGAATTTCAATTAGACTACGTGGCCCGTTTTAGTAAAACGCATCAATTACAAATTCAGGCTGGATATGCCTATCAGCCATATCGGTTTGTACAATACAAACAAGCAGGTGTTGTATTTAATGGAAATGCGCTAACAGGAAATGCAAAGCATCAAGTAGCTTCTTCTATCACTTACGACTACAAAAAAACGGCATCTATTTTTGTTAGGCTACAATCACTTTCTAGGGTCCCACTTACTGATGCCAATGATGTATATGCAGGAAGTTATCAACTGATTCAATCTGGCATTTCGATAAACCACCTTCGGGTACGTTATTTTCTAAGCGTAGATAATTTACTAAACAAATCCTATAGCCTAGGTAATGATATTAATGCGGCTGGTAGGCGCTATTACAACCCTTCTTCGCCCCGGGGGTACATGGCCGGCATAAGTATTAAAATGGCTAAATACCGCCGTTAAACAGGCTATTATTGCCTTTTCTAGCCTGTTACTACCAAATATCATGAATTATATAAACTTTTAACACTAAAATGGCTAATGTGGGTGCTAAAAGGATATTTTTGTTAACGTTAAACGCAAATAACTATGACTGGACTTTTACTATTTATTGTGGGTGTAATTGGTTGGCATATTGGGGTGTACGGGTTATTTAATAAATCTAAAATTGAAGGATGGAAAGCCTTTGTGCCATTTTACAACACCTACCAAATGGTGGAACTAACGGGCATTAAAAAATATTGGTTTTGGTTGCAGCTGATACCTGTTGTTGGACAGTTCATTACTATTTGGATCACTATCATTTATGTGATGCACTTTAAAAAAGTAAGTTTGCTCGATCATACCTTACTCGTTTTTCTTCCGTTTATTTATCTTCCTTATATTGGATTTTCAGCTAGTACAAAATGGTATGGTAATGAGGCTTTAACCCATTATCATAAATCAGGTGCACGTGAATGGATCGATGCTGGTGTGTTTGCTATTGTTGCCGCAACAATTATAAGAACATTTGTTTTTGAAGCATACGTGATTCCATCAGAAAGTATGGAAAAAACATTACTCGTAAACGACTTTTTGTTTGTGAATAAAATGAGTTATGGTGCGCGCATGCCGCAAACACCTGTGTCATTTCCTTTTGTACACAACACCATGCCTTTTTCTACTACAGCGCCATCCTATACAACTTGGGTTCAAGTGCCGTATACGCGACTCCCGGCATTTTCTGACATCAAACGAAATGACGTTGTCGTGTTTAATTTTCCAACGGGCGATACCATTATTAATTTACCGGATTATGGTAGTAAAAGACCTTATTACGATGAATTACGTTATTCGTTTAAAGGAAACCGTGAAATGTTACAATCGGAATTCCCAATACATGTACATCCCATGGATAAAACCGATAATTATATTAAGCGTTGTGTAGGTGTTGGGGGAGATGTATTGCAAATTAAAAATGGGGTGTTGTATGTTAATAGTGCGCCTGCCTTTGTTCCACCCGCTTCACAAACAGAATATATTGTTGTAACCAACAAAACGCCATTTGATTCGGACTATTTAAAAGAAACATTTAACATTGATGTACAAGATACCAAAGGGCAATTAGATGCTTTGTCAGATAGCACTTTCAAATTTAATGTAACACCTGCAGAAGCTGCTACTTTAAAAACATTGCCTAACGTAAAATCTGTTACACAGTATGTCGAAAACTATGCAGGTATTACGTTTCCTAATGATGAAGTAAACTACCCATGGACGATTGATAATTTTGGACCACTCGAAATTCCTAAAAAAGGAAAGCCAATCGTTTTATCAGCTACAAATATTGCACTCTATCAAAGGCTTATTGAAAACTACGAGCACAATACTTTTGAAATCCGTAATGGTCAGTTTATCATTAATGGTCAACCTGCCACTACCTATACGCCGCTGTACAATTATTACTGGATGATGGGCGATAACCGCCACCGCAGCCAAGACAGTAGGTTTTGGGGTTTTGTGCCTGAAACACATATTGTGGGTAAGGCTTCACTCATTTGGTTGAGTTGGGAAAATGGTCCTAGGTGGAAGCGTTTATTTAATTTTATTCATTAATAAAATAAACACCATGCAAAAACAAACCGTTCAATTTTCGTACCAAGTTTTTGCATCAATTGATGCGCTGTCAAGTGGCGATCAAACCTTATTTGCTCAGGCGCAAGAAGCGTTAGTGCTTGCCCACGCACCCTATTCAAAATTTAAAGTGGGTGCTGCTGCTATTTTACAAAATGGTGAAATCATAAAAGGAAGCAATCAAGAAAATGCGAGTTACCCCATTGGTATTTGTGCGGAGCGCGTTTTATTAAGTGCCGCTTCTACCATGCAATCTAAAGTGCCTATCATTACCATGGCCATTACGTATCACAATGAGCGGGGTGGTAACAACATTCCTATTGCACCTTGTGGTATGTGTAGACAAGCGATTGCAGAATATGAATCTATAGTGAACCAACCTATGCGTCTTATTTTAGGCGGTGCTTCTGGTGAATTGTATGTGATTGAAAAAGCAGCAGATTTACTTCCGTTTGGATTTTCGGGCGTAAACTTGAAATAAGGTCCGAAAAATTAAAACAAGGTTTGCACCCCATGTTTTATTCTAAATTCATGTTGCAGCAACCATTTTTTTACAGGCATTCCACCTGCATAGCCCACTAGTGAACGGTCGGCACCAATAACCCGGTGGCAGGGTACCAAAATCATTAATCTATTTTTTCCATTTGCTGAAGCAGCAGCTCTAGTCACTTTTGGGTCACCTAATTTTTTTGCTAGATCGGTGTAGCTGTATGTAGCACCATAGGTTATCTCTGACAGTTTAGCCCATACTTTTTCTTGAAACTCGGTACCAGATTGATGATAGGGAATATCAAAAACTTGCCTCGTTCCAGAAAAGTATTCGATGAGTTGTTCGGTACATTTATGTAGGATGGGAGAAGGTGCAGTAGCATTTAAAGCTGGTTCGGTTTCTTTTGCTGCAAAACTTATTTCTGTAATATAGTGTTCCGTACCACCAATTTTTAAAACACCAATAGGACTATCATAATAAGCGTGTGTAATGATGTCTATGTCGGCTTCCGGCAGCATAAAATTAGCTTTTTGATGACAGTAGTTCAATTAACTGTGCAATCTCGGTTTGTTTGTGGGCTTTGGAATTTCTGGAGTAGCATTTACTCAATTCGCTTAGTAAAATGGCAAGTGTATTTGGTGCTTCTTGCGCTTTAAAATGAAATGGTTTAGGCACTGTGTTAATGCGTTCAAAATAACTATCAATATCGGCATGTGAAAATGCATTACCATTGGTAGCATCTATGTAAAAATGAATTTTATCTTGCGGGTTGCCTATGAAATGGGCCTCTTCATAATCTGAATGATAAAAAGCGAGGATACACTGCTTTGGAATATTAATAAGCTTGGCATGAATATCTAATTGTTCGCACAAGGTTTGGTAAATTATACCATTACTCATGGCATTACCCGTTTTTGTTTCAAGTACCTTATGTACAAAAAAGTCGTCGGGATTTTTATAATCTACTTCGTTTCCAAAGAGTTTGTAGTATTTGTAAAGTATACTTGTTAATACATTTGCCTGCTCGAGCGGCGTTAAAAAACTATTCAGCTCGAGCCAAATATTACGCCTCATTTTTTCTACATCTTGAAGCGCAACTGTTGAACTCATATCCGGGTATTCTAGCTTGCCAAGTAAGAGTGCACCAGATAATAAGTCGTGGGGTGTTGTATTTTTCCAGCATGTAAAATCTTGCAGTAAATCTGTAAATTGAAGCCTTTGAATAATGCCTTCAATTCTTTGTTGTACGTCTTCAGATAAAGTAGTTTCCCATAAGTGTTCTAGGTTGGGAATAATACCTTTACCATAGGCAACAATTTTTTCGGAAATACTAGAATATATTTCTTCGTCAGGATCGTCTATAAGGGTAAAAAGGGCTTTGATCTCTTTTGTTTGCTCCATGTTGCTGCTAAATCTTCCCCAAACTAAAATAAAATTAGACAAACCATCACTATTTAGTTATTCAGCGCTGTGGGAAACAACGCCTATTGTTGACATACTATTTTGTTTTGTTTAACGTTAGCTGGCGTAACCGATTTAGTTCTATATCAAATTCGCCAAAATTATACACATCATTACAGATAAGACCTAATTAAGTGTTAACTTGTGTAATCACATTAAATTAGTACTATGTCATCTGTGTATACATCGCCTAAATTTCCAGCCACCAAAGATTCATTGCACGCCGAATTAAAAAAACGCGTACAAGCCTATTTTGATGAAAAGGGTATTGATGCTACCGGAACAGCAGGATTATTCACCAAAGCCATTTTAATGATTTTGGCACTAATTGCCGTGTACATTCATGTGCTATTTTTTACGCCCATTTGGTGGTTAGCAATTCTAGAATGTATTGTAATGGGTGGGTTAGTAGCAGCTATTGGTTTTAATGTGATGCATGATGGCAGCCATGGTAGTTTTAGTACCAACAAATGGCTTAATAAAATTGCAGCATCGTCTATTAGTTTATTAGGGGCAAACCGTTTTATGTGGAGAATGAAACACGTAATGATCCACCATACATTTACCAATGTCGATGGAGTAGATGACGATATTGCGGTGGGTGGTTTAATGCGCATGGCGCCTACACAAAAAAAATATGGCATACACAAATTTCAACACGTATATTTTTGGGCCCTATATATGCTCCTCTATGTTTTCTGGATTTTCTTTACAGATTACAAAAAATATTTTTCTCAAAAAATTGGATCGGTGCCACTTAAAAAAATGGAACTCAAAGACCATATCGAGTTTTGGGTGGTAAAAGTATACCATGCTGCCGTTTTTGTGGTATTGCCTATTGCTTTACTAGGTTGGGTTAAATGGTTGGTTGGATTTATGGTAATGACCATGTTTGCAGGCTTTGTGTTAAGTATTGTATTTCAGTTGGCGCACACGGTAGAGCACACCGACTTTCCGGTAGTTGATGATGAAAATAGATTACCTGATGAGTTTGCGGCACATCAAATTAAAACGACTGCTAATTTTGCAACAAAAAACAAATTAATTAGTTGGTTAGTAGGCGGGCTTAATTTTCAAATCGAACACCATTTGTTTCCTAAAATATCACACGTGCATTATCCAGCCATTAGCGAGATTGTAAAAAATGTATGTACTGAGTTTCATTTGCAATACATTGAATATCCAACTATGCGCAAAGCGGTATTGGCCCACGTACATTTTTTACGTGATATGGGTAGGGCTTAAGATTTCTTTTTAGGAGCTGCTTTTTTCGTTGCCGCTTTTTTAGGAGCAGCCTTTTTAGTAGCGGCTTTCGTTGCAGATTTTTTAGCTGGAGCTTTTGTTTTTTTACTAAAGGCACCTGGTACTTGAAGCTCAATCATAGCCTTAACAGCATCTAATTCTACGGTAGCTAAATCGGCAGCTTCATATTTTGTGCCATCCGCTTTCTTACCCAGCTTTAGCATCTTTTTGTTTAACTTGATAAATGGACCCCATCTACCATTTTCGATACTAATTTTATCGGCAGGCCAGTTTTGTATATATCGGTTGGCTTCTTTTTCTAATTTCTTTTCAATGAGCTCATTAATGTCTGAATCACTTAGGTTGTCAAAATCGTAGGCTCTAGGGATATTGATAAAGATGCCGTCCCATTTAATAAATGGTCCAAAACGACCCTTTCCTTTCGTTACAGGGAGTTCTTTATAGTGTGCAATTGGCGCTTCAGCGAGTTCTTTTTCATTCAGTAAAACTAGGGCTCTGTCTAGGTCCATGGTATGCAGATCTTCGCCTTTTGGAATGGAAATAAATTGTTCGCCTAATTTAATATAAGGTCCAAAACGGCCTACGTTAACAGCAAGTTCTTGATCATTGTAAGTACCTAGTACGCGTGGCAAAGAAAATAATTCCATGGCTTCCTGCATCGTGATTGTTTCGATGCTTTGGTTCGCACTTAATTTAGCGAATCTTGGTTTTTCTTCTTCGTCTTGATGACCAATTTGAACCATGGGGCCGTAGCGACCCATGCGTGCAATTACTTTTTTACCAGTGGCTTCATCAATCCCTAATTCACGCTCACCTACTGCTCTATCTGCGTTTTCGAGTGTATGTTCAATATTTTCATGGAATGGCGTGTAAAATGATGCTATCATACTCTTCCATTTGGTTTTACCAGCAGCAATTTCATCAAACTCTTGTTCAATTTTAGCGGTAAAACCATAATCCATCACTTTACCAAAGTGTTGCTTTAAAAAATCTGTAACCACCATACCGAGGTCGGTAGGGAATAATTTAGATTTTTCGGCACCGGTATTTTCAGAAACAATTTCTTTTTCGATGCTATCATTTTTACGCAAAATAAGCAGGTTTGAAAGACGCTTAACGCCTTCTTTATCTTTCTTTTCTACGTAGTTACGTTTGATAATCGTTGAAATAGTAGGGGCGTAGGTAGAAGGTCTACCAATACCAAGTTCTTCCATCTTTTTTACAAGGGAGGCCTCTGTGTATCTAGCACCTGGTCGTGAAAATTTTTCGGTGGCCGTCATCTCTGCAAAATCAAGTTTTTGCTTGGCGGTTAGCGGTGGTAAAATTCCTTCTGTGTCATCATCATCATCATCGTCTTTACCTTCTAAATACACCTTTAAAAAACCATCAAATTTTAGTACTTCACCAGAAGCAGCTAATTGTTCTTTGTTGGTTGAAATATTTATTTTGGCAACTGTTTTTTCAAAAGCTGCATCGCTCATTTGCGAAGCGATTGTTCTTCTCCAAATCAGTTCATAGAGGCGTCTAGTTTCTTCATCTGCTACCGTTTTATTATTCATATAGGTAGGTCTGATGGCTTCGTGCGCTTCTTGTGCGTTCTCGTTTTTATTCTTGTATTTTCTGGGCTGATAATAATTATCACCGTAACTACTTTCTACTTCTTTTTTAATATCACCCATGGCAGTATCACTTAAATTGATACTGTCTGTACGCATATAAGTGATCTTACCACTCTCGTATAATTTTTGTGCAAGCAACATGGTTTTAGTAACACCATATCCTAATTTACGAGAAGCTTCTTGTTGTAGGGTAGAAGTTGTGAAAGGTGCTGCTGGTGTGCGTTTGGTAGGTTTTACTGTAACTTCATCGACCGTGTAGCTAGCGCCTTTGCAACTGGTTAAAAAATCATTTGCAGCATCTTGTGTGTTTACTTTTGAAGGACCTTCTGCTTTAAATGAAACCGTTTTTTTATTGACATCTAATGCCGTAAAAATAGCTTCAATCTTATAACTACTTTCTGGCGTAAAATGGTTGATCTCTCTTTCTCTTTCTACAATTAAACGTACCGCAACACTTTGTACACGGCCTGCACTTAAACTTTTTTGCATGCCAATTTTACGCCACAAAACAGGGCTTAATTCAAAACCTACCAAGCGGTCAAGTACCCTTCTTGCTTGTTGGGCATCCACAAGATCCATATTAATGAAACGTGGATTTTGTACTGCTTTTTTTATAGCGGGTGCTGTAATTTCATGGAATACGATACGCTTGGTGGTCGCAGGATTTAAACCCAGTACTTCGGCAAGGTGCCAACTGATACTTTCTCCTTCACGGTCCTCATCCGATGCGAGCCAAACTTCGCCGGATTTTTTAGCGATTTGTCTTAGTTCTTTAACCACTCTTTCCTTCTCGTCTGGTACAATATAGTTGGGTTGAAATTGCTTCTGAATATCGATACCCTTATCACCTTTATCAAGGTCACGAATATGTCCATAACAGCTTTTTACCTCAAAATCAGACCCTAAGATCTTTTCTATGGTTTTGGCCTTTGCCGGTGACTCAACAATCAATAAATTCTTTGCCATGTAGCTGCAATATTAGTTGAAACCTTGAAAACATAAAAAAACTTACCTAAAAATGACGTTAAAATAACCCCTAAAACCCTAGGATAGGGGGTCTAAATAAGTGCTAATTTTTTTCATAACTCCTTGATCTCTATATACTTTGTTATGGCCTAGCCCTTCTGTAATAAAAAATTCTTGGTGGGCCTTGGCGCTCATTTGTGCTTGTAATGTATCCGAAAAGGGGCAAATCCGGTCATTTTTATCATGAATCCAAAGGCATGGCGTATCAATTACCGTTAGTGCATGGGTTACCGAAAAATAGGAAATTGGCTTGCCAGCCATACTTATTATATAGGTTTCTATGGCTTTTTGCAAATCAGGTTGTACCTGCAGCATTTTATAAAACCACTTAAGGGCTGTGGTTGTTTCTGTGGCTGGCGCAATTAGTACCATTTTTTTACTTGCCGCAGCTGGAAGTTCCTGTAAAGCAAGCGAAAGGGCGAGACCACCAAAAGAGTGGGCAATAAATGCGTCAATGCCGTTTTCTAGCTCATTAACTAGACATATAAACCGCTTGTAAATAAGGGCGTTTACAATTTTTCCTTCACTGTCACCATGGCCTGGGGCGTCAAAAGCGAGTACTTCGTAGCCCATTTGGAGTAAAAGGGGCACATAATGCTCAAATTTATACGCGTAACTGCTAAAACCATGCAGTATCATTACTTTTTTGCCATTAGGCTGAAGTGCCTGCCAACCATAACCAACAATGGCTAAACCTTCAAAATCAACCAGTTTTGGTGTCGCTTTTGTAAAAATAGTAGGTCGTTTTTGCGTTATTTTTCGGGAATAGGGCGTGCAAAACAAACGAAAGGCCTCTACTGCGGCTTTTTCTTTCGACAAGTAAGAGAGGGTTCTTAATTTGTTTTTATAGTATCCAATGACTAAGCGCTGACCCAATTTCATTTTCATGCTGCAAAGATAATGACCGTCCGTTGCATAAAAATTTCCTTTTTCGCTACATAAATTGTTCAACGAAATGCGTGTAGCCACATTTTTGAAATACTTTTGCGCTTCAAAGCATCTATTTATGTACACTTTACATGTAAAATTTGAACAGAAAGGAGTAGAACCGGTAACCCTTTCAAATATTGAGCCGGATCAAAGTTTATTAGAAGTTTGTTTGGATAATGGTATTGAACTGCACCATAACTGTGGTGCTGTTTGTGCGTGTAGTACTTGCCATATGTATGTGCATGCTGGTATGGAACACCTCGAGGAATTATCTGACAGAGAAGAAGATTTTATTGATAGGGCCGTAAATCCACGTATCATTTCAAGACTGGGATGCCAGTGCGTATTGCAAGCGGGTACTGGAAGCATCGAAATTACCCTTCCAGATCAAACACAGTTTTTAGGCGAATAATATTAGTTGTAACTTACTTTATCAAAAATAGCTATGAGTCATTTTGAACCACCAATACACTGGGCAGATCATGAAGATATTGCCATGAAATTATATGAGCGCTTTGGCGATGATTTTTCGGAAGCAAAAATATATAGAATTCGGTTTACTGATTTATTAACATGGATTTTAGAAACCCCCAATTTTGTAGGCACCAAAGAACAAAGCACAGAGGGTCATTTAGAAATGATCCAGAGCGCATGGGTGTATGAGTGGAGAGACAATCAAAAATAATTTAAATGCTACATCAGTTTAAAAATATAAATACCATTGTACTGGATGTGGATGGTGTTTTAACCGATGGCACACTACTTGTGATGCCGGGCGGACTGATGGTAAGACGTATGAATATTAAAGACGGTTATGCGATACAATTAGCCGTAAAAAAAGGATATCATGTAGCTATTATTTCTGGTGGCGATTCGCCGGAAGTAAAAGACCGTTTGCTAAAATTAGGCGTTACGGATGTGTACATGAAAGTGCAAGACAAGTTATCTGTTTTACAAGAATATTTAATTCTTAACGGGTTAGACCTTGCTAATACAGCATACATGGGTGATGATATGCCAGACTACGATGTGATGAAAGAAGTGGGTATAGCTGCTTGCCCCGCAGATGCTGCTACAGAAATCAAGGAACTATCTGCCTATGTGTCTCCCCTTACTGGCGGTGCTGGTTGTGTGCGCGATTTGATAGAAAAAATTATGCGCGTTAGAGGTGATTGGAATGAAGACACAACTGTTAGATCCCAATAATTTTTTATACACCAAAATTAATTGCATGAAAAAAATAGCAGCATTTTTGACGCTTATTCGTGCAAGTAATTTAGTTTTTATTGTACTTACTCAGTTTTTATTTGAGTATTGTATTTATGAGCGTATTTATGGACCTGCTTCACCTGCAGGTACCCAGCAATTTTGGTTGATTGTACTTGCTTCTGTACTTATTGCAGCTGCTGGTAATAGTATCAACGATTATTTTGATTTAAATATCGATCAAATAAACAAACCTAGTAAAGTGGTGGTGAACGTAGTAATTAGTAGACGCTGGGTTATATTTTTTCATTTGATTTTAAGTATGCTGGGTTTATTTTTTACAGCCTATGCGCTTCCTATTCAAACCTATTGGTATTTGGTTTTTGCGAACATGCTATGTATTGTGCTGCTATGGGTGTATTCTACCAACTTTAAAAAACAATTACTCATTGGTAATGTGCTCATTTCTTTATTAACGGCATGGGTACTTCTTATTATATTTTTTTCCAAGGAACCACTGCAATTGCATCAGGTGTTTGAATCGGGAGACAAAGAAATTCGTTTTTTTAGACTCACTGTTTTATACGCCTCTTTTGCTTTTATTATTTCATTAATTAGAGAAGTCATTAAAGATGTAGAAGACAGGGTGGGTGATGCGAAATACGGTTGTAGAACCATTCCGATTGTGTGGGGGTTAACGGCTACCAAAGTATTTGTGGCGGTATGGCTAGTGGTGCTTATTGCAGTGCTAGTAATTTTACAGTTGTATGTACTGCCGATGGGATGGTGGGAAAGTATTGTTTATTGTGTGCTCGCCATTCTTGTTCCATTAATATGGGTGTTTATAAAATTATTATCGGCACAAACAGAAAAAGATTTTGGTAAACTTAGTACGGTGATAAAAATTGTAATGCTTACGGGTATTTTATCCATGGTATTTTTCAGGTATTATTTGTAGTGTATATGCATAAAAAAATTGTTTTGGCGTCTGGCTCGCCACGCCGTAAAACCTTATTAGAGTGGGCAGAGGTTTCTTTTGAAGTTATTGTACAACCAACCAACGAATCCTATCCAGCAGGCCTTGCCATCGAGGAAGTGCCCGTACATATTGCGCGTCAAAAAGCAGTAGCAGTTGCGAGTGGCCTCAGTGGTAACGAAATTGTGATTGCAGCAGATACCGTTGTGGTGCTTGGTCATGAAATTATTGGAAAGCCAACATCCAAAGAAGATGCCATGCTTATTTTGTCTAAACTTTCAGGAGCCACGCATCGTGTGATTACGGGTGTTGTAATTTTGGATGGAAACCATGAAACCGCTTTTGCTGATAGTACAACCGTGCATTTTCATGTATTAACAGCGGAGCAAATTGAGTTTTACGTAGACAAATACAAACCTTACGACAAAGCAGGGGCCTATGCCATTCAGGAATGGATTGGCGTGGTGGGCATTAAATCGGTGGAAGGCGATTTTTACAATGTGATGGGTCTTCCAGTAAGTAGGGTGATGCAGGCATTGCAGCAAATGAGTTAGTGCATTATTTTTCGCCGCTTTGCCGCCGTTTTATGCAGGCCAACTAAAACTAAAATCCAGTTCAACATCTGGGTGCAGGGTCCTCTCGACAGGGCATGTTCGCGCCACTTTTTCCAAAATCTCTTTTGTTTTTTCGTCTAGTTGAAGGCTTTCGGGGAATTTAATATGTACTATTATTTTGCCAATGCTGCGCGGGTCGCTCACCATTATTTTGGTGGCATCTGCGGTAGTGCCATCGAGGGCAATACCCATACTTTGCGCTTTGATGCCCATGGTAGTTACCATGCAAGTGGCAAGTGCAGTGGCGACCAAATCGGTGGGGGAAAACCGCTCGCCATTGCCCTGATTGTCTGTGGGGGCGTCTGTTTCAATGGTAGTCCCGCTTTGTAGATGTGTAGCCTCAGTTCTTAACTTAGTTTTATAAATAATTTGTGCTGTCATTGGTACATTTTTGCCTTAAATTTACAAGGAACTAATCAAACGAGCGTGAACAAAATAATAAATATAGCTGCAACCCTTCAAAAAACAGGAGCTGTGCTTTTTGCATGCTTTCTTTTTGTGAGTTCGGGATTTGCGCAGCAGCGAAAATTATCGCCAGCACAGGAAGAAAAACTGCGTCTTAAAAATGAACGCCGTGAAAAAATAAATCAGCTCATTAGACAAGAAGAAGAAGGTGCCTTAATATATCAAAAACAAATTGCGCAAGGTATTCACTTTAATACCGATGGTTGGAGTGTTTTTTATGAAAAAGGAAAATACAAATCAATCACAAAAACAAATTTGTGGTGGATCGAAATTGGTGAGCATAAACATCCAAAAGAAGAGAGAACACCCACCGCGAGTTCGGCGCAAGGTTTTATCATTTTGTCCAACTATGTATATGGTAAGCATAATAATTTATTCGACGTAAAGCTTGGTTTTGGTCAACAAAAATTAATTGGAGGGAAGGGTAATAAAAACGGCGTAGCCGTTTCCGCCATTTATGGCGGCGGCATTACTGCCGGTTTATTAAAACCATATTATTTACAAATCCAAAATCCAACAACCAACCAGCCAGAGGAAATAAAGTATGACAACAATGATCAACTTTTTCTGGATCCTACCATTGTACTTGGTAAAGGTTCATTTAGCAAAGGGTTTAGTGAAATGCAGTTTGTTCCAGGGGGTCATGTTAAGGGCGCCCTTCGTTTCGACTACGGACGCTACAATGAAGTAGTATCTGCCCTAGAAGTGGGCTTAAAAGCCACCTATTTCTCTAAAAAAATGCCAGTCATGCTTTTGAACAAGGAAAGTAGCCTCTTCTTTAATGCTTATATTTCTGTCATTTTTGGTAAGCGAAAGTGACCTATTTTTGCATCCAAAGCAATCATTTAGAATTTCTATTTCATGCAAGAATTACCTGTTGTTCCAAAAATAGATCCTACAACATCCAAAATACAAAAGCCCAATTGGTTGCGTGTTAAACTGCCCATTGGCGAAAGTTATAAGCACGTTAGAGGACTCGTAGACACCCATAAATTACATACCATTTGCGAAAGTGGTAACTGTCCCAATATGGGAGAGTGCTGGGGCGAAGGCACCGCCACTTTTATGATACTTGGTAATGTGTGTACCCGTAGTTGTGGATTTTGTGCAGTAGCCACCGGGCGTCCAGCGCCCGTAGATTTTGATGAACCTCAGCGCGTAGCAGAAGCCATTCATTTAATGAAGGTGAAGCATGCAGTTATCACAAGTGTAGATAGAGATGAATTAAAAGATGGTGGTTCTGGCATTTGGTATAGTACCATTAGGGCTGTTAAAGCGTTAACGCCTACAACAACACTAGAAACTTTGATACCTGATTTTAAAGGTATCTCAGATCAAATACAACGCCTTATTGATGCAGCACCTGAAGTGATTAGTCATAACATGGAAACCGTAGAAAGACTCACACGTGAAGTGCGTGTGCAAGCAAAATACCAACGTTCATTAGGGGTTTTAGAAACTTTAAAAAAAGGCGGTATGCGCACCAAAACAGGCATGATGTTAGGTCTTGGCGAAACCAAAGAAGAAGTGGTACAATCCATGAAAGACCTCGTAAATGTAGGTTGTGATGTTTTAACCCTTGGTCAATATTTACAGCCCACTAAAAAACATTTAGCGGTACAACGTTTTGTGCACCCCGATGAGTTTGCAGAACTGCGTGAGATTGGATACGAGATTGGTTTTGATTATGTAGAAAGTGGTCCACTCGTGCGTTCATCTTATCATAGTGAAAAGCATGTGATTAAAGGATGGGGTAAAAATAAATGGCTATCTGAAAAAAGCATATGAAAAATATAGTAATTGTTTTTGCATTCATTTTATTTTCAACATGTGTTGCTGCGCAAGTAAAGTGGACAAATGTTGACGCCGATTTTGGTCCTTTGCCAGCATCTATGCATGTTTATAAAACCACCGATGATATTGATGGTAAACTTAATATCGCTTATTATATTAGCTTCGATTTAAAAGACAAATCACATACTTTATCTACCGCAGTTGGTTATGGTAAACGTTATACACCTCAAAAGTTTTACGACTCTATTTCAAATAAGCCACTGCTTGTCATGAACGCTACTTTTTTTGAATTCGCACACAATTCAAATTTAAATTTGGTGGTGGACAATGGCGAAATAAAATCGTATCATTTACATTCACTTCCAGGAAAGGGAAAAGATACATTAACGTATAGGCATGTGTATGGAGCAGCCCTGGGTATTTCAAAATCTAATAAACCTGACGTGGCTTGGGTATACACCGATACTGCAGATGCCAATGTATACGCATCTCAAACAGTTATTCCTATGTTTAAAGATTCGGTAGCAGACGTTCCTGCAGCTGTGATGCTTTCTAAAGGAGACTTTAAAAAATGGAAAGTAAAAACAGCGATAGGAGGTGGTCCGGTTTTATTACAAGATGGTGCTGTTAAAATCACCAACAACGAAGAATTAAAATTTGCGGGCAAAGCCATTTCAGATAAGCATCCGAGAACAGCAGTGGGTTACACGTCAAATAATGAACTTATACTATTTGTTTGCGAGGGAAGATTTAAAGGAAGAGCAGACGGATTAACCCTTACAGAAATGGCTAAACTTATGCAGCAAATTGGATGTGTAGAAGCACTCAATTTAGATGGTGGAGGTAGTAGTTGTTTACTCGTTAATGGTAAAGAAACCATTAAGCCTTCCGATAAAGAAGGACAACGTCCGGTGCCAGCCGTGTTTATGATTCGCTAATACTATTTATTTCTTCAAACCCTTATTTAAGATCCCAAGCAAGTGCAGAAGCGCCAAGTATAGCAGCGTCTGATTCTTTCAAGTGGCTCACTAAAATTTTCACTTTGTTTTGGAAAATTTGAATGAGGTTGGCTTCCATGCTTTCTCTGGTAGGCTTTAAAATTAAATCCCCCGCTTTTGTTAAGCCGCCAAATAAAATAATGGCTTCGGGGCTTGAAAACATAACAAAGTTGGCAAGCGCAGCGCCTAAAATAGTGCCGGTAGATTCAAAAATTTCTTTGGCAAGTGCATCACCTGCAATAGCAGCTTCATATACTTTCTTTGAATCAATTTGATCTGGCGGAACCGATCGTAAAGAACTTGGTTGCGTGCTTTTTTCTAAAATTTCTAGCGTTGTTAAACGAACCCCCGTAGCAGATGCGTATGATTCTAGGGAACCTTTTTTTCCAGTACCCTCGTGTAATCTACCATTAGGAATAATAGTCGTGTGTCCAAGTTCTCCGGCAAAGCCATCATGCCCATATACGAGTTTACCATTGGCCACAATGCCACTTCCCACACCGGTGCCTAGGGTAATCATAATAAAATCTTTCATGCCCTGTGCAGCACCGTACATCATTTCACCAATAGCTGCCGCGTTGGCATCATTGGTTAACACCACCGGGATTTTAAATTTGTCTTCCATCATGCGAGCCAGTGGAATAATGCCCTTCCAAGGAAGATTGGGGGCGTACTCAATGGTTCCTGTATAAAAGTTTCCATTGGGTGCGCCCACGCCAATTCCTTTGATGCGACCTATGCCGCCAACATTATCAATCAGCTTACTAAGCTCTGTGTAAAGTTCATCAATAAAGGTATTGACATCACTGTGCTTGCGTGTTGATATTTCACTAGAAAATAAAACATTTCCTACGCGGTCTACAATACCAAATTTGGTACCCGTTCCACCAATGTCAATTCCAATTGCTAATGCCTCCATAGAGTTCGTCATATTTGCCATGTTCACTTATTCAATTACGTTCAACGATGCCATTAAAATTAGTGACCACCACTAACCTGTGCATCAAAATCGATGCCTTGTGTTTTTAACACTGCTTTTTGTTTAAGCGCTAAGTAGGCTAAAAATAAAAATCCTGCAGCTGCTAACAAATACGATTGATGCATACCTACAGATGGCATATCTCCAATAGCACCTTGTAATGGTGGAATAATCGCGCCACCTAATATCATCATAATTAAAAATGCAGATCCTTGGCTTGTGTATTTACCAAGTCCAGCTACGCTTAGTGAGAAAATACAAGGCCACATGACAGAACAACAAAGACCGCCCGCCATAAATGCGTATACCGAAACAATACCGTTTGTAAATACGCCAACTAGCATACAAGCAGCAGCGAGTATAGAAACAGCTAATAAAGTTTTAACGGGTTTTTCTTGGCCATAAAAGAAAGCAGCAAGTGCAATGGCAATAAATGCAGCGTAACCATATAAGTCACTTACATCGTTACCATAAATTTGGCTCACACCCAGTACAACGCCAAATGCAATAAATGGAACCACCACCATCATCATTGTTTTAAGGGTTCCTTTTAAGTTAAATACGCTGATAGCGCCAGTCCATCTACCAATCATTAAACTTCCCCAATAAAGTGAGATATATTTTGAAATGGCACTTTCATCTAGTCCCTTTTCTGTTAAGTAGCCTGGTATTTTTAATAGGGCTCCAAAATTATTATCAATGGTTACTTCCACACCCACATACACAAAAATGCCAATCATACCATAAATGAGTTGTGGATATTTCATCGCACCCCATCCATCATTGTTTTTAATGGCACTGTTGTTTGAGTAAAACAATACACCTACAACTGCAACTAATGAAATAAGTAACAAGGTAAGTTTTGACACTTCCGTAAATTGACCAACAACAATGATAGCACCAATTAAAAGTGTCATCATTAATAAACTAGAAGATGCTTTGTTTGCTTTTTCAAAAGCTTCGTCATTTTTACCGTCTGGTAAATTAGAGAAAGTAAAAAATAATGCAACGGCTGCAAACACACCCGCTACAATTAGGTATAAGGTATTAATATTGGTAACAGTAACTACAGCGGCTTTACTATCTGCGGTTCCAAATAAAAAGAAGCTTACAATGATAGGGCCTAGTGTAGTACCTAATGAGTTAATACTTCCACCTAAATTTAATCGGTGCGAACCAGTAGATGGATCCCCAAGTGAAATAGCAAATGGTTGCGCTGCAGTTTGTTGCAAAGAAAAGCCAAGTGCTACTACGAAAAACGATGCTAAAATAGCAGGGAATGAATTTGCATTGGCAGAAGGTATAATAAGTAAAGCACCTACCACCGAAATAAGTAGTCCGTAAATGATACCTTTTTTATAACCAATTTTGTTCAGCAAGTCTTTGCCTAAAACGTTAGAAAAAATAAACAAAATAAGTGAGCCAATAAAATAAGCACCATAAAATGCAGATCCAATTAGTTGCGACTCAAAATTATTGAGGTTGAAATGTGTTTTACAAAAAGGGATAAAAATACTGTTTGATGCAGCAATAAATCCCCAAAAGAAAAATACCATCACGAGGGTTGTTAATGCACCGGTGTTGGTGGGTTGTTTGGTTTGGCTCATGTCAATCATTTAATTTGTTAGTAGGCTCTAAAATAATAATAAAATAGGTACCGAAAAAGTAAAACTAGAATTTGCGGGCTTAGAATTAGTACTTATATTAGAGCTAAACCTTTAATTAGCGCTATGGAAGTGGTTCATATCAGTGCCGAATGTTATCCTGTAGCCAAGGCTGGTGGACTTGGTGATGTAGTAGGGGCGCTTCCAAAATACCAAAATAGAGCAGGAATTGTTGCCAAAGTCGTTATGCCCATGTACCGTACACCTTTTTTGTACAGTTCTAGTTGGGTGGTGGATTATAAAGCCAAAGCATTTATGGGTGCTTGGGAATTTGAGTATACAATCATTAAAGAAGCAAACAATAAACTAGGCTTTGATGTATACCTAGTAGATATTCATGGCTTATTAGACCGTCAAAAAATTTATGGCTACCCCGATGATACAGAGCGTTTTACTGCTTTTCAAATTGCAGTAGTGCACTGGATGTCACATTGGAACCACCGCCCATCTGTGGTGCATTGTCACGATTACCATGCAGGCCTTATTCCTTTTATGATGCAGCACTGTTATGATTATCAAAATCTAAAAGAAGTGCCGTCGGTTTTAACCATTCATAATGCGCAGTATCAGGGTTGGATGGACTGGAATAAATCAACATTAATTCCGAGGTGGGATTTGTCAAAAAAAGGGTTACTAGATTGGGGAGGCAGTATCAATCCACTAGCCGCTGCTATTAAATGTGCGCGTAAGGTTACAACGGTAAGCCCAAGTTATATGCTAGAGCTCATGCACCACGCCAATGGCCTTGAAACATTAATCGCTTCCGAAAAAAATAAATGTGTTGGTATTTTAAATGGAATAGATCACGAGGTTTGGAATCCATCAACAGATAATTATTTAACCGAGCACTTTTCTGTAAAAACAGTAACGGCTGGGAAGCAAAAAAACAAACAAAATATTTGTGACCAGTTTGGATTGGATGCGGCAAAGCCACTTTTTGTTTTTATTGGAAGGTTAGTGGGTGAAAAAGCCGCCGATGTTTTACCTGGGGCGCTACACATAGCGGTTCAAACGTATGGTGCGAAAGCTTCTTATATGATTTTAGGAAGTGGTGAACCTGCCGTAGAAGCTGGCTTAACAAATTTGGCCTTGGCCAATAATAATTGTATTAAAGTTAGTGTAGGATACAACGAATCGTTGAGTCATGGGCTCTATGCCGCTGCCGATTTTTTACTCATGCCATCTCGAGTAGAGCCTTGCGGTTTAAATCAACTCTATGCCATGCGTTATGGAACAGTGCCCATGGTGCGCAGTACCGGAGGACTTCAAGATACGGTTATTGATATGGGAGATGAGGGAGGTTACGGTATCAGGTTTACGCATGCCAATGAAACAGATATTGTACAATCTATTAGGCGGGCCGTTGAAGTTTTTGAAAATAAAAAACATTTGTTATGGATGCGTGAACGGATGATGCAAATCAACCATAGTTGGGAGCAAACGGTTCAGTCTTATACTAGGGTTTACGATTCAATATAACATGGATAAAAAAAATAAATGTATGAGTACGATTTCAAAATCAGTATTGGCTGTTATTTTAGGCGGTGGCGCTGGCTCTAGATTATTTCCATTAACAGTGAGTAGATCCAAGCCTGCTGTGCCTATTGCAGGTAAGTACCGGCTCGTAGATATCCCTATTAGTAATTGTATTAATAGCCATATCAACCGCATGTTTGTATTAACGCAGTTTAATTCTGCGTCACTTAATAAGCATATCAAAAACACGTATCACTTCAGTGCTTTTAGTAGTGGCTTTGTAGATATTTTAGCAGCGGAGCAAACCCCGGATAATCCTGGATGGTTTCAGGGTACTGCCGATGCGGTTCGTCAATCGCTGCGTCATATTTCAAATTTAGATTTCGATTACATTTTAATTTTAAGTGGTGATCAACTCTATCAAATGGACTTTAGTGATATGTGGCAGGCGCATATTACAAAAGGTGCCGATATTTCTATTGCCACCATTCCAGTAGATAGTAGAGATGCCCCCGAGTTTGGTATTTTAAAAACAAACGATGAAAATTTAATTACTTCTTTTATAGAAAAGCCATCGCCAGATATGCTACCTAATTGGATAAGTGATACAGGTACAGCAATGCAGGCAGCAGGTAAAAATTATTTAGCGTCGATGGGTATTTATATTTTTAGTAAAAAAGCACTCTACCATTTACTCAACGAGGTGCATCCGAATGCCACTGATTTTGGTAAAGAAATTATGCCACAGGCAATTGATTCGTATAAAGTAGTGAGTTTCCAATATGATGGTTATTGGACAGATATTGGAAATATTTATTCTTTTTTTGAAGCCAATATTGGCCTCACCGATGATGTGCCCAAGTTTAATTTATTTGACAACACTAAAACGGTGTATAGCCGTGCCCGTATGTTACCTCCTGCAAAAATTAGTGGCACTAGGCTCAACAAAAGTATCATTGCAGAAGGGTCTATTATTTTAGCAGATGCCATCGAACAATCTGTGGTGGGTATTCGCGCCAGAATTGGAAATGGTACTACTATTAGTAATGCTTATATCATGGGTAACGATTATTACGAAACCCTCGAGCAAATTCATGAAAATACAGCTGCTGGCAAGCCGCTCATTGGTATTGGAGAGCGCTGTGTAATAGAATCTGCCATTATTGACAAAAACTGCCGTATAGGTAACGATGTAATCATAAAAGGAGGAAAGCATCTCGCCAACACCGATCACCCATTCTATGCCATTAAAGATGGTATTGTTGTGGTTAAAAAAATGGCCATTTTGCCCGATGGTTTTGTGATTCAATAAGTATTTGGATAGATTTTTTACCTATTTTAGTGGGTATGTATTTTTTACACATTGCTAAATACGATTGCTATGTCAAATTCATCTGCTAGCCCAGCGCCCTTAGCGGGCGTGAAACCCAAACCAAGGTTATCACTAGGCCAAATCTTTTTCATGAGTTTTGGTTTTTTGGGTATTCAATTTGGATTTGCACTTCAAAATGGTAATGCCAGTCGAATACTTCGTTCATTTGGTGCCGACGTGGATCAACTTCCTGCGTTTTGGATTGTAGCGCCACTGATGGGCATGCTCGTGCAACCCATTATTGGACATTATAGTGATCGAACTTGGAACCGAATTGGGAGACGGAAACCTTATTTTTTAGTCGGTGCTCTACTTTCTTCTATTGCACTTTTATTTTTACCCAACGCAGGTGCTGTTGCATCTGTTGTTCCAGCTCTTTGGATTGGCGCAGGTATTGTTATGATTATGGACGCTTCATTTAATGTGGCTATGGAGCCTTTTAGAGCACTTGTAGCAGATAATTTACCGGATGCACAAAGCACAAGCGGGTTTGCGGTGCAAACATTTTTAATTGGCGTAGGTGCCGTTGCGGGATCTGAACTTCCAGGATGGTTGGCAAAACTTGGATTCTCGCAAGATGCAGGACCAACGGGCGTTGCAGACAATATCAAGTATGCATTTTATATTGGTGCAGCTGTATTTATTATAGCAATTTTAGTGACGGTAATTTTTTCTAAAGAATATCCACCTGCTCAGTATGAGGAGTACCATGGTGTGCAATCAGAAGCAACAAAAAAAGCAGGCTTATCAGAAATTTTTGTTGATTTCAAAAAAATGCCGCGCACGATGAAGCAGTTAGGCCTGGTTCAATTTTTTTCGTGGTTTGCACTTTTTAGCATGTGGGTATTTACAACCGATGCAGTAGCAACACATGTTTATAAATTATCTGGTGATGATGTTTTATCTGTGGCATATAATGAGGCAGGTAATAAAGTGGGTTCTGCATTTGGTACGTATAATTTAGTGGCTGCTATTTACGCGTTATTCTTACCGGTGGTGGCTAAATTTTTAGGGCGCAAGGGCACGCATGCATTTTCGTTATTTGCCGGAGGCATTGGCCTAGTTTCTATTTATTTTATTACCGATCCAGCCATGCTTACCTACTCTATGATTGGCGTTGGGCTTGCTTGGGCTAGTATTTTAGCTATGCCGTATGTGATTTTATCGGGTTCTATTCCTGCTGGAAAACTTGGTATTTATATGGGTATTTTTAATTTCTTCATAACACTCCCTCAAATTATTAATGGTATTTGTGGCGGTTGGATTGTGAAGCATATTTATGGTGGACAACCCATTTATGCGATTGTGCTAGCAGGTTTTTTAATGCTATGCGCATCGGTGAGTGTTTTATTTGTGTATGATCCTGGTGCATCAAAATTAGCCAGTAAATAATGTATTTAATTTCAAAATAATAAACATGAAAAAAATTATTTCGTTTGCATTCCTTATTTGTATGATAAGTTTCGCAACAGCACAGCAAGTGACCATGTATCCTACCAATTGGTTTGTAGGTATGAAGCTAAACAAAGTGCAAGTACTTTTAAGAAGTACAGACCCTAGTTTTTCAAAGGCAAAATTTGAGGTAAAATACCCGGGTGTTACCTTAACTAAAACGCACTCTTTTACCAACGGAAAATATGTAGCGCTTGATCTTACCATTGCACCTACTGCAAAAGTGGGTAATGTAAAGATTAGTGCAACAAATGCAGGTACAGTAATCGTTTACGACTGGGCTTTGTTAAATAGAAGAGAAGGAAACGGAACCAAATTTGCACAAGGTGTGCGAAGCGAAGATGCGGTTTATTTACTCATGCCAGACCGCTTTAGCAACGCCGATAAAACCAATGATGCCTTTAAAGATATGCGCGATAGTGTTGCCAATGCAGGTGATATACTCCTTCGTCATGGAGGAGATTTAAAAGGGGTAGAAAATCATTTAAATTATATTAAGGAACTAGGTATGACATCTATTTGGATGTGTCCTATTATTGAAAATGATATGCCACAAAGTAAAGAAGCTGCAGGTTGGATGAGTGGTTATCATGGATACTGGTTTACCGATCATTATAAAGTGGACAAACGTTTTGGTGGCAACGAGGCGTACAAATCTTTATCTGATGCGATGCATAAAAATGGCTTAAAATTAATTCAGGACGCGGTATACAATCATGTGGGTGATATGCACTGGATGCATCATGATGCACCAGCACTTGATTGGATCAATCAGTGGAATAGCTACACGGGTAGTACACACAGAGAAGAAACAGTGTATTCAAATAATGGAAGTGCCATTGATAAAAAGAAAATGTTAGATGGTTGGTTTGTGCCACATTTACCGGATGTAAACCAGCGCAACCCTTATGTTGCTAATTATTTAATTCAGCACGCCATTTGGACCACTGAAACATTTGGTGTTGATGGTTGGAGGGTAGATACCTATAAATATTGTGATGAAGCGTTTATGAACCGTGTAAACGATGCGTTAATGCTTGAATATCCTAAGCTTACCATTTTTGGTGAAACTGTTTCTAGATCTGTAACGGGTACCGCCTATTTTGCGCGCAATACCATGGATGTTCCTTTTAAACATAATGTTGAAGGCGTTACTGATTTTCCAGTGCATTTTAGTTTTTTAGATGCCGTAAACCAGCCATTTAGTTGGGACAATGGCTTGTCTAAATTGTATGTGACTTTATCGCAAGATATTTTATACAAGAATCCTTTAAACAATAGTATTTTCTTAGACAATCATGACAATAACCGTTTTTTATCGATGGTTGGTGAAGACTATAATAAATTTAAAATGGGTATTGGTCTTTTGTATACAACCCGTGGTATTCCGCAGTTGTATTACGGTACAGAAATTCTCATGAAAAATTTTATGAACCCAAGTGATGCTATGGTGCGTCTTAATTTTCCGGGTGGATTTCCGGGCGATGCGGTTAATAAATTTGAAGCGGCTGGTAGAAACGCAAAAGAAAATGATGCTTTCAATTTTGTAAAAACAATTGCCAATTTTAGAAAAGGATCACCTGCATTAACAAAGGGTAGCACTACGATGTTTGTTCCTAAAGATGGCTATTTTGTTTATTTCAGAAAAGCAGACAACCAAACAATTATGTGTGTCGTAAATAGTAACGACAAAGCACAAGACGTTCAGTTTTCCGATTATGCCGAATTAACAAATGGTTTTAAAGGCGGAAAAGAAGTGGTAACGGGCTATCAAGTTGGCACTCAATTTTCTATTCCTGCAAAGCAAATGTGGATAATTGAATTCAATAAATAAAGGTTGTACCTTACACCAAACAACAACATTGGAAATCGCGACTCCTTCACATCCATCACAAGCATCTGTTTGGGAATACTCTTTATTTTCAGAAGCAGATGTGCGAAATTTTCAGGCGGGTACGCATTATCAGTTGTATAAACTTTTTGGTAATAAGCAGCTTCAGGTAAATGGAATAGCAGGAACTTATTTTGCAGTTTGGGCACCTAGTGCTACTGCTATTTTTGTTACCGGTAATTTTAATGGATGGAATGTATCATCTCATCCGCTGCATGTTAGACCAGATTCATCTGGCATCTGGGAAGGTTTTATTCCGGATGTAGCAGTGGGAGAACTCTACAAATATCATATTCACGGATTTGAGGGTGTACAACTTAATAAGGCAGATCCATTTGCACATTACGCCGAAAAAAGACCAGAAACAGCTTCTATTACCTGGCAAACAAATTACCATTGGTCCGATCAAAATTGGATGGAGCATCGAAAAAATAAAAATGCATTAGATGCACCAATATCTGTGTACGAAATGCATTTGGCTAGTTGGATGCGTCCTTTTCCATCCGATGAAGGGAGTTACAATACCTTTGCGCAAATTGCGGAAAGGCTGGTCCCTTATGTACTTGAAATGGGTTTTACGCATATCGAACTCATGCCTGTTATGGAACATCCATTTGATGGCAGTTGGGGTTATCAGGGAACAGGTTTTTTTGCGCCTACATCTAGGTTCGGAAACCCGCAAGATTTTGCAGCATTTATAAACGCTTTTCATAATGCAGGCATTGGTGTTATTTTAGACTGGGTGCCATCGCATTTTCCGTACGATGCCCACGGGCTTTATTTATTTGATGGTTCACATACCTACGAATATGCCGATATGCGCAAAGGTTTTCATCCCGATTGGAATTCTTATATTTTTAATTATAAACGTGGTGAAGTAAAATCATTTTTAATTAGTAGCGCCCGTTTTTGGATAGACAAATTTCATATCGACGGATTACGGGTAGATGCCGTTAGCTCTATGTTGCGCTTAGATTATAGTAGAAAAGCAGGAGCGTGGGAACCCAACGAACTTGGTGGTGATGGAAATTTAGAAGCGGTTGCTTTTATCAAAGATTTAAATGAAACACTCTATCGTGATTTTCCGGATATACAAACCATTGCAGAAGAAGCCACCGATTGGCCAGGTGTTAGTAAGCCAACATCTATGGATGGACTTGGTTTTGGCATGAAATGGATGATGGGTTGGATGCATGATACGATTGATTATTTTAAAGCTGATCCGCTGATGCGGGCTGGGATACAGGATAAGTTTTCTTTTAGTATGATGTATTACTACGATGAAAATTTTATGCTACCCTTAAGTCATGATGAAGTGGTGCACGGAAAGAGCCCCATGATTTATAAAATGCCTGGTGACGATTGGCAAAAGTTTGCCAATTTAAGGCTCCTCTACGCTTATATGTTTATGCATCCTGGTGCTAAGCTTTTGTTTATGGGTAATGAATTTGCTGCCACCACCGAATGGAATTATAAAACAGAACTGCCTTGGCATTTGCTAGCGCACCCAAGTCATGGCGGTATGAAATATTGTGTACAAAAGTTAAACGAGTTATATACCTCACAACCTGCTTTGTATGAACTTCAATTTGATCCCGCTGGGTTTGAATGGATAGATCTACAACACAGATCCGAATCTGTGATGGCCTTTAAACGTAAAGGAAAAAATCCTGCTGAGGATATTGTTGTGCTCATCAATGCCACACCTGTTGTAAGGCATGATTGGAAAATAAGTGTGCAAGGAAAACCAAAATGGCAGGAAATATTTAATAGCGACAATCAAGATTTTTGGGGCACCGGGGTTGTTTATAACCCGGATATACCTTGCGTTTGCGTGGATGTTCAAAAAAATTGGTATGAACTTACTTTACAGTTGCCTGCTTTGAGCGCGGTGGTATTAAAATAATTAGTTGGCAAGCGGTAATTGCAAGCAAAATGTAGTACCCTTTCCTGGCTCTGTTTGTTTGATAAATAATTTACCCTCATGGTAGCTTTCCATAATTCTTTTACTGAGTGGAAGTCCGAGCCCCCAACCTCTTTTTTTAGTCGTATAACCGGGTTCGAATATTTGATTGGCAGTTTTACTATCCATGCCTTTACCTGTATCTGTTATTGTAATATTCACTTGTTTGTTTTGTACCGAAGCCATAATAGTAATTTTACCAGCGCCTTCTGTGGCATCTAGTGCATTTTTGATTAGGTTTTCTAATACCCAATCAAAAAGAGGAACAGAGAGCATTACAAAAGCTTCTGCGGGAAGGCTGCATTCTATAATTACCTGCTTGCTAGATCTAAGTTTCATGTAGGCTACCATGCGTTCAATTTCTATAAATGGATTGCTACGGGTAAGTTGTGGGGTACTTCCTATTTTCCCAAATCGATCCGAAATAAGTTGTAATCTTTCAATGTCTTTTTCAATCTCAAAAACAATGGGGTCTTTGGTGTCTTTTTCTTTTAATAAAGTAATCCATCCCTGTAGGCTAGAAACCGGCGTGCCCAGTTGGTGGGCTGTTTCTTTGGCCATACCTAGCCATAATTTATCCTGCTCATTTTTATACCGTGAACGTAATGTACTTACTGCGATAAAAACAAATAAAGCCACAATAAATAGTTGAATGTACGGATACCATTCTACTTCTTTTAGCAGCTTGCTAGGGCCGTAGTAATAGTGGTTGGCTATGTATGGTGAATCACTAATAACAACAACGATGGGTTCTTTAGAAAACGTTTTAAAGTCTGCTAACTTTTTTGTCAGGTACAAGCTATCTGATGCAATGCTTGCTGTATCGAGATTAAGTGCGTTACCTGTTGGAATTCCTTTTTCATTGGTTTCAATGATGGGGATGTCTTCATTGTCGGCACTAATTTGGATGGCAAGGTTTAGGTTGCTACTGTCTTTACTACTTAAAATAGTTTGTTGCGCTTCTATCCATTCACGCACATATTTTTTTTCGGTATTGGCAATTTTACCTGCTACATACGTCGAATAAAATATAGTGGCGCATACAAATAGTATGGCAATAAATACGAGTAAGCCTGACCACCGATATTGTTTCATGGTCAATTAAAACAAGCCGCCTTTTTTAAGGCTAGTTATACCTTCTCCAATTTTAAATCCGTTGTTATAAATTTCAATTTTATAATTGCCCATTTCAAAAGCAGCAGCTTGTTTCCAGTCAAAGCTAACTTGGCTAGCTTTTCCTTGTTCGTAATTTACACTTACTTTACTGGTATAACTTCTGTTTCCTTCATCTCTGGTATTAAATGAAGCACCTTCTGAAATAGATTTTCCATCAGGACCTGTGATACACACATAAATATCTTTGGTGCCTGATGCAGAAATTTTATTTGGGTCAAGTGTAAAAGAAATGCGAATAAGATCGGCACGTTTTGCAGAAGTTGTTGCTTTGGCCGCGCCATTATTTTTTACATTAAGTGCAGCGATTGCAATATTGGAAGCATGTAAAGTAGACGCAATATCTACTTTTTCATCTAGTTCCTTTTTAGTGGCAGTTAGGTTTTGCTCTAAATTTTGTTTATCGTTTGTTAGTTGAGATTTTTCTGTGTTTAATTGCTCATTGGCAACATTGAGTTGTTTGTTTTCACCTTTCAATTTTTCGATTTCAGCAAATAAGCCCTCTACTTTGCCATTTAGTTCCAGAATCATTTGACGAGCTAGTGATAAGTCAGCATCTGAAGCCTGTTTGTTTTTTATGATAGCACTTATTTTTGATTTTAGTTGCTGAATTTCATTACCTCTTTCTGCAAGTGCTCCATTTAATTGACTATTGTTAAGTGTTAATGAATCTGCTTTTGCAGAAACTAAGTCGTAAGCTTCTTGTATGGCACCTCTACTGCTATCCACAAATTGAATTTTAGTTTCCATTAGGGTAACAGTGTCTTGATGTTCTTTTTTATTGTACAAAAAGTATGCCCAGCTTCCCACCAGGGCCAAAACTAAAAATAGAATAATTCCTTTGTTGTTACTATTGTTTCCGTTGGTTACTGGCATATATATGTGTTTTGATGCAAATTAAATAAAATCGATTGAATCCTGTCTAGTTTTAGCAATTTGATAAGATTTTCTAGCATCTTTGCAGCATGTCAGCCGAAAAAATCATTGCCGATTGGAAAAAAGGGAACTTCAAGCCTATTTACTGGCTAGAAGGGGATGAGCCTTTTTTTATCGACCAAGTGGTCAATTACGCTGAACATAAAATTTTATCGGAGTCTGAAGCTAGTTTTAACCTTTCTATTTTTTATGGAAAAGATGCCGATTGGTCATCGGTGGTTAATGCATGTATGCGTTATCCTATGTTTGCTGATAAGCAAGTGGTTATTTTAAAAGAAGCGCAGCAAATGCGTGATATTGAAAAATTAGAATCTTACATTGACAATCCTTTAGCATCTACCATATTTGTAGTGAGCTTCAAAGAAAAAAAAGTGGACGGAAGGTCCAAGTTGGCTAAAACCCTCAAATCAAAAGGGGAGATGCTGACCACTAAAAAAATGTATGATAGCCAGTTGCCTGAATGGGTGAATCAAATGGTGGCATCACATAAATTAACCATTGTGCCTAAAGCACTTCATTTACTAGTAGATCATATTGGTAATGATTTAAGTAGACTTCAAAATGAAGTTGAAAAGCTAGCCGTAAATCTAGCAGGTCGAAATAATATTACGGAAGACGACATCGAAAAATACATTGGTGTTAGTAAAGACTTTAATGTTTTTGAACTACAAGATGCGTTGGGTAAAAGAGACCTCGCTAAAACCATTCGAATCATTCATTATTTTGAGGCCAATCCTAAAGCGGCACCGATTCAAATGATTCTGCCAGCCCTTTATAACTATTTTAGTAAAGTATTTATGCTGTATAGCCTTCCAAGTATTACAGAACAGTCAGCAGCTGCGGCACTTGGCGTAAATCCGTTTTTTGTAAAAGAGTATATTGCTACTGCGCGCCGTTATGATTACGAGGGCATCGAAAAAGTGTTATTACTCCTTCATCAATATAATTTGAGAAGTATTGGCGTGCATGATGCTGGAACCTCTGATGCAGGTTTACTTAAAGAACTAGCCGTTAAAATGATCAGTTAAATAGCATGTTGTAATAAAGCGGCAGCTTTGTTTTTATCTTGTAGAAGCTGTGCTTTTAAGCCTTCTAGGCCTTCAAATTTCACTTCGCCTCTTAAATAATAATAGAGGTCTACTTTTAATTGAGCACCATAAATGTCGGCGTCAAAATTAAAAATATTTACTTCTACTACTCTTTTTTTACCATCAATGGTAGGTCTAACGCCAATATTCATCATACCAGCATATACTTGTTCTTCTTCATCAATGGTAACGCGAACAGCATAAACGCCATCACTTGGAATGAGTTTTTCTTCAGAAGCAATATGCAAATTAGCTGTAGGGTAGCCAATGGTTCGGCCTATTTTATTTCCTTCTACAACCAGGCCGTCAAAAAAATAGGGATAACCTAAAAAGGTGTTGGCAGTTTCAATATCATGCGCTGCAATAGAGGCTCTGATTTTTGTAGAACTCACTACTGACTCCTCTAATACTTGCTCCGATATTTCATTCACAACAAAACCTTGTTCTTGTCCTACTTGCTCTAGTAATTCAAAATTGCCAAGTCTGCCTTTTCCAAAGCGGTGATCGTAGCCAATGACAACGGTATGCGGCTTAAAATATGCAACAATAAAATCTGTGATGTATTCCTTAGCACTTAAATTAGAAAAATGATGATCAAACGGAACGACCACCAAATGATCGATGCCCGCTTTTTCTAATAATTTTATTTTTTCTTGAAGTGTGGTTAAAAGTTTTACGTCGCCAGGCACCGACGAAACAATTTTGCGCGGGTGCGGATGAAATGTGATGATAACCGTTTCTCCATTAACCTGACTCGCCGTTTTTTTGAGTTGTTCAAGGATTTTTTGATGGCCCTTATGTACCCCATCAAAAGTGCCAATAGTGAGCACGGCATTGTTAAAAGTTGGTAAAGATGGGGCTAGTTCGTAGTGGACTTTCATAATCAGCGGCAAAAATAAGCCCGAAATTCCAATCTTGGGTCATTTGCCAGGGTTCTCTTTCTGTCTTTTGCTTACCTTTGTCCAGGATACCTGTTTTTGTTCATATTTATTATATACCAATGTCTTTATACGCTAAACGAGGTGTTTCGGCTCAAAAGGAAGAAGTACATGCTGCCATTCAAAAGCTAGATCAAGGATTGTATCCGCATGCTTTTTGTAAGATGTACCCCGATTATTTGATGGGGGATGACAATTATGTAAATATTATGCACGCCGATGGGGCCGGCACTAAAAGTATTTTAGCTTATTTGTATTGGAAAGAAACCGGTGATGTTTCTGTGTGGGAAGGTATTGCTATTGACGCCGTTGCCATGAATTTAGACGATTTGCTTTGTGTAGGCGTAACGGATAATATTTTATTTTCTTCAACCATTGATCGCAATAAAAAAGTAATTCCAGGCTCTGTTTTAGAAGCCGTTATTAACGGAACACAATCTTTTTTTGATACACTTGCTAGTTATGGCGTTACCGTTCATTATTTGGGTGGTGAAACTGCCGATGTGGGAGATGTTGTAAGAACAATTGCTGTTAACGGAACCATGCAAAGTAGATGGCCAAAGTCTACATTAATTACCAATCAAAATATTGCTCCTGGTGATGTTATTGTTGGTTTTGCGAGTGCAGGAATGGCTATCTATGAAACGTCTTATAACAGTGGTCTTGGAAGCAATGGTTTAACCAGTGCAAGACATGATGTGCTTAGTCATTACTATGCCACTAAATATCCTGAAACATTTGAGCCAACGCTTGATAAAGATGTTGTTTATTTAGGAAAAAATAAAATGACAGATACCCTTTCCATAGAGGGTTTTGAGGATCCAATTTCTATTGGTAAATTACTTTTAAGCCCTACCAGAACCTATGCGCCACTTGTTAAAAAAATCCTAGATGCGCATTTTAATGACATTCATGGCATGATACATTGCAGTGGAGGTGGACAAACCAAGTGCATGAAATATTTGCCAACTACATTAAAAATTATAAAAGATAATTTATTTACCCCGCCACCCATTTTTAATTTGATACAGGAAAATGCGGGGTCTGATAATAAAGAAATGTATCAGGTATTTAACATGGGTCACCGATTAGAAATTTTTACAAATGAAAAAACGGCAGCAGCACTTATTGCGATTGCTGCGGCGTTTAATATTGAAGCTCAAATTGTGGGTCGCGTGGAAGCGGCAGCACAGTCAAGCTTACACTTACATACTTCAACCGGGATTATCGATTTTGAATATTAAAATATTTTTATGTCAGAAACAGTTGTATCCATTAACCAAGCAAAAATTTATCAAGGCAATAATTTGATTTTGGATGATGTCAATTTTACGGTACAAAAAGGTGAGTTTGTTTACCTTGTTGGAAAAACAGGAACAGGCAAAAGTAGTTTATTAAAAACGCTTTATGGCGAGCTGTCATTACAGCACGGAATGGGCTCTGTGGTTGGGTTTGACTTAAAAGGAATGGACTGGAAAAAAGTACCTTTTTTGCGCCGAAATATAGGTATTGTATTCCAAGATTTTCAATTGTTAACCGACCGTAATGTGTATGAAAATTTGCGTTTTGTACTGCAAGCAACTGGTTGGAAGGATGAGCGTTTGATGGAAGAAAAAATCAATGACGTATTGGATAAAGTGGGACTTAAAAGCAAAGGGTTTAAAATGCCATTTGAAATGAGTGGTGGTGAACAGCAGCGTGTAGACATTGCACGTGCAGTATTAAATTCGCCTAAATTAATTTTAGCGGATGAGCCTACGGGTAATCTAGACCCTGAAACGAGTGATGAAATCATGCAACTACTTATACAAATTGCAAAAGATTATGGGACCGCAGTAATTATGGCTACCCACGATTTTATTGTTATCAATAGATATCCGTCTCGTATTTTAAAAACAGAGGGTGGGAAGGTGTTGGACAGTGGTACGATGTAATTGATTTGCTAAATGATTTAATTAACTCCAAATAATAGTGGCACATTCTTTTGCCAGAATATCATTCGTTTTTTCTACTGCTATTAGTTGCTTTCTAGTTTCTATTTCCTCTTCCGAAAATGGGTGATGGTAGAGTTGAATAATGATTTCTTGAAAGGCATTTGCAGAGGATCCCTGATGGTAACAAGCTCCGAGCGCATTACTTGCTGTTTTCGTGTTTGTTAGGCAGTGTCTTCCTTTTTTTATCCCTTCTAGTAGTGCTTCATCAGCTTCTTGTTTGATAAAGCAAGGTTGTATGATAATTTGTGCTTTTTCAATCATGTCCTGAAGCTCTGTGCTAGAAGGGTTGCCAACAATGCATGTGTGCGGCTGGCTATGTGCAAGTGTAACCAAAGTAGGTGATGGGTTGTTACCTGTAATTACAAATGGTACTTTTAGATTGTGGAACACATGGGTTAACAGCCAGCTAGCTGTTTTATGTGTTGCGGCATCAGATAGGTTACCTTGAAAGAGGCAATAATTGCCAAGTCCAGTTTTGGAAGTTATATCATTACTACTTGAAATAAAGGGGGCTAAAATTTGAATTGCGCCACCTAAAAATAAATTCGCAAGCAGTTTTTTGTTTGTATCATCGGTTACAATCCAAGAAACCCGTTCGTTTATTTTTTTAAGTATTCTTTTGGATAAGACAGCCTCTCTTTGATAAAACAGTTTTTTTAATGGAGCACTGCTCCGCTCTTGGAGGTACTTAAAATAATTAGGGGTATAAGTGAGTAACCTCACCCAAATTTTTCTATGTGCTAGTTCTGTTGATAAAGCCAAGCCGCAGGGGCCCATACCTTCTATTAAAATGGGAAAATTGTTTTCTTTTATATCGTTAATGAGTCGAGCATTCAGGTACTTACCAGTAGCATAGGGTGCCGAAAATGAAAAATTTCGATGCCCTTCATTGACGGGATACGATTTGATCGAGCTGCAAATTTTTGAAAGCTGATGATTGTTGGTCGTATCAATAGTCGAGTCTGATTTACTATACGTGTACAGATGCACTTCAATACCAGCTGCTACTAATGCCTCCAATAGCCAGTAAGTTTGCTGCGCGTCACCTAGGGTGCTAGGGCAGGGGATATGCCCGGATATGATGTTGATGCTTTTTTGCATGGGGGTATAATGGTACAACAAGTGCTGCCATTGTTTGTTCACTGATTGTGCCAAAAATGAGACAATTGTATTGACAAACAGCTTGTTTTAGATGCCTTTTTCCAACTTATTTTTCCACGAAACTCATTTCGTTTTTTATTCCATCAAAAGCTTATAAAATGATGATATGCAGTAATTTAGATCTATTTTGTTGTTCATTAAATAGATCTTAATTTAACTTCTCCACGTCTTATTAACAAGCCTGCAATTATTACAATCATTTCTACCCGTTTTATTGTAAGTTCGCGGGTATTAAAAGAAAAGAAAAGTGAGATTAAAATCGTTAGAAATCAAAGGGTTCAAAAGTTTTGCTGATAAAACAGTGATAACATTTGACGAAGGGATCACTGGGATTATTGGGCCCAATGGTTGTGGCAAAAGTAATATTATCGATAGCATCAGATGGGTTATTGGTGAGCAAAAAATATCGGCGTTAAGAAGTGAAAACCTCGATGCGCTCGTTTTTAATGGAAGTAAAACAAGAAGTGCGAGTGGTTTAGCGGAAGTGAGTTTGACTTTTGAAAACACAAAAAATTTGTTACCTACCGAGTTTAGCACCGTAACCGTTACGCGTAGGTTTTATAAAAATGGAGAGAGTGAATACCGCCTCAACGATGTGAGTTGTCGTTTAAAAGACATCCACAATTTGTTTTTGGATACCGGTGTGAGTACCGATAGTTATGCCATTATCGAACTAGGTATGGTAGATGACATTATCAAGGATAAAGAAAATAGCCGCAGAAGAATGCTTGAGCAAGCAGCGGGTATTACTATTTACAAAACCAGAAAAAAAGAAGCTAAAAATAAATTAGACTTAACCGAGCAAGATTTAGCGCGTATCGAAGATTTGTTGTTTGAAATCAACAACCAATTAAAGACCCTCGAAAATCAGGCTAAAAAAGCGGAAAAGTATTTTGAAATTAAAGGGGAGTTTAGGGAAGTGTCTATTGAGCTTGCAAAAGCAGCCCTCGAAGGGTTTAATATTACTTACAAGGAGCTCAACGAGCAACAAGACCTTGAGGTTAACAAGCGCGTGCAGTTAGAAGCTGAAATTGCGGTAGAAGAAGCGGCACTTGAACAGGAAAAAGTAGGATTTATTGAAAAAGAGCGTGCGCTTCAGAGCATGCAGGGTGCTTTTAACGATTTATTGCAAAATTTACGCGGTAAAGAAAACGATAAAAATTTAGCGACTCAAAAGTTACATTACCTCAAAGAAAAAGAAACCAACTTAAAAGAGTTTTTAGACAAGGCTACAGGCCAGGTAAAAACCATTGGTGATTCTATCGAATACACACAAATACAGGTTGGAGATGAAGAAGCAAAATTAGCGGAGTTACAAGACGCCGTAGAAAATGCAAAACTAGATATCGAAAATAAGCGTCGTAATTTTGATGAGCGCAGATCAGGTGTAGACGCTTTAAGAAATGAGTTTCAACAAATTCAGCGTAACCAATTTGATGCCGAAAAAAAGGTAGCCGTTGCAGATACGTCTATTCAAAACTTACAACGTGCACAAGCGCAGTTAACCGATGAGCAAACACAACGTACACAGCAGTTAACGCAATTGCAAGGTGCCCTTGTAGAAAAAGAAGAAAGCTTAGTAGACAAGCGTAATGTATTAGCAGATTTGCAAGCCCATCAAGAAAAAACAAAGTCTAGTATTTTTGAAACGCAAGCTGCACTTGAAGTGCTGCGTTCCGAGCTAGCCGAAGAGAATAGAAAATTAGACGCCAAGCGCAACGAATACAACCTACTTAAAAGTTTAATTGACTCCATGGAAGGGTATCCTGAGAGCATTAAATTTTTACACAAGAATCCAGATTGGAATCATTCGGCTCCTATACTATCTGACATCATTTATGTGAAGGAAGAATATAGAGCAGCCGTTGAAAACGTGTTGGAGCCTTATCTAAACTATTATGTTGTTAATAATTTACAAGAAGGGTTACAAGCGATCCATTTGTTAGACACCAATCAAAAAGGAAAGGCTAACTTTTTTATGTTGGATAAGTTTGCCGATTTTAGATCTGAAAGTGCACAACCAGCTGGCACATTTGCTGCACTTGATGTAGTAGAAGTGGATGAGCCCTATAAAAAATTAGCGCAGTATCTTTTATCCAATGTGTACATCGCAGAAAACGAAGCAGCCATTAATAACAGTAATGGTGCCATCGTACTCGAAAAAACGGGTAAATATGTAAAAGGTAAATACACGTTAACCGGCGGTAGTGTTGGTTTATTTGAAGGTAAAAAAATTGGTCGTGCTAAAAATCTCGAAAAATTAGCAGAAGATATTGTTGATCAGGAATCTGTGGTTAATTTATTAAAATCAGATATTCAATTTAAGCACAATGAGGTGATTGCTTTTAATGATCAATTAAAAGAAGGCAACATCAAGCAAACAGAAGCTGAAATTAATCAGCTTACCAACGAAGTTTTTGCTGCTAAAAATAGAATTGAAAATTTACAAGCAGCTAGCTTAACGGCTTCAGACCGTCTTGCAGATATTGAAGCTCGTTTAGGTGATGAGCATGATGCTATTTCAGAAACGCGAGGTGCATTAATCCAGCTCAATCAAGATTTAAATGCAACAGCAGCGCAAGTTAGTTTAGTAGAGCAGGATTATCAATTAGCAGAACAAGCCTATAACGAAGCCTCTGCTACTTACAATGAAACCAATATTACATTTACACGTCAGCAAAGTAAGATCACGACGCTCAAACAAGAATTGCTTTTCAAAGAAAATCAGTTGAGCGAACTTATTGCGCAAATCGACAATAACACCGCTCAGTTATCTGAAGCTTCTACCGATATTTCAGAAGGTGCTGCTACACTTGCATTATCAGAATCGCTTTTATTGGAGCTTATGCAACAAAAAGAAGTGGAAGAGCAAAAATTAAATGAAACAGATCAGGCTTACTATAACTTAAGAAACGCACTTCAAGAAAAAGAAAGCGAACTCCGTTTAAAGTCGAAGAGTAAGGAAATGATTGATCATTTGGTGACAGAAATCAAAGACAAACTAAATAACTTGAAGCTACAATTAGCGGGTATGAAAGAACGCCTTAGTGTAGAATTTAAAGTTGAACTAGATGACATTATAGATCAGCCTCGTACTTCTGAAACGCCGCTGGAAGAGCTTCAAAGTACTTCGGAGCGTATGCGTAAACGCCTCGAAAATATGGGTGAAGTAAATCCTACGGCTATTGAAGCCTATACCGAAATGCGCAAGCGTTACGATTTTATATTAGAGCAAAAGAACGACCTTGTTTCGGCTAAAGAGTCTTTATTACAGACCATTCAAGAAGTAGAGGCAACAGCGAACCAACAATTTTTAGAAACCTTCAATAAAGTAAGAGAAAACTTCCAAAAAGTTTTTAAAGCTTTATTTACAGAAGAAGATACTGCCGACATGGTACTTGTGGATCCTACCAACTTAGCAGATACAGGTATTGATATTGTAGCAAAGCCTAAGGGCAAGCGTCCTTCATCAATTACACAGCTTAGTGGAGGAGAAAAAACATTAACGGCCACTGCATTACTATTTGCTATTTATTTAATTAAGCCAGCACCATTCTGTATTTTGGATGAGGTGGATGCGCCATTAGATGATGCCAACGTAGGGAAGTTCACACAAATGATTAAGAAATTTAGCGATAACTCACAGTTTATTATTGTAACACACAATAAGCAAACCATGGGTGCGGTAGATGTTATTTATGGTGTGACTATGCAAGAGCCAGGCGTAAGTAAACTTGTTCCTGTAGACTTTAGAAGCCTCACTAATTAAAGCGGTTGTTAAGGTCGGTTTTCATACTCTATGTAACTTGTTTGGGGTGTTATATTTTATTTACACGCCAGCCAGATTTCTTTGATGGCGAAAAAGCGCCCGCAACCATTCAAATGTTGTATGATACTACAGCTAAGCAAATCATTCCTGCTGCTGTGTATCAGGCAGGCGTTACATGGTACCGCACAGATGCTCGTTATTTTTTAAGGCGTTTACATGCAGGTCAAAAAGTAACTGTCATTTATGAAACTGCTACGCCTGAAACGGCTGCTGTATATACCTTTTGGGGCTATTGGATTGGCTGGGGTGAGCTCTTATTTACGGTGATAGGCTATGTAGTACTATTACAAATTGCGTATGCTGTAACCACCAATCCTAATGCAAATTCTTTACAAGATCAACTTAGTTACGCGCCAGAAAAAAAACGTAAATACAACGACTAAATTTATTTTATGAATCCACTCGCTTCAAGTTTTTTACAACTGGTTACCATCATGGATGAGTTGAGGGAGCAGTGCCCTTGGGATAAAAAGCAAACGATAGGTACGCTGAGATCCATGACCATCGAGGAAACCTATGAACTAGCTGATGCTATTACAAATAAAGATTGGAATGGTATTAGAGAAGAACTTGGGGATGTATTACTTCATATTTTGTTTTATGCACGCATTGCAAAAGAAGAAAATAAATTTCAATTACAAGAAGTGATTGATGGAATAGCAAAAAAATTAATTGATAGGCATCCTCATATTTATGGTGATGTGAAAGTAGAAAATGAGGAAGACGTTAAGCGAAACTGGGAGAAACTAAAATTAAAAGAAGGAAAAACGTCGGTACTCAGTGGGGTGCCCGTATCGTTACCTGCACTTGTAAAAGCAACGCGTATGCAAGTAAAAGCAAAGCAGGTTGGGTTTGAATGGAAAGAAACTTCTGAGGTTTGGAATAAAGTAGAAGAGGAGATAGGAGAGCTTAAAGAAGCTGTTGCCAGTTCCGATGTTTCTAACATGGAAGATGAGTTTGGTGATGTGCTTTTTAGTTTGGTAAACTACGCACGGTTTATTGGCGTAGATCCAGAATCGGCGCTTGAAAAAACAAACCTAAAATTTAGAACCCGCTTTATGTATATGGAAGCGCAGGCTACAGCCCAGGGTAAAAATTTAGGGGATATGACCTTATCAGAGATGGATCTGCTTTGGAACGAAGCCAAAACTAAATAGCTCAAATTTTTATTTCCTTTTTGTTTGCTGCATAGCAACCCATTTTTCAAAGGCATCTAGGGTATAGCTGCTCAGGTTGTTTTCTTTGGTTACACCCGCTTTTTGAGCTACTAAAACACCATACCTGCAATCTTCAAAGCCTTGGGTAGCGTGTGCATCTGGATTAATAGAAATGAGTACGCCTTTATTAAGTGCTTTTCCAATCATGCGCCAATCAATATCCAACCTCCGAGGGTGGGCATTTAATTCTATCACTACATTGTTTGCGGCACAGGCATCAATAATTTTCTGGTGGTCTACAGGATAGCCCTTACGACTTAATAATAATCTACCAGTCATGTGCCCAAGTATATTGGTGTATGGATTTTCGATGGCTGTAATAAGCCGTTGCATGGCCTTTTCTTCCCCCATTTTTAAATTCGAATGCACTGATGCTATTACTAAATCAAATGTTTGTAAGACCTGTGGTGCATAATCAAGGTTCCCATCATTTAAAATATCGCTTTCAATACTCTTAAATATTTTAAAGGGAGCTAATTGTGTGTTTAGCTGATCTATTTCTTTGTGCTGCGATATAATGCGGTCTTCTTGAAGGCCGCTTGCATAAAATGCCGATTTTGAGTGGTCGCTCATTACTAAATATTCAAATCCTTTTGCTTTAGCAGCAGTGGCCATGTCTAAAATTGTGTTAGAGCCATCACTCCATTTACTATGGCTATGAATAATGCCTTTAATATCTGAAGGTATAATAATGGTAGGAAGGCCCTTATTAGACGCTGTTTCAATAACATTAGCATCTTCTCTTAGATAAGGTGGGATATAGGGGATATTGGCCGCTTTAAAGATGTCTTCTTCAGAAATATAGCTTTGTGCAAGCCCTTCTGGCACCAATTCGTTTATTTTTTCTAAAAAAGAAGGGGCACAAGATGTCTCAAAGACCGTTTTTACTAGATTTTTAGTGTCTACAATATGAAATCCGAGGGTACTATTTTCTTGTGAAGTAACTTCTAAATAACCTGGGGTACTGGACTGGATTTCGAAATTATTTTCTTCAAAAAAACTTTCCAGGGGGGCTAATTCTTGGTCCGTTACCCACTCCAAAATGGTAATGACCTCCTGTTGTTGTCTAAAAGCACCGGTTACAAAAAAGCTAGATTCATTAAAATGTTCGGTCCATTTTTCTTGCAAAAGCCCTACCACGGGTTCCATTTGTGCGTACAAAAAATTACCCTGTGCGTTTATATAAAATTCGATGGACGCTTTTATATTGGCTTGCGTTTTTTCTCCAAAACCTTTGTAAAGGGTTAGTCGGTTTTCTTCGCAAGCATAGAGCAGCTCACCGAGTGTTTCAATTTCTAATTCTTTCCAAATGGTAGAAATTTTTTTTGGACCAATACCTTTTATGCGCAGCATCTCTAAAATGCCTGCTGGCGTTTTTTGTAAATAGCTATCTAAAATTTCAAGTTGTCCTGTTTCTAATTGCGCTATAATTTTTTTGCCGGTTGTAGCACCAATACCACGCTGCGAAAAAATTGTTTGCGGATCAAGGGTAGACAATTCAGTTTCTAATTTATCTATCGTGAAAGCCGCACTGGCATAGGATTTGGCCTTAAATGCGTCGTCTCCATGTATATCCATTAATTTGGAGAGGAGGGAGAAATTATCTGCAATCGCTTCGTTGGTCATGGGTATGAAATTGGGTCTCAATATAGCACAAAAAAAAGTCCCGCAAGATTGCGGGACTTTTAAATCTATTTTTAGCTAAAGCTAAACTAAGATTACTTCTTTTTAGCAGCCTTCTTAGGAGCAGCTTTCTTAGCAGCTTTCTTAGGAGCAGCTTTTTTAGCAGCTTTCTTAGGAGCAGCTTTCTTAGCAGCTTTCTTAGGAGCAGCTTTTTTAGCAGCTTTCTTAGGAGCAGCTTTTTTAGCAGCTTTCTTAGGAGCAGCTTTCTTAGCAGCTTTTTTAGGAGCAGCTTTCTTAGCAGCTTTTTTAGGAGCAGCAGCCTTTTTAGGGGCAGCTTTCTTAGCAGCTTTTTTTGCAGTTGCCATGTTTTTTTGATTTAATGGTTAGTAAATAATACATTAAAAGTAAAAAATTATTTCAAACTACAAAAAAATATTTTTTTAAGCAGTTGGAGTTGGGGTAGCAACCGACACTGTTGTTCTGTCATTTCTGCCTTTTTTATACTCTACTATACCGTCTTTTAACGCGAATAAAGTAAAGTCTAAACCAACGCCAACATTTTTACCAGGGTGGTACTGCGTACCTCTCTGACGAATAATGATATTGCCTGCGATGGCTGGTTGGCCACCATAAATCTTAACGCCCAAACGCTTACTCTGTGAGTCGCGGCCGTTCTTTACACTACCTTCACCTTTTTTGTGTGCCATGGTATAATACTATTTTAAATTAAGCGATGCTTTCTATTTTAATACGCGTATAATGCGTTCTGTGACCGTGCTTCTTGCGGAAGCCCTTTCTTCTTTTCATCTTAAAGGCGATCACTTTTTCACCTTGTACTAGGTCGCTGAGAATTTCTGCTTTAACGATTTCTTTAACGGCAGTGCCAAGGGCAATTTTACCGTTATTTTCAACCATTAATACATCAGAGAACTCAACTTTGTCTCCGGTTTTACCTTGCAGGTGAGGTACGTACAAGCTCTGTCCTGCTTGCACTTTAAATTGTTGACCTGCGATTTTTACAACTGCTAACATAGCTATCCAAAATTAGGACGGCAAAGGTAAGGTTTTGGAGTGAAAAACGTATAAAATTCTGCTTCTTCTTGTTAAAAAATCATAAATCATTGATTTTCAAAATATTAATAGCTTAACAATTACAAATAATTCTGAAGCCTACAATTCTCTATTTTTGCAGGGTCTAATACCTATAGGTCATTCAATGAATCTAAAATCATTACTTGCCAAGCCCTTTGCTCATTATATAGCCAACAAGGTTAAAAAAGAGGCAAAGCAGGCTATACAAGACCAAACCACCATCTTTAAGGCTTTATTAAAGGTGCTCAAGCATACCCAATTTGGTAAAGACCATGGGGCAGATGCGGTACAAGACTATGATAGCTTTAAAAAAGCCATTCCCATTAGAGATTACGAGCGGTTTGTTCCTTATATCAATATGATAAAAGAGGGCAAGCAAAATATATTATGGAAAGGGCTCCCCATTTATTTTGCCAAAACAAGCGGCACTACAAGCGGGGTTAAATACATCCCCATTACCAAAGACTCAATTGATAACCATATTAATACAGCCCGCAACGCACTACTTTGTTATATGGCCGAAACGGGCAATACCGGTTTTGCATCTGGGAAATTGATATTTTTAAGTGGTTCCCCCGAATTAGAACGCGTTGGTGGCATTGCTACCGGACGGTTAAGTGGTATTGTAAATCACCACGTGCCGGCTTATTTAAGGTCCAATCAATTACCTACTTACGAAACCAATTGCATGGAAGATTGGGAACAAAAATTAGACGCCATTGTATCAGAAACGATGGATCAAAATATGACCCTCATTAGTGGTATTCCACCTTGGGTTCAAATGTATTTTGATAGATTGGAAACAACCACTGGAAAAAAAATAGGCGAACTGTTTCCTAATTTTAATGTCATGGTACAAGGTGGTGTCAACTTTGAACCATATAAAGCCAAATTATTTGAAAGTATAGGTCGTAAAATTGATACCGTAGAACTCTTTCCAGCAAGTGAAGGATTCTTTGCTTTTCAGGATACTCAAAATGAATCAGGTTTATTATTAAATACCAATAGCGGTATCTTTTTTGAATTTATTCCAGCTAACGAAATTTTTGATGAAAACCCTACACGGCTTTGTTTACAAGAGGTTGAGCTGGGTGTCAATTACGCACTCATCATCAATAGCAATGCTGGACTATGGGGTTATAATATTGGTGATACCGTAAAATTTGTAAGTATAGACCCCTATAAAATTGTTGTGACTGGACGGATCAAACATTTTATTTCTGCATTTGGTGAACATGTGATTGGAGAAGAAGTCGAAGCAGCACTTTTACAAGTTGCGGCACAAACAAATACTAGTATTACAGAGTTTACAGTTGCGCCATTTGTAGCAGGGGTCGATGCGGCAGGAAAAAGCTACCACGAATGGTTTATTTCTTTTGAAAAAGCACCCCCAAATTTGGATGATTTTGCTGCCCAGTTAGACACCGCCATGCGTAAACATAATGTGTATTATGACGACCTTATTAAAGGGGCTATTTTAGAACCATTAAAAATACGAACACTACAAAGCGATGCTTTTGTGCAGTATATGCGTGCTATTGGCAAACTAGGGGGTCAAAATAAAGTGCCAAGGCTAAGTAATGACAGGGTGTTAGCAGATGCACTTTCAAACTACCTTGCCCCTCTATTGTAGTTTAATTTTATCTTATCTTGTGGCAGTAAAAAATTAGGGTAGGTAATACCCATATAAAAATGAGTAGTCAAAAAAGGATCGCCATATTCGGCTCTACAGGTTCGATAGGAACGCAGGCACTTGAAGTGATTGCAGCCAACCCAACATTATTTAGTGCCGAGGTATTAACAGCGCAAAGCAATGACACCCTATTAATTGAACAAGCCTTAGCGTTCAATCCTAATGTTGTTGTTATCGGGGATGAAAAAAAATACCTCACTGTAAAAGAAGCGCTCTCCAAAACAGACATTAAAGTTTTTGCAGGAGAGCAAGCACTTGTTGAAGTTGCTGCACTTGATTGTTACGATATGATGCTTGCTGGCATTGTTGGTTATGCAGGATTAAAACCTACTTTAAAAGCCATTTCATGCGGTAAGCCAATTGCACTAGCCAATAAAGAAACCCTTGTGGTTGCAGGTGATATTGTGATGCAAATGGCCATGGAAAAAAGAGTGCCTATTATTCCCGTAGACTCAGAACACTCTGCCATATTCCAATGTTTGGTAGGAGAGGGTCGTAATAAAATTGAGCGCATTATTTTAACGGCTAGCGGTGGTCCATTTTTAGGTAAAAAACCTAATTTTTTGGTGAATGTAAAACGTGACCATGCACTACAACATCCTAACTGGAGTATGGGTGCAAAAATTAGTGTAGACTCTGCAACCCTTATGAATAAAGGGCTTGAGATGATTGAAGCCAAGTGGTTGTTTAATTTACAACCTGCACAAATTGAAGTGGTGATTCATCCGCAAAGTATTATACATAGTATGGTGCAATTTGATGACGGAAGTATTAAGGCACAAATGGGGCTTCCTGATATGAAACTTCCTATACAGTATGCACTCGCTTTTCCGCAGCGCCTAGAAAATAATTTTCCGCGCTACGATTTTAGAAAGCCAAATGCCTTAACATTTGACGAGCCCGATACCAAAACTTTTAGAAATTTAGCCCTTGCGATAGAGGCACTTCATAAAGGAGGCAACCTGCCATGTATTTTAAATGCGGCCAATGAAATTGCAGTGTATGCTTTTTTAAGAAACCGAATTGGGTTTTTAGATATGACAGAAGTTGTGGAACAAACCATGCAAAAAATGCCATTCATCGAAAAGCCAACCCTCGAACAGTATTTTGAAAGTGACGGTGAAGCAAGAAGTTTTGCTGCGTCACTCATCCATTTATAAAAAGCATCTCAATATATATTTATGACATTATTAGCGATAGATTGGTTAAGTGTTGGCGTTAAAGCTGGACAGTTTATTTTATCTTTTTCAATTTTAGTAACCCTACATGAGCTAGGGCATTTTATTCCTGCCAAATTATTTAAATGCAGGGTAGATAAACTTTATTTATTCTTTGATCCTTGGTTTAGTATTTGGAAAAAGAAAAAAGGTGAAACCGAATATGGTATTGGATGGGTGCCGTTTGGTGGCTATGTAAAAATTGCCGGCATGATTGACGAGAGCATGGATAAAGCGCAAATGAATAAGCCCCCAGAACCACACGAGTTTAGATCTAAACCAGCCTGGCAGCGTTTAATTATTATGATCGGTGGAGTGCTCGTGAATGTCATATTGGCGATTATTATTTTTATTGGCATTACCTGGGTATGGGGTGAAGAATATTTACCCGTTAAAAATTTAAAAAATGGAATTGTTGCCGATTCATTGGCGAAATCAATAGGCATTAAAGATGGTGATAATGTGGTAGGTATTGATGGCAAACCACTTGAAGCATTTGGTACCCTAGAAGCAGAAATGGTTTTAAATGATGCAAAGGTTTTACAAGTTACCAGAAACGATAGTACCATGGACATACAAGTGCCTGAAGGCTTTATTGGAAAACTAGCCAAGGTTGCCAATGAAACATCACTTGTGATGCCGCGTTATCCGGCCATTGTAGACTCTGTGTCGAGCACCGCCGTATTTACGAAAGATGCACTTATTAAGAATGACCAGCTCATTGCTTTTAATAATAAACCATTTTTGTTTTACCACGAGTTTGATCAGCTAAAAAAAGGATACGAAGATTCTATTGTGAGTTTAACTGTGCTTCGTGGTGCTGATACTGTGGATGTGCGCGTTAAAGTAAATGAAAAAGGGAAGCTTGGTTTTTTTGGTAAAAACCCGCTCGTTTTATTTGGAACCAACACTAAAACCTATGGCTTTTTTGAATCTATCCCGGTAGGTTTTACAAAAACTTGGGAAACACTTGATCGTTATGTTACGGGTATCAAACAAATTTTTACAGGTAAGGTAGCCGCAAGTGATTCACTTGGAAGCGTTATTAGTATTGGTAATACTTTCCCTGGTACTTGGGATTGGGAACGTTTTTGGACATTAACAGGTATTTTTTCTATCATACTTGCGTTCATGAATATTTTACCTATTCCTGCGCTTGATGGCGGACATGCACTCTTTACGCTCTATGAAATGATCACCAAGCGTAAACCTTCCGATAAGTTTATGGAATACGCACAAATGGTGGGCATGGTGCTATTATTAAGTTTAATGGTATACGCGCTAGGTCTCGACTTTTGGAGATTATTTAAATAAGTGTTTAAATAGTGTTACCTTTGCTGCTAGCTTTTTGCTAACCGCATAGCTATGGGGTCGTACTGGTTTTGACAGCATAGGTTATTGTTGGTGTAAGCATGCAGTGCGTTGTGTAATTAGCACTTCAATCTGAATACTCAAACTTCAAATGGCAATACTCAGTATGCCATGGCTGCTTAATCAGTGATTAAGTAACCATTTGGGCCGCCGCACAGGTTCGCTTATTTCCATGTGCCGTCGCCGACTCAAATCAAAATAAGATGCTGCAATAGAAGGCTGTGACTATTGCTTAAGATTATCCAGCTAAGCGTTAGGTTGGTTTGTTCGTTCCCGGCCTTTCGTCTACAATGAATACCGAAATAAGCATGTAGAAAGCTAATGGTCACGATGTTTGGACAGGGGTTCGACTCCCCTCGACTCCACAGAATCTAGGGTATAATATATTAATTTATAATATATTATACCCTATTTTTATATAAATAGTTACTCTATTTTTATAGCGAGATTTGAGGATAGTGGTATTTAGATTCTTAGTATTTTGGTTCCACTATTCCATTTATATATGTTTATTTCTAATCTATTTCTTGATTAACTTTGTTTTAATTTAACATATATGTCAAGGCATTAGAATTTTAGTGTATCTGTTTTGACCTAACTTGCTATTAATAAATAATGGTGCTAATTAATTTAAAATCAATTAAAAAATGAAAATTCAAATTAAACCCAAGTATAGTTTCATTTTGTTATGTTTTGTTTTGTTTTTGCTGCTTGAAGCATGCGCTCCTCCCAAAAAGCAATATTCTGTAGACTTGCAAAATTTTGTATTGAAAGTCGAAAAAGAGTATAGTAACTATACTGACAAAGACTGGGAAGTTACAAAAGTTGCATTTGAGAAACTATCGAAAGAGAGGTATGCAAAAATAGAGTCAGACTTGACTATGGAAGAAAAAAATAGTATCAATGAATTTTTTGATAGGTATGAGGCTTGTGAAGAAAAAGCAATGATATTGGAAATAAAAAATGGGATTAAATCTGGGATTAAAAGAGCAGGTAATTTCATCGAAAATATTCTGAAAGATACTTCTATTGTTAACTAATTGATTATCAATATTATACTAAATATTTGTATTAATTCCAATAATATATAGATATTAACAAATATTCTATATATTTATTGTCCAAATTAAATTTCTTAAATCTAGTTAAATTTCTATTTTATGACTATAAAAATCATAATAATTGCATTTATTGCAATCCTAATTGTTTTTTTTATTATAAAAAGACTATTCAAGTTACTTCTATTTGCGGTTTTGATTTTTGGTGCTTATCTACTTTATATTAAATTGACGGGTGGAGATACAAATAAGGTAATAAAAGATACAAAAAGTAAGGTTACTAAAACCATTGATAATTATACTAAATAAAATTCATGAACCTGAGTATGCAATTTCAAAATAAACAAAAAAATAATATTAAGGCTTTAGCTTTATTGATGGGTTTAATTTTCTTATTCTCCACTAAGCTTATAGCTCAAAAAGCAGTCAATAGATTAATACTTTGGGACGTTACTGCATCAATGGTTGGATCTAAAAATAGTACCCCACCTAATTATGGGTACAATTCAAATTCAGATATTGACAAACAAGTTAGAGAGGGACTAATAAAAATTATATCTGATACCAAAGAAGACGATGGTGTTTTTAATATATATCCATTTGGCTCTGATATATTAGAATACAAGAGTTTTTTAAATACATCAAATGGTCGAAAAGATGCTATTAATTACATTACAAATTATACGATTGACAAGCAACCTAAGGGGTATACTAATATTTGTGGCGCATGGGACAAGGCTATGATTCATATTGACCCTAAATTACGAAATGTAATTTATTTATTTACAGACGGAAGTCAAAATATAGCTTATGGACCAGATGGTATAAATTGTTTGAGTTCAACTGTAAATAAATATTGTTCTTTAACTAAAGGTACCGATACCTACACTTTTTATATTTCTTTAAATGTTGCAGATAAAACATTTCAAGGCATATTAGAAAATGCATGTAAAAATTTAACAGTTCTTACTCCAGGTGATGTAAAAAATATAGGAATTAATCTTCCTTTAAAATTAGTTGCCAAATTTCAACCATTAAGTTTTAATTTACAGGATAATAGTTCAAGTGCTGAAAGGTTTACAGCAGTTAATGGTACGATTCCATCTGACTTAAAAAAGATAAACGCAGATTTAGAAATTAATACACAAGATAAATTAGGCATTAAAGCCACAATAACTTCAAATAAAGACGGGAATTTAGATGTAAATTTTACATTAGAAGATATTTCAGGGAAAGCTATTGCCACTTTAAAAACTATTCAAAATTTAAATATTGTTGGTAAAATAAAGGTTAGTATAGAGGGATCAACTGAAGTCACGGAAATACCCATAAATATTATAAACAAGAAGTCGCCACAATTGAATTTCATTATAAAATAAGTATAAAGATGAAGGGAATTTTATTTAAAGCCACGCTTTTTTCCATAGCAATAGTTTGCTTTTCTTGTAGTAAAACCAAAAAGGCTGCAACTTCTATGGATTTTGGAGAGGCGCATCCAAATCAAATTGTAGAAAAGACCTTGGTATTAAATTTTAATGATGAAGCAAAGGCAGATAGTAATTCTTTTGTGGAATTCACTTATCTAAACAAAGATGATTCACAACCAAATGGGTTTGCGTTCACAATTAATGGAGAGACGGTTCAAGGCAATAAGCTTAAGTTTTATGCATATAATTTTGTAAACAAGAGTCCGGAAGTTAAAATTGGAATCAAATTTCCAAAAGGAACAAAAGAAACAGAGTATTCTGGAAATTTTGTATTAACCAATGCATCTGTTGACTTACAACAATTTATTACTCAAGGTACAGATAAAATTCCATCACAAATTGGAGAAAAAGTTGGCAAATGGGATGTTATATATAATGATCCTATTCCACTTTGGATTAAACTGGTCGTAGGTATAGGCCTTGTATTATTTTTTATCTCTTTATTGTGGTTTATATTAACTAGACCCAATATGCTTTTTGGTCCAAAAACTTTTAAAAAGGGGATGCTAAGTTTTTTAGATGGAGATGCAACAACTATTAATTTAGAAAAATTAAAAGTGTATGATATTTCTAAAAAACTTGGTATTGAAGAAGGTTTGATATTAGAGCCAGTTGACAAGTTATACCAAAGAAAAAAGCAACGTTTTGCTAGACTAAAAAATAATTCTGCAAATTTAGAAATTAAATTAAAATATGATAATGTTGAAGAGACGATAGGTGTCAATCAAGAATTATACAATATGGATGAAATTAAAATAATTACACAAGACAAAAAGGTTTACTTATTAAGTTATTTAAACAATAAAATTTCAAGAGTTTAAAAAAAAATAATATTATGGCAAAAATTGTAAACCCCGCATTATTTATTGGATTAGGCGGTACAGGACACAAGGTTTTATTACAGGTTAAAAAAGCAGTATTAACTAATTATGGAGAATTACCTCCAATGACAAAGCTTTTATGTTTTGATACAGATAGAAAAGAGTTACTTTCTTCGACCGACGAAATAGAATATGATAAAAAAAATCAAGATGGAACTTTTACTAGAGTGATTGAAAAAATTCAATTTAGTCCAAATGAAACAGTAGGTATTCCTATTTCTAATCCGCGAGGTTTAGCTAACCAAGAATACATTAGAGAATGGCTATCACCGTCTGTTTTAGCTCAAATAGGACCAAGTGATACAGGAGCAAAACAAATTCGTCAAATGGGTCGTTTTGCCATTTTTGAAAATTTCATGAAGCAAAACATAGGTAAGCAAATTGAAGATAAACTTAATGAGCTAAAAAATATTGTTCTACAGAAAAACACAGATTATTCTACAGGAGATAACGAAGCAAAGCCTTGTGTTCATTTAGTTTTTTCACCCTGCGGCGGAACAGGTGCCGGAACATTTATTGATATTGTTACAATTATCCGAAAAACTGATCCGCAAATTGAAATTTTTGGTTATTTGGTTATGCCTGAGTTTTATACAGGATTTCCAATGACAACTAGCGTTGTACAAAATGCCTATGCTTCATTAAAAGAAATCGACCATTTAATGGGACAAGATGCTCAAAAAGATAGTGATCCTAAAAAGAACAAATGGTGGTCAAATTATCCAAAATCCCCTTTTGAGGTTGATTACTCTGGGAATGGTGATAAATATAAGTTACCTGGAGGAACTAAAGGGTTTTTCGAATACTTATATTTATTTGATAATGTTAGTGAAAAATCTAGTTTTATAAAAAGTGTTGATGATGTATATGATAGAATCGGCAGAATTTTATATTTAATGATTTCTGGCCCTGGCACTAAAATGCAGTCTGCATATAGTAATAACAAAGATTATATGTATCCATCTTCATCATTAACAAATAACAAACGAAGAAACTATTCTTCAATGGGTATTTCGCAGATCATTTTAGATAAACAATTTTTAAAAAATCTTAAAAAAACACAAATATCAAAAGTTATTCTAAATGCATATTGTTATAATGATAATTTAACAGCAAACGAAGATTTTGCTGTTTTTATTGATTCTAATTCATGGAGAGAAGATAGTGGAAAAGATATGATAATTGATACTTTGATGCCAAGAAATCAATTAAAATACTCTACTGAAGCTCTTTATCCTAAATTTAAAAAAGGCTCAAATGTCGAACTAAAATCGAATGTAGAAACCTTTTTAAGAACATGGGACGAAAAAGTAAATACGAACACTTCAAAAATAAAAGATGAAGTTTATTTAGACTTCACGAATAAATTAAAAGATGAAGTTTCGAAATATTTAAAAAATAAAGGAGGCATAACAATAGTAAAACAATTTGTTTCTTATATGTTAGGTTCATTCAATGCAATGTCTGAGGAAATGCAAAATGAATTAAATACTCATAAATCAAATAAAGATAAATTCCTTAAAGATTTACCCAATTATTTAGAGGCCATTGTATCAGATGAAAATGGATTAAATCCTATAGGTAAGGAGGGGAGAATTAAGGCAGCTAGCGAGGCCTATGTTCAAAATGCAGAAAAGATATTATTTGAAAATTGGAACTTAGTAAGAAAAGAGAAAGCAAAACTTTTCATCGATATGTCTATTTCGTTAATTAAAGAGTATAGACAAAAGATAACTGATCTTGAACAATTATTAATAGAATCAATTTCAGATCTTGAGAGAGAGTCACAAAGAATTATGAATAGTTCAAATACAGAAAGTGATTTCGAGAGATATATCCATTATTATTATAAAGATATATTAAATGAAAAAAAGGATGATATTAATATAGAAGAAGCATTTTCTGGTCTTGACTTTTCAAAAATAATCACACTAACTTCAATTAAAGACATTAAAGCATTTATAGATCAATATGTATTACAAACCGATGCTTTAAAAAATATAGATAAATTAAAAGTTGAAACAATTTTAAGTAAACTCGACAAAGAAACTATAAAAAATATAATTTCATATTTAGACGCAAGTTCTGCTGTTTGCATTGATGTAGATCAATCCTTTTTATTAACGACAGATAAGCCTTACATGGAAAAATTTGGCTTTATATGTGTTGAAAATTCAGAAAATTCAATTTTTTCAGAAGGAAGTACTTTTTATGAATCTTTAAGTACAGAGGGAGGCTATTCTCAAGACAAATTAAAACCATTTTCAACCTTTGATGATGAGAGAATTACTATGATTAAAGTTGCAGGAATGTTTCCGGCATGTGCTATTAAAAGAATTCAAAATTATAAAAATAAATTTGACAGCTCTAGTATGTATCACTATTCAGATGTTTATTTTGAAAAAAATGCAATGGATCTTTTAGATGGAGGAGATAACGAAGGTGATGGTTTGAAATGGTTTGCCGTAGCTTCAGCACTTGGCAAAATTTATCTAGATAGAGGAGCTTTAAAATTAGAAGTAGATAATGGTAAAAAAGTGGATCTATTCGAGGGCACAAGAAATAAAACGAATAGGTATGAAGCTCTTAAGGTTTTCACGAAAAATAAAGAATGGCTTGCATATATTGAAAAATATTTCAATAAATACTATGATGACAATGGTAAACCAGGAATAACAGAAAAATTTGTTAATTTTTATAAAAATATTACAACTGTTGAAATACTAGGAAAACAGCATAATAAAATGGATGATCAATCAGAGGAATATAACAGCATTTTTAATGAAAAAGCTGCCATTAAGGATTTTGCAATGGAGTTAACAATAAACCCTGATAAATTTGAATAATAAATTTATTAAAAAAGTCAGAATTTAAAATTACTTATGTCCACTATACATCCAATAATATTTTTATCTATTTCAGATACCGGTCTAGATATAGTTGAAACAATTAAAAAGGAATCCAAAAAGCTACAAAATATACATACTGAAAATAGATATGTAAGATATATTGGAATGGATAAAGATGGGAATATTAATAATAGTATAGATGAGACTATTATTAATATTCCCTTAGTGGGAGATGTTGATAAAATTGATTCCTATAAAGGATTTAACCAAAAGAGGTTAGAAATTAAGACAGTCATAGAGAAGGCGATTAACAGTATTTATAATTTAAATAATACTAATTACGCTTCTGAAAATAATCTAAGTCTGGGTAGGCCTCAAATTGTTTTACTCGGTTCATTTGACTACGCGCCATTATCTTCTTTTATCATTTCACTATTACAAAGCTTTGATTCTTTTACTTTTATTGAAGATAATAAACCTCAACTTCATTTAATATTAATTTACAATTCAAAATTACAGTCTGATAATAATATAGATACTGCAATTTTAAAAAATGCATTTTTTAAAGAAATTGAGTCATCAAGAATTTCAAAACCATTTGTTTGGTTAATTGACATCATAAATGAAAAATCAATTAATTTAAATAACAATAGTGCCGTTTATTATTCTATTTCACAATTTGCGGACTTATTATATACAAGTGCGGGCTTGATAACTGCCCCTACAACCACAATGGTAAACTATAGTGAGAAAGAAAAGCCTTGTATGTATTCAACATTTGGCTATTCTTTAATGCACTTCCCTACTGATAAAATTAAAGAGTATTTAAGCATTCACGCTAAAACACAAGAGTTTGACTATTTAGTAAATGATTTTGATACTAAATTTGAAATTATTGCAATTAAAGATGAAACCACAAAATTTTTCCGTAAGAACGATTTTGAGAACATTCCACAAAAAATATCAAAAAAAGAAAATGCAGATGATATATATCTACCATTAGCATATTCAAAAATTGCAAAACATTATGATATAGAATATGAAGAGGTATTAAGCAAAAAACTAAGTGTTGTTAATAATCCTACAGTTATATCAAAAACAAATACTAACGATTTCTTTCATCAATTAGTTAATATAAATAAACAATACGAAGATGAAATTTATATTAATTATTCAAGTGATATTGATGCAGCAAAGAAACGTGAACTAGCTTCAATTAATAAAGTAATTCAAGATACACAAATTGCATTTCTTGATGATAAAACAAAGGGGATTAACTATGCTATACTTTTTGGAGCAATGTTATGTAATAATCAAGCTGCGGTTCAGTCTATGCTTGAAGGACGATTTGTAGAAAATATCCCTTCGTTAAATAACTTACAAGATATTTACAGAGGCCATTTTATTGGCGATCAAGTACAAGAAATTGAAAAATTATTAAAAGTAGAATCTGATAATTCTTCTAATAAGAAAAAATTAATTGAAGATTATTCAGCTAAACTTGTTACGGCTGAAAAGACATTAGGGGCTATTAATGTTGACCCAGAAGTAGAGAATCCTAAATTGAAAGAACTGCAAATTCAAATAGATGATTATAAAAAACAAATTGATAAATTAAATTTCGAAATAGGGGAACATAATGATCAAATAGAAATATTTACTAAAAGAATACAGGAAATTAAAAACGAGTTTGATCAATTAGATCCAAGGAAAGAAATATATAGAACAAAAAGAAATGAGCCTGTTTTAAGCGAAATTGTAAATATTCAAAATGTAAAAATTCCAGAACAAGATAAAATTTTATCCGATAATTATACTTTTAAAAATGATAAGTTAGAAGAAAGAAAAAAGTTTATTTTTTGGAAACTATTAGTCATCCCCATTTCTTTTTTTGCAGTTTTATTTTCCCTAGAATTATTCATAGAAGCTAAATGGGACTTACCAGAGGGCTGGTTTATAGGCATTTTGGAAATATTATTAAGCATTGAAATTGTTTATTATATTTTCTTCCTGATTAAATTTTATTTTTTAAATAAGGCATTAAGCGATTTTTTAGATGAAGTTCAATCTAAATTATCTGAGAAGAAAAATCTATTATCTAGATATGTAGAATTAAAAAATATATTTCATTTTAATAATTTCTCATTTGAAAATGATTTGATTTCCTTTTATATGGTTGATGAAATTATAAAAAAAGCAAAATTAAATCAAGAAAATATTGAAAATTTTAAAGTGTTAATTTCCAATAAAAAACAAGATTTTGAACAAGACAAAAATAAATTTTTGTTTAATGAAAGCCCTTTTGAATTTTGTATAATTACAAAAGAAGAAATAGAAAAGATATATAATTTATCAACGAATTCCAGAATAGTTAATAGAATTGAAGGTGACGTAAACTTTAGCAAATGTTATAGAGATTTTATTGATACAAACGCCTTGGATAGTCTATTAAAGCCAATTGAATTACAAGCGAATGATATTTATGAAAGAAAAGTAGAGACCGAGTCTTTAAAAACAATATTATTTAATGAGTCTCCAAATTTTTCTAAAAATATTAATACTACTGCTAAGTTTACCCAAATAATGGAAACCTCAAGACCACTACTCAGGACTTCACAAGACATTACAGTAAGTTCTCCCGACATCCCTTATACACAAAACATAACAGTTGGTAAATTAGATAAAAAATTTGAGAGTTACCTCAGTACAATTAAGTTTGGTGATATATCTATAGATGATAATAATAATAACACGTTAGGAATTATAAGTATAAAATCAAATTTTCCTGCATTTTTAATTTATGATGTTATTGCTAATGAAGAAGTTTTAAGAAACAACGTTACAAAAGATAAACAATCTAAATATTTCATAAATGAATCTGCAACTGCCTATTCTTTAATTCCTTCATTGAATATTACTAATATTGAAAAAGGAATTTTAGGAAATCCAATAATTGCCGCTATTTCAAACAAAGATATTTTTTATAATACTATTACTGAACAGTTTGAAAATGAAACTTTGGGATCACTTGGATTTACATTTGAGGAACTAATAAATATATGGCAAACCAATCTTTGTTATGATTTAGTACAAAATTCAAAACAATTAGACGATGAAATATGGAATTTAGATGAGCCAGAATTAAATATATACTTAAATAGGTTTACAGATGTTTGGACTAATTTTGGTATAGCCTTACCTACAATATATGAAGAAGAATTATCATCTTATTATTTTTCAATAAAAGGGACTTCTGAAGGGTGGGATAACATATTAGCTGCCATAAAAAGGAAAAGAAAATCATTATTTAAAAAATAGTTTTATGAAAAAATTAATATTTATATTTTTGCTTTTTAGTTTTATTGCTTGTCGCCCTTATTCAAAAGAAGCTTATTTGAAAGATTATGAATCATTCATAAATGAGATTTCTCTTGAAGAGCAGGATTATACTGAAAAAGATTGGACATCTATCGAATCTAAATTCGATAAATTTAATACCATTTGGTATAATGACTATTCTGACGAATTTAGTTTAACAGATAAGCTTAAGGTAACTAAATTAAAGACCCAATATTTATATTACAGAGGCAAAGTTAAAATTAAAGGGCTATTTAAGAAATAAGAATTGAAAGTCAAAAATGACCATTAGGAATATATAATAGCGTAATTTATGACTCAATATATTTGAAGACCACAACCTTATCAAATTATTGTTGGAAACTGGTAATTAATTTTAAAAATTTATTTGATTAATTAGTTTTTACTTTTTACTAATGGTTATTCTGCTCCTTTTAAAACAACTACAAGTCAATTTCGGGAATTAATTAGAAAATTTGTTTTTATCATTAGGATGTATGAAATATAATCTATATATTATTTATATTTTTATTTTTTTCAAATAGTATCAATTTTCTTGAAAGAAATAATTCTAAAAATATTGTAAATAATAAACTAAGTAATAATGTTGTTATAAATAATGATATTTTAAATTCCATAATGAAAAATAACCAGTATAAGAATCTAATTATTATAATTTTTGCTTGTCTTATAATTTTCGGTTTCATGATAAAGCTTCCGAAAATATTTTATCATTTTGATAAAGAGTTACATTCTTTATTTTACTTCGGCGCGTTTATATTTTTAGCATTGCTAATTCCCAATAAAAGGTTTTTAGTTTCAATTGTACTTTTTCTTTTTGGCATATTTATTGAGATAGCGCAGGATTTCTCGAATAGGATCTCTCTAAAATATATAGGTAAAGTGATACATGGACGTTTTGATATTGAAGATATTAAGTTTAATTGCATAGGGTTATTTCTTGGAATTGTTATATTTTATTTTTCAAAATATTTTATAAATAAATATTCTAAATTAATCCTTAATTAATCAAACAACATGAAGCAATACCTAAGTTTATTAATCATTTTCGTGTCGCTAATTTCTTTTTCTTGCACTTCTCCCATCAGCAAATCAGAAATAGTTTGTACAGATAATAGCTGTTATGGTATTTATATTGGCCCTGAATTCAAATATTGGTCTGATGTTGCACATCAGTTTTCTAATAAAATGTGTGATAGTGTGGGTGTTAAATTAAAGGTGCTTTATAAAGCAGGCAAATATTCCAAAGTTGATTTTGCAAAAATCGTAATGACTACTGAAGGAATGGGGTCTGGGAATGTAATTTATAAAATAACAATCCCATTTATAAAAGTAAAAGAAAAGTGTCAGGCATTTACATCTTTTGATCATGTTGGTGGATGGAATCACGTCCCAGCTTTGTCTGGGAGAAAAGCCCAATTAAAAAGTGCCTTGATGAAAAATGATTCGCTTAATATGAGTGGATTACTAAAAACAAAAGAAGGGCTACAAGAATACTGGATACAGTGGAGAAATAAAGAAATACAGTCTGAGTGCATTGGGATTTAATTATACCAATTAAACAATCTCGCAGACAATAAACAATGGATAAGCGAATCAACAATAAAAATCTGACCACTATAAACTTTTCAATTGTAGCGTACTTTGTGCTGCTTTATGTACTCAATTATTTTAAAATAGATTTTGTTTTAATTGGCGTTTTAAGAGAAATTTTCACCATTCCATTTCTTCTAGCTCAGTTGCTTTTTTTAGTGCTCGGAATCATACATGTAGTTAAGCATAAAACATATTTATTGACATGTATAAGTATTATCCTATTGGCTATCAATACGATTTATACAATTGGATCTTTTTTTTAAATATATTTATCATTTGCTTATTTATATTTGTACAAACACAAATTACGCATATGAAAAACATACAAACCAGAATGACTGCTATGAAGGCCAATTACAAAAAACTAGCCTTACTTTTTGTAGGAAGCTTACTAATTATAGCTGGAGCCTCAGCTTTTCATTTAAAAGCTGATAATCCAGACGGCATAGTAGGTGTTTGGAAAACAGGTGAAGGAACTGCAATGGTGCGCATATATAAAAATGGTGACAAGTACCAAGGTAAAATTGTTTGGTTAAAAGAGCCCAACGATCCAGAAACAGGTAAGCCGAAGGTAGATAAAAATCATCCTGAAGCTGCTTCAAGGTCACGTGCTATTTTAGGCCTTGTAAATATTTGGGGATTTAATTTCAAAGGTGAAAATGTTTGGGACGATGGCAATATTTACGACCCTAAAAATGGGAATACCTACTCTTGTACGATGAAATTGCAAAACGCAAACTCACTTGAAGTAAGAGGTTATATTGGTGTTTCAATTATTGGAAGAACAGATACTTGGACTAGACAAGTATTAAGGTGATACAAAGTTAAATCCAATATTAAAATATAAAGGATTGCCCAACCTGCTTTCAAAGTAGCGTTGGGCTTCTTTTTTCCCATTGGACACATTCATTACTTCAAAACGATAGTTGTAACGCATACCAGCTTCTGCGTGAAACCATACAAATCCGCTTACTTTTTTATCCCACATTAGCTTAGGCTTAAACTCACCTCTTTGAATAAATACCGATCCGTTTTGACTATTCGAAAGCGGCATCCAAAACTGGTTTCCTTCTAATTCAAATCCTGCTTGTAACATATTGAATGTTGAAAAATTGTAACGCATAAATCCTCTGGCAGGTAATAAAAGTTCCATGCCCCATTTGTCGTTAAAGGTTTTATTCCAAAATAAAATTGGCACATGAATGAGTTGTCCTGCTCGGTAGGTGCGGGCAATACCAGTACCAATCATATTTTTTTCAGATTTCTTCCAGCCATAAATAAAAGTACCACTCAATGTAAGTGCGTCTTTGTTGATAGCACTCATGTTATGAAAAAGTCCATTGGCGTCTGCACTAGCCTGAATGATTAAAAAATTCTTTTCGTTTAATGGTTTAAATAGAGTGGTATTTAAACCAACACTTGTCATTGTGTGGCTATTAAGTGTTGATGCAAATTGATTGGTTCCTGGCTTTTCAATGTCAAATTTGCTGCCCCAATAATTGCCCCCCAATTGCCATATAATTTTGTTGTTTGAAATAACAGGCACATTTACTTGTGCCCTGAGTGACGACATCTGATTTACATGAAAATCTTGCATAGCAGGAAGCATCCCTCCAAGCGGTACACCAGGCATATGAAAAGAGCCATACTTTTCAAAACCAATGCTGATAATTTTTTGTGGCGTTTGATTTAATACTTTTGCGTGCAATAGCGTGTAATACCTTCGGGTTCTCCAAACTTGCTGTAATCAAAATTATCGGTGGTGTCAACTTGAGCTGTTGCAACTGTTGAAATCAATATCAACGCGCCTAGTAAAATCTTATGCATGGTATAAATTTGTAATAAAATTAATAAGAAAATTGGTACCGAACATCAATAGGGAAAAGTTCTAACGAACGACCACTACATCTTCGTAAGGAACCCTAAACCTTGGTCCCCAAACGCCTGCTTCCGTTCCTTTACCCACAGCAATAATCATATTGATTTCTGCTCCAGATGGCAACCTCAATGCACGCTTAACTCGAACGGAATCAAAGCCTTCCATAGGACAAGATTCAAAACCCTCGGCGGCAATAGATAACATGAATGTTTGGGCTGCTAGCGCACAAGATTTGTGCACGGTAACTCTTTGGTCTGCATCTCCGCCAAAACGCATAAAAGGTTTGTTGAGTCCCATAAAAAAGCAAAGTGCTGTTCTAATGAGTGTAAATATTCCAAAAAAATCCGAGCGGTAGGCAAGGGGCATGAGTTTACCATAATAATCGAGGCCTTTTTTTTGTGCTATGTTGGGTTCGCCGTTAATGCCTTCTTTTATTTTATTGTAGTTCCATGCGGCTCTTTGTTTCCACAAATCTTTTCTGGTTACAAAAACCACCAATTGCTTGGCCGTTCTAGCCGCATTTTGGTCGAGGCAAAGTGCCGTGAAAGATTCTTTTAATGCAGGGTCTTTGATCCATTGAAATTCCCATAATTGCATATTACTACTGTTTGGAGATAGGATGCTTCTTTCTAAGCTTCTTTTAATGACATCATCGGGGACTTCTACGTTGGTATCAAATTTTCGGTTGGAACGTCTACGTTGTATAATTTCTTCAAAACTACTGCTTAATGACATGGGTTAGATTTACGATGTATAGAAATGCAAATATCGTTAGATTTTGGGTATTAAGGATATATTTGTAGTTCAAAACAATCAATTAGCGCAATGGTTCAAATTCCAGCACGTCAAGCAAACAACTTTGATTTATTGCGCATTTTATTTGCTTGGTTTGTGATTGTATCCCATTCCTATGTTTTAAATGGGGATGGCGCTACTGACCCATTATTTGTAGTAACCAATAACACTTTTTTATTTTCATTTATTGGTGTAAAAGGATTTTTTATCATTAGCGGGTATCTGATTTTTAAAAGTATGATGGTGAGTACTTCTATTTTTGAATACCTTGTTAAAAGGGTGCTCCGCATTTTTCCGGCATTGGCGGTGGTGTTACTTATAACACTTATTACGGTTTATTTTATGTACCCAAGTAATCTGGTTCCCTTCTTTAGTAACAAAGAAGTGTATGCTTATTTTTTAGGTAACCTGATCTTATTTAAACCTCACTTTTTTATTCAAGGAATTTTTTCGGGACTTCCTTCTGCGGCTATCAATGGATCTTTGTGGACGATTGAGTATGAGTTTTTCTTTTATTTATTTATTTTATTGTTTTTTTATATTAGGTCTAATAAAAAAGTATTAAAAATTGCATTGGCTGTTGTTGTTGCACTTTTTTTAATGGTACGTTTATTGTTGTACAATTGGACGGTTCAAACACATTTTTTTATTCCGCTCGAACCTCTTTTTGATTTGGGTGTATATTTTTTAATGGGTTCTTTGTTAAGCTGCTTTGATTTGGATATGGTACAATATAAAAATGCCATTGCCGCGGCTTCACTTGTAGCGCTTATCGCCGCTATTTATTTTGGCGTAGGTCATACGGTTGTTTATGTTACGCTTCCTTTTTTAGTGATTTATTTGGGCAAGCAAACGTCTAGGGTTGCAACCTTTGTACATGCTAGAATTGGAGATCCTTCTTATGGGATTTACTTGTATGCGTTTCCATTGCAGCAGTTTATTATTTATTGGTTCAGGCCTTCAACGCTTATGTTATTTATTGCCAGCACAATTGGTGCTTTTATTTTTGGATATCTTTCATGGATATGCATAGAAAAAAAGGCATTGGCCCTCAAGCAGTATTTTTTAGAACGTCGTCAATCAATCAAACAAACGGCATAACTTTCCTTAAATTTTAATCTATGGCTGAAGTGATTTGTGTAGTTCCGGTCGCACCGATAAGGGCAGAGGGTTCCCATAGGGCAGAAATGGTTTCTCAAATTTTATTTGGCGAAACGGCAACTATCATACATGAAACCAAAGATTTTTATCAAATTCAAATGCACCAAGATGGATATGAAGGCTGGTGCCAAAAACTTCAATTACAAATTTTACCAGAAGGTGCAACCATAATTACAAAAGGCTACACAACTAACTGGGTTAATAGTGCAGTGTTTAACGGGCATCCTATTCAATTACCACTTGGCACACCCATTGTTTCTGATGCGCAGGCAATTTTTGTGCTCACTTATACAGATGCTAGCTTGGATCCAGTAAACAATGCATTCACAGCAGAGGCACTCGAAATAGTGGCAAAACAGTTTTTAGGCACTGCTTATTTGTGGGGAGGGAGGTCTGTATTTGGTATTGATTGTAGTGGGTTTGTGCAAATGGTATTTAAACTATTTAATTACAAATTACCTCGTGATGCATATCAGCAAGCAGAAATGGGAGAAGCCATTGGGTTTTTAGCAGAAGCCAAGCCCGGTGATTTGGCTTTTTTTGATAATGAGCAAGGGAAAATTACCCATGTAGGTATTTTATTATCGCCAAATCAAATTATTCATGCTTCTGCCGTTGTAAGAATCGATCCTATCGATCAGGCAGGTATTGTTAGTAGTAGTACAGGACTGCGCACGCATCAACTTCGCACCATCCGGAGGATTGCGTTATAATTTTTAAATTGAAGGCACAAAAAAAGCAGCACTAGTGCTGCTTTTTAATATAGTAAGGTTGGGTTACATTAAGTCCATTGCTTTTGCAAAATAGGTAACGGTACCAGGTAACGCTAACCAAAAGAATTCACGGTAAACAACGAGTAAAGTGATAAGTACGGCTAGCCAAAAAAAGAAGATAACCCAATATTTTGCAGTTGATTTATTTGCTTCCATGTAAATAATTTTTGCAAAGATAAGGTCCGTTATTCATTTAGCCAACAAATATCCGATGGTTGTTGCAGCAATACCTAGTGCTAATGTCCCTAGGGTATACGCCAAAAAACTGCCATAGCGCTGCTGTTGCAAAAGCTCAAGGTTTTCCCAAGCAAATGCCGAAAATGTGGTAAAGCCACCACAAATACCCGTGGCTAAAAATAGGCGAAGAGAGGGACTAATTTGGCCTTTAATAGCGAGTCCCATAATAAAACCCATAATAAGGGCGCCAACAATATTGACCAACCCGGTGGCATATGGAAATGTGACCGACCTAATGGTGAGTCCAAAAAAATACCTTGCAACAGCCCCTAACATCCCGCCCAGTCCAACCCACAGTATATTTTTTAATTCCATGCTAAATGATTTATTCCTTTACGGCTACTACAAGCCATTTGCCGTTTGTTTTTTCTATTTCAAGTTGGCGTGGCTTTTTGTCTAACGAATATTGATAATTCATTTGGGTATGCAAACTATCCTGATCCGTTATTCCTTCAATAATGATAGAAGCCTGTCTGAAATTTGACCTTCCCTCTTTATCAAGGTTTCGATAGTTTTTTTCTGTGTTAACGGTATGTAATTTCATGGTTTCGTTAGAAGCAGCATATGCTGTTGCTTTTTCAAAATCACCTTGTAAACAAGCTTCTACATAGTTGCGACCCGCCTCGATAGAAGAACCTGCAGGAGGGAAGCTTTTGGTAGGTGTGGTACAACCAATAAATAGGGCTAATAGCAGTATGGGCATGCTTTTCATGTCATAAAAATACAATTTATGTATTTGATTTTAACAATCATTTTGCTAATAGTTGTTAGGATATCAATTTAAAATCGTACTTTTGCACCTGAATTGAACAATAACCCTAATAACCATCTACTTGCGCCTGTCGCATCTGATTTTTAAGGTTCACTTTACGATTACGGCCCCAGTGCCAGCCATTTGAATTTACTTGTTCAATTTAACGATTCAAAATTTTAAACACATATACAATGAACAGTAATGCTATGCCTGCTATCGTACAAATCGATACAGACAACTTAAAAAAGTTAACAACAGAAGTTAAAGAAACATTAGCAAGCGCCGAATTAGGTGTAAACAATGCACAAACACGTAAAACATTTGGAATTACAGATTTGTGGGCTATCAGAAAAAATGCAAAGCCTATAAGGGCCGGATCCAATAGAAACTTCTAAAAAAAATAAGGGCTCATATATGGGCCCTTATTTTTTTTAGTCTTATTGTTTGATTATTTATTTGATGATCACTGTACCAATTTTTTTGGTGATTTCTCTTTCAATGTCTTTGAGGTGTTTGTGTAATTCGATAAGCCTCATTTGTTCTTCAAAACCTGCATGTTCCATATCAACTTGGTTTTGGTCAAACATCTTTTTTATTTTTCGCAGTTTAAAATAGTTTACACTCATAGTAACATCTTCCATGGAAGTGTCTCTATTTACAATATTCATACCCTCTAAAATACTATCCCACTTTAAACTGAGTTCGTGCGGAGATACCGTTAAATTCACCACTAAATTCCTGATATTTTCATCATCATGATAGAGTAGTGTTTTGGCCGTAGGCTCTAATCCTTTGTCATACCAGCTTTTATAAATTTGATAGAGTTGTAAATACTGTTCATTTTCAAAATCAAATTGTTCTAACTCTTCATAAATAAAATCGGCCATTGTTTTATTATCGTCAAATTTCAATAGACCATAATCTAATAAAACGCGGATTACATTCTTTTCGTAAATATCATCCTGGTTGATGAGTGCGGCACCTTCATCAAATTCGGTGTTTTGATTTCCTTCTAATATTTGTTGCGCCTCATCAAAAGGCATTTTCTTTTCCTGCTTAACAAGAATGTCACGTTTAAATTTATTAACAAGGTTTGTTAGACCTGCTTCATCAATGCGAAGTAAACTAGCGCACTTTCTAATATAATCTTGTTGCTTGGTAAAATCTTCGGCTTTGTTAATTTTGCTGAGTGTTTCTGCTACCTGATTTACAACGCTACTTTTCTTGCTTACATCGGAGCCCGCTTCTTGTAGCATCACTTCTAACTGAAAAATGATAAAGTCTTTTTTTGCAGTGGCAACAAATTCATTAAATGCAGTGGTACCCACTTTATTGACGTAGCTATCCGGATCCTCATTGTCTGGAATGAGCACAAGTCTTACATTGAGGCCTTCTTCGAGTGCCATGTCAAGCCCACGAAGCGCCGCCTTAACACCAGCACTATCACCATCATATATAATGGTCAAGTTTTGTGTATACTTTTTAATTAACCTTAGTTGCTCGGTGGTTAATGAAGTACCACCACTTGCTACTACGTTTTCGATGCCTGCTTGGTGTAAACTAACCACGTCGGTGTAGCCTTCCACTAGTAAACACTCATCTGCTTTATCAATAGCCATTCTAGCAAAGTAGGAGCCATATAAAATTTTACTTTTGCTGTAAACTTCGTTTTCGGGCGTATTGATGTATTTGGGGCCTCTATCTGATTTGCCAATTACACGCGCGCCAAATCCAATTACTTTTCCGGTATTGCCATGTATAGGAAAAATAATTCTGCCTCTGTAGTTGTCTACTAATTCGTCTCCATTTCTGTTGGATACAAGTCCTGTTTTTGGAAGTAGTGTAGTATTAAATTGATTGGCTATGAGCGCTTCTGTTAAAGCTGTTCTACTATCTGGATTGTAACCAATCTGAAATTTTTCGATAATCTCTTTTCTAAATCCTCTTTCTTGTAAATAGGAGAGCGCAATATTTTTTCCTTCCTCCGATTCTAGTAATTGCGTACTAAAAAACTTTTGTGCAAAATGATTGATCGCATATAAGCTATCAGAAGTTTGAACTAGTATTTTTTGTTCGGGCGAGGTTTCTGTTTCTTCAATTTCGATATTGTACCTTGCAGCGAGCCATCTTAATGCTTCTACATAACTGTATTTTTCATGCTCCATTAAAAATGTAATGGAGTTGCCACTTTTACCACAACCAAAACATTTGTAAATCTCTTTTACCGGAGATACTGTAAAAGAAGGCGATTTTTCGTTGTGAAAAGGACAGTTACCTAAATAATTGGTTCCCCTTTTTTTTAGTTTCACAAACTCTCCAACAATATCAATGATATCGATGCGGCTGGTAATTTGTTGTATGGTATTTGGTGAAATCATTAAGGTCACGAAGTTAATAGAAAGGAATAAAAAGGAGACAAATAACAATTTCGAATTATAAATATATATTATATGAATTAAGCGTAAGACCCTTAAAAACCTCCATTTACCGAATAATAACCCAAATTGATGCTATTTTATCCCGAAAGCCTGTGGATAACCCTATTTTTCACCTAATTATTTCTTGAAATATGCGTAAGAAATTTTAACATTGCATTGATTATTACGGCCAATACGTATGAAACCTTTGGCTAATTACGATCAATCATTCTTCATAGAAACCAAAAACTAGTATGAGAAAAATTGCTTCCTTGATGAAAGTAGTTACGTTACTACTTCTCATTTTCTCGTTACCATCTATGGCACAGAGTCAAAATGTCTCTGGTAAAGTTTTAGATGCCGACAAAAAAACACCACTTCAAGGTGTCACCGTTAAAGTGTTAGGTACAACATCTGCCACACAGTCAAATGAAAAAGGTGAGTTTACCATTAAAGCAAATAAGGGTCAAACTTTATTAGTGAGTTACATTGGTTATGATGGCCAGCGTGTAACTGTAAATGTTGCTACTGCAACTATTTCTTTGCGCGCCTCTGTAACAGAACTTGAAGAAGTTACTGTTGCGATGGACATTAAGAAAAAGCCAAGAGACCTTGGTTATTCTGCGCAAACCGTAAAAGGAGATGATGTTAAAGAAACACAACGTGAAAACTTTTTAAATGGTTTGCAAGGTAGAATTGCAGGTGCCACGATCACAGCTACATCAGGTGTGCCAGGTGCGTCTTCAACCATTATTTTAAGAGGTTTCAACTCAATGTCATTAAACAACCAACCATTATTTGTGGTGGATGGTATCATCATGGACAACTCAGCTATCAATGCTGCAGAAACAGTTCCAGGTGCTGCTGGGCAAAACAATACTTCAAACGACTTTACAAACCGTATTGCAGATTTGAACCCAAATGATATTGAAAACGTAACAGTTTTAAAAGGACCAGAAGCAACTGTACTTTATGGTAGTTCTGCAAGTAATGGTGCGATCATCATTACGACTAAAAAAGCAAAAATTACTGCTGGTAAAAAAATCAACTTAAGTTACGATAACTCTTTCCGTTTTCAAACACTTCAAAATGTTCCTTCTGTTTACACAGGCTTCCAACAAGGTTCAAATGGTATAGCAAGTGCAGGTACATTTTCTGCATTTGGTCCTGCTATGAGAGTGGATATCCCAATCTATGATAACGTAGGAAATTTCTTTAGAGAAGCCGTTGGTACCACTCAAAACTTAAGTGCCGATTTTGGTACTGCTAAGTCTAGCTACCGTGCAAGTGGATCTTATTACGATCAATCAGGTGTTGTTCCAAACACTAGATTACAACGTACCAACTTTAGATTAACCAACACCACAAAAATTGGTAAGAATTTAGAAATCTCTCCATCTATTGCATACAGCAATAGCATTAACGATAAGGCAATGAAAGGAGCGGGTGGTTATTTATTAAACCTTTTCTTGTGGCCTTCTACAGATAATGCTGTAAACTATTTACTACCAAACGGACATAAGCGTTATTTGATTGCGAATAACAATGCTGCTGATGATGCATTTTTAGGTACCACTTCGGAAACGGACAATCCGTTTTTCGCAGTCAATAAAAATGAGTCTGTAGATAAAACAAATAACTATACGGCTAACATGTCTATTAACTACAATCCTTTAAAGTGGTTAACAATAGCAGGTCGTTTTGGTTACAACTACTATACAACGAGCGGTTTCCAATACCGTGATCCAGAATCTGCTTCTCAGTCTTCTATGGCTAATAAGGGTCAGCTAGATAACTACTGGGTTAAAGCAAACAACTACAACCATACGATAACCGCAACTGCTAAAAAAACGTTTGGTAAGTTCAATGCGCGTGTAACAGTAGGTACGCGTTGGGCGCAAAATCAATTGGAAAAATTTGGTATTTCTGGTACACAAGATAGTATCAGAAGTTTTGATAGTGCTGCTACAGGTGTTGCAACAAGAAGTCGTTTAAGTAGAACCACTTTATATGGTAACAACCAGTGGAACCAGATTAAATCTATGCAAATAGCAGGATTTACAGAAGCAACCATTAGCTACAATAACCTTATTTTCTTAACGGGTTCAATGGCTTTCGAATCTTCTTCAGTACTTCCTAAAGCAAATAGAAATTACTCTTATCCTGGTGGAAACATCAGTATTATCATGAGTGATATCTTCCCTAAATTAAAAGGTGGTTTATTAAGCTATTGGAAAATCAGAAGTTCTTTAGCACAAACTGCGAGACTTCCTGATGCGTATGCCAACCAATCTAACTTTGTACCAACAGTAACAAGTGCGATAACACCTCCAACAAGCGCGAGTGGACTTATCAACGTGCCTTTACAATATTCTTTCTATAATGCAAACCCTTATTTGCGTCCTGAGCGTCAGCAAACCTATGAGATAGGTACTGAGTTTAGAATGTTCCATGATGTGTTAACTGTGGATGCAGCGTATTACAATACACTTGCACTCGATCAAATTGCACAAGGCTTTAGAGCTTCTTATGGTACTGGTTTCGTATTAAATACGGCTAACAACTCTAGCGTTCGTAACCAAGGGGTGGAACTTTCTATTGGTGTTAAAGTATTACGTAAAAAAGACTTTGATTGGAATATCCAATTCAACGTTAACCACATGTGGAATAAAGTATTAGCCATTCCAATGCCAATTGATATTGCTGGTGCCGATTACTATGATGCATCTACTTGGTTGTATTCAAATGCAAGAGGTGGTTTAAGACCTGGTTATTCTACAGGTACCATCACAAGCTTTGGCTACAGAAGACAAGACCTTACCCCAGCAGGCCCTAACGGTGTTGCATCAAACAATGGCGAAGTGTTAATTTCTCCAACAACTGGTATCCCATTAAACGATGGTAGATTCAGTGTTAGAGGTGACCGTACCATTTGGTTAACAGTAGGTACTATCAACCGTATGCGTTACAAAAACCTAAGTTTATCTTTCCTATGGGATTTAAGAATTGGTGGAGATATCTTTAACGCAACTGGTATGTACTTAACTACACTTGGTAAGTCTGCTAAAACTGCAGATCGTTTAACACCAAGAGTTGTGACAGGTATTATCCAAGATGGTTTAGAAAATACGGCTACGCCAACGCGTAATACTATTTTAGTTACACCATACTATAACAACACGTATTATAACTCAACCAATATGCCTGAAGAAGATTACATGGAGCGTGATATTAAAGCATTCCGCCTGCGTGATATTTCTTTAAGCTATACGGTTCCTTCAAAGGCACTTGCCAACAATGCTGCAAAAGGAATGGACCATCCAGGTTTACTAGATTATGTAAACTTTAAATCGTTGAGCTTCTTTTTAACTTGTAACGACTTGGTATTGTTTACAAATTATTCTGGTGCAGATCCAGCTGCTAACGGCGGTAACGCTTCATTGCGTGGTGTTGGTGCAGTTGGTTTCGATTATGGAAACATTGCAGCGCCACTTAGCTTCAACGCTGGTTTAAGAGTTGGATTTTAACTTGAATAAAAAAAATGATTATGAAAAATAAAAAGCACATACATTATTTTTTTGCAGTAGCACTTGCGATGGTGGGTTTTGCCACTTTGCAGTCTTGCAATAAAAAATTAGACGATGCTTACCTAAACCCCAACAACCCAGTTGAAGGGGCGATAGAAGCAATTTTACCAAACGTTATTAACCAAATGACATCTACAGCTGCACCGCCAACAGGTGGTGGTGGTGGATCATATGGTCCAGCAGCAGAAGCTGTAACGCTTGGAAAATATATCCAGTATTGGAACTCTTACACCACTGGTGATACCTATGATCAGATGGCTGGTGTATTTGCTACCACTTCAGATGTAACAGGTATTGTTTGGGCGATGCACTACTATGGTATTGGCCCTAATGCTAAATACATAATCTCTAGAGGTATTGAGCAAAAGAAATGGGATTATGTGGGTGTGGCACATGCCATTTTTGCATGGAGCTGGTTAACCACTACAGAAGAATATGGTGAAGTGATTATGCGTCAAGCATTTGATACAGAGCGTCAGCAGTTTGATTATGATACACAAGCTGATGTGTATGATTCTGTTCGTGTAATGTGTGACAATGCACTTGCTTATTTGAATAGAACAGATGGTGCTGTAAGTGCTGCTAATCTTAAATACGGCGATGGTTATTTTTATGGCGGTGATGTAAACAAATGGAAAAAGTTTGTGTATGCAGTTAAAGCCCGCACATTTGCACACTTGAGTAACAAGGCTGTTTACACATCTAAAAACTACGCAGATTCTGTTATCAAGTATTGTGATTTATCAATCACAACCAATGCTGATAATGCAGTTCAAAAGTGGGTAGGTGGTAACTTTAGTGGTACTAATAACTATTATGGTCCTTACCGTAATAACATTGCAACACTTCGTCAATCTGCATTTATTGCGAACTTGTTAACGGGTACTAATACTGAATCTCCTTTTACAGGGGTTATGGATCCACGTACGCCTTATTTAATCAATGAAAATACCAACGGCACCTATAAGGGTGTTGTTCCTAACCTTGGTACTTCTGGTTTAGGTACTTCAGATCAACCTAAAAATTTCTGGAGAGCAGCATTTTCATCGACTACAGCAACTGCAGATTCTGGCCGTTACATTTTCAATAACCTTGCACCATTCCCACTATTAACCGCTTCTGAAATCATGTTTACCAAAGCAGAAGCTGCTTTTAGAAAAGGAAATAAGGCACTCGCTTTAGCATCTTACAAAAGAGGTATTGAGCTTAATTTTGAAATGTTAACTTCAGACTATCAAGCTCGTATTCCTTGGGCTAATTTAATTACGCCAGCTTCTCAAGCTGCTTATTTAGCGGATCCTAAAGTATTACCTACCGATGCTAATTTGTTAACGCTTTCTCATATTATGTTGCAAAAATACATTGCCCTTTATGGACATGGATTTAATGAAACATGGACAGACATGCGAAGATACCATTATCTAGATTTAGATCCTGCTAGAGGTAAACAAGTGTATGCTGGTTTTACGATTCCTGCTACCCTTCATATTTATAATGCTGGTAAATTGGCTTACAGATGTAGACCAAGATACAACTCAGAATATTTATACAATATTCCAGCGTTACAAAAAATTGGAGCTTTGGCATCTGATTACCATACCAAAGAACATTGGTTTTCACTACCATAATCTTTCATAGAAAAAAAGTAAGAGATGAAAAAAATGATAAAATATATTATGCCTGTTGTTGCAATGTTTGCTTTGGCTTCTTGCACAAAGAATACAGGTGTTACCAATCAACCATATGACACTTATGGTACACCAGCAGATAAGGGTCAATTAAAGGTAAATCTTGCATTTGCCTACAACGTTGACTATGCTAATTTGCGTATCAAATTAAATGGTGCATATGTTAGTAGCTTATTGCAATCACGTACGCCTTTCCCTGGCGGTGGGTATAATACCCGTGGTAGTAACTTTGCATTGTACATGAGTGTGCCTTTAGGATCTAATGCAGTATCTATTGTAATGCCTAAGTATAATACCAATACAGACTCAGTTGTATTGTATACAACTTCAGTTACTATTCCAGATAACGCACCTTATACTTTGCATATTGCAGATACAGCTGCTAGTACAAAATCTGTGCTTGTTAAAAATAATATTGCAGGTTTGCCTGATGGTATTTGCCGTTTTAATTTTGTAAATCTTATTCCTAATGCAGGAGCAGTAGATTTATACCTGAATGGTATACTAATGAAAGCAAATATTGCTTATTTAGCGGCAAGTGGTGCCATGGATATTCCGGTTGGTATAAATGCTCCAGGCTTTGTGTCAGGAACAACCACTACATGGGCTGTTCGTCCAACAGGAGCTGCTTCTACTACTACTGCGATAGCGAGTTATGCTAGCTCAAACGGGTTACAAAGTGGTGTAGCATTAACAGGTTTTTGTATGGGCTATTCTGGTGCAACTGGAACAAGACTTCCTTATTTAGCATTAACGCTAGATAAGAACCAATAGTCTTTAATATTTAATTTGTAATAGGGCGAAAAATTATATTTTTCGCCCTGTTTTTTTTAACAAGGTTTGCGTCAATAGTTTTGTAAATTTGCATTCATGAAGGCTAAATATTTGTTGCTTGTTGGGCTCATGTTTTGTGCGCCTTTTGTAGTGTCTGCACAAGTGTTAGATTCTATGCTTGCTGTTTACAAAGAAAATTATCAACAAGAAAAACTACATATTCATTTTGATAAAGGTCTATACTCAAAAGGGGAAACCATTTGGGGGAAAGCCTATATTTTAGCAGGCGAGGGCTTATCTGATTATAGTAGAAATTTTTATGCAGACTGGTATGATGATGCAGGACAACTTATCAAACATACCGTGCATCCTATTTTTGAATCCTCTGCAAAACTTCAATTTGAGATACCTCAAAATTATAAAGGAACGCGCATTCGTATAAAAGCATACACCAGGTGGATGCTTAATTTTGATGCAGCCTTTATTTTTACCAAAGACATTACAGTACAAGGTTCCGATTCAATAGCCAATTCAAAAAAAGTAGATCCCATTTATAAACTCCAATTTTTTCCAGAAGGTGGACAATTAATTGCAGGTTTACAAGCACAGGTAGGTTTTTTGTCGGTGAATCAAAATGGTGATCCTGCTGCTATTAAAGGAGCCATCTTTAATAGTAAAATGGTGTTAATCGATTCTATACAATCGGTACATGATGGTATGGGTGTATTTACTTTTTTACCAGAAAAAGAGGAGTCGTATAACTGTATTTGGGTAGATGCTGCTGGCACAGTGCATACAACCGCATTGCCTGCCGCAAAATCAGATGGCATTGTGATGCAAGCGGTGTTGGGGGAGGATAAGGCCAAAATAGTCATTCAGCGCCCATTGATAACGGCGCAAAACTTTTTGCAACTGCATGTTGTGGCGTCCATGAATCAACGCATGGTATACACGTCTACCATTCAATTACAAACAAAAAAATCAGCAGCACTTGCCATGCCCACTGATAGTTTGCCTACCGGTGTTTTACAAATTACTGTTTTTGACGCGGCATGGGTACCAGTTGCAGAGCGGGTTTTATTTATCAATAATAACCTGCACACTTTTTATCCGTCGGTAAAAATGTTTACGCCTCGTTTGTTTAAGCGTGCAAAAAATACCATTGACATTGTGGTAGAAGATACGTTGTTAAGTAATTTATCGGTATCTGTTACAGATGTAAATGCAGTACATGATCATTCAAGTACTATTTTTTCTAACCTGCTATTAAAAGGTGATATCAAAGGGACTATTCCAAATGCGGCAAATTATTTTTCAAGTACAGATACTGAAACACCCGCAAAATTAGATTTAGTGATGCTTACGCATGGTTGGCGCAAATACAATTGGGAAGACATGGTGAGCGGAAAATTACCAAACTTGAAATATCAAATGGATAGTGATTATTTGCAAATTAGAGGTGCCGTATATAATGGTGGAACATTTGATAATAAATTGGTACAGAGCATAACCATGGTTTTACAATCAAAAGATAGTAGCAAACAGTATTTTTTTGCACCCATTGCTCGAGATGCGAGTTTTAGTCAGCGCGGGCTTATATTTTTTGATACCGTTCGTGTGTTTTATAAAATCAACGGCGACAAAAAAGTAGCGCCAACTACCTTGGCTAATTTCACGTATAGTTTACCGACTGTTTTATATCCTACACAAATTCAGCTCTATCATTTTGCAAAACCCGATACTGCGGGGCTTTCTTATCTGATGTATATGGAAGCGCAAGCTAAAAAAATTAAAAAAACATTTGACTCGGTAGTGGTATTAAAAGAAGTAGTGGTGCAATCAAGAGCCAAATCGCCTATTGATGTATTAGACGAAAAATATACCTCAGGTTTATTTTCTAGTAAAGATAGTTACGCGTTTGATGTACAAAACGACAACCATGCAACAGGCGCTACCAACATATTTCAGTACTTGCAAAATTTAATTCCGGGTATGACCATGTCGCTACCGATACTCGGTGCTAATGGAGCAGAAGATGCCAATAGCAACAATGTGCCAGGCTTAAATTGGCGTGATGGAACGCCCGATATTTTTTTAAACGAAATGCTTTCTGATGCCGAGCAAACCATGGGCATTCAAATGAGTGATATTGCGTACATCAAAGTTTTTCGTCCGCCATTTATGGGATCTTCTGGTTCTGGACCGTCAGGCGCCATCGCTATTTATACTAAAAAACCTGCCGATCTAAAAAATGAAAGTTTAAAAGGATTGAGTAACGCCATTTTAACTGGGTATACCAATTACAAAGAATTTTATAGTCCAAATTATACCGCAGCGCCAACTAAAGTACCTGATGTGCGTACTACTTTATATTGGAATCCGTATGTATTAACAGACAAGAAAACCAAGCTCGTTAAACTGGATTTTTTCAACAATGACGTGACAACAAAATTTAGAATTGTAGTAGAAGGTATGAATGCAGCAGGTAAGCTTACTCGAATTGAAAAAATTATTCAATAAGCATTTGCTTATGCTGATTCTTTGTCAAATTCAAAATCGTCACTGTCTAATAGTTCACGTTCAATTTCTTCCATCATTACAATGTCGGAAGCTTCACTTAGCGTGGGTGTTAGGTTGAGCACTTCTAATAGTCCTAATTCATCAAAAGCAGTTTCAAGTTTCGAGGAGAGGCAACACATGACAAATGAGGCGCTTTTATCATAAAAAGCCTGTTGTAAATCTGTTAATGTTTGACAAGCATCGGGCGCTATTTCTTCAACATTTTCTAGATTGAGCACCATATTTTTTAATGGTGATTCTAGACATTTATTGCAAACAGTTACAATTTCTGCTGCTATAATGGCAGTAATTGTGGCTCCAGCAGGGGTTAAAAGCTGGTATTTTTCTTTGGTATCAATTTTGAGTTCCATAGGATATGCGTGAAGTTAGTAAATGTGGATAATCCACACACAACTTCACTCAAAAATATTCGTTATAATTGTATAAATCCAATTTTTGGTTATGGATAATAATTTTTCGGCACAAGTAAAAGAAATCATTTCCTACAGTAGGGAAGAAGCGTTAAGGTTAGGGAACGACTTTATTGGCACGGAGCATTTACTCCTAGGTCTAATAAGGGATGAAGAAAATACGGCCATTAAGGTGCTAAAACAGCTTAATGTAGACCTGTATGAGCTTCGCAAAGAGATTGAGCTAGCCGTAAAGGATAAGACGGGTAAAAATATTGCCAATATCAATAGTTTGCCCCTAACCAAACAGGCCGAAAAAGTAATTCGTGTTACTGTATTAGAAGCCAAGGCCCTTAAAAGCCCACTGGTAGAAACGGAGCACCTCATGTTAAGTATTTTAAAAAACAAAGAAAATATTGCCACGCAAATACTGGGTCAATTTGATATTGATTACGACCTCTTTAGAACCGAGCTTGGCATGGTGGGAAGTTCAAGCCCTCTAAACGAGTTTCCAGAAGATAATGACAACGACGATGATTTTGATGAAGAAAAAAGAGGCGGCGGATTTAGTCAGCCCAAAGCTGCAAAATCTCCGGCTGGGGCAAAAAGTAAAACGCCGGTACTAGATAATTTTGGTAGAGACATTACCAAATTAGCAGAAGTAGGAAATTTAGATCCTATTGTAGGTCGTGAGGCAGAAATTGAGCGCGTGAGCCAAATATTAAGTCGTAGAAAAAAGAACAATCCTATTTTAATTGGTGAGCCAGGTGTGGGTAAAACAGCGATTGTAGAAGGTCTAGCGCTCCGCATTGTGCAGCGCAAAGTAAGCCGTGTTTTATTTGATAAACGTGTTGTTTCATTAGACCTAGCAGCACTTGTAGCGGGTACTAAATACCGTGGTCAGTTTGAAGAGCGTATGAAAGCCATCATGAATGAGCTTGAAAAAAATAGAGACGTTATTTTATTTATCGACGAAATACATACCATTGTTGGTGCTGGTGGTGCGAGTGGGTCACTGGATGCATCTAACATTGTAAAACCTGCGCTCGCAAGAGGAGAGCTCCAATGTATTGGCGCTTCTACACTTGATGAATACCGTATGCATATCGAAAAAGATGGTGCACTGGATAGACGTTTCCAAAAAGTATTGATTGAACCACCAAGTGTAGATGATACCATTGTTATTTTAAACAATATCAAATCTAAATACGAAGATTTTCATAACGTTACTTATGGCGATGATGCTATTGAAGCTTGTGTAAAATTAAGTGACCGTTATATGACGGACCGTTTACTTCCGGACAAAGCCATTGATGTACTAGATGAAGTAGGTGCTAGGGTGCACTTAAAAAATATCAATGTGCCAGAAACGATAGTAGAACTTGAAAAAGAAATCGAAGCCGTTAAAAACGAAAAAAATAAAGTGGTAAAAAGTCAGCGTTTCGAAGAAGCAGCTGCACTCAGAGACACAGAAAAAAAATTAGGCGAATCGTTGGAGCAAGCAAAATCTGCTTGGGAAGAAGAGAGCAAGCACAAGCGTTATCCAATTTCTGAAGAAAATATTGCCGAAGTAGTGAGTATGATGACAGGTATTCCTGTTAAGCGTATGGTGCAAGCAGAAACAGACAAGCTGCGCCGCATGAACGAAGAAATGAAGGGTATGGTTGTGGGTCAAGATGAAGCCATTTTAAAAGTGGTGAAAGCCATTCAGCGAAATAGAGTAGGCTTAAAAGACCCTAAAAAACCAATTGGTACCTTTATATTTCTAGGTCCTACGGGTGTTGGTAAAACGGAACTAGCGCGCGCACTTGCGCGCAATATGTTTGAATCTGATGATGCGCTCATTCGTATTGATATGAGTGAATACATGGAAAAATTTACGGTGAGCCGTTTAATTGGTGCCCCTCCGGGTTATGTAGGTTATGAAGAGGGCGGACAGTTAACAGAAAAAGTAAGACGTAAACCATACTGTGTAATCTTATTAGACGAAATTGAAAAAGCGCATCCAGATATTTACAATATTTTATTGCAGGTACTCGATGATGGTCAATTAACAGATGGTCTAGGTCGTAAAATTGATTTCAAAAACACGCTTATTATTATGACTTCTAATATTGGCGTACGTCAATTAAAAGAGTTTGGTGATGGTGTTGGTTTTGCAACGGCAACACGTATTCAAAATGCCGAAGAAAACAACAAAGCAGTTATTGAAAAAGCATTGAAGCGTACTTTTTCGCCTGAATTTTTAAACCGTATTGATGATGTGGTGGTGTTTAATTCTTTAACCAAAGAGAACATCTTTAATATCATTGATATTTTGATGAATGGTGTAGAAAAGCGTTTGCAAAATTTAGGATTTAGTTTAGAGCTAACAGAAGCAGCCAAAGATTTTATTGCAGATAAAGGATATGATGTGCAGTATGGTGCAAGACCACTACACAGAGCCATTCAAAAATATTTGGAAGATCCTCTAGCCGAAGAAATTTTAAACTTTACCATTACTGCAGGTGATACATTGATAGCTGACTTGGATAAAGAGGCAGGAAAAATTGTGTTCACTTTTCGTAAAAAAGTAACTGAAGATGAAAGCGCTAAAATAGAAGAGTAGGAAATTAAAAGTTATTTGGAGTTATTCGCCCCATCTATAACTATCTTGTTTTAGTCCAGCTAAATCAATAACACGGTCTACCACGGTAGCAGCTGCTTGCTCAATGGTGGTTGGTCTACTGTAAAACGATGGTGTGGCTGGGCAAATAATGCCGCCTGCTAGTGTTACCGTTTCCATGTTTTTAATATGGATCAGATTATATGGTGTTTCGCGCACCATTAAAATAAGCTTTCTTCTTTCTTTTAACACCACATCTGCGGCGCGGGTAATTAAATCATCGCTAATACCAGCTGCTACGCGGCCAAGGGTACCCATGCTGCAAGGTGCTACAATCATGGTGTTATATCCCGCCGATCCGGAGGCAAATGGGGCATTAAAGTCAAACTTTTCGTAGTAATTAAAAGGGTAGTTGTTAAAATCGGTATTGCCTAGCTCGGTTTCCCATACTTCTTTGGCGTTTTTGCTCATGACAATACCCACCTGTGCGATTTGGGTGTTTAAGCCTGCTAATTTATCCAATAATACTTTGGCATAAATAGAACCGCTGGCTCCAGTAATTGCAATGACAATTTTGTGTTGCATGGGTATCTTTTGTACAATAACAAAAGTAGGCCTAAAAAGTTAAAACTATTTGTACATGAGTTCGTAGTACTCTTTGGCCATACGGTTGGAATCAAACTGTACTTGAACGTCACGCATGCCATTTTGAATCACTTGGCGCCAAGTGTCGTAATTGTCGTAGTACATAGGAACAATTTGCTCCTCAAGTATTTCGTATAGTTTGTTAAGGTCGTACTCGTCTTGCTCATGAACATGCATGTTTGCATAGTCTGCTTTAGGAACCACAAAACCATTGTTACCATGGTTCATAAATTCTGGAATCCAGCCATCATCTGTAGAAAAGTTAACCGCGCCATTCATAGCAGCTGTCATGCCACTGGTACCTGAGGCTTCGCGTGGAACGCGCGGATTGTTAAGCCAAATATCTGAAGCTTGTTTGATGCGTTTGCTTAAGGCTAATTCGTGGCCAATTAATACCGCAACATTTTTATAGTTCTTGCTAATTTGAACGAGGTCATTGAATTCTGAAATAGCTGGGTAATCTACAGGGTAAGGTTTACCCGCCCAAATAATTTGAATGGGGTATTTGCTATTTGATAATAATTTTTCAAAACGCGCAATGTCATAAGTGAGCATGCTAGCACGTTTGTATCCGGCAAACCTTCTTGCCCAAACAATGGTTAATACATTTGGGTCAAACTTTTTACCGGTTTGATCGGCTACAATTTCAAACGCTCTTTTTTTGAGGTGTTTTTTGCGGTCGTCAAAAGTAAAATCATCATTGGCGTCCATGGCTTTATAGAGCTGCTTGTCGGCCCAGTATTGCCAGTTTTGTGCATTGGTGATGGAGATGATAGGGCAAATGCCTTCATGGTGTTTCCACATTTCTCTACTCACGTGACCATGTAATGCAGACACACCATTTGCTTTTCTTGCAAATTTTAATGCAGCCAAAGAGTGATTGAATAAATCGTCGGTAATGCCCGTTAATTTGCGCACTTCATCAATACTAAGGCCGCAGAAATAACTCATTTTATGACATAGGTACATGTCATGTTTTTCGTTGCCTGCTTCTTCGGGGGTATGGGTTGTAAATACGAGTTTCTCTCTTACTTTTTCTACACTCTTATATTTATTGAGTAAATAAAAGGCAGAAGAAATACCATGTGCTTCATTTAAGTGATACACGTCAGGATTGAAACCTAGCTCATCAATTAATTTAGCTCCACCCACACCCAGTAAAATAAACTGCGCCACTTTAGTGGCTACGTTGGCATCATAGAGGCGGTGTGAGATGGTTTGAGAGATATAATCGTTTTCAGGTAAGTCGGTGCTTAATAAAAAGAGGGGTGCACTTTTAAATGTTTCTGGGTTGAGGTAATAGGCCTTTACCCAAACTGGATGCTCATGAATTAATATTTGAAATTTGATGCCAGTATCTTCTAAAAAACTGTACATTTTTTCCATAAAAGTTACCTGCAAGGTTTGGTCTTGGTTACGCGCTTGATCGTAATAGCCATACTTCCATAAGATACCAACGCCAATCATATTTTGACGAAGTTCATATGCACTACGAAGGTGAGAGCCCGCTAAAAATCCAAGTCCACCACTATATATTTTAAGTGGTTGGTGGATAGCAAATTCCATTGAAAAATAGGCTGCTTTTTTGTTGTATTCTTCGGCAGGCTGGTAGGGCAATTGAAAATTCGTAAAAGACATAAAGGCAGTTTAAGTGCTTAAATAGGGTCGCAATATAGGGGAAATATTTAAAATGTACTTTGTACACATTAAATTGTGGGTAAACTGTCTTATTTGAGCTTTTTTTTGCTTTTTGAAGGCTTTTTTCGGGTAAAACTGTCGTCAAAAAGGCATTTAATCCCTCTATGGTTACCACAGGTTCCCTGTTCTTTTAAACTTACTGAATTACCAGAAAATGAAAAATCAATGATGCAAGGGTCCCCATTTTGTGTGAATTGCCCAGCTGTTGTTGAAGATAGGGTTAGTGTACCTTTTAATTCACCAATACAATCGGCATTGTTTTTTTCAAAATGTATAAAAAACAAATAGGTTTTGGCGTCTTTTCCATCTCTAATCGAGATAAAGTTTTTTTCATTTTTTAAATAATCACCACTGAGTTTGGCAAGACTGGGTAAAGTATCAAGTGGATTGATGATCTCATTATTTTCAGGTGTCTCGTTGCTGTCATTCACCACAATCATAAATCCTGCACCTGCATTAAAAATCCATCCCGATCTAGAAAATTTAAGTTCTTTATCTTTTGTATACGTTTCTTTACTAATTACAAAAGTGGGCTCTTTATTGATTGATACAGAGCGTGCATATGCGTCTTTGTTTTCGTTGTTCAATAATTCTTTTAAACCTAAGTAATTTAATTTTTGGTCGGTAACGTGCACAAAAAGCTTAGCCGTTTTTTTATTTTTAACAAGGAGTAAAAAATATTTTTCGGTTTCTTTTTCAATGACCCCCACTGGATAAATGGCTTCTTTTTCTTCATTTTTTACCATTTCCTGCACCGCCGAATCAGGCATAAATTGCTGCAATGCTTTTAAACCAATTTCTATCGTATCGGCTTTTTTAATGAAATCGGCATCTGTGGCCAAGTAATTTCCTTTGATAGGCGCAAAGGCTTTGACATAATCGGAGGGCTTGATGGTTGTTTCTCCAGAAAGGTCTAGGGCTTTATCAGAACAAGCCCAAAAAAGGGTGAGGAGGCAAATGGTGATTAACTTCTTCATACCAATAAATTTATATAAAATTACGGCTTAATATGTTGGCCCGTCTAGAACTTTGTCATTAAGAGCCAACTATTGCATAAATTTGTTTTATATCAATGTTGACCCAACCCATATGATGCATCAAAACCCATCTTTAAGTGAAGTACATGAGTCGATCGACACTACGCTTCCACGTAAAGGATGGCGACGCATATTAGCCTATTTTGGTCCTGCTTATTTAGTGAGCGTGGGCTATATGGACCCTGGTAATTGGGCCACCGATTTACAAGGGGGTGCTCAGTTTGGGTACCAACTTATTTGGGTATTGCTGCTCAGTAATTTAATGGCGCTATTACTGCAAAGTTTAAGTGCCCGCTTAGGCATTGTGCGTCGAAGAGATTTGGCACAGGCCAATAGAGAAACCTATCCGCCTGCCGTTAATTTTTGCTTGTATATTTTAGCTGAAATAGCTATTGCTGCCACCGATTTAGCTGAAGTAGTGGGTATGGCCATTGGGCTTCATTTGTTAACCGGACTTCCGCTTGTTTGGGGTGTGGCAATAACAGTTGTTGACACTTTTTTATTTTTATTATTACAGCGCTATGGTATACGAAAAATGGAAGCATTTATTTTAGCGCTTGTTGCTACCATTGGTGTTTCATTTTTCATTGAAATTTTAATTGCCAAGCCTAACTTGGCGGAAGTAGCTACCGGTTTTATACCAACGCCATTAACAAATGCCTCATTGTATATTGCTGTAGGTATTATTGGTGCTACTGTAATGCCGCATAATTTGTATTTACATTCGGCACTGGTACAAACTAGAAAAATTGGTGCCGATAAACAAAGTATCAAGCGTGCACTCAAGTATAATTTTATTGACAGCTTTATAGCACTCAATGCTGCGTTTTTTGTGAATGCTGCTATTTTAGTTTTAGCGGCCACCGTATTTTTTAAAACAGGCAATACCGAAGTAGCCCGTATAGAAGATGCCCACCGTTTATTGCAACCCTTACTCGGTACACATTTGGCGCCTATTTTATTTGCTGTTGCGCTCATTGCTGCCGGACAAAGTTCTACAGTAACAGGTACACTTGCTGGGCAAATTGTGATGGAAGGCTATTTGCAAATAAGGTTAAATCCATGGCTACGCAGGTTGCTTACACGCCTTATTGCCATTGGGCCTACCGTATTTATTATTGGAATATATGGCGAAGGAAAAGTAGATGATTTACTCGTTTTTAGTCAGGTACTATTAAGCGTGCAACTCGGCTTTGCTGTCATTCCACTGATTCATTTTGTGAGTGACAAAGAAAAAATGGGCGATTACGTAATAAAAAAATGGGTTCAAATAGCAGCCTGGTTGGTAGCCCTAATTTTAGTTACACTCAATGGTCGATTGGTATTACATGCAGCTATTGATTTTATGAATAGTGACGAATCTATGTGGGCTAAGTTTGGTGTGGTGATGTTACTCTTAGGATTTTTTGTTTTGTTTTTAATCATGACTTTTTACCCGGTCTTTAAAAAGAAAACGGTAGGCCTTTCAAATATGCATGGTGATATTGCGGCACTAGAAAATTTAACGGTGAAGCCAACACAAAAAATTGGCATTGCTTTAGATTTTACACTTGCCGACGAAAAGTTAATTGCGCATGCCCTTGCCCAAGGACAACAGGGGAGTAATTACGTTCTTATTCATGTGGTGGAATCGGCGAGTGCACATTATTTGGGTGCTGCCAGTGATGATGAAGAAACTAGGTTAGACCAGCAGCGTTTAGAAGCCTATCAAGCACAATTGGCACAAAAGGGATATCAGGTAACCATAGCCCTTGGGTTTAAAAATAGAGCAGCCGCTATTGTTAAAATTGTGACCGAAAATGAGGTAGATATGTTAGTGATGGGGGCCCATAGGCATAAAGGCATTAAAGACTATATATTTGGCGAAACCATTGAATCGGTAAGGCATCAATTAAACATTCCGGTGTTAATTGTGAACGTATAATGCCCTATAAATCACTACCTTTGTGCCCGTTAAAACAAAAATTTGAATACCATGGCACAAAAAATTAAAGTTGCAAATCCAGTTGTTGAATTGGATGGTGATGAGATGACACGGATCATCTGGAAATTTATCAAAGACAAATTAATTTTACCCTACCTAGAAATCGATATTAAATATTACGATTTAGGTATGGAATATAGAGATGAAACCAACGACCAGGTTACCATTGATGCAGCGCATGCGATCAAGCAGTATGGTGTTGGTATTAAATGTGCGACTATCACGCCAGACGAGCAAAGAGTAGAAGAGTTTAAGCTTAAGCAAATGTGGAAGAGCCCGAACGGAACCATCCGTAATATTTTAGATGGTACTGTGTTTCGTGAGCCAATCGTTTGTAGCAATGTACCCCGCTTAGTTCCAAACTGGACAGCACCCATTTGTATTGGTCGTCACGCATTTGGTGATCAGTACCGTGCCACTGACTTTGTTACAAAAGGTAAGGGTAAATTAACCGTGAAGTTTGAAGGTGAAGATGGAACCGTTCAAGAATTTGAAGTATTTAACTTTAAAGGAGATGGCGTTGCTATGGCTATGTACAATACCGACGAAAGTATTTTTGGTTTTGCAAGAGCTTGTTTTAACCAAGCGCTTGTTAAAAAATGGCCTTTGTATTTATCTACTAAAAATACGATCCTTAAAAAATACGATGGTCGTTTTAAAGATATTTTTGAAGAAGTATACCAAAATGAGTTTAAAGCAAAATATGCAGAAGCTGGTATCACTTACGAACACCGCTTGATTGATGACATGGTAGCGAGTGCTTTAAAGTGGAACGGTAATTTTGTGTGGGCTTGTAAGAACTATGATGGCGACGTACAGTCAGACACCGTAGCACAAGGTTTTGGATCACTTGGTTTAATGACTTCAACACTTGTAACACCGGATGGTAAAGTAATGGAAGCAGAAGCAGCACACGGTACTGTTACGCGTCACTACAGAGAGCACCAAAAAGGCAAGCCAACTTCTACAAACCCTATTGCATCTATATTTGCATGGACGAGAGGTTTAGAATTTAGAGGTCTGTTAGATAATAATCAGGAGCTTATTAATTTTTGCCATGCACTTGAAGCTGTTTGTGTTGAAACAGTAGAGAGTGGTAAAATGACCAAAGACTTAGCGGTTTGTATCCATGGTAATAAAGTAAACCACGGCGAACATTATTTATATACCGAAGAATTTTTAGACGCTTTAGATCAAAATCTAAAAGTGAAACTAGGATAATTTGGTTTCATATACTGCATAAAAAAAGACGTTGAATTTTCAACGTCTTTTTTTATTTTAAATACCTTTTGATTTCTTTTTCTACATCGCGGGCTTTAATGGTTTCGCGTTTATCATGTAGCTTTTTACCTTTTCCTAGTCCTATTTCTACTTTCACTAAATTTTTATCGGTAAAAAAAACGCGCAGTGGTACAATAGTATATCCTTTTTCTTTTAAACGACCTTGTATTTTTTTTAACTCCTTTTTATTGAGTAATAATTTTCGGTCGTGAACGGCTATGTGGTTGTTGGCGGTTCCGTGGGTGTAGGAGGCAATAAAAAGTCCACGCATCCAGAGTTCTCCATCATCAAATAAACCAAAGGCATCGTTAAAACTTAATTTACCATCCCTTATTGATTTTACTTCGGTACCAAGCAAAACAATACCGGCCACATATTTGTCTTCGATGTGGTAGTTGAAATAAGCCTGCCGGTTGTTCATTTCGTTTGTCATGGGATGTATATTACCCCTTAAACAGCACCGCTAGTTGAGCTAGTTTTTCTTTTAAATTTTTTCGCTCTACAATGAAGTCTAAAAATCCGTGTTCCAATAAAAATTCACTTCTTTGAAATCCGGGTGGTAAGTCTTTTTTGATTGTTTCTTTAATAACCCTTGGTCCTGCAAAACCAATAAGCGCGCCAGGTTCAGCGATATTTAAATCGCCAAGCATACCAAAGCTTGCAGAGATACCTCCAAAAGTAGGGTCGGTGAGAAGTGATATAAATGGTAAGCCAGCGTCCGATAGTTGAGAAAGTTTACCACTTGTTTTTGCAAGTTGCATTAAGCTAAAAGCACTTTCCATCATACGCGCACCACCACTTTTACTGATTACTAAGTAGGGAAGCTTGTGTTTGATACAATAATCTACAGCACGACTAAATTTTTCACCCATCACACTGCCTAGTGACCCGCCAATAAATTCAAAATCCATACAAGCCACTACGTAACCTTCACCCACTAAATTGCCGGTAGCCACACGCATCGAATCTTTTAGATCGGTAGCGGCATGAATATCATCTAGTCTTTTTTGGTAGGGTTTTAAATCGGTAAAGCCAAGGGCGTCTTTACTTTTAATATTGTCAAATAGTTCGGTGTAGTTTCCATCATCAAATAAGATGTCAAAATATTCTTGACTTCCAATACGGTGGTGGTGGTTACACTTATCACATACGTATAAGTTTTCGGCGAGCTCATTTGTAGTTGATATATGATTACACTCGGGGCATTTGTTCCAAAGTCCTTCGGGTGTTTCTTTTTTATCTGCTGTTGAAGTTAAAATACCTTTGCGAATACGCTTAAACCAACGTGGTTTAGCATTCTCTTGCTCCTGCAATTCTTCGCCGGTTAAATTAGCTTCAAAATCTTCTTCTCGTTCTTTTTTCATACTGGCTATCGTTAAAATATGAAGGGAAATAGATTATGCGTTTCTATTGATACAGTTTAAATCTTCGAAGGCAACTTCTAAGCGTTTGCTAAAGCTTTCTTCACCTTTACGCAACCAAACCCTTGGATCGTAATATTTTTTGTTGGGCTTATCGGCACCATCTGGATTACCCAGTTGTGCTTGAAGGTAAGGTTCGTTTTTCTTATAAAATTCGTTGATGCCTTCCCAGAAAGCCCACTGTAAATCGGTATCGATATTCATTTTGATGGCACCATATCCAATGGCTTCTCTAATTTGATGTTGCGGAGAACCGCTACCACCATGGAATACAAAGTATACAGGCTTATCTGCTGTGTTAAATTCTTTTTGGATATGCAACTGGCTATTGTGTAAAATATCTGGACGAAGTTCTACATTACCTGGGCTATATACACCGTGTACATTACCAAATGCAGCAGCAACCGTAAATAAATTACCCACTTTACTCAATTCTTTGTAAGCGTAGGCAACGTGTTCTGGTTGTGTGTATAATTTATCGTTTTCAACACCGCTGTTATCTACGCCATCTTCTTCACCACCGGTAACACCAAGTTCTATTTCGATGCTCATACCTAATGGCGCCATGCGTTTGTAAAAGGCAACAGAGGTTTCAATATTTTCTTCTAAAGATTCTTCCGATAAATCTAGCATGTGTGAGCTAAAAAGGGGTTGACCTTTTTCTTTATGAAAAGCTTCGCCGGCATCTAATAAACCGCTAATCCATGGAAGCCATTTTTTTGAAGCGTGATCGGTATGGAGTACCACAGGTACACCATAATATTTGGCTACGTTATGAATATGTAAAGCACCAGAAACGGCACCAGAAATATTGGCTTGTAACTGATCGTTGGGCATACCCTTACCTGCAATAAACTGAGCACCACCATTTGAAAATTGAATGATAACAGGTGAGTTTACTTTAGCAGCGGTTTCGAGGGTTGCATTGATATTATTGGTGCCAATCGTATTTACGGCAGGAAGTGCAAATTGATTGTTTTTTGCGTCGTTGTATAAATTCTCTAATTCTTCTCCAAATAAGACGCCAGCTCTGTACTTTTTCATGTGCATTAATTCTTGAATGTTTCGTATAAATAGGAGGGTGCAAGATACTTTATTGCCTGCAAACACCTGTTAGCTTTTATCCCCTAAAACTGCTCCAAAAACCAGGCGCAGTTGACCTTTTATTTCGTAAGGCTTTGAATCACGTCATACTTGGTAACGATGTGGAAATCACCCTTTTCGTCCTTTGCAATAACGGCACCATTTTTTTGGTTGATTAAAGTGCCTAGTTTTTCTACCGGCGTTAAAAAATCTACAACAGGGTAGGGCTGTTCCATAACACTGCCTACCGATTGATTTTTGATATCGGGGTTTGTAAATATTTGTTGAAAGAGTCCATTTTCACTAAGTGATCCTACCATTTTTTGGACATCCATTACTGGAATATGTTCGATGTCATATTTTTTCATGAGGGCCACCGCTTCTGCGATTAAATGATCTGGAGAAACAGTAATTAATTTTTGTCCGGCTCTACCACTCACGATGTCTTTAAATGTTTTCACATCTAAAAATCCCCGCTCCATCATCCACTCATCGTTGTAAATTTTTCCTACGTATCTACTGCCGTGATCATGAAAAATACATACCACCACATCGGTGGGTTTTAATTCATGTTTTAATTGTTGTAAACCTTGTAAGCAACTACCTGCACTGTAACCGCAAAAGAGTCCTTCTTCTTTTGCAATACGACGGGCCATTACCGCGCCGTCTTTATCGGTTACTTGTTCAAACTTATCAATAAACTGCATGTCATAGTTTTGAGGTACAAAGTCTTCCCCAAAACCTTCTGAAATATACGGGTGCACTTCGTTCATGTCTATTTCACCCGTGTTGTAATATTTTGTAAGTAAGGAGCCGTATACATCAATCGCCCATATTTTAATAGTTGGATTTTTTTCTTTGAGGTACATCGCGCTACCTGTGATGGTACCACCGGTTCCGGCGGTGCATACAAGGTGTGTGATTTTACCTTCTGTTTGTTCCCAAATTTCTGGTCCTGTAGATTCGTAATGCGCTTGACGGTTGGCCAAATTGTCGTACTGATTCATGTACATCGAATTTGGAATTTCTTGACCGAGTCTTTTGGCTACACTATAATAACTGCGTGGATCTTCGGGTAAGACATTGGTGGGGCAAATAATAACTTCGGCACCTACTGCTTTTAAAATATCTGCTTTTTCTTTGGACTGTTTTTCGGTGGTAACAAAAATGCATTTGTACCCTTTCACACAAGCTGCAAGTGCGAGGCCCATGCCAGTATTGCCACTCGTGCCTTCAATAATAGTACTACCTGGTTTTAGTTTCCCTTCGGCTTCTGCAACCTCTACCATTTTTAGCGCCATGCGGTCTTTGATAGAATTGCCCGGATTAAAATAATCGACTTTGGCAAGTATGGTACCTGGCCAGTTTTTGGTTATTTTATTGAGCTTGATAATAGGGGTGTTACCAATGGTTTCTAGTACATTATTGAGCCACATACAATGCTAACATTTGTTTGCTTACAAAGATAAAGGAAAGGAGTGGTTAATGAATAGGGGCTTAGGCGGTAAAGTTTTGGGCAATTTTGTTGCAAAAACCGGTTTCAAGCATTTGAACTGCTAAACCAATGCTATTATGAAAAGCAGTAGCTGTGCTAATACCGTGGCTAATGATAACAGGTTTAGCAACGCCAAGTACTGGAAGTCCACCATAGTTTTCGAAATGAAGACGTTTAAAATAAGCGTCTTCGCTGTGGCCACGCTCTGCAGCAATGGTATAGAATGATTCGGCTAATTTAAGGGCGATATTTCCAGTGAATCCATCACATACAATAACGTTTGCTTTGGGTGTGAGAATATCACGTCCTTCGATGTTGCCAATAAAATGTATTTGCTTGTTTTGTTGCAGCAGAGGGTAAGTGGCCTGTGCAAGCGCATTGCCTTTGCCTTCTTCTTCACCAATATTTATAAGTCCAACTGTCGGATTATTAACGCCCAACATAATGCTTGCATACAAGCTACCTAAAATGGCAAATTGGTTGAGCTGTTCTGCTTTACAATCGGCATTGAGTCCTACATCTACCAAGATGCCCGTAGATCCATCCGATTTTGGCATAGTAGCACCAATGGTTGGTCGTAAAACACCAGGAATAGCTTTGATGGTAAACATAGCACCCACTAACATGGCACCGGTGTTACCCGCACTCATAAACGCATCAATTTTGCCTTCAGTTAATAACTGAAATCCGATGGCAATAGAAGACTGTGGTTTTTCTTTGAGTGCTTTGGCTGGATGCTCGTTGTAGCCAATGATTTGTGGGGCATGTACTAAATACAAATTAGGTGATGATACCTGGTGTTCCTCTAGAAGAGGCTTTACCAAAGCTTCATCACCTATGCAGTATAGGTTGACATTTGTATTGTGTATAGCTAAATAAGATTTGACTCCTTTAACCGCTTCGAGCGGTGCAAAGTCTCCACCCATCATGTCTATACCAATATTCATGCGCAATATTTTAAGTTCGTGAATTGAACTAAAAGTAAGGCTTAGTTTTGGAACTAGGCTTTAAGAGGAGCTTTCTCAGCTACTAACTTTCCTTTGTAGAACAATTTACCTTCACTTACGTGAGCGCGGTGACGTACATGCGTTTCGCCTGTAGTGCTGTCTTTACTTAAAGTAACTTCTTGCGCTACATAGTGTGTTCTTCTTTTTGCGCTACGTTGTTGCGAATGTCTGCGTTTAGGATTCGGCATATCTCGAAATTTTGAGTATTAATCTATGTTGTTTATTCGTTTACTTTTTTTTGTCTTTTGCGTCATCATTTCTGACGTTGTCTTTTCCCAAGTTTTTAAATTGGTCTAAGCCCTTCCATACCGTAGCATGTGTATCTGTGGTTGCGTCCCTATTCATTTGCGCTAGCATTTCTAACACGCTTGGGTTGCATCCTGTGGTTCCGTTTGGCAGGTCTTTGCATTTTTTTTGAAGTGGGATACTGAGGTTGATAAACTCAAAAATCCAATCACTTACATGCAGGTGGCTTTCCGATCTGCTGATGTAAAAAACATCAGGGTCCTCTTCTTGTTCGTTGAGGGTGTCTGGTTCATCTACAAGTTTAACAATGAGTTTGAACTCATCCCATAACTGAACCGGAAGGTCGTCGCCGCACCTATCACAAGAAGACTCCAATTGGCCGTCAACGTCAAATTGCAAAAGCATAAAACCATTGTTTTTTTCAAGGTTTAATTTGACAGCAGCGACACAATTTTTAAAATCCTGTGCTCCATAAGGTAAAAAGAACTCATCCTTAATTTGGTATTCAAATAAATGATTCCCCGGCTTCAATCCCACAAATGCTATCTCGTATTCCCGCCGATGACTCATAACCGATTTTTAAGGGTTGGCAAAGTTAGGTCAAAATGACGGAAGTCCCAAAGGAAAATGGGATATTTGTAGACATGAAAAGATTTTTTATTCGCCTGGCTTTAGCGCTGCTACTCATGGGGTTTGGTTATTTTCCAGCCATGGTTGAGCGGTACTACAGTGTTGGCTTGTATCCAGTGCTACTTCAGGCACGCCTTTTGCTAACCGCCTGGGTTCCATTTAGTATTGGAGATTTGCTTTATATAATTGTATGTATATACTTGATTTACAAGTCAATAAGAGGTATAATTAAAATTAAAAAAGAAGGTTTAGCTGGAGGAAAGCTGTGGCGCGCTAGCGCCATAATCCTACTTGTTTGGATATCGTTTAAACTGTTGTGGGGGTTAAATTACGACCGCTTGGGTGCGGGGGACCTGCTTGATATTGAACAAAAAGCGTATTCGGGGGCAGCGGTAGATAGTCTCGTAAACGAGCTTATTGATAGCCTCAATAGCACCAGAAAACAAATAAATGACTTAAAAATTCAGGTAGATACCCTCCCAGCAAGCAACCCAGCTGCGTATTTTACGATGTCACAGGAGGCTTACAATAAAGCCAAAGGCAGGTATCCTTTTTTGCCTAAACGGGCCCCAAGGGTAAAAGCAACGCTTTTTAATCCGCTCGCCGATTATGTGGGCTTTACTGGATATTTTAACCCATTTACCGCAGAAGGTCAGGTGCGTACCGATATGCCCGGATTAGAGTTACCTTTTGTTGCCTGTCACGAAACGGCGCATATGCTTGGGTTTGCCAGTGAGTCGGAAGCCAACTTGATTGGCTACTTAGTGGCAACAAAAAGTGACAACCCCTATGTTAGGTATAGTGCTTACAACGAAATATTCACTTATGCCCAACGGGAGCAATTTGTGATGATGGCGCAACAAAAAGATTCGGTTGGGTTTGTGGGGGCGGTGGCGCAAAATAGAGCGCGCCTTGATACCCTGGTAAAGCAGGACCGCAAAGCGGTGCGCAGTTTTTTTAATAAACACCGCAGCAGCGTGGCGCCCCTTATGTCGGGTGTGTATGAACAGTATTTGTTTTTAAACAAACAAAATGCAGGACTCAAAAGTTATGACGAAGTAATTGGCTGGCTGATTGGTTTAAAAAATAAAAAATGAATAATACACTAAAAGCAGTGCTCTCCATTTCACTCTGTTTTGTACTAGGATCGAGTGGAGGTCTATTAACGATCAACGAAATTACCGGTTGGTATGCTACATTACAAAAGCCAAGTTTTAATCCACCCAACTGGCTGTTTGGTCCAGTATGGACAGCGCTGTATATTATGATGGGTGTATCTTTTTATTTGGTGTGGCGCAAGCCGCCTTCGGCGGCGCGCAAAAAAGCGCTCAGCGCTTTTTTGGTTCAGTTTGCACTGAACTGCGCCTGGACGCCAGTCTTTTTTTCGCTGCACATGACAGGTGCAGCCCTCGTGGTGATTGTACTGATGTGGCTTGCGATACTGCGCACCATTTTTCTATTCGCTCCTTTTTCAAAAACAGCGTCCTGGTTACTCGTCCCTTATATTAGCTGGGTAAGTTTTGCCACACTATTAAATGCAGCCATCTGGTGGCTGAACAAATAATAAGTTAAACGCGCATTAAACAAACCGCGCATTAAAATTTATTCTTCCACATCATACTCTCGATAGGCTTGTTGGGCTGACCCGAGTATTTTGCGTTCGCTTTTTGGTTGTACTTCACTTCAATTTCACCATCCACCGGGAAATAAATGAGTTGCCCAATTGGCATGCCCTTGTAGACACGCACGGGTTGTTTGCAAGAAATTTCCAGCGTCCAGTTGCCACAAAATCCAACGTCACCTTTACCAGCCGTTGCGTGGATATCTATACCCAAACGACCCGTAGAAGATTTACCTTCTAAAAACGGAACGTGTGCATGTGTTTCTGTGTATTCAAGTGTTACGCCTAAATAAAATTTACTAGGCTCGAGTACAATGCCTTCTTCGGGGATTTCAAAATATTCTATGGTATTGTGCTTTTTAGCATCGAGTACTTCATCTACATAAAGCGCCATGGTGCTACCCAGGTGAACATCATAACTATTACTACCTAAATCTGCTCGGTCATAAGGCACAACTTTGATCGTCCCTTTCTCCATTTCTTCTAAAATACGCGTGTCTGTCAGAATCATTTTTGTGTTTATTTATTGTTGGAATGCAAATAAATCTTAAATCTGCAAACTAAACCGCTATTATTGTAAGATGCCACTCTTTTATCAACAAAATATTAACGACACCACGAGACTTGCTATTTGGGATTTGCTGGAAGAGGAAGCTTTTTTTGGTGGTTTTACAGAGATTGTGCATCCACAAAAACGGCTACAACACCTTGGTGGACGCTATTTGCTCTCTTTTTTGTTTCCAAATTTTGATAAAGCGGCCATTGCTATTGCGGCTTCTAAAAAGCCTTTTTTGCCTGATGGTTCACATCAGTTTTCAATTTCACATTGTACCCAGTATGCGGCGTCGCTGGTAAGTACCAGCTGTCGGGTTGGCATCGACATTGAAGAAATTACCGAGCGGGTCCACAAAATCCGGCATAAATTTTTACATGCATCGGAGCATGAAATGTTGGGAAAAAACGCTTCCGAAATCCTTACACTTACGGCGCAGCTCACCATTATTTGGTCCGCTAAAGAAGCCATTTTTAAGTGGTGGGGAGCAGGGAATATCGATTTTAGTGCCCAAATGATTTTAGATCAAATGCCCCTTGCGCAAGATGGAATATTGCGAGCAAGATTTATTGAAAAATCCGGAACCGAACATGCGCTTGCACTCCATTACAAAGTGATGGATACACTTTGTTTGGTATGGGTGTGTAATTAGTTTAGAAAAATTTAATCAAGTAGGAGTGTATCGTCATCGTTAGTATCTGTGATACTTAAATTAACCGCGTCGGCACCGGCAATACCTTCTACCGATCCTTTAATATGCGCCGCGTTGAGTAACACTTTTTCGAGTTGTTTTTCACGCGCCTTCCAAAGTTTTTCCATGGTGTCGCGTTCTTTTTGAATACTTAATTTCATACTCATAAAGCCTTCTCTAATGGCTTTCCACTGCTCACTAAATTCGGAGCTAATTAAATAGTCGTAGAGCATCACCATTTTATCGCCTTTGTTTTCTTGGCTTTTTTTGGCTTCAGCAATTTTTAATAATGCATTGCGGAGTAGGAGTGCTACACTTCTTACTTCTGTAAACGTACAAATATAAACGCCGTCTTTTTCGCCAAAACGGTCCATATCTTTAGGAAGTGTTTGCGTTACAATGATGGCCACGTCTGCACCAAGTGTACGCATATCAGATTTTAATTTTTCAATCCATTCGTTGGCAAAGTCTTTGGTACGCTTGCTTTCGTATATAATTTTACCTGACTCGTTACCAAATTGGTTGCGTACTACCTGAATACAATCGGCACCTCTAACCCCTTTGCCTACTTCTTCAATTTGATCAAAAGGGAAAGTAGTTTGTAATAATTCTTCGAGCATTAATTCTTGCACTTCACCTTGTAATTGCATGCTGCCTTGCTCTTGCTTGCGGCGCATTTCTTCCACGAGTTTTTTCTGGTCTTCAATTTGCTTTTCAAGTTCTTTGGTGCGCATTGCAAATTGTTGTTCTTTCAAGTTGTTTTTTTCCGCTTCTTCTTTTGCAAGCTGAACTTGAAGCTTTCCTCTTTCTTCTATTAATTGTCTTTGCAGGGTAAGTTCTAATTCTGCTTCTTTTGTTTTGAGGTCCTGCTCCTTTTGTAAAAACGCTACTTCTTTGACACGAGCGGCTTGTAATTTTGTTTCCGACTCTGTTGCGTTTTTTTGAAACTGCTGCAGCTGTGCTTCATACTCTAATGCAATATTTTTTTTGAGGTTGTTTTCTAGCTCGCCATGCATTTTCTTTTTCTCTGCTTCTATAAGGGCAGCCGTTTCCACTTCTTTTTGCTTTTGCCATTCCTTCATTTGCCCGCGCAGTTCATTTTGCACTTCTTCTCTAATGGAATCACCGGGTTCAAACGGGTGGTTACACTTGGGACAATGAATTATAAAATCAGCCATTTTTGTATTTTTTTTTCAATGTACGAACGATACCTGAAACAAAAAACCCAGAACTTGTCTGGGTTTGTGCAGAAGAGGAGATTCGAACTCCCACGCCCGGTAAAAGGCGCTACCACCTCAAGGTAGTGCGTCTACCAATTTCGCCACCTCCGCATGCTTTTTGGGCTACAAATGTAGAGTAAAATCGCAAAAATTTACACTAAAATTTATAGTCACAATGACCATTACATTTTTTCCGGAACAGGAATACCTAGCACCGCCATCCCCGTTTTTAGGGTTTGGGCCGTTAAGGTAGCCAGTTGTAACCTGAGTATTTTCTTTTCATCCGTTTCGGCATTGGTAATAGAATGCTCGGCGTATAATGCATTAAATGTTTTTGCTAAATTAAAAATAAAGATGGCCACTTTAGAAGGGTCAAAGGCAGCCGCCGCTTCTTCTAGCATACTCGTAAACTGCTCTAATTGTATGGTTACCTCTTTTTCAAGCGGCAACAGTGGGGTAGAAGGCGCGCTTGTAACGGCTGCATCTTCTGTATTCGCTTTTCTTAAAATACTTTTAATTCTTGCGTGCGTGTACTGAATAAAGGGTCCCGTAAATCCATGAAAATCGATACTCTCTTCTGGATTAAAAATCATTTTCTTTTTAGGATCTACCCTGAGTAAGAAAAATTTAAGGGCACCGAGTCCAATGGTTTGGTAGAGCGTTTCTAATTCAGCTTCTGTAAAATCTTTTACCTTACCTAGTTCTTCTGTTTTTTGTTTGGCAATGTCTATCATAGCGGCCACCAAATCATCGGCGTCTACAACGGTGCCTTCTCTACTTTTCATTTTACCAGTTGGTAATTCCACCATGCCATAACTTAAATGATAGATACCATCTGCGGCCGGTAGGCCAAGCTTTTGACAAATTAATTTAAGGACTTTAAAATGGTAGTTTTGTTCGTCACCAACTACATAAATACTTTGATCTGCATTAAATTCTTTTTGCTTGGTTTGTGCAAGCCCAATGTCTTGTGTCATGTACACCGATGTGCCATCTTTTCGTTGCACTAATTTTTCATCAAGACCATCGGTGGTTAAATCTATCCAAACACTACCGTCTTCTTTTTTATAAAATACATTTTTAGTGAGGCCATATTCTACAAGGTCTTTACCTAATAAATAGGTTTCACTTTCGTAATAGGTTTTATCAAAATCGCTTCCAATACTTTTATACGTCACGTCAAAACCTTCATACACCCATCCGTTCATATTACGCCATAACTCAAGCACGGCAGGGTCTCCGGCCTCCCAATCTAGTAGCATTTTTTGGGTCGCTTTCATAATCGGCGCTTCTTTTTCTGCCAATTCTGTTGCCATTCCACCAGCCACTAAGTTGGCTACTTCTGCTTTATAGGCATCATTAAATTTTACATAATAATCGCCCACAAAATGGTCGCCTTTTTTACCTGTAGAAATTGGCGTTGCACCATTTGCAAACATTTGCCAAGCAATCATGCTTTTACAAATATGAATACCTCTATCGTTTACAATACAAGTTTTTACAACTTTGTTTCCAGTGGCTTCTAAAATAGCTGCAATGCTCCAACCTAAAAAATTGTTGCGTAAATGACCTAAGTGAAGTGGCTTATTGGTATTAGGTGAAGAGTATTCAACCATCACCGTTTTACCATTACTTCCAACGGCATTGTTATTGGCATTATTAATGCACTCAAACCAAAACGCATCTGCAATGGTTAGGTTTAAAAACCCTTTAATGGTATTGTGCGCTGTAAATAAATGTGGGCAGTTGGCTACTAAATGATTACCAAGTGATTCGCCTAAAGCATCGGGAGACAATTTTAATTCTTTCACGAAAGCAAAGAGTACAACGGTATAGTTGCCCTCAAATTCTGGCTTGGTGGCATTCACCAATATAGAATTAGATGGTACAGATACCTGATATACGCTTAGTAGGGCCTCAGAAGCCGCTTTTTTAATTTGATCTACAAGATGCATGAATAATCTATTTGTTTGGCCGTGGCAAAAGTAATTAATTAAGGGCTACCTTCGTCCACTAGTATGCAAAAGCTCCACGAACATATCCGCGGATGGATCTTACAGCTAGTAGATTTGTTTTATCCGCTATTTAGGCGCTTCATGCCCCATCAAACCTTTAGGTATGCGGCTTGTGGTGGCTTTAATACCGTACTCGATATTGGGTTGTTTTTTGTGAGTTACAATTATTTGTTTCATAAAGAGGCACAGCGTATAGGCATGCTCACCATTAGTCCACACATTGCCTCGTTTTTATCTGCGTTTTTAGTTACGTTTCCGATAGGGTTTTACCTGAGCAGGTATGTGGTTTTTCAGGAAACCTCGGTAGCCAAAAAAGTGCAGTTGTTTAGGTATTTTATTGTGGTTCTAGGTTGTCTGATTTTAAACTATGTTTTTCTTAAACTCTTTGTAGAAGTTTTTGGTTGGTATCCTACGCCATCCAAACTAGCCACTACCGTATTTATAGTAGCCTTTAGCTATTACATGCAAAAGTACTTTACGTTTAAAGCGGTAGAGGCGGGGGTTGATTAGGAGTTGTACATTATAAGTACGATCCAATTAGCTTAAAGATCAAATTATAAGCGGCTGGTCATTAAGAATTTTAGCTCTATGGGATAATTGTCGAATAATTATGTTTTTTGATTTTTTAAATTTATATTAAGATAATATATTATATTTTTTAAATAATATAACATATTTTTATTATTAATATTATCGATTTTGAAAACCACAGCCTTTCTATTTATTATCTTTTGCACATTCAATACTGCTATTGCTCAAACAGATAGTAACAGTGCAAATAGTCCTGAAGTTGAAAAAAGCAAAGACGGTTACCTTCGATCTTTCATTGGTAACAAGTGGATCATAAATGCACCTAATGGAGATTTACTTACAAAGCAGGGGTTTGATCAAATTAGAATATTTAAGTCTGGTAGGGCTGCGATTCAGCTAAACAGTAAATGGGGTTTTATTGATTTAAATGGAAAGCAAATAATACCATGTATTTACGATTTGGTTGTTGACTTTAAAGATTCAACGGTACTTGTTTTGCAAAATAATAATTGGAAGAAAATTAGTAGAAGTGGTCTATTGGTTAAGGATCAATTGTCTGAGAAAGATTTTACTGCTTTTGGTTTGCCCAACCTAAATGGATCAACACTTTATTTTGATAGCAATACTACTAGTCCAAATGCTTCCTCAACAAGTGTACAAATAAATAATTCAGCTGATGTAATTACGCAAACACATGAAGTTACACTTCCTTCTGTTCCCTGTCCTAATAACATAACGTTCGAAAATGGTAATTTTAGTAATTGGAATGCTTTTACAGGCTCTACAAGTTGTGTTTCTTCTCAAAATAGAGTAACATTATCTAGTTCTGGCTTTATTAATAACCGGCATACAATGCTTGGCAAAACTACCAGCCTGGATGCCTATGGATTATTCCCTATTTCTCCGCAAGATGGTAGTAACCACTGTGTGAGGCTTGGGAATACCATTAATGGGTCGCAAGCAGAAAGTATTAGTTATAATATTTCGGTACCTGCCAATGCAACCAATTTTAATATTACTTATAGGTATGCAGTAGTTTTTCAGGATCCTAGTCATTTGTTTTGTGAGCAACCAAGATTTGTTGCAAGGCTTGTAGACCCACTTACAGGTGAATCTTTGCCTTGTGGAACTTTCGAACATGTATCTTCAGCTGGAATGCCAGGTTTTTTTGATTCTCCGATTGATCGAATGGTTAAATGCAAACCATGGACTAAAGCATTTATCAATTTATCTCCATATGCAGGTAGAAACTTAAGATTAGAATTTTTTACAGTAGACTGTACGCGATCAGGTCATTGGGGATATGCATATGTCGACGTTGATAATAATTGTAGTTTAACCGCAGATGTAAATTACAATTGTGATCCACCTAACAAAACAGTATTGAATGGGCCTCCTGGGTTCCAAGGATATAAGTGGTGGGAAAGTGATTTTTCTAGAGTATTAGGATCTAGCGAAAGTTTAACACTCAATCCAGGGAAAAAACTTGGGTCTAAATTATGGGTAGAAGTTTTACCATATGCCGGATTGGGATGTAGAGATACACTACCTGTTACTATTGTAGCTAATTATCCTGTTGCTAATTTTGATGTGCCTATTCCTCAATGTGAACGGGGAAATATTTTCTCCTTCAAAAGCAGTTCAACTATTTCAAAAGGCACTATTGCATTGGAGATTTGGGATTTTGGAGATGGATCTTCGGCCACAGGTTCTAATGTTACACATACGTATAAGTTACCCGGAAATTATCAGGTTAGCTTGATTGCCATTGGCGATAATAATTGTAAGGACACAATAATTAAACAAATTACAGTAAATCCAAGTCCTACTGTTTCAATAAAATCTGATGTGCCTGTTATTTTTTGTAAAGGGGTGTCTGTATTATTGAATGTAGCTAAGGTTACAGGTCACACATATCAATGGTTCTTAGGAGGGGTAGCAATTTCTGGCGCTACAAAAGATACACTTCGTGTAAACAATGGTGGAGTGTATTCAGCGAATGTCCAGAATGCTTTTGGTTGCAGTGCAAGTGGATCGAGTATTGCACGTATCGTGAATGCAGATATCATTCAATCTGATACCACCATTTGTAAGGGTTCTTCCATAACACTTGGTCCAATAAGTTTACAAGCTGGTCAAACTGTCCTTTGGTCTAATGGTGCAACAACGCCAAGTATAGTAGTAAATCCTACAGTGAAAACGAAGTATTTGGTGAGCGTTACAGATGGCACTACTGCCTGTACGGATAGTGTGGTTGTGGATGTAAGTTCTACAGAATTAAAACTTAATAATCCTTCAGCGGTATGTAGTCCAGGAGTGGTAAATTTAACTGCTGCTGCTGTAACTGTAGGTTCGACTACTGGGTTAACGTACACATACTGGAAAGATATAAATGCTACACAAACTTTAATAAATCCTGATAAGGTTTCTATTTCAGGAACGTATTTTATGGTAGGTACTTCGGCTGCAGGTTGTAAAAGTGATCCAGCACCTATTAATGTAACTGTTAATCCGCTTCCTGTTGCTACAATTGTGGCACCCATGCAAACAACAATTTGTGATAAGAGTACACTTACTTTAACGGCAACGGGAGGAACTAGTTATCAGTGGTTGTTCAATGGTGCTATAATCGCTAGTGCTACTAATGCTACCTATGCTGCAAGCCTCGCTGGAAGTTATGAGGTAAATGTTATTGCGCTGGGTTGTACAAGTAAAGTAGCTACTCCAGTAAATTTATCACTTATTAAAGCGGCTATTCCTAAATTTAGTAACAGCATTGCTTGTGTTGATGTTCCTGTTTCTTTTTTTAATGAATCTGACACATTATCAAGTGGATTGGTTAACTGGGTTTGGGACTTTGGTGATGGACAAAGCGCTACATTATCTAATCCAGTACATACCTATAAAAGAGCAGCTACTTTTAGCGTTAAACTTACAGTTACCCCTAAATTATGTAGTAGCCTTTCCGCTAGCTTTACAAAGAATATGACAGTGGAAAATCCACCACCAGGCATTAAATATCCAAATGTGTTGGCTATCAAAAATAAAGCAACGCAACTTTCTGCCAGATTTATTGCAAATGGATATTCTTATTTGTGGACGCCATCTATTGGATTAAACAATGGGGCCATCCAAAAGCCAATATTTACTGCGAGTAATGAGCAGTTGTATAGAGTTCGTTTAACTTCTGCGGTTGGATGTGTTACCATTGATAGCGTTAGAGTATCTGTATTTGAAAATTCTGATATTTTTGTTCCAAAAGCATTTAGTCCAAATAGAGACGGTAAAAATGATTTACTTTTTCCTTTCTTGGTCAATATAAAAACGCTCAAATATTTTAGGATTTACAATAGATGGGGCCAGCGTATGTTCCAGACTTCAGATAGTATGCAAGGTTGGGATGGTATTTATAATAATATTCCTCAACCTCTTGATACATACACATGGGTTGTTGAAGGAATAGATGTTAATGGGATTACGATATTTAAAAAAGGGCAAACCGTATTATTAAGATAGACAACTCAACATGAAAAAATATATTTTTACTATACTATTTGTGTTTGGGATAACGGCTGCTAAAGCACAGGATCCTAATTTTTCGCAGTTTTTTGCGTCGCCATTAACTATTAATCCTGCTTTGACAGGTAGTACTAATTCAGATCTGCGTGTTTTTACCAATTACAGACAACAATGGGTTGGCAATAATACAAGTTATAATACCGGAACGCTAAGTGTCGACGCACGTTTGTTTAAAGAGCAGTTAGCGGATAATCATGTGTTTGGGATTGGTGGTTTTTTTATGAGAGATCAATCTTTAAACGGATATTTTAAAAGTACCTATGCATCCATCAATACATCATACATGATAGCTTTAGATAAGGATGGTAATCATAATTTGGGTATGGGTTTAGCGGGTATTTATGGAGATAGAAGATTGGATTTTTCACAATTGACATTTAGTGAGCAGTTTGGTTCAGGTGGTTTTAATACGGCGCTTCCAACAGGCGAAAGTAGTTTGGCAAGCCTTAAGCCCTACATGTCTGTTGCCAGTGGGTTGATATACCGCTACAGAGCAGATGAGACTGATATTGACTTTGGTGTTAGCGGGTATCATTATAATAAGCCCAAGCAATCTTTTTTATCAGACTCCTTAGGTAATACTTTGCCAACGCGTTTTGTTACACACTTTAATATGGAGAACTATTTTTCTGAAAACTTCTCTTTAAGTACAAATGCTATTTTTCAAACCCAAGCAAGCCAAAGTTATTTTGCTGCAGGTGCTATTTTGAATTTCGGGGCCATGGATCAGAACGAAGGAAAAATATTTAGCGCAGGTTTATTTCTAAGAAGTGATGATGCCATTTTCCCATATGTAGGATTGATCGTTGATCGTTTGCAGTTTGGTCTTACCTATGATGTAGCGGTATCTAATTTAAAAACAAGTTCATATACGCCCAGAACTTTCGAGCTAAGTGTAATTTATCATGTAGCAAATAAAAATTTAAAAGAAAGAAAACTAATTCGTTGTAGTAGGTGGTAATGCATAGGAATTATACCTAAACAAACGTCCACTTTTTTCTGCAACACCAAACACATTTGTATAGTCTGGTCCGGTATATTCAAATACAATCTCTTTTTTGTCCGGTGCAGTTCCCAAATTATTTGTTGGCATCGCTGTAAACACGGCAGGAAAAACGCCTGTTAAAGGGTCAATAATAGTAAAGCCACTGATGCTTTGTAAACGCCAACTAGCGGTAATATTACCCAGCACTTCAAAGTGATACTTGCCAGTACTATCAATGTTTGTAAGCCATATAAGGGGGTACTCAAAATTATAAGGTCCCCAATTTGTAATGCGCATTTCTTGTAAACCATTTGGAAAGTGGGTTAGTGGGGTACTGGTTGCTTTTACTTTTTGTAAGCGCTTATCAATAGCGTAATCGAGTCCTACTTCTTCATTTTCTTTGGTAGAATCTAGTTCATGAATACGTGCCCCTAATTTATATTGCTGGGCTGTATTTATTTTGGTGTTACCGCTTAAGTAAATACTATCGGTACCCATGATGTCATATACCGTATTGTTGTTTTCAAAACTATTGGTTGCGATATAGTAGTTTTTACTGTCTGTGTTTTTCAACTGTGCAAATTTCCAATCTGAGGGTTGCGTTTCACGAGACCATAGTTTAATGCCGGTTTTATCATTTTTAAAACGATTAAGTGCAATATTTATATTTTGTCCGTGCTCAATGGCAATGGCAATTCTGTTACCAGAAAAAATATTGTCTGTAATGTCTGTTTCGTAACTATATCCACCCCATACACCGTGGTCACAATCTTTGATAGTGTTTTTCATAATTAAATTACTACTAAACGTAACTTCTACACCATTGGTAGGTGCATATGAAAAATCGTTTCCATAAATAAAGTTATCGTTACAGCCGCCAACACCAGTATCCATCGTAGTTTGACCAGCCCATAAAAAAAATCCATCGCCCGAGTGGGTAGCACTGTTATAGGCAAAAATATTGTGGTTGCACTGCTCAAAAACTAAAATGGCAGCGCTGTCTTGTCCTCTTCTATATTTTTTATAACTGTAACCACGTACATTAAAATCAAGCCTATTGTGGTTGATATTATTATACGAGCTTTTATAAAGGCCTATTCCTATGCCGGAGTTAAAAGAAAAATTATTATCAGTTACAAGCGCATCATTGCAACTGGTAAGCATAAGTCCGCACTGTCCGTTTGTAACTGTATTATTTGTAATGGTAGCGCCTTTGCAATTTTTTAAATACAGGCCAGCGCCATAACGCATCCATTCATCATTTTCATTGTTATGAAAACTCATCCAGTCGCTCTCATCTTCTTTTTCAAAACTACTTTTTAAAGCGTCTCTATAATTATAACTGAGGTCGCAATTGTCAATCGTAAGTGCTTCAACGCTATCTGCCTTAATACCAATTTTATATCCTTTAATGGTGGCGTTTTTGATGGTAATATGGCTTGAGCCTGGTTTGATTTCTATGGCAATACCATTAAATTGATCTGGCGCAAAAGAGGACTTGTTGCCAGCCCCATCTATGACAACACCCGCAAGGTCAACAACTATGTTTTTGCCTTCAATGACAGTGACGCCACCTTGTTTTTGAATGGTATTGGTATCTGATGAAGAAAGGGAATAGTGCCCAGGTGCTACTACAATGGACTTCGTTATGCGCATCCCAACTGACGGAATGTTTGTTTTTTGAGCCCAAACACTGACATTTAGGGTGGTGGCAACAAAGGTAATAATGAGTAAAACAAAGCTTCTCATATCTAAAACTACCTATTTTGGCTAAAAATGGCTGACATTTTTGCACTTTTTGGCTAGATGGCATAAAGATTGGGTATATACACCTGATTATTAATCTGAAATTCAATTTATATGGGAAAAATAATAGGCATTGACCTCGGTACCACAAATAGTTGTGTAGCCGTAATGGAAGGTAATGAACCAGTTGTAATTGCAAATGATGAAGGTCGTAGAACAACCCCTTCTGTAGTTGCCTTTTTAAAAAATGGTGAGCGTAAAGTAGGAGATCCTGCTAAGCGTCAGGCCATCACAAATCCTCAAAACACCATTACCAGCGTTAAGCGTTTTATGGGTCGTCGTTTTGATGAAGTAACGGAAGAAATTAGTCATTGGAGTTATAACGTTGCAAAGGGTGATAACAACACCGTTCGTGTAGCGATTGATGATCGTATGTATACACCTCAAGAAATTTCTGCGATCGTGTTACAAAAAATGAAAAAAACGGCCGAAGATTATTTAGGCCATGAAGTAACAGATGCTGTTATTACAGTACCTGCCTACTTTAATGATGCACAGCGTCAAGCTACCAAAGAAGCTGGTGAAATCGCTGGCTTAAATGTTAGACGTATTGTAAACGAACCTACAGCTGCAGCACTTGCTTATGGTTTAGACAAGAAAAATGCAGAGCAAAAAATTGCTGTATTTGACTTAGGTGGTGGTACGTTTGATGTATCGGTACTTGATTTAGGTGATGGCGTATTTGAAGTAAAATCTACCAATGGTGATACACACTTAGGTGGTGATGACTTTGATAAAGTAATCATGGACTTTTTAGCGGATGAATTTAAAAATCAAGAAGCGATTGATTTACGCAAAGATCCGATGGCGCTTCAACGTTTAAAAGAAGCGGCCGAAAAAGCAAAAGTAGAATTAAGTTCTTCTGCCGAAACAGAAATTAACTTACCATATATTACTGCTGTTGATGGTGTTCCTAAGCACTTGGTCGTAAAATTAACAAGAGCAAAATTTGAATCTCTTGCAGATAATTTATTTGCACGTTGTTTGAAGCCATGTGAAGTAGCATTAAAAGATGCTGGTTACACAACTTCTCAAATTGACGAAGTAATTTTAGTAGGCGGATCTAGTCGTATTCCTAAAGTTCAGGAGATTGTAGAAAAATTCTTTGGTAAAAAACCTAATCGTAGTGTTAACCCCGACGAAGTAGTTGCACTCGGTGCAGCGATTCAGGGTGCGGTATTAACGGGAGAAGTAAAAGATGTGTTGTTATTAGATGTTACACCACTTGGTCTAGGTATTGAAACCATGGGTAGCGTAATGACAACCATGATTCCTTCTAACACAACCATTCCAACTAAAAAAACAGAAGTATATTCTACTGCGAGTGATAACCAACCGGGTGTTCAAATCCATGTATTACAAGGAGAGCGTCCAATGGCCAATCAAAACAAGAGCTTAGGTATCTTTAATTTAGATGGTTTACCGCCAGCACCAAGAGGTGTTCCTCAAATCGAAGTAACTTTTGATATCGATGCAAACGGTATCTTAAGCGTACACGCAAAAGACAAGGGTACTGGTAAAGAACAAAAAATTAGAATCGAAGCGGGTAGTGGTTTAAGCAAGGAAGAAATTGAAAAAATGAAAGCCGAAGCTAAAGCCAACGAAGCCACTGATAAAGAAGCACGTGAAAAAGTAGAAAAATTAAACCAGGCCGACAGCCTTATTTTCCAAACGGAAAAGCAGTTTAAAGAGTTTGGTGACAAGATTTCTGCGGATAAAAAAGAACCGATCGAAGCAGCGCTTACTAAATTAAAAGAAGCGCATAAAAATCAGGACATCCCAGCTATCGATGCTGCCATGGCCGAAATGAATACAGCTTGGACGGCAGCTTCTGAAGAAATCTACAAGGCGCAACAAGCAGCAGGTCCAGAAGCAGGTGCAGCTGGTCCAGATGCAGCAGCGGGTGGTGCTCAACAGCAAAACGACAATGTAGAAGACGCGCAGTTTGAAGAAGTGAAATAGGGTTTAATTAAGATGAATAAAAAAAATCCCCTGCGTTTTCGTAGGGGATTTTTTTATGAATAGATTTATTTAATAATGCGGTAGCACCAGCGTTTTAGTTTTCCTTCAAAATCAAAACCAGTGGTGGTTTTTGTGATGTCTTTGATACTGCTTCCTTTAATACTAGCTTCATCTAAAATAAATTTAGTGTAGTTGGTACTAAAATAAAGTGTGCCACCTTCAGTGGTAGCTGCAAGCATATCATTGATTAGTTCTACGTGGTCTCTTTGGATGTCTAAAAAATCTTTCATACGCTTGCTATTACTAAACGTAGGTGGGTCCATTACAATTAAATCAAAACTGTTGGGTGCCAGTGTTTTTAAATACTGTTTGACATCGGCGTGTATGTAAAAATATTTGCTAGGGTCTTTTAATAAGTTAATAGCCATATTTGTTTCGGCCCAACCTAAATAGGTTTTGGATAAATCAACAGAGGTTACAGTAGCCGCTTCTCCAGCTGCAGCATACACCGAAAAGGAACCTGTGTAGCAAAATAAATTTAAAAAACGTTTGTCCTTTGCTTCACTGCGCACCATTTCTCTGGTGATGCGGTGGTCTAAAAAAAGTCCGGTATCTAAATAGTCGGTTAAATTAACTTGAAACTTTAAATCATTTTCAAGCACTGTAAAAAACTCCTGCTTGGTATCTACTTTTTCATACTGTTCGTCTCTATGAGACATTTTTTTTCTTTCACGCTTATAAATACTGTTAAGCGGCGTTCCAGTTATTTCGCTTATAATTTCGAGAGAAGGTTGTAGCCATGCATCATGCTCTTCGTCGGTCATGCCATGCCTTCTTACATACTCCGATACGTATATTTTATTTTCGTAAGCTTCTATACAAAATGGAAATTCAGGAAGGTCATGCTCGTAAATGCGGTAACAGCCCACACCGGTGCGCCTAGCAATTTTACTGCGATGTTTGAACACTTTCGTAAGTCTATTGCTAAACATTGCTAGCTTTTGAGCTAGCGGTAGTCCTTGTTTTTTTTCTATTTCTTCTTCCATGGATTATTGTAAAGCTCCGAGTGCGTCTTTAATGCGCGCCCATGCTTTTTCAATATTTTGCATGCTATTTGCAAAAGAGAAACGAACACAATTAGGTTCTCCAAATGCATCACCCATAACACTTGACACATGCGCTGTATTTAATAAGTACATGCTAAAGTCGGCGGCGTTTTTTATGGTTTCGCCATGTACAGATTTACCGTAGTATGCACTTACATCCGGGAATACATAAAAGGCACCCTGCGGTTCAAAGCAAATAAAACCTGGCATTGCTTTTACAAGTTCTAAAGTTCTTGTTCTTCTGCGTGTGAATTCTTCGGTCATTTCAATTGAAGGGGTAAGATCACCAGTAAGTGCAGCAACAGCTGCTTTTTGCGTAATGGAACAAGTGCCACTTGTAAACTGTCCTTGTAATTTTTCCATGGCTTTTGCAATAGTCGTATTAGATGCGGTGTAACCAAGTCTCCAACCGGTCATCGCAAAACCTTTACTAAGGCCATTGATTACTACTACTTGGTCTTTAATTTCAGCAAATTGCGCAATGCTTTCATGCTTGCCTTCAAAATTAATGTACTCGTATATTTCGTCAGATAAAATAATAATGTTTGAATGCTTTTTAAATACGTCTACTAAGGCTGTTAATTCGGCAAGTGTATACACAGCACCAGAAGGATTACACGGAGACGAAAACATAAATACTTTTGTCTTTGGTGTTATCGCAGCTTCAAGTTCGCCGGCCGTTATTTTAAATTGATTGGCAACAGTAGTTCTAATTTCAACCACTTTGCCTCTTGCAATTTTTACAAGTTCCGAGTAAGTTACCCAGTATGGTGTAGGAATAATAACTTCATCTCCTTCATCTACTAGTGCTAAAAGTGCATTTGCTAAACTTTGTTTGGCACCGGTTGATGTCACAATATTTTCTGGTAGGTAATCTAAATTGTTGTCTCTTTTTAATTTGGTACAAACAGCTTCTCTCAAATCTGCAAATCCTGCAACAGGGGTGTAGTGGCTCCAGTTATCATTGATGGCTTTGATCGCAGCGTCTTTAATGTGCTGAGGGGTATCAAAATCGGGTTCTCCTAAACTGAGGTCAATAACATCAACGCCTTTAGCCCTTAATTCGCGACCTAATTTTGCCATTTTGAGGGTTTCTGGTTCAGCGAAACGGTCAAGGAGTGTAGAAAGTTGCATGTTTACTTTTATTATATAATGTTAAAATGGATTCGAGTGCGGAGCAAAGTTCGTGAATCTTGGCTTACCATAACGTCCCCTAAAGCAGTGGATCGCTTAATGGGGATAAGTTGGCCTATGTTTATATATGCTACTTTTTGCTAACTTTCGTTAGTTTTGTATCAATAGCAATTGTATGGTGGCGGATCATGATTTTATATCGGTTTTTGACATGTTTAAAATTGGTGTGGGTCCTTCTAGTTCCCATACCCTTGGTCCATGGCGCGCAGCACTCGATGTAATAGAAAAGCTAGATGCTTCCCATAAAACCGCTTCAATTCATTCCATTACTATTTTACTCTATGGTTCACTGGCCAAAACAGGCAAAGGGCATGGCACTGATATTGCGGTGATGCTGGGGTTAATGGGTTATGATCCTGAAACCATCGATGTTGGTGTCATGGACGAATTAGTAAGTGAAGTATCTACAAAGCAACTATTGACCTTAAAAAATCATGGACAAATTTCTTTTGATCCTACAAATCATATTGCGTTTTTAAAAACCGAATCACTTCCTTTTCATCCCAACGGATTAACATTTTTAATTGAACTAAAAGACGGAAATAAAATAGCAGAAACTTATTTTTCGGTAGGGGGTGGTTTTATTGTACAAGAGGGGAATGGTCTTGAAAAAAAAGAAGTGATAGATGTTCCATTTACCATCGAGCATGCCAATGATTTACTGCATTGGTGTATGAAAACGGGTTTAACCATTAGCGATATTGTTTTTGAAAACGAACTTACAAGACGCAGTGAATCCGAAATAAATGAAGGGGTACTAAAAATTTGGTATGCCATGCGTGCATGTATGTATCGTGGGGTACACAAAGAGGGTATGTTACCCGGTGGGCTAGAAGTGAAGCGCAGAGCGGCTGCTATGAACAAGCGTTTGCTAAAAGATGCGGCTTATGATGGATACGATGCATGGGTATCTCTGATACAACAAGGCGGCAATGATTTTAGTTATATCCTAGACTTTGTAAGTGTGTTTGCACTTGCTGTCAATGAAGAAAATGCATCTTTTGGAAGGGTGGTAACAGCGCCCACCAATGGTGCTGCTGGTGTAATACCTGCAGTGCTCCAATATTATATTTGTTTTTGCGCGCATGGAAAGTCTATAAAAGAATTAGAAGAAAATATTATTACTTTTTTACTAACTGCATCAGAAGTTGGTAGCTTGTTTAAAAAAGGTGCTACCATTTCTGCGGCGATGGGTGGTTGTCAAGCAGAGATTGGAGTTTCAGCTGCAATGGCAGCTGCGGGCTTAACGGCATTAATGGGAGGGTCGCAACGTCAAGTATTGATGGCTTCCGAAATTGCTATGGAACATCATTTAGGGCTTACCTGTGATCCTATTGGTGGGCTGGTTCAAATACCATGTATAGAGCGTAACACCATGGGTGCTGTTAAAGCAATTACAGCTTCACAACTCGCGCTGCAAGGCACGCCCGATTTTGCAATTGTAAGTTTAGATAAAGTAATTCAAACCATGTGGGATACAGCACAAGACATGAATAGCAAATACAAAGAAACAGCAGATGGGGGACTCGCCGTTCACGTTCCCATTAGTTTATCTGAGTGCTAAGTAAAATGTAATTTAATATTTGGTCTTATACCAATTCTTCGTCTGGCACCAACGCATAATTTTTTATTTCATTGTACAGTGTGCCACGCTCAATAGGTTCTCTTTTTACTTGTTTGATGAGTCGCACAAGCTCGGCAGTGCTCATAGTAGGTGTTTGTTCTTCACTACCGGCCATGGCATATATTTTTGTTGAATCATCGATAGTGCCATCCATATCATTTACACCAAACGATAATGTGAGCTGCGCATTTTCTCTACCAAGCATCGGCCAGTAGGCTTTGATGTGCGCAAAATTATCCATGTAAATGCGGGATACGGCGTACATGCGCATGTCCTCTATGGTTGTAGACTCTGCAATATGGCTCATGTCATTGTCTTGGTTGCGAAACTTTAGAGGAATAAAAGTATTGAAGCCGCCAGTTTCATCTTGAAGTTGGCGTAAGCGTTCCATATGATCTATACGGTGCCAGTATTTTTCGATGTGGCCATATAATAGTGTAGCATTGCTATGCATGCCTAATTGGTGCGCCACTTTATGCATGTGTAACCATCCATTTGCATCTACTTTGTCTTCACAAATTTGTTGTCTAATTTCTGGATGAAATATTTCGGCACCACCACCTGGTAATGAATCGAGCCCTGCCGCATGTGCAAGCTTCATGCCTTCCTCTACCGTAACTTTTGCTTTTTTAAACATGTAATCAAGCTCTACGGGTGTAAAACCTTTGATGTGCAAATCCGGACGATGTGCTTTGATGGCTTGTAATAGTTCTAGAAAAAAGGCAAGGTTCATTTTTGGATGAACGCCACCCACTATATGTACTTCAGTTACTGGTTTGCCGTCGTAACTTTTTACAATATGCATCATTTGCTCGATGCTTAATTCCCAACCTTCTTCTCTGTTTGCATATAGTTTAGAGTAGGAACAAAATTTACAAGAGAATACACACACATTGGTGGGTTCGATATGAAAATTTTTATTGAAATATGTTTTGTTGCCGTGCTTTTGTTCGCGCACAAAATTAGCAAGGGTACCTAGCCAAGACAAAGAACCTTTTTCAAAAAGCGTGACACCTTCATCAAATAAGATGCGCTCTTTGTTCATTATTTTATTGGCAATACGTTGTAGTTCTTTGTCTTTTGTTGCTTCAACCAATGAAACAATAGCCGCTCTATTAGTACCCATCACGCAGTCATTTATTTAGAGTGCAAAGTTACAACAAGTTTAAGATTAACCCATTAAAATACCGGCGATACTAGCAGATAAATAAGAAGCTAAAGTACCGCACAATAAAGCTTTTAAGCCTAGTTTGGCAAGGTCGGCTCTACGACTTGGGGCTAGTTCTCCAATACCACCAATTTGCATACCTACGCTGCTAAAATTTGCAAAACCGCAAATAGCGATACTTACAATTAAAAGTCCTTTTTCTGATACGATTGGAACCGCTTTTGTGGTTAAATTGTTAAACGCAACAAACTCGTTGATGGTTAATTTTTGACCGAGTAGGGTAGCTGCATTTGCTACGTCTTGTCCTGGAACACCCATGGCCCAAGCCATTGGATAAAATATTTTGCTAAAAATAAAATCAAGTGATAGGCCTGGGTAAACAAGACCAAGCATATAGTTTAAAAAGGCAATTAAGGCAATAAAACCAATCAGCATGGCAATTACGTTAACGGCAATTTTCATACCATCACTAGCGCCATGTGAAATGGCATCAATGATATTACTGTAAGGGCTTTTAACTTCTAATTTTACTTTCCCCATGGTTTCCGAATCTTCGGTTTCTGGGAAAACAATTTTTGAAATAACAAGTGCACCAGGAGCGGCCATTAAACTCGCCGTTAATAAATACTCAGCTTTGGCACCCATATTAGCATACACAATTAATATACCACCTGCGATACAGGCAAGACTGCCACTCATACTAGCGAGTAGCTCACTTTTTGTCATACCATTTAAATACGGACGAATCATTACCTGTGCTTCTACCTGTCCTACAAAAGCACTCGCTACATTACTTAATGCCTCTGCACCACTAACACGCATGATAAAGTTCATCGCTTTTGCAATCATGGAAACAATAAATTGCATCACACCAAAGTGGTATAAAATAGCGACCAGCACACAAACTAATATAATGGTTGCGGTTACGCTAAAAGCAAATACAAAACCACCTTGTCCAAAATCTTTAACACCATCTGGTGCATTGACCATCACACCACGGTATACAAACGCAACGCCCTCTCTGGCAAAGCGTTCAATTTTTTCCATACCATGTCCTAATTTTTTAAAAAACCAGGTAACTGGAGGTACTTTTAAAACAAGAACCGCAATAACAACCTGCAATAACATACCACTCATGACTAATCTATAATTGATCCTTTTTTTATTGTTTGAAAATAAAAAGGCAATGGCAAGAATTAGGATAATACCTAGTACGCCGTGAAATTTATCCATGCTATTTTTTTAGGCTGGGTTAAAGTGGTAAGATACGGGTCTTACATTAAAGATTGTATCTTTTTGTCAAGCACCGACTTAGGAACTGCGCCAATTTGTTTGTCTACAATTTGACCACCTTTGATAAATAAGATGGCAGGGATAGAAGTGATGCCATAGTTAACACTTAAATTAGGGTTGTTGTCTACGTTTACTTTTCCAATATTTACTTTGCCTTCGTACTCTTTTGCTAATTCTTCAATAACGGGTCCGATAGCTCTGCAAGGTCCACACCACTCAGCCCAAAAATCTACTAATGTTAATTTGTCACTGTCTAATACGGTTGCCTGAAAGTTGGCATCTGTTAATTCTAAAGCCATCATTTTTTATTTAAAATTGTAAGTAAAATTTAATCATTAAGAAGTGTCAAATTTAAATCCAAACCCTGCAACTGCCACATTGACTTTTCCACATTAGCCAACAAGTCCCACTTGCACCTCCACGTCCGGATTACCGAGTAAAAAGCCTGCCATTTCATCATTCATTTGAAAACCTTTATCAAAACTATATAAACTTACCAACAGGTTCTCTTTAGGTTCCAGCACATTAAAGCGGAGGCTAGACTTACCTGGGTACTTTTTAATATTGGTTTCAATGAAGTCAACAAACTGTGGTGTGAGGGAAGCAGCGTGCACATTGATGTCTAAACTCCTGGTTAAATTTTGTTTTACAGACTCTAATAAATTGATGGAACTTACTTTAAAATCAAATTCGTTGGGGCGATTATAGCGCGGTCTAAAAAATCCATTGAGCAAAACGTTTTGACCTTTTTCTAAATAGTTTTGAAACTTAATATAGTCTTCGCTCCACAAAATAAATTCTGTTTTGCCACTAAAATCTTCGATCGAAAATGAGCCAAAGTTTTTACCTGTTTTTGTAACACGGTGTTGTACATCAATAATAAGTCCGGCCACTTTAATGGCACGTCCAGGATTGGGTTGAAGTTGCAGTGTTTCTTTTATTTCATTGAAATCTGCAATATTGGTAATGCCATAGTATCGGAGTTCAAATTTAAAATGATCTAACGGATGACCACTCATAAACATGCCTGTTACATCTTTTTCATATTCGAGTAATTCGGTGAGGGTCCAAGGTTCTGTCTTGGTCAGCTTTGGAACCGGCACTTGCATCGCAGAAGAAAGGTCGCCAAAAAGGGTATTGGTAGATCCTGCACTTAAACTTTGAAGTGCTTGTCCGTAGTTGATAATTTTTTCGAGTCCAGAAACGCGTTCGCCATCTGGTATTTTAAAATACTGTGCTCTATGAAAATCTGTAAAGCAATCAAAAGCACCAGAGTAAGCTAAACTTTCTAATGATTTTTTATTGACACTTCTACTAATCACTCTTTTGATAAAATCAAAAATAGTAGGGAAGTGTCCGCCTTTTTCTCGCTCCGCTATAATAGTTTCAATTGCTGCTTCACCAACGCCTCTTAACCCACCGAGTCCAAACCGGATTTCTCCTTTTTGGTTTACGGCAAAACCGTTTAGTGATTCATTGATATCTGGCCCCAGTACTTTTATGCCCATGCGTTTACACTCTTCCATAAAGAAGGTGATTTTTTCAATACTACCTGCGTTGTTTAAAACCGCTGACATATACTCTCCAGGGTAGTGTGCTTTTAAATACGCTGTTTCATATGCTACATACGCATAGCAAGTAGAGTGTGATTTGTTAAACGCATATTGTGCAAATGCTTCCCAGTCGGTCCAAATTTTTTCCAATACTTGTGCGTCATGACCTTTGCTGGTGGCACCTTCTACAAACTGTGCTTTCATTTTATCCAGCACCGATTTTTGCTTTTTACCCATGGCTTTACGCAGTACATCGGCGTCGCCTTTTGTAAAGCCGCCAATTTTTTGGCTTAGTAACATTACCTGTTCTTGGTATACCGTAATACCATAAGTTTCAGATAATATTTCTTTCATTTCATCGAGGTCATAACTGATGGCTTCGCGGCCATGTTTACGGTCAATGAAATTGGGTATGTATGCCATGGGCCCCGGTCTGTACAGGGCGTTCATGGCAATTAAGTCGTCAAATTTATCGGGCTTTAATTCGCGTAAATATTTTTGCATGCCCACACTCTCAAATTGGAAAGTGGCATTGGTTTCTCCTTGTTGGTAAAGCTTAAATGTTTTTTCGTCGTCTAGTGGAATGGTGTCTAAATCAATAACAACGCCATGGTTTTGTTTGATCAGCGCAAGCACCATTTTTAAAATAGAAAGGGTTTTAAGCCCCAAGAAGTCCATTTTAATAACGCCTGCATCTTCAATAATACTGCCTTCAATTTGTGTTACCCACAAATCAGAATCTTTAGCGGTTGCCACCGGAATTAAGGTGGTTAAATCTTGCGGTGCAATGATAATACCCGCTGCGTGTATCCCTGTGTTTCGAACAGAGCCTTCTAATCTTTCTGCTTCTTTTAATACCTGCGCACGAATATCGTTGCCTCTATAAATTTCTCTAAGCTTTTTGACATTGTCAATATCCTCTTGTTGATAGCCTTCTTTTTCTTCTAATGATTTAGGACCCTCTTTAATCGTGATAGGTGCGTGAAGTACACGGCCAAGCTCAGTACCTGGTTTGTCGGGTACGAGTTTTGCAAGCACGTTACTTTCGGCAAGTGGTAAATCAAGTACACGCGCCACATCTTTGATACTCATTTTAGCAGCCATGGTACCATAGGTAATAATCTGCGCAACCTGGTTTTTTCCATATTTTTCTACTACATAATCGATTACTTTTTGACGACCTTCATCATCAAAGTCCGTATCGATATCGGGCATGCTCTTACGATCTGGATTTAAGAAACGCTCAAATAGTAAATTATACTTAATAGGATCAATATTGGTAATGCCAATACAGTAAGCCACCACAGAACCGGCTGCCGATCCACGACCTGGCCCAACAAAAACACCCATTTCACGACCCGCTTTAATAAAGTCACTTACAATTAAGAAGTAACCCGCAAAGCCCATTGTTTTAATGGTAAAAAGTTCAAAGTCGAGGCGTTCCTGAATTTCTGGTGTTACATCGTTGTAACGCATTTTTGCACCTTCGCATGTAATGTGTTGTAGAAACTCCCACTGGTTTAGGTTGGCATCTTTGTGTATCTGAAATTCCTTTGGAATGGGGAAGGCTGGTAGTAGAATATCCTTTTTTAAATTTAATACTTCTACCCGGTCAACAATCATATTGGTATTGTCAAGTGATTCTGGGATATCGCTAAAAAGCTTGCCCATTTCCTCCTGTGTTTTAAAATAAAACTGATCGTTGGGAAATTTAAAACGTCTATTTTTTATTTGTGCATCATCATTTACAAAATCATCAAAACCAGGGGTGCTTTGCTTTTCACCGGTATTGATACAAAGTAAAATATCGTGCGCGTTGGCGTCGTCCTGATCTACATAGTGGCTGTCATTGGTCGCAATAACAGGTACATTAAACTTTTTTGAAAATTGTAATAACGTATTATTAATAATTTCCTGTTCTTTAATATTGTGCCGCTGGATTTCAATAAAATAATCTTCGCCAAATAAATCTAGCCACCACTTAAATTCTTTTTCTGCTTTTTCGGGGCCTTCGTTTAAAATCGTTTGAGGCACATACGCACCAATACAACAAGTCGTTGCAATAATACCTTCGTGGTACTGTTCAATTAGAGCTTTATCAATTCGGGGATACTTACTATACATCCCCTCTATAAATCCGAGCGATGTTAGCTTTACTAAATTCTCGTATCCTTTTTTATTTTTTGCAAGTAAAACCTGGTGGTATCTTTTGTCTTTAACTTCTTTGGTAAATGTTTTGATATGGCGGTCTTCTACCACATAAAATTCGCAGCCCACAACAGGTTTAACAATAGGTTCTACAATATCTTTTCCGTTTTCATCTTTACCAACAACCTTGGTTTTTTTCCATGCCTGACTCACAAATTCAAAAGCCCCAAACATATTGCCGTGATCGGTAATAGCAAGCGCCGGCATCTTATTTTCGATGGCTTTATCGTATAATTTTTCTACCGAAGCTGCCCCGTCTAACAAAGAATATTGGGTATGAACGTGTAAGTGTGAAAAAGTTGGCATGGCCCAAATATCCTATCTCGGCGGCAACCTTTTGGGGTGCAGTTATCCACAATTTTTGAGGAGGGGAACAGATTGTTAAAAAGTTATGCGCAAGGGCATATTTTACTGGTTATTAGGCCTATACTTGTTCCATATTTATGCGAAATAAAGTATATATAATTCCTATTTTTGGCCTTTTGCTGCTTTCGGGCTGTAAATCATTAAGTAGGCTAACTACCAAAGACCAGTCAAGCCCTGGCGGACAAGCAGGAAGCAGGTCTTCTATGCCAAGGGGCTTTTTAGACAATATAGCCGTTTTGCCAGGCGAAGTAAAGCTTGGTGGCATAAAAGTTTCGGCGCCACCCGTGGCGGGAACGGAAACCAAAAAAAATGTGGGGATTGCTTACGACGCTGCGCTTTCATTACCCAATAAATATGCCAACTTACTTGGTGTAGCACCAACTAGTTTAGCCAACTTGCAGTTACTAGCACAAATGGAAAAATGGTATGGTACCCAGTATTGTTTTGGTGGCAGCACCGATTCTTGTATCGACTGCTCATCGTTTACGCAAGTGATGCTGCGGGATGTTTACAATGTAAAAATTCCTCGAACTTCGCAACAACAATTTGATGCCTCCACTAAAATAGAAAAAGAGAATTTAAAAGAAGGCGACCTCGTATTTTTTAATACCGTATCTGCGTCTATGGTTATTACCCATGTAGGCTTTTATGTTTGCAATAATAAATTTGTACACGCTTCAACATCAAAAGGGGTAACCATTAATGATTTGTCTGAAAAATATTATGCAAAAGCATTTAGAGGCGCCGGTCGTTTTATACATCCGTAAGCGTGGCTGCTAACCAGTTTGAACCATCCGTTGTTAACCTTGCATTTTCGTTTTGATCGGTAGCCCCAATGCCAGCCTGGGTTACATGCGTGCGGCCAGGTATAAAAGTTTGCTGTATTCTTGAGCGCGTAATGGGTTCATGGATACTTGCCCTTCCAAAATCATCGGAAGTAACAATACAATCTCTACTATCTACAAAAACAGCATCAACAGCTTGTTCTAATAAAAAATGGTAAAAAAGGGCGGAGCCAAGAACGGCACCGGTACATACGATTTGATCTTTGTAATAAGGAAAAGCACGGACGGGCTTGTCGTGTAGCAGCCACTCAATTTCTGTAAATAAGTCACCTAAACGGGAAATGCAAGCCGCTTTTTGATCTACTAAAATACCATCAACGAGTGCAAACACATTATTTTTAACGGCCTCAAAAAGTTGCAATGCAATTTCTTTGTTGCCATCGAAAAAAGCGCTGGACACCTCTGAAAGGGAGGCGTCAATAAGGGCAGGGGTTTCAACTAAAAAGCAGGTTCCGCTAACATGATGCGATGTTGAGCTATTTGAAACAGCGGATGTGCCGCTTGCAATATATGCTGCCGCTATTTTTAAAAATGCTTCTTTAGACTGAATTTGTTGAGCAGAAATCTGGTGTACTTGCATATGCGCTAATTGGAGCGCAAAGTTACAATAACTTGCGCTTAAGCACTATCTTTATCAGATTAAAGCAGCTGCTATGTTGGACCCTATTATTAAAGTTGAAAATCTTACTAAAAAGTATGGCGATTTTGAAGCCGTTAAAGGGCTAAGTTTTGAAGTATATCCTGGTGAAATATTTGGCTTGTTAGGCCCGAATGGCGCCGGAAAATCTACCACACTTGAAATTATTGAAACCCTGCGCGAAAAAACCAGCGGTAAAGTAATGGTTAACGGGTTTGACATCGAAAAAGATGCCGACGAAATAAAAAAAATAATCGGTGTTCAACTTCAAACAGCAGGTTTTTATCCGGGTCTTAATTTAATTGAGTTGCTTGATTTATTTGCCGGACTTTACAATGAGGAAATTGATCCTATGGCGATTCTTGATAGCGTTAACCTTAGAGATAAAGCCAAAGCAAAATTTAAAGAGTTGAGCGGTGGACAAAAACAACGTTTTTCTATTGCCACTACTTTAATCAATAAACCCACACTCATTTTTTTAGACGAACCAACAACTGGACTAGATCCTCAAGCTCGACGAAATTTATGGGACCTCATAAGATCCATCAGAGATAGTGGTACCACCGTAGTGATCACTACACATTATATGGATGAAGCAGAAATTTTATGTGATAGAGTTGCCATCGTTGATAGCGGTAAACTCATTGCCATCAATACACCGGATCAATTGATTGATGATTTAGTAGCAGGGGGCTTTGAAAAACCAAAAGAAGTAAAGCAGGCCAATTTGGAAGACGTGTTTATTAATTTAACTGGACACGCTTTAAGAGAAGCATAAAAAATAGCATGGAAAAAGATCCAAAATATCCAATAGGTAAATACGAGGCACAACCCTTTTCGGAGTCACAAAAGAAAAAATGGCTTGCTGATATTCAGTTTTTACCGAGTGAACTAGAACTGTGTATCGAAAATTTAGATGAAGCGCAATTACACACCCCTTATCGAGACGGTGGTTGGACAGTTCATCAACTCGTGCACCATTTGGCGGATAGTCATATGCATGCATTTATTAGGTGTAAACTTGCTTTAACAGAAGACAACCCAACCATTAAACCTTACGAAGAAAATGCGTGGTCAGAAACGGCAGATGTAACAAAAGAACCCATCAATGTTTCAATAACCCTACTTTATGCGCTGCATAAACGCTGGTTAACACTCCTTCAAAATATGTCGGATGCTGATTTTGAAAAAACATTGTTTAATCCACAGCGTAGGGGTCAATTAACACTTTGGGAAATGCTAGGTATTTATGCATGGCATGGTAAACACCATGTAGCACATATCAAAACCTTAAAAGAAAATAAAGGCTGGTAATATTTATTGGTAATTCATGAGAGAACAGCGTTGGAAAAAAATTGCTTCAAAAAAAGTTTTTGAAGATCGTTGGTTTAAAGCTAGGGCAGATGCTTGTCAATTTCCTGATGGCAGAATTATTGACCCATATTACGTGGTGGAACTTCCTAATTGGGCCAACGCGGTGGTTGTTACACCCAGTAACGAAATCGTGTTGGTAAAACAGTACCGTTATCCTGTAGATGCGGTAACACTAGAACTGCCCGGTGGTGTTATTAATGATGGCGAAGACCCTGCGGTAGCAGCGCTTAGGGAAACCCAAGAAGAAACGGGTTATACCTCAGATAGCATTCAACTCATTTGCAAGCTTGCCCCCAATCCAGCAATTAATGACAACACTGCTTATTTTTATTTAATTGAAAATGCGGTACCAACGGCGCATAACAATCCCGATTTTTACGAAGACATTGAAGTGGTGCTCTATAATAAAAAAGATTTTTTAGAATTACTTCAGCAAAATAAAATTTTACATGGCGTTCAGTTGGGGCCCATATACGAGGCGCTCATTAAATTAGGTTGGCTACAATATACTTGATGGAATAATTCCTTCAATTTCTCCCACTAAAAAAATGCTTCCACACACCACAATTAAATCAGTGGCCTGCGCCTCTTTTTTAGCGGCAGCAATCGCTTCATTAACTGTTTGGTAGGTATTGCCCTTTAAACCATGCGCATCTGCCTTATGTTGCAGCTCAAAAGCATCTATGGCTCTTTCAATTTGAGCCTTTGTAAAATAATAGGTAGCGTGGTCTGGTAATAACGCAAGTACACTATCTATATCTTTGTCTTTTACCATGCCAAAAACAAAGTGCAATTTTTGGTGATTAACAAGGGGTATTTGTGCGAGTAGTGTTTGGATGCCAGCTACATTATGTGCCACATCTACAACGGTAGTAGGGCTTGTACCAATCATTTGCCATCTTCCATAAAGGCCAGTATTCTTTTTGACTTGGCTGAGTCCATCATGAATATGCTGGTTGGTTATATGCCAACCCTTTGTTTGTAGTATGCCAATAGCACCTAAAACGCCGATTATATTTTTTGCTTGATAGCTTCCGTTTAAATCCAGTTGATAGGTCTCTATGCCTTCTGTTTTTTTATTTAAAACTTCAACATCTAAATAATCATGTGCATACTGTATGTCAATGATAGTATACAATTCGGAGCCGTAAGCTAGGGTAGTATGTTTGGCAGCCGCTTCAAAAACGGGTTTTGTTTCTTGTGTGTACTCACTAATAATACATGGGACCTCTTCTTTAATGATGCCTGCTTTTTCGCTTGCAATTTGTGGAATGGTATCACCTAAAAACTGGGTATGATCAAGCCCTATATTGGTAATGATTGAAACTTCAGGCGTAATAATATTGGTGCTATCTAAACGGCCGCCAAGACCTACTTCAATCACTGCTATATCAACTTTTTGCTGCGCAAAATAACTAAATGCCATCGCAACTGTTATTTCAAAAAAAGAAGGCTGCAAGGTTACTATGAGTGGTTTAATTTGTTCTGTAAATTCAACAATAAATTCTTTGGTACAATAAGCCCCATCAATTTTAATTCTTTCTCTAAAATCTACTAGGTGGGGCGACGTATAAAGCCCCGTTTTATATCCAGCCGTTTGTAAAATAGAAGCGAGCATATGACTGGTAGATCCTTTGCCATTGGTACCAGCAACATGAATAGATTTAAACTGGTGTTGTGGATTGCCCAAAGCCTCGCAAAGCTTGATGGTATTGGTTAAATCTGGCTTATAAGCAGCCGCTCCAACACGACTAAACATAGGAAGTTGCGTAAATAAATACTCAAGTGTTTGTGCGTAATTCATCTACTCGTGAATCTTAAAACTAAATACAATCGTTCCTTTTTGTTCCGGATCAGTGCCTGCATTTAAGCGGAGCGTTTTTGCTTTTTTGATGGCAATATTACGGATACTAGTGTTTGTAGTTGTGGTACCTCGGGGGTTTACAGTTGCACTTATAACTTGTCCATTATCATTCACCACAATATCTACAGCAACTTTTGCATTTTCGTTAAAGTCATCTTCAAAACTTGGAAGCTTTGCAATGCGTCTCCCATCTAGTCCACTTCTGATGCTTACACCTCCGCCAGCGCCTGCTGGTCCTCCAGTGCCGTTCCCACCATTACCGGTGTAGCTATCTGAATTTGGATTACCATTTGTTTTTCCTTGATCACCCTTTCCGCCGGCAATACCTTGGTCTGTTTTTCCATTGTAGCTATCGGCATTATTACCACTAGTAGTAGTGCTTGATCCTCCACCAAATACTGCTTTTGGTTTAGGCGGTGTTGGAATGGGAGGACTTGTTACTGCTTCTTTTTTTACTGTTTTAGTAACAACTGCCGCAGCCTCATTTGTTTCATTGGCGTCGGTTTGTATGGGTTTACTAGCTTCTACCTGTGCAGGCGGCGTTGTTTTGGAATTGTCCGTTTCGGTGGCTGCCTCTCCCGGTACTTGAGGTGGTTCGGTGCCAAAGCCGGTTTCTGAATTACCTAAATTCACTTCTATGCCTTCACCAAAATTTGGTGTTGGTATTTGAGGCTGTTCCCAAGTCAGAAAAAAGAAAATGCAAAAAAGCAACAAACAAATAACGGCTGTTATTAGTCCTGCTTTTATATTTTTTTCTTTTTCGAATACAATGGTCATATGAATATGATATTACTACTTATAAAGCTACGGGTTAAGGAGGTATTTAGATTGAATGTTGAAAATTAACGCTTATTGGGGGGAGTAATCCACCTTAATGGCCAAAAAAAAGTTAAGAAGCCTTATTTGAAAAATACGTCGTAGCCAAACCTTAAGATAGTGGCACCAATTACAAGTAAAAAGAATACACGAATAAATTGGTTACCCTTGGCGATGGCCAGTTTAGCACCCAATAGCCCCCCAACTGCGTTGCAAATAGCCATCGGAATCGCAATACCCCAAATAATGGTTCCTTTCATAAAAAACAGAACAATAGATCCAAAATTAGTTGAAAGGTTCACCATTTTAGCGTGTGCGCTGGCTTGTAAGAAATCATATCCAAGCAAAGCAATAAAGCCCAGCACTAAAAAGCTTCCAGTGCCTGGTCCAATAAAGCCATCATAAAATCCAACAGTAGCACTTAATATTAAACTACGAACAAGCAGTGCGTTTCGCGAAAGATTTTTTGATTGCGCTTGCCCAAAGCTTTTTTTGCTATACGTGTATAGAGCCACCACAATAAGAACGCAAAACAAAATAGGTTTCATGTAGCTATTCCCCATTTTACTTAATAACTCGGAACCTAAAAAAGCAAATGAAAATGCAACGGTGCACATAAGCGCCATTCGGCGCCACTCAATTTTTACTTTTTTTACGTATTGTTTAGCAGCAAAAAAAGTACCACTAAATGCTGGGATTTTTAAAGAACCTATAACAGTAGCTACGGGTAAGTTGGGCATTAAAATAAGAGCTATCGGCGTTTGAATAAGTCCACCACCACCAACAATCGCGTCTACAAAGCCAGCACCAAATGCAGCGATGCATAAAAGGATTAACGTGAGGGAATCTATTTGATCAAACATGCTTCGTTTGTTTTTTGTGTTGACCTGTATTGGCTACAATGAGTCCAAGTATAACAATACCCGCACTTATCATGTGTATTTTTAGGAAAGGTTCATTCAAAAATAAAACGGCTTCGATAGTGCTAATAACAGGGATGAGGTTGCCAAACAAAACAGTGGTACCTGCGCCAATTTTTTTAATGGCGGCGTTCCAGCATAAAAAAGAAACCACCGATGTTCCTGCACCCAAATATAAGAGTGATAATAAAAGCGAATTATTCCAAACAATGGGAGCTGCGTCGATTTGTTCTATCAAAAAACCCGGTAATATCAATAGTGTACCTAATCCAAATATGGCCAGTAAAAAATTAGTACCCGAAATGGTTGCTGGTTTTTTTCTAACAAGTACATTGTATACCGCAAATGCTACCGCACCAGCGAGCGCCCATATGTCACCCACCGAAAAAGTAAATGACAAAAGGGTTTGTAAACTTCCTTTAGAAATTAGTAGCAATACACCAGATAAACAAATGAGCATGCCTGTTAGCCTAAATGCATTGATGCGTTCGCCAATAAAAACAATGGCAAATACAGTAGCAAAAATAGGAGAGGATGTAGTGCTAATAAGCGCCATATTAATGGCAGTGGTATAATGCCCAGAGATATATAAACAAGTATTGAATATCGCAATACCACTAAGCGATACCCAAAAAAGATAGGCTTTGTGTTTGTTTAAAATATACCACTCTTTTTTAAAAGTATTAAATGCAATCGGAAGCATTAATACAGTAGCCAACGACCATCTGCAAAAAGCAAGTGTGATAGGGGGTATTTGCCCATTAACACCTCTTGCGATTACAAAATTACCCGCCCAAATAGTAACTGCCACTGTTGCAAGTAGCATGCCTATGTATTTGTTGTTACGGGCGTCCACCAGCAAAGTCTATTTCGTAATTGCCTTTAATACGCTCGATGGGAGGGTTAAAATAACCAAATTTAACTTTTGGAAATTCTTCTGTAATAAGGCTCATGAGTTGCTTAACACCTAACATTTCACCGGTTTCATTGACGCCAATTTTTCCCATGTACCAGTCTGGATCAATATTAAAATTGCGCCATTGTATCATAGATAAATCTGTGTCTATAATTAGTTTTCGTAGCGCTTCATATTCTTCAACACTATCAGTCATGCCCGGAAAAACAAAATAATTAATACTCGTCCATCCGCCATAACTCCGCATTACTTTTAAACTCTCAATGATATCTTCAAACTGATAATTATTGGGTCTGTAATAAGGTTCGTAAATATGTTTGCGGGCCGAGTTGGTACTCACCCGAATACTGTTTAAACCCACTTCGCATAAGGCTTTTACGGCATCTGGTTTAGAACCATTGGTATTAATATTGATACTGCCTTTGTCCGTGTGTTTTCTAATTTCAATAATGGATGCTCTGATGGTTTCCCACATGAGTAATGGTTCTCCTTCACAACCTTGTCCAAAACTAATGAGTGGGAAGGGCGCATTTTTTAAATGCGGTACCGTAAATTCTACAATCTCTTCGGCAGTAGGTTTAAAGGTTAAACGGTCCTGCGTAGAAACGATGGTTTCATCGGAAGGTTGAAAAGAAATACATCCAATGCAATTGGCATTACAAGCGGGTGAAGTAGGAACGGGACATTCCCATCTTGACAAAGAAAAATTTCTTGCAGCAGGACATGTGTAAGTCATGCAACAATTTTCCATCAAATGTTTTACGAGCCTGTTGTGCGGATAATCGGCCAATAATTTTTCGGTACCAGAAGCAATTTTTTCATCATCATATCCAGCGCACTCTTGTCTAATGTCTTGTTCAATTCTTACGGCAGGAACATAGGTTTTATTATCTAACCAGCCCGCTGCTGTATAGCAAAATAACGGTAGTGTAGGTGCTTCCGCTTCTGTTTCATATGCGGCAATATATAAACCCGTATGTGCAGGTGGTATAAATGCAGCAACGGCCCATCCTTTATCGCATAAACGCATTTCACCCGTTTCAACATCAAGGCCAATGCCACGTCTGCCTGGTAATTCATATAAATTACCGCCTTCTGGAAGTTCTATCCAATCGGCGGGATCAATAGGCATGGCATCCCAACCAGAACGTCCTACCACATACAAACTAGTGTCTTCGTATATATTTCCTTCTCCGTCTGAATATAATATGTAAGGTGACTGTTGTATTGGACTGGCCATGTTATTTATTTAAGCGTTCTTGACAAAATACATTAAATGCTGCTTCATCTTCTTTTTCAACCGCAGATTCTATTTGTTTTTGAAACAAGGTGTTTTTTTTGTAATCTAATGTAAGTAGTCCGTCTTTTAAAACGACATTTTCAAAAGCGTCCCAGGGGTATCTCTTTTTTGGAAAACTATTAATTACAACCTCATCGTTGTCAAAAGCAATTTCTTCCGGAAATTTAACTTGTTTTTCAATGACTGCAGCAGCCACATATATGAATGCAAGCCATGATAAATAAGGTTGTAAAAAAATGCCCCAAGCACCTAATAAGAGTGCGATTCTATACAGTGAGGGTCTGCCTTTTTTTTCTTTTAATAGCGTAAACGCGGTCCACGCAATCATGGAAAGCATAATGGTAATATATATAATTGTGCGCTCATAGCCATGTAAAATAACTTGAAGCGAAAGTAGGAGGGCTGCAATAGCAATCATTAGTATGCTCACCGTATTGATAAATACAAATGAGCGTTTTTTTAGAACAATAATGTATTCGTATACTTTACCTGCCATGCTATTAATTTGAAGGGGTATTTTTAACCATCAAATTACACATACACCACAACATGTGAGCACCTACATTGCTGTCCCAATCGGTTTCGCCTACACCCACTTCTACAATGTCAAATCCAATGAGTTGTTTACCGCTGGCTACTATTTTTTTGAATAAATATAAAATCTCTTCGCTTTCAAAGCCGCCTTGAACAGGGGTTCCCGTATTCGGACAAAGTTTTGGATCTAATCCATCAATGTCAAAACTTATATACACCAATTGAGGAAGTTGATTGACAATTTCATCTGTTATCTGCTTCCAAGTTTCACCCTCGTATTGTCTGGTTTTAATGTCTTTGTCAAAATAAGTAACAACTCTTCCATTGCTATTATTGATATAGTCCCACTCTTCACTACAAAAATCACGAATACCCACTTGAACAAGTTTTTCAACACCTTCTATTTCGTTCAGCACATTATACATAACAGATGCATGCGAGTAGGTAAAATGCTCATAGCTTTTTCTTAAATCACAATGGGCATCAATTTGTATAATCCCAAAACTGCCATGTTTTTCTGCTAGTGCTTTTATGTAACCAAAAGGGGTGCTATGATCGCCTCCAATAAGACCCACTTGTTTCCCTTGCTTGAGTAGTTCACTGGTTTGTTCGTACACCCAATTATTGAGCATCACACCACCTTCATTAATTTCTTTAAGGCTCTTACACATGAACTTGTTGTTTCCAACAATTTCACCTTTAGAAATATAGTCAATAAAAAGTTCGGCCTCTTTGCGTAAGTAGTCACTTTTTAAAAGAATTTTTTTATTGGTTTCTCTTAAATAGAATCCTTTTTTCCAGCCATCTGGCACATCGATATCTAGTAAATCTACCTGAATACTAGCCTTCCAAATATGTTCTGCGGCTCTTGAAGTGCCGGCTCCATAACTTACCGTTACTTCCCAGGGAACGGGTAGTAAGATAAGGCTAGATTCCTCCTCGGAAAAAGGGAGGCCAAAAATGTTGTTATTCGGGTTTCCGACATCATTCGGGTCAAAGTTGGATAATTGGCTCATACTGGGTTGTATTGAAAACAGGGCGCAAGTTAGCAGCTATTTTTCGAAATACGTTAAAGATTCTTCAATGCTTAAACAAGACCATAAAGATTATCCAATTTAGGCTACTTTTGTATTAGAAATTAGCGTTTTTATGAAAAAGACCCATATTATCCTACTGCTTTTGATTGCCGCCTCTATTGTAGTGCTTATTAGCTATACAGGTGATTTGACTACCTACGAGACCATTGCGTCTGCGCGTGAAAAGGAAGGAAAATTTGTGAATTTGATTGCTAAAATTGACAAAACGCAGCCCCTTGTCTATGACGCTGTAAAAGATCCCAATTATTTGACATTCACTGCAGTAGACACCCTTGGTAATTCTATCAAAGTAATTTACCACAACAACAAGCCCACCGATATGGAAAAAAGTGAGCGTTTGGTGTTAAAAGGTAAGGTGCAAAATGGTCAATTTGAGTGTAAAGATATTTTATTAAAATGCCCATCAAAATATAAAGACAATCCCAATTTAATAGATAAAAGTCAAACAACCTATTCTAACTAACTGCATCAATTAATTTTTATTCAATGAATTATATCGGCGAACATTTGTGGCTTGGACAAGCAGGGCATATTTTTAATTTAGTTTCGTTTGTTGCTGCTGTTGTTGCAACGATTGCCTTTTTTTTGGGTGGGGTAGCAGACCCAAATGATCCCAATGCAAAAAGTTGGATTAAAATTGGGCGTATTTTCTTTATTGTTGAAGCGATCTGTGTATTTGCAACTTTTTCATTACTCTACGTTATTATATCCAATCACTATTTCGAGTACAAGTATGCATACATGCATAGTGATAAGTCATTGCAGCCGGAATACTTATTGAGTTGTTTTTGGGAGGGTCAAGAAGGTAGCTTTATGCTTTGGAGTTTTTGGCATTGTATCCTGGGCTTTGTTGTGATGTTTACTGCAAAAAAATGGGAAGCTGGTGTGATGTCAGTCATATCTTTTGCACAAGTGCTATTAGCATCGATGGTGCTAGGCGTATATTTATTCGGACATAAAATTGGGTCAAGTCCTTTTTCTCTTTTAAGAAATGAAATGGATTGGCCTATTTTAAGTAGACCCGATTATTTAACACTTATAAAGGACGGCACTGGTTTAAATACGCTTCTTCAAAATTATTGGATGGTGATTCATCCGCCTATCTTGTTTTTAGGTTTTGCTAGTACCATTATTCCTTTTGGATATGCGATGGCGGGCTTTATGCGGAAATCGCATGATTGGTTAAAGTCTGCGATTCCTTGGGCTTCTTTTTCGGCAGCTATACTTGGTTTGGGAATTATGATGGGTGCCGCTTGGGCTTATGAGAGCTTATCTTTTGGTGGCTACTGGGCATGGGATCCTGTAGAAAACGCTTCTTTGGTTCCTTGGTTAACACTTGTTGCTGGCCTGCATACCAACATGATTGCTAAAAGCACTGGCTATTCTTTGCGTCCAACTTATTTCTTTTATATCGTTTCTTTTTTATTGATCTTATATTCTACTTTCTTAACAAGAAGCGGCATTTTAGGAGACACTTCGGTGCATGCATTTACCGACCTTGGCATGAATACCCAGCTACTTGTTTTCCTTTTAATTTTTGTGATACCGGCATTTACTATTTTCGCTATTCGTTACAAGTCTATTCCATCAATTGCTAAAGAAGAAGCAACAAGTAGTAGAGAGTTTTGGATGTTTATTGGATCGTTGGTACTCTTTTTAGCAGGTATGGTTATTATTGCAAAAACATCTACGCCGGTAGCTAATAAATTGTTTGGTACCAATATTGCGCCTCCTGAAGATCCAGAATTTGCGCACAATCAAATTCAAATTTTTGTTGCCATTGTATTAGGCTTCCTTACTGCTGGTACACAATTTTTAAAATATAAATACACCGATACCAAAAAACTAGTAAAAAATATTGTTTGGCCTGTGTTAGCAGCTGCCTCTATTAGTTTACTTATTGCATTTTTTGGTGATATTAATTACACTAAAAAAGGACCGGTATTTCTATTTGCCATTCACCTAGCCATCTTTACCGCCGTATATGCTGTTACAGGCAACTTATCATATATCTGGTTGGTTTTAAGGGGTAAGTTAAAAGCAGCAGGCGCTTCTGTGGCACACGTTGGTTTTGGTTTGATCTTAGTAGGCATTTTAATTTCTTCTGCTAAAAAAACAGTATTAAGTTGGAATACAACTGGCATTACGCCATTAGCACAAGCTGCCCCTGGTGAAAAAAATCCAGCGGGTAATCCTGCCGAAAACTTAACGCTCTTTAAAGGTGTTGAAACCGATATGGGCAAGTTTATGGTGAATTACAAGCGTGACACTTTAAACGAAGCCGATCGAAAAAAATATTATGAAATAAGCTTTACAGCAAAAGACGGATCTGAATCTTTTAATTTGTATCCCGATGTTATAAAAAACAACAAAGGTATGGAGGGCTTTGCCGCCAATCCAGCTAGCAAACATTACTGGTACAAAGATATTTTTGTGTACATCACTTCATTCCAACAAAATGACGCTTCAGATACCACTCGTTTTGTTGATAAGGATATCAAAGTAGGGGACACTATTTTTTACAGCAATGGACTCATGGTTTTAAAAAGTGTATCCGTAAATCCGGCTTCTAAAAAAGATGTATTACTCCCCGGCGAAACCGCATTATTTTTAAACGTAGACGTAACAGCTAGAGATGGTAGAAAATACAGTGCGATGCCTGGTATAGCCATCGATAATTCAAATATTCGTCAAATTTCTGATACCGTTGTGGCACAATCTTTAGTGTTACAATTTAATAAAGTAATGGATCAAGATAAAGGGATTTTGCAAATGGGTGTTAAAGAAAGTGGTGCAATTACCGATTTGATTACATTAAAAGTATACGAGTTTCCTATGATTAATCTATTATGGTTAGGTGTTATATTGACGGTTATAGGATTTGTAATGTCAATTATTCAGCGCTATAAAGCCTTAAAAAACAACCTAAAAGTTTCATAATTCATCGCATGCGGTTATCACAAAAACATATTATTTGTTTGGTGCTTTTTTTCTTTACCTCAATTGTATTTGTTACTGCGCAACAGCGTGGACCCCTCGATACGATGCGGGTTCAAGCCTATATTACGCCTGAAGGTGATACCATTCCAGAATCTATTTTGCCGCCCGTAGAAGTATATGCTAAACTTACAGGACCTTGGAAAAATTATTGGGCCGATTGGACTAGGCTCCGAAACGCAGTATATGTAACTTATCCATATGCCATTGCTGCAAGCCGAATCATGAATGAAGTAAATGTCAAATTGAATGGCGTAACCGATAAGAAAAAGCGAAAAGCCATTATTAAGTCACGTGAAAAGGAACTAAAAAAAGAATTTACAGATCAGCTTGTGAAATTATCGGTGTATCAGGGGAGGGTACTCATGAAACTTATTAATAGACAAACAGGCAATAACTGCTACGAAATCATTTCAGAATACAAAGGTAATTTTAATGCTGCTTTTTGGCAAACCATCGCTTTTGTTTTTGGCAGCAATTTAAAACAGCCTTACAATCCAAAAGGAGATGATGCCGACATGGAAAAAATCGTATTGGATGTAGAAAAAATGTATGGCTATAAGAGTTAGCGGTATTTGTACAGCAGTTGTTTAAATAAATCCCTGTCTATCATCTCAGCGCCTAAACTTTCTAGATGTTCGGTGTATACTTGACAATCGATGAGTACAATTCCTTCCGCTTCTAATTGTTTTACATAGCTAATAAATGCAAACTTGCTAGCATTGCTTTCATTGCTAAACATACTCTCTCCAAAAAATAGTTTACCCATTTTTATGCCATACAATCCACCCACAAGGGTCCCCTCTTTCCAGGCTTCGGCGCTATGGGCAATACCTAGTTGGTGCAAAATATTGTAGGCCTTTTCAACGGCAGGCGTGATCCAAGTACCGTATTGACCAGCACGCTTCATTTTTTTACAATGTGCAATAACCTGATCAAAAGCTGTATTGGTTTTAAAAACAAATTCTTGCCTTTTAATCACCTGCTTCATGGTGGCACTTACTTTTAAATTGGCAGGGTAGATTACAAGCCTAGGGTTGGGGCTCCACCATAGTGGTGTTTCTCCCTCATACCATGGAAAAATACCTTCTTGGTATGCTTTAATAAGTCTTTCAGTGCTTACATCTCCACCCATGGCAAGCAACCCGTCTTCGAGTGCATCCTCGAGTGGCGGAAACCAAATGTTTTCATCAAGTATTGTTAGCGACATTAGTTTTTTGTGGATTCGATAGTGGCACTAATACCTCTTTCGGTGATGGCGTCACACATAGGTTTTAAGGTATCATAATCTCCATTTTTTACAGCATATTTACCATTGTGGTGAATGATCATGGCAGACTGCTCGGCTTGCTCCTGTGAGTGTTTGCAAATGTCCATTAAGGTTTCAATCACCCATTCAAAAGTATTGACTTCGTCATTCCAAACAACTAGCTGAAAGGGAGTAGCGGTTGCTGTGAGTGTGTCCGTTTCTTCAGATTCCCAAGGCTTTGTATGGTTGTAGATGTCCCTCATGTTGTAAAATTAAAGAATGTTATTTACAATTATAAAACACTTAATTTTATTTCTGTTAAAAGGTCGTTATGAAAAAAATAGTTCCGTTTTTATTTTTGATGATTAGTGTTCAAGTAGCTGCTTGCAAAAAGCCTTTAAAAATTGTAGAACCACCTGTTGCTGCTGATACCAGCTTTTTTGCAAGAGGGGCTGATATTGGATGGCTATCCGAGATGGAAGCGACTGGCGTTAAATTTTATATGTCTAATGGAACTCAGTCCGATTGTATTTCAGTGTTAAAAAGCAAAGGAATTAATTCATTAAGGTTTAGGGTGTGGGTGGATCCAGAAAATGGTTGGTGTGGTCAGGCCGATGTGGTTAATATGGCCGTGCGGGCTAAAAATGCGGGTATGCGCGTTATGATAGATTTTCACTACAGTGATTTTTGGGCCGATCCAGGTAAGCAAAATAAACCCAAGGCTTGGCTCAATTTAAATGCTGCTGGATTAAATCAGGCAGTGTATACGCACACAAAAACGGTATTAACGGCACTTTTACAAGCCGGTGTTGTTCCAGCATGGGTACAAATTGGTAATGAAACCAATGATGGTATGTTATGGGAGGAAGGTAGGGCTTCTAAAAATATGGGGCAGTTTGCGGCCATGGTAGCAGCTGGTGCAAAGGCAGTTAGAGAAACAAGTGCTAGTTCAAAAGTTATTGTTCATATTTCTAATGGATATGATAACGCTTTGTTTAGATGGATTTTTGATGGGTTAACGGCTAGTAAAGTAGATTATGATATAATTGCTATGTCATTGTACCCGAGTGTGTCAAATTGGTCTAGTTTAAATATGCAATGCTTGAATAACATGAATGATATGGTGGCTAGGTATAACAAAGAAATTATGATTAGTGAAGTTGGCATGGAAGCGTCGGCAGCTACTGCATGTAAATCATTTATTCAAGATTTAATTGCAAAGACCAAGTCGGTGAATCAGAAAAAAGGCTTGGGTGTATTTTATTGGGAGCCCCAGAGTTATAATAGCTGGAAAGGGTATAAGCTCGGTGCGTTTGATGACACAGGTAAACCAACCGCCGCGATGGATGCATTTATAAATTAATACTTTCTTTTTCAACCCTTCTTGTACCAGCATACATTTCATATTCGAATAACCGGCAATCTATTTTGGCATTTAAAAATTCAATGCGTCTGCTTGGTTTGAGCCTTATTTTCTTTGCCAATTCTAGGTTGCCCGTAAATATATAGCCGGTAGCACCTTTGCATTTATTTTTTAAAAAGTCGCCCATTCTTGCATAGGTAGCTTCTAGTTCAATTTCTTCACCCAATCTTTCGCCGTATTCTGGATTAAATAAAATAACGGCACCCTCCATATTATCGGGCATTGTGGTAGATTCAAAATCACATACCTGAAATGTAATTAGGTCTTCAACGCCAGCCGCTCCAGCATTTATTTTTGCAATATCGATGGCTTGTTTGCTCATATCAGAAGCAATAATTTGTAGGCCAGTTAGCTCAGTAATTTGATGTTCAATAACCGCTCTTTCTTTTTCGTATACTGCGCTGTCGTAACCTAACACGTGCATGAAAGCATAATTGTGTCGTAGTAAGCCAGGCACGCGTTTGCTGGCAATAAGCGCCGCTTCTATAGCAAGCGTGCCAGAACCGCACATTGGATTGATAAATGGGGTGGTGGTATCCCATTTGCCCGATAAAATAGTGGCAGCAGCAAGTGCTTCTAACATGGGGGCTTTACCTGGAATTTTTCGGTAACCATGTCTTGCGAGTGAATCGCCAGTGGTGTCAATAAATACTTCGGCCTCATCATATTTCCAGTACAAATAAATAACCGCTCCTGTTAAGTCAGATCCCGTAGAAGGTCTTTTATTGGCCACCTTTCGCATGTGATCTACAACTGCATCTTTTACCCTCAGGTTGGCAAATAAATTGGTGGTGATGGTGGTGTGAAAAACATTACTGGTAACCGAAAAATACCCGCCCGGATCAATTATTTTTTCCCATTCAATGGTACACAGATTTTCATATAGCTCATCGGGGTTGTTACAGTTAAATGTTTTGATGGAATATAAAACCTGGCTAGCCGTTCGAAGTTGAAGGTTGAGTTTTATGCAGTCATTAATAGTACCCGTAATTTCTACCCCCGTTTGAAAACTTCGGGTAACGCTAAATCCTAAAGCAGTTACTTCTGAAGCAAGGGCAGGGGATAACCATTTATGGCAGGTAATTACAATTTTATTGGGCGTTGTAAAGGGTTGCATCACGCAAACTTAATTTAAATGGCTTAATGGGGTGTATAAAAAAAGCCCTCGATACAATCGAAGGCTTTTCTGTGTGGGAGCACACGGGTTCGAACCGCGGACCCTCTCGGTGTAAACGAGATGCTCTAAACCAACTGAGCTATGCTCCCTTTTTAATGGAGTGCAAAAATAGGGTCTGAAGCGAAACTGCCAAAAAAAACTTTGATTTTTAGCGAATTAATTGAATTGAAGCGATGGAAACCTATATAATTGGCTGTCATACACAAAAAGTTCCTCTATTTCATAGTCCCAATATTTATACAATGGGGATTTTTTGAGGTATTTGGCTGCGGCTTCTTTAGAATCGGTATTGAGTGTAATCCAACAGGTTTGGCTCTCCATACTCACTGCATAGCTATCGATAATGTTCTTATTAAATAAGAAATTGATATAACTACGATGCGGTGGCACCAGCGTCATAAACTGATCGTCCATGGTAAATTTGATGATTGCCTGAAACTTTTTCATACCGAGTTCTTTAATACTGCTTTACTAATCTACAATATTCGTGCCTAATTGTAACAATCTTACCAAATTAATTTTGCAATTCTGCCACGGCCGCCGGCAAGGTAAACCGAACGTCCATCTTTTGCCTTTTGGACCACATGAAAACTCTCTTTAGATACGAGTTCCCAGTGAATACCACCATCGGTACTGATGTCTATGCCAGATGTACCGCAGCCAACAAGGGTTTCATTGTCTAGGTAAATGACACAAGACCGGTAACCGTGTGGCGGTACCAACGGATTGGTATACGTTCTATTACCGTTTTCAAAAGCAAGTAAAATACAATTGAACTTGTTAATGGTATCACGTGCAAAGTCGCCACCAACAATAACGCCCTTTTGAATTTTGTTATTAAATGCTATCGAGTTAGCACCTGCCGAACTAAAGCCTTGTAGTAATGGTAGCGAATCATTAAATGAATGTTCTAAAAAATCTTTTAAACGCGATTTGGTTCCGCCTGTAACCACCAGCCAAGGAGATCCTTTGCTAAAATTTGTTATGGCTACATTAGTGCCACTTGATGCAAACATCGCTTCACCATCAGGTACGGTAGGTACATTTTTTAATTCTTTTTTAGACGGCTTGATCCAACTGTCGCCGCCATCAAAAGTTTTAGCATAAAATATTTTGTTGTTGATAGGGTCGCCCACAACCATGCCTACTAATTTGCCATCCACTTTTTCAAAATGCATGGCGTCTAAAAACATAGCAGCACTGGTGTCTTCAAAAACCTTTTTCCAGCTTTTACCGCCATCCATAGTTTTTAAAATGATGGCTGGACTGGCAATTGCCATTATTATAGCTGTGTTTTGATCAAAAGCTTCTATGTCTCTAAAGTCTCTTTTTTCAAAACCAGGAACGGTGATCCACTCGATATTTATACCGCCATCTGTACTTTTTGCAACCATGCCGCCCGATCCGCTAGCCCAAAAAATGTTGTCATTTACAACGCTAAGGCCTCTAATGCTCACTTTATTACTTGAACCAAGTAGGCTAATACTTATATCCGGTGTGGGTTTTATGGAAAGTGGAATCTGGTTTTGCGAGGCAGCCTCAATGCTTGAAAGGAGCAATAAAACAGCGCTACAATAAAATATTTTTATAAACCGCATAGGATGTACATTTTTGCATGGTTAACTAGGCTAAATCTAGAACAAGTTTTATACCAAAAAAAATAATATTGATGATACCGTATTGGATGAGTAGAACACAGTTAATGTTAGGGGATGAACCCATACAAACCCTTATGTCTAAAAACGTTCTCGTGGTTGGATTAGGAGGCGTTGGTGGTATTTGTGCAGAAATGATTGCCCGTGCCGGTGTAGGTAAAATGACCATTGTTGATGCCGATACAGTAGACTTGAGCAATGTAAATAGGCAAATTCCGGCACTTCATTCTACTGCAGGAAAACCAAAGGCAGAAGTGATGGCTGAGCGTTTAAAAGACATTAACCCGGATTTAGATTTAACGGTATTAACAGAATATATCAAAGAAGAACGCACCAGAGAAATATTAGATAGCGGCGGTTTTGATTACGCGGTTGATTGTATCGATACATTATCACCTAAAGTATATTTTATAAAAGCTTGTATTGACAGAAAAATCCCAATTGTAAGTTCACTTGGGGCTGGTGGTAAAATGGATCCTTCGCAAATAAAAGTGACGGATATTTCAAAAACCTATCAGTGTAATTTGGCAAAATATGTACGTAAAAAACTACATGCACTAGATATTTATAAGGGGCTTACGGTGGTGTTTAGCCCTGAAATAGTAGACCAGTCAAAAATTATTGAAACCGAAAAAGCTTTTCCTAAAAAATCAATTATAGGTTCACTTTCATACATGCCTGCTATTTTTGGTTGTACCACAGCAAGTGTTGTTATAAGGGACCTAGGTGGGTTAAAATTAATAGAGTAAATAGGGGATCATTTGTTCTTGCCAGTTTGGCGTGTGGGTTATTTTAGTACAAGTTGCCACAAATTGCGGTAGCGGTAGATCAAATAATTTTTGAGCATTATTGATACCCAATAATTTGTCTAGGTGGTTTTCGCCACTTGGATTTACAGCTGTCTTATAGGTCTCCCACATAAATTGCTGCGGGTGTTTGGCACGAATAATGTACAATAGTAACAAGCCAAAAAACATGGGTTTATAATACGCAGGATCTATCACTTCAAAATGGATTCCCTTGCAAAGTGTATTAGCATATTTGCCTGATGTTGGTGTAAATGAGATAGTGTTTGCCTTTATTTCGTCGCCAAAACTTTGGTTGATAAAACTTACTATTTCACTCGTTTGTAACCATGGTGCAGCAGCGGTTTCAAAGCTATACACACTGCCTCTTCCTTCACTTATATTGGTGGCTTCGAGTAAACATAGGCCCGGATACATTAACATGCTATTGGAGTTTTGTATGGCCGGTGATGTGGGTACAAAATTTGTTTCCCAGTCTGTTACAAATGAATCTCGGTCCCAGTTTTTTACAGGAACAACTGTTAAGTTGGCGCCGATATTTTTTGTGCCATTAAAGTAAAGCGCCAACTCGCCAAGCGTTGAGCTATGTTTAATAGGTATGTTCCAACGACCAATAAAAGATGATGTTATATCATCCATAAACGGGCCTTCTGCCGCATCAAAATTTCCAGAAACAGGGTTGGGTCTATCCAAAACAATGCACTCTTTTTTGTTTAGCGCGCAGGCTTCTAATACATAAGTTAAAGTCCAGAGGTAAGTGTAAAAACGCGCCCCAATATCTGGAATATCAAATAATACAATGTCAATATTTTCTAAATTTTGTGGGGTAGGCATGCGCTTAGAACCGTATAAACTCACTACCGGTATACCAGTAATAGGGTCCATACTATTTTGTTGCGTTTCGCCATCTGGTGCACTTGCGGTAATGCCATGTTCTGGCGAAAATAAAATCACGATATTAAACCCGGCTTGAACTAGTGCTGTTCGAGAAAGTAACCCCGTATTTGTAGTAGCTGCATTACTCGTAACAAGCCCTATACGCTTTGTTTTCCATGTAGGATTTTGATGGATGAGTTCATCTATACCAAAACAAATCATAGTGTTTCATTTTTTATTTCCAGCACAAATTCAGTTTCTATTTTTAGCTGCTCCACAATATTATAAATGATGGGGCAACGGTTGTAATGCATAAAAGTAGTGAAGAGTCTTTTATTAAAATGTGGCAGGTGCATGGCCGGAAATTCTTTGCATCCTTCAAATCTATATTCGTAAACGGTACACTTATTTTCTTGTAAAAAATGACAGGGAACGGCGCTAATAAGTAGTGCGCCATTCATTCCTTTTTCTAAGTAATTTTCATCAAAAATTTCCCTGGTTTGAACAAGGTGTTCACTCAGCGCATCCGCTTCTTTTTCATTGATATTAATGAGTAATGTTTTACAACAATTACCACAAGCAGTGCAGTCAATTTTTGGTGCAATTTCACTATTTAATGCTTGTACTTTTTGGTCCACTTCTTGAGGGTCCATTTGTATTAAAAACTGGGCAAATTGATCGTTGGCCAACTGGTTTTCTTCACCGGCATCCAATAGGCGGTTAAGGTTGGTTTCTAGGTATTTGTTGGATTCTTTGATGGTATAAAGGTACATTTCTAGGGTTTATTTTAACAAAAACCCCAAAAAAGCCGATTTATCCACATAAACTGGCCATTTGTAGAAAAGTAAAATTGGGGCTGGTTACGAGGTGGTTAGATTTGCGGGTTGAGGAAAAGGTGTTAACTCATTTACCCGAAAAAGTAGAAGATAAAATGGCTGAAAAAGTAAACAATAGTGCGTACGACGAATCGTCGATTAGGTCATTAGATTGGCGTGAACATATTAGGCTTCGCCCTGGTATGTACATTGGTAAATTGGGAGACGGTTCTGCCACCGATGATGGTATTTATGTACTCATCAAAGAAGTAGTAGATAACTGTATTGATGAACATACCATGGGTCATGGTAAACAAGTTGAAATTACCATCGAAGATAAAACGGTAACCATTAGAGATTATGGTCGAGGTATTCCACTTGGTAAAGTGGTAGACGTGGTAAGTAAAATTAATACTGGCGCTAAATATGACAGCAAAGCCTTCCAAAAAAGTGTGGGATTAAATGGGGTAGGTACCAAAGCTGTAAATGCACTTAGTCAATATTTTAAAGTAACTGCTTTCAGAGACGGTAGAGAAAAAACCGCCATTTTTGAAAGAGGTGTTTTAGTGGACGATCAGAAAGAAACAAAAAGCTCCGAACCCAATGGAACGCTGGTTGTTTTTATTCCGGACGAAACCGTATTTAGAAATTTTCATTACATACACGAATACATAGATGCGCAACTTTGGAATTATTGTTATTTGAATGCTGGTTTAACCATGCAATTCAATGGCAAAAAGTATGTTAGTAAAAATGGACTGCTAGATTTACTACTTCGTAAAACCAATCCCGATGAACTGCGTTACCCGATCATTCATTTAAAGGGCGAGGATATTGAAATTGCCCTATCGCATAACAATGATTACGGAGAAGATATTTTTTCTTTTGTAAATGGACAGTATACTACACAAGGGGGTACCCACCAACAAGCATTTAGAGAAGGTTACATTAAAGTGATTCGTGATTTCTTCAAAAAAGATTACGACGTTTCTGATATTCGAACCAGTATTGTAGCAGCGGTTTCTGTGCGTGTGCAAGAGCCCGTATTTGAAAGCCAAACAAAAACTAAGTTAGGTTCTCAATATGTGTTTGAAGGTGGTCCTTCTATGAAAAAATTTATAGAAGAGTTTTTAGCCAAAGAGCTAGACAACTTCTTACACCGTACCCCAGCGGTTGCAGAAGCCCTTCGTAAACGTATCGAGCAAAGTGAAAGGGAGCGTAAAGAATTAGCGGGCATTAAAAAGCTAGCCAACGAGCGTGCTAAAAAAGCAAACCTGCACAATAAAAAATTAAGGGATTGTAGGGTGCATTTAAGTGATGAATTACCTGCTAAAAACAAGGAAGAGTTTATTGTACTTCAAAACAATTCTACCATTTTTATTACCGAAGGAGATAGTGCGAGTGGAAGTATTACAAAATCTAGAAATGTAGATACCCAGGCCGTATTTAGTTTGCGCGGTAAGCCACTAAACGCATACGGCTTAACTAAAAAAGTGGTGTATGAAAACGAAGAGTTTAACCTCTTACAACATGCACTTAATATAGAGGACGGACTCGAAGGTCTCAGGTACAACAACATTGTAATTGCAACGGATGCCGATGTGGATGGTATGCACATTAGGTTATTACTCATGACATTTTTCTTGCAATTTTTTCCAGACCTCGTTAAAAAAGGGCACGTCTATATTTTGGAAACGCCATTATTTAGGGTGCGTAATAAACAGGAAACTATTTACTGTTACGACGAAACAGAAAAACAAGCTGCTGTAAAAAAGTTAGGTAACAAACCAGAAATCACAAGGTTTAAAGGACTTGGTGAAATATCGCCAGATGAGTTTGGCCGTTTTATTGGACTTGATATGCGTGTGCAGCCGGTTATTTTAGAAGTGGGCGATCATATCCAACACCTCTTAGAATATTACATGGGTAAAAATACCATGGAACGCCAAGAGTTTATTATCAATAATTTAAAGGTGGAGTTAGATCTTGTTAACGAATAATATTATTTATCATTTTAGAAGATATACATTATGATTCACGTTGTTTTTGATCATGCAAATGTGTCGGTGTTGCAAGGGGCAATAGAAATTGATGAAACCCTGACGGGTGACATTATAGAAATAAAGGACGACTATATGGTGGGTCCTATACATGATATCTATGAAACAGAAGGGTATCAGGCACGCAAGCTTTGGTGGGAAGGGGTGTTACAAAATTCGCCATATCAAAATCAGCTTGCTATTGTAGATGATATATTAACGGTGCATCAGCTCCTTGCTACTTTGGATGAAAACCCCGAAGAAGAAGTATGGCTGTGGATGGCACAAAATGCACATGATGTTTGTGGTTATTACTGGCTGATGACCCAGCTAAAAGAATACGCGGGTCGTGTTCAGGTACTTTATTTAAATAACCTTCCTTTTATCAATGAAAAGGGCCAAATATTTTATCCGGTATACCTGCATGAAATTCAGCCCAAAGAATTTTTAAAAGCAAAAAAATTAGCGCGTCCAATTACGCTCAGTGAATTTGAAGTGGATCCGGATGAGTGGAAAAAAATTGGCAGTGAAGAATCTATGGTTCGTTTTTTAGAAGGCGGTAAAAAATTAATAGGCAAAGAAGAAAACTTTTTCGACAAAGAAATTTTAGCGGGCGTAACAGGTGACGCTCAGAAACTAAATAAAGTAATTCAAAATATTTTAGCCAAGTTAAAAGTAAAAACAGGAGATGCTTTTATTGTACACAGGCTTAAGTCGCTTGCTGTGCTTGGTAAAGTTGAAATTATTAGCAACATCGAAAAAGGTTGGAAAGATTGGAGTGTTAAATTGGCAAATTAAAATTGGTTAGAAAAAAATGGCGAAAGAGAAACATCAATATATTGTAGGTGATAATGTATCAGGCGTTCAGGGCCAATATAAAAATTGGTTTTTAGACTATGCGTCTTATGTTATTTTAGAGAGAGCTGTACCTGCCATCGAAGATGGACTTAAACCGGTGCAGCGCAGGATTTTACATTCCATGAAAGAAATGGATGACGGCAGGTTTAACAAGGTGGCCAATATTATTGGTCAAAGTATGCAGTACCATCCGCACGGTGATGCGAGTATTGGGGATGCACTTGTTAACCTAGGCCAAAAAGACCTCCTTATTGATACACAGGGTAACTGGGGTGATGTAAGAACGGGTGATCAGGCAGCTGCTTCCCGTTATATTGAGGCGCGTTTGTCTAAGTTTGCACTGGAAGTAGCTTTTAATGCAAAAACAACCATTTGGCAATTAAGTTACGATGGTAGAAAAAATGAACCCGTAACACTTCCCATGAAATTTCCATTACTCTTGGCACAAGGAGCAGATGGTATTGCGGTTGGGTTATCTACTAAAATATTACCGCATAATTTTTGTGAGCTCATAGACGCTTCCATCAAATATTTAAAAGGTAAAAAGTTTGAACTCTTCCCTGATTTTCAAACGGGTGGTATGGTGGATGTATCAGGCTATAATGAGGGTAAGCGTGGCGGTAAAGTGAGGGTGCGTGCGCACATTGAGGAGCTGGATAAAAAAACCTTGATTATTAAAGATGTGCCGTATAGTGTAACTACTACCCAGCTCATGGAAAGTATTACCAAGGCCAATGATCAGGGTAAAATCAAAATTAAAAAAGTTACGGATGTAACAGCAGCAGCAGTTGAAATTCATATTGATTTAGCGCCGGGTATTTCACCAGATATTACCATTGACGCACTCTATGCATTTACAGATTGTGAGGTAAGTCTATCGCCCAACGCTTGTGTGGTTATCAACCACAAGCCACACTTTATTGGCGTGCAAGAACTCTTAAAAGATGCCACCGATAATACCAAAGAATTACTCCGCAGAGAATTAGACATCAGGCTTTCGGAACTTGAAGACAAATGGCATTATACATCACTTGAAAAAATATTCTTTGAAGAAAAAATATACAAAGAACTAGAGCAAAAGCATGCTTCATGGGAAAATGTAATTGAAGCGATTGATAAAGCCTTTACGCCGTTTAAGAAAAAACTAAAACGTGCTATTGAAAGAGAGGATATTTTAAAATTGACGGAAAAGCCCGTTAGACGTATTTACAGACTTGATATCAATGAGCTCATTGAACAAATCAGAGGTATTGAAGAAGAAATCAAGCAGGTTAAATTTGATTTAGAGCACCTGACAGAATATTCGGTTGCGTATTTTGAAAATCTCTTAAAAAAGTTTGGTAAAAATAAAGACCGTAAAACAGAAATTAAAGCTTTTGATACCATTCAGGTTAAACAAGTGGCTATTGCCAACACCAAGCTATACATTAATAGGGCAGAGGGTTTTATAGGAATTAGTCTTAAAAAAGATGAACACTTATGCGACTGTTCTGATTATGATGATATCATTGCGTTTACAAAAGGCGGCACCATGAAAGTGGTTAAAGTATCCGATAAAATATTTATTGGAAAGGATATTTTATATGCAGCGGTCTTCCAAAAAAGTGATGAGCGAACTACCTACAATATGATTTATGTAGATGGCGCCTCTGGGGTTACCTATGCCAAACGCTTTAACGTAACAGGGGTAACGCGTGATAAAGAATATGATTTAACAAAAGGAACCGATAAAACGCGGGTACATTATTTTACGGCGAATTTAAATGGGGAAGCAGAAACGCTAAAGTTGATCTTAAGTCCTAATTGTACGGCACGTATTAAAGAACTAGATTTTTATTTCGAAGAAATAGAAATAAAAGGCCGTTCTAGTATGGGTAATCAGGTAACCAAGTATCCTATTAAAACCGTTAAATTTAAAGAAGCAGGTAAGAGTACGCTCGCTGGCCGTAAATTATGGTTCGACGATAAATTTGGCAGGTTAAACACCGAAGAAAAAGGGAAATACTTAGGTAGTTTTGAAGATGAAAAACTAGTTGTAATTACTAAAGAAGGTACCTACGAATTAACAGATACTGAACTTGCGCAACGTTTTGATCCAGAAAAAGTAATGCTGATTGAAAAGTTTGTTCCTGAAAAAATCATTACAGCTGTTTATTTAGACAGTGATAAAATGCAGTACAATGTGAAGCGTTTTAAAATTGAAACCACTACGCTTAAAACGGAGTTTTTATTTATCAAAGAAGGTAAAGGAAATAAGCTCGAAGCCGTAACCACCATACAAGAACCCATTTTGCAAGTGCAAACAGGCAGGGGTACACAGGTACGCGCTGCCAAATTTAAAATTGCAAAAATGGTGGATGTTACGGGTTGGAAGGCCGTTGGCTCTAAACTCACAGATTTTAGTAAAACCATTGAAATGCAGTGGGAGTCGCGCCCTAGCGATCCAAATGCGCAACCTGAGTTGTTTGGCTAAACTAACTTACTTTTGCACAAAGTAGAAGTATGGAGCCCGTATTAGTAGGTTGTTACAATGAATTGAAGGTGAGTCGTAAGGTAGATTTTGGATTTTACCTAGATAATGGCGAAGATGGTATTTTATTGCCTAAACGTTTTGCGCCCTCTACCTTAAGAATTGGAGATACCCTTAAGGTTTTCGTGTACCACGATTCTGATAATAGACTTATTGCAACTACCCAAGTAGCCAATGCATCTGTGGGTGAAATTGCGCTTTTAAAAGCAGTGGCTATTACCGGACAGGGCGCTTTTTTAGATTGGGGCTTAATGAAAGATTTATTTGTGCCTACTTCTAAACAATTAGGTGGTATGCGTGAAGGTGGAACCTACCTTGTTAAGTTGTACCTAGATGAAATGACCGGTAGGGTGGCTGCCACAGAAAAAATTGAACAGCTATTAAGCAATGAAGTGCTAACGGTTAAAGAACTCGATGTAGTTGATTTAGTGGTATACCGTAAATCAGAACTTGGTTATGTGATGATTGTAAATAACAAGCACACAGCTGTTTTACATAGCAATGAAATTTTTAAAGAATTAAATATTGGCGATAAACTTACTGGATTTGTAAAAACTATTAAGCCAGAAAACAAATTAGATGTAGTGCTTGGTAAGCCTGGTTTTGGAAGGGTAGAAGATGAGCAGGAAAAGATACTTCGCTTGCTTCAAGAAAACGATGGATACCTACCGTATCACGACAAATCTGATCCAGAAGAAATTTATAATTTTTTTGGGATGAGCAAAAAGTCATTTAAAATGACAACAGGAAGTTTGTACAAACAACGTAAAATTGAATTTACACAAACAGGCATTAAATTATTAGAGTCATAATTATTATTCAACATGAAAAATCAAGTTGTTTATATTGTTGCCGCCGTAAGAACACCTATTGGAAGTTTTGGCGGATCACTTAAAGATATTTCTGCTACGCGCCTTGGCGCTACTGCTATTCAAGCAGCTATAGAGCGTGCAGGTATCAAGGGAACCGACGTGGATGAAGTGTTAATGGGTTGTGTGCTGCAAGCTAATTTAGGGCAGGCGCCAGCACGACAGGCCGCTAAATTTGCAGGCCTTCCTGATAGTGTTGTTTGCACCACCATTAATAAGGTTTGCGCGAGTGGTATGAAAGCAATTACACAAGGTGCTCAAGCTATTTTGTTAGGAGACGTATCGGTGGTTGTCGCAGGTGGTATGGAAAATATGAGTAGTGTACCGTTTTATGCAGGTGCTATGCGTTGGGGCAATAAATATGGTGATACTACATTAACGGATGGGCTTTCTAAAGACGGCCTCACAGATGTCTACCACAATTACCCAATGGGAAATGCTGCAGAACTTTGTGCTAGCAAATATAATTTTACAAGAGAAGATCAGGATGCATTTGCTGTGTCTAGTTATACAAAAAGTAGAGCTGCTTGGGAAGCGAATTTATTTGACGCCGAAATTGTACCCGTTCCCATTCCGCAAAGAAATGGTGATCCCATTATGTTTTCAAAAGATGAAGAACCATTTAATGTAAAGTTTGAAAAAATCCCAGGATTAAAACCAGCCTTCACAAAAGATGGTACCATTACGGCAGCTAACGCATCTACCATGAATGATGGAGCTGCAGCGCTCGTATTAATGAGTCAAGAAAAAGCAGAAGCACTTGGCATAAAGCCCATTGCTATTTTAAAAAGTTATGCCGACGCAGAGCAGGCGCCAGAGTGGTTTACAACTGCTCCTGCATTAGCAGTGCCTAAAGCACTTGAAAAAGCAGGCATTACCAGTAGTGATTTGGATTGTATAGAACTCAATGAAGCATTTTCGGTGGTAGGGCTTGCTAATACGCAAATCATGCAATTGGATCCTGCCAAAGTAAATATTAAGGGTGGGGCAGTTTCGATAGGACATCCGCTTGGATGCAGTGGCGCAAGAATTGTGGTAACACTTATTCATGCATTAAAAGATAGGTCTGGAAAATATGGTGCAGCTGGAATTTGTAATGGTGGAGGCGGCGCATCTGCCGTTGTAATTGAAAATTGTTAAGGAAACTTATGAGCAATCAGTTAGGCTGTTTGCTCGATAATTTCATCCATTGAAATGCCCATATGACTTTCGTCGTAGGCACATTCGCCGTTAATGATCACTAGCACTTGAGGTGATTCGTGGTGTACTTTAAATTTTTCAGCAATAGCTGCAGATATATTTCTGTGTTGTAAGAGGTCTAGTAAGTAAAAATCTACGCAGGCTGGAGGCGTGCTGCCTTCTAGTCTATTAAGCGCCATAGAGCTAATGCTACAACGAGTACTGTGTTTGAAAAGTACTTGAGGTAATTTAAATGATTCGGAAGCAATCGCATCCAGTTGTTCGATACTAGTTAGATTTTTCCAATCCATAATAGGGACAAAAAAAAGTCATTAAGGTCTAAAATAACGTGGATTGGTAGTAGGGCAGCCTCTGCTTTTTGAAGCATTGCAAGAAATAATAAATGTAGCGCCGGCTAACAATAAAAAAAGAAGTGCGGTGGTCTTTTTCATACTAAAAGGATAGGTTAAGCGTTTTGTTTCTGTGCTCTATTACTTCAAAGATACTTATTTGCATTTAAATGAGGCCTTTTGTAAGATATAGATCTGTTAAATCTATAAACGAAAAGTTTAATTATTTAGTATGAAGGTTCATTTTATATCTATTGGTGGTAGTGTAATGCACCAATTGGCTATCGCATTACAGGGTAAAGGTTACCATGTTACCGGTACAGATGACGAGATTTTTGAGCCTGCCCTTAGCCATTTAAGAGATAAGGGCTTGTTACCCAGTGCTTTTGGCTGGCAACCGGCGCTTATTACCCCAGATTTGGACGCTGTTATTTTAGGGATGCACGCCAAGGCCGACAACCCAGAACTTTTAAAAGCGCAGGAGCTGGGCTTATCCATTTATTCTTTTCCTGAGTATATTTTCCACGAAAGCCAGCAAAAAAAGAGGGTCGTTGTAGGAGGTAGCCACGGTAAAACCACCACAACCAGCATGATTATGCATGTACTCAAAACCTGCCATCAAGACTTTGACTACTTGGTTGGCGCAAAACTTGCAGGTTTTGAACAGTCTGTAAAAGTAACAAATGCGCCTACCATTGTTTGTGAAGGAGACGAATATTTAGCGAGTGCTTTATTGCGTCAACCTAAATTTCATTTTCTATTTCCACACGTTGCGATACTTACTGGCATTGCCTGGGATCATATCAATGTGTTTCCCACTTTCGAATTTTATTTAGAACAGTTTGTGCTATTCATGCATAAAATTGAAGCGGGCGGCGTGCTTATTTACAATGAGACAGACGAGGTGCTTAATAAGCTAGTACTTGCTAATCAACGAAACGATATTAGGTACATTCCCTACAAAGTGCCTACGCATCAAATTACAAATGGTCAAACCTATATTACACTTGAAGGCGTAGAAGGACCACTTAGCGTTTTCGGAGACCATAATCTATTAAATATGCAAGCGGCTTATTATGCCTGTGCCGAACTTGGTGTTTCTGCCAAAGATTTTGTGGGGGCCATGGCTAATTTTACAGGCGCTTCTAAAAGACTAGAATTATTAGCTAGCAATAGTGAATGTAATATATACAGAGATTTTGCGCATGCACCTAGTAAAGTAATTGCCACCATTGAAGCCGTAAAGCAACAGTTTCCTGCTAGAAAATTAATTGGCGTATTAGAACTGCATACCTATAGTAGCCTCAATAAAGAATTTATGCACCAGTATAAAGGGGCACTCGAAAAAACAGATATCGCTGTTGTTTTTTATTCGAAACATGCGCTGCAAATAAAAGGACTCCCTGAACTGCCCGAAAGCTATGTGTTAGAAGGGTTTGATAAAAATGGACTACTGGTTATGACGGATAAAAATGCGTTGGAGCAGTGGCTTCATGCACAAGATTATTCCAACACCAATTTAGTATTAATGAGTAGTGGTAATTATGATGGAATTGATTTACCTTCCTTTGCGCCAACTTTAATTTAATATCAACTATGAAATTGCAATTAACAAGACCTATCGCATTTATTGATTTAGAAACCACGGGGGTAACCGTTAGTACAGACCGAATTGTAGAAATTGCAATTGTAAAAATAAGTCCTGACGGTACTAAAGTTGTGAAACGAAAATTAGTGAACCCACTTATGCCTATACCAGCGGGTTCAACTGCGGTGCATGGCATTTCTGATGAGATGGTAAAAGAGGCGCCTTCCTTCAAACAAATTGCCAATGAAGTAAAACAGTTTTTAGAAAACTGTGATTTGGGTGGTTATAATAGCAACCGGTTTGATATTCCCATGCTCATCGAAGAATTTTTAAGAGCAGGTATCGAATTTTCTATTGAAGGAACAAAACTTGTAGATGTTCAAAAAGTATTTCACATGATGGAGCAGCGAACCTTAAGTGCTGCCTATAAATTTTATTGTTCGAAAGTATTAGAAGGTGCACATGGAGCAGAAGCTGATGCTACCGCAACATGGGAAGTATTAGAAGCGCAACTTGAAAGATATCCGCAACTAGGAGACACCGTAGAAAGCATTGTAAAAATTACCGGCGAAGAAGATATTGTAGATTTTGCCCGCCGTTTTATAAAAGTAAATGGTATCGAAATTTTCAATTTTGGAAAACACAAAGGCAAGCCCGTTACCCAGGTATTAAAAGAAGAACCTCAATATTACGACTGGATGATGAAGGGTGATTTTGCTATGAATACCAAGCAAAAGCTTACTGAAATTCTTAATAGGACCCTTCTTACAAAGGCTTAGTTTTAAGCTATTAGTCAAATTCAAGCTCCATTTTACCGGAATTAGTGCTGATTTACATAGCTATTCTGATTTTCTTTTATATAAATCGGTTAGTATTTGTATTTTAGCGCCTATTCATGCCCCCTAGACTTTGGAAAAACTTGTCATCATACCAACCTACAACGAACGCGAAAATATTGCGGCTATTATTGCTGCTGTGTTTGATTTGCAAGCGGGTTATCATATTTTAATTATTGATGACGGATCTCCAGATGGTACAGCAGCTATTGTAGAAGATTTAATGAAGGCGCATATAGGCCAACTTTTTATTGAAAAACGTGCTGGTAAATTAGGACTTGGCACCGCCTATATTCATGGATTTAAATGGGCGATCGAAAAAGGCTACCAGTACATTTTTGAAATGGATGCCGATTTTTCACATAGCCCACAAGATTTAGAAAGATTGTATGCTGCTTGTAATATTATTGGAGCCGATGTTGCAGTGGGGAGTAGGTATGTAAAAGGTGGAAGAACCGAAAACTGGCCACTAGACCGTCATATTTATAGTAAGGGTGGTGCATTTTATACCAAGCTCATTACTTGGCTACCGGTAAACGATCCAACAGGAGGATTTGTTTGCTACAAAAGAAAAGTACTAGAGACGATTAATTTAGACGAAATACGTTTTGTTGGTTACGCCTTTCAAATTGAAATGAAATTTTGTGCTTGGAAATTAGGATTCAAAATTATTGAAATACCTATCACTTTTGTCGACCGTAAAATAGGTCAGAGCAAAATGAGTAAGGGGATTATCAAAGAAGGTATTTTAGGCGTTATAAAAATGCAGTGGGAGAATTTATTTCACCATTATGCAGATAGGCTTCGAAAAAAATAACTGTGAGAAAAGCCTTACTTCAACTTCATGCTTCTGTTTTTTTAGCCGGTTTTACCGGAATACTCGGCGTACTCATTGAGTTAAATGAAGGCTTGTTGGTTTGGTACCGCATGGCCATTACAGTTGTTACACTACTGGCTCTTTTGGTGCTTGGTAAAAAATGGCAGCATTTGCCTTTTACACAAGTAAAAAAACTATTTGGTATTGGTATGCTCATTGCACTCCACTGGGTCTTTTTTTATGGAAGCATAAAAATGGCTAACGTATCTATCGGACTCGTTTGTGTAGCTGGTGCTGGACTTTTTACAGCACTATTAGAACCCTTGTTTTTAAAGGCTAAGATCAAATGGACAGAAGTGGCACTTGGCTTATTAAGTTTATTGGGTATTTTATTAATTTTTAAATTTGATGCACGTTACCGGGTGGGCATTGGACTGGGTATTGTTTCTGCGATATTAGCTTCTATTTTTTCGGTGCTCAATAAAAAAGAAGTGGACAAGCAGCCGGCTCAAATGATGATGGTGTATGAATTAACAGGCGGACTTTTTTTGTTAACCTTACTCATGCCATTATACCTGAATTATTTTAATGTTGTAAAAATATTTCCAACCTTATCTGATATTGGATGGCTATTAATTTTAAGTTGGCTATGTACCGTGCTTGCTATGGATTTGATATTACAAGCACTAAAAAAAGTATCTGCATTTACGCAAAATTTAACGCTCAATTTAGAACCCGTTTATGGAATTCTATTGGCATTTGTTGTCTATCAAGAAAATAAGCAATTGGGTACCCCTTTTTATTTAGGCATATCTTGCATTGTACTTTCTGTGGTATTCCAGATTGTAAGAGCATCCAGGTCTTGATAGTGCACCATTAAATCCTTTAATTCTTTTTTAAGTTCCGTAATGATTGTCGCATAAGCAGGATTACTGATGAGGTTATTCATTTCTGTCGGGTCTTTTTGCAAATCAAATAATTCGAGGTTGTTATGTGGTCCGTAAAAACGAATCAGCTTATACCTTGTAGTGCGAACGCCAAAATGCGGTGCTACATGATGCGGCTGCGGATATTCGTAATAATGATAGTACATGGATGTTCGCCATGTGGCAGCAAAAGATTTTTTGGCAGCAGGGGTCGATTTTGCAACAAGTGGCAAAAAGCTTTTTCCTTGCATATCGGAAGGTGTTTGAATACCAGCAATATTTAAAATGGTAGGCGCGAAATCAATATTTACAATCATTTCTTGTAACTGAGTACCTGGTTTAATTTGTCCTGGATAGCGCATGACAAAAGGGGTTCGTAAACTTTCTTCATACATAAAACGCTTGTCAAACCATCCATGCTCACCCATATAAAAACCTTGGTCGGAGGCGTATATAACAACTGTGTTTTGATCTAATTTATTGGCAGCTAGATAGTCTAGTATATTCCCAATACCTCTATCCAGCGATTTTGCAGTGGCGAGGTAATCTTTCAGGTATCTTTCAAATTTAAATTTAAGTAGTGCGGCACTATCGTTTTTAACAGCTTCATACTGTTCAGAAACCGACGTATAATATTTTTTGTAAGCTGCTTTTTGTGTAGGATCGAGTCTCGCAAACATGCCTGGACCAACTTTATCCCAATTGACATTGATTTTTAAATCGTCTTGTAAAACCATGGTTTTATCGACTGTCATATCTTGAAGGCGCGCTGCTTCGCGACCATTATAGGTGTCCATGAAGTTAGCTGGATAAGGAAAATCGATATGGTCAAAAGCGCCCAGGTCTTCTACATCAGGCATCCAGTTGCGGTGTGTTGCTTTTTCACCCACCACTAAAAAGAAAGGTTTACTGGTATCTCTTTTATCCAACCAATTTGTAGAAAACTCGGTGATTAAATTAGTGGTATAACCCTTATACGGTGTTGTATCGCCCGGTATATTAATAAAGTTTGGTTGAAAGTACTGGCCTTGGTCCGGTAGTATTCTAAAAAAATCAAAACCTGATGGAAGTGTTTGTAAATGCCATTTACCAATCCATGCGGTTTGGTAGTCTTTTTGTTTGAGTAATTTTTGAACCTGCTGTTGGTTACCGTCAAAAAACCTGCGGGGGCTATTGTCTTTTAAACCGTTTAAGTGATTGTATTTTCCCGTTAATAATACCGCTCTACTGGGTGCGCAAATAGAGTTGGTTACAAATGCATTTTTTGCAATCATACCTTCTTTTGCAATACGGTCTATATTGGGCGTTTGCATTAGGCTTTTGCCATATGCACTAATGGTTTGCTGGGTATGGTCATCAGAAAAAATGACAATAATATTGGGTGGCTTATTGCTACTTTTTTGAGCTTGCATAAGGTTAATGCAAACAAGTAACAGTGTACATAAAAATGCAAATTGTTTTTTCATAGAATATGTTTTTTAGCTCCCAAAACTTTTTTGGTTGGGTAGGCGCCCCCAGTCTGGTAAATCAATATTTAAATTGTCATGCTTTTCTAGCATTTCTTTTTTTAACGCTGCACGCATGCTTGTAATTTTTTCTTGCATGGCTAGTTCTGCTGCTAAATTATTTATTTCGTAAGGGTCTTTATGTATATCAAATAACTGTGTGGTTAGCACGCCTTTGACATTGTATACAATGAGTTTGAATCCGTCTGGGGTTTTAATGCTCCTGCTCCAATGTCCGTAAACATTATACATTTGCGTTCTGATATTTGTACCCGGATTTTTAATAGCCGGCATAAGGCTTATTGCTTCTACACTGCTAGGGCGTTCGATATTTAAGTATTCATAAATGGTAGGGGTGATATCACTTAAATACGTAAATCCATTATTTTTTTTATTGACCGGTATGCCTGGTCCTGCCATAATGAGCGGCACCCGAATACTATGCTCGTATAAATTTTGTTTGCCGAGTAAGCCGTGCTGTCCAACGGCGAGTCCATTATCTCCTGCAAAAACAACCAGTGTTTCATTTGCAAGTCCAGCAGCGTCGAGTGCTGCAAGAATGCGCCCTAGCTGTGCGTCTAATTCAGATACCATGCCATAGTAATGTGCAATTTCTTTTTTTACCGCATCTGGGGTTCTTGGATGCGGTAGTAGCATTTCATCTCGTACTGCTAAATCGCCATTGTCAAAAGGATGTTGCGGTAAAAAGTTAGGTGGGAGGTTGATGGTGTCGGGGTTGTACCAGGCGTCATATTTTGTGGGTGGTGTTCGCGGATCGTGCGGTGAGGTGAGTGCGACATAACAAAAAAATGGTTGCTCTTTTGCTTTTTTACTGCTCAAGAATTGGATGGCCGTGCCCGCGTATAATTCGGTGCTAAACGTATCGCTCTTCCAACTATTTTTTGGGTCATACTCGCCAGTAGGGTCAAAATTATTGACGGTTGGATGAAACTGACCACCCTTATTTTCGAAGTGCATGCCGCCAAAAAATATATGGCCGCCATTATTAAAAAAACGGTGGTGAGATGCTTTGTCTGAATGCCATTTGCCAGTATGAAAAGTAGTGTAGCCTTTTGTTTGAAGTACTTCGGGGAGTCCGGTTAAACTATCAGGTATGGTGCCACCATCGCCGGGTAGTCTATTTACGTACCTTCCTGTTAGCAGCATCACCCTGCTAGGAACACAAACAGCGCCTTGGTGTCCGCCCATTACATGCGCCTGCGTGAATGTTAGACCCCTTGCTACCAGTTTGTCTAGGTTGGGTGTTTTGATTTGCTTGTTACCGAGTGCATGAATGGTTGCAAAACTTTGGTCATCACTGTAAATGATGAGTATATTTTTTGCGTGCTTGGTATTATTTGTTTGCGCATTTGTAATATTAATTAGCGCAAACAAACAAATAATCCAACTATATGAATAATAACGACGCATCATTTAATCCTTATTGTAATTGTAGCTGATAAGCAACCACTGAATTTTTTAAAAAAGTTGGCACGTAAATGATTTTATTTTTTGCGTCGTAGCCAATATCCGCACTGTTTATTTTTTCGGATCTGGTATCAAATAAAGTTATTTTTTGTGCGCCTGCTGCAACAAAATAAACAATGCCATTCCAGCAGCTTACAATGTACTGGTTGGGGGCAACTCTTTCAATACCGTCGGTGCTTGGGTCCATGCCATCCATGATTTTTGAAATAGCGCCACCTGGGGTTACAGATAGTAATGAGCCTCTATCTAAAATGAGTAATTGGTCTTCGATGCTTAAAAGTCCATTAGGCCCTTGCAGGTTTTCTATTTCTATACTTACAATACTATTTTCGATGCGGTGTACTTTTCCGGTTCTACTATCAGATACAAAAACAGCACCATTTTTATTGACGGTAACATCGTTTAAAAAAACAGATCCTTCTACCTTAATTTTATTTTTAACAACACCTTTTTTAATATCAATGATCACAAGCTCTGTAAGGTCAGCTACATAGAGTTCTTGTTTGTATTTAGCCATCCCTTTTGGTGCATTTAACCCGGTAACCCAATCCAAATTAATAGGAGTACCTGTTTTTGATAATTTACTAATGCCTCCCTTGCCGTCTTTGCCATTAGAAGCGCCATCAATATTTGAAACCCATAGGCAGTTTTCTTTGTCATCAACTAACACTGATTCTGGTACTTTTAAAATGGTGTCAGTAGCCCACAATTTTTGAACGGTTGCTTTTTGCGCGTTGATGCTAACGATACTAAAGCATGCAAGCGCCAGGGAGGTCATTATTTTTTTCATAAGGAAGATTTATTTAAGAAAGTTAAAGAAAATTAAGGGTCTAGAAATCCCTATTTACCGACTAGCCCTCTTTTTGTTCATTTATGGGTATAAAATGTAGAATACGGCTATTGGCAATTAAGTATTTATGCCCGTTCACGTATTAAATTGCTATACTATTTGAAACTAATTAATGCTTTTTTATGCGTTATATCTCTATCTTATTTCTACTCGTGGTTACTGTTGCTGTAAAGGCTCAAAAAAAACCTTTAGACCACACCGTCTATGATAATTGGCAATCTATTGCAGATCGTGCCATTAGTAATGACGGCAAGTATGTAGCGTATGCTATAAATCCGCAAGAAGGAGATGGAGTATTGATATTACAGTCGTTGCAAGGTGATTATAAGCTTGTTATTCCGAGAGGTGTGGGCGTGGTTTTGTCGGAAGATAGTAAGTATGCTGTGTTTCGCATCAAGCCAACGTTTGCGCAAACCCGTGATGCAAAAATTAAAAAGAAGCGACCCGACGAAATGCCTAAAGATAGTTTAGGGGTAGTAAAACTAGGGGACAAAACAGTTAATAAAACCCCTCGTTTAAAATCTTTTAAATTACCGGATGATGCGAGTGGATGGCTCGCCTATTTATTGGATAAAGAACCTGCAGATGCGCCTAAATCAAAAGCCTCACTTGACTCTGCGGCTAAAATCAAAGCTATGTTTGCGATGGCAGATAGTTTGGTGCGTGCCGCCGATAGTATTCGTTTAAAAGCAACAAATGCATCTGTACATGGAATGGCTGTTTTGCAAACACCTCAACAGCAACCTAAGGTAGCAGAAGAAAATGTTGAAGAAGGAACAGCGCTTGTACTTATGAATTTTAATACCGGCGCTGAAACAAAATATCCGTTGGTGAGTGATTTTTATTTCAATAAAAAAGGCACGACACTCGTACTTAAAAAAACAAAGAAAAATGGCATGGCCGGTTCTGCGGCAACCATTGTTAAGGTTGATTTATCCAGTATGAAGTCTTCAACTATTTTAACAAAGTTCAATGACGCTAAACTCTTCAGGTTAGATGAAGCAGGTAAGCAATTAGCCTTTGTTGCCGAAAGGGATAGTACTGCAAAAGCGGTGCGTAAATTTTATCAGTTGTATTATTACCAAGATGGAAAAGATTCGGCGGTTGCCATTGCGAGTCAAACATCAAAAGGAGTTCCATCAGGACATATCATAAGCGACAACCAAGCGATTAGTTTTAGTAAATCTGGGGCTCAACTATTTTTTGGTACCGCTCCATTGTGGCCTTTAAAAGATACGAGTTTGCCAGATTTTGACCGCGTTAGTGTAGATGTTTGGCATTACAATGATGATCAAATTATGCCGATGCAATTAAGGTCTATGGAGGCCGAACTTAGAAGAGCTTACACGGCTAGATACGATTTTACTTCTAATAGCGTTGTGCCACTTGGGTCTTCTACATTTAGAAATGTGGTGCAAACAAATGATGGTGATGGTGCTGTGTTTTATGCAGCTACCGACGAAGGAAAAAGAATTGCATCGCAGTGGCAAGGTTATACCATCAATGATGTGTATAGTATTAACCCATTAGATGGTTCTTCAAAACTCATTAAAGCCAATTTAAAATCTGGTAATGTGCAGCCAAGCGTATCTGGTAATTTATTACTCTATTACGATGAGCCGGCTAAAAAATATTTCGTGTACAACCATGCAACGGGTGTTACGAATCAAATTGCAAAAGATATTACCACACCATTATATGATGAAGAAAACGATGTACCTGATGACCCTAATGCCTATGGACTTATGCGTTGGACCGAAAATGACCAGTACGTATTACTCTATGATAGGTATGATATTTGGCAGGTAGATCCGTTAGGCAATCAAAAATCTATTTGCTTAACTGCAGGCCGCGCTAGTAAAATTTCTTACCGTTTTATCGCTACTGACCGTGACGAAAAATTTGTAAAAACCGGACAGCAATTACTGCTTCGTGTTTTTGATGAAAAAGATAAAACAGCAGGCTTGGCCACATTCGTATATGGTACTCATGCATTAGCTGTATTATTCAAAGAAAAAGTAGCACTTAGTCCACTCGTGCAAAAGGCAAAAGATGCAGATGCATTACTCTATACCAAAGAAACCTATGCGCAGTCTCCAACTTTATTTACTTCTAATACAAACGGTGGTGCGGCCAATCAATTAGCTGCTACCAACCCACAACAAAATGATTTTAATTGGGGTACAGCAGAATTATTTACTTGGAAAGCATATACTGGTAAATTAACAGAAGGTATTTTGTACAAGCCTGAAAATTTTGATGCTACTAAAAAGTATCCAATGATTGTTTATTTCTACGAACGCAACAATCAAACCTTGTACAATTATGTTCCGCCAACACCTACCGCTTCTCGTTTAAATATTTCTTTTTTTGTAAGTAGAGGTTATGTAGTACTCGTGCCAGATATCTGGTATAAAAAAGGGTATCCAGGTCAGGGTGCTTATGATTATATTTTAAGTGGAACACGTGCTGTTGTAAAACAAGGATATATTGATAGTACTAAAATTGGACTGCAAGGACAAAGCTGGGGTGGTTATCAAATTGCACACCTCATTACCAGAACCAATTTATATGCAGCAGCATGGGCAGGCGCACCGGTTGTAAATATGACAAGTGCTTATGGTGGCATACGTTGGGGGCCTGGTATGAACCGTCAATTTCAGTATGAAAAAACGCAAAGTAGAATTGGTGCAACCTTATGGGAGAAGCCAAATTTATACATCGAAAATTCTCCATTGTTTCATTTGCCTAAAGTGACAACACCACTTGTTATTATGGCCAATGATGCGGATGATGCTGTGCCTTGGTATCAAGGGATTGAATATTATACAGCCATGCGCCGTTTGGGTAAAAAAGTGTGGATGCTCAATTACAACAATGAAGCACACAATTTAGTAGAGCGAAAAAATAGAAAAGATATTCAAATTAGAGAACAACAATTCTTTGATTATTTATTAAAAGGAGAGAAGCCTGCACCATGGATTACAAGCGGTGTCCCTGCAACTATGAAAGGAAGGGATTGGGGATTAAAATAGAATGGCTTAGGCCGTTCTACTTGGATTCCAGGCTTCAAGTTGGTTCGCTACTTCTGTTAAGAAGCTAGCACCAACACTGCCATCAATAATGCGGTGATCGTAACTAAGTGATAGGTACATCATGTGTCTGATGGCCATGCTATCTCCACTTGGTGTTTCAATAACGGCTACGCGTTTTTTAATGGCACCTACTGCAATAATAGCTACCTGTGGTTGATTGATAATGGGCGTACCCATCAGACTTCCAAAAGTGCCCACATTGGTAAATGTAAATGTGCCGTTTTGAGTATCGTCAGGTTTTAATTTGTTGTTACGGGCAGCATCCGCTAAACTATTTATAGACTTACTAAGGCCAACTAAATTAAGTTGATCTGCACCTTTAATAACTGGAACAATTAAATTGCCATTCGGAAGTGCAGTAGCCATTCCAATATTAAAATCCTTTTTGATAATAATTTTATCTCCGTCTAAACTTGAATTAATAAGCGGAAACTTTTTCATCGCAGCCACCAAACATTCTACAATAAGTGGTGTGAATGTTAATTTGGTGCCTTCTCTTTTTTCAAAAGCAGCTTTATTGCTATTTCTCCACTGCACTAAATTTGTTACGTCAGCTTCAGAAAAACTTGTCACGTGTGGACTAGTTTGCACACTGTCTACCATATGTTTGGCAATCAGTTTGCGCATGCGGTCCATTTCTATAATTTCTGATGCGCCACTTAGTACAACACCCGCAGGGTTACTTGCCGCTGAGGTTGAAGCAGTAGTTGTTGTCGCAACTGAAGAAGCTTGCGTTGGAGTCGAAGCTGCAACAGGCGCAATAACTGCCGTAACTATTCCCGATTTTTTTGCTACCACCCAGTTTAAAATATCTTTTTTTGAAACCCTTCCGCCTGATCCAGTGCCAGGTATTTTTTCCAAATCACTTAAGCTTACGCCTTCACTTTGTGCAATGTTTAAAACCAGCGGCGAGTAAAAACGAATTTCAGAATTACCTGTTTCTTGCGGTGCCGTATTTACTGGTGCAGCAGGAGCATATGGAATGAATTCGGTTTCTTCCCCAATAGAACTAGGCGCAGCTGCTGGGGTTTCAATAATTGTATTTGTAGCATTATTGCTAGCACCGGCCACTTCAATTTTTGCAAGCACACTTCCAATGGGCGCCACATCATTTACTTGAAAACAAATTTCTACCAATTTTCCTGCAAATGGGGCAGGAACCTCCGTGTCTACTTTGTCGGTGGCAATTTCAAGTACGGTTTCGTCCACAGCAATATTGTCTCCAATTTGCTTGTTCCATTTTAAAATGGTGGCTTCCATAATACTTTCGCCCAATTTGGGCATCACTAAATCAACAATTGCCATAGACTGCTCAGAGGTTTAACGTCTTCACAAAAGTACGTTATGCGGTTAAAATAGGGTTAACTATTATCCACAATTAGAAGGCGGAGCATATTGAGGGCGCTATTGGCTGTTAATTCAATATTACGCTTGCGGTCAAACCTAAAATGGAATACCTGTGCCCTTACTTCATTTTCAGATGCAACGGCCATCCAAACCATTCCTACGGGCTTTTCGGGGGTTTCGCCTCCAGGTCCCATAATACCACTAACTGCCACAGAATAGTCTGTTTTAAGCAGTTTTCGGGCCGAAACGGCCATTTTTCTAACACATTCTTCACTAACCACCCCCACGGTTTCCATGGTTTCTTTGGAAACGTCTAGTAAATCGCCTTTGATTTCATTGGCATAGCTTACCACGGAGCCCTTAAAATAGGCCGATGCGCCAGCTTTAGCCGTTAATAAATGGGCAATATATCCACCCGTGCAACTTTCCGCGGTAGAGAGGGTTTTATGTTGGTTGAGTAGTAATTGACCCACCACTTCAGCCATTGGTATATCTTCTTTAACCACCAAATAATCTGTAACGGCGGTTGCCAGATTATCAAAATGGGTATCTAATTCTTTGTCCAAATCTGCTTCATGTTGAGGATCACCTGATATTGTTAATCGTAAACGAACCATACCATAATTGGGTAGGTACGCTAGTTTAATATGACTTGGTAGGGCAGCTTCATTTTCTTTAATCATTTCTGCTAAAAAAGATTCGCCAATGCCTGCCGTTAATAATGTTTTGTGCTTAATCAGGCCTGTTTTAAAACGCTTTGGAATCATTGGAATTACATGATGTTCCATGATCGATTTCATTTCGTGGGGGACACCTGGCATGGATATAAAGAGTACGCCATCTTTTTCAAAAAGCATACCAGGCGCGGTTCCGCGTTCATTTAATAAAACAGTGCAACAATCTGGCACTTCTGCTTGCTTGGCGTTACGCTCAATCATGGGGCGCTTTAAAATGCGCTCAAAAATATCTGTAACATGCACAAGTGTTGCGGGATCTACTACCATTTTCCCGCCAAAATATTCACACAACAAAGGTTTTGTGATATCGTCCGAAGTAGGCCCTAAACCACCTGTCAAAAGTATGATTGAAGATTTCTTGCTTTCTGCATCTAATGCAGCCCAAATGTCTTCCCAAACATCACCAACCGCAACCCTGTTTTTAATGGTAATGCCCGCTTTATTGAGTTCTTGGGCAATCCAGGCACTATTGGTGTCAATCACTTGACCTATTAATAATTCATCTCCAATAGTGATGATGGATGCAAAAACTTTTTCCATGTCAGGGCCTTAATTTAGTGCGAAGTAAATATAGTAAGCACAAACAGGCAAATATAAATATATTGCACCCTATGAAAACACAAAATTTTAGTAACCACAGTAGGTTGGTAGCTGGTTGGCACGGGCTTACATTTTTTGCCATATTGGCTTTTTGGATTGGCAGTTTTGTTAACCTGGCACATGCCGAAGGTGCCGGATTTTACAGTGCCTCTCTTTTGAATCTTGCAGGCTTTATTTTTTTATGCCTATTTGCGTTTGTTCGCATTTTTGCCCTAAAAGCACAGGATAGAGCCATTAGAGCCGAAGAAAATTTGAGACATTTTGTATTAACAGGCAAATTACTCCCAGCTAGTTTACGCATTGGTCAAATTGTAGCACTTCGTTTTGCCTCCGACGATGAGTTTGCCACTCTTGCAGTAAAAGCTGCCGCCGAAAATTTAACTGGTAAACAAATTAAGCAGTCTATCACTAATTGGAAAGCGGATACCTACCGCGTATAAATTTAATAGTACGTTTTATGAAACATCAATTTTGGATGCTATCGTTTGTATGCCTGCTTGCGGTGCAAGCCTCGGCACAATCAACAACCATATCTTTAAATAGCGATGCTGAAAAAGACGCCGTTAAAAATGTAATCAAGCTAACATTTAAAGCCATGAATACAGCAGACACGGTTTTATTGAAATCTTGTTTTGCGCCGGATGCTATGTTACAGGTGATTCAAAACCAAAAAGATTCGGTGGTTGTAAGAACGAGTAAAGTATCTGATTTTGTGGCTAGCATTGGAAAGCAGCAGCCAGGCTCACTTGACGAGCGTTCTTTTGATGAAATCATTTATATAGACCGTGAACTAGCTTCCGCATGGGCGCCATATACGTTTCACCGCAATGGAAAATTCTCACATAAAGGCATTGATAGCTTTCAATTTGTTAAATTAAAAGAAGGTTGGAAAATTCAGTACCTCATTTACAACATGTATCAGTAAGGGGTAAAATATTATTCGCTAAAAAATGGCGCTAACTTTTCTTTAAGGCTTTCAGGTATCTGTGTTCTTTTGCCTGTTGTAGCATGTATAAAATACAGCACTACTTTTCCTTGGGTGAGTAGCTTGCCTGCTTCGTTGTATACTTCGGTCATAAATTTGATTTGATGTTCATGCGGGAGCTCAGGCACTGTTGTTTTTACCGTTAATAAATCGTCGTAGTGGGCAGGCCTAATGTATTTGGTTTCCATCGTTACTACAGGCATGTGAATCCCCATTTTTTCAATTTCTTTGTATGAAAGTCCAATGGCACGCATCGCTTCTACGCGACCCACTTCAAAATATTGGGCATAATTGCCATAATATACCACGTCCATTTGATCGGTTTCAGCGTATCTAACTCGAATGTTTGTATGATGTTCGTACATGATTTTCCCTGCTTTTGTTGACAAACTTACGGCATCTATCTGTTTTTCCACAAATGCCCATTAGAAAGGGCCTTACGGGGTGGTAATGCTACCTTTAAAATGGTTTTCACTTTTTATTAAGAAAGAAATATAAACCTTTGTAAAAAAGGCTATCATACATATGAAAATACGTACTTCTATTTTATCGGTATTCTTTTTTGTACTAGCACAAATAGGTTTGGCGCAAACTCCAGTTTTGCCGAGTTCAATGGATGCAAGTATGCGTGATTTGCAAACTTTTGTTTCGGATAAGGCATATGTGAGTAGTTATCAATTAGCCAAAGAACTGAAGCGAACTTCGATGTACCAGAATAATAGTTCTGTAAAAGAGAAGGTTGATTTCTATTTATTAGTGAGTGGTTTACAATTAGATGAAAAGGGGATTGTAGAACAAGCTAGTGATTTTATAAAAGCATCGGTAGATCCTGCCTTTCGCCAAATGATGACCTATTATGTTGGTTTTTATTATTTTAGAAACAACAAGCCAGATCAAAGTTTAACTTATTTAGAAACAGCAAAACTGGCCAATTTAACCAATGCGCAAATAGGAGAAGTAAAATATTTACTAGGGTATCTTTATTTTAGTGTAGGACAGTTTGAAAAAGCCAAACAACCACTAGATGCTGTTCGTCAAACAGTGGGCGATGTATATTATGTGGATGCTAATTATTATTTCGGTTTTATAGCATTTAAAGAAAAAAATTATGGGGTAGCACTTAGTTGTTTTGACATTGCTAAAGCGGCTTCTGCATATGGTAAGCTCATTCCTTTTTACAATGCGCAGATATTTTATTTTACTGGAAACGCCGAAAAAGCTTTAACTACTGCATTAGATGCTTTAAAATCCGGCAATCAATACTATGAAAAACCGTTACAGCAGCTAGTTGGCAGGTTGCTTTTTGCAAAAAATGATTTTACAGCGGCATTGCCTTACCTAGAAAAATACGTTGCTAGTACTAAGACCCCTTCAAGTGAAGATGTATATGAGTTATCATTTTGTTATTTTGAGCAAAAAAAATGGAACAAAGCCATTGAAGGGTTTAAGCAACTCACTACCGGAAAAGATTCATTGTCTCAAAATAGCATGTACCTGCTGGCTAAAGCATATTTAGAAATAGGCGATAAATCAAATGCTAGAAATGCATTTATTTTTTGTGCCGAAAACAATAGCAATAAAGTACAAAAAGAAGTGGCTACTTTTTCTGTAGCTAAACTATCCTTCGAAGAGGGACTTATAAATGAGGCATTAAAAGGATTTCGAGAATTTCTAAAACAATATCCACGTTCTACCTATACCCAGGAGGCCACCGATTTACTCGTTAATACCCTTGCCCGAACCAGTAATTTTAAAGAAGGACTTCAATTGTATGCTGGTATTAAAAATCCATCAGCGTTGGCTCAAAAAGCATACCCTTCATTACTCTATGGAAGAGCGGTAGAACTCATCAATGATCAGTACGTTGATGCCGCTGATAGCTTACTAGATCATTTGCTTGCAGCACCCAATAACCAAGATGTAGCGGTATTAGCCTATTTCTGGAAGTCTGAAATGCAGTTTAGAAAAGGAAGTTATAATCAAGGGATTTCTTATTTGCAAAAGTTTTTGTTAGCACCTGTTGTTAATGCAGAAGTTAATTTGAGTAACGCCTATTATAACTTAGGTTTTGCACAAATGCAATTACATGCGTATTCCGATGCTATTATAAGTTTTGAAAAAGCGGCGGCTACTGTCAAAACGGGATCGCCTATTTTTCAGGACCTAGTTATTAAAAAAGCGGATTGTTTTTTTATGACAAAAGATTTTACCAAAGCAATGGCACTCTATGATCAGGTTATTGATCGTAAATTTGATGCAGAAGAGTATGCCTATTTTCAAAAGTCTATTATACTTGGTGCTTCAAATAAAACATCAGAAAAACTGGCATTGCTTCAAAAGTTTGTAAAACAATATCCAAATTCTGGACTTCTTGGTGATGTGTATATGGAAATTGCCAACACGTATTTAGCGGCCGAATCCTATGCATTAGCAGTATCTCCGCTACAGCAAATTACGTCAAGTGTTCCGCTTGCTGCTTGGCATCCAGCAGCTTATTTAAAACTCGGTGTTGCTTATTTTAATATTGATAAAAACAACGAGGCACTTACTGCATTTACAAGTTTGCTTGCTAAGTTTCCAAACACCGAAGAATCTGAGTCATCGATTGAGTATATCCGAAATATTTTTGTAGAAAACCAAAAGCCGCAAGATTTTATTGCCTTTATGGAGTCTAACGGTAAGGCTTTATCTGAAACAGAAGCAGATTCATTAACCTACCAGGCAGCGCTATTGCGTTACGAACAAAAAGATTTTGCTGGCACAAAAAATGGAATGAGTGCCTATATCGATAAATTTCCGAGTGGTGCGCATGTGTTAGAGGCGCATGACATCATGGCTTCGATTTATGAGTTGGAAAAAAATACAGTAAGCGCCATTAAATACCTTTCCTATATCGCATCTAAAGCACCCAATAAATTTGCCACTGATGCGGTATTACATTTGGCTAGGGCTTATTATTTTGAACTACTTGATTATGCAAAAGCGACTACCTATTATAAACAGCTAGATGCGATGGCCACTAACGAGTCTATAAAAAAAGAAGCAGTGCGCGGCTTAATTAGAAGTGCTACCAAACAATCCAATTGGGAAGATGCACTTCCAGCAGCAATGCAAATTTTTGAAATGTCTGGTGCGGCTTCCGATGATAAAGTGATGGCCAATTTTGTAATGGCAAAATCAAAGCAGCTTGCAGTATCACTTGATACAGCGGTTATGTATTATAAAGAAGTGATTGCTTCAGGTAAATCAGAATTTAGTGCAGAGGCTAAATACCAACAGGCTAAAATATTATTTGAGCAAAATAAATTGGATGACGCTGAAAAAGTTGCTTTTGAGCAAATCAAAGGCTGGGGTTCTTATGAATATTGGGTAACAAAATCTTATTTGTTGCTTGGTGATATTTATCATAAGCAGCTAGATTATTTCAACGCAGAAGCAACCTATCAAAGTATTATTTCCAATGCTACTTTTGCGGATTTGAAAAAGGAAGCACAAGAAAAATTAACACAAGTAACCACTGATAAAGCAAAAAAATAAAAATCTAAACAGATGAATAAAGTTGGATTCCTTTTTTATATGACGGCTTTTTGTGTAACACATATCAGTGCACAAGTGGCTTCAAAAAATACGACAGACACGGCAAAAGTGGTAACGATTACATCGGCCTTTAAGCCTAGCTTAAGACCGCTATCTAAAATTAATTTTCTAGCAGCCACTCCATTTGTTGACAATAGCAAGGTGACTATGCGGTATATGGTGCCTTCGCAAAACATTAGTTTTGGTTATCAAGCTGTAGCGGTAACGCCTTTAGCATATGTAGCAGATTCTATTAGCCCACTCAAGCGCAATCATTTTTTAAAAGTTGGTCTCGGGAATCTAAATTCCATCATTGCAGAAGCTGAATTTAATATAGGAGATGGTGTTAAAAACAATACCTACATAGGTGGCGGCTATAAAAAAATGAAAGGTCCTTTATTTGCCCAAGAATTTACTGACGTTCATTTTTCTATCAATAGCGCCCATCAAATAGGAGAAGCCCACGATTTGAGTGTTAAGTTTACAACAGGTTCTACCACCCGCTATGCATATGGGTTCAAGCCTGCTAGCATACCTTATACCAAAGACAATATTTTAAACAAATACAATAGCGCAGGCATTACGGTACACTTGGCAAACAAAACTGACGCATTTTTTGGTATCCATTATACACCCACTATTTCGTTTGATTATTTGCAGTCTGGTGTAGATGAAAGAGAATTTGAAACCAGTATATCAGCGCCCGTTTCAAAAAATTTAGGCACCGATTTTAAAATTTCAGTACAACCCACAGCTAGTTTTTCAAACACCGTTTTGCCAACAATTCCTAATAACCTAACCATTGTCAACAATTTGTTTTCGATGCCAAGTACGTTTAGTTGGATTACAAATAAGTTTCAGGTTCATTTTGGTGCTGCACCCACCATCAATAATGGTAACTATGCTGTATTACCACAAGTAACTGGGGTAGCTATACTTCCAAATAATGGATTAAGGGTTGAACTTGGTTGGGCAGGTCATTTTGAAAAAAATAATTTGCGTACTTTGGCTGCTTTTAATCCTTGGGTTCGTATTCCTAATAATTTCTCTAACACCAAAATTACTGAGCAGTTTTTAGGCTTTAAACTTCCAGTGGGGAATCATTTTACGTATGGCGTCACCTTGTCATTATTGGAATATGAAAATCAAGCGCTTTTTACGAATGCATTTACCGATGGCAGATTGTTTCATGTTTTTTTTGAACCAAGCATGCGTGCGGTTCAATTACAGGCCAATGTTAGTTACACCTTGCAAGAAAAATTAAATGTATTGGGAGGTGTCACCTATAAAAAGTTTTCTGGTTTAAAGGTTCAAAATGAAGCATGGGGATTACTGCCACTTGAACTAAATGGATCTTTGCACTGGAAGTTCTCCCATAAACTCTCATTTACATCAACGCTTTATGCATGGGATGGGGCACAAGCCATGGATGCGCAAATGGCCACCAAAAAACTCCCTGCCGCTGCCGACATTTCATTGGGTGCAACTTTTACGGTCGTAAAATCTGCTAAATTTTGGTTACAGCTAAACAATATACTTGATAATAGGTACCAGCGTTGGAACCAATATGAAGTTTTTGGCCGAAATGTTGTGGCGGGATTTGTATATTCGTTCTCTGGAAAACAATAGGCGCATGTTAGACCATATATACCCATTTTTACTGGTTCATAAAAAGCTTCAATTCGCTGGCATTGGTACACTCGAAATGGTGCCTGTTTCTGCAGCTATTGATAAGGGTGGGCTCCGTATTTCAGCGCCTTACGAAAAAATTAATTTTATACCTGGTCAAGTACCTACCGATCAATCATTTATTGCTTGGGTAGCGGCACTCGATCATATTGATATAGAAACGGCTTCATCAACAACGCATGCAGCTATCGAAGAATTGGCAGCTAGTATACAATTGCAACAACCGGTTATCATTGCAGGTGTTGGTAATTTTCGTAAAGAGGGCTCTGGTATTTTATTTACTGCGCATGAACCATTGTATGCCGTTCAGGAAGCGCTTCCAATACCAACTGGTTTGCAGTGGTCATTTAAAAAAGGTTTATTGTATAAAGCACAACCATTATCTACTATGGATACTTATTGGTGGGTTGCGGCAATTTTACTAGCTATAGCTGGGACAGCTGCCATTGCTAATTATTATCTACAAATTAACGATCAATTTTAATTCGCCTTTCAATGGCTTCTATCATTCATTATAATACCTGTCCTATTTGCGCTTCCGCATCAATTGGCAAATTATATGTTGCCAAAGACTATACTGTTTCTGGTGAATTATTTGAAGTATGGCGTTGTAACACTTGTTCAGGTGGGTTTACGCAAGATGTGCCAGACGCTAGCACGATTGGTCCTTACTATGCTGCTGAATCTTATGTTTCCCACACAGACAGTCGTAAAGGGTTAATTAATTCGGTGTATCATAAAGTAAGAAGCTACGCACTGCTTACAAAGAAAAATTTAATTACTACACTCATTGGTAAACAAACGGGTGCAATACTTGATATTGGTGCAGGAACGGGGGCTTTTGTGAACACGATGCAATCTGGTGGGTGGCATGTAACTGGCCTTGAGCCAGATGCAACGGCGGCTAAACAAGCCCTTCTTAAATATAATATTCAGTTAGCGGCAGCGGATACTATTTACACCCTAGAACACCATCAATTTGACGCCATTACCATGTGGCATGTGTTAGAACATGTGCACGACTTGCATGGTTATTTTAAGCGTTTTTTTGAAATATTAAAAACAGATGGCGTACTTGTAATTGCAGTTCCTAATTATACCAGTACCGATGCTAGTATATATGGAAAAAATTGGGCGGCGCTGGATACGCCTAGGCATTTGTATCATTTTTCTCCGACAAGTATGGAATTAATTGCGGATACGCATGGCTTTACGCTTGTAACCAAAAAGGCGATGTGGTTTGACGCTTTTTATGTAGCCATGTTAACAGAACAGCATAACGGTGGATCTTTTATAAAAGCAATATTAGTTGGGCTTTGGTCTAATGTAACAGCACTATTAGACGTCAATAAGTGCAGTTCTGTTATATATGCGTTTAAGAAAAAGTAATAAGGGTATAGAAACCTATTGTAACGTTCTATTGTAATGTTAGCTTAAAAATAGCAGGCCAATTTTTACCAGTAATATAAGCTGCCTTTGTAACACTATCATACGCAATCCCATTTAATACATTTGTTTCTGTGGTAATGGGTTGGTTTGTTTTTTGCAAAATATTTGTAAAGTCAAATTGCTTTTCTACTTGTCCAGATGCAGGGTTGATGGCTATTATTTTATTTTCACCCCACACATTAGCGTAAATTTTTCCTTCAATCATTTCTAGCTCATTAAGAGAGGCGATATAACCATTGTTGTCATATACGCCCAATGTTTTTTCGATGGCTAGGGTAGCTGGATGTACAAAATATAAATTACTAGTTCCCGTACTTATAATGAGTTGGTTATTGAAATGGGTAATGCCCCAACCTTCATAATTCCAATTTAATTCTTTTTCTTTTTTAAAGGTATTGGCGTCATACACTAGCACTTTGTGGTTTTGCCATGTGAGTTGGTAGAGTTTGTTATTGTAAATTGTAATGCCTTCTCCAAACAAAGTATCCGCTATGGATAAGGTCTGTAATGCTTTTCCGGTTGCAAGCTCTGTTTTAAAAAGCTTGCTTTGGTTGGTTAGGCCGGTTCCTTCGTAAAGGGTATTGTTGTGCCAAATAAGTCCTTGGGTAAAGGAGCTGGTATTGTGCGGATAAACCGATACTATAGTGTAGGTGCCATTGATAGGCGCTTGTATCGCAACTGCCGGCGACGTTTCACTCGCATCCGAATCTTGATTGGGTTGACATCCAAAAAGGGTAGTAGCGACAAGTAAAAAGCATATAAGATTTTTTTTCATGGCAGCTTAGGATTCATTAAACATTAAATCTGAAATGCATAATATCGCCATCCTTAACAAGGTATTCCTTTCCTTCAATTCGTAATTTACCATTGTCTCTGCAAGCTGCTTCACTTCCTAATTGAACATAGTCATCGTAGGCAATTACTTCGGCTTTAATAAAGCCTTTTTCAAAGTCGGTATGGATAACACTAGCAGCCTGTGGGGCTTTCCAGCCTTTTAAAATGGTCCATGCCCTCACTTCTTGAACGCCCGCCGTAAAATAGGTATCTAGGTTTAATAATTTATACGCAGATCTAATTAAACGGTTTAGCGCTGGCTCCGTCATTTTATATTCTTCCATGAACATTTGCTTATCATCCACAGATTCTAATTCTGCAATTTGTGCTTCAATATTATTACACATCACAATCACTTGAGCTCCTTCATGTGCAACAGCGGCGGCAAGCATTTCAGAATATTTATTGCCAGTATGCATACTCGCCTCGTCTACGTTTGCAACGTATAAAACAGGCTTGTCGGTGAGTAAAAACAAATCGGCAACGGCTACTTTATCCTCTTTTGAAAGACCTAATGAAAAAATACTTTTACCAGTCTCTAAATGACTTTTACAGCGCGTTAAAATTTCAAATTCAGCTTTAGCCTTAATATCGGAACCTACACGTGCCATTTTTTCTACACGTTGCATTTTCTTTTCTACACTTTCTAAATCTTTTAATTGTAGTTCGGTATCAATAATTTCTTTATCACTCACTGGATTGATAGCACCTTCTTCTCTTAATACGTTTTCATCTTCGAAACAACGGATAACGTGTATGATGGCATCTACTTCTCTAATATTTCCTAAAAATTTATTGCCAAGTCCTTCACCTTTACTCGCTCCTTTTACAAGACCTGCGATGTCAACAATTTCCATTTGGGTTGGAACAATGCGGTCTGGAATTACAAGTTCAGCCAACTTACTTAAACGCTCATCCGGAACGTCTACAAGGCCAACATTTGGCTCAATGGTACAGAAACGGTAATTGCTAGCCTGGGCTTTAGCACTAATGCTTACTGCATTAAATAAAGTTGATTTTCCTACGTTGGGTAGCCCTACGATGCCTGCCTTTAAAGCCATAATTGAAACCTTTTTAAGTAAGGTGCAAATATAGCTCCAATATTTTTTATATTCACCCCATAAATTAACCCTGATGGCACTAAATATTGTATGGATCGCCTTTTTTATCGTGGCTTTTGTAATTGCTCTTTATAAGTTTTTGTTTTTACACGACACAGAAGTGTTTAAAACCCTTGTGGATGGTATGTTTGATAGTGCCAAAGGTTCTGTAATGGATGTTGCTTTTCCTTTAGCGGGCACCATGGTTTTCTTTTTAGGTCTGATGAATATTGCGGAGCGTGCGGGCGCCATTAACTGGATTGCTAGGCTCCTAAATCCATTTATGAAAAGGTTGTTTCCTGAAGTACCTGAAAAGCACCCTGCAATGGGACAAATGGTGATGAATTTTAGTGCCAATATGCTAGGGCTTGACAATGCGGCAACACCCTTTGGGTTAAAAGCCATGGAAAGTTTACAGTCCATTAACCCAGACAAAGAAAAAGCCACCAATGCACAAATCATGTTTTTGGTGCTACATACAAGCGGCCTTACTTTAATTCCACTCACCATCATTTCTTACCGTTTAGCGGCAGGCTCTACAGAGGCTGCCAGTGTATTTATACCTTGTGTACTGGCAACTATATGTACAACACTTGCTTCTATATTTATTGTTGGCTTCAAGCAAAAATTAAAGTGGGATAAAGTTATTTTAACTTGGTTGTTAGGCCTTGTTGCACTGGTAGCAGGCATGCTATTTTTTGTTCAGCAAATGGGGGCGGAGCAAAAAGAAGTATTTAGCCGCGTTACCGGTAATATGATTTTACTACTACTTGTAGTGCTTATTATTATAGGTGGGATGCTTAAAAAAATAAATGTTTTTGACGCCTTTATTGATGGCGCCAAAGGCGGCTTTGATGTGATTTTAAAAATCATTCCTTACCTCGTTGGCATGCTGGTTGCTATTCGCGTATTTAGAGATAGTGGTGCCCTTGGATATATGGTGGATGGACTTAGTTGGGTAATTGGATTAACCGGGGTAGATACCGCGTTTACGCCTGCCTTACCGGTGGCTATTATGAAACCATTTAGTGGGAGTGGTGCAAGAGGGCTGATGCTAGATGTAATGAAATCAAATGGCCCTGATTCTTTTGTAGGAAAATTGGCATCTACGTTTCAGGGATCTGCAGATACTACTTTTTATATCATCGCTCTTTATTTTGGTAGCGTAGGTATCAAAAAAGTACGTTATGCGATTTGGGCAGGGGTGTTAGCGGATTTAATTGGTGTAGTGGCTGCAATACTTATTGGCTACGTATTTTTTATGTAGTTTTCTCGCCCGCCATTTCCATTACAATTTTCCATTCGGCCGGTTTAACCGTTTGTACGGATAGTCTACCAAGTCTTACAAGGTCCATATCTTGTAATTTAGCATGTGCCTTAATGTCTGCAAGCTTCACGGTTTTTTTAAGCTTTTTAAAGGGCTTAAAATCAACGACAAGCCATGCTGGATCTGGGGTGGTAGGGTCTTGGTATGATTCCTTGACTACTTTAGCAATGCCTACTATTTCCATGCCTTCATTGGAGTGGTACCAAAAAGCGAGATCACCTTTTTTCATGGATCTTAAATTATTGCGCGCGCCATAATTTCTAACACCATCCCAAAATGTTTGTTTGTCATTTTCAAACTGATCCCAACTGTATTTGAAAGGTTCCGATTTGATAAGCCAGTAATTCATTTTGAAAACTATTTATGTCGTAAAATACTATGATAAATATTATGCTTCGCTTGCAAGTACGTCTGCTAAATGCAGCACTTTTAAACCCGAGTGATTATGTGTTAAGCAACCATCGATGTGCATTAGGCAACTCATGTCGGTACTAACAATATATTCGGCGCCCGTAGCTGCTGCGTTGGTGGTTTTTTGATCACCCATCGCAATACTGATAGGTTCAAATTTTACGGCAAAGCTGCCTCCAAATCCACAGCAGGTTTCTACATCATTCATTTCTATCAGTTCAAGACCTTTAACTTTACTGAGAAGCTTACGCGGCTCTGTTTTGGTATTGCATTCACGAAGGGCAGCACAGCTATCATGGTAGGTAACTTTGCCATTAAACGTAGCACCAACGTCATCAATTTTTAAAATATTAATTAAAAAATCGGAGAGTTCGTAAATACGAGCCGATGTTTTTTTAGCAACATTAATTTGCGCAGAGTTCTCGTAAAGTTTTCCGTAGTAGTTGCGTACAAAGCCAGTACAGCTTGCACTTGGCGATACGATATAATCGGTACCATTAAAATCGTCTAGGAATTTGTCACAAACGCTTTTAGATTCCGACCAAAAACCCGCATTAAATGCAGGCTGGCCACAACAGGTTTGGTTGGCATTGTATTTGACCGTACAGCCTACTTTCTCCAACACTTTTACCATGTTAAACGCTACCTGAGGGTAGAGCTGATCAATGAAGCAAGGAATAAATAACTGTACGTTCATTTATCTATTTTTCACTACCTAAACGGTAGATGTATTTATCTGCTAAAAAGCCTTTATCTGTTGTAGGATATTTTTCCTTGATTTCTTTGTATAGGGCTAAAGCTGCTTCATTTTTTCCAGTAGTTTCTGAAAGAAGGGCAGCTCTAAATAAATATTCAGATGCGTTGCTTTCGTCTTCAGAGAAACTAGCAGCCGCTTTTTTATAATAATCTATGGCTTCGTCTTTTTTGTTAAGCTCCGCACTTGCATCACCTAAAGCACCAATCGCTAACATTTGAATTTGCTTAGCATCTGTAGAAAAATCTTTTAGGTATTTGATGGCGTTGTTAAAATCACCAAGCTTTAAATAGCTAACACCAGCATAGTAGCCAGCAATATTTGCAGCCTTGGTTCCATCGTAGTTTTTAATAATATATAATACACCTTTGCTTACACCATCGCCATTTAAAACAAGGTTAGAAGAGTCTAGCGCAAAATATTCCTGTGCTTTAATCATCGCTTCAGAAGCTTTTTCTTCTTTAGGGGTAACAATGTATTCTTGGTATCCAAACCAACCACCCACTACTACTAAAATAACAGCAGCTGCAGTAGCGATTTTTTTACCACTTGTATTCCAAAAATCGGTTGCTCCTTCTAGGCCTTCGTTGTTTGTGTGTTTTACTTCGTTTTCTGACATGGTATTTGTTTTCTTGTAATTTTGTAATTGTGGTTAGTCTACTATGAACGGATAATTTTCGTCTAGGTAAACATCTTTTAAAACTTCGCTATCATCAGGCCAAGGGCTTTCTTCAGCAAATTTCACACTCTGCTCAACAATGGCATCAATTTTTTGATCGATGGCTTGTAAGTCAGCTTCAGTGGCAAATCCATTTTCTAAAATGGTTTCACGCACTTTAGTGATAGGGTCTTGATTTTTGTAATCTTCCACCTCTTCTTTACTTCTATATTTTTGTGGATCTGATACAGAGTGTCCTTTGTATCTGTAAGTTTTCATTTCTAGTAAAGTTGGACCTTCACCATCTCTACCTCTTTTTACAGCCCTTGCTACACCTTCGTGAACAAGTTCAGGAATCATTCCATCAATAACATCGGCAGGCATATCGTATGCATCTGCTAATTTGTAAATATCTGTTACATTACTAGTACGCTCAATAGAGGTACCCATGGCGTAATTATTGTTTTCACAAATAAATACCACTGGTAATTTCCAAAGCATAGCAAGGTTAAATGTTTCATGTAAAATACCCTGACGTGCAGCGCCATCACCAAAATAGCAAAGAACCACATTACCTGTGCCTTTGTATTTTTCAGCGAAAGCTAAACCGCCAGCAGTTCCAATTTGCGCACCCACAATACCGTGTCCACCAAAAAATCGATGTTCGAGGCTAAAGAAGTGCATACTGCCTCCTTTACCTTTGGCACAACCGGTTGCTTTACCATACAATTCGGCCATACAAGAATCGGCAGATACGCCTTTTGCAAGCGCTAAACCGTGGTCACGGTAGGCAGTAATAAATGGATCGTCGTGCTGGGTAGCTGTCATACAGCCCGCTGCTATTGCTTCTTGGCCAATGTAAGCGTGGAAAAATCCACGGATCTTACCTGCCATTTTATACATTTCTTCTGATTTAAGCTCAAACTGGCGAATCAGCTGCATGAGCTCGTACCAGTAGAGGTAGGTTTCTTTTGAGAATTTAGTAGGCACTAGTCAAAATTTTGAGGTGCAAATATACGGGTTAAACATTAAAAATTTAGGCTTCGTTTAGGAACGGATACTTATAATCTACGGGTGGATTAAAGGTTTCTTTGATGGTCCTTGCGCTAAGCCAGCGGTACAAATTAATGAGGCTACCAGCCTTGTCATTGGTACCTGAGGCACGAGCACCCCCAAACGGTTGTTGGCCCACTACAGCCCCTGTGGGCTTATCGTTGATGTAAAAGTTACCCGCGGCATGGCGTAATTTATTGGTAGCCAGCTCCACAGCAGCTCTATCTTGCGATATAATAGCCCCTGTTAAAGCGTATTTTGACGTGGTATTTACTAGATCAAGGGTTTTTTCAAAGGCTTCGGCTTTGTAGGTGTAAATGGTTAAAACCGGTCCAAAAATCTCTTCGCACATAGTTACGTACTTAGGGTCAGACACTTCAATAACGGTTGGCTCAACAAAATATCCGTCTTTTTTGCTGTAATTACCACCCACGATTATTTTAGCTTTTGTATCCTTTTTAGCCCTATCAATATATTTTGCAATGTTATTAAATGATTTTTCATCAATAACCGCGTTTACAAAATTGGAGAAGTCTTCTACGGTTCCCATTTTCATGGATTGAACGGCAGCTACTAATTTAGTTTTAATTGCCGGAGCGATGTTACTAGGAAGGTAAGCCCTTGAAGCAGCCGAACATTTTTGTCCTTGGAATTCAAAAGCACCTCTTGCAAGTGCAGTAACAACGGTATCTACATCTGCAGATTTATGCACCATCACAAAATCTTTACCGCCAGTTTCACCAACAATGCGCGGGTATGATTTGTATTTCGGAATATTTTCACCAATCACTTTCCACATATTATTAAAGACGCCTGTAGAACCTGTAAAGTGCACGCCCGCAAAATCGGGGTGTGAGAAACATACTTCACCAATGGTTGGTCCGTCCACATAAATTAAATTGATCACACCATCAGGTAATCCGGCTTCTTTTAAAATGCGCATAAACATTTGTGCCGAATATATTTGTGTGTTGGCTGGTTTCCAAACAACGGTATTGCCACACATCGCAGCAGAAGTAGGTAGGTTGCCACCAATGGCTGTAAAGTTAAAAGGGGTTACCGCTAAAACGAATCCTTCAAGTGGACGCCATTCTAGCCGGTTGTGCATACCAGGTGCCGATGCTGGTTGTTGCTTATATATTTCACTTAAAAAGTGCACGTTAAAACGTAAAAAATCGATGAGCTCACATGCAGCGTCAATTTCAGCTTGATATGCATTTTTACTTTGACCAAGCATGGTGGTACCATTAATATGGTAGCGGTATTTGGTAGCTAATAAATCTGCTGCTTTTAAAAATATATGGGCTCTATTTTCCCAAGACATGGCAGCCCATGCATCTTTTGCTTTAAGTGCTGCATTAACGGCATCTATGGCGTGTTTTTTATTACCCGCATGAAAATGTCCAAGCACATGTGCACGCTCGTGTGGCGGGTGTATGGCTACTTTTTTTCCGGTCCTTACGGCTTTGCCGCCAATATACATTGGTATATCAATAACCTGTTTTTTTAAGGCAGCGAGTGTTTTTTTAAGTCCAGCACGCTCTGCGCTTCCGGGTGCGTAATTTAATACGGGTTCGTTGGCGGGTTGCGGATAATGAAATGTTCCAATTGACATAATGCTATCTTTTATAGTTGTCGACTATGAATTATTCTGGTAATAAAACAAATTTTGCTTTATTGGCTTCGTTAAAATATTTATTGGCGAGTGCTTTAGTTGTTGCAACGTCAATTAGATTGATGCGGGCAGGAGCTTGTAAAATTTTAGTGGGGTCTGAACCTCTAAATATAGCTTGCTCTAATCTGTAGCGCCAGTAGCTATTTTCTTTCACATCATTTTCTAGGCTTCTAGTTTGCTCTGCTTTTACTTTATCAATATTAATTTGTGCTACACCATTTAATTTGGTTTGCTTGATTTCTTCTTCTACAAGTGCAATTAATTTTTCTACATTTTCTGGGGCACAACCAAATCTAATAGTGATACTGTATGATTTTTTAGGTTCTTTATTAATGCCGCCGCTAATACCAACGCCATAAACGCCACCTGCATCTTCACGAAGTGTTTCTCTTAATTTAATACCCATGGCTTTGGTTAGCTGGTCTAGTTGTAATTCATCTAGGTCTCCAATGTTAGCAAGGGTGCCTGTATAAAATAATTGTACGCTCGCTTTTGCTTCTTTACCTTTTTTAAGGGTTTTAGAAATGTTACCAGTAGGGTAAGCAGCACCATAATCTTTGTACATTTCTGATGTACCTGATGCAGGTAATGAGGCAATATACATTTCAGTTAACTGCTTAAGGCTGTCAAGGTTTACATTACCTACAAACGTAAATACAAACTGACCAGCATTGCTAAAGCGCTCTTTAAAGATATTAAAGCTTCTGTCTAGATTGAGTTGGTCAAGCATTTCTACAGTTAGAGGCTTACGTCTTGGGTTGTAGTTACCCATCACATATGCTACGGTATCAGAAAATACAGATGCTGGGTCGTTGTTTTTATTGGTAAGCTGCACTTTGTACTGCTGTAAAATAAATTGGAATATTTGAGCGTCTTTACGAGGTGCCACAAAATAACCATGAAGTACTTCTAGGGCTGTAGCTAAATCTTTGGGGCTACTGCTTCCGGTAAAACCTTGCATGTATTCTGCAATGGATGGGCTTACCGCAAAGTTTTTGCCTGCAAACATTTTTTGCATGCTTTGAAAATCGATACTACCCATGCCGCCGTATGATGCTACGATTGCCGCGTTAGAGGCATTTACAAAATCGGCATCTGAATAAAGTGATGATCCACCCCAGCTGATGCCAGAGAATTGAATTTCATCATTTTTAAATGTAGTAGGCTTGACAATTACTTTTGCGCCATTTGATAAGGTCCAAACGCGGGTACCAATGCTGTCGTATATTTTTTCTGAAACAACTTTACCAGCTACTGGTGCTTTTGGTAATAGTGGTCCAGAAGCTACTTTATCTTGGTAAGCATTTAGTTTTGCAATGGGCTTAGCAAGTATTGCTTTGATGCCAGCTTCGGTCAATAAATTTTCTTTTTCTTTTTCAGGCGCGAGTACTAAAACAGTTTTACCTGTAACGTTAAGCCACTGATTGATTAACGCATTTACTTCCTGTATTGCAATAGTAGGAAGGTAACGCTGGTACATTTCAAATTCTTTTTCGATTCCAGGGATGGCTTCGCCTTTTAAAAAGTTGCGCACATATTCCTGTAAAATTTGAACTGATTTTGTTTTATCTTTTTCTTTAAAAGAATTTTCCATGCGAGACATTACGTTTTTAACCGCTCTGTCAAGTTCAGATTGCACAAAGCCATACTGCTTCACTCTTTCGTTTTCTGTTAGGATGGCATTAAATGCCGCTTCCATTTCTTTAGCTGTTTTAGGAACGGCTAAAAGGGTAAAGGCGTCTTTGTCTCCAATGAATTCGCCATAGCTACTGCTCGCAAATAAAAACGGTGCTTCTGGTTTTTGAGATAGTTCGTCTAATCGGCTACTCATCATTTGGTTGAAGAGTTCGCGCACCATACCTTGTCTGTATTCTCCTTCGGTGGTCGCTTCTTTAACAGCGGGAAGCATGTAAAACATTTGAAGCACATTGTATGCCTGCTCCGGATCCGTTAAAATAGAAATGCGGGTATCTGTAAAAGCAGGGATGCTAAATTTAGTGCGTGGTTTTGGACTAGCCGGGTTGGTGAGTTTACCAAAATGCGCTTGAATCATTTTTTCTGTTTCAGCTACATCAATATCGCCCACCACAATCACCGCTTGTAAATTAGGACGGTACCAATCTTTGTAAAATCCGGTAAGCTCACTGTATGGAGCTCCATTGATACTTTCTTTGGTACCAATTGGAAGTCTTTTAGCGTATTGAGAACCATTTAAAATAATAGGGAAATACTTGTCTCTTAAACGGGCATCTGCACCTCTGCCTAAGCGCCACTCTTCTGTTACTACACCACGCTCTTTATCAATTTCGGCGGGATCAAAACTTACTTGGTGTGCCCAGTCTTCTAAAACCTGCATGGCTTTTTTATACACCATGGGGCTATCGGTAGGAACCTGCAATTCGTAAACAGTTTCATCAAAACTAGTGTACGCATTTAAGTCGGCACCAAAGTTTACACCACTTTTTTCTAGGAAGTCTACCAATTCTTGCTTTTTAAAATTCTTGGTTCCATTAAAACACATGTGTTCTACAAAGTGTGCAAGGCCTCTTTGCTTTTCTGTTTCTAAAGTTGAACCAGCGTTTACAACAAGTCTTAACTCGGCTCTATTTTTAGGCTCTACATTTTTTCTGATATAGTAGGTGAGTCCGTTGGCGAGTTTGCCAATCTTAACTTTTGAATCAACGGGTAATTTTGCATCCGTTGGTTTTTGTGCGGTACTAACATAAAAAGTACCAACGAGTAAGATGAGTAGTAAATGTTTGATGCTTTGTTTCATAGTTTCTATTTTTTATCCTTCATGGTGAAGCCCCAATGAAAATCCTAATTTTTCAATTAAGCTTTTTGGTAGTGCAGGAATTTTTTTTCTTTCAATTAAATAAGTAGAGAGGCCCGAAAGGTCTCTGTAAATAAAATGTTTGTTGAGCGCGCCTTCCAAATAACCAGCCCCAGATGTATTACCCGTACCCACACGCATACCAATCATGCGGCGTACCATAATTAAATGTTTATGACGCCAATTGCACATGAGGTGATCGATCTCAATTAAGGCGTCTAAGACCTGGTAAGAAGTTTGAAAAATAGGGTAGTCGCGATAGAGCATAATAAATAGTGCCGCCTGCATCGCTTTTGGCGAAAAAGAGCTTCTTAAATTGGCTAACATTTCGGATGTTGCATCTGTTGGAATTTTTTCGAAAAAAACGTAGTCGAAATCATTAATTTTCGAAGCTTCGCGCGGCGTTAATCCAGACAAATAAATACTGCGGTATTCGTCCCAAAATTTGGTACCAAATTCGTCGTTAAAAAACGGCATTCTTTCGAGCCATTCGTTGATGCGGGATAATAAACTTTTATCGGTTTCGGCGGTAGAAATTTGGTTGTAATCGGGTTTGTCAAATCCGCCTTCGTCGGTTCTTTTGTAATATTCTTTTTGATGCCTGTTGTCAATTTCTAAACCAAGTTTTGCTTCGATGAGTCGGAACTGTTTGGATTGAAATCCGGAAGAAGGGGTAAGCAAATTTCTGAACGCTAAAAAGTCGAGCGGCGTCATGGTGTCAAGTACGTTTACTTGATTGTTTAGAAGCTGTAAAATTTTTATAATTCGGCCAAGACGATGACGCACCAAATTCATATCTTCGGCATTATCATTGATGGCGGGTTGGCCAAAAACACCCAGCACATAATCGAGTTCAAAAATGATTTGTTTGAACCAAAGTTCGTAGGCCTGATGAATCACAATAAACAACATTTCGTCATGTGCTTTTTCGTGACCGTCCGTAAAACTAACAGGATACTGTGCATCTAAAACTTTGTCTAGATGTAGGTAGTCTGCGTAGTATAAAGCCTTCTTTTCCATAGTGTTAAACCAGTTACAAAGAAAAGCAATTTTTAGCCTGCGCTACCCACAGTTTACCCCCAAAAAGTATTGTATATTTGCGGTATGACGCGCGAACAATTGGTGGCTCAAATTGGGGCTAAAAAATCATATTTATTGGTGGGGTTAGACTCCGAAGTTTCTAAATTGCCAAAGCACTTGCAAGGCAAGCCAGACGCGGTTTTGGCGTTTAATAAACAAATCATTGATGCCACCAAAGATTACTGTGTTGGGTATAAAATTAATACTGCTTTTTACGAGTCTGAAGGGGTAAAAGGATGGGAAACCATGCAGCAAACACTAGCATATATCCCCAAAAATTTGTTCACAATTGCCGATGCAAAGCGGGGGGATATTGGCAATACCTCGGCCCAATATGCCCGAACTTTTTTTGAAACCATGCAGTTTGACGCGGTTACAGTAGCCCCTTATATGGGAGAAGATAGCCTGCGTCCTTTTCTAGAATATCAAAATAAATGGACCATTGTTTTGGCTTTAACTTCTAATGCAGGAAGCCAAGATTTTGAACAATTATCTATCGCTAATACGGGTAAGCAATTATACGAAGTTGTATTAGAAAAAATAGCCAATTGGGGCACACCCGATAATTTAATGTTTGTGGTGGGTGCTACCAAGGCAAGTGATTTTGTAGGCATTAGAAATATCATTCCAAATCACTTTTTATTGGTACCTGGCGTTGGTGCACAAGGGGGTAGTTTAGAAGAAGTTTCGCGCTATGGTGCCACACCAGATTGCGGTTTGTTGGTAGCCGCAAGTAGGGCCATTATTTTTGCTAGTAACGGGGAAGATTTTGCCGAGGCTGCTCGTCAAGCTGCTAAAAATTATGCCACTGAAATGGCTGGTTACTTGACATTATAATTCAAATTTTTGTAGTAGTAAGTTTGCCCAAATTTGGTGCATGTTGGCACTATAATGAAGGCCATCTTGCGCAAGCATTTCTGGCGCACAATTTCTGGTTACATCTGTGATATAAACGAACTCAATTTCCATGTCTTCACAGCGCTTTTTTATCACCTCATTAAAGGCATCAATTTGCGCACTAATTTCTGTCAAATTCAACCCTGTTTCCTGCGCTTTGTTTTGAGCAAATGGGGTATGTGACCAATCAGGTATGGAAAGCACAAAAACGCGGTTGTTTTGGTGCCCATTATACTGCAATGCTTTGAGTAATAAAAAGGTAAATTCCTGGTCAAATTCTGTGATGGATAAATTTCGGTATTGGTTATTTACGCCTATTAAAAGTGTGACAAAATCATATTGTTTTTGGAGTAAAGTATGGATCAAATGGGTGGCCAATTCGTTCGTGGTCCAACCAGTTTTTGCCACAATTTCTGGTGCGTTAAAACCCGGGTGTTTGGCCCTTAATTGCCTCACCAATTGGTATGGAAAACTTTCATGTAAGGGTACCGATTCTCCAATCGTGTAAGAATCGCCTAGGGCTAAATAAGTGGGCTGCATGGTACCTAATTTAAAATGATTTCAAGATTTCGTAGAACCTATACACATCTGCAAAACTGCAATAAAGTGGTGCAGGCGCTACTCGAATGACACCTGGTTCTCTATAATCAACAATAATGCCATGGTCTTTCATTTTCTGGTAAATCTCCTTTCCTTTTTCTTCAAAAAACAAACAGAGTTGTGCACCCCGTTGGGTTGGGTCGGAAGGGGTAATAAGGGTAAAAGAAAGAGACGTTAATTGCTCCAGTAAAAATGCTAAATAGCCGGTTAGTGCAATGCTTTTATTGCGTAAATTTTGCATGCCAGCTTCTTCAAAAATTGACAAAGATGCTTTTAAGTTTACGGTATTAAATACCTGTGCGGTACTGATATTCCAACCCGATGCAGTGGGTTTTGCAATAAATCCTTTTTCCATTTTAAAGCGGCTTGCTTCATCATTACCCCACCAACCAGCTAGGCGAGGTGTATCTATATTAGTAGCATGTTTTTCATGTACAAATAGGCCACCTACTGCGCCTGGGCCTGCGTTTAAATACTTATAAGAACACCACACTGCAAAATCTATATTCCATGCGTTTAATTGCATGGGTACATTGCCCGCAACATGCGCTAAATCAAACGCTGCGATGGCACCCACTTTATGTGCTGCATCTGTTATGGATTTGATATCAAAAAGTTGGCCAGTATAATAATTAATGCCACCAAAAAGTACCATCGCTAGCGAATCACCGGCGGCTTCAATGGCCGTAACAATGTCACTGTTTTCAATTGTTTTTTTACCTGCTTCTGGTTTAATTTCTATAATAGCAACCTCAGGGTCTAGGTTAAAATGCTTAACGAGTGTTTCTACGGCGTACTGATCGGAAGGGAAGGCGCCGGCTTCCATCATTATTTTAAAACGGGTAGAAGTAGGCTTATAAAAACTGAGCATTAAGAGGTGCAAGTTTACAGTAAGGGCATTCATCACTGTAATTTCATCTTCTTTTGCGCCCATCATATTAGCTAGGGTGGCCCTAGTATATTCCTGGTAATTAAGCCATGGATTGGTGCCGCCAAAATAGCCGCCAATGGCTAAATCTCTCCAACTGGTAAGTTCAGTTTCTATGGCAGCGGCTACATTTTTAGGCTGAAGTCCAAGTGAATTTCCACAAAAATAAATGACATCGTTGTCACCATGTTTTGGGAAATGGAACTGCGATTTAAACGGCGCTAGTGGATCATTGGCATCCATGTTTGCGGCAAATGATGGTGACGCTAAATAAGCGGTAGAATACTGGTACATACAATAAAGTTAACGCCCCTTGTGCACAAAGGTTCACCCGGCTGTCATTTTTATATATAAATGTGTAACATTATGGCCAATATTTTAGCAGAATGCTTATTTTCATCTCCTCTATAAATCCAATTCTATGAAGTATTGCACATCCCTTTTTTGCCTCTTTGTTGCCGTCCTATTTATGAGCGGTTCAGCTACTGCACAGCAGGTACCCGTAACCAAGGCTAACTATGCCCTTGCCGCAAGGTTCTCTCCTAAAAAAGTAGATAAACTTATTTTTTCTACATCGGTGGATCCGCATTTTCTAAAAAAGTCGGAACGCTTTTGGTATATGTATGAAACCACAGAAGGTAAAAAATGGTATATCGTAGATCCAATTAAAGCAGAAAAGAAATTACTTTTTGATAACGCCGATTTAGCTGCAAAAATTACACGCATCGTAAAAGACCCTTTTGATGCACAGCATTTAGCCATTGATAGTATGCGTTTTATTAGAGACGAAAATTGGATTCAGTTTGAAGTAAAAAGTACCCAGGAAATTGAAAAGAAAGATTCGACAGCTAAAAAAGGTACGCCTTCTGTAAAAGAGAAAAAGGTATTTTATTTCGAATACAATTTGCAAACTTCAGAACTTGTGGAGCTTCCTGAATTAAAGAAGCCAAAGCGCAAGCCAAGTTGGGCCAACCTTTCTCCAGATGGAAATTCAATTATTTTTGGTAGAAGCAACAACTTGTATTGGATGGATAAGGCATCTTACGAAAAAGCCTTAATCAATGAAAATGATTCTAGCATTGTTGAAAAGCAATTGACCAAGGACGGTATCGAAAATTTTGGTTATTTCAATGACAATAATTTATCAGGTACCGGTCAAACCGACGAAGAAAAAGAAAAGGATAAAAAGAAGCGTAAGGGTGCCTATGTGATGTGGTCGCCAAATTCAAAATATTTTGTTGTTAAAAAAGTAGACAATACCAAGGTTAAAGATTTATGGGTCATTAATAATGTGAGTGGCCCACGTCCTACACTTGAAACCTATAAATATTGGATGCCCGGCGAAAAAGAAGCACCCGTAGATCATTTGTATGTATTTGACATCACTACTGCTACCGGTAAAGAACTGAATGTATCAAAATTTAAAGATCAGGGTGTTGCTGTTTGGTCTGATCCAGGAAAAGTGAATACTAGAGACGATGATTTTAGAGCATCTGTTTGGCTTGGTGATAACAGTAAATTTTATTTTACAAGAACGAGTCGTGATCAAAAGCGAATAGATGTTTGCACCGTAGATGTTGTAACAGCAGCAGTTAATCCTTTAATTACTGAAACCTTTAATACCTATATCGAAAACAAGAGAGTAGGACTTATTAATGGAGGGAAAGAACTTGTTAAATGGAGTGAGCAGGACGGATGGGCGCATTTTTATTTGCACGATGAAAATGGCAAGCTTAAAAATCAAATTACATCTGGGACTTATCACTGCGAAGAAATTTTAGGGATTGATGAAGCAAAGCGTGTAATGTATTTTTCGGCGAATGGTAAAGAAGCAGGAGAAGATCCATACCTTTTACACGCATATCGAGTAAACTTTGATGGTACGGGTTTAAAACTATTAAATCCAGGTAATTTTGATCATGCTATGCGCATGAATGATAACAATAGTTTTTTTGTTAATAATTTTTCACGTGTAAACTCGGTGCCAGCATCGGTGCTTTACAATGCAGATGGCAAAAAAGTAATGGATCTTGAAACCGCAGATTTATCTTCATTAATGGCTACTGGTTATAAGTTTCCAGAAACTTTTAAAGTAAAAGCAGATGACGGCATCACCGATTTATATGGCGTGATGTATAAGCCTTTTGATTTTGATTCTACTAAAAAATACCCCATTATAGAGTATGTATATCCAGGTCCTCAAACGGAAGCGGTAAATAAAGCCTTTACAAAAGGTATGGACCGGATAGACCGTTTAGCCCAAATGGGTTTTGTGGTGGTAACCATTGGTAACAGAGGTGGACATCCTGCTAGAAGCAAGTGGTACCACAATTATGGGTATGGTAATTTGCGTGATTACGGACTTGCCGATAAAAAAGCAGCGGTAGAGCAACTTGCCGACCGCTATAAATTTATTGACATTGATAGAGTAGGGATACATGGTCATTCGGGCGGAGGATTTATGAGTACCGCTGCGATGCTTGTATATCCAAACTTTTTTAAAGTAGCCGTTTCGTCGGCGGGTAACCATGATAATAGCGTGTACAACCGTTGGTGGAGTGAGCAGCACCATGGTGTTAAAGAAGTGATTGGTGATAAAGGTGATACGAGCTTTTTATATAGCATCGAAAAAAATCCGGACTTGGCTAAAAACTTAAAAGGTCATCTAATGCTTTCTCATGGTGATATTGACAACAATGTGCATCCAAGTAATACCATTCGTATGGCTAACGCTTTAATCAAAGCAAACAAACGTTTTGATTTGGTATTACTGCCAGGTCAAAGACACGGTTATGGTGATATGACAGAGTATTTCTTTTGGCGTCAAGCAGATTATTTTGCAGAACATTTACTAGGGGATAAAACGTCAAGATCTAATACGGAAATAGAGGAAATGACCAAAGAAATGGAGCAGTCTAATAAGGCAGCTACTGGTGGTAGAAGAAATTAAATAGGGAGGCATGAAAATTTTTCTAGTAGGGTTAATGGGGTCCGGAAAAAGTTATTGGACAAAACAATTGGCAAAAAAATACAAGACCGGCGGATATGATTTAGATTACTTAATTGAAGTAAAAGAAGAAAAAACAATCGCCGAAATTTTTACCGAAGACGGAGAAGACTATTTTAGAAAAGCAGAATCTACGGTACTTAAATGGTTTGCCGAAAAAAAAACATACGTGCTCGCTACCGGTGGTGGTGCTCCTTGTTTTTTTGAAAATATGGCTTGGATGAATAAGCAGGGCATTACTATTTGGTTAGATGAGCCCCTAGCAGCTATTGCGGCTAGGTTAATTCCTGAAAAGGCACACCGTCCATTAATTGCGCATTTATCAGATTCGGAGCTCTTTGCTTTTTTGGAAAAGCAAAGAGCAGATAGGCTTCCTTTTTATAGTGCTGCTCAAATACATATGCAGGACCAAACAATTACCTCCGACAGTTTTAAAAAAGCACTTGCTAAATTATAATTCATGGTATCAAAATATTTTATTCCTATCGGTGCTTTTTTGGGTGCATTAACTGTGGCCCTAGGCGCTTTTGGTGCACATGCTTTAAAAGCAGTTTTATCTCCAGCCGCACTTATTACCTATGAAACAGCAGTGCGATATCAAATGTATCATGTGGTGGCGCTAATACTTACTGGGATTTTATTACAGAAAGCGTCATCTCCAAAACAACAAAAGCTTTTAAATAGGGCAGGGCTATTTTTTATAGATGGCATTGTGCTCTTTTCTGGGTCTTTGTATTTTATTGTAGCAAAGCCTTTTTTGGGGATTGAGGGCTTGTCTTGGGTGGGCGTTATAACACCGATGGGAGGTCTGCTTTGGATGGTTGCTTGGGTGCTATTAGGCCGCTCACAACTTAAGGGCGTGGAAAACTCTGACACGGCCTAGCATTTTTGCACATCGGCGCCTTACCCGTTATAGACCGAGCCCCTTAACTTATATTTGTTTCCATGGCAAATAGTATAAGAAAGAAAGCAACCACTCCTCCAGATCCTGAGCAGTTAACGCCAGATAAGGAAACAGAAGTAACCGTTACGGAAGTTGTAAAAGACGAGCGTACCACTAAAATTATTGGTGCTGTAACTTTATTGTTTGCAGGTTTTTTGTTTGTTGCCTTTACCTCTTATTTATTTACTTGGCAAGAAGATCAAGATAAAGTACATCAGTTTGGCATTAAAATTTTTGCAGAAAATGGTTTGCGTGTAAGCAATTTGCTTGGCGTACTTGGCGCATATGTGGCACACTCATTATTTTACAAAGGCTTTGGACTTTCCGCTTATTTGTTGTGCACTTTCTTTTTTGTACTTGGGGTTAATTTAATGTTCGGTAAAAAAATATTTAGTCTTTGGCGAAATGCACGTTATGTCCTTGTTGGCTTACTCATATTAAGTACTGCTTTTGCATTTGTAGCTTCTGCTAGTTCGTTTTCATGGGGTGGGGCAGTAGGAGAGTTGTTTACCTCTTTCTTGCAAAAATGGACGGGTACTTTTGGTACCGGTGCTATATTGGTACTAGCCGCATTTAGTTATTTTATTTGGCGGTTTAATCCTGTTTTTAAGGCTCCTACATTTAATTTCAAGTCTAGTAATACCGATACTTCCGACTTAGGGGTTTCATTTACCACCGATGACGAAAAGCCTGTTGTGCAAGCTTGGGATGAAGCTGGTGCGCTTGTGCCAGATCCTAATGCACCATTAGAGGAAGAAGCATTTGAAAACGAAGCAGCAGAAAAAAAAACGGCAGTAGTGCCGGTGGTATCTAGTGGCAATAAATTAAAATCGGAAGGGAAAGCTGTATCTGTAATTATGCCTGATGCGCCCGAAGAAATCATGCCAACGGAATTAGCGCCGCATATGAGTGGCGAAGATCCACTTGATTTAGATGAAGCACTTGAAGAGGATTTATCTTTAGAAATCAACGAAACACCCATCGAAGAGTCCGCGCCTGCTGCAAGCCTTGGCAAACTCAATACCAAATACGATACCACACTTGATTTAAAAAATTATAAGTATCCAAGTATTAATTTACTAGAAACACACGGTAGCGAAAAAATTGTGCATGACCCACAAGAATTGGAAATGCACAAAAATCAAATTATTGCTACGCTAAAGAATTACGACATAGCTATTCAAAAAATTCAGGCAACAGTTGGTCCAACAGTAACACTTTACGAAATCGTGCCGGCGCCGGGTGTTCGTATTAGTAGAATTAAAAACCTCGAAGACGATATTGCGCTAAGCCTTGCTGCACTTGGTATTCGTATCATTGCGCCAATTCCGGGTAAAGGTACCATTGGTATAGAAGTGCCTAATATTAGAAAGTCGGTGGTGAGTATGAAAACGCTTTTAGCGAGTGATAAATTTAGAACCAGTGATTATTCTTTACCTATTGCAATTGGTAAAAAAATTGACAATGAAAACTTTATCGTAGACCTTGCAAGTATGCCACACCTTTTAATGGCGGGTGCTACTGGTCAGGGTAAATCGGTGGGGTTAAATGCAATACTCGTATCGCTACTCTATAAAAAACATCCTTCACAACTCAAGTTTGTTTTAGTGGATCCTAAAAAAGTGGAGTTGAGTTTATACCGTGTTATTGAAAAACACTTTTTAGCAAAGCTTCCTGGTGAAGACGACGCTATTATTACCGATACCAAAAAAGTAATCAATACCCTCAATGCACTTTGTATTGAAATGGACAACCGTTACGATTTATTAAAAGAAGCGGGTTGTAGAAATATCAAAGAGTACAATGAGAAGTTTACGGCTAGAAAATTAAATCCAGAAAAAGGACATCAGTACCTGCCATTTATTGTACTGGTAGTAGATGAATTTGCCGATTTAATTATGACGGCTGGTAAGGAAGTAGAAATGCCAATCGCTAGGCTAGCACAGCTAGCAAGAGCAGTAGGTATTCACCTGATCATTGCAACGCAGCGTCCTTCTGTAAATATCATTACCGGTACCATTAAAGCCAATTTCCCTGCGCGTATTGCGTTTAAAGTGTCTAGTAAAATTGATAGCCGTACCATTTTAGATGCCGGTGGAGCCGAACAATTGATTGGAAAGGGAGACATGCTTGTTTCTTATAATGGTGAAATTACCCGTTTGCAATGTGCGTTTGTTGATACCCCTGAAGTGGAAGCAGTTTGTGAATTTATTGGTGACCAAAAAGGCTATCCACAAGCGTTTTTACTACCAGAATATGTAGACGAAAAGGACATGGAAGGCCGAGATTTTGATTCTGGTGATAGAGACCCGCTATTTGAAGATGCCGCACGTTTAATTGTACAAAGTCAAATGGGGTCTACCTCACTCATTCAGCGCCGAATGAAGCTTGGCTATAATAGAGCAGGCCGTTTAATGGACCAGTTAGAAGCGGCTGGTATTGTGGGGCCTAACCAAGGGAGCAAGGCTAGGGAAGTACGCTTTAAAACAGACACCGAATTAGAGATGTTTTTAGAAACACTGTAATACCTATCTTTGCCGCGAAAACCCAAAATAAACTCCATTCAATGAAAAAGTTATTTTCACTTGCAATCGTTTTACTTTCAATTGTTAGTGCCCATGCGCAAAATGATCCAAACGCTAAAAAGATTTTGGATATGGTCAGTGCTAAAGTGAAAAGTTTTTCAACTATCGCTGCAAATTTTTCTATCAATTCGGTTTCTAGTAAAGGGAAAAATAATGGTGTTAAGTCGGGTATAATTTCTATTAAAGGTGCTAAATATGTTTTAGCGCAAGGAAAAATGCAAGTGATTTGTGATGGCGTTAAAACCTACAATTTTGATGGCGCTAAAACCATCACGGTTACCAGTTTGGAAGAGAGCAATCAATCATTAAGTCCACAAAAAATACTATCTGGTGATTATGCTAAAGATTTTGTTTGTAAACTCATTGGAACCAAGGCTGGACTTAGTGAAATTGAAATGAAGCCTATCGATGCGCGCAAAAACTTTTCTAAAGTAAATGTGTTTGTTGATAATGCTAAATCAATGATTACAAAAGCGGTAATTTTAGACAAAAGCAACAATACATTACAAGTAAGCTTCAGTAATTTAGTTTCTAATAAAGTACTAGATAACGCAATGTTTGTTTTTAACAAAGCAAAGTATCCAAAAGACGTTGAGATTTTAGATTAAGCCTACATTTATTGTACTAAAAAAGTAACGCCCTCATGGGCTATATCTGTATTGGCAAAAACAGTTCTTGCCTCCATAACATGGTTTTCTATACTTTCATATTTACTGCTAAAATGCCCAATCAATAAGCGGTTTACTTTTGCTTCTTTGGCAATGGTGGCTGCCTGAATGGTAGTAGCATGAAAACGCTCTGCTGCTTTTTGTGTTTGGTCCTGTAAATACGTGGCTTCGTGGTAGAGTAAATTAGCATCCATAGCATGTTCTACTAAACCTAGATCAAAAATAGTATCGGCGGTATACACGTATTTTTTATTGGGGCTTGCTGGATCTGTTACGCGTGCATTTGCAATTACCTCACCTGTTTTGGTTTCATAGTCATACCCTTTTTTTAATTCGTCGTAGTAACTAAAAGGGACTTCCGCAGCGATCACTTTTTCTTTATTTATTTTTCGGGGTGCCTTGTTTTCAGAAATGGTAAATCCATAACAGGGTATTCTATGCTGGGTAGGAAAACAGCTCACCTTAAATTTTGGGGTTTCAACAAGGGTGCCAGCCTCAATAATGGTATGAAAATGTAAAGGGTAGGGTATACTTGAATTCGCTACCGCTAATTGCATATCAATAATCTCTTTGAGGCCAGGCGGGCTAAAAAGATGTAAATCGGTGGTTCGGCCTAGTAAACCCATACTGGTGATGAGGCCAATAAGGCCAAAATAATGGTCGCCATGGAGGTGGGAGATGAAAATATGGTTGATTTTACTTCTTTTCACCTTGTAACGGCTCATTTGTATCTGGGTAGCTTCGCCACAATCTATCAGAATAGATTGGTCATGAATGCTTATTACCTGGGCTGTTGGATGCCTATCGTAGGCCGGAAGGGCCGAGTTATTACCTAAAATAGTGACTCCAAACATATATTTCTGGGGAAATGGCGTAAAAAGATGCCCAAATTTATCCTTTTTACATTATAATACCTACCTTTGCAGCCGATAAAAAATAGAAGAAAACAATTACGGAGTCTTATTTAAACATTTTGAAATGTCGCATTTAACAAAAGAAAAAACAGCAAGCATTTTTGCTGAGTTTGGTGGAAAAGCCACTAACACGGGTTCAATCGAAGGTCAAGTAGCAATACTAACTGAGCGTATTTCCCATATTTCTAAGCATTTACAAGCTAACAAGCAAGATCATTCTACACAACGTGGTTTGATGATGATGGTTGGTCAACGTAAGCGCTTATTGGCTTATATGCAAAAGCATAACCTACAGGGCTATCGTGCTCTAATTGAAAAACTAGGTTTAAGAAAATAATTTTTCTTTACGAATGATACTGCTATTCCCAACTGCTTATTAATAACGGTTGGGAATAGTTATTTCTATTGGTACCTATTTTTTTAGTTCATTCATTTACCCAATCAACACAATTTTATGTTATCACAACCAATAAGTGTAAGTTTTGATCTTGGCGGCGGACGTCAAGTATCTATCGAAACTGGCAAGCTTGCGCGTCAAGCAGATGGTGCTGTTACCGTTCGTCAAGGTAACTGCGTTTTATTAGCGACTGTAGTTGCTAATAAAGATCCAAGAGAAGGACAAGATTTTTTTCCATTAAGCGTAGACTACCAAGAAAAGTTTGCTTCTGCAGGCCGTATTCCTGGTTCGTTTTTTAAGCGTGAAGCGCGTTTAAATGATTATGAAATATTAACGAGCAGGTTAATTGACCGTGCTTTAAGACCTTTATTTCCTGAAGATTATTTATGCGATGTACAAGTACTTGTAAGTTTAATTTCTAGTGATGCGGAAGTATTACCAGATTCACTTGCTTGTTTAGCAGCATCAGCAGCACTTGCTGTATCAGATATTCCTGTAAAAGAAATTATTTCTGAAGTGCGTATTGCGCGTGTGAATGGCCAGTTTTTGGTGAACCCTACACGTTCGGAACTTGCTCAATCAGATTTAGAATTTTTAATTGCTGCTACCGATAAAAACCTAATGATGGTGGAAGGTGAAGCAAAAGAATGTTCTGAAGCAGATTTAATTAAAGCCCTAGAACTTGCGCATGATGCCATTCGCATTCAAATTAAAGCACAAGCAGAATTAAGAGCTAAAAAAGGAGTTACTACTGTAAGAGATTACAAGAAGCCACCTCAATCAGAAGAAATTCAAGCTACAGTAAATGCTTTTGCATCTAAGCGTGTGTATGAAATTTCACGTAAGGGTTCTTCTAAAAATGAGCGTAGCGATGCCTATAGCGCATTAAAAGATGAGTTAGTTGCTAGCCTTGGCGAAGACCTTACCGATTTAGATAAAAAATTAGCTAAAAAATATTACGAAGACCTTAAGTGGGAAGTAGTTCGTAACATGATGGTAGATGAGCGTATCCGTTTAGACGGTCGTTCATTAGATCAAGTACGTCCACTTGCAATGGAAGTAGAACCACTTCCAACTCCACACGGTTCGGCTTTATTTACAAGAGGTGAAACGCAATCTTTAACAACTGTAACATTTGGTACGAAGCTAGATGAGTTGTTACAAGAGAGTGCTGCAAAATCGGAGTACACGCCATTTATTTTGCATTATAATTTCCCTCCGTTTAGTACAGGTGAAGTTAAAATGATGCGTGGTGTTGGTCGTAGAGAAGTAGGACATGGTAACCTTGCTATGCGTTCTTTAAAACAAATGATGCCTAAAGAAGATTACGCATACACGGTGCGTATAGTGAGTGATATTTTAGAAAGTAACGGTTCGTCTTCTATGGCAACCGTTTGTGCGGGTTCATTGGCGCTTATGGATGCGGGTGTTCCTGTTCCTAAGCACGTAAGTGGTGTTGCAATGGGTTTAATTTCTAGAGAAGATGGTAAGTATGCGATCTTAACAGATATCTTAGGTGATGAAGATCATTTAGGTGATATGGACTTTAAAGTTACTGGTACACGTGATGGTATTTGCGGTGTGCAAATGGATATTAAAGTAGATGGTTTAAGTATGGATATTATGCGTGAAGCTTTGGCTCAAGCGCGTACAGGTCGTTTACATATCTTAGATGCGATGTACGATTGTATGCCAGCGCACAGACCAGAAGTGAAGCCACATGCACCACGTATGGTTAAAATTGTGATCGATAAAGAATTTATTGGTGCAGTGATCGGACCAGGTGGTAAAGTGATTCAAGAAATTCAGCGTGAAACAGGTACTACTATCAATATTGAAGAAGTAGGCAATACGGGTGTAGTAAGCATTTTCTGTGCTGAAAAAGCGGGTCTAGAAAAAGCATTAACATGGGTGAAGGGCATTACTGCTGTTCCTGAAATAGGTGATGTGTATGAAGGTCCTGTAAAAGGCATTAAAGAATTTGGTGCATTTATCGAATTCATGCCAGGTAAGCAAGGCTTATTACATATCTCTGAAATTAGCTGGTCGCGACTAGAAACCATGGATGGCATCTTTAATGAAGGTGACATGGTTAAAGTTAAATTGGTGGGCTTAGATCCAAAAACAGGTAAATTTAAATTAAGCCACAAGGCTTTAATACCAAGACCAGGAGCTGAATAAGGTGTAGGTGTGTACAATAATAGATTCAAAGGCCCGTTTAAAAAACGGGCCTTTTTGTTTTTTAAATCCCCTATAAATAACAATATAACATGCGTACCACCATTCAGGTTTCTATAAATGTATTGGATGAAGCTGTCAAGGATATGATGATTGCAGAATTATCGGATTTGGGTTTTGATGGGTTTGAAGAAACTGAAACAGGTCTTTTTAGCTATATAGAGTCGGCTCGTTTTGATGGTGAATTAATTAGTCGGTTGGAGGAGGTCGTTAACCGTTATGGTTTTACCTATACAAGTGCTGCCATTGATAAGCAAAATTGGAACGCTTTATGGGAATCCAATTTCGAGCCGGTGCTAGTAGATGATTTTGTAGGTGTTCGCGCTAATTTTCATCCGCCATTTAATGGAGGAGTGGAGCATGATATAATTATCACCCCTAAGATGAGTTTTGGTACCGGGCATCATGGCACCACCTATTCTGTAATGCAACTAATGCGTGGTATAGATTTTACCAATAAAAGTGTCTTTGACTTTGGAACGGGTACTGGTATCTTGGCTATTTTAGCCCATAAGCTAGGCGCAAGTTATGTTTTAGGCGTGGATAACGACGATTGGTGTATCGAAAATGCGTCAGAAAATATTGTAGTAAATAATGCACAATCAATTGAAATACATAAGGTTAATAATGCTAAACTCAATAAAAGGTTTAATATTATCATTGCCAATATCAATAAAAATATCATACTTGACAACTTGGCCTTTTTGGCGGAGGCAACAGTGTCTGGCGGTGTTGTTTTGCTAAGCGGCCTTCTTGTTGAAGACGAGCCTGAAATAGAAGCGGCCTGTGCGGCACTTGGATGGAAACACCAGGTAACAAGGACAAGAAATAACTGGATTGCGCTGCATTACATTGTTTAGTTTAATATCCTTAAAAGTTAAACAGTATCCAAGGCTTTATTAATTAATCATTAATTTTAAAAATAGTCGTTCTAGAACTCAATTTTAAATGTATCGTGATGAATGAATTTTTGCTCATAATATTAGCTTATTTAATAGGTTCTATTCCAACATCTGTTTGGGTTAGTAAGCAATTTTTTGACATTGATATCAGAGAATATGGTAGTGGAAACGCTGGTGCTACCAACACTTTCAGGGTCCTTGGTTCTAAATGGGGCAGTTTTGTAATGCTAGTCGATGTCATTAAAGGCGTGGTGGCAACTTCACTTTATTTGTTACTTCCTCATTATTTAACCAACGAATTACACCAAACCAACTTTATGTTGGGTTTAGGAATTGCTTCTATACTGGGTCATATTTTTCCTATTTGGGCCAATTTTAAAGGTGGGAAAGGGGTGGCTACCCTGTTAGGTATGGCTGTTGCCATCCAACCTATTGTAGCTGTGTGTTGTATTGGGGTATTTTTAATTGTACTTTTTTTAACCCGTTTTGTATCCCTTAGCTCTATATTAGCAGGGATAGCTTTTATGGTTTTTATACTATTTGTGTTTAATGAACAGCCTACCTTTTACCGAATTTTTGCGGTAATGGTGGCTCTTATGGTGGTATTGACACACCAGAAAAACATTGGCCGAATATTAAACGGTACCGAAAGTAAGGTTACAATTTTACGTCACCGAGACCGCCGAAAGCAAAGAAAATCAGGCGATAAGGACTAGTTTATTGCATTTTTGCGTTAAATACTCTATATTTTTTGTACCTTTGCTCTCTTTTTAGTTAATCCCTAATTTTTTAGGTATGTCCAATCAGCCGCTGTTAGAAAAGCTTCAATTAAAAGACGAAAAGAATATCCTGATCCAGGGTCTTCCTTCTTCTGTAGAAAAGCAATTTGTAAAAGTAAATTTTGCTAAAAACGTAACGCCATTAATTAAAGCCAAGAAATTGGATTTTGCTTTGGTCTTTGCGCTTAGCCAGCAGCAGCTCAACAATATATTAAAAGAGGTATTTCCAGCTATTACACCTGATACCAAATTATGGATTGCTTACCCTAAAACCACGAGTAAAATTGTGAGTGACCTCAATAGAGAGTCTAGTTGGGAAGTACTTACTAAAAATGACTACGAATCGGTACGTCAAGTAACACTCGATCACGTATGGAGTGCCATTCGTTTCCAAAAAACAGATCAAATTCCAAATAAAGACCGTAGCTTTTCTGATGTAAAAAGTTTAGAGCTAAAGAGCGGTTCGGGTTTTGAAAAGCGACTCATTGCTTTACCCGTAGATTTGGAAAGGATTTTTACCAACCACGAAGAAGCCAAAGAATTTTTTACTTCTTTGTCTATTAGCAACCAAAAAGAATACCTAAGCTGGATTCAGGGTGCTAAAAAAGCAGAGACGAGACAAATTCGTTTAGAAACTGCCGTAGAAAAGCTGATGGCTGGTAAAAGAAATCCTTCCGAAAAATAAACCCTATACAGCGGCAATAGCCAATTCTTTAATGGCAGTAACAAGCTGGTCCAACTCCTTAGTTGTAGTAAATACATTAGGTGTAATTCTACATCCCACCACATTTCCGGTGTCTATCCCCACCGTGTAAATCTTATATTTTTCAAAAAGTGTTTTTGCTAAATCTGCAGGGTTCATGCCTTTGATGCCTACATTGGCAATGGCGCAAATTCTCGTATCCTGTTTTGGGGTATTATACACAACGCCTGGGATATCCATAATTTGCTGGGTCCAATACTGCTGTAAAAATTTGAGACGTGCCTGTTTGCGTGCGGGTCCTACAAGTTTATAATGTTCTATAGCATCTTCGATGGTTAAATCGGTGGCAACAGGGTGGGTGCCTGTGTGGTTAAATTTAGCAATGCCTAATTCTTCCCCTTTTGAAGGTCCAATTAATGGCCATACAAGATCCTGATTTTCTTTGCTTACATATAAAATACCAGCACCAAGTGGGCTTGAAAGCCATTTGTGTAAACTAGCGCCATAGTAATCACAGTGTAAATCAGGAATATTAAAAACTAGTTGTGCAAAAGCATGGGCTCCGTCCACGAGTACTTGAACACCGCGGGCATGAGCCATGTCACAAATTTTGCGAATAGGCATTACCTGCCCTGAAATATTGATTACATGCGATACGAGCAGAAGTTTTGTTTTGGGTGTAATTGCATTTTTGTAAAGTGCTACAATTTCTTCGTCGGAAGATGGATTGAGAGGTACCGAAACAATTTTATTAACTACTCCGTGCCTAGAACTTACTTCTCTAAACATATCTAGCATGGCGCCATAATCTTGAACGGCCATTACTGCTTCGTCACCAGGCTGCCATTTAAAGCCAGCTATAATGGTATCTAATGACTCGGTGGTATTTCTGGTAATAACAATTTCGGAAGGGTCGCAACCTGCAAGGGTGGCAAGTTTTGCAGCCACTCTTTTTTTATTTTCATATTGAACAGTTCGCATATAATACGCGCCTAAACTATTTACGTATTTAATATGCTCAATGTATTTATTGAGTAGTTTTTGCGGAAGTATATTATAGTAACCGCTTTCTAAATTAATATAGCTTTCTTGTAAAACATAATCGGCCCTTAGGGCTGCCCAAAAGTTTTCATCGGATGCAATTATTTCTAGCGGCAGATGATTGTGTTTAGCAATATGTGCCGCTGCCGAAAATTTTGTAAATGGCAACGACATGCCGGCTAATGTGAGTCCTTTTAAAAAAGTTCTTTTGTGCATACGGGTAATTTTAATTAGTCCTCGTCTTTTTCAGTAGACGGGATAATAAATGCGGCTCTGCGCGGTGCAGGAAACGGAATATCATTTCCTTTGATCGCATGCCATAAAATTTTGCTAAATTCTAGATCGTTGTTGGTATCTTCTTTTACAAAATTTAATTTCTCTGATCTTTTTTGCCACTCATTGTAAGCGGTATTTTTTTCTAACAAATTATAAGAAGGTATAATCGCTTTATAGTTAAACGGTGTAGGCGTATTTGCAAAGCAGCGCCACAAAGGTGTTGCACCAGCGTCATATTGTGTCATCGGAGGAAGTCCTAAAATAAGCTCCATGGTGCGGAGCATTCCACTTGTAGAATATGGAGTGTGGTCTATAAAATTTCTTTTTACAAAACCGCCAAAAACATAGGCAGGGCTTCTGTGTGCATCCACGTGGTCTGCGCCATTTTGTGCGTCATCTTCTAAAACAAATACCGCCGATTCGTTCCAGATAGGGCTCTTTGCTAAGTGCTCTAAAAATAAACCAACAGCTAAATCATTATCTGCTACGTGCGCATATGGGGTTGGTCTGCCTATTCTTGTTCCTTCGGTGTGGTCGTTTCCAAAACGAACGGTATTAAATTTTGGTACTTGATCTTTTGCAAGTAATGAGTCAAAATCTCTTTGCCATCTTTTAAACCTGAGGGTATCTGTGATATTTAAACCATAGGAAGGAAAGTCTTTACAGAAATGATCATTTAAAACAGGTACTGTAGCTTTGCCGCCTGTTACAAACTCTCCGTAAGAGCGGTAGCTAATACCTGCTCTGTAGCAATTGTTCCAAATAAAACCATTTTTGTTATTGGCAATTTCTCTTTCACCTTCGCCACCATAGGTACCGCCTCTGCCAGAGTAACTGGTAGGCCATGTTTTTTCGAGGTAGTCATTTGCATAAGCGCCCATACTCCAGTTGTGTCCGTCGGCACTTACTTCTGAATCAACATAAAAATTATCTAGTAAAACAAAATTACTTGCAATGGCATGTTGGTTGGGTGTAATATTTTTTCCAAATAATAATAGGGATGTATCACCATTGCCACCAGGTATGTCTGCTAGCACTTGATCGTAGGTTCTGTTTTCTTTTATAATGTAAAACACATATTTAATAGGAGAAGGTTGGCCAACTTTACTAGGTATTGGATTGCCTGCTTCGATGCTATCTGCCTGTGTTAATTTAGCTGCTGTATAAGGCGTGTTTTTATACACTGTTTTAGTATACTTAATTAATTCGGGTGCAGTGGGGTTGGTGATAATACTCATGGTGCCGGTAAATAAAGCGCCAATATACTGTTCACTATCTGAGGTTTTAGTAACGCCCATGTGGTGAATGACTTCCCCTTTTTTTCTGATAGGGGAAGGACCAAACGGATTTGCTTTTGGTGTAAATCCTTTACCGTTGGCTACCCAAATTTTATTGTTTAAAAAACGCACACTGGTAGGGTACCAGCCCGTTGGAATAAATCCTACCGATTTGCTGCTGCCTATTTTTGCAACATCAAAAACTGCTAAACAGTTGTTGTCTGCGTTGGCAATAAATAAACGATTATTTTTTTTATCAATGGCTAAGCTGTTGGTTGTAGAACCACTTGGTGCATTTGGATACAGTGCGGCATCTAAAATTTCTACAACTTTATTTTTTGCAATATCAATAATAGAAACGCTATTGTCATTGGCATTACACACAAATAAATGGGTATTGGTGATGAGCATTTCGTTGGGGTTATCTCCAACGGTAATTGGTGGCGCCCAAGTTTTTGTTTTTAAATCAAATACTAAAACCTGATCAGCACCCCAACAACTAATGTACAGGGTAGATTTATTAGGGCTTAGTTTACAAGTGAATGCTTCTGCTGCTAAACCATATTTTCCAATTATTTTTTTTGTGTTTAGATCAAAAATATAGAGCTGTTTGTCTTCTCTGGTAACAATAAATAATTGCTGTGTACTTTCGTTAATTTCAATCCCTGCTGGTCCAATTTTTTCTGGCCATTTGTTGCCTAACAATAAACTATCAACGAGCATTAATTTATTGTTTTGGATCGCGTATTTATTGATGCGGTTGTCGTGCCCGGCGCCTACGTATAAGTATTTTTCATCGGTACTAAATTTTAAACCGTACCAAGATTTTGCAATGCTAACGGAGTCAATAATTTTTTCTGATTTGGTATCTATGAGTTCGATGCTCTGGTATCCTTGTCCATTATTGGTAACGGCCATGTATTTGCCAGTACTACTAACTTCTATGTTTAACGGGAGGTCTCCAAGTGCAAAGGAGGTGCCAGCAGGATTTAATTTCCACCCATTGGCTAACTGAATGGTTTGCGCTTGTAAGGTTGTTAACGTTACAGTTAAAAGTGTAATTACTAAAACCTGAAGTAACTTTTTCATAGTAGTATATTAATGGCGAAAAGGTAGGGATTTTAGGGAAAATAGTGCTACCTGCTAGATTAATTATTTATTATTGTTTACCTTAGAAATATACTTAATTTATTTTATGTTACTTACCTGCCTGCTATCTATTGTTAATTTTTTTATCACAGCGCCTCCTATTTTAAAGGATACCGCCACACCCAATGTTGTGCTCATATTTATGGATGATATGGGCTATGGTGATCCAGAAGTGTATGGAGGCATTCCATACCATACGCCCAATATAAATAAGTTGGCGGCAAGTGGTATGCGCTTCACCAATTTTTATGCAGCCCAGGCGGTATGTAGTGCTTCTAGAGCGGCACTATTAACAGGATGCTATCCAAATAGAGTTGGGATTTCTGGTGCACTTATGCCATGGTCAACAGTTGCATTAAGCCCAAAGGAAGAGACCATTGCAAGTATTGTAAAAACAAAAGGATATGCAACAGGCATGATTGGTAAATGGCATTTGGGTGCGAAAGCTCCTTATTTACCTACCTCATATGGCTTTGATGAATACCTTGGGCTACCATATTCTAATGATATGTGGCCTGTTGGTTTTGATGGCATACCCATTACTGATACCGCCAATAAAAAATCTAAATATCCGCCACTTCAATTGTTAGATGGATTTAATCCGGTCATGCCTATTCATAATTTAGAAGATCAATCTAAACTCACAACCATTTACACAGAGCGTGCTGTTAAATTTATAAGCAAGAATAAAAACAAACCATTTTTTTTATACCTCGCGCATTCTATGCCACACGTGCCTATTGCAGTTTCTAATAAATATAAAAACAAAAGTGGCGCTGGCTTATTTGGTGATTTAATGATGGAAATAGATTGGTCCATTGGAGAAGTGATGATGGCACTTGAAAAAAATGGATTAACAAAAAATACACTTATTATTTTTACGAGTGACAACGGCCCTTGGTTAACATATGGTAACCATGCAGGCAGTACAGGCGGGCTTCGTGAAGGAAAAGGCTCTGCATGGGATGGGGGTGTAAAAGTACCCTGCATTATGAGTTATCCGGGGGTTATTGCGCCAGGTTCTATATGTAATAATTTGGCAGCTACCATGGATGTGCTGCCTACCATTGCAGCGCTTACAAAAAGTAAATTGCCTACTAACAAAATTGACGGGGTCGATATTATTACGTTACTAACCAGGCAGCCAAATGCCAACCCTCGAGAACATTTTGTGTATTATTATGACAACAATAGCCTAAAAGCTGTTAGACAGGGTATATGGAAATTGGTATTTGCGCACCAATCTCAAACCTATAAAGCCACAGATATGGGTAAAGATGGTTTTCCGGGCAAATATGCCTCTGTAGCTGTACCTATGGCGCTATACGATTTATCCACCGATCCTGGTGAAACACTTGATGTGGCAAAGCACAATCCAGCAGTTGTTGCGGCTCTTAACACCATTGCGGATAGTTATAGAACCGCACTTGGAGATGATCTGACAAATAAGCCAGGCACTCAAAAAAGACCCGCCGCAACCATTCAATAATGGGTAGTTTTTGTCTGATATATAATAAGATTAATTTTCGCTATATTAGTATTCAAATATTTTAATTGTATGAGAAATTTTGTCATTTTTTTACTGTTTTCATTTTTGATATTTCAATCAATTTCATGTGGAGGATTAATTAACAATGACACTAATATATATCGCAATGATGAATTACGTGTTTTAGATGAAATGAGAACTTTAGGTAGAATTAAAGAAATTGAGGTCTCTAAAAATGATAATGGTTACGATGATATTATCATCCATGCGTTTAATGGAACCGAGGCAAGTTTTTATTCAAATAATCCATGTGGTGGACCGGGGCCTGCTTACAGTATTATTGGAAGTATACCTACATTAGGAATTGTGTTTTTAGATAGAACCTATTCATGTGATATGGGAGGTACCACAATTATGGTATCACTTAAAGATGGAATATATAGAGAATTGAAAAACTCATTTTGGAATGTTGATCAACTTTCAATTTCACCTAATGGTTCTTGGTTGGTAATTTCTAATGCCGACTGTAGTATGGGGTATAGTTGTAATATTGAAATTCTTTCATTAGAAAAGTCAAATAATTCTTTATTAAATTCCGTTTATTCTAATCCAAGGGTTTGTGCAAGGAATAATAGTATAAGTTGGTTTTCGGATAATGGATTTAATACAGAAACGGCTATCGGTGAGAATAATGGCGAATGTGTTTATCGGTCAGTTCAATTTAATTACTCGAATAATGAATGGGTTTTTGGGTTTAAATAAATAATGCATATAACAACAGGTCTTCATTGTTTAGTTTTTTCCGCTCTCTCAAAACACAATAATAAACACAATTTTTCCGTATCTTATAAGTAGATAAGGCTTGAAACAGCTATTTTTGCTGTAATAATATTCAATACATCTATATGGAAAATACAAACGCAGAAGGGAAATGCCCTTACACCGGCGCAACAGTTGCTAGCGCTACCGCTAAAATGGGTAGTGCAGGAAGTGGTACAAGAAACACCGATTGGTGGCCTAATCAACTTCGATTAAACATTTTACGTCAGCACACAGCAAAGTCTAATCCAATGGATTCGACCTTTAACTATGTTTCTGAATTTAAAACATTAGACCTAAAGGCAGTTAAGCAAGATATTTTTGATTTGATGACCAATTCTCAAGCCTGGTGGCCTGCCGATTATGGTCATTATGGTCCTTTCTTTATTAGAATGGCTTGGCATAGTGCTGGTACCTATCGTACAACAGATGGTAGAGGTGGCGGTGGAGCTGGTATGCTTCGTTTTGCACCACTTAATAGCTGGCCTGATAATACCAACCTTGATAAAGCACGTTTGCTTTTATGGCCTGTTAAAAAGAAGTACGGCAAAAAATTATCATGGGGAGATTTAATGATTTTAACAGGTAACTGTGCACTTGAATCTATGGGCTTCAAAACCTTTGGTTTTGCAGGTGGTAGAGAAGATGTATGGGAGCCACACGAAGATGTATATTGGGGTTCTGAGCGTGAGTGGTTAGGAGATAAGCGTTACAGTGGAGATAGAGATTTAGAAAATCCATTAGCGGCTGTTCAAATGGGATTGATTTATGTAAATCCAGAAGGTCCTAATGGTAATCCTGATCCTATAGCTTCTGCAAAAGACATTCGTGAAACTTTTGCACGTATGGCAATGAATGATGAAGAAACTGTTGCACTCATTGCTGGTGGTCACACATTTGGTAAAACACATGGTGCTGCAGATCCAGGTAAATATGTAGGGAAAGAGCCTGCTGGTGCAAGTATTGAAGAGCAAGCCACCGGTTGGAAAAATACATTTGGTACTGGTAGTGGTGTTCATACCATCACTTCAGGTTTAGAAGGTGCATGGACAACTACACCCACTAAATGGAGCAATAACTACTTCGAAAACTTATTTAAATTTGAGTGGGAGCTTGTAAAAAGTCCTGCTGGTGCACATCAGTGGAAGCCTAAAAATGGCGGAGGTGCGGGAACAGTGCCTGATGCACATGATCCTTCTCTATCGCATGCGCCAACCATGTTAACCACAGATTTAGCAATGATATTGGATCCTGCGTATGCACCTATCTCAAAAAGATTTTATGAAAACCCGGATCAGTTTGCAGATGCGTTTGCAAGAGCTTGGTTTAAATTAACACACCGTGACATGGGCCCTCGTGCTCGTTATGTTGGTTCAGAAGTGCCACAGGAAGTTTTAATTTGGCAAGACCCTGTTCCAGCCGTTAATTATACACTTATTGATGCTACAGATATCGAGCAGTTAAAAGCTACGGTGTTGGCTTCTGGCTTAACCGTTTCTGAATTAGTATCTACTGCTTGGGCTTCTGCATCAACTTTCCGTGGAACGGATAAAAGAGGTGGTGCTAATGGTGCAAGAATTCGTTTAGCGCCTCAAAAATATTGGGCAGTAAATAATCCTGCACAATTATCTAAAGTGTTAGATAAGTTAGTAGCTATTCAACATGGATTTAATGCTGCTGCAACTGGAGGCAAACAAGTTTCTATTGCAGATTTAATTGTACTTGCTGGTGCTGCTGGTTTAGAAAAGGCTGCAAAAGATGGTGGATGCAGTGTTACTGTTCCATTTACACCTGGTAGAACTGATGCTACAGATGCGCAAACAGATGTTGCTTCTTTTGGTGTATTAGAGCCAACCGCAGATGGTTTCCGTAACTACATTAAGCCTAAAACGCTTATTTCTTCTGAAGAAATGTTACTTGACAAATCGCATTTACTAAACCTTACTGCACCTGAAATGACAGTGCTTGTTGGTGGCATGCGTGTGTTAAATACCAATTATGATGAATCAAATCATGGGGTGTTAACAAATCGTCCAGGTGTATTAACCACCGATTTCTTCACAAGCCTTATCGATTACAATACTACTTGGAAAGCAACAGGACAAAATTCTTTTGAAGGAACAGATAGAGCTACTGGCGCTGCTAAATGGACAGCAACAAGAGTAGACCTTGTATTTGGTTCTAACACAGAATTACGTGCACTTGCAGAAGTGTATGCTTGTGATGATGCGAAAGAAAAATTTATTCATGATTTTGTTGCCGCTTGGAATAAAGTAATGAACCTAGACCGTTTTGAATTAGCGTAATTACTATATGAAATATAATATCTTATTTGCAGTGGCCTTATTGTTTTCAATACAGGCCACTGCTCAATTTAACCTTTTTGGTGGCGCGGGTTTTGAAGTAAGTTATCCAAATACATTCAGGGCAATTGGTTCTCAAAGATCGCCTGAAAAAAATGGGTATGAAAGTGTGTTTTTTACTTCACCAGATGGGGCAGTTGAGTTTTATATTTTTTCTCCAATTTTTAAAGGTGTAGCAAGCGATATTGATGTCAAAATCAATGAAAAAATATCTCCAATACAATTAACTAGTGGGAAAACAGTTAGTGCCAGATTTTGGACAATTACAGCAAAGGACAATAGTTATACAAGGGCTTATCACGAATCAATTGACACAAAAACTGGCAGTAATTGGATAGTTGGTGTTAAATATAAAAGCCAAGCAGCATACAATAAATATAAGAATGACTATTTAAATTTTAAAAAGTCCTATAAAAAAATAAATTCAAATTCCAACACTCAAGTTAATCCCGTTGTTAAGAAAATTTCAGCTAGTTTTAGTTATAGTGTTAAGGATGATGAACAAACTGGTGGTTCAACTACCAATGTTTTTTTAAATTACAATGGCAAGAAGTTTTATGTGGGGAAAATTTATGGCACTGCTTTAAAAATAAATAGTTACGATTTCGAGAATAGAGACATACCTCCCGCAGCCATAGCTGCCTGCATGGCTTTTTTTGGCGGCGCAGGATCTTATTATTATCTTATTCAAAAAGGGGACAAGTTAGTTTTGTATAGTGGTGCAAATAGTGAAGAGGATCCCCGTATTTTTTGGAATATAGTAAAAGTGTATTAATGGCTCACATTAAGTGATGTTATTTGAATATCGTTAATAACGAATTTTCTTTCTTCCCATTTCATCAAAAATAGCAATAGGGGCTTGTGGATGTCTTGAGCCAATTCCGTAACTGCATGCATCGGTTGGAAATATACAAGAATCTTCTATATACCACTTTCCTCCTTTTTTTACGAATAACGCACTAACATCGCAACAATCGCGTGTTTGGTATTCAGGAAATGTAATTGCTTTTCCATCTTTTCGTTGTGCTTTACCTGTGAAATATGCATAATTTCCGCTCGCTTTAAAATGGTCTACAACATATATAAATTGCTGTTTTTCGTATTGATACATACTTGCTCTTAATACGTCAAGCATTGCAGTTCTTTCTTTTTCGTTCGATGCATTTTTTACTTTAAAATCATAAATAGTTTGGGCATTTAATCCTATTCCAGATAATAAAAGCAAGGTTGTTAAGCAACAAGTAAGTAGACTTTTTTTCATTCGATAAATTGAAATTGAAGTAATTGTTAATTATATATAAAATTAATATATTATATTCGGTTTTAAATTAGTTTTTTTAATTTTTAATAATATCAATTTTGATGTCTAGAATTCATAAACTCACAATTGGAATATTGATTATCAATGTTTTGTATAGTTGTTCATTGATAATGCCAACTACCACAAATAAGCCTTCTACGTACCAATCTACAACCTCAGCAACCTTAAACTTACCAAAGTTAAATTTTAAAACACGTCCCGCAAATGAACCTTTTGATCCTGTGGATCATATACCAGACGGATATAGTAAATTATCTCCTCCTAAAATTATCGCCAATCCTGTTGCTTCTCTTAAAGCTGATGTACAGGATATTTCAAAAAAAGAATATAATACGGCGCCTCATTATATTAAGAAAATTAAAAAGGAAATTAGTATACGATTATCTTATCCTACAGACTGGAAAGGTAATTATTATAAATTTCGAAAGTCTTTACCATTGAGTAAAATTGAAATGATAAATGATAAAGACACATGCCTCATTGCAAAGTATACTTTAAAGGAGGTAACTGACTTAAAGCCATATCATATCTCAATAGTACTTGATCATAGTGGTTCAATGGGGCATGACAGGTGCGTGGACTTACAAGATGCTGTCTCGTTGGCTCTAAAACAGTCTGAAACTAAAAATAAGATTAGCCTCATTAAGTTTGATTCAGAAATATCCTTTGAAGGAAAGTCTTTAGATAGCGCAGAGATTCAGAGAGTCCTCTATAATAAAATTGGAATGGAAGGGTTTGGTGGTTCAACTTCAATTTATGATGCCTTAAATATGTCTTTAGACTCATTAAAGACAGATACGGCATACAGGCCATTGGTAATCTTATTTTCAGATGGATATGAAAACTCATCTAGAGTTCAGGATATTAATGGCATTGTATCAAAAGCAAAATCATTGAACGTTCCAGTATTCACAATTGCATTTGGTGGTGGTGCTGACGAGGAGTTGTTGAGAGGAATAGCTAATGAAACTAATGGCTTATTTTTTTCAATTTATGATAGATCCGAATTCAAGAATTTATTAAATAATGAACTTTTCTTACTAAATCATTATTATGAATTACGTTTATTGCCTTGTAGTTTTGATTTTGATAAAATTCGGTTTGAAGGCATTACTGAAGAGGGAAATAGAGTTACTGGTGAAAAATTAATGAAAGGAATTAAGGAGACTGTTGCATTAAATTTGAATTTCGATTTTGATAAAGCTAATTTGATTCCCAAAAATTTGGATGAAGTTAAAAAGGTCGCCTTGTATTTAAAAAATAATGTAGATCAAAATATTATCATTACCGGTCATACTGATAATGCAGGGACGGTTGATTATAATATTGATTTGTCTATTAAAAGAGCGGAATCTGTAAAAAGAGCGTTAGTTAATTTTGGAATCGATCAGAAACGAATACAGGTAATTGGAAAAGGGGAGTCGGTCCCATATGTCCCTAATGATTCAGAAGAGAATCGATTTAGAAATAGAAGAATTGAGATTGAATTAGTCAAAAGATAGTAGAAAATATGGCGGCACTCGTATTACGCATGCCGCCATATATATGTCCAATATGTTGAGTGATTTTATTGGCAATTACTTTTTATAGAAGCCGCTGCGTCTGGATATTTTTTATTGTTAGCTAGTTGTAATGCATTACACGCTTCTATTTTTTTACCAGTTGATAAATAGCTCAAGCCTAAATAATATTCAGATATTCCTGTAGTTGAAGTACCTACTGCAATGGATTTGTTAAAGTAAGAAATAGCATCTTGGTATTTTTGAGCGGTATATAAACAAATCCCTACATTTTCGGCGTGGGTATAGTTGGTAGGGTCAATGTTTGCGGCTTTCATGTAAAGGTTGGCTGCCTTAACATACTGTGCTTGTTGAAAGGCTTTAAGGCCCTCAGCCGTATAATCATTGACCGTTTTATTGTTGGCATCAACTGCGGATCTATTAAAGAGCGCTTTTGTTTGGGTAAAAGTTGCGCCATCATTTGGGAATAATTTAATGGCGCTATCTAACATATGATTTAGGTTAGCGTCTGCTTTTCCTTTCACTTCATACATGCCCAATAAATAGTTGTTCCATGTAAATGGCGTATTAAAATGACCTACAATTAAGTTAAAGGCTTTTTTAATTTCGGTGCTGTCTTTCTTTTTTGATGCTGCAAAAATTAAATTCTTATAATAGCTGGTGGCATTGGGCCAGTTGTAAAAAGCTTTTTTGCTACTAATTAATGCGCTATCAAAATTATTTTTGGCGGCGTAAATAGCGGTTCTTAAAAAGTCGTTGTAATAAAGGTGCGGATTTACGTTGTCGCTCTCTTTTAAAAGGGCTAGAGCTTCATCGTATTTTTTGTCTCTAATATAATAGCGCGCTATCATGGCTTTTAAAGGAAGGGTAGAAGAAGACATATCAGGAATTGCCGGTAATTTTTCTACGTCTTCAGTTTTCATGACAGGATCTGCATTTACTTCGCCCATTACAAACTTTTGAATCTTTAAAGAATCATAGGTGAGTTTATGAACGTAAATAGAAGGGATAATGGCTAGAAGCGCTATGCTAAAAAATACACCCATGAGTGAGGTACGAAGTTTTGAATTTTCTTGTTGGTAGCTGAGCGGTATAAAAATTAATGCCGCTGCAATGGCAAGTATCGATTGCATGGCGGTTCGCTCTGCAGGGAAATTTAAAAAGGCATCCACTGCATAACAAGTAACTGCCATCAATAAAATGGTAGCCGCTAAATGCAAATGATGACAAGACTTATTTTTCCAAATACTAAAAGTGATGATGGGAATTAGTAGAAATAAAAGGGCAAAACTAATGCCGCCTAGTACGCCAAGGTCTGCAAACATTTCAAAAAAATCGTTGTGTGCATGGTAGGGCACAAAAAGCTCTGTGGTATAAAAAATTTCGTACGGGATAGAAGCCAGTTTCCAGTTGCCATAACCACAACCAATGAGCGGATGTTTGATAGAATAGTCGATGGCATTTTTCCATAAACGAAGCCTACTGTTTTCTTCACTAGCTAACGATATATCTCCAATTCTTTTATTTACATTGCCATAGAGTCCTTGCGAGCCATCAATTTGTATAGCGGTATCTAAAAATGCATTGGCAATAAAGTAACCTATAACAACGGGGATTATGAAATACGAAATTTGTTTGAGTATTTCAAGTGGAGGTTGCTTTTGTTTAAAGTAAATAGAAGTAGCAATAAAAATAATGGCTATAATAATTAGTCCAACATAGGTGGATCTGGTATTTAAAATAAGCAGCCCTGTAACACCCATTACGAGTACAATAGCAGCGAGTAGTTTGCCTAGTAATTTATTATTAATAATGAGCCAGAGTACAAATGGAAATTTGATGAGTAGGCTAGCTGCCATCACGTTTTTATTGCCGTGGTTGCCCCTTAAATTAATAATATTTTCATCGAGCCCCATGGTGCTGAGGTTACTCGAAAAGGTTTTTAACAAAACCAACGAATCGTATAGTAGTACAAACGCCATCATAACCGAAATACCCGTTAATAATGCAGGTAGCGGTTGTTTGTAAAATAAAATAGAGAGTACAATAAAAACGAGGTAAGTGGTTACAAGTCTAGCCCCTGTAACGAGTGTTTCGGTGGGATTAATGGCATAGAAATAGGAGAGTGCAGCCCAGGCCACTAAAAAAGTAAATACAATGGTAAACTTATACTTGAAAACACCCTGAATGGCTGCCGCACAATGCTGGCGGTGCATAAATATAAAAGCAATGCCTAGCAAGTCTATACAGCTGGTATATAACCACTGCGGTCCCATTACGTCCGATGCGCCTAAGTCTGGAATGAAATGAACGAGTAAATAGAGGCCCGCAAAAATAGTGGGCATAATGGGGGTTTGTACCTTTGTGTTCATAGGTGCAAATATCTTAATAAAATTGAAAGTTTACATGGTTTCTGGGAATTCTATCCGAACGAGGCACCAGTTGGCAATATAGTTTGCTTGTGCAACGGGGATATAGGGGATTGTAAAAGGCTCTTCCCCGGCCGAATGTAAAACGAGCGTGCATAAATGATGCGCCCGTAAAAAGGGGCTTGTTTTTATAACAACCTGCTGCACATTTTTAAAGTTTAATAGGCTTTGTTCACGCCCCCAAACCCCCTTTACAATTTGAATACTATTTTGATGAAACCAAAAAGTATAATTGTGTTGCAAAATAATATTACTGATTGTAAAATAAATCAATACAGCAAGCGGTATAAGTGTTAACCATGGCGATTTAAAATACACAATAACGGCTACTGTTACAGCTAGGGGTGTAACAATAATGAGGGTGTTGCGCCATTTGTAAGTCGAGTCAATACCATTAGCTGGGGCAACTTGTGATGGCCAAATACTTTGATAAATGGAACTTATTTGTGCAAGCAAGCGTTCCCTCATAATAGGGATTCTAATCCATAGCTTCGGATTGGTTAACTTTTCGCCAGCCATAAATACCCGTAAAATTTTAATGCCTAATATTTTTTGCAACAAATTGTTTTTCCAAGTAATTGCTTGAATATTTTCTTTGATTAATAATTTTCTTTGTGTTTGTAAAAATCCCCACTCTGTTTCAAAACCTTTTTCTGATATTTTTAGTTTCATATTATAGTAACGAAGTAGTACCCTAATAAACGAAACACTAAGCGTAATAAAAAGTACGGATACTGTAAAAGCTAATATGATATTTGTTGTATAGTTGATTTTATCTGCTTCTTGATTGATTGTTTTTGCTGTATGGATGCCAAATAAATTTCGGACATCATCCATTTTTGTAAGCAAATAAGCAAGTATGAGTAGAAAAGTTTTTATATGATTTTCGGAAATAGAAAGTTTTATGATATCCCAAAAGCCAACACCTAAAATGGTTTCAGGCTCAGCTGTTGTAATTGTATTATTTAATGCGGGTTTGTTTTTTAAAAGTTCTTGCAGGGCATATGCTTTTTCCTCGTCGATGGCTTTAATTTCTACTTCGGTGTTTTCTTCTCCAGCAGTTTCTATTTTTAATTCGCAGGTTTCTGTAAAACGGTGTAAATAACTCTGTACCGCATGTACTGATTGTATTTTGTTAAATGGGATATTGATTGTTTTTCTGGTAAATAGCCCCTTTAATACGATGAGTTCATTGTCTTTTATAAAAATTCTAAATCTAAAATATTGTATCACATAGGGGATAGATGCGACTACTATATAGCCAATTATGATTAGGATAAAATAGCCCATTCCTAATTCAGCTATACCTCTTTCTTTTTTTAGAAATTTACTACCAATAAATAGGAGCAAAAACGCCCATGATTGTTTGATAACTTTCCCAACAATAAACAAAAATGCATACGGAGATAGTTTTTGTGGCGTATGCCAATCAAATTGCTTCTCTTCCATGTTCTATATTTTTTTCCATGACCCATCCCTTAATTTTTTCGGCATCTATCTGTGATAATCCGTTAATGCTTATATCCCTATCATGACTTGCAGCAGTCATAAAACGAAGTGAAGCAAGTTTGTACCTGCGGCTTATTGGGCCTGTTTTTAAAATACAGTGTTGCACTTTTGTAAACGGAATGATATGGGTGCTCTGAAATAACCATCCATTTTTAAATAGGATGTCTTTATCTCTAACCGCCCAAGATCTATTTTTAAATCCTATTTCAATAGAAGCAACGGTAAGTGCCATGCCGAGTAAGACTGCTAACACAGCTAAGGTTATTGGCCACCAGACATGGAGTTCTTTGTTTAAGATAAATACAGCAACTAATATGCCAACAACAATGGTCAATACGATACTCCAATTAAAATACAGTACTTTTTTGTAATCCGTTTCTACGCGTTGTAAAGGAATTTCTTGGAACTGCGGGATAGCTGCAATGGGTATGAGGGGGTTGTTGTATTCCATATATATGAAAATAGTATATTTTTTGAATTTCCCGCATACTTGGATTGGCTGATAAAATGCTAATAATCAATAACTATATAGTAACTTTACCCGTTTCTGTATAACATTTTAAGTGGCTACATGTCTAAACTAGGGGTTGAAAATAAATTTATTGATGTTTCGGACTATGGAAGGCCTGTTGCTGCAGTTATTGCAGAAGCACTTAAAGAAACCCGTGTAACTGCCATTCATGTTACACTTCTATTTGGGGTGTCTGGCATATTGGCTATTGTATGTATGGGGTTTTCGATGTTTTGGCTCGCTGGCTTTTTTCTAATTTTAAAATCTATACTAGATGCTGCCGATGGTCAACTGGCCAGAATTAAAAATGAGCCATCTTATAGTGGCCGTTATTTAGATTCTATTTTTGATAGCCTATTAAACTTTGCACTGATTATTTCAATTGCGGTATTTACTGGTACAAATACTTGGTTGGCTCTGCTTGCTTATATCTGTATGCAAACGCAGGGGACGGTGTATAATTATTATCATGTCATTTTTAGGCACACTACTTCTGGCGAATTAACCAGTCAAATTTTTGAGGATAAAGTGACTGTTGCTTATCCGGGCGAAAGTCAAGCCAGCGTTAATGTGTTATTTAAGTTGTTCAGATTTTTGTATTGGGTGTTTGATGATTTGGTCTATAAGATGGATCCACGTGCTCAAAACGCAACTATTTTTCCTAAATGGTTTATGTTTTTGGTATCGTTTTACGGATTGGGATTCCAACTCCTCATCATTGCTGTTTTATTGGTGGCCGGGATGATGCATTTGATTATTCCATTTTTTATAGGCTATAGTGTATTAATTCCGGTGTTTATTGGGATAAGAAGGGTGTATTTGCGGTAAATGAAAGTTTTGCTTTATTTTACAGCATTATGATACATTGGAAAAACACCGAGGCGCCTCAGCCACCCTATATTGCTTCTATTTTTAATTACTACTTGTCAGATAATTTGGATGGATATGCAGCATATGATGATTTGACATTAGAGCTTGCTAAGCAAATGTCCGGTTATTTAGGCTATGAAAGTTTTAAGCACGATGGAAGAGGAGCGTTTATAAGTTATTGGAAAGATATGGATGCAGTGCGCGCTTGGGCTAGTGAACCACAACATATTGAAGCAAAAAAATTAGGGAAGTCACATTGGTACAAATATTACCACAGTGTAATTGCTGAAGTTAAAACCATGCATGTTTATGGGGGGTAGGTATTAAAAATCCCAGTCACTTTCGTGACTGGGATTTTTAATAATTTTATAGTTTGAATAAACAATAAAATTAAAATCTATAACCAATAGAAAGTTTTGGGTTAAATATACCGCCTGGGCCAGTTGTTAAAAATCCGATATTTTCAGAGGTATATGTTATGTTGTTTTTTGTAATTGAACTATTAATATCTTTCATAATTTGAGCACCTAAAGAAATATCAATAGCGATATTTTTCTTTTTGCCAGATAACCATTGATAGCCTAAGTCTAAGCCACCACCTACTGACGAAACACTTTTCTTCTCTATAATAGCCGAAGCATTAGAAAAGAAATTTGGTGCATAAAATATTAATTCAGGGTTAAATGAGCCATATGCTCCCTTGGCTTGCAAATATAAACCTGAAGGGGCCTCTCCACCAATATAGAATCTCGCAAATGGCTCTACTTTAAAGCCTGGATAAGAACCAAAGTAATATGCAGCCGTTGATCCAAAGCTAAAAACGTCTGAAACAGGAACCTCATAAGCTAATTTGATCTTATTCAAAACGCCAATATGTAATTTTAGAATATTTCCCTTGTCTTTTTGTGCGCTAGCGGTTACTGAAAATGTTAAACCGAGCACAATAATAAATAATAGTTTTTTCATTTTTAATGGGTTTAATAACGTTTTAAATGATTATTCTATTGAATATAGTACTTATATGTTTATATATTATAGTATATATTTTAATATTAGTTAAACAAAACTACTATTATTGTGATTTATATAATTAAATTTTTTTATATATAGAAAGGTTTTGTATATATAAAAAGGTTTTAATACATGATTCTAAATTATATATATTATTTTGACTGCCGTCTTCCTGATAGGTGGGTTTACCCAAACTCTTCCAACTAATTGCTAGGCATTTTGTTTTTTATCTGCGTTCGAAGTGGTTAATGAAAAATATTCAAATTGAATTTGGTTTTCCTTTATCGATGAAGTTGTCTAATTTGATAGTTAGTTTGAGGAGTGTGCCACAGTTTGCAAAATAAAGAAGCATCAAGGGGAATAATTTAAAGTAAGCCCTTTTTATAGTATAATCAATACTCATTCCAGGGAGCACATGACTCAATAGAGGAAAAAAAACGTACACAATCGAAATAGACATTAAATAAAATTTTCCATTTTTACTTAAGAATTTTAAAAATACAATATCTATAAATGTTATTAGTATGAAAAGTAAAGGAAAATATGAGTAATTGCTTATTCCATAAGCACTAAAAAATAAATCAATAGTAGCGTTTTTTATTTTCATCCAAGCATCTGTGAAGTCAAATAACTGATGGTTTATTTGTGCTGATATACTATAAGTAGTAGGAAGGTAAAAATGTATGTATAGATAAACGGAAATGAGATATACAAAAGTGGGGGCGATTGAAAATATACAAATAGAATAGATTTTATCAAACCACTTTTTCGACCGAATAAAAAGTAAAATTGATACAGTTGCTAACATAACTCCTAAAAGAATTGTTTCAGGTCGTATATAAGTTGCAAATCCAAGCCATATTGAAGAAAGGTATAGATTGTGTTTATTTTGGGTTTGTATAAATCTGTTTAAGTAAATTAAAAACGAAGTAAAATAAATTAAATTTGGATAATCATATAGTAGGCTGTAGGTATAAGCGTACATTTCTGGAATTGCTAGAAATAAAATAAGTAGAAAAATTACTATTATACTGTTTATAGTTTTTTTCATTTCGGCAGCGAGTATCACTAAAAAGCATATTACTATTTGACTAAGCCATATTTGTCCGAATGGGAAGCCGGCAAGTTTATAAATTACTTGTAGTGATGTTAAAAATGCAGGTTTAAGCGTGTTGCCATTTTGGTACACATCAAATACGGTGTTTATAAGTGTTTTTTCTTTTAATGTGTACATTGATACTGCTTCAGCGCCAGATGTAATGTCTACTGCAAAAGGGGGGAAATAAAAGGCCCGCCATATGCTAAGGCCAACTAAGATAAATAATGGTATTAATAAAAGAATAAAATGGTTCGGAAAACGTATTCTGTTTTTGAATAATGTAAAAATTGCTTTTAGATTAAGTTTTGAAGTATACAGTAGAAAAATAGTCAAAAAGAAAATAAAAATATAAATTGTAAAATAACTAATTGGGATAAAGAAAAGTTCTAGCGAAAATGGAATCAGTGAATGTATACCTAATCCAAATAAAATACTAAAAGCAATATTTTGTGGACTAGGCTCTAGTTTGAATAATAATTTTAGAAATGCCATTCCAATAATTAACTGTGATAGAAGAAGTAAAACAAAATGTATTAATGGTTCCATTATAGTTCTTATTTTTTAAAAGCATTTATGGAATCTAACTTTTCATTATTTGATCTAAAACTTTCAATTGTAAGCGTTTTTTGGGCAATATGAATGAAGTAATTGGCTTTAAGTGCATCTGGATTATGAGCATAAACAACCTTTATTCCAGAGAAGTAGTAAAAACTTACTGGATCTGGCATATCTGATTTTATTCCTTTATTGTTAAAGTAACTAGTGCTAGGAATTAATAAATACAACGCCTCTGTGTTTTTTATTTTTTTATTGGTAATTAATTTTTCAATTATTTTTGCACTTACGTAAGGGGCTCCAAACCTTAGTTCTTTTCTATGTTCTATGTCCATATTTTTAATCTGTCCTGTAAAGTCATTTATGAACACAAAAATTCGGGTCGACAGCCAAACCTTATTCGCTGGTAAAGAAAAATAACCAATCAATAATAAAAAAGCAATTACTGATATAGCCCAGCGTTTAATTAAGACAGATCTCACAATTATTGTTTGATTTTTATTATTGATAATTTCATAAATATAATAAAAATATGTTTTATTTATTACTGATTATTAAATGTTGGTTTAAATAATCTAGACTTTTACTTTATTTAGTTTTTTTTGATTAAGAGTATTATACTCCTTTTACTCATGAATTTTAATTTTACTTAAACTTGAGCAGGACTGCCGTTTTTCACTTCGTTCAAAACGTTTATTTAAAAGGTGGGTTTTTCTCCTTTGCTGTGATGAGTTCGACTTAAATAGAAGCTGAATTAGGAGAAGTTAAGTTCTAATTGAGCATTACATTAGTTCCTCGGCACTCCATAAGATCCTTCAACAGGCATCCATTTAATTTCTTTTTTTAACTTGATAAGCATCTCTCTAAACTCCTTTAAGCCATCTATATCATAAATTTGATCTTCAATTTTCTTTTTTATCCCATTATTATATGTAATAATATAACTATCAGAAGTTGTATGTTCATATTCTTTCAACGGAGCATATAGGTCTTTCAGTTCAGTGTATTTTATTTGTTTTAATTTCTTGGTTATAGTATTAAATTGTTTTTTCGTAATTGTTCCAGAATAGGAACAAAGAATACTATTGTTTTTACTAAGCGGGCATCTTCCATTCCATTTTAATAAAACATCTCCGTTTTCTTCAATTATAAATATGTATCGTGGATTTTCAAGTAATTCGCTAAAACCATCCGTAGGATTACCATTTCTGAAAAAACTAATTTGATGTATGACAGTAGTGTCTTTTAAAGTAAAATTATGATTTGCTTTACAAAGATTACAGATTATTAAAAATAGAAATAGTAGCTTTTTCATTATTTATTTTTAAAGAATTCAGAAATAAGCTCTTGAATTTTGATAATGTCGGCTCTTGTTTGATTGAATTTACAATTTTTAATTTTACCATAAGGGTCATCATATATAAGCTCAATGATTTTATCTTTGGTTAATAATTTAAAAACCTCATAACCACTATCATAAGTAATTTCATCACAAGTATTGACTAATGAATTAATTTTATCATCATCGATAAAGTTCCATAAATTATATTTTGAAATATCTTTCCAAATCGATTCACTTGCCAATTTTGTATCAACCCATGAAAAATAGCTATTAATATCGGGTTTGGTCGTAATAAATTCAATATAATTAGAATCTAATTTTGAGCGAATATTTGAATTGTAGGGTGCTCTATCTCTAAAATTTAAATAACTATATAATGGTGAAGCATAACGATAAAAATAAACTAAATTATCTTTCTTTGAAATTATTAAATAGTTATAGTAATAACCCCGATTTTGATATGAATAAAGAATCGAAGAATCATAATCGTTTTGCAATATTTCTTCCAAAGGATTTTTAGCTGAAATGATTTTCTGTGAAAATCCAATTAAACTCATATTCAGTAGTATAGCAAGAAGAATAATTCTTTTCATAAATTTATTTTTACTTATTTAAAGTTAAAGAATTTATGCACTTTTAAAAGGTGGTATTTTTTAGGGTACAACAGGACTGCCGGTTTTCACTTCGTTCAAAACGTCTTCCTTGACTTCTACGAGGGGGTTACCCAAACCCTTACAGGACTGCCGGCTCAATACTTTCGCCGTCTTCCTAAAAGGTGGGTTTACCCAAACCCTTTCAACTAAATGCTTCGCATTTCGTTGTGTTTTTTAACGCTCGTCAACTTACGTGAGCAAGCTCCCGACGTTGCCTTGCATTAAAAAACCCCGTCACTTTCGTGACAGGGTTTGTGCCCAGAACAGGAATCGAACCTGCACTACCTTGCGATAACCAGATTTTGAGTCTAGCGCGTCTACCAGTTCCGCCATCTGGGCCTTTGTATTAGGCGGGGTGCAATATTACAAGATTCTGTGTTTTTTGCCAAAAGAAACCCATGTTAACAAGTATAAACCCAAACAATTGCGGCTTATGCGAGTTGATCCGCTATTCGGTCTAGGTATTTCTTTTTAAAATAATAGTCTTTTACTTGCAACAACGCTTCTTTTGGGGTAATACCCATTTGATAGCTTTCCAACAAACCTTTAATAGGTTCAAAAATTTCATCTTCTAATTGTTTAAGCGTTACAAGCAGTGCTGCCTTTTTGGTATCATCTTCTACTTCCATAACCTGCTCGTTTAAATCCATGACTTCCATTAAAAAACTAGGAGGGAGCTGGTATTTTTCGTCGGGTACGAGTACCTCATTGATTTCTAAAATGTACGGTATAAGTAAGGCCTGATCTTTTAAAACCCTTAATGCTTTATTGGCCGCAGATGATAATGCTAGTGCTTCTGCTTGTTCATCATCGGAACTATTTGCAAAAAAATCAGGATGAAACTTTTTTTGGAGCATCAAATACTTTTTGGATACCACAGCCGTATCTGGGAAAAAGCTAACTGGTATGTCAAAAAGTTCAAAATGATTCATAGACATTAAAATTACAACTCCTTTATAAAAACAGGTAATAATCTTTTAAGTAGGTAGCAAAATCAGCGGTGTACTGCTCATTTTCTTTAATAATAATCTGTTCTACTTCAGCTGGGCTTGATACAGCGTTACTTAATATATACATGGCCCTAAAAGGTTCGTGAATGGGTGTTTGGAGCACCAGTGCTTTTTTAAAAATAAGTAGCCCAAATTGCGGAGCTAATTTTTCAAGTTCGGTGGCCCTTGCATATGGGATTAGCACCGAAAAACTTCCTTCTTTATCCAATAGTTTAACAACACAAGTAAAAAGTGATGCTAATGTTAATGTGGTGCTGTGCATGGCCGTGTTACGGAGCGCATCATCACTTTTTAAATCGTTGCTAAAAAAAGGAGGGTTAGAAATTATATGCTGGTATTTAATACTGCTAAAATTTTCGATAGCAGTATTGTGCACCTTAATATTCCAATCGGTCGCTTCAACATTGCTCGCAGCCTGCGCCGCTGCAGTAGCATCAATTTCTACAGCGTCTATTTGTGCCGCAGGTATTTTTTGAGCGAGGAGTAAACTCAAAAGTCCAGTGCCCGTGCCAATATCTAAAATGGTAGTAGGTGCATCATCTTTTACATGTGCTGCAACCCAGGCACCAAACAAGCACGCGTCGGTACATACTTTTAGCGCGCAGTCCGATTGTTGAACTGTAAATTGTTTGAACGAAAAATAGTTATTAGACATCTAATAGATGCTTAGTCTGCAAAGCTTGCAGCGATGTATTCACTATTTAAGCGGGCAATATTTGTAATGGAAATTTCTTTAGGGCAAGTTGCTTCACAAGCACCAGTGTTGGTACATGATCCAAAACCTTCTTTATCCATTTGAGCCACCATGTTTTGTACCCTTGTAGTACGCTCAGGTGCGCCTTGTGGTAATAAAGCGAGGTGGGAAACTTTTGCACTTAAAAATAGCATCGCAGAACTGTTTTTACAAGCCGCTACACAAGCACCACATCCAATACACATGGCTGCTGCAAAGGCGTCGTCTGCTTTTTGCTTTTCGATAGGTAAGGTGTTACCATCTACTGCATTACCGGTGTTAACGCTAATATAACCACCAGCCTGAATGATTCTATCAAATGCAGAGCGGTCTACCATCAAATCTTTGATTACTGGAAAAGCATCTGCTCTCCATGGTTCTACAACAATCGTGTCTCCATCTTTAAAGGCACGCATGTGTAATTGACAAGTTGTATTTGCTTGCCAAGGACCATGTGGTTTACCATTAATATACATAGAGCACGAACCACAAATACCTTCTCTACAATCATGGTCAAAAGCAACCGGATTTTCTCCGTCTTTGATTAATTGTTCGTTAAGTACGTCAAACATTTCTAAGAAACTCATTTCAGAAGAAATATTTTCTACGCGGTACATTTTAAAAGTACCTTTTGTGGTTTTATTTTGTTGTCTCCAAACTTTAAGGTTTAGATTCATGTTGTAATGTTCCATTTCAAGAAAATTGAAAAGTTGATAGATCGTTTACTAATGATTATTTGTAGTTACGTTGTGAAGGTTTAATCACTTCGTACTTTAATTCTTCTTTGTGTAATTCCCATTTGTGCTCACCTTTAAACTCCCAAGAAGCTACATACATAAAGTTTTCATCGTCTCTTAATGCTTCACCATCTTCTGTTTGGTATTCTTCTCTAAAGTGACCACCACAACTTTCGTTACGGCTTAATGCATCTACACACATGAGTTCACCTAGTTCAATAAAGTCGGCAACGCGGTTGGCTTTATCAAGCTCTGGGTTCATCTCATTAATTTCTCCAGGAATTCTTACGTCCGACCAGAACTCTTTTTTAAGCGCTTGCACTTCTGCAATGGCTTGCTTTAAACCTTCTTCGTTTCTCGCCATACCACATTTATCCCAAATAATTTTTCCTAAACGTTTGTGGAAGCTCTCTACCGTTTGCGTTCCTTTGATGCTCATTAATTTTTCAATTCTTGCAAGCACCACTTTTTCAGCTTCTTCAAATGCTGCATGATTGGTATCGAGCCCTGTGCTATAAATTTCGTCTGCTAAATAATTACCAATGGTGTAAGGAATTACAAAGTATCCATCTGCTAAACCTTGCATTAAGGCACTTGCACCAAGGCGGTTAGCACCATGCTCACTAAAGTTAGCTTCACCTAAAGCATACAATCCAGGAACCGTAGTTTGTAGTTCATAGTCTACCCAAAGTCCACCCATCGTGTAGTGAACAGCAGGATAAATACGCATTGGAACTTCGTACGGATCTTCGCCAGTGATTTTTGCGTACATGTCAAATAGGTTGCCATATTTTTCTTTAACAACCTCTTTACCCAATGCTATAATTTGTTCTTGGCTTACATTTTCTAAACCTTGTTTGCCTATTTCAATGTTACCATAACGCAAAATGGCTGCTGCATAATCAAGGTATACAGCTTGCTTAGAAGTACCCACACCATAACCTGCATCACATCTTTCTTTGGCAGCTCTTGATGCCACGTCACGTGGTACAAGGTTACCAAATGCAGGGTATCTGCGCTCTAAATAATAATCTCTTTCTTCTTCAGGAATATCTACCGCTTTGCGCGTTTCATTTAAATTTTTAGGCACCCAAATACGTCCGTCATTTCTGAGTGATTCAGACATGAGTGTTAATTTAGACTGATGGTCTCCACTAACTGGAATACATGTTGGGTGAATTTGTGTAAAGCATGGGTTGCTAAATAAAGCACCTTGACGGTGTGCCTTCCAAGCGGCAGTAACGTTAGATCCCATCGCATTGGTTGATAAATAAAACACGTTACCATATCCACCTGTACATAATAATACAGCGTGACCAAAATGCTTTTCTAAATGACCAGACACTAAATCACGTGCAATAATACCTCTTGCTTTACCATCAATTTTTACAACTTCTAGCATTTCGTGACGGCTATACATTTTTACATTACCAAGTGCCACCTGACGCTCTAAAGCTTGGTACGCACCAATGAGTAATTGCTGACCTGTTTGGCCTGCTGCATAAAATGTACGTTGAACCTGCGTACCGCCAAAACTACGGTTGCTTAATAATCCACCGTATTCACGTGCAAAAGGAACACCCTGTGCAACGCACTGATCAATAATATTAACACTCACTTCGGCAAGGCGGTGAACGTTTCCCTCACGCGCACGGTAGTCTCCACCTTTAATGGTATCATAGAATAATCTAAATACGCTATCACCATCGTTCTGATAGTTTTTAGCGGCGTTGATACCACCCTGCGCTGCAATAGAGTGTGCACGGCGTGGAGAGTCCTGAAAACAAAACGCTTTTACCTTATAACCTAGTTCACCTAAAGAAGCAGCAGCAGATGCACCAGCTAAACCAGTACCTACTACAATCACTTCTAGTTTACGTTTATTAGCTGGGTTAACAAGTTTGCAATGTCCCTTGTAATCTTCCCATTTTTTTTCGAGGTTTCCGGTAGGTATTTTTGAATTAAGCATATGCTTAGAAATTTAAATTGAGTGATAATTATTTGATCCAACCAAAATAAAAACTGAGTGGCATAAGTGCAAATAATAAAGGCACAATAATGGCAAATCCAACGCCCACACTATTAATTAAACCACTAATTTTTTTGTTGTGGATACCAATGGTTTTAAAAGCACTTTGAAATCCGTGTAATAAGTGATACGCTAAAGATCCGCACGCTAATACATAGAGCGCAACGATAAGTGTATTACCTACAAATACGTTTTTCATTTCGGCATATAAGTTGTGGTGCATTACACCATTGTATTCTACTTCTGCAAGTGCTTGAACAGTTCCCATACCACCCAGTCTACTCGGCGTCCAAAAATGATAAATGTGCATCACTAAAAACATGAGTAGGAGTGTACCTAGTATCGCCATGCTTCTGCTATACCATTTGCTACCATCAGCGTATGCAACCGCATATCCTGTACTTCTTTTCTTTCTGTTTTCTAGCGTTAATAAATAACCCTGAAAAATGTGCAAGAAGAAACCAGCAAAAAGTCCAATTTCTAAAACTCTTGGAAGCACATTGCTACCCATAAAGTGAGCCACTTTGTTAAACATTTGCCCCTGATCGGTTGGATCATAAGCAGCTGCCCAAATACAAGCATTAAGCCCCACATGCACAATTAAAAAGAGCACTAGAAATATTCCAGTAAAACCCATCACCAATTTTTTACCAACCGATGATGTAAAGACTTGTTTCCAGGTCATAATGAACGTTTTGTGTTTTTAAAATCGGTGCAAAAATAGCACAGGAAACGATGCCTTTCTCTAATCGAGCAACTTTTTTCGCAGGACTAATGCACATCTTTAAACAGTATAATCGCCGTTTACATAAAAAGCGACCCCATTAACCGTTAAGAACTGTATTTTTGGTCCATGTTTAAGTTACTAGGAATATTATGGAATAGTTTCAGGATGGCCATCCAAGAGCTTAGGGTAAACAAGCTCAGAACATTCCTTTCTTTGTTTGGAATTACCATTGGTATTTTTTGCATCATTGGTGTATTAGCAACCGTAGACAGTTTAGAACGCAAAGTGCAAAACGATATTAAAGCTTTTGGTAACAACACCATCTACATAGATAAGTGGAGTTATGCGGGCGGACCTGATTATCCTTGGTGGAAATATATAAAGCGCCCAGTGCCAAAAATAGAAGAGATGCGTTTTGTAAAAGCAAAATGTGACCTTGCTGCTAATACTTCTTTTTTTTGTTCGTCTACTGTAAATGTTAGCTACCTAAATAGTATTTTAAGTGGGGTAAGTATTTATGGTATTACCGAAGATTTTAACAGCATTCAAACCTTGGATATCGCTGCTGGACGCTATTTGAACGAATCTGAATTTACAAGAGGTACGACATCTACAGTTATCGGAAATTTGGTGGCCGATGAATTATATGGTGGTGCGCAAAAAGCAGTAGGTAAACAAATTACTTACAACGGAAAGCATTTATACATTGTTGGTGTCATTAAAAAGCAAGGCCAAAGTTTAATTGACGGTTTTAATTTTGATGAGTGCATGATTACCTCTTACAGGTATTTTTCAGGGGTGTACAATCCAGATAATTCCAGTCCATATATTATGGTGCAGGGTAAGCCGGGTGTTTCTTCTGCTGCACTCGCCGAAGAGTTACGTGGCGTGATGCGCCAGCTACGCAGATTAAGCCCTAGTACCGAAGACAATTTTTCTTGTAACGATGTGGCTCAGTTTAGTGAAGTAGTGGGTGGCTTTTTTGGCAAAGTAACCGCAGGTGGATGGGCAATTGCAGGCCTTAGTTTAATTGTGGGTGCTTTTGGAGTTGCTAATATTATGTTTGTGACCGTTCGTGAAAGAACCAGCCAAATTGGACTTAAAAAAGCCCTTGGCGCAAAACGCCGTACCATTTTAACTGAGTTTTTATTGGAGAGCGCTTTCCTATGTATTTTAGGTGGACTCTTTGGTTTGATACTTGTTTGGTTACTTGCGATGGGTCTAACTGCCGTATTGCCTTTCCCTATATTTATCGCACCTAATATTGTATTTTTAGCACTAAGCATTTGTATTATTTTGGGGATTGTATCGGGTATTATTCCAGCATCTATTGCTGCTAAAATGGATCCGGTGGTTGCCATTAGAACCAAATAAATAGAACGAGTAAAAATGTCGGTAACCATTTTAGCCATCGAATCTTCTTGTGACGAAACATCTGCATCCGTATGTGTAGATGGTGCTATATTATCCAACTTTATTGCCAACCAAACCGTTCATGAAATCTATGGTGGCGTGGTGCCAGAACTTGCGAGTAGAGCACACATGCAAAATATTGTTCCCGTAGTTGATACGGCTTTACAAAAAGCATTTCCAGAAATCGCGACTTCTGCAGAACGACTTCAAAAGCTTGATGCCATTGCGTTTACGCAGGCCCCTGGTTTAATTGGAAGCTTGTTAGTAGGTGCGCAGTTTGCAAAATCATTGGCACTTAGTTTGCAAAAACCACTCATTGCTGTGCATCACATGCAGGCGCATGTGATGGCTAATTTAATTCCAGAGCATCGCCCTAGTTTTCCATTTTTATGTTTAACAGTGAGTGGTGGTCACACACAAATTGTACTTGCTAATAGCCCAACCAATCTCAAAATTATTGGTGAAACAATCGATGACGCAGCAGGTGAAGCTTTTGATAAATCAGCAAAATTATTAGGACTTCCATACCCAGGTGGCCCATTAATTGATAAGTATGCTAAATCCGGAAATCCGCTCGCTTTTAAATTTGCAGAACCGCAAATTCCGGAGCTCAATTTTAGTTTTAGCGGATTAAAAACCTCCATCTTGTATTTTTTACAAAAGCAGGAGCCTGGTTTTATTGAAGCCAATAGAGACGACTTGTGCGCCTCGGTGCAGCATGCAATTGTTACCATTTTAATTAAAAAGCTTCAAAAAGCGGTGGTGCAAACCGGCGTTAAACAGGTATGTATTGCAGGTGGGGTGAGCGCTAATAGTGGCCTACGAAACGCACTTATGGAGGCGGGTAAAAAGTACAATTGGGCGCCTTTTGTGCCTCCATTCGAATATTGCACAGACAACGCCGGTATGATTGCTATAACGGCTTATTATCAGTATTTAGCGGGCCAGTTTACAAGTTTGGACGCGAGCCCTAGTGCGCGGGCTGTTTGGGCGTAAGCTCCCTCTAGTTCATTTAGCCATTTATTTTAGCGGTTTTATTGCAGCATTAATTGTAATTTTGCGGCCTCAAACCCTGATTCATCTTATGATTAGTGCTAGAAATATTACCCTCGCTTATGGTAAGCGTGTACTCTTTGACGAAGTAAATATCAATTTCATCAAAGGGAATTGTTATGGCGTTATTGGTGCCAATGGTGCCGGTAAGTCTACGTTTTTAAAAATCCTTAGTGGAGAAATTGAACCCAATAAAGGAACCGTAGATATTTCGCCAGGTGAGCGTATGAGCTTTCTAAAGCAAAACCAATTTGAATTTGATACCTGTACGGTTTTAAATACCGTACTCATGGGCCACAAAAAAATGTGGGAAGTGATGCACGAGCGTGAAGCAATTTATGCCAAAGCAGATTTTTCTGAAGAAGATGGTTTACGTGCCGGAGAATTAGAAGGAGAGTTTGGCGAAATGGGAGGCTACACTGCAGAAAGTGACGCCGCTACACTTTTAAGTAGCCTTGGTATCAAAGATGATATGCATGCGAGTGCTATGCAAGATATTCCGTCAAATATGAAAGTGCGTGTGTTATTGGCACAAGCATTATTTGGTAACCCGGATATCTTATTACTTGATGAACCTACCAACGGTCTAGATATTGAAACCATTGGTTGGTTAGAAAACTTTTTAGCAGAATACGAAAACATTGTACTGGTTGTAAGTCACGACAGACACTTCTTAGACACCGTGTGTACGCACGTTGCAGACGTTGATCGTTCAAAAATTAAAACCTTTACGGGCAACTATACTTTCTGGTATGAGTCTTCTCAATTGATGAGCAGACAAATGAATGATAAGAATAAAAAAGTAGAAGATAAGCGTCAAGCGCTTATCGATTTCATTGCCCGATTCTCTGCCAATGCTTCTAAAAGTAAGCAAGCAACTTCTAGAAAAAAGGCGTTGGAAAAATTAACCATCGAAGAAATTGAACCGTCTAACCGTAAATATCCAGGTATCATTTTCCAACCACTTAGAGAGGTAGGAAATCAGATTTTGAACGTGGAGAATTTGAAAAAAACAGTGGATGGAAGAACCCTATTTGATAAAGTAACTTTTAGTGTTAACAAAAACGAGAAGATTGCTTTTATAAGTAAAGATCCATCTGCGGTGACCCATTTCTTTGATGCCATCAACGAAATCACGGTTGCGGATGCAGGTAAATTTGAGTGGGGTACCACCATCACCAAAGCATATTTACCCGTAGAAAATGGGGAATTTTTTACGGAAGGCCTTACCCTTATGGACTGGTTGAGAGAATATGTTCCTGCGCACGTAACAGACGCCGACGAACCTTTTATTAGAGGATTTTTAGGTAAAATGTTGTTTAGCGGAGACGACATTATGAAAAAAACCAATGTACTAAGTGGTGGAGAAAAAGTACGTTGTATGGTTAGCCGTATGATGCTACAAAATCCCAATCTTGTAATACTCGATCAGCCTACCAACCACCTAGACCTAGAAAGTATCCAAAGTTTCAACGAAGGATGTATGACTTTTCCGGGTGTAGTTCTCTTAACATCTCATGATCATGCGTTTATGCAAACCGTGGCAACACGTATTATTGAGTTAACGCCAAAGGGCATCATTGATCGTTTAATGACTTTTGATGAGTATATGGAAGACGGTCGTGTGCAAGAATTAAGGGCAGAGATGTATAGCTAAGTTACTGAAAATGAATCAAATAGGGCATAAATAACCCGCAACAGATAAATAATTTAAAAAAAGGGATTTTCGTATTGGTAATTTGAAGCATTTCCTTACCTTTGCCGTCCAGAAAAAAATAGAGTCATGGCAAGAGTATGTCAAGTTACAGGTAAAAAACCGATTGTTGGAAATAGTGTTTCACACTCTAACATCAAAACAAAGCGTCGTTTCTTACCTAATTTACAGAAAAAGCGTTTCTTTTTTGCTGAAGAAGACCGTTGGGTTTACCTAAAGGTTTCAACTGATGCACTTAGAACGATTAATAAAAATGGTTTAGCTTCCGTAATCAAAGAATTGAGATTAAAAGGAACAAAAATCTAATTTACAATAACAAAGTAAACGACCAATACAATGGCAAGAAAAGGCAATAGAGTACAGGTTATTTTGGAGTGCACAGAGCACAAGGCCACTGGTCTTGCTGGTACAAGCCGTTATATCACTGTAAAAAACAAGAAGAATACGCCAGAGCGTATGGAGTTAAAGAAGTTTAACCCAATCATGAAAAAAGTAACTGTTCATAAAGAAATTAAATAGTAATGGCAAAATCTGCATCGAAAAACGCGAAAGTAAAAGATCTTAAGGCTTCTGCAGAAGCTAAAAACTGGACCAAAGTGATCAAGGCTGTTAGAAGCCCTAAATCTGGCGCCTATACTTTTAAAGAAAATATCATTCACAAAGACAAAGTGAACGATTTCTTAAAAGAGAAATAGTTTCAGTACTTAAACTTATTCATAAAGCTTTCTCCTCATCGGGAAGGCTTTTTGTATTTTTACACCTCAAATTAGTACTATGGGATTTTTAGGAAAGCTGTTTGGTATCAAAGAAAAGGAGCGTTTAGACCAGGGTTTACAACAAACCAAGGAGGGCTTTTTTGCTAAAATCACCAAAGCCATCGCCGGTAAAAGTACCGTTGATGACGAAGTGCTAGATAACCTCGAGGAAGCGCTTATTGGTGCCGATGTGGGTATGGAAACTACCTTGCAAATTATTGAACGCGTAGAAAAAAGAGTAAAGCAAGATAAATACTTGAATACAATTGAGTTGAATGCTTTACTTCAACAAGAAATTGAATCAATACTCGTAGATGCTCCTGAGCCTGAATACAAAGACTTTACCATTCCAGCAGGTAAAAAGCCCTATGTTATTTTAGTGGTGGGCGTTAATGGCGTGGGTAAAACCACTACCATTGGTAAACTAGCCAACAACTATAAAAAGGCAGGTAATCAGGTTGTACTGGGTGCCGCAGATACCTTTAGAGCAGCAGCCACCGAGCAGCTAACCATTTGGAGTGAACGCGTGGGTGTGTCCATTGTTAAGCAAACCATGGGAGCCGATCCAAGCGCGGTCGCTTTTGATACCGTAACTAGCGCTGTGTCTAAAAATGCCGACGTGGTTATTATTGATACCGCCGGGCGTTTACACAACAAGTTACACCTAATGGATGAGCTGGGTAAAATTAAGCGGGTGATTCAAAAGGTAATACCAGGTGCTCCACACGAAGTAATGCTTGTATTAGATGGTTCTACTGGTCAAAATGCCCTCGAGCAAGCCAAGCAATTTACAGCTACCACCGAAGTGACGGCTTTGTCCATTACCAAACTAGATGGCACCGCAAAAGGCGGCGTAGTGCTAGCCATTGCTAGCCAGTTTAAAATTCCGGTAAAATATATTGGGGTAGGCGAAAAAATAGATGACCTGATCATTTTTGACAAGCACGAATTTGTTGACAGCCTATTTAAAGGTGTAACGAACAGCTAATCCACCCCAACCTCCTTCAAAATAGGTATGTCCCACTAGGTTAAATGAGGGCTGCCAGTCAAAACTAATGGCTAGGGGCGCGTTTGGTATTTTATAGTCTAAACCAATTACGCCGTCCACACCAATTGCAAAAACAGCCGTGCTAGGCGGGTTTCTAAGCCTCCAACTACTATTCCAAAGGCCAAAGTGGCCACCACCACCCACGTACCACTCAAGACCCTCTGCGTTTGGTACAGGCATGTGTTTTTCATATAAACCCGTTAATCTAAAGCCGTCTTCGTTAAAATAAGCTAGTAATTCCTTGGCTACAGACTCCGTCATATACTGTTTATAGGTAATGGCGCCTGGGTACACTTTAACACCAATAGATTGAAGAATGGGTTTAGTAGATTGAGCCCCCGCGTAAAAGGCAGCAACAAATAATAAAGCGGTAAAAAGTAGTTTTTTCATAAATGGGGGTTTGAAAATACCCTACAAAAATAAATATGAATTACTGAAAGAATAGTTAAGGTTGCTCTTTAATAATTATTTAGGTTTGTAGTATGCATGATTTTAAAGAATTGGTGGCCGAATTTGGAACCCGTTTTGGGGTAGCTCAATTTCCGGCAACCCCTGCAAGCCTGTATGAACCTGGCGAATATTTTTTAAGTATTGGCGGTAAAAGAATTAGACCCATTTTATGTGTGCTAGGTAATGAGCTTTTTAGTGAGATCACCGAAGACGCTTGGTCCCTTGCCACAGCTATTGAGCTATTTCACAATTTTACCCTCATTCATGATGATATGATGGACGCTGCTTCGTTAAGGCGTGGCATGCAAACAGTGCATACAAAATATGGTGATAACACAGCACTCTTAACAGGCGATGTAATGCTCATTAGAGCCTACGAAAAATTACAAACCATCAACCCGGTGTATTTACCAAAAATATTGAGCCTCTTTAATACAACGGCTAGGGAAGTTTGCGAAGGCCAGCAACTGGATATGGATTTCGAAAAAATGCCCTCAGTTACACTTGACGCATACATACATATGATTACCCTTAAAACGTCGGTGCTACTTGCGGCTAGTTTAGAAATGGGGGCGATATTAGGTGGCGCCACACCAAACAACTGCAAACACTTATATGAATTTGGAAAAAACCTGGGTATTGCTTTTCAAATTCAAGACGATTATTTAGACGCTTTTGGTGACCCGCAAAAATTTGGTAAAGAAGTAGGCGGCGATATTAGACAAAATAAAAAAACATTTTTACTACTGCATGCATTAGAAGTGGCAACACCTGATCAGCGCGCCAAGCTTGATATATTACTTGCCAGTAATAGTCAGGATAAAGTACCACAGGTGCTGGAACTATTTAAAGCATGTAATGTAGATGCCTGGGCTATCGAACTCAAAGAAAAATATTTACAAATTGCTTTGGCTAATTTAGAAGATATTGCTGTTACCAGTAGTCGAAAGTCAGCACTGTTAGCACTTGCCAATTATTTAATACAACGAGAAAATTAATTTTACATTTTATTCGAATACTAAACGCAATTATTAGCGCATGTCAAATTCTCTATTTAGAAAAAAATCAATTGCAAAAATTAATGCCGATGCTGCAGCAGCAGAGGGGCATGGCTCTGGACTTAAAAAAATATTAGGCGTAAAGGATTTAACTTTTATGGGTATTGCTGCCGTTATTGGGGCAGGTATATTTTCTACTATTGGTACCGCTGCATTTAATGGTGGTCCGGGTATATCCCTTTTATTTGTTATTACAGCCATCACTTGTGGGTTTAGTGCACTTTGTTATGCCGAGTTTGCAAGTAGGGTTCCTATTGCAGGAAGTGCTTACACCTATGCCTATGTTTCTTTTGGCGAAGTAGTTGCTTGGATTATTGGTTGGGCGCTTATACTTGAATATGCCATTGGTAATATTGTAGTAGCTATTAGTTGGAGTGGTTATTTTAATAATTTATTAGAAGGATTTAATATTCATTTGCCAGGATGGCTTGCTACCAATACCACAAATGCACAAAGTGGTTACGATGAAGCGGTTAAAGCCATGGCAGGTGGCGCTTCACTTGAAAGTTTGGGTAGACATGCAAAAACGGGTTACGACGCAATTGTTAACGCACCGGTTATTGCTGGTATAAAATTCATTATCAATATACCTGCTTTTGTAATTGTAATGCTTGTGACAGCACTTGCTTATATAGGCATTAAAGAGAGCAAGAAGATGACCAACTACATGGTAATTTTTAAAATTGCCGTAATCATTTTTGTAATTGTGATGGGCTTTTTTTATGTAGACACCGCTAACTGGGATCCATTTTTACCCAACGAATTCACGGGTGTACTTGCGGGAGTATCTGCTGTGTTTTATGCCTATATTGGTTTTGATGCCATTTCAACCACGGCCGAAGAATGTAAAAATCCGCAACGTGATTTACCACGCGGTATGATTTATTCCTTAATTATTTGTACGGTCCTGTATATTTTAATTGCGCTAGTTTTAACCGGCATGGTTCATTATAGTGAATTAAAAGTAGATGATCCACTCGCTTACGTGTTTCAAAAACTACACCTCAATAAAATCGGCTATTTAATTTCGGTAAGCGCAGTTGTTGCAACAACTAGTGTACTTCTTGTTTTTCAATTGGGACAACCGCGTATTTGGATGAGTATGAGTAGGGATGGACTTTTACCTAAAAAGTTTGCACAAGTGCATCCTAAATTTGGTACGCCTTCTTTCGCGACCATTGTAACGGGTTGCCTCGTAGGTATACCATCACTTTTTGTTTCTAGTTCTACCATGACCGATTTAACCAGTATTGGAACACTCTTTGCATTTGTGCTGGTGTGTTTTGGTGTACTTGTTTTACCGCGTATGGCCAAAGAAGCGGGTAGTTCTGCTTTCAGACTTCCGTATCTTAACGGACAGTTTATCATCCCTGCTATTGTAGCGGTATTCGTTTATTTTTCTATGAACCGGATATCTGATGCCTTTACTAATTATGCTACCGAAGGGTTTCAAGAAATTTTATTTTTACTCTTTATATTTATTGCCATTGTTACAGGGGTATTAAGTTTTGTACGAAAATATTCGGTGATACCAGTAGTAGGTGCACTTTGCTGTCTCTATTTAATGATTGAAATACCCGCGATTAGTTGGTTGTGGTTTTTTGTATGGATGGGCCTTGGTTTAACCATTTACTTCTTTTATAGTAGACGTAGAAGTAAACTCGCAGCATAATGAAATATCAGATTGGTGACGAAATTTTAGTGTTGCATAGTAACGAAGAAGGGAAAGTGGTTGATTTTATCAATGATAAAATGGTGATGATCGAAGTGCGCGGCGTAAAGTTTCCGGCGTATATGGATCAAATTGATTTTCCCTATTTTAAGCGCTTCACCCAAAAAAAAATTGTAGAGGATCAAAAACCGCTCAAGCAATTTATTGATAATATTCCAACCGAAAAACCAAAGCCTACGGCCGCTAAAGAAGAAACGGGCGTTTGGCTAACCCTCATTCCCAAATTTGGACTCGACGATTTTAATGATGAAATTGTTGTTTCGTTTAAGGTACATCTAGTAAACAATATGGCCACTGCATATGGGTTTCATTACAAGCAGTATTTGTCTTCTAGTTTAAATTTTGAATTAGACACCACCATTCAACCTTTTCATGATTTTTATTTACATGACCTAGCGTTTGAAGCCATCAACGATACGCCTAATTTTAGTGTAGACTTTTCTTTACTTCAAAAAGTAAAATATAAGGCAGCGCATTATGAAACCATGCTTAAGCTAAAGCCTAAACAGGTTTTTAATGCCATCGAAAAATTAAAAGAAAACAACGACCCTACACTTACGTATTTGTTGTTTCATTCATATCCAGACGAAGCTATAGTTGAAACTTTTGATATTTCTAAATTATCGGCAGCCGGGTTTAAAGTGTATGACGCTAAAAAAATTAAAGAAAATTTACCGCCCGCAAGAACAGTCGTAGACCTCCACATCGAAAAGCTTACCAATAGTTTTTTGCATTTAACCAATACCGAAATTATGGGTATTCAGTTAAGTGAGTTTGACAAATGGTTTGACCTAGCTGCCGCGCACCGCCTGCCTTCTTTTATTGTGATCCATGGCGTAGGCGAAGGGGTATTACGAGACGAATTGCATAGCATTTTAAAGACCAAAAGAGAGGTCAAACACTTTATCAATCAATACGATACGCGCTTTGGCTATGGTGCCACAGAGATATTCTTTAAATAAAGGTTATCTTTGCAGCTCCATAAGCCCGAACCATCGAGGTGCTTAGGCACTTAGGAAAGTCCGGACAGCATAGGGCAACCCACCGGTTAAGCGCCGGCCGTTTATATGGTAGCATATAATTGAGAGATAGTGCCACAGAAAATAACTTCCGTTTTGCAAAAAGCGGACACAGGTGAAAATGTGAGGTAAGAGCTCACAGCTTTTGTTGGTAACAGCAAAGGAGGGTAAACCTTGGGTGTTGTAATGCCATGTATAGGAATCTTTGAAAGCGGCTCGTTTGATTCCAATTTATTGGAAGGGTTCCAGGGTAGGCAGCAAGATTGTGTTAGTAATAACACAACTAGATAAATGATGGTTTAGAAACAGAATCCGGCTTACGAGGCTTATGGTTTTTTTTATTTTGAAATAATTGTATTGATATGACACAAGAGCAGATTAAGTATATGAGAGACCGAGTGACGGTTTTGAGGAGGTTTCTTTGACGTTGAGAACCGCAACTATAAAGTAGATACAGACAAACAACTTTCGCTTTCGCCTGGCTTCTGGGATGACAACATCCGGGCTACTGGCATCATGAAAGAAATTAAAGTAAACGAATATTGGTTAAAGCTTTTTAAGCAAGTAGAAAGTAGCGTAGAAGATTTTGCGATCCTGTTTGAATTTTGGAAGGCTGGTGATGCCACCGAAGAAGAAACCAAAGAAGCGCACGTTATTGCCATTGCGCAAATAGAAGAAGCTGAATTTAAAAGCACACTCAATAAACCAGAAGACGAGCTCACTGCCGTTTTACAAATTAATCCGGGTGCAGGTGGAACGGAAAGTCAAGACTGGGCCGAAATGTTACTGCGCATGTACCGCATGTATGGTGAAAAGCAAGGATGGAAAGTAACCGAAATAGATTTTCAGGCTGGCGATGGCGCGGGTATTAAAAGTGCAACCCTACAATTTGAAGGAGACTTTGCGTATGGATTTTTAAAAGCAGAAAGTGGTGTTCACCGTCTCGTTCGTATCTCTCCATTTGATAGCAATGCCAGAAGGCATACCTCTTTTGCTTCTGTATATGCATATCCATTAATTGATGATTCTATAGAAATTACCGTTAACCCTGCCGATTTAGAATGGTCCTTTTATAGAAGTGGCGGTAGTGGTGGTCAAAACGTAAATAAAGTAGAAACAGCCGTTCGTTTAAAGCACGGACCCAGTGGTTTTATAGTAGAGTGCCAGCAGGCCAGAACGCAGGGTGAAAATAGAGAGCTCGCATTAAAGATGCTTAAGAGCAGGCTTTACGAAGAGGAGCTACGCAAGCGTCAAGAAGCCCTCAATGCCACCAATGCCAACAAGAAAAAGATAGAGTGGGGAAGTCAAATAAGAAGCTATGTATTTCATCCATACAAGATGATTAAGGATCACCGTACCGATTATGAAGTAGGTAATGTAGGTCCAGTGATGGATGGAGAAATAGAAGGTTTTATTAAGGCGTATTTGATGCTAGAAAAGGAGAGCCAAGAATAGTTAAATTTGATGTCTATGTTAGTGCCAATTTTGCTTATCATTTTTGTATTGGGTTATGCCTTTATTACGCTTGAGCATACCATTCATATTAATAAGTCGGCAACGGCACTTATTACTGCTGTTTTGTGTTGGACATTCATTGTAGTGAATGCATCCGACAAAGAACTGGTGATAGAATCGCTTACGCATCATTTAAGTGCGATTAGTGAAATCGTATTTTTTTTATTGGGTGCCATGACTATTGTAGAGTTAATTGATGCCCATGACGGATTTCAAAATATTGCAGAAGCTATAAAAACAACCAATAAAACAAAGCTCATTTGGCTCATAGCAATTATTACATTTTTCTTGTCTGCGGTATTGGATAATTTAACAACCACGATTGTGATGATATCCATTTTAAATAAATTGATTGAAGACAAAAAAACCAAATGGATGTTACTCGGTCTTGTGATCATTGCTTCAAATGCAGGTGGCGCATGGAGCCCAATAGGAGATGTCACAACTACGATGCTATGGATTGGAGGCCAAATTACGCCTATTAATATTGTTAAACAGGTGTTTTTTGCCAGCTTAGTGAGTATGGTTATTCCAACCATTATTATCAGCTATATGATAAAAGGTCAAATTGCATTAAAGCAAGCGCCGGCAGATCAAGTAAATACTAGTTCAAATTTATTTGAGCGAAACTTAATTTTTATAGTAGGTATTGGTGCATTGCTTTTTGTTCCCCTTTTTAAAACTATTACGCATTTGCCGCCGTATATGGGTATGCTACTTTGCCTCGGCATTATTTGGGTGGTAACCGAAATATTACACAAGAAAAAGCCTTCAGAAGAAAGAGGTGTTTTGTCTGTTAACCATGCCATTCAAAAAATTGATACACCTAGTATTTTATTTTTCTTTGGTATACTTATGAGTATTGCTTCACTGGAATATGTTGGGATATTACCTGAGTTAGCCGCATTTTTAAATACAACCATTGGTGATATCAATTTGGTAGCCATTGCCATTGGTTTATTATCTGCAGTTTTGGATAACGTGCCACTCGTGGCTGCTTTACAAAGTATGTATACACTTGAGCAGTATCCACAAGATCATTATTTTTGGGAGTTACTCGCCTATACAGCAGGCACTGGTGGATCATGTTTAATTATTGGATCTGCTGCTGGGGTGGCGGTAATGGGGTTAGAAAAAATTGATTTTTTCTGGTATTTAAAACGAATTAGTTGGATTGCCTTAATTGGTTATTTGGTTGGCGCACTTATATTTATTTTGCAGCACAATTTGTAATTCAGTAAGCTAAAGGCTGTTCTAGTTTCCTATTAGTATATCAAACTTGCTTTTTGGCCTTATTTTGTCTAGCCAATTAAAACTTTTAAGTTTCAGCTCATCATGATTGGTTTTACCACGCATGGGCAGGAGATTACCTTCTAAATTATTGATAAATTTAACACGCTTGGGTTTGCCTTCTGCAAAAATGATTTCTATAAGATCGGAACTGTTTTTATTGACGCCAACGAAACGCTTTTGTTCGTCCTGCGCATAATAAATGTTTTCCGCACTGCCCCTGGCTGTTAAAAAATCTACTTGTCCGGTACTATCAAATAATGCATTGATGCTATTACCTCTTACTTGATTAAAGTAGTTGCTACTATCTACTTTACTAATACTTAACGCGTTTTCAAACACATACAAGCGCTCTGGTCTTTTATTTTTCAAGAATAAATAAATAGTGTCACCACTAATTTGGTTTTCCTGTGACCATAATATTGGGTTATCAAATAACCTAAACACCGAGTCTTGGCCGGAAAAAAACAAACTATCACCAACGGCTTGTAATGAGTCAGAAAATATTTTTACGTTTTTATAGGCTTCAAAATATTTTAAAGTACTATCTACGGTTGGCTCAGATTTTAGTTTAACAGAATCGATACTATTTTTTGAACTACCTTTTTTAATGGTAGGTTTTGCTGCTGCAACTTTAACGGTATCTTTAATAATTGTTTTTGTAACTCCTTTTTTTATACTTGTATCAATTGGAACTGGTCTTACCCTTGGTATATTTTTTGTTTTCAATAAATCAATTATACGTCCTGTAAATAAAGTATCTGCAGTAATAAATACACTATCGCTACCTTGTTTAATGATAAGGAGTGGTATTTGAGTTGCCATAATGGTACTCCTTTTGTTATTGGTTTTGATATTATTGGCAATCATATCAAAACCCTGTTCCTTATCTTTACTTCTGTAAACGGCGTTACCTCTAAATTCACTGAGTCCATTGAGGCTATCAATAGCAATTTCGTCGGCGGTAATGCTAAACGTAGAATCTTCTATGATAGACCGCTTGTATAAATTGGCGATTTTCTTTTTAATATCATAAAAGCCTTCACGCGTTTTGATTGTAAGGCCTTTTTTGTCTTTAATTATTGTAGGGCTTATAAAAGTAGACACCTCGGTAATGGTATTGTACTGAAGGCTATCCGTTTTTATAGTACCATTTGGTTGAACCAGTAATACATTTTTGTAAAAAAATATATCCTTACTTTCTCCATAATAGTTCCCTTCGGTACTCGTTAATGTCGTTTTTTTGTTGACCACTTTGCCGCCATACAAATAGGTGCCCAGTTTTAGATTTACATCGTAAGTCAAGTTTTCGGTAGTTAAGGTACTCTTGCCATCTGTTAATCTTACTTTACTTGTGAGCAGCGCTTTTTTTTCTATTCCAATATATCTTAAGTACTGAGCATAGATATGAACGCTATCAGCGTCATTGATATGAACATTGCCAAAAGATTCTAGCGTATTTAAAATAGGATTTATGATAGCGCTATCTGCGTAAAAAAGTGTTTTGCCCTGTCTCACTTTTACATGTCCAGCATATGAAATCAGTTGGTTGGTGTCTGATTTTTGAAGATACTGTTTGTCTGCGGCTAAGATATACAAGTAGTTTTCCTCAGTAATTCCTTTTGGCTGGAGGTTGTCCTTTTGTTTCCCTGGTTGCGCATTTGCCAAAAATGTAACAAATAATAGGCATAGCGTTAGATATTGTTTGATTGAAACCGCCATTATTGTTTAATAGTGCTTGCTGTGTCTATAATGGGGGCTAACAGTGGGCTGGCTTTATCTTTTTTGCCAAAGACCGAGAACTGAACATATCTTTTTGGATGAACACGTAAGTCGTCTAGTAATGTATTAGCACTCTTCAAACTATTATTTAAGTTGTTATAAAGTGTTTTGTCATTGATAAGTTTACCTAAACTTCCTTCATCACTAGCTGCTTTTTTAACAAGGGCATTTAAATTTTCGATAGCTGTTTTTAAATTACCAACAGTGCCGTTGATGTCTGCTGTTGCTAGTTTATTTGTTGTAGCTTCTAAATTTGATAGGGTAGCAGCTACCTCTTTATTATGGTCAGCTAAGTTTTTAGTAACGCTATTGATATTATTTACAGAGCTTGCGATTGCGCCAGACTGTTTGTCAAGCATTGATTCAATAGCAGCCGAAGAAACAATTAAGCTAGCCGTTGTTGTGTTGATGTTGGCTATGGCCTGCTGTAAATTATTTTTCGTATTGGGGTCAAAAATACGATTGATATTTTTTAAGACACTATCAAGTGATTGAACCGTTATTTTGATTTGATCGGTAACGGGCTCTAACTTATTCATCGCATCATCAAATAGTCCAATAGCATTTCTTGTTGCAATAGTATCCTGAGGTTTTAAAAAAAGTGAATTATTACCAAGTTTTATAATAATACTGGGTGTGCCAAGTGGGTTATCTTTAATGCTTGCTACCGAGTTAACTGGTATTTTATAATTTTGATTGAGCTTGATCGTCACTAAAATAGAGTGTAAATTATAATCGGTATTTTCGATATCAATAACACTTCCTACTTGAAAGCCATTTACATAAACAGGATTTGATACCATAAGACCCTTGGTATCTTCGTATTTGGCAAAAATATAATTACCTGTTTTAAATAATGTTTTACCCTTCAAAAAGTTGAAACCTAATATTAGAACCGTAATAGAAATAGCGGTTAGTGCTCCAACTTTTGATTCATTCGAAATCTTCATGTAACAAAATTAAGGTTTATTGACCGCCTACGCCTATCTGATTCTCTAATGATTTTTTATAAATCCGAACAGATTTGGTGATCACATCACATATTTCTAATTGTCCTTTCTCACTATTTAGGTAGTCTTCTTCGTCGGGGTTTGATATAAATCCAGTTTCAACTAGTACAGCAGGCATACTTACTGCTTGTAACACCCAGATGCCTTTTTTACGTTGTTGTGCTTGTCTACTAACACGTCCTAATTTTTGAAATTCCTCCTCAATGGTTAGGGCTAGTTTGGCACTTCGTTGGAAATATTGTTGTGTCATTATATTTGCCAACATTTGTTTGGTTGGATCATTGGCATCTGTTAGTTTTCGGGCCTCCAATATTTTTAAGGAAACACTATCAAGGTATTCATCAACACTTTCTCCAGCAGCGGCCTTTCTTTCTTCTGTTTTGTCAACCCCATAAATAAATGTTTCAGTGCCAATAGCTGAGCTTGGTAAATGAGTTATTTTGTATTGAGGTACCTTTTTATATATTTTCTTGCCTTTTTTTCCTTTAACGGTAATTGTTTTGTAGCCAACTACTTCTCTGATGGTTCTTGATCCTGCCGAATTTACGTGGATACAAATAAACAAATCACCTTTTAAGCGGTTTGCGATATCAGCTTTTTCAACAACTGAATTAAAAACATCGGTTTTGCGGGTCATTAAAATTTCAACATCTGGTAGTGCCTGCTTTAACTGTATTTCTAGTTTTAGAGCAACCGCTAGAGAAATGTCTTTTTCGGTAGAATATCTGCCTGTTGCTCCAACATCGCCTCCTCCGTGACCAGCATCTATAATAATCCTTTTCAGGGCTTGTTTTTGGATAGGCGCTGTTTTAATGATAGTATTAGGACCACCGTAAGAAAATGCCTGCGTACTCAAAAAGAGAGTGCTTATCCAAGCCGCAATTCGTCTAATCTTCATATCAATTCTTTAAAGGATTATAGATATAAGTTATTTTACACCATTGATGCACTATTTTTGCCAAGTGAATAGAAGCAAACAACGTAAAATTAACGTAAAAACACCACCTACTATTGTAATAGGCATTGTTTTGCTTTTATTAACATTTCAGCAGGAATCTAGGGCTGTTTTGGTGCAAATTACCCCTTTATTTCAGGATACCCTCGTTAAAAAGGCAGATACGCTTATCAGAAAGACCGATTCTCTCATCAATAAGACCGATACGCTTATTCTCTCAAAAGACTCTATCGATGCGCCAATTGGATATAATGCCTCAGATTCTGGCATATTAATTGTAGAAACAAGGGAGTTTTTTTTATACGGAAAGGCCAAAACCAATTATCAAGATCTCGCCATAGAAGCCGCAACTATCCGTTATAACCAGCAGTCAAAAATGGTAAAAGCATTTGGCAGCATGGACTCTAGCGGTAAATTAGATAGTAAACCCGTTTTTATCCAGGGTGAAATGAAATCAATTAGTGATACCATTTCATTTAATATGGAAACCGGTAAAGGAATAACAAAGAATACTTTTTTTCAGGAAGGGGAAATATTTGTAAATGCATTGACGCTAAAAAAAATGAATGATAGCGTGGTTTACGCAAAAAAAGCTCGATTTACAACCTGTAATTTAGATACCCCACATTTTGCCTTTAGAACAGGCCGGATGAAAATAATCAATAACAAAATGGGTATTTCTGGCCCTACATTTCCAGAATTTGAAGGTGTACCTATGCCGGTAGGTATTCCTTTTGGGATTTTTCCACTCAATAGGGGTAGGCATTCGGGCATTTTGGCACCTGCATTTACAGCATCTGAAGATTTTGGATTGGGTCTCGAAGGACTTGGTTATTATAAAGTCATTAACGACTATCTAGATTTTACTACAAGGGCCAATATTTATTCTTATGGTGGATGGAATGTAAACCTAAATTCTAAGTACATCAAGCGGTATGCATTTACGGGTGGCTTTAATCTTACCCTTCAAAATACCAAGAGCTTAAATAGGTTTGGTGGCAATGGTGAAGAGTTTAACCAAAATAAATCCTTTATGATCAATTGGAGTCATAGCAGGGATAATAGGGCAAGACCGGGAACTAGTTTTTCTGCCAATGTAAATTTTGGTAGCTCCAGGTTTAATAGATTGCTACTTAACAATCCCATGCAAAACTTTCAGAACCAGTTAAGTTCTTCCATAAGTTATTCAAAAGATTGGAGAGGCAAATACAATTTATCGGTGAATGCCAACCACAACCAAAACAATAATTTACGCCTCGTTAATTTACAACTTCCAACAGTGAATTTTAACGTGGTAACCTTATATCCTTTTCAATCCAAAGAGCAAATAGGTTCCGGAAAATGGTATGAAAAAATTGGTATAGGGTATAGTGGAAATGTGCAAAACCAATTGTCTTTTTACGACACGGCGTTTAATTTTAAAAGATTATTAGATACCGCGCAGTGGGGCGCCGTTCATAATATTCCAATATCCATGTCGCTTCCTGCACTCGGTCCTGTAACCATTAGCCCTAGTATTTCTTACGAAGAACGCTGGTACGGTCAACGGTTTATTAGGAGCTGGAATACGGCCAATAAAAAAGTGGATACAGTCAAATACAGAGGGCTTTATACAGCTCGTCAAATGAGTTTTGGGATTAGTGCAGCAACCCGAATTTTTGGTACCTATACTTTTGGTAAAAATAGTAACATCAAAGGAATTCGCCATGAAATGAGGCCTAGTGTTTCTGTAAATTATCAACCCGACATGGCGGCTGCATACCATTATAGTACACAAATTGATACAACTGGCAGAAGGTATCGGTTTTCACAATATGAAGGTGGTGTTGTTGGCTCTTTTTCGGAAGGACGTTTTGGTGGGATAGGATTTGGTATAGATAATTTATTGGAAATGAAAGTGCGTGACAAATCGGATTCTACTGCTAAAGACAAAAAAGTAAAACTCATAGAAGGTTTTGGTATTTCTTCTTCCTATAATATGCTAGCCGATAGTTTTAAACTTGGAACTTTTAATTTATATGCACGAAGTACACTTTTTGAAAAAGTGAATATTAATGCAAGCGCCACGCTAGACCCTTACGATGTGGACAGCAAGGGCTACCGTTTAAAAACCTATGCGTTTGATCCCAAAGCTTTTAAATTTGGACGCATCACAAGTGGTAGTGTTGCTATTTCTACTTCATTTTCAAGTAAGTCTAAAGATGGTAAAACAGAAAAAGATAGAGCCATACCAATTGATCCTTTTTTAACACCCGATGAACAACAAAGGCAGTTACAATTTGCGAAATCTAATCCTGCCGAGTTTACAGATTTTAATATTCCTTGGACAGTTTCTTTCTCTTATTCTTTATCATTTAATAGGCAGATCAAACCAGATTACAGTGGCTTTGAAACAAGAACTTTTTCAAGTTTAAACTTTAATGGTGATTTTAGTTTAACCGAAAAATGGAAAGTGGGTGGTACGGGTTATTACGACGTTTCAATGGGTGGGCTTCAACAATTTAGTATGTTTATTTCTCGCGAAATGCATTGTTGGCAAATGTCGATTAATGTAATGCCGGTTGGTATTTTTAGATCCTTTAATATTACCGTGAATCCTAAATCAGGAATCTTAAGAGATTTAAAAATTAATAGAAGCAGGGTTTTCTCAAATTCTACCTTCTAATAACTGCTGGTGCTTGGCGTAATAGTTCCACATCAATTCAAATACTTCCTCCTTTACTTCCTTACTTGTTTTACCTGCAACATGCACAGGTGGCAAAAAATGCATTTCAATTTTACCAGGCATTAAGCAAAATCTCGAGTTAGGAGGTAATATATTTTTTGAATTAAATAGGATGGTAGGTATGATTCGTTTTTGTGTATCTACGGCTAATCTAAAAGCGCCATCATAAAAACTTTTAAGCGGGTCGCCGGTTCTGTTTCTAGTGCCTTCTGGATAAATGAGCATATCTAGTCCAACCGCTAAAATGGCTTTCATCTCTTCATAACTTTTTCTTCGGCTTTGGTCGCTTCTGCGGTCTACTAAAACGCTTCCAAACTTATACACCCAACCAAAAACGGGAACCTTAGAAAAGCTAACTTTAGCAATTGTTTTATTGGCTCTAGGCATAAATGGTGTACTTACCGGAACATCCATCAGTGAGTTGTGGTTGCATACCACTACATAGTTTTCGCCTTTTACAAAATTGTCGGCACCCTTAATTTTAATACGGCATCCAATAAAAAATAAGAAAAAACGCATCCAAGCCTGTGTTACTTTTCTGTGCAGTATGGCAACATGGGGCTCCCCTAAAAAAAAGCAGGGTAGTAAAAAAAACACAGCCACAAACATGGTGGTAATAAAAATGATGATTGCCCAGACTGCCAAAATTCTTCCAGCAATAAATTTAATGGTCGATATTTTATGTATGGGTTCGCTCATGTTCTAAAATTAAATATGCCAGTCAATTACTTGAAGTCCTTGTTTTGCAAGTAGTTCATTTGTTTTACTAAAATGTTTGCAACCAAAAAATCCTTTGTCTGCACTAAAAGGTGAGGGGTGTGCTGCTTTTAAAACAAAGTGTTTGGTTTCATCAATTAAAACTTGTTTTTGTTCTGCAAATTTACCCCACAATAAAAATATGATTCCTTTTTTTTCATCTGATAATTTTTTGATTACGGCATCTGTAAAATGCATCCATCCAATTTTTGCATGACTAGCGGGTTCATCTTCTCGAACTGTTAGCACTGCATTTAATAATAGCACACCTTGTTTAGCCCATGGTGTTAGATCTCCACTTGTTGGTATGGGTAATCCAATATCAGATTTTAATTCTTTAAAAATATTAACCAGTGAGGGCGGTGGTTTTATACCTTCTGGTACAGAAAAACTGAGTCCCATGGCTTGACCGCTTCCGTGGTAAGGGTCTTGACCTAATATAACCACTTTTACATTTCCAAAGCTGGTTTGATTAAATGCGTTAAAAATATGACTACCTGCTGGAAATATTTTTACACCAGTTGCTAGTTCTGTTTTTATATGTGCTGCTGTTTGTAAAAAGTATGTTGATTTAAATTCTTTACTCAACATTTCTTTCCAAGAGGATTCAATTTTTACTTCCATAATTATTTAGTATAAAATACTAACACTGCCAGCAAATGCTTGATGTTTGCCTGATAATTTAATAACATAATAATATACACCAAAAGGTAAGGTTGTTTGATTTTTTGATTTGCCATCCCAGTTTTTACCATACCCGCTAGCGCTAAATACTTGTTGACCGGTTCTGTTAAATATACTAACCGTACAATTAGGGTAATAATCTAGTAGGGGAATGCTCCATGTATCATTGATGCCATCACTATTTGGTGAAAATGCATTGGGTGGGATAATATCTGCGTCATTAACAGTAGCATTGATTGTTTGTATTTGAGCGCATCCAATAGGTGTGGTTGCTTTAATATAATATTTCCCCGTAGCTAAAATTCTTTTTGGTTGTAATAATGGAGTCGAACACAAAGAGTCTTGCCAATAACTGTACACCCAATTATTGGATGGTGGTGGAATCGTGGTAATATCTATGGTGACTGGAATTTTTACAGGTGCTGGTTGTGTAACTAAAAATTCGGGATAATTATTAATAGTAACACTTGCTTTTTTGATAACGCTACAACCTGCTGGTGCGGTAAATTTGATAAAATAATTTGTGCTGCTTGTAAACCGGTGATTGTTACTCAAGCTTTGTGTAGCGCCGCTGTCTAAAAAATAACGAATGCTTGCGCTTGGTTCACTACCCTTGGTAGGCGTAATACTATCAAGTGGTATGCTACCACAGGCCATGTAATTGGTAACAGATGTAATTGGTGGAGCACTAATGCTGGTGTTAATGGGGGATATATTACTACATCCAAACTGGCTTGTACCTAAAACAAAGTAGTTGCCCGTTTGTGCAATTTTTGTAGGATTGGATAGCGGTGTTTTTGCAAGTGCATCTTGCCAATACGTGTATTTTAAATTTGGATCATTACCACTGGTGTAGCTTGGATCTGTTAGATTAATTATTTCAGGAATACAGGCAGCTGCGGGTTGCTTAATGGCGATAACCGGGTTAGGATGAACAATTACAGAGAGTGGTTTAGTGTCTGCACAACCTGCACTATTGGTTGCTTTTACATAAATTAAACCCGATTTACCAATGGCTTTTGGCGAAGCAACAAAATCTCCACTAGTAGGGCTGTTAAAGTAACTTAATTTTAAACCGGGGCTACTGCCTACTGTAACAATACTATCTGTAACATCGGCGCCTTTGTTTTGGCATGCAACAACACTGTCAGCTAATTTAAAAACATAAGGGTCTAATGATTTTACGACGGTGGTATATAAAGTATCTAAGCAACCTTGATTGGGATATGGTGTAATGACGAGTGCTAATCTGGTTTTTGGTGGAGGTGCTGGTGTAATGGTAAGAACCACATCACTTCCTAGTAATTTTGAAAAATCATCGGTGTACCATTTGTAATCCGCAAAGCCGTAAGGTGCTGTTAAGTTAAGTCCAGTAATATTGGTACAAAAAACATTACCTGTAACGGGTGTTGTACAATTGTCGTTAACATCTAAGTATGCATACCCAAAATGGCCGCCTCTAGAACAATCGTTGGTTGTAAATTCAAGCCTTAAGGTTTTACCTTGATATCCGGGAAGTTTTAAAGTAATAGGTGCCCACTCTTTGTAAAACACCGTTTTTTTTACGGTTGATTCTTTAAAGCCCGGTAAGTTGGGTGCCGAAATAAATTCGAAAGCACCGCAGGTTTCATATTTATTATCGGTAACATTAAAAACCTTGACCATAAATTTTGGTTGCTCCCAATCTTGATGGCCAGCAGGGTTTTCAAATACAACTGCGTAATTATAAATAATGCTGTAATCACCTTCGGTGGAAGGAACGGTGAATGTATACGAAACCCCTTGTGCTTCTGCTTGCGTTTGGTCATTACCAAGTTTTAATGAATAGCCGCTGCCATTTGGACAGCTTGTAGGGAAACCGCCGTAATAATCTTTGGCGGTAGTACCCGGGAAATTGGTAATGATGGTATGTTTGCCGTCTTGTGGGCTTCCAAACGTCATATTTAATGCTCCATTGGAACGAGCAATAGATCCGTCAAATGCATCCCAACTACCTAGATTTCCGTTTTCAAAACCAATATTGGGTGGACAGCCTTGACCTAAAGCTTTATTGATGCCTCCTAAGATGCATAAAATGCTCAATAATAAGTATGTACAAGCTTTTAACACGTCCTTGTAAATGTCGTGAAAAAATGTGGGAATTTGCAATGAAATGGCATGAAAAAGCCCCAAAAATAGGTGTTTGGGGCTTTGTGAGACTTTACTAGGCTAGCGTTTATATTGTCGTTTCACGATATTGGATTGACAATGCATTAACAATTTTATTAATTTAATTGGTTTAATTTTATTTAACCCTTTTACTGATGAGGTAACCATTTTTGATTTGGGATGGTTATAATTTTTTTAATATAAAATTGATAAATGATGAGATATGGATTTCTTTCTTTTTTTATTATTGGTATTTTAATACCCTGCATGATGCATGCAAAGTGCCAACAAAAAACATTTGATTCAGCTAGATCAAATTTTATGATAAATAGCAAGGTGAATTTATTTAAAGCCATTAAAAAAAAGCAAAAAGAACTTAAAGGTTTTCAATTTATACAAGGTGGAACTTTCTCGACCGTTAAACCAGATAAAGGAATAGATCGAAGACCAGAAAATGATACTAGTTTAATCATAGATTTGGAACGAGGCAAAAGATTAACTGTTTCAAGTTTTTTTATGTCTGAAAAGGAGGTTACAAACCTTGAATATCGAACATTTGTAAATTGGGTGATTGATTCTATTGCCCTAACAATTTTAGCAGCTAAAGATCCTGAATTTTATATTGATCAAGATAAAAAGACATTGAACTGGTCACGCCGATTAGAAGCAAGAGATACCAGTCAATTCAAGAATTTATATCCTTTATATGTAGTTGGCTCTTTTCCAGGATCGAAAAATTCAGAACATCAAAAATATATTCTAAATACATCTGCTATTCAATTCAGTTTTTTTCATTATAATGCTACTAAACCTACAATAATTGATGTATACCCTGATACACTTTGTTGGATTAGGGATTTTTATTTTAGTTATAATGAATCAATGACCAAGAAATATTTCCAGCATCCCTCATTCAATAATTATCCGGTTGTTGGGGTTAGCTGGATACAGGCAAATGCATATTGTAGCTGGCTAAGTAAGGATGGCAAATACGAATACAGACTTCCAACTCAAGCAGAGTTTCTCTATTGTTACATTTCAATCCCAAATAGCAAAAATAATGATCTAAAGTTCAGACAATATGGATTAGATACTTCAAATGTATTTAGATCATTTCGATCAAAAAGCGATACTTCAAATGTAACTGTATTTAAAAGATCGGTTCCCAAGAAATTTACGGTTGATTTTAAAGCTTATACATATCCATGGTCGTCAATAAATGATGGGCTTTTTGATAAAAAAGGGAGGCTCCTTGCAAAATTTGGAAGTTATAAATTTTCAGATGAATATGGAATTAATTATGGGCAAATCCTAAATGTTAGGAATGGCTTTTATCCTGAAAGTTGCGGTTCATTTCCGGCTTCACCAAAAGGGCTATATGACCAAGCAGGTAATGTGGCAGAGTGGGTTGCAGACGGATTTATTAAGGATCTTATATTCGAGGACGAATTCAATAAATCACCCAAAAGAGATTACTCATTATTGAAACCAACCCCAATAATTTTGGATTCAATAATTCTGAGTTTAATTAAGTCCCGGAGTTACTATATCCGTCCTTCGATTTATAAAAGGGAGAGCCTTCAAGATCTTTGGATCAAACTTGGCAAGCCCGGTATGATACCTGCACCCAAGGATATTCAAGATACTCATGAAAACCAACTTTATAATATTTTGAAAGATGCTAATAATCTATTTAGCAGTTATCAAATCCTAAATAAGCTAGATAACCCGAAAATGGTAATGGGTGGATCATGGAATGACAGTCCCTCTCTAATGCGATTTGGTGAAAAAAGAGCCTTTTCTGCAGAGGAAGCTCATAGTTTTGTGGGGTTCAGGGTAGCTGCTAATGTAAATGATGGCAGATAATGATTTGGTTTTGTTCTTTAGAATTCTACTCAAGAATGGTTTGTGCAAATTATTTCGTTTAAACTATATCTAAACCAGTAAATAAATAAGGGTCTCAGTTTATGACTGAAACCCTTAATATTGTTGAGTGAACCGGATTGGATTCGAACCAATGACCTACTGCTTAGAAGGCAGTTGCTCTATCCAGCTGAGCTACCGGTCCTCGTTTGAGTGGCGCAAAATAAAGAAAAAATGGCCATAATTTCAAAAGAATTCAAGCAATTAGGGCTAAATCCTAATTAGTTAGCCTCGTTTTTCTAAAAGTCATTACTTTGCATCAAACGCTTACTTGTGAGTTATAATTACCTGCCATTAGACCATAAATGGCTTCATTTTAGCCAGGTTAAAAACCTTTTAGCCCATAATCAGGATGTGTCTATCACATTTGATGCGCATGATAAAATAATAGCATGCCGCGCTTATTTGGATCAAAAAATGGCCCAAAAAGGTAAAAATTACTACGGTATTAATACGGGTTTTGGCTTCTTACAAAACATTACTATCGACGATTCTCAAATTGAACAACTCCAGTATAATTTAATTGTTTCACATGCATGTGGATTAGGGGAGCAGGTGCCGGAGCCCATTGTTAAGCTCATGCTTATGCTTAAAATTAAGTCGTTGAGTTATGGACATAGTGGAGTTCAAATTGAAACCGTAAAACGGTTGTTGGAAATGTATAATAATAGGGTGCTGCCTGTTATTTTTACACAGGGCTCACTTGGTGCATCTGGTGATTTATCGCCATTGAGCCATTTGAGTTTACCCCTATTAGGGCTTGGTGAAGTAACCATTGATGGGATTAAACATCAAACCAATTCTATTATGGAGCGCTATCATTGGAATCCTATAAAACTACAAAGCAAAGAAGGATTAGCGCTTATCAATGGTACTCAATTTATGAGTGCTTATGGTATGTACTGTTTACAAAAAGCCGAGCATTTAATTGAAATGGCACACTTGGTTGCTGCACTTTCATTTGATGCTTTTAATTGTACCACAGAGCCGCTAAGTCCAGAAATACATGCAATTAGAGCACATGAAGGGCAGGTGCTTACCGCTAAAAAAATGCGTGAATATTTAGCGGGTAGCAGCATTGCAGCTTCTGTAGGCAAACAAATTCAGGATCCGTATTCGTTTAGATGTATACCTCAAGTACATGGTGCCACCATTGGCGCATTTAATCATGTGCTTGATATTTTTATGCGTGAAATAAATTCGGTAACGGATAATCCTAATATTTTTCCGGACGAAGATTTAATTGTGAGTGGCGGAAATTTTCATGGACAACCGCTTGCTATGTCACTCGATTATTTAGCCATTGCGATGAGTGAACTGGCCAATATTTCGGAGCGTAGAACCTATCAGTTATTAAGTGGTCAGCGTGATCTTCCTTTATTTTTAGTAAAAGATCCAGGGCTGCATTCTGGATTTATGATTCCGCAGTACACGGCAGCAGGCATTGTTAGTGAAAACAAACAACTTTGTACCCCAGCTTCGGTGGATAGTATTTCGTCCTCTAATAACCAGGAAGACCATGTAAGTATGGGCGCCAACGCGGCAACAAAATGTTTACGTGTTATCAATAATGTAGAAAAAGTATTGGCCATAGAATTATTAAGCGCGGCTCAAGCACTTGATTTTAAAAGACCTGCTAAAAGCTCCGAACCCATCGAAAAATTAGTGGCTACTCTACGTGAGCAGGTGTCTTTTGTAGCCGCTGATAGGATCATGCATCCAGATATGGTTACGGCTACGCAAATTATAGCATCATACGCCTTATAGCACCTATTTTAGCGTAACTTTACAGGGTAAAAATTGATACATGTCTGAAGAACAGAGCTTAAATTTTATTGAAGAAATTGTAGAGGCGGATTTAGCAACTGGCAAATACCAGTCTATTGTTACGCGTTTTCCTCCAGAGCCTAATGGCTATTTACATATTGGGCATGCTAAAAGTATTTGTTTGAATTTTGGCTTGGCTAAAAAATATGGGGGCACTACCAATTTGCGTTTTGATGATACCAATCCGGTGACTGAAGAAACGGAATATGTAGAGAGTATTAAAAACGATTTGAAGTGGCTTGGCTTTCATTGGGCTGAAGAATTATATGCTTCTGATTATTTTGATCAAATACATGGTTTTGCGGTTCGTTTAATTGAAATGGGCCTTGCCTATGTAGACGATAGTAGTTCCGATGAAATTGCCACTCAAAAAGGAACACCTACACAGGCAGGAACTGCAAATACTTTTAGGAGCAGAACCGTAGCCGAAAATTTGCAACTTTTTGGAGATATGCGCCTTGGTAAATACGCCGATGGCGAAAAAGTATTACGTGCTAAAATTGATTTAGCGAGTAGTAATATGCACATGCGTGATCCAATTATTTATCGTATTAAACATGTACACCATCACCGTACTGGCAACAAATGGTGCATTTATCCGATGTACGATTTTGCACATGGACAAAGTGATGCGATCGAAAATATTACGCACTCTGTGTGTACACTCGAATTTATTCCGCATAGAGAATTGTATAACTGGTTTATTGAAAAATTATCGATTTTCCCTTCTAAACAATACGAGTTTGCGCGTTTAAACATGACCTATACGGTAATGAGTAAGCGTAAATTATTACAACTAGTTCAAGAAAATCATGTAACGGGTTGGGATGATCCACGTATGTCTACCATTTCTGGTATGCGCCGAAGAGGTTATCCTGCAGCGGCTATCAGAGAGTTTTGTGACCGCATTGGTATAGCAAAACGAGATAACTTAATTGACATTAGTTTACTTGAATTTTGTGTGCGTGAAGATTTAAATAAATCAGCCGTGCGCCGCATGGTGGTATTTGACCCATTAAAAGTGATTATTACCAATTATACCGGCGATGGTGAAATGCTTAGTTCCGAAAATAACCCCGAAGATCCAAATGGTGGCGTTCGTGAAGTACCGTTTAGCAAAGAAATTTTTGTAGAGCGTGACGACTTTATGGAAGAACCATCAAAAAAATATTTTAGACTCGCACCTGGTCAAATGGTTCGATTAAAAAGTGCTTATATTATTAAGTGTGATGATTTTATAAAAGATGCAGATGGAAATGTAACAGAACTTCATTGCAGTTATATTCCTGAAAGCAAGAGCGGATCAGATACTTCTGGTATTCACGTTAAAGGAACGCTACACTGGGTAAGTGCAGCACATGCGATACCTGCCGAAGTTCGTTTGTACGACCGTTTATTTAATGTAGAAGATGTTGCGGGTGCCGAAGGTGATTTTAAAGATTATATCAATACAAATTCTTTAACGGTAGTGCCGCATGCTTACGCAGAGCCTGCACTATTACAAGATAGTATGGGTGTAGGATTTCAATTTTTACGCAAAGGATATTTTTGTGCCGACAAAGACAGTACGCCAACAAAACTTGTATTTAATAGAACCGTAGGTTTAAAAGATACTTGGGCAAAAGAAGTAAAAAAAGGAGCATAGCATATGCACTTTCAAGCAAGGTTTAATAAACACTGGGCTCACACTTTCCCTCAATTTAGTAAGGATGGCCATTTTGTGCTTGCAGTAAGTGGGGGTGCCGATAGTGTGGTACTTGCCTATTTGTTAAAAGGTGCTGGCATTAATTTTGAAATTGCGCATTGTAATTTTAAATTACGAGGATCAGAGAGTGATAGAGATGAAGCCTTTGTAAAAAAATTGGCAGTTACACTTGATGTCCCTTTTTCTTGTAAGCATTTTGATACAAACACTTATGCTACTGCCAATAAATTATCTATTCAAGAAGCCGCTAGAGATTTGCGGTATGCATGGTTTGCAACATTTAATACGATTGTAATTACGGCGCATCATGCCAATGATAATATTGAAACCGTACTCATGCATTTTTGCAGAGGTACTGGTATTGCTGGTTTAACTGGCATTGAGCCCTATAAAGTAAAAGAGCGTTTACTTCGCCCATTACTTGTTTTTCACAAGCAAGAAATAATCGACTACGCAACTGAGGCAGGTATCGCATTTGTAGAAGATAGCTCAAATGCCACAGGTAAATATGCCCGCAATTTTTTTAGACATCAGGTATTACCTGCTGTTCAAGAAGTATATCCACAGTCGGAACAAAATATTTTACATACCATTAAGCATTTACGCGAAGTATCGGAAGTGTATAAAGCAGCCATGCAAAAAATTGTAAGTAAGCTTCAATTTATTAATAGCCATGAAATTCATATTCCAGTAATCATGTGGCAAAAAGCAAAGCCACTGGATACCATTACTTTTGAAATGCTGTACCCTTATGGTTTTACCGCTGCTCAAATTCCAGAGGCTATCAAAATATTAAGTGCACATAATGGTGCGGTATTAATTTCGCCTACACACCGCTTAATAAAAAATAGAAACTGGATGATTTTAGCACCGCTTGAGACAGCAACCAATAGGAGTGTGGTTGTGGTGGATCAAAACGATGCATCTGTAGATTATCCAGGTGGAACACTAAGGTTACAAACTTTTGCGGCTCAGGTGCCCGAAGCCTCTGATGCTTATAGCTGTATGTTGGATGCTGCTGCTTTACAGTTTCCACTTATTTTACGACCCGCAGCAACCGGTGATTATTTTTATCCATTTGGCATGCAAAAGAAAAAGAAGCTTAGTAAATTTTTTATTGACCTCAAGCTTTCTAAAACGGCTAAAGAAAAAGTGTGGGTACTTGTATCAGATAACCGAATTGCATGGGTAATAGGTTACCGAATAGATAACCGCTTTAAAATAACGCCTGCTTCTAATGCTGCAGTAAAGTGTAGTTTTTCGCCTAAAGCATAACCTATAAGTGCAGATAAGCAGATACCTGACTTATAAAATTTTGAATGGGATCAAAGCCAGAAAATAATTTACAAGCAATAATTAAAAAGCCAATACCCCAAACAGAACCCCAAAAGTGCGCCGAGTGGTTGATATTATCGCCACCTCTTTTAGACATATAAATGGTCATTAGTAAATAAAGGGGGCCAAAAATAAAACCTGGAATGATAGGTGGAATAATAAAGAGTCCAATTTTTATGGTAGGTTCTAAAAAAACACCAGCAAATACTACTGCCGATACGGCGCCGGAGGCGCCAAGGCTTCTATACTGCTTATTATTACGCTGCATCATATAGGTAGGAATTAAACACACCACCAGTGCTGTTAGGTACATGGCTAAATAAAGTACCTTACCTTTTTCATTGAATAGTGCGATAAAATATTTTTCTACAAAATCCCCAAACATGTAAAATGAAAACATATTAAATGCCAAATGCCCAAAGTCGGCGTGGATAAAGCCATTGGTAATAAAACGCCACCACTCATTGTCTCTATTGATTGCGGGCGGATAAAAAATAAAATCATCAATCACTTTTTTATTGTAAAAGCCAAATATAGAAAGCGCAATAGTAATTACTAAAAGGGTTAGGGTTATAGTATACATAAATTAATTGTGGTGGTATTTTTCGTTTCTTAAAATGGTACAAGCACGATAGACCTGTTCAGCTAAGATAAGCCTTACTAGCATGTGCGGGAATACAAGGGGCGATAAGCTCCAGCAAACGTTAGCCCTTGAAAAAACAGCTTCATCAACGCCAAAAGCACCGCCTATTAAAAAAATTATTTTACGGGTACTTTCGTTGGCTCTTTGTTGCATAAAACTAGCTAGTTTAGGGGACGTAAAAGTTTGTCCTCTTTCGTCTAGTAAAACCAAATAATCGGAAGCGTCGATCCCCTGTAAAATAATGGCCGCTTCTGCCTTTTTTAATGCAGCTTCTGTTAAGCTCCCCGCATTTTTAGGTGGGCTAATAATGTGCCAGCTGGCCGGATAGTAATTGTTGATGCGCTTTGAAAAGTCTTCTATGCCCGTTTTAGCATATAATTCATGGGGTTTGCCAACAGACCAAAGTTCAATTTTCATGCGGGTAATTAATTTCGCACTAAATTTAGGCTTTTAAAATATAGTATGCGTTATTTATTGCTAATTCTGGTTTGTTTGATGTTGTTTTCTGAAGCTACTGCGCAGGATATAACGCCTATCGATTCAGTGGCAAAGGCAAAAAGAGTGAAGTTGGTAGCAGCTATTTTTGGAGGCACCTATGGCGCATCATTTATATCGCTTAACAAAGCATGGTATGCCAATTATCCAAGAAGTCGTTTTCATTTTTACAACGACGGTAAAGAGTGGCTTCAAATGGATAAAGTAGGGCACGTTTATTCTAGTTATAATCTAGCACGTATAAGTCATAAGGGATGGGCATGGACAGGTATGCCAGAAAAAAAAGCGGTGGTGTTATCTGCCTTAACAAGCCTTTCTTACTTAACTATTATTGAAACAATGGATGGGTTTTCAAAAAATTGGGGGTGGAGTTGGTATGATGTATCTGCAAATACGGCGGGCGTTTTATTATGGAGTGCACAGCAACTCAAATGGAAGGAACAAAAATTTCGTTTAAAATATAGTGCCCATTATACGAATTACGCAGATCCCATGTTGCAAGCACGTGCTAATAATTATTTTGGAAAATCATTACCTGAAAGGTTTTTAAAAGATTACAATGCACAAACCATTTGGTTGAGTGCCAATATAAAAAGTATTTGGCCCAATACTAATGTGCCCAAGTGGTTAAACATTGCTGCTGGGTATGGAATTGATAACGCTTTTGGTGGTTACGAAAATAAATGGACGGTAAATAACCAAGCTGCTAGTTATACATATGCCCGTCCCGATTTGCAACGAAGTCGCCAATATTACTTGTCTATCGACGTAGATTTTGAGCGCATTAAAACTAATAAAAAATGGGTGAGGGGTGTACTCACTTTTTTAAATTTTGTTAAACTACCTGCACCTGCTATCTCGTTGAGTAATGGAAAATTAAGTGGTAGTTTGCTGTATTTTTAATTAGCCCTTTCTTAAATATTTGGTTAGAATTACAATCGTTTGTCCTTCTATTTTTCCTTCAATTTGTTCGGTGTTATCTGCTACCAGTCTAATATTTTTTACAACTGTACCTAATTTAGCATTTAGGGTAGATCCTTTTACATCTAATGATTTTGTAAGTACCACCGTATCGCCATCTTGTAATACCATGCCATTGCTGTCTTTGTGTAAATCAACACTGTCATCATTTTCATGATCGCCCGTAGATTTAGCCCATGCCATGGTGTCGTCATCAAAATACATCATCTCTAATGCATCTGCTGCCCAGCTTTGATCTTTTAGCCTATTTAATAAACGCCAGCTTACTATTTGTACCGCTGGAATTTCACTCCACATGGCTTCGTTTAAACAAGCCCAGTGTACACTATCAAGTTCTTCTTTTTTATTGAGTTGCGCTGTACATTTTGCACAAATGAGAATGCCTTCTTCGTTGTTTGTAGGTACTTCGTAAACAGTTAAGTTGGTGGAAGATTTACAAAGTTCACAACTGTTGCCACTTCTTGCAATAAGGTCTTTCTCGTTTTTCATGTTTGCTTGTTGAGGGTGTTATTTGCGCGAATGTAAGGGATTTGTATGGGTTTGTGGAATCAATGTGAGTAATTACAATGGCTTAAAATATATAAATTTATTATATTTAATAAAAAGTACTATTTATGAAGTTGGTTGCAAGATTGGTTTTATCTTTTTTAATCTTCTCAATTCTTTTATCATTTAGTTTGGTTGAAAATGGAGTTTTCATTTGTAAAGGCCCTTCGTCGAAGGTTTACCATAAATCTGACAGATGTAAAGGGTTATCTAATTGTTCTACCGAGGTATTTGTAATAACATTGGCAGAAGCTAAAAAATTAGGTAGAAGGGCTTGTAAGATTGAATATAGAAAAAATTAGTAAAATTAAAATTTAATAGGAATGAAAAAAAGGTTAATTACTATGTTTTGTACACTTAGTATTGTTTTTTCTATGAACTTTTGTACTGGAGGTGAAACAGAATCTTATAGTGAAGAAACAATAAAAAATGCCGAGTATACAGATACGTCATTGACAGGAACTACAAAATCAAATGAATCCGAGTTTGAATCAGAAGCTAATACTGATGCAGCTCGCGCAGAGATTATGGAACAGCGAATGAAAAGAAGAGAATTTGAAGAAGAAGATCAAAGGCAAGTAAAGTCAGTTTCAAAAACAAAAACATTTAAGTGTTATTATTGTAAAAATAAATTTTATGAAGACGGTGTACACGATAAGTGTATGTTAGTGAAAGATGTAAACGGAAATCGAATTGAAACTGGCGTTGAATTACTATTGAATATTCCTCCAGCTTTTTGTAGTCAAGCCTGCTACGATCGATTTCACGAATATAAACATGATGGACACGATGTTATATTTTAAAAATTTAATATTTTAATAGTCTTATTATTATTTCAAAAACATATGATAAACTATTGCTCAGAAAAATAATAAAAAGTCGAAAATATCTTTTGTTAAAGGACAATTTCCTTTATTTAAATTATTAAACATTCAAATATTAAATTATTTACTTGATAAGCTATATTATAAATCTCAAATTTTGAGAAGCCCATATATCAAGCAATTTCAAATAAAATCACTTATATGCTATTAAATATTGTATTATTTGGATTAATACTCTTTGTTGTTATCATTCTATCTCTCGTGTTTCTCACTTTCAATCATATTGTACAATATTTTATACTGAAGCCATCGCACTATAGCTATCTGCGAATAGTGAAGAAGACTTGGTGGACATCAATCCTTTGGACTTTAGTCATGATAGGCTCAACCTACTCATTGTCCATTTTATCCGACAGTATAATCTTTAGAATATCGGCGACTTTGCTTTTCCTTGCGGTCCTGTTTGGAATTAATGCGCTTAACCAGAAGCGAATAATTTCAGAAGATGGCGCAAAGAATGATTATTTCAAAAAATCCATGATTGCATCTTTTGGTGTATCCTTTCTCATCATTATAATCACATTCATTGTATATTTTCCAAATAAAATCATTTCAGTTACGGATAAGGCAAAATTTTTAACGCAAATAGATTTTATCACGACATGCGATCCCGCATTGAACTCGCTAAATGAATTTTGCATCTCCAACGGCAACTTGATGTACGGTTTATACAATGAAAACAACAGGCAAATAGTTGCATTTATCCAGCTGACTCCCTCTAACAGAATGGAACTATTGAAGCGGTTCAAATTTGAAAAGATCGATACCTCCAAAATGGATTCATATTCTTTCTATGCGATGGAAAACAAAATTAAAAATACAGTCGCTCCTATAGGCATTCAAACTATTTCACCAAAAACAATTGGCCTGGATAATATTTATCAGTTCTCCCGCCCTAATGCTGCGATTTCCATGAATATCGGCAGTTCCTACCATTTTGAACAATCTTTTTCCCTCATTTGTGATGGTGTATCAGACAGAGATTGCTCTGTGCAGATGATCTTTGACACCACAAGCAATATCTTGCTACTTGTCGAAGATATTACCTATTATCTTGTTCTTAAATAAACCGTATCATCAGAATTTTAAGAACGAATACTCATTATAACGTAATCTCTAAATAGTAGAAAACAACTTTTGTTAAAGGAAAATTTCATATATTTAAATTATTAAATATTCAAATATTAAATTATTTACTTGATAAGCTATATTATAAATCTCAAATTTTGAGAAGCCCAATTATCAAGCAATATCATATAAAATAAAAGCTTTTACATGGAAACAATAACTGTATTTTTTGGATTGATGCTTCTAGTTGTCATCCCATCCCTCGTATTTCTCACATACAACCATTTTATACAATATTTTCTATTGAAGCCATCGCACCATGGCTTTTTGAAAACATTAAAGAAAACCTGGTGGACATCGATACTTTGGGTATTGATCATATTTGGCTCTTTCATTACTTTGTCGATTTTACCGGATAGTATGATCACGCGGATTTTGGTGACTTTGCTGTTCCTTGCGGTCCTGTTTGGAATTAATGCGCTTAACCAGAAGCGAATGATTTCAGAAGAGGGAGCAAAGAAGGATTATTTCAAGAAATCTATGATTGCATCTTTTGGGGTTTCTTTTCTTATCATAATAATCACATTCATTGTAAATTTTCCACATAAACTCATCACAGTTTCAGACAAGGCAAAATTTGTTACACACATCGATTTTATTTCTTCATGTAATACCACACTAAAGTCATTAAATGAACGTGGTATTTCTAAGGGCAACCTTTTGCACGCTTTTTACAATGAAGACGAAATGGAGCTAGTTGCATTCATACAACTGAGTCCCGCTGACAGAATAGAACTAATGAAGCAATTCAAGTTTGAAAAAATTGACACCTCCCAAATGGACTCATATTATTTCAATATAATGAACAACGACATTAAAAGTGCCGTCGACCCCATAGGTATTCAGACTATTTCACCAAAAAGAATTGGCCTGGATAATATTTATCAGTTCTCCCGCCCTAATGTTGCGATTTCAATGAACATGGCAAGTTCATATGAATTTGGTGAATCATTCCCCCTAAAATGCGACGAGTGCTCAGAACAATATTGCTATGTTGAGATGATCTTTGACACTAAAAGCAGTATCTTGCTGCTTGTGGAAAGTATCCACAATGATGGTCCTTAAATAATTGACAATTGCTATAATTATGCAAGTACTAATCATGATATTTTAGTTCCTGTATACTTTTAGGCTTGATATATAATTCGATTTCTTACAGAATACTGTTTAATGAAATATATGGTACCTGACATTACTATAATAGTATTCTCGCTCATTTCGTTCGCTCGTGCCTGTCGTTGTATGCTATCCCAAAACTTGGGGCAATGTTATGGAATTCTATGTTTTTTGGAAACATAGTAAATAAAAGAGTGTCTTTATATATAAATTAATTAAATTTATATATAAAAAATACTATTTATGAAGATTATTGTAAGATTGATTTTATCCATTTTACTCTTCTCAATTCTAAAATTAAAATAAGTATATGAAAAAACTTGCAATTATTTTTGTAGGAATTTTTATTTCATTAGGATTTAAGGAAGATTATAAAAATAGTGAAAGACAACAAAATAGTGCTTTCACAGTAATTTTTATGTCGAGTGATTCTTATGATTATAAAAATAATAAATCTTACCCATGTGCACAACCTATTGTTGTTTATATTAATGGTAAATATATAGAGCCTCCAGATTGTATAAAAGATGATGATGGTGTATTGATAAACGATAATAACCAATGTAATAATTATAGTAGATTTATTCAACCATTTATAAAAAGAGGTGCTAGATTATATGAATTAGATAATGGAATACAAAATAATATATTCACAGTTCAAAGAACTGGCGTTACTGGTGCTGGTAGAGAGATTCATTGCGGGATTTTAAATTCAAAGCCAATTCATACGTTTTTAACCAATAATCAAAATGTTGGCACTAGAATTCTTGCGCCATTAGAAATTTCAGATCGTCCAATATTGAAAAAAAGAAAAGATTGTGTAAATTATGGAAGCCCATCAGGTGGTATGATGTATTGTACTGATAGATTAATGTCTAAGGTAGATATAGATGGGGATGGATTTCCTGAACTAATTTATGAAAATGAAGTCACAGAAGGTTATTATATCACAATTTATTCTAAAAAAAATAATAGATGGATTAAGGTATTTGAAGGAAGTGGAGATGGAGTTTAATTAAGTAAACTAATTTTTTAAACCAATAAAGTGTCAAAAAAAGAAATTCTAAATTAAAACTAGGTAAATCTCTATGGTTAAAAGGATACATTGTTTTGAAGACTTTGATTTAATTTATATATCCTTAAGTATGAAAAAAATATTATTAACTTTTATCTTTTTCTTGATTTTTATAGTAGGCTATTCCCAAACTAAAAAAGAAAAAATTCTTATTTTAACATCTCAGATAGATAGTCTAAACCAAGTTATTACATCAAAAATGATTAATCTTCAGAAAAAAGATTCAATTATAGGGGAGAAAGAAAATCAAATTCAAATATTAAATACAACTTTAGATAAAAGAAAATTTGTTGAGAATACTCTTAAAGAAAGTATTTATAAGAAGGATATTGAATTACAGATAAAAACTAATGAAATAATTCATTTGCATCAAATGATAATTGATTTGCGCGATTCAATTAATAATTCAATTCAAAAAGTAGATAGTATATTATGGGAAATTCCAAACTTTACCTGGAACTCAATAGAGTCCAGTTTAAAATTATTTATTCCCGGATTTAAATTTACAAGCCCTATAGGAAAATTGTTGATTTCAAATGATCAAAAAATTATTATAAGTTATGATTATAATTTTACACACTGGTGGGATGATGCAAGCGAGCATCCATTGTTTTATAAAGAGCAAGATGCAATAAATTTTTATTCTAAAGATTTATATGACATTGAATTGTCACATAAAAACGAGGGTTTTATTATCAGAGGAAGAGACGCCACCAATCAATTAATAATGATTAAGGGGCTTTATTCATATTGGGTCAGTATGCAGGGAAGGGATAAGGGGGAGCCTACGTGGCTATGGTCGAATACATTAATTGTTAAAGTTACAGCGAATCAGAAAGATAAAGAAGAGTTTAAATATATATCTGACATGGTGATTAATAACTTCACAACTAAATCAATTATAAATAAATTTGAATAATTTAGTTTTATCAGAAAGTGTGTTAGTTGCGCTTATTTTAAATTGGAATGTTTCGATTGTAATATTTTTTTAGGATGCTCGCTCACTTCGTTCGCTCGTTCCTGTCGTAGTGGGCTTACCCAAAGCCTCGCAATGTTGTCCATGTATTTTTATTGGAGTTCTTTTTATATGGCGCCCGACGCTATCGCGTCCGACTCATGGCTATCACGCGCTTACTTATGCCTGCGGCAACGCCGCGCTCATAGCCATTGCCTGCACTTCGTGCAGGCGCCATTGAATACCTGCATAAAAAAAGCCCCACATTTCTGTGAGGCTTTGTGACCGCGTTAGGATTCAAACCTAAAACCCCCTCATCCGTAGTGAGGTACTCTATTCAGTTGAGCTACGCAGCCATTACCCTAAGGGGTTGCAAAGATAATCTCAAAACGATTAACTGCAAAAAAGGAATGCTTTTTTATTCAAAATTATAGACCATAAAGGCCAGCAGCGATTGATTCTGCAAGTTTTTTAGGCAATAACCATACAAAAAAGGCACCTAGTTTATTAATAATGCCGGTAATTACTTCGGGTTTTTTGTTAAATAATGCAGTTACGGCAATTTTAGCTACAGCTTCAGGTGTCATATTCACTTTCTCGGCTGTTTTAAGCGCTTTTGGGCCCACATCGGCTCTGTTGGCAAAGTTGGTATCGGTAGAGCCCGGACTAACGGCTGTAACATATACGCCGGTGTTTTTGAGTTCATGTCTGAGACCTCTGCTAAAACTAAGCACAAACGATTTAGACGCGGCGTATACCGAAAGGCCGGGTACAGCTTGGTAAGCAGCAGAACTCGCAATATTTAAAATATAGGCTGGACTGTTGCGCGTTAGCATGGGAAGTAGCGCAGACGTTAATGCAACCGGCACTTCCATATTTACACGCATCATTTCGAGGTGATCGTTGGCGCTATATTTTGTAAAAGGGCCACTCAATCCATAGCCCGCGTTGTTGACGAGAACACCTACATTATAATTATTGGAAATAATCCAATCCATTAATACTTGAGTTGCACCTGTTTGGCTTAAATCTAAAGCGAGGTAATGGGCTTCAATACCATATTTTTCTGATACATAAGACGCATGCGCGCTTAACAATGAAGCATCTCTTGCCACAAGTAACAAATTGTAACGCCGCGCAGCAAGTTCGGTGGCAATAGATTTACCGATGCCTTTGCTTCCGCCAGTAATTAATGCAAATGGCATCATAATTTAAATATTAGTGGTGAACCTTAGCTGTAAACCTGTGGTAGAAAGGTGTTTTGCTGTTTTCGTCTTTGGGCGTGTATTTTCCGGTAACGATAGGGATATACATCACACGGCGTCTACTAGCTTCACCAAAGTTAGGAGATTGTTTAACACGGTGCCACAATCGTCCATCATGTACCGATAAATCGCCAGCGTTGATGTTAAATCCAACCTCACGAGGGTCATCGTTGTTGTCTAAGAAATATTTTTTACCAAAGAGTAGTTTAAACATGCCTTGTTTATGGGTTCCCGGAATGATCCTTAAACCACCATTGTCAAAAGGGCAAGTGTCTAAATGAATACCCACGTTAAGCATGGGCATAATTTTTTGACCCATAAATAAATCGCGGGGACTATCGGTGTGCCAACCCATTTGGGTAAACGTACTATTTGGCGTGTTGATGTAATTATTGATAACAAGTCCGTCTTTTTCATTTTCTGCTATACGGCCATTATACGGGTGTAAAAACGCAATTAATGCTTGTAATCGTTGGTCAGCTAATAATTGTTGTAAGGGCTCACTATGAAGAGAGCTAAAGCATAAGCGCTGAATGGTGGTGTTGCCTTTATCATCTTTACCAAATTTTAAAGGAATACCATTTACTTTTTCTTTTTTTTCTGCGAGCCACTGTGCTTCTAATCTTTGTTGCTCCGCTATATATGTTGCTACTTGTTCATTTTGTAAAAAGTTTCTAAAAACAATTACACCGTGCTCCTTAAAAAAAGCCAGTTGCTCTTCACTTACAGCATCTCCGAGTTCAAAGCGGCTGTCCCAGATTTTCATGCTTACTGTATTCATCTATAAGTATGACTTTAATGTTAAGGAATTATTATTAAATTGTTAACAGTCAAAAGACCATTAACCTTTAAAGATAGTCAATACATTAAAAAAAAGCCACTTTTTTGGCTACTAAATAGATAAAATAGGTAAAAATAAAGGCGGCAATTACGTCTATGGTGTAATGTATGTGCTGAACTAGCACTAAAATGCCTATTAATACGGCAGCGGTTAATGCGAATATTTTGTCCCATTTAGCCTGTAAACAAAGGAAAAACAAGAACATATTGCCCGTATGACCCGAATAAAACAGGTCTTTTGTAATAAAAATGCCCTTTCCACCATAGACAATATTGGCGATAGGGTCTTTTAGCGTAATTAAGCCCGGCGGTGGGTTTAAAGGAAGGATACTAATGGTTAGAACCCGGCACAAACACATTAAAATAAAACCATATGCAATTTCCAAAAACAACCTTGGGTTTTGATAGATTCTGTAAAAAACCAAGAGTACCATGCTCCAAATAATTACAAAAGTAGGCAGCGAAACATCCATTGCCGGAATGGTATCAAGCACAAAGTCCTGTAACTCCATGCCTTCTCTTTTTTCTATTAAATTAAAAAAAATAGGGAGCGTCAATAAAATGATCGCTACCAACGCAAGCGCAACAAAGGTTTTATTTCTAAAACTTCGTAACTGCCATGCTTCCGACCATGATATGGGTTCTTTTAATAATGCCACCTTACAAAAGCCTCTATGGCTGCATATTTAGTTTGACCAAGTGCGGCATATAACTGAGCGGTATTGGCATTTCTGGTTTCTGCTCTCTGCCAAAACTCGCGCATGTCAGATCCCTGGAATGGAACACTGTCTTTTTGTGATTGGTGTATAAAAATCCCAAAACGTTTTTTAATAACCTGATCGGGGCTCATTGGAATGGCCATTTCAATATCTGCAATATCCCACTCTTGCCAAGCGCCTTTATAGAGCCATACCCAGCAGTCTTTAACCCATGTATCACCAGCGGCTTTTAAACGGCGCATGCTTTCAAACACAACATCTAAGCATACTTTATGGGTACCGTGCGGATCGGCTAAATCACCAGCACAATAAATTTGATGTGGTTGAATTTTTCGAAGTAGTTCCATGGTCTGAAGCACATCGTCTTCGCCTATTGGATTCTTTTCTATTTTACCTGTTTCGTAAAAAGGTAAGTTTTGAAAATGGTATTGATTTTCTTTTAAGCCCACATACCTACACGTTGCTTTGGCTTCACACTGTCTAATAAGTCCCTTAATAGTTCTTATTTCTGGAGAATCCAATCCACCTTTTTGCTTCGTGGCTATATAGTTGCGAGCTGCTTGTAAAATTTCTTGACTCTTTTTATTATCGATGCCAAATAGATCTTCAAAACCAACAGCAAAATCTAAAAAGCGTGTAACAAATTCATCGGATACCGCAATGTTACCACTTGTTTGGTAGGCCACATGCACTTCGTTGCCTTGTTCATGTAAACGCATAAACGTACCGCCCATACTAATGATATCATCATCGGGGTGGGGTGAAAATATCAAACACTTTTTTGGATACGGATTGCTTCTTTCAGGATGTGCCGGAATAACCGCGTTGGGTTTTCCTGCCGGCCAGCCCGTTAAGCTATCCCTAAGCATATAAAAGACTTCTAAATTAATTTCGTAGGCGTCGGTTTTTTCTACGAGTAAATCGGCTAAACCGTTTTCGTTGTAATCTTTAGCAGTAAGACTTAAAACTTCTTTGTCTAATTTTAATGAAAGCTCAATAACGGCGCGCTTCATTAATTTTTTATCCCAAACACAGTTGCCTGTTAACCACGGCGATTTAATGCGCGTTAGCGATTCAGAAACCGTAGTGTCAATAATAAAAGTACAATTAGCATGCTCTTGTAAAATGCTTGCAGGCACTTGCTCTGTTACATCACCTTCGGTAGCTCGCGTAATAATTTCACCTTTGTGACCAAATGCCATTAATAATATGCGCTTCGATTGCATGATCGTGCCAATGCCCATGGTAACAGCAAGTCGTGGGACTTTTGATAAGTGTGAAAACTCGTAAGCGTTGGCGAGTCTTGTATTGTTGGCAAGGTTTACAAGCCTGGTTTTTGAAATGATACTAGAACCTGGTTCGTTAAAGCCAATATGTCCATTACCGCCAATACCTAAAATTTGTAAATCGATACCGCCAGCATGTACAATGGCAGCGTCATACTCGGCGCAATATTTTTTAATATCATCTTTAGGCCATTTGCCACTTGGGATATGGATATTTTTTGGATCTATATCGATGTGGTTAAATAAATGCTTGTGCATAAAGCTCCAATAGCTTTGAGGTGCATCAGCCTCTATTGGAAAATATTCATCTAAATTAAAAGTGATCACATTTTTAAAACTGAGTCCTTCTTCTTTGTGCAGTCTTACCAGCTCTTGGTATAATTTAATTGGGGTAGAACCCGTTGCTAAACCAAGTACACAGGCTTCATTTTTTGCAGCTTTTGCTTTTATTAACGTAGCAATTTCACTGGCAACAAATGCGGAACCTTCTTTTGGTGAAGGAAAAATTTGGACTGGGACTTTTTCAAATGCGTCTATCATAACAAATAGGTATTGCAGTATAAATTAATTATTCTCTGGATTAAAATAAGCCTTGCTATAATTGATTTTAAAATTATCGTAACGCTTAAATTCATGTAATAATTTCTTTTCAAAACTAGGCCAGCTTTTATTTTCTTTACTTGTCCATAGAACTTCACTAAGTGCACTCATACGCGGGAATACCATGTATTCTGCTTTAGCGGTATTGTTCATGTACTCTGTCCAAACGTTGGCTTGTGCGCCTAGAACATATTTGTAATCGGCAGGATCCATTTCTTTAGGAAGTGGTTCGTAGCTGTATACTTTTTGAATGGTGGTGTATCCGCCAATGGTTACAGAATCTTCTTTTTTATTTTGTTGGTGGTCAAAATACATCCAGCCACCTGGGGTCATAATAACGTTGTGCTTTTCTTTAGCAGCTTCTATACCCCCTTTTTCACCACGCCAGCTCATGACAGTTGCGTTAGGAGCGAGGCCACCTTCTAAAATTTCATCCCATCCAATAATTTGACGACCCTTGCTGTTTAAATATTTTTCGATGCGGCCAATAAAATAACTTTGTAAGCCGTGCTCATCTTTTAAGCCTTTTTCTTTAATTAGGGTTTGACAAAATTCAGATCTTTTCCACGATTCTTTTGGACACTCATCTCCTCCAATATGAATATAAGTTGAAGGGAATAAGGCCATCACTTCATCTAATACGTTTTGTAAAAAAGTAAAAGTATTTTCGGTAGGGGTAAATACATCATCAAATACGCCCCAAGTTTCTTGTACAATTTTAGTGCCTGGCTTTTTTAAAGCTTCAAGTGTTGCAGCACTATGCATGGTAGGAATGGCTGGTGTTGATTCGTTTGGAAAACAACTAAGCTCAGGATACGCAGCAATAGCAGCACTTGCATGACCTGGCATTTCTATTTCAGGAATGATGGTTACAAATCTATCAGCAGCGTATTTTACAATTTCTTTGATTTGAGCTTGGGTATAAAATCCACCATACTTGGTATTGTTACTTCCTTTACCAGGGTAACGACCAATAATATTAGCATTACGAAAACCACCCACAGTTGTTAATTTTGGATATTTTTTGATTTCAATTCTCCATCCTTGGTCTTCGGTTAAATGCCAGTGAAAAGTATTTAACTTATACATGGCAATAAAGTCGATGTACTTTTTTACAAAGTCCATCCCAAAAAAGTGACGGCCTTCATCTAAGTGCATACCTCTATAAACAAATCTTGGTTGATCTTGAATACTTAAGGCTGGTATATTTAAGTTGGTAGATTTTTGAATCGGTAATAATTGAATAAGTGATTGTACACCATAAAATACACCCTCTTCGTTAGCGCCAGTAATAACAACACCGTTACTAGAAGATTCTAGTGTATAGGTTCCTTTTGGGGCATTCGAATTTGTATTTACTAGGCTGATCGCATTTTTTGCACCAGAACCAACGGTAACTTTTAATTGAAAGCCATAAAATTCTTGCAAATACTTATTAAAAAAGTTGGCTGCTTTTTGTTGACCTGCACTTTTAATTTGAAGCGTTGTTTTTGCAGAAATATCAAACGAACCATCTTTTTTTGTTAAGCTGGTAGGCTGCGGAATAATACTTACTTCTTGTGCATTTGTAAACATGCAAACTAGAAGGGCAATCGCTGTAAATACTTTTTTCATAGGGTATGCAATTATGGTAAAAAATGATTTCATTATTTGACAGTTGTGAGCTTAATTACGTTGGTAGGTAAGTGATCGGCAATTGGGGTGCTGCCGGTATTTACTACCACATCACCTTCTTTTACAAATCCACGCGCTTTTAAAATGCCAATTTGATCGGTAATAATATCATCTAAACTTTCTTCTTCTGCGTAGTGAAAAGCACGAACGCCCCAGCTTAAACTTAATTGATTTACCAGTGATCTTTCTTTGGTAAAAATAAATAGTGGAGAAGAAGGTCTAAAACTACTAAGCATAAAACCGGTGTAGCCACTTTGTGTCATACCCACAAGTGCATGTGCATTTACATCTTCTGATATTTTACATGCGTTGTAACAAACCGCATCACTATAAAATGATGGCGATTGTGGTTGAGGTTTTAAATCTGAAGAGCGGTTATAACGGTATTCTGTTTTTTCTACTTCTTTGATAATCTTACACATGGTTTCTACTACAAGCGCTGGGTGGTTACCAGCAGCAGTTTCACCACTAAGCATTACAGCATCGGCACCTTCTAGTACCGCATTCGCAACGTCTGTAATTTCACTTCTGTTGGGCTTAACACGGTCAATCATGCTCTCCATCATTTGAGTGGCAACAATGACCGGTTTACCTCTGTGTATACATTTTCTAATCAGTTCTTTTTGAATTAACGGTATACGTTCAACAGGAAGTTCAACACCCAAATCTCCACGTGCCACCATAATACCATCAGAAGCTAAAATAATTTCTCTGATATTGGTAAGTGCTTCCGGCATTTCAATTTTTGCAATGATTTTAGACTTGCTTTTGTTTGCATCTAAAATACCTCTAAGCATTTCAATATCGGCAACTCTTTTTACAAAGCTTAACGCTACCCAGTCTAATTCTTCTTTGATCATAAAATCAAGATCAATGATGTCTTTTTCTGTTAAGGCTGGTAAAGAAATTTTTGTGTCTGGTAAATTCAATCCTTTTTTTGAAGAGATAATACCACCAAGCGTTACCGTTACTTTAACGTCGCCATTTGCTTCTACCGATAATACTTTTACTTCAATTTTTCCATCATCAATCATGATGGTATTGCCAATCACTACATCACCAGCAAGGTTAGGGTAGGAGACATAAATTTTTTCGTGGGTACCAATACATTTTTCGTTGGTAAAGGTAAGTACGTCGCCAACTTTTGCGTCTAGTGCATTGTTTTCAATTTCACCTACTCTTAATTTAGGACCCTGTAAGTCACCTAATATGGCAATATTGTAAGGTTCTGTTTTATTGATTTTTTGGATGTGGTCAATAATATTTTTTTTGTCTTCGTGGCTACCATGTGAAAAGTTTAAACGAAATACGTTGACACCTGCTTTAACAAGTGCTAATAGCTGATCGTATGAATCGCAAGCTGGACCTACGGTTGCAACAATTTTTGTACGGTGATCCATGTGTGCAAGACCTGCTTGCTTATCCATGTTTCTGTGTAGGTATTTCTCTAAATTTTTTGACATAATCTTTTCTTACTTAAATTGCTTTTTGCTTAAATGGGTTTTTAGCTAGCTAATATTTTTACAATCTTAAACCAGTCTTGAGATATTTTTTGTTTTGCTTTAACGGCGTTGTCAAGTGGGGTATAATGTACTTTGTTGTTTACAATACCCACCATTACGTTGTTACGACCTTCTATTAAACATTCAACAGCATGAAAGCCCATACGGCTTGCTATTAAACGGTCTAAGCAACTTGGTGCACCGCCACGTTGGATATGTCCTAAAATACAAATTCTGATGTCGGCATTGGGTAAACGAGTTTTCATAATCGCTCCAATTTCATTGGCGCCACCAAGTTCATCACCTTCTGCCACAACCACTAAATTCACTAATTTTTTACGCTTCTCTTTTTCAGTTAAAGACGCAATGAGTTCTTCAATATCCGTTTTGGTTTCAGGAATTAAAATGTTTTCGGCACCAGTAGCAATACCACTATGTAATGCAATGTAACCCGCATCTCTACCCATTACTTCCACCACAAATAAGCGGTCGTGCGCATCGGCGGTGTCTCTAATTTTATCAATGGCTTCTACGGCTGTATTTACAGCTGTATCAAATCCAATGGTAAAATCAGAACCAGCTATATCTTTGTCAATCGTTCCAGGTATTCCAATACAAGGAATATCAAATTCGTTGCTAAATTTTTGGGCGCCTTTAAAACTACCATCTCCTCCAATAATTACGAGTCCGTCAATACCAAATTTTTTAAGATTGTCGTAGGCTTTTTTACGTCCTTCTTCTTCAAAAAAAGCAGCACTGCGGGCTGTTTTTAAAATAGTTCCACCGCGCTGTATAATATTAGCCACCGATTTAGAATCCATCTGAAAAATATCTCCTTCCACCATACCATTGTAACCTCTCACAATACCATACACTTCAATGCCGTGGTAGATAGCGGTTCTTACAACAGCTCTAATGGCTGCGTTCATGCCAGGGGCATCCCCGCCAGAAGTTAATACGCCAATTTTTGTTACTTTTTTAGTAGACATTTTATCTGCTTTATTGTTGGCCTTAACAAACTGGGCCTCAGTTGTAAATGGGTGTCTAACGAAGACGAGATACGAAAATAAGCATTTGAAACCGTTTTTACAATTTGATAAACAGTGCTTTAAAAATGTGTAAACTTGTACTATGAAAGTACTAGTTGCAGGGGCTAATGGATTTACGGGTCAACATTTGATTAAAACCCTTATTGGTAAAGGGTTTGAGGTTATTGCAACTTCCCGTAATGAGTCTCTATTGCCGTCATATAACAAATTAACTTACTATAATATTGAGCTAACGGACGTTAGCAATGTTGAAAATTTGTTTGATTTAACCAGGCCGAATGCAGTTATTCACACTGCTGCCATGAGTAAACCAGACGAGTGTTCTGCTAACCCTAACCTTTGTACAGCCAACAATATTGAGGCAACTGGGCATTTATTGGAGGCAGCCACAAAAGTGGGCACCCAGCATTTTATATACCTCAGTACCGATTTTATTTTTGGCGAGGGTGGCCCACACGCCGAGGATGATGCTCCAGCGCCACTTAATTTGTATGGAGCTTCTAAGTTGGAGGCTGAAGCACTCGTTAATGCCGCAGCTATAAAAGCTACTATTGTAAGACCCGTTTTTATGTACGGCCCAATTTGGCAAAATCTGCGGCCTAGTTTTATTCAGTGGGTAGCTGGTAAATTAAAAAATGGTGAGCCTATAAAAGTAGTAACCGATCAGGCCCGAACACCCACGTATATTGGCGATTTGTGCTGGGGTTTACGAAAAATAATAAACGACCAAGTGCCTGGTGTTTTTCATTTGGCAGGAAAAGATATTGTATCGCCATACGATATGGCGGTGGCCGTTGCCAAACATTTGAACCTTCCGTTAGGTTTAATTGAGCCCGTAACAGCAAGTACATTTCCAGAACCGGTTAAAAGAGCACAACGTTCTGGATTAAAAATTGATAAAGCGGTTAGCCTGCTTGGCTATGCACCACACTCATTTGCAGCAGCACTTCAAAAATGTTTTTAATGAAAAAAGTCTCGCACCCATAATAGATGCGAGACTTTTTATGTTGAAAGGTTATTGTATTAGTAACCCATTCCGCCCATATCAGGAGCGCCATGAGAATGGCCAGCACCTGCTTCAGGTTTTGGTTTGTCTGCAATTACACACTCTGTTGTTAACAACATAGCAGCGATAGATGCAGCGTTTTCTAATGCAACACGCGTTACTTTAGTTGGATCAATTACACCCGCTTTAAATAGGTTTTCGTATACCTCAGTGCGTGCATTGAAACCAAAGTCGCCCTTGCCTTCTTTAATTTTTTGTACTACAATAGAACCTTCAATACCGCTATTGATAACGATTTGACGAAGTGGTTCTTCGATGGCTCTTTTAACGATTTGGATACCTGTTGATTCATCTTCGTTGGCACCTTTTAGTTTTTCTAAACTTTCTACTGCACGAATATAAGCAACACCACCACCAGGTACAATACCTTCTTCAACAGCAGCTCTCGTTGCGTGAAGCGCATCGTCTACGCGGTCTTTCTTTTCTTTCATTTCAACTTCAGTAGCAGCACCAACATACAATACCGCAACACCACCACTTAATTTAGCCAAACGCTCTTGTAATTTCTCACGATCGTAATCTGAAGTTGTGTTTTCGATTTGTGCTTTAATTTGATTAACACGAGAAGTGATATCCGTTTTTTTACCTTTACCGCCAACAATGACTGTATTGTCTTTGTCGATGGTAATAGAAGATGCTTGACCTAAATAAGTAAGGTCTGCATTTTCTAATTTAAATCCTTGCTCTTCACTGATAACAGTACCAGCAGTTAAGATCGCAATGTCAGTTAACATTTCTTTACGACGGTCACCAAAACCTGGCGCTTTAACAGCAGCCACTTTAATGGTACCACGTAATTTATTTACAACAAGTGTAGCAAGTGCTTCACCTTCTAAATCTTCGGCGATGATAACTAAAGGACGACCGCTTTGAGCCACTTTCTCCAAAATATGAAGAATGTCTTTCATTGCAGAAATCTTTTTGTCATAAATTAAGATGTATGGATTTTGAATTTCTACTTCCATTTTTTCGCTGTTTGTAACGAAGTATGGAGAAATGTATCCACGATCAAATTGCATACCTTCTACAACGTCTACAGTTGTATCAGTACCTTTTGCTTCTTCAACAGTAATCACACCTTCTTTACCTACTTTAGCCATAGCAGTAGCAATTAACTTGCCAATTTCGCTATCACTGTTTGCAGAGATGGTTGCAACTTGTTCAATTTTTTTAGAATCGTTACCAACTGCTTGAGATTGTGCTCTTAAGTTTTCAATAACTTTAGCAACAGCCTTGTCAATACCACGCTTTAAATCCATTGGATTAGCACCAGCAGCAACGTTTTTTAAACCTTCAGAAATAATGGCTTGTGCTAAAACAGTTGCAGTAGTTGTACCGTCACCTGCAATATCTGCAGTTTTGCTAGCTACTTCTTTAACCATTTGAGCGCCCATGTTTTCAATAGCGTCTTCTAGTTCAATTTCTTTTGCTACAGTCACACCATCTTTAGTAACAGCAGGTGCGCCAAACTTTTTTTCAATAACCACATTACGACCTTTTGGTCCTAGGGTAACTTTTACTGCGTTGGCTAAAGTGTCAACGCCTTTTTTCATTTTATTTCTTGCTTCGATATCGAAGAAAATTTGCTTTGCCATGTATATAACAATTTAATTTTACGAATGAATATTATACGATTGCGAGTAAATCACTTTCACGCATGATCAATAAGTCTTGACCTTCGATTTGGATTTCTGTACCAGCATATTTGCCATAGAGTACATTGTCACCAACTTTAACAGTCATTGGTTCGTCTTTTTTACCAGTTCCAACAGCAACTACTACGCCACGTTGTGGTTTTTCTTTAGCTGTGTCAGGGATAATGATTCCGCCAGCAGTTTTTTCTTCTGCAGCAGCAGCCTTTACAATTACTCTGTCGTGTAAGGGCGTTACGCTTAATTTCTTAGCCATACCGTATTTGTTTTTTAATGTTTGTGTTAAAAAATCTGTTCCTAAACGTAAATCGTTAACCAGAACAGTACCTATTCATCTATTATTATGCCAACTAGTTTGCTAGGTCAAAATTTCAGGGTTTACCCTAGTAACCTACCAAAATTGGCGAAAGCCTGTCAGAACGGGCGGCAAAGATGCAGTAAGTTTTGGTTTAGAAGTGTCAATTTTTCATTTTTAAGTGGTTTTTGGGCAATTTCTTTCTACATTTGCGCACCCAAATAAGTTCTTACCAGATGATAAGTAGAAGAAATATTCGTGTGAAAGTGATGCAATTGCTATATATCATAGAAACTGCCGAAGCTGGAGCCAATTTGCCCAATCCGGCACAAGTGCTTAAAAAACAGCTTGATCTGAGTAATGAGCTATTCGTTTACCTCCTTTATTACATTACAGAAGTTGCCCGTTACGCCGAAACCAGTGCTTTTAACCGTGCGGCCCGAAACCTTCCTTCCAACGAAGATTTAAACGTAAATACCAAAATTGCCGGAAATTCATTGTTGTGGGAAATCATTGAAAGTGAAACTTTTAAAGAGGCGCTAGAGGTATTTAAGCCCCATCATACCATTTCAAAAGACCTACTTAAAAAAACATTTGATGCCCTAACGGAGTCCGATATTTATCAGTTGTACACGGCAAGTGATGCTAGAGACAAGGGCAAGGAAAAAGAGATTGTCAAATTTATTTTTACCAACCTTATGCTTCCTAATGAGGCATTTATAGAGCATATTGAAGAAGTGTTTCATAACTGGGACGATGATGCGGATATGATGGAACAGCTAGTATTAAACTACATTCAAAAACCGGCTGGGGTTAACTTATTAGAAATGGTTGGTACCGAAAAATGGCAGTTTGCACAAAGTTTATTGGAAACAACCATCGACAAAAAAGAAGTAACCGCCGATTTAATTAAGCCTAAATTAAAAAATTGGGATGCTGAGCGTATCGCCCTACTGGATATGATTTTGATGCGAATGGGGGTTTGTGAATTGTTGTTTTTTGAAACCATTCCAACCAAAGTAACCATAAATGAGTATATTGATTTAGCAAAGGATTACAGCACAGCGCAAAGTGGTCAATTTGTAAATGGTATTTTAGATAATATTCATAAAGAATTAACCGAGTCTGGTAAGATTCAAAAGGTTAATTTTAATGCTTCAAATAACAAAAAAAAATAGCGATGAACAGTTTAAGTTTAGTAATGTTAGCAGGTAATCCACAACAAGGTGGTGGAGGTGGTATGGTACAATTAGTAATGATGGGTGCCATTATTTTAGTTTTCTGGTTATTTATGATTCGCCCCCAAGCTAAAAAAGCAAAAGACCAAAAGAAATTTATTGATAACATGCAAAAAGGTGATCGTATTGTTACTATCGCTGGTATTCATGGTTCTATCAATAAAATCAATGAAGACGGAACACTTCAATTAGAAGTCAACCCTGGTAGCTACCTTAAAATTGAAAAGTCTTCTATTAGTATGGAATGGACTTTAGCGATTGCTAAAGCAGCAAATGCTTAAAATTGGTTTAACAGGAGGCATTGGTGCCGGTAAATCTACGGTAGCAGGTATCTTTAAAGTACTTGGTGTACCTGTGTTTGATGCCGATGCCACTGCAAAAAATATATTAAATACGGATCTCGTTTTGCGCGAACAAGTGATTGCTGCATTTGGATCTGAAACTTACAAGAACGGGTTGCTAGACAAAAAATATCTAGCAACCCTTGTTTTTAATAGCCCAGACCATCTCGCAAAACTAAATGCGCTGGTGCATCCGGCCACCATTGCTGCTATGGAAAAATGGGCTTCCGGTTTTAGGGACAGGCCCTATATTATTAAAGAAGCTGCTTTACTTTTTGAAGCTGGAACAAATGAAGGGCTCGATTATATTATTGGTGTAACGGCGCCAGTTGAGCTGCGCATAGCAAGGGTTATGCAAAGAGATCAGGTATCGCGCGAAGAAGTTATAAGCCGCATGCAGCATCAATTAGATGACACCGAAAAAATGAACCGCTGTAATTTTGTTATTGATAACAATGAAGCGACATTAGTTATTCCACAAGTACTTTCTCTGCACGAGCAATTTATTTCTTAATTACTTCTTCAATTACTTTTCCAACCGCACCATTTGGCATTTGTACTTTTAAAAGTGCAGCAAGTGTTACGGCAATATCCGTCATGTAGGTTTCTTTGTGCGAGCTTCCTTTGTTGATACCATAACCATACCATAACAACGGAATATGCGCGTCGTACGGATACCACAATCCATGTGTAGTGCCGGTGTTGCCACCATCTATATAGCCAGGTTTAAATATGATTTGAACATCGCCACTTCTGCGTGGATAAAAACCATTGGCAAGCATTTCACGAAGTGTTTTATTGATCGGCGTTGTCATGATTTCTGATGTAGGAAATGCATTAGCAACTGCTTCATTTTTTTTCATGTAATCGGCAATCCATTTTTTAATGGGCGCGTCATCAATTTTTGCAGAATCTAATTTGTTGTGGTTTATATGCACTTGGTAATTATACATACTAACTACTAAATTTTCGATACCATATTTTGCTTTTAATTGTGCATTCATTTCCTTTTGAATACCTGCATCATTAACTGCACCTCCAGGTAATTTATTTTCAGTCATAAATCCTGGAACATGCGCTACGGCGTGGTCTGCAGTTAAAAATACCGTGTACTGCCCGTTGCCAACTTGTGCATCTAGAAAAGCAAAAAACTTACCTAATTCTTCGTCAAGTCTCACATAATCGTCTACATTTTCCCATGAGTTAGGTCCAAAAGAATGTCCAATATAATCTGGAGAAGAATAACTGATGGCAAGCATATCTGTATTACCTGATTGACCTAATTTTTCGGCAATAACAGCTGCTTTAGCCATCTCTGTAGTGAGTGTGTTACCATGTGGCGTAGAAGAAATTTTTCCGTAATCTTTTCCAATATATTTTGATAAATCATAAGGGAATCCTAACGCATCTTTACCAAATGGTTTGCCTTCATATTCTTTTTGATCTGCTGTTGCATAATCAGCGTAAGTAGCAGCTGGTAACACGGTATTCCAACCAAGTTTGTATAGTGAGTCAACAATTTTTCTATTGTTAAATTCTGTTACCCAAGTAGGTAATTCATTGGTGTAATAGGTACTTGTAATAAAATTTCCAGAAGTGCCTTCATACCAATAAGCACCCGTTGCGCTATGTCCTGCGGGTAAAATAGCACCTCTATCTTTAATGGCAATACCTACCACTTTACTTTTAAAATTAGTAGCAAGTCTTAACTCATCACCAATAGTAGTGGTAAGCATATTGCGCGGACTCATTTGACCATCCGCATCTGTTTTACTACCAACTCCTTTTACGGTTTTGTCTTCACTGCAATACACATTACGCATGAGTTGATTGTCCCACCAGGCGTTACCTGTAATACCATGAATCGCTGGAACTGACCCTGTGTAAGCACAGGTATGACCACAAGCTGTTACCGTTGGGGTATAGGGTATAAAGTTATTTTCGCAAGAATAGCCCTGGCTTAACAACCTGGTTAAACCACCATTTGCTTTGAATAGTGGCCTGTAACGCACTAAATAATCCCACCGCATTTGATCTACTACAATACCTACAACCAGTTTAGGCCTAGCTGTGGCTGTCGCTAAACCAGCTTTTTGTACTGCTGGTGTTATTGTTTTTTGAGCGCTAACAGCTGTGCTAGCAGATACCAAAAACAGGCCTAAAAGGCTTACAATCAAGTGCTTTCTCATAAGAAGTTGTGGATTAAAATGCGTTTTTAACATATTTCAGCGTCTAAGGTACACAATGGTGCATAAATCCAACGCTTATGGCGTGCATAAATAGATTAATTTTGCATCAATTTTTATTGATTACCAAAGAAATAATGAAAACATATGGCAGACATCTTTGAGAGACTCCTTAAGAATGCTGGACCGCTGGGTCAGCACAGAGAAAGAGCACATGGCTATTTTTCCTTCCCTAAGTTAGAAGGTGAAATAGGAAGTAGAATGAAATTTAGAGGAAAAGACATGGTTGTCTGGAGCCTCAATAACTATTTAGGTTTAGCCAACCATCCCGAAGTTAGAAAAGCAGATGCCGATGCTGCAGCAGCATATGGGTTAGCTTCTCCGATGGGAGCACGTATGATGAGCGGAAACTCCGATCAGCACGAACAACTAGAAAGTGAACTAGCCGCATTTGTTTCTAAAGAAGATTCCATTTTAATGAACTTTGGTTACCAAGGTATCATGAGTACCATTGATGCTATTTGTGGCAGACATGATATTATTGTTTACGATGCTGAAAGTCATGCATGTATTATTGATGGCCTTCGTTTACATACAGGTCACCGTTATGTTTTCAAGCACAACGACCTAGAAGATTTTGAAAAACAAATGCAACGTGCAACGGCGCTTATTGAAAAACAAAGCGCAGGTGGTATTTTAGTAATTACAGAAGGTGTGTTTGGTATGGCAGGCGACCAAGGAAAATTAAAAGAAATAGCAGCATTAAAAAATAAATATTCTTTTAGACTTGTTGTTGATGATGCGCATGGTTTTGGAACACTTGGTCAAACAGGTGCAGGTGCAGGTGAGGCGCAAGGTTGTCAGGACGCTATTGATTTATACTTTTCTACGTTTGCAAAATCAATGGCTTCTATTGGTGCATTTTTGGCCGGTGATAAAGCAATCATCGATTTTATTCGTTACAATATTCGTTCGCAAATATTTGCTAAGAGTTTACCAATGCCACTTGTGATTGGTAATTTAAAACGACTTGAAATGTTACGCACCATGCCAGAGCTTAAAGAAAAGTTATGGAGTAATGCATTAAAATTACAAGCAGGCTTAAAAGAGCGTGGTTTTGATATTGGTAAAACCGATACGCCTGTAACACCAGTTTATATGATTGGTGGCGTAGAAGAAGCTACAGCGATGGTAATGGACCTCAGAGAGAATTATAAAATATTCTGTTCTATTGTTATTTATCCTGTAATTCCAAAAGGGCATATAATTTACCGCTTAATTCCAACAGCAGCGCACACAGATGCTGATATACAGGAAACATTAATTGCATTTACTGAAACAAAAGCCAAGCTAGATGCAGGCGCTTACAAGGTAGAAGCGATTCCTGATATGGCAGAGAAAAAATAATGGAAGCCATGTAAAAAGGGCCGCCATTTGGATATAGTCCAATTTGGCGGCCCTTTTTTATTTATTTTATTGCGATTTTTACGCAACAAAAATTATAAACTTTTGATCAATTCATTTGCAAACGTTACATAGTCTGCATTTTTACCAGTAGCAATATCAATACATTTTTGTGCACTTGCTTTAGCACTTACTTTGTCGCCAAGTGCTTTTTCAATTCTAGCTTTTAATAAAACCATCCAGTAAGCATCTTTGCTAGCTTCAACTGCTTTGGTAATATTTACAAGTGCATTGTTATTGTCTTTGTCAAAATCATAATAGAAGCTTGCAGCATTATAATACGTATTCGCTTGAACTGTTTCTGCGGCTAATGCTTTTTCTATTTGTGCACGAACACGGTCTTTGATGTTGGTGCTAATAGGTACAGCAACTTGAACGCTTCCCCATGTCATATGTAGTTCACAGGTTTCTGCAGCGATATTTGCAAACTGCATGGTAAATGATTCTGCAAAGTTTGAAGCTTTTAAGGCTTTTACTTTTACGCGCACAACATCTTCTGCTTCTTTATAACCGTCAGATCCCCAATTATTTAATCCTTTATTAAAAATTACGTCCCACATTTCTTTACCAGGAATTGCATAAATAACATAAGTGCCAGCTTCCAACTCGGTACCACCAATGGTAACCTTGTCTGTAAACTTAATTTTAGTAGCTGCGTTTGCACCAAGGCGCCAAATGCTACCAAGAGGTGCTAATTCACTATTTTCTTTTAAAACGGTACGTCCTTTAATGTTAGGACGAGAGTAGGTAAGTTCGATAGCACCCATACCAAAATCTTGGTTAATTTTTTGTGTGGTACTTGGCGCAGGCATTTTAATTTGTGCGCTTGCAAAAGTTGTAACAAAAGCTGCTACGATGAAGAGTATTTTTTTCATAGGTAAATTTTTAAAAAACTTGTTTTGAAAGGCAAACCTAATACTATTTTTTAAATGCAGGATGAAACTGTTGTAAAGTATCTCTTAAAAAGTCGCGGTTGAGGTGGGTGTAAATTTCGGTGGTGATTATGCTCTCGTGGCCTAGCATTTCTTGAACAGCCCTTAAATCGGCACCGCCTTCCACCAAATGGGTGGCAAAACTATGCCTAAAGGTATGCGGCGAAATCACTTTTGTGATGCCAGCTGCAGTAGCCAGGCTTTTTATGATGTAAAATATCATCACCCGGCTAAGTGCATTACCCCGTCTATTTAAAAACAAAATATCCTGGTTTTTTTCCGAAACGCTTTGGTGTGATCTAACCGTGTCTTTGTATATTTTAATACATTTAATGGCGTCGGTTCCAATGGGCACTAGTCTTTCTTTATCGCCTTTACCAATCACCCTAATAAAACCAATGTCTAGGTAGAGGCAGGAAATTTTGAGCCCGACCAGTTCACTTACGCGTAGTCCGCAACTGTACATGGTTTCTAAAATGGCCTTATTTCTGGTTCCTTCTGGGCTCGATAAATCTATGGCGCCAATAAGGAGTTCTATTTCTTCAAAGCTAAGGGTATCTGGTAATTTACGTCTTGTTTTTGGCGCTTCTAGTAGGGTAGACGGGTCAATAGTAATTAGCTGTTCTGTTAAAAGGTATTTATAAAAACTTCTGATGCCAGAAATAATACGCGCCTGTGTGGTAGCCCCCATGCCTAGTTCACCAATCCATTTTACAAAAGCCTGTAAGTCTTTGAGGGTAAGGGCTGCAGGATTTTTTTCTTGATTAACAGATAGTAGGTATTGTGTAAGTTTAGTAACATCATGTAGGTAGGCTTCCACCGAATGGTCACTTAAAGATTTCTCCAATCTTAAGTAGGCTTTGTATCCTTTTTTATACGCTTCCCACATGGGTATTTAATTTAGGCGTCGTCTTTACCAGTTAATTTGGAAATGAAGGTAAGCTAACCGATATTGCGTCACCAAATTTATTCAAAGTAAAGTCAAGAAATGCAGGTGAATCTTAAGTCGTTTAAACAGAAGGCAAAAAAACACGAAAAATCATTTAAAAGTTTCTTATCAAAAATTGGTCGTAAGCCCCCTAAAGATTTAGATAAAAATGCAGTTGTGATCGATGCTGAAGTTTGGAAAGAAGTAGACTGTTTAAGCTGTGCCAACTGTTGTAAAAGTATGAGTCCTACATTTACAGCAACCGATATCAAAAGAATTGCTGGTCATTTTAATATATCTCCCAAAGAGTTTAAAGCTACTTGGTTGGAGTATGATGCTAAAGACAATGATTGGGTGAATGTTTCTCAACCTTGTCAGTTTTTAAATTTGAGCACCAATATGTGTGCTATTTATGAGGTGAGACCCGCCGATTGTGCAGGTTTTCCACACCTTAAAAAGAAAAAGTTTGTAGAATACCTGCACGTGCACAAGCAAAATATTTCATACTGCCCGGCCACCTTTAAGATGGTTGAAAAAATGATGGAGCGCTATTAGTAGCGCATTAGAAGTAAACATCCTCCATAAAATAAAGTACCGGTTCATTTCCAGGTTCTATCATTACGGAAATCACATCAAACTGAATATTTTTGTAGTTTGGGTGTAGGTAGTGGTAGTGACAAGCCGCATTTTTCAAGTGCCTCATTTTTATTCTAGAAATATGCTCCTCCGGGTAGCCAAAAAGCAGGCTGGTTCTTGTTTTTACTTCCACAAAATGAAGTGTATTGCCAATTGCTGCAATAATGTCTAATTCCCAGTGATGATGCCTCCAATTGAGGTCAAGTAGGGTATATCCCATGTTTTGAAGGTAGGTGGCAGCTAACGCTTCCCCTAGTTTTCCTGTTTGTAGATTATTGTTGTTCATATAACAAAAAAGGGTATTTGGCGTTAGTATAAAAAGGCGCTATGGCATTTGATTACTGTGTACATAAATTAACAGGCTCGGTTCAGCATTATAGCTGGGGCGGTACTAAGTTTTTACCCCAATTGCTTACTATTGAAAACCCCAATCACGCTCCATTTGCGGAGTACTGGCTAGGTGTGCATGCAGGCGGGCCAGCTTCTGTTGAGGTGAACCAACAGTCTGTTTTATTATCCGATATTATTGCTTCTGATCCTGTTGCTGCTTTATCGGCTCCGGTGTATGAACAGTTTGGTGGGCTACCTTATTTATTCAAAGTGCTTGATGTAAAGGATATGCTCTCCATTCAGGTACATCCCACCAAAGAATATGCAAAGGTCGCTTTTGAAAAGGAAGAGGCTGCGGGAGTGGCTTTAGATGCCCCAAACCGAAATTACAAAGATCAGAACCATAAACCAGAAATTATGCTGGCTATGAGTGAGTTCTGGCTGTTACATGGATTTAAATCTGAAGCAAAAATTTTAGAAACCCTCGAAAATTCCGCAGAATTTCAGGTATTAGCCCCATTGTATAAATCTGAAGGCTTGGCCGGTTTGTATACTTTTCTAATGGAAATGGAGCAGGCCCAAGTGGATAGTTTATTAGGTCCTGTTATTAAAAGAGCTTTACGCAATAAGCAAGATGGTAAAATAGACAAAACAAGTCCAGAATGGTGGGTTGCAAAATTGTATGCAAATTCAAATGGCATTTATCCAATTGATAAAGGTGTTTTTTCGATATACCTCTTTAACATTGTTTGTATCATGCCTGGACAAGGAATATTTCAGGATGCTGGGGTGCCACATGCTTATTTGGAGGGCCAAAATGTAGAACTCATGGCCAATAGCGACAATGTTTTAAGGGGAGGACTTACCCCCAAACACATTGATGTGCCTGAACTTATCAAAAATATTAAGTTTAAGCATATTGAGCCAGTAATCATTGAAGGTACTAAGCCTTGTATGGGCGAGAGCGTATATCCTGCACCTACGCAGGATTTTGGTATTGCTACCATCAAATTAGGTGGAAGTTATTCATTTGAGCACGAAGCCCAGAGCCTTGATATGTTCCTAGTTGTTGAGGGTGGTTGTGTGGTTAATAACCAAATGAGCGTTAAAACAGGTGAAGCTTTTGTTGTTTTTCCTGGGAATAAGTTAAACATACATGCATCTGGTAAAACCCTTATTTATAGAGCATTTGTACCTTCTATAGCAGCTTATTCACAACATGAGGAAAATTGAGCAGCGTAAAAATGTTACTAAGTACTTATTTTTGTTTTGAAACGATATATACATGAAAATTTCTAGATCAATTATTGCACCTTTATTACTAACTATTGTAGCTAGTGCCCTTTATAGAATTATGCCTAATAGACCCATGGGTTTTGCGCCTCAAATTGCCATTGCATTATTTAGTGGAGCTATTTGTATGAACAATAAAAAGTGGGCGTTTGCCATGCCGCTTATTTCCATGTTTATATCAGATTTATTTTTTGAAGTATTGTACATCAATCACCTAACCGACTATCAAGGTTTTTATAGCGGACAATGGTTAAACTATATTTTAATTGCAGGTCTTGCAGCTTTTGGATTTTTAATTCAAACTAAAAAGGTTGCATCCGTTGCGCTTGCTTTTTTAGCTGCTCCTACCACTTATTTTATCTTATCTAATTTTAGCGTTTGGGCTTTTGGCGGTGGATGGAATAGACCTAAAACATTTACTGGTTTAATGCAGTGCTATGTAGATGGTGTTCCTTTTTACAGCAATAGTATTTTAGCTACATGTATATTTGGTGCTGTGTTGTTTGGCGCTTATAGTGTATTTACTAAAAACAATAAAGTTATCGCATAGTTAATTTGTAAAAGATATTGCCAGGCACTCATTATAGTGCAGTTGTAGCTTTTGTAACTTTTTTAACCCCCATTAAAATTGGTTCAAATGATAGAGAGTCATACGATATACTCTTTTTTTAATTTCGCTGCTTTTCTATTATCAATCATTGTTTTTTTTGATGTTCTTTTGCAAATCAAAAGACCATTAATATTAAAAACATATTTTTTGATTTTGGTGTTTTGTGTAGGTGCCTATAGTTTTTTATTGTGGCTGAGCTATGTAAACATATATATCCTTTTGTGTTTTCCCATACTTAAGTTTTCTATTTGGGCATCCATGACATTGATACTGTCACATTTTTATATAGCTGATAATAAGTCTTGGGTATATTGGATTCTTGGTTTTGCATGCTTAGTTTTGCTCTATAATAATACTAAAATGTATTTTTATTTAAAAGGTTTCAATTATTCTGATACCTATTTTAGTGGTTCAGCTATTGATGTTTTTACCCAGAAAGTTTCGTTTAAGGTGAATCTTTTACCTCGGCTTTTGTTGTTACTTATTTTTACAGGCATCAATTTTCGTATTGCTTATTTAATATATCAGAAATCTGAGAATACCAACCATTATTATCAACATATTCTAAATTGGACTAAAATATTTGTTCTTCTAGAGGTTATGGCAGTTGTTCTTTTCTCAATTATGAATTCTTTTTTAGTATCCTATGTTAGTGGAAACATAATCCTAAATACAATTGCATTTTTATTGCTATTACTTGTACTCTATAGGCCCCGCTTTATCAATACGCAAAGTATTAAGCTTAGTTTGTCTAATAATTTTCGACGAGAAGCGGCTTTTGGTTTAACGGATGCTAATTTCTATACGCCATTTTTTATCAATTATTATTTTTTACAAGAAGACGCTACACTCGAGCAATTTTGCATTCAAAATGCAATTTCTTCCAATGAGCAATTTCAAGATCAGATACTAAAAAAATACAATATGACATTTAGTAACCTGGTCAATAAAAATAGGGTCGACTATTTTATTGAATTAGCTAGATCTCCAAAGTATAATCAATATTCTATTGATGCGCTTGCAAAAGAAGCCGGTTTTAATTCTCGACACCACTTGTACAAGCCCTTCAAAAAGTTTCACGGCGGTACACCTTCAGAATTTATCTCCTCTATAAATAGCTATTAATCAAGGTAACATAAAATTTTACCTCATTATTAGTAGAGTTACCTCTACAATTTGTCCATCACTTATTTAGGCTAGATATTGTGTATCTTACCTACATTATTAATTACATATATATGTAATTTAATGTATATATAATTTTATTTATAAATTTTATTTACATGTCAAAAACAAAAAAATTAGACATTTTTAACTTGTTCTATAGTGGAGCAGCGGTAGTTATCTTAATTGGGGTTATTGCCAAGTTGTTGGAGTGGCCATTGCAAGATTTACTAATTACGGGAGGTTTGGCGATTGAAGCACTCGTTTTTGCTGTATCATCTGTAAAATTTGTAGATGTTATTGAAGAGTCATCTATTGGCGCCACCGAAGCTACTTTGTCTAAAGTAGCAGATGGGTTAGGTAGCTTGACAGCTGGCGCAACCGTTGTAGGTAAAGGTGCAGGTACTGGCAGTTATGCCGGGAATGAAACTTTTGGGGCTGATTTTAACACGCCAACCTACACAGATAGTTCATGGCAGCTACTCGAGCAAATGGACGTATTAACACTTACCAAAGACATGTTTTACCATCCAAGTTGGGTGAACTTAACATCTGAAGAATACACACAGCTAACTGAGTTATTTAAAACTTTATTTAATAAAAAGCTACCTAGTAAAGACGCTTTACCGTTTTTAATCAAATTCCCGGTTGCTTTTCCAATATCTGATATTGATGGACTGGTATTAACCGCTTCGCATGATGTTACTACAACTGAAGTAGAGGTTTTATACAAAGCCCTACGCACTGCAGAAGCGACCTATTTATTTGACAAGGCGGTGATAGAAGAGACCGGCAAAGGCATTGTGATTAGACCTAGAAAAGAAAATGAAATTCAAATTTTTGGTGGTGAAGCAGCAGCAGTGCTCGCACATGCTAAACAGTTTCATGCGGCGCATTTAATTGTTAGTCCGGTTCAGTATTTTTTACAAGAGACAATTGGTTTAAAAGAAGAAGCGCTTACACAGTATTTTATTGATCATGCAAATACCTCTGATGAGTCGCATGTGGCATCACTAGCTGAATTGATTAGCAGCAAGTCTGATGCGGTAAAGCAGCAGCTTTTTAACAAGTTTAATGCTGTTACGTATGACGCTAAAACGGGCGCTGGATATGCGTTATTAAAAGCACTTGTAGCATCTGCTGTGAGTTTTCAGAACAAGGCAGAGGGGTCTAGTTTATTACTTAATAAAGTAAACATCAAAACTGAAACGGGTGCTTCTATTAATAGATTGGACGTTGTTAACTGCAGTTCTGAGACCTTTTATTTTGGCAAAGACAATGAGTATAAAGTAACACTAGCAGAGATTTTTACAAATGGAGAGTTGCAATACAAGGGACATTTTGATGCCCTGATTGCAAAGCTTTCGGAAGATAAAGTAGCGAGCACAGCCGAGTTAAATCATGTATTTAATCTCACAACAGAAGATACGGTGTCTGATTTATTAAGCACATTAAATCATCATTTAGCAAAAACCAATACGAGTGCAACGGGCGCACAGTTATCGTTTGTGTTACTGTGTAAAGTATTCATTAATTCTTAAATTCTAGTATATGGCGGAAGTTCAAGTTGACGTCAAAAGATACCAGATTATAAGTCTTTTGTACATTGTATTTATTTGTTTTTCTGTGATTAGTATCAAGATATCGATACTAGATTCTAATATATATACCATTAGATCATTACAGTCATTAGACAAAGAGGAGTATAAGAAAATAAACATCAGTAATAAAATTATTGACGATAATATAGCGCTCTTACAAAAAAATGCCAAGGCAGAGGCCTATTTAAAAATCAGAACAAGAATTAACGCAAGCTACAAAGTAGTAAGTGAAGTGCTTAAGCACGTAGATGATGAGTTTGCGAGTAATAAAACAGACATTTTTAAAGAGTTTAATAGTAAAAATTTAATTGAAGAGATTTTAAAAAGTGATAGAGGTATTAAGATTTTAGAAAAGGACTTATTTGAACTATCTGATTTTATCAAAAAGTCGCCGTATAAAATACAAACCTCACTAGATTCACTGATTCCGATACAAAAAGAAATTACCACCATTAAGGGTAAGGTAGAGGACTGGGAGTATTATTTATTCATGCACAAGCCTACTGCCATTAGTTATATGCAGTTGGAAAGAATTAAACTACTCATCACCAAAACGCAGCTTTTATACCAAGAAGCGGCGCTTGCAGAGATTGGTTATTTGCCTACTTACTTTTCTCAGTTCAATCCTAAACTCTATGTTTTAAAATCATCGGTTAAGGAGTACAAAGAAGAAGAGATTATTAAGCCGGGTCAAAAAGTAATCAGTGTTAATGATCAGGTATTTGATGATTTATTCCAAAACATATTAGCCTCCCTGCACGCAGAAAACATTTTTGTAGGCTTAAACAATACACTGTTAAGTGAGTTCAATTACAATTTAGGTAAGGATTTTGAACTAGAGATATCACCTAAGGTTAATCTTGTAAAAGCGGCGAACAACTATAAAGTGGTGTTTAATAAAAAGGGCGAGTACACGCTTCGTTTTTATGACATGCGTAAAGAGCGCAAAGTGCTGTTTGAAAAAAAGATTATGGTCAACGCCCTGCCTGATCCGGTTGTAAAAGTAAAGGGTGATAACCTGAGTAATTATTCCATTAGCGTTAAGGATTTAATTAATGCCGAAAGACTAGAAGCCAAGCTAGAGATCAATAATTTAAATTATTTCCCTGGCCGTATCAACAGCTTTAAAGTAGTGCGTATCCATAATGGAAAGGAAGAGGAGAGTGTTAATAATTATGGAGAGCTTTTTCAATCACCTACACAAAAAGTACTAGGTGCCCTTGTTAAAAACGACCTAATCATTTTTGACAATTTAAACATGTCACTCATTGATGGTTCTACGAGAACCGCTGCACCTATTGTTTATAAAATAACCAACTAATCATTACTGACATTGAAAAGTAAATTACTATACACGCTTTTATTTTGTTTACCACTAGCGGTATTTGGGCAGGACACCTTGTCGGGTAACTATGCTACACTTACAATACCTGCGGGTGTGCATGTTATAAAAGACGTGGTGACTGTTAAAGGATTACTTACGGTAGCGCCCGGGGCTAAAATTGAACTATTAGACCCAGGGGTGATTGTGTGTGAGGGTGGTGTAGCTATTAATGGTGTAAAGCAAAATATTGAGTTTTATGGTAAGTCTAAAAACGAGGGTGTAGGCTTAATCATTAAAAACATAGACTCATCAAGTGTAAGCATCGTAGGCGCATCTTTTAAGTACTTGCAAATGCCACTCTTTTTTGATTTTGGTTGGAAAAGAAATAACGTCAACATTAGTGATAATAACTTTATTGAAAATACGGGTAAGGTTTCTGTTATCCAGGTGCTAGACCCACCGTTTAGTTTTACAGCCGATCAGGGCTCTATTGAGTTTACGGTTAAAAACAACCTTTTCGCTAACAACAACGCACCGGTATATTTTGAAGATCTAAAAAGTGATTTAATCCAGTTAAGTATTGTTAACAATACGTTTGCCGGTAATACGGTGTATGGGTTTAAGAATTACAATATCTCTACCAATATACTCTATGGTAGATCGGATAACAATTACAGCAAATTTCCGGCACTGATAGAAAGCAATAGTTTTGTTTATAACTATTTGATTGATAACAATACAGATACGGTGGCGCATGCTGCCAATTTTGGTATCTATGGTTCAGATAAAACCTTTAAGCTAGCTAATAACTACTTAGGTTCTAGTTCTAAATTAGAGATCGCAAAAACTATTCATGACCAGGCGCTCAACTACAATGCCCCTCAATTGTTAGTTGAGCCGTTTTTAACGGCGCCTCCTGCTTCAGCTCCAACGCACGTATATGCAGTGCAAACACTAGACAATAAACCCATTACTGATAGCGGAACAATTGCGGAGCCATTAAAAGGCTTGGTATTACTTAGTAACAATGATTTAAACGTATCTAAATCCGTACTAGGGTTTTCCTATTTTGTGGGTGATAGTATTTTACAAAAGGTAGATACTACGCTTACCTATACGGCTCAGCCAAATGGCAAAAGCACAACCTTAACAATCACTAAAGCTGTCAACACCAACAAAAAAGTAGGGTACTACACTTTATCAGGTATTGTAGATAATACCGGTAGGGCCGTGCCGGATGTAAAAGTTGGTTACAACGCTTGGCTTAATGATTACAGGGCAAGAAAACTACTTTCTGAGATTATAGCTATTAATACCAAAAAAGCAGCTGATAGTATTAAGCCTGAACCTCCACCTACACCAAAAGATTCTATAAAAAATACGTTTCAAAAAATTGAGGCGCCTATTAAAAGTAGAATAGAAGTAGGCCTAGTTGCTGGTGGTGCCATCTTTACGGGTACGATTAGTAGTCCAGGACTATTTAACAATCAAATGAACATGGCCGTTGGTGTACATGGCAGTTATACGCTCTTTTCAAATATAAGCGTTGGTTTAACTATTTCAAGTTTTAAGTTGAGTAATTCAGATAGGACGTCTAGCAACAACGAACAGCTAGCGCGTGGTATGAGTTTTAGTACATCGGTATTAAGCCTCTCACCATCTATCAATTACGATTTTGTTGACAACCGCTTAAATACAAAGGCTAAAAAAATAAAGCCATCCATTGGTGTAGGACTTGATATCAATTCATTTGCACCCTCTGGAACATATAATGGAGTGGTATACAAATTACAACCCCTTGGTACAGGCGGACAGTTTGCGGATAGTACTAAAAAACCATACTCATTATTAGCACTCGGGTATTTTATACATTTTAAAGTTAAATACCAGATCAATACGCTTAACAGCGTGGGTGTTCACTTTTCGTACCATAAAAGTATGTCTGATTATTTAGACGATGTAGGCCCAGATGCATACCCTAGTGCCGCAAAGATGCTTGCTTCTGGTGTATCTGACCCGGCGGCTGCACTATATTTTTCTAATCCAACTTCCCGCAACATTAAAGGACAGTTTAGAAACAGTCCTAATAATGCAAAGGATAGTTATATCAATTTTGGAATCTTTTATGCTAGAAAACTTTTTAAATAAGACGCTATGTTAGAAAAAATAATGTCCTATAAAAAATATGGTTACCTACTAGCAGTACTGATTGTTTTTCAGTGCTGTGCTAAAAAAGAGGTGATCTCTGATTTAGAATTTAGAAAACAAATTTTAGCTGGATCAGGTACCTATCAAAACTTAGAGCGTAGCTGGAGACTAGATTCAACGTATGTTAATGGCGCGCCTGTTGCATTAACAGCGTATCAACGAAGCTTTGTAAAAACATTTGTGCACGATGGAATCTATAAAGATTCTGAACTAAACAATGGCACTTGGGAACTATCGGCTTTAAATACATTAAGACAAAAAATCACATACAGCACTACTAGTAAAATAGACAGTTGCAGTTTTGAAATCATACTTATTAATACCGCTCAGTTAAAACTAAAGCTAAACAACGCTACCGTTAAAACAGAGTATTTATTTAAAATAGCCAACTAACCTTGAAGTGTAGCCTTACCATATTATTTATGTTGATTATTGGATCTGCTCAATCGCAAATCACAATGGGCTATTCTATTGGCGTATTTGGAGAGAATTTAAAAATCGATAGCTATAGTAATCCACTAGCTATTACTTCTACAACTTGTATTCAGGTAACCAATGGCGTTGCTAAGTTTTTAATTACTGGCAAAGGTGTTTACTTAAACGCATGTGCAGTAAAAGAAACAGAAATTAAATTAAACATCCTTGTAGCACCCAATCCTGCCACCGAGTACACGGTTGTAAAATTTGGAACTAAGTTACAAAACCAGGAGCGTTTTAATATTGAGTTATTTAATGCGGCGGGGCAGTTGGTGCAAAAGCATGTAACCACGCAGTCGCAACTACTAACAGGTTTTAGAATCGCTACCGGAAACCTAGCGCAGGGCATCTATTTTATTAAAGTATTTTCTTCTAGTATCAACGAAGTTGTAAAAATTATTAAAAATTAATTTTGTGAATAGAACCATCAAAGCATTTGTATTTTTAATTCTGTTACTTGCTTCAAAAAGCAGTGTAGCGCAGGGACAGGTAGTACCTGATGGGATACTGTTTCAGGCGGTAGCCAGAGATGCCAACAACAATGCAGCAGGCAATAGAAATGTTTATATACAAATTTATATTAAAAAGGGAACGGTAACTGGCTCTACAGATTACAGTGAAAGTTTTAAAGTGGTATCAAACACAGAAGGAATATTTTCAATTATTATAGGTCAGGGTACAAGAATGAGTGGGCCTGCTAGCTTAAAGTTATTAGACTGGGCCAAAAGCTTATATTTTGTAAACATTAAAATAGCGATTGAACCAACACTTACTAATCCAGATTGGAAAGCCGATAATAATTATGTAGACATTGGCACGTCGCAACTTTGGACCGTTCCTTACGCATTTGCTTCCGAAACTTCAAAATATGCAGACTCTGCTGGAACGATCTCTAGTATTTTACCAGGATCAAAGGGTGGAACAGGTGTTGCAAATACGGGTAAGACCATTACGGTTGCTAATAATGTAATTACAAAAGGTATTGGTGATTTAACCATCACTACCACCGCAGCTAGTAATGTAATATTCCCAACATCAGGTACATTAGCAACTAAAGAAGGTGTCGAGACCCTATTAAATAAGACATTAGTTTCTGCTGTTTTACTTGGTAAGCCAACTGCAGTTAACCCGGACAGTACAAGTGCTGATAGTTCTGTCGCAACAACATCTTTTGTTACTCAAAAAGTAAATAAATTAATTTCTTCCAGTACCTCATTGACAATTGGAAAAGTAAATGTTGCAGATACAGCTGCCATGTTATTCCCTTATGCGATTCGTTCTAATACAGAAGCGAGCATCAATGCAGAAAAAGCTAGAGCTCTTGCTGCTGAAGCTTTAAAAGTAAATATTGCTGATACGTCGGCGATGCTTTCTGCGCGTATTGCGAGGGATACTGTTAGTTTAAGTACCCGCATCGATGATTTAACTACAAGTACGCGCGCTGCAACTAATTTAAAAGTAAATATTGCAGACACTGCCTCTATGTTATTTCCTTATGCGATTCGTTCAAATACTGAAGCGAGCATCAACACAGAAAAAGCAAGAGCACTAGCTGCCGAAGCTTTAAAAGTAAATATTGCAGACACTGCCTCTATGTTATTGCCGTATGCGATTCGTTCAAATACTGAAGCGAGCATCAATGCAGAAAAAGCCAGGGCACTTGCTGCAGAAGCTTTAAAAGTAAATATTGCAGATACCGCTGCCATGTTATTACCGTATGCGATTCGTTCAAATACTGAAGCGAGCATCAATGCAGAAAAAGCAAGAGCACTAGCTGCTGAAGCTTTAAAAGTAAATATTGCAGATACGTCTGCGATGCTTACTGCGCGTATTGCGCGTGATACGATTAGTTTAAGTGCTCGTATCGATGCTCGAGAGCTATTGACAAATAAATCTACAAATGTAATAACAGATTCTACATCGGATACTAAATATCCAAGTGTTAAAGCAGTAGTGAATTATATTGGCTCTAGTATTACCAGCGCTGCAACTCCAGATGCAACTTTAACGAGTAAAGGTAAAGTTCAGTTAGCTGGAGATTTAGGTGGTACCGCTGCCGCACCAACTGTTAGTAAGGTTGGTGGTCTTACAGCAACAATAATTGCCTCATTACCCGGATTAATTTCAGCAAATACAACTGACATTGCTACTAATTTAGCGAAACAAAAAATCGACTCAAGTTTTTTAAGAGGCTTAATTAACAATAACCTTTCTTCAATAAATACGAACTTATTAAAACAGCAAACTGATTCAGCAACACTTGCAGCTAAAATAAGAACAGACTCCATAGATTTAGTAGCAAAAATAGTATCAGATTCTACGGTATTGCGTGGATTAATTAACACCAATACAAATGACATTACTACTAACACCAATAATATTGCGAATAACTCCATCAGTATCAGTCAAAATGCTACGAATATCGCTGCTAATACACTAGCTATAAACAATCGGGTTAGTTTTTCTGATATGCCTACCTATTTAGCACCTTATTTTAAAATTGCAGACACATTAAGTATGCTCGCTAATTATCGGGCATCCATGATTGATAATGATTATAAAATAGTTGAGCTTATTGCTGACACTGCTACTTTGATTACAAGATTTAGCTATAAAGAAAATCTATCCAATAAAAGTAACGATGTAATTAATGATGGCAATTCTACTGTAAAGTACCCAACTGTTAAGTCTGTAAAAGATTATGTAGACAATGCGATTACAACCGCTACACCGGATGCAACAACAACTGTTAAAGGTAAAATACAGCTTGCTGGAGATTTGACGGGCATTGCAGCGGCGCCTACTGTTAATAGTGTGGGTGGTTCAAGTTCTTCTACTATCAATACAGCAACGCTGTTAGCCAATGCAGCAACGGATGCAAATACGGCAAGTACTATCGTTAAACGAGATGCAAATGGAAACTTTAGTGCAGGTACTATAACAGCATCTCTAACAGGCAATGTTACGGGTAATTTAACGGGTAATGTTACTGGAAATGTTACGGGAAATTCAAGCACTGCAACCAAACTTGCAGCAACTAAATCTATTTACGGTAATCCTTTTGATGGTAGCGCAGATTTGACGCAAGCCATTGTAGGAACATACGGAGGTACGGGTGTAAATAATGGTAGTAAAACAATTACTTTAGGTGGCAATATTTTAACTGCAAGTGATTTTATTACTGTAGGAAATTATAGTACTACATTAACGAGTACGGGTGCAACGAATGTTACATTACCGCTTACGGGTATTTTAGCAACATTAGCTGGAACAGAAACATTAACTAATAAAACAATAACGGATGTTGTGCTTACAGGTACACCTGTTGCACCAACTGCATCTGCAGGAACCAATTCAACGCAAATTGCAACTACAGCATTTGTAACGGCCGCAAATATATCTGCTGCCACGCCAGATGCAACTTCAACGGTGAAAGGGAAAATTCAACTAGCTGGTGATTTAGGCGGGATTGCTGAGGCTCCAACCGTAAATACTGTGGGTGGATCAAGTTCCTCTACTATCAATACAGCAACACTTCTTGCAAATGCTGCTACAGATGCAAATACAATTAGTACAATTGTAAAAAGAGACATTAATGGTGATTTTAGTGCTAGAAATATTACGGCAAATTTATTAGGTAATGCTACCAATGTTACGGGAATTGTTTTAGGCGCAAATGGTGGAACAGGGATAGATAATACCGGCAAAACAATTACCCTTGGAGGTAATATTAATACAGGTAAAAACTTTACAACAACGGGTGTATCAAATACAGGTGCTGATATCACTTTAAAAACAACCAACAACACTATTATTACACTTCCTACTGCTGGTACATTATCTACACTGGCAGGCACAGAAGCGCTTACGAATAAAACAATTAATGATTTAACATTAACGGCAGCAGCTACTGGATTTAGTATTGCAGGTGGTTCTACAAATTCAAAAACACTTACATTATCTGGCGATGCTACCATTTCTGGAAATAATACGGGGGATCAAAACATTGTTTTAACAGGCGATGTAACGGGAATTGGCACAGGCACTTTTTCAACAACATTGGCTAGTTCAGGGGTAACAAGCGGTGTATATGGTGGAGCAACATCTGTACCTACCATAACCATTGATTCTAAAGGTAGAATTACCAATGCGACTAGTACACCAATTATGGGTGTTTCGTCCATTGGATCTTATTTAGAAAGCGGTAAAATTATTGTGGGTGATTTTAACAATCAAGCGGCTAAAGTGGATATGGTTGGTGATATTGTTATTGATAATATTGGTACCACATCAATTGTAAATAATAAAGTAACTACTTCTAAAATATTAAATGAGAATGTTACGTATGCAAAAATTCAGCAAGTTAGTGCGACCAATAAAATATTAGGTCGAGTAAGTGCTGGCGCAGGTATCATTGAAGAAATCTCAACAACGGGAACTGGAAATGTAGTTAGAGCCATTAGTCCAACATTTACAGGGGCACCTCAAACGCCAACACCCGTGGTAAGCTCAAATGATCAAACAGTTGCCAATACTGAATTTGTTACAAGAGCCATTGGTAATATTAATGCATCCTCTGTTTCCGGTGTTTTACCTGCAGCAAATGGTGGGACAGGTATAGACAATACTGGTAAAACAATTACACTTGGAGGTAATTTAGATTTTGCTAAAGGATTTACAACTACTGGTACTACAATTTCAAACGCTTCAGATATTACGTTTAAAACAACGGGTAATACGATATTAACTTTACCAACTTCTGGTACGGTTGCTACTTTAAGTGATGTATCTGCAAGTTCTATTGGAGGAAATCAAATCACGGGTATTATTTACCCTATAAATGGTGGTACGGGTGTTGCCAATGATAATACAAATATTATTACCCTTGGTGGTTCTCTTACAACAGGTGCTAAATTAACAACAACAGGAACAACAGGTATAAACGCTTCCGATATTACCTTTAAAACAACAGCGGCATCTGTACTAGTACTTCCAACTGCTGGAACACTTGCCACATTAGCTGGAGCAGAAGTTTTAACAAATAAAACAATTGATGCATCTTCAAATACCATTTCAAATATTAGTAATGCAAATATTGCTGCAAGTGCAGCCATTGCTGATACTAAATTAGCAACTATAAGTACTGCTGGTAAAGTGGACAACGCTGCTACAACAGCAACAATTGCTAACACTGCAAATAGCATTGTTTTAAGAGATGTAAATGGTGCATTTTCGGCAGGTTCTATTTCGGCTTCATTAAATGGTAATGCAGCAACTGCAACTAGGCTAGCAACTGCAAGAAGTGTTTATGGTAATACCTTTGATGGCACTGCCGATTTAACACAAATTATAGGAACTGCTTTTGGTGGAACGGGTAATGGTTTTACTAAATTTATTGGCCCATCTTCTTCGGAAAAAGTATTTACGTTACCTGATGCAAGTGCTACCATCTTAACAACCAATGCACTTGTATCTGTTGCACAGGGAGGTACTGGCGCAGCAACAGCAACGCAAAATTTTATATTTGCAGGACCCGCAACTGGATCATCTGCAGGTGCGCCTAGTTTTAGAGCGTTAACTGCTGCCGATTTACCTGCAGGAAGTGGTTCATATATAGCTAACTCAACAACACTGCAATCAAGCGCTAATTTTAATATTAGTGGAAATGGAACGGCAGGAGGTAATATTACAGCAGCCTCATTTATTGTTCCTGCTGCATCTAGTACACAGTTTTTAAAAGGTGACGGTTCTTTAGATGCAACAACGTATGCTACAGCAGGCGCTAATTCAAATATCACATCATTAACTGGATTAACAACTGCATTATCTATTGCACAAGGAGGTACGGGTTCAACAACCAAAAATTTTGTTGATTTATCAACGGCTCAATCTATTGGCGGTGCAAAAACATTTACCAGTGCTATTACGGCACCAAGTTTAAAAATTACAACTGGCGCAACTAACGGTTATGTTTTAACTTCTGCAGCTGATGGAACGGCAAGTTGGGCAGCACCAGGACTGTCGGGGTCTGGTACTTCTAATTACATTCCAAAATATAATGGATCTGCAACTGCTTTAGGTAACAGTAAAATTTTTGACGATGGAACGAGTGTTATGGTAAATACAGCAACTTCTAGTTTAGCTGGCGGAAGCACTTTTTTAACGAGTAATGGAACCAATGGGGTACCTGCAACAAGTGGTGCTACACAAACATATGGCGCTTTAAGAATAAGGGGAGGCGATAATACCGTTATAGATTTTGGTACTGTAAGTACCAAGCCATGGATTCAATCTGGTGATTTAGCTAGTTTAGCAACGAGTTATCCTTTGTATCTAAATCCAAATGGTGGTAATATTGGAATAGGACTTGCAACCAGTGCAACGGTTACTGAAAAATTAGAAGTATCTGGAAATATTAAGGCAAGTGGAACGATTAGAGCAGGTGCAATTACGTATCCTAGTACACATAACAGTACTGCCAATCAAGTATTAACGGTAGATGCTTCTGGAAACACTTCATGGGTAACCAATATGTCTGGGGTAACTTCTGTGAGTGGCGGAACAACTGGTTTAACACCTGCAACTGCAACAACGGGTGCCATTACATTAGCAGGTACTTTAAATGTTGCCAATGGAGGTACAGGTGCAAGTACTTTAACTGCAAATGCAGTTTTAGTTGGAAATGGAACAGGTGCGGTACAAAGCGTTGCGCCAGGAACATCTGGTAATGTACTTATTTCAAATGGCACCAATTGGGTATCACAAGCGGCACCTGCATCAGGTGTTTCTGTGGTGGGTGCCATCAGTGCCACCTCAAATGCAAATGGTGCTACCATTAGTGGAACTACAATTACATTAACACCGGCAGATGCCACAAATGGTGGTATTGTTACTGCTGCTGCTCAAACATTTGCAGGTACAAAGTCTTTTGCAGATGTTGCTTTAAGTGGCGCAATAAATGGTTCATCAACTATTAGTTCAACTATAGCTGGTTTTAATGCTGCAATAGCAGCTGTTAGTTCGAGTGTAACAATTAGTTCAGCTAATGCAGCTACTTATAATGGTAAGGTATTGGTTTGTTCTGGTGGATCCATTACTATCACTTTTGATAATACGGTACCTATAGGTTTTTCATGTATGATTTTACAATCAGACACCAATGCCATTAACTTTTCGGGTACCAATAATAGATATAACTATACGGCAACTTCTGGTATATACGCAATTGCTACTGCTATGTGTTATGCTGGTGGATCGGTATTATTAACAGGTGATTTACAATAATTGAAATGAGAAAAGTTGTTTGTATAGTTTTATTATTACTCAATCATTTTTTAAGTGATGCTCAAATCACGTTGCCCAATTTGCAGCCTTTGCAATATGTGAACAGTGGTTTTGGTAATGCTTTAAATTTTGACGGCACAGCAACTTATGCATTAGGTCAGTATTATACAAAAGATTCTGTTATAGATTTCACCCTAGAATTTTGGATTAACAATACAGGTACAGATGGTAGTAATGATCGTATTTATGGATCTTATTTAAACAATGCTTTACAAATTGGAAAAAGTAGTACGCAATTAAAAATATTAGCTACCGATTTAGGTGGACCTTCTACATGGCAAACCGTTTGCACATTAGAATCAAATGTTTGGGTGCATATCGCCATTGTTAGAAGTACAACAAGTTTAAAAGTATATAAAAATGCAGTTCTCGTTCAAACCTATACGGTAGATGCTGTATCTACATTACCCAGCTTTTTTAGACTTGGATCCAATAGCAATAGTGCAGGGGAGAACGGTAATTTTTCTATAGACGAGTTGCGTATTTGGAAAACAGATATTTCCAGAGCACTCATTCAAAAATATATGTACACAACAGTAAATCCTAATTCTACAGCAGACCAAAACCCATATGCAAAACTGATATTGTATTACCGTTTTGATCAGGGAGAAGCTGGTGTAAACAACGCTAACGAATTAGGACTTTTTAACTCTGCAAATAGTAATTAATCATATGAAAAAAACAATTTATTTAATTATCCTACTATTTCTAGCTAATTATTCATTTGCCAATAATTTAGTAGTAGGTAATCCAACGTATGCTAGTGGAACTAATACATTAACCTTTACCATTAAATGGGATAATAGTTGGAGAATCAATGGCGTATCAGGCCCCAATAACTATGATGCTGTTTGGATTTTTGTTAAAAGACAACCCTGCGCAGCAAATGGAGTTTGGTCTCATGCGCTTTTGAGTACAACTTCTGCAGATCATTCAGTAACAGGTAGTTTTAATTTGGTGGCCGATGCCGTAACGGATGGTATGGGTATTTTTATACACCGTGGTAGTTCTGCTAATAATTTAATTGGATCGCTTACGACAACAAGTAGTGTTACCGTTAAATTATCAGGTACTTATAATCCATCCTTAATTGGTTCTAGTACCACTTCTGATAATTTTAGAGTGATAGGTATTGAAATGGTGTATGTTCCTGAGTCTAATTTTTATATTGGCGATGGGCGATCATCTAACTCAAGTAATTTTTCGGCGGGAAACACTATTGGTGCAGTAGAAATTACAAGTGTCAAACAATCCAGTGGCATTGGTGCGTATAGCAATTATGTAAGCAGTCCGGTGTATGGATGTTTTATTCCCTTGCCAAGTACCTATCCATTAGGATACAATGGTTTTTATTGTATGAAGTATGAAATTAATCAGCAACAAATGGTTGATTATTTAAATACACTTACCTACGAACAACAAGCAGCAAGATTGGCTGTTTGGGGTGCAAGGTACCCCAATGTTGTAAATACCTATTTTACCAATGGTAACAACTACCGTCAGATGATAAAAGTTACCACTGCTGGCACCAATAATACAGTGCCTGCTGTTTTTGGTTTTGATAATACTTGGAATGCATATTTAGCTGCTGGTTATTTAAACTGGCAAGACTTAACTTCTTATTTGGACTGGTCGGGACTAAGACCTATGACAGAGTTTGAATATGAAAAAGTGTGTAGAGGTACATTAAATCCAGTTCCTTATGAATATCCTTGGGGAACGACTGTGATGAATACAAGTAGTGGTGGTATGAATAATGCGAATACGATTAATGAAGTGATGAATCAAGTAAATGAAGGTATTGTGCATTATAACTGGGACGGTGGACCCATGCGTTCTGGTTTTGCTGCTACATCAACTTCTAACCGTTTGCAAGCAGCAGCTACATTTTATGGTGTTATGGAAATGGCAGGAAATGTTTGTGAACAGGTTGTTGGTGGAGGAACGGGCTATAATTATTCTACGTTTACTTCTGTCAATGGAGACGGAGTGTTAACCAATAAAGGACTAGCAAATATTACAGGATGGCCAACTGATGGTGGTACTAATTCTGGAACCATAATTAGAGGCGGGGGATTTTATACCAATACCGGGCAAATGGCACAAATGCAGGTTTCTGATAGACAATTTTACAATGGTGATAATAGAAACCTTAGTAATACGCGGGATAGAAATGTTGGCGGTAGAGGTGTTAGAAGTTATTAATAGGTAATAAATAATTTATGAATTATACAATGAAAAAAAACAATACAATACATATGAAGCAGTTTTATTTAATCATCGTGGGCTGTTTGCTTTTTATAGCGCAAACATTTGCCAACAATTTGGTTATTTCTGGAACGCCAAGTTTTTCTTCTGCAAATCAAACATTAACATTTACCATGGCATGGGACAATAGCTGGTGTATCAATGCAGGACCTAGTAACTGGGATGGCGTTTGGATTTTTGTAAAAAGACAAAACTGTTCTGGAAATAATGCTTGGGTTCACCAAAAGTTAAGTACCACAAGTGCAGATCATCTAGCCAAATTAGCTTCTAATAGTGCCACATCTACTGATGTTCAAGTAGATGGTGTAGCTGATGGTATGGGTGTATTTGTAAGACGTATTGGAACCAATGTAGTAGGAAATGTTGCCTCACAAATCATTACTGTAAAATTAGGTGGCACCAATCCAACTATTACGACGGCTAACACCGATAATTTTGAAATAATTGGTGTTGAAATGGTATATGTACCGCAAGGTCAATTTTATGCGGGAGATGGCAGAAGCCCAAATGGGAATAATTTTTCGGCGGGTACAGCAACACAGCCTGTACAAATAACTTCGGCTGTTCAGGCAGCTGGTATTGGTAGTGCATTAAACTATACAAGTTCGACAGCGTATGGTTGCCCTACACCGCTTCCATCTACTTTTCCATTAGGCTTTAACGGATTTTATTGCATGAAATATGAGACAACTACTGGTGTGTTTTTAGAATTTATCAACTCATTAAGTTATGATCAACAAGCGTCACACCTAACAGAATGGGGTACATCAAATTTACCAAACGTATCTGGTGCTTATTTTGATCAATCCAATAACTATACCCATTGGACAAGAGTAGGTACTGTAGGAACTTACAATACAGTATCAGCAGTATTTATAAATAACTACCCTTGGGCTACGCAGGGGTATATGTCTTGGAGACAAACTGCTGCATTTTTAGATTGGTCTGGATTAAGACCCATGTCTGAATTTGAATACGAAAAAGCATGTAGAGGACCTTTAACAACTGTTGCCAATGAATATCCGTGGGGTTCTACGACAGTCAATTCAGTTACAGGTACAGCTAGTGATTGGACCAATGCAAACTCTGGGTATACCATTGTAGATGGGCCATTATTTTATTGTTGTTGGGATGGTATCTCTCAAAGACCGGGTGCTTTTGCTAAATCAACAACCAATAGGTCTCAGTCTGGTGCAACCTACTATGGTATTTTAGATATGGCAGGTAATTTATGGGAACAATGTGTTGGTGGTGCTGGGTATGATTATTCTGGGTTTACCACTGCCAACGGAGATGGAGTTTTAAGTGCAATTGGATCTGCAAATACTGTTGGTTGGCCAACAGCTGGTGGTACAAACTCTGGTACTATTATTAGAGGTAATTGGATGAATAGTGGCGTTGTATCATATGCTCAAACTTCTGATAGAAGTTTTTATGCTGGAACTTCTTGGAATGCAGGAAGAAATAAGTATTGCGGAACAAGAGGTGTTCGTTCATTTTCTTACTAGTTTAAATTTATCATTTTTATGAAAAAATATATTTTACTCTTTATGTTCTGCGTTCCTTTTATAAAGGAATCTTTTGCAAACAATTTAACAATCTCAACGCCTGTATATAGTAACGCCAATAAAACCATCACTTTTAATATATCCTGGGATAATAGTTGGAAACTTTCGGCAGGACCAAATAACTGGGATGGTGTTTGGGTATTTGTTAAAAGACAAGCTTGTTCTAGTACAAATACTTGGGCAACTGCTTTATTAAGCACTACTTCTAGTGATCATACAACATCGGTTGCTAGTGGAACCAATTTATTAACAGTTGATGCTGTAGAAGACGGTATGGGTGTATTTATCGAAAGAACCTATAGTGGTCTTGGAAATATTGGAACCCACACTATTACGCTCAAGTTAAATAGCTCCCTGACAACAAGCCCTGCTATAATACCCTCTGCTGCAGATAATTTTAAAGTGATGGGTATAGAAATGGTGTATGTACCTCAAGCACCATTTTATATTGGTGACGGTAGGCCAACTAATTCCAGTAATTTTTCGGCAGGAAATAATGTGAGTACGCCATTACTTATAACATCAGCATTACAGTCTGCAGGGTTAGGTGCATCTACGGTGTATACTTCAAACTCTATGTATGGATGTCCCAATTATTTACCGGCTACTTTTCCATTAGGGTACAATGGTTTTTGGTGTATGAAATATGAAACAAGTTTAACAAGCTATGTAGATTTTTTAAACTGTTTATCGTATGATCAACAAGCTGCTAGATTATCTAAATGGGGTACCCGTTATCCAAACTCTGTTAATACATATTTTGGAAGTTCAAATCAAACAAATGCTGTTTATACAAGTGTAGCTGGAACGTATAACACAATTCCTGCAACATTTGTATTTAATGCATTTGCTACTTACTATCCAATTAGTTATTTAAGTTGGACCGATTTAACTGCATATTTAGATTGGACAGGGCTTAGACCCATGACAGATTTTGAATATGAAAAAGCATGTAGGGGTACCATTAATCCTATCCCATATGAATACCCTTGGGGAAATACTTCTATTACCCAAGCAACTGGTACTGGAAACAATCCAGGTACTTTTCAGCAGCGACCATCACAAGCTGGGGAAGGCCTGTGTTTATATCAGTGGAATGATGCCAACTGGGCACCATATAGGTCAGGTTCTTTTGCTACTCAAATTACAACTAGGTCACAATGTGGTGCAACCTATTATGGCATTATGGAAATGGGCGGTAATTTATCGGAGCAAGTTGTAGGTGGTGGAAGTGGATATGATTATTCCAATTTTACAACTGCTAATGGAGATGGCGCATTAGGTGCCGACGGCAATGCCAACACTGCTGGATGGCCACGAGGCATTGGTGCCAACCAAGGAAATTATTGTAAAGGAGGAGATTATGTTGGTAATGGTGGATCAAGTATTATTCAGGTTTCGGATAGGCAATATTATGGTGGTAATACTGTTAATAATGGTCAAAATAATGGAACTGGTGGAAGAGGTGTAAGGTCTTATCCTAATTAATAATTTAGCAAGCGAGTAAGTGAATCTAAAAAAGTATTTGTTATTCATACTTTTTACTATTGGTGTATTTTGTGTACAAGCGCAATATATTGGTGGTACAAGTGGTGTGGGCACTGGCCAAAAGCTAATGCTCTCGGCTACTGTATGTCCATTAACTTACGATACGACCATTATTTTTTATAGGGGTGGAAATTATGGATCTACTAATTCCGCAACAATCTCTTCTACTGCGTGTCCAACATTTATTGATACCACCATTAGTTTTTTTAGGAGTGGTAATTATGGAGGGTATAGTGTAACGCCCATTAATAGTGCCGTTTGTCCAACTTGGTTTGATACCACAATTAGTTTTTATAGAAGTGGTAATTATGGTGGCTATAGTTTAACGCCTATTAACACTGCGGTATGTCCTAACTATATGGATACTACTGTTAACTTTTATCGAAGTGGTAATTATGGTGGTTATAGTAATGTAACTATAAGTTCAACAGCATGTGCTTATCCAGAACCCATTAATATTTGGATGGGTGGTGCATCTTCTGCAAATACACCTGGCGTTATCAATACCAATACAAGTAATAATACGAGTGGACCCTATATTTCAAATATTGATGATCCAACAATTATTAGGGGTGGTTGCGGTGTGACACTTACGACAACTGGAACGGGTGCTTCAACTTATTCTTGGTCACCATCAGCTGGGTTAAGCAGTGCATCTGCAGCGAGCCCTGTTGCTAACCCTACCAGTACCACCACATATACACTTACTGCTACTGGAGGTTCTGCAGGTTGTAAGAATACGGCAACTGTAACTGTATATGTTAATCCAATTGGAGCAACAACCATTAGTTATCCTGCACAAATAAATAATACAATTACTACACTTCAACATGTTACCCTCAATGGGTATACCAATGGTGTATTTACGGCTAATTCTGCTAATTTAAAAATTAATGCAGCCAATGGAGATATTACACCCAACACTAGTACGGTAGGTAATTATGTAGTAACCTACACGTATGGAGGTGCTTGTAGTAATGTTGTTACAGCAAATGTAGAAATTACTACAGACGCAGCGAATCATGGTGAAATAAAATATCCAAATTTTTATTTAGGTGCAACCGCTGGAACTGCAACGCCTAAACAAATAATTACACAAGGTGCTTGTGTGGCTTCAATAGATACTTCTCAATTATTGTACAGAGGAGGAACTTCCGGAACAGTAACACCTAAATTAATATTTACACAAGGAGTTTGTATCTCTTTTGTAGATTCTACTCAACTTTTGTATAGGGGAGGAGCCACCGGTTCAGCAACGCCAAAAACAATATTAATGCAAGGTGCATGTGCGCCACTTTTGATTCCTTCCAATACGATTTATATGGGAGGAACCTCAGGAACACAAACTCCAAAAACGATATTAACCAATGCTGTTTGTCCGGCTCCTGTTGGTAGTAATTTTTACATAGGAGGAAGCGGTACTGGGTATGGTAACGGAAGTTTAACACCTTCTACAAGTGCACTTAACGGAACAGCTGTTGCTACTAGAATTGATACCACCATTTGTCCAGGCCAGCCAGTTGTGTTAACAACCACTGGGGCTGCCAATTATAGTTGGTCGCCGGCGACTGCATTAAGTAGCACACTAGTGGCAAGTCCAACAGCAAGCCCTTTAACAACAACTACCTATACCGTAGTAGGTGCAGGCGGTGGTGTAGGTTGCTTAAATACGACAAAAGTTACGGTGACTGTTTTAGCTGATTCGGTAACACGTGTATCCTATGGCGCTTATAGTTTTGATGAAACAGATATGCGATTAAAAACGGTCAATTATATTTATGGGCCATTAACTGGTACATTTAGTGCAACACCATCAGGATTATCCTTAAATCAATCCAATGGTTCTTTTACGCCAGGATTTAGTACCGCAGGTTTATATGCAATCAATTATAATTATACCAAAGGTGCTTGTAATTATACCTATGTTTCAAATATTAACATAACCACACTTCCGCCAGCTATCACGTATACCAATCCAAGTATTTTCTTACAAAATTCTTCGTCTGTGGTTGCTAAGCCAAACAACACCGGTGGAATAGCTGTTTTATTTGAGGCCTTAGATGCCTTTCCTGCCGGGTTAAGTATCAATTCTAGTACAGGAGACATATCTGGAACACCAACAACGCTTGTAGAAAATGCAAGTGTAAGAATTAGGGCAGCCAATTACAATCGATATGGGGCGCTTAATTATAGTGAAATTTATACACTACTCATTTGTGTTAGAAAGCCTTTGATCGCTACAAATACAACTTCGGTAGCTAGTATGAATACCACTTATGGAGCTCCTTCTTCGTCCATTGCTTTTAATATTTCTGGACAATCTATTTTTGAAAAAATAGTTGTAACACCGCCTGTTGGTTTTGAAGTATCTTCTAATGCGGGAACTGGATTTGCCACAACATTAAATGTTACACAATCTGGTGGTACGGTGAGTTCTAGAAATATTTTTATAAGAATTAAAAGTAACGGAGCTGTTGGAAATTTAACGGGTAATATTATTTTGAGTAGTGTGGGTGCCGATACTGTATTAATTCCTGTTACAACAAGTTATGTTGCGCCAGCGCCGTTAACAGTAACAGCCAAAAATATTCAAAAATTTTATGGGTCAACCGTAACAATAGGAGTGGGCAGTTCTAATTTTACTGCAACCGGACTCATGAATGGTGAAACCATTGGAACCGTAACATTAACTTCAAGTGGTGGTAATGCTGCAACAGATCCAATAGGGGTTTATACACTTACGCCTTCTGCTGCAATAAGTGGGACATTCTCTACAGGAAATTATAATATCAATTATGCAGATGGTCAATTAGAAGTCGTGTATAGTTTGTATAATTTTTCTATGTCGGGTAATGCATCTAACTGGGTAAAAGGCAAAGTACCTATTCCAAAAATTGCTGGTGGAACGGTATCTAATATAACTAGTACTACCGCATCTATTTCGTCATCAATTTCAAGTAGCTATAATAGTATTACTGAAAGGGGTGTGTGTTGGAGTGTTACACCAGATCCAACTGTTGCTGGTGATAAACTTGCGGATGCAGCTATCACTTCTGGTTCATTTACGTCTAGTATAACTGGATTAACTGCGGCCACTATCTATTATGTGAGAACCTATGTGAAAGTTGGTAATAAAGTATTCTATAGTAACAATTACAAATTAACGACTCAATAAAATATGTATTATGAAATCTTCGAACAATTTATTCAAAGGAATTTTACTTGGCATTGGTATTACCTGTTTAACAGCTTTTGTAGCAGAAAAAACTTTTGTATTAAAATTTACTGAAGCAGAAATCAATAAGCACTATCAAAAATTATCTGTGATTCGTCAAATTGTGGACAATAGCAATTTATCACATCAAGAAGTAGTTTTTGTTACAAAGTCTATTGATAGTTTGCAATCAGAAATTATTACGCAATTAAAAACGCAGGTTGAACCAGTTGCTCCAATGAAGAAATAAATATACTAATCCCCCTAGACACATAAACGGGATGATTGGCAAACAGCTGGTCATCCCATTTTTTTATCCCTCATACCCATCATCATCTAATAAATCGTTCCCGTCTGCAGCGGCGGTTGCAAGTTCGTCGCAACGGTTATTGTATGTATTATCTGCGTGGCCTTTTACCCAAACAAATTTGATGGTAAAATCTTTGGCGAGGGCTGCATATGTGAGCCAGAGGTCTTTATTTTTTTTACCGCCTTTAAAATTGGTTTTGATCCAGTTGTCGAGCCATTTTTTTTCTACACTGTTTACAATGTACTGACTATCGGTATAAATAGTTATTGGAATATTTTTTTTGGTAACAGCCATGAGTGCTTGAATCACACCCATTAATTCCATGCGGTTGTTGGTGGTGTACTTGTATCCACCCCAGAGTTCTTTTACTTTATCTCCCCAAATTAAAATGGCGCCATAACCTCCAGGGCCTGGGTTACCTCTCGATGAACCGTCTGTGTATATTACAAGGGGGTGTGCTTTTTTCTCCGTCATAGTTGGGCCTAAAAATACGTCCTTTTGTCTTTTTTATTATATTTAAGTATGTTATATGATTATATAATTATTGGAGCAGGCTCGGCGGGCTGTGTTTTGGCAAATCGATTGTCGGAAAATCCAGCGCATAAAGTATTATTAATAGAAGCGGGCGGACCCGATTCTAAAATGGAAATTAATATACCGGGGGCTTATTCAAAATTAAATAACACAGAAGTTGATTGGGCATTTTGGACAGAGCCTTCTGAAGCAATTGACAATAGAAAATTATTTATTCCCCGCGGAAAAGTACTGGGTGGTTCTAGTGCCACCAACGCCATGGCTTATGTGAGAGGCAATAAAAAAGATTATGATGATTGGGCTGCACTTGGTAATGAGGGTTGGGATTATGCATCGGTACTTCCTTATTTTAAAAAGTCGGAGAACAATCAAAATTTTGATGATGAATTTCATGGAAAGGATGGCCCTATGCATGTAACACATGCCGCTTCACCTTCTAATGTTGCAACGGCTTTTGTTGAAGCCTGCGCAGAGCAAGGGATACAAAGCAATCCAGCCTATAATGGTGCTGAACAATTAGGGGCGTCTCTTTTGCAGTTTACCATTAAAAATAACCAACGTCATAGTGCAGCTGCAGCATTTTTAAAGCCAGTGCGTAGAAGAAAAAATTTAATTATTGTAACGCATACATTTGTTAAAAGAGTTTTGTTTGAATCAGGCGTTGCAGTTGGGGTAGAGGTAAAAAATAAAAATGCACAAACTGAAATTTATAATTGTAATAAGGAAGTAATTATTTCTGCTGGAACGATTCAGTCTCCACAAATATTAATGTTATCTGGTATTGGTGATACCAATGAGCTTTCTAAGCATGGTATTATTACAGTAAAACATTTACCAGGTGTTGGAAAAAATTTACAAGACCATGTTTGGAGTGGCGCAAGTGCATTAGCTAGCGTTCCAACAGGGAATGATCTTTTAAAACCCACTAAAATGGTGATGGCTGGGTTACAACATGTATTGTTTAAAACAGGACCATTATCCAATAGTCCGCTCGAAGCCAATGCTTTTTTAAAAATTGAGGAGGATGAAAGTTTGGGCGAAGGGCAGCCTAATATCCAGTTCCATTTTGTGCCACTTACCATCAAACCTGATTATAGTACAGATATTTATAATGTTAATACGTATCCTACCTACAGTGGATTTTCAATTATGTCTATTGTGCTCCATCCAAAAAGTAGGGGTCAGGTTAAGCTAAAATCTTCAAATCCATCGGAACCGCCTAGCATCCAACTCAATCCATTATCTGATATTGATGACCGGACAATGCTTGTTAAAGGCCTAAAAAAGGCCATTGAAGTGCTCCATTCGCCTGCTTTTGATGCGTATAGAGATGGTGAAATGCTACTTCCAAAAGCGCCAGTTTCGGATCAAATTATCAATGAACACATCAATAAATCACTCGAAACCCTATACCATCCAGTAGGTACTTGCAAAATGGGGAATGACACACAAGCTGTTGTAAATCATGCACTTAAAGTGCATGGAGTGGCTAATTTACGCGTGATTGATGCCTCTATTATGCCTTCCATTGTTTCTGGGAATACCAACGCTGCTGCCATCATGATTGCCGAAAAAGGGGCCGACATGATAATCGGTTAAATTTTTAGAACTATTGTGTGATAATTACACATTGTTTATTAATTTAGCGAGCAATAAAACGATTATGTTGGCCAAGGAAAAGAATTTGGATACCCTTATGCATAAAGCGGTAGATGTAACAACTACGTATAGTCTTGTTTCAAAGAAGGCTATAGGCTTTACGTTGGTGTTTCAATTAAGGTTTACAACACAGTTTGGTCAAACTATTTATGTGGTTGGAAATCATCCACTTTTAGGAAACAATGACATCGAAAAAGCCGTTCCGCTTCAATATTTCAACGAAAATTTCTGGAATCTATCTATTTCATTTGGATCTAAAGACATAGTAGATGAAAGCATTAGCTACCAATACGTTATTAAAAATGCAGATGGAACCATTAGTTATGATTGGGGTGGGAATGATAAAAGCTTTAACCCTTCCAAAATAAAGGCTACAGCTGTTTTATTTGTAGATAGTTGGAATGCTGCTGGATATTTCGAGAATGCTTTTTATACAGAGCCTTTTAAAAATGTGCTTTTAAAAAATAGCTATGCAACTATTGATGTAGTAGTTCCAAAAATTACTACCCATCAGTTAAAAGTAAAGAGTCCATTATTAACCCCAACACAAACAATTTGTTTATTAGGTGATACTAAGCACTTGCGTGCATGGGATGCAAAAGATCCAATTTTACTTTCACGAAACGATGGGGAAGACTATTTTTCGGTATCACTTGATTTATCAAAAGCTACCTTTCCAATTTCATACAAGTACGGGGTATATGATGTTGTAAAAAAGTCATTTGTTGTAATTGAAAATGGAAGCAACCGAATACTTGTAGATGCACCAAGTGCAAATACATTCATTGTGGTAAATGATGGCTTCACCTATTTGCCCAACGATACATGGAAAGGAGCAGGTGTAGCTATTCCTGTTTTTAGTTTGCGATCTAATAACGGACTAGGCGTGGGAGAGTTTACGGATATTAAATTATTAGTTGACTGGGCAAAAAAAGTTGGACTTAAAAAAATCCAATTACTGCCCATTAATGATACCACCGCAACGCATTCATGGAAAGACTCTTACCCTTATGCAGCTATTTCTGCATTTGCGTTACATCCAATCTATCTAAACCTAGATACTTTAATTCCTACTTCTAATATAAATTTAATTGCAAAACTTAGTGACGCGAAGCAAAAACTAAATGCACTTACTGTTGTTGATTATGAAGAAGTAGTAAAAATAAAGTACCAGATTTTAGATGAGGTATATACGTTAATAGGTGAAAAATCGCTTGCTAGCAAAGGGTTTAAAGATTTTTATACCAAGCACCAGCACTGGTTAGAACCCTATGCTGCGTTTTGTTATTGTAGGGATAAATATGGCACCATCGATTTTAATCAATGGCCAACACATAATACCTATTCAGAATCAGATTTTAAATCTTTGGTTGAACCCGATGCAGCAGTAAAATTAATTATAGAAAAATATTATTTTATTCAGTACTTACTTGATGTTCAATTAAGAGAAGCTACTGCATATGCGCATGAAAACGGCGTGATTGTAAAAGGAGATATTGCCATTGGTGTTTACAGATATGGCGTTGATGCATGGCAACATCCTAATTTATTTCACATGGGTATGCAAGCCGGTGCTCCTCCCGATGATTTTGCTGTAGCTGGGCAAAACTGGGGTTTCCCCACGTACAATTGGGAAGAGATGACCACCAATGGTTTTGCATGGTGGAAGCAGCGCTTCGAGCAAATGAGTTTGTATTTTGATGCATTTAGAATTGATCATATTTTAGGTTTCTTTAGAATTTGGAGTATACCTATGGACGCTGTTGAAGGAATTTTGGGGCACTTTGTTCCTGCTATTCCTGTTCATGAAAATGAATTAAAGGAGCGTGGTATTCATATAAATGCGCAAGAATTTGCTAAACCTATCATTACGGATAAAGTGTTGTGGGATTATTTTGGTTACGATAATGAAGTGGTAAAAGCGGAGTATCTGATCTATGATGGTTTTGGAAAGTATACTTTAAAGTCTGCCTTTGCAACGCAGCGTTTGGTTGAAAAACATTTTGCGGCACTACCGGTCAATGATTATCATCAAAAAATAAAACAGGGTTTATTTAAGGTAATAAGCAATGTATTATTTATTGAGGCCAAAGAAAAAGCATACGCTGGTGGACCCTTTTATCATTTGCGGTTTGGCATCGAAAATACCGCTGCATTTAAAGGACTAGATCAAGCGGTGCAGCACCAACTAAAAGAATTATACGTCGATTATTTTTTTAGAAGACAGGATGATTTTTGGAAAAAAGAAGCCCTTAATAAACTACCTGCACTTAAGCGTGTAACCAATATGCTTGTTTGTGGCGAAGACCTTGGTCTTGTGCCTTCTTGTGTGCCAGATGTCATGCATCAATTAGGCTTATTAAGTTTAGAAATTCAGCGGATGCCAAAAAATTCGCATACACAGTTTTTCCATCCAAAAGACGCGCCGTATTTAAGCGTTGTAACGCCTTCTACACATGATATGAGTACCATTAGAGGATGGTGGGAAGAAAATGCACATCAAACACAGGCTTTTTACAATCATATTTTAGGTGAGTCCGGAAAGGCGCCGCAGTTTTGTGAAGCACATATCAATAAGGCGATAATTATGCAGCATTTGTATGCCCCTGCTATGTGGACTACTTTTCAATTACAAGATTTATTAGGTATCGACGCTCATTTGCGCAGACAAAACCCCCAAGACGAGCGTATCAATGTGCCTGCCAATCCTACACATTACTGGCAGTACCGTATGCATATGACCCTCGAAAATTTATTGGAGCAAGACGGATTTAATAATGAACTACAGGCTTGTATTGCTTCTAGTGGTAGGGCATAAGAGGGCCATTGTACTGCTTTCTGCTTTATATTTGTCCAACCTAAATAATAAGCATTGCAACTCAATTATAAATCTATTGCCTTACCGTTCGAGTATCCATTTACCATTTCAAATGGTCGTACAAAAACGCATCAGCCTTCTTTAGTTGTTTCTTTATCATTGGGTAATTTTACTGGTTTTGGGGAAGCCCCTGCCATTGTTTATTACGATGTGACTGTCGAAAAAATGATAGAAGACCTTGAGTCTAAGCGCGCGATGGTTGAAAAATTTGCGCTTACAGATCCTGCGCGTTATTGGCATTATTTACATCATTTGTTTCCACAAAATCCCTTTTTAGTATCGGCGCTTGATATGGCCTGCTGGGATTTGTATGGCAAAATGAAGGGGCAGCCACTCTATACATTATGGAATACAAGCTGGCAAAATACACCTGTAACAGATTATACCATTGGCATTGACACCATACCAAAAATGCTGGAAAAAATGAAGGCCAAACCTTGGCCGGTATACAAAATAAAATTAGGCACGCCAGAGGATATTGAAATCATGGAAGCCTTAACAGGGGCTACTAGTGCTGTTTTTAGGGTAGATGCCAATGCGGGTTGGACCACCGAAGAAGCGCTTTTAAAAATCCCCCTACTTGCAAAAATGGGTGTCGAGTTTATTGAGCAACCACTTGCCAAAGACAATTGGGAAGGCATGAAAATATTATTTGAAAAATCGGAGCTTCCCTTATATGCCGATGAAAGTTGTGTGATGGAATCCGATGTTCAAAAATGCGCAGGACATTTTCATGGTATTAATATTAAGCTTACCAAATGTAGTGGACCTACACCTGCACTTCGCATGATTAAAACTGCCCGCGGCCTTGGTTTAAAAGTGATGATGGGCTCTATGAATGAGTCTAGCATTGGCTCTGCAGCCATTGCACATTTTTTACCACAACTTGATCATGTAGATATGGACGGGCCGTTATTGTTAGCGGAAGATATCGCTACAGGCATCACATTTGATAACGGTATAGTTACCCTAACAGATAAGCCTGGTTTAGGCATTACGCTACTATAAATTACTACAGATGACTCCAGAGCGCTACAACCGTATGTTATCGGTTATAAAAAATAGACAAGTCAATTTAACGGTGGTGATGGAAAATGTAAATGATCCACACAATATTTCGGCAGTTATGCGTACTTGCGATGCGGTAGGTATTCAGGATATTTATATCCTCAATACTAAAATTGCAAAGCACGATTATTTTGGTGTTAAAAGTAGTAGTAGTGCCGCTAAATGGCTAACAGTTCATCAGTTTACCAACGCCCAAGAATGTTTTACGGCACTTCGTAAAAATTATAATAAAATTTACACGACACATTTGTCAAGTGACGCCGTTAGTTTATATGAAATTGATTTTGCGGATTCGGTTGCCCTTGTTTTTGGTAATGAACATGATGGCGTAAGTGAAGAAACAATTGCACTTGCCGATGGTAATTTTATTATTCCGCAACTAGGATTTATTAAAAGCCTCAATATTTCGGTAGCCTGCGCTGTTTCAATTTATGAAGCACATCGTCAAAAAATGGCAGCTGGTCATTACAAAACGCAAACAATATCTATGGAGCGACAAGAAAATTTGCTCGCAAATTGGTGCGCTGACGATTAATGTTTGACGATTAATTTTTTACAGACTGATTTTTTTGCTTGGTCAAATAAGTAAGGCTCACATTTAATTCAAATCCAATTAATAGGATGAGTGAGTTGATGTACATGAGCAGCATTAAAATTAATACCGTTCCAATAGATCCGTATACTTTATTGTAGTTCGAAGTGGCAAACATATCTACCCAATAAGAAAAAAACAATGTGGTTATAAGCGTTAACGAGGTAGCTAGGAGCGATCCTGCGGATACAAAGGACCATCTTTTTTTTACAGAAGGTGCGTAGGTGTAAATAAGTGAGATGCCTGAGAATAAGAGGCCAATAATAATCGACCACCGAACACCGTTCCAATAGGGAAGCGTTGTATTTCTTTTAACTTGAAATAAACTTCTTACAAACGATGCTAGTTGTTCTTGACCAATTAACATAAGCGAAGAGGCAATAAAGAGTACAATTAAAATAGCCGTTAAACGTATTGCACGCCAGCGCCTGTGCATGAAAAAACCTTTTTGCTCTTGTATGGATCTATCAAAAGTTCTGATAATACCCATCATCGCATTAGACGCATAAAAGATGAGTAATAGGAAACCAAACGAAAAAATACCCACGTGCTTTTGTAACAAGTCGTTGATTAGATTTTTAATAAATGCATAGGTTTGGCTATTGGGTGTAATATCTTTAAATAACTTTAAAACCTGCTCATCTACTTTAAATGATGCGGGAAAATAGGGTATGAGTGAAAATAAAAATAGCATGGCTGCAGGTAGTGCCATAATAAGGTTAAATGTAATGGCAGAAGCTCTTTCGTTTAACCCTACTTTATTGATTTGTCTGAAAAAAAATACTACAACATCATAAACCGGCATGCCTTTAAAGCCTGGAATCACCATCGTCTTACTTTTTTTTACAACGTAATCGATAGGCCCCCAACTTAATATAATGCGGTGTAATTTTATCAAGGTTTCTTATTTTTTTTCGCCATATAAATATCTAGAGCTTTTTGATATTCGATGGCATATCTATTATGCTCTTCGTAAGTTGGACTAAAATGGTGCATGCCGCTAAAATCACTTTTGGCAACAAAATATAAGAAGTTGGTATTTGGTGCGTTTAAAATAATATCAATTGTTGCGGGTAGTGGTGTACAAATGGGGCCCGGAGGTAATCCTTTTTTGCGGTAGGTATTATAAGGTGATGGATTCGATAAATACTTTTCATAAATCCGTGTAATCGTAAAATCATTCATCGCAAATTTAATGGTAGGACATGCTTGCAGTGGCATTTCTTTGGCGAGTCTGTTAATATACACACTAGCAATTTTGTATTTATCTGATACCACATTTGTTTCTTCATCTACAATAGAAGCTAGGGTGTAGGCTTCTATATCCGTTAAGTGTTTGGATTGTAATTTGTTTCGACGATCAATATCATCCCAAAATTTTTCTTGGTATGATTTTAACTTGGTTAAAATTTGTCGAAACGGCGTATCCCAATAAAATTGATAGGTATCCTGTATGATGATAGCGTAAAAGGTACTTGTATCAACACCAAAAGATTGTAGTGAATCATTGTTTGAAATAAACTGCATCACGGTAGCAGAGTCTGTAGAAAACTGATTGCCTATGAGTCGGGCAAAATCTTCTTTGGTTCTTAATTTATTAATGACCAGCTTAACTTCTGCAACGCGTCCATTTTTTAGCATCCTGGCAATTTGCCAAGCAGTTTGTCCTTTTTTTAATTGATACTTGCCGGGTCTCACAAAATCCCAATTTGGTAAAACCAAAGAAAGTAGGCGAAGCCCTATGCTATTTTTAATGAGTCCTTCTTCACTTATATAACCAATAACAGATCCTTTTTTAACATTCGATTGATCTACGGTAAAGCTTTTTTGTGCGCTTGAAAAATTAGTGATGGATGAAAAAATACTCCATGCAGTAATAGATCCCACTACCAATAGAATAACAATCAGTGCTGTTCCTAATTTTTTCATGACTTCAATTTAAACAAAAAACCCTGACTGCAAATACAGACAGGGTTTTAAATATCAAAAGTTTAATTTATCTTATAGTTGTGTCGACAGTAGTTACTGGATTAGGAGCTTTAGCCGGAGCAGCAGGTGCTGAACTATTCGTATTTACTTTTTGAAGTATTGAATCTTCTGGAGCAGCGCTAGTACCGCCTTTTAAGAAAAGGGTAGATAGTAAAGCAAGGATGGCAATGATGGCTGCAAACAACCAAGTACCTTTCTCTAAAACGTCAGTGGTTTGCTTAACACCCATAAATTGGTTGCTAATGCCACCTACATTACTAGACAATCCGCCACCTTTTGGATTTTGGATTAAAACCACAAAACCTAAAGCTACACAAGCAGCTACTATCAAAACTAGAAACAAAATAGTCATCTTATAATCCTTTTAATTGTTGAATCTTGGCAGCAAAATAAACGGATTTTTCAGGATTTATGAAACTTAATTTTTGGTAGAGCTGAATTGCCTTTTCACGGCGACCCTGTTTACCCAGCACTTCTGCCATAGTTTCGGTTACAACCTCCCTAGATTCGTTAGATTTTTCGGCTATTGTAACCACCGCCTTTTCTATGTCAGATTCGCTGAAAAAGGGGGTATCTGCTTCTGATTCGGGTGTGGTTTGACCCTCCGAAACGGGATGTTTGACCTCTTTTAGCCAATCTGTGAACTTCTTAAGCTTGGTTGACAATTCGTCTTGATGACCCTGATTTAGGTCTATTTTGATGCCTTGTGAGGCAAAATAATCGATGGTGTGGTATAAAACCGGTGATTCTATCTCCAAAATCTGGTCTGGCGTGACCGGTTTATTGTAATCTGCCAGTTGTTTGCTAATTACATTGCTTATTGCGTTGGGCATAGGAGCTGTTAATATTTGTTGTAACAAGCCCGTATTTCCAACCGCAAGGGCTGCTCTACTCGTTTCTGTGCCATTATTTTGAGATTTTGCCGCTGCTAGCACTGCCGCTGGCGCAAAAAATGGGTATTGTTTGTGTAAGCTCTCTAGTACATCTACAGAAGTAGCAGACAGGTTTTCTTTGCCTGTGAGGTGTTTAGCTACTAAATTACTGAAATGACTCATCTTGTAAATACTAGAGATTAAATGTACAAATAGATTACCAGTTTGAAAAAATACGGTTAAACATATCGTCCGTTAAGCTTCTAACCATTTCGTCGAGCAGTTTAGTTTCTGCTTGGGTGAGGGTTAAATTGGCGTCAAAATCAAAACTACGGCTCACGTCAAACTCTTCGGTTTTGTTGGTTAATGTATTTCTAAAAACAATATGAACGGTAACGGTTAAACGGTTGGTTGAAGCTTGTTGATTGCTTATACCCACTGTTTGTGATGCGTCATAATTGGTGACGGTGCCACTAATAATATAGTGTGCATCATCACTTGTAGTTCTGGTTAATTTTGTTTGACTGGCAATTTTTTGCTGCCATTTATCATTCAGCTTTGGACTTAATTGCGGGTTTACATAGCGCGCTCTGTTTTCTATAAAACCAAGTTTAATGGTTTTTACGGTTGGGTCTATGCTGGCATCATTAAATTTATAGATACCACAGCTTGTTAAAGCTAGGGTAGTCACCAAAAATAAAATGCGATATACTTTAGATAGTTTCATATTAGATGATTTAATCTTCAATGTCATACTCTTTTAATTTTCGGTACAAGGTTCTTTCACTAATTCCTAAATCTAAAGATGCGTCTCTTCTTTTACCTTTGTGTTTTTTGAGTGCTTTTAAAATCAGTTCTTTTTCTTTATCAATAATATTTAAAGACTCTTCAATATCTTCATGCTGGTGCATGTCATTGTCTTGCAACAAAACAGGTAGCGCAGCTGCTGAATTATTGGCGGGTGTAATAAAATGTTGATGCGTATTGTCAACTTCGTGACCCGTAAAATCTTGTAAAATTGATTCTCTGGTAAAATTGGCTGCAGTACCTGCTAAAGAAGGGTTTTGAAGTATTTCTACAAACATTTTTTTAAGCTCTGTAACATCTTTTTTCATGTCAAAAAAGAGCTTATATAAAATTTCACGCTCGTTGGCAAACTCGCCACCTTGGTTTTGTCCAGCGAGTATTGGCATTCTAGAAAACCTGCTTTGATCTGGTAAAAAACCTTGTAGGGTAGTAGCGTTAATTAAATTGGTTTTACTTAATACTGAAATTTGCTCTGCAATATTTTTTAGTTCACGCACATTGCCCTGCCACTGATGATTGATAAGAATGGCTTTAGCTTCCTCGTCTAATTGCACGGGCGTTGTTTTATAGCGCTCTGCAAAATCAACAACAAATTTTCTGAAAAGTAAACTGATATCTTCTTTGCGGTCTCTTAACGATGGTACACGAATAGGTACGGTGCTTAAACGGTAATATAAATCTTCTCTAAATCTTCCTTTTTGTGTAAACTCTAATAATTCTCTATTGGTTGCTGCAATAACGCGTACATCTGTTTTTTGAACTTTAGAAGAACCTACTCTAATAAACTCACCGGTTTCTAAAACGCGCAGAAGTCGGGCTTGTGTGCCAATAGGCATTTCACCAATTTCATCTAAAAAAATAGTACCACCACTTACGGTTTCAAAATAACCTTTACGGCTATCTACAGCACCCGTAAAAGATCCTTTTTCGTGACCAAATAATTCGGAGTCGATGGTACCTTCTGGAATAGCACCGCAATTAACGGCAATAAACGGGTTGTGTTTTCGTGCCGATAGGGCATGGATAATTTGAGAAAATACTTCTTTACCAACACCACTTTCACCAACAATTAAAACCGTTAAATCGGTGGCAGCTACTTGCACGGCCGTGTTAAGGGCGTGGTTAAGTGCAGGTGCATTACCAATAATGTTAAATCTGTTTTTTATACTTTGAAGATCCATAGTTGACCTTGTTAATTCGTTTAAATAAATTTATCCAACCTGCTCACCAAGTAGGGTTGTTCTGGTATAGCTCGTCACTTTTACCTGTGCATACTTGCCCTTTAAATCAATGCTAGCTGTTTTTGGAAACACCAATACTTTGTTTTGTGAAGTGCGGCCCGACCAATCATTTTCATTTTTTCGACTATTGCCTTCTACCAATACTTCAAACACACTACCTACATCTTTTTGGTTGCTAGCAGTAGAAAGTACGCCTTGCATATCCACAATTTCTTGCAGTCTTCTTTTTTTAATGGGCTCCGGTATATCGTCTGTATATCTTTTGGCAGCAAGGGTTCCAGGCCTTTCACTATAAAAATACATGTAGCTCATGTCGTATTTACAATGTTCCATAATACTTAATGTATCTTGATGGTCTTCTTCGGTTTCAGTGCAAAAACCTGCAATAATATCGGAACTAATACCGCAGTTAGGGATGAGTTCAAAAATGCGGTTTACTTTAGCAATATACCATTCGCGCGTGTACGTGCGGTTCATGAGTTGAAGTAGTCTAGTGCTTCCACTTTGAACCGGTAAGTGAATGTGTCTGCAAATATTTGGGTATTTATTAATGGTATGCAATACTTCGTCGGTAATGTCTTTAGGGTGTGACGTGCTAAATCGTACACGCAGGCTAGGGTCAATTAAAGCTACTTTTTCGAGGAGCATTGCAAAAGTTACTGCTTCATTATTTTGCTCATTGATCCAGTGGTAGCTATCTACGTTTTGACCAAGTAAGGTTACTTCTTTAAACCCTGTCTTAAATAAGTTGGTAGCTTCTGCAACAATCGAATGTGCGTCTCTACTTCTTTCTCTACCTCTTGTAAACGGCACCACGCAAAAACTACACATATTATTACATCCACGCATAATAGAAACATATGCACTAATGCCATTGCTATCAAGTCTAACTGGAGCGATATCTGCGTATGTTTCGTCTCTACTTAATAGGACATTTACTGCTTTTTGTCCGGTTTCTGCTTCCTCGATAAGTCCCGGAAGGCTCCTATAGGCATCGGGGCCTACCACCATATCCACTAATTTTTCTTCTTCTAGTAGTTTTGACTTTAGTCTTTCCGCCATACAGCCCAGCATACCAATTAAAGTACCTGGCTTTTGCTCTTTAATTTTTCTAAATTCGGTGAGGCGTTTGCGAACCGTTAGTTCAGCTTTTTCTCTGATAGAGCAGGTGTTTAAAAAAATCAAATCGGCTTCATCCAAATTTCTGGTGGCTCCGTAGCCTTCTTTATTTAGAATAGAGGCAATGACTTCGCTGTCTGCAAAATTCATGGCACAGCCATAACTTTCTATATAAAAGCTTTTCTTATACGTGTTGAGATCGTTGGAGAACGGGTTGAAAGCTTCTCCTTGTCTAAGTTCGTCGTGTTCTTTTCCAGCTAAAGCGAGGGTTTCCATCCTTACTATCTTATTTAGTGGCAAAATTAACATAAAATCACCGATTTGTGCCAGTTTGTCAGCTATAAAACGCTAAAAATTCTGTTAATCAATTAGTTTTGTATCAATTATAATTTTCAGTGCATGAAGTATGGCTTAACCTTATTGGTTGCTTTTTTTATTGGGAGTCAGGCTTTTGGGCAAGAAATGCTCAATAAAATTAGAAATGAGTCGTCGCGTACCATCCGTAAAGATGCTGACACGGCTAATTGGCGTTGGAAAAGAGGAGGTGTTTTTAACGCAAATCTTTCTCAAGGTTCACTTAGTAACTGGGCTGCAGGTGGCGATAATTTTTCATTGTCAGTAAATAGCTACTTCAATTATTTTTTATTCTATAAAAAAGGTCGTCAAAACTGGGATAATAATTTTGACATGAACCTTGGTTATGTTCAAACCACCAGTTTGGGTAGCCGAAAAAATGATGATCGTTTTGATATCTTAAGTAAGTACGGTTATAAAATTGACAGTACGGGAAAGTGGTATATGTCTGGGCTTTTTAATTTCAGGTCTCAATATTTTGACGGTTACACATTCTCCAACAATGCTGCTAATTTTGCATCATCCTTTTTATCACCAGCCTACGTGTTTGTATCTGCAGGGTTTGATAGCAAAACCTCCGATAAATTATCTATTTTCTTATCACCATTAACGGCTCGTTGGACCATTGTAGCCAATAATAAATTAGCCGCTCAGGGTAAGTACGGGGTTCCTAAGGGGCAAAATGTAATACAGGATATAGGTTTGTTTGCCACCATTAACCATAACAATGTAATTGCCCGAAACATCAATTATAGAGGTCGTTTAGATTTATTCTCCAATTATTCGAATAAGCCAGAAAATATTGACGTGTTTATGACCAATTTTTTCTCTTTTAAGATCAACAAATATTTTTCGGCAAACTACAATCTGGATCTTATTTACGATGATGATGTTAGGCTTTTTGGAGATAATAAAAACTCGCCCGGTATGCAAATCAAAAGCATGATGGGTATAGGTTACACCAGGCCATTAACGATTAACAAAAAAATGACAAACGGAACTTTGAAAAAAGAATTCCGCTAGTAGTTCATACATATTGAACTATTTTTTTGCCTCAACCTTTAGTGTGTGTTTGATTTTATTTGCTTTGTACCTGAGTTCTTGATAGTCGCTATGCATAATGGTTACATGGCCCATTTTACGACCAGGCTTTGTTTGCTTTTTACCATATAAGTGCACAAAAACATTGTCCATACTTAATACATCAGCAAGGTTGGTATAAACCGCTTCACCACTATGTCCTTCGGCGCCTAAAATATTTACAATGGCAGAAGGTAGGATAGCATCAGGGTTGCCTAATGGATAATTGAGCATAATGCGCCAAAGCATATCGTACTGGCTCGAATAATTTGCTTCAATACTATGGTGTCCGCTATTATGAACCCTAGGGGCGGTTTCGTTAACAAAAACTTCTTGGTCTTTGGTAACAAATAATTCTACGGCAAATAGTCCAGGACTGTTAAATGCTTTTACAAGTTTTAAGGCAATGGCTTCTGCTTTCCAAGAAACTTTTTCTGGAATGATAGCCGGACTAATTTGATAATCAAGTAAGTTAAGTACAGGATCAAAAATCATTTCTGCAGGCGGGTATAAAGTTGCAGAGCCGTCTTGTGCAATAGCAACAATCATCGCTAATTCTTTATCAATAGCTACCATTTTTTCTAGTACCGAAGGTGCGTCAAAACCTTTTTCAAAATCTTCTTTAGTCTTAATAATTTGTACGCCCTTTCCATCATAACCACCTTCGCTTAATTTATGCACGGCAGGTAAAAATGCGTGATGGTGTGGTAGGCTTTCTTTGGTATGTGTTACTACAAAATCGGAAGTAGGGATTTCATTGACTTGATAAAACCCTTTTTGCTTGATTTTGTTTTTGATAATTTTAATGGCACTTGGTTTTGGAATAACGGTAACGCCTTCACTTTCCAATTTTTCTAGTGCTTCAATATTTACATTTTCTATTTCGATGGTTAATACGTCTACTTTTTTACCAAACGCATACACGTCATCAAAACTAGTGATGTCACCTAGTATAAAGTGGTGGCATAAATGTGCAGCAGGGCAGTGGGGGTCGTTTTCTAAAACAAAAGTTTCAACGGTATAATTTGCTGCTGCTTGTAAGAGCATTCTTCCCAGTTGTCCGCCACCTAAAATACCTGCCTTCATTGAAATATTTTTTGCAAAGTTACAATTTTTGTTTCCACTTTTGTTTCCATCCCTGGTAGAGTTGCTGCGCATCTGGGGTGAGGTCTAAATAAAATACGCCGCTAATCATAAGTACAGAAAATAAACCTCCTTTTAAAAGTATCCCCGTCCAGCCGGTGATACCATCAAAAGCAAAATAAGTGATGGCATAAGCAGAAGCACCCAATAGAAGCGTGTAGGCTGTTTTTCGGGTAAATGGTTGCATGTTAAATTTGCGCCTCAGAAATTCAAACCTGATAAAATTATACGTTCCGTATGCAAAAAGTTCGGCAAAAGCAGAACCAATAATACCATAATTTTTTATCAGAAAATAAGTGAGTGGTAACCTTAGCGCTAAAAGTACAACGCCGCTATAAAAATCAAAACGCCAAAAAGTAGAGGTATTAATTACAATGGCATTAAGTCCGGTACCTGCATCAATTATGCGCACCATGCCTAAAACAAATATGACACCAAGGCCATCTAAATAGGCTTTTTGAATGTGTAACGCAATCATGCCTTCTTTTGCATTCAGCCAAATATTACCAAAAATAAATAGCGCCATGATCAACAAATTAATACAGGAGCGTGCATAAATACGGTTGATCTCTGGGAAATTTTTATCCTTCCATGCTTTAGACAATACACCCACCGAAACCGCCTGGATACTTCGTTGTGGCACTTGAATGAGTGCTGCTGCATATTGAGCCCAAACAAAAATACCTACTTCGGTAAGGCCTAACATGCCCGCAATTAAAAAGCTATCGATAGTAGCAGCAAGGGCCGTAATAAGTGCGCCTCCAAATACAAGTACCTGAATTGACACCATTTTTTTCCAAAACTTTTTGGTAACACGGCTAACGGTTGTTGGAAAATGCAGCTTACCAGATTTTACCAAGTAGCTCAGTAAAATAAAAAACAGTACCAAGTATTGAATCGAAAACAAATAAATAAATATTGTAAAGTCGATGACTTTTAAATAAAATAGTGCAATTAAAACAGCGGTTAAAAGCCTCAGGCCGGTTTCTTTTAAAAAGTTTGAAACCACCGATAAATTAAGTGCCCAGCTAAAACTTTCTAGTACACAAAAAAAGAGCATTCCCATCGCAAACGGGAACATCCAAAAATAATAATCAAGAATCAGTGGTGATTTAACCTGATATTTTTCTATGAAATAAGGTTCAAAATAAACGCCACATGCAAGTACTAAAACAAAACCAATGATGGATAAAAAAAACGACCAGGTAATCAGGTCAATTTCTTTTTCTTGGAGGTTGTCTTTATAATATGGGTAAAATTTATAAATAATCGGTACCACACCTAAAGATCCAAAAGCAAACATGTTTTGCGCAAAATCTGTAAAGATGCGCGTAAGGCCGTATTCCGCGGGCGAGAAAGATCCGTTTCGGGTAAAAAAATAGTTGTTGACAAAGCCAATAGCAAACCCAACATATACTAGAATGCTGGAAATGATGGTTTGTTTTCTAATGCTGCCCATGAACTATTTTATCTACTTTTTTACGTGAACCTCTTTATTGATCGCTTAAAAATAGGATATTCGGTGCCAAGATGCACCAGAAGGCCCTATATAATGCTGTTAAAACGCCTAAACTCCTTGTTTTATTGGGTTTGGTTATTTGTTTGTTTACGGCATGTTATGAAAAGGACACTACTTCAAAAAACGTTTTTAGTTACAATGAAGCCACCGGTATTGCCACCCTGGATCCTGCTTTTGCAAAAAACCAATCCATCATGTGGGCGGTGCATCAGATCTATAATACCCTTGTTGAAATCGATAGCAACCTAAATATTGTCCCATCACTCGCTAAATCCTGGGAGGTTAGTGATGATCGCAAAACCTACCGGTTTCACCTTCGTACCGATGTTTATTTTGCAGGTGATGCAGCATTTAAAGGAGGTGTTGGACGAAAATTAGTAGCCGCAGACGTCGCCTATAGTTTAGGTCGAATTATTGATAAGACGGTAGCCAGTAGTGGTGCTTGGATTTTTAATGGCAGGGTAGATTCTATAATGCCTTTTGTGGTTATCAACGACTCTACTTTTGAATTAAGGTTACTGCGACCGTTTCACCCTATTATGGGTATTTTAAGTACGCAATATTGCAGTGTGGTGCCCAAAGAAGTGGTAGAAAAATACGGCAAAGATTTTAGAAGACATCCTTGTGGTACGGGCCCATTTACTTTAAAATCTTGGGATGAAGGTGAAGCACTTATTTTACACAAAAACAAAAAATACTGGGAGGTAGATTCGGCTGGTGTTAAGTTACCTTACTTAGACGCCGTAAAAATTAATTTCTTTGACAACAAAGCCACCGAGTTTTTACAGTTTAGACAAGGCAAACTTAGTTTTGTAAATGATATTGACGCCTCTTTTAAAGATGAAATTTTAACCAAAAATGGAACACTCCGAAAAGATTGGGAAGGTAAAATTCAATTACTAAAGCATCCATATTTAAACACCGAATATTTTGGTATTGTAGTTGATACAAATAATGTGATTACTAAAGGTGCTGCTACGCGTTATACATTGGTGCGTCAGGCCATGAATTATGCCATTAACAAAAAGCAGTTGATGATGTACATGCGCAATTCGATTGGTATTCCGGCACAGGCTGGATTTGTGCCTGCGGGGCTTCCGTCTAATAATGTAGATTTTGTAAAAGGCTATAACTATAATCCAGGAAAAGCGCGCGAACTCCTTGCTACTGCTGGTTTTCCGAATGGCAGAGGGCTGCCAACTACTAAATTATTAACGGTGGCTATTTACGCCGATATTGCATCATTTGCTGCCAAACAAATGGAAGAAGTTGGTATTCCGGTTCAGGTAGAAGTGATTCAAAAAAGTTTATTGTTAGAACAAACAGCAAAGTCTGCTGCACTATTTTTTAGAGCTAGTTGGATTGCCGATTACCCCGATGCCGAAAATTATATGGCTATGTTTTATAGCAAAAATCCGGCACCACCCAATTACACACGTTTTAAAAATGCGGATTTTGATGTGCTCTATGAAAAAGCACTTTTAGAAACGCGCGATAGTGTTCGGTATGAACTGTATAGAAAAATGGATCAGCTCGTTATTAATGAAGCACCCATTATTCCAATGTGGTATGATATGGCCATTCATTTGGTGCAACCTGGTGTGCAAGGGTTTAGACCTAATGCACTTAATTTACTCGAACTAAGGCGCACAAAACTTCCTAATTAGTGTTTTAATTTATCTTTAAACACTTTTTCAAACTTCTCTAATTTAGGTGCAATTACAAAACGGCAATAGCCCTGATTGGTATTGCTATTGTAATAATTTTGGTGGTAGTTTTCGGCAGGATAATAATTTTTAAAAGGCTCTATCGTTGTTACAATAGGTGCACTAAAAGCGCCACTTTTATCTAGGGCCTCTTTGTATTTTTGAGCTACTTGTTTTTGAGTTTCCGTAACATAATACACCACGCTTTTATATTGCGGGCCAATATCATTTCCTTGTTGGTCTAGGGTAGTAGGGTCATGCGTTTTCCAAAATATTTCAAGTATTTCGTCGAAACTTACAATAGCCGGATCAAAAACAACTTTCGCAAGCTCTACGTGACCTGTATTTTTATCGCAAACCTGCTCGTAAGTTGGATTTTCTACAAAACCACCGCCGTAGCCACTTTCTACACTAATTACACCGTTAATACGCTGAAAAAATGCCTCTGTACACCAAAAGCAACCTTCTCCTAAATAAATGGTTTCAAGTTTCGCATTTGGATTACTGGTCATGGGCTTTGCTTTATTATTGGATTTAGTATTAGGTGTCTGGCTGCATGCGGTAAGGAAGGTGGCCGCAAACAGGGTTACAAGAAATAAACGCATTAGGTAATATTTATGTTCAAAAGTAAGGATCCTTGGATGATCCGTTATTTTAATTAAAACATAAATTCTTGTAAAAGGTTTAACCGCGCTTCGCTTACCTTTGCGCTGTTTTTAACATTATGATGCGACTATACCCCGATACCGCCCTTTATCAGTTGGAGTTTGACAAAGTTAAAGCTTTGTTGGAAGCGCATTGTAAAACGGTGTATGCACAGGAACGTGCTCAAAATTTACGCATTCATACCCACAAAGACTATATCCAAAAAGAGCTGCGCCAAACACACGAGTTTGCCATGCTATTAAGACAGGCGCAGTATTTTCCCAATGATTTTACGTTTCACTTACAAAAAGAATTAAAATTATTAGGGATCCCTGGGGCTTTATTAGGAGGAGAGCAGTGGATGCTTATCAGAAAATTAACCATTAATGCCGAAAATATATTTAGGTGGTTTGACCCCGAAAAAAGAACTTCTTTTAGTGCGTTGGCACAGGTGCTAAATGATGCCTACTACGAAAAAAATATCAAGGATAGTATTGATGCGGTATTAGATGAACAGGGTATTGTAAAAGACAATGCATCTGATGATTTACAAAAAATAAGACTTAGTTTATACAAGCGCCGCAACGAACTAAGGCGCATGTTTGAAAAAGTAATTCAAAAATTAGCAAAGGCTGGATATACTGCCGACATCGATGAAAGTTTTAGTAATGGGAGAAGGGTAGTCGCTGTTTTTTCGGAACACAAAAGACAAGTAAAAGGAATTTTACATGGTGAAAGTGATAGCAGAAAAACGGCGTTTATTGAACCCGAAGACACCATTGAACTTAACAATGAAGTATTTGCTTTAGAACATGAGGAAGCTAAAGAAGTGCAGCGCATACTTCGCGCGCTTACAGCTACTATGTCTATGTATGCACCATTACTAAATGCGTATTTACAAATTACTGGCGAGTTTGATTTTATAAAAGCCAAAGCAAAATTAGCCATTGATATGAATGCCAATTTGCCGGAGCTACTAGATAAGGCGCATATCGAACTCATTAATGCGTACCATCCACTTTTATATTTATACAATAAAAATGCTGGAAAAAAAACCATTCCCGTTCATATAAAATTGGATGCGCAGCAGCGTATTTTAATTATCAGCGGCCCCAATGCTGGTGGCAAAACCGTTACCATGAAAACCATTGCACTCAATCAATTGATGATGCAGAGTGGACTTTTGGTACCCGTAAGCCCCGACTCTCAAATGGGCATTTTTAAACAACTCTTTATTCATATTGGAGACACACAAAATTTAGAATTTGAATTAAGTACCTATTCGAGTCACTTAATGCACATGAAGCACTTTATTGAAGTAGCTAATGGTAAAACATTATTTTTTATAGATGAATTAGGTAGTGGAAGTGATCCAAATTTAGGTGGCGCTTTTGCAGAAGTCATATTGGAAGAATTATCACGAAAGCATGCGTTAGGAGTTGTTACAACGCACTACCTCAATTTAAAAGTGATGGCCAATCATACACAAGGTATTATTAATGGTGCCATGCAGTTTGATGAAGTGCATTTGCTTCCGATGTACAAGCTCATTATTGGTAAGCCGGGTAGCTCTTATACGTTTGCTATTGCAGAAAGAATTGGTTTACCTACAGCACTCATCAATAGAGCGCGCAAGTTGGTAGACGAAGATCATTTTAAACTAGATAAGCTTTTAAATAGAACCGAGCAAGACCTTCAACATTTAGACAAAGAAAAGGTGCAGTTACATAAAATGTTGCGTGAAAATGAAAAGCTCAAAAAAGAAATGGAATTGGTGCTTGATAAAGAAAAGCACCGCCAACAGGTAGAGTTGTTAAAGCAACAAAACCAGATTACCGAAGACCGAATTGTGTATTTGAAAGATATGGAGCGAAAGCTCAAACAAATAGTGCTCGATTATAAGAAGGCAGAAAATAAAAACGAAGTGGTTAAAAGCCTGCAGCAATTACTATTTAAAGGGAAAGAACAAGTAGTGGTTAATAAGCTGGCCAAAAAGGTAGACAAGCAATACAAAGAAACCACTGCTGCGCTGCTAGTTGGTAGTTTGGTTAAGCTAAAAAAGAATTATCAGGTTGGAACGGTATTAGAAATAAGGGGTAAAAGAGCCATTGTTCAAATTGGACAGTTACCCATCAATGTAGAGCTCTCCGACCTTTCTGTGGTAGAAAAACTCCCAGATTTACCAAAATAATGCCCTGCAAGTCAATAAAATACGGGGTTTCACATTTTTTTTACTTTTTTTTTGGTTGGTGGTTTTCAAACCGTACTTTTGCCGCGGAGAGTTGGCAGAGCGGTCGATTGCGGCAGTCTTGAAAACTGTTGACTGTAACAGGTCCTGGGGTTCGAATCCCTAACTCTCCGCATTAAAAATCAAATGCCCCTTTTAGGGGCATTTTTCATTGAAGGAGCTTGGGACGTTTACGTTAAAGCTAAACCCACCTTTCATTATAACACCTAAATGTTGGTATTTTCCAACATTGTAATCAAAAAATTGTATTTGTGATGGAATATTACTACATTTGAATCAAGATAATACTTTCTTATGGAAAAAAACATCAGATATTGGCACTCATTGAGTGATCCTGCTATATTAGAATTGTTGGGTAAGTACATTCAAGAAATTAGATTACAACAAAACAAAACACAACTACAAGTAGCAACTGCGGCTGGAATCAATCGTTCAACTGTGGTGCAAATCGAAAATGGAGGAAAAGGTTCAATGATTTCATATGTACAAATACTTCGTGCCTTAGAGCAACTACAAATTTTTGAGCATTTTGAGGTTAAGCAACAAATTAGCCCACTTCAACTTGCTAAGTTGGAACAAAATAAACGTAAGAGAGCAAGCGCTAAAAAAGAAGATCAAATTAAAAAACCTACAAGTGTTTGGTAATGATTACAACAGCATACATAAACATTTGGGAAAAGCGTGTTGGGGCGATTGCGTGGGATGCAAACAATGGTTTGATATCATTTGAATATGAGCCATCCTTTATCGCTAATAACTGGGATTTGTCACCAATAAAAATGCCCATACATGGTTCTGAAAGACGTGTATTTTCATTTCCAGCATTAAGAGGCATAACAACATTTAAAGGCTTACCTGGACTCTTAGCAGATGTCCTGCCAGACAAATACGGAAGCAGCATCATTAATGCTTGGTTAATAAGTAATGGTCGTCCATCGGATAGTATGAGTCCAGTTGAGCTATTATGTTTTATTGGTTCACGAGGAATGGGGGCATTAGAATTTGAACCTGTGTTACCTATTTCAAATAGTGCTGCAACTAAAATTGAACTGAGTAGTTTGATTCAAATTGCTCAAGAAATACTTTCAGGAAAGCAAAAATTTAGAACCAACTTATTGTCTGATGAAGCAAAAGCGTTGAGTGATATTTTGAAAATTGGTTCTTCAGCAGGTGGAGCAAGAGCAAAGGCTGTAATTGCTTTCAATCCAGTAACAAATGAAATACGATCAGGTCAGACAAACGCGCCAAAGGGATTCACCCATTGGTTAATAAAGTTTGATGGCGTTACAGATAAGCAGTTAGGCACTTCATTAGGTTATGGACGTGTTGAAATGGCTTACTATTTAATGGCGAAAGAGGCTGAAATTGAAATGACCGAATGTAGATTACTTGAGGAAAATGACAGAGCACATTTCATGACAAAACGTTTTGATAGAGTTCATGGCGAAGGTAAAATTCATGTACAAAGCTTTTGTGCTATTGCTCACTATGATTTTAATGAGATCACGTCGTTTAGCTATGAACAGTTATTTGAAACTATGAGAAGCATGTTATTGCCTTATGCAGATGCCGAGCAACTTTATAGAAGAATGGTGTTTAATGTTATGGCAAGAAATTGTGATGACCACACAAAAAACTTTTCCTTTTTAATGGATAAAACAGGGAAATGGAAATTAGCTCCTGCATTTGATGTCTGTCATGCGTATCGCCCAGGCAGTTCATGGGTAAGTCAACATTCAATGAGTATTAACGGTAAACGACAAAACATCACCCGAAATGACTTATTACAAGTAGCCCATAAAATGAACATCAAAAAGGCAGATATAATTATTGATAAAGTGCATGATGCTGTTAGTAAATGGAATAGTTTTGCAACCATAACCAATGTAAATACAGATCTAAAGGGAGCCATTGAAAAAACATTATTGCTTCTATAAGAAAATAATTCATATGAAAGTTATATTTAATGTATTAATTATTCTCTTACTACCTGCAGCGGTATTGGCGCAATACCAAATTAAGGTGTCGGCGGTTCGTCCGGTAGATAGTATTGTATATATAAGAGGTGCGGTATTTGATGACAAAAACTTTATTCCAAAAGATACCATTCGTTTAAATGGTAAAAGCGCAACCTTAAATGTTGCAAAGCCAATTATTGGAGGTGTGTATTTTTTTTACTTTCCTATATCTAAACAAAAGGTTTATTTTATTTTAGAAAATAAAGACACGCTTAGCTTTCGTTTTTTTGGTTCTCACTATTTAGACTCCATGGTTACCAATACCAAAAAGAACAAAACATTACAATCTTACCAACAATTAGAAAACAAGTTCGCTTTTGTAGATTCTTCATATGCTGCAGAACTTTTAAAAGGCAAAAAATTTAATTTAGCACAAAAGGCTGTGTTCTTCAAATCTAAAACCGATACATTAATTGCTTTCAGAAAAGTAGCTTTGGCCCGGTTACAGCCAGCAGATGCTTTACATATTTATTTTGCTGGCTTAAATGTACTAGACGCTTCTGTACCAAGTAGGAGAGACTATGTGGCCCGCAGCTTATTTATTAAAAACTTTACTTTTTCAAGCCCTAAGTTTTTATTTTCCCCCATTGTGCGCAGTGTACTAACTGAATATTTTTCTTATTATCCTTTGCAAGCAGATAGTATATCTAAAGGTGTTGATACCATTATGAAGCAGGTTGCTTGTTCTTCTAAGATATATCCCTATGTTTTTGATTATTTCACCAAGCTATTAAAAAATAGAGAGATTCAAAATAATACAGAAGCGTATGCTGGGTTTATTGAAAAATATGTAAATAACAAGCCTTGTGCTTTGTTAGACAAAAAGGTTACTCAAAGTTTAACACAAGAGGCCGCTTCCATTAGAGGTTTAAAACTACTAGATACCTGTGCCAATATAATGCTACCAGATACCACTGGAATCATGCAAGATTTGCATGTTTTTGCAAAACAGCATGATTATACGGTGCTTATATTTTATGATCCTACTTGTTCTCATTGTCAAGTAGAACTGCCTAAAATGGATAGTGTAATTAAAATATTGGAAACAAAATATCATTTATCAATAGGTAAATATGCAGTTTGTAATGATGGTGTTCCTAATGAAGCTGTTTGGAAGCAATTTATAATTGACTATAAACTTTCTAATAAATATACACACGTAAAAATGCAGTCGTATAGCATGGAGCTACGAAAAAAATACGATGCCTTTACAAACCCGTTATTTTATTTGATTAGTAAAAGTGCAAGTTTGCTGGGTAAAAAAATAAGCCCTAATACCTTGCAGCGGTTTATTTTTAAGTAATTTCATTAAAATTCAATAAAATGGAGCTAAAAGTAATAATTGCTGATGATCATAGTATAGTGCGCATGGGGCTGGGCTCTTTAATTAAACAGCTAGGTGTTAATGTGGTGGATGAAGTGTCTAATTGTGCCGAATTAATGAGCCAATTAAACAATCAAACCTATTCGCATTTGATATTAGATTTGATTATGCCTGATGGCAATGCTTTAGAAATTATTGAAAATATAAATAACCTTTACCCTAATTTAACCATTTTAATACATTCTATGCAGCCCGTAGAAGTATATGGTAAAATTTTACGGAAGTATAAAGTTCATTCCTACTTATACAAAGGAGTTTCTGAGTATGAAATTAAAAAGCACATTGAATCATTTATTAAGTTAGAGGACCTGTCTTTTTCAAAGCAATTTGATAAAGAAAGTAATCCTTTTTCTACACTAGCAGTTAGGGAGTTGGAGGTGTTACATTATTTACTAAATGGCTTCCGCACAAAAGAGATAAGTACCACGCTTGGTTTAAAAATGAATACTATCTCTACCATCAAAGCCGTTATTTTTGATAAGGTGAAGGCCGATAATTTTACCCATCTTTTGCAATTAGCGCATGTGCACCAGATTAGCTACTAAATTTTTATTTGTACTCTTGTGTACACTTGGATTGTACACAAATTCATTTTCCCAACTACTATATAGTTTTGAGCGCATCAATACCGAAAATGGTTTGCCAACCAATGCCCTTAAAGGGATTGTGTTTGATGACGTAAATAGGTTTTTGTGGGTAGCTACCGAGTCTGGTATCTTACGTTATAATGGACATGGTTTTCAAACCTTTGGTGACACCAAAGAAACCTCTATCTTAAATAGCCGCATTATTAATGTTGTTAAAAAGCAGGACCATTCTATTTTTGGAACGGTAGAGGACGCATCTGTATTTACAATAGAAAAAAATAAAATCAAATACGTAAATACGAAACAAAAAGTGAGGTGGGCAGACGAAATGCTTTCTTATATCTATGCGCCAGCTAATTTGCATACAAGTAAGGTTAAGAATTCTATTACTTTACCATTATTAAAATTAAATGATAATTATTTTGAGGTTGAGGACTACCGTTTACTCATGTACAGCAAGGATACTACTGTTGTTTTACAAAAAAATTTGGATAATCAAAGTATTTTTGTGTTGGGTAATCAACTTTTTATTATCAGTGCTGCTGGTTCTGTTAATAAAGTAGTTGTAGGCAAAGATCAAAATTTTACAACAAAGTTAGAGCCAGTTTCTGTTTTAGGGTTACCTATTTTACAAAAAAAGTCTGCTAATACTTTTTTTAAAGTTTTTCAGGACCTGTCTAACGAAGCTGCGTATGTTTTGTTTGATAATAATATTTATGAAGTAGAATATATAAATGGGATGGTTTCTTTTACATTACGGGTACCCAATTTGCCTAGTCAAGATTATATTAGGTATTTTCAATTTGATAAATTAACCAATACAGCTTATTTGGCTACCGATAACAGAGGGCTGATTATCGCGCATCCACAGTATTTTGTTAGACGTCAGCCTTTTTATTCTAGCAGTTTAAATAGTGCCTCGGCATATGCGCAAGTGTTACTACCTAATGGAAATATACAAGTTAATTCGGGTGCGATTTATGGGAATGCAATAAATCAAAAAAACGGATTTTTTGATTTAGTATCTGAGCCACGAACATATATAACTAAGGATAGTATTCTTTTATATACTAATTATTTAGGGGTTACGCAATATAATTTAAAAAGCAAACAGCGAAAGTTGTTAACTGATAATAGTTTTTACAATAGAAGCGCTTTTTTACAAATTGGAGATTCGATATATTTATTTTCAAATTTGGGTGTTGGTTATATAGATAAGTCCGGCTCAATTAAAAAAGTTTTTTCTTATGGAATAATGCCAGAAACCTACACGGTGTATGATGTTGTTTTATACAAAAGTGATATCGTTTTGATGGCTACAAGTGAAGGATTGTTTTTATACCATTTAAAAACTAATAAACTTACACTTTTTTTCAAAGATCCTAATATTGCACATTTTAGAACGCTTTATGCATACAATGGGTATTTTTTAGCAGGTACTTATGGTGGTGGTGTATATGTTATTCATGATAATATCATTAAATCATTGCCATTAGATAAAAATGGGTATTTGAAATTTGCACATTGTTTTATCCCTAACAACAATGATGTTTGGATTACTACTAATAAGGGAATGATTAAGTCTAGTTTCAAAAGCGTTCTTGCTAGTTTTTCCAATAGGCAATTAAAGCCTAATTATACATATTATGGTAAGCAGGAAGGTATTGATATTTTAGAAATGAATGGTGGTTGTGCTCCTTGTGCCATAAAATTATTAGATGGTCGTATTTCTGTGCCTGGTATAGATGGCCTTATTCAATTTAGTCCTAGCCTTTTACCTAATAATAAAATTGATCCTTTTATATATATTGACAAGTTTAAGTTTGATGATCAAATAGTATCTGAAGATTTATTTGTCAATAAAGAAGTATCGCAAAAGGTAGAAAATATTCAAATTATTTTGGGCGTTTCTGGAATGATTTCGGAAGAAAATGTAGAAGTTGAATATGATATTGATAACAATGGAACTTGGCGTTCTATTTTAGTTAAAAATCCAATTATCAGTATTGAGAATCCACGTTCAGGTTATCATACCCTAACTATTCGTTGGAAAAGTACCGCGGCAACAACTTGGAATTCGCAGGTGCTTTCATATACTATTGCTTATCCTTGGTATGCGCATCCTTATATGTATTTTGGCTATTTTCTCTTATTAGTATTATTGATTTATTTATACGTTACCATTAAAACGTTTATATATGTGAGAAGGCAGCGAGAATTAGAAGCAGAAGTAACCGTAAAAACAAAAGATTTACAAGCATTAAATAATTATTTGGTAGGAAGGAATCAGGCAAAAGATCAGGTTATTGCCATTATGAACCATGATATTTTAACGCCACTAAAATATTTGCATATTACTGCTGCAAACTTAGAACTTACGTTAAAAGATTCAGATGCTGCGAAGCCGGTTGGTCAAATTAAGGCGACTACCAAAGAGCTAGAATACTTGACTTCTAATTTGTTAAGTTGGGTTAAATTTGATGCCATTAATCAATTGGATCAAAAACAATTAGTTGACATTCATTTGCTTTTTGAATCTATAGTAGATTTTGTTTTACCATTTAAGCAATCTGATCAAGTAAGTATTGTAAATAATATTCCAAAAGGAATAGTGATTAAAGGATGGCATGATCCCATGCGCGTATTATTTTACAATTTAATCATGAATTCTATTAGATCTACACCTAAGGGGTCGATTGAAATTTCTGCAGTTTCAAATGCAAATGTGGTAACTATTTCTATTAAAGATTCGGGTGTTGGTATGCGTGAATCAATGATTTCTTATTTGCTAACGGGAATAAAGCCCAAAGATAATTTTGTTACACCTAAGTATAAAACTGGTAATGGGGTAGGGTACCAAATTATAAGAAATTTAGTAAAACTTATATTTGCCGATCTTAAAATTGTAAGTAAGGTTGGTGTTGGAACTGAGGTTCAAATAGTGCTTACAAAATTGTAAATGCAATAGGTTCTAGATCATTTAATATAAACTGATATTTTCCTTCTTTTAGCTGCCCAATGTAAAGGCAAGAACGTTGTGTATTACCGGTAATTTTCCCAACAGCCACTTGTGTTTCAGCATCATCAATAATTTTATATTTTTTATTGATTGCAGTATTATCAGGTAGTTTTATTTCTAAAATCCCATCTTTTACGATCTTCGAAATAGTAATCATTTAAATAGCTTTTCGTAAATTACGTATTAATATTATTTATTCAGTCAAGAATTACATCTATACATAAAAATTATATTTATAGAATTAATTCTATATAACGCTAAATTGCCCATTATTTGGGGATAAATACTATCTAAATCAACTATCTACTAGAATTTATTCTATTTCCTTTTTTACAACAAATTGCATTTTTGTACGATCCAAAAATTGCACTGCATGGTGTTTAACTGTATTCGTAGAATTTTATCCAATAAGGTATCTTTTTTAGTTTCTTTATTCTTGTTACTGAGTGTGTTTGCTTTTGCGCAAACTGTAGGCGGTACAGCTGCTTCTGATGATTTCGATGGGGATGGGATTATAAATTCAATTGATTTAGATGATGATAATGATGGTATTCCAGATACGGATGAATATTGCAAATCAAGTATTTTATTACCCGCAACGAATACAACAGCAGCAATAACCGAATTCAGCGTTCCTTCTGGTTGGACAATTACCAACTCTTCACCGGACATTGCTACAACGGCATATTCTATTTATGGTAATTGGATTGGTGGATGTTCAGGGACAGCACCCGCTGCACCTAACGGCCATAAATCATGGGTTAACTTTTATTCAAATACACAGGAGGCATTTAAAACAACACTATCTGGTTTAGTAGTTGGCAGAACTTATATTTTAAAAGCGTATTATGCCAAATTCGCTTCTACTGCAGCATTAGGACAAATTACTGTTAAATTAGGAACTACAATTATTGACCAATATAGACCAAGTTTAGGTTGTGGATGGGAAACTCGCTTCATTACTTTTACCGCAACGGCAACTAGTCATGATTTACAATTTCAAAATACAGGTGTAGCTGCTCCCATGCAAAATGCGAGCGTATCTGTTTCTTCAGATGCATTATATGAGGTTTGTGACACAGACAATGATGGCATCCCGAATCAATTTGATTTAGATTCTGATGGGGATGCTTGTCCAGATGCAAAAGAAGCTGGGGTTACTGGAACTTTGAGAAGTGGGGATGTTAAAAATGGAGCCAATGGTGGAGTAGTCACTACTTCAACTAATATTGCTGGAGCTATTGCTGGTGTTTCTGCATCTTATGGAGCAAATGGATTAGCTGATGGGATTGAAACAGTTGCAGAAAGTGGCATGATTAATTATGCATCTACTTATGCAAATTATGCTTTGTCAAGTGCAGCAAATATATGTGCTGGACTTGATACGGATGGAGATGGTATTGTTGATGTTGTGGATCTAGATGATGACAATGATGGTGTACTAGATGATGTTGAGAATGCTTGGTGTAAACCACTAACAGGAACTACGATTATTCCAGTTGGTAAAACATATGGTGTTACTGCAGCTTCCTTTGGTAGTTATTTGCCAGCTGTTACTGCTGGCTTAGATGCAACTACATGTATGAGTCCGGGTCAAGTTACTACTTTGACTTATGAGTTTGGAAAAACTGTCAATAATCCAATTATTGGATTTTATGGTGTGGATTATGCCAAAGAAGAATGGTTTGATTTAAACGACAATCCTGTAAAATTAAGAATTTTAGATGCGAGTGAACCAACTTCAGTTTTGAATAATATTTTGACAGTATCTACGAATCCGCTTTCTGGAGCTAATACAGCAGCGACTTCTGCAATGGGTAGGGTGCAAGTGTATGGAAATGTTACAGGTTTAAAAGTAAAGCATACTTGGTTATTGACATCTCAAAATTGTGATAATCATGGTTTTTCATTTTTAGAACCAACTGAATGTTTAGGTGGCCCCGATCCAGATGCTGACAATGATGGAGTCCCCAATAGATTAGATTTAGACTCAGATGGTGATGGATGCTTTGACGCCATTGAAGCTGGAGTATTAAGTTCGACATCTACTGGCAAAGTAACAGGTACTTATGGCAACAATGGTTTTGAGAATAGTATTGAAACAGTAGCAGAAAATGGTATTTATAATTCAGTCTATTCCTATTCATATGCAATTTATAATAAAGTAAATGCCTGCTTAGATTCTGATGGTGATGGGGTTAAGGATTTATTTGATTTGGATGATGATAATGATGGTATACTTGACACAATTGAACAATCAACTTGTGCAAATACACCAACTTATACATTTTCTAATATTGACGGTTCCACTACTGGGGCATTGGCTTATAATGCTGCATTTCCCGCATGGATGAAACACTCATTTACAGAATCAGAAGGTGGTTTTAAATTTACTTTTGCCGCTCCCGTAACAGATATCGCATTTGAATTTGCATCTATTTATCAGGACGATCGAGTGGGTGATTTTAGTGTTAAGTTAGCGGACGGAACTGTTTTAAATGGGATTGATTTTGATTTGTCTACTACCTATGGCCCAACTGCTTCAATTTGGACGCCTCAGCCTAATAATGTTAATAATTTTACAGGAAATTTTTCAAAATTTACAGGGGCGCCTTTTAACACAGGAACACCTTATTTTAAAACTACCAATTTAACATCTGGGACAGCACAATCATGGGGAATTGTTCGGTTAAAAAATATCGCAGGAGCGAACACTGTGGGGATTGCAGAAGTAAGTTTTAAAATTATTGGTGGTTCGGCAACATCAGGTACTGGTGGTTTAGCTATATATAATTCTTGTTTAAGCTATTTGGATACCGACAATGATGGAATTCCAAATACTTTAGATTTAGATTCTGATGGAGATGGATGTCCCGATGCAAAAGAAGCGAATATTCAGGCCTCTTTGAGTTCGGGTGCAATCAAAAATGGCACTATCGGATCACTCTCTACAACCACTGTTGCAAATGCAATTGCAGGAACCACTGGTAATTATGGTAATAATGGTTTAGCGAATGTATTAGAAACGGCTACTGAGAGTGGAAATTATTCTGGAACTTATACCTACGGAAATGCGACTAACATATTAATAAACGGGTGTATTGATTCCGATGGGGATAATGTTGCTGATGCATTTGATTTAGATGATGACAATGATGGAATTTTAGATTCTATCGAGATGATCAATTGTAATTCATCCGTACTTATTACACCAAGTGCTGCAACCTCAAGCCCTTTTTATGGTGGTGCTAATGCAGATCGTACTATTGATGGAACCGGTTTTACAGGAACAGGACTGGCTGCGTTAGCCACGGCACCTGCTACATTAAATGACGCTTGGTTATTGAAAGAACCTTTAACGGCTGGTTTTATTGAATATACATTACCCGTAAGTTCTAATATTGGCGGTGTTGTATTATGGGCTCCAGATGCTTATAATTATGGAGGAGGAGATGCCCCACCAAAAGATTTTACTGTAGAAATTACCTATAACAATGGACAGGTTTTTACAACTGGTGTTTATACCACAGCGCAACCAAATGGAAGTGGAGATAATCCTGGCGCTCAGGTTTTTAATTTCCCTATCACATTTGCCAATGCGACTAAAGTAAAATTGAATATTTTAAATGGCTGGTATGATATTAATGGCAATAGCCTTAACCAAGTAAGTACAGATGGCTTAACGGTAAATGCCGCCTATAATATGTTCTTAGGAGAGTTTAGGGTGTTATGTGGAGCAGTTGATATTGATACTGACTATGATGGCATTCCTAATCGTTTGGATTTGGATTCAGATGGAGACGCTTGTCCTGATGCAAAAGAAGCAGCAGTATATGGTACATTAAATGATGGGTCAGTAAAAAATGGAGCTAATGGGACTGTTAATTCAACAACAACTATTTCAAATGCAATTGCAGGTACAACAGGCAACTATGGCGCGAATGGTTTTGCAAATTATTTAGAAACGGCAACTGAAAGTGGAATTTACAGTGGTACAATAAATTATTCAAATGCAATTTATAATACAATCAACGCTTGTACAGATACAGATACGGATGGTGTTTCAGATATTATTGATTTGGATGATGACAATGATGGTGTCACCGATTGTGAAGAAGGGATATCTATTCCTTTAGATTTTTCTGCGCCTGTTGTTTTTACAGATAGGAATATTGATGCCACAGGAGTAGGCACTTTTTCAAGTTCACAACCTATTGGTGGTGGTCAAGTTGCAGGTTCACCTCAAGGAGATGCAAATGGAAATGTTGGGGTAGCTGTAAATGCTGGTGTAGGCGTAAGAACAAGCTATGCGGTAAATTTTTCAGTACCCACTAGTATTATTATTAAAAATAACACTAAAATTTTATCGGGTTATATAACAAACGATGAATATTTCGATTTCAGTGCAAATGGTTTGCCAGTTGTGTTAAATGATCCCGCATTAGAATTACAAATTTTTAATGGTTCCGCTTGGGTGGATGTACCAGTAAACTATTCAGCAACCACTGTTCGCTGGAGACCTAAAACTGGTTCATTTGTGCCAGGTGCTGGTTTTTTTGCTTTTACTGTTGGTAATGCATCTTCATTCCAATTTATACATTATAATAATACAGGTGCAACCCAAAATGGTACTACCCTTAATATTTCAAGAAATTGTATTGATCGTGATACAGATAACGACGGCATTCCAAACCGTTTAGATTTGGATTCAGATGGAGATGGTTGTACAGATGCATTGGAGGCTGGAGTTTCAGGTACATTAAATCCAGGAACTATAAAAAATGGATTTAATGGTGTTGTTAAATCAACTACCAACTCGGTACCAAATTCAATTGCTGCTGGACCTTATGGGAATAATGGTTTAGCGGATGGGGTGGAATCTTCAATTGATGGGGGGCTTGTTAATTATTTATCCAAATATGCCTACAGTGCGTTAAATAATAGTTTATCTCAATGTGCTAATACCGATGGTGATGCTGTGCCAGATTTGTTTGATTTGGATGATGATAATGATGGGGTATTAGATGAAACAGAGTTTAAATGTGAGACTCCTTTGGATGCTGTTGCGCCATCTGCATCTGGTGCTTTGGCAACTTATCAAAATAATAAAGCATTGTTTAAGACATTAGCAGGAACAACCGCAAAAGTGGCCACTAATTTATACAATACGCCAATTGATGTCGTTCAATTGTCTGCTACAAGTACTGCCTCAATTACAATGTTTGATGCATATTTAAATTTAAAATTTATAGTTGCAGATATAGATCAGTCCGAATCAGTTACAGTGAAAGCATATGACAATCAAAATAATTTGATTCAATTGAATGCAAATAATATTGTTGATAAAGGCAGCTATGTTAATATCACTTATCCCGCAGAAGCTTCTATGGTGCTTACGGCAGCCGGAGGCGCATCTTATGATGCATCAACAAGTAATATCTCTAATACTTTATTGAGTATATCCAATATTGCAAAACGAATTGAGTTTTACAAAACAGCTGGGGCAAATAATTCGTGGATTGGTTTATTCTCAGGATGTGTTGGTCAGGACACAGATAATGATGGCATTCCTAATCATTTGGATTTAGATTCGGATAATGATGGATGTAGTGATGCCATTGAGGCAAAGAGTTCAGTTAGTGCAACAAGCGTTTCTTTATTCCCAACAGGTACTGATGCAAATAGCAACGGTTTATTAAATGATTATGAAAGTGCTACGGCTGGAGTGATTAATTATGTCTCTAATTATGATCCATTAGCTACAAGCGCAAACTTAGCTGTATGTAAGGATACAGATGGAGATGGCATTTCAGATAATATTGATTTTGATGATGATAATGATGGAATTTTAGATGCGGTAGAATCTCCTGATTGTTTTTATACCGCCAATGAATGGAAATATGGTGCTAGATCAGATATTAAAGTTACATCACCTTTAAGTATGGTGAGTCCACAAAATCAACCACAAAAATTAGTGGATGGATTTAATTATGGAACTAGTTACGATGTAAGATTTTTAGCAACAACTGCATCTGTTAATGTATTAGGGTCTGGAAGAGAGGTGTATAAGTTTGACATGAACATTCCGGTAAAAATTTCAAAAGTTTATTTGGGATATGCAAATACGTCAACACAATTTAGTGCAAGTACTGTGCTTTCCTTAAGGGGCTCTAATGATGGCCTTACTTGGACTAATTTATCTGGAACAAGTGTAACACCAGGTGTTACTTATGATGCAACTATTGATGCTAATTCTGCAACAGAAACTTCAACAATTTCTCCTTACCCCAATACTACACTTTATTCTAAAAATGCGAATGTATTTTCGGTCACACAAAATGCAGCTAAATATCAATATTATGACATTTACTGGGTGAGCGGAGGTGCTATAAGCGTAAATGGTTATGCTAATGAAGTTTATTTTGATGTAGCATCTGATTATAATGCAAGCGCACATCCTAAGGTGACTTGTACAAATGATACTGATGGAGATGGTATTTTAAATCATCAGGATTTAGATTCGGATGGAGATAATTGTCCGGATACAAAAGAAGCTGGGATTACAGCAACTTTAACTTCAGCGTTGGTTACTAATTTAGCAGGTGCAACAATTGCATCAGGCACATCTACTTCAACAATTCAAAATGCAATAATTGCTGGAACAGGAACATCAACATTTGGTAATAATGGATTTGTAAATACATTAGAAACATTAAGTGAAAGTGGAATCTATAATGGAACTTATAATTATACATATGCCAATAATAAAGGTATAAGTACTTGCTTGGATACAGATGGAGACGGAGTTTCTGATGTAAATGATTTAGATGATGACAATGATGGAATTTTAGATATCGTAGAATGTCCTGTTCCTGGAGTGACTCCTTTATTATCAAGATTTGATATTGCTTCAGGAGCAAGTAAGACAGTTAATTTAGCAGGGTTTCCAGAAGAGTTATGGGTTGATGTTTGGACCATTGACAACAATTTTAATTTAACTGTAAATGGAGTTAATATTACCAACGTAAGTGAGTTGAATTTTGCACCAATGGGAGGTAATAACATGTATTCAGTTCCTTTTACAGATGTTGTTAGGTCAGATGGTTCACCGATATATCCGTTGAATAGTGTTTGGTTTTATCCTAAAGGTGAACAGTACCCATTGATTCGTGTGAAAGTTAATAAAAATGGATATTCTAAGATTTATGGGTATGATTTTGTAAACGGAACCGGAAATTATCAGGAGTTGGTTTTAGTAAATGCTGACTATCAAAAAGTACCTATCAACTTATCAGGAAATAACACAATCGTTTTTGGTCAAGATAATACCTGGGCGCCATCTAATTTAAATGCCGAATTTAATACTTACTCTAGTACAGGTAGCTGTGATACAGATGGAGATGGTACTCCCAATCAATTAGATTTAGATAGTGATAATGATGGATGTAGTGATGCCTTAGAAGCAAAAACCACCTCCAATAATGCAGCTAATTTTATTTTTGACAATACCAATAATTTTGGAACGAATGGATTTGTAAACAGTTTAGAAAAGGTAACCGACAATGGTGTTTATAGTGGTTACTATACGTATGATCTTGCAATTAATAGTTTAGTGAAAGCTTGTATTGATTCCGATGGAGATGGTATTACGGATGTCTTTGATTTAGATGATGATAATGATGGTATTTTAGATGCAATTGAATCACCAACTTGTTATTATTCTTTAAAAGAATTGTCCATTCCGGCTAGTGTTAGCTCCGACTTTCTGCCCTATAATACTACTGCTACATATGCATTAACAAATGCTATTGATGGTTCAATTGCTACATTTTCAGCTTTTAATGCTGGGCAATATTTTGCCAATAAAGAAATAATTAAATTAACATCTAATGGATATATATCAATTGCTAGTTTGACTTTGGATTTAGATTTTAGAGAAATTTCAAAGGATGCTGCAAGTACCTTTTTGTTCCAAGGTTCAGCGGATAATGTAATTTGGGAAAATCTGTCACCATCACCAATAGCTTCTTCTAGTTATGTGGCACCTCTCGTATTAACGAATAGTTTACAGCCTACTAAACAATACAAGTATTTTAGATTGTATGGGGTAGCAGGTACTTCAAATTTTGGTGGTATAGCCGAAGCTACTTTTAACTTAACAAATACGAATAGACCAAGTACTTTCCCAAAACTTAATTGTAGTAATGATATCGATGGAGATGGAATTACAAATCATTTAGATTTAGATAGTGACGGGGATGCTTGTCCAGATGCAAAAGAAGCAGGCGTAGTTGGTACATTAACAACAGGTAATGTAGTTAATTTGGCTAATCCAAATGCAGCTGCTGGAACGGCTACATCTACTACTAATAATGTGGCAAATGCTATTGCTTCAGGTACCTATAGCGCTAATGGTTTTGCGGATGCTATAGAAACTGCAACTGAGTCAGGAAATTATTCTGGAACTTATAATTATGATTTTGCAATATCAAAAACATTTAATGCATGTGCTGATACTGATAGTGACGGCATACCAGATTTAGTAGATATAGATGATGATAATGATGGTATTTTAGATGCAACTGAGTCACCAACGTGTTTTTATAATGCCGATGAATTATCTGCGCCTATTTCCATTAGTACTGAGCTACTTTCTAATTCAACACATATAATTTCTAGAGCAATAGATAAAAACGCGACAACAAGCGCCTCTTTTACAGTGAATCAAAATTGGATTGGTAAAGAAGTTTTAAAAGTGTCTGCTTTATATGCAGTAACAATTTCAAGTCTAGATATTGATGTGCCTTCTGGATGGTCTTTTTCTAATACGGTAACAACAAATACATTTAAACTGCAAGGGTCAACTGATAACTTTATTTGGACCGATTTGTCTTCAACGATGACCTCCAGTTTATCGGCAGCCACTTTAAGAATTGCAAATACTTTAGCCCCAAATAATAAATTCAAATTCTATCGAATTGTGGGAGTCGGGGGTGTTTCTTATTATGCAGGTGCTTCTGAAATTAGACTGAATATTACAAGTACTTATATCCAAAGTCAATTCACTAAACCAACCTGTTTAACAGGCCGTGATGATGCAGATTTAATTCCAAATTATTTGGACTTAGATTCTGATGGCGATGGCTGTAGTGATGCATTAGAAGCTGGAACTACGACTTCAACCACTGCCAATTTTCTATTTACTGGTTCGCCTTCAGATTTTGGTGCCAATGGTTTTTATAATTCACTTGAAAAAACCAATGCAGAGAGTAATTTGTACAAAGGGGTTTACACTTATTATTATGCTGACAATGCTTTATACAATGCTTGTACCGATACGGATGGTGATGGCATTTCAGATTTAATTGATATAGATGATGACAATGATGGTATTTTAGATGCGGTGGAATCGCCCACTTGTTTTTATAATACAGTAGAGTTGTCACAACCGATTACTGTTTCTACAGAATTATTACCTCATTCTACCAATTTAATTGGTAGAGCTAATGATGCTAATGCGGCAACTTTTTCTTCTTTTGACCCTTCACAAAACTGGGTAGGGATGGAGTTATTTAAAGTGGAAGCATTATTCCCCATCCCCGTTTCGAGTTTGGATCTTGATTTAGTTTCTTGGGCGCTATCTTCAGTAGCGGGTAATACTTTTAAATTACAAGGTTCTGGAGATAATTTTGCTTGGACCGATTTGTCTACTGCTCAATATTCAACCGCAACTTCGGGTACGTATAGTTTACAAAATACGATAGCTCCAACTAATAAGTATAAATACTACAGAATAATAGGGGTTGCTGGCGTTTCAAATTATGGTGGGGTAACTGAAATTAGATTTAATATAGCGAACAGTTTTGTGCAAAGTCAGTATGCCAAAACAACCTGTTTAACTGGGCTTTCTGATGGTGATTTAATTCCGAATTATTTGGATTTAGATTCAGATGGTGATGGTTGCAGTGATGCATTAGAAACCGGAACTACAACTTCCACCACTACTAATTTCGCTTTTACGGGGTCTAATTTTGGGGCGAATGGATTTTTGAACTCTTTAGAAACAACTACAGAATCAGGAGTATATACAGGAACGTATTATTATGATTATGCAACGAATTCAGCCATTAGCACCTGTAAAGACAGCGATGGTGATGGAGTACTTGATTTCATTGATTTAGATAATGATAATGATGGAATTTTAGATTTAGTAGAATCGCCTACATGTTTCTATTCTTTTGCAGAATTAGCTAATCCTGCTTTAGTTAGTAGCGAATTAACACAACATACTGCGAGTTATGTTATTGGTAATTCAATTGATGGATTTGGAACAACTGCTTCAGCATTTGCTAATGGACAGGATTGGATTGGTAAAGAGATTTTTAAGTTTACTGCCAAAAATTATATTCTTATATCAGGAATGAGTTTTGATTTAGTGAATTGGGCTTTGTCAAGTGCAGCAGCTAGTACCTTTAAATTACAGGGATCAGGTGATAATGCGAATTGGAAGGATCTTTCAGCAGTGACTTTTTCTACTGCTACGACGGGGACATTTACCATTTCAAATACACTTGCAACTACTACTAAATTTAAATATTACCGACTCATTGGTGTAGCTGGAACAAGCAGTTATGGGGGTGTATTTGAAGCCAGATTCAACCTCTCAAGTTCTGCTAACGCAAGTCCAAATCCTAAAAATAGTTGTACAAACGATACCGATGGAGATGGAAAATTAAATCATCTAGATTTAGATTCTGATGGAGATGCTTGTCCAGATGCGGTGGAAGCTGGAACGGCACCAATAGGAACTACAGCATTTGGAAGTGTAAGCTTTTTTAATCCGGGAACAACGGGTTCAAATGGTTTTATGAACAACTTAGAAACTTCAACGGAAAGTGGTATTTACAGTGGAACTTACAAATATGTTAGGGCCATATCATCTGCAATAAGTGCTTGTTTGGATACTGATGGGGATGGTGTTTCAAATATAGATGACATTGATGACGACAATGATGGCATAACCGATCTTAAAGAGTTGAACTGTATTATTACAAATAGTACGGATGGTACTTGTACGGATGCATTAAAAGCTGCGTCCACCTATGGAATATTTACACATTGTTCCGGCTGGGATGCATTCGATTTCGACCCGTCGCCATCAGTAATAGACAGAGCCGATTTTGATTATATGGGAGTGAGTGGAACGGATCCATATTTTGATTTACAAGGATCCTATACAGGCCCTAATATTACGGGTAAGATGGTCAAAAGTTTTGCTACTACGCCGGGCCTTTCTTATACATTTGAAGTGAATTTAATTAGTGTTTTTGGGGATGATCCTACAACTGGATCAAAACCATATTTGAGAGCAATAGATGCTTCTACTGGAACCATCCTTGGAACTACTTATTTAAACGGCTCTGGTATTCGGACGCTTAGCTTCACGGGTATTGGTAGTTCTACGCTAATTACTTTAGGATACGATATTCGTCTAGGTAATATTGGTAGTTTATTCTGGAAAGGTGGTAAAATGACTCAAAATGGAGAAGCTTACCAAATATGTTCTTTGCAAGACACTGATAACGACGGTGTTCCTAATCAATTAGATCTTGACTCTGACGGAGATGGTTGTTCTGATGCAGTGGAAGCAGGGGCTACTTATATTTCCACCTCGGGTGTACCAAGTTCTGCTAAATTAACAACGAGTGTTATACCTGCTCCATACGGAGCAAATGGTTTTGCGAATGGGTTAGAAACAGCAAGTGAATCTGGAGCATATACAGGAACCTACACTTATAATTATGCACTTGATGCAACCATAAGTGGTTGTAAGGATTCAGATAATGATGGCGTACCAGATATTACAGATATAGATGATGATAACGATGGTGTGTTGGATACCATTGAGGATAATTGTTCTGTTATAGTTGTGAACAAAACAGGAGCCATTATCACAAAACCATCAACCATTAATTATACGTTTAACGGGAATACAATAGCTAATTTAATTGATGGGGTGGATAATAATGTTTACGTAATTAATGGCCCTTCCGGTACTTTAAACGGTCCTTGGTTAAATTTTGAATTTCC